>Ga0102832_1000006_pt1 | contig 940370 bp, 931 predicted proteins | sample EBPBio282013_DNA_FD_88942 | JGI IMG/M metagenome (GOLD analysis project Ga0102832, IMG submission 88942) | Wastewater treatment Type I Accumulibacter community from EBPR Bioreactor in Madison, WI, USA - Reactor 2_5/28/2013_ DNA (Illumina Assembly) | ecosystem: Engineered > Bioreactor > EBPR >... | reverse complement strand
GGCATCAGCCCCCTCGCGTTCGAAGCCAAGGTGGCATAATGAGATAGGTGACCGGCACAAAACCGTTACAAGTCCAGTGTGATCGTCGGTGCGGTTCTGATCCGCTTCACCGGCTGGACGTGGATCGACCCGCTGGTCGCGGTGCTGATCGGTCTGTGGGTGTTGCCGCGGACGTGGATATTGCTGCGTGGGACGGTGAATATCCTGCTCGAAGGCGTTCCCGACGGCATCGATCTTCGCGAGGTTCGCGACATGGTGAAGCGCGTGCCCGGCGTGGTGAAGCTGCGACAATTGCACGTCTGGTCGATCAGCAACGGCATGAACCGCGCGGCGGTCCACGCCGTCGCGTCGCCGGAAAGCGACATCGGCGGATTGCAAAACGATATCGCCAGATTGCTCCACGACCGGTTCGATATCGCGGACTCGACCATTCAGGTCGAACCGGCCGTCAGGGCATGAGCCTGCCTTCGTCGCGCCGCGGCATCGGCGCGACGAAGCGCAGGAGTATCGCGGTCAGCACAAGCCAGCCGGTCGAGATGAAGAGCGCCGCCGGCAGCGACGACAGGTCGGCGATCAGGCCCAGCGTGTAGGCGCCGAGCGCCATCGCGCCGAAGGTGACCGCCTGATAGATCGACAGGCAGCGACCGAGGATCTCCTCGGGTGAACGGAGCTGCATCGCGACGTTGAGTGTCGTCAGCATCGACACCCACGCCCCGCCGGCGACAAAGGCGGCGACGACGGCCCACCCAAGGCTTGTCGTCAACGCCACCGGCAGCATCGCGGCGGCAAAGATCAGCGATGCCGCGGTCACCACCCGGTCACTGCCCCAGCGGTGCCGTGCGGCGCCGACGCACAGAGCCCCGACGATCGACCCCGCGCCAAAGGCGGCGAGGCACAGGCCATAGATGATTTCGGTGCCGTGCAGCCGGTCGCGGACGAGCGACGGCAGCAGCGCCTGAAACCCCGCGGCGCCGAAACCGAAAGCAAAGCCGCGGATCAGCACGCGGCGCACCGGGTCCGAATGCGCGCAGAAGCGGATTCCGGCTGCAATCGCGGTCAGCATCGAGGTGCGGCGCCGCGGCGCGGTTTCCGGGTGCCAGCGGAGCAGCACGACGATCAGTATGATATAGCTGATCGCGTTGAGGCCAAAGGCGGCCGCGGTGCCGACAATCGAGATCAGCAGCCCGCCGAGCGCCGGGCCGACGCTGCGCGCAAGATTATAGGCGATGGTGTTGAGCGCAATCGCCTGCGGCAGGTCGCGTGGCCCGACCTGCAGCCGCACCGACGCCTGCCAGGCGGGTCCGTTGAGCGCGGTCCCGCACCCGACCGCAAGGGTGAAGAAGAGCAGCGACAGCGGTGAGATCGCATCGAGATATGTCGTCAGCGTCAGCGCCGCCGAGACCAGCAGCATCCCGGTTTGCGCCGCGAGCATCACGCGCCGCCGGTCGAAATTGTCGGCGATCGCCCCCGCGAAGATGCCGAGCAGCAGGATCGGGATCGTCGCGCCCGCCTGCACCAGCGCGATCAGCAGGTGCGATTGGGTCAGTTCGGTCATCAGCCACGCCGCGGCGACCGACTGGATCATCGATCCCATGTTCGACGCGAGGTTCGCGATCCAGATCGCGCGGAACGCCGGGTAGCGGAACGGCGCGAGCGCGGAGGGCGGGGCGGGCGTGTCGGGACTCACCTGTCTGCGCCTAACCCCGCCCGCCAGCCGCGGCAAGGCCGGGCTATTCGGTCAGCTCGAATGCGGCTTCGGACCCTTCGGCCGACGACGGCCCGACCCACAGTTTGAACTGGCCGGGCTCGCTGCCCCAGCTCATATCCTGCCGCGTGAAGGCGAGGTTGGCATCGGTGAGCGTGAAGCGGATCGTGCGTTTCTCGCCCTTCTTCAGCATCACCTTCTCGAAACCCTTGAGCTCCTTCACCGGGCGTGTCACCGACCCGACAAGGTCGCGGACATAGAGCTGAACAACCTCTTCGCCGTCGCGCGCGCCGCTGTTGGTCACGGTGACGCTCGCGGTCAGTTTCTCGCCCGGACGGACCTTTGCCTTGTCGAGTGTGACCGGCGAATAGGTGAAGCTGGTGTAGCTGAGCCCGTAGCCGAACGGATAAAGCGGGGTGTTCGGCGTATCGAGATAGCGCGACACATATTTCGCGCCGGGCGCGCCGAGTTCGATCGGCCGACCGGTGTTCTTCATGTCGTAGTGGATCGGCACCTGCCCGACATTGCGCGGGAAGGTGACGGGCAATTTGGCCGACGGGTTGTAATCGCCGTATAGCACATCGGCGATCGCATGGCCGCCCATCGTGCCCGGATACCACGCCTCGAGGATCGCATCGGCATGGGCGTCTGCCCATGTGATGCTGTTCGGGCGCCCGCTCATCAGCACGACGATGATCGGCTTGCCGGTCTTCTTGAGCTCTTCGAGCAGCGCCTGCTGGTTGCCGGGCAGGTCGAGCGAGGTGCGGCTCGCCGCCTCGCCGGTCATATTCCAATGCTCGCCCACCGCGGCGATGACGACATCCGATTTCTGCGCGAGCGCGATCGCTTCGGCGAAGCCGTCGGTCTTGCCCTCCGCGTCGAAATCATAACTCGCACCCTTGGCGTAGGCGACGCTCGTCCCCTTCGGCGCGCGCGCCTGCATCCCTTCGAACAAGGTCACCGGGCGGGTCTTGCGGTCGCCCGCCGCCGACCAGCTGCCGATCATATCCTCCTTGCTGTTGCCGAGCGGGCCGATCACCGCGATCGACTTCGCCGAGGCGGCGAGGGGGAGGGCATTGTCCTTGTTCTTGAGGAGCACGATCGACTTGCGCGCCACATCGCGCGCGGCCTCGAGGAACTCGGGCTTGTAGATCGTCGCCTTTTCGCGGGCCTCATCGGCGTAGCGATAGGGGTCCTCGAACAGGCCGAGGCGATATTTCATCTCGAGGATCGCCTTCACCGCAGCGTCGATGCGCTTGATGTCGACCTTGCCCTCGGTCACCGATCTGGCGAGATTCTCCATATAGACCGCGCCTTGCATGTCCATGTCGACCCCGGCGTTGATCGCCTGTTCGCCGGCCTGCTTCAGGTCTTTCGAATAGCCGTGCGGGACCATTTCGTTGATCGACGTGTAATCGGTTACGACGAAGCCCTTGAACCCCCATTTGTCGCGAAGCACGTCGGTCAGCAGGTAGTGGTTACCCGACGCGGGTACGCCGTCATATTCGTTGAATGACGTCATGAAGGTGGCGGCGCCCGCGTCGGCGGCGGCCTTGAACGGCGGCAGATAGACGTCGCGCAGCGTGCGTTCCGAAATGTCGACGGTATGATAGTCGCGTCCGGCCTGCGCTGCGCCATAGGCGGCGAAATGCTTGGCGGTCGCGAGGATCGTGTCGGGGCGCGACAGGTCGTCGCCCTGATATCCGCGCACGCGCGCGCTGGCGATCAGGCTGCCGAGATAGACATCCTCGCCCGAGCCTTCGGAAATGCGGCCCCAGCGCGCGTCGCGCGCGATGTCGACCATCGGTGAAAAGGTCCAGTGGATGCCCTCGGCCGATGCCTCGATCGCCGAAATTCGTGCTGCCTTTTCAATGGCTTGTAAATCCCAGCTCGCGGCCTCGCCGAGCGAGATGGGGAAAATCGTGCGATGGCCATGGATCACATCATAGCCGAAGATCAGCGGAATCTTCAGCCGCGTCCCTTCGACGGCGAGCGCCTGCAACTCGCGCGTATATTTGGCGGTATAGGCGTTGAAGATCGCGCCGACGCGCCCCGCCCGGACGTCTTCCTTGTAGCTGTCGCGCATCGTCGGCCCGGTCGATTCCCAATTGCTGGTCAGCAGGTTCAACTGGCCGACCTTCTCGTCGAGCGTCATCTTCGCCATCAGGTCGGCGATGAAGCGATCCATCTTCGGATCGGGACGCATCCAGCCAGCGGAATCGGCAGGGGTCTTCTGGCTTGCGGTGGCAGCGGGCTTTGCAAGCAGCGGGGCGGGGGAGAGCTGTGCCCCCACCATCAGGGTGGCCAGCGTCAGGCATGTAAGGTTGCGCGTCATCGGCGGCATGATTCGTCCTTCCCGGTCGGATTTGCTTATATATTGTCACAAGGATTGGCCGAAATCGGCCGAAAACCGGCTGGCCCCCGATTGCATCCGTCTGTGTCGCTTCCCCCTATACAGTGATCGTGAAACCGGTTACAAACTAAAAAAACAACGACGCGATTTCCCGCGACTCGTCGCTGCACCGGAGGCAAGGCCGGCCAGCGAAGAAACGACCGCGGGGAATGTCGGGGGCCAAAAAGGGAGGATGCCGTGAAGTTTTCGCATGATTTTCAGACCGTTTCCGCGCGCCGGTCGCGCGCCCGCACGCTCGCTGCCGCGCTGGCATGGAGCAGCGCCGGTGCCGCGCTCGCCATTGGGGTGGCGACGCCGGTGCAGGCGCAGGTCGGCGGCGCGTCGCTCCGCGGTACGGTGAAGGCCGACGGCGGCGTTTCGCAGGTCACCGCGATCAACGTCAACACCGGTCTGACGCGCAGCGTCACGGTGGGCGAAAGCGGCAGCTATAATATCGCGTCGCTCCCTGTCGGCACCTATCGTCTCGAACTCACCACGCCGGGCGGCGTGCGCCGGACCGACGAATTCACCCTGTCGGTAGGCCAGAGCGCGGTGCTCGATTTCGACTTCTCGCAGCCCGACATCGCCTCGGCCGATGGGGATGCGATCATCGTGACCGGCAGCCGCATCCGCTCGATGGAAGGCGGCGAGGTCGGCACGAACATCACGCAGCGCCAGATCGAGGTGCTGCCCCAGAACAACCGCAACTTCCTCGCCTTTGCCGACCTTGCGCCGGGCGTCCAGTTCGTGACGGGTTCCAGCGGCCAGTCGCGGCTGCAGGGCGGGGCGCAGGACAGCCGTTCGGTCAACATCTTCATCGATGGCGTCGGGCAGAAGGACTATGTTCTGAAGAACGGCATTACCGGCCAGGATTCGACGCAGGGCAACCCGTTCCCGCAGCTCGCGGTGGGCGAGTATCGCGTCCTTTCCTCCAACTATAAGGCCGAATTCGATCAGGTCAGCTCGGTCGCGATCTCGGCGGTGACCAAGTCGGGGACGAACGATTTCCACGGCGAGGTCTTCGTCGACTATACCGATCAGAGCTTGCGCGACCACCGGCCGTCGGAACTGACGGGCACCAAGGTCAAGACGAAGGATTTCCAGTTCGGCGGGGCGCTCGGCGGCCCGATCATCAAGGATATGCTGCACTTCTTCGTGACCTATGAAGGCAAACGGCAGGAAAACCCGATCGACATCCGGCCCGGGCTCAGCCTGCCGGTTACCTATTTTCCCTCGGAATATCAGGGCGTATTCGGTCCGACCAACGCGACCTTCAACGAAGACCTCTATTTCGGCAAGCTCAGCTTTCAGCCGTCGAACAGCGACCTGATCGAGCTTTCGGGCAAATATCGCAAGGAAAGCGGCGAGTTCCTCAGCAGCGGTTTTAACGCGCGTGAGACGATCAGTTCGCAGGACGTCGAGGAATTGCGTATCACCGGCCGCTGGGAACATACGGCGGACAACTGGGTCAACGATCTCAAAGTGACCTATGAAGACGTGAAGTGGGCACCGACGCCTACCGTCTTCGAGAACGGTTTCCTCTTCGCCTATGCCGGACCGTCACCGACCAACCCGCAGCCGGGCACCGTCGTTCGCGGCGATATCCTGCGCGTCGGCGGCGGCAGCAACTATCAGGAAAAGGGCCAGAAGGGTTGGGGCGTCCAGAACGACTTCACCTGGACCGGGTTCGAAGGGCACACGATCAAGGTCGGCGCCAAGGCGAAATGGGTCGAGCTCAATTCGCTTCAGCTCAACGGCTTCAACCCCGTCTATACCTATAACCCGGCGTTCAATCCCGGTGGCGGCACGTTCAACGACGATGTGCCCTATCGCGTCCAGTTCGGCGCCTCGACAGGCAACGGCAGCCCGATCATCAATTCGAAGAACTTCCAGTTCGGCATCTATGTGCAGGACGACTGGGAAGTGACCGACCGGCTGACGTTGAATCTCGGCGTCCGCTGGGATTACGAGCGTACGCCGGCCTTCCTCGACTTCGTCCACCCGGCCGATGCGGTGAACGCCGTTTCGCCGGCCAATTATCCGAACCTCGTCAACGCCGATTACGACATCCGCGACTTCATCTCGACGGGTAAGGAGCGCAAGGCGTTCACGGGCGCGTGGCAGCCGCGCATCGGTTTCAGCTACGAACTCGACGACGACGCGCGCTATGTGGTCTTCGGCGGCTTCGGCCGCTCGTACGACCGCAACCAGTTCGACTTCCTGCAACAGGAAATCAGCACCGGTTCGTACACGACGCGGACCTTCAACTTCATCACCGGCGACCCGAACAACAGCTGCGCGGCGGGTCCCACCTGCGTTGCGTGGAACCCGATCTACCTGACCGAAGCGGGGCGCCAGCAACTGCTCGCCGGTGCCGGACCGGGCGGCGGGCGCGAATTGCGTTTCATCAACAATGATCTGAAAGTCCCTTATTCGGATCAGTTCAGCCTGGGCTTCCGCGCCAGGGTGACCCCGCTGTTTGAAGCCGAGGTGGGCTATAGCCATATCGAGTCGAAGGACGGCTTCGCCTATCTGCTCGGCAACCGCCGTCCCGACGGCACCTTCTTCCCGCCGGCGCCCGCGGTTCCGAACTCGCCCTTCGGTTTCGCACCTCCGGGCTTCGGGTCGATCATCATCGGGACGAACGGGATCGAGACGAGCGCGGATTCGGCTTATCTCAAGCTCGTCAAGAATTACACGGTGGCGTCGCCGTGGAGCTTCTCGGCGACCTATACCTACACCGAGGCCGAGGAAAACCGCCAGTTCGGCGAGACGTTCAGCCTCGATTACCCGTCGCTCGACGACTATACCGTCACGCGTTCGAGCGGGGTGCGCAAGCATCGCCTCGTCGCGACCGGCTCGGTCGACCTGCCGATCGGGGTGACGCTGTCGGGTAAATTCCAGATTGCGTCGCCGCCCTATCTGAAGACGTTCCGCAACATTGGCGGAGCGAACCCGATCCGCGAGGTTATTTCGAACGAAGCCCACAGCAACGGCGATCGCTGGGGTTTCCGCCAGATGGACGTCGCGATCACCAAATATATTCCGTTCAAGTTCATCAGCGAGGAATCGCGCCTGCGGCTCCGCGTCGACATCCTGAACCTGTTCAATGATCGCAACTATGTAGACTATAACAATGACCCGAATTCGCCCAACTATCTGGATATCTCGGGTAACGGCGTTGGCGGAAATCCGCCGCGTACGGTAAAGGTATCGGCCGGATTCTCTTTCTGACCGGCTGACCAGGCGCCCGGCCCGCACCCCCCTCCCGCGGGCCGGGCGCCCAATTTTTGGAGTATCGAATGTCGTTCCGGATCGGGGCGCTCGCCCTGCCGCTTGTGGCCCTGACCGCCGCCTGTACCGCCGCGCCCGCACCGTCTGCGCCGGCTCCGGTTCCCGCTCCCGCGACCCTCGCGCCAATCACCGAGGCCGCCTTTTCGGAAGAGCTGACCGAGCGCACCTTCCGCTATTTCTGGGACACCACCGACACGACGCGCTGCCTGGCGCCCGACCGCTGGCCGAGCAATCCCTTTTCGTCGATCGCCGCCACGGGTTTTGCGCTGACCGCGTACGGGATCGGCGCCGAGCGCGGTTATGTGACGCGCGCCGAAGCGGCGCTGCGCACGCGCGATTGCCTGCGCTTTTACTGGAACGCGCCGCAGGGGCCGGAAGCCGCCGGCAAGACCGGCTACAAGGGCTTCTTCTATCATTTCCTGCGGAATGACGACGGTACCCGCTTCAAGACCAACGAACTGTCGACCGTCGATACCAGCCTGTTCCTCGGCGGCGCGCTGTTCGCGCAAAGCTATTACGACCGCAACGATCCGGTCGAGGCCGAAATTCGCGACCTTGCGGAAAAGATCTACACGCGCGTCGACTGGACCTTCGTCCAGCGCACGAGGACCGGGACGCAGGCGGCGAATCTGGCGAATTCGCACGGCATCACGATGGGCTGGAAGCCCGAGAAGGGTTTCGAAACGCACGACTGGGTCGGCTATAACGAGGGGATGCTCGTCTATGTGCTGGCGCTCGGTTCGCCGACGCATCCCGTCGGCAAGGATGCGTGGGACAAGGGCTGGGCGGCCGATCTCGAAAAGGATTGGGGCAGCTATTACGGGCAGCAGCATCTGCAGTTCGAACCGATGTTCGGGCACCAGTACAGCCATGTCTGGGTCGATTTTCGCGGCATTCGCGACGCATTCATGCGCGGCAAGGGGATCGACTATTTCGAGAACAGCCGCCGCGCGACCTTGTCGCAGCGCGCCTATGGCGCCGACAACCCGAACAAATGGGCAGGGTACAGCGCCGACATCTGGGGCTGGACCGCGTCCGACGGGCCGGGATATTCGAAGGACAAATATCGCGTGAACGGCGCGCCGCGCTTCTTCAACGGCTATATGGCGCGCGGCGTCAGCGCGATCCGCGTCGTCGATGACGGTACGATCGTGCCGACCGCGGCGGGCGGATCGGTGCCGTTCGCGCCCGAAGTAGCGATCCCGGCGCTGATGGCGATGCGCACGCAATATGGTGCACGGCTTTACACGCGCTACGGCTTCAAGGACGCGTTCAACCCCAGCTTCACTTTCGCCGATCCGGATATGCGCAGCGGCACGGTCGACGCGGCCCAGGGTTGGGTCGCCAACGACTATCTCGGCATCGATCAGGGACCGATCCTCGCGATGATGGAAAATCATCGCAGCGGTTTCGTGTGGAAGGTGATGCGCAAAAACCCGCATATCGTGCGCGGGCTGAAGCGCATCGGGTTCGAGGGCGGCTGGCTCGATCAGGCGAAGGCCGAATAGGGCCGTGCCCCGGCTTTCGCCGGGGCGCTCCGATCAGCAGCCCTTGCCGATGCAAAGGTCCGCCAGCACCGGATAATGATCCGACGGCAGCTTGCCGCCCGCCTGCTGCGTCAGCGTCGCGTGACGCAACACGCTCACGCCCTCGCCGACGAAGATATGGTCGATCGGGCTCGCCTCATCCTGTTCGATCCTGAACGCGTTGAATGTACCGGCGGGGCCGAAATGCGGCGTCCGGCTGATCGTTAGCGTATCGCGCAGCGCGCCGGCACCGGGCTCGGTGATCGCGGCATAGGCGGGACTGGTCGTCGGGCTGTTGAAATCGCCCATCAGCACCACGGCGTCGCCCGGCTTGCGATGCACGCCGATCCAGCGGCGGATCTGCCGCGCGCCTTCGAGCCGCGCGGTGGTCCCGACATGATCCATATGCGTGTTGACGACGAGCAGGACGCGCTTCGAGGCCTTGTCGCTGAGCCGCGCCCACGTTGCGACGCGCGGATAGGCGGCGTCCCAGCCCTTGCCCGGCACGTCGGGTGTTGGGGAGAGCCAGAAGGTGCCCGAGGCAACGAGCGCGAAGCGGTCGCGGCGATAGCCGAGCGGCGAGAATTCGCCCTTGTCCTTCCCGTCGTCGCGCGCGGCGCCGACAAAGACATAAGCGGGCAGGTCAGCCTCGAGATTCTGCTTCTGGTGCAGCAGCACCTCCTGCATTCCGACGATATCGGGGGCATAATAGGCGACTACGCCCGCGAGCGCCTTGCGCCGGTGCGGCCACGCATTGTCACCGTCCGACGCGAGGTCGAGCCGGATATTATAGCTCATCGCCGCAACATGGTCGGCGCGCGCCTTCGCCGCTGCGGGCTGCGCGAGCAGCGCCGCGGCGAGGACAAGCAGCCAGCGCCTCATCCGAGGTTCCCGCCGTTCGCCGCGATCACGCTGCTGTAGAAGCGCGCGCTGCGCTTCGGCGTGCGGACCTGCGTCTCGTAATCGACATGGACGATACCGAAGCGCTTCGAAAAGCCGAGCGACCATTCGAGATTGTCGAGCAGCGACCACGCCATATAGCCGCGGACGTCGACGCCCTGCTTGATCGCATCGCCGATCGCCGAGATGTGCGTGCGCAGATAGTCGCAGCGCAGCGGGTCGTCGATGCCGTCGGGACCGGCCTTCGGCGGGTCATAGAAGGCGGCGCCATTTTCGGTGATATAGACGGGGATGTCGCCATAGGTGTCGCGGAACCAGACGAGCATGTCGGTGAGCGCGGGCGGATAGACCTCCCAGTCGGTCGTCGTGTGCGTCGCATTCTGCCGCACCGGCGACGCGCCGAGGGGCCATTGGTTCGGGTCGGCCTGTACGACGTTGCGCGTGTAATAATTGATGCCGATGAAATCGACCGGCTGGCAGATCGCCTTCAAATCCTCGGCGGACCATTCGGGCCAGGCTTCGCCGAATATCTCGGCGAGTTCGGCGGGGTAGCTGCCCTTCAACGCCGGGTCGAGATACTGGCGGTTCATATAGGCGTGCGCGCGCGCGGTCGCGGCGATATCCTCGGCGCTGTCGCTGGCGGGATATTTCGGCTCGATGTTGACGACGAGGCCGATTTCATGGGCGCCCTCGCTGCGATACGCCGCAACCGCGGCACCGTGCGCGCGCATCAGATTGTGGCTCGCGATCGGCGTTTCGAACAGGTTGCGGTGGCCGGGCGCGAGCGCGCCGTGGAGGTAGCCGCCGTCGGTGATCACCCACGGTTCGTTCAGCGTCACCCACTTCTTCACGCGCCCGTCGAGGCGGCGGTACATCACCGAGCCATAGTCGGCGAACCAGTCGGCGCTGTCGCGGTTCAGCCATCCGCCCTTGTCGTCGAGCGCCGCGGGCAGGTCCCAGTGATGGAGCGTCAGCAGCGGCTCGATGTCGTTCTTGAGCAGTTCGTCGACCAGCCGCTCATAGAAATCGAGCCCCGGCTCGTTCACGCGCCCGATGCCCTCGGGCAGTACGCGGCCCCAGTTGACGCTGAAACGATAGGCCTTGAGCCCCAGTTCCTTCATCAGCGCAACGTCGGCGGGCATCCGGTTATAGTGGTCGCACGCAACATCGCCGGTATCGCCCTTGACCGCCATCAGGCGTGGGTCGTGGCTGAAGCGTTGCCAGATGCTCGCCCCCGCGCCGTCGGCCAGCGGCGATCCTTCGATCTGATAAGCGGCGGTCGCCGCGCCCCACAGGAAGTCGTCGGGGAATACGGTCTGCGTCATTTCTTGTCCTTGGTTATGTTCTGTGGAGAGGGAAGTTTCTGTTCGAGCAGCCAGGCGTAGAGCGCCGGGTCGTCATAGGCGGGATCCCAGGCGTTGTGGCCGAGGTCGGGATAGATGGTCAGGCGAACCTTGCGGCCGCCGCAGGCGCGGATCGCGCGCGCCATGTTGAAGCTGCCTTCGGGGACGACGACATCGTCGCGGTCGCCGTGGAAAGCCCAGACCGGCAGGTCCATCAAGCGGCACGCTTCGCCGGGATTGCCGCGCCCCGCGACGGCGGCGACCGCGGCGAAACGCTTCGGTTCGGCGATCGCCCAGCGCCAGCTCGCGTGGCCGCCGCGGCTGAGGCCCGTGAGGTACACGCGCGCAGGATCGACGCGATATGTCATTGCGATGTGGTCGACCAGCCGGTCGAGCTTGTCGATATCCCAGTCCTCATCGGCGCCGAGCAGGGGCGAGACGGTGAGGAAGGGGAAGGCCGGGTCGCGGTCGGCGACCTTCGGCGGGCCGTGGACCTTGACCTTGGCGACATCGTCGCCGCGTTCGCCCGATCCGTGAAGGAAGACCAGCAGTGGATAGGGTGCCGCGCTGTCGGTCAGATAGCCCTTGGGCACGAATAGCTGATAGGGATAATTGCCCGCCTCGATCGGCGGTTGCGGCGTCTGCCCTTCGGCGACGGCCGCCGCTTTCGTCCTCGCGGCGGCGGGCGATGCGGCGAGCGCGAGGCCCAGCAGCGCCGCGGTCCAATATGTCATCATTCGATCCTTGTTTGCACGGGTCATCCCTTGACGCTCCCGGTCAGGAGACCGCTCAGGTAAAAACGCTGGAGCGCGAGGAAGAGGATGAGCACGGGGAGGGTGGTGACGACGGCGCCCGCCATCATCAGCTCATTGTCCTGCACATGCTCGCGGCTCATCGCGGCGAGCGCGACGGGGAGGGTGTAGAGATCCTGGTCGGCGAGGACGATCAGCGGCCACATGAAGTCGTTCCAGCTGCCGAGGAACACGAACAGCGCGAGCGTGACGATGATCGGAGTCAGGATCGGCAGGACGACGCGGCGCAATATCTGCCCCTCGCTCGCGCCGTCGATCCGCGCCGCCTCCAGCATCTCGTCGGGGATCGACAGGCAATATTGGCGGACGAGGAAGATGCCGAAAATGCCCGCGAGCCAGGGGATCAGCGCGCCGGCATAGCTGTTGACGAGCCCCATCGCCTTGAGCTCGAGGAACAAGGGCAACATCCCGATCTGCCCCGGCACGACGAGCGCCGCGACGAGCAGGCGGAAGGTCGCATCGCGTCCCTTGAAGCGCAGCTTGGCAAAGGCATAACCCGCCGGGATCGTGAAAAGCAGCGCAAGGCCGGTCGCGAGCGTGGAGACGAGCAGGCTGTTGGCAAGAAAACGCCCGATGCCGAAGGTGCCGAACAGCGTGCGATAATTTTCAAGGCTCGGCGTTTCGGGAAGCAGCGGCGGCGGGAATTGCGCCGCCTCGCCCGGCGCCATGAAGCTGACCGAGACCATCCACAGCAGGGGCGCGACGGTGAGCAGCGTGACGAACGCCGCGAGCAGGGTGACAGACCAGCGACGCACGCTCATATCGCGCCCCCGCGTTTCGCTAGCTTGAGCTGCACCAGCGTCACCGCGAGGATGCAGAGGAAGAGCAGGAAGGCGACCGCTGCGCCCGATCCGAGGTTCCACCATTTGAACCCTTCCTCATACATGAAGTAGAGGATGGTGACGGTCGACTGGGCGGGGCCGCCCTGCGTCATCACATAGGGTTCGGCGAAGAGCTGGAACATCCCCGCGACGGTCAGCACCGATACAAGCAGTACCGTCGGCGCGATCGCGGGCAGGGTGACGTGACGCAACCGTGTAAACCAGCCCGCGCCGTCGATCCGCGCCGCCTCGTCGAGTTCGCGCGGCACCGTCTGGAGCGCGGCGAGGAAAATGATCATATTATAGCCAAAGGTCTTCCACCCGACGAAGATCAGGATCGCGGGAAGCGACGCGTTCGGGCTCCCCAGCCAGTCGATCGGCGCGATGCCGAACAGCGAGAGCAGGTAATTGACGAGGCCGTAGCGCGTGTGGAGCAGGTAGCGCCACACGACCGCGGTCGCGACGAGCGTCGTGACATAGGGTGCGAACAGCGCGACGCGCCACACCGGGCGCCATTTGAGCCAGCGCGAATTGACGAGCATCGCCGCGAACAGCGACAGGGCGACGATGAAGGGCACGCCGAGGACGACGAACCAGAGCGTGTTGCCCATCGCTTTCCAGAACAGCGGGTTTTCGATCAGCCGCTCGTAATTCCGGAATCCGACGAAGCGCAGATTGCCCGCATCGGCGAGCGCATAGATGTCGAAATCGGTGAAGCTCAGGAACAGCGATGCGATCGCCGGCACGACGAAAAAGGCCGCGATCGCCGCGAGCGCGGGCGCGCTCATCGCCCAGCCGGCGCGTGCTTCCCGCCCGTGGTCGGCCGCGCTCACAGCGCCTTACCCTTGTCGAGCATCCAGCGCCGCTTTTCGAGCAACCGGTCGGCGCGGCGGTCGATTTCCTTCGCCGCCGCGTCGACGCCGAGCTGCCCGCGCACCATGCGTTCGGCGACGACCTGCATCTCGGTGACGATGCGTTCCCATTCGGGAACCTTGGGCAGCGGGGTCGCATGGTCGAGCTGCGTGGCAAAGGGTGCGACGGCCGCGTCGCTCGCCAGTCCCGCTTCGCGCCACACCGATCGCCGCGCGGGCAGACTGCCCGTCAGTTCATGGAAGTCGAGCTGCGCGGCGGGGGACAGCAGGCGCGTGAGTATCTCCCACGCCGCGCCCGGATTTTCGGTGCCGGCAAAAACGACGAGGCTCGATCCGCCGGGTGCGGCCGACCCGATGCCGTCCGGGCCGGGGTTGGGCGCGGTGCCCCATTTGCCTTGCATCGCGGCGGGCAGACGGCTCTTCATGTCGCCGATCGTCCACGGTCCCGACAGGAAGACGCTGAAATAGCCACGCGCGAACTCGTTCCACACATTCGAAATCTGCGCCGACGATGCCAGCGGCGCGAGCCCTTCGTCGAACAGCGACTTGTAGAAGGCGAGTGCCGCCTTGAATTCGGGATCCGAAAAGGCCCCGCGCGCGCCGTTGTCGCGCAGCATCCGCGCGCCCGCCGACAGTGCGAGCGTCGTGAGCTGCTCATATTCGTTGAGCGGGTAGAGCAGGGCATAATTGCCGTCGCCCGCGAGCCGTTTCACTTGGTGCAGCGCCGCTTTCCAACCCGTCCAGTCGGCGGGCGGTGCGGCATGGCCGGCGCGCGCGAACAGGTCCTTGCGATAAAACTGCAGCCGCGTGTCGACATACCAGGGGACCGCCCAGGTCCGCCCCGCGATACGGTTGGTGTCGACCACCGCGGCGAACTGGTCGGCGAGGATCGGCTCGGCCGATGCGGGCACCGGCGCGATCGCGCCGATCGCCGCCATCTCGGCGATCCAGCTGTTGCCGACCTGCCCGATCGCGGGGAGCGATCCGCCGGCAAAGCCGGTGAGCAATTTTTCGTGCGCCGCAGTCCAGGGGAGCGGCTGCACCTCGATCGGTGGCATATTCGCGGGCAAGGAAAGCGTCTTCAGCAATTCGGGCAGGTTCGCGCCCTCGTTGCCCATCGCCCAGATCGTCAGCGCGCCCTCGCGCCGCGCACCGCACGCACCGAGCATCGGGAGCAGGGGCAGCGCGGCGAGCGCGCCCGTCAAATGGCGCCGCGTCACCTGCATCGGGCGCCACGACAGGTCATGCGCTTGCGTCGGCCGCCGTTGCGGGCTGCGCGGCCACGCGGTTCGCTGCGCCGCCGGTCGTTCCGCGCGCGATCAGCGCCGGAGTCAGGATCGTCGCGCTCGCCGCGCCCAGCGTCTCGCCGCGCAGGATACGCAGCAGCATCATCATCGCGGTCGACCCCAGCCGGTCGATATGAACCTGCATCGTCGACAGTGAGGGGTTGAGGTGCCGCGCGAGCGGGATATCGTCGAAGCCCGCCACCATGACGTCGCCGGGCACCGACTTGCCCGCCTCGGCGAGCCCCGCGATCAGACCGACCGCCATCTGGTCGTTCGCGGCAAAGACCGCGTCGGCGGGAAGCTGTCCCTGCACCAGCAGGCGCGCCGCCTGGGCGCCGCTTTCCTCCGAGAAATCGCCGGGCAGGATCGCCGGATTGCGCACGCCGCCGATCTTCGCCATCGCGTCGACGAAGCCGCGCTGGCGGTCGCGCGCGTCGCGGTTGTGCTTGGGGCCCGCGATATGGACAATGTTCCGCGCGCCGCGCGCGAGCAGCGCCTCGGTCATCGCATAGGCGCCCTGATAATTGTCGACCGCGACGAAGGGCAGGTCGAGCGGACCCGCATCATAGTTAAGCAGCACGGTGGGAAGCGCGGGGTCGAGATAGTCCGCCAGCAGCTCGGGCTTCAGATCGGGCGGCATCACGAGCAGCCCGTCGACGCGGCCGCGCATCGCGGCGATCGCGGCTGCGGTTTCGTGCGTGCTGCCGTGCATGTTGCCGAGCAGGAGGTGCATACCCGATTCATGCGCGACAAGGTCGATGCCGCGGATGATTTCGGAGAAGAATTCGCCGAACAGGTCGGGCAGGATGACGCCGACGGTGTCGGTCTTGCGCCGCGTCAGGCTGCGCGCGCCGCTGTGTGGAACGAAATTGAGCTTTTTCACCGCCGCCATCACCGCCGCGCGCGTCGGCGCGGTGACGTTGCCGAGCCCGTTGATCGCGCGCGACGCCGTGGCGACAGAAACCCCCGCTTCGCGGGCGACGTCCCTCAATGTGGCCATGCCGCTCGTCCCCTTTCGCTCCGTTGGTGCGGGGTCGCCGATGCGACTCCGTCCCTTGTCCTGTTGCCGGGCACGGAAACATTATCATGGTAACCGGTTACATGTTGCGTAGGCAAGGTCATTCGCGCGCCTCGCCGTGCAGCGCGCGGCCCTCGGCATCGAACAGGTGCAGGCGGTCGGCGGGCAGCAGGACGGGCACGACATCGCCCTCGCGCAGACTGCCGTCGTCGCGGAGCTGGCACGCCAGCGGTTCGTCGCCGGCGGCGCCGTGGAGGTGGATGGTCGCAAGGCCGCCGAGCCGTTCGATGAAACCGATCCGGTGCGGAAGCGCGTCCGAAGCGGCGCCGATCGCGATATCCTCTGGCCGGATGCCGACAGAGAGGCGCGTTCCGGTGGACAGTGCTTCCGCGTGCGGGGGCAGGGCGACGATGCGCCCGTCGGAGAATGTGGCTTGCCCGGCGCCCGAGACCGTCACCGGCACGATGTTCATGCGCGGGGTGCCAAGGAATTGCGCGACGAAGATATTCGCCGGCCGCTCGTAAAGTTCGCGCGGGGTGCCGACCTGTTCGATCTGTCCGTCGCGCAGTACGATGATGCGGTCGGCAAGCGTCATCGCCTCGACCTGATCGTGGGTGACATAGAGCGTCGTCGTGCCCAGCGTGCGGTGGAGCGCCGCAAACTCGTACCGCATCCGCACCCGGAGGTCGGCGTCGAGGTTCGACAGCGGTTCGTCGAAGAGGAATATCTCCGGCTGGCGCACGATCGCGCGGCCGATCGCGACGCGCTGGCGCTGCCCGCCCGAGAGCGCGGCGGGCTTGCGGCCGAGCAGGCTTTCGATATTCAGGATTTCCGCCGCGCGCTGGACCTGCCGTGCGATTTCACTTTTGTCCGCCTTCGCGATGCGCAGCCCGAACGCCATATTTTCATAGACGGTAAGGTGCGGGTAGAGCGCGTAGGACTGGAACACCATCGCGATGCCGCGCGCCGACGGGGCGAGGTCGGTGACGTCGCGCTCACCGATCAGGATGCGCCCGCCGGTCAGCTCCTCGAGTCCCGCGACCGACCGCAGCAGCGTCGACTTGCCGCATCCCGACGGGCCGACGATCACGGTGAATTCGCCGTCCGCGACCTCGATCGACACGCCCTTCAGCACCTCGGTCTCGCCGAAGCTTTTGCGCGCGCCCTCGATCGACAGTCCGGCCATGGCTTCCCTATCCCCTCGTGTCTGCCGCGATCAGTGGACCGTCGCGCCCGCGGTGGCCTGACGCGCCGGGGCGCGCCCGGCGGCGATGGCGAAGATGCAGAGCAGGACGTAGCAGGCGGCGGGCAGCGCCAGCGCAGCGGCATAGCCCACTGCGTCGGACAAATGGCCCGCGAGATAGGGGATCGCCGCACCGCCGACGATCGCGGTGCAGAGCAGCCCCGATGTCGCCTCGGCGCGCGCGGTCGATCGTTCGAGCGTCAGCGTGAAAATCACCGGGAACATGATCGAATTGAACAGGCCGATCGACAGCGCGACAAAGCCCGCGCTTACCCCGCCGACAAACACGACATAGAGGCAGAGCAGCGCCGCGACGGCGGTAAAGAGTGCGAGCAGTTTCGCCGCGGAGACCCGCGCAAGGAGGACGGATCCGATCGCGCGGCCGACCATCGCGCCGCCCCAGTAAAGCGCAACCGCCTTGCCGGCTTCCTGAAGCGAAACGCCGGGAACGCCGTCGCTGCCCATGATCCAGCCGAACAGGCCGAACGGCGCGTCCGACTGTCCCCACACGGCATCGCTGTTGAGGAACAGCGCCATCTGCGTTCCGATCGCGACTTCTGCGCCAACATACAGGAAGATTGCGAGCCCGCCGAGCAAGGCCCAGCGCGACGAAAAGGCCTCGCGGATCAGCTCGCCCATTCCGGCGCGGCTGCCGATCGGGGCGGGGGGAACGGCTTCGTTGACGATGCGGCGGCTGACCCAGAAGAAGAGGAGCAGCGCGGCGATCAGCCCGCAGATCCAGAAATAGGCTGAATCGATCCCGGCGAGCGCCTGCGCGCGCACGGCCTCGGTGACCACCGTGCCTTCCTTGACCTCGACACCTTCGAGGAACAGGTGCGCACCGATCAGCGGGCCGAGGAACGTGCCGAAGCTGTTGAATGTCTGGCTGAAGGTCAGGCGAAAATGGCTGTGCTTCGGATCGCCGAGTGCTGCCGCGAGCGGATTGGCCGCGACTTGCAGGATAGTGATGCCGCTCGCGAGGATGAAGAGGCCGGCCAGCACGAGCGGGTAAACCGCGAGGTTCGCAGCGGCGAGCATGACAAGGCAGCCGACGACCATCGTCGACAGCGCGGTAAGGATCGACGGCACCGAATGGAAACGCGCGATTAGCGCGGCGGCGGGGAAGGACATCAGGCCATAGGCGATGAAGAAGGCCGACGCCGATAATTGCGCTTCGGCGTCACTCAGCGTGAAGATACCCTTCACCGCGGCGACGAGCGGGTCGATCAGCGAAGTGATAAAACCCCAGGCGAAGAAAAGCACGGTGACTGCGGCAAAAGCCGCAACGGCATTCGACCGTCCGCCACTATTGGCGGACGCCTGGCTGGGCAGGTCCATGCAGATATCCTCTTCACCGAAACTATGTTATGCTGCGGGTCTAACGGGACGCCGAGGGCAATGCAACCGGTTACATTGCGCTGTGCTGCGCGTGCGAAATTCCGGCGCCGGTAAATGATTCCGACCCCTGCGAAATATTCGTTCGTCCCACTGGCGCGCTTGGGCTCGACTGGTTACATGGGCCGCCACCAAACGAATCGCGTGCGCGGCTCCGAAAATGCGGGGCAGGCGCCGCCTGCACCAGAAAGTGGCACCCATGGAAATCATCACCGGCCTGACCTTCGACGATGTTCTGCTGGTGCCCGGCGCGTCGGATATTTTGCCGTCGGATGCGAATTTGTCGACGCAGCTGACCAGCGAAATCAACCTCAATATCCCGATCCTGTCGTCGGCGATGGACACGGTGACCGAGGCCGACATGGCGATCCTGATGGCGCAGATCGGCGGCATCGGGGTCCTCCACCGCAATCTGACGATCGAGGAGCAGGCCGCGGCGGTGCGGCAGGTCAAGCGCTTTGAAAGCGGCATGATCGTCAACCCGATCACCATCACCCCCGACGCGCCGCTCTCCTATGCGACCGCGCTGATGGACCAGCACCGGATTTCGGGCATTCCGGTGGTCGAAACGGGCGGCAAGCTCGTCGGCATCCTCACCAACCGCGACGTCCGTTTCGCCGACAATCCGGGCCAGCCGGTGCGCGAGCTGATGACCGCCGATAATCTGGCAACCGTGCGCCCCGGCGTCGGGCAGGACGAGGCGCGCAAGCTGCTGCACCAGCGCCGCATCGAAAAGCTGCTCGTCGTCGACGACGATTATCGCTGCATCGGCCTGATCACCGTCAAAGACATGGAAAAAGCGGTCAACTATCCCGAAGCGACCAAGGACGGCACCGGCCGGCTGCGCGTCGCAGCGGCGACCAACACCGGCGACAGCGGGATCGAGCGCGCCGAAGCGCTGCTCGACGCCGAATGCGACCTGATCGTCGTCGACACCGCGCACGGCCACAGCAAGGGCGTCGGTGCGACCGTCGAACGCATCAAGAAATTGTCGAACCGCGTGCAGGTGCTCGCGGGCAATGTCGCCACCGGCGATGCGACGAAGGCCCTGATCGATGCGGGCGCCGACGGCGTGAAGGTTGGCATCGGCCCCGGCTCGATCTGTACGACACGCGTCGTCGCGGGTGTCGGCGTGCCACAGCTGACTGCGATCCTCGACAGCGTCGAGGCGGCGTCGAAACTGGGCGTGCCCGTCATCGCCGACGGCGGCCTCCGCACGTCGGGCGACATCGCCAAGGCGCTGGCTGCGGGCGCGTCGAGCGTCATGGTCGGCTCGCTGCTCGCGGGGACGGCCGAAGCGCCGGGCGAGACCTTCCTGTTTCAGGGCCGCACCTACAAAAGCTATCGCGGCATGGGCAGCGTCGGCGCGATGGCGCGCGGCTCGGCCGACCGCTATTTCCAGCAGGACATCAAGGACCAGATGAAGCTGGTTCCCGAAGGCATCGAAGGGCAGGTGCCGTTCAAGGGCCCGGCGAAGGACGTGATCCACCAGCTCGTCGGTGGCGTGAAGGCGGCGATGGGCTATACCGGCAGCCGCACGCTGGGGGACTTGCGCGAGCGCGCGAAGTTCGTGCGCATCACCAATGCGGGTCTGCGCGAAAGCCATGTCCACGACGTCGCGATCACCCGCGAGGCGCCGAATTATCCGGTCGGCTGAGGCCGGTCGATGACGCCCGCAGCGCGACTTCAGGCGGCGATCGAAATCCTCGACGCCATTGCCGCCGCCGCGCGTGAGGGCGGCGCGCCCGCCGACGCGATTTTTGCCGAAGCGATGCGTGCGCGCCGTTATGCGGGGTCGAAGGATCGCCGCGCGATCCGAAACCATGTCTATGATGCGATCCGCAGCGTGCGGTCGGTGCCGGCCTCGGGCCGCGCGGCGATGCTCGCGCTCGTCGATACGCAGCCCGAACTGGCGGAGCTGTTCGACGGCTCGTCATACGGGCCGGCGCCGATCGCCGACGACGAAACGCGCGGCGAAGCCGGACTCGCCGCGCAGGCGCTGATCGACCTGTTCGACCCGCTCGTTGGGGAAGACGAAGGTGCGGCGATGCTCGCCCGCGCGCCGCTCGACCTGCGCGCCAACCGCATCAAGGCCGACGTTGCCGATCTCGCGACGCTTTTCCCCGAAGGCGAAGCGATCGCCGGGGCGCCCGACGGCTGGCGCCTGCCACCCGAAACCGCCGCGGCGCAGCATCCCGCCTATGCCGAGGGCCGGTTCGAGGTACAGGACGCGGCGAGCCAATATGCTTCCGCCGCGCTCGATGCCGCTCCGGGGCAGGCGATCGTCGACCTGTGCGCGGGCGGTGGGGGCAAGACGCTCGCGATCGCATCGTTCGCCGGAAACGACGCCGACATCCTCGCCTGCGACACGAATCGCGCCCGACTTCAGCAATTGGCACCGCGCGCCGAACGCGCCGGGGCGACGCGCATCGAAACGCGGCTGCTCAACCCCGGACAGGAACCCGCGATGCTCGCCGACTGGCAGGGCAAGGCGAACCGTGTCTTCGTCGACGCGCCCTGCTCGGGCAGCGGGACCTGGCGGCGCAGCCCCGAACTGCGCTGGCGCCTGACCCCCGCGCGGCTCGATCGCCACCTCGCCGATCAGGCCAAACTGATTGATATCGGCGCCGATCTTGTGGCGCCCGGGGGCAAACTCCTCTATGCTGTCTGCTCGATCATCACGCGCGAGGGGCGGGCACAGGTGGACGATTTTCTGAACCGGCATCCGGGCTGGACGGCCGATGTCGGCTATCTGCCGGACGGCATCGGCCGCGCCGCGGGGCATGGTTTCCTGTTCACGCCGGGGCGTGACGGATGCGACGGATTTTTTCTCGCACGACTGACATCGCCATGTTAGCATCCCCCGTAATGAAGCGATGGGAGAATGCGATGCGTGTCGGTTTTCTGGCTCTTTCGGCGGGATTGATCCTCGCCAGCCTGCCTACCGCATCCGACGCGCAGCGCGCCGACAACGACATCTTCCCTCGCTCGATCGCGCTCCAGCAAGAAGGACATAAGGCGCAGGACGGGGGCGATCTCGACCTTGCGATCGACCTCTATGAATCGGCGCTCGCCGCCGACCCGCGCAACCGCTCGGCGATCATCGCGCTCGCACAGGTCGCGCGCGCGCAGGGCCTGCCGGGCAAGGCGATCGGCCTCTATCGCGAGGCGCTGGTGCTCGAACCCAATGACATCGTCGCGCTGACCGGGCAGGGTGAAGCGCTCGCCGACAAGGGCGCGCTCGAACTCGCGCGCGAAAAGCTCGCCGAGGCGCAGCGCATCTGCGACAGTAAATGCCCGCAGGTCGCGGCGCTGGAAAAGACAATCGCGTCGAGCGCATCGAAGCGCGTCGTCGCGGCCGAAGTGCTCGTGCCGAAGCCGGTCGTCGCGACCGTCGGCACCAGCAAACAGAACTGATTTCGGTCAGGCGCCGAGCGCGCGCGCCAGTTCGACCCATTCGGCAACGCTGACCGTCTCCGCGCGCCGCGTCGGATCGATGCCCAGCGTTTCGGCGACGGCGACCGCCCCCTCGACACCCTTCAGGCTCTGCCGCAGCATCTTGCGTCGCTGGCCGAACCCCTTTTCGGTCAGTTTCGACAGCAATTTCGGCGCGACGCCTTCGGGCTGATCGGCTGGCGTGACATGGACGATCGCCGACATCACCTTGGGCGGCGGGGTGAAGGCCGAGCGGTGGACTTTCATCGCGATCTTCGCGGTCGACCGCCATTGCGCGAGTACCGCGAGGCGGCCGTAGGCATCGGTGCCGACCGGGGCGACGATGCGTTCGGCGACCTCGAGCTGAAACATCAGCGTCAGCGACAGCCAGCGCGGCGGCCACGCCGCGGGCTCCAGCCAGCGCGTGAACAGCGCGGTGCCGACATTATAGGGCAGGTTCGCGACGATATGATAGGGCGCGCCGCCGGTCAGCGCGTCGACGTCGACCGCCATCGCATCGTCGGCGATCACCGTCAGCTGCCCCGGAAACGCCTCGCCCAGCTCGGCGAGCAAGGGCAGGCAGCGGTCGTCGCGCTCGACCGCGATGACCTTCGCGCCCGCGCGCAGCAACGCGCGCGTCAGCCCGCCGGGGCCGGGACCGACCTCGAACACCGTCACGCCGCCCAGATCGCCGGGCAGCGCCGCGATGCGGTCGAGCAATTGTTCGTCGAACAGGAAATTCTGCCCCAGCGCCTTGCTCGCCGACAGGCCGTGCGCACGCACCGTCTCGCGCAGCGGCGGAAGCGGAACCTGCGGCTCGACCCTCACTTTGCGGGTGCGCAGCTGCGCTCGCGGGCCAGCGCCATCCGGGCCGCCATCGCGATCGCAGCGATCGTCGGGCCGGGATCGGCCGTGCCGGTGCCCGCGATGTTGAATGCCGTGCCATGGTCGGGCGAGGTGCGGATGATCGGCAACCCGAGCGTCAGGTTGACGCCGTCGTGAAAATGCAGCGCCTTGAACGGGGCGAGCGCCTGATCGTGATAGGCGCAGAGCAGCGCGTCGTACCGTTCGCGGATCGCGGGTGCGAACAGCCCGTCGGCGGCAAGCGGCCCGTCGACGATCAGTCCTTCGTCGGCGAGCTGCGCGACCGCGGGTGCCATGATGCGCTCTTCCTCGCCGCCCAGCTGGCCGCTTTCGCCGGCGTGCGGGTTGAGTCCCGCGAGCGCGATGCGCGGCGTTTCGATCCCGAAATCGCGCCGCAGCCCCCGCGCGACGATCCGCGCCTTGGCGACGATCAGCTCGGTCGTCAGCCGTTCGGACACTTCGGCGAGCGGGATGTGCACGGTGAGCGGGACGACGCGCAGGCTCGGCCCCGCGAGCATCATCACCGCGTTGGTCGCGGTGACGCCGCAGCGTTCGGCGATGAATTCGGTCTGGCCCGGATGCGTGTAGCCGATGCCGTGCAGCGCATATTTGGACACCGATCCGGTGACGAGCGCCGAACTCGCCTGATTGCGCGTCAGCCCGATTCCGGTTTCGAGCGTGTGGAGCGCGCAGGTTGCGCCTGCCGGCGTCGGCTGGCCGGGGGTCAGCGGGCCGCTGTCCTCGAGGTGCCAGACAGGCAGCGCGTCGCCGAACGCCCGAACCACCTCGTCCATGTCGGTCACGCGCGCGACGGGACCGTCCCATACGGCGGAGATCGCGGCGGCATCGCCGATGGCAACGAAGGGCGGCAGGTTGTTCTCGCGGCGTGCGTCCCACGCGCGGGCCGTCACTTCGGGACCGACGCCCGCCGGGTCCCCCATGGTGACCGCGATCGGACGTCGATTGTTGGTATCCGTCATCAGCTATATTCGATCACGGCATCCCGGCGCAGGTCGCGCAGATAGCGCTGAGCCCGCTTGTTGACCTTGTCCTCCAGCAGCTTCTGTTCGATCTGCTCGAGGTTCGGGGCCGTTGCGGTTTGCGGCATGTCGCGGCCGCACAGGACGAGGACACTGACGCCTTCGTTCGCGGCGCCGAACGGCTGCGTTGTCTGGCCGACCTGAAGGTTGGCGAGCGTCGCCTGCAGCGGGGCCGGCAGTGCCCGCATTTCGATATTGTCGCGCGACACGACCGTGGCGCCCAGGCCCTGTGCCACCGCGTCGGCGGCGCCGCAGCCGGCGATACCGCGCGTCTTTTCGGCGAACTTGCTAGCGAGTTCGGACGCCTTGGCCTGCGTCGTGCCCGCCGGGAAATCGAGCGAAATCTGCTTCAGGCTGAGGATTGCGTCGCGCGGATCGGCGGTCAGAACCTGACGGCGATCGATCATCAGCATGATCGAGATGCCGCCGGGTACCTCGACCGGCCCGACAAGCTGGCCGGGCTGCATCTGCGTCGCGGCTTCGCCCATCGAAGCGGGAAGCTGGCCCGCCTTCACCCAGCCAAGGTCGCCGCCGACGACGGCGGTCGACGCTTCCGAAAACTGGCGGGCATAGGCGGCGAAGCTGCCGCCCGCCTGCAATGCCTGAATGATCTTCTTGGCATTCTCGCTGACCGCGGCGGCGGTTTCCGGCGTCGCCGACAGATAGATTTCGCCGAGGTGGAATTCATCCTGCCCCTTGGAATCGTTGAGCTGCTTGACGACGATCTCGACCTCTTCGGGCGAGACGTTGGTCGTCGACTGGATGTTGCGCGACAACAGGCGATCCCACGCGAATTCGCCGCGGATCTGCTGCTTCACGGCCGCCGCCGACGAGCCCTTGGATGCCAGATAGGTCGAAAACTGGTCGGGCGTCTGCTTGAAACGCGTCGCGAGCCGCGCGAACTGGTCGTTCACGACATTTTCGTCGATCGTGATCTCGGCCGCCTTCGCTTCCTGAATCTGCAATTTCTCGTCGATCAGGTTGCTGAACACCTGACTGCGCAAACGCTGAAGCTCTTCGGGCGGCAGCTCGGCATTGTTGTTCGCAATGCGGATCAGCGCCATGCGCTGTTCGATGTCGGTCGCCGTGATGATCTCGCCGTTCACCGAGGCGGACGGACGATAGACGTTCGGCTTCGCATCGCCGAAAAGCTGCACATTGCCCGGAATGTTGAGGCTGGTCGTCGGCACTTCGCTGTCGGCGACGGTCTGGGCCAGCACGGGCGTTACGCCGACGGCGGCCAGAGCGAGCAGGCCGGTCATGGTCGAAAATTTGGTCATCTTTACCCTATTCGAGAAAGTCCGGACGCTCCGTATCAGCGGAAACGCCCGATGGTCCAGCGCAATCCGCGATGTGGGACGGTTTGATGCCGGCAGATAGCCCGCGGACACTGAACCTAGGCTGAGCGGAACCTGTCAGAACCCCAGATTGCGGAATGCGATGCGGAACGAGTAGCTGTTGCCGCGTTTCGCATCGCCGGTGTCGGCATAGTCGCGCCGCCAGGTCAGCGCGATCGACAGGCAATCGTCATCATAAGCGACGCCCAGGCGGTGGCGTATCGGTTCGAACCCGTCGGCGCCGCTCAGCGGATCGTCGCTGCGCTGCGTCAGATCGACGATGGCGGAGCCGAACAGCGACCAGTGTTTTGCAAAGGCGACGCGGCCGCCCGCGCGGACTTCTTCGCGGTCCTGCAAATCCTCGCCAAGCAGCAGGATATCGCGGTTGAGCCGCGAATAGCCAACCACGGCATAGGTCGAGCGGCTGCCGATCGTCGCGTCGAATTCGTTGCGGCGAACCGCCAGATTATCCTTGTCGAGCCGGAAACGGTGGGTGAGGCGCAGGAAATCTCGGTACGCAATCGTCGTGCGACCGACGATGTCCGACGTGCGGTCGGTCAGCCCGGTGCCGTCGGGGAAGAGCGCGGGCTTGTCCGACAGGCGATAGCTCTGCCCGACCGTGCTGTTGATGCTGAAACCGGGGCGGCTGTAGTTCCATTCGACGCCATAAGTGATGCGAGCGCCATCCTCGAAGCGGTCGTGGCCGTTGAAGCGGTTGATCGCGAAGAGATTGCTGTCCTCGAGGTCGAAGGCGCGCGAATCTTCGTTCGGGATGTCAAGATTCTTGATCGGCGGCGTCGCGACCAGCTGCACGCGCGGTGTCAGCGTTTGGGTGCCGCCCGCAAATTCGCCGATAAACGGCCAGCGCATGTCGGCGGCAACCGCGGCGATTCCGCGCGCCTGCCAGCCCGATTTGCCGCGATAGCCGGGAATCGCGGTCAGCAGATTCTCGTCGCTGTGATAAACGTCGCCGCGTACCAGCGCGGTCAGCGTCACTTCCTGGCCGAGCGGGGTCAGGCCGCGCAGATTCCATTGCGCCCCCGCAAAGGCGCGCTGTGTGTCCTGCCCGGCGGTGCGTCCGATCGCGAGCGTGTTCAATTGCAGTTCGAACTGTCCGCCGAGCAGCGGATCGGCGAAGCGCTGGCGATAGTCGATGATCGGCAGCGCGATCGCCTGCTGTCCCTGAATGTCGTTCGCGCGCAGCGTCTGCGTCGCCCAGCCGGCGATCGAGAGGTAGGAGTTGCCGCCGATTCGTTCGAGCTCGAAGGTCGAGCGCAGCCGGTCGTCGCGGCTGATGTCGTAGCGGCGCATGAAGGTGCGGTCGGTCGCGATGCGCCCCGAATAGGTCAGGCTCCAGCGCGGATCGAACTGGAACTTGCCCGCGCTTTCCAGATAGCCGCGGAATCGTTTCCGGCTGTCGGGATCGTCGCCCGTCAACGGAACGAGCGACCCATAGGTCGCATAACCGTTGATGCGGAACGACCCGATGTCGGTGAGCGCGCGGAACTCGCCCTCCATCATCGGGGCGGCGCTGGTGTAAACGTGCGGGGTGAGCGTGATGTCGCGGTCGGGTGCGATGCGCAGATAATAGGGGACCGCGATTTCGAACCCGTTGCTGCGGTCGAGCCGGATTTCGGGAACCAATATGCCGCTGCTCGGCTCGTTGTTGATCGAATGGCTGAGACCGGGAAGCGGGATCAGCGGCAGGCCGAAAATCTCGACGCGTGCGCCCTTGTACCGCACCTTGTTCTTCGCCCGGTCGTACAGCACCTTGACCGCGCGGATCTGCCAGCTCGGATTCTTGGGGCAGCCCGCGTCATCCTCGACGGGGCAGGGGGTGTAGGCGGCATTTTCCAGCTCGATATTGCCGTTGTCGAAGCGCGTTCCCTTGATGGCGGCGAGGCGCGAACCATTGTCGAGCACGACGAGCAGATTGTCGACGACACCGTCGCGCAAACTATCGGTCAGTTCGATCTTGTCCCCATAGGCGATATCGCCTTCGGGGTTTTTGATCATCACATTGCCCTCGGCGAACACCTGTCCTGTCTGGCGGTTCCACGTCACCTTGTCCGCGCGCATCTCGACCGCTTCGCGGTTCATCTGGACATTGCCGTCGGCGACGACGACCTCGGTATCGCTGTCGTAATTGAGGTTATCGGCCGCAAAGCCGATCTGATCCTCGGACTGGACCGCGGGCGCGTCGGTGGTCGTCGGAACGACGTCGGGGGTCTGGAGGTCGGGTTCGCCCGCGACCGCTTCCGGCCGGGCCGGATTCGCCTCGGTCTGGGCCAGCACCGGGCTTGCGACCAAAGCCAGGCCGCTCGCCGTCGCGAGCCAGAACGGCCGCGCAGGCGCCGCCCGATGGAACAAAGCCCAGCTCATTTAATCCCTTTGTCCCGAACCCTATATAGACATTTGCCGGATTGGACCGGCAGCTTTGTTTTTGCAACTCGCAAGCGAAACCCCTATCGGTCCGCCACGTTCCAATCAATCATCGCATAAGAAAGTTAAGGCATGGACATTCAGTTTGTCGCGCAAATCGATGCGTCTGCCGACGTCGTCGCTTTTCCGGTCCGCAAGGGCGAAGCGGGCGCTCTCGGCGCGCTGCTGGGCGCCGCGGCGGCGCAGGCACGCTTCGACGGTGCGGCGGGCACCGTGGCAGAGACCGCGGCGATCGACGGCGACCAGGCGAAGCGCCTGCTGCTTGTCGGGATCGGCGAAGGCAGCGAGTTCGACCTCGAGCGCGGCGGCGCGGCGCTGACGGCGAAGCTGCAGACGAGCGGCGTCACGGCGGTCCACGTCGATTTCGCGAGCGCGGGGCAGAGCGATGCCGATGACGTGCTGGCCTTTGCGATGGGTGCGCGCCTGCGCAACTGGCGCCTCGACACCTATCGCACGCGCCTCGCCGACAAGGCGAAGCCGAGCCTGAAGACCGTGATCATTGCCTCGCCGCACGGCGATCTGTCGGATCGCTGGGCCGAAAATGAAGCGATTGCCGATGGCGTCGCGCTGACCCAGACGCTCGTCGCCGAACCGCCGAACATTCTTTATCCTGAAAGCTTCGTCGAACGCTGCCAGCATCTGACCGACCTCGGCGTCGAACTCGAGGTGCTCGACGAACGCCAGATGAAGGCGCTCGGCATGGGCGCGCTGCTCGGCGTCGCACAGGGTTCGACGCGCCCGCCGCGGCTGCTCGCGATGCGCTGGAACGGCGGCAATCCGGGCGACGCACCCGTCGTCTTCATCGGCAAGGGCGTCACCTTCGACACCGGCGGCATCAGCATCAAGCCCGCCGCGGGCATGGACATGATGAAATGGGACATGGGCGGCGCAGGTGCGGTCGCGGGCGCGATCAAGGCGATCGCGGGGCGCAAGGCGAAGGCGAATGTCGTCGGCGTCGTCGGCCTTGTCGAAAATATGCCCGACGGCAATGCGATGCGCCCCGGCGACGTCGTCACCACCATGTCGGGCCAGACGGTCGAGGTGCTCAACACCGACGCCGAAGGCCGCCTTGTCCTGTGTGATGCGATCAGCTGGGCACAAAGCGCCTATGACCCCAAGGTGATCGTCGATCTCGCGACGCTGACCGGCGCAATGGTGATTTCGCTCGGCCACGAATATGCGGGCATTTTTGCGAACGACGACACGCTCGCCGCCGACCTGCTCGCTGCGGGCGAGGTGTCGAACAACAAATTGTGGCGCTTCCCGCTGTCGCCCGCATACGACAAGCTGATCGACAGCCCGATCGCCGACATGAAGAATATCGGCCCGCGCGAAGGCGGCTCGATCACTGCGGCGCAGTTCCTGAAGCGTTATGTCGGCGAGGGCGTTGCCTGGGCGCATCTCGACATCGCGGGCATGGCGTGGGCCGACAAGGATGGCCCGGTGTGGGCGAAGGGTGCGACCGGTTACGGCGTGCGCCTGCTCGACCGTTACATCGCCGCCAACCACGAAGGCTGAACGGATCGGGGCAGGGGAGCATGGCGCGCGTCGACTTTTACCGGCTGACCCGCGACCCGGTCGAACGGGTGCTCCCCGCGCTCGCGACACGCATCCTCGCGAACGGCGACCGCCTGCTCGTGGTCGCCGCGTCCGCGATGCAGCGGCAGGCGATCGACGAGGCGCTGTGGACGCTGACCCCCGCGAGCTTCCTGCCGCATGGGGTTGCGGGGTCGCCCGACGAAGAGATCGAGCCGATCCTGATATCGGGCACGCTCGCGGCCTCGCCGCCGAACCGCGCCAGCCACCTCGCGCTTGCCGACGGCGAATGGCGCGACGAAGCGCTCGGCTTCGAACGCATCTTCCTCCTCTTCGACAACAGCCGCATCGACGACGCACGCGCGCTCTGGCGCACACTCGCCGCGCGCGAAGATGTCGACAACCGTTTCTGGAAACAGGACGAAAACGGCCGCTGGTCCGAGGGGCCCTGATGACCTGGATGTGACGCGGGTCACCGACGCGTCGCAATGACCGCCGCATAGGCCGGGCACCGCGGCCCATGCGGCCGATTCGATCTTTGCACAGGAGCCCGACGATGCGCCCGAACCCGTTCCTTTCCACCGCCCTTGCTGTTTCCTTGTCGCTGCTTGCCGCGGGCTGCGGCTCGAAATCGGAGACCGAGGTCGCGAGCGGCACCTATACCGACCCCGCAACGGGCAAGACCGCCGACTACAGCATCAGCAGCAGCGAAGACGGCGAAAACGGCAAGGTCACGATCAAGACCGAGGAAGGCGAAGTCCAGTTCGGCGGCGAGGCGAAGCTGCCTGCGGGCATGACGCCCTATCCCGGATCAAAGATGACGGGCGGTTTCGCGGGATCGTCCGAGGGCAAGCAGGGCGGCCTCGCAAGCTTCGAGGTCAAGGGCCGGGCGGCTGACGTCGTTGCGCACTACCGGCGCCAGATCGAGGCCGCCGGCCTGAAGGTGAAGTCCGAAATGAACGCCGAGGACACGATCATCATCAGCGCCGAAAAGCCGGACGATGCGAAAACCTCGATCCAGATCACCGCGACCCAGAACGGCGACATGGTCGAGGGTGCGGTAACCTATGGTTCGGGCGGCTGATCGCCGCGCCGCGCTCTGTCCTTGCAGTGCAGCAAAAGCGCCGCTAGAGGCGCGCGCATCGCAGACAATAACAACACAGGAGCTTCCCCCATGGCGGTTACCCGCACTTTTTCGATCATCAAGCCCGACGCCACGCGTCGCAACATCACCGGCGCCGTCACCAAGATGCTCGAAGACGCCGGCCTGCGCGTCGTCGCATCGAAGCGCATCCACATGAGCCGCGAACAGGCCGAAGGCTTCTACGCGGTCCACAAGGAACGCCCCTTCTTCGGCGAACTCGTCGACTTCATGATCAGCGGCCCCGTCGTCGTGCAGGTCCTCGAAGGCGAGAACGCGATGCAGGCGAACCGCGACATCATGGGCGCGACCAACCCCAAGGACGCAGCGCCCGGCACGATCCGCAAGGAACTGGCCGAAAGCATCGAAGCGAACACGGTTCACGGTTCGGACAGCGACGAGAATGCAGCGATCGAAATCGCCTACTTCTTCAAGCCCGAAGAGATCGTCGGCTAAACGCCGTTTGCCCTAGGGCAGCGAAGGGCCGCCGGAGCGATCCGGCGGCCTTTTTCGTGCCTGCCGCCGCGTCCAGCGTCTCGACACCATCAGCGCAAGGGCGATAAATACCGCGGTTCCAAGCAGCGCCGCGCCGTCGAATCCCAATCGGTCGCCGAGCAGATCGACCGTGCCATATTCGATCGCTTTGCCGATACCGACCCCGAGCGGAATGACGATGACGGCGGCCAGTGCGGTTTTCAGCAAACTGACCGCCGTCTCCCGCATCAGAATTCGTCCGCTACGCCCATCAGTCCGGCCAGCTTCTTCGGCGCGATCGCGAGCCAGCTTTTGCGCAGCCATTCGCCGATCGCGTCCCAGTCGGTGTCGCCGAGGTCGAGGCGGATGCCGACCCAGCCGTCGCCGAAATAGGCGGGGCGGTAATAGCGGTCTTCGTCGAGTTCGATCAGCATCGCCTGTTCCTCGCCGCCGCTGATCTTCACCAGCAGCGCGATCTTGCCATCGCCGTGATGATCCTCGGTGAAATAGGCGAATTTCTTGCCCTTCACGATCCCGAAGCAGGGCATGCCGTGCGACACCACCTCGTCGGCTTCGGGCAGCGCCATCGCCAGTTCGCGCACGCGATCCCGCAAATAATCGGGCGACCGCTCGCGTGCGACGAAGGCGGCGAGCGTGGCGGGATAAAGCTGATGTTCGGCGAACTGCACCCGCCGCGCCAGCGTCTCGACCGTGTCGTCGGGCAGGATCGCGACCGGGGTCTGCGCCAGCACCGGCCCCTCGTCGACGCCGGGCGTCACGACGTGGACGCTGCACCCGCCGAATTTGTCGCCCGCCTCGATAGCTTGCTGGTGGGTGTTCAGCCCCTTGTAGAGCGGTAGCAGACTCGGGTGGATGTTGATCATCCGGTTCGCCCAGCGCGCTACGAACTCGTCGGACAATATGCGCATATAGCCCGCCAGTGCGACGAACTCGGCGCCCGCCGCGCGCAATTGCGCGTCGACCAGAGCGTCGAACGCGTCGCGGTTCATGCCCTTGTGCAACAGGCCCCATGTCGCAATACCCTCGGCCTCCGCGATCTTTAGCCCCGGCGCATCGGGATCGTTGCTGCCGACGAGCACCAGCTCATAGGGACAATCCGCAGCCTTTGCGGCGTAAAGCAGCGCCGCCATATTGGTGCCGGCGCCCGAAATCAGGACGGCGACACGCGCCTTAGCCATTATGCGTGGCGCTCCACGGCGCACGTGCGCTCCACGTCTCGGCGCCGCCCGTCACGGTGCAGCCCTTTTCGCCCTCGGCGATATGGCCGATGCGATGGACGGTTTCGCCCGCCGCTTCGAGCGCGGCGGTAACGGCGTCGACATCGCTCTCGGCAACGACGACCGCCATGCCGATCCCGCAGTTGAAGGTGCGCGCCATTTCCTCGGGTTCGATATTGCCCTGCGCCTGCAGGAACGCCATCAGCCGCGGCTGGTCCCATGCGTCGGCGTCGACATGCGCGTGCAGCGTCTTGGGCAGGATGCGCGGGATATTTTCGAGCAGTCCGCCGCCGGTGATGTGCGCGAGCGCATGGATCTGGCCGGTCTTCACCAGCGGGAGCAGGCTCTTCACATAGATGCGCGTCGGCGCCATCAGCGCGTCGATCAGCAGGATGTTCTGGTCGAAGAGGGCGGGGCGGTCGAGCTTCCAGCCTTTGTCGGTCGCGAGGCGCCGCACCAACGAAAAGCCGTTCGAATGCACCCCCGACGATGCGAGGCCCAAAATCACGTCGCCAGCCGCGACCTTGTCGGCGGTCAGCACCTGGTCGCGCTCGACCGCGCCGACGCAGAAGCCCGCGAGGTCATAGTCGCCGTCCGAATACATGCCGGGCATTTCGGCGGTCTCGCCGCCGATCAGCGCGCATCCGGCCTGCTTGCATCCCTCGGCGATGCTCGCGACGACTTCGGTCGCGACATCGTTATCGAGCTTGCCCGTGGCATAATAATCGAGGAAAAACAGTGGCTCGGCACCCTGAACGATCAGGTCGTTCGCGCACATCGCGACGAGGTCGATCCCGACGCCGTCATGCTTGCCCGATTCGATCGCGAGTTTCAGCTTGGTGCCGACCCCGTCGTTCGCCGCGACGAGCAGGGGATCGTTGAACCCCGCCGCCTTCAGGTCGAAGAAGCCGCCAAAACCGCCGAGGTCGGCGTCGGCGCCGGGGCGGCGCGTCGCACGGGCGAGCGGGGCGATGGCACGGACCAGCGCGTTGCCGGTTTCGATCGAGACGCCGGCCTGCGCATAAGTGTAGGAGGCGGGTGGGTTGTGCTTGGAATCCATGGCCAGCGCGACTAACGACTCTGGCCACGAAATGCCATGATTTCCTTGTCCGGGGCCACGCTTTTGGGCAAAGCATAGAGAAGATATGATTTCGGCCGCTTTCCCCCGCTTCGCACCTCGCTTTTCTCTCGACGCGGCTCGTCCGCGCGATTGGCGATGGGCCGCACTTTTCGGTCTGTTCTTTGCGATTCTTCTCGCCGGCATCGTCGATGGCCAGATTACCCGCGGCGACCGCGGCATCACCCCGATCAACAGCAGCGGCGATTTTCTCGCGAGCGGCATTCTCGTCGACGTCACCGGCGATAACGCGGACGACGCGCGCTCGAAGGGCTGGCGCGAGGCGCAGCGCAAGGGCTGGGCGCAGCTTTATCGCAAGCTGAACGGCAGCGACGGACCCGCACTCGGCGATTCGGTGCTCGATGGCATCGTCACCGCGGTCGTCGTCGAGGAAGAACAGATCGGCCCGCGCCGCTATGTCGCCAAACTCGGCGTCCAGTTCGACCGCGTCCGCGCCGGCCAGATTCTCGGCGTCAGCGGGCGGACGCTGCGTTCGCCGCCGCTGCTCGTGATTCCCGTCTATTCGATCGACGGCATCCCGCAGGTGTTCGAACAGCGCAGCGCATGGCAGCGCGCGTGGGCCGAATATAATACGGGGCAGAGCGCGATCGACTATGTCCGCACCGCGGGCACCGGCGCCGATACGCTGCTGATCAACGCGGGGCAGACCGGCCGTCGTGGCCGCGTCTGGTGGCGGGTAATCCTCGACCAATATGGTGCCGCCGACGTGCTTACCCCGATCGCGCGCGTCGAATATTCTTACCCCGGTGGCCCGATCAAAGGCACTTTTACCGCGCGCTTCGGCCCCGACAGCAAGCTGATTTCCAGCTTCACGATGACCGGACCCAGCCCCGCAGCCTTGCCCGACATGATGGAAAAGGCGGTCGCGCGGATGGACCGCATCTATATCGACGCATTGGCCGCCGGCGTGCTGCGCACCGATACCTATCTCGTCCTAGAGAAGCCGGTCGAAAAGGCCGACTTGCCCGAAGAGGTCGCGGCCGACGAAGAGGCGCTGCCCGCCGAAACCGATACAAGCGTGCCGACCACGGCCGCCGTCGGGGTGCAAAGCTTCACCGTCCAATATAGCTCTCCCGACGTCGATTCGGTCACCGCGACCGAGCGCGCGGTGGGCGGTATTTCGGGGGTCCAGTCCGCCTCGACGACGAGCCTCGCGCTCGGCGGCACCTCGGTGATGCGCGTGACCTTCCGCGGCGATGTCGCGGCACTGAAGGCCGCGCTCGCCGCGCGCGGCTACAAGGTGCAGGAGGGCGGCAGCACGCTGCGGATCAGCCGCTGATGGCGCGCGCAGCGTCCGGCCAGATCGCCTTGCCGCTCGACTGGAGCGCGGGTGGCAGCAACGACGGTCCGTTGATCGTCGGTACCAGCAACGCCGATGCCGTGCGCTATCTGCGCCACGTCGCGACCTGGCCCGTCCGCACCGCGGTGCTCACCGGACCGCGTGGTTCGGGGCGCAGTCTCATCGGCCGCCTCTTTGCGAGCGACACCGGCGGCCGCGTCATCGATGGCCATGACAGCGTTGCGGAAGAAGAGATTTTCCACGCGTGGAATGCCGCGCAGGCCAGCGGCGCGCCGCTGCTGATCATCGCCGATACGCCGCCTTCGGAATGGAATGTTGTGCTTCCCGACCTGCGCTCGCGGCTCGCGGCGGTGCCGGTGCTGACGATCGGCGATCCCGACGACTGCCTCGCGCGCGACCTGATCGAGGCGCTGTTCGCGCAGCGCGGCATGGCGCTCGCGCCCGGCGTCGCCTCCTATATCGTCCCGCGGATGGAGCGCAGCTATGCGATGATCCACCGTGTCGTCGCGGCGCTCGACGCGGCTTCGCTCGAAAAAGGGCGGGGCGTTAGCGTTCGTCTTACTCGTGAAACATTACTGTCACAGGGGCTCATCGATCCCGATTTGCTCGAAAGACAGGATGAAGCGACATGTCGATAGCCGGCGGCCCCCTACGCGCACAGAATGATGCCGCCACCACGGCGACCCCGCCCACTTTCGGCCCCGAACGCTTCTTTAACCGCGAACTCAGCTGGCTGGCCTTCAATCGCCGGGTGATGGAAGAGGCGCGCAATCCCGCGCATCCCTTGCTCGAACGGCTGCGTTTCCTGTCGATTTCGGGCAGCAACCTCGACGAATTCTTCATGGTCCGCGTTGCGGGGCTGAAGGGACAACAGCTTCAGGGGATCGACGATCCCTCGGCCGACGGCCGCTCGCCGGGACAGCAGCTTGCCGAGATCGAGGCCGAGGTGAACCGGCTCGTCGACCAGCAGCAGAGCGAATGGCAATTGCTCCACAAGCTGCTCGGCGAACAGGGCATCATTGTCCATGGCACCGGGTCGGACAAGGAAGCGCTGCGCAGAGCGCTCCGCCAATATTTCATCGACCAGATTTTCCCGATCCTCACCCCGCAGGTGCTCGATCCGGCGCACCCCTTTCCCTTCATCCCGAACCGCGGCCTCGGCGTGATCTTCGACCTTCAGCGCAAGGCGACCGGTGAGACGATCCGCGAACTGGTGATGATTCCCGCCTCGCTCGCGCGGTTCGTACCGGTGCCGGGGCAACCGGGGGCGTTCGTCCCGATCGAATATCTGATCGAGATTTTCGGCGACTTGCTGTTTCCGGGCTTCACGATCCGGTCGCTCGGCGTGTTCCGCATCATTCGCGACAGCGATATCGAACTTGAGGAAGAGGCCGAAGATCTCGTCCGCCTGTTCCGGACCGCGATCCGCCGCCGCCGCCGCGGGCGCGTGATCCTGCTCGAACTCGAAGCCGACATGCCCGGCGAAATCGCCGAAGTGCTCGGCGCCGATATTCAGGGGCATGAAGCGATCGTCGCCAAGATCGGAGGCTTCATCGGGCTCGCGGCGCTGTCCGCGCTCGTCGACGTCGACCGGCCCGACCTCAAATTTCCCGCCTATTCGGCGCGCTTTCCCGAACGCATTCGCGAACATGGCGGCGATTGTTTCGCGGCGATCCGCTCGAAGGACATCGTCGTCCATCATCCGTACGAGAGCTTCGACGTCGTGCTCTCCTTCCTCCGTCAGGCGGCGGCCGATCCCGACGTCGTCGCGATCAAGCAGACGCTCTATCGCGCCGGCAATCAGTCGCCGGTCATCCGCGCGCTGATCGAGGCGGCCGAGGCGGGCAAGTCGGTGACCGCGGTCGTCGAACTCAAGGCGCGCTTCGACGAGGAGCAGAATCTCCTCTGGGCGAACCAGCTCGAACGCGCCGGGGTGCAGGTCGTCTACGGCTTCATCGAGTGGAAGACGCACGCCAAGATTTCGATGGTGGTGCGCCGCGAAGGGCAGGGTTATCGCACCTATTGCCACTTCGGCACCGGCAATTATCACCCGGTGACCGCGCGCATCTATACCGATCTCAGCTTCTTCACCGCCGACCCGCGCGCCGGGCGCGACGCGGCGCAGCTGTTCAATTATATCACCGGCTATGTCGAACCCGAACGGCTCGACCTCATCACCATGTCGCCGCTCAACATGCGCGCGCATCTCTCCGAACTGATCGACGCCGAAACTGCAGCGGCAAAGGCGGGGCTGCCGTCGGGCGTGTGGGCCAAGATGAACAGCCTCGTCGATCCCGACATCATCGACAAGCTTTACGAGGCGAGCGCCGCGGGTGTGCCGGTCGAGCTGATCGTGCGCGGTATCTGTTGCCTGCGTCCGGGCGTGCCGGGCCTGTCCGAAACGATCCGCGTCAAATCGGTCGTCGGCCGCTTCCTCGAACACAGCCGCGTCTGGGCCTTTGCCAACGGTGCACCGCTGCCGCATCGCGGCGCCAAGCTTTACATCAGCAGCGCCGACTGGATGCCGCGTAACTTCGACCGCCGTGTCGAATATATGATCCCGATCGAAAACCCGACGGTCCACGACCAGATTCTCGATCAGGTGCTCGTCGCGAACCTGATCGACAATGAACAAAGCTGGATACTCCAGTCCGACGGGACTTCGGTGCGGGTCGCGCCGGGAGACAAGCCCTTTAACCTGCATCATTATTTCATGAACAACCCGTCGCTGTCGGGGCGCGGCACCGCGCTTCACAAGCGTCAGGATGTTCCCACGCTCGCTTTCGACACACGCGAAGACTGAAACGGAATCCTGTTTGCTGCGCCCTCCGAAACAGACGGTCCACCGCTCGGCGGTCATCGACATCGGCTCGAACTCGGTGCGCATTGTCGTCTATGAAGGACCCGCGCGCGCGCCGGCGGTGATCTTCAACGAAAAGGTCGCTGCAGGGCTCGGTCGCGGCCTCGCGATCGACGGCCGGATCGCGCCGCAGGACGCCGAGCGCGGCCTCGTCGCGCTTCGCCGTTACGCGCTGCTCGCGAAGCATATGGATGTGCAGGACGTGCAGTGCGTCGCGACCGCCGCGGTGCGCGACGCCGCGAACGGCCCCGACTTCATCGCCGCCGCGGCCGAGGCGGGGCTGAACATCCGCCTGCTGTCGGGCGAGGAGGAAGCCGAAGCGGCCGGGCATGGGGTGCTTGCGGCGATTCCCGACGCGCACGGTATCGCGGTCGATCTCGGCGGCGGCAGTCTCGAACTCGCCGAAGTGTCGGATGGCCGGGTCGGCCGCCGCGCATCCTTTCCGCTCGGCGTGCTGCGTTTGCCCGCGCTCCGCAAAGACGGCGAACAGGCGTTCGAGCGCGCGGTGCGCAAGATGCTCCGCGCCGCGGGCTGGCCCGGCGAGGGCCTTGCCGGGCTACCGCTCTATCTCGTCGGCGGTTCGTGGCGTGCGCTCTCGCGCCTCGATCTCGAGCTGACGAAGGACCCGCTCGCGGTGCTCGACCAGCACAGCTTGCCGCGCACCGCGCTGCGCCGCCTTACCCGCGCGACGAGACGGCTGAGTTTCGAGGAATTGCGCGCGATTCCCGGCATGGCGTCGAACCGCGCCGCGGCCTTGCCCGATGCGGCGGCGCTGCTCGCGACGCTCGTCAACATCCTCGACGTGCCCGAAATGACGGTGTCCTCGTCGGGGCTTCGCGAAGGATTGCTCTATCAGGCGCTTGACGCCGAAACGCGCGCGCAGGACCCGCTGATCGTCGCCGCCGAATTCGAGGGCCGCCGCCTCGCGCGTTTCGCCCCGCACGGCCGCGCGATCGCCGAATGGATCGCGCCGCTGTTCGCCGACGAGGCGCCTGTCGACAGCCGCGTCCGTCTCGCCGCCAGCCTGCTCAGCGACGTCGCCTGGTCGGCAAACCCCGATTTCCGCGCCGAGCGGGGCACCGAGATCGGCTTGCACGGCAACTGGCGCAGCATCGATATTCCGGGCCGCATCCTCCTCGCGCGGGCCCTCTACGCGGGCTTTGGCGGCGCCGACGCCGAATTCCCGGCGATGGGCGGCCTCGTGTCGCCCGAACGGCTGGCGCGGGCGCGGCAATGGGGGCTGGCGATCCGTCTTGCACAGCGCCTGACCGGCGGCATCCAGGCCCCGCTCGGCGGCAGTTCGATCGCGCTCGCCGACGGCAAGCTGCGGCTTGCCCTCGCACGCGAATGGCATGATCTGGCGGGCGAGGCCGTGGAACGGCGCCTTCGCGCGCTGGCGAATGCGCTGGGCGCCGAACCCGTGGTCGAAATGCCGGACTAGTTGACGGTTTGGGCTGCCGCCGCGGTGCAGCTCGTCCCTGCGGCCGATGCGATGTCTTCGCCGGCCTTGAGCGGCGCGAGCATCCCGTCGGTCATGCCCTTCGTCCACCATTGCCAGCCGCCGCCGACATAGCGCGCGCCGCTCGCGGATTGCGCGACCTTCATGTCCACCGTCTTGCCGTTGGTGACGATCTGCGCCGTGTCGGGGGTCGGATAGCGCGCCTCGACGGTCGATCCGTCGGCACAGCTATAGCGGACGAGCTCGGCGGCGGGTGGGGCCGTTGCGTCGGCCCTGGGTGCGGCTGATTCTGCCGTGTCCGTGGCGGGGCTTTCGGTCTTTGTCGGCGATGCGTTGCAGCCCGCAAGACCGATGGCAACCAAGGCGATGGCAATGGGATAACGCATGGCTTGCTCCTTCATTTTGATGGAGCCGTTTATGGGGCAACGCCGGGTGCCGCGCAAATGATATGGGCCGGCCGTTCAGGCGGCGCTGTCGATCTCGCTCATCACCAGCTTGCCGTTTTTGACCGCGAAACCCATCCGGCCTTCGACGAGGTCGAGCGCGGCGTGGCCGAACACCTCGTAACGCCAGCCCTCCATCATCGCGATGCCGTCGCGGCCGCCCGCCGCCAGCGTTTCGAGGTCGTCGCTGCGCGCGATCAGCCGCGCCGCGACGTTGAGCTCGCGCGCACGAATCTTGAGCAGCAGCTTGAGCAGGTCGGCAACGAGCACGCCTTCCTTGCCGAGCCCCGGTCCGCGCGGCGCGCGGTCGGGCATGTCGTCCTTTGCCATCGGCTTCGCATTGGTCAGCGCATCCATCAGCCGCGCGCCGATATCGTTCGATTTCCATGTCGCCGACAGCCCGCGGACGCGTCCAAGCCCGTCCTGATCCTTCGGCGGATGCGCGGCGAGGTCGGCGAGCGTCTCGTCCTTGACGATGCGGCCGCGCGGCAGGTTTTTGGAACGTGCCTCGCGCTCGCGCCATGCGGCGAGCGATTGCAGGCGACCGAGCACGTCGGGCTTGCGCGAGGGGATCTTGATCCGCTGCCACGCCTTGTCGGGATCGACGCTGTAGTTGGCGGGGTCGGCGAGCTTTTCCATTTCCTCGTCAAGCCAGTGACCGCGGCCGGTCTTGATCAGCTTGTCGAGCATCATCGGGAAAATCTTCGCGAGATGCGTGACGTCGCCGATCGCATAGTCGATCTGGCGCTTGTCGAGCGGGCGGCGGCTCCAGTCGGTGAAACGCGCGCCTTTGTCGAGCTGGATGCCGATCCACGCCTCGACGAGGTTGGAATAGCCGACCTGTTCGGCCTGGCCGATCGCCATCTGGCCGATCTGCGTGTCGAAGATCGGGTGCGGGGTCTTGCCGGTCAGGTTGAAGATGATTTCGACATCCTGTCCGCCCGCATGAAAGACCTTCAGCATGTCCTCATTGGCGACGAGCAGGTCGAGCAGCGGCTTCAGATCGATGCCGGGCGCCATCGGATCGATCGCAGCCGCATGGTCGCGGTCGGCCACCTGGATCAGGCAAAGCTCTGGCCAGAAAGTATTTTCCCGCATGAATTCGGTATCGACAGCGATGAAATCGCTGTTCCGAATGAGGTCGCAAAATTCGACGAGCGCGGCGCTGGTTTCGATCAACGGATGGACTTGCATAGCGCGCCTATACAGCTAGTTGGAAGTAACGGGCAGGAAAAATTGTCCGTGCTCTTCGGGTCGCGAAGCCGGAACACCGGCTGGGGAAAAAGACGAAGGGAATTGGGGCATGATGTGGCTCGGTTGGGCGCTTGCCGCGCTCGGTTTTGTGCTGCTTTTCGGGCAATATGCCGCGGGGCAGGCCGATATTTTCGTATCGATCGCCAATCCGCGACCGCTCGACGAAGAATCGATGGTCGTGACGCTGAAGGGCTGGGGTTTCGCGAGCGCCGCCGCGCAGCCCTTTGTGGCGCCCGAATCCGATCACGGCCTGTGCGACGTCCGCGTCTTCGCGACGCGGCGCCAGATGCTCGTGGCCATCGCGACCTTCGGCTTCCTTCGTCCGGTCACCGTCGCGTGGCGCGCGCACGCCGGCATCCTGCCGCTGGGAGACGCGTGATGCCGATCGTGAAGCTCGGCGACGAGGGGCGCTGGACCAATTATCATGGCACCGGCACGTGCGAGGCGGCGACGCGATTTGCCTTGCGCAGCGGCGACGCGCCGCGCGGCCGCGACGAGATCGCCATTGCGGCAAAGTCGGTGCAGGACTGGCTGACGCAGGCAGCCACGGCGCAGCGCCGCGTCCGGCCGCTCGGCGCGGGCTGGTCGCCGTCGAACGTCAACATCAGTTCGCAAAGCTGGCTGCTCCATACGCGCCGCTTCAACCGCTGCTTTCGCATCGGCGCCGACGATGTACGGCCCGGCATCGACGCGAACGCGTTGATGCTCGTCGAAGCGGGCGCGCTCGTCGATGAGGTTTCGGACAAGTTCGAGGAACAGGGGCGCTCGCTGTGGACCAGCGGTGCGGGCAATGGCCAGACCTTCGCGGGCGCCGCAGCGACGGGCACGCACGGTTCGATGATCGCGCGCGGTGGTATTCAGGATCATATCCGCGCCGTGCAGATCGTCACCCCCGCCGGCATCCACTGGATCGAACCCGGTGCGGGGGTGATGAGCGACGCGTTCGTCGCTGCCACCGGTTCGACGCCGCTGCGCGACGATGCGACGTTTGCCGCGGCACAGCTGCCGGTCGGCTCGCTCGGTATCGTCACCGCGCTCGTTGTCGATAGCGTCCCGAAATTCCTCGTCCGCCCGATCCAGAATTTGCGGAAGGTCGATGCGGCGGCGCTGCGCTGGCTTGCGGCGGGAGACTTCCGGCGTTTCTCGGCGGCCTATGCGCTCGATCAGGACCCCGATTTCGTCCAGATGATCGTCAATCCGTACAAGCCGTTCAAGCGGCCGGCGATGCTGCGTTTCCTGTATCGCGAGCCCTGGCGCGACGATTATCCGCGTGCAACGCCGGGTCAGCTGGGCGCGGGCTATGACGCGCTCAGCCTGCTCGGCCGTTTCCTCAACGATTATCCGTGGGCAAGAGGGCCGCTTCTGCAATTCGCGATGAAACAGGGGTATGCGAGCGGCCCCGATGTCGGCGCGCCGCCGGTCTATGGCAGTTGGGGGGAGGGGCTCGATACGCACCGGCCGCTCGCCGACCTGTTCAATGCCTCGGTGACCATCGACCGCGCCGATCTCGCGCATGTCTTTGAACTCGTTTGCGCCGTCTATGCACGGCACGGCGGCTCGACCGTGGTCACCGTGCGCTTCATGGAGCGTGCGCAGGGATTGCTGGCACCCGCGCGCTTCCCGCACAACGCCGTGATCGATTTCGACGGCCCGCGGAGCCAGCGCACCGCCGATGCCTATGCGCGTGTCGTCGAACGTCTCGATGCCGAGGGCGTCGCCTTCACCCGGCATTGGGCAAAAAGCTGCCGGCTCGACGCGGCGCGCGTCGCCGCCGATTATGGCGAGGATTTCCGTCGCTGGCGCGCCGCGCGCGACCGGCTGCTGCCCGATCCGGCACATCGCGCGCTGTTCGGCAGCGAGGTGCTCGATGGCCTCGGATTGACCTGCTGATTTGGCCTTCGACCCTTGACAAATGGCGCGCCGACCTGCCTTAGGCGCGGCCATATCGGCGCGTTTTTCCTGCGCGCGCTCCCGAACATTGAAAGACGAAATGATGCACGCCTATCGTACCCACACATGCGCAGATCTTCGCGCCGCCAACGTCGGCGAGGAAGTCCGTCTTTCGGGTTGGGTGCATCGTACGCGCGAACATGCGAATGTTCTCTTCGTCGATCTTCGCGACCATTACGGGATCACCCAGATCGTGGTGGAAACCGGCTCGGACCTTTATCCCACCGTCAATGCGCTGGGCCCCGAGTCCGTCCTGACCTTCACGGGCAAGGTCGCGGCACGGTCGCCCGAGACGCTCAACCCGAAGCTGGCGACCGGCGAGATCGAAATCTATCCGAGCGCGGTGACCGTGCAGTCGGCCGCCGATCGCCTGCCGCTGCCGGTGTTCGGCGAAACCGAATATCCCGAGGAAATCCGCCTCACCAACCGCTTCCTCGATCTCCGCCGCGAGCGGCTGCACAAGAATATCGTGCTGCGTTCGAACGTGATTTCGTCGCTGCGCCGCCGGATGATCGATCAGGGCTTCACCGAATTCCAGACGCCGATCCTGACCGCGAGCAGCCCCGAAGGCGCACGCGACTATCTGGTGCCGAGCCGCGTTCATCCCGGCAAATTCTACGCGCTGCCGCAGGCGCCGCAGATGTTCAAGCAGCTGCTGATGGTCGCGGGCTTCGACCGCTATTTCCAGATCGCGCCCTGCTTCCGCGACGAGGACGCACGCGCCGACCGCTCGCCCGGCGAATTCTACCAGCTCGATTTCGAGATGAGCTTCGTCACGCAGGACGACGTCTTCAACGCCATCGAACCCGTCCTGCACGGCGTCTTCGAGGAATTCGCCGATTTCGACGGCAAGGGCCGCACCGTATCGTCGCTGCCGTTCCAGCGCATTCCGTACCGCGAATCGATGCTGAAATATGGCAGCGACAAGCCCGACCTGCGTAACCCGCTGCTGGTCCATGACGTGGGCGATTTCTTCAAGGGATCGGGCTTTGGCCGTTTCGCGACGATGGTCGAGGAAGGTCAGGTCGTCCGCGCCGTTGCCGCCCCCGAAACGCATGAGAAGAGCCGCAAATTCTTCGACGAGATGAACAGCTGGGCGCAGTCGGAAGGCTTCCCCGGCCTTGGTTATGCGACGCAGAAGGACGGCGTGTTCGGCGGCCCGATCGCCAACAACCACGGCCAGGACGGTATGAAGGCGATCGCCGACGCGATGGGCCTCGGCCCGAACGACGGCATCTTCTTTGCAGCGGGCGTCGAGGCGAAGGCCGCGAAGCTTGCGGGCCTCGCGCGCACGCGCGTCGCCGATCAGCTGGGCCTGATCGACAAGAGCCGCTTCGAATTCTGCTGGATCGTCGACTTCCCGATGTTCGAGGCCGACGAGGACACCGGCAAGATCGATTTCAGCCATAATCCCTTCTCGATGCCGCAGGGCGAGATGGACGCGCTGACGGGCAAGGATCCGCTCGATATCCTCGCTTACCAGTACGACATCGTCTGCAACGGCGTCGAACTGTCGTCGGGCGCGATCCGGAACCACCGCCCCGACATCATGTACAAGGCGTTCGAGATCGCGGGCTATTCGCAGGCCGACGTCGACACCAATTTCGCGGGCATGATCAACGCCTTCAAATTCGGCGCGCCGCCGCACGGCGGGTCGGCGCCGGGCGTCGACCGTATCGTGATGCTGCTCGCCGACGAACCCAATATCCGCGAAGTGATCGTCTTCCCGATGACCCAGAAGGCCGAGGATCTGATGATGGGCGCGCCGGCGCCGGTCAGCGAAAAACAGCTCAAGGAACTCAGCATCCGCCTCGTCGACGGCCCGAAGAGCTAAAGCGTGAGCGAACCGCGGGAGCATCGGCTGGAAACGCCGGAAGGCGACATCTGCTGGTTCGAATGGGGTGAGCGGGGGCATGGGCCTTCGCTGCTCCTGCTTCACGCGACGGGTTTTCACGCTCGGCTTTGGGACCGGGTCGTCGCGGCGCTTCCCGCGGGCACGCACGTCATCGCCCCCGACCATCGCGGCCATGGGCGCAGCTTTCGTCCCGCGACGCTTGCCAATTGGGCGGCGACCTCCGACGCGCTGCTGCCACTGCTCGACGGCCTCGGCGGCCATCCGCTCGTCGGCTGCGGGCACAGCATGGGCGCCTATGTGCTCACGCGGCTTGCGTCGCAGCGGCCCGCCGCTTTCGCCCACCTCGTCCTGATCGACCCGGTGATCATGGATCCTGCCTTCTACGCGGGCGACGCGGGGCCTATTCCCGATCCCGCCGACCACCCGGTAGCGCGCCGGCGTAACGCATGGGCCAGCGCCGAAGAGATGCGCGCGCGTTTCGCCGATCGGCCGCCCTATGCGAACTGGGATCCGCGCGTCCTCGCCGACTATTGCATCCATGGCCTGCTCCCCGTCGCAGACGGACAGGGGCTGGAGCTGGCCTGTCCGCCGGCGCTCGAAGCCTCGGTCTACCAGAATGCGCTACGCACCAGTCCGCATGAGTGGCTGCATTATCTGTCGGTGCCGTCGACCGTCATCCGTGCCCCGACCGGCGAGCGCGGCGGTGAGCTCGATTTCTCGCTGAGCCCGACGTGGACGGGGCTTGGTCCCGCGATCGGCGCCGGGCGCGACGAACTCTGGGGCGACCACACGCACTTCATCCCAATGGAAAACCCGGCGCGCGTCGCCGCGCTGCTCGCGGAGCTGCTCTGATGTGCGGCGCATAACGAACGTCGCGCGCGCTGTGCCAGAAAACGACATCGGCTGATCGCGCGCTTGGTCGGAAGCCCGGCCCGCGCTAGGATGGATGAATGAGCATCTCCCTTTCCGACTTTGAAACCGGCGCCAGATATGATGGCGACTATTCCGATACCCTCGCGGCGCTCGAGGATCGGCTCGAACGGCTTCAGGCGGCACATATCATCCACGGTCAGCGCAGCATCATCATGTTCGAGGGCTGGGACGCGGCGGGGAAGGGCGGGATCATCCAGCGGCTGACCGCGTCGCTCGACCCGCGCTATTTCGAAGTGTGGCCGATAGCTGCGCCCAATGACGAGGAAAAGGCGCGTCATTTCCTCTGGCGCTTCTGGAAACGCCTGCCCGGCAACCGCGAAATCTCGATCTTCGACCGCAGCTGGTACGGCCGCGTGCTCGTCGAGCGCGTCGAGGGTTTCGCGAGCGAAGCCGAATGGCGCAAAGGTTATGACGAGATCAACGAGTTCGAGGCGCAGCTCACCGGCAGCCGCACGAACCTCGTCAAACTCTTCATCCACATCACACAGGACGAGCAGGACAGGCGCTTCGCCGATCGCCTCGACGATCCGTGGAAGCGCTGGAAAACCGGAACCGAGGACTATCGCAACCGCTCGAAGCGCAAGGACTATCTCGCCGCGATGGAAGAGATGTTCGCGCAGACGAACACGCGCTGGGCGCCGTGGAAAGTGATCGACGGCAACAACAAGAAGGCGGCACGCATCGCGGCGCTGACCTATATCGTCGAAACGCTGGAGTCGGCGGTGCCGATGACGCCCTCCGATCGCGACCCGGCGGTCGTGAAGCTCGCGGCGAAGGCGTTCGGCTACAAGCCGAAAGACTAGGTTTTCGGCCTCCTTGGCCTAGCAATCGCGCGCTCCAGCCGCTACATGGGGACGATGAGCCGCGCCAAAAGATCCGATGATTGGGGTTTTCCCCGCTGGCGCCCCTATGGCTCGTCGCGCGAGGCGCAGAAGGTGCGCCTCTGCGATCGCCATGGCTGTACCGAACCCGGAAACTGCCCCGCGCCCAAGTCGCCGAACAGCCCCGAACGCTGGTATTTCTGCGAAACGCACGCCGCCGAATATAATCGCGGCTGGGACTATTTCGAAGGGCTGAGCGCCGAAGATGCCGCGGCGCGCGCGGCCGAAGAGGCACGCGGCGCGAACAGCTACGCGCGGGCGCAGCATTATGCGTGGGGCGGGTCGGGCGACGGCAGCCGCAGCGCCGACGAGATGCGCGCGCTCGAGATACTCGACCTCGAACCCGACGCCGATTTCGAGGCGACGAAAAAGGCGTGGCGCAATCTCGCGAAGGAATGCCACCCCGACGTCAAGCCCGGCGATGCCGAAGCCGCGAAGCGTTTCGCGGCAGGACAGGCGGCATTCGAGGTCCTCAAGCAGGCCGAAGAGCGAAAGAGCTGGAAACCGGCTTGATCGCGCTCCGGCGTTAGGGTGTGCGGCCGGTTTCGACCGATTGCGGCCGTTCGAACGTCCTTCAAGCTCGCCCGACAGCTGCCAGTTCAAGGGAAAGCCTCGGATACCGGTCGATCCAGCGCTTGGAAGAAACGCGATGCACAAAAACCGGCAGCTTTTCGGTGAGAAAACGAGGGGCCGGGCGCAATCGTAACGCAAACAAATCATCGAGCCCGTGAGGCGCACTAACCTCTATCGAGGATATTAGAAACCGGGCTGCGACAGCCGTTGCCGTCTCGGGCCAATGCCGCATCGCGTCGGCCACCGACGTGTAAGGAGCATCCCCGTTGCGAAGGTGCATCCGGGCTTGGTTCTTCACTGACCAGCAAAGCTTAGGCAATGCATCTCGCAACTGTTGCTCGATGCGACGGTCAACATCGGCCTGTGGCGAGGCCGCGTCATACCATATAACATCTACATCGCCAGTTGGGTCAGCAACGTCGTAACCGTGCAGATGGTCCCACACGGCGTCGCGGACGAAGCCGGCGCCAATCCAACAGTCAGGAAGATCGAGCGCCGCCACGGTCTTCAGGGCGCAAAGTCGCAGAGAGTCGCCTGATAGGAGCATTTGAAGGACGGCCGTTTGATCCATTTGGAACAGCATAGTCACTTCCACCGATCGCCGCTTTGTCTATTTCGAGCGCCGAAAGAAGTCAGGCCGCTCCCCACCCCAAAACCGACGCTATTTATAAACGCACGCATCCAGCCCGTCGCGCCGCACCTGGCCGATACGCGCGGTGATCGTGTTGCCGTAACGGCGCGTGAAACCCGAGGGGCTCACCGCTTCGCGTTTCTTCGGCAGCGGCAGGATTGCGGCGATGCGTGCGGCCTCGCGTGGCGCCAGTTTGGCGGCGCCATGATTGAAATAGCGCTGCGCCCCCGCCTCGACACCGTAGGTGCCGATGCCCGTCTCGGCGACGTTCAGATAGACTTCCATGATCCGCCGCTTGCCCCAGATCTTTTCGATCAGGAAGGTGAACCATACCTCGGGCACCTTGCGCACGTAACGCGTCCAGCCACTGCCTTGCCACAGGAACACATTCTTCGCGGTCTGCTGGCTGACCGTCGATCCGCCGCGCATCCTCTTGCCTTTGGCGTTGCGCTCGATCGCCTGTTCGATCGCGTCGCGGTCGAAGCCGTCGTGCGAACAGAATTTCCCGTCCTCGGCGGCGATCACCGCGCGCACCATATTGCGGTCGATGTTCGACAGGCTTTCCCAATCCTTGGTGATCCCGTTGCTGTCGAGCAGCATCGTCAGCGTCACCGGCGGCGGCAGGACGGCATAGATGAGCACCCATGCGACCGAGATCGCGATGAACCACAGCAGCCATTTGAACGGTCGCAGATACCAGGGAAGCTTGCGCGTCTTTGCGCGGGAAGAAGTTGCCATGCGGGCAAATTAACCGGTTGCCGTCCCGAGGCAAGCGGGCTTGATCGATCGTGCGAATTTCGGAAAAGAAGACGGATGAACAGAAACCCGATGCCGCTTCGATTCATAGTGCTGCTCGCTGCGCTGGCCTGTGCCGCGCCGGCGCTAGGGCAGGAGGATCGCCGCGATCTTTGCCCCGACCGGCCGGGGCTCGGTACCCCCGCCTGCACCGTCGATGCGGGCGCCGTCGTGCTGGAGGCCGGGATCGCCGACTGGACGCTCGACCGCAATAGCGCCAGCCGCACCGACGCTTTCGCGTTCGGCGACGCGCTGCTTCGCGCCGGGCTCACGCCCTCGCTTGAAGTGCAGGTCGGCTGGACGATGCTGGGGCATGTGCGCGAACGCGACCGGGCGAGCGGCGATGTCGCGCGCCGGACGCGGACGGGCGACGTCACGCTCGCGCTGCGCCAGAATTTGAAGAACCCCAACGGCTCGGGAACCTCGATCGCGCTGATGCCCTACGCGACGCTGCCGGTCGGCGGCGAGGGCGTCGGCGCGGGCGACTGGGGGGCGGGGTTGATCGTGCCGGTCAGCTTCGAGCTCGGCGCGGTGTCGCTCGGTTTCACGCCGCACGTCGATGCGGCGGTCGACGGCGATGGCGACGGTCGCCATCTTGCCTATGGTTCGGTCGTCGGCCTCGGTTTCGGGGTCTCCGACGATATCTCGATGGCCGCCGAAGTGTCGCTGACCCGCGACCGCGATCCCGGCGGACGCTCGACAGAGGCGCTGGCCGGGCTTTCGGCCGGCTGGCAACCCGATGCCGACAGCCAGTGGGACATCGGCGCCAATGTCGGCCTCAATCGCGACAGCCCCGACGTCGAACTCTATTTTGGTTTCGCCCGCCGGTTCTGAGGCTTGCGCCCCAGAAGTTCGGCGGCGTCCTCTGCATCCGCGCTATGGCCGCGGGCACAAGGGGGTGGCGCCGATCAGGCGGTGATCAGTCGCCGGTCGCCCGCAAGCTTCAGCATCGCCTTTTGCAGCTTTTCGAACGCGCGCACTTCGATCTGGCGCACGCGCTCGCGGCTGACGTCATAAACCTGGCTCAGGTCTTCCAGCGTCTTGGGGTCGTCGGTCAGACGGCGTTCGGTCAGGATGTGGCGCTCGCGCTCGTTCAAGGTTTCGAGCGCTTCGTTCAGCAGCGAATGGCGCACGTCGCGTTCCTGCGCTTCCGCGACGCGTTCGTCCTGCAACGGGCCTTCGTCGCCCAGCAGGTCCTGCCACTGGCTGTCGCCATCCTCACCCATCGGGACGTTCAGCGAGGTGTCGCCGCCCATCGCCATGCGGCGGTTCATGCTGATGACCTCGTCCTCGGTGACGCCGAGGTCCGTCGCGATCTTGGTCAGATGTTCGGGCGACAGGTCGCCATCCTCGAACGCCGCGAGGTTGTTCTTCATCCGGCGAAGGTTGAAGAACAGCTTCTTCTGCGCCGCGGTGGTGCCCATTTTGACGAGGCTCCACGACCGCAGGATGAATTCCTGGATCGACGCGCGGATCCACCACATCGCGTAGGTGGCGAGGCGGAAGCCGCGTTCGGGGTCGAACTTCTTCACGCCCTGCATCAGGCCGATATTGCCTTCGCTGATCAGTTCGCTGACGGGCAGGCCATAGCCGCGATAACCCATCGCGATCTTCGCGACGAGGCGGAGGTGCGACGTGACGAGCTGCGCCGCAGCTTCATTGTCGCCATGCTCCTGAAACCGCCGCGCGAGCATATATTCCTGCTCGGGGGTCAGGAGAGGGAATTTGCGGATTTCGGCCAGATAGCGATTCAGGCTGGCTTCGCCGCCAAGCGCTGGAACCGTGGCCGGAACATTGCTTTTAGCCATTGGAGAGCGTCTTCCCTTTAGAATCTTGAGTCAAAATATGCCGCGGTTGGTTCCAGCGGTCGAGATAGATTTTCATTCGAAACCTAAACGCGCAATTCGTCGATCAGTTCCCGCATGTCCGCTGGGAGTTCGCTGTCGAGCGCGATCCTGTTACCGGTCACCGGATGAATAAAGCCCAAATGGGCTGCGTGCAATGCCTGACGCGCGAAATTCCGTGCCTTCAGCACCTCCGACAGCGGCTTTTTGGCGCGTCCATAGACCGGGTCGCCGACCAGCGGATGGCCGATGTGCATCATGTGGACACGCACCTGATGCGTGCGGCCGGTTTCCAGCCGGCATTCGACCAAAGTCGCATTTTTCAGCGGTTCGATCGTGCGATAATGGGTGATCGCGTGCTTGCCGCGCCCCTCGGCAACGACCGCCATCTTCTTGCGGTTCGTCGTCGAGCGTCCGAGCGCCGCATCGATCGTACCGTTCGCGGGCATCGGCCGGCCGGTGGCGAGCGCGAGGTAGCGGCGGTCGATGCTGTGCGCTGCGAACTGCTTCGCGAGGCCCTCGTGCGCCTTGTCGTGCTTCGCTGCGACGATCAGCCCGCTCGTATCCTTGTCGATGCGGTGAACGATTCCGGGCCGCGCGACGCCGCCGATCCCTGACAATTGCCCCGCGCAATGATGGAGCAGCGCGTTGACCATCGTGCCGTCGAGATTGCCCGCGGCGGGGTGGACGACCATCCCCGCGGGCTTGTCGATGACGATCAGATGTTCGTCCTCATAGGCGATGACCAGATTCATGTCCTGCGCGACATTGTGCGCGGGCAACGCCGCGGGCAGGCGGACTTCGATCGTTCCGGGCGCCGCGGCCTTCGCCGAGGGGTCCCAAAGGATCGCCCCGCTCGCGTCGACGACGCGGCCACCCTTGATCAGGCTCTTCAAGCGTTCGCGCGACAGGCCGGGCAGCGCTTCGGCCAGGGCCCGGTCGAGCCGCAGCCCGGCCGCGCTATCCGCGAGCGCCACGGTCAAAATGTCGTCATCCCCCTGCATTGATGTGAATGTGGTTTTGGGACGCCGGAATTCAAGGGTCACGGTCCACCGTATCGCGCTTGCTCTGACCGGGTCCGGTGCCGTAGGAGCGGCGCACGCCGGAAACGTCCGGACACTGCGCTGGGGAGCCTGTTCATCCATGACCGACGATCGCGTCGATTTCGCCTCGATGCTGGCCTCGCGCCTGTGTCACGACCTGCTGAGCCCCGTCGGGGCCTTTGCCAACGGCCTCGAACTGCTCGCTGACGAGAAAGACCCGGCGATGCGCGAGCGCTGTTTCGAGCTGCTTGAACAAAGCGCGCGGACTTCGGCAAACAAACTCAAATTCTTCCGCCTCGCGTTCGGGTCGGCGGGCGGGTTCGGTGAGCTGGTTCCGGCCGACGAGGCCAGATCGGCGATCCACGGCATCATCGGCGACCGCGCGATCGAGCTCAACTGGATGATCGGGACCGACCCGCTGCCCAAGCCCGCGGTGAAGATCATCCTCAACCTTTCGCTGTTGCTCGTCGATGCGCTGGTACGCGGCGGACGGCTCGACATCGGCTGCGAAAAGCAGGGCGAAGGGAGTATCGAGATCGCGCTGCATGTCGAGGCCGAGCGCATCTTCCTCGACGCCGACGTCGAACGCATCCTTGCCGAGGGCGAGGGCGCGAGCCCGATGACGTCGCGCACCGCGCCCGCGGTGCTGGTACAGGCGGTGGCACGGCAGAATGACGGCACCGTCATGCTGGCGCGCGAAACTCCCACGTCGCTCCTCGTTGGAGCGGTGCTCAGGGGACGTTGAAGCGGGCTTCTGCCGGATATCGCGGCGGACAGTCAACGCACTGCAAAAGGGCCTCACAAAGCGGCGAGGCCCTTTCATCCTCTGCGGTCCTGACCAAAGGAAGCCCCATCGGCTTTCGGGGTCGCACGAAAGCCTTTGCTTGCCCAGCCTAGGCCTATTTGACCAAGAGTCGACATCATATCGCGTCGCGGTGTGCGTGGGCGGCGTTCGGCCTCTTTCGCCGCTATTTGGCTGGCCTCGGCCGCTTTGTGTAAAACCCTCCTTAACCATTGTTCGCCATGGTGGAGCCTTGGGTTTTTGGGGCGCACCGGTACGGCGATGGACGATCTGCTGAACGACTTTTTGGCCGAAACGGCGGAAATCCTTGCCGAGGCGGGTGGGGCGATCGTCGCGTGGGAAGCCGATCCGGCCGACCATGCGCAGCTCGACGCGATTTTCCGGTTCGTCCACACGATCAAGGGCAGTTCGGGCTTCCTCGCGTTGCCGCGCATCACCGCGCTGTCGCACGCCGCCGAAGACGCGCTCGATCAGGTTCGCCGCGGCAATCGCCAGGCGAACGCCGCGCTCGTTTCGGGCGTGCTCGGAATTCTCGATCGCCTGAGCGACCTGTGCACGGCATTGGGCCAGAACGGGACCGAACCCGCGGGCGACGACCGCGACGTCATCGGCGCGCTTGCCGAGCAGGGATCGACGCTCGACGCGCCGTTCGAGGTTGCCGGCGTTCCGCTGCGCCGTGAGGATGATTTCAGCGCCGAACTGCAAAGCTGGCGATCGATCCGCGTGCCGCTGCCGCTGCTCGACAGCGTGATGACGGGGGTCACCGACATCGTCCTCGCGCGCAATGAATTTGCGCGGATGCTCCGCGAATCGGGGGCGGACCTGTCGGTCATCGCCTCGTTCGACCGCCTTTCCGATTCGATAGCCGGGATGCGCCAGTCGGTCAGCCAGATGCGGATGCAGCGGATCGACAAGCTGTTCGCGCCGCTGCCGCGTATCGTTCGCGACCTCGCGCAGGAGATGGGCAAGAAGATCGCCTTCCAGACGAGCGGCGGCGAAGTCGAGCTCGATCGCGAGATGATGGAGAATATCCGCGATCCGCTGATCCACATCGTCCGCAACGCGATCGACCATGGCATCGAGGCGCTCGAGGACCGCGTCGCGGCGGGCAAGGACATTACCGCGACCATCTCGGTCTCGGCTCGCCAGTCGGGGAACCAGATCGAAATCGCGATCCAGGACGACGGGCGCGGCCTGTCGCCCGACGCGCTCGTCGCCAAGGCGGTCGCCTCGCGCGCCGTCACCGCGGCCGAGGCGCGCGCGCTGGGATCGAAGGAAAAGCTCGAACTGATTTTCCGCCCCGGTTTTTCGACCGCGGCAAAGGTCACCGCCATCTCGGGCCGCGGTGTCGGGATGGATATCGTCAAGGCGAATGTCGAAAAGATCGGCGGCGTCGTCGAACTGCGCAACGAAGAAGGGCGCGGCCTGACGATCCTGCTTCGTGTGCCGATGACGCTGACAATCATTTCGGGCCTGATGGTGCGCGCGGCGGGGCAATATTTTGCGATCCCGCGCGGCGCCGTCCGCGAAATCCTGCTCGAAGGCGGCGACACGGTGCGGGTCGACCGCGTCGGCGGCGGCGAGCTCGCGACGGTGCGCGGTGAGCAATATCCGCTGCTCCGCCTCGAAACCGTCCTCGGTCGCGGCCGCCATCATGGCGACGATGTCGATGACCGCGCGCTTGTTATCGTCCGTCCGGGGCAGGGCCAAAGCTATGCGCTCAGCGTCGCGGCGATCCACGATCATGAGGAACTGGTGATCAAGCCCGCAGCGCCGATGATCATGGCGACCGGACTCTATGCGGGCACGACCCTGCCCGACAACGGCCGCCCGGTGCTGCTGCTTGATGTTCAGGGCATGCTCGCCGCGTCGGGGATCGATGCGAGCGAAACGGGGCGCAGTCACGACCGGATGGCAGAGGCCGAGGCTGAAGCTGCGGCGGCGCGCAACGCCGCCCAATTGCTGTTGTTCCGCGACACGAATGCCCGCGTTCGCGGCATCCGTTTGTCGGTCATCGAGCGTGTCGAGGAAATCCCCGCATCGGCTCTGTTCGAAAGCGCGGGCCGTGTGCAGGTCCAGATCGGCGACGATATTTTCCCCGTCCATGCGGCGTCCCTGCCGGGCGGCGAGGGGGCACTGAAGCTGCTCCGTCTCTACGACGGGCTGGCGGTGCTATGCTATCCGATCGCCGAGGTGATCGACATCGTCCGCTTGCCCGACGCGGTGCAGCCGTCGGCCGCACCCGGGCTGATCGCCGGCGTCGTGCTTGTCGGCGGGGAGCCGGTCGAGCTCATCGACCCGTTCTGGCTGATGGAACAATATGCCGGAGGGGCCGCCGCGCCGACACTACGTCAGCCGCTCTGTCGCCTCGCTGACGATCGCGACGGCTGGGGCGGCAATTTCCTCGCGCCGATCCTGCGGAACGCCGGTTATCGCGTGATCTCGGGCGACGAGCCGTCTGACGAGGCGCCCGATGTGTTACTGTGCCTGACCGCCGAAGGCGAGGACTGCGGCCATGCGGGCGGCAGCGTGCCGGTGATCCGCCTGCGCAATTCGGTCGCGGCGGCGGGTCCCGGCGATGAAACCGTCTATCGTTACGATCGTCAGGCGCTGCTCGACGCGCTGCGCGATCGGGTTGGGAGCGCGCGCGCATGATGGACAAACTCTACCTCGTCGCGCGCATTGCCGACACGCGCGTCGCGCTGCGCAGCCGTGCGATCAATTCGGTTGTCACCGTCGGCACACCGGTCGAGGTTCCCGCAGCACCGCCGCATGTCGCTGGACTTTTTGCGCTGCGCAGCCGCGTCTTCACGCTGATCGATCCGCACGTCGTCATCGGCCTCCCCCCGGTGCTGGTTGCGCCGGGGCAGCGGGTGATCGTCGTCGAGGTCGCCGAACATGGTTATGCGCTGCTCGCGGACGAGATCGAGGATGTCTGCTTCATCGAAGCGCCCGAAACGCGGATCGCGGGCAAGCTGCTCCCCGGATGGGCCCGCGTCGCCGATGCGATGATCGAACATCGCGGTGCTTCGCTGCTCGTCGTCGATCCGTCGCATTTCATCACGTTACCAGCCCTAAAGGCTGCATGATTTCTGCCGTCTATTAACGGGCTGAACACCCCTTCACCGTAAACAGGCCCAAATCCCGGGGGTCGGAGTTAATTTGATGTCGAAATCTTGTCTGGTGGTCGATGACAGCAAAGTCATTCGCAAGGTCGCGCGCCATATCCTTGAAAGCATGTCATTTGCCGTCGAGGAAGCCGCCGACGGGCAGGAGGCGTTGACCTTTTGCCGCGCCAATCGCCCCGATGTCATTCTGCTCGACTGGAACATGCCTGTGATGAGCGGCATGGAATTTCTCGGCGCGTTCAACGACCTCGACTATGGCCATGAAGAACGGCCGCGGGTCGTGTTCTGCACCACTGAAAACAGCATCGATCATATCCGCGCGGCGATCGAAGCGGGCGCCGACGAATATGTGATGAAGCCGTTCGACCGCGAAACGCTCGAAGGAAAGCTGCAACTCGTCGGTATCGCTTGAGGCTGTTTCTATGGGCCGACCACAACCCCTGATATCGGATCCCGAACCCACAGCCCGCACCGTGCGCGTGATGCTCGTCGACGACAGCCTTGTCGTCCGTAGCATCCTCGAACGGATCGTCGACCAGCGGCCGGGCCTCAAAATCTGCGCGTCGGTCGCGTCGGCGCAGGACGCGCTCGATTATCTGGCGCGCGAACCCGTCGATGTCGTCGTGCTCGATATCGAAATGCCCGGAATGAGCGGCATCGATGCGCTGCCGCACATATTGGAACGCGCCGAAAAGGCCCGCGTCCTCATTCTCTCGTCGAACTGCCTCGAGGGCGGCCCCGCCGCGATCGACGCGCTCGCGCTCGGCGCCAGCGATACGCTCGCCAAACCCGGTCGCGGCAGTTTTTCGGGCCGCTTCGCCGAGGTGCTGACCGAACGGATCATGACGCTTGGCCATCGGCAGGACCATCCGGCGCCAATTCCTGTCGCCGAACGCCGTACGCCCGCGCCGCCCGCGCTCGCGATCGACACCGACCAGCCGATCGAATGCATCGCGGTCGCAGCCTCGACCGGCGGTATCCCTGCCTTCACCAATTTTCTCGCGCATCTCGATCCCCGGATCAGCGCCCCGATCCTGCTCACCCAGCATCTGCCCGACGCATTCATGGAATTTTACGCCAAACAGATCGCGACGATGACAACGCGCCGCGTTTATGTTGCCGCGGCGGGCATGGTGGTCGAGCGTGGCTGCATCTATCTCGCGCCCGGCGACGCGCACCTTCTCGTCGTTGCCAACGGCCGTCGCCACGAAATTGCGCTCGACCACCGCGTCGTCGACAACGGCTGCTGTCCGTCGGCCGACCCGATGCTCGATTCGGTTGCGGACGTATTTGGCAAGGGCGGCATTGCAGTCATCCTGAGCGGCATGGGCCGCGACGGAGCGATCGGCGCGGCGCGCGTGAAAGAGGCCGGCGGAACGGTTTTCGCGCAGGCCCCCGAAAGCTGCGTGATCTGGGGGATGCCCGGTGCGGTCGCCAAGGCGGGGATCGCCGCCGCGACGCTCAACCCCGACGCGATCGCGCTGATGCTCGGCAGCTTCCTGCCGGGGCGCGGGCAGGGGCGTCGCAAGCCATGATGGGCGGCAGCGCCAGCGAATCGGCCTATCGGGTGCTGATGGGGGTGCTTGAATCGCGGACCGGACAGACGCTGTCGCCGAACCGCATCTGGCGCATCGAAATGTCGCTCAAACCGGTGATGCAGCGCCACGGGATCGCCGACCTCGATGCGCTGGTCGCGGCGCTCGTCACCTCGAACAGCCGGCAACTGCTCGACGACACCGTCGACGCGATGCTCAACAACGAAACCTATTTCTATCGGGAATATAGTGTCTTCGATGAAATAGCTGCGACGGCGCTTGAGCAGATACGCGAGATCAACAAGTTGCGGCGCCGGGTGACGATCTGGCATTGCGGCGTGTCGACCGGTCAGGAAGCTTATTCGATGGCGATGCTCATCGCCGAACAGCGCGAGAAATGGGCGGGCTGGCAGGTCGATATCGTCGGCACCGACGTCAGCTATCACGCGATCGGCCGCGCGCGCGTCGGCCTGTACAGCCAGTTCGAGATCCAGCGCGGCCTGCCGGTGCAGCGCATGGTGCGCTGGTTCGACCAGACCGAGGGGGGCTGGCTCGCCAAGGCCGATTTGCGCCGCCGGATCGATTTTTCGGTGCAGAACATGCTCACCGACCGGCCGCCGCTCGCCAGTCCCGCCGACCTGATCTTCTGCCGCAACCTCCTCCTCTATTTCTCCGCACCGATGCGTCAGAAAGCCTTTGCGCGGCTCCGCGCGATGGCGGCGCCGCAAAGCTTTCTCGTGCTGGGGGCAGGCGAGACGGTGCTCGGGCAGACCGACCAGTTCGTCGCGAGTCCGCGACTGCGCGGTCTCTACGAGCCCGCCGACCAGCAGGTGCGCCGCGCGGCCGCCGCCTGACCTTGCAATTTTTGCTGCGCTGGCGCAGGTGGGTGCCAATCCGCATTGGGGGCGGCGCAGGCAGGAACCGCGATACGCATGAGCGATTTTATCGAACGCTGGTCTCCCAATTTCGACGAACGTGCGCTGCCCATCTCGATGATCGTGCTGCACTATACGGGCATGAAGGACGGCGCCGAAGCCATTGATTGGCTTGCCAACCCCGAAGCCAAAGTGTCGGCGCACTATGTCGTCAGCGAAGACGGCCAGATCACCCATATGGTACCCGAAGACAAGCGCGCCTGGCACGCCGGCCAGTCGCATTGGCGCGGGATCAGCGATGTCAATTCGGCGAGTGTCGGGATCGAGATCGTCAATCCGGGGCATGAATGGGGCTATGTGCCCTTTCCCGACCCGCAGGTCGCGTCGGTCGTTCGTCTGGTTCATCTGATCAAGGACAGGCACGCGATCACGCGCGGCAATATCATCGGGCATTCGGACATCGCTCCGACGCGCAAACAAGACCCAGGCGAGCTTTTTCCGTGGGAAGAACTCGCACGCCGCCGTCTCGCGCTGCCGCGCCCGACAAAGAAACTGACCGATCCCTTATGGACCGACGCGGGCTTCCTGCTCGCGCTCGAACGCTTCGGCTATGATGTGACCGACGGGTTCGCCGCGACGGTCGCGTTCCAGCGGCGCTTTCGCCCCGAACTGATCGACGGCACGATCGATGGCGAATGCCGCGCGATCCTGCTCGCGCTTCTGCTCCCGCAACCCGAAGGAGGGTAGCGGGAACCGTAAGGGAAATCGCGTATTGCCCCGGCGCGCGACGGCGTGTTTTTGACGCGCCGTTCGCATCCTGTTGCAAATAGGTCACAAATCGCAGGAAATTTCCGGCCCGGCCCGAAACCTCCTTTACGCGCCCGGCCCGAAGGCCCATCGGCCTCGGCAGGGGGGACGGCGCAAGGGTGCAATTCTCCCGGGTGCCGTCCCTTCCGATTCTGCCATAAGCAGCGAGGAATACTGCACCGTGAAAAAAGCCTATCTCCCCCTACTGAAATTGACTGCCGCGCCGCTCGTTCTGAGCGTGGTGATGCTTTCGGCGCCGGCGCACGCCCAGGACGCCGCCACCGCCGATGAAGCGAGCGAAGATACGATCGTCGTGACCGGCTCGCGCATCGGGCGCCCCGAACTCGAAGGTTCGAGCCCGGTTCAGGTGCTGGGCGAAGCGTCGATCCTTCAGCAGGGTTCGCAGAATGTCTCGGACATTCTGAACAAGATGCCGTCGATCGGCACCGGCATCGGACGCACCAACTCGAACTTCCTGACCAGCGGCAACGGTGTCGCCACGGTCAATCTTCGCAACCTCGGCAACTCGCGCACGCTGGTGCTGGTGAACGGCCGCCGCGTCGCGGCAGGCCTCGGCGGTACGTCGGCCGTGGACATCAACAACATCCCGACCGACCTGCTGCAGCGCGTCGAAGTGCTCACGGGCGGTTCGTCGGCCGTCTATGGCTCGGAAGCGATGGCCGGCGTGGTCAACTTCATCCTCAAGGATGATTTCGAAGGCATTCGCGGCCGCGCCCAGGCAGGTATCAGCGACGAAGGCGACAACGGCCGCCAGATGCTCGGCCTGACGGTGGGCAAGAATTTCGCGGACGGCCGCGGCAACATCACGCTCGCCGGCCAGTATGACCGCGACACCGGCCTGCGTTCCTACAAGCGCGCCATCTCGGCCGAAGACGTCCCCTTCCGCAGCGGCTTTACGCCCCAAGGCCGCTTCTTCGTCGGGAATACCAGCTACACCTATGATCAGGCGGGTAACCTCAAGGAAGGCTACAACGCGCCTGTCGATGGCTACAACCGCAATGGCGACCGCTATATCGCGGTCCCGCTCGAGCGCTATCTGGTCAACGGCCTCGGCCACTTCGACATCAACGATTCGCTCACCTTCTTCGCGGAAGGCACCTATGCCAAGGTGAAGTCGCGCTCGCGGCTCGAGCCGCAGGCGTTCGACAATTCCGACGCCCAGCTCCCCGACGGCACGATCCTGCCCGGCATCTCGATCAACAACCCCTTCGTTCCGCAGACGATCCGCGATGCCGCGATCGCGGCCGGCCAGACCACGATCGGCTTCACCAAGCGCGCAAACGGCCTGTTCGATCGCTCCAATCGTGCCGACCGCGAATTCTACCGCGCGGTGGCGGGCCTTCGCGGCACGCTGTTCGACGACTGGAAGTGGGACGCCTATTACAACCGCAGCCAGACGGTCGAAAATACGGCGTCGGAAACCGCCCTGCGCGATCGCCTCTATTATGCGCTCGATGCGGTAGGCGCCGACCCCGCGACGGCCGTGTGCCGCGATGCCGCTGCACGCGCTGCCGGTTGTAAGCCGTTCAACCTCTTCGGTGCGGGCATGGCCTCGCCTGAATCGGTCGCCTACATCACCAACAATGGCCAGCTTTCGACCTATAAGGCGAAGATCAACCAGGAAGTGTTCGCCTTCAACACCTCGGGCTCGGTCTTCCGTCTGCCGGGCGGTGACGTGAAGGTCGCCGGTGGCATCGAACATCGCACCGAGCGTAGCAGCGAAGTCTATGACGCCCAGACGCAGTCGGGCAACACGCTGAGCAACGCGCTGTCCAACACGCGGGGCAAGTACCGCGTGTTCGAAGCCTATGGTGAAACGGTCGTGCCGATTCTGTCGGACGTCCCCTTCGCCGAATATCTCGGCCTCGAAGCGGCGGTGCGCTACGGCGACTATTATGACACCGTCGGGTCGGTCTGGAGCTACAAGATCGGTGGCGACTGGGCCCCGACGTCGGATATCCGCTTCCGTGCGGTCTATTCGCGCGCAACCCGCGCGCCGAACATCGGCGAATTGTACCAGGGCGCGTCGCAGACCTTCCCGTCGGGTCTGGTCGATCCGTGCGAAGGCGTAACCGCGACGTCCAACCGCCCCGAGTCGAACGACGCTTATTGCCGTTCCATTCCGGGTATCGCACAGCAGATCGCCGCGAACGGCACCTTCACCTATGACAACAATGCCGATCGTCAGAGCATCGAGGGTGAAGACAGCGGCAACCTCAACCTCAAGGAAGAAACCGCAAAGACATTGACGGCTGGCGTGGTGTTCACGCCGAGCTTCGTGCCCGGCCTCAGCGTCACGGTCGACTATTTCAACATCAAGGTGAAAGACGCGATCCAGCTGATTCCCCGCCAGAGCTCGATCGACGAATGCGTCAAGTCGGGCGGTACGTCGCCGCTTTGCAGCCTGATCGTCCGCGAACAGGTGGGAACGCCGCGTCCGCGCACGCCGGGAACGCTCTATCAGATCAACGCGTACCCGATTAACTCGGCAAACATCGAAACCGCGGGTATCGACGTTCAGGCGCGTTACAAGACGAGCTGGGGCGAAGACAGCAGCCTCGATTTCGCGTTGTTCTACACCTATCTCGACAAGCTGACGCTGCAGTCCTTTGCGGGCGGGGACGTCCAGGACAACCGTGGCCAGCTCGACGGCGACGGTCGCCTCGGTGCCGGCTTCAAGCATCGTGCGAACCTGTCGGTGACGTATCAGACCGGGCCCTTCAGCCTGAACTGGCGCACCAACTACCAGAGCAAGATGCAGGATACGCTCGGCGGCAACCCGGGCCTTGGTGACGAGAACTTCGTCAAGGCTTACTGGTATCACGACGTCCAGGCGCGCTTCTCCGTCGACAAGGATCGCCTGGAATTCTACGCTGGCATCGACAATCTGTTCGACAAGAAGCCGCCGGTCATCAACCAGAACGGCGCGTCGAACATCACCGGTACGGAAACTGCGGCGGACAGCTATGATCCGTTCGGTCGCAATCTCTACGTCGGTGCGGTTTTCCGCTTCTAAAAAATCGGGCCCCGGTTTGCCGGGCGCCTGCAAACAGGAAGGGGCGGCTCCTCGCGGGGCCGCCCCTTTTCTTTGGCTTCAGCCCAGCACGTCGATAAGCACGCGGCGCCAGTTCCCGCCCATGATGCGCTCGATATCGCGTGACCGAAACCGCGCCTTGTCGAGCGCCGCCGCGATGGTCGCCATACGGCGGATATTGTTCAGTTCCGGAATGACGACATGCCCGGGCGTCCAGTCGAAGCCGGCAATCCCTTGCTCGCGCATCGCCTGCCACCACGGCAGATATTCCTTCACGCCTTCGGCATTGTCGTTGTTCAGCGCGACTAGGTTGGTCTGTCCCGCCATCGGGAAATCATTCGATATCCCGACCGCTTCGATACCCGCGATGTTGGCGACGTGGCGTATCTGCGCGATCAGATGGTCGACCGTCGGTGTCGCGTCGCGGGTCAGCCAGAAACTCATCATGAAAATACCCATCATCCCGCCCTTGTCGGCGATTGCCTTGATGACGGTGTCGGAGGCGCAGCGGGGGTGGTCGACGATCGCCTTGCACGCGCCGTGCGACAGCAGGATCGGTGTCGAGCTGCGCTGCGCGGCGCCGAGCATCGTGGGTTCGGAGCCATGCGAGACATCGGGGACGATCCCCACGCGGTTCATCTCGGCCAACCCCTCGATGCCGAGCGGGGTCAATCCGCTCCATTCGCGTTCGAGCGCACCGCCGGCGAACAAATTATTGTTATGGTGTGTGAATTGCAGGACGCGCAGGCCGCGGCGGTGGAAATCGGCGATGCGCGTGAGGTCGGTGCCGACAGGCTCGCACGACTGGAACTGCAGGAAGGTGGCGCAACCCGGACGCGTGCCGATGTCGGACCCTTTGCGGGCAACAAAAGCCTCCGGTCGGTTCGCAAGCCGCGCGACGGCCGCGTCGAGTGCGGCGCTGCATTTTTCGAAGGTCCTGAGGTAGCGCGGCACATTATCCTTGTCGCGAACCTCTTCGATTTCGGAGATGTCGCAGATCATCCCGCCGAGACCCGACGCTTCGATTTCGGCAAGATCTTCGGGCAGGAAGCTGAGACCGTCCATCACGAAGCGCCGCTTCCCGGCCGCGCGGGCACTGTATCCGCTCAAGGCAAGAGCCATGGCGCCCGCCGCGAGGAAGGATCGACGGTCGATCGGGGGTTGGCCGGGTTGAGTCACGCATTGCTCCTGTTCTGCATCGATTGGCGATTGTCTCCCTATGGCCGGACCAGCGGCCCAAGCGCGAGGCTTTTGTTCCGCTCGCCAACCGCCCGCAACATTGCTATACTCGGGCGTGCCAGAGGGTCGGGCGATCGCCGCTTTCGCAAGAAAGGGGAGGAAAGTCCGGGCTCCACGGAAATCACGGTGCCGGATAACGTCCGGCGGGCCGGTCTTCGGGCCGGTTCAGGGAAAGTGCCACAGAGAGCAGACCGCCAAAGGCTTCGGCCCGGCGAAAGGTGAAAGGGTGCGGTAAGAGCGCACCGCGCGGCTGGTAACAGGCGCGGCACGGCAAACCCCACCGGGAGCAAGGTCGAATAGGGACGGTACGAGGCAACTCAGGGCTGATTCCGGCCCAGCCGTCCGGGTTGACTGCTTGAGCGTTCGGGTAACCGTTCGCCTAGAGGAATGATCGCACAGTCTCCGCGAGGGGATGGACAGAACCCGGCTTACAGACCCTCTGGCACCTCTCCCCAACGCCGCAATCGGGAACCGCCCGTGCGCGGACCGCGTTCTACGCGGACCAGTTGAAAGGGAACGCATCATGAAAGTCGTCGATGACCATGTCGAAGTGACCGAGACCGAGGCGAGCAGTGGCGTAAAGGGACATAATGTCCGCTATGTGCTGGCTTTTTCGCTGGCCGCGGTGATTGTCGTAATGTCCGCGATCTGGATTATCCCGGTTTTGCTGCAGCCCTGATCCCGGGCTTCATTTCGCCTTCGTGAGGCGAACAAGCTCCTCTTCGGCGCCGGGTGTGTCCTCCATATAGATTGTGCGGACGGGCTGCCTGAATTTGCGGGTATGAAGCTTGTCGTAGCCCCGGTCGCCGCTCGTCGCGACCTTGAGCAGGCTCGCGATCGTGTCGCCGGTGGCGACATTCCAGCTCATTTCATTGCCGTCGTGTGCATAGGTCCGGCTATATACCGTCGCATCGAGCCCGATCAGCCGCATCCGTGGCCCGTCCTTCGTCGCGGCGGGGCGGTAGCGATAGGTCGCCGACAGCGCCGTGGTACCGCCCGTCAGGTCGCGGATCTTCAGCACGCCCTTGTCGATCGTCAGCCCCGCTGCGCCCAGCCGGTCGGGCTCAAGCTTCAGCTCGCCCGCCGGCGAATGCCCGATATCGAACTCGCTGCGATAGCTTAGCATGACGCGGAGCGTGCGTGCGTCGGGGCTTGCGACGACATACACCGTGTCGTTGTCACCATCCGCGTTGAGGTCGCCATCGGCGCGCGTCTCGATCTCTTCGCCGGGTTCCAGCCAGCCGTTCAGCATCGCGTCGGTGATCGGCGGAATCGCCGGCCGGCCGGGTGCGGCATGGGCCATACCGCACAACGAAAAGGCTGCGATCAATCCCAGGCCGCGCATCGCTCATTCTCCCCCTCGGCTATCGACAGATTATCACCTGCTATCATATCGTCCAGCCGCTGCGGGTGATCGGGCGCACAGGCCGGTTTTTCGCTTTCCTACATCATCCTGCCGACCTACCGTTGCTTTTGGGGTCGCCTGAAGCCGCACATATGCGAATTCAGAGTGAAGTTGCGCAGATTTCCGCCATTGTTCGCGGGGATCGGAAAAAGCGTCGAGGGGGCAGACAGTTGGGAAAAATGTGGCGGATCGGCGCGCTGGGCGCCGCGTTTATCGGACTTGTCCCTTTGGCTCCGGCTGCGATGGCGCAGCCGTCGGGTTCCTGCGGCGCCGCGCCGCTACAGGGTGACCGCGTCGCGCTGCTGATCGGCAACAGCGCCTACAATGACTGGGAATGGCCGTCGCTCAAAAATGCCGTGAACGACATTGACTATGTTTGCGATGCCTTCGCGAAGGCGGGTATCGCGCCGCGGATCGTCCGCAACGCCGACAAGGCGGTGCTCGATGCCGCGCTCGCCAAATTCGCCGCCGAAGCGAAAGGGGCGAAGTCGGTCGTCCTCTATTACGCCGGACACGGTTTCGAATATGGCGGCCGCAACTGGCTGGTGCCGATGGACGCGCCGCCCGCGACGCGCCGCGCCGACGTCGAGAAGCGCTATCTGTCGATCGAGGCGCTGGTGAAGCACGTCGTCCCTCAGGGAGCCTTCACTTTGCTCTTCGTTGACGCGTGCCGGACGGCGGAGCCGGTGGTGCGCGTGGAGGACGTCAACATCACGGGCGGTGAGGCCGGATCGGCGCCGCTTGGCCTGCTCGATATCGGGCAGGGGGCGGTTTTCTATTCGACCGCGAAGGGGAGGCCTGCGCTCGATTTCGCGCCCGTGGGTTCGCCCGTCAGCCCGTTCGCGGCGGCGGTGGTCAAGGAGCTCGCGATCCCGGGGCTTGAAATATCCGACTATTTCAAGGTCGTGTCGCGCGAAGTGTACAAACGGACCTTCGGGATGGAGCACGGACCGCAGCAGCCCTTTCATTATGGTAGCTGGTTCGACGATTATTATCTCGTCGCGCCGCCGGAAATAGCCCGGACGCCGTCGGTCGTGCAGGCGCCCGTCGCTGCTTCGGGGGTGGCCGCGACGCGCGGAGCCAGGTCTGCGATCGATCCGCTCGCCGATATTTCGCTCGATCGTCTTGCGATCGAGGACGAGCCGATCCTGATCGCTGACGTATTGTCGCGTCACCGCGCAAGCGAGATCGTCGCGCTCGCCGACGGGGGACATCCGCTCGCGCAGCAGCTCGCCGGCTATATGCTTTCGCTTGGGGTCGGGCTGAAAAGGGACTTGCCGCGTGCCCGCGCCTATCTCGAAGCGTCGGCGGCGCAGGGCTTTCCGGCGGGGCAACAGGAACTCGCCTATCTGCTCCTCGAAAACGATCCGGCGCCCGCCGACGTGAAGCGCGCCTATGACCTGTATGTCGCGGCATCGGACGCCGGCTTTTCCAAGGCGAAGACGCATCTCGCCTATCGGCTGGCGGCGGGCACCTTTGGCCCTGCCGACTTTGTGCGGTCGCAGGCGCTCTATGCCGAGGCGGCGGAAAAGGGGCATCCGGCCGCGATCTTCGCGCTGACCTATTTCGCCGATACGCGCGCGGCGAACCTCGTACGGCTGCGCACCATCGCCGATGCGGGCAACCCGGAGGGGAGCCACTGGCTTTGCGAGGCGCATTTCGCCGACAAGACCTTGGCCAGCGCGATCGAGGATTGCGGGGTTGCGGCGCGCGCGGGCTTCGCGGGCTCGCGCGCGATTCTCGCCTACGCCTATGCCAAGGGGGTCGGCGTCGCGGCCGACGCGCGGGAGGCTGCGCACTGGGCGAAGCTTGCGCGTGACCTTCCCGAACTCAGGAAGGACCAGCGCGACCTGATCGCGGGGATCGGTGCGTGACGGTCAGGGATAGCTGACCGCGATCACTTCCCATTCCTTAGGGCCGGCGGGCAGTTGCACGACCCGCAAATCGCCGATCGCGGCGCCACGCAGCGCGCGGGCGAGGGGGCTGTTCCAGCCGATCCGGCCTTCGCCCGCCTCGGCTTCGTCGTCGCCGACCAGCGTGACGACACGCCGCGCGTCATCATCGTCGGCAAGCTCGACCGTCGCGCCGAACCAGATGCGGCTCTTGTCGGGCTGCTGCGCGGGGTCGACTACGCGCGCCGCCTTCATTCTCCGCGCAAGGAAACCCAGCCGGCGATCGATCTCGCGCAGCCGCTTGCGGCCGTAGATATAGTCGCCATTCTCGCTGCGGTCGCCATTGCCCGCGGCCCAGCTAATCACCTCGACCAGCTTCGGCCGCTCGTCGCCCAGCAGCGCGTCATATTCTCCGCGCAGCGTGGCGTAGCCCGCCGGGCTGATAATATTCGTCTTCTCCGCCGCCATCGGACGTCAGCCGGGGGTGCGTTTGCCGAGGTAAAAGCTCAGCGGCGCCTGCTGCCGCGATCCGCTGCCATCGCGCAGCGTGTCGTAGACGACGGCATTTTCGAGCACGCGCTGGACATAGTTGCGCGTTTCGAAAATCGGGATCGCCTCGATCCAGTCGATCATTTCGATCCCGCCGCCGCGCGGATCGCCATTGGCGCGCAGCCATTTGTTCACATTGCCCGGCCCGGCGTTGTACGCCGCGACCGCAAGCGGATAGCTGCCACCAAAGTAGCGCAGCATCTGCTGGAAATAGGTCGACCCCAGCATCATATTGTAATTGGTGTCGGTGGTCAGCGAGCCGGCATCATAGCTCATCCCCAGCTTGCCCGCGACTTCGCGTGCCGTGCCCGGCATCAACTGCATCATGCCGCGCGCGCCGGCGTGGCTGACCGCCGCGCGGTCGAACTGGCTCTCCTGCCGCGTGATCGCGTGGATGAAGGTCCAGTTGCTTTCATGTCCCGCCGGGACGCGGACGGTCGGGAACCCCGACACCTCGACCGCATCGAGGCTGTTCGCCTGCGCGCTGCGCCCGATCATCACGCCAAGGTCGGGGCGCCCGATCTGCGTCGCGAGCTTGCCCGCGAGCACATGGTCGGCGGGCGAGGTCGCCTTTTGCGCCAGTGCACGCAGGAACAGCGACTGTTCGCGCCACGCCCCGATTTCACCCAGCGCGCGCGCGGCGCGGACCAGCCGATCGTCATCGAAAGCACGGCGTTCGTCATTGCTCACCTGGATCGTCGGATCCGGCGTAGGCCTGGGTTGCGGGCGGCTCAGCCGTTCCAGCGCCAACTGGCCATAGAATTGATCATAGTGCTGCGCGGCATCGGTGAAATGCGCGTTGGCGGTTGCGCGGTCGCCAGCCGCCAGCGCAGCACGGCCGGCCCAATAGAAGCCCTTGGTGCGGGTCTGCGCCGACCGGGCGGCTTCGCCATAGGCGCGGTACAGGCGCACCGCCTCGGCCGGGCGGGCAAGGTCGCGATAGGCGAGCTGGCCCGCGAGCCAGGCGAGCGACGTGTAGTCATCGCGCACGCCAAGGGCGGTTTCGCGGATCACCGTACCCCCAGGGAAGGCGTCGTCGAGCTGCCGCGCGATATTGTAGGCGGTGGTCTTGTCGCCGCTTTCGCTGGCCTGCCGCGCGTTGGTCAGCAGCGTTTCGAGCCATTCTTCGGTGTCTGTCGGCGCTTTTGCCAGCGAGCGCGGGGCAGCAAGCAGCGCGCGGGCTTCGCCGACGCGGCCCGCCTTGCGCAGCCAGGTCGCCTTGTCGGTGATATAGCCGGCATCGGCGCGCGTGAGCGACGGATTCTGGCTTTCGACCGCCGATGCCTGGAAAGCGGCGTCGACCGACGCATTGCGCATCGCGAGGCGCGCCGCGAAGACCGCTCGCTTGTCGGGCGACGTATAGGCGAGCTGACGGCCCGCAGCCGACGTTGCGCCGAGCCACAGCAACCTGTCCATCCGAGCGTCGTGATCGGCCGGGGTGATTGCGCCGGGGAACATGCTCAGCGCGCGGCTCGTTTCATAATCGTCAAGAGGCCCGCTGGTCCACGCACGACGCACTGCGTTATTGGCGTCCTCGCGACGGCCGGACGCATTGAGCGCGAGCGCATAACGCAGATGTCCGCTCGCGGTCTGCGGCGGATAGGCCTGAAAATAGGCGAGGGTGCGCTGCGGATCGTAGCTGTCGAGCGAGATCGATTTTTCGGCGCGTTTGCGCATGGCGTCGCTATCCGGCCAGCCCTTGTTGGTCATCAGGAAGCGCGAAAGCTGGTCGAACGATGCACCGGTGTTGGCGGTCAGTCTCCGCCATTCGAGTACTGCATCGCCGACCGAATTGGTCGACGGCGGCGCCCCCGACTGGGCCGCGAGTCCCATCTGCGCGCGATACCATGCCATTTGTTCAGGGGTCAGTTCGCTGGCGGTCGCAGCGGTAGGGATCAGGAGGGCCATGGCAAGGGCCAGACGGGAAATGCGGGGCAACGTGATCATGACGGCCATGTTAGTGCCAAACTCCTTGCGGGGCGCTGAATAGACGTCCAATAGCGGCGCGCTGGCCGGGATTCTATCGGCTGAGCCATGTCCTTGTAAAGGAGCGGTGCATGTTTTCGGGGTCGATTCCCGCTTTGGTGACGCCATTTCGCGATGGAGCGTTCGATGCTCCGGCCTTCGCACGCCTCGTCGATTGGCAGATCAAAGAGGGGACGAGCGCCCTCGTTCCGTGCGGCACCACCGGCGAAAGCCCGACGCTCGGCTTCGACGAGCATTATCAGGTGATCGACAGCTGCATCCAGGCTGCGGCGGGGCGCGTCCCGGTGATCGCCGGCTGCGGGTCGAATGACACGGCGACCGCGGTCCGTCATATGCGCCATGCGCAGGCCGCGGGTGCGACCGCCGCGCTGATCGTCGCGCCCTATTACAACCGGCCGAGCCAGGAAGGCATGATCGCGCATTTCCGGGCGCTCGCCGATGCCAGCGATTTGCCGATCGTCGTCTATAACGTCCCCGGCCGCACGGTCGCCGACATCAGCGCCGAAACAATGTGCAGGCTCGCCGAAATCCCCTCGGTCGTCGCGATCAAGGATGCCAGCGGCGACCTCGCACGCGTGACAATCCATCGTGCTGGCGCGGGCGAGGACTTTTGCCAATTGAGCGGTAACGACGATCTGTGGCTCCCGCACGCCGTGATGGGCGGCGCCGGTTGTATTTCGGTCACCGCCAACGTCGCGCCGCGTCTGTGCGCCGATTTCGCCGCCGCCAGCGCCGCGGGCGACTGGGAACGCGCGCTGGCGCTGCACGACCGTTTGTTCGACCTGCACCAGGCGATGTTCTCCGATTCCTCGCCCGGCCCTGTCAAATATGCGCTGTCGCGCGTTCACGACTGGTTTTCGCCCGAAGTGCGCCTACCTATCATCCCGGCGAACGCCACATCGCGCGTCGCCGTCGATGCCGCGCTCTCGTCGGCAGGAGTGATCTGAGCTTTCGTCATGGCCCGTCCCCAATCCGCCGCCGAATTCGACAAGAAGAAGGTCGTCGCCGAGAACCGGCGCGCGCGCTTCGACTATGCCATCGAGCAGGTGTTCGAGGCAGGGATCGTGCTGCAGGGAACCGAGGTGAAGTCGCTGCGCTTTGGCGAAGGGACGATCGCCGAAAGCTATGCCGAGGTGACGGGCGGCGAGGTGTGGCTGGTCAACAGCAACATTCCCGAATTCAGCCACGGTAACCGGCATAACCACGAACCGCGCCGGCCGCGCAAATTGCTGCTCAAGGAACGCGAGATCAACAAGATGCACGCGGGCGTGATGCGGCAGGGGATGACGCTCGTCCCCTTGAGCGTGTACTTTAACGGCCGTGGCCGCGCCAAGGTTGAACTGGCGCTGGCCAAGGGCAAGAAGGCACACGACAAGCGGGAGTCGATCAAGGAACGCGACTGGAAGCGTGACAAAGAGCGGCTGATGAAGGACCGCGGATGAGGGGGGGCAAGCCTCGCGACAAGGCGGCGGTGATGAACTGGATTCGCCGCAATTCGCCGTCGCGCGAAGAGCTGCTCGAGAGCCGCTTCGTCAAGCCGTTCGCGCACCGCGTCGCGCATAGCCATTTGTGGCGCTTTACGCGCACCTCGGTCCCGCGGGGCACCGCGCTCGGGCTGTTCGTCGGCATCTTTTTCCTCATCCCGGGGGTCCAGATCCTCGGCGTCGCGTTGCTCGCGCTGCCGTTCCGCGCCAATATCCCGATCGGCGCCGCGATGACTTTCCTCTCCAACCCCGTGACCACGCCGTTCATCATCATCGCGTCGGTGTGGCTCGGCGACTGGTTGTTCGGGCTGCATGCCAACAGCGCGACCTTCTCGGCGATGATCGAGCATGGTGCTTCGGCGGGCGATTGGGTGCGCTGGGTCTTTTCGGATGCCGCTCCAGCAATGCTCGCGGGTCTGTTCGTCATTTCGGTCGTTTCGGCGGTGGTCGGTTACATCCTCGCCTCGATCTTCTGGGATAACTGGATTCGGCTCCGTTGGCGGCGCAAGCTGGCGCGCGCGCGCGACCAACGACATGAGGCATCGACCAGCGACACCGCGGCCGGTTGAACCCCCGAACGGCGAGCGTATAGCTGTCGCATCGCTAATCTGTGCCGCGTCGGTGCGGCGCGGATTTTCGCTTCATATCGAATACTGGGGAATATCATGACTCTGCATATTTCTTCGCGCCTCATGGCGACCGCCGCGCTTGGCGCGCTGATGATTGCCGCCGTTCCGGCTGCCGCCAAGGACAAGGCCGCTACCGCGCCTGCCGCTGCGCAGACTGCGGCAAAACCCGAAATCGGCGATTTCGGCTTCGACCTCGGTGGAATGGACAAGAGCGTCCAGCCGGGCGACGATTTCTACGGCTACGCTAACGGCACCTGGGCGAAGAACACCCAGATCCCGGCCGACAAGTCGAACTATGGCATGTTCACCGCGCTGAACGACCTGTCGCAGACGCGCACGCGCGAAATCCTCGACACAGCCAAGGGCGACCCGAACAGCATGATCGGCCGCGCTTACAGCTCGTACCTCGATTCGGCGACGGTCGAGGCAAAGGGGCTCGCCCCGATCCAGCCCTGGCTGAACAAGATCCGCGCCGTCGAAAAGCCGGGTCTTGCGGCGCTGCTCGCCGAAGCCGACCGCAACGGGGTGCAGCATTTCTTCGGCGGCTATGTCGGGCAGGACGACAAGAATCCCGACGTCTACACCTACATCATCTTCCAGGGCGGCATCGGCATGCCCGACCGCGATTTCTACCTGAAGGAAAATGAGCGGAACACAGCGTTGCAGGCGGCTTATCTGAAGCACCTGGAAAATGTCCTGACGCTTGCCGGCGAGAAAGACGCGGCGGCACGCGCGAGGGCGATCTACGATTTCGAAAAGCAGGTCGCGACCGTCCATTGGGACAAGAACGACAGTAGCGATGCGACCAAAGCCTATAACAAGATGACTGTTGCCGAACTCACGAAGGCTGCGCCCGGTTTCGACTGGCCGACTTTCATTCGCGGTCTCGGGGTCAACGAGGAAACGCTGATCGTGTCGCAGCCGAGTGCCTTCACCGGCGAGGCGAAGCTGCTTTCCGATGCGCCGATCGCCGTGATCCGCGATATGCTGATCGTGCGCAGCCTCGACGGTTTTTCAGGCGTCCTGCCCGACGCCGTCGCAAAGGAAGCCTTCTCTTTCTACAGCACCGCGCTGTCGGGTACGCCGCAGATGGAGGAACGGTGGAAGCGCGCGGTCGACTTCACGACGGGCAATCTCGGCGATGCGGTCGGCAAGGACTATGTCGCGAAATATTTCCCGCCCGAAACCAAGGCGGCGATGGACGAGCTGGTTAAGAACGTCCTCGGCGCGATGGGCCGCCGCATCGACGGGCTGACGTGGATGCAGCCGGCAACGAAGGTGAAGGCGCGGAAGAAACTGGCCAATTTCACCACCAAGATCGGCTACCCCGACCAGTGGAAGGACTATGGCAAGCTGGAGATCCGTGCGGGCGACCTGTTCGGCAATGCGCTCCGATCGAACCAGTTCGCGCATGACGACAACATCGGCCATCTCGGTGGTCCGATCCGTCGCTGGGAATGGTTCATGACGCCGATGACGATCAATGCCTATGCCAATTTCGGCATGAACGAGATCGTCTTCCCGGCCGCAATCCTGCAGCCGCCCTTCTTCGATCCGCACGCGGACCCCGCGATCAACTACGGCGGTATCGGCGCGGTGATCGGGCACGAGGTCAGTCATCATTTCGACGATCAGGGCGCGAAGTACGACGACACCGGCAAGCTCGCCGACTGGTGGACGCCGGAGGACGTCAAGGCGTTCGAGGCCGCGGGGGCTGCGTTGATCGCGCAGTATAACGCCTATGAGATCCTGCCCGGCGAGCATATCGACGGCAAATTCACGCTGGGCGAGAATATCGGCGACCTTGCCGGCCTGACCGTCGCCTATGATGCATATAAGGCATCGCTGGGTGGCAAGGAAGCCCCGGTGATCGACGGGCTGACCGGCGACCAGCGCTTCTTCCTCGGCTGGGCGCAGGTGTGGCGACGCAACTATCGCGAGCAGAATCTGTCGCAGCGCATCACGACCGATCCGCATTCGCCCTCGATCCAGCGGACTTGGGTCTCGCGCAATCTTGACCCTTGGTATAAGGCCTATCAGATCAAGGAAGGCCAGAAGCTCTATCTGGCACCCAAGGACCGCGTTCGCATCTGGTGATGCGCTGAAAAGAAAGTCTGTCGTTGACCGTGCAAAGCCTGCCCTCCGCTGATGGTGATTTCATCAGGGGGGCGGGACCCGCCGGGCCGCTGTCGGCCCCGGCGGGCCTGACGCGGCTCGACATTGGGCTGCTCGGCGGGATCGCTCTGCTGTCAGCGGGGCTGCTATTCTGGGCGACGGGCAATGCGATCCTGGCGGCGGGTTTCCTCGCCGGGCTCGCGGTCGCGGCGGGCGGTGTGCTGCTCACGCGGCGCCTGTTCCCCGCGGCAGTCATTGGCGAGGCCGCGCTGCCCGACTGGACGATGTTGCGGCAGGCAGTCAATCACGATGATGTCGCGATCGCGGTTACCGATCGCGCGGGCCGGATGGTGTGCGCGAACGACCTGTTTGCCACCTGGTTTAATGGTTTCGTTACTCCGCCGGGGTTGCCGCTCGAAGGCCGCGGCGCCGACGTGCTCAAGAATGCCGGCCGGGTCGCATGGCGCGACGGCGAGGGGCGCGCCGACGATATCGCGATCGGCCCGCTGCAATTGCGCGCGCAGGTGACACGAACTGGGCAGGCGGAGGATTATCTCGTCTGGCGCTTCTCGGCGCTCGAACGCCTCGACCTCGTGGCCGAAATCGTGCGTCATCTCGACGGGCCGGCTGGTCGCACGCTTGGGCACGCGGGTATCATGGCGGCGCTGGTCAGTGCCGAAGGGCGGTTGCGCGTCGCGAACCAGGCCTTCCTTCTCCGCGCGCTGGGTGACGATGATGCAAGCCACTATGCGGGCCGCGACGTCGCCCCGATGATCCGGCTCGACGAGGGCGGCGCGCTCTATTTCGCGCGTGAGGGCGACCGCGCGACGCCGGTGCGGATGATTCAGATTCCGCTGGCGCCCGCCGATCCGAATACGCCGATGCTGCTCGCGATGCTCGACGAGGAAATGGGGCCGGCCGATCGCGGCACGGCGCAAACCTATGTCGAAACTTTGCTGTCGCTGCTCCCCTTCGGGCTCGCGATGGTCGATCGCGACGGGCGCTTTCTCTATATGAACCGGGCCTTTGTACGCGCGGCGGGCGTCCCCGATGGCAAGATGCCGCGTTACCCCGGCGATATCGTCGTCGGCGAGGACAAGGGGCCGCTTGCTGACATGATCCGCCGCCACAGCAGCGGGCAGCAGGTTGGCGGCGACCTGTCGATCCGGCTCGCGGGGCAGAGCGGTGACCCGGTTTCGATGCGCGTCGTCGGTGTGCGCGGGCTGGGCGAGGCGGCGGTGCTGCTGAGCCTCAAGGATTCGAGCGAGGAATCGCGACTGAAGCGTCAGGTCGCGCAGGCGTCGAAGATGCAGGCAGTCGGTCAGCTTGCCGGCGGCGTCGCGCACGACTTCAACAATATCCTGACTGCGGTTCTCGGTGCGTGCGACCTGATGTTGATGCGCCACACGCCGGGCGACAGCGACTATGACGATATCCAGCAGATTCGCAGCAATGCCAACCGCGCCGCCAGTCTGACGCGGCAGCTGCTTGCCTTCTCGCGGCAACAGACGCTGCGGCCGCAGATATTGCAGTTGCCCGACGTGATCTCGGAAGTATCGCACTTGCTCAAGCGGCTGATCGGCGAAACCGTCCAGCTCGCGGTGCATCATGGCCGCGGGTTGGGGGCGGTCCGTGCTGATCCGGGCCAGCTCGAACAGGTGATCATCAATCTTGCGGTCAACGCGCGCGACGCGATGCCGGGCGGCGGCACGCTGACAATCGAGACCTATCCTGTCTCGGCTGCCGAAGTGCGCCAGATGGGCAATGAATTCATGCCGCCCGCCGATTATTGCGCGCTGAGGGTCAGCGACACGGGCACCGGCATCGCCGCGGATGTGCTCCCCAAGATTTTCGAACCCTTCTTCACGACCAAGGATATTGGCAAGGGCACCGGGCTCGGCCTTTCGACCGTCTATGGGATCATCAAGCAATCGGCGGGCTTTATCTTCGCCGACAGCAAGCCGGGGCAGGGGACGAGTTTCGCTATCTACTTGCCTGTCCACCGCGCCGACGGCGACGTCCCGGTTGTCGCGCCGCCGCCCGCGAAGCCCAAGAAGAGCCAGTGGGGCACCGGCACGATCCTGCTCGTCGAGGATGAAGACATGGTGCGCGCGGTCGCGGAACGCGCGTTGACCCGCGCGGGTTATAGCGTCGTCACCGCCTCGCAGGGCGAAGAGGGCCTCGAACGTTTTGGCCATATGGAGAAGGTCGATTTGATCATCAGCGATGTCGTGATGCCGACGATGGATGGTCCGGCGATGGTGCGCGCGATGCGTGCCAGGCGTCCCGACTTGCCTGTCCTGTTCATGTCGGGCTATGCCGAGGAGCAGTTGCGCCAGTCGATCGACATCGACGATGTCGCCTTCTTGCCCAAACCCTTCTCGGTCGCGCAGCTGGCCGAGGCGACCTCGGCGGCGCTCGACGATGCTGCGCATCGGGTGTCCGATGGCGAGTGATCTCCGCATCCTGCTCGTCGAGGACGACGTCCTGATTGGCATGATGCTCGTCGACATGTTCGATGCGCTCGACCTTCCGGAACCCGCGCAGGCGACGAGTAATGAAGAAGCGCTCGCGCTGATTGCCGCCGGGCCGCTCGCCGGCGCGCTCGTCGACATCAACCTTGGCGACGAAAAGGGCTGGCCGGTCGCCGACGCACTGGCCGAGCGCGGCATTCCGTTCGCCTTCACCTCGGGCGGGGGCGACGTCATTCCGCCGGCCCACGCGCATCGCAAATTGATCACCAAGCCGTTTCGGATCAGCGATATCGAGGCTGCGCTGGAAGAATTTTCAATGGAATAGTGCCCTTTTTTTCCGCCCTCATTTTATTTTGTTCCACTCTTGTTCCATGAGAACAAATGCCGTACACAGGTTCGGCGTTGCGATGGTTCGACCGTCGCTCTAGAGCTGGAAAGGGACGGTCATGGCCGGACAATTGTCACTCGTCGAATCGGGGAAATCAGTGAACAACACGGACAGGCAGAAGGCGCTCGACGCCGCGCTCGCGCAGATCGATCGCGCGTTCGGCAAGGGCTCGGTGATGAAATTGGGCTCGAAGGAAGCCATGCAGGTCGAGGCGATCTCGACCGGTTCGCTCGGCCTCGATATCGCCCTAGGCGTCGGCGGTCTGCCGCGCGGTCGCGTCATCGAAATCTACGGTCCCGAAAGCTCGGGCAAGACGACGCTCGCGCTGCATACCCTCGCCGAAGCACAGAAGACCGGCGGCACCGTCGCCTTCGTCGACGCCGAACATGCGCTCGACCCCGTCTATGCCCGCAAGCTCGGCGTCAACATCGACGAACTCATCGTGTCGCAGCCCGACACCGGTGAGCAGGCGCTCGAAATTGTCGACACCCTCGTGCGTTCGAACGCGATCGACGTGCTCGTCGTCGACTCGGTCGCCGCGCTCGTCCCGCGCGCCGAAATCGAAGGCGAAATGGGCGACAGCCACGTCGGGCTCCAGGCGCGTTTGATGTCGCAGTCGCTGCGCAAGCTCACCGGTTCGATCAGCCGCTCGCGCTGCATGGTGATCTTCATCAACCAGCTGCGCATGAAGATCGGCGTGATGTACGGTAACCCCGAAACGACGACCGGTGGCAATGCGTTGAAGTTCTATGCTTCGGTCCGTCTCGACATCCGTCGCACCGGCCAGATCAAGAATGGCGACGAGATCGTCGGCAACACCACGCGTGTGAAGGTCGTGAAGAACAAGGTCGCGCCGCCGTTCAAGCAGGTCGAATTCGACATCATGTACGGGCAGGGCATTTCGAAGATCGGTGAAATTCTCGATCTCGGCGTCAAGGCTGGCATCGTCGAGAAATCGGGCGCCTGGTTCAGCTATGATTCGATCCGCATCGGGCAGGGCCGCGAAAACTCCAAAACCTTCCTTAAGGACAATCCTGAGCTGATGGAGCGGCTCGAAACCGCAATTCGTGGCCGCACCGAGGCGGTGGCGGAAGAAATGATGGCCGGCCCCGACGATGAGGGCGACGACGACAATTGATAGCCAATCCGGTCGATCCGCTTCTGGCGGGTCGACCGGGGAAACGGCGGCGGGCCCCAATGCCCCTTGGACCTGCATCGCTCTCCCCACAGGTCGGCCCGCCTGCCGTTGATCCTTGCGCCGCCCCTGCCAACGGCTACAAGCGAGGGATGCCAGCGATCCGTCTTTTCGGCCTTCCTACCGACATCAACAGCAGCTTTGAACGCGGGGCTGCCGCCGGCCCCGCCGCGATCCGCGCTGCCTTGTGGAGCGATCGCGGCAATATGGCGAGCGAACTGGGTCCCGAGATCGGTACCGAGATCGCCTTTACGGACGATGGGGATTTGCCGCTGACCGAAGACACGGCGCGCGACGATGCGGCGATCCGCCGTCACGTTACGATGCTGCACGAAGATGGTGAGGTACCGCTCGCGCTCGGCGGCGACCATGCGGTGACCTTCCCGCTTGTCGAGGCTGTCGCGACCTGCTTCGGCCCGGTCAATATCCTCCATTTCGACGCGCACCCCGATCTTTACGACGACTTTACCGGCAACCCGCGCAGCCATGCTTCGCCCTTTGCGCGCATCTGTGAAGCCGGCCATGCCAAGCGGTTGGTACAGGTCGGCATTCGCACGCTCAACGGTCACTGTCGCGAGCAGGCCGACCGGTTCGGCGTCGAGATTGTTCCCATGGCCGGTTTTACCCCTGATGCCGTCCCGGTGCTCGAAGGGCCGCTGTATATCTCGATCGACCTCGATGGCCTCGATCCGTCGGCGGCTCCGGGGGTCGCGCATCCCGAACCGGGCGGACTGACCGTGCGCGAGGTGCTCGCCATATTGCACAAGCAGACGGCACCGATCGTCGGCGCAGACATCGTCGAATTGCATCCTGGCCGCGATATCGGCGGCGTCACCGCGATCCTTGCCGCCAAGCTGGTGCGCGAGTTGGCGGCGCTGATCGACCGCAACGGTCCTTGCCAAGCCTGAACCCACGAGGAGAGCGTCATGAGTCTGATCGTCCACCATCTGAACAACAGCCGCTCGCAGCGCATCCTGTGGTTGCTCGAGGAAATCGGCGCGCCGTACGAGATCAAATATTATGATCGCGATCCGGTGACCAATCTTGCGCCGCCCGAACTGCTCGCGGTCCATCCGCTCGGCAAGTCGCCGGTGATCGAGGACGATGGCCGCGTCGTCACCGAATCGGGCGCAATCACTGAATATCTGTGTGAACGGCACGGCGGCGGACATCTGGTACCTGAACGCGGCAGCGACGATCATATCAGCCACCTCGAATGGCTGCATTTCGCCGAAGGATCGGCGATGACGCCGATCCTGCTGCGCATCTACACCGCGCGCCTCGGTGAGGCGGCCGCGCCAATCGAGCCGCGCATCGCGCAGCAACTCGACGCCCATTTCGCCTATATGGAAAGCCGTGTCGGCGCGAACGGCCATTTCATCGGCAACGACCTGTCGGCGGCGGACATCATGCTGAGCTTCCCGGCCGAAATCGCGATCATGCAGGGCATGGCGCCGCGCTATCCGAAGCTCGCGGCGTTCGTGAACGGCTGTCATGACCGTCCGGCGTGGCGGCGCGCGCGAGAAAAGGGCGGCGCCTATTATGGCTATTGATTGTCGGGGCCGCGCCATGCTGGCGGCGACGGCCTTGCTTTTCGGCAGTCCGGCCGCGCTTGCGGCACCACCTGCGCTCGCGCCCGAGGTCGAGAGGGAGGTGATCGCGCCGGAGGGCGTCACGTTCAAACCGTCGCCATCCGACGAGGAAGGCGCCGTCGACCGTTTCGCCGAATATACGCTCGCGCTCGAACGCCGCGATTTCGCGGCCGCCTATGCGATGTTGCGCTTGTCGTTCCAGGCGGCGAACCCGCGGCTCGAATGGGAAATGAATCTGCGCAAGCGGACGACCCTGTGGGCCGACGGCCGGATCCGTCCGCTACGCCTCAGCTGGTATCTCGATCCCGCAGGGCAGCCGTCGGGGCTCTACGCCGCTTTCGATTTTCGCGGGGATCGCGAGGACAGGACGATGGATTGCGGCTATGTCGTCGTCCACCGCGCGACGCCTGCAGACGGATGGACCGTGGTGCGCACCGATACGTCGGAGGTGCCCGCAGACCTGATCGAGGACGGGGTGCCCAAGGCCGATGTGCTGCAGCAATTGCCCTGCTATCTGGGCAAGGGGATCGCGACCAATTTCTGACCGATTGTGTCGATCACGGCGATCGACACTAATCACCTTGTCGCATCGCCCCAAAATGCCTAATTCGCGCGCATGACATCGACCAACGACATTCGCCGCTCTTTCCTCGACTATTTCGGGGGGACGGGCCACCATATCGAACCTTCGGCGCCGCTGGTGCCGTACAACGACCCGACGCTGATGTTCGTCAACGCGGGTATGGTGCCGTTCAAGAATGTCTTCACGGGCCTCGAAACGCGGCCGTACAAGACCGCAGTTTCTTCGCAGAAGTGCGTGCGTGCCGGGGGCAAGCATAACGATCTCGACAATGTCGGTTTTACCGCGCGGCACCACACCTTCTTTGAAATGCTGGGGAATTTTTCCTTCGGCGACTATTTCAAGGAACAGGCGATCCATCACGCGTGGACGCTGATCACCAAGGTCTGGGGCCTCGCGCCCGAGCGGCTGACCGTCACCGTCTATCACACCGACGACGAGGCGTTCGACCTGTGGAAGAAGATCGCCGGCCTGCCCGAAGAGCGGATCATCCGCATCGCGACGAACGACAATTTCTGGTCGATGGGTGACACGGGCCCGTGCGGTCCGTGCAGCGAAATCTTCTATGACCATGGCGAGCATATCTGGGGCGGGCCCCCGGGATCGCCCGAAGAGGATGGCGATCGCTTCGTCGAAATCTGGAACCTCGTGTTCATGCAGTATGACCAGCGCGGCCCCGGCGACCGGATCGACCTGCCGCGGCCGAGCATCGACACCGGCATGGGGCTCGAGCGCATCGCGGCGGTGCTGCAGGGCGTGCACGACAACTATGACACCGACACGTTCAAGGCGCTGATCGCTGCGTCGGTCGACCTGACCGGCGTCCCGGCCGAGGGCGCGACGCAGGCGAGCCACCGCGTCATCGCCGATCACCTTCGCGCATCGAGCTTCCTCGTCGCCGATGGCGTGCTGCCGTCGAACGAGGGCCGTGGTTATGTGCTGCGCCGGATCATGCGCCGTGCGATGCGCCACGCGCATCTGCTCGGCGCCAAGGATCCGCTGATGTACCGGCTGCTGCCGTCGCTGACCGCCGAGATGGGCGCCGCCTATCCCGAGCTGATCCGCGCGCAACCGCTGATCGCGGAGACGCTGGAGCGCGAGGAGACGAAGTTCCGTCAGACGCTCGACAAGGGGCTGCGCCTGCTTGACGAGGCGACCGTCGGCATGACCGCGGGTGCGACGCTGCCCGGCGACGTCGCGTTCAAGCTCTATGACACCTATGGCTTCCCCTATGACCTGACCGAGGACGCACTGCGCACGCAGGACATCGCGGTCGACCGCGCGGGCTTTGACGCCGCGATGGCGCAGCAGAAGGCGGCAGCACGCGCGGCGTGGAAGGGTAGCGGCGAAAAGGCGTCTGACGAGATCTGGTACGACATTGCCGAGGCCAACGGCAGCACTGAATTCACTGGCTACACGTCGACCGAGGGCGAGGCGACGGTGATCGCGCTCGTCAAGGACGGCGTGCCGGTCGACGAGGCAAAGGCCGGCGACCAACTCGTCGTGCTGACCAACCAGACGCCTTTCTATGGCGAGAGCGGCGGCCAGATGGGCGACGCGGGCACGATCGCTACGCTGGGCGGCGCCAAAGCGTCGGTTAGCGACACGGGCAAGCCGCTCGGCCGCTTGCACACGCATCAGGCGAAGCTCGAAGCCGGGACGCTGAAGGTAGGCGATACGGTGCAATTGACGGTCGACGCCGAGCGGCGCGACCGCATTCGTGCCAACCACAGCGCGACGCACCTGCTGCACGCGGCGCTGCGCAATCGGCTCGGCGGGCATGTGACGCAAAAGGGCAGTCTCGTTGCCGAAGACCGCTTCCGCTTCGACTTCTCGCATCCCAAGGCGCTTACGCCGGAGGAAATCGCCGATATCGAAGCCGAGGTGAACGCGCAGATCCGCGGGAACGAGGCGGTGACGACGCGGCTGATGACCCCCGACGACGCGGTCGCGGCGGGCGCGCTCGCGCTGTTCGGCGAGAAATATGGCGACGAGGTGCGCGTGCTCAGCATGGGGCATTCGGACGATCACAGCTATTCGGTCGAGCTGTGCGGCGGGACGCACGTCCGCGCGCTCGGCGACATCGCCTTGTTCAAGATCGTCAGCGAATCCGCCGTCTCGTCGGGTGTGCGGCGTATCGAGGCGCTGACCGGCGATGCCGCGCGGGTCTGGCTGAACGGCCGCGACGAGGCGCTGAAGACGGCGGCGGCGGCGCTCAAGACGTCGCCCGACGATGTGCCGGCGCGTGTTGCGCAGCTGGCCGAGGCGCTGAAGAAAGCCGAGCGCGAGCTGGCTGATGCCAAAAAGGCGCTCGCGCTGAATGGTTCGGGGGGCAGCGGTGGCGGCGCGGCTAGCGGGCCGGCTGTCGAGCAGGTCGGCGATACAGCATTCCTCGCGCAGGTCGTCGACGGGCTTGATCCCAAGGAATTGCGCGGCACGGTCGATGGCCTCAAGAAGCAGGTCGGCAGCGGCGTTGCGATGCTCGTCGCGGTCAACGACGGGCGCGCGTCGGTCGCGGTCGGTGTGACCGACGACAAGATCGCCAGCCTCAGCGCGGTCGACCTCGTCAAGGCGGCGGTCGCGGCGCTGGGCGGGCAGGGCGGCGGCGGCCGTCCCGACATGGCGCAGGGCGGCGGGCCCGACGGCAAGGCCGCCGACGACGCCGTGGCGGCGGTGATGGCCGCGCTGGCAGCGACGATTTGAAACCGACCAAGAAGACGCGGCGCATCGATCATGCCGAACGGCTGATCGCCGCGCCGCTGGTCGATGTGTTTGCGGCGTTCACGAGCGCGACAAAGCTGACGCAATGGTTACCGCCCGAAGGGGCGACGGGCACGTTCGAGCATGTCGACCTGCGCGCGGGCGGCGGCTTCCTGATGCGGCTGACTTTCGACGACGCCGATGTCGAGACCAAGAGCGACGACGATAGCGATGTTGTGGAAGTCTATATTCCGACACTCGACGACGGGCGGCTGGTGGTGTGGCAGGTCGAATTCGTGTCCGACGACCCGCGCTTTTCGGGAACGATGGAGATGCACTGGTATCTGTCGCGGCAGAGTGGCGGCACGCTGGTCACGATCGACGCACATCATGTGCCGCCGGGGATCTCGGCGAAGGATCATTTGGAGGGGCTGACCGGCTCGCTCGCGAATTTGGCGCGCGTAGTCGAGGGATAAGCTGTTCCCCGGCTTTCGCCGGGGAGCGCAGTTATCTGTTGCCGATGCTCAGCCTTCGACGCCCTTCGCTTTCCCCCACGCCCGCGCGGCGGTGTAGCCCAGATAGCCGGTGCCGAAGAGCGCGTAGAGCGATTCCGGAATGCCCGCGAGATAAGCGTTCATGCCGTCGGCGATGCCCTTCGCCATGTCGGGGCGGGCCGCGGCTATCAGGCCCATCGGGATAGCCCAGAGCAGCAATGCGTACATGACGTAGAGGAAACTCGGCCGTGCGCGGCTGGTCCACGGGTCGGCGCTGTTCGCCTCGGCGACGATTGCGGTCATCCGGGTGCGGATCGCCTCCATTTCCTGACTGCCCTCCATTTTGAGCAGTTCGAGCTTGGCGCGGTCGCGCGCCTCGGGGTCGGGGATGATCTTGTCGATCAGCTTGGCGATGGGGCCGATCAGGCCTTCGATGATGCTCATGTGAAAATACCCTTGTCCTGAAAGTTGCTAAAATCGTCCATGCGGCCTGTTCAGTGTTCGCCGACGCGGTTGGCGAGCCAGCCGTAGAGAAAGGCCTCCTGGCTCGGGCGGCGTTCGGCGAGCGCGATGTAGCGTTCGCCCTGAAGCGCCTCCATTGCGCGGAGGAGGACGGTTTCGCCGCCCTTGCCACGCGCTTTCAGTAAACCGTCGAGCGCCGACAGTGTGCGCGGGCCGACATCGCGGTCGACCGCGATGTCGGGATAGTCGCGCGCGGCGCGGTTGAGCGCGTTGAGCGCGCGCTGAAGAAAGCCCGCGGCGGTGCCGGTGCCCATGTTGACCCCGGTATCGAAGAGTTCGGCGGCGATTTTGGAAGCGCGGAGTGCGACCTTGTCGAAGCCGGGACGCAGCCAGTAGAGGCGGCGATAGATTGACGCGGCCTCGCTTCGCGGCAGCTCGCGCATCGGACCCGCATAGCCCTGCGCGCGCGCGACAGCTTCGGTGATTCCCCAGCAGGTGGGGCCGCCGCGGTCGGCGGGGTGGTTTACATATCGGCCTTCGCGGTCGATGACGGCGTCGATCAACGCGTCGGCATCGCAGGCCGATGGGTCGGGTCGTGGCATGATTCGCTCCTGTGGTTCGATGAACATCAAGAACGAACCATATAGGGATATTGTAGGAAAGGTTTTTCGCCATGCGGGCTTTGCAGGTGCGCGAATTGCTGCCCGATCATGCGGGCGCGGCGCTGGCGGAGCTGCCGCTGCCCCGGCCGGGACCGGGCGAGGTGCGCGTGCGGGTGCGCGCGGCGGCGATCAATTTCCCCGACCTGTTGATGACGGGCGGCGGCTATCAGCTGAAGCCCGACCTGCCGTTCGTGTCGGGGCTGGAATTTTCGGGCGAGGTCGAAGCGGTGGGCCCGGACGTCGATGGCTGGGCGCCCGGCGATGCGGTGGTCGGTGGCAACCGCTTCGGCGCGATGGCCGAATATACGGTCGTTCCGGTGGCGTCGCTTCGCCACAAGCCCGACGCGCTGAACTGGGACGAAGCGGCCGCCTATCCGGTCGCATATCTGACCGCTTACGTCGCGTTGGTCCGTTGCGCGCGGATCAACGCGGGCGAGACTGTGCTGGTGCACGGCGCGGCCGGCGGTGTCGGACTGGCGACCGTCGATCTGGCAAAGGCGCTTGGCGCGCCGGTGATCGCGACGGCGAGCAGCGCGGAGAAGCGCGCGGCGGTCGCGCGCCTCTATGCGCCCGAGGCGGTGATTGCCGCGGACCCCGGATTTCGTGACGAGGTGAAGGCGCTGACGGGCGGGAAGGGCGTGGACGTGATCTTCGATCCCGTGGGCGGCGACGTGTTCGACGAATCGACCCGCTGCATTGCGTTCGGCGGGCGGTTGCTCGTCGTCGGCTTTGCATCGGGCCGGATCCCCGAGGTGTCGGTGAACATGCCGCTGATCAAGGGCTTCTCGGTCGTGGGGGTGCGCGCGGGCGAATATGGGCGGCGCTTTCCCGAACGCGGGGTGGAAAATGTCGCGGCGATCGATGCGCTGGCGGCGACGGGAAAAATCCGGCCGCACGTCCATGCATCGCTCGACCTTGCCGACTGGCGCGAAGGGTTCGCGATGCTCGAACGGCGCGAGGTCGTCGGCAAGGTCGTGCTGAAACCGTGACGAGCCGAAGTCGATGCCATAGTTTTGCGACACGCAAGCTGCCATGTCCGCGGTGGGGCGTTCCGGCGCTGGTGCCGATATGACCAAAGGATATGGAATGAAGAAATTGACGATGATTGCCGCTTCGATCGGCCTCGCGGTTCCAGCCATCGCGGCCGCCCAGCCGCCGCAGGACGGCGGTCGCATGTTCGCGGCGATCGATGCCAATGGCGACGGCAAGCTCGACAAGGCCGAAATCACCAAGATGGCTGAGATGCGCGCGCAGCAGCAGGGCGATCCGGCCAAGGCGTCGCCAGAAAGGATCGATGCCTTTATCAAGTTCCTCGATGCCAATGGCGACGGCGTGATCGACAAGGCGGAACTCGCCGCGAAGCAAAAGGCGCGGGCGGAAGCCCCACCGCCGGCGGAGGAGGGCCAGCCCTAAAGGAGCGCCCAGAGCGGGTTCGCAGGGTCGGTGAGCAGCTTGGCGGTCAGGGCAAAGGACATGATCACGAGCAGCGGCCGTACCCCGCGCCCGCCGAAGCGGATTGCGAGCCGCGCGCCGAGCTGGTTGCCCGCGACATTCGCCGCCGCCATCGACAGGCCGAGCAGCCAGAGGACATGGCCGCCGACGATCATCGCAAGAAGCCCCGCGACATTGGTCGAGAGATTGAGGAATTTGGTGTTGCCGATCGCGCGGACGAGCCCGAGCCCGCCGAGCGCGACGAGCGTCAGCGTCATGAACGAGCCGGCACCGGGACCGAAAAAGCCATCGTAGAAGCCGAGCGCGGTGACGATGAGGGTGAGTCCGATGGGGCCGACGCGCGCATGGCGGTCGACGCTGCTCATCGGCGGGGCGAGGAGGAAATAGAACCCCATCGCGATCAGCAGGATCGGCACGAGCGCGGCGAGAAAGTCGGAGCGCACATATTGCACCGCGGTTGCGCCGAATACCGATCCGGCAAAGGCGCCGGCCGCGGGGAGGGCGAAGCGGCGAAGATCGACATGGCCGCCGCGCCAGAAGGTCAGAAAGGCCGATGAGGTGCCGATCGTGGCTTGCAGCTTGTTGGTCGCGAGCGCCGCGACCGGGAGAACGCCCGCCGCCATCAGCGCGGGGATAGTGAGCAGGCCGCCGCCGCCCGCCATGGCGTCGATCGCCCCGGCGAGAAAGGCGACGCCGATCAGGAAGGCGAAGATTTCGGGGGCGAATTCCATGCGGGGCTGTTATGCGCGGGCGCACGGTTTGGCCAGTGCGGGCGCAGCGAATAGCAATGCGGAGACCTCAGGCGAGGGCGATCCTGATTGCCTGGACGAGGAATGCGGCGCCGACGATCGTGATGATCCAGCGGCGGCTGGTACGAAAGTGCGCCTCGCTGATGCGATCGAGAAGAGTGCCGCCGACCATGATGCCTGCCATCGATGCGAGAATCGCGACGGCGGTCACCGGCAACGGAATAGCCGCGCGCGCCGGGGCACTGAGCAACAACCCGCCGTAAACGAGGATTTTCGACGCGTGCCCGATCGCCTGCATCACAGCCTTCGTCGCGACAACCTGGTGGCGGTTCAGCTTGCTGCGGACGAACAGCAGGTCGGTTACCGGACCTGAGACGCCCGACACGAGCGCGAGGCCGGTCGAGACGAAGCCGCCGCCGACCGCGTGGCCGGGCCTTGTCGCATCGAGCGACAGCCAGCGTTCGGGTAGCCAGACGAGGATCGGCATCAGGCCGAGGCCGAGGAAGACGTAAAATCTGGTCGGCGAGAAGATCAGCAGCGAAAAAAGGCCGATGGCCGTCGCCGCGCCAATCCCGAACCACAGCAGGACGGGCCAGGCAACGTGCCGGCGGTGCAGCAGGAAGCGCCACGTGTTCGATGCGAACTGGATGACGCCGTGCAGTGCCAGCGCGAACGCTGCAGGAAGCAGCCATGCGAGCACGCCCATGAAGATGAGGCCGCCCGCCATGCCGAAGACGCCCGAAAGGATGGAGGTCAGGAAGGCGGCGATCACGATCAGCACGCTTGCCTGCATCGTTTCTCGCTTTCGGTGAGGATGCGGACCGCAATATGGGCGGTTCAGAATTTGGTCGGGACGAGAGGATTCGAACCTCCGACCCCCACACCCCCAGTGTGATGCGCTACCAGGCTGCGCTACGTCCCGACCGGCCCTGTTGGGCAGGCGAGGCCCCTAGCGCGGGTTGGCGGGCGATGCAAGCGGCGATGGTCTGTTATTGCGGCGAACGATGGTGCGGGGTTGATCTGATGGGGATCATTCCCATTTCGACCGCGCTTGCCAAGGGGGAGGGGCGCGCACGACCGGTTGCGTGCAAGTCCCCTGCGTGATAGGCGCCGCGCCATATTTGCGTGCTGGTTCCGCAAGGGGATCGGCGCTGCTTACGAACGGAAAGTTTTTCACTCATGTCGACGCAATTGCTTCTGACCCAGGCGGCCGGATCGGGCGGCGGGGCTGCCGGTTTCCTGATGCTGGTCCCTTATCTGCTGATCTTCGCGGTATTCTGGTTCTTCCTGATCCGCCCGCAGCAGGTCCGCGCCAAGGAACATCGCGCCAAGGTTGCGGCGGTGAAGCCGCGCGACCAGGTCGTGACCGGCGGCGGCATCGTCGGCAAGATCACGCGCGTCGACGATGATTTCGTCGATGTCGAAATCGCACAGGGCGTGAAGATCAAGGTCGTCAAATCGACCCTCGCCGACGTTCTCCAGCCCGGTGGCAAGCCCGCCAACGACTGACGCGGCGGTGGCCGCGTCCTTCGTGGCCCCGCGCTTGCTATCGGATCTTTAGACCATGCTCGATTTCCCGCGCTGGAAGACAATCAGCATCAGCATCAGCCTGCTGCTCGGTATCATCTTCTCCATTCCCAGCTTCCTTCCCGAAAAGACGGTGAACAGTCTCCCGTCGTTCCTGCAGGCGAAAGTCAATCTGGGCCTCGACCTTGCCGGTGGTAGCCACCTGTTGCTCGAAGCGGACATCGCCGACCTGCGCAAGACGCAGCTCGCGAATATGGAAAAGACGGTGCGTACAGCGATGCGCGGCGAAAGCGGCCCCGACGACGATATCGCGATCGGCGAGCTGTCGACCGCGGGCGGCAAGATCAGCTTCCTCGTCCGCGACCTTGCGAAGCTCGACGAGGCGCGCGAGCGCCTGTTCAGCGAAACGCGCGGCGCGCAGCTGACCGGGCAGCGCGACTGGAATATCACGGTCGTCGATTCGACGCGGATCGAGATGACCCCGACCAGCGCGGGGCAGACGCAGGCCGTGGCGAACGCGATGGATACCGCGCGCGACATCATCGACAAGCGCGTCAACGCGCTCGGCACGCGCGAACCGACAATTATCCGCGAAGGGACCGACCGCGTCGTGGTGCAGGTGCCGGGCCTTCAGGATCCGGCCGCGCTCAAGGAATTGATCGGCAAGACCGCGCGTCTCGAATTCCGCATGGTCGACACCAACGCCGACCCCAATGAGGCGGCGGCGGGGCGCGTTCCCGTTGGCAGCGAGATCGTTCCCTATGCCGAGGGCGAGGGCAATGGTGCCGCGTTTGAAGTACTGCGCCGTCAGGTGATGATCAGCGGCGAGCAGCTGATCAACGCGCAGCAAAGCTATGACCCGCAGAACAACCAGCCGGTCGTCTCGATCCGTTTCGATTCGGGCGGCTCGGCAACCTTTGCCAAGGTCACGGCGCAGAATGTCGGCAAGCGCTTTGCGATGGTGCTCGACGGCAAGGTGCTGTCGGCGCCGTCGATCAACGAGCCGATTCTGGGTGGCAGCGCGCAGATTTCGGGCAGCTTCAGCGTTGCGAGCGCCAATGCGCTGGCGATTTCGCTGCGCTCGGGTGCGCTTCCGGTGAAGATGACCGTCGTCGAAGAACGCACGGTCACCCCCGAACTCGGCGCCGATTCGATCCGCAAGGGCGCGATCGCGGGCATCATCGCGACGATGTCGGTGCTGGTGCTGATGCTCGTCGTCTACGGCCGCTTCGGCGTCTATGCGTGCGTCGCGCTGGTCTTTAACGTCTTCATGATCATCGCGGTCATGGCGGCGTTCAACGCGACGTTGACGCTGCCGGGGATCGCGGGCTTCGTGCTGACGATCGGCGCCGCGGTCGACGCGAACGTGCTGATCAACGAGCGCATACGCGAGGAATTGAAACGGGGGCGAAAGGTCTTTCAGGCTGTCGAACTGGGTTATAGCGAGGCAAGCCGCGCGATTTTCGACGCCAACGTCACCAACGTCATCGCGGCCGCGTTGATGTTCTGGTTCGGTTCGGGCCCGATCAAGGGCTTTGCGGTGGTTCTGACCATCGGGATCGTCACCAGCGTCTTCACTGCCGTTACCGTCACGCGCATGTTCGTAGCCCATTGGCTGCGGACCAAGCGCCCGACGTCGATCAATATTTAAGGGAGCGAAACGATGCGCTTGCTGAAACTCGTTCCTGACGACACCAATATCGACTTTCTGCGGTGGCGAAAAGTCGCCTCTTTCATGAGCTTTTTCCTCGTGGCCGTGTCGATCGCACTGGTCGCGGTGAAAGGCCTGAACCTCGGCGTCGACTTCGTCGGTGGCCAGTCGGTTCGCGTCGAATTCACGCAGGGGATGCCGCCAATCGACGAAATTCGCGAAAAGGTCGGCGACATCGGCCTTGGCGAAGCGACGATCCAGCAGTTCGGATCGGATAAGGCCGTCTCGATCCGTACCGCGCTTCCCGACGGCGACAAGGCCGCCGCCGAGCGCGCGGGGCAGCAATTGGTATCGGGTATCCACAAAGCCTTCCCGACCGCGAAGACCGGCTCGGTCGAAACCGTGTCGGGCAAGGTGTCGGGAGAATTGATACGCACCGGCGCGATCAGCCTCGGCCTCGCGATCCTCGGCATCTCGATTTATATCTGGATACGCTTCGAATGGCAGTTCGGCGTGGGTGCGCTTGGGCGCCTGTTTCACGAAGTGTCGCTGACGTTCGGCCTGTTCGCGGTCACGCAGATGCAGTTCGACCTGAACAGCGTGGCGGCGCTGCTGACGATCGTCGGCTATTCGCTCAACGACACGATCGTCGTCTATGATCGTATTCGCGAGAATCTGAAAAAATACCGCAAGATGGAGATCGTGCCGCTGCTCAATCTCAGCATCAACGAAACGCTGTCACGCACGGTGATGACGACGGTCGCGATGGTTCTGGCACTCGGTATGCTGTTGATCTTTGGCCCGGACGTGATTTTCGGCTTCACCGCTGCGATGCTGTTCGGCGTGTTCATCGGCGGCTATTCGTCGGTGCTGATGTCGACCCCGGTGCTGGTGTGGCTGAAGGTCGGCCCGCACAGCTTTGTTCCGCGCACGGTCGCGGGCATGGACGGTGGCGAACGCATCGAGCGCAAGGACGACGGCGCCGTCGTCTGAGTCCGGCGTCTGGCAAAAAAATATGGCGCCGGCCCGCTTTTCTAAAGCGGGCCGGCGTTGCCGTATTCAGGCCCCGCGCAGCGGCGAAGATGCGCGGCGAGTTCGCGGCCGTTGCGATCCCAGTCGAAGCGACCGGCAAGGCTCGCCGCGACGTCGGCGGGCGCCGGCGGATTTGCGAGAATCGTCCGCACCGCTTCGCCAATCGCGCCCGGTGTGCGCTCGACGATCCGGCCGGCGGTTGGCGAGGTCACGAGCTCGGCGGCGCCGCCCGCGTCGCTGATGACGATCGGCGTGCCGCAAGCGAGCGCCTCGACCCACGCATTGGCGAGGCCTTCACTCGCCGACGGCATGACGACGGCGTCAGCCGCGCGGTAAAGCTGCGGCAGCTCGGCGTTCGCGACGGGACCCATAAAATGGACGCGAGTGTCGACGCCGAGCTTTTGTGCGAGCGTGCGGTAGTGGCCTTCTTCTTCTCCGGCGCCCGCGAGCCAGTAATGGACGCCCGGAAGCGCGGGCAGCGCCTCGATGACCAGCGTCTGCCCCTTGCGCGGGATCAGCGCGCCGACGGTCAGGATGGAGGGCGCGTCGCCCATGCCGAGCGCCGTGCGCGCGGCAGCGCGGTCGCCGGGGTGGAAGCGCGCGGTGTCGATCCCCGTATAGTGGACGGCGACCTTGCCCGGGTCGATGCCGATCGCCGCCATATCGTCGCGCATGGCACCCGATACGGCGAGCAGGCGCGCAGCCTTGCCGGCGGCTTCGATCACTTGCGCTTTCGTGGCGGGGTCATGCCCGAAATGGCTGATATCGGCGCCGCGCGCCTTGACCGAAAAGGGCAGCCCGAGCCGGTCCGCCACCCGCATCGCAGCGGGGCCGTCGGGGTAGAAGAATTGTGCATCGACGACGTCGAACGCGCGTCCGCGCACCGCAGCAAGGACTGCCCGCGCGACCCGCTGCGGGTTGAAGCGGGCACCGTGGCGCGGGATCAGTGTGAAGCGCGGACGCAGGACGGTGAGGCCGTTCCACGTCTCGGCCCGCGGCAAGCCGCGCAGCGCGCGATAGCGTTTGTGGAGCGATAGCGGAAAGGGCGGCAAACCGACCGGCGCGACGACCGTGAGGTCGATGCAGGGCTGCGCCGCGAGCGCGCGTAGGCTCTTTTCGACAAACAGGCCGAAGTTCGGCCGCGCATCGTCGGGGAACAGCGTTGCGATCGAGAGGACGCGCAGGGGCGAGGGGGCGGGCACTCAGAGTGAACGAAGCAGACGAACCGCAACCGCGGCCCATGGCGGGTTGCTGACGACCTGCTGGCGCTGCCCGGTGCCGAGCGGGAGCAGATGGAGTTTTTCGCCATCGACGTTGAGCAGGCGCGCGAAGAAGAAGCGGCCCGCGGGGCGCGGCACGAGCAGGTCGCGGTTGAGCACGCTGGCCCAGTCGCCCGCGATCCGGCGGCACCAGATTTCGTCGCCGGCGCGATAGTCGCCGATCGAGGAGGTGACGCGCACCGCGACCATATCTTCGCCCGGACGCGCGGTGAGCGCCTGTTCGACGCGCGTCGGGGCCTGCGCCCCCTCGGCACCGAGGAGCGCGGTGATGGTGAGCTGGGTGTCCTGCGGCAACTGGACGAGTTCGGCGGCGTCGACGCCGAGCGCTGCGGCGATGCGGTTCATCCAGCCCAGCGAGAGCGTCCGCGTGCCCGTTTCGAGGCGGCCGATCGTCTGTGCGGTGGTCGGCGGAACGCAGCGCTGGCCGACTTCTTCGAGGGTGAGGCCCTTGGCACGGCGGACCGAACGGATGCTGTTGATCATGGCGGCAACCTTCAGATAACCAAATCGGTTTCTTCTTTCCTACAAAATATTCCAGTGTCAAGCCCGGACGTAGTAAAGGAGAATCGCATGACCGCACGCCGCCTCGAGACGCGCCTTCACCCCGACGACCGGATCGATCCGGGTAAGGCGGGGCCGCAGGTGATGCGGCATGTGACGGTCCATGTGGCCGAAAGCCCGATCGCCTGGCTCGCGTCGCGCGGGCATCTGACCGATGCACAGTTTCGTGCCGGCGAGCGGCTGCGCGCAGATTATGAGCGCGCGGGGCTTGCGGGGCGGGTGACGATGCGCTGGGATGCGGCACCGCCCGCGAAAAGTCGCGGCGGCGCGCGGGCGTCGGATGCATCGCTGGCGCGGATCGACGCGCACCGGCGCTTTCATGGCGCGCTCGACGCGGTGGGGCCGGGGCTGGCTGATATTTGCTGGCGCGTGATATGCGCGGGCGAGGGGATTGGGGGTGCCGAGAAAATGCTGGGGTGGCCGGCGCGATCGGGCAAGCTGGTGCTGGGGCTGGCGCTCGACCGGCTGGCGCGCTTTTACGGGACCGGGTGAGGCTTAGCCAAATATCTGCTGCGCTTCGGATTGATCGTCTACATAGGTGTTCGCGACGCGCCGGGATTTCATGAGGTAGAGCGACCAGACCGTGGCAAATATCAGCGACTGGAAGATGCCCTTCATATACTCAGGGTCAAGTTGCGCGATATTTTCGGGCCATAAAATGCTGGCGACGATGAAGTCCAGTGCGAGGGCACCGGCAGTCACTACCCATAATCCTCTGATGACGAGGCGCACTGTGGATCGATTCTGGACCCATATGAGGCGATAGGCGAAATAGAGCGTCGCCACGGCCGTCGCGGCTGTCAGGCTCCAGGTAAAGCCTGCATATATTGTCCACTTCGTTCCCAGTTGCGCTTCGATGTCCGGCGCAATCTGAAGGGTCAGGCCAGTCTGGATGATGCTGCGCAACGGCGAGATGACCGACAGGATGATAACGAACAGGCCCAGCCAGCCTGCAACGCCCTTCAGTTCCGGTATTTCCGACTCCGGCATTTCCGAATAGTTGGCCATGTCTTTTCCCCCTCATTGTGCTTCTGAAGGGGGGCGCAATATTTGGCAACCTCGTGATTATCCCAGTGCTTCCACCTCTTCGGCCAGCGCGAGCCAGCGATCCTCCGCCGCCGCCTTTTCCTCGCGCAGCGTGTCGAGCTTGGCCGTCAATGCATGGAAGCGCGCGTTGTCGCGCGTGAACAGGGTGCCGTCGGACAGTTCGGTCTCGATCACGCCCATCTCCTTCTCGATCTCCTCGATCCGGCCGGGGAGGAGGTCGTAGTCGCGCTGGTCCTTGTAGCTCAATTTCTTGCGCGCGGTCGGCGGGGGTGGTGGCGCGGCGGTCGTGGCCTTGGTTTTGACGCTGTTCGGCTTGACGCGCTTCGCCTCCCAGTCGGCATAGCCGCCCGCGACGATGTCGACCCTGCCCGACCCGTCGAGGCCGAGGGTGACGGTGACGGTGCGGTCGAGGAAGTCGCGGTCGTGGCTGACGAGCAGCACGGTGCCGGCATAGTCGGCGATGACTTCCTGCAAGAGGTCGAGCGTTTCGAGGTCGAGATCGTTCGTCGGCTCGTCGAGCACGAGCAGGTTCGATTCGCGGGCGAATTCGCGCGCGAGGAGGAGGCGCGAACGCTCGCCGCCCGAGAGCGCGCCGACGCTGGCCTCGACGATACCGGGGTCGAAGAGGAACTCCTTGAGATAGCCCTGGATATGCTTTTTGACGCCGCGCACCTCGACCCAGTCGCCGCCGTCGGAGAGGATGTCGCGGACGGTCTTTTCGGGCGACAACAGGCTGCGCTGCTGGTCGATGACGATACCGTCGAGCGTCGGGGCGAGGGTGATCTTGCCCTCGTCGGGCTGGATTTCGCCGGTGAGCAGCTTGAGCAGGGTCGACTTGCCCGCGCCGTTGGCGCCGACGATGCCGATGCGGTCGCCGCGCTGGACGCGGAAATCGAGGTCCTTGATGATCGTGCGGTCGCCGAAGCTTTTCGACACGCCCTCGGCGACGATCACCGATTTCGAGCGGACATCGTCATTGGCGAGGCCGAGCTTGGCGACGCCGGGGCCGCCGATCATCGCGGCGCGCGTGGCGCGCATTTCCTTGAGCTTCTCGAGCCGCCCCTGGTTGCGCTTGCGGCGTGCGGTGACGCCGCGTTCGAGCCAGTGCGCCTCGAGTCGTAGCTTCGAGTCGAGACGCTGCGCGGCGCGCGCTTCCTCGGCGGCGACGGCGTCGCTCCATTCCTCGAACCCGCCGAAGCCGATTTCCTTGCGGCGGATGCTGCCGCGGTCGAGCCACAGGGTCTGGCGCGTCAGGCGGGTGAGGAAGGTGCGGTCATGGCTGATCGCGACAAAGGCGCCGGTGTAGCGTGCTAGCCAGCTTTCGAGCCAGTCGATCGCGGCGAGGTCGAGGTGGTTGGTCGGTTCGTCGAGCAGCAGCACGTCGGGGTTCTGCGCGAGCGCGCGGGCGAGCGCGGCGCGGCGGCGTTCGCCGCCCGACGCGCTGGCGGCGGTGCGGGTCATGTCGATGCCGAGCTGGTCGGCGATCGCCGCGACTTCAAAGGCTTCGGGCGCGTTGGGCGCGTCGACGGCGAAATCCATCAGCGTCGCAAAGCCCGAAAAATCGGGCTCCTGTTCGAGCATCACGACATGCGTGCCGGGCACGATCACGCGCTTGCCCTTGTCGGCGTCGATCTGCCCCGCGAGCAGTTTGAGCAGGGTCGTCTTGCCCGCGCCGTTGCGGCCGATCAGCGCCAGCCGGTCGCGTTCGCCGACATAGATGTCGAGGTCCTGGAACAGCCAGCCGCTGCCCTGCACAAGGCCGAGGCCTTCATATGATAAAATCGGTGCTGCCATGATGAACGGCTCGCTACTGGCGCGTTCAGCATCATGCAAGCGCGCTGCGTACAAAGGCCGGAACGGGTTCGCTCCGTCTGCGTTACGGGGCGGAGATCACAGATAACCGGAAGCCCGGTTCACAGGAGAATGAAATGACGAAGCAATTGTTCGCCGTTATGGCAACCGGACTGGCGCTGATGGCGGCAACGCCCGCGCTTGCGCAGCAGGGAGGTTCGACGGTGGCAGCAGCAACAATCCAGGGGCCGATCCTGACCTTCTCGGTCAGCGAGGAAGTGCGCTCGCGTCCCGATCAGGCGAGCGTCGGCGCCGGCGTCACGACAACCGCGCCGACCGCTGTCGAGGCGATGCGTGCCAATGCTACCGCAATGGACAAGTTGATCGCCGCGGCGAAGGCGCGCGGAATCAAGCCCGAGGACATCCAGACGAGCGGCATCAACCTGTCGCCGCAGTATGACTATAACAATCGCGGCGACGGTCAGCCGCCGCGCTTCCTCGGATATCAGGTGTCGAACAGCGTACGCGCGACGACATCGAAGATCGAGGACATCGGCCTGCTGCTCGACGCCCTCGTCGCCGCGGGCGGCACCAACATCGACGGGCCGTCGTTCGGCATGAAGGACCCCGACGCACAGCTTGTCGGCGCCCGCGGTTCCGCGATCAAGGCGGCCGAAGCGAAGGCGCAGGATTATGCGCGTCTGGCGGGTTTCCGCGGCGTCGAGCTCGTTTCGATCAGCGAAGGCGGCAGCTTTGGCCCGCAACCGCCGATGCCGATGGTGCGCATGGCGATGGACGCCGGTTCGGCAAAGGCGACCCCGGTCGAGCCGGGCCGCGTTTCCAACACGCTGACGCTGAACTTCCAGTATCGTCTGGTGAAGTAAAAGCGGGGTGGGGGCTGGCTAGGCCAGCTCCCCCTCGGCCCATGGCCACGGCCGCTCGCGAAACCATTTCGTGATGATATATTTGCGGCCCTTGCGCACCTTCATCCCGTGGTGGAGCGTGTCGGGGTTCGCGGTGCCGTCGGGCCGCACATTGTTCCATGCGAGCAGCTTGCCCGCCTCGGGCTGATGCATCTTGCCCGTCGCGAGGAAGCGCGTCGCGCCGCCCGCGGCGGGCTCGTTCAGATAGATCATCAGCGTCCAGCTGCGCTGCCCCGGAATTGCGCAATAGGTTTCCCAGTCGGCGCCGTGCGGATCGAAATAATCGGTGTGCGCCTTGAATTCCTGTCCGACGTCGTAGCGCTGGCCCTGCATCGGCTCGCCATATTCGCGGGGGATGCCGGTGAGGTCGTGGAGGCGGTTGTTGACCGCGACCACGATCGGGTCGCGATGGTCGAGGTCGCAGGTCGTGCTGGTACGAAACGCCTCGTCGCCGTTCGGATCGGCGATCGTCGACGGCCGCACGTCGCGGTCGATCTGCGCGATCAACGCGGCGCAGGTGTCGGCGCCCAGAAAGCCCGAAAGCATGAACTGCTGGAGCTTTGGCGTCGGCGCGCGGCGGACGCCGGGGACGGCGGCAAGCCGCTCCGCAGTGCGGTCGGCGCCCGAGGTCGCCATGTCGACATGATCATTCGCAGCCATGGCGCGCTTTTTAGCAGGGAAGCGCGTGCGAACAATGCTTGACGAACGGGGGGATGCGCGCCTATTCGCCGCGCGCTGTCGAGGGTGCTTCGTGCGCCGCTCTTCGCTTATGTGGCGACCATAGCTCAGTTGGTTAGAGCGCCGGTTTGTGGTACCGGAGGTCGCGGGTTCGAGCCCCGTTGGTCGCCCCATCTCTCTAACATCGCGCATGGACGCTTTTGGGGTGACTCGGCGCGCTCGTTGCATTATTACGTCCTGACGTAATTTTCTAATACGAGGATGAGCCAATGTCCGCTGTCTGGGATTTCGCCGATTTCGACGATCATGAACATGTCCACATGTTCCGCGATCGCGCGAGCGGGCTGACGGCGGTCATCGCCGTTCACTCGACCCACCTCGGCCCCGGCGCGGGCGGCGTGCGTTACTGGCATTATCCGCAGCGCGCGGCGGCAATCACCGACGCGCTGCGCCTGTCGCGCGGCATGAGCTACAAGAATGCGATGGCCGGGCTGCCGATGGGCGGCGGCAAGGGCGTGATCCTCGCCGACGAAGGCGGGGCGAAGACCCCCGAACTGCTTGCGGCATTCGGCCGCGCGGTCGATTCGCTGGGCGGCGCCTATGTCACGGCCGAAGATGTCGGCATGTCGGTTGCCGACATCGTCGCGATTTCCCACCAGACCAAGCATGTCAGCGGCTTGCCTGTCGCGGGCGACGAAGTCGGTGGCGATCCGGGCCCGCAGACCGCGCTCGGCGTCTATCTGGGCATCCTCGCCGCCATCAAGCAGGGGCTCGGCACCGATAGTGCAAAAGGGGTGCGCGTCGCGATTCAGGGCGTGGGCAGCGTGGGCGGCGGCGTCGCGAGGCGGCTCGCCGCCGATGGCGCGATCCTGACGCTCGCCGACGTCAATCTGACGCGCGCGAAGGAACTCGCCGACGAACTGGGTGCCGGGCTTGCCGATTCGGCGGCGATCATGGAGATCGAGGCCGATGTGCTGAGCCCGAACGCGCTCGGCGCGATCCTGACCGAGCAAAGCATCGAGAAACTGCGCGTGCCGATCATTGCGGGCGGCGCGAACAACCAGCTGGCGACCGCAGTCGACGGACAGCGCATCCACGATCGTGGCATCGTCTATGCCCCCGATTATGTGATCAACGCGGGCGGCATCATCAACGTCGCGCTCGAATATCTGGGGCAGGGCAGCCGCGAGGAAGTCGAGAGCCGCATCCGCCTGATCCCCGGGCGGCTTGCCGAAATCTGGGCCGAGAGCAAGGCGAGCGGCACACCCGCGTCGGCGGTTGCCGACCGGATGGCGCAGAAGCTGATCGGGCGGGGCTAACGGTCGAGGGCTGGCGCGCGGCCTGATTTCCGCTAAGCCAGCCGTCGATGAAACGGCATTTCTATCTGATCGCGGGCTGGGCGTCGCTGGGCCTTGGCGCGATTGGCGCCTTCCTGCCGCTGCTCCCCACCGTGCCGTTCGTGATCCTTGCCGCATTTTGCTTTGCGCGCTCGTCGCCGCGGCTCGAAAACTGGCTGCTGACCCATCCCCATTTCGGGCATCATATCGTCGCCTGGCGCGAGAAGGGCGCGATCAGCCGCAAGGGCAAGATCGCGGCGACGGCGGCCTTTGCGTTCAGCATCGTCCTTGCGGCGATCTTTTCGCCATGGCCGTGGGTGATGCTGCCGGTCGTTGCGGCGGCGGTGACCGGCGGCTGGATATGGACGCGGCCCGAGGGGTAAGGGCGCCCCTCGCTTCATTCGCAATTATTGTTTTTTTTGACCTCGCTCAATCGGGACGGCGACGAACCGCGCTATGCGCCGCGGGTTGACGGCGTGCACGCGGGCGGCGAGAGAAGGGCCGCCGGGTCGCGCCGGGCAAATTGCTGGACCCCTTTCTCCGGCTCGCCTAAGGACGACGCGATCCGATGCACGCCTACGCCAATCCCACGCGCTTTCTTGCGATTGCCAAGCCGCTGACGCCCTGGTTGCTCGGCATCGGGCTGTTGCTCGTGCTCGCGGGTGGCTGGGCCGGGCTGGCGATGGTGCCGGGCGATTACAAGCAGGGCGAAACCGCGCGTATCCTTTATGTCCATGTGCCGTCGGCGTGGCTCGGCATGGGCGGCTGGACCTCGCTGGCGATTGCCGGGCTGATCCAGCTCGTCTGGCGCCACCCGCTGTCGGGTATCGCCGCGCGCGCGATCGCAGTGCCGGGAATGCTGTTCACCGCGCTGTGCCTCGCGACCGGTTCGATCTGGGGGCGCCCGACGTGGGGCACCTGGTGGGAATGGGACGGCCGGATGACCTCGATGCTCGTCCTGCTGTTCCTTTACGCGGGCTTCATTGCGCTGACGAGCGGCGACGACGGGCAAAGGCAGGGCGGTTCGCTGTCGCGCGGCGCCGCGATCTATGCGCTGGTCGGCGCGATCAATATCCCGATCATCAATCGCAGCGTGGTATGGTGGAACAGTCTGCATCAGGGACCGAGCATCACGCTCGGCGGATCGAGCATCGACGGGGCGCTGCTCTGGCCGCTGCTCTTGACGGTGCTGGGCTTTTCGCTGTTATTCGGAGCGATCGTGCTGATGCGGATGCGACGGATCATCGCCGATAACCGTGTCGCGGCGCGATTGCGGCGACTGGCCGACGAGGAGGATTAAAGGGGTGACGGGGGTGATCAGCGGAGGCGGGCAATGGGCATTTGTCGCCGCGGCCTATGGGCTGACGATCGTGCTGACCGGGCTTGTCCTGTGGACGAGCTGGAGCACCATGAAAAAGGCCGAGAAGCGCAGCGACGCGCTTCGTAAGGACAGGAAATGAAAGCCAAGCACCAACGGTTGATTCTGGCGCTGGTCGCATTGAGCGGCGTCGCGGGTGCGGGCGTGCTCGCGGCGAGCGCGCTGCGCGACGAGGCCGCCTATTTCCGTACCCCGGTCGAGATCGAGGGCGGCAAGGCCGAAGTTGGCGAGGCCATGCGGCTGGGCGGCATGGTCGCGAAGGGCAGCATCGTGCGCCAGAGCGACGGGCTGACGATTCGCTTCGTCGCAACCGACGGTAAGGCGTCGGTTCCGGTCGAATATACGGGTATCGTCCCCGACCTGTTCGGCGAGGAATCGGGCATGGTCGCCGACGGCCGGATGCGTGCCGACGGCACCTTCGTCGCCGACCGCATCCTCGCCAAGCATGACGAGCGCTATATGCCGCCGCAGATGGGCGATATGCCGAAGAATATGAAGGCGCCGGCAACGACATGATCGCCGAACTCGGTCTCGCGCTGCTGTGGATGGCGGCGGCGCTCGCGTGCCTCTCGCTCGTCGCGGCGACGTTGTTCCTGCGCGGCGGGTCGAAGGATCTGGCGGCGCTTGTCCGCCCGGCCAGCGTCGCGCAGGGGGTGCTGACCACGGCGGCGTTCGGTCTGCTGATCGCGCTGTTCGTGCGGTCCGACATGTCGGTCGAGCTCGTCGCGCGCAACAGCAACAGCCTGAAGCCGATGATCTTCAAGGTTGCCGGTACATGGGGCAATCACGAAGGATCGATGCTGCTCTGGCTGATGATCCTGTCGCTGTCGGGCGGGTTGATCGCGATTTTCGAGCGAAGGCTGCGCGAGGATACGCTGGTCGCGACGCTCGCCGCACAGGCGGCGCTGAGCCTCGGCTTCTTCGCCTTCCTTCTCTTTTCGTCGAACCCGTTCAAGCGGCTTCCGGTGGCGCCGCCCGACGGGCAGGGGCTGAACCCGCTGCTTCAGGACATCGGGCTCGCCTTCCATCCGCCGACGCTTTACGTCGGCTATGTCGGTCTGTCGGTTGCGTTCAGCTTTGCCGTCGGCGCGCTGATCACACGCGAGATCGGACCTGCTTTCGCGCGCGCGATGCGGCCGTGGGTGCTCGGGAGCTGGATTTTCCTGACACTCGGCATCACCGCGGGCAGCTATTGGGCCTATTACGAGCTCGGCTGGGGAGGCTGGTGGTTCTGGGATCCGGTCGAGAATGTCTCGCTGATCCCATGGCTCGCGGGCGCGGCGCTGTTGCACTCGGTCGCGGTAACCGCCACCCGCAACGCCCTGCGCGCGTGGACGGTGATGCTCGCGGTCATCGGCTTTTCGATGTCGATGGTCGGCACCTTCATCGTGCGTTCGGGGCTGCTCACCAGCGTCCACAGCTTCGCCGTCGATCCCGAGCGCGGCACCTTCCTGCTGGCGTTGATGGCGATCTATATCGGCGGCGCGCTGACGCTGTTCGCGCTGCGCGCCGGAAGCGTCGCCGAGGGCAAGAAGTTCGCGCTGCTGAGCCGCGAAGGCTCGCTCGTCATCAACAATCTGCTGCTGACGACGATCCTCGCGCTCGTCCTGCTCGGGACGCTCTATCCGATCGTCGCCGAGGCGATGGGCGAAAAGATTTCGGTCGGGCCGCCTTATTATAACAAGGTTGCGGGGCCGCTGGCGCTGATCCTCTGTCTCGTGATGGTGGCGGGGCCGCTCCTGAGCTGGCGCAAGGACGATGGCAAGCGGCTCTGGTCGCGGCTTCCGCTGGCGATCTTTGCCGGTGCGGCGGTGCTGTTCGCGCTGATCCTGTTCGGCGGCAAGGTCGGTATATTGCCGCTGCTCGGCATGACCGTGGCGGGGATCGTCGCGGTCGCGAGCCTTGCGCCGTTGTGGGGCCGCAACCTCCGCCGCACCCCGTTGCCGACGTGGGGCATGGTGGTCGCGCATTTCGGCGTTGCGGTGTGCCTTGCCGGGATGGGCGCCGAAAGCGCGTTCATCAAGGAACGGCTGGTTGCCGCGGCGCCGGGCGATGTGGTGAAAGTCGGCGATTTCTCGGTGAAGTTCGTCGGGGTCAAGCCGATCGCCGGACCGAATTATACCGCGATCGAGGGCACGCTGGTCGCCACGACATCGTCGGGCAGCAGCTTTACCATGCGCCCCGAAGCGCGCACTTTCCCCGGGCTGATGGGCACCGCGCCGACCGAGACGAACGAGGCGGCGCTGCTCACGCGGCCGGGCGGGCAGCTTTATGCGGTGCTGGGGCAGCCGGTGACGGGTGACGACGGGCGCGCCGACCGGTACCAGATCCGCCTGTGGTGGAAACCGCTGGTGTGGTGGATATGGCTCGGCGGCGGGCTGATCGCGCTTGGCGCGGCCTTGTCGCTGCTCGGCCGCGCGCAATTGCTGACCATCTGGCGCGCCCGCCGCGCGCGTAAGGCTGAGGAACGTTTCGCGTGAAGAACCGCTGGGTCCTGTTTGTGCCGCTCGCGATCATGGGATTGCTGTTCGGTGCCTTCGTCTATCGGCTGGTGACGCCGGCGGAGACGCTGATCCAGTCGCAGTGGATCAACAAGCCGATGCCGTTGTTCGACCTGCCGCCCGCGACCGCGGGGGTCGAGGGGCTGAAGAGCAGCCAGCTGGCCGACGGACGCCCACGCCTCGTCAATGTCTTCGCGAGCTGGTGCATCCCGTGCCGCGCCGAGGCGCCGCAACTCGAGGCGCTGAAGGCCGCGGGCGTGCCGATCGACGGCATCGCGATCCGCGACCGGCCCGAGGATGTCGCGATGTTCCTTCGCGAATATGGCAATCCCTTCGACCGCATCGGGGCCGACATGCAGAGCAGTGTCCAGATCGCGCTGGGATCGTCGGGCGTGCCCGAAACCTTCCTGATCGACGGCAAGGGCATCATCCGCGAACAGATTCAGGGCGTGATCCTTGCCGATCAGGTGCCCGAAATCGTCGCGAAGCTCGAGGCGATGAAATGAGCCTGCGGCTTATCCTTCTCTGCCTGTTCGGCGCGCTGGCGCTGCCGCTTGCGGCGCAGGACCGGCTGCCGCCGGCGCCTTATGCCTATCAGCAGCTCAAGGACCCGGCACAGGAAGCGCGCGCGAAGGCGTTGATGGAGGAGCTGCGCTGCCTCGTCTGCCAGGGTCAGTCGATCGCCGATTCGGACGCGCCACTTGCGGGCGACATGCGGCACGAGGTGCGCAGCAAAATCGCGGCGGGCGAGAGCCCGGCCGAAATCAAGACCTGGCTCGTCGCGCGCTATGGCAATTGGGTCAGTTACGACCCGCCGTTCGACACGGCGACGGCGTTCCTGTGGCTTGGGCCGCTGTTTTTCCTCGCCCTTGGCGGATGGCTGGCGTTCGGCCGGTTTCGCCGCGGTGAGGGCGACGCGGAGGACGCGCCATGATCTGGTTGTGGATCCTGCTCGTCGCGCTGCTCGTCATCGGCGGCATCTTCTGGTTCGGCAAGCTGCCCGCCGCGGCGCGGCCGCTGGCGGGCGCGGCGATCATGCTGGGCCTCGCCGGTTATGCGTTGCAGGGCAGCCCGTCGCTGCCGGGGAAGCCCGTTGCCGCCCCCGAGGAACCCGAGGGGTTCGGCGATGCGATCACCGACCAGCGGCAGGGAATGGCCGAACGCTTCGGTCCGGCGGCGCAGTGGCTCGGCATGTCGGATGGCTTTGCGCGCACCGGCAAGACCGAACTCGCGGCGAAGACGCTCGAAAAGGGGCTCGATAAATATCCCGACAATGTCGACCTGTGGGTTGGATTGGGCAATGCCCTTGCCGCGCATAGCGGCGGTGCCATGTCGCCGGCGGCGGCGCTGGCGTTCGACGAGGCGGCGCGGCGCGATCCCTCGCATCCCGCGCCGCCCTTCTTCGCCGGACTGGCGCTCGCGCAGGGCGGCGATCTGAAGGGGGCCGAAACGGTGTGGAGCCAGCTCCTCGCCCGCAGCCCCACCGATGCACCCTGGCGCCCCGACCTCGAAATGCGGCTGGCGCAATTGCGGCAGGCGCTGGGCCCGCCGGCGCCGCCTGCCGGCGCAGCGGACGGGTCGTGATTTGAAAGCTATTCCAACAGCGCAGGCTCGTCTAAAGGCGCGCGATGACTGCTGAGTCGCACCAGGGGGCAGGTGGCGCAGAAAGCGCTGCCCCGGCCGCCGCCGAAACGGCCCATCCGGGTCACGGACATCATGGCGATAGCAAGCTGAAGCTTGCTGTCGGCGCGGTCGGCGTCGTGTTCGGCGACATCGGCACCAGCCCGCTCTACGCGTTTCGTGAAACCTTTGCCGGGCATCATCCGATCGAGGCCGACCGGCTGCACATCTATGGCGTGCTCAGCCTCGTCTTCTGGTCGATGATGCTTGTCGTTACGTTCAAATATGTGCTGACGATAATGAAGGCGGACAACAAGGGCGAGGGGGGCAGCCTTGCGCTGCTCGCGCTGATCAGCCGCTCGTCGGGCGAGAAGCGCTGGACCTGGCCGATCATCCTGCTCGGCGTGTTCGCGACCGCACTTTTCTATGGCGACAGCATGATCACCCCGGCGATGTCGGTGCTCTCGGCGACCGAGGGTCTCAGCTACGTCAACAAGGGGTTCGAACCCTATATTGTGCCGATTGCGCTCGCGATCCTGATAGCGCTGTTCGCGATCCAGTCGCGCGGGACGGCGAAAGTCGGGATGCTGTTCGGGCCGATCATGCTCGCCTATTTCACGATGCTCGCGATCCTCGGCCTGATCCACATCGTCGACCATCCGGGGATCATCATCGAGACGCTGAACCCGGTGAACGCGCTTCGCTTCTTCTACGTCGATGGTTTCACCGCCTTTATCGCGCTCGGCGCGGTGGTGCTCGCGGTGACGGGCGCCGAGGCGCTCTATGCCGACATGGGGCATTTCGGGCGCGGGCCGATCGGGCTGAGCTGGCTGACCTTCGTGCTGCCGGCGCTGATGCTCAACTATATGGGGCAGGGGGCAATGGTGCTCGAGGCGGAGATGGGGCCGCGCGCCGACCTGATCGCCGATCCCTTTTTCCAGATGATGCCCGAAGCATGGCAGGTTCCCGTCGTGATCCTCGCGATCCTTGCGACGATCATCGCCAGCCAGGCGGTGATCTCGGGCGCCTTCTCGCTGACCCAGCAGGCGATCCAGCTCGGTTTCATGCCGCGCCTGCGCGTCGAACATACCAGCGCTTCGGCGGCGGGGCAGATCTATATCCCGATGGTCAATTGGGGGCTGATGGTAATGGTGATCATCCTCGTCCTCTTCTTCGGATCGTCGAGCAACCTTGCCGCGGCCTATGGCATTGCAGTGACGGGCGCGATGTTCATCGACACCTGTCTGCTCAGCGTCGTCCTCTTCACCTTGTGGAAGTGGCCGGCGTGGAAGGCGCTGCCGATCCTCGCGGTCTTCTTCATCGTCGACATCGCCTATTTCGGCGCGAACCTGATCAAGGTGCCCGACGGCGGCTGGGTGCCGCTGGTGATCGGTTTGACGATCTTTACGCTGCTGACCACCTGGTCGCGCGGGCGCAAGCTGATGCAGCAGGAAATGGCCGAAGGTGCGATGCCGATCCCGGTGTTCGTCAAATCGGCGGCGAACAGCGCGACGCGCGTGCCCGGCACCGCGGTGTTCATGACGTCGAGCAGCGATGGCGTGCCGCACGCGCTGCTCCACAATTTGAAGCACAATAAGGTGCTCCACGCGCGGATCATCCTGCTTACGATCAAGATTGCCGACGTGCCTTTCGTCCAGCCGGAGAAATTCTGCCTGCTCGAGGATCTGGGGCAGGGGTTCCACCGGCTGGTGCTCAATTACGGCTTCATGCAGCCGATCGACGTGCCCGAGGCGCTGACCCGCGTCACGAGCTGCGGCGGCGAGTTCAAGATGCTGGAAACCAGCTTTTTCCTGTCGCGGCAGACGCTGATCGCGGCGAGCAAGCCGGGGATGCCGATCTGGCGCGAAAAGCTGTTCGCATGGATGCTGCGCAATTCGGAAAGCGCGATGGAGTATTTTCGTCTGCCGACCAATCGCGTCGTCGAACTGGGGAGCCAGGTCGCTATCTGACGCGGGGGCGCAAGGTTAACTTCCCGACATGTGGCCAATAAGCGTTTGAACATTGCAGCCAGTCTTGCGATGCAGGCGCGAACCAAAAAAGGCCGTGCAACGCGATGGACGACGGCAACCGCGATACCCCGATCCTCCCGGTTCCGCCGGAACCCTTTGCGCTGATTGTCGGAGCGACAATGCAGGGCGGGTCGGACAGCGCGCTCGAAAGCTCGCTGCGTCACATGGGGTTGCAGCCCGAACTGGTCCGCGCGGACAATCCCGATGGCGCGGGGCGGATCGCTGCCCCCTGTTTTCGCCTGACCTTCGGCGCGGCGTCGGTGCTGGCTGGTCCTGCGGCCGGCGCGGCGCTCGACATGGCGGACCCCGGGCATCCGTCGACCAGCCTGCTTGCGGCCAGCCTGTCGCCGACATGGCGCGATCGCGGCGCGTGCTGGATTTTCATCCCCGAACCCGGCGAGGCGCCCGGCACGGCGACGCGGATGCGCGAATTTTTCAAGATGATGGTGCTGCTGATCGACCTGTTCGATGCGAGCCATATTTTCTGGTCACCCGCGCGGCTGTGGTCCGACGCGCTCCAATTTCGCGCGTCGGTCGCCGAAATGCTGGCGAGCGGTATGCCGCCGGTGCTTCATCTCGTCGCGTTTCGCAGGCAGGAAACCAGCGCCGGCGCCAGCATGGGGACGCGGGGGCTGGTGCTTTTTTCGGGGCAGGAACTGGAAGCGCGGATACCTGGCGGCTGGACGGTCGCCGAAATGGTCCGCCGGCTTTCGCGGCTTGCGCTCGACATGATGCTCAACGGCCCGGTCCGGCACGATCGAACGATGCGCGGGCTGGAGGCGGGTGAGTGGATCGACCTTTCGCCGCGCGCGGCGAGCGGAAATCTGCGATCGACGGTGGTTGTCGAGTTCGGCCGCGACGGTTGATGCCCACGCGCGGCTGGCACGGCGCGCCGCCGCCGACGACGGGGTTCCAGCGCCACCACCTGATCCCTGTTGCGCTGTTACAGCGACCCCAGATGGCGGCGATGTTCGAACAATTGCACGCCGAAGGATTCGCGCTCCGGCATTTCGGGCGTAACGGACTGGTGCTGCCGGCTTGCGAACCGGCAGCGCTTCGGTCTGGACATGCGCTGCACCGCGGGCCGCATCAGGGGTATAGCGATGTCGTCGCGGCGCGCGCTGACCGATCGCGATGGTGCAGGCTTCTGGCTCAACCGGCGCGACCCGATGCGGTTGTTCGTCGATCGCCCCTATCTCGACGAGGCGATCGACAGGCTGTTCGGAAGCGATGTCAGAGCCTGACTTTCGCTTCGAGCTCGCGGCGTGCGGCGAGATATTGTGCTTCGAGTTCGGCGACGAATTCGGCGACCGGACGCACGGCGGACACGGGGCCGATGCCCTGGCCCGAACCCCAGATGTCCTTCCACGCCTTGACCTTGGTATTGCCGCCCGAGCCGAAATTCATCGTCTTGAGGTCGCCTTCGGGCAGGTTGTCGGGGTCCATGCCCGCCGAAACAATCGACTGGCGAAGATAGTTGCCGTGGACCCCGGTGAAGAGGTTCGAATAGACGATGTCGGCGGCGCGTCCTTCGACGATGCCGTCCTTGTAGCCCTGATCGGCATTGGCTTCGGCGGTCGCGATGAAGGCGCTGCCGATATAGGCGAGGTCGGCGCCGCACGCCTGCGCGGCGAGGATCGAACGGCCGTGACCGATCGCGCCCGACAGCGCGACGGGGCCGTCGAACCATTCGCGGATTTCCTGCACGAGCGCGAAGGGCGACTGGCGGCCGGCGTGGCCGCCCGCGCCCGCAGCGACGGGGATCAGACCGTCGGCGCCCTTTTCGACCGCCTTGCGCGCGAAGCGGTCGTCGATGACGTCGTGGAGCGTGATGCCGCCCCAGCCATGCACTGCCTGATTGAGCTCCTCGCGCGCGCCGAGCGAGGTGATCGTGATCGGCACCTTCCACTTGGCGCAGGTCGCGATGTCCTGTTCGAGCCGGTCGTTCGATTTATGGACGATCTGGTTGACCGCATAGGGTGCAGAGAGGCGATCGGGATTGTCGCGGTCCCAGGCGGCGAGTTCCTCGGTGATCTGGTGCAGCCATTCGTCGAGCAAGGATTGCGGGCGCGCGTTGAGCGCGGGGAAGCTGCCGACGACGCCGGCCTTGCACTGCGCAATGACGAGTTCGGGGCCCGACACGATAAACAGCGGCGAACCGATGACGGGCAGGCGCAGGCGGTCGAAAATCGGGGGAAGGGCCATGAATCAGTCTCTCCGGTTGCGGTTTGCAACTGACCTTAACGTAAACGGAAGGCAGCGCAAGATACTCAGTCGAAGGCGGGACCCTTGAGTTCGACGATATTGCCTTCGGGATCGCTGATATAGATCGACGGTCCTTCGCCCTCGGCGCCGTAGCGCGGACCGGCCTGTTCGACCGCAACGCCGTGCCGGTCGAGGTGGGCGCGGATTGCGGATTCGTCGAACGGGGCGACGGCGATTGCGAAATGGTCGACATTGCGGCCCTCCGGTCCCGGGGCCGCGCCGCCCATCGCGCCGAGCTTGCCGTCGATGGTGACAAGGTCGATCAGCGAACTGCCGGCGCGCAGCTGGAAGAGCCCGATTTCCGATTGCGCGCGCTCGTCGGTGCAGCCGAGAACCTCGCGGTAAAAGCCCGCCATGCGGTCGAGATCGACCACCCGAAGCACCACATGGTCGATCGCACGAAGGGTAAAGGGGGGTGTCGTCATGGCAGTCTCTCCTCGAAATTCGTGCGGGATCGGGGCTTCCTAGTTGGTGAAGACCCCCGCTGTCCATCGACCGGTAACGGGGGTTGATCAGGGAGCGGTTGCGGTCGGCCATGCGCCGCGACAGGATGGCGCGATGCAGTTGCTCCAGCCCAGCCTGTTGCCCGTCGCCGCCGAGATCGCGCGGCACCATCACCGCGAGCCCTATGCAACGCTGGTGCTGGCGGGCGCCTATGAGGAAGCGGGCGATGCGGGGCGTATCGCGGCGCGCGAAGGCGAAGTGTTGTTTCACGGCCCGTTTTCGGCGCACCGCGACCGCATTTCGGCGCGGCGGACGATGGTGCTCGACCTGCCGCTGCCGTTCGACGGGCGCGACTGGCCGGCGCGCGCGGACATCGCCGATCCCGACCGGATCGTCCGGCTGGCCGGACGCGATCCGGTCGAAGCGGTCGACGCCTTGCTCGACGGCTTTGCTCCGGCGATCGAGGCGGAAGACGGCGATCTGCCCGACCGGTTGTCGGCGGCGCTGCGCACATCGGCGTCGCCGCGGATCGGCGAATGGGCGGAAGCGCACGGGCAGTCGCGCGAGCATGTCTCGCGCAGTTTCGAGAAGCTCTATGGCGTGTCGCCCGCCGCCTATCGCGCCGATTGCCGGGCGAAACGGGCGTGGCGGATGATCGTTGCGGGCGACGACAGCCTTGCCGGGGTCGCCGCGGAGGCGGGTTATGCCGACCAAGCGCATATGACGCGCGCGGTGTCACGATTGACCGGGATGTCGCCGCGGCACTGGCGGGTCGGGGCGGGGTGAACCGAGGTCGGCTTTGGGGTGGAAAGCGGACCTTCGCTCACCCTCTTTCGTCATCCCGGACTTGATCCGGGATCCATAGCAGCATCGTCGTCATGGCCCCCGGATCAAGTCTAACGAGCCACGTGTCTCGTTAGAGAGTGACGATGATGGATAGGTCCGCTTCCGATCGTTTCCAGACGTGCCCGGCGAGCGTGACGCGACCGCAAACGACATTCCAATGTCAGCGCGATTCTTCCCGCGTACGCTGCGTCCACAGAATGCTGGGGATTTCCCTTTTTCCGTCCTGGACGGTGAAGCGCGTAAGGTCGAAAATCCCGGTCCGCCGGTCGATCTGCGCCTCGCCGACCTGCTCCCCCTCCATCCAGCGCGTCTGTCTGACGTCGAAACCGCAACGCCATGACCGGGGCGGCTGCTCCGACCTGTCCACTTCCTCGCAAACGACATTGCTGACGGCATAACGGGTGTTGAAACGTATCTGCCGTCCCTCGTGATCACTGCACCCGTCGACAGTGACGGTACAATATTCCTTCCTGAGCAAAAGATACTCGATGACGCTCGCGTCGGGTGGACCGGCCGACGCGGTGCTCAGGATCATCAGCGCCGCGATCATGACGGCCGGGTGCCTGCAAGGTCTCCGGCGCGCGCGGCCGGCTCCGCGTCCCTGCACATCGGCGTGCGATATCGCGTGAGTATTGTCATCACGCGCACCTCCCTCTTTGACAGCGTCGATCGCATCCCGCGCGATCCGGGCGTCCGAGTCAATACCTCCCCCGACACGCATCACATTTGTTCAAGAAGTGCGGGCCGCTTCGCGCCTAGACCCGGCGTATGACACGTCTCTCTTCCGCTTCGCCGCGCCCCTTGGTGGCGCTTTCCGGTTTTCGTTTCCGCTTGTGGCCGATCGTGCTGGCGGCAGTGCTGATGCAGGTGATCCTCGAACTCGGCCGCATTCCCGCGCGCGAAATCTATCGGGCGGGGGCGCCGCTCTGGGATGGTTATGTGTCGGTATTCCTGCTGCTCGCGATTGCCTTTCAGGCGTTGTTCGGTTTCGCCGCGATCCTCGTCATGCGGCGACTGCTCCCTGCGGCCGACCCGCATCTGCGCTGGCCGCCGGGCGCGAGTTATGCGGGTGTCGGGGCGCTGATCGGGGTCGGCATGGGGCTGCTAATGCTGGTCGCCGATTACTGGCCCGCGCTTGCGGGGCAGACGCCGCCCGACATGAGCTATTCGAAAGCGCCGCTCGATTCCGCAGGCTATCTGCTCGGAATGATCACGACGGGACTGGCGGAGGAGACGATCTTTCGCGGGCTGCTGGTCGGGATGCTCGTCGTGCTGGTGCCGGGACGGCTGCGGATCGGATCGCTCGACCTGCCCGTCGCCGCTTATCTCGTCGCGCTGATGTTCGGGCTGGCGCACTGGCAGTCGTTCACCGTCGATCCTTTCTATCAGGCGCTGGCGCAGCAGATTTATGCCTTCGCGTGGGGGCTCACCTATGTCTGGTTGATGGAGCGGTCGCGCAGCCTGCTCGCGCCGATCGTCGCGCACGGTCTCGGGAACTTCACCGAGGTGGGGATTGTGATTGCGCTCAATGCGCTGTGGGGTTGATGCGGGGCCTGATACGACAAGGGCGGCCGTGGGGCCGCCCTTGGGTCCTATGGGCGTGAAGGTCAGGTGGCGATGCGACGGCGGCTCGCCTTGACCGCGACATATCCGAAGAGGATCGCGGCGAGGAGGAGCGCCCCCTGCGCTGCGGCGAACGGGGGTTCGGTGCCATTCGGGGCCAGCGCGTTGAGTGCGGGGACCTTGAGGAAGGACTGCACGACCAGCACGAACATGTTGAGATAGAGCGCCGCGGTGGCGCTCACGGCGTAGACGGTCGCGGCGCGGCCGGCGAGCTTGCGGCCATAATAAGCGACGAAGGCGAAGATGAGGATCAGCGTCGAGAGGATGCCCGTGCCGAGCGCCGGGGTGAAGGCGACGATCGGGAAGAGGAAGCCGGTGAGGCTGGTTAGCAAGGTGAACCACAGGAAGATTGCGTTGGTGCGGGGCAGAATGCGGCCGCGGGCGAAGGCGGGAAGGGCGACAAGGCCCGCGCCGATGCCGACGAAACTGATCAGGACATGCAGCACGGTGAATTGCGGGATGGTCAAACCGAGGATCATGACACGTCTCCTTGAAGCGAGGAGGCGCGGTCGGGGGCCCGCGCCTCTTCCTTATCAGCTGTTGATGAAATCGAGAAGGTCGGCGTTGAACCGGTCCTGATGCGTGACGGTCAGGCCGTGGTCGGCGCCTTCGTAGACCTTGAGCACGGCGTGCTTGACGATCTGGATGGTCGAGAGCGCGGCGGCGCCGATCGGCACGATCTGGTCGTCGTCGCCGTGGAGGACGAGCGTCGGCCTGTCGAACTTCTTCAAATCTTCGTTGAAGTCGCTTTCCGAAAAGGCGCGGATGCTGTCGAGCAGGCCCTTGAGGCCGCCGTTCATGCCCTGCCGGACGAAGTCGTCGCGGACCGCTTCCGAGACCACCGCGCCGTCGCGGTTGTAGCCGTAGAAAGGCAGCGTCAGATCCTTGAAGAACTGCGGGCGGTTGTCGAACGTGCCCTTGCGGATGCCGTCGAAGACGTCGATCGGAAGGCCGCCCGGATTGGCTTCGGTCTTGAGCATCAGCGGGGGAACCGCGCCGATCAGCGCGACCTTGGCGACGCGGCCCGTACCGTGGCGGCCGATATAGCGGGTGACTTCGCCGCCGCCGGTCGAATGGCCGGCGAGGATGATGTCTTTCAGGTCGAGCTGTTCGATCAGTTCGGCGAGGTCGTCGGCATACTGGTCCATATTGTTATTGTCCCAGACCTGGTCCGAACGGCCATGGCTGCGGCGATCGTGGGCGATGGTGCGGAAGCCCTGATTGGCGAAGAAGACCATCTGGGCGTCCCAGGCGTCGGCGCTGAGCGGCCAGCCGTGCGAGAAGATGATGGGCTGTCCGTCCTTCGGACCCCAGTCCTTGAAGAAAATGTTCGTACCGTCGCGGGTGGTGATCGTGGTCATGATGACGTTCCTTTCGATTGGGAAGGGCGGGGTGTCCGTCCCGGTGATCTGGAGATAGGCCGGACCACGCTTGCGCGGGATTGGCGGATACGACATTATGCGGGTCGATTCCGACAAGTGTGCGATTGGGGAGCCGCTATGCCCAAGCTGAACGTGCCCGACGCGGCGACCGTGCCGCTGATCGAGGTCGGGATGATGACCTATCCCGATTGCCAGATGGGCATGGTGCACGGAATCACCGACCTGTTCGATGTCGCGGGGCGCTTTGCGATCGACCATGGCCGCAGCCCGATCCGCGCCAGCCATTGGCGCCTGCAGGAGGGCGGAGGCTTCGCGCGCTGGTTCGACAGCCATCCGGACGAGCCCGCAGGCAATTCACCCGCGGTGCTGATTGCGCCCGGCAGCCTGCACAAATTGCTCGAGCCCGGCGAGGTCGAGCCTTATGCACGCTGGCTGCTCGACCGCCACGCGCATGGCGCGGTGCTCGCGTCGAATTGCGGCGGTGCCTTCGCACTCGCGGCGACAGGATTGCTCGCGGGGCGGCCGGCGACGACGCACTGGTTCTTCGCCGAGGAGTTCAAGAGCCGCTTTCCCGATGTGCGGATGGAGGTCGACCGGATGGTGATCGACGACGGCGACATCGTCACCGCGGGCGGACTGATGGCGTGGACCGATCTCGGCCTCCGGATCGTCGAGCGGCTGCTCGGCCCGACGGTGATGATGGAGACTGCACGCTTCCTGCTAATCGACCCATCGGGGCGCGAGCAGAAAAATTACGCGAGCTTTGCGCCGAAGCTGACGCATGGCGACGAGGCGATCCTGCGCGTCCAGCATTGGCTGCAGGCGCGGGGTGTCGGACCGGTCGCCGTGGCGGAGATGGCGGGGGAAGCGGGGATGGAAGAGCGCACCTTCCAGCGCCGCTTCAAGGCCGCCACCGGCATGACGCCGGTCGAATATGTCCAGCACCTGCGCGTCGGCAAGGCGCGCGAGCTGCTCGAATTCACGCGGCGCACGGTCGACCAGATCGCGTGGGCCGTGGGCTATGAAGATGCGGCGGCGTTCCGCAAATTATTCCATCGCCTGATCGGGCTGTCGCCGAACGAATATCGACAGCGCTTTTCGACCCCGCAATCGCTGGCGGAGGTTGCCTGAATTCACTGCCACCGGGCGACCGGTGTCCTGTCATCGGCCGGGATCTTTCCCGATCTGCGCCCATCGCGATTTTGGCACGGCCTCGCGATGCTTTCGGGTCGCTGTTTCAGAACGGGACAACGGTTTGTCGCAGTCCGGTGTAAGGCGGGCGACGAACGCCCTATGGGCGCCCGCGCCTTCCATTTGAAAACGGACGATAAACCCTTGGCTTTCCCGACCCGTATCCTGTTTCCCGCCGCGATCCTGGCGACCGCGCTGACGCTTCCCGTGCTCGCGCAGAACAAGACGATCACCGGGATCGATGCGCTGCGCGAATGGAATCTCGTCGTGCTCGGCAACCTCGATTCGTCCTCCGAGGTCGAGGGGCGGACCTTTGTCGGCGGCAACCTGACCGGCAATTCTTCGAACTATGGTATCCGCGCCACCACGTCGCCGAACGGGCAGCCCGGGCTGACCGTCGTCGGCAACGTCAATGGCGGCCACAAGAACCTCAACAACGGGTCGGGGGCGGTCGTCGGCGGCAATGTGACGAGCGGTTTCAACCTCAACGGCCCGAACCAGACGGTGAAGGTCGGCGGGATGATCAACAATACCAACGTCAACCAGAATACGGTTCTGTCCAACCTCGACCGGAGCGATCCCGGATTCGGGCTTGGGCTTCAGCAACAGAAGGCGGAGCTCAAGAGCAGCATGGGCAGCCTGTCGTTCGACATGGGTACGCTGGCCGCGAACAGCCAGCTGAGCGTGCAGGGCAATCGCGGCACCTTCAACGCGCAGCCCAATGCGCAGGGGCTCGCGGTGTTCAACATCACCGCCGCCGACCTCGACAGGATCGGCGAGATCCAGTTCAACCTGAACGGCGCCGACACCGCGATCGTCAACGTCAGCGGGCGGACGGTGAACCTCAACGACAATTTCCTCGGCGGCACGAACAACCTTGGCGAACGGGTGATCTGGAACTTTCCCGAAGCCGAGGATCTGAAGCTGACCACGGCGTGGGGCGGTTCGGTGCTCGCGCCGCTCGCCGATGCCGAAACGCGCAATTACATCCAGGGGTCGGCAGTGTTCGGCAGCCTCAAGCAGAATGGCGAGATGCACATCGGCACCTTCAAGGGCGGCTATGTGACCCCGCCGACGGGTGGCACCTCGACCGGCGGCGACAGCTCGACGGGCGGATCGTCGGGCGGCGGTTCGTCGAGCGGCGGCGCGGTGCCGGTGCCCGAGCCGGGAATGTTCGGGCTGTTCGGGCTGGGGGTCGGCGGCTTGATCCTGTGGCGCCGCCGCCGGGCGAAGCGGGGCGGCGAATAGCCAATCCGCGCCGCCCCTGCGTCAGCGAATCCGGAAACATCGAGGGCTTTTGCCGGGTCGGACGCAAGATGTCGGGCGATGACGCGTGAGACATCGCGCGATTGCCCCGACGGGATAGTTACATCGTCGCCGTTTGTGCGGGCGGCGGCCGGTCGAGCTCGAGCCGGCGGTTAATATCCGCCCTGCGTTCCCGGCGGGCGGTAAAAGCGGTGGCGGGTGACTCCACCTTCGATGATGTGGTCCCGCAGGCGCAAACGCATTTCTTCGGCGCCGATACTGGTGGTGCAGACGAGGCGCGTGCCGCCCGATCGAAGCGGTTCGATTGCGCTGATGCTGACACCTTGTGACAGGCAGATCTGCTTCACCTCGCTTTCGGGAAGCGCGAGATTCATCGCGCGGCTCATTCGAAGCCCGGATCGCGTGCAAAGGCACGGATCGCATTGGCGACCTGTTCATAGCCTTCTGCGCTGGCCGTCGCCAATGCGAGCGGGCGGCCGCCGAGTTCGGGGTTTTCGGTGTTGAGGAAAGCGATGGCGGGATCACGGCCACCCATTGTCAGGAAGGCGAGCTGGCTGATGTCGCCCTGTCGCCGTGCGTCGTCGCGCGAAATGGGAGTGCGTTTCTGGCGAAAGAAGCCGTTTGATCGGAATTTGGCAGGGGGTGCGGTTTCGTCGGTCGTCGGCTGATTGCCGGGGTGTGTGGTGGCTGGGCTGGTTTCGGAACTCATGGGTGCGGCTCCTCCTTGTAAGCGGGAGCGCACACGTCTCTCAGCCGCGGCGGCCTACGAAGAACCTGTGCCGCGATAGTGCCTATATGGGGGCGCGGCGGGACATTGTAAGGCGCCGCCGGAGAATGACCCCGCGGCGGCGCTTTGGCCTAGGCGATTGCTTCGGCGAGTGGACGGACGGCTCGCGGTCGTCTGTCCGGCCCCACCGCGACGAAGATGAACACCACCTGCGTGACCTTGTTGTCTTCGTCGGCGTGGCGATCGCGCGCCCAAGCCTCGACCTCGACGTGCATCGAGGTGCGGCCGACTTTGACGAGGCGCCCGAAGACGGACACCTCGTCGCCGACGAAGACGGGGCGGTGGAAGGACATGCCTTCCACCGAGATCGTCACCGCGCGGCCGCGCGCGTGGCGCGAGGCCACCGACGAGGCCGCGAGATCCATCTGCGCCATCAGCCAGCCGCCGAAAATATCGCCATAGACATTGGCGTTAGCGGGCATCGCGGTGACGCGGACGGCGGGTTGGCCGTCGGGCATGATCGCCTGATCAGTTGGCATCATAGGCCTCCTTGATCCGGGCCTTGGTGCGCATCGCCTGTGCAGCCGCTACCATCGCGATCAGCGCGGGGCGCACCTCGTCCCATTTGCGTGTCTTGAGGCCGCAGTCGGGGTTCACCCAGATCTGCTGCGGCGGCAGATGCTTGCCCGCCAGCGTCAGCAGGTCGGTCATCTCGCGCTCGGCAGGGATGCGGGGGCTGTGGATGTCATAGACGCCGGGGCCGACCTCGTTCGGATAAGCATAGGTGGCAAAGGCGTCGAGGAGTTCCATCTGCGAGCGCGCGGTCTCGATCGAGATGACGTCGGCGTCCATCGCGCCGATCGCGCGAATGATGTCGTTGAACTCCGAATAGCACATATGGGTGTGAATCTGCGTGTCGTCGCGGACGCCCGATGATGTGATGCGGAAGCTTTCGACCGCCCAGTCCAGATAATGCTGCCACTCGGAGCGGCGGAGCGGGAGGCCTTCGCGCAAGGCGGCTTCATCGATCTGGATGATCGCGGCGCCGGCGGCTTCGAGATCCCGCACCTCGTCGCGGATCGCTAGTGCGATCTGGCGACAGCTGGTCTCGCGCGGCTGGTCGTCGCGGACGAAGGACCAGTTGAGGATGGTGACGGGGCCGGTGAGCATGCCCTTCATCGGGCGCCCGGTCTGGTCCTGCGCATAGCGCCACCAGCCGACGGTCATCGGCGCGGGGCGGGAGACGTCGCCGTAGAGGATCGGCGGGCGGACACAGCGCGAGCCATAGCTTTGCACCCAGCCGGCGCGGGTGAAGGCGAAACCCGCGAGCTGCTCGCCGAAATATTGCACCATGTCGTTGCGCTCGAACTCGCCGTGGACGAGGACGTCGAGGCCGATTTCCTCCTGCCATTTGACCGCGGCGCGCGTTTCGACGCGGAGATACCGGTCGTAGGCGGCATCGTCGATCTCGCCCTTGATGTGCGCGGCGCGCGCCTTGCGGACCTCGGGGGTCTGCGGGAAGCTGCCGATCGTTGTGGTCGGATATGCGGGGAGGGCGAGGCGCTTTTGCTGCTCGTCGCGGCGGACCGCGAAGGGCGAGGTGCGGTTCGTTGCGGTTTTGTCGAGCGCGGCGAGGCGGGCGGCGACCGCCGGGTCGTGGATCTTCGGCGAGGTCTGGCGCGCGACCGCGGCGATGCGCGAGGCCGAGAAGGCGGCGAAGCTCGCGTCCTCGCCATCGTTGAGTGCCTTGGCGAGCGCGGCGAGTTCTTCGATCTTTTGCACTGCGAAGCTCAGCCATTGCGCGATTTCGGGATCGAGCGACGTTTCGAGCGCGAGGTCGACGGGGGTGTGGAGGAGCGAACAACCCGGCGCGAGGATGAGGTCGCGTTGGCCCGCCAGCTCCTTGAGGCGCCAGTAGAGGTCGGGAAGGTTGGCGCGCCAGATGTTGCGGCCGTCGATGACGCCGAGCGAGAGCAGGACGTGCGGCTGGAGCCTGGCCAGCGCGGCTTCGAGCTGTTCGGGCGCGCGGGCCAGGTCGAGGTGGAGGCCGTGGACGGGGAGCTCGGCGACGAGATCGAGATTGTCGCCGAGGCCGCCGAAGTAAGTGGTGAGCATAAGTTTGGGGCCGCGCGTGGCGAGGCGGGCGTAGGCGCGCGCGAAGGCGGTGCGCTGCGCATCGGTCAGGTCGAGGACGAGGCAGGGCTCGTCGATCTGCACCCACTCGGCGCCGAGTTTCGCGAGGCGGGCGAGGATTTCGGCATAGGTGTCGAGAAGCTGGGGCAACAGCGCGAGCGGTTCGACCGCCTTGCCCTTGGCGAGCATCAGGTACGAGACGGGGCCGAGGAGGACGGGGCGCGTTGCGTAGCCGAGTGTCTTTGCCTCTTCGAATTCGTCGAAGATCTTGGTCGAGGCGATTTTGAAGGTCTGGCCGGCGGTGAGTTCGGGGACGAGGAAATGATAGTTGGTGTCGAACCATTTGGTCATTTCCATCGCGGTCGTATCGCCGCCGTGGGCATGGCCGCAGGCCGCGGGTTGTTGCGCGCCGCGCGCCATGGCGAAATAGAGATCGGGGTCGACGGTGTCGCCCGCCCAGTCGTAGCGCGGCGGGATCGCGCCGATGAGCGCGCTGGTGTCGAGCACATGGTCGTAGAGCGAGAAGTCGTTCGACGGCAGGATGTCGGCGCCGAGCGCTTTCTGCCGCGCCCAGCTGGCGACGCGAAGGCCCGCCGCGGCGATCTGCAATTCGGCGAGCGAGGACTTGCCCGCCCAATAGCTTTCGAGCGCGAATTTGAGCTCGCGGCGAAGGCCGATGCGGGGGAAGCCGAGGGTGGCGACGCGGACAGTCATTTCACAAACACCTTGCAAGGGGCAAGGCGCCGGGCAGACGCGTACACACGGGACTCCGCGCCCGCAAAGCAAGGGTCGGGCGCAGCTGTGCATGCGGCCTGACCGGACACCCCGCCGGAGGACGTTATCTGACGAGGCAGGTCTCCTGGCTCACGGATCAGCGCGGCGGTCTGGCCTTCCCGGTTCCTTGCCGAACCAGTGACACGTATCGACCGCCGCTCACCGCTTACAGTTGCGGGGGCAGCGCCGGTTTTTCACCGGCTTCCCGTCTTAGCTCCACTTCGTGCAAACGACGCGGAGAACCTCGACACGCTAAAGCATAGCGTAGGGGCGAGGCCTGTCAACAACGATATAAAGAATTCTTTATATGTTACTTCTCGGCGACCGATTGCGCAAAGTGGCGCGCGGCGATCGTCAAGTCGTTTGTCGATTCGATAACGCCGCTCGTCGAACGCGCAGCCGCGGGTTGGCGGACGTATGGCAATGAAATGTTATATTTTTTTGGATCGCTCGCTGTCGATAGCGGCGTCGTCCATATGTTCGCGCGGGCCAGAGCGCGGCAAGGAGACACATCGCAAACCCCTTTTCGCCCCGGCGATGGTCACGGCCGAACAGGCTATCGGAACCGTCCCCTTCGTTTCCCCCACCGAAGGCTCCCCCCAATGAAGCTCCCCCGGCCTAATTCCAGCGGCTCCGGCGACGGCGAATGCGACTGTCTGCCGCGCCCCGATTCTCCCGCCGATTCCGCGCCCGCCCTCACGACCTATGTGCTGCGATACCGCGATGCGTGGTTCGGGATGGAAAAGCGCGTGGCGTTCGAGGCCGAGGACGTGGCCGCTGCGCTGGTGATGATGGAGCGCGAACCGATCGGCGACTGGGCCGAGCTGACGCAGGATGGGGAAATCATCTGTCGTCGCGGCCACGAGCCGGGTGGCGCGACCGATTATTGGGTCGTCGATTAGCCGCACGCGGACACCATCCGGCCACTCTATTTGCAAATGATTCTCAATTACTCTAATCGGCGCGCCGAAAGGGGTGGTGAGAATGATTCGCAAGATGGTGACGATTTGCGCGGTGGTGGCTGCAACGGCGGTGCCGGGGGTGGCGGCGGAAGCGGCGGTCGATGAAGCCGAAGCCGGCGAGAGCGCTGCAATCGACGAGATTGTCGTCACCGGGCGCGCGTCGCAACTCTATCGCGTCGAGGAAACCGCGAGTGGCAAGATGCCGACCGAGCCGCTGGCTTCGTCGCAGTCGATTACGGTCATCACCGAACAGCTGATCGAGGATCAGGGCGCGCGCGACGCGCAGGACCTGTACCGCAACATTTCGGGCGTCAGCGTCTTTTCCTATGCCGGGGTCACCGCGCGCGGTTTTCGCCAGCAGGAGAATTTCTACGACGGGCTGCGCGGCGACCCTTATATCGGGTTTGCCGTCCCGCAGCTGTTCAACATCGAACGCGTCGAGTTCCTCAAAGGTCCTGCAGGGATGCTCTATGGGCAGAGCGCGCCGGGGGGATTGTTCAACTATGTCACGAAGAAGCCGTCGCAGACTTTTGCCGGATCGGTGAAGATCGTCGGCGGGACCGGGGATCGCTATGGCGGACAGGTCGAAGCCACCGGGCCGGTGAACGACGTGATTTCGCTGCGCGGCGGCGCCTTTTTCGAGGATCGCGACCTGCCGCGCACCCATGCTGGCAACAAGTCGCTGCTGCTCGACGGCGGGGCGACCGTCGACCTCGGGATCGCGAAGTTCACCGCGCAGATATGGCGGATCGAACAGGATCTGGCCGCGAACCGCCTGCGCGGGATCGCGGTCGACGCCGATGGCCACTTCCTTGCCGACCGGCGCTGGAACCATAATGAGCCGTCCGATTTTCTGAAGCTGCGTTCGACCGCCTTTCAGGGCAAGCTCGAACTCGACCCCGCCGACAATCTGCATGTCGACCTGACCGCGCGCCGGATCGATGCGACCGAGACGCAGAAATATCACGAGCCGATCACGCTGCTCGACCGCAACCGCGACGGCCGGTTCGATGCGGTTGCGCGCCAGTATCGCGATCAGCTTCGCGACAGCAGCATCTGGTCGTTCGGCGGCAACGCCGTCTGGTCGGCGCGCTTTTCGGAGAATGTGTCGAACCGCGTGCTCGCCGGGTTCGACTACAGTACCGACGACGGGGTTTCGCTGGCGTCGCAGCTTACCGGCCGCGCGGCGCCCGCGGCTGGCCTGCCGTGTCCGCTCGATTTCGTGAACCCGGTTTACGAGGCGTGCGATCCCGCCCAATATAATATGCCCGCGCAGACGCGGACGACGAGCAAGACCAGGCGCCACGGATTCTATGTCCTGAACGAACTGACCGTCGGACGGTTGATCGCGGTCGCGGGGATCCGCACCGACAGTTTCGAGGATATCAGCTTCGCCGCGAACGGTACGCGCACCGGCTTCAAGGGCAGCGACGAGACGTATCGCCTCGGCCTTGTCTGGCGGGTGCGCGACGATGTGTCGCTGTTCACCCAATATGCGACGAGTTTCGAGCCGCAGTCGGCATCGGCGCAGGACCCGCGCGCCGGCGGCCCGTTTGCCCCGACGACGGGCGACATGATCGAGGGCGGAATCAAGACCGCGCTGCTCGGCGGCCGGGTCCAGAGCAGCCTGTCGGTTTACCGGATCCAGCGCCGGAATCTGCTCCAGTCCGACCCGCGCGGCGACCCCGAAGGCGACGGCATCAACAATATGATCGCGTTCGGCGAGGTGACGTCGAAGGGCTTCGACCTCGATGTCGCCGCCGACCTCACCGACAATTGGGTGCTGACGCTGACCTATGCGTTCAACGATACGCGGATCACGAAGGATAATGGCCGCACCCCGCCGACCAATTCGGTGCCGAACGGGCGCTTTGCCAATGCGCCGAAAGCCAAGCTCGGCTTCTGGAGCCGGTACCAGATCCCCGACACGGGCCTCGCGCTGGCGCTGGGCGGCGATTATGTGTCGAAGCGGATCAGCCTGTCGAACCAGCCGGTGAACGCCTATTTCATCTTCGACGGGTCGGTGACGTGGACGCGCGGACCGTGGGACGTGCGGCTGCGCGTCGACAATATCTTCGACAAAACCTATGCCGCTTCGGGGTTCAACGACCGCGGCGGGCATTTTCCCGGCGAACCGCGCTCGGCCTTTGTCGAAGTGGGGTACAGGTTCTGACCCGTGGCCAGCGTCGCCGCCCCGACCCAGCCTAAAAAGGCCGGCGGACGCCGCCTGTGGTGGGTGGTGCACCAGTGGGTCGGGCTGAAACTGTCGCTGTTCCTCGCATTCATCCTGTTCACCGGAACGCTCGCGGTGCTCAGCGCCGAGATCGACTGGTTGCTCCACCCGACGCTGCGCGTTGCCCCCTCGTCGGTCGAGGGCGCGCCGCGCTGGGACCGGATCGCCGAACAGGCCGCGCGCTATCCGGGGGTGGCGTCGATCAACTATATCGGTCGCCCGACCGCGCGCGCCTTTGCGGTGCGCGTCGCCTTCCAGCGCGCCGACGAGAGCCGCGGTTACCTGCACGTCCATCCGACGACGGGGCGGGTGCAGGGCGAACAGAGCTTCGTCGACAGCCAGCGCGTGCTGCGCAACCTGCACCGCCACCTGAACCTGCCCACCAGATATGGCATCCCGATCGTCGCGTCGCTGTCATTCCTGCTGATCATCAGCGTCGTCACCTCCTTTGTCGTCTACCGCAAATGGTGGCGCGGTTTCTTCAAGCCGATCCGCTGGCGCGACGCGCGCACCGCATGGGGCGATTTCCACCGGCTGGCGGGGGTGTGGAGCCTGTGGTTCGTCGCGCTGATCGCGCTCACCGGCCTCTGGTATCTGGTCGAGCAGCTTGGCGGCGACGCGCCCGACCTGCCCGAACCGGCAGAGGCGATCGCCGCGATGCCGGCGGGGAGCAGACCCGCCGATGTGGCGGCGCGGCTGGCCGCGAGCCTCGCCGCGGTGCGCCGCGCCGATCCGGGGCTGGAGATCGAGGCGGTGCAGTTCCCCGACGACAAATCGGGCGCGTTCATCTTTCAGGGGCAGCGGAGCGCCTGGCTGGTGCGGCCGCGCGCCAATGCCGTATGGGTCGATGCCGCGACCGCCCGCGTCGTGATGGCGAGCGACGGCGGCAACCTTGGCGTCCACCAGCGGATTTCCGAAATGGCCGACCCGCTGCATTTCGGGACCTTTGCCGGATACTGGACGCGCATACCGTGGTTCCTCTTCGGCCTGCTGATGACCGGGCTCGCGCTGTCGGGCGCCGCTATCTATTCGCACCGCATTGCGCACAGCGCGCGCGCGGCGGTCGCGCGGCACCCGATATGGAACGGGATGTGGCGCGGTACCGGGCGGTGGCGCTGGGTGTCGGGCGCGCTCGTCGCGACCGGCGCGGTGATGATCGGCTGGATGGTCTACAAAGGTTAAGGCGTCAGGGCTTTGCCCATGCGGATCAGCGGCACCGCGACGCCGTCCGGCCCCGGCGCTTCGATCCGTTCGATCGGTTCATAACCGCACGCGCGGTAGAGCGGCTCGCCCGACAAGGTCGCCATCATCTCGGCGCGGCGGAAGCCCGCGGCGCGCGCCGCATCCTCACACAGCGCCATCACCAACCGCCCGACGCCGCGGCGCGCGAAATCGGGGTGGGTGTACATCGCGCGGATGCGCGCCGCGTCCGTCGCGGGATCGAGCGGCGCGGGATCGCGGAGATCCTTGCTATGATCGCCGCCATAGAGCGTCGCGCGGTGCGACCAGCCGCCGCAGCCCGCAATCCGGCCGTTCTCCTCGACGATGAAATAGGTGCCGTCGGCGATCAGCTGCGTATCGAGCCCCATCACCGCGTTGCTCGCGGCGATCTGCGCGTCGGTGAGGAAGCCTTTTTGAAGCTCGGCGATGGCGAGCGCCATCACGGCGCGCAGCGCTTCGAGGTCGGCGGGGGCGGCGAGGCGGTGGGTGAACATCGCGCGGCTATAGGAAGCGAAACGGGCGGGCGGCAAGCCTTGCCGCCCGCCCGCTGCGGAAGAGGTAGCGATCAGAAGCGTTCGCCGACCATCTCCTCGCTCTTGGCCCACAGCGCCTTGGCGTTGTCGGGATCGATCGCATAGGCGCGCACGCCCTCGCGCAGGCCTTCGTCTTCGGCGAGTTTGGCGACCTGGCAATCCTCGAGATAGCGCCCGCCGATCGCGGCCGGATCGGCGACCGCAGCGGCCCAGACCGAGGTCGCGGCACCCTGCGGGATCGACTTGAACTCGAAATTCTCGCCGCCCGCCTCGCGCGCCGCGGCGTTGATCTGCTCGACCAGCGCTTCGAGTGCGCCGTCGTCGAGGTGGCGGCCGAGCTCGGTGTGGATGCCGCCGGGATGGAGCGCCGCGGCGCGGATGCCGCGATCCTTGTGGCGGCGGTCGAACTCGACGGCGAAGAGGATGTTCGCGGTCTTCGAGCGGCCATAGGCGGTCCAGGGCTCATAATCGCCGCGGTCGAAGTTCGGGTCGTCGAGATCGACATTCGAGAAGCGGTGCCCCGACGAGGCGAGGCTGACGAGGCGGCCGCCGTCCTTGATCAAGGGCGCGATGCGGTTGACGAAGGTGAAGTGGCCCAAATGATTGGTGCCGAACTGCGTCTCGAACCCGTCTTCGGTCTTGCCGAAGGGCGCGGCCATCACGCCGGCGTTGGTGATGATCACGTCGAACTTGCGGCCATCGGCGACGAGCGCATCGGCGGCGGCACGGACGCTGGTCAGCGAGGCGAGGTCGAGCTGGATCAGCTCGAAGCTGCCGCCGCCCGCTGCCGCGGCGTCGCGGACGATGGCGGTCGCGCCCTCTGCCTTGGCGAGGTCGCGCGCGGCGCCGACGACATCGGCGCCGTGGGCAGCGAGCGCGCGGGCGGTCTCGACGCCGAGCCCGGCCGAGACCCCGGTGACGAGGAAGCGCTTGCCCGAAAGGTCGACGCCCGAAAGCACGTCGTCGGTGGTCGATTTGGCGTTGAACTGGGTCATGATGGACTCCTGTGGTTGCAGGGCGGGGGAGGGGGTGCCCTGTCACCGGCAAGATAGGCGCACCGCCTCCCGGCGCGCTGCCCGATCATGGCATCTGCTTGCCTATTTCTATCAATGCGCGCCGCATCGCCGATGTGCGCCTTGCGCTCCGCGGGCACGCATCCGATGTTGGCGCCATGCAGGAACGGCTCGACTCGCTGCGCGCGCACGTCATGCAGCACGTGGATTCGCCTTATTATGAGGCGCCGATCCCGCGCGTCGTGATCAGCCGGATGACCGGTCCGACGAGCGGCACCGCGACGCTCTACGAACCCGTCACCTGCCTGATCCTGCAAGGGGCGAAGCGCGTCGTCATCGGCGATACGGTGATCACTTACGACGCGTCGAGCTACTTCGTCGCCTCGCTCGACCTGCCCGCGGTGGGCAAGGTAATCGAGGCGACCCCCGACAAGCCCTATGTCGCGGTCGCGCTGCGCATCGACCGCGCGGTGCTGACCGACCTGATCGCCAGCATGGATCCCGCGGCGATCGGCACCGAACCCGCCGAGGCCGATCAGGCGGGTTTCGCGGTCTCCGAGCTGACCCCCGACTTGCTCGACGCCTGGGCGGGACTGCTGGGGCTGCTCGACCGTCCGGGCGACATCGGGATGCTGGCGCCGCTGCGCGAGCGCGAAATCCTCTATCGTCTGCTGCAGGGGCCGCTGGGGCACCAGCTCTGTCAGATCGCGCAGGACGACAGCCGGCTGTCGCGCGTGCGGCGCGCGATCGATTGGATCCGCGCGCATTACGACCAGGCGCTGCGCACCAATGCGCTCGCCGAGATCGCGGGGATGAGCGTCGCCTCCTTTCACCGCCATTTCAAGGCAGCGACTGCGATGAGCCCGCTGCAGTACCAGAAGACGCTGCGGCTGCATGCCGCGCGCCGCCTGCTCGCCGGCGGCGCCGAGGCGAGCCGCACCGCCTATTCGGTCGGCTATGAAAGCGCGTCGCAGTTCAGCCGCGAATACGCCCGTGCCTTCGGCACCCCTCCGTCGCGCGACGCCGAACGGCTGCGCGGGATGGTGCAGGTCGGGGCGGCGGTTTAGGCTTTCTCCGCCCGAACGCGGGCGCAGCGGATGCTGGTTCAGCGAATGCGGATCCACTCGTCCTCGATACCCACGCGGTTGTACTCGACGTTGGTCAGGTGGGTGCTCCGGACCTTGATCGCGCAGATCGCCGCGAATTCGGCGTCGACTGCGGGCTGGTCGAGCAGCGGCGCCTTGCTGCTGGCGAACAGTGCGTCGGTGCCGTTCAAGACGATCATCCGCGAGGCGAGATGGACCTCAAGCCCGGCCTTCTCGGCGCGGTCGATCAGGGCGGCGATCTCCTTTTCCGACGCGCCCGTCACGACGAAATGATAGGCGGCGGAGACGCCTTTCGGGCCGAAGTCGGCGACCATCGGGGCCTTGCGGCCGGGGCAGGCCTCGACGAACTTGAGCGGGCCGGGGCCCTGTTCGGGCTCCCAGCGTTTGGCGCAGCCGGCCAGCGCGATGCCGATGGCGAACAGGACGGCGACGTGTCGAGCGTGCATGGCTTTTCTCCCCGCCGGGAGATTAGGCATTGCAAGCTTTGCGAAAGCTTAAGGCGGCCTCAGGCGCCGTTGGCCGCGCTGAGGATCGCCCGCACGCTCGCCGTCGCCACATCCGTATCCAGCCCGCAGCCGAACAGGCTTTTCCCGTCCGCCGTGCGGCATTCGACATAGGCCGCAGCCTGCACATTGCTGCCCTGGCCGATCGCGTGTTCGCTATAGTCGACGATGTCCATCAGCGGACCTCCTGACTCCGCGAGCGCGGCGATGACGCTCGACATCAGGCCGTTGCCGCGGCCGCTGACGCTGCGCGGGGTACCGTCGATGGTGAGCTTGCCGGCGAAGATGCGGTCGGCGCCCGAATGGGTCTCATGCCAGTCGACGAGTTGGAAGCGCTTGGCTTCGGTGGCCAGATACTGGCCCTCGAACGCGTGCCAGATGTCCTCGGCGCCGAGTTCGCGGCTCGTCTCGTCTGCCAATGCTTGTACGACGTGGCTGAAGCTCGCCTGCATCTTCTTGGGCAGTTTCAGGCCCTTGTCCTGTTCGAGCACCCATGCGACGCCGCCCTTGCCCGACTGGCTGTTGACGCGGATCACCGCTTCGTAGCTGCGGCCGAGGTCGGCGGGGTCGATGGGCAGATAGGGGACTTCCCAGCGCTCGTCATTCTGGCGTTCGCGCGCGGCGAAGCCCTTCTTGATCGCGTCCTGATGGCTGCCCGAGAAAGCGGTGTAAACGAGCTCGCCGCCATAGGGGTGGCGCGGGTGGACGGGCAGGTTGTTGCAATATTCGACCGTCTGGATCACCTCGTCGAGGTTCGAGAAGTCGAGCTCGGGGTCGACGCCCTGCGTGTACATGTTGAGCGCGATGGTGACGAGGCAGGTGTTGCCGGTGCGCTCGCCATTGCCGAACAGGCAGCCCTCGACGCGGTCGGCGCCCGCGAGCAGGCCGAGTTCGGCCGCCGCGACGCCGGTGCCGCGGTCGTTGTGGGTGTGCAGGGAGATGATCGCGGCGTCGCGATTGGGCAGGTTTTTGCCGAAATATTCGATCTGGTCGGCGTAGATGTTCGCCGTTGCCGCCTCGACCGTCGCGGGGAGGTTGAGGATGATCGGGTTGTCGGTGGTGGGGGCGAGCACCTGCATCACCGCCTCGCACACCTCGATGCTGAAATCGATCTCGGTCGTCGAGAAGCATTCGGGGCTGTACTGGAAACGCCAGTTGGTCTGCGGCAGACGCGCGGCATTGTCGCGGAGCTGCTTTGCGCCGTCGATCGCGATCTGCTTGATGTCGGCCTTGTCCATGCCGAAGACGATCTTGCGCCACGCGGGGGCGACGGCGTTGTAGACGTGGACGATCGCGGTCTTTGCGCCCGCGAGGCTGTCGAAGCTGGTGCGGATGAGGTCGGCGCGGCTCTGGGTCAGCACCTGCGGGGTGACGTCTTCGGGGATGCGGCCCGATTTGACGAGGCCGGAGATGAAGTCGAACTCGGTCGCGCCGGCGCTGGGGAAGCCGACTTCGATCTCTTTCAGGCCGATGCGGACGAGCAGGTCGAAGAAGCGCGCCTTTTTCTCGGCATCCATCGGGTCGATCAGCGCCTGATTGCCGTCGCGCATGTCGGTGGAGAGCCAGATCGGCGCCTTGGTGGTGACGCGGCCGGGCCATTCGCGGTTCGCGAGCGGAATCTGCGGAAAGGAGCTGTACTTGACCGAGGGGTCGCGGAGCATGGTCATGGTCTGAAAACTTCTTCTGGGTGGTTGCGGTGCTTGTCGATCGGACCCTTGAGCGGGTGGCCGCGACTAGCGCGCAGCCAGTGTCACGCCCAAGGGCGTGTAAGTCGCAGAAGAAGAAGGGCGTTGCCGCGCATGGGCAGGCTATTGGTTTAAAATGTCGCCGGATGCAAGAGGGGAATGCGAAAATTGCGTCGCGGAGGGGCTCAGCCCGTCACCCATTCCACCTTCGGATCGTTGAAATCGACGACGTCGGCGAGTTCGAGGACGTTCGGATAGCCATAGCCGACGAGGTTGATGAAGGTCTGGATATTGAGCGCGAGCGGTGCCGATTTGAGCGGCACCGGGCTGCGGTGGTTCGAGAAATTATTGTTGCAATAGATGAGGATGGGGCGGCCGGGGTTGGCGCCGACGACCGCGGCGAGGCTTTCCGCGGTGAAGTCGGTAAGCGGCAGGTTGACCGCGCCCTTGATATGGCCGCGCGCGAAGGCGTCCTTCGAGCGCGCGTCGAGGAGCAGGGTGCCGGGCTTCGCGGCCTCCGCCTTGAAGGCGTCGAAGGCGATCAGGCGCGTCGCGCGCGCAGGGGCGACGCTGGCGGTGAGCGCCTGGAAGGCGGGATAGTCGATCTGCGGGTTGGCCTGCGCCAGCGCGGGGGTGGCGGTGAGGGCGACGGCGAGAAGCAGGATATGGCGCATGAGGATCCTCCCTTGAGATGGAGGCACGCTACGCCGCGGTTGCTGGCCCTGCGATGAACCGAAAATGACGCCGGGCCGCAAGATGGCCCACGGCCCGGCGCAGTGCAGGGGATCGTCGCGGCGCAGAGGTCAGGCGGCTTCGCTCGCGTCGTCATCCTCGTCCCACGGTTCGTACACCTCGTCCTCGATCAGATTGTCGACCGCATGGACGCGGACTCCGATGCACCAGTATTCGAGCGGGCCTTCCCATGCGGCCTCGACTTCGCTGAGGACTTCGGCGGCATCGCCGGAAGGGCGGTCGCCGACGAGGTCGAAATCCTGCACGCCGTCGTCGGGCGGGGTGATGTAGACGTGCGGGTCGAGCCGGACATTCGCCCAGCCCGCAGTGGGGGCAAATCCCTCGGCCTCGACGACCAGCAGCGGATTTTCCTCGTCGCCGTCGATCGAGGCGTTCACTTCGACAATTTCGCGTACCAGTTCGCTCATCACACGGCTCCTGTACGAAAAAGGGGCGGGACCAGCGATGGCCCCGCCCCGTTCATAGGCGTTGCGTGTGACAGATTGGCGTGAGGGAAAGAATGTTCCCCCCTCTCTCGTCATCCCCGCGAAAGCGGGGACCCAGAGCTTGCATAGGCTGATCCCGCTCCGGGTTCCCGCTTTCGCGGGAATGACGAGGGTTCTTTAAGCCGCTTACTGCTTTTCGAACGCGGCGTGGATTTCGAGTTCGACGGCGTCGCTGACATAGGGGATGCCCATATTGATGCCGAAGTCGCTGCGCTTGATCGTCGTTTCGGCCTGGAAGCCGACGGTTTCCTTCTTGTTCATGCCGACGCCCGCACCGTGGAAATCGACGTCGAGGGTGACGGGTCTTGTCACGCCGTTGAGCGTCAGATTGCCGGTGACCTTCGCCTCGTCGCCGTCGTCGTCGAGGACGACGCTGGTCGAGACGAATTTGGCGTCGGCGGGACTGGCGCCGAAGAAGTCGGGCTTGCCGCCGTCCTTGCCCGCGCGGAGCAGGTGGCTGGTCAGGCCCGCGCTGGCGGTGGTGACCTTCGACACGGGGATCGTCACGTCGACCTTGGCGGCGGCGGGGTTTTTGGGATCGAGGACGAGCGTGCCGGTCACGTCGCCGAAGATGCCGGTATATTTGCTGAAGCCGAGGTGATCGACTTCCCACACGACCATCGTGTGAAGCGGGTCGGCGGCGTAGGTGCCCGCGGTGACGCGCGATTTGTCGGGCGCGCCGGGGGCGGAGCCGCCCTGCGCAACGACGATCGGGGTCGCGACGACGGCGACGAGGGCAAGGGCGGCATAGGGGAGGATGCGACGCATGGGACAGTCTCCTGTTGGGGAAGGCGCGGAAGCTAGGCGAAGGCGAGGGACGGCGTCAACAAGCGCCGGAGAAACGCAGCGTTTCGGTTCGGGCTGTGCCGGCAAGGGGCGGCAACATGCTTGTGCGGCGCGCCCGTTCATGCTGCAATGCGACAGGAAACGAAGGCTGGGGGGCCTTGCGTGATGGATAGCCTGTTTGCCCGTGAAATGGGCGAGGTCGAAAATGCCTTTCTGGCGGCGCCATTCGAGGCGGACGGGTGGAACGCGGCGCTGCGTTTGCTGGCGCGCCGGACGCGGTCGTCGCGCGCGCAGTTGCTGGGGATCGGCGACGCGGCAACGCTGTTTAACTTCCTGCCCGACATCGACACAGCCTATCAGCGCGAGTTCGAGGAGATCGAAGGCTGGCGCCCCGACGTGAACTGGCGCGTCGCGGTGAGCGCGCGGCCGCTCGAAATATTGAGCGAGGCGCATTACGACATCGCGCGCCAGCACAGCGGCACCGACGACTATGAAGAGCATATCCGCCGCTGGGACGGGGTTCACGGCTGCCAGACGACGCTGGTCGAGGGCGAGGGGCTGCTGGTCGGGCTGGCGGCGCTGCGGTCCGAGGACGACGGCCGCACCGAACAGCGCGACCGCAAGCTGTTCGCCGCGGGCGCGACCTGCGCGCTGGCGGCGGTACGGATGCAGCAGGCGATCGCGCAGCGCGGCGCGGCGATGACGGTCGGGGCGTTCGATGCGATCGGCGTCGCGGCGTTCCTGATCGACCGGCATGGCGCGGTCGCCGCGCTGTCGGCGGCCGCCGAAGCCATCGTCGGCGCGAGCGGCGGCGACGCGCTGTGCCTGCGCCGCGGACGGCTCGGCGCGGCGCGGCGCGATGCCGACATGTCATTGCAGGCGGGGCTCGCGCGCGCGCTCGACGGCACGTCGCCCGACGAAGCGATGCAGCAACACTGGATCGGATCGCCCGACGCGGGAGTGGGCGGCCTGCTCTGCGAATTGTTCCGTTTGCCGCGGCGCGAATGGGATTTCGGCTTCGAGCCGCGCGTGCTGGTCGTCGCGCGGCCCGCGGCGGATATTCCGGCGGTGCGCACGGCGCCGCTGCGCGCCGCGCTGGGGCTGACCGCGGCGGAGGCCGAGATCGCGCTGCGGCTGGCGAACGGCGAAGCGCGCGAGGAGATCGCCACGACGCGCGGCACCAGCCCGCAAACGCTGGGCACGCAAATCAAGTCGATCCTGCGCAAGAGCGATGTCGGACGCGAGGCCGAACTGGCGGCGCTGGTGAACCGTTTGCTGCGTTAGACGATATCAGGGGTCGGAAGATACCGGCGGCGGGTCGCGAGCCGCCGATATCCCCCCTCAGGCCAGGCGTCGGCGTTGCCATGCAACGCCGTACCCACCATCCACCGGCAGGCCGAGGCAAGCCGTTGGTCGGCGGCGGGTATCATCGATATGCAGGAGGGTCATACCCCGACCGGGGTATATATATGTCGATGCCTGACCTCAGGGCGCGCGGCGTGCCTCGAACCAGTTGCGTAGCGCAGCGGCGGCGCAGCCGGTGAAGCCATAGGAGCCCACGGGCGAGCAGCTGTTCGGGCGGCTCGCTGCCGCAGCGCCATTGGTATAGCTGTCGACGGCCGATGCCCAGCTGCCGCCGCCGGCCACCTCATCCTCCTTCAGCTCCTCGCGAAGCTCCTTGGGGACGCGGTAGCGTTCGGATTCGGGCTGCTGCGCGCAGACGACGATCTCGTCGCCCTTCGGTTCGGGGCAAGGCTCGTCGCCATAGGTATAGAGGACCGACGTGCGCTCGGGCGGATGGCCCGATTGGGCAAGCGAGCCGTCATCCTGCGCAAGCGCCGGCGCGGCGAGGGCGAGTGCCGCGAACAGGGGGAGGAGGAAGGCTGCTTTTGTCTGCATGATCGATCTATTCCCGGACCCCATATCCCCTGCATCGCAGATTGGGCGGCCTAGATGAACCTAAGCCGAACTGCGGACGCCCGGCTATGGTCAACATGGGGGCGATGCTATCCAGATGGGGGTTCGAACGCCCGAAAACCAGAGCCTGTGCATCATTTGGCTGGCGCATCGGTTGCACGTTGCTCCGGACGAAAAGCGAGCGCATGAAAGGCGCGGCAGCCCGGCCGTGGAATCGGCCGCGCACGCTGCTGTTTTCAAGAAGGGGGCCAAATCAGGATGCTTTCCCGTCTCGCGATCGGCGCCGGTCTTTTTGCCGCCATTTCCGCTGCCCCGGCTTTCGCCTCGCAGTCCTGCGGCAAGGGGGTCGAGATCAAGGCGGGCGCGATCAGGACGGTTGCCGAGGTTATCCGCATCAAAGGGCTTTATCCGGGGCAGCAGGTCAATTTCGACGGCCTCGTCCTGCCGCACGCGGACTTTTCGGGGCAGGATATTTCGGACCTGTGCTTCAGCAACGCGAAGCTGGTGCATTCGAAATGGACGCGCGCGCGCGGGACGAACAGCCGCTTCCGCAATGCCGAGCTCAACGCGTCGGACTGGCGCGGGTTCGACGGGCGCGGGCTGGTGTTCGACGCATCGACGCTCGACCGGGCCAATCTGAGCCGTGCGACGTTCCGGCGGACGCGGTTTCAGTGGACCAAGATGGAGCAGGTCGACGCGTCGCACGCGAATCTGTCGGGCAGTTCGTTCGAGGGCGGCGCGATCACTTCCATGCAGGGCGCAAGCTTCCGGTCGGCGAATATGACGGGCTTCGAATTCCGCTGCGGGCTGGGGCAGGGGGATAATTGCGGGCAGGACAGTTCGGGCGTGTCGCTCGCCGGCGCGGACCTGACCGGCGCAGCGTTGCTGATGGCGTCGAAGTCCGACTGGGACCTGACGGGCGCGACGATCGCGAACACGCGGCTGCATATGATCCAGCTCGACTGGCTTCGCCGCAGCCGGATTGCCGGGCCGGTGCTGGTCGAGGCGACGAGCTGGACGCCCGCGCGATACGATTGGGTCGGCGCCAGGCCGGAATCGGGACGGGTCGTGCTGTCACGGCGCGAGCTCGAACAGGTGTGGGCCGCGTTCGACCGGCCCGAAACGCCGGGCTTCGATTGCACCCGCGCGCGTTCGGTCACCGAACATTACATCTGCCGCGAGCGGTCAGGGGATGAAGCCGACGCGCCTTCGGCCTTCGCGGACGTGGATCATGAACTGAACGAAGCCTATGTCCTCGCCTGGCGAAAGGACCGGTCGGTCGTGGCGACGCAGCGGCAATGGCTGCGCGAGCGCGATACGTGCATGGCGATGATCGAGAAATGGGATCGTATCGGCTGCTTCCGTACCGCCTATAATGAGCGGACCGAGGCGCTGTGGCGGATGGCGGAGGACCGGCCCGACTTCGCGTCAGGCGCCACCCAAATCTATGCGGATCAAGGGACGGCGGGCTTCCTTTCGGCGGTCGACGATCCCGCGCTGCGCCGCAAGCTGGCGCGCGCGGCGTTCTGGAATAGCTGGCAGCTGGTGATGATCGAGTCCGAGGGACGGGGGCGGCTGTACGCGCGGGGCGAAGCCATGGGCCCCAATTATCATCTCGGCTCGCTGAACTCTCCCGAAGACGGGATGGTTTACGACCCGATTTCAGGCTTTTTCGGCGCGCGCGAGATATGCCTCGCGGGGTATCGCGTGTGCCCCCTCGTCCGCTTTCGCGGGCGCTATCTGGAGGTTGGGCCCGAACGCGGCGTCGATCCGGCGACCGGTGACTCCACGATCAACGAATATGTGATGACCGGCGCGCGGGTGCAATTCGACCGGCTGGTGCGCGTGCCGCTGGACCGGAGCGATCTCGTGCGGCTGGCGATCAGGCCGGATCCCGAACCGCGTCGAGGGATGTACTGACCGCGTCCCAGACCTGCGCGAGCTCGTCGGCGGTGATGCAATAGGGCGGCATGACGTAGAGCGTGTTACCGAGCGGACGGAGGAGGACGCCGCGGTCGCGATAAAAGGCGATCAGGCGCGGCGCGAGGTTCGAGAGATAACCGCTGTCGGGGACGACGATATCGAGCGCGGCGATCGTGCCGAGGCGGCGCGGGTTTTGGGCGCGCGGATCGTGCGAAAGCAGCGAGAGATGTGCGGCCTGCGCGTCGGCGAGCGCGTCGATGCGCTGTTGCACCGGCTCGTCGTGCCAGATTTCGAGGTTCGCGTTCGCGGCGGCGCAGGCGATCGGGTTGGCGGTGTAACTCGACGAATGATAGAATGTTTTTGCGCGGTCGGTCGAAAAATGCGCTTCGTAGATCGGCTCGATGCAGAGCGTGACCGCGAGCGGCAGGCTGCCGCCGGTCAGGCCCTTCGACAGGCAGACGATGTCGGGGATCACGCCCGCCTGGTCGCACGCGAAGCGCGTGCCGGTGCGGCCCCAGCCGGTCATCACCTCGTCGGCGATAAACAGGACATTGTGGCGCGCGCAGATCGCGCGCATCTCGGCGAGCACCCATGCGGGATAGATCAGCATCCCGCCCGCGCCGAGGATGAGCGGTTCGACGATGAAGGCCGCAGGCTTTTGGGCGCACGCGGCTTCGAGTGCGTCGAGTGTCGCCTGTTCGAGTCCTTCGTAAGGGAAGGGGATGGTGCCGACGTCGAACAGCAGCGGCTGCCACGCGCGGTTGTAGACGCCGCGTTCGCCGACCGACATCGTACCGATCGTGTCGCCGTGATAGCTGTGTTCGAGCACGAGGATGCGGCTGCGTGGCTCGCCGATGTTGAACCAGTAGCCGAGCGCCATCTTGAGCGCGACCTCGACGCTGGTCGATCCCGAGTCCGAAAAGAAGACGCGCGTGAGCGGGGCGGGGGTGATGCGGACCAGTTCGGCGGCGAGCGTCTCGGCGGGCTCGTGCGTCCAGCCGGCGAAGATGAGCTGGTCGAGCTTTTCGGTCTGGGCGCGGATCGCGGCCATGATGCGCGGGTGCGCGTGACCGTGGGTGGTGACCCACCAGCTGGAGATCGCGTCGATCCAGCTTTGGCCGTTCGCATCGTAGAGGCGCGCATCTTTGGCGCGCGAAATCAGCGGGATGAGGTCGCCGAGACCGTGCTGGGTAAAGGGGTGCCAGACGGGGGATTGGTTCGTGGTCATCGCGCGTCCCTATACTCCTTCGTCATTCCCGCGAAAGCGGGAACCCAGTTCTGCCCGTGTAACAAAAGGCCAACCTTGCGGTTGGAGTCCTTGCTTTCGCTGGGTTCCCGCGTTCGCGGGAATGACGAGGTTTAGAGGAAGTCGGCGACGTTGAAGTTCGCTTTGAACGCATCGGCCAGCGTTTCGCCGTTTAGCGGATCGATGACCGGCAACCGGCCCAAGCGGCGGACACCCGAAATCCCGGATATGATCGCCTCGCTGTCCTCGACCGCATCGCCGAGGAAGGCGAGGCCGTGGATCGGGACGCCGCGCGACCGGAGCGCCTCGATCGTCAGCAGGCTGTGGTTGATCGTGCCGAGCGCGGTGCGCGCGCAGACGATCACCGGGACCTGCCATTTCGCGAAGAGGTCGGCGTAGAGGGTGGTGCGCGTGACGGGGACGAGCGCGCCGCCCGCGCCCTCGACGATCAGGTCGCCGGGCGGCGGGGTCAGTTTTTCGACGTCAATGTTAACGCCGTCAATTTCGGCGGCGATATGCGGCGAGGCGGGCGTGACGAGGCGGTACGCTTCGGCGCGAACCGGCACGCTCGCGAGGCGCGCGACGATCTCGGTGTCGGTTTCCTCTTCGAGGCCCGACTGGATCGGTTTCCAGTAGGGTGCGCCGGTGGCCCGCGCCAAAGCCGCAGAAAAGATGGTTTTTCCGATGCCGGTGTCGGTGCCGGTGACGACGAAGCGCGTCATGCCGAGGCCATCGCCGAGGCAAGCGCATCGGCCATATCGTCAATGTTATCTTCGTCAACATTGAGCGTGATCGCGATGCGCAGCCGCGCGGTTCCAGGCGCCACGGTGGGCGGGCGGATACCGCGAATGTCGAAGCCCGCGCCTTGGAGGCTGCCCGCGATACGCATCGTGCGGTCGTTGTCGCCGATGATCACGGGCAGGATCTGGGTGCCGCTGGCGGGGATGCCGAGCGGGACGAGGCGTTCGGCGGCGTGGCGTACGAGGCCGTGGAGGCGCTCCTGCCGCTCGGGCTCGTTCGCGACGATCTCGATCGCCTGACGGACGAGCCACGCCATCAAGGGCGAGGGCGCGGTCGAGAAAATGAAGGGGCGGCCGCGGTTGACGAGGAAGTCGCAGGCGATCGCGGGGCCACAGAGCAAAGCGCCTTCGGCGCCGAGCGCCTTGCCACAGGTGTGGAGGGTGACGAGATTGTCGCGGCGCGCGAGGCCGTGCGCGAGGCCCGCGCCGCCGGGGCCGAACACGCCGGTCGCGTGCGCTTCGTCGACGACGAGGATGGCGTCGTGGCGGTCGGCGACGGCGGCGAGGGCAGCGAGCGGGGCGCGGTCGCCGTCCATCGAATAGAGGCTTTCGACCGCGATCCACGGGGTGCCCGCGCCGCCGCCGGCGCGCCAGCGGGTTATGATGTCGTCGAAGGCCTGCGCGTCATTGTGCGCGGCGGCGATGGTGCCCGCGCGGCCGAGCTTCATGCCGTCGTGCGCGCTCGCGTGGATCAGCTCGTCATGGACGACGAGATCACCGCGTTGCGGGAGCGCCGCGAACAGCGCGGCGTTGGCGGCGAAACCGGTGGGGAAGAAGAGCGCGGCCTCGCTGCCATAGTGGCGCGCGGCGTGCGCTTCGAGCGCTTCATGCTCGGCGTGGTTGCCGCGCAGCAGGCGCGAGCCGCCCGAGCCCGCGGGCAGGCCGCGTTCGATCCCTGCGGCGAGCGCGGCGCGCAAGGCTTCGCTATCGGCGAGGCCGAGATAGTCGTTCGACGCGAAATCGCGCCCCGCGCGCTGCGCAAGGGTGCGGCGGCGGCTGTCGTGCGCCAGCGCCGCGAGATCGGCGCGATGGGCAGAGAAGGGAGAGAGGCCCGGCATCGGGGCTCCCCTTAGGGCATCGGATCGAAATGACAAAGGCGTGCGTGCCGCCTCAGCGACGGCGGAGCGCAAGCATTTCTTCGCCGGTCAATCGATGAGGTTTGGCGATCGGTTCGAGGGTTTTCGCGTCGAACAGCGGGCAGCGCCGGCGATTGCCCGACAGCAGGTCCCGGATCATGCGCGGGAAGAAACGGCGCATCAGCTGGCCCATGCTCATTTCGGGCAGCGCGCTCGTGTCGCCGATACCATCCTGCGTAAAAAGATGACCGCGCGGCGGCCCGACCAGCGCCTCGCGCTTCGCCGGATCGCAGGCGGCGAGCTGGGTGGTGATGTAGGGAAGCTTGCCGTTCGCATAGGTGTTGAACAGCGGCATCCCGCAGCATGAGGCGTACCAGCGCAGCGTCGGCTTGTCGGTCAGATGGACGCAGGCGAGCCGCTCGCGGCCGGTGTCGATGCGCAGACGCGCGCAGCGCGACTGGTAGAGCGCGCTGCCGCCATGCGCGTCGAGCACGCGGTCGGCGTGGCCCAGATGGCGTGTCAGATCCTGACAGTCGGTGCAATGGCACACCACATGGTCGCCCTGATCGGGGCCGACATCGAGCAGGGTGCCGGAGATGGCGCCGCAGGCGCAGGCGAAGGGGAGGTCGGAGGACATGCTCCGGTCCTAGCGCTTCGCCCGCGAATGTGGAAGGCCATGGATCCTCCCCGTCGCTGCGCGACAGGGAGGATTTTCGCCGTCAGTTCTTCGATTTGTCGACGAGCTGGTTCTTGGCGATCCACGGCATCATGGCGCGCAGTTCAGCGCCGGTCTTTTCGAGCTGGTGCGCGGCGGCGGCCTTGCGGCTGGCCTTCAGTTCGGGCTGGCCGGCCTGGTTGTCGAGCACGAAGTCCTTCACAAAGCGGCCCGACTGGATGTCGGCGAGGACGCGCTTCATTTCCTTCTTCGTTTCGTCGGTGATGATGCGCGGACCCGTTTTGATGTCGCCATATTCGGCGGTGTTCGAGATCGAATAGCGCATGTTCGCGATGCCGCCTTCATAAAGGAGGTCGACGATCAGCTTGGTTTCGTGGAGGCATTCGAAATAGGCCATTTCGGGGGCGTAGCCCGCCTCGACCAGCGTTTCGAAACCCGCCTGGATCAGGTGGGTGATGCCGCCGCAGAGCACGGCCTGTTCGCCGAAGAGGTCGGTTTCGCACTCTTCCTTGAAGGTCGTCTCGATGATGCCGCTGCGGCCGCCGCCGACCGCGCTGGCGTAGCTGAGGGCGAGCGCTTTGGCGAAGCCGTTACCCGACGCGCCCGCGCCCTGTGCTTCCTGTGCAACCGCGATCAGGCAGGGGACGCCGCCGCCCTTCTGATATTCGCTGCGCACGGTGTGGCCGGGGCCCTTCGGCGCGACCATGAAGACGTCGATGTCGGGACGCGCGTCGATCAGGCCGAAGTGGATGTTGAGGCCGTGCGCGAAGGCGAGCGCGGCGCCGGGCTTCATGTTCGGGCCGATGTCGTCGGCGTAGATCTTCGCCTGATGCTCGTCGGGGGCGGCGATCATGATCACGTCGGCCCATTCGGCGGCTTCCTTGTTCGAAAGCACCTTGAAGCCCGCGGCTTCGGCCTTTTTCGCGGTCGCCGAACCGGGGCGGAGCGCGATCGCGACCTCTTTCACGCCGCTGTCGCGCATATTCTGCGCGTGGGCGTGGCCCTGGCTGCCATAGCCGACGACGGCGACCTTCTTGCCCTTGATCAGATCCTGGTCGGCGTCGCGATCGTAATAAACCTGCATTGGAAAACCCCTTCTAGTCCTGTGGCCCCGCGAGGGGGTGATTTGATGTGGGAGAGTGGGTGCCGGCCTGCGCCGGAGCCCGATGTTAACAGTGTTTTAGAGCGCCTCCGGCCCGCGGGCGATGGCGACGACGCCGGTGCGGCCGACCTCGACCAGCCCGCATTCGCGCATCAGCGCGATGAAGCGGTCGACCTTGTCGCTGTTCCCGGTGATTTCGAAGATAAAGCTGGTCAGTGTCGTGTCGACGACCTTGGCGCGGAAGACGTCGGCGAGGCGCAACGCCTCGATGCGCTTCTCGCCGGTTCCCGCGACCTTCACGAGCGCGATTTCGCGTTCGACATGCGCTTCGCCCGCGTCGTTGAGGTCGACCACCTTGTGGACGGGAACGAGGCGTTCGAGCTGCGCGATGATCTGATCGATCACCGGCGGCGGGCCGTTGGTGACGATCGTGATGCGGCTCAACGCATGGTCCGAGCTGATGTCGGCCACGGTCAGGCTTTCGATGTTGTAGCCGCGCGCGGTGAACAGGCCGGTGATCTTGGCGAGCACCCCGGCCTCGTTATCGACGGTGATGGCGAGCACATGGCGCTCGCCGGCTTCGGTCTTGATTTTCATGATGTTACACCAGTGCCTTGGCTTCGTCGTCCATCGTGCCGGTCACGTCGCTCGGCTGGAGGAGCATTTCGGTGTGCGCGGCGCCCGACGGGATCATCGGGAAGCAGTTCGCAAGCTGCGCGACGCGGCAATCAACGATCACCGGACCCGGGGTCTCGATCATCTTCTGGATGCCGTCCTCGAGCTGACCGAGATTGTCGATGCGCAGGCCCGTCCACCCGTAAGCGTCGGCGAGCTTCACGAAATCGGGCAGGCTGTCCGAATAGCTGTTCGAATAGCGGCTTTCATAGGTGAGTTCCTGCCACTGGCGGACCATCCCCATCCACTCGTTATTGAGGATGAAGATCTTCACCGGCAGACGGTATTGGCTGACCGTACCCATTTCCTGGATGTTCATCTGCAAGCTGGCTTCGCCCGCGATGCAGATGACGAGGCGGTCGGGGTGCGCGATCTGCGCGCCGACCGAGGCAGGGAAGCCATAACCCATCGTGCCGAGCCCGCCGCTGGTGAGCCAGCGGTTGGGCGCCGAAAAGCCGAAATGCTGCGCCGCCCACATCTGGTGCTGGCCGACCTCGGTCGTGATGATCGGGTCGAGTCCGCGCGTCGCATCGAACAAGGCTTTCACCGCGCGCTGCGGCATGATGTCGGCGCCGGCTTCCTTCTTTTCGGGGAAGTCGAGGCAGCGCGTCGCGCGCCAGCCGTCGACGCGGCGCCACCATTCGCCCAGATCGCGCGCTTTGTGGCCCGCGTCCTGCCAGCCCGCGATGATCGCATCGAGCGCGCGGCCGGCATCGCCGACGATCGCGAGGTCGACGGGGACGATCTTGTTGATCGAGCTGCGGTCGATATCGATATGGATCTTTTTGGAATCGGGCGAGAAAGCGTCGAGACGTCCGGTCACGCGGTCGTCGAAGCGCGCGCCGACCGCGATGATCAGGTCGGCGCGGTTCATCGCCATATTCGCTTCATAGGTGCCGTGCATGCCGAGCATACCGAGCCATTTACCGTCGTCCGACGGGAAGGCGCCGAGGCCCATCAAGGTCGAGGTGACCGGCGCGCCGGTGAGCGCGACGAGCTGGCGCAGCGCCGCGCTGGCATCGGGGCCGGCGTTGATCACGCCGCCGCCGGTGTAGAACACCGGGCGTTCGGCCGCGGCGATCATCGCGACCGCCGTGGCAATCGCGTCGGCGTCGGGTTCGACCTGCGGACGGTAGCTTTGATGCTCGATCTTTTCGGGCACGCGGTACGTGCCGGTCGCGACCTGCACATTCTTCGGAATATCGATCACGACCGGGCCGGGGCGGCCGTGCGTGGCGATGTAGAACGCCTCGTGCATGATCGGGCCGAGGCGGTCGGGATCCATGACGAGATAATTATGCTTGGTGCAGTGGCGCGTGATGCCGACCGTGTCGCATTCCTGGAAGGCGTCGGTGCCGATCAGCGTCGTCGGCACCTGCCCCGTGAGCACGACCATCGGAATGGAGTCGAGCAGCGCGTCGGTGATGCCGGTGACCGCGTTGGTTGCGCCGGGACCCGAGGTGACGAGCACGACGCCCGGCTTGCCGGTCGAGCGCGCATAACCTTCGGCCGCGTGTGTCGCCGCCTGTTCGTGGCGGACGAGGATGTGCTTGATCGTCGGGTGTTTGTAGAGCGCGTCATAGATGGGAAGGACCGCGCCGCCCGGATAGCCGAACACCGTGTCGACCCCGAGGTCGACCAGCGCCTGAACCACCATGTCGGCACCACTCATTTCCGTCACGACGAAACTCCTTCCAACACAAAAACGCAGCGCTTGTGCGCTGCAACAGGGTTGCGGGCAATAGGTGTATGATTCTATCCTGTCAACAGCTTATCACGTAATAATATTGCTAAATTGTTGATCGAATCGATGTTTAATGATTCTTCATGGCGCAGCCAATCGGATGGGGGCTGGTGGCGAAACCACGTAAACTGGCGCTTTGCATATTGGCGGGTGGCGGCTTGCGCTGCCTCGAGCGCGTTGGCGCGGTCGATCTCGCCGCGAAGATAGCCGGCGATCTGCGGCACGCCGATCGCGCGCATCGCGGGGAGGGCGGGGTCGAGGTCGCGCGCGAGCAGCGCTTCGGTTTCCTCGATCGCGCCTGTTTCGAACATCTGGACGAGGCGCCGGTCGCAGCGGGCGCGGAGCCAGTCGCGCGGCGGCAGGAGGATCAGCGGCGCGAGCGTGACGTCGCCCGCGATGCCGCCCTCGGTCGCGGCTTGCCAGTCGGCAAGAGTACGGCCGGTCGAACGCACGACTTCGAGCGCGCGCGCGACGCGCGTGGTGTCGGCGGGGTTGAGGCGCGCGGCGGCGGCGGGGTCGGCGGTCGTCAGCGCGGCGTGCGCGTCGGCGACCGGCAGCGCGCGCACGACGGCGCGGATATCGGGGGCGATTTCGGGGACGGGCGCGATCCCGTCGAGGAGGGTGCGGAAATAGAGGCCGGTGCCCCCGACGAGGATCGGAACCGCGCCGGCGCGGTGTGCCGCCGCAATGACGGCGCGCGCTTCATCGGCCCAGCGCGCGGCGTTGTGCGCCTCGGCGGCGTCGACATGGCCGAACAGATGGTGCGGCACGCCGTCCATCTCGTCATCGGACGGGCGCGCTGACAGGATCGCGAGGTCGGCATAGACCTGACTGGCGTCGGCGTTGACGACGATCCCGTTTCCGAGCGCTTTTGCGAGCGCGATTGCCAATGCGCTCTTGCCGCTGGCGGTGGGGCCAGCAATAAGTGCGAGAGGCGGCGCGTCGCCGGAGGATGAAGAAGGAGCAGCCATGTTCGTAGCCACGCTGATAGCAGCCGGAAAGCTGACCGACGAGGTGGTTCGCGAGGGGATCGACCGGCTCGCGGCGACGGGGCACGATGTCGGCGCGCCGCACTGGCTCGACGAGCATGACGCGGCGGATATCGTCTTTCACGGCAGCCTCGTCAGCGCGCGCAAGGAACTGGCGCATATGGACCATGGCGCGCTCGACATCGTCGTCCAGCCGCTGGGCGACCGGACGAAAAAGCTGATCATCGCCGACATGGATTCGACGATGATCACCGTCGAATGCATCGACGAACTCGCCGACTATGCCGGGCTGAAGCCGCAGATCGCGGCGATCACCGAACGCGCGATGCGCGGCGAGCTCGATTTTCGCGCCGCGCTGATCGAGCGCGTCGGGCTGCTCGCGGGGATGCCCGAATCGACCTTGGCCGAATGCCGGATGGAGCGGGTCAAGCTGACGCGCGGCGCGCGCACGCTGGTGCAGACGATGAAGGCGCACGGCGCGCACTCGATCCTGATTTCGGGCGGCTTCACCGCCTTTGCCGGCCCGGTCGGCGAGGCGATCGGGTTCGACCGGATCGTCGCGAACGAGCTGGAGATCGCGGGCGGCAAGCTGACGGGCAAGGTGACCGAGCCGATCGTCGACAGTTCGGCGAAGCTCGAGACGCTGAAGGCCGAGGCGGCGAAGCACGGCCTGCCGCTCGCCGAGACGCTGGCGGTCGGCGACGGCGCGAACGACATTCCGATGATCACGAGCGCGGGGCTGGGGATCGGCTATTATCCGCACCCCGCCGCGGGCGAGGCGGCAGCGGCGGTGATCCGCCATCATGATTTGACCGCGCTGCTCTGGGCGCAGGGCTATTCGCGGCGGCAGTGGGTGATGGGGTGAGAGAGTCGCGATAGATCGGAACCGGAGATGCTCCTTTGATGATGGGAATTGTCACGGCGTTGATGCTGGCGGGCCAGCCTGCCGTATCGCGAGACGATTTTCGCCCCGGTCAAACGGCGTCGATTTTTTCGACCATCGGTGGGTCCGAATGGTGCCCGGCGGGGCATGTGCAAATCGACCTGATCACGGGGACATATTCGCTGACGCCGGTGGCTTTGCGGGAGCGTTGCGAAGACCCCGATCTGGAACGATCGGTCAAGAAGGGTCAGCTTGGCAAGGCGAATCTCGCAACGCTTCGCGCGGCCTTCCTGCGCGCTAGCGGCGACGGCTTGAACCGCTGCCCGCCAGGGACTCGTCCCGAAGGAATCATTGTGAGCAATGGAGGCCCGGCCATCCTCTTGCTGGTCACAGGTGCGCGGTCCGCGGCTGCGCCCGACGATATGTCGTGCTGGAGCGAGGCGGCCGTTCTGCTGAGCCGGACATTGGAAACAATGTTCGAATCCTGACGCCAGTCCTTATGGGAATGCGTAGAAAGAGAGACGCCCCATGACGAAGCACCGCATCTATTCGATGAGCGTCGCGAGCGTGTATCCGCATTATATCGCCAAGGCGGAGAAGAAGGGGCGCACCAGGGCGGAGGTCGACGGGATTTTCCGCTGGCTGACCGGATATGACCAGCAGGCGTTCGAGGGCGAGCTGGCGAAGGGCACGAATTTCGAGGATTTCTTTGCGCACGCGCCCGCGCTCAACCCGGCGCGCGAGCTGATCACGGGCGTGGTGTGCGGCGTCCGCGTCGAGACTATCGAAGACCCGCTGATGCGCGAGGTGCGCTATCTCGACAAATTGATCGACGAGCTTGCCAGGGGCAAGGCGATGGAAAAGATCCTGCGCAGCTAGCGCGTTGCCGCGCATTCGGGCGTCAGGGCTTCGGCTTGACCGTCACCCAGACGTTGACCGTCGCGGCGAATTTGCCGGGCGCGGGCTTTTCGACGTCGATCCGTTCGGCGGTGACGAGCTCGCCGGTGGCGAGGTTGAAGCTGGCCCATGGTTTCGGCATCCGCCCGAAACTCATTTTCTGGATCGGCTGGCCGGTGGCGGTGTTCATGATCGTTGCGTTGATACCCATCCGGTGCCGGTAGCGGCGGGGATTCGATTCTGTCCAGAGCGAAGCGGCGGCGGCGCGTCAATGCCCCTCGGCGGGTGCGGGCAGGCGCGCGAGGAGCGCGACGAGCTGCGCCTGACTGGTCGCGCCGGTCTTGCGGAAAATGCCCTTCAGGAGGAAGCGGACGGCGTTGAGGCTGACCGCTCTGAGGGCCGCGTAATCGCGGAGCGTGTCGCCGCGCGCGAGCGCTACCGCGAGGCGCGCTTCGGCGGGGGTCAGTCCGAACCATTGCGCGACGCGGTCGATTTCGACCACCGGGGTTTCGCCCGGCGCGCTGCCGAGCGTGACGATCAGCGAGGCGCCGAGGCGGACGCCGCCGAGCTGCTGCGCCGACTGGCGTGTGACGCGCGCGACGAGCACGGGACATTCGGCGCCCGCGGGGTCCCTCGTATGAAAGGCGAGGCCGGTCGGATCGGGACTTTTGACGAGATCGAGCAGCCGTTTCTGGCTGGCGGGATGCGTGAAGGCGAAGCGGTCGTGCATGGTGCGGACGAAGCCCGCCTGTTCGTAGCGCGGCGCGCGGTTGTTCGCGGCGAGGATATTGAGCTGGTCGTCGAGGCTGAAGATCGCGAAGGGCGCGGCGTCGGCGGCGGCGCGCGCGGCGCCCGCGGCGAGGTCGAGCGAGGCGATGCGGTCGCTGATCCGCATCGCGCGCTGCATGTGCGGCGCAAGGACGCGCAGCCCGCGCTTCAGCCGATCGACATCGCGGTCGCCGGGGCCGGGGAGCATCAGTCCGAGCCGGTCGCCGTCGCGGCGGTCGAGCAACACCCCGACGAGCCGGTCGATTCCATAGGGTTTGAGGAAGTTGCGGAAGAATTCGCTCTCGTAAAATTCCTCGCGCGTCATGATGTCATAGCTGTCGACGACGCTGCCGTTGCCATAGCGCTGGAACTTGCGCGACCAGGGATGGCTGCCGGCATAGACCGCGGTGTAGATTTCCTGGATGCCCGCGGCGAGGCCGGTCGCGGCAACGAAACGCGCGCTCGGCGGATTGCTGCTTTCCCAGAGGATGAAGGCGGCTTCCCAGCTGAGCGGGCAGAGGGTGCCGGTGATGCGGGCGAGGGTCTCGTTCCAGCTTTCGGGATGGAGCACCGAATCGTAGATTTCGCCGATCAGCGTATTGAGCACGTCCCATTCGGCGGGCGCGTTGTGATCGCTCGGAAAGGTCGGAACCGGCTCGCTCTGCATGCACTTCCCCCCAGAAGACCCGCAGCCCGCCCATTGGATAGGAGTGGAGACGTGATGGCAAGCGCAAAGCGACAAAATGAAAATATTCTGTCTCCTACCCACGTGGGTAGCGAAACAATCCGCCGAATCGGCCATTGATTGGGTGCGACCCGAGGAGGGTGGTCCCAAGGCCATCTTGCTCTCTTGAAGTCCGCCGGCTTGCCGGCGGGCTTCATTTTTGTGCGCCGGGCGCGCGCTGAGCGCGGTCAGAAGCGAAAGAAATAGGGCATGGTTTCGAGCGTCTCGACGACCTTGCATTTGGCGCCTGCGCTCTTGCAGCTATCCATCACCGAGCGTTTTGCGCCGCCGGGGGTGCCTGCGAAGCCCGCATAATATTGCCCTTCCTTGTCGCGCGCGATCGCGAAATGGCCGTTTGCGCCCCACAGGCCGACGACGCAGTCACGCCCGCCCGCCTCGCGGCACGCCGTCATCGCGTAGCTTTCGGCCTGTTCGCGGTTGTCGCCGCGCAGCGCGCCATAGCTATAGCCGGGCTGACCCGATGCCGAGCGCCAGAAGGCGATCGCGGCGAAGCTGTTGACCATATAGCCGCCGACATAATCCTGTTTCTCTTGCTGGAACGGGATGACCTGACCCGGCGGGGCGACGTCGCCGCCGCCATACATCTGTTGCAGCACCTGCGGCGGCGGGGCGTTGCAGGGGAGGCCCTGCGCGCAGGGAATGCCCTGAACGGGCGTCATCTGTGCGGCGGCGGTCGTCGCGAACAGGGTGGTTGCGAGAGCGGGAAGGGCAAGACGGCGCATCGGGTCAACCTCGCTGTTTTTCGATCCCCCCGCGCACAGGGGGTATCGAATTAAATCAGCGAGATAAAGCCCGGATCAGCGGATGCGCTGGCCGCCCTTCCACATCATCGTTGCGCGGCCCTGCACCGGCATGCCGTCGAACGGGGTGTTGCCCGCCCACGCCGCCATCTTTTTCGCGTCGACCTGCCAGGGCGTCGCGTCGTTGACGAGGATCAGGTCGGCTTCCTTGCCCACGGCGAGGCTGCCCGCGTCGACGCCGAGCAGGCAGGCGGGGGTGCCCGCGAGCAGTTCGAAAAGCCGGCCGGGCGAGACATGGCCGTCGCGCACGAGGCCGAGGCCGAGCGCGAGCAGGGTTTCGGCGCCCGCCATGCCGGGCAGCGCCTCGGCGAAGGGCAGGCGCTTGTCTTCGGGGCCGCGCGGGTCGTGGCCCGAGGCAAGGACGTCGATCGTGCCGTCGGCGATCGCCGCGAGGCAGGCGTGGCGGTCATCCTCGCTGCGCAGCGGCGGCGAGAGGCGTGCGAAGGTGCGGAAATCGCCGATCGCGGTGTCCGACAGAAGCAGATGCGCGGGGGTGATGCCGCAAAGCACGGGGAGGCCCTTCGCCTTGGCGGCGCGGATCAGGTCGAGCCCGCGGGCGGTCGTGACCTGCCGGAAATGGACGGGCGCGCCGGTTTCCTCGACGAGCGCGAGGTCGCGCGCGATTGCGATCGCTTCTGCCATCGCGGGGGCCGAGGCGAGGCCGAGGCGCGTCGCCATCTCCCCGTCGGTCGCGACTGCGCCGGCGGTGAGACCCTCGTCCTCGGCATGGATGATCGTGACGAGGCCGAGCGAGGCGGCATAGCTGAGCACGCGGCGCATCACGCCGCTGTCGGCGATGCGGCTGCGGCCGGTGGCGATGGCGCGCGCGCCGGCCTGTTTCATCAGACCGATTTCGGCAAGTTCCCTGCCTTCGAGGCCCTTGGTCGCGGCGGCGAGCGGGTGGACCCAAAGGTCGGGCTTGCCGCCCTTGGCGGCGCGCTCGACCAGCCCGGCGCCGTCGAGCGGGCCGTTGTCAGGCATCAGCGCGGCGCGCGTGATGCCGCCGAAGTGGAAGGCGGGCTTGTCGGTCGCGAAGACGCCGAGGTCGATGATGCCGGGGGCGAGCCACTGGCCCTTCGCATCGACGGTTTCGGTGCCGTCGGGGATTTCCGCCGGATCGAGCGCGGCGATGCGGCCGTCCACGACGAGCAGGCTGCCTGGACGCGGTGTGTCGCCGTCGATCAGCATCGCGCCGATGATGTGGAGCGGCTTCAGTTCCATCCGGCGACTCCCCGCTTGCGGCGCGTCAATATGTCGAGACACGCCATGCGCACCGCGACCCCCATTTCGACCTGTTCGGTGATCGTCGAACGGACCGGGTCGTCGGCGACGCTGCTGTCGATCTCGACCCCGCGGTTCATCGGGCCGGGGTGCATGACGATCGCATCAGGTTTGGCCTTTTCGAGGCGTTTGGGGGTGAGGCCGTAGAGCGCGTGATATTCGCGCGCGCTGGGGAGGTAGGCGCCGTCCATACGCTCGTTCTGGAGGCGGAGCATCATCACGACGTCGGCGTCCCTGATGCCCTCATCCATATCGGTGAAGGTGGTGACGTGCATCCGCTCCATCGCGGGCGGGGTCAGCGTCGGCGGCGCGACGATGCGCACCTCGTTGCCGAGCAGGGTGAGCGCGAGGATGTTCGAGCGCGCGACGCGGCTGTGGAGCACGTCGCCGCAGATCGCGATGGTAAGGCCCTCAACCTTGCCTTTGCGGCGGCGGATCGTGAGTGCGTCGAGCAGTGCTTGCGTCGGATGCTCGTGGCGGCCGTCGCCCGCGTTGAGCACGGGGCAATCGACCTTGCCGGCGATGAGCTGGACCGCGCCCGAACTGCCATGACGGATCACCATCGCATCGGCGCGCATCGCATTGAGCGTCATCGCGGTGTCGATCAGCGTTTCGCCCTTCTTCACGCTCGACTGCGCGGCGTGCATGTTGACGACGTCGGCGCCGAGCCGCTTGCCCGCGATTTCGAACGACAGCAGGGTGCGCGTCGAATTTTCGAAAAAGGCGTTGATGATGGTGAGCCCGGCAAGCCGGTCGTCGTGCTTCGCGGCGCCGCTGCGGTTCAGTTCGACCCACTCTTCGGCGGCGTCGAGGACGTAGGAAATCTCCCACGGAGTGAGTTGGGCGATGCCGATGAGGTGGCGATGGCGAAAGGCATCGCCGCCGGGCGGATAGTCGCTGGCGGGTCGGGTTTTTGCGCTTGTCATTAAAGCCGAGCGTTTAGGTGGCGGCGCGCAAATAGGCAAGCGCAGAGGCGAGCCATGGATCCAATATTCCGAGCATCCAGAGGATCAGCAGGACGATCTGGAGCCAGAGCCAGACCATCATCCACGTCGCGAAGGGTTGTTTGCGCGTTTTGTGGCGGATGATGCGGGACGCGGCGAAGGTGCCGAAGCCGCCGCCCAAAAATGCCCAGCGCAGGAGCGTGCTTTCGGGGATGCGCCGCGCGCGCGTTTCGGCGCGCCGCTTGTCCACGACCATCAGGGTGAAGGCGACGATATTGGCGGCAAGCAGCCAGAGGAAAAGATAAGGGGTCATGCGCGTGTCGCTATTGGCGGATCAGGGCGTCGATCGCGCCTTGCAGGATGAAGGCGGCAGCGGCGCTGTCGACGCGCTCCGCGCGTTTGGCGCGGCTGACGTCGGCGGCGATCATCGCGCGCTCGACCGCGGCGGTCGACCAGCGTTCGTCCCAGAGGAGGAGGGGGAGGGCGAGCGGAACGAGGTTGCGCGCGAAGGCGCGCGTGCTCTGCGTGCGCGGGCTGTCGCTGCCGTCCATATTGAGCGGCAGGCCGACGACGAGGCCGACGATATTGTGCTGCGCGATCAGCGCTTTCAAGGTTTCGAAGTCGAGCGAGAATTTCTTGCGGATGATCGTCTTGTCGGGGGTCGCAAAGCTCCAGTTCACGTCGCAGAAGGCGACGCCGATGGTTTTCGTGCCGACGTCGAGTCCCGCAAGGCGGCCGCCGTTCGGGAAAAGTGCGGCGAAGTCGGGGGCGGCGGCGGTGATCATGCGCTGCCCTTATCGCCTAAATCCGCCATGCTGAACCTGTTTCGGCATCGATGGCCCGATCTCGCGACCATAGACCCCGGATCAAGTCCGGGGTGACGAGGCTGGAGCCGTGGGTGCCGCCGGACGCGTCGGGTGTGCCACCGGCGCCGCCGGCGGCGGCACCGGCGAGGGCTTGCCTTCATAGGTCGCGAGGCGACGGAGCGCGTCGGCGCGGACGTTCGCCCAGAACAGGGTGATGTCGTAGACGTGGTAATTGTTGCCGGGGAGCACATAGCCCGCGACGACATAATCCTTGGCGATGTCGGCGTCGCCGATCATCAGGAAGCCGCGCGTGTCGTCGCATCGGGCGCCGATCCTGCCCGCGATCAGCGAACCCGACCTGAAGCCTTCGGTCGGCTTGAGCGTGCCGATATTGGCCTCTGCCGGGGCTTCGGTGTCGGGGATGCCGGTGAGCGGGTTGGTGCACAGCATCCGCGTTTCGGCGCGCGGGCGCCCGTCGAAACCGATCGTGCCGTCATAGGCGGCGGTGACCATCGCGGGATCGGCGGGATCGGCGAAACTCGCCCAGCCGAGGATGCAGCCCTTTTGCTCGGGGGTCTGGCACGCGGGGAGGCCAAGGCCGGCGAGGTCGGTGTCGAGGCTGATCGGCCAGCCGATAACATAGGCCGCGACAATGCGTTTCGCGAGCGGGGTGCCCGCGATCTTGGTGCGGAGCAAGGTGGTGAGGTGGAGCGCGCCCTGACTGTGACCCGCGAGGATGATCGGCTTGTTCTTCGGCTGTGCGGCGAGGAAGGCGTCGAACGCCTCCTCGACGTCGCGGTACGCCGAATCGATCGCCTTGCCTGCGGTCACGCGGTCCTCGGCAAGGAAAGCGCCGAGCGTCGCCTGACGATAGCGCGGCGCCCAGATCTCGCCGGCGTCGGCAAAGGCGCTCGCCATGCCCTGTACGAAGAGGTTGGCGCGGTGGTCCGAATCGCGGTCTTCGAGCGGGGCGTTCCAGCTCGAACGGCTGTAATAGCTGGTCGGGTGGACGAAGAAGACCGCGGCATCGCCCCTCGTGAAGGGGGTTCCGGTTGCCGCCTCGGCGGCCCTGGCAGGCGGGATCAGCGGCGCTGCGGCTTTTTCTCCGGGAAGCTCGGTGCCGGGGGTTTCGCTGCCGTCGGCGGCGGGGCGCCACGCCGAGGGATCCTGTTCCATCCCCGGCCGCGCGAACCACATCTTGGGATCGTCATAGGCATTGGGCGCGACCGCGGCCTGCGGCTTGAATTCGGTGCTGGGGACGAAGGCGGTGCGCGCGAGCCAGCCGGGAAAGAGCTGGTACACGACCCCGGCGGCGAGGATCAGCAGGATGATGGCAGCGATGACGTAGAGAAATTTGCGGGCCAAAAGGCGCTCCATACGGTCGGGGGGAGAGTGCGGCGCAGCTTTGGCTTGCCGTGCGCCGCGAAACAAGCCCAGATGTGGGGCATGACCGATGCTGCCGCAACCGTGTCCGCCCCCGATTCGGCTCCGCCCGTCTCGGCCCGCCTCGATGCCAGCGATCTGCCCTGGCCGCAGCGACCATGGATCATGGCGGCGATCTGCGCGCTCGCGGGGCTCGCCTTTCACCTGACGATCGACTGGCGTTACGCGCCCGATCACGACCCGGGGCGCAACGCACTGGCGGCGTTCATCACCGTGTCGACCCTCGTGTTCGTGCTGGGCGTCGAACTGCGCCGCTGGTTGTGGGCGCTCGGCTTTGCGCTGGCGTGGGGCGTGGTGATCGCGCTGATCGTCTGGACCTCGGTCGGGTATAACGTCAACGCGTCGGTGTTCGAATGGCCTTTCTGGTCGGGGCTGCTCGCGGTGCTGATCGCGACGCCGCTGTTCCAGACGCGGCGCGACGTCGCGCCCGACTGGCGTTTCTGGAAGCTGTGGCAAATGCCGTATGAGCGGCTGCACAGCCATGCGTGGACCGATGCAGTGATCGGGGCGGCGGGGCTGGCCTTCACCGGGCTGACCTTCCTGCTCGTGCTGCTGATCGGTTCGATGTTCAAGCTGATCGGCATCAATCTCGTCATGGAAGCGTTCGAGACCGGCTGGTTCCCGTGGATGCTCGCGGGGGCGGCGTTTGGCGGCGCTGTCGGCCTGCTTCGCGAGCGCGACAGACTGGTGGCGACGCTCCAGAAGCTGGTGATGATCGTCCTCGCGGTGCTGGCGCCGGTGCTGGCGGTCGCGGTGGTGCTGTTCCTGCTGTCGCTTGTCGGCACGGGGCTGAAGCCGCTGTGGGAATCGGGCTTTTCGACCGCCGCGCTGATGATGGGGGCGGCTGCTTTCGCCGTGCTGCTCGTCAATGCGGTGATCGGCAACGGGCGCGAGGAGCGGTCGGGCAACCGTTTCTTGCACGGCGCGGCGGCGGTACTCGTCGTCGCGGTGCTGCCGCTGGCGATTATCGCTTTCTATTCGATGCATTTGCGCGTGATCCAGTACGGCTGGACACCCGAGCGCATCTGGGGCGCGACCGCGGCGATGATCGCGCTCGCTTATGGTTTTGCGGGGCTTTGGGCGGCGGTGAAGGGGCGGTGGGACTTTGACGATGTGCTGCGGCCCTTGCAGCAGAAGCTGGCGATCGCGATGATGCTGCTCGCGCTGTTTCTCGCGCTGCCGGTCATGGATTTCGGCGCGATCTCGACGCGCGACCAGCTCGCCCGGCTGAAATCGGGGGCGGTGCCGGTCGAGAAATTCGACTGGGCGGCGATGGCGTTCGATTTCGGACCCGAGGGACGCGCGGCGTTGGGGGATATTGCGAAGTCGGTCGACAAGACGAAGGCCGATCTGGCGAAGTGGGCGCTGAAGGCGAAGAACCGCTGGGAACTGAACGGTGCGGGCGACGGCCCCGATGCGAGCGATGTGACCTATGCCGCAAAGACGATCGAGCAGAAGCTGCGGGTGTTCCCTGCCGGGGCGACGCTGCCTGTGGAGGCCTACACTGCCCTCGCTACATACGGCCAGTGCAACACCGCGCCGTGCATCGCCTATCGACTGGGCGACGCGCGGATTGCGGTGGTCGGTCGCGGGAGTTCGGTCGGGTTGTTTGCGCGCGATCCGCAGACCGGAGCGTGGGGGCAGGATTATGAAGCGTTCGGGCGCGGCAGCGCGGGCCCGGGGCTGACTATCGACGATCTGGAACGGGCGAGCGTCGAGGTGCGACCGGTCACGCGGCAGCAGGTCTTCGTCAACGGCAAGCCGGTCGGGGAGAATTTTGAGTGAGTCGATCCTCCCTGTGGCGAAGCCATGGGGAGGGGGGGCCGACCGCTAAGCGGAGGGTGGAGGAGCCGCGGCGTCGCGCTATTGGCCCCTCCGTCAGCGTTTCGCGCCGCCACCTCCCCATGGCTTCGCTACAGGGAGGATCATGGTTGAAGCGATCCGGCGGGGATGCTAGCGGCGCGGCTTCGTTAAAGTTAGGGCGATCATGTCAATCGATCAGGCAACAGTAAGGAAAATCGCGTCGCTGGCGCGCATCGCGATCAGCGATGCGGAAGCCGCCGCGATGGAAGGTGAACTCAACGGTATCCTCGGCTGGGTCGAGCAACTCGGCGAGGTCGATGTGACCGGGGTCGAGCCGATGACCGCGGTGATCCCGAACACGCTGCGGCTGCGCGACGATGTCGTCGACGCCGACCCGCTGACCGGCGGCAACCGCCGCGACGATATTCTCGCGAACGCCCCTGCGCCGCAGCACGGCTTTTTCGGCGTTCCCAAGGTGATCGAATAATGACCGAGCTGACCAACCTTAAAGTTGCGGAAATCCGCGATGGACACCGCGCGGGCGATTTCAGCGCCGTCGAGGTCGCCGAGGCGTTCAACGCCAATGTCGCTGGCGCGAAGGCTCTCAACGCGTTCATCGTCGAGACGCCCGAGCATGCGATTGCGGCCGCAAAAACCGCTGACGCCGACCGCGCCGCGGGGACGCTGAAGCCGCTGTCGGGCGTGCCGATCGGGATGAAGGATCTGTTCGCGACGAACGGCGTCCAGACGACCGCCGCGAGCCATATGCTCGAAGGCTTTGTGCCGCGTTATGAATCGACCGTGTCGGCGAAGCTGTGGGACGCGGGTTGCGGGATGCTTGGCAAGCTGAACCTCGACCAGTTCGCGATGGGGTCGTCGAACGAGACCTCCTACTTCGGTAATGTCATCTCCCCGTGGAAGCGCAACGATGGCGGCAATGCCGCGCTTGCGCCGGGCGGTTCGTCGGGCGGTTCGTCGTCGGCGATCGCGGCACGGCTGTGCCCCGCAGCGACGGGGACCGACACCGGCGGCTCGATCCGCCAGCCCGCGGCGTTCGTGGGCATTTCGGGGATCAAGCCGACCTATGGTCGCTGCTCGCGCTGGGGCATTGTGGCGTTCGCAAGCTCGCTCGATCAGGCCGGGCCGATGGCGCGCGACGTCAAGGACTGCGCGATCATGCTCGAAAATATGGCGGGCTTCGATCCCAAGGACGCGACGAGCCTGAACATGGCGGTTCCGAACTGGGAAGCGGCTTTGTCAAGCGATCTCAAGGGCAAGAAGGTCGGTATTCCCAGGGAATATCGTCTGGAGGGCATCGACCCCGAAATCGATGCGATGTGGGATGCGGGTATCGCGATGCTGAAGGATGCGGGGGCCGAGGTCGTCGAGATCAGTCTGCCGCACACCAAATATGCGCTGCCGACTTACTATATCATCGCCCCCGCCGAGGCGTCGTCGAACCTCGCGCGTTACGATGGCGTGCGGTACGGTTTGCGCGACCTGCCGCAGGGCGCGGGATTGCAGGACATGTATGCCGCGACGCGCGCCGATGGTTTCGGCCCTGAGGTCAAGCGCCGCATCATGATCGGCACCTATGTGCTGTCGGCGGGCTTTTACGATGCCTATTATACGCAGGCACAGAAGGTGCGGACGCTGATCGCGCGCGATTTCGAGCAGGCTTTTGCAAGCTGCGACGTGATCCTCGCGCCGACCGCGCCGTCGGCGGCGTTCGGGCTCGGTGAAAAGACCGCCGATCCGCTGTCGATGTATCTGAACGACGTGTTCGCGGTCCCCGCGAGCCTCGCGGGGCTGCCCGCGATGTCGGTCCCCGCGGCGCTGAACCGCGAAGGGCTGCCGCTGGGCTTGCAGATCATCGGCAAGGCGTTCGACGAGCAGGGCGTGCTGAACGCCGGGCTGGCTATTGAAGAGCGGGCGGGCTTCAACGCCCGCGCCGATAAGTGGTGGTAAGATGAGCGATTATCGCATCAAGGGCGAAACCGGCGAGTGGGAGGTCGTGATCGGCCTCGAGGTCCATGCGCAGGTTACCTCCAACGCCAAGCTGTTCTCGGGCGCCGCGACGGCGTTCGGGGCCGAGCCGAACACGCAGGTGTCGCTGGTCGACGCCGCGATGCCGGGAATGCTGCCGGTGCCGAACCGCGAGTGCATCCGGCAGGCGGTGCGTACCGGCATGGCGATCGAGGCCGAGATCAACAAATGGTCGCGGTTCGACCGCAAGAATTATTTCTATGCCGATCTGCCGCAGGGTTACCAGATTTCGCAGCTTTATCACCCGCTTGTCGGCGAAGGTTCGCTGACGATCGAGGAAGATGAAAAGGCGGGGATTCCCGAGCCCAAGCGTATCGGGATCGAGCGTATCCATGTCGAGCAGGACGCGGGCAAGCTGATGCACGACCAGCATCCGACGATGTCGTATGTCGACCTCAACCGGTCGGGCGTCGCGCTGATGGAGATCGTCTCGCGCCCCGATATGCGCTCGCCTGCGGAAGCCGGGGCCTATGTGCGCAAGCTGCGCTCGATCCTGCGCTATGTCGGGTCGTGCGACGGCAATATGGAAGAAGGCTCGATGCGCGCCGACGTCAACGTGTCGGTGCGCAAGCCGGGTGACGAATTCGGCACGCGGACGGAGACGAAGAACGTCAATTCGGTGCGCTTCGTGATGGCGGTGATCGAGGGCGAGGCGAAGCGTCAGGTCGAGCTGATCGAAAGCGGCGGCACGGTGGTGCAGGAAACGCGGCTGTACGACCCCGACCGCAACGAGACGCGCTCGATGCGGTCGAAGGAAGATGCGCATGATTACCGCTATTTCCCCGATCCCGACCTGTTGCCGCTCGAACTCGACGATGCGTTTCTGGCGGAGTGCCGCGAGTCCTTGCCCGAACTGCCCGACGCCAAGCGCGCGCGCTATCTGGCGGCCGGTATTTCGGCGTATAACGCCGACGTGCTGACGGCCGAGGTCGAGAGCGCGCTGTGGTTCGACACGCTGCTCGAAACCGGCGCGAAGCCGGCTGCGGCGGCGAACTGGGTGTCGAGCGAGCTGTTCGGCGCGCTCAACCGGCTCGGCAAGGGCTTCGAGGATTGCCCGGTCACGCCGGCGCAGGCGGGCGAATTGCTCGGCCTGGTCGCCGACGGCACGATCTCGGGAACGATCGCCAAGACGGTGTTCGAGAAGATGCTCGAAAGCGGCGACGCCGCGGGCGTGATCGTCGAGCGCGACGGGCTGAAACAGACGAGCGACACCGGCGCGATCGAGGCCGAAATCGCCAAGATCCTGACCGCCAATGCCGACAAGGTCGAGCAGTATAAGGGCGGCAAGGAAGCTTTGTTCGGTTTCTTCGTCGGGCAGACGATGAAGGCGATGCAGGGCAAGGCGAACCCGCAGGTCGTCAACGAACTGCTGAAAAAGGCGCTCGGCTGAGGATGCGCGCGCGGCGCCCGGCGCGTTAGAAGCGCCGGGTCCCCGCGGCCCAGTCACCGCTGTCGCACTGGCCCGAGAAGTTGGTCGTCGCCTGAATCGTAATCCGGCCCGAGCGCCGGTCGATCGTCAGCTTCGGCTTGTTCAGGCCGTTGATCCGGTAGCTCGCGGTGATCCGGTCGGGAGTGACGACGAGGTTGTCGAGGTCCCACCAGCCGTGATCGTCGCCGCTGTGGATCGGGGCGACCAGTTTGGGCCCCAGATGGATGCGGCCCTGATCGCCGTAGAGTTCGATCTGGACGTCACTGGTGAAGCCCTGTGCGCTGTTGCCGACCTCGTTACTCCACTCCCATTTATGATCCCACGGGTTCCACTTGTACGTCGGTTTGGCGGTGACCGTCGGCCGCGTGCCCGCCCCGTAGCAGACGAGGACGAGCGAACCGGGGTCATAATATCCGCGCTCACCGGGCTGAACGCTATGATCGGCGGGCCGGACATATTCGGTGTCCGCGTCGCGGCCGCTGTCGCAATTTGCGGCGGGAACGGCGGTGATCGCCGAATAGCGCCCGTCCATCGTCGCGACCGAGATGCAGCGACCGGCGCGTTCGTTCCACCAGAAGACGAAGCGCGTGTCGCGCACGACATTCCCGCCGCGGCTTTCGTATCCGCGCGCGAGCAGCTGGGTTTCGCCGCTCGATCCGCGGGCGCCGACGAGGTCCGCGACGTCGGGCGCCGACTGCGCGGCGGCGCTCATCGGCAGGGCGATGGCGGCGAGGGCGAGAATGACGGCGGTCGAACGCATGGCGGGGCTCCTGTGGCCGGTGAGGGAAGGCAGGGATTAACAGCGAACCGGGGCGGGCGGAAGCGCGTTGGTTCGCGATCCCCCTTGCAGCGGGCGCGGTGCTGTATCATGCACAGCGGCGGGGGCGGGGAATCATCGGGCCCCCGTAAATAGGGGGGGATGAATGGAGTCCGTTAAGATGGGCGGCCTGTTGCTGGCCGCCGCCGCCATGCTGGCGAGCCCGGTTACGGCGCAAGAGGCCGCAACAAGCACCGATGTCACGAAAATCATACCCGATCCCGCCTCGGTGGTGATGCCCAAGCTGGACTTCGCCGAGACCGACGCCGACCGGGCCGATTACGACAAATATTTCTATTTCCATCGCGCCGATACGGGGTTCGAGGAAGCGCTGGCCGACCTGCGCGAATGCGACGGGATGGCGCAGGGGCTGCAAAGCGGCTTGCAGTACCAGCAGGTACCTTATCCCTATGCCGGGACGATGGCGGGCGCCGCGGGCGGCCTGCTGGGCAGCCTGATCGCCGAGGCGGTGGTCGGATCGGCCAACAAGCGCAGCCTGCGCCGCACCAATATGCGCCGCTGCATGGGGTATAAGGGCTATGCGCGCTATGGCCTGCAAAAGGACCTGTGGCAGGAATTCCACTTCGAGGAAGGGTTTTCGAGCGAAGAGGAAAGCAAGCGCCAGGCGATGCTGGCGCAGCAGGCGAAGGTGGCTTCGGGAACGAAGCCCGCGACGGGGGAGCTGGGAATATGATCGCGCGTTGCCTGATGATCGGCGCCGCGGCGCTGCTGTTGCCGTCGATGTCCGCAGCGGCCGCCGAAAAGCCCGCAAAGAAAGAAAAGAAGGAGAAATGGGCGACAAAGGCGATCACCGACAAGCCGCAGCCGGTGACGCTCGACCCTGCCAAAGCCTATATTCTGGTGCGCTCGCCGGGCCAGATCGCGCCGGTCTTGATGCGCCTTCCGAGCGACGAGGCCGCCGCAGCGCATGAAGCTGATCGGGCGGCGGCGTTTGCCCGTGCGCATCTGTCGTGGCGAAAGCGCGTCGCGTCGATCGAACTCGAAGCGAAAGTGGGCGGGAACGACCCAAGCAAGCGCCGGAAGCCGACCGAGCCGACCTTGGAGAACTTCGGTTATCCGAGCTATGAGCAGAAGCACACGATGTACCTCGGCCCGCAAAACCGCTTCAGCAAGGTCGACGGGTCGGTGTACCTCCAGGAAGCGCCGCCGGGCGCCTATATTTTCTATGCTGTCGGCGCCACCTGTGCCTGCCTCGGGACGGTTTCCTTCGACGCGCCGGCGGGCAAGGTTGTCGCGCTCGACCTTCTGCCCGTGAACAACCCCGATGGAACGACGCCCTTCCAGCTCGGCGGCGCGACGTTTGCCGATGCGCGGCTGCCCGCGGGGAGCGTGCTTCCGGCGGCGCTCAAACCCGCAGGGCCGCGGGATAACTGGTTCGGGATCACGGTCGACCGGGTGATGCCGGTCGCGGGCGTTTTCACCTATGTGCGCGGCAAGCAGGTAGCCGAAGTGGCGGAGGCTGTTGCTGCTGCGCCCGAAGCGCCGGCCGGCGATCCGGCCGCGGGCCAGCCCTGATCGCGGGGCGGTCCGCGCGGGACCGGGCTAGCGCCCGGCTTTCCAGACGGGCCGCCCTTCCTTCACCGTTTCGAGCACTTTGATGTCCTTGATCGCGCCCCCGGGCGTCGTCAGCGGATTCCTGTCGAGGATCACGAAATCGGCGAGCAGGCCGGGCTTGATGCGACCCTTGCGATCCTCTTCGAAGACCTGCCAGGCGGGGCCGGTGGTGAGCGCCTGCAAGGCTTCATAGGCGCCGATCCGCTCGTCGGCGCCGCTGACGACGCCGGTCGGCGAGACGCGCGCCATCGACGTCCAGAGCATGAACCGCGTGTCGAGCGGGGTGACGCTGTAGTCGCTGTGGTTCGACGGGATCAGCCCCGCCGCGCGTGCCGAGCGGAAGGGGCTGATGAAATCGACGACCTCGGCGGGGAAGTTGGTGCGGTGGACGTCGCTCCAATACCAGGTGTGGTTCGAGAAATAGGCGGGGCCGACGCCGATGCGGGCATATTGCGGCAACTGGTCGCGGCGCTGGAACTGCGAGTGGATGACGATCGGGCGGCGGTTGTCGGCCGCCTTGATACCGAGCGCGTCGAAGCAGCGGATCGCCATATCGATCGCGGCGTCGCCGTTGGCGTGGGCGAAGATTTGCCAGCCGCGGTCGTGGACCTTGCGCGCCTGCGCACAGAATTCGGCTTCGGACAATACCGGCTGGCCGTGCCAGGGATGCGCGCCTTCCGGACTGCCGCGCGCATAGTCGCGGGTGAAATAGCCGGTGCGCGCCTGCACCGATCCGTCGAGGACGAATTTGATCCCCTGTAGTTTGACATGATCCTGATAGGTGCCGAATTTGAGGTCGGGCTGCGCGAGCAGGGCGTCGAGACCGGGCGAGAAGGGCAAGAGCGCAAGGTCGATTTTCAGCCGCTCGCGCGCCTGCGGCGAGGTGAGAAAGGCGATGTCGGCGGGCTGGGTCGCGCCGTCCTGCGCGTGCGTATAGCCTTCGGCGAAATAGGCGTTCTGCGCGGCATCGAGCGCGGCGAGCTTCTGTTCGGGCGTCGGTTGCGGCATTTTGGCGATCAGCAGGAACATCGCCTTTTCGAGCAGCACGCCGTTGAGCTTGCCTGCCTCGTCGCGGAGCATCATCCCGCCGGGCGGGACGGGGGTGCTTTCGTCGAGGCTGGCGGCGGTGAGCGCCGCGCTGTTCGCGACCGCGCCGTGGAGTGAGACGTGCAGCACGACGATCGGCCGGTCGGCGGCGACGGCGTCGAGTTCGGCGCGGGTGATGTGGCGCTTTTCGGCGAGGTTTTCATGGTCATATTGCCACACGACGATCCAGCGGCCGGCGGGGACGGACTTCGCATAGTCGCGAATCGCGGCCTGCAGCGCGGGAATGTCGGTGACGCCGGCATGCGCCTTGTCGCGCAGGTCGAGCCCGCCCGCGCTCATCGTCGCGGCGGTGAAATGCGAATGCGCGTCGATGAAGCCGGGGAGCAGGGTGGCGCCCCCAAGGTCGCGAATGGCGGCGTCTTTTCCGGCAGCCTTGCGCGCCGCTTTCTCGGTGCCGACGAAGGCGATGCGGCCCTCGCGCGTGACAACGGCCTCGACCATTTGCGGCGTCTCGCCGTCCATCGTGATGATCGGGCCGCCGCGGTAGAGCGTGGTGTCCTGCGCGATTGCGGGCGCCGTGGTCGCCAGCAGCAACGCGATGGCGGCGGTCAGTCTGTTCATGTCTCTCTCCCCGGCGCGCATCGTGGCGGCTGGGGAGGGGGCGGGTCAAGTGGTTAGCAAGCTAAACTTCGTGGTGGTGCCCTTAAACCTGCTGCGACGGCAGCTCGTCGGGGCCGCGGCCGGGCTGGTCGATATCGCCGCCGCCGGGGCGGCCGGGGATTTCGTTCGGCTGGCCGGCGGGGTCTTCGACCGGGGTCGGCTGCACCGGCTGTTCGGGCGGCGCCTGCGGTTCGATCGTGTCGGGCTTCGGTTTGGGAAGCGGGTCGGCGGCGTTGGTCATTGTCACTCTCCTCGGGTTAACCAACGAACGGGCGCGCCCACTGTTCCGCCCGTGGAACAGGCGGCTTTGTGCCCTTGCCCTCGGCGATGCGTCTGCTATAGCCCCGCGCGGCCCGCACGGGCGTGCGCGGCAGCGCGCGATTTCGTGCACCCGGCTGAAAACACCTGCGGGCGTGGCGGAATTGGTAGACGCGCTGGTTTTAGGTACCAGTATCGCAAGATGTGGGGGTTCGAGTCCCTTCGCCCGCACCAATCTGCAATGCAGGCCGGGATCATGGGGAACTCCGCCGCTCCGGCGGGGTTCGATACGAGATTTTGAGCAAGGATAAGACCAAGGCAATGAAGACCGTCGAAACGCTGAACGAAGGCCTGAAGCGCGAATATCGCGTCACCATCACCGCCAAGGATATCGACGCGCGCGTCGACGACGAGGTGAAGAGCATCGCCCCGACCGTCCGCATGCCCGGCTTTCGCCCCGGCAAGGTTCCGTCGAACCTGATCCGCAAGATGCACGGTCCGGCGCTGAGCGCCGACGCGCTGAACAAGGCGATCGACGCCGGCGTTCGCGACCTGATGGCGAAGGAAAAGCTTCGCCCCGCGCTCCAGCCCGCCGTGGCGCTCGACGATGGTTATGAAGCCGGCAAGGACGCCGAGCTGACCGTCAGCCTCGAAGTGCTGCCCGATATCGAGGCGCCGTCGATCGACGGTTTGAAGCTCGAGCGCCTGACCGTTCCCGCCGACGACAAGGCCGTGATGGCCAAGATTGAGGAATTCGCCGCGCAGATGAAGCGCTTCGAGGAAGCGCCGAAGACCAAGAAGGCCGCCCAGGGCGACCAGGTCATCATCGACTTCGCCGGCAGCGTCGACGGCGTCGCCTTCGACGGCGGCACGGGTGAAGACATGGCGGTCGAAATCGGTTCGGGTCAGCTGATCCCCGGCTTCGAAGACCAGCTCGTCGGCGTCAAGGTCGGCGACGAAAAGGTGCTGAAGGTGACCTTCCCCGATGAGTATCCGGTTGCGGACCTCAAGGGCCAGCCCGCCGAATTCGCCGTGACGGTGAAGGAAGTGAAGGTTCCGGCCGCGTCGAAGATCGACGACGAGTTCGCGAAGTCGCTCGGCCTCGAAAGCCTCGACAAGCTGAAAGAGCTGATGAAGGATCAGGTCGAACAGGAACTGAACGGCCTGACGCGCACCTATATGAAGCGCAAGCTGCTCGACCAGCTCGCCGCCGCGCACGACTTCGACGTGCCGCCGACGATGGTCGAGGCCGAGTTCAACCAGATCTGGCAGCAGCTCGAGCATGAAGTCAGCCACGAGGAAGATCCCGAAGCGGCGAAGGCGGAGCTCGAAAACGACCGCGACGATTATCGCGCGATCGCGGTGCGCCGCGTCCGCCTTGGCCTGCTCCTGTCGGAAATCGGCCAGGCGCATGGCGTGCAGGTGTCGGCGCAGGAAATGCAGCGCCTGATCATGCAGGCGGCGCAGCAGTATCGCCCCGAAGATCGCGGCCGCTTCATGGAATATGTCCAGCAGGATGCGCTCGCCGCGGCCCAGCTTCGCGCACCGCTTTATGAAGACAAGGTCGTCGACTTCCTGTTCGAAAAGGCCGAGATCAGCGACCGCGAAACCACCCGCGAGGAACTGGAAGCCGCGATCGAAGCCGACGACGACGGCCATGTCCACGGCCCGGGTTGCGGCCACGACCATGACCACGACCACAAGCCCGCCAAAAAGGCCGCCGCGAAGAAGCCGGCCGCCAAGAAGGACGCGGTGAAGGAAGAGGCCAAGGCCGAGGACGCGCCCGCCAAGAAGGCACCGGCGAAGAAGGCCGCGGCTCCGAAGGCGGAAGCCGAGGAAAAGCCGGCTGCTGCCAAAAAGGCTCCGGCCAAGAAGGCTGCCGCGAAGAAATAAGCTTCGGCTGACGATCAACAAAAAGGCCGGGTGGAGGATGCTCCACCCGGCCTTTTTGCTGTCTGTGTCCTCAACTTCGTCATTCGCTCAGATCACATCCATATTATAGCAGTGCCAGCTGAAGATCGCGGCGGCGCCGCGATGCGGGCGCCAGGCTTCGGCCAGTTCGCGCGCCTGTTTCTCGCCGGGGCGCGCGCCCAGTTGCAAGATGCGCCCGACGGCTTCCTGTACCGCGAGGTCGCCCGCGGGCCAGATGTCGGGGCGCCCTTCGGCGAAGAGCAGGTAGATTTCGGCGGACCAGCGGCCGATGCCCTTGACCCGCGTGAGCAGCGCGATCGCGTCCTCGTCGTCGGCGGGGAGGGCGTCGAAGGCGAGTTCGCCGTCGAGGATCAGCTGCGCGAGGCTTTTGGCATAACCCTGTTTCTGCCCCGACAGGCCGCAGCCGCGCAGCGTGTCGAAATCGGCCGCCGCGACGACCTCGGCCGGGCAGCCCTCGCCGAACTGCGCCTCGAGCTTGTTCCAGATCGAATTGGCCGCCGCGACGCTGACCTGCTGCCCGACGATGGTGCGGAGCAGCGTGGTGTAGCCTCGCTCGCGGATGCGCGGTTCGGGATAGCCCACGTTGCCGAGCGCGCGCGCGAAGTTTGTATCGCGCGCCGCGAGCGCGTCGATTCCCGCGTTCAGCTGTTGCTGGCTGAGGCCCATCGCATATTCTCCTTTTGTTCCTAAGGCTATCACTAGCAACGCTTGATTTGCCGCGCAACGCGCGACATAGCGCCAGCGACAACGAAGATATGGGGACGAGCATGGCCAAGTTGATTGTCGTGACGCGCGACGGGACCGAACATGAGATCGAAGGCGACACGAGCCTGACGGTGATGGAAAATATCCGCGACGCGGGCTTCGACGAACTGCTCGCGCTGTGCGGCGGTTGCTGCTCGTGCGCGACGTGCCATGTCCATGTCGAAGCCGGCGCGACCGACCAGTTGCCCGCGATGAGCGAGGACGAGAACGACCTGCTCGATTCGACGACCGACCGCGACGAAGGTTCGCGCCTGTCGTGCCAGATCCCGTTCAGCGAGGCGCTCGACGGCCTCCGCGTGCGGATCGCGGCGGAAGACTGACCTATACGGTCGCCCCCGCGAAGGCGGGGTGCGCTATCATCCATTCAGAAGGTGAGCGATCCCGGCTTTCGCCGGGATGACGATCAGCCTTGCGCCGTCGCGACCGCGTAGAGCGCGATCGCCGCGGCGTTCGAGATGTTGAGGCTCTCCATCCGCGGCGAGATCGGCAGTTTCGCCAGCACGTCGCAATGCTCCATGACATTGTGCCGCATCCCGTCGCCCTCCGAACCGAGGACGAGCGCGACCTTGCTGCCGTCGAGCGTCGAGGCGAGCGTCGTTTCGGTGTCGCCCATCAGCCCTATGCGCCAATATTGCGCCTCGGCGATTTCCTCCAGCGCGCGCGACAGGTTGACGACGCGCACCCACGGCACGGTTTCGAGCGCGCCCGAAGCCGAGCGCGCGATGACGCCGCTTTCGGGCGGGCTGTGGCGGTCCTGCGTGATGATCGCGGCTGCATCGAACGCCGCCGCCGAGCGGAGCACCGCGCCGATATTGTGCGGGTCGGTGACCTGATCGAGGATGACGAGCGGTCGCCGGCTGCCGGCGTCGGCTTCTTCCTGGAGCAGGTCGCCGAGATAGACATTCTCGAGCGGGTCGACCTCGATCACCAGCCCCTGATGCGGCGCATCGCGCGCGACGAGTCGCGCGAGGTCGGTGACGTCGGCGTAGCTGATCGGAATCACGGGCGGCAGGTCGAGCTGCCCCAGCGCTTCGCGCGTGCCCCAGATGCGTTTGACGGTGCGTTCGGGGTTGGCGAGCGCGGCCAATACGGCGTGACGGCCCCAGAAACGGATGGGCTGGCCACGCGTGCTCGGGCCCTGCGGGCGGCGGTGACGGGAAAATTGTCTCATAGCGCGCGCCTTTCCCATGACTGGCATTGACAGGCAAGCCTCGTTTCGCCATTGGACCGCTTCCCAACGCGGACCCCATGGACAGGTGGCCGAGTGGTTAAAGGCAGCAGACTGTAAATCTGCCCGGGTTTCCGTACGCTGGTTCGAATCCAGCCCTGTCCACCACCGCCCCGCGAGGGCGCTGCAAGCCGCTGAAGGCACAGGTCTCCGATTTTTCGCGGCTCTTGATGATTGGCCGCGCATCCCGCATTCCCGGTGCATGAGCAAGCCTAGCCAGAGTCCCAAGGGGCTGCGCCAGTTCCTCGATATCGAACAGCAGGCCGCGTGGCTGGAGGGAAGGGTGGAGCCGGCCGACGCCGAGGAGCGGCACGATTCGATCGAGCAGCGGATAAAATACGCGCCTCGCTTCGGGAAATTGCTTCGCCGGCCGCAGGCGTCCGGGCTGTTCGAGATCCTCGAGCTATACGGCCGGACGTGCATTCCCATGCCCCGCGCGACGGAGCGCGCCTATTGGTCGGTTTCCTGCCTGCCATCGACGTCGGACAAGCCGTTGGTTCGCGTCAATGCAAGCTGGATGGAGCTGTTCACCCTCTATGCCGACGGGGACGACCTTCGCGCGCGGTTCATCGTGCATCTTTCGGATCTGACACCCGGCGGCGTGCTTGTGCCCGAGGCGGTCGACGAGGCGCTGTTCGAGGCGTGCGTCCGGGAGCCCGAAAATGTAAGCGTCTCCTCTCCGGAGGGCCCCGACATCTCGATCGTCAGGATCCGGGGCATGGCGTCCATCGGGGACTTCCTCACGGCTGCTCGCGCTGTGCGCATCATCCGGCGGTTCAACCTGACGCACATGAACCGCGGCAGGAACGCCTATCAGGCCAGCCACTCCTATAGCGTGGCGGACTATATGCTGGGGGAAGGCACTCGCTGAGGTGCGATATCCGGCGCGATCAAGCCCGGCAGGCGGGCATCTCGTTTACATCGAGCGGGGCGGCCGCGCTCAATTCCAGTCGCGTGCGAGGAAACGCGCCTTTGCGCCACCGAGGACGGCGATGGCGCGATCGATGTTGCGCTCTCTCGCCGCATCCGATTTCAGATTGGCGAGGTAGCGCAGGACTTCTTTCCGGAGGTTCGGCGGGAGGCTGTCCCAGCGGTCCCTGACCCCGGCGTCTTCGTCGAGGCGCGCCGCAAATTCCGGGGGCATGTCGTCTTGCGGTCCGCTGCGGTAGTCGGGATCGAAAAGGACCGAGACGTCGACGGTGTCGCCGACATCGGTGCCCGATGCCTTGCGGACGACACCGTCGAGATAGAGATAGAAGCGTCCGTCGCCCGCCGGCATCATGTTGACCCGCCAGGCGGGCTCCGGCTGGCCGTTCACCTGCATCAGCACGGGCAGGGGCTTTTTCCAGCCGGGCTTGATCCGTCGTGCCCGCGCGGCGCTGACCATCACAAAGGGATTGATCCCCCTGCGTTCGATCTTCGCCCTGAATTGCATCGGGTCGGGGTCAGCCGATCGTGCTTGCGAGTTCGCGGTTGAGCCAAAGGGCGACAAGCGTGCCGACCGCGCCCGAAAGCAGATAGGCGCCCGCGGCGATCAGCCCGAACTGGCTCGACAGCCAGAGCGCGACCATCGGCGCGAAGCCCGCACCGAACAGCCAGGCGAGGTCGGAGGTGAAGGCCGAGCCGGTATAGCGGTGGCGCGGATGGAAGTTCGACGACAGCGCGCCCGACGACTGTCCGAACGAGAGGCCGAGCAGCGCGAAGCCGAGGATCATGAAGGTCGCCTCGCCGATTTCGCCGGCGTCGAGGAGCTGCGGTGCGAAGCCGCTGAACACGGCGATGGCAGCCGCCGTGCCGGCGAGCAGCGTGCGGCGCCCGATGCGGTCGGCGAGATAGCCCGACGCGATGATCGTCCCGATGCCGACGACCGCGGCGACCGCCTCGATCATCAGGAAGCGCACGGGGGTTTCGTCGGTGAACAGGAACACCCATGAGAGCGGATAGACGGTGACCATATGGAACATCGCGAAGCTCGCGAGCGGCGCGAAGGTGCCGATGAGGATCGTCTTCCATTCCGACCGCACCGTTTCGAGCAAAGGTGCGGGCTGGAGTGCGCGGTTCTCGAACAGTTCGGCATATTCGGGGGTCACGACGATGCGCAGCCGCGCGAAGAGCGCGACGACGTTGATCGCGAAGGCGACGAAGAAGGGATAGCGCCAGCCCCACGCGAGGAAATCCTCCGCGGGCAGCGCCGAGATCAGGAACATGAAGAGCAGGCTGGCGACGATGAGGCCGAGCGGCGCGCCGAGCTGCGGAATCATCGCATACCAGCCGCGCCTGTTTTCGGGCGCGTTCAGGGCGAGCAGCGAGGCGAGACCGTCCCACGAGCCGCCGAGCGCGACGCCCTGTCCCATGCGGAACAGTGCGAGGAGCAGCGCGGCGCCGATACCGATCGATTCATAGCCGGGCAGGAAGGCGATCGCCGCGGTCGAGCCGCCGAGCAGGAAAAGCGCGATGGTGAGCTTCGCGCCGCGGCCATAGGCGCGGTCGATCGCGGTGAAGATGATCGTGCCAACCGGGCGCGCGACGAAGGCGAGCGCGAAGATCGCGAAGGACCAGAGCGTGCCGGTCAGCGGATCGAGGTGCGGGAAGACCAGCTTCGGGAAAACCAGCACCGATGCGATCGCATAAACGAAGAAGTCGAAGAATTCGGAGGTGCGGCCGATGATGACGCCGATCGCGATTTCGGCCGGGTCGATGCGGTGGGCGCCCCCGTGGTCGTCAGCGCCGTGGAGGGCGCGGGCGTCGCGTTCGACCTCGGTGGTGGGGACGGTATCGGCAGCCATGGCAACAATCCTTGAGCTGGCGCCCTCCGCAAGACAAGATGCGGCGGCACGAGTCGGTCATAGGGCAAAATCGCCCGGAATGAAAATGCCCCTGCGCGATGATGAACGGTCGCGGGATTGGACAAAATGTCCTATGTGCACTGCAACAAAGGAGGCCTAGGCGCGCATCATGCCAAGCAATCTCCCCCGTTTTTCCGCCCGATTGCGGCTTTTGCCGCTGCTCGCCGCGCTGCCTCTGTTGTCGGGCTGCGGGCTGATTGTGCTCGATCCGGCCGGCGACGTCGCGCGCCAGCAGGGCGATCTGATCATCCTGTCGACCGTGCTGATGCTGCTGATCATCGTGCCGGTGATGGCGCTGACGATCTTCTTCGCGTGGAAATATCGCGCGTCGAACAAGGAGGCGACGTACAAGCCCGACTGGGACCATTCGACGCAGCTCGAACTCGTGATCTGGTCGGCGCCGCTGCTGATCATCATCTGCCTTGGCGCTGTGACGTGGGTCGCGACGCATTTGCTCGACCCCTATCGCCCGCTCGCGCGCACCGCGCCGGGCAAGCCTGTTGCGGCCGAGGTGAAGCCGCTCGACGTGCAGGTCGTCGCGCTCGACTGGAAATGGCTGTTTATCTATCCCGAACAGGGCGTGGCGACGGTGAACGAGCTGGCTCTGCCGGTCGATCGTCCGATCCGTTTCCGCATCTCTTCCTCGTCGGTGATGAACAGCTTTTATGTGCCCGCGCTCGCCGGACAGATTTATGCGATGCCCGGCATGGAAACCAAGCTGCACGGCGTCTTCGACAAGACCGGCGAGTTTGAAGGCTTTTCGGCCAATTATTCGGGCTGGGGCTTTTCGAACATGCGCTTCGCGGTGAAGAGCCTGCCCGCGGGCGAGTTCGACAAATGGGTCGCGACCGCCAAAGCCTCGGCCGAAGGCGACCTTAGCCGCGCCGCCTATCTGAAGCTGGAAAAGCCGACGCACAAGGAACCCGTCCGCCGTTTCGCCGCGAGCGATCCGCAGCTGTTCGACGCGGTCGTCAACATGTGCGTCGAGCCCGGCAAGATGTGTATGCACGACATGATGTCGGTCGACGCCGCGGGCGGCGCCGGCATCGCGGGCATCCAGAATGTCCGGCAGGTCACCTATGACAAGTTCGCCGCGCGCGGCACGGCCGAGGCGGCGCGCTGGAGTATGCGCTATGTCGCCGCTTATTGCAGCTCGCCGGTGATGTCGAACGACCGCCCCGACGCGAAACCGGTCGCTCCGGAAAAACTGAAGGGTGAGGGGCTTCCCCATCCTGCCAAGCCCGAACGCACGGCGCTGCGCGCACCCGTCGCCGCCGACCGCCCGATGTCCTGAACCGAGCCGAGATCAACATGACCCCGCATCCCGCACCCGAAACCGGCCCGATCCTTGGCAAGCTGTCGCTCGAGGCGCTGCCGCTGCACGAGCCGATCCTCGTCGTCACCTTCATCGGTGTCGTCCTCGGCGGCATCGCCGTGCTCGGCCTGATCACCAAATTCCGCCTGTGGGGCTATCTGTGGAAGGAGTGGTTCACCACCGTCGACCACAAGCGCATCGGGATCATGTACATGATCCTCGGCCTGATCATGTTCCTGCGCGGCTTTGCCGATGCGATCATGATGCGCATCCAGCAGGCGATGGCGTTCGGCGGGTCCGAAGGCTATCTGACCCCGCACCATTATGACCAGGTGTTCACCGCGCACGGCGTGATCATGATCTTCTTCGTCGCGATGCCGTTCATCACCGGGCTGATGAACTATGTCGTGCCGCTGCAGATCGGTGCGCGCGACGTCAGTTTCCCCTTCCTCAACAATTTCAGCTTCTGGATGACGACGTCGGGCGCGGTGCTGACGATGATTTCGCTGTTCGTCGGCGAATATGCGCAAACCGGCTGGCTCGCCTATCCGCCGCTGTCGGGAATTTCCTACAGCCCCAACGTCGGCGTCGATTATTACATCTGGGGCCTCCAGATAGCCGGGATCGGAACGACCTTGTCGGGCATCAACCTGATCGTCACGATCCTGAAGCTGCGCGCGCCGGGCATGGGCCTGATGAAGATGCCCGTCTTCACGTGGACGAGCATCTGCGCGAACATCCTGATCGTCGCGTCCTTCCCGATCCTGACCGCAACGCTCGTGCTGCTGACGCTCGACCGTTATGTCGGTACGAACTTCTTCACCAACGATCTCGGCGGATCGCCGATGATGTATGTGAACCTGATCTGGATCTGGGGGCACCCCGAGGTCTACATCCTTGTGCTGCCGCTGTTCGGGGTCTTCTCCGAAGTCACCTCGACCTTCTCGGGCAAAAGGCTCTTCGGCTATACATCGATGGTCTATGCGACGATCTGTATCACGATCCTGTCGTATCTCGTCTGGCTGCACCACTTCTTCACCATGGGGTCGGGGGCGAGCGTCAACAGCTTCTTCGGCATCACGACGATGGTGATTTCGATCCCGACGGGGGCGAAGCTCTTCAACTGGCTGTTCACCATGTACCGTGGCCGGATCCGGTTCGAGCTGCCGATGATGTGGACGGTCGCTTTCATGCTGACCTTCGTCATCGGGGGTATGACCGGGGTGCTGCTCGCGGTGCCGCCCGCCGACTTCGTGCTGCACAACTCGCTGTTCCTGATCGCGCACTTCCATAATGTGATCATCGGCGGCGTGCTGTTCGGCCTGTTCGCGGCGATCAACTACTGGTGGCCCAAGGCGTTCGGCTACAAGCTCGACGTGTTCTGGGGCAAGGTCAGCTTCTGGTGCTGGGTGGTCGGTTTCTGGGTCGCCTTCACGCCGCTCTATATCCTCGGCCTGATGGGTGTGACGCGGCGGATGCGCGTGTTCGACGACCCGAGCCTGCAAATCTGGTTCGTGATCGCGGGGATCGGTGCGCTGATCGTTGCCGCGGGCATCGGCGCGATGCTCATCCAGTTCGGCGTCAGCATCTGGCGCCGCAAGGAACTGCGCGACACGACCGGCGGCGATCCGTGGGACGGCCGCACGCTCGAATGGGCGACCAGTTCGCCGCCGCCCGACTATAATTTCGCTTTCACGCCGGTGATCCACGACCTCGATGCCTGGTACGATATGAAGAAGCGCGGGCACCAGCGGCCCACGGGCGGCTATCGCGACATCCACATGCCGAGCAACACCGGCACGGGGATCATCCTGTCGGGCTTCTGCCTCGTCATGGGATTCGCGCTGGTCTGGCATATCTGGTGGCTCGTCGCGCTGAGCTTTGTCGCGACGATCGTCGGCGCGATCTATCACACCTTCAACTACAAGCGCGATTTCGACATCCCGGCGGCGACGGTCACCGCGGTCGAGGAAGCGCGCACCCGCCAGCTGGCGGCCGGAGCCTGATGCGATGAGTGCCAAGACCATGACCGCAGACGCGCCCGTCCAGTTCTATGACCTCGACGAGCATCCGCATCCCGAGGGGCACAGCACGATGCTGGGCTTCTGGATCTATCTGATGAGCGATTGCCTCATCTTCGCGATCCTCTTTGCCTGTTACGCCGTGCTCGGCGGCAGCTATGCCGCGGGGCCGGCGCCGAAGGACCTGTTCGACCTGAAACTGATCGCGCTCAACACCGCGATGTTGCTCTTCTCGTCGATTACCTACGGCTTTGCGGTGCTCCAGATGCAGCAGGGCGAGGTGAAGGGCGTCCAGATCTGGCTCGCGATCACCGGCCTGTTCGGGCTCGCCTTCCTCGGGATCGAGCTTTACGAATTCCATCACCTGATCGAGATCGGCGCGACGCCGCAGCGCAGCGCGTTCCTGTCGAGCTTCTTCACGCTCGTCGGCACGCACGGGCTGCACGTCACCTTCGGTATCGTGTGGCTGGTGACGCTGATGTTCCAGTTGTCAAAGCATGGGCTGATCGCGGCGAACAAGCGCCGTGTGATGTGCCTTTCCATGTTCTGGCACTTCCTCGACGTCGTGTGGATCGGCGTCTTCACCTTTGTCTATCTGATGGGAGTGCTGCGATGAGCGCCGATCCCCACAATCACACCGCCGACGGCCATCACGAGATCGAGATGCCGCATGCGACGATGCGCGACTATGTCATCGGTTTCGTCCTGTCGGTGATCCTGACCGCCATCCCCTTCTGGCTGGTGATGACGATGCCGCTGAGCGCGGGTGCGACGGGCGCGATCATCATGGGCTTTGCGGTGGTGCAGATCGTCGTCCACATGGTCTTCTTCCTCCATATGACCCCGAAGGCCGAGGGCGGCTGGTCGCTGACCTCGCTGATCTTCACGGTGATCGTCGTCGTGATCATGCTCGCGGGCTCGTTGTGGGTGATGCACCATCTCAACACCAATATGATGCCGATGCCGCACGAGCCGACCAGTCAGACGGCGGGCCAGGTGCTTTGACCCGCACCCGCCGCGCGGCCTTTGCCGCCGCGGCGCTGATCGCGGCGATCGGCCTCGCGGCGCTTGGCGTCTGGCAGCTCGAGAGGCGGGTCTGGAAGCATGAGCTGATCGCCGCGGTCGACGCGCGGATCGACGCGGCGCCGGTGGCGGCGCCGGGGCCGGACACATGGCCCGCAATCGATGCGAAGCGTGATGCCTATCGCCGGGTGACCGCGACCGGCGTTTTCCGGCACGACCGCGAGACGCTGGTGCAGGCGGTGACCGACCGTGGCGCGGGGTTCTGGGTGCTGACGCCGCTCGAAACTCCTGCTTTCACCTTGCTGGTCAATCGCGGTTTCGTACCGACGAACCGGCGCGATCCGGCAATGCGCGCGGCGGGCAATGTCGCGGGGACTGCGACGGTGACCGGCCTGCTTCGCGTCACCGAGCCCGGAGGCGCCTTCCTGCGCACGAACGATCCGGCGGCGGGGCGCTGGTATTCGCGCGATGTCGCCGCAATCGCGAAGGCGAGGGGGCTCGCCCGGACCGCCCCCTATTTCGTCGATGCCGACGCGCGGCCGAACCCCGGCGGCTATCCCGTCGGCGGGCTGACCGTCGTGCAGTTTCGCGACCATCACATGATCTACGCGCTGACCTGGTTTGCGCTTTGCGGACTCAGCCTCTTTTTTGCGTGGCGGCTGTGGCGTATCCGGGATTGATGACCCGCCCGACGATCCTGCCCGAAGGCCCCGCCGGCGCCAGCGCCGGCCGCCGCAATATGGCGCTGCTGATCCAGCTGCGCTGGCTCGCGGTCGGGGGGCAGCTCGCGACGATCGGGATCGCCAGCGGCCCGATGGGCATAGTGCTGCCGCGCGCGCCGTTGCTTGCCGCGATCATGGTGCTGATCGCGATCAACTTCGCGAGTATCGCTTTGCTGCGTCGCGGCCGCGCGGTCACCAATATCGAACTGACCGCGGCGCTCTTGTTCGACGTTGCGGCGCTGGGGTGGCAGCTCCACCATAGCGGCGGGCTCGCCAATCCCTTCGCCTCGCTATTCCTGCTCCAGGTCGTGATCGGCGCGATCCTGCTGACCCCGCGATCGTCGTGGGCGATCGTCGTCGCGGCGCTCGCCGCGCTCGCCACGCTGCGCGTCGATCCGACGCCGCTCGTCCTGCCGCCGCGCTATGCCGCCGACCCTATGGAGCTGTATCTGCAGGGCAGTTTCGTCTGTTTCCTGCTGATCGCAGTGTTGCTCGTCGCCTTCGTCACACGCATCAGTCGCAATTTGCGTGACAGCGACGCCGCGCTCGCGACGAGCCGTCAGCGCGCGGCGGAGGAGGACCATATCGTCCGCATGGGGCTGCTCGCATCGGGCGCGGCGCACGAGCTGGGGACGCCGCTGTCGACGCTGTCGGTGCTGATCGGCGACTGGAAGGCCGCGCCGCGGCTGAAGGACGACCGCGAGTTGCAGGAGGATCTGGGTGACATGGATGTGGCGGTGCAGCGCTGCAAGGCGATCGTCAGCGGTATCCTGATGTCGGCGGGCGAGGCGCGCGGCGAAGGGCCGCAGCTCACGACGATGCGTGCCTCGTTCAACGAGATTGTCGAGCATACGCGCGCGGTGCGCCGCCCCGGCACGGTCGAATTCAACGACCGCTTCGGTGCCGACGTCGCGATCGTCTCGGACCCCGCGCTGCGGCAGGTGATCGGCAACATCCTCGACAATGCGGCCGAGGTGTCGCCCGACTGGACGAGTATCACGACATCGCGCGACGGCGACATGCTGGTGATGGAGATCGCCGATCGCGGGCCGGGTTTCAGCGCAGAGATGCTGGAGAATTTCGGACAGCCCTATCGTTCGACCAAGGGGCGCCCCGGCGGCGGGCTGGGGCTGTTCCTGCTCGTCAACGTGTTGCGCAAGCTCGGGGGCGGCGCCAGCGTGTCGAATCGCGATGCGGGCGGCGCGCTGGTGCGGATATTCCTGCCCATTTCGGCGCTCGCGCGCGGCGACGGAGAAACCGCATGAGCGACCGGCGGCAATTGCTGATCGTCGAGGATGACGAGGCGTTCGCGCGGACGCTCAAGCGTTCGTTCGAGCGGCGCGGCTATGATGTGCGTGTCGCGCACAGCCCCGACGCGCTCGACGGCCTGCTCACCGGCTGGCGCCCCGGCTATGCGGTCGTCGACCTCAAGCTTGGCAGCGCGTCGGGGCTTGTGTGCGTGCAGACGTTGCGCGCGCTCGACCCGGCGATGCGGATCGTCGTGCTGACCGGCTTTGCGAGCATCGCGACCGCGGTCGAGGCGATCAAGCTCGGCGCCTCCTATTATCTAGCCAAGCCGTCGAACACCGACGATATCGAGGCGGCGTTCGAACGGTCCGAGGGCAATGCCGATGCCCCGCTCGATGCGCGCCCGACGTCGATCAAGACCGTCGAGTGGGAACATATCCACCAGACCCTGGTCGAGACCGATTTCAACATATCGGAGACCGCACGCCGGCTGGGGATGCACCGCCGCACATTGGCGCGCAAGCTGGAGAAGCGGCAGATACGCTGAGCGTCGCCTCAGCCGCTCGCGACGCGGCGGAGATGGCCGTCGACGAGGGTCAGCGCAAGCGCGCCGAGCAGGCCGGTGTCATCGCCGAGACCGGGGGGCACGATGACCATTTCGGGATCGCCGCTGAAATAGCCGTTCGACGCGGTCCTCGCTTCGGCGCGGACGCGTTCGATCAGCCCGGGCGTGGCCATGACCCCGCCGCCGAGGATGATGCGCGCGGGCTCGAAGATTGCCTGAAAGGTGGCGGCGGCCTGCGCGAGATACCAGGCGATGATCCCATGCCCGGCATGGTCGGCCGGGAGTTCGGATAGCGACGCGCCCCACCGAGCCTTGATCGACGGCCCCGCCGCGAGACCTTCGAGGCAATCGCCGTGGAAGGGGCAATTGCCGGCGAAGCCCGGATCGCCGGGGTGGCGCGGCATACGTATGTGCCCCATCTCGGGGTGGCTCACGCCGTGGATCAGCCGTCCATCAACGACCGCGCCGCCGCCGATTCCGGTACCCACCGTCAGGTAAAGTACCGATTCCATTCCCGCGCCGGCGCCCCACATCGATTCGGCAAGCGCCGCGCCGTTGACGTCGGTATTGATCGCGACCGGGCAGCCAAGGGCGCGCCCGAGGGGGCCTGCGATGTCCGCGCCGCTCCAGTGCGGTTTGACCGTCCGCCGGATGTGTCCCCATGACGGCGACGCCGGATCGAGGTCGAGCGGGCCGAAGCTGGCGATGCCCACCGCCGAATAATCGTCGCCCTGCGCGCCCAGCCAGTCGATCGTCGCGGCGATGGTTTCGCCGGGGCGCGTCGTGTCGATCCGCGTCCGCGCGAGGATCTGGCGCGACGCGTCGCCGACCCCGACGACGAACTTTGTGCCGCCCGCCTCGATCAGCGCGATCCTGCCCGCCATGCCCGCTATTTCTTCTCGACGAGTTCGCGTGTCAGGAAGGCGTGGAGCATCGCCGCGCGCACCGCATCCTCGGCATGATCGGCGCCGACCGAATGGCCGCCTTCCAGATATTCGTGATAATAGACGCGGTTGCCATTCTCCATCAGCCGCGCGGCGAATTTGCGCGCATGGCCGGGGTGGACGCGGTCGTCCTTGGTCGAAAGATAGAGGAAGATTGGCGGGTATTTCACGCCCTTGCGGATGTTGTGATAGGGCGAATATTTCGACAGGAAGGCCCAGTCGCCGGGCACGTCGGGATCGCCATATTCGGCAACCCACGAGGCGCCGGCGAGCATCTTGTCGTAGCGCCACATATCCTTGATCGGCGAGCCCGAGATCACTGCGCCATAGAGGTCGGGGCGCTGCGTCATCGCCGCACCGACGAGCACGCCGCCGTTCGAGCGGCCCGAGATCGCGATCCTGCCCTTCGCGCTGACGCCGGTCTTCACAAGGTCCTCGGCCACGGCATGGAGATCGTCGAAGCTGTTCTGGCGCTTTTCGCGGAGCGCGGCCTGATGCCAGGCCGGACCATATTCGCCGCCGCCGCGGATATTGGCGAGGACATAGGCATTGCCGTCCTCGACCCAGAACAGGCCAAGCGGGCCGGCGCGGTACGGCTGGCCGGTGAGATAGCCCGGCGTCTGCGCGGCGCGGAAACCGCCATAGGCGTGGATCAGCGCGGGAACCGGCGCTTCGCTGTCCGATTTCTTTCGGACGAGGAAGTAAGGTATTCTGGTGCCGTCCTTCGAGGTCGCGAAGCGCTTTTCGACGAGCATGTTCTTCGCGTCGAAGGTTGCGGGCAGGCTCTGCACCGCTTGCGGCGCGCCGGTCTCGCCGACGGCATAGAGCGTCGGCGGCATCAGCATCGTTTCGGCGGTCGCCAGGACGATATCGCGCGCGCCGATCGTCCCCGCGAGGGTGACGGTGGCGTTGGCGGCGAGCGGCACCTCCTTCTGGCTCCAGCGGCCGGTCGCGGGATCGCGGCGCAGCGCGAACAGCTTGCCCTCGACATCGTCGAGCGCCTTCACCCAGAGGATATTGTCGGTTGCCGAGACATCCTCGACCGCCTGCGCTTTCGTCGGCGCCATCACCGGAGTGACCGCCACCTGCCGGTCGGCCGCCATATCCTCGAGCGACAACGAGATCAGCGAGCCCGCAGGGAAACCCTCGCCCAGTTCCTTGTTGAGGAAGACGATCGCCTGGCCGTCCAGCACGTCGCGGAGGCTCGCGGTGTCGGGAATGATCGTCGGATGATAGGTCTCGCCGCCGGCGACGCGGATCAGATAGTCGGTGGTGTAGAAGGTCTTGCCGCGGCTGATCATCGGCCAGCGCTTGTCACCGTCGACGAGCGCGAAGGCATTCATGCCGACATCCTCATGCGCGCCCTCGGCCACCGTCACGGCTGACGCCAGCGGCGTGCCGCGTTTCCAGCGCTTGACGATACGCGGATAGCCCGACGCGGTCATGCTGCCTGCGCCATAGTCGGTCGCGACGAGCAGGGCGTCGGCGTCCTCCCACGTCACGCTGCTCTTCGCCTGCGGCAGCACGAAACCGCCGTCGACGAAGCTTTTGGTCGTGCGATCCCATTCGCGCACGACGTCGGCGTCGGTGCCGCCGGGGCTCAGCGAAACGAGGCAGCGTTTATAGTCGGGGGCGAGGCAGTCGGCGCCGTGCCAGACCCAGCTCTGCTCCTCCGCCTTGCCGAGCGCGTCGACGTCGATCAGCGTCGTCCATACGGGCTTGCCCGCGAGATACGCGTCGAGCGGGCTCTGCCGCCACAGCCCGCGCGGGTTGGCCGCGTCGCGCCAGAAATTGGTGATCGTGTCGCCCATGACCTCGCCGGGCTCGGCGATCTGGCGGTCGTCGTCGAGAATTTCGCGCGCACGCTTGCGGTCGGCCTCGAACCCGGGGCGGCCGGTGATCAGCCGGTCGGTCGCGGCATTTTCCTTTTTGACCCAGTCGAGCGCCTTTGCGCCCTCGATATCCTCGAGCCAGAGGTAAGGATCTTTTGCGTCCTGCGCGGCCGCCGTCACGGCGGCGATCGAACAGCTGAGGGCAAGCGCGGCAAGGCTGGCGCGGATCATTCGGAAAATCTCCCCTGGGGTGTGGCGCTGCCGTGTTAGCAGCATTGCACACCTCAGGGGAAGAAGACGAAACGCCTATTGGTCGATGATGATCGTGCCGGGGTGGTGCTTGTCGAGATGTTTCTTGATGATCTTGAGATTGCGCGTGTTCGAGCGGAAGAAAAAGTCGAACGCGTCGCCGACGAGCGGAACCGCGCCGAGCGCGGTATCGACGCCGAGGTTGCCGACCATGCGCCAGATCTTCCATTTCGGCATGCCGAGGTTGCGCGCTTCCCAGATCAGATAGGCGCCCATCGTCGCGGCGATGACGTCGCCGACCACGGGAACGAGGCCGACGATCGCGTCGAGGCCCACCGGGCGGTTGATGCCGGGGATGACAAAGCTGCGTTCGAGCAGGATTTCGAGCGTCTCGACGCGTTTGCGCAGCGCCGCGGGGTCGCTGCGGTTCGAGATCAGCGCGTCGAAGATCGCGTCGGGATTCGGCGTCGAAGGGGCCATCGGGGTCCTTTCAAAAGCGCTCGAAGTTGCAGCGCCGCTGTATTAGTTGGGTATGGCAATCAAATGATTCAATGGGTGCTGCGCGCGGCCGTTCGCGCGCAGCCCGGTCAGGCGCTGCGACGCGACCGACCAGCGGAGCGGCGTCGCGAGCGGGATGAAGGGGGCGTAGCGGGCAAGCACCGCTTCGGCCTCGCCGACCTGCTGTGCGCGCTGGCCGGGGTCGATGTTGCGCGTCGCGAGGTCGATCAGGTCCTGCGCATCGCGGTTGCACAGCGTGTCGCGGCGGCACGAAAGGCGGCGAAGGGCCCACAAGGCATCGTCGTTGGGCGCAACCTCGTCGATCAGGCGGAGGTCGGCGGCCGAGGCCATCTTGACCCGGAGGCTGGGGACGCCGATCGCCGCGAAGTCGGCCGAAACATAAGCGAAGAGGATGCGCCCGCCCGGCGTGTCGGGAACGGCGATGCGCAGCGGCTCGATCATGCGCCCGGCGCCGCGCCAGGCATCGACAGCGCGCTTCGCTTGCGCGACCCGCGACGCCTCGTCGTAGTCGGCCCATGCGGGGACCAGCGGGGCGGGGCCGCCGTCGCGGGCGTAGAGCGCGGGGCGGAGCGTCACCTGCGGCTGCCATTCGGCGAGCCCGAAAGCTTCGACCAGCCGCTCGCGCCGGATCGCGCGGACGAGCGCGTCGCGGTTGGTGTCGGTCGCGAGAAAACCCTCGGCACGGACGAAGGACAGGCCGAACAGCCCGGGGACGGGATCGACGACGAGCCGCGAACGGCCGATGTTCGACGCGACGAAATAGGGCAGGGTGGAAAAGCGGCCGCCGACGACGCCGTCGGCATATCCGTTCTTGAAGCGCGCGAGCGCGCCCGCGGGCGACGTGCCGACGAGTTCGATCGAGGACGCCGGGTCGTTCGCCGCCGCTTCGGCTGCCTCCGGATCTTCGGCAAGCGGATCGGGAGCGGGCGAGAGCAACACCGCGCGGCCGATCCGGCGCGCGCGCATCGGGCCCCAGCCCATGCCTTTGTTGACGATCGCCATCGACGGCTGCGCGAGCAGTTCGAGGAGCGCGGGTTGCGGCACCGCGAGCCGGATCTCGATGACGGTGTCGGTCATCGCCTTGATCGTCTCGACCTCCGGAAAATCATCCTTCAGCAGATGGCGGCTGGCGGGCGCCAGATAGGAGCGCAGGATCGCGGCGACATCTTCGGCGGCGACCTTGCGTCCGTTCGTCCATCTGGCCTCGCGCAGACGGAAGATATAGCTGCGCCCGTCGGTGGTCACGGTCCAGCGATCGGCGAGGCCGGTGTCGATCTGCCCCTCGCCGTCATAGCTGACGAGGCCTTGCGAGGTGGCGTCGAGCAAGGCGGCGTTGGCGGCGGACAATTCGCCGTCGACCGGCGTCGAGGCGGGGTTGAGCGAGCCCATTGCGGCAATCCGGACCGGGCCGCGCTCGCCGAACAGGCCGCAGCTCGACACGGTGAGCGCAAGGCCCGCCGCCGCCGCGATCGCGGCGGTGCGTCCATGTCTGCCTTGTGCCGTCATTATGCCCTTTGCCTCCAGATACCATAAGCCAATCATAACCATGTGCTGCGAAAGCGGAATAGGGCTATCGCAACAAAGGGGAGCGAATGCAGCATCGGGCGGAAGGACAAGCGGACGAAAGCGTCGCGCTACGCATCGAGGTGGCGGGGCGGACGCTCGGCCATGTGCGCCGCCGGCTGCGCGTCGTGCCGCACGGCCTCGACGCCGTGCTGACCGGCTCGCCCGATGATCTGCCGCCCGCGGGACAGGACGGGTGGTTGCTTCGCTCGCTGCCCGGGGCGCGGCTCCCCGCGATTGCAGCGTCGATGGCGGGCTGGCTGGTCGCCGTGCGGCAGGATTATCCGCGCCACTATATCGCGATGGAAGGGAAGAGCTTCGACGATTGGTGGCAGGGCTTTTCGTCGAAGACGCGCTCGACCCTGTCGCGCAAGGCGCGGCGGCTGGCCGACCAGTTCGAAGGCGGTTTTTCGGTGCGGTCCTATCGAACCGCCGACGAGGTGGCCGGGTTCATGGCGGTCGCCGGTGCGCTGTCCGGGCGTACCTATCAGGCGCGGCTGATGCAGGCGGGGTTGCCCACCGGTGCAGCCGATGTGGCGGAGGCTGTTGCGGCGGCGGCAGCGGACGAGGTTCGTGCCTTCCTGCTGTACGCGGGCGGGCGGCCGATCGCCTATCTCTACCTGCCGGTCGAGCGCGGGGTGCTTGTTTACGCGCATCTCGGCTATGATCCCGATTTCGCCGATCTGTCGCCGGGCACCGTGCTGCATGTCGAGGCGATGCGTTTGCTCTATGACGAAGGCGGCTTTCGCGCGTTCGATTTCACCGAGGGCGATGGCGCGCACAAGGCGCAATTCGGCCGCGCTTCGGTGCCGTGTGCCGACGTCCTGCTGCTGCGTCCAACCTTGCGCAATCATGCTGCGCTGGCGGCGATGCGGGGGGTGGACGGGCTGGCGGCGTGGGGGAAGGTCGCACTCGACCGGATGGGCCTGCGGGCGGGGGTGAAAGCGCTCATCCGGCGTTGAAGCACCGGCTGCTGGTGCGGACGGCGGGACTTGAACCCGCATGACACTAGGCCGGCAGATTTTAAGTCTGCTGCGTCTACCGATTTCGCCACGTCCGCACGCGCGGTGCCGGTCAAGCCGATGGGCCGATGGAGGTCAAGCGATGTTTGCCGCTTCACGCGGTCGGGCGGCTCGGCTAGACCCGGCGGCATGACTCCAGTCCTCGAGATTTCCGGCCTCGGAAAAACTTACAAGAGCGGTCACAAGGCGTTGAGCGACGTCGACCTTATCATCAACAAGGGCGAAATTTTCGCGCTGCTCGGGCCGAACGGTGCGGGAAAGACGACGCTCATCAGCATCGTCTGCGGGATCGTGACGTCGAGCGTCGGGACGGTGACCGTCGCCGGACACGACCATGCCCGCGATTATCGCGCGGCGCGCGCGCTGATCGGGCTGGTGCCGCAGGAACTGCACACCGACGCGTTCGAGACGGTGCTGGCGACGGTGAGCTTCTCGCGCGGGTTGTTCGGCAAGCCGCGTAACCCCGCCTTTATCGAGCAATTGCTGCGCGACCTGTCGCTGTGGGACAAGCGCACATCCAAGATCATGGAATTGTCGGGCGGGATGAAACGCCGCGTGATGATCGCCAAGGCGCTCAGCCACGAACCCGAAATCCTCTTTCTCGACGAGCCCACCGCAGGTGTCGACGTCGAACTGCGCCGCGACATGTGGCAGATGGTGCACGGGCTGCGCGAGCGTGGGGTGACGATCATCCTGACCACCCATTATATCGAGGAGGCCGAGGAAATGGCCGACCGCGTCGGGGTGATCAGCAAGGGGCAGTTGATCCTCGTCGAGGAAAAGCATGCGCTGATCAAGAAGCTGGGGCGCAAGACGCTGACGCTCAATCTCGCCGAGCCATTGCAGGCGGTGCCCGCCGAGCTCGGCGACTGGAAGCTCGAACTCGCGGGTGACGGACATGAACTCGTCTATGAATTCGACAGCCAGGCCGAGGCGACGGGCGTGCCGTCGCTGCTGCGGCGGATGAGCGATATCGGCGTCGGCTTCAAGGATCTGCACACGAAACAAAGCTCGCTCGAGGATATTTTCGTCGGGCTGGTGCATGAAACCCGGGGAGACGCCGCATGACCGCGAACTGGCGCGGTGTGCGCGCAATCTATGCTTTCGAACTGGCGCGTTTCGGGCGCACCTTCTGGACCAGCCTGATGTTGCCCGTGATCACGACGGCGCTCTATTTCGTCGTCTTCGGATCGGCGATCGGCAGCCGGATGACCGAGGTGAGCAACGTGCCTTATGGCGCCTTCATCGTGCCGGGGCTGATGATGTTGACGATGTTCACCGAGAGCATCAGCAACGCGTCGTTCGGCATCTATATGCCCAAATGGACGGGGACGATTTACGAGATGCTGTCGGCGCCGCTGTCGCCGCTGGAAACGGTGATCGCCTATGTCGGCGCGGCCGCGACCAAATCGGTGATCATCGGGACAATCATCTTTGCGACCGCGCACCTGTTCGTCGACGTGCAGGTCGCGCACCCGTTGCTGATGATCGCGTTCATGATCCTGATGGCGGTGACATTCTGCCTGTTCGGCTTCATCATCGGCATCTGGGCGCAGAGTTTCGAGCAGCTTCAGGTGATCCCGCTGCTCGTCGTCTATCCGCTGACCTTCCTCGGCGGCGCCTTCTATTCGCTCGACATGCTGCCCGCGGCGTGGCGCACGGTGACGCTGTTCAACCCCGTCGTCTATCTGATCAGCGGGTTCCGCTGGACCTTCTTCGGCAAGGGTGACGTCGGCATCGAGGTCAGCATGGGCGCGGTCGCGTTCTTCCTCGCGCTGTGCCTCGGCGTGATTTTCTGGATGTTCAGGACCGGATACCGGCTCAAGAACTGAGGCCGGTATCGCGGGCCGTGACGGCCAGGGTGCGCGGTGTCAGTCGTTCAGACGCTCGCGCATTTCCTTCCCCGGTTTGAAATAGGGCACGTTTTTCGCCTTCACGTCGACCGCCGCGCCCGTTCGCGGGTTGCGGCCGGTGCGCGAGTCGCGCGATCGGGTCGAGAAGGCGCCGAAGCCCCGGAGTTCGACCCGCCCGCCCGAAGCGAGTTGATCGACAATCGAATTGAAAAAAGTGTCGACGATGCGCTCGACTTCCTCGAGCCGCAAATCGCTGTTTTCGCTAGCGATCTTCTGAACCAGTTCTGACCGGATCATGTGCTTCCCCTATGTATATATATTCACGCCATTCCCGCCGAGGCGGGCATCCGGTCGTTGCCGGCCCTTTTTGCGTGAGACCCCTCCCAACGCACGGGGAAGGTATCATGAATCACTGTCCGGTCAAAATATATCACCGCAAGAAAAAGGCCCGCAGAGGGACACTCTGCGGGCCTTTTCTTTTGCCTTGCGGCAGAAGGGTGAAATTATCAGTCCTTCTTGCCGGCCTTCAGCGCTTCGCCGAGGATGTCGCCGAGCGAGGCGCCCGAGTCCGACGAGCCGTACTGCGCGACAGCCTGCTTCTCTTCGGCGATCTGCATCGCCTTGACCGAGAAGTTCGGCTTTTTCGAGCGGTCGAAGCCGATGACCATCGCATCGAACTTCTGACCGACCTGATAGCGCTCGGCGCGCTGTTCGTCGCGGTCGCGGCCAAGGTCGGCGCGCTTGATGAAGCCGGTAGCGCCATCGTCGCCAGCCTGAACTTCGAGGCCATTGTCGCGGACTTCGAGGACCGAGACGGTGACAACGTCGTTCTTCTTCAGCGAACCGGCAGCAGCGGCGCCGCCGCCAACGGCCGGAGCACCCTTTTCAAGCTGCTTGATGCCGAGGCTGATGCGTTCCTTCTCGACGTCGACGTCGAGAACGACGACCTGCACGGCTTCGCCCTTGCGGTGGAGGTGCAGCGCTTCTTCGCCCGAGATGCCCCATGCGATGTCCGACATGTGAACCATGCCGTCGACGTCGCCCGGCAGGCCAACGAACAGACCGAATTCGGTCGCGTTCTTGACTTCGCCTTCGACGACCGAACCGATCGGGTGGGTTTCGGCGAACGCGCCCCAGGGGTTCGACTGAGCCTGCTTGAGACCCAGCGAGATGCGGCGCTTGTCGCTGTCGACTTCGAGGACGATGACGTCGACTTCCTGGCTGGTCGAAACGATCTTGCCGGGGTGGACGTTCTTCTTGACCCACGACATTTCGCTGACGTGGACCAGGCCTTCGATGCCGGGTTCGAGTTCGACGAACGCACCGTAATCGGTGATGTTCGTGACCGTGCCCGACAGCTTCGCACCGACGGGGTACTTGGCGGCGACGCCTTCCCACGGATCGCTTTCGAGCTGCTTCATGCCGAGGCTGATGCGCTGCGTGTCGCGGTTGATGCGGATGATCTGGACGCGGACATTGTCACCGATGTTGATGACTTCGCTCGGGTGGTTGACGCGCTTGTAGCTCATGTCGGTGACATGGAGCAGGCCGTCGATGCCGCCGAGGTCGACGAACGCACCATAATCGGTGATGTTCTTGACGGCGCCTTCGATGATCTGGCCCTCTTCGAGGTTCTGGATCAGGCCCGAGCGCTGTTCGGCGCGCGTTTCTTCGAGGATGGCGCGGCGCGACACGACGATGTTGCCCCGGCGGCGATCCATTTTGAGGATCTGGAAGGGCTGCGGCAGATCCATGAGCGGGCCGACGTCGCGCACGGGGCGGATGTCGACCTGCGAACCGGGAAGGAACGCCACGGCGCCGCCGAGGTCGACGGTGAAGCCGCCCTTGACGCGGCCGAAGATGACGCCTTCGACGCGGGCTTCCTTGTTGAATTCTTCTTCGAGGCGGTCCCAGGCGGCTTCGCGGCGAGCACGGTCGCGCGACAGCATGGTTTCGCCATTGGCGTTTTCGACGCGGTCGACATAGACTTCGACTTCGTCGCCGACGTTGATGTCGGCCTTCTGGCCCGGCATCGCGAATTCGCGAAGCGGCACGCGGCCTTCGCTCTTCAGGCCGATGTCGATCACTGCCAGGTCGTTTTCGATCGCGGTCACGGTGCCCTTGACGACGCGGCCTTCAAAGCCGCCATCAGCACCACCCAGCGATTCGTCGAGCATCGCGGCGAAATCGTCGCGCGACGGAAAAGCCGTAGAGGCCATAGAGAGTTTCCTTACTTCATTTGTTCCGGCCAAGCGGTTGGTTCCGCTGGTCTTGTGGCCGATCCGTCCTGCCCGCCGGATGCGGAGCAAGACATCCTCCGGGCGCTTCACGGGCAAGGCTCGGGCAAAGCAAAATGGACGCGGCGGGTGCGTCCCGTCACGCCCGACGCCCGGTTCGGGGCGGCGGTTTGTCCGTGCCTCGACCGGCAAAAAGCCTGTCGGACGGCGCGCATATAGTCGCGAAACCCGGCCGAAGCAAGGCGGAAAGCCGGTTTCAGCGTGCTGCCTTGCGGCGCTCCTCGACGAAGGCGATCGCGGCGGCGAGCGCGGCGGCCTTGTCCATGTCCGTATTGTCGAGCAGCATCGCGTCGGGTGCGCGGAGCAGCGGCGCATCGGCGCGCCCGGTATCGCGCGCGTCGCGGGCGTGGACGTCGGCGAGCACCGCGTCGTAGCTGATTTCGACGCCGCGGCCGAGCATTTCGGCATGGCGGCGGCGCGCGCGCTCTTCGGGGCTGGCGGTCACGAACAGCTTGGCGTCGGCGTGCGGCGCGATGACAGTGCCGATGTCGCGGCCGTCGAGCACCGCGCCGCCGGGCTGGTTCGCGAAATCGACCTGCCGCTGGAACAGTGCCTTACGCACCGCGGGATGGACCGAGGCGCGGCTGGCGAGGCTGCCGGTGCTTTCGAAGCGCAGTGCCGGATCGCCGAGCAGGCTGTCGGGGAAGTCGCACGCCGCGAGCGCGTCGGCGGCGTTGTCGGGGTCGCCATGATTGAGCTGCGTCTGGTAACCGACGGCGCGATAGAGCAGCCCGGTGTCGAGCACCGGCAGGGCGAAATGCGCCGCGAGCGCCTTCGCGATCGTGCCCTTGCCCGATGCGGTGGGGCCGTCGACCGCGATGATCATTGCTGCAAGCCTGCGAGCAACGCTTCGAAATTGGGGAAGCTCGTCGCGACGGGGGCGATGTCGTCGATCGTCACCGGCGCTTTGCTGACGAGGCCGGCGATCGCAAAGCTCATGCAGATGCGGTGGTCGAGGTGGCCTGCGATGGTGGCGCCGCCGGGCAGCGGGTCGCCGCCGGTGCCATCGATGATCAGGCCGTCGTCGCTTTCTTCGACGCGCGCGCCGATCGCCTTGAGGCCGGCCGCCATCACCGCGATGCGGTCGCTTTCCTTAACGCGCAATTCGTCGAGTCCGGTCGTGACGGTGCGTCCCTCGGCGAGCGCGGCGGCGACGAAGAGGATCGGGAACTCGTCGACCATGCTCGGTACGACAGCGGGGTCGACGGCGATGCCTTTGAGCGCGCTGTGGCGGACGCGAAGGTCGGCGACGGGCTCGCCGCCGACGGTGCGTGCATTCACGAGGGAGATGTCGCCGCCCATCTGTTGCAGCACCTCGACCAGACCGGCGCGCGTCGGGTTGAGCCCGACATTGGCGATGGTGATGTCCGAGCCGGGAACGATCAGCGCCGCGACGATGAAGAAGGCGGCCGACGACGGATCGCCGGGGACGACAATTGTTTGCGGCTTCAGCTCGGCCTCGCCGCGGATGCGAATATGGCGGGTACCGTCGGAGCCCAATTCGACAGCGAGGTCGGCGCCGAAGCCCTTGAGCATCCGTTCGCTATGGTCGCGGGTCGGCACGGGTTCGATCACTTCGGTGATGCCCGGCGTGTTGAGGCCGGCGAGCAGTATCGCGCTCTTCACCTGCGCCGACGCCATCGGCAGGCGGTAGGAAAGGGGGATGGCAGGGGTGAGGCCGCGGACCATCAGCGGCAGGCGGCCGCCGGGCGACGCGCTGATGTCGGCGCCCATCTGCGACAGCGGATCGATCACGCGGCCCATCGGGCGGCCCGACAGGCTGGCATCGCCAACGAAGGTCGTGGTGATCGGGTGGCTCGCGACAAGGCCCATGAGGAGGCGCGTCGATGTGCCGCTGTTGCCCATGTCGAGCGCTTCGCGCGGCTGGAGCAGCCCGCCGACCCCGACGCCGTGGATACGCCATTCGCCATCGTCCCGGCGTTCGATGGTCGCGCCCATCGCGCGCATCGCGGCGGCGGTGGCAAGGACGTCATGCCCTTCGAGCAGCCCCGTGACGCGGCTTTCGCCCACCGCGAGCGCGGAGAGCATCAGCGAGCGGTGCGAGATGCTCTTGTCTCCGGGAATCGCGATCCCGCCTTTGAGCGGAACGGAAGCGGAAAAGCTGCGCGGCGTGGCGGTTTGATCGGTCATGGCGTGCGGCTTTTGACAGCGGCCTTGCAATCTGGCAAGGCGCACGCCGATCTGACGGATAGCTATTCAGCTTCCGTCGCTTTTCCGATATTCTTATCCTGTTTCCAAAGGGTTACGAGGCATATATGATCAAGGCTGAATGGGGCACGAAGCGTAGCTGCCCGAAATGCGCAACCCGATTCTATGATTTGACCAAGGACGATCCGATCAGCTGCATCAACTGCGGCTATAACTGGATCCCGGAATCGGTGCTGAAATCGAAGCAGCCGATGCCGTTCGAGCAGATCGAAAAGCCCGGCAAGGTCGTCAAGGAAGACAGCGTCGACGAGGATCTGGATCTGGACGTCGATGTCGACGAGGACAGCGATTCGCCCGACAACGACGTCGACCTCGGCGGCGACGACGATCTGGGCGTCGCAACGGCGGACGACGACGACGTCGAAACCTGATTTTTTCCGTGAGGGGTCAAAAAGGCGTCGCAAGATGCATTTGGCCCCTTGCATCACGCGGCGGCGCTGCTAAAGGCGGCGTCCCGGTCGCAGCAGCCAAGTCAATTGGCCATGGCGACATGAAATGGCACGGGGCCTTAGCTCAGCTGGGAGAGCGCCTGCATGGCATGCAGGAGGTCAGCGGTTCGATCCCGCTAGGCTCCACCATTTCACAAAAAGGCCCGCGAAAGCGGGCCTTTTTTTGCATTCGGGATCGTGTGATTATTCGGCTGCTTCGGTTTCGAACAGCGGCTGCATCTCGATCGGGTCGGCGAGCGTGATGCGGTCGAGGATCGCTGCGGTGTCGTCGCGGACTTTCAGCATCAGGCTGCGCATCCGGCATTCGGCCTCGGGCAGGCAATTTTTGCAATGCTCGTGCGCGTTGCGCGCGGCGCAGGGGACGAGCGCGAGCGAGCCGCGCGTCAGGCGGACGAGGTCGCCATAGCTGATGTCGATCGGGGGCAGCGCGAGCTGGTAACCGCCGTCGCGCCCGCGCTGCGAGATGAGCAGCCCCTCGCGCGCCATTTCCGACAGGATCACGGTCAGGAATTTGGGCGGAATATTCTGCGCCTCCGCAATATCCGCGAGCTGGACCTGCCCCTTGCCCCAATGGTCGGCAAGATGCTGGAACGCACGGATCGTATAGCGGGTTTTCTGCGATAGCATGGCGGCGTTACTGTGACATATTCAGCGTTAATTCAACCTGTCTGGATGACATAAGTTGCACGGTTGATGAAAATCACAGCGGGTGGCATGAACCGCGCATAATAAGGGTCGCAGGCCAGCCCGGTTTCGGGCGCGACAAGGATGGATTCGATGATGCGTAAAATTTTGGCGACTCCGGCCGTTCTGGCGGCCTGTCTGCTCGCGGTGGCCCCCGCGCAGGCGCAGTTCGGCGGCTTGCTCCGCAAGGTCACGACCCCGGCCCCGAAACCAAGCGAAGAGGGCAACGGCGGTTGTCCCAAGGGCAAGAAGGGCAGCAGCATCGGCCGGAGCATCCTCGGCAATGTGATCAACGACGCGGTCGGCGACGCGGCGAGCAAGGCCGGCGTCTATAGCTATGTGCCGATCGGCGAGGTCAGCGGGACGCTGACCGACGCGATCGCGTGCCGCCTCGACCCCGCCGAACAGGTTCAGGCTGCGGCGGCGACCGAGGAAGTGACGCGCGGCGAAGAGGTCGGCGCGACCGCGAACTGGACGAGCGAAACGCGTGCCAACGTCAGCGGGTCGTCGACCGTCGCGGCAAAGAACGAGCTCGCCGACGGGACGCAGTGCATGAACGTCACCGACATCGTGATCGTCGAAGGCGAAGAGACGCGCGTGTCGAAGCGGATGTGCAAGGGGCCGGGCCAGGCGCGCTATGTCCTTGCGGCATAAGCTTGTCCGCATCGGGGTCGCGGCGGGGCTGATCGCCTGCCTGACCGGCGCCGCGAAGCCCGCGGTCGACCCCGCGAACCCGACATGCCCGCTCAATCCCGACTGGTCGGCCAATCCAACGATGAAGCTCACGCCGGTCGCAAAGAAGGGCGGCAAGGTGCTGCTCGCCGAAGGGCGGATCGACGGCGGGCTGCCCGACCGACTGAAAGCCGCGCTGGCCGCCAATCCCGACGTCAGCGAAATCTGGCTGCGCTCGCCGGGCGGCGATGCGCGCGCGGGCAATGCTGCGGGGCGGATCATCCGCTCGAACTTCGGCCTCGTCACGCGCATTCCGGCGGGCTGGGCCTGTTTCAGCGCGTGCAATTTCATTTTCATGGGCGGCCAGCCGCGCGTGATCGATCCGGGCGGGCTGTTCATCGTCCATATGTTCACGCGCACCGGCGATCGCAGCGCGATCGACATGAGCGTCGCGATGGGGACCGACGCGACCAAGGAGCTGATCGGCGACATCGAACAGGATGCGGCGCTGCTCGCCAGCGAGGACAATGATTTCCTGATCCGCATGGGCGTATCGCGCAAGCTGCTGACCGAGGTCATGTACCAGCAAAAGGCGCTGGCGAATGCCGACGACAAGTCGACGCGGCGCTGCCTGACGCAGGCCGAGGTCCAAACCTATAATGTTGCCAATAACAACGAATAGGGTAGGCTCACTCTCAAATACAGGAGAGGCTGCCATGAACGAGATGACGCACGATCACGCCACTTTCCGGTCGATGATCGACGGAACGCAGGAAGATTGGGACATTATCGCGCGCGAACAGAAAGAGTTCGCGCCGAACAATGGCAAGCGCATCCTCGATCATCTGAAGCTGCTCGGCGGCGATTATGGCGGTTTTCCGGTCGACCGGCTCGAACATTGCCTGCAAACCGCGACGCGGGCGCACAGGGACGGCCGCGACGAGGAATATGTCGTAATGGCGCTGCTCCACGATATCGGCGACACGCTCGGCGCGTTCAACCATCCCGACGTCGCGGCGGCGATCCTGAAGCCCTTCCTGTCAGAGGAAAATCTGTGGATCGTTCAGCATCACGGCATTTTCCAGGGCCATTATTTCTTCCACTATCTGGGGCTCGACCGCGACATGCGCGACCAGTTTCGCGATAGCCCGCATTATGCGGCGTGCGCCGAATTCTGCGAAAAATATGACGCGCCGGCGTTCGATCCCGACTATGAGAGCGAGCCCCTCGAGTTTTTCGAGCCGATGGTGATGCGCCTCTGCTCCTATCCGCGCACGAGCATCTACAAGAAGGTGATGGTCGAGGAAGCGGCGGAGTAGGCAAAAAACCCGGCGAAAGCCGGGGGCATGGCATGGAGCAAGGGCCCCGGCTTTCGCCGGGGTTCGCATTTGCGGGCTTACTTGCCCTTGAATTCGGTCTTGCGCTTCTGCTGGAAGGCCATGACGCCTTCCATCGCGTCGGCGGTGCCACCCGCGACGAACTGGCCCTTGGCTTCGGCATCGAGCGTCGTCGCAAAATCCTGCGTCAGGCCGTCGCGCAGCACCTTGCGCATCGTGCCAAGCGCGATCGTCGGGCCGTTCGCGAGGCGTGTGGCAAGCGCCTTCGCTTCGGTCAGGAGATCGGCGTCCTCAACGCTCTTGTAGATCATGCCCCAGTCGGCGGCCTGATCGGCCGAAATCTTCTCGCCCAGCATCATCATCTGCAACGCGCGCGGCACGCCGACGAGGCGCGGCAGCAGCCACGACGAGCCGCCGTCGGGGACGAGGCCGATATTGACGAAAGCCTGAAGGAAATAGGCGCTCTTGCCCGCGATGGTGATGTCGCCGGAGAGCGCGAAGCTGCACCCGACGCCTGCCGCAGGGCCGTTGACCGCCACGACGACGGGGATGTCGAGGTTCGCGAGCGCGAGCAGCATCGGGTTATAATGACCGCGCAGCGCGTTGCGGCTCCGCGCACCGCCGCCGACCGCACCGCCACCCGAGCGGTCGCCCGCGAGGTCGGCGCCCGAACAGAAACCGCGGCCCTCGCCGGTGATCAGCAGCGCGCGCGCGCCGAGGCCCGGCAGGTGGTCGAGCGCTTCGCGAATGTCGTCGGCCATCGCGGGCGGCATCGAATTGAGCCGGTCGGGGCGGTTGAGCGTGATCGTCGCGACATGGTCGGCGAGTTCGAGCTTGATCGTGTCGAAGGTCGGAAGGGTCATGGGGAAGAATCCTCTGCGCTCTCGTTGGTCTTTACCTTTACGTTCACGTAAAGTTGTGACGCATTCGCGGCGCGAGTGCAAGAGGGTTGGGCCGAACCCGGCGGGAAGGCGAGAGGATCATCTGCCGGGGGCATCGTCTCACGGGACGTTGCGCCTCAATAATCGACGGTGTGGCCTCTTTCGGGAGGTTTGGGGTTCATATCGATCCAGAATGCTTCGACGAAAAGCGCGGCGAGGGGGAGGGAGAGCATGACGACCGGAATGATAGCGCGTTTGGCCCAGAAGGCGGGGTTCGCGCTTCTGAGAACAGCGATGAGCACATAGGACAGCGAGATGAAAATCGAGAGCATCGCCATTACGCTCAGATAGATGCCATCGTCCCAGACCCGCCCGCCTGCCCTGAGTGCCCCGATCCATATGAGCATGAAACCAAGCGAACTGATCGCGCCGACCGCCGAGAACAGGGCGAAGAGAAAGAATATGACACGTTCGAAACGTGAAATCCGCTCCCAATATGTTTGATATGCCATCGCAACCCCCATCGTGATAGTGGAATGATATATCATAAATTCGATAACGGTCCATGCATCCGATGAATTTCGGGCGCGGCGGCCGGTTCGCTCGCCGGCGCCGTTATTCCCCGCCCAGCCGCACGAACCGCATCCGGCCCTCGGCGCGGTGCAGCGTGAGGCCGCGCTCGGTTTTCTCCGCGCAGGCGCCTTCGAAATCGACGACGCCGATATCGTTGGGCCTGATGATCACGCGCAATTTGCCGCCATCGGCTTCGGCGAGCTCGTAGCGCGGCGCGGTGATGCCGTAGATCGGCTCGCGAACCTCGACCCAGCGCGGGATGCGCTTGTCGTCCTCGGGCATCGTCCAGCCATAAACCTGGGTATAATCCTCGGCCGGATCGCCGCTGTCGAAGCCGATGACGAAGTCGACGCCCGCTATGCCGCGACCGTTCGGCCATGTGACGAGCAGGGTCGGAATGGCGCCTTCGACCTCGATCAGTGGCCCTTTCTCCATCGCGGGCGGCACCGGTTTCGGATCGGTGGTCAGGCAGACCGTATCGCCGCGTGTTTCCCAGCGGCCCTCGGCGCGTTCGTCGAGCGCGCCCGCCGCGAGCATATACTGGAAGCGGCCGTCACCCCGGATCAGCAGGCCGCCGCCGACGTCGGGACCTTCGGCGAGGCTATATTCACCGACGAAGGGCGAATCCTGTGCGGCGGCGGGGACGGCGATCAGGGCGGCGGCGAGAAGCAGGGTGCGCATGTCCGGATCATGCGGCGACGGGGGCGGGGACGCCAGCCCCTTTCCACTTGCCCTGCCACCTGCTAACCGCCCGCGCCATGACCCGGAACCGCCCCGACCGCCGCACCTTCGCCATCATCTCGCATCCCGACGCGGGCAAGACGACGCTGACCGAGAAATTGCTCGTCGCGGGCGGCGCGATCCATATCGCGGGCGAGGTCAAGGCGCGCGGCGCCGCGCGGCGCGCGCGCTCCGACTGGATGAAGATCGAGCAGCAGCGCGGGATTTCGGTCACCTCGTCGGTGATGACCTTCGAACATGCGGGGCTGACCTTCAACCTGCTCGACACGCCGGGACACGAGGATTTCAGCGAGGACACCTATCGCACGCTCACCGCGGTCGACAGCGCGGTGATGGTGATCGACGCCGCCAAGGGGATCGAGCCGCAGACGCTGAAGCTGTTCGAGGTGTGCCGTCTGCGTTCGGTGCCGATCATCACCTTCATCAACAAGGTCGACCGCGAAGGCCTGCCGCCGTTCGAGCTGCTCGACGAGGTCGCCGACCGGCTCGCGCTCGACGTTTGCCCGATGAACTGGCCCGCGGGCATGGGCGGGCAGTTCGAGGGGATCTACGACCTCGTCGATCCGGCGATCATGCGTCCGGGCGCCGATGCGTCGCGCATGTACGAAGGCCATCGCGGAAAGGTCGCCGGGCTGGCCGATCCGGCGCTCGCCGCCGAGCTCAGCGCCGGGGCGCTCGCACACCTCAAGGAAGAGACCGAGCTGGCGTCGGCCTGCTACGCGCCCTTCGATGCGGCGGCGTACCGCAATGGCGACCTGACGCCGGTCTATTTCGGATCGGCGCTCAAGGAGTTCGGCGTCATCGACCTGCTCGCGGCGCTCGCCAGCCACGCGCCGGGTCCGCAGCCGCAGCCTGCCGAGCCCGCGCCGGTGCAGCCCGACGACGAGGCGGTCACCGGCTTCGTGTTCAAGGTGCAGGCGAACATGAACCCCGCGCACCGTGACCGCATCGCCTTCATGCGCCTCTGCTCGGGTAAGTTCGAGCGCGGGATGCGCCTGATGCAGGGCGGGACGGGCAAGGTGATCGCGATCAGCCGCCCGATGCTGTTCCTCGCGCAGGACCGCGAAATGGCCGAAGAGGCCTGGCCCGGCGACATCATCGGCATTCCGAACCATGGCACGCTGCGCGTCGGCGACACGCTGTCCGAACGCACCGATATCACGATCACCGGGCTGCCGAACTTCGCCCCCGAATTGCTGCGCCGCGTCGCGCTGGTCGATCCGACCAAGACCAAGCAGCTCCGGAAGGCGCTCGACGACATGGCCGAGGAGGGGATCATCCAGGTCTTCTATCCCGAAATCGGGTCGAACATGATCGTCGGTGTCGTCGGTCAGCTCCAGCTCGAAGTGCTGATCAGCCGGCTCGAGGCCGAGTATAAGGTCGAGGCGAAGCTCGAACAGTCGCCGTGGGACACCGCGCGCTGGATCGCGAGCGACGATGCGGCGGCGCTGAAGGCGTTCCAGGCCGACCATCGCGGCGCGAGCGCGACCGACCGCGACGGCGCGCCGGTGTTCATGGCGAAGGACGTGTGGGAAGTCGGCTATGTGACGCAGCGCCACCCGGCGATCCGCTTTACCGCGACCAAGGAGCGCCGGTTCGCCGACGCGGGTTGATCGTATCGATCATCGCGGGCACCATGGTCGCCGGGGCGATCATGGTGGGGGCGTGGATGCGCGGAATCGGAATATTGCTTGTTGCCGGGATCGGCATGATGGCGGCGCCGGCCATGGCGCAAAAGGAGATCAGCCTGCCGATACCGCAGGGTTTATGGACCGCGGCGATCGACCCGTGCCACAGCACGACGCATCTGAACGTCTATGACGGCAAGCGCTGGGGCAGCGTCTATTATTATGGTGACAAGAACGAGCAGGGGCCGGAGGCCGCGTTCGACGATATCGTTGAAACGCGCCCGGCGGCTCACGATTTTACCGAAATGCGCTTCGGATTTTCGGGAGGCGCCTCCTATGTCAACGTCAAACCGTTCCGCCGCGACGGCATGATCTATCAGACGGGAGGTCCGACCGCGGCGGGATTCGTCGTGAAGAACGAGACGCTCTATCTTTGCGACTATTCGAAGCTGTCGAAGAAGATGCAGAAGGCCGTGAAGAGCCATGCACCCGCGTTCGCCGCGCAGAAAAAATGAGCGCGGGCTGCCCGTTCGAATGGATTAAATGAGGCTGAGCAGGTCGGCGGGTGCAGCGGCGCTGTCCTCCTCGTCATCCTCTTCGCCCTCGAACTTGCTCAAGGTCACGCCGAGCAGGCGGATGCCCTGTTCGGTGGGGAGCAGGGGGGCGAGGATCGCTTCGCCCGCGGCGAGGAGCGAATTGCCGTCGAGAATCGGCGACGGCACTGACTTGGCGCGCGTGATCGTGCGGAAGTCGGCGTAGCGAAGCTTGAGCGTCACCGTGCGGCCGCGTGCGCCCTTTTTCGCGGCGCGGTCCCACACGACGGTGCAGACATGCGCGAGCGCCTCGCGGATTTCGGTGTCGGTGATCAGGTCGTTGAAGAAGGTGCGCTCGCCGCCCAGCGATTTCAGCGGCCGGTTCGACTTGACGCGGCGGTGGTCGATCCCGCGCGCGAGATTATAGAGCCATTCGGCGCTGTTACCGAAGTTCTCGGCGAGCCACATCGGGTCTTTCCCGGCGAGATCGGCGCCCGAAAACACGCCAAGCCCCTCCATCTTCGCCGATGTGACGGGGCCGATGCCGTGGAAGCGGCGGATCGACAGCGTCTGGACGAACGCCGCGCCCTTTCCGGGCGGGATGACGGTCAGCCCGTCGGGCTTGTTCTGGTCGGAGGCGAGCTTGGCGATGAACTTGTTGTATGAGACGCCGGCAGAGGCGGTGAGGCCGGTTTCCTCGCGGATACGGCGGCGGATCAGCCGCGCGGTCGCGGTCGCGCTGCCGAGCCCGGCCCTGTCGGCGCTGACGTCGAGATAGGCCTCGTCGAGCGAGAGCGGTTCGACCTCGTCGGCATAGTCGCGAAAAATAGCGCGGATCTGGTGCGAGATGTCGCGGTAGACCTCGAAGCGCGGCGGGACGAAGATCAGGCCGGGGCACTGGCGCTTCGCGGTGATGCTGGGCATCGCCGAGCGGACGCCGAACTTGCGCGCCTCGTAACTCGCCGCCGCGACGACGCCGCGCCGCGACGAGCCACCGACCGCGACGGGGTGCCCCCGCAGCGACGGGTCGTCGCGCTGCTCGACCGAGGCATAGAAGGCATCCATGTCGACATGGATGATCTTGCGGACGGGAGCGTCCACCGGAGCGTCGGGGCCATGGTCGTCGCCGTCTTGCACCGCGCATCTTTAGCATGTTGCCAAAATGTTCTCAATGGCGCGCGTGACGAAGCGCTTGACGAAATCGGGGCGAACTGGCAATCGCCGCCGACCTTGGGAATGCGGGTATAGCATAGTGGTAATGCTCTAGCCTTCCAAGCTAGCTAGGCGGGTTCGATTCCCGCTACCCGCTCCATCGTTAGCGTACCTGAGGGTGCGGCGGTGTTCATCGGGGCGCCAGTGGCCATCGCGATCATGTTGGCGAGGCGGCCGACGATCTGAATATCCACGCCTTTCTCTGCCTTTGCGGGCGTGATCAGGATCGTGTCGATCAGTGCGCGCAGTTCGGGCGCGGCGACTTTCAAAGCTTCGGGATTGTCCATCGCGGTGGCGAGGTCGCGTACCATGGCGCGATATCGCTCCGCGATCTGGGGGTGGAGCGCCACGACGGGCAAGGTGTCGAGATCCGCCAGCTCGCCCTGCAGCGCATCGCGTTCGGCCGTCGCGCCGGAAAGGGCCTGCCGGATCTCGGCGAACGCGCCGCCGCCATCGGCGATCGCCGCAACCAGACGCCCGATTCGCGCTTCGCATTCCGACAGCTCGGCGCGGATCGCGGCTTCGCGTCCCGTGATCTCGCCAGCGCGGCGGGTATAGTCGAGATGATATTCGCGGACGAAAGCTGACACCATGTCGGGATCGAGCAGCTGCTCGGTCAGGCCGTTGATGGCGCGACGCTCTAGATCGTCGTTGTCGATCGTCCGGCTGTTCGTGCAGACCGAAGGCCCGCCTTGGCGGAAGCCGCGGCATCCCCAGCGGGTCTTTCGAACGATGGTATAGGAATTGCCGCATTCGCCGCAGACGCAAAGCTTCGACAGAAGCTTCGCGGGGCGACGTGCATGTTCACGCGGGCGATCAGCGAATTTGGCGAACTGCAGCTCGACCGCCTGCCACAAATCATCGTCGATAATCTGAAGGTGCGGGACCGGATTGAATGACCATTCTTCGCGCGGCCTTGGGCGAATGCGGGTTTTGCGGGTGCGCGGGTCGATCAGCTTTTGCGTGCGGCCGACGACCAGCTGACCATTGTAGAGCCAGTTGCGTAAAATCCCGTCCTGCCGCGTCCTGCTGCCGGCGAGCGTGTTGACCTGCCAGAACTGACCGCTCGGCGGCGCTATGCCGTCCTTATTCAGATCCTCGCAGATCTGACGGGCCGATCGGCCCGATGCATATTCGGTGAAGATCCGCGTCACGATCGGAGCGGTGTCAGGGTCAAATTCCCGCAAGCCGTTGATCGCCCTGCCGCGATCGTCGAATTGCAGGATTTTGCGGTAGCCATAGGCGATGCCGGCGGGCGACAATCCTTGAGACGCGCGACCGCGCTGGGCTCGGCGGATGTTGTGGCCCAGATCCTTGCGCATCTGTTCATCGAGCAATCCCTTGATGCCGCCGGTGAGCGCATTGATTTCGCCATCGGCTAGGGTGAAGATTCGGGCACCGGCGAAGTTGATGCGGTCGCGGAGATGGTGCGCGTCGCCCTGGTTGCGGGCGATGCGGCTGCTGGTATCGGCAAGCACCTGGTCAATGCCGCCGCGTTCGACCAGCTCGAGCATGGAGAACAGGCCGGGGCGCTGGTTTTCGTCGACGCCGGCGCCGCCGCCGATCGCATAGTCGCGGAAGACGTCGACGATCGTCCAACCTTCGGCCTCGCACCGCTCGCGGCACACGGCGACCTGGTCATCGATCGACCGGCTATTCTGAAGATTGCTTGAGAAGCGGGCGTATATGACGGTGCGCATGGCGTCGATTCGGTAAAGAACGGGAGGCGGCAATGTCGCGCGCCGCGGTCGCGCGGGCAAGGGCCTGCACGAAACGTATCAAATCAGGATCAGGGCGACCTGCCTGGCTCACGCTGCGGCGCGCTCCTGGAAGGCGGCCGTGCAGCGAGCGACGGCGGTTTCGAAATGCTTGGGATTGTGCTCGATGCCGGTGAAGATTCTGCCCGCTCGGATTGCGGCGACGCCGGTTGAGCCGGTGCCCATGAAGGGATCGCAGATGGTTTCGCCCGCGACGTTGCCGACGATCTTGTCCATTAGGGCGTCGGGCTTCGGCGTCGGATGGTCGAATTTCGCCGCGCCTCGAGGCGAAGAGACACGGCTGTGGCGTAGCTTGTCGCCTATCGCGCCGGCGGGATGATAGCCGCGCGACCATGCGTGTACGTAATATTCGAGATCCGAGCGATAATGCTTATTGGCGATCGGCTGGGGATTTGTCTTTTGCCAGACACAAAGCGCCTGTCGGTGGAAGCTGCCGTCGAGTAAGGGCAGCAGCTTCGGTAACTGGTCGTTGTGTGCAAAGACGACGACGGCGCCGCACTGCAGCGGGTTGATGATCGAATGATCGAAATCCTTGTGCAGATCCTCGATAATCAGCTGATCCATCATCGGGCGCTTCTTGCGGTAGCGTCCGCCGCCGCTTGCGCGGATCAAGTAAGGTGGATCGAACAGGTCGCAATCCTGAAACCCCAGTTTCGCGCGGGTTTCATAGGCATCGCCCAGAAAAAGGCGGTGCGGGCCGATGGTTATGGTCGGGATCAAAGGCCGAAATCCTTGGGTTCGGGCCAGTTCCAAAAGCCTTGCTTGCCCTTCATTGGGATGGGTTCGTCCCAGATCTCGATGTCGGTGAGGGGCCAGCCCCAGTTGGCATGATCGTCGCGCTCGCTGTCGTTGGCGCGGGGTACGCCGAATTCTTCGGCGATCTCGATGCCGTTGCGCGGTTCGCCCAGAAGGGCGGTGCCAAGGCCGGCGCCGATCGGCAGGCCCTTGCCACCATAGGCGGGAAGATGCTGCTCGAAGACCTCCACCGCCTTGGCTGGGAAAAGGCAAGTTTCTTGCGCTTCGCGGGCGATGCTGTCGCATTCGCCGCAGAATTTCATGACGTAGTAGAGGTTGGAAACCGCCTCTTCGTCGACTGGGCGAGCAGCGGCGTGGATGACGATGCGCTGGCCGATGAGCGATCGCGGCGCGCGCCAGCCCCGGAATTCATAGGGTTTGGCGCCAGCCATGATCAGGCTGGCCCATGGTTGCCAAATGGTCAGCGCCTTCATTTCGCACCTCGCATCCAGGCGAGGACCTGATCTGTCGTCGAGCCGACATATTGGGCGGCCTTCGTGGCCAAATGCTTATCGGGCATAGGCGCGCCGGGCTGTTCGGCGCGCTGGCGCTCAATGTGCTGGAGCGAGGTCTTGCGCTGCCATTCGCGGTGATCGGTCATTTCAAAGGGCTCCTGTCGCGACGCCGCCCAGGGTGTAGGCGGGGTCGGCTTTGCGGATGGGTTGGCGGATCGAGATTTTGGCGCCGGCGCGGACGCGCTCGAGCTGTTCTTCGAAGGTGCGCGGCCGATCGCGTTCCGCCTGGCGCGCGGCGCGCGCGGCATCCTCGCGATCGCGGATCTCGGCTTTCATCGCGATGACGGCCGCGTCGTATCCGAGTTCGATGATGAGCTGTCGAAAGCGGACAATATCGCGGGGGCCGTTCAGCCATTCGGCGGCTTTCGCGGCTTTCCTGCCGGCGGTGCTGTTGACGTGGATCCGCGGGATGGGCGGCTTGCCCTGGGCGGCGCGCTCGGCGTTCAATTCGTCGCGGATCCTATAGGCGCTGCAGTGACCGATGCCGGTGATAGTGCCCGCACGGCGGACGGGGATGCCGTCAACCAGCAGGGTCTTCATCGCGCTAACCTGCGCGGGATGGACGTTTCGAAGGCCGGGAAGTTGGCGCTGGCGGTTGCCGTCGATGTCGCATCCGGGGAGAGACTGGCCCTTGCGAGCAAGACGCTTCACCAAGTTATTCCGGACCCGCTTACACACAGTATTGCTGACGCCCGTTTCGCGGCAAGTGCGGGTCGAGCCAAAGCCCTGAAGCAGCATCGCTTCGACACGGCGCAGATCGGCCTTGGACACGCGGACTCCGCTATAGCGTTCGCCGTTGCCGTAAGGGGGAAGTGGCGCTCTTTCGCGGGTCGCGAGGTCAGCTTGGTAGCGACGACGCTGTTCAGCAACGCATGCCGCGCTGACACCCATGCGCAGCTGGATATCGACCGCCTTGGTGCCCATTTGGAGCATCAGGCGCAGGCGGTCGATTTCCGAGGGCAAGAGACCACCATGCGCGTCGCGTCGGGCAGGGGAATGCCCCTTGCGGGGGCATAGGGCGATCAGCACCGCATTGGTCGCGGCGGCCTCGCAGACGCCGTAGCGCTTGCCAATGCGAGCGAATGACCAGCGATCATCCTCGCGAAGCCGGATCGCTTCCTCAAGCTCAGCACCAGCGAGCAGCGGCGAGCGGGCGCGCTGCTCACCTTTCGAGTGCAGTCCGAGCTCGTTGGCTTTGGCATAGATGGCGCGGCGAGTTCGGCCCAGATGTTCAGCACAGAGACGCGGGCCGAGAGGACCATAATTGTCGCGCAGCCATTGGATGTCGGCGGGGGCATAGGGCGGCGCCTTCATTCGCCGGATCCTTCGCGCGCCATTTCTCGGTCGATCGCGTCGATGAAGGCAAGGCCGATGGCGACGGCCTGGACGGCCTTTTTCCGTGCGGCGGGCAGAATGCGCGCGGCGGGGCCGCCGGTGGCGCGATCGTCGGCAATCTGCATGAAGGCGGTCGCGCGGGCCGCCAGGGCGTGCAGGCCGATCGCGTCGTCGGCCGCAGCGTCGTGGCCGAAGGTGACGATCGCGCGGGCGCGTTCGCGCATCACGTCGGTCAGGGATTGGCCGAATATGCTGTCGATCGGGAAGTCGGGAAGAGGGGCGCTCATGCCGGTAGGCCTCCTGTTAGCAGGGACAGGCGCGCGGCGTTGCGCTCGATCGAGCGTTGGCGGGCGTTGACCCTACATCGGTGAATATGGACAAGCCGCTCGCACTCCTGGCTTTCGGCTTGGGTGAGGGAGCGGGTGCGGTTGATCGCCTCGAGTTCGGCGATACGGACCCGCAGGGCGTGGTCGGACAGCTTGGTCATTTCGCGACCTTTCCCTCGCTGGGGTTGCCCAAGTGCCACTGGTGGCAGGATGGGCAGCGGTAAGGGTGCAGGGCGGATACGCCGCGGGCCTTTTCCTTATGGCAGGCGCGGGGGTTCCGCCGGCGATCGAGTAGGCGGCGGCGATGATCGAGCGCGGCGGCCTTCGTCGGCCACGGCATCTTGGCGTGACACTGGGCACGGGGATCGGCGGGCGGCTTCATTTGCCGTAACCCATCGCGGTGAGCATCTTTGCGAGCAGGTGCCAGACATGCAGGTCCAGACGGCGGTGGCCGGTGACCGTTCCCGATCGGGTGACCTGCTGCCGGCGCATGGCGGTGTTGAGGGCGTCAACAGATCGGCCGCGATAGGTTTCGCCTTGATAGTCGCCGACTTTCAGCGTGCCGCCGACATTGTTGATCATGGCCCGGGCGATCTCGGTCTTTTGACCGTCGATTGCCGACCAGAGCTCGACGCGGATGACAATCATTGGCCAGACCCCGGTTCGGCAGGTGCCGGTTTGTAGAGGACGCCGCAGAAGGGGCAGAAGGTCGCGAACATGCCGGAGGCCTTCTTCTTGCCGCGGCCCGTCTCGATCTGCTCGGTGACGATCATCGGCGGCGGCGTCTGGTCGCCGCCGAGCATGATCGGGAGCATGATGCGGGTGTTCCGTTCGGCGAGCATGGCGTCGACGGTGCTGATGCAATCGCAAGCCATCACGCGGCCTCCTTCTGCAGGCAGGCCGCGACGGCCCGGCCAAGGGCGGTCGGGTGCTGCAAGCACGCGATCATATTGCGGCCGAAGCCTAGCGACACGGGGGAGTCGGCCAGACCTTTCTGATGCAGCGCCTTGCGGGCGGCGGTCAGGCGAGGGTCGTAATCGCCGCGACCATCCTGGCGTAGCTGCAGCAGGGCCGCGCGCTGGGTCGGGGATAGCTCGCGCGCCATCTTTTCGATCTGGCGATTGGCCTGGGCGAAGACGTTCTCGCGCCGTGCGGTGCGGTCGTCGCACTCCTTCGCTTGGGCGGGGACGCAGTCGTCGATCGCGTCGGGAACCAGGCTGGCGCAGCCGTCGCAATAGAGGCGGCCCCCGCGCCAGATCCAGCCGGGCGGGTCATAGGTGGTTGCACTGTTATGTTCGATGCTGCAGCGGGCGCAGACGTGGATATTGCAGGTGTTGGGCATCATCATTCTCCCTGGACTTGGGCGGGGTGGAGCTGGGACAGGCAGGCGATCACCGCCGGCGCGCGGTCGACGATCAGGCGGGCGACCAACGGGGTGCCGACTTCATCGGATCGGCAACCCATCAGCATCGCGATCTCTGCGGTGACGGCGTCGCGCTGTGTCGCGTGGATCGTCGGCGGTTCGGTGGCGGCTTGAAAACGCGTGACTTCACAGACCATGGTCAGTCTCCCTTCGGTGAATAGTTGGAGGTTCGGCCTTCGGGATTTTCGAAGACCCAGCAGTGCGAGCCGCGGCCGTCCGGGCCGTTCACGCTCTTGTCCGCGACGAATTTCCGGCGGCGGGATCCGCGCAGGACCTTCTTCAGCTCGTCCATGCGCATGGGCGTCATATTGAGGTTGCGAAGGCGCTGATCGAACTGGTTGAGGTTGATCGCGAAAAGCTTGCCGGCGTCGCGGTGGCGGTTGATGCCGTCCTCTGGCTTGGTGCCCGCCTTGGCCTCGATATCGAGGATGTAATCGACATTGTCCCAGAACTGCTGGACCAGGGGATGATCGCCGCCGGCGCTTTGCTGGCGATCGAGCGCCATGCTGTCGATGAAGCGAATGGTCTGCCCGATCGCATCCTCGTCCATCGGGAGGATCTCGGCCGTCGCCTCGAGCGCGGCAATCAGCTGGCTGTGGTTGAGGATGCAGCGATCGTTGTGCAGCCCGCTGGTGCGGTCGGCCATGTGGCGTTCGTGATAGTCGAACTGCTTGGAAAAGGTTTCGAGCCAGCGCTTTTCCTGCCGGACGATATGGACGATCGTGCCCGACAGATCGTCGATCGGCGTCCGCTGGATCCGGCGTGCCGCCGCGGCGCTGCCATCGGTCCAATGTTCCTTGTTGATGGAAAAAGACATCAGGCGCTCGAGCACCGCGGGGATGCTGTCGATGCGATCATTCTGCATGAGGTAGATCGAGCCAAGGAACGGGGGCTCGACCGTCTCAGCGCCGCCGGTGCGGGCGCCGGTGACGCGCGGCGATCGGCCGTTGAACAGGGTCAGCAGTTCGGTCCAGTCGAACTGCCGCCGGTGCGCGCCGCGTTCGGTGTCGCGGTTGCCCTCGATCAGGCCGACGGGAAGGTTCGACACCTTGACGAAGTTGCGGGCGACACCGGCGATCGAGCCCTTGTTCGGATCGAAGCCTTCGTACTTCGTGCGACCGAACAGCTTCCACATGAAGGTGATGATCGTCGTCTTGCCCGAACCCGGGTCGCCGGTGATTTCGAGGAAGCCAAGGCTGTCGTGGCGGTTGCGGATCTGCACTGCGAAGAGCGACATTACGAAGAAGGCGAGGGTGGCGTAGCCGCGCACATTCCATGCGGCCCAGAGATCTTTCATCCAGGGGAAGTCGCGGCGATCGGGATTATAGTTGATCGACAGGATGCGTTCGGGGGTGCGCAGCTTCAGCGCCGCCTTGCCGAAATCGAAATATTTCTCGCTGTTGATCTGGACCAGGCGGCCGTCGCGAACCGCGATCTCGCCGAAGACCCATGCGTTATGGGCCTCGGAATAGCCGGTGAAAGGCAGGGGCTCGACCTTTTTGATGCGCCGCGTCTGCTGACGCATCAGCCGGTCCAGCTGATCGGCGGTGCCCGACCAGCCGCCGGCGAAGGCCATCAATCGCTTTTTGAATTCGCCGCCGGCGGCGCAGGCATTGCTGCTGAAGCGCGCCTTTACGGTGGGCTGGCCATCGGGGAAGTCGAGCTGAAGGAAATAATTGGTTTCGTCGAGCGTCTCGTCCCGCTCCATATAAAGGATACGGAAGGCGCAGTTGGCGATTTCCTCGACGTCGAGCCGCTGCTCCTTGGCGCCGCCGCCCTCTTCCTCATAGGAAACCTTGGCCGCCCACATGCGGTTGTCGAAGCGCATGGTGAAGTTTGACAGTCCGCGGTGCTTGTGGATCAGCTTCGCCTTGGCGCGCGCCGTCTCGGCGATCGTCACCGCGCCGTTCCACAGATATTCCTCGATCATCGTATCGCTGAAGGGGGCGTGATCGGCCTCGCCCTTCCAACCGAGATGCCGCAGCATCAGGTCGTTCCAATCGAGCTTGGTTCCTTCGCCATCGGGGCGGACCTGCGCGGCTGTCGCGTCGGTCCAGCCTTCTTCGCGGGCCTTTTTCACGAACTTGCGGGTGTAGCTGACGCCGGCGGCGCCCACGTCGAAGGCAAAGACCAGGCGCGGGCGGTGCTTAGGGTTTGTAGCGGCGATGGCCTTGAGCAGTTCGGCAAGCGCATGCTCTGGATAGTTGTTCACCGACATCAGGCTGACGGCCGTGATGCCCACCTGGTTGAGCGCCCAGGCGTCGAAGATCCCTTCGACAAGCCAGATATCTTCTTCGGCAGCGAGCGTTTCCCAGGTAAGCACCGGCGGCATCCACCAATGGCCGCGGTGGCTGCCGCCGTATTTGAAGTTTGCCTTTTTCTTGAAGCGCCCCGGGCGGTCGATCAGCCGTTCCCACCAGCTGTCGTTGGGCAGCGGGAAGCGGACGGTGGCCGACACCTGTCCGCTTTCGTTGTCGCGAAACAGTTCCTGCGAATAGGATCCGCGCATTCCCTGCAGATCGAGCCCGCGTTCGTGCGACAGATAGGCGTCAGCGGTGGCAGTGGGGTTGGCTTCGGTCGCGGGCTCGCGCTTGGACCAGTCTTCGAACAGGTCGGGCAACAGGTTGCGGACGCTGTCTTCCCAGCCGCAATTTTCGATGCGGCCGCATTTGACCATTCTGGGATTGTCAGCGGCGCAGTAGACTTCCTTCTTTCCGCACCCGGGACAGGTTCCTTCCTGCAGCCAACTTCCCTTCACCGATTTGAAGGCGAACTGTGCTTTGAGGCCAGCAATAATCTTGTCGGAAAATGACATCAGGGACCTATCAAAAGGGTGCAGTCAGGGGGCCGACGAAACGCCGGAGAGCGGGTTTTGAGCGGGGTTGGGAGATCAGGCTGCTTGGTCGGTCGGTTCGGTATCGAACATGTCGATCGTCGCGGTGTCGTAACCGCCGGGCGGCGGGAAATAGGTCTTTCGGGTCAGACTGGCCGGCGCCATCGGGATGTCGACGTGCTCGTTCGGAATGGCGCTGGGTGACAGGCCGTAAACGATGCTGATCTGCCCTTTCCAAGTGAACCCGCAGTCAGGGTTCTGGCAGAGACAGAACAGATCCTTACTGGTCGGCGTCACCATTTCCGAAGTGCGGATGACCGACGGCGCGTTGCAGTGGGGACAGGCGATCATCGAATGCCGCTGGCGCAGGTTCGGATCGTCACCCGCGACGATGTTGCGCTTACGCGGTTGCTGGGCCGGAGCGTTCACTGGCGCGCCTCCCGGATGATCATGCGGACTTCAGCCCGCATTGCCAAGGCGCCGGCGACGACGTCATCGATCGCGTCGTCAATGGCTTCGGCTTCGAAGAGGTCGATTTCGCCATCCGCTTTGGCGTCGAGCACCGCTTCGCAAAGGTCACTGTTTTCCTTGGACTGGCGGGCATAGAGCTTGAGCAGATCGCGCCCCGTCGCGGTTGCCGCTGGCGTTTCCACCGTCTCGCGGCCGCGCTGGCGGGCCAAAACATTGGTGACGTGCGGATGACCAGGATAACCGACGGTCTCCGCTTCGAGGATCGCGATTTCGTCCAGGCGCAGGAACGTGTCGGTGTTCGCGCTGCAGCAGTCGCTGATCCGCTGTTGCCGGGTGCCAAGCCGTTCCGCCGCCGCGGCCTGCCCGCCAAAAGCACGGACTAGGGCGCGACATGCTGCCTTCAATTCCTGCAGTTCTGGCGTGAGGGTAACTGTGCGGTCGGTACTCACGCGGCTTCTCCCTTCAGCGCGCCGGCGACGGCTTTGCGGTCGAGCCAGACGACAATGCCGAGCCGTTCCGTGCCCTGCAGGTTCAGCGGTTCTTCGGTGCCGAAGGTGATCCGAGTGCCGCGCTTCGCGTCATAATTGAGCGAGTCGGCGCACCGATCGAGATATTGGATGCCTACCTGGTCGACCCCGACAGCTTCTATCAGTTCACAGATGTTCATGCGGGCTCTCCGGTCGGGGCGGTAAGGTTATGAAAGTTACCGGCTATCGGCGTAGCGATCAGGCTGGCAGCTATGGTCAGGCAGCAGCGGCGGGCAGGGGTGCCGGCGCAGCGGCCGCAGGGGACGGGGGATGACAAGGGCGAACAGGTCGCGGGAGCGGGGTAGAGGGGCGATGCCTCCGCGACCTGTTCGCAGTCCGATGTCGCCGCCCGGAAGGAAAAAGCGGCGGACCGGATCGACGGGGCTGCATGCCCGTCAATTTGATGATGATGTTGGAGCCCCCCGGCCATGGTCAGGCCACTCGTCGCGGGGCTTCGCGGCGTTCGCCGGCGCGCATGTCGATGCCGCAGAAGCGGTCTTCGACTGCCTGGTCGACCATGACGTCGCGGGGATAGATGTCGGGGCGCAGATACTCTTTCGGAACGCCGTAGATCCGCTCTGCCTTCAGACAATATTCGGGTGGCATTTGCTTGGTCTGCTTCAGCCAACGCCAGACGGTCGGCTGCGTGACATCGAGATCACGCGCCAGCTGGCTGTCAGACCCTGCACGATCGCGGCAGGTGGTGAGGGCTTCAAATCGGGTTGGTGTCGTTTCCATGCACCTATAGCTATAGAAGGTCCTATAGGTGGTCAATAGACAAAACGGCAGTGTGCTGCCTATAGACACTCCTATAGGTCCCGAGCCCATGACGGCTGCCGAAAATTACTCGATCCGCGGCAATAGGCTGGCCAAGCGCCTGGACGAAATCGGTATGTCCCAAGCGGAGCTGGCCCGGCGCATCGGGATCAAACAGCCAAGCATCGCCGCCCTGATTTCCGGGAAGTCGCAAACAACCAGGCACCTTCACCGAATCGCCCGGGAACTGCAGACCACGCCGGAGTTTCTGACCGGCGAGGATGATGATGTCGGCATGCCAGCCATTGCCGATGGACGTCGATCATTTCGCGCTCAACCGCCGCCTCTCGATGAACATGCGCTCGCCGAACTGGGTCTGATCGGCGTGAAAGAGGTCGACCTGACGCTTGGTGCCGGCGGAACCTATCTCGATGATCGCGCGGTGGCGGAAACGAGGCGCTATTTCCATAAGGATTGGCTGCGCGAGTTTACCGACGCGCCACCGGACATGCTTGTCTTTGCACGGGTGAAGGGCGATTCGATGAAGCCGACGCTGCTGGACGGCGCGATCGTTATCATCGACCTGAGGCGCAAACGGATCAACGAGCAGAACGAAGTCTGGTCGGTCGCAGTTGCCGACATCGGTATGGTCAAGCGGATCTGGGCGAACCCGGATGGCAGTTACAAAATCAATAGCGACAATCCGGCGGTGGGGCCGGAAACTGCGCATGATGACGAGATGTACGTGATCGGCCGCGTCGTGGCGTCGATCGGGAAACACTAGGTTAATTGGGGCGGGGCATGGGGAAGAAAGCGAAGTGGAATGAGGTTGCTTGTCCAAAATGCAAGCAACCGCTGCATGTTGCGGCGTCGCGCTGCCCGCACTGCCAAACAGATTTTTCGCCAGGCGCCGTCGCGGCCCGACAAAGAGAGCATCGGCATGCGATGATCTTCGCGGCCGTCGCCCTCGTTCTGATCATCCTTACGCTGGGCTGGTGTGCGCGCGGAGACGAGGCCGCCAAATCATCGATTTCGACGGGCAGCGCAAAAGGCGACGCGATCGTGCTCTTCAAACATGTGACGGCAATCGGCGCGCCTTGTGATGCCGCGATGACCAACGTGGCGAAAGCAGCGGATAGCGGCGATCCCGTCGCGGCCTATCGCGCCGCCGATCGCGCGGAGAATTCCTGCGTCACGACGGGGGGCGACATCAAGAAGCTCGGGATCCCCGCGAGCTTCGATGCGAAGAGCAGGAAAAGCGCGACGGATGCGATCGAGGCTTGCGATGCGTCCTATCTCGACAAATGGATCGGCGCCCGCAAATTGAAGGATATCATCGACGGCGACACCAGCATCTCGGCGCAGGCGGAGTTGGAGGATCTCACACAATCGATACAGCAGGGAACGATGCTCTGTGGCGGCGGCCTGGCTGCCGTGGCTGGCTCGCTCGGGGCGACGGACGTGGATCTGGGTATTGCCGGCGGCAAGAAGTAGCGTTCGCGTCCGGCAGTCCGGCGAACGCTATGCGATTTTCCTATTCGGGCGGCGAGTAACGGCCTGGCGCCCGCATGGGGAGGCGATGACAGCCGCGATCGACCTGGGGTATGCGTCGCGCGATGAACACGGGCAGCTGTATTTCTGGGTTGGCGCCCAGATGGTGCGCAAGGAGTAAATTATGCCACCGCCGAAAGTCATTACCGTTGACCCCTTTAGCCGCTTAGCCGTTCATCTGAAGATGTACCGTGACGATCGGGAACTTGCGACTGGCACTGGCTTTTTATGGCGGCTTCCCGATCGTATCGCGCTGGTGACAGCATGGCATTGTCTGACCGGCGCACACCCCGAAACCAAGAAGGCGCTATCAGAAGAGACCGGCGCCAGGCCAAACAAGATCGAAGTTAGCTTGCTGATGAGCGACTTCGGACATTCCCACTACATGCTCGATCTTTACGATGCTGAAGGCGATCCGATTTGGTATATTCATCCCCTCGGTTTTGGGGAGGTTGACCTAGCGGCCGTATTCTTCGACGCGACATTGCCACCGAAATGCGCCGCTCTCTTCGCAAACGAGATTGGGACACAAAACCACCTGTTCGCTGTCGGAAGCGAGGTTTTCATTCTTGGTTTCCCAAAAAATCTGCATCGCATGGGATTGCCAATCTGGAAACGAGGGTCACTGGCCGTTGAACCCGATGCCGTGATCGACCAGCCAGGTCACCGACATTATTTGGTCGACACCGCTTCGAGGGATGGGATGTCGGGGGCACTTGTCATTTCAAGGGCGAGGGGCGGTTACACGACGCCAGAGGGCAATGTATATTTCGGCAACGATGCTACGCAAATCTTAGGGCATTATACCGGTCGAATAGGCACAAAAGATGAGCTTGCGGCGCAACTCGGCATGGTTTGGCCCATCCGTTACGTGCATGAATTGTTCGCCAACCCGCGGCTGGATGACTTCGTCTAACGGCTCTCCAGCTTGATCGACGTCTTCAACCCGCCGCTGCCGTCCAGGCTGTGGGTCGCTTCGTCGACCAGCCAGCTAATCCCGTCGATCTCGCTATCCCAGCCCGACAGGGTGACGCGGGCGTTGGGGATCAGCGCGGGGTCGCCATAGGCCAGATCATATTCGAAGGTGTAGGCGCCGCGCTTACGCTTGCTGGCTTCGCCCTGGGCGGCCGCTTCGGCGTCGGCCTTGTTCGCATAGACGCGGCGGAGCTTTTTGCGCTTGCCGCCGCCGGCGGTGACCGTCTGGTTCTTGCCGCCATCGAGATCCCGATACTGCGCTTGGGCGCCGTCATATTCATCGCGCGCGGTCGCGGCGAAGCGCCATGCCCATCCCTTTGCCTTGGTGATGGCGGAGGAGGGCAGGGAGGCGCCGCCAGCGGTGGTTGTGGCGCCGATGGGCATGAAGACCAGCGCGCCGCCCTTTGGCGTCGCCACGGCGTCGTATCGGCGGCCTAGATCGCGGACGAAGGCCATGTCGCTCTTCGCCGACTGCTCGATCGCCTCGATCGGCTTTGAAGCGAGGTCGGGGTGGATTCTGGGGTTGAGGCTGTTGCGGCCCGCGATCTCGGTCAGGATCGCGCCCAGCGTCGTGTCCTTCCAGATCTTGCGCCGGCGTTCGCGATAAGATCCCGCCAGGTCGGCAGCGCGCGCGCGGATGCTAACGATGTCGGGCGGTCCCGACCGTTCGACCTCATCGACCTTGAACCGCCCCTTGGCGACCATGCCGACGGTCACATCGGTGCCCTTTTCCCAGCCCATCGCCAGCTGAAGCATCGCGCCCTTGCGCGGCGGCGCGAGCTGGCCGTCATGGTTGTGCAGCGTGATCTCCAGGCTGTCGGCTTCCTCGCCGCGCTTTTCAGTCAAGGTGAGCGAGATCAGGCGCGGGTTGACCTTGTCGGAAAGGTCGGTGCCATCGTCGAGGGTCAGACGGATCGCCGCCTTGTTTCCGTCCATTAGTCGGCGCGCTCGAGGTCGATGGTGAAATCGATCCGGCGGGGCAGGCCGCCGGCGATGATGTTGCGCCCCGTCTCGTCCAGGTTCACCAAGACATATTCGCCCCATTGCCGACCGGCGCCGTCCACCAGGGGATAGGGATCGCCGGTGCTCGCCATCTCCACCAGCCGGTCGATCGCGCCGACGCTGCCGGCGATTTCCGGAATCAGGCTGCCGGGGAGGGTGACGAAGTCGTCGCCGGGACCGACAAATTGTCGCGCCGATCGCGCGCCGAAGCGTTCGGTCGCGGCGTGGCGCCAGCTCCGGCGGCGCTGGTAGCTGTCATAGGCGAGCGTATCCATGCCGAAGACGAACAGGCCGAAGGACATCAGGGTGCGCGGTCCGGCGACGCTGGGTGCGTCCAGCCCGGGTACGGGCGCAGGATCGGGGAACAGGCCCTTGACCAGGCGCTGGAGGCGCCCGGCCTGATAGCGCGCAGCATCGACGCGCGTCTTCCACCCGTCAAAGGGCAGGCCGATCGAGCGCACGGGCAGCGGGATCTTGGTCGGGATCTTCATTCATCGTCCCCGAAATCGGAGCGCTTCTTCACGCCCTTCAGCTTCTCGATCTCGTTCATCACTTCCTTCGCGATCTCGCGGGCGCTTTGGCCGTCGCGGGCATGGACGTGGATCTCGACATGCATCGGTGCCGCCGCCGTGGCTGCGCCCAGAGGCGAGCGCGCTGCGGGCTGGATCGGGCCGCCGGCCATCGCTGGCGACAGCGAGAGCGCGCCGGCGGCGACGACACCGCCAGCAACGCGACGCATCGACCCGACGGCATTGCGGCCGCCACGGTTAATGCCGATCGCCAAGCCTTGGCTGATATGATCGCCCATGATCGTGAAGAGGCGGGATGGCGACGCGATGCCCAGGAATTCCTTGGACTTCTGCCATGCGCCGCCGATGATCGATTTAAGCGCCGCCCAGATCCTGCCGGGTGCGGCCTGAATGCCGGACACGAGGCCGTCGATAATTGCCCGTCCGGCGCTGACAAAGCGGCCGCCCAGACCCATGACATAGGAAAGGCCGCTGCCGAAGGCCCGCTTGATCGTCGCCCAATTGTCCCAGATGAAGAGCGCGGCGCGGCCGATCGGGCCGCTGAACTCAAGCATGTTGCGCGCATTGCCCTTCATCCATGCCCACGCCTGCCCCAGATAGCCGATGCCCGAGCGGAACGCGCCCTTGATCTTGTCCCAATGCTTCCAGATCAGATAGCCGGCGACGGCGACGCCGGTGACCAGCAGGCCGATGGGGTTCAAGAGCAGCGCGCGGCCGACGAACAGCATCGCTCGGCCGAACATCATCGCGCCGTTGACCAGCAAGCCCATGGCGCGCGACGCCATGATACCGGCGGGGAACAGGCGAGCGAAGAATTTGTAAGCGGTCGCGAGAGGTCCGAAGAGCCCGCCGAGCGCGAACTGGATACCGCCGAGCGCGATCTTGAAGACGGCAAGGCCCGCAACCAGCTGGATTATCAGCGCTGCCGCCTGGGGATGCTCGCGCGCCCATGCTGCCACGGACCCGGCGGCGCGGTTGATATAGCCCAGCGTCGTCACGGCGACGGGCAGGAAGGTGGTGCCGAGCGTGATAGCGAGTTCGGAGATGCCCGACTTCAGCGCCGTCCAGCTGACGTTCGCATCGTTGAGCATGCGGGTGTCGAAGGCGCCCGACACCGTGCCCTTGGCCTTCATCGATTCGTCGCGCACTCGCCGATATTCGTCCAAGTTCTGGATCAGGCTGCGAATCGCGCCCTGCGCCTGCATGTCCTCGAACCCGAAGCCGAGCTTTTTCAGGTCGCCCTTTGTGGCCTTTTGCGTGATTATCGCGATGGCTTCGAAGGTATCGATGCCCTGCGCCTTCAATTTCGCCATCGCCGCGGGCAGGTCGACGCCGAAGTTCTTTTGAAACGCTTTAATGGTGCCGGGCGAGTTGATCTTGGCCAACAGGTTCTGGATGTTGTTCGCAGCCTGGTCGGCGTTGCCGGTGCCCTTCTCCGCGATCTGCAGCGCGGCCGACAGGTTGCCGACGGCCGACAAGCCGCTTTCCCCCATCGCCTGCATCTGGGCGGTCAGCGCCGGAAAGTGACGTGCCATGTCGCGGATCTCGAATGCGCCGGCGTTGCCCGACGCGGCCATGATGTCGAGCGCTTCCGTCGTCTGGTTGATCGGCACCTTCAGATTGTTGAGGTTGGCGAATGCGGCGCTGGCGCCATCGGCCAGGTCGACCTTGAAAGCCGTGCCCAGGCGGCCGATCGCGGGCACCATCAGCGCCGCTTGGCGGGGATCGAGGCCCTTGCCCGCCAGCACGTCGACCGCGGCGCGCATATCCTCCGGCATCTGTCCGGCGGCGCGGGCGGCGAGCATCAGGTTGACGCGCATCTGCGCCGTCTCGCGGTTGGTCAGGTTCGCCTTTTGCTGGATATCGACCATGCCACTGGAGAAATCGCCGGCGGCCTTCGTCGCGAGCAGGATCGGCGCCAGCAATCCCAGCCCCTCGACGACGTTGTCACGGCCCGCATCCTTCAGCGCGTCGCCGCGCGCGCGGATCGCATCGGCCGTGGCATCGATCTCGAGCAGTCGCTTTTGCTTCGCCAGTTCGGTGTTGCTGCGCTCGAGCTGGCGCTGCAGCTCACGCTCGCGGCTGACCAGGTCGGTGATGTTGCCGCTGGCGCTGGCCAATTCGCGACGGACGTCCTTCAGCTCGCGCTCAAGGCCCGATGCCTCGCGCGCCATGTCCTTCATGACCTGTTTCGCGGTCTTGCCCGTGCCGATGAAATTGCGGAACATGCCGGTCAGCTTGTCGCTGCCGATCAGGTTCACCACCAGGTTGAGCGCGCCGCTCATCGGTCGCCCTTGCCCCACATGCGATTGAAACGATCAACGGCGCGGCGGCGCCAGCCGAGCAGCTCCGGAAGTTCAAGCGCCTCGAGCGCGGCCAAGGGCCAATGAAAGATCGCGGCGATGTCGGCCATCAATTCCTCGACGACGAGTCCTCGATCATCTTCTTCATGATCGCCGACTGTTCCTTCGTCATAAAAAAACCGCGCACAGCACCGCCCATCTGACCCAGATCGACGGGCGAGAGCTGCGCCACTTCATGGTCGGTAAGGAAGGGGTCGGTGATACGGGGCAGCAGCTTGAGCAGCGTGGTGATGTCGGAGCCGATCAGATCGTCTAGCGACAGCCCGCGAAGCTCGCCCGCCATGGGCTTGCGCAACGTCACCGTACCGATCGCGTTGTCGCCGCGCATAATGGGATCATCGAGGGTGACGGGGACGAACTTGCTATTCGGCGCTGTCTCCACGACGGCTTCAGGGGTGAGTGCGTCGGCAGTGCCAGGAGTCTGTTCGAGGTTCATGAGCGGGTGTCCTTGTAAGTGCGGGGATTAGAGGACGGGGCGACGGGCCGTTGGGTGCCCGCCGCCCCTATTCGATGCCGGCCATCCCCGCTCGTCAGGCCGGACCGAAATCGGTGGTTAGAGTTCCAGCGCCCTGCGGATATCGGCGTATCGGTCGACGCCATCGACGATGAAGACGCTGTTGAGCAGATCGATCTCGACCTCGACGCGGCCGTTGATCGACAGCTTGTAGTAGGCGAGTGGGAATTTCTGTTTGTGCTGGGTTTCCTTGCCCGCTGCGGCATTGCCCATGTCTATCTCCTGGTGTCGACCGCGCATCACGATCTCGACCTGGTCGACACCGCTGCCGTCGTCGGCTTGGTACGCGCCGACCAGGCGCAGCAAGACGCCATCGACGCGGCTGATGCCGAACTGGCGAAGCGTCTGGCGCACCATGCCGCCGTTGGTCCATTCGGCCGTCATCGCCTCGAGGCCGTTATCGACCATGATCGGACCAAGCATGCCGCCGCCGCGCCATTCCTCCATCGCGATCGCGATCTTGGGTTGGGTAAATTCTTCGATGACGCCGAGATGCGATTCGCCGTCGTTGAAGAGGTTGTAGTTCTTGAGTTTCTGGGGGAGGCCCATGGCCGTCTCCTTTCGCTAGATGGCGGAAATCAGGGGGACCGATCAGCCGTTGAGCTGATCGGCGAAGCCGGCGTAATATTTGTCGGTGATGAGCTGGTTGAGCGTGAGGCTCTCCGCCGGCGCGCAGGGGGTGAATTCATAGTCGATGACCAGCTTGCCGGCGGCGAGGTTCTCGGGCGGGTTCAACGCACCATCGAACCGGGCGAGGCCACCGATCAGGCGTCCCTCTGCGATCAGGCGTCGGATTTCGGCATTGATCGTCTCCAGGATGTCGCGGATCAGGCTGACCGTCATCGGGCGGTCCATCGCCCAGGCCAGCCCTTCGGCGATGATATCCTGCAGCGCCTGGCTGGTGCGCACCGCGCTTTCGAAATTATAGTGCGGCAGCGTCTCGTCGACACAGGTCCGGTTGCCCCAGAAGCGGAATCCGGTGGTGCGGATGATCGTCGTGATGTGGGCGCTATTGAGCACGCCGGCGGGAGTCGTATCGTCCTGCAGGTCGAAATAGACCGATTTGTCGACGCCGGTGACGCCGTCGACCGCGACGTTGGACAGCGTCTTGTGCCAGCCTTGTTCCTGGTCGATGCGGGCGCGAAGGCCAAGCGCGCGCGCGACGGCGTCGCCGGCGAAGTCGCCGGTAAAGTTCGGCCACAACAGCATCAGCTCGCGCTGGGCGAATTCGCCGCGATAGGTGACGGCTTCGGCGATGGTGTCGCCTACCGCCGCGGCATAGGCGAAGCCACGCAGCTTGCGGGCGACGATTGCCAAGGCAACGGTCACAGCCTGCGTATCGAGTCCGGGAACGCCCAGGATGCGCGGACGGATGCCCAGTTGCACTTCGGCGTCGAGCAGCGCCTGCATGCCCGTGGCGAGGCCATCGACGCCGATCGTGCCGATGATGGCTGTCTCGGTTGCTTCATCATCCGCGCCTTCCTCGATGCGGACCACGACAAGGATCGGGGTCGTCTGGTCGGCGATCGCCTCGAGCGCGGACTTGAGCGTGCCGCCGGTCCCCGCCTTGCCGATCGCGTCGCGGATATCGGTGACCAGGACCGGCTTGTTGAGCGGAAAGGCGAGGTTGAGCGCATCGGTCGGCGCCCCGGCGGCTGCGGTCGCCGTGACCACGATGCCGATGATGGCGGTGGCGACGGGCGCCAGGGTGCGAACGCCGGTGGTGAGCAGATTGGTCTTGATGCCGTGGCTGACGGTCATGGGCTGGCTCCTTTATGCTGCGGCGACGGCAACGCCGCCCCGCCGGATGGGAATGGAAAGACGGACGTGATCGTTGGCGGCGGGGAGGTCGCGCCGCTCACCTTCGATGTCGATGACGACGGCGCCGTCGCGATTGTCGGTCGAAATGCCGACGCGGGTCAGCCTGATGCGCGGTTCCCAGCGCGAGAGCGCGACGGCCGATGCGGCGAAGAGCAGCTGGCGGGTGACGCTGTTGGCGGGCTGGTCGATCAGGTCGGTGATCATCGAACCATAGTCGCGCAGCATCACCCGGGTGCCGATCGGGGTCGACAGGATATCGCTGATCGATTGTGCCAGATGGGCGTTGCCTTCGATCCGGCGGCCGTCGTGACGGTCTACGCCGATCATTGCGGTGCGCCCGACACGCCGACGCCGGGCGTAACGCCCAAGTGCCGGTGGTCTTTGAGGCTCTTGCCACCGCCGATCACGTCGGTGTCGGCGGTCAGGGTGCCCGTGACCGTGACGTCGCCATCGATCGCAACGTTGCCGGTAAGGTTGATCTGTTCAGCTGTGATGTTGGCGGTCGATCCTGCCGGCAGGGCGGCGGTCAGGATATGGGCTTCAGGGTCGTAGGCGATGCGCGCGCCGTCCTTGAAGACGATCACTTCTTCAAGCGAATTTCCCGCCGGCGGGAACATGTCGCGCGTGATCCCTGGCAGGAAGATGGCGCCGCCGATATCGCCTTCAGGCGAAAAGAGCACGCCCTGCTCGCCGATCGAAGGGGGCGACCAGATGCGCGTCTCGCCCGATCGCATGTAGCACCAACGGAGAGGCTGTGATTCAACATCTTCTCCGTCCTCGTCGGCATGATGCACCGTGATGCGCGCGCCCGCCAGGTCGACACTGGCGACTGTTGCGACGCGGATCATCGCGGCGGGATCGAGAGGGATGTCTTCGGGCGCGGCCATGCCCGCCACAAAGAGCGAGTGGCCGTCAATTGCCAGAGCCGGCCCTTGTATCCGCGCCGGTTACAGGGCTGGATCTTCTAGGGAAGCCGTGATTGACGACACGCCATCGGGTGCAGGCACCAGCGGGCTATCGGCATCGGCCCATGCACATTCGTGGCGGATATTGGTGATGCACCCCTGCACGGCATCGCGGTCGGTCTGCGTTTCGCAGAGCGCAAGCGCCTCTTTCAGCTTGAGGTAGACCTTGTCCGCCCTGGGGTCGCTCATAGTTTTTCTCCTTAAGACCAGTTCGCGTTGCCGCCGCTGGAGGTCCCCAGCGCCGGGCTGAAGGACATCCCAGCATTGCCGTAATGAAACATCACCCCACCATGGAGGCATTGGCTCTGATCGACCGAACCCGCTTGTGGCGTCGTGATTTCCATCCATCCCGCCGCTATCGTCGCATAAGTGCGGATCGCGTCGGTCGTCGCCTTCGAGCCGGATACCGCGATCTTCGGGTAACCCTTCGACGGGCCGCCCTGATGCAGCAGATAATAGGCGGCGATACAGTTGACGATCGTCCCGCCATGATGCGCCAACGCGCCAAGCGGACCGACCGAGATCAACGCGCCCGATCCTTCATTGCCCGGGATGCCCGGTTGCACCGAGCCCGCGGTAAGATTGGTGTTCGCCGGGTTTGCATTGCTGATTGCGAAGGCGTTGATGCGAATATTGCCATTGATTGTCAGGGGCTGGGTGACGCGGTCGAACTTTGGAACGAGCATCTCGCCCCAGCTGCCCATCACGAGATAGGCGCCGTGTAGAAACTGCCCGAAGAAATCGATTTTGTTGGCGAACCCGTCAGGGTTCATCATCAGGTGGACGCCATAGCAGGCGAGGCCGTATTTCGGCGAGTTGACCCAGGCAGGAAGCGGCGGCGTGTAGACGTGGAATTCCGCCGTCCCCGTCGAAAGCTTGCCACCGAACATGACCAGCGGCCCGCCCGACTGCTGATAGCCAAACCAGTTGCGCGTGCCGACGAACGCGACATCGGACCCCGCGGCGGACACCGCCCACACATTGCCATCGAAAGCGCAGTCGCTGAAGCGTGCGCGCGCGCCACCGACGGCATTACCGTGCGATACGTTGAAACCGAAATCCCAGCCATAGCGCGAGGCGTTCTCGGTTAGGATGCGGGCAACCCCGCCGATGCCGTGGGGGAAGGCAAGGCCAAAGCCGCCCGTCAGATCCTTCGGGCCGTCGAACCGGATCGATGCCCCGTATTGGCTGCGCAGGAAGGCGCGGTCGTCGGCCTCCACCCCCGACATATCAGAATTTCGCGGCACCGCCTTGCCCTCAGCAAAGGCCGGACCGGTTATGAACAGGTTCGAGCTGTGCAGATTGCGCACGGTACGACCTCCCACCGGGATGGACATACTGCCGCCATTGCCTGCCGGCGTGTTCAGCGAGGTGATGAGAATCTCGACAACGTCGCTGCCGCCGAACTCATCATACCAATCGAGCGCCGCCATAAACGTCGTGAAATCGCCGCCCGGTCCGCAGGTTTTGGTGACAGGGCCTGCCCAACCCTGCATCCAGTCGTTCAAATCACCGACCGGCGTGCCGATCGACGCGAGGCCTGCCGCGAGCGCTGCGATGCTGATCTTGCTATCGATCAACGCCTTGCTTGCACCCTGGAATATTTCGACTGACCCACCGACCGTGCGCCGATACCAGTGAATAGATCCATCGCCAGGCGCGACCGCAAATTCCTGACCGTTCGCCGTCACCGCTTCGCCCGCTGCGACATTCGGATAATATGGGCCTTGGGTCAGCGCGATGTCGCGCGCGGTCTCGGCGGCTTCGGTGATCGATGCGATGACCTCGCCGATCACGGCGCCCCGGGTTTCGCCGTCTTGGACAACGGGGACGGGTTCATTGCCGACAAGCGGCCCCGCGGGGGGAAGCTGGGAAATCTTGGCCATGCGTCAGGCTTTCATGATGAAGGCGAGGGCGAAGTAGGGCGGCCTGCTGTCGGCGGCGTCGATGGTCAGGCCGTGATCATGCGCCGCGCCGCCGCCCGTGCTGCTGGTCCGACCGATCGTCGGCTCTGCTACGGTGCCATCCAGGGAATATTCGCTGTCGCCGCCGCTGTTACTGGCTTCGAAGATCGAATTCGCGGCGGTCAATGCGCCGCTGCCGACCGCCGCAACGGTGGTCAGGTGGCGATGTCCTGGCATCTGGGCCTCGGTCAGCACATGAGCCGCGACCGCGCTGCCCGGGTGCCCATGTTCGACGCTGCCCCCCGTATCGCCCACGTCATAGGCGCCGCCCGCGCCGACGATGAACCGGTCGCGCAGGTCGGGCGTGCCGTTGGCCCCGTTGCAGAGCAGCCAGCCCACGGGAATGTCGGGCAGCGATCCCCACCATTCGGTGACAATGCCGCGCGGCATCAAAGCCTTCAGCATCCGGTCCAGCTGCTTGGGCGTGATGATGGTTTCGTCATCGTCGCCGGCATCGACGGTCGCGTCGTCGGCGAGCTTCGCGACCCCGGCGACCGTGTGTGATGCCGGCGGATTGAGGAACAGCGCGTCGCCGAATTCGATCACGGCCGCAACGCCATTGCCGAACGCAATGTCGAGCGCGAACAGGCTGGTCGCCAGCTGCGCCTTGGACAGGATCGGATCGGCGACGGCGCTGTAGACCGCGATCAAGGTGCCATCGGACGCGAAGAGGCCGAAGCCGGTCACATTGTAGACGATTGCCGCCGGGTCATGGGCGACGATATGGATGATGCTTTCTGACACCGCCTGACCCGCAACCGTATCGATGCGCCGAAACTCGCCGGGCAGGGCGGTCAGTGTAGGTGCCATCACGAACGGCGTCGCAGTCAACCCCAGCTCGGTAATCTCGACAGCGTCGGTGCCGCCATTCTGGGCATCGACGATCGCGTCCCAGCCCGCGTCGGTGATGATCATCGGCAAGGCGGCCATCAGTTTGTCTCCAACAAGGCGCCGGCTTCGTTGGCGATCGGCTCACCATCTTCGGTCTGCAAAAGGCTGTCCCAATAGGGATCCGGATCATGCGCCGCGTCGAGCCGCGTCCGGCTGAAGGTCGCGGAGGTGGCGGCGGCGACGCCCCAGGCCGTCGCCTGGGCCTCGAGCGACTGCACGAAGGTGAAATGGCTGCGGGCGGGTTTGACCGACGCGACGTCGCGAATAATGGCGGCGGCGGTCTCGCTGGTCAGGAAGCTGGCGGGGATGTCGGCCGCCGCGGCGCGGACTTCGAAGGTGTGCGGCTCGCCGCGCGGGCTCATTTGCCACCATTCGACGATCTGCAGCAGTGGATTGAAGCGGTCGAGCACTTCGCGGACGATCGCCCGCGTGCCCTTGCGGCGATGGAACGGGATCGCATCGGCCACGGCGGCGCGCTTTTCGGCCTCTGTCCAGTTCGGATCCCAGCGGGAGATCGCAAAGCCCCAGGCGAGGATGGGGAGAATGTTGGCGGGGCAGGTTGCCGGGTTCCACAGGTGGCCGACCTCCGACAGGTCGATGTCGGCGCGCATCGCATCCTCGATCGCGCGTTCCGCATCGGTGGCGTTTGGAGGCAGGATGCTCTTTTCGAGCAGTTCGGGCGGCAGGGCGCTCATTCAGCGACGCCGGCGTAATTCAGATTGATCCCGGTGCACCATCCGGCCTGAAGCGGGGTCATTACCTGGTCGACGGCGGGGCTGGTCAACGCGACGCGCTGGACGCCGGCGACGTGCAACGCGGCAATGATTGCCGACCGGGGAATGTCACGGCCCAAGCGGCGCGCTTTCGCCAGATAGGCATTGAGCGAGGATTCGGCGGTCGTTTCGATCAGCGTCGGATCTGGTCCGGCATAGAGGTACAGGTCGGCGGCGATCGTGAAATCGACGACATCGGCCGACTGGACGATGACTTCATCGGTTAGCGGCCGCACCGCATCGGCCGTCAACATGGCCGTCACCGCGGCGAGCGTGCCGCCTGGCGCGCTGCCATCGCCGGTCCGCGAAAGGACGGAAACAACGACTTGCCCCGGTGTCGGTGACGTGGCGGACGCGTCGAGAACGTCGCCGCTCGCCGATTTCGCGAAATAGACGTAGGCCAGCTCGGGCCCCGCCACGCTGAAACTGTGGGGCGCCAGCAGGATACGGCCGCGCAGCTCGGTATCGCTTTCCATGACGGCTGGCGCGCCGGTCACGGGATTCGCCGGGGTAATTTCCAGACGTGCGACACCATAGAGCGCACCGAGATTGTCCAGGTTGGCGCCGGTCGCAAAGGCCAGCAGCATCTGGCGCGCGGCGTCGTTGCACTGCTGGGCGATCAGCAGCTCATCATAGCTGTCAGCCTCGAGCAACTTCATCGCGGGGTCGCTTTCAACCAGCGCGTCGAATTCGGGCATGCTGACGATCAGGCGCGCGATCTTGGCGGCGAGGCGAGCCTCGAAATCGGGCTGCGGCACCAGGACGGGAGGCGGCAGTTCCGACAGGTCGATGGCGGGCGACGTTGCGATGGACGAGATTGGCGGCATGACGGGCAGGGAAAGCCGAAGGCACGCGCGCGCGCTAGGCGGCGGCCCTGTATCGGCGGGCCTTACAAGGGTTCCGTGCGATCAGGTGCCGCGGGAAAGATGCTTTTCGACCGCTTCGAATGTCCGACCTTCGTCGTCTGGATGAAAGCCGAGCAGCTCGCGAGCGATATAGCGGGCACGAATGGTGCGGCCGTCGCGGGTGCGGCCGACTTCATCCTCTTGCCCGAAATGATGGACCTGCGCGACCTGCTGTGCCTGGCCGACAAAGCCGATGCTGACCTGGTCGGGGGTGGCGCGTACCTTCAGGATCCGCGCCTGGCGCAACTGCCGGAACATCTTGCCGCGCTTGCTGGTGCCCGGGCGCGGGCGCCGCGCTGCCATCGCGGTGCCATCGGGCTGGACGTTCGCGGCGATGCGCGCGCTGTTCGACCGGCGCAGCGACTGCCCGATCTTGGTCAACAGGCCCCTACGCTCGCGCGGCGACAGCGCGGCGGCGATGCGCGAAAGAAAGGGTTCAAGGCGGTCTAGGTTGTGCTCGATCATGGCAGCGGCGCGTCGGGGATCAGCCTTTCGCCGTTGAACCAGATGCTTGCCAGCGGCGGGACGGGATCGCTGCCCCCGATGCCGAGATCGTCGGTCAACAGCGGGTCGGGTTCGGCAAGGAATTCCATGTCGAACCCGCCATCGGGGCGCTTCACGGTGCGGACCTGTTCGGTCAGCTGCAGCTTGAATTGCAGGTCGACGCTAGCATTGTCCATGAAATCGACTTCGAAGGCGATGGCGGCCTTGTTCGGCTGCAGCAGGTCGGGCTGCTGGACGCGCAGCCAGTCGAGCATGGCGATCGCAAGCGGCGCCTGCTTGCGCCCATAGCCGATCAACAGGACGTTGAGCTGGTAGCTGTAGGCGAAGCTGAAGCTGGGCGTCATCGGCGACGCGATGCTGCCCTGGTCGACCCACATGATCAGCGCATGCGGATCGCGGGCGAGTTCGGGATCGATCGCAACGAGGGCGGCGCGCAATAGGTCGGGTTTCTTCATGCGCGCCGCGCTCCTTTACTGACCGGCAGCGCCGGCGAGTTTGTCTTGCACAGCTTGGTGCAGTTCGTCAGACCGCGCACGGGCGGCGGCAAGCGCTTCTCGTAGCGCTTCTCCCTGCGCCTCCTGCTTTCCGCCGGTGAAGGTGGCGATCACCAGTTCGGCGAGATCGAAGAAGGCCGGACCGGTCCTGCCAGCGGTTTCGATGATGGCGAGCAGCTTGGCGTAGTCGATCATGCCAGGCACTCCCCGCTTTGCGCCGCGAGCAGGTCCGCCACGGCCTTTCGAGCGATCTTCGCGGCGTCGGTATAGCTTCGGGCGTTGCCAGCATCATAGGCAAGGCGGAGCGCGACGACGGCGCGGTGCGCCGCGCGGTCGCATGCCGCAACGGCTTCCGCGGCTGCGCCCCGGATCAGCCCGGCGTCGGTGGCGGTCAGGATCGCGAACGCCGCCGCCTGATAGGCCAGCTCAAGGCCCAGCGCCGTCTGTTCGTCGAGCGTTGTCTTGTCGGCAAGTTCGACGGGCGCCGCGGGCATGCCCCTGATCGCCGACTGGACAGGGGCGCAGGCGCAGAGCGATAGCGCGGCAAGGATGTAGAAGCCCTTCAATAGTCGCATGGCAAACTCCTGATATCAGCGGGGATTGGTGGCGGGGGAGGCGAGCCGGCCTTGCAGCATGCCCGCGACCTCGATCCGTTCGGCCTTACGGAAGGACGGCTTGTAAGAGGGCTTCGCGACCGGAACGACCAGCGCGGTGCCGTCGCCCGACCAAACGCCGTCAAAGAACAGTTCGGCTTCCTTGGCGCGCCTTTCGGTCAGGTCACCGCTGTTGAGATAATGGGTTTCGAGGAAGTCGCGGGCGGCGTCACGCTTGTCGGCCTTGAACAGCTGGACCCAGTCGGTGCGCAGGATCGCGCCGGTGTTGTAGTGGAACGACAAGGCGGCGGCGAACTGCGCCTCGGTCAGCTTGCATCCCGCGAACGCCTTGCGGACGTCGGGGATGTAATTGTTGTTGAGCAGCCAGATATAGATCTCGAGGCAGTGGCCGACCGTTTGCGGCTTATCCTTGTAGCGGTCGACGCTATGGCCGCTGCGGTTGGTGACGCCGATGCCCCAGGTACCAACATTCTCGCTGTCGAGATACCATTCCAGCACGATCGCTTCATGGCCGACCAGCTCCGCCGCGGTGCGCGGGGTCAGGCGGATCGTGTCGATAGGTTCGGTGACCAGCGTCGGCGATGGCGTCGACGGCGGTGGCGTTTTCGGTCGCCGTGCGTCCCATTGCGCCGCGAGCTGGTCGATCAGCGTGACGTCGGCGTCGACCAGCCGGGCGCCCGGCGCGAGCGGGCGGATGACGGCCGCGATGCTGTCGGCATATTGCTGTTTCACGCGTCCTTCTCCCGCTTTTCGATCCAGCGCCGGAACAATCCGAACGCCTCGCCGGTCAGTAGCCATTCGATAAAAGGCGTGCCGCCGACCGCGATCAGGAACGCGGCGAGCGGCGGGGTCAGCGTGATACCGACCAGCGGGATGACGCGGCCGTCGAGCGCGGGGGCGAGTACGAACGCAAAGCCGGTCGATCCGAACAGAGCGACCATCGCCCACAATGACGTGTCGATTCCGTCCGCCTTGCGCTGGCGCGACTTCAGCAGCGAAAAGCACAAGGCGACCAATCCGCCGGTGATGAGCGCGAACATGAATTCGAGCGCATAGGCAGGGTTCCGGTCGACCGCCGCAACGCCGGCGACGCCGTAGGCGCCGAGCAGATAGAATGGATCCAGTTTCATCGTTTCGTTTCCCCCGCGGGCAGGCACGCTGCGCATGGTCTTGCTCCTTTGGTCAGTCCCACAGCTGGACCGTTTCCCGCTGTGGCCGCGCGGCCTCGCCGATTTCGGGAAGTTCGACGATCGTGCCCTCGGGCAGCCGCGGGCCCAGCGCGGCGAGTCCGCGGTTGAGCTCCAATGATTGTTCGGTGATGCCCGCGGTGGTGCCGAGCATCCGCCAGCAGATGGCGTCCAGCGTCTCGCCGGCCTGGGCGACGGCCTGCATCAGATCAGCTCCGCATGATTGCGCTGGACGGGCGTGTCGACGCCGATCGAGCGCAGATCCGCAACGGCGTGGTGCGCCATGCGGCGATAATCGTCGGCGGAGATCCGCTTTTCATCGTTGCGCTGCGACTGCTGATCGGCGGCGACCAGGTCGCGATATCCGTCGGCCAGTTCGGCGCCGGCGTAATAGCGGATGATGCGGTTCCACAGCTCGACTGCGCGCGGCTCGCCGTCGAGTGTAATATCGTCCGGAACATCCGCGAGTTGGGCGATGCCCATGTCGGCGTGCGCCGATCGCCAGTCGGACAGCTGGCGGAAGGCCTGAAGCATGGCGCCCTTGATCGCGGCGACCAGGCGTACATGCGGAACGACACCTTCGCCCAGGCGCAGGGCGTCGCGCACGTCGTTGCATTTGATCGGCGGGAACCAGCCATCGGCAACGACCTGGCTGTCGGCAGGGGAGGCGGGCGACGGCGGGGTCGAAATCAAATCGCTCATCTTTGGCCTCCTTTCGTTTTTACGGGGGGTGGGGATCGGGTGCGACACAGTGCCCATGACAGGCATGCCGAACCCTCACCGCCCCCCGAGCGCCGTGCGGCGAGCTGGTTACGTGGCGGGCGGCGCGAGCTTCTTCAGCTCGCCTTCCGCGTTCCGCAAATCGGTCTTTGCGCCGCAATCCTTGTGCAGCCGGATCGCCTCGCCGAAGGCGCCGATCGCGGCCTCGAGCAGCGCGGCCTTGCCGCCCGCCACCGCATTGTCGGCCTGAGGGTCGAACGCGGCGGCGGACGCGGCGCTGGCGCGACCCAGTGCCTTTAACAATTTGGCGCGCGCCTGGTCGGGCATGTCGCGCTCTTCGGTCAGTGCGGCGACGCGCTGCAGCTGCTCGAGCGTGACGGCGCCGGGTTCGGCCATGGCGACGGTGGCGATTTCTTCGGCGATCAGGCACGCCGGGGTGCGATTGTAGCGTTCGGGCAGGGTGAGGCCGTGCGTCAGGACATGCGCGCCGAGAGCCAGCGCCGTGTCGATGTCGCGATAGTCGATCGCCCAGATCATGTTGGTGGTGACGATCTCGTCCTGGGCGGCATTGCCAGCTTCGCCGGCCTCGAGCGCGCCAAGGATCCACGCGTGATATTTAACGGCCATTTCGGCCTTCAACGGGTTGCGGGCGGTGACCGATTGAGTTTCGCCGAGCTGGCGCAGATCTTCGTGCAGGACCGCGAGGAGGGTGCGATACTCGGTGCTGCCGGGATCTTCTTCGGCCATCGGCTGGGCTACGCCTGCGACGGGCGCGCCTGCGGCGGCAGCGGCGCGGGCGGCGAGGACTTGTTCGCGGCGGCGTTTGGCAAGGCTGGTCATGAGCGGGGCTCCTTTCGAAGGGTGAGGCGACGGCGTGACGTCCGTCGCCTCTTTCGCGCGGGCTTCCCCGGTTTGGCCCGTCACAGCCGCCCCGGCGTCAAGCGCCCTCTCTGGGTGTTATGGGGCAGGGCGTGCGGGTGCTTCGCCAATGGCGATGTTCTCGACCAGCACGACGATATCGTAGTCCTCGACCACGTAAGCCTCGTTGACGCTTTCGTAGTTTTCGACCTGGTCGAGCTTGGGCTCATCCTTCAGCAGGCGGCGGCGGCTGCCCTCCTGGACGTAGATCGCCAGATTTTTCAGGGTCGTGATCAGGATGCCATTGGCCGGGAAGAAGGGTACGCTGACCGCCGGAAGGCCGCCGATCTTCTTTTCCGAGCGCAGGATGCGATCGGTCGCTTCGACTTCAGTTGCCGTCGCGCCCGTCTTCTGCGCGATCGTGAAATATTTGTCGTCGAGCAGATCCTGCCCGATGATCACGACAAGGTCGGGATCGTTGCGGCGATGTTCGGGGATCATCGATTTCGCGTCGAGGACCAGCGCTTCCAGCGAGCTGTAATCTGCCTTTGCGGTCGTTTTCGTCGCCACATTTTCGTGATCGTAGAGGTCGACACCGGCCTTGACGTAGATCTTCTTCAATCCCGGGTTGTTGGCCCCGTTGTTGAAGACGGTCAGATCGCCATCATCGAGCACCTGTTCCGGCGCGTTGGTCCGGATCTTGTGCAGCCAGCCTTCGTTGACGTCCTGCAATAGCGGGTTGGCAACGCGGTCGGTCTGAACGGCTGCAGATGTGCCGTGCCAGCCGATCATGATGCGGTCGCGACCCTGCTGCTTGGCGATCGAGGTAGCGAGGATCGTCTGAAAGTCCGGCTTGTGACGCCAGGCGTCGATCTTCGCATAGGGGATCGCATAGTCGAAGTTGGTCTGCTTGCAGAAATACTGCCCGCGGTCGGCCGTATCGGTCGGATCGGTCGGATTGCGGGCGTTGCCGGCGGCGGTGTCGCGGCGACCGGCGAGCGTGCGCGTGGTTCCCAAGCCGACCTTCTGGCCGACCTGCTGGATGACAGGAACGACTTCGATCGCCTGCAGGAATTCGCTGCTTTCCTGAATGGCTTCCTCGAGCTTTTGCTCGACGGTGGGTGCGACGGCGAATTTGGTCTGCGCCGCGTCAGCGGTAAGGCCGTTGACCAGCGCGATCTGGGACACATAGGCGGCGAAGAGGGTACGGGTCTGGCTGTGCATCGAAAAGATTCCTTGGCGTCGGTTGCTGTGCGCGGGTTCGGGCGGCGGTCAGAAGGCGGTTTTGGTGAAGTTGGCGTTGCCGTTCGCGAGCGGGCGGGTGGGCTGCCCGCCTGCCGGGGTCGTTTCGACATCCTTCGCCAGGTTCGTCACCTTCAGATCAATCCGGTCGATCTCGCTGCGCACTGCGTTCGTCTGGGCGGTGATGGTGCCCTGGAAAGCTTTGCCCATGTCGGTGAACAGGCCGGTCAGCGCCGTCATGTCGATGGCGCCCGGGACAACTGCGGGCTGCTGCACCGGCTGTGGATCTTCCTTCTTGCCGAAATTAGCGCCGAACTTGTCGAGGATGCCGGTCAGGGCCGTAAGAAAATTGCCGCCTTCGGGGGTCACATCGCCCTTGTCGTCGGCGAACTCGAGGAGCGCTCCTTCGTCTCGGCTGAAGACCAGCGCGCCGGGACGGGTGATGTTGAACGCAAGGCGATCAGTGGCAATCGACGCCGGGCTGTCGGTCATGGCGCAGCCCATCAAATAGGCGAAGCCCTTGCCGGCGAAGTTCGGTTCGATCTCGATCGACGGGAAGACCTTCTGCTGGGCAGCGTTCAGAGCCTGGGCGTCTTCGGTAACGTCGAAGGCACCGAAGAGGCCAAGGCGCTTTTCGATCGTTCCATTGAAGTTGACGTCGACCTCGCCGGTCGAAAGTTCGGCGACATCGCCATAAGCGCGGAAAGGCTTTTCGCCCGAAACGCCGCGGATATGTTCGATATTCAGCCGCGCCCCATAGGTTTTGGGGTCATAGCTCTTCGCCATTTCCTTGATCATGTTTTCGTCGATCGTGCGGCCGTCGACCGTCGAACCGGCGGTGGCGAGTAGGAAAGGCTTGGTGCGCTTGAAATTCATCGGGACAGCTCCATCGGCGTGATCAGGTGTCGACCTGGACGACGGTGAGCGGGCCGGCGTTCGGTGATGTCGCCTAAGGGCTCAAAAACACATCATCATGCAACGCGCTTGCCTTGTATCGTCGCGCCTTACAGGGGCGGGCAGGCGCGCGGCGGCGGGAATAGAGGGCATGGCTGCACGCCATGCCCGTTGCCGATGCACCCATCCCCGGAAAGATCCCTGGCCCTGTCGAACTCGACCGGGATCCGGAGCGCGAGGCTCGTTCGCTCTATTGGCGCGGGTGGACGCTGAAACAGATCTCGGCGGAGCTGAATGTTCCTCACCCGACCGTCCGCAGTTGGAAGCGCCGCGGCGAATGGGGGACCGCGCACACCGTCAAGATCATTGAGGATCGCATCGAAGTCCGGATGGCGGCGATGCTCGACAAGGGCGAAAAGCTGACCGAAGGCGACATGAAGCGGATCGACTTCATGGGCCGCCAGCTCGAGCGCATGGCGCGGATCCGCAAATATGGGACCGACGACGGCACCGAAGCCGACCTGAACCCCAATATCAATCGACGCAACGACGGCCCTGCGAAAGCGAAGCGCGCCGAAAAGCGCAAGAATTTCCTGACCGACGAGCAGTGGGACGCGCTCGAGGAAGACTTCCATAAACGCAACTTTGCGCATCAAGGAAAATGGTGGGACCAGCGCCACCAGCGCACGCGCAAGATCAAGAAGTCGCGCCAGATCGGTGCAACCTGGTATTTTGCGCGCGAAGCGATGATGAAGATCCGCGAGAGCTATCTCGCCGGCGGCGCCCGAAACCAGATCTTCCTGTCGGCGTCGAAGCGCCAGGCGCTGATCATCCGTCGATATCTGGTCGCTTGGGTCAAGAAGATCACCGGCGTCGACCTGACCGGCGACCCGATCATGATCGACATGGGCGAGGGTAGCGAGCCGGTCGGCGTCTATTTCCTGTCCACCAACGCCAACACGTCGCAGGGGGAGACCGGCGACTTCTATTTCGACGAATTCTTCTGGGTCCACGGTTTCGCGGAGCTGAAGAAGGTCGCCAGTGCGATGGCGACGCACAAGATCTTCAAGCGCACCTATTTCTCGACGCCCAGCAGCGTGACGCACGAAGCCTATGCCTTTTGGTCGGGGCAGGAGTGGAACCGTGGCAAGTCGAAGGCCGCGCAACGTCATTTCGATGTGACGAAGCGGAATTTGCGCAACGGCGCGATGATGCCCGACGGCAGCTGGCAGCACATCGTCACCATCCATGACGCTATCGCCGGTGGCATGGGCGAGCTGCTCGACCTGGACGAGATCCGCCAGGAGTGCAGCGAAGAGGAATTCTCCAATCTATATGATTGTGAGGAAATCGACGACACTGCCAGCAGCTTCCCCTGGTCGATGATCGCCAGCGCGCGCGTCGACAGTTTTTATGTCTGGAAGGATTTCAAGCCCGCCGAGATCGATTTGCCCGGTCGCCGGCCTTTTGGCGAGCAGCAGGTTTCGATCGGTTACGACCCGAACAAGCAAGGGCGGGACGATGCCGCGCTGGCCGTTGTGGCGCTTCCCGATCGCCCGGGTGGCAAATTCCGCGTGCTCGAGAAGATCCGCTGCAACGGCAAGGATTTTGAAGGGCAGGCGGACGAAATCAAGAAGGCGGCGGCGCGATATAACGTCGTCGACATCGCGATCGACACGACCGGTCACGGCCTGGCGGTATGGGAACAGGTGCGCAAATGGTTCCCGACCGCGCGCAAGATCGAATATTCGGTGCTGGTGAAGGCGCAGCTGGTGATGAAGGGCCAGAACATCTTCCGCAAAGGCCGGATCGAGATCGATGCCGGGTGGACCGACGTCATGGCCGCCTTCATGGCCATCCGCCCCGCGATCACGAAATCGGGCAAGCAGGTGACCTATGTCGCCGCGCGCAATGGTGAGGTCGGCCACGCCGATATCGCCTGGGCCATTCTTCATTCCCTCCTGGTCGAACCCCTCGACGGTGGCGAACCCGCCGCCGGACAGGGCGAGGCCTTCTTCTTCGACTGACGGCAAAGGATCCTGCCATGAACGAATTGACGACGATCGAGACAACGACCGCGGGCGCCGGGCCGATGGTTTTCACCTTTGGCGAGCCCGACAGCGTCATCGGCGCGCGCGACCTTTGGACCTATTTCGAGATCTGGCACAACAGCCGGTGGTACGAGACGCCCCTGCCGATGGTCAGCCTGGGCAAGTCTTTCAACATGTCGTCGCATCACCGCAGCGCGATCGGCCTGAAGGTCAATCTGCTGGTGGAGCATTTCACGCCGACGCGCTGGCTCGATAGCGACAATTTCGAGCGGTTCGCGCTCGACTTCCTGCAGATGGGCAATGGCTATCTCGAGCAGATCGACAATCTGGGCGGGCGGGCGATGTCGTTCCGGCATAGCCTGGCGGCCTGGACGCGCATGGGGGTGCAGCCGGGAACCGCCTTTTTCGTGCAGGGTCCGATTGGCGTCGAACATCAGTTCAGCGATTGGAAGCTTCACCAGCTTCAGCAGCCCGACGTGCTGCAGGAGATCTATGGCGTGCCCGAATGGCTGGCGGCGCTGCAGTCGGGCCTGCTCAACGAGAATGCGACCCTGTTCCGCCGTCGATATTACCTCAACGGCGCGCATGCGGGCTTCATTTTCTATCTGTCGGAGGCGCTCGCCGACCAGGAGACGAAGGACAACGTCAAGGATCAGCTGAAGAATGCCAAGGGGCGCGGCAACTTCAAAAACCTGTTCCTCAACATCCCGAACGGCAAAAAAGACGGGGTGCAGGTCATCCCGCTGTCCGAAGTCGCGGCGAAGGACGAATTTTCGAACATCAAGACGATGACACGCGACGACATGCTGGCCGCGCACCGCGTGCCCCCGCAGCTGCTCGGCATCGTGCCGCAGAACAACGGCGGCTTTGGCGACGTCGGCCGCGCGATGGACGTTTTCTTCCCCAACGAGATCGCGCCGATCATCAGCCGCTTCATGCGGATGAACGATCGCCTGGGCGTCCCGGCGTTCGCGTTTCGGGCATATGAGCCGAAGGGGAATGGCGGGGGGGCGACGTGAGGTCGAGCCGCTATTTCATTGCTTCGCAGGTTGCCCTTAGACGTCGGCAAATCTCGCTCGCGAAGCCAGTTATCTCAAGTAGGCCCATCACCGCCTCTAGGGGAGCGTCGAGTTTGGGATCTTCGATGACTATTTCGACAGAAACCGAGATCCCGCCTAACATCGCGATCGAAAGGCCGTGGCCCCGGCAAATGATGATTTCTTGCTTGGCAGAGTCCCACTCCATGGGGCCCGGGAAGGCCATCAGGCCCGGACCGGTCTCCATATAGAACGGGCCGGTAATCACCGTTGATCCGGTCGTTTTGCCGCGGAATGAAAGCCCGACAGTATGCTTGTTGTTCGCGACGGAGCACATTTGACGCGCCATCGTGCTGCCGCCAGGGTAGCCGGCGCCAGACGGATAGGGCTCAAGACCGCGTATCACTTCGAAAAGCGCTTCCGGAATGAAGCCCTTCTTGAATATGCTCTCTAGATCATTGGGACTGCTAGCCAGCGGGAAATAGACAGACTGCTTCGGTGGCTTGCCCTCGATACAGGTGATCGCCGCATATATCGATTGGTCCATACTATGGCGCGCGGTCGTAATGGCTTCCGTAGCCTTTCGACGCAACAAAAGCGGAATTGGCTTCGTGATCTTCATTTTGAAGACGTCCTCGCCCGTTGCCTCGTCCTTTTCAACGGCGGGTTTTGCCAAGTCCTTGTCTTCAAAAAATTCCCTCTGCGCGGCATGAAATTCGTTCACAGCCTCGCTCGCGAACTGGACCGACTCGTCCGGCTGTTCGAATGGTTCCATGCTTGCGTCGTAACAATTCGACACCGACTGCGGAAGTGCGCCTCGCTACACTCTAATCGAGATCATCGATCTGGTTGCGCCGGGGAATAGGACGCGGTTTCGACGTCTTCAGGCGATCTATTGCCGCTCGGGCCGCCGCAGGCAGCGGCTTCTCCTTTCGCTTGCTCCTCGTCCCGTGAAAGAACTCCGCGACCTCATCTGCCCAGCTGCGCTTGCGCGCAGGCTCTGCCGGCGGAGGCGGGGACGCTAGAGGGAGTTGACGCGCCGGCAGGATCATCACCCCCGCAGAGGAACGGCATCGCCTGCAGGGGAAGCGGCGGCGGGCCGCGACTAGGTCGAGCGCCCATCCTCGGTCGGCGAACAACTGCAGCACCTTGCCCTCGTCCAGCGTGCGCCACCGACCGCACCCAAAGCACCACAAGCGCAGCCTATGCCCCCGCCACGCGATGTCCTCGATGCTTCCGACTCGTCCCGCCATTCCCCAATGAGAACAGAATGAGAACAGAGCGGCAAGGGGTGCCGTCCCCGACCCCCACGCGCCGCGCTCGCCCCCACGCTCCGCTTTCGCCTTTTTTATCGATTATGATGCATGGCCCCGGGCAGGCGATGCCGCCCGGGGAGGGGGAGGGGGTGCGAAACCGTCTTACATTCCTTACCTGCCCCCGATTGTATGCCGGAAACCGTTGAGAATGCGCGGTTTTGAATGTCAGACATCGCCTCTGATCTGACCTTACATTTCGTCGGCATCAATCTTACGTCACTGATTTTGCTCAATAATATAATATTAAATGTAAGATTGATTTTGTCTAATATTGTAAGACCGATGTAAGGGAAATGTTAGACCGAAAACCCGCAGAAAACCGCCGATGTAAGAAATGTAAGGTAGTTCCCTACATACCCCCTTTACTCATAGGCCCGACAGGAAACCGCGAAATTTGAGGTTTCGCGCAAAATTGCGCGCGCCGGCGAGCAGGAGGACGGGCGTGATGCGGTTCGATGCTAGAAGTGGGAATCGAACGCCGCCGCGAAGCGCCGCAAGGGCGCGGTTAAGCGCGGCCGACGATCAAGGTACGCTGAAAGCCGATTCCCGCTACCCGCTCCAGGTGCCCCCTAATTTCTTTGGCTGATCGCTGGCTAGTCTACTAAGACTGATCTTCAAGCTCGCGGATTGCGTCGGCAATCGCAAATCTGATGGAATTCTGAAATCCATGGGCTTTGGACAGAGCGATTCTGACGACGGCTAAGCTGGCATCTCCCGACACCAATCGTTGTTCAGTGACCAGCATGCCCCGGTGCTGCCGGAACTGTTCTTCTATGATGTTCAGACTGCTCCAGAGATCGAATGTTCGAGCCGGCGCGGCCGCTTTCGCCAAGTCTAGCGATGCTTGTCCATTGACCAGATTTGCGAATTGTTTCCGCATCAGCGTGCGGAATTCGTCAATGTCCTCAGGTTCAGCGATTTGAGCGGCATTGATGGCTTCGCAGGTGGATGAGAGAAGCTGTAACGTCTCGCGGAGAAGGTTGGACCGTTGCCGGTCCTCACGTCGCCGCAAGATGTTCTCGATCAACAGTGTTCCCGCGATGGTGGCGATGACACCGAAAAAGGTAGCAACAGCCTGAAGCCATTCGCCGGCCTTGATCTGGTTCAAAGCGTTTGCCGCGCATCGGACAAGATCAAGATCTGCTGCCGTTGCGAGCACATAGCCAACGAGCATGCCCGCGACGGTAGCGATGCCATATTTCCAAGCGCGTGTCGCCAATGGCCTTCTCCCCATTCGTGTTTATGTCGCAGGCGCAATGCCCAGCAGCTCGACCGTGAACAACAGGGTTGCGCCGCCGGGGATCGGGCCCTTGCCTTCGGGGCCGTAGGCGAGCTGCCAAGGGATCGCGAGTTCGACCTTGTCGCCGACGCCCATCAAGGCGACGCCTTCCTGCCAGCCGTCGATGACGCGATTAAGCGGGAAGGTCGTGGGCTCGCCGCGGCGGACCGAGCTGTCGAATTCGGCGCCGTCGGCAAAGGTGCCGACATAATGGACGGTGACCTCGTCGGTGGGGCCGGGGCGAGCGCCGCTGCCGTCGCCCGCGATCCGGCGCCAGCGCAATCCGCTCGGCGTCACGCGCCAGCCGTCGGCACCGTTCCGTTCGGCCAGCGCCGCCATTTGCCTGTTGAGGTAAGCCGTGCCCTGCGTCGGGGAGGCGTCGGGATTCTGTGCCGCGGCGGCGGCAGCAGGCAGGCAAGAGGCAATGGCGGCGGCTGCGAGCAGCCGGACGTGTGAAGACATGTGCATGAAAACTCCCTCGATCGTCCGTGCATAAACGCATCGCGCGCCCGCTTGGCAAGCGCTTATAGGCCGGCCGGGTGAGAGGCGGCGCGCAAGCCGGCTGGAAAAAATTCGGCGCGGCGGGAACCATCCGCGATCCGCCGCGTTTCAACTATCCGCTTGATCGAAAGAAAGAGTGGATATGGCTTCTGTCTTCGGACGAAGTCCAGGGAGCCCCGCCGCAGAAATGCGACGGGGCTTACTCGTTTCGGGCGCTTTGCCGGGCCGGGTCCGGTTGCCCTCCTGCCGTTTTCGATCGCCCTGCCGCGCGCCATGAACGACCTGACCGTTCGTTCGGGCGACGTCCTTGCCAGCCCGCTGTGGATTGCGGAGTGCCCGGTCTTCCGGGACGGGCGGTGGAGATTCGACAGAAATGGCAAGGGGATATCGGGCAGTTGCTGCCTTGGGCGTGGCGCTGCTTTGGGGATGTGGCGGGACGGTCACGGGACAGGGCGATGGTGCGGCCGTCGCCGCGCAGGTTGCGCAGGAAGGGCAGGGCAAGCCCTATGCCCTGCTCGGCAGCGAGGTGTGGGACGTGCCCGATCCGGTGTCGGGGCGCGACTATCAGGTCTTCGTCAGCCTGCCGCCATCCTATGCGAAGGATCCGCAGCGCGCCTATCCGGTGCTCTATGTCACCGACGCCGACTATGCCTTTCCGGTGGTGCGACAGATCGCGCGGCGGCTCAACGTCGAAGGACCGAAGGTGCAGGATTTCATCCTCGTCGGGCTATCCTATGCCAGGGACGATGATCCGGTGCGGAGCCGGCGGCGCGACTATACGCCGACCGCCGATGGCCCGAGCGACACGTCCGCTGGCACGGTGCATGGCGGGGGTGCGGCGTACCAGACCTATTTGCGCGATCAGGTCCTGCCCTTTGTCGCGCGCCGCTATCGCACCGATCCGCGGCAGAAGCTGTTTCTCGGTCATTCCTATGGCGCGCTGCTGGGCGCGCAGATATTGTTCACCGAACCCGGGATGTTCAGCGGCTACATCCTCGGAAGCCCGTCGCTGTGGTTCGGCAAGCGGCACATGTTCGCGATGGAAAAGGCCTATGCCGCCACGCACCGCGACCTGCCCGCGAAGGTCTATGTCTATACCGGTGAATATGAGGGCGCGCGTGCTGGCGATCCCCGTTTCAACAAGACGCTGGATATGGTCGGCGACAGCGAGGCATTGGTTGCAACGCTCAAAGCGCGCGCCTATCCGGCGCTGCAGATTCGCGGGGACGTGCTGAACGACGAGGATCATGTGTCGGTGGCGCCGCGCGGTTTCACCAAAGGGCTGCTCCACCTGCTGCCGGCGCCGCTTGCCGCCAAATGAACGGCGCGCCGTTTCTGCGACAATTTGCGACAATTTTGCGTTCATCCGGCACGTCACTGGGACAAATCGCACCTAGAAGGCTTTCATCGGGACCGGAACTTTCCCCCAAGAAGGTCCCTTGAAGGAGTTCTTCAGGTGAACAAGAAGATCATATTTTCGACGCTCGGTGCCGCGTTGATCGCTGTGCCGGTGCTCGCCGCCCCCGGCGGCGGCGCCAAGGGCGATGCCGACGGCAATGGCGTGCTGACCCGTGCGGAAGCGCAGGCCCATGCGACGCAGATGTTCGCGAAAATGGACGCGAACAAGGACGGCAAGCTCGACGCTTCCGATCGCACCGCGCGGCGTGCCGAGATGCAGGCGAAGATGTTCGAGCGCCTCGACGCCAACAAGGACGGCAGCATCAGCAAGGCCGAATGGGACCAGCATGGTGCCGATCGTGCGGCGAAACGCGCCGAACGCGGCGACAGGCGCGCCGATGCGGGCGAAGGCAAGCGTGACGGTATGCGCGGCGGCCATCATGGCAAGCGCGGCGGTCATCACGGCATGATGATGGGCAAGGCCGACGCCAACGGCGACAAGGCGATCAGCCAGGCGGAATTCCAGACCGCGGCGCTCGCGCGCTTCGACGCGGCCGATGCGAACAAGGACGGTCAGGTGACCGCCGAGGAGCGTCAGGCGCAGCGCGGTGCATGGCGCGCCAAGCGCGGTGCGCCCCCGGCGGCGCCCGCCGGCGAATAAGCCATTTGGCAGGGGCCGGCGGCTATCAGCAGGCCATCCCCCCCTCCCGGCATTGCCTTTGCCGCCGGTCCCTGTCAGCTATCGCCCACCGGCCCCCGCGGCCGGTGGGCGAACCAGTTTCTCACGTGGATATCCGATGACCGATAGCGATACCCCGCGCATCCTGCTGATCGACGACGAACCGTCGATCCGCGAACCGCTGGGCGAATATCTGACCGCGCAGGGCTTTGCGGTGACCGACGCGGCGAGCGCCGCCGAGGCGCGCTCGGTGCTCCGTGCCCAGACGGTCGACCTCGTCGTCAGCGATATCATGATGCCCGGCGAGGACGGCCTGTCGCTCACGCGCCATCTGCGCGAGACGAGCAACATTCCCGTGATTCTGCTGACCGCGCGCGCCGAGGATACCGAACGGATCATCGGGCTGGAAATCGGTGCCGACGATTATGTCGTCAAACCCTTCAACCCGCGCGAGCTTGTCGCGCGCATCCGCACCGTGCTGCGCCGGACGCAGCAGGGCGGCCGCGCGCTCGATCCCGGCGGCACCTGCTACGCCTTTGGCGACTGGGTGCTGCGCGAGGTCGAGCGGGTTCTGGTCGACGCCCAGGGCAATGAAGTCGCGCTGTCGTCGGGCGAATATCATCTGCTTCACGCGCTCGTCCGCCATCCGCGGCAGGTGATGAGCCGCGACCGGCTGCTCGACCTCGTCCGCGGGCGCGAGGCCGATATCTTCGACCGCGCGATCGACAATCTGGTCAGCCGGTTGCGCAAGAAGATCGAGGTGGACGCCGCGCACCCGCAGATCGTCAAGACGGTGTGGGGCGGGGGCTATACGCTCGCGTGCGAAGTCAAGCGCATCGGACCCACCGCATGAAGCTGCGCCTGTGGCCCCGAAGCCTGATCGGCCAGCTGGTTTTCGCGGTTGCGGTGGTGCTGTTCGTCGCGCAGGCGGTCAACTTCGCGCTGCTTGCGCGCGGCCAGAAGCAGCAATCGCTCGCGCATGGCGGCGGCATGGCGGTGGCGCGGATCATCGATGCGATGGACCGGCAGGAACGCGCGCAAACCGACGTCGAGGCACGGCGCAAGGACCGGCGCCGATCGCGCCACGAACCGAAGGTCTGGATCGATACCGCGCCGCCGCCGGTGCCCGATCGCTCGGTCGCGCTTCCCGACCTCGCGGGCTATGTCGGCAATCTGCTGGCCGAGGCGAATATATCGTCGAAAGGCGTGCAGGCATGGGCCTTGCCGCAGCCGCCGCGCATCGGGCGGACGCAATTGCCGGGGCGCACCGTGCTCGTCGTTGCCGAGATCGACGGGCGCTTTTACGGCGTGCGCAGCCGCATGCCGGGCGGCGGGAACCGTCTGCAAGGATTCCTCATTTGGCAGACGCTGTCGCTCTATTTCCTGCTTCTCGTTCCGGTGATGCTGATCGCCTGGCGCGCCGCACGGCCGCTGCGCGACCTGACGCGCGCGGCGCGCGCGAACCCCGCGCTTCGCGATACGACACCGCTCGATGAGGAAGGTCCGTCGGACGTTCGCGACCTGATCAGCGCGTTCAACGCCTATCGCGCGCGCATCGCCGCCATGCTGTCGGACAAGGACCGGATGCTCGGCGCGGTGGGGCACGATCTGCGCACGCCGCTCGCAAGCCTGCGCGTGCGGGTCGAGGGCGTCGAGGACGACCGGCTGCGCGAAAAGATGGTCGCGAGCATCGACGAAATGACCGCGATGCTGAGCGACATATTGGCGCTCGCGCGTTCGGGATCGGGAACCGAACCGCAGGAACGCGTGCCGCTTCGCGAACTGATCGGCGAACTCGCCGCCGAATATGTCGAACGCGGCAAGGACGTGACCGTGGGCGCCGTCGCCGACGTCATGGTGCTGGTGCGCCCGATGCTGCTCAAACGCGCGCTGCGTAACCTCGCCGACAACGCGCTTGCTTATGGGCAGCGCGGCCGGCTTTCGGTGACGGCCGAGGCGGGGCGCGCGCGGATTATCGTCTCGGACGACGGTCCCGGCCTGACGGCCGAACAGATACGGACCCTCGTCGAACCGTTCGCGCGCGGCGAGCAGTCGCGCAACCGCGCGACCGGCGGCGCCGGGCTGGGCCTGTCGATCGCGCGCGAGATCGCCGAAGGCGAGGGCGGGGAGCTGACGCTCGGCAATCGCGCGGGCGGCGGGCTCGATGCGGTGATCGCGCTGCCCGTTCAGGCGTAGATGGCGATCGCCTGACTGCCGCTGAGCACCGGCTCGCCGGCGCGGTTCCACAGCATCATGTCCTGCACCGACAGGCCGTTACGCGCATAGCCGGTCTTCGCTGACAGGAGCCACCAGCCGTCGTCGGTCGCGGGCGCGCCGGTCAGCATGTTGACCGTCCAGTTCATCGAGCTGATCGGCCCGAATTCGCTGAACAGCGCCATCGCGGCGGGCGGCAGCGCATCGCCCATCGCGAGCAGCGCAACCGCGGGGTGGCATGCGGGTTCCTCGACAAAGCGCACCCAGGTCAGATATTCGCCGACCTCGCTTTTCCACGCGAAGCGCGGGCCGGTGGTCGGGCGCATGTCGAAATGACGCGTGAAGCTGGGCCGCGCATGATGATCGGGCACCGGCGCCAGCGTGTCGGGATCGGGCGCGTCGGGCATGGTGAGGCGATTGTGGTCGACATGGCTCTTGCGGTCGCCCGAAAAGGCGAAGACCGCCGCGGTGCCGAAGCCCTGATCGCTCGACACACCGGCGTCGATGAACAGCGAGGATTTCGACTGGCGCAGCACGCGCGTCTCGACCGTGCAGTCGCCGCCGACGGGGCCGACGAAGCTGATCTGCGCATAGCGCAGCGGGGTTTCGGTCGGGTGGAGCGCCATCGTGCCCGCGAGCGCGACCGCCGAGCTGATCCCGCCATAGGCGGTGCGGCCCTGCATCCATCCTTCGTCGATATGCGCCTTCGCCACGCCGTCTTCGGTGCGCAGCGTCGAGAGCAGCGCGTCGAGCGCGCCGGGAGAGGTCGTCATTATTGTCTTATTCCTCGATCTGGAAAGTCAGTCCGGCGTTGGCGGTCAACCGCCCGATCAGCGCATCGCCGAGTAATGCGCCCGGCGTCCACACGCCGCCTTCGCCCTTGTTTTCGAGCAGCGCGATACCCGTTTCGGCGAGCATCTTCGACGTCGAACCATAGCCGGGATCGCGGTCACCCTGGACGCTGGCGCACACCGTCGTGCCGTCCTCATATTCGCCGATGAAGAGGATGTCGTAGAAACCATTCTCGCGCTGTTCCTTGCTCGGGCCTTCGCCGGGCTTGAGCTGCGCATCGCCGAACGGGTTCGCTTTCGCCATTGCTTCGGCCATCGCCTTTCCGGCGTCGCCGATCGTCGTCATCACCATTTCGTCATAGACGAGGTCCGCGCCCCATCGATGGCCGAGCAGGAAATTGGTGCGATGGACATTTTTGGTGTTGATCGGCGCCATCACGAAGGGCGCGGTCCATGTGCCCGTCGCGCTGTCATATTCGGGGATCAGCCCGGTCGGCTGCGACGGTCCCTCGAAGCCGGGGGTCAGTGCGAAGGAGGATTTGAGCAGCAGCGCGAGCGACGGCTTTTTCGCGATGGCTTTCAGCGTTTCGGTGAGGCTGGCGACCGTGCCGCCCGACGCGCCGCCCGCCATCTTGCGGACACGCCCCTTGACGCGCGGTGCAGGCTTGCCGTGGCGCTTCACCGCTTCGGCCTGCAGGAACAGGACGCCGAGGTCGAAGGGGATCGAGTCGAACCCGCAGCTGAAGGTGATGCGCGCACCCGACGCCTTGGCGGCGTCCTGATGCGCGTCGATCATCTCGCGCATCCAGCCGGGTTCGCCGCACAGGTCGGCGTAAGCGGTTCCCGCCCGAACGCAGGCGGCGACGAGTTCGCTGCCGTAAAGCTGGTACGGACCGACGGTGGTGAGCACGACCTGCGTGCTCGCAGCCATCTTGTCGAGGCTCGCGGGATCGCTCGCGTCGGCGACGATCAGCGGGGTTTCCTCGCCGGCGCCGATCAGGTCGCGCACTTCGGCGAGCTTCGCGATGCTACGCCCCGCCATCGCCCATTTGGGCGCGTCCTTGCGGCCCTTGTAATGGTGCGCGAGATATTCGGCGACGAGGCGTCCGGTGAAGCCGGTCGCGCCATAGACGATGATATCGAGATCGCGGGTCCCCGCCATGGCCATGCTCCCTTTACGTAAACGTCAAGGGGAGGCTAGCGCAGGCGGGGGAGCTTGCCAAGCGCGAAGGTCTAGCGGCGCCAGAAGGGGCGTTTGTCGACCACATCGGGCGTTCCGGTCGCCTCCGCGCGGCCCTCGGCGCGCGCGGCGCGGAGTTCGGCGTCGGCCGCGTGCTGCTGGGCGCGGTGCGCGGCGAGTTCGTCGCGGCGGCGCGCACGCAGGGCATCGTAACTCCAGCGCGTATGGCCACAGCCGAAGAGGCAGAGCAGGCCGCCCGCGATCGCCAGATTCTTCATCGCCGCCATCGCCTGCACGGGGTCGGTGAACTCGCGGTGGAAAAAGAGGATGGTGGCGAGCACGAAGCCGGCGAGCAGGATCGAAACGAGGCGGACCGCGATACCGAGCGCGATGCAGATGCCCGCAACGAGTTCGAAGAGGCCGACCGGGATGGCAAGCCCGCCGGGCAGGCCGCTGGTGGAGATCATCGCGCTGGTGTCGCTGACATGGATCAGCTTGTTGACCCCCGACACGACGAAAATCACGGCGATGAACAGGCGGCCGATGAAGACGGCGATCATGGACATGGGCATTCCTTCGCTAACGCGCCCCGCCCGCTTGTGCAGACAGGACGCGCGGGAAGGCGGTCGGGTTCCGGTCAGTGCGGTTTGCGCACACTCCGGATTGCGGCGTCGCCCCGGAGCTGGTCAGGAACGCCGCGCCATGACGCGATCACTCAGAGCTTGGGCAGCGTGACGCCCTTTTGCCCCATATATTTGCCCGCGCGGTCGGCGTAGCTCGTCTCGCACGGCTCGTTGCCCTGCAGGAAGAGGAACTGGCACGCGCCTTCGTTCGCGTAGATCTTGGCGGGCAGGGGGGTGGTGTTGGAAAATTCGAGCGTCACATGGCCTTCCCAGCCGGGTTCGAGCGGGGTGACGTTCACGATGATGCCGCAGCGCGCATAGGTCGACTTGCCGAGGCAGATGACGAGCACGTCGCGCGGGATGCGGAAATATTCGACCGTGCGCGCGAGCGCGAAGCTGTTCGGCGGGATGATGCAGACGTCGGTTTCGCGGTCGACGAAATTCTTCGGGTCGAAATCCTTGGGATCGACGATCGTCGAATCGACGTTGGTGAAAATCTTGAACTCGGGCGCGACGCGCGCGTCGTATCCGTAGGAGGAGAGGCCGTAGCTGATGCAGCCGTCGCGGCGCTGCGCCTCGACAAAGGGTTCGATCATGCCCTGCGTTTGGGCGGCTTCGCGAATCCAGCGGTCGGAAAGAATGGCCATGATGTCTCTTGTCGGTCCTGTGGGGGTTGCGCAAGCGGTCAGTCGATGAGACCGAGGTCCTTGGGCCCGAAGGCCGCGGGGAGCAGCGCGCTGAGCTTGTAGGATTTGACCGCACTGCCGTCGCCCGACGCGCAATGGACGAGGATGTCGGTCTTCGACCGCTCGGCGGCTTCGTTCAATATCTGGCGGCAGCGGCCGCACGGGTTGACCGGGTCTGTGCCGATCAGCGCGTCGCCGTCGGGGCGCCCGCCGACGATCGCGACCTCGGCAAGCTCGCCAATCCAGCCCTCGTTGGCGATCTTCGCGACCGCCGCGGTTTCGGCGCAGAGGGTAAGGCCGTAGCTCGCATTCTCGACATTGGCGCCGGTCACCACATCGCCGTTCTTGAGGAGCAGCGCGGCGCCGACGTGGAAGCCCGAATAGGGGGCGTAGGCGCGGCGCGCGGCGTCGCGCGCGGCGTCGATCAGTGCGTCACGGGTTTCGGTCATCGCATCTCTCCTTGCGGGCGCAGCACATTCCAGCCGACGGTGCCGCTGGCGCCCGACAGGCGGACATAATTATTCGCCTGCCACATCGCCCAGGGGTGCGCGCCATAATCGGGTTCGAAGAAGTCGCGGCGCAGCCAGGTCGTGCGCGCGATGCCCTCGGTCACCCTGTAATCGCTCTCGAACGCCGGGCCGGGAGCGATCAGGCTGCGCTTGCCCATATGCGCCTCGATCTGCGCGAGGAAGGTGGCGAGTTCGGACAGCAGCAGGGCGCGCGTTGGCCGGTCGGGGCAGCGGTCGTCATAGTCGAGCCACACGACCGCGGGCAGCGCATCGGCACGGCGCGGCACATGGCGGATGAAGTTCGCCGCCTGATCGGTCGCAAGCTGGCAGAGGCTGTAACGGTGGATCGCGCCTGCCTGCACCCCGGCTTCGCGTGCGGCGGTCATGTTGCGGGTGAATTGCGGGTCGATGTCCGCCGAGCCGTCGGTCCCCATGATATAGGCGAAATCGGCGCCGGCGGCCTTGATCGAACCCCAATGGACATCGCCATTGCCCGCGTCGATCGTGACGCCCTGCGTCGGATAGAGCGCGCGGTCGGGAATCCAGCGCGCCGCCCACCAGAGCGCAAGGCCCGCCGCGAGAAGGAGCAGGGCGATTGCGGCACCGATCCGGCGCAGCGTGCGTGCGATCGCGGCGCGCCACGCGCCGGCGGCCTTCGCCGCCTTTCCACCCCTGATTGCCCCCGTCGCCATCGTCAGCCCTTGATATGCAGCACGCAGATGAGCGTGAACAACCTTCGCGCGGTGTCAAAATCGACCGCGATCTTGCCGTCGAGCCGGTCCATCAGCATCTCGGCCGCTTCGTTGTGCAGCCCGCGCCGCGCCATGTCGACGGTCTCGATCTGCTGCGCGGTCGAGGTCTTGATCGCCTGATAATAGGAGTCGCAAATCGCGAAATAGTCGCGGATCGGCCGACGGAAACGGCCGAGACCGAGAATGATCGCCTCCAGCGGCGAGCCATCTTCGCGTGATATTTCAAAGATCAGTCGACCTTCCTCGACACGCAGCATGAGCCGGTAGGGGCCGGCATAGCCGTCGGGATGGCCGCGTTGCGGAACGAACTTGTTATCCTCGATCAAATCGAAGATCGCGACGCGGCGTTCCTGCTCGACATCGGGATTGCGCCAGACGATCGACCCCTCGTCGAGTTCGACCGAAATGATCCGCTGTCTGGAAGGGTCTGCGTCGCTCATGCTGCAAGTGCTTCTACTTGGACGCGCACGAAGGGCAAGGGGGCGACTTATTCACAGCAACCCACAGCTATGATAAGCTGTCGGGCATCGTCTGTTGCGCCGCCCGAAGCGGTACCCCATGAGGGTCGCCATGCCAGAGCTAGCCCTGATTCCGACCCCGGCCAACACCGGGGATGAGCGCCAATTACCCCGCAATATCGAGGCCGAGGCCGCGTTTCTGGGCGCGATCCTGATCGACAACCGAGTCGTCGAAGATCTGCCGGTGGCGCTTAACCCGGAACATTTCTTCGAACCGCTCCACGGCCGCATCTTCCAGCAGACGATGGCGCTGATCGAGCGCAACAGCATCGCGACGCCGGTGACGCTGAAGCCCTATTTCGAGGCCGACGAGGCGATGAAGGCGGTCGGGGGCGTCGGCTATCTCGCCCAATTGACGGGCAGCGGCGCGGGCCTGATCGGCGCGCGCGACTTTGCACGCCAGATTTTCGACCTCGCGCTTCTCCGCGAACTGGCGGGCGTCGGCCGGTCGCTCGTCGACAATGCGCTCGACACCAGCGAACGCGTCGACCCGCAGGCGCAGATCGAGGAAGCCGAAACCGCGCTCTATCGCGTCGCGGGCGGCGAAGCCGAGATGGGGTCGGTCAAGAATTTCAGCCAGGCGAGCCTCGTGGCGCTCCAGGCGGCCGAGCGCGCGCTCAATTCGGGCGGCCATCTGTCGGGGATCACGACGGGCATTTCGAGCATGAACGCCAAGATCGGCGGTATGCACAATTCGGACTTGATGATCCTCGCGGGGCGTCCGGGCATGGGCAAGACCTCGCTTGCGACCAATATCGCGTATAACGCCGCCGAACGCTTCCGCCGCGACGAGGATGACGGCATTCCGCCCGAAAAGAATATGGGCGCGAAGGTCGCTTTCTTCAGCCTCGAAATGTCCGCCGACCAGCTCGCGACGCGCGTGCTCGCCGAACAATCGGGGGTGTCGGGCGAGGCGCTGCGTATGGGCAAGATCAGCAAGGAGCAGTTCCAGCAACTGAGCCGCGCGGCGCAGCAGCTCCAGACCTTGCCCTTGTTCATAGACGACACGCCCGGCCTGACGATCGCCGGATTGCGCACCCGCGCGCGGCGTTTGCAGCGACGTCATGGCATCGGCTTCGTCATCGTCGACTATCTGCAATTGTTGCAGGGTTCGTCGAAGAGCGGCGACAATCGCGTGCAGGAAATTTCCGAAATTTCGCGTGGTTTGAAGACGCTGGCGAAGGAACTTCACGTACCGGTGATGGCGCTGTCGCAGCTCAGCCGTGCGGTCGAAAGCCGCGAAGACAAGCGCCCGCAGCTCTCCGACCTTCGCGAATCGGGCTCGATCGAACAGGACGCCGACATGGTGCTCTTCGTGTTCCGCGAGGATTATTATGTCGCGGCGCGCGAACCCAAGCGCCCGGTCGAGGGCGACGATGTGAAGATCCACGCGCAGCATGAGGAATGGGCGGCCGAAATGGAGCGCGTTTTCGGTCTGGCCGAAGTCATCGTCGCGAAATCGCGTCACGGCTCGACCGGCAAGGTGCGTCTGCACTTCGAGGCGAAGACGACCAAGTTCAGCGATCTCGCCGACGACAGCATGGCGTTCGAGGATTATGAGTAATTAGCTGCGCCCCTGCGAAGGCAGGGGCCCATCACGATCTCTCTCGATCGGAAGCTGCGCTTTGCCGCACGGACGGGAGATGGACCCCTGCCTTCACAGGGGGCACACACACCACTAAGTCAGAACGCCGGGTCGTTCGCCGGATCGTCGCCGAGCGGCGTCACTTCGGCGTGGATGCCGCATTCGGTCTTGTCCCAGCCGCGCCAGCGGCCCGAGCGCGGGTCTTCGCCCGGCTTGACCTTCGACGTGCAGGGCGAGCAGCCGATCGAGGGATAGCCTTCGGCCTCGAGCGGGTGGCGCGGCAGGTCGTGCGCCGCGAAATAGGCGTCGAGCTCTTCGCGCGTCCAGTTGGCGAGCGGGTTGAACTTCAGGCGGCCGGTGGTGCCGTCGAGTTCGAAACGCGCGAGGCCCTGCCGCGTCGACGACTGGAAGCCCTTGCGGCCGGTGATCGACGTGTCGAAATCGGCGAGCGCCTTTTCGAGCGGCTTCACCTTGCGGATTTCGCAGCAGCCGTCGGGATCGTACGACCAGCGCAGTTCGGTCGCGTCCTTCGCCGCCAGATCTTCGGGATCGGGGGTCAGGTTGACGATGTTGAGTTTCAGCTTCGCCGCGAGGGTATCGCGATAGGCAAGCGTTTCGGGAAAATGCTTGCCGGTGTCGAGGAACAGCACGGGCATGTCGGGCGCGGCCTGCGCCACGAGGTGGAGCAGCACCGCGCTTTCGGCGCCAAAGCTCGACACGATCGCGGTTTCGCCGAGCAGTCCCGCGCCGATGACGCTTGCGACGACCTCGGCGGCATCCTGGCCGCGGAACAGGTTGTTGAGGCGGATGACATCGGCCTGCGTGAAGCGCGGCGCCACGTCGATCCGGTCGCGGGTGCGATCCTCGCTGCCTTTGGGGGGAGAGGCAGCCACGTCAGCCATGCCTCAGCTTCCAGATCGGCACCGCGCCGTCGGCGGCACTCTGATAATGTTCGGGCCAGCGCGCCAGCGCCGCCTCGATATCGACCGGGTTTAGCGCCTTTTCGGGAGCGAACGTGTCGAAACCGCAGCGTTTCATATAGGCGATCTGGTCGACGAGGACGTCGCCCTGCGCGCGCAGTTCGCCGACATAGCCCGCCTCGCGCAGGATGCGCGCCGACGAATAGCCGCGGCCATCGCGAAACTTCGGGAAGGCGACCTCGATCAGCGCGAGCCGGTCGAGGTGCGGGATCAGCGCGCGCGCGTCCTCGTCGGGTTCGAGCCGCACCGCGGTCGCGTTCGACTGCGACAGGAAGGCGTCGAGGGTGACGGCGGGCTCTTCGCCGTCGGAATGGATATGCTCAACCATAGATCGCCTCCTTGAAGGGGGCCATGCCGACGCGGCGGAAGGTGTCGACGAAGCGCTCGCCCTCGGTGCGCGTCGCAAGATATTTGTCGGTGACGCGTTCGATCGCGTCGACGACGCCATCCTCGTCGAAGCCGGGACCGGTTATCGTGCCGAGGCTGACGTCCTCCGCGCCCGATCCACCGAGCGAAAGCTGGTAGTTTTCGGTGCCTTTACGGTCGACGCCAAGGATGCCGATGTGGCCGGCGTGGTGATGGCCGCACGCGTTGATGCAGCCCGAAATCTTGAGCTTGAGTTCGCCCAGTTCTTTCTGGCGGCCGAGGTCCGAAAAGCGCGTCGCGATCTTCTGCGCGACCGGGATCGAGCGCGCGTTGGCGAGGCTGCAATAGTCGAGCCCCGGGCAGGCGATGATATCGCTGATGAGGTCGAGGTTCGGTGTCGCGAGCCCCGCGGCGTCGAGCGCCTGCCAGACGGCGTAAAGGTCGGCCTTGCGAACGTGGGGCAGCACGATGTTCTGCGCGTGGGTAACGCGCAGTTCGTCGTGGCTGTATTTCTCGCCAAGGTTAGCCATCACATCGATCTGCGCCGAGCTGGCGTCGCCGGGGATGCCGCCAACGGGCTTCAGGCTGATGTTGACGATCGCATGGCCCGAAACCTTGTGCTCCGCGACATTCTGGTCGACCCAGACCGCGAAATCGGGATCGCTCCGGTCGATATCGTCGGGCGCCGAGGCATCGAGCGGGGGCGGGGCGAATTGCTTCGCGATGCGGTCGAATTCGGCCTTCGGCGGATCGATGCCAAGCGACTTCACATGCTTGAATTCTTCCTCGACCTGGCGACGATATTCGTCGGCGCCGAGTTCGTGGATAAGGATCTTGATCCGCGCCTTGTAGATATTGTCGCGGCGGCCGTAGCGATTGTAGACGCGCAGACACGCCTCGGCGTAGCTCAGCATGTCGGCCAGCGGCACGAAATCCTTGATCAGCGGCGCGATCATCGGGGTGCGGCCCATGCCGCCGCCGACGTAGAAAGCAGCGCCGTGCTGCCCGTCCTTCTCGACGATCTGGATGCCGATATCGTGGAGGCGCATCGCGGCGCGATCTTCGTTCGCCGCGATCACCGCGATCTTGAACTTGCGCGGAAGATAGCTGAATTCGGGGTGGAAGCTCGACCATTGGCGGAGCAGTTCGGCCCACGGGCGCGGGTCGGTGATTTCGTCGGCGGCGGCGCCGGCCCACTGGTCCGAACTGATGTTGCGGATGCAATTGCCGCTTGTCTGGATCGCGTGCATCTCGACCGAGGCGAGATCCTCGAGGATCGCGGGCGCGTCTTCGAGCTTGATCCAGTTATACTGGATATTCTGGCGCGTGGTGAAATGGCCGTAATCGCGGTCGTACTTGCGCGCGATATGGGCGAGCATGCGCATCTGGCGGCTGTCGAGCGTGCCATAGGGCACCGCGACGCGCAGCATATAGGCGTGAAGCTGGAGGTAGAGGCCGTTCATCAGGCGCAGCGGCTTGAACTGGTCCTCGGTGATCTCCCCGGCGATGCGGCGCTTCACCTGATCCGAAAACTCGGCGACGCGGGCGGCGACCATCGCATGGTCATATTCGTCATATTTATACATGTCAGATCACCCAGTCGCCGGCCGCGGGATCGGCGGGTTTCAATGTCAGGTCGGGGCGCACGGTCGGGCCGAGCGCACGGATGCGGTCCTTGATGTGCGCGGGGCGCGGGCCGTCGGGGGTCGCCTCGCCCGCGATGATATAGGGCGCGTTGACGCGGCGTGCGCCTTCCTCGGCGGCGAGGATCGCCTCGCCCGTCTCGCCGACGTCGGCGGCGTCTTCGATATGCAGCGACCAGTCGGCGCCGGTCCACCAGGTGACAAATCCTGTTTTCAGGTCGTTGCCCGTGAGCAGTTTCATGTGAAATCCCTTATTTGAGCGGCGACGCCCGGCGTGCCGAGGCAGTCGAGCGCGTCGGCGCGCGCCGCGACCTTGCCGACGATGATCAAGGCCGGACTGGCGACTTTCTCGCGTGCGACGAGGTCGCCGAGATCGGTGAGCAAGCTACGCAGTACGCGGGCGTCGGCGGTGGTGCCGCGCTCGACGACCGCGACGGGCAGGCCGGGCGACACGCCGTCGGCGATCAGCTTGTCGGCAATCGCGGTGGCGGTCGCGAGACCCATATAGATGACGAGAGTGCGGCCATGTCCCGCGAGCCCCGACCAGTCCTGATCGGTCAGATCCTTGCACTGCCCGGCGACGAAACTGACCGCGCTCGCATCCTCGCGGTGGGTGAGGGGGAGGCCCGCCTGCGCCGCGCAGCCAGCGGCGGCAGTGATTCCGGGGACGACCTCGCACACCACGCCGGCTTCGCGCGCCGCGTCGAGCTCCTCGCCGCCGCGGCCGAAGATGAACGGATCGCCGCCCTTCAGGCGCACGACCTGTTTGCCGGCGCGCGTCTCGCGGACGAGCAGTTCGTTGATGAGGTCCTGCTTCATCGTGTGGCGGCTGCGCTGCTTGGCGACGCTGATCCGTTCGACATGCGGCGGGATCAGCGCGAGCACGCCTTCGCCGACGAGCCCGTCATGGACGACGATATCGGCCGATTCCAGCAGTCGCGCGGCGCGCAGCGTCAGCAGGTCGGGGTCGCCCGGGCCGGCGCCGACGAGCCACAATTTGCCCGCGGGAGGGAGAGTCTTTTCCATTCAGCGTAGATGATCGCGCGGGCCGCGATTGGCAAAGCAGCCTTTATTGACGCTGGTGAAGGTAAAATTGCCTCCACCACGCTCGTCGCCCCGGACTTGATCGGGGGGCATGGTTTCACCGCGACAATGGATGCCGGATCATGCCCGGCGTGACGAAATCAAAGATATTTCTTCGTCACCAGCTGCGAGCCCTCGGGATCGCGCAATCCGACGCCGATCGACGCGCGCATCGCGTCGCTTTCGGACGATGCAACGGGATAGGCGCAATAGTCGGCGGCATAGAAGGCGCTCGGCCGGTGGTTGCCCGACAGGCCGATCCCGCCGAAAGGCGCGGCCGACGACGCGCCGTTGGTCGGGCGGTTCCAGTTGATCACGCCCGCACGCGCATTGGCCCAGAACTGGTCGTAGAGCTGCGGTGTGCCGCCGATCAGCGCCGCCGACAGGCCGAAGGCGGTGTTGTTCGCTTCGGCGATCGCGGCCTCGAACGTGGCCACGCGGATGACCTGGAGCAGCGGGCCGAACAGCTCGATATCGGGGCGTTCGGGCATCGCGGTGACGTCGATGATGCCGGGCGTCAGGAAGGGGTGGCCCGCGACGGGCCGCGTCATGTGGCGGATCACCTGTCCGCCGTTCGACATCAGGATCAGAAAGCTTTCGGTCAGCCCGTCGGCCGCCTCATTGTCGATCACCGGCCCCATATAGGGCGCGGGGTCGGCGTGCGGATGGTCGACGATCAGCCGGTTCGCGAGGTCGCGGACCTCCTCGATCAGCTTGTCGGCGAGGGTGTCGCGGACGATCAGGCGCCGGGCGTTGCTGCACCGCTGCCCGGCGCTGAGGAAGGCCGACTGCGCGACGAGCACCGCGGCGGTGCGGATGTCGGCGGTGTCCCACACGACGATGGGGTTGTTGCCGCCCATTTCGAGCGCGAGCATCTTGCCCGGCTGGCCCGCGAACTGGCGGTTGAGCGCAAGGCCGGTGCGCGCCGAGCCGGTGAAGAGCAGCCCGTCGATGCCTTCGTGGCCCGCGAGCGCCTTGCCCGTTTCGGGGCCGCCGATGACGAGGCGCAGCACCTCTTGCGGCACGCCAGCGCTGTGGAAAAGCTCGACGAGCTTCGCGCCGACCGCGGGCGTCTTTTCCGACGGTTTGAACAGCACCGAATTACCCGCGATCAGCGCAGGGACTATATGGCCGTTCGGCAGATGCGCCGGGAAATTATAAGGGCCGAGCACCGCGAGCGCGCCATGCGGTTTGTGGCGCACCGCGTTGCGCAGTCCCATCGCGCCTTCGATCCGCCGGTTGGGCGTGCGTTCGGCATAGGCGGTGACCGAGATATTGACCTTGTTCGCAACCGATTCGACCTCGGTGCGCGCTTCCCAGAGCGGTTTTCCGGTCTCGCGCGCGATCAGATCGGCGAGCGCTTCGCCCTCGGCCTTCACCCGGTCGACGAAGCGGCGGAGCGTTTCGGTGCGGAAGGTAACGGGTTTCGCCGCCCATTCGGGCCAGGCGCGGCGGGCTATTTCGACTTCGGCATCGACGTCGCTGACCGGCCCGCGCCACAGCTCTTCGCCGGTTGCGGGTTCGAAGGAAATCAGGGGCTCGCTCATGGTCGTCCGCGTCTTATCGGCGAAAGCGGGCAGGGGCAACCTGCGCCGCGCCCGTGGCACGGATTGCTTGCGCCGCGCGGCGTGGTTGGCGATAGACGCAGGCGAGTCCCGCGTGCGGGATAGAACAAAGGCACCAAGCAAGGGGACGCGCCATTCTGGCAAAGCAGGACAGCCGCCGCGACTGGTCGGACCAATATTGGTGGTCGTCCGACGGCGTCCGGCTGCACGCGCGCGTCTATGCGGGGCCCGATGGCAGCGAGAAGGCGCCGCCGATCCTGTGTATGCCGGGCCTTGCGCGCAACGCCCGCGATTTCGAGACGCTGGCGCCGCATGTCGCGCAATATCGCAAGGTGATCGTGATCGAATTTCGCGGCCGCGGCGAAAGCGCCTATGCCAAGGATCCGATGACCTATGTCCCGCTGACCTATGTGCAGGATGTCGTCGCGCTGCTCGACGAGCTGGGGATCGAGCGGTTCGCCGCGATCGGCACCTCGCTCGGCGGGCTGGTCGCGATGCTGATGGCGGCGACGCTGCCGGGGCGGCTGGTCGGCGCGGTGCTCAACGATGTCGGGCCCGAACTCCAGGCCGCGGGGCTCGACCGGATTCGCGACTATATCGGTGCCGGCGGCAGCCAGCCGACGTGGATGCACGCGGCGCGCGCACTCGCCGAACTCAACGGTGCGGTTTATCCGGGGTATGAAATCCACGACTGGCTGCGGCTGACCAAGCGCACCCACCGGCTGACCGCCGAGGGGCGGATCGTTACCGATTATGACAAGCAGATCGCGGCGCCGCTGCGCGTCTCCGCCGGCGGCGATGCCGCGATGGACCTGTGGCCGGTGTACCGCGCGCTGGGCGATGTTCCGCTGTTGATCCTGCGCGGCGAACTTTCGGACATTCTCGCGCGATCGGCGGGCGAGAAGATGGTCGCCGAACTGCCGCGCGCGCGGCTGGTCGAGGTGCCCGGGGTCGGACATGCGCCGACGATGGACGAACCCGAAGCGCGCGGCGCGATCGACGCGTGGGTCGCGGAGCTTCCGCAAGCGTGAGCGCGGACGAGCCCGAAACGCCCTGGCCGATCCGCATCCTGCACCTCCATTCGAGTTTCTCGCTCGGCGGCAAGGAGGCGCGCGCCGTCCGGCTGATGAATTTGATGGGCGACCGGGCGCATCACACGATCCTGTCGGCGATGCCCGAGGCGCTCGGCGCGCGCGATGCCATCGATCCCGGCGTGGTCGTCGATTTTCCCGCGGACGCGCCGCCGCTCCACGGCAAGCCGTCGCTGTCCCGCTATCGCGCCCTTGCGGACTATATGACGCGGTTCGAACTCGTGCTCAGCTATAATTGGGGCGCAATGGACGGGGTGATGGCGCGCCGGGTCCATGTCGCGCGCCTGTGGCACAGTATGCCCGCGCTGATTCACCACGAGGACGGCTTTAACGAGGATGAGAGTATCCGGCGCAACTGGAAGCGCAATCTGTTCCGCCGCGTGGGGCTGCGCACCGCGCAGTCGGTCGTGGTTCCTTCGACCGCGCTACAACGGATTGCCGTCGATGAATGGGGGGCGAGGGACCGCGTGGAAATGATCCGCAACGGGATCGATACCGCGCGTTATGCCAGCGGCCCCGACGTTGCGATTCCAGGTTTCAGCCGCCGCGAAGGCGAGGTGGCGATCGGCACCGTCGCCGGGCTGCGCAAGGTCAAGGATCTGCCGCGGCTGGTCCGTGCGGTGGCGACCCTGCCGCCGAACGTCCGCCTTGTGATCGTCGGCGAGGGACCCGAGCGCGAGGCGATCGGGGCCGAAGCGGCCGCGTGCGGCATGGCGGGGCGCCTCGTGATGCCCGGATTCATGCCCGAACCCGCGCGCTGGATCGGGCATTTCGACCTTCTCGCGCTGTCGTCGCGCAGCGAGCAGATGCCGATTGCGGTCGTCGAGGCGATGGCGGCGGGACTGCCCGTCGCCAGCCCCGCGGTGGGTGATGTCGCCGCGATGGTATCGGAAGCGAACCGGCCCTATATCGCCGCCGACGAACCGGCTTTTCGTGCGGCGCTGCAGAAACTGGTCGAAAATCCGGGGCTGCGGGCCGAAATCGGCGCCCGGAACCGGATCGTCGCCCGCGACCGCTTCGACGAAACACATATGGTCGCGGCCTATGAAAAACTCTATGCTCGCGCGCTTGAAGGATATGGCCCGTTCAGCGGGCGCTGGATCGGGGTCGATTGACAAAAGCACCGCTCTTCCGCTTACGGAATCGGCAAACGGGGGCCGGGATGCACATCGCGACCGGTGGAGAGAAAGAGATTTAGAATGTTCAAAGGTTTGAAGCCCATCCTTTACGGCGGACGTGAAGTCTGGCCGCTGGTCGAGGGTGGCAAGGGTGTGTCGGCGACCAACCATATGTCGAGTGGCGCCTGGGCCGCCGCGGGCGGGATCGGCACGGTGTCGGCGGTGAACGCCGACAGCTATGACGCCGACGGCAAGATTGTCCCGCAGGTCTATAGCGCGCTGACGCGCCGCGAACGGCATGAGGAACTGATCCAGTACGGGATCGATGGCGCGGTGGCGCAGGTCGAGCGCGCGTATGAAGTGTCGGGTGGCAAGGGCGCGATCAACATCAACGTGCTGTGGGAAATGGGCGGCGCGCAGCAGATTCTCGAAGGCGTGCTGGCACGGACGAAGGGCATGGTCGCGGGCGTGACCTGCGGCGCCGGTATGCCCTACAAGCTCAGCGAGATCGCCGAGCGGCATAATGTCATGTACCTGCCGATCATCAGCTCGGCGCGCGCCTTTCGCGCGCTGTGGAAGCGCGCGTATCACAAGGTCCCGCATCTTCTGGGCGCGGTGGTCTATGAAGATCCCTGGCTCGCCGGCGGCCACAATGGCCTGTCGAACGCCGAAGACCCGCTGGTGCCGCAGGATCCCTATCCGCGCGTCGCCGCGGTGCGTGAAACGATGCGTGCCGAGGGGATCGCCGACAGCGTGCCGATCGTGATGGCCGGCGGCGTCTGGTATCTGCGCGACTGGGAAGAGTGGATCGACAATCCCGAACTGGGCCAGATCGTCTTTCAGTACGGCACACGCCCGCTGCTGACCGAGGAAAGCCCGATCCCGCAGGCGTGGAAGGACCGCCTCCGGACCCTCGACGACGGCGACGTGCTGCTCCATCGTTTCTCGCCGACGGGTTTCTATTCCAGCGCGGTGCGCACGCCCTTCCTGCGCGACCTCGAAGCGCGCTCGGAACGCCAGATCCCCTATTCGAAGCAGGAAGCGGGCGATCATATCGTCCAGCTCGACGTCGGGGTGAAGGGCAAGAATTTCTGGGTTACCCCGCACGACCGCGCGCGCGCGCGCGACTGGGCGGCCGAAGGCTATACCGAGGCGCTGAAAACCCCCGACAACACTGTCGTCTTCGTGACCGAAGAGGATAAGGCGGTGATCCGCAAGGATCAGACCGACTGCATGGGCTGCCTGTCGCATTGCGGTTTTTCGTCGTGGAAGGACCATGACGATTACACCACCGGCTACCTTGCCGACCCGCGCAGCTTCTGCATCCAGAAGACGCTGCAGGACATCGCGCACGGTGGCGATCCCGAACAGAATCTGATGTTCGCGGGCCATGCCGCGTTCAATTTCAAGACCGATCCCTTTTACTCGAACAACTTCACGCCGACGGTGAAGCAACTCGTCGACCGGATTTTGACGGGGGATTGATCGCACGATGCCCGGCGAACTGCCGGCCTATACCGACGCGCATATCAAGGCGGCGCTGCTCGCCGCCGGCGCGTCGGGTACGATCTATTCGCTGGTGATGCCCGAATCCGAAGCGGCGCTGGCCGCGATCGTCGAGGATCGCGGCCGCCATTTCGACATGTATCGCGAGCCCTGGTCGCAGAAACAGGACGACATGCACGTCGCCTATTTCGACCAATGGACCCGATGGTCGCGGCCGGTCGTCGATTTCCCGGCCGACCTGTTCCCCTTCCGCTACCCGACAGCGGGCGCGAGCGAAGGGATATTCAAGGTCATGGCCGAATATCTGGCCACCAGCCGGCGTGACGGCTTCGATCCGTCGATCCATATCTTCGACGGGGAATATGAGGGCTTTCCGGCCTATGCGGCGTCGCTCGGGATGGCGGTGGTCCGCCACGATCGACAGGACTGGCGTACCGTGGCGTCTGCCATGCCCGAGGGGGCCATGTTCTGGATCAGCCAGCCGTCGGCGATCGACGGCATGGTGTGGTCCGATTTCCCGGACTTTATCGAACGGATGGCGGCCGAATGCCCCGGCGTGCCGGTCATCCCCGACCTGACCTATGTCGGCAGCGTTGCGCGCGCCTTTGCCATCGATCTGCATGCGCCGAACATCCCTGCCTTTGTCATCAGCCACAGCAAGCCGTTCGGCGGTTATTACCACCGGGTAGGCGGCGTTTTTTCGCGCACCGGGCTGCCATCGCTGTTTGGCAACAAATGGTTCAAGAATCTCCAGTCGCTGGCATGGGCGACCGGGATGATGACGCGTCACGGCGTGTTCGATCTGCCTCGGAAATATCGTGCGGTACAGGAAGAGGCAGCGCGGCGCGTCGGCAGCGCGCTCGGGGTTCCTGCGCTGGCGCCGGCCGACGTGATGCTGCTCGGAATTGCGCCGGCCGACGACGGACAGGGCGATCTGGTGAAGCAAGTCTTCCGCGGAAGCCGCGAAGAACGTGTCGTGCGGTTATGTCTCACGCCCGCCATGACGTGCCTGATCGATCCCGGCATGGCGCCGCTCACCGGACCGTCGCTGTTGGACTCATGGGCAAATGACCGAGGTGCGCCAGCGTGAAGACCGACACGCTTCACCTGCTCGTCCAGCCCGATGAAATCCATGACTATGTGAAGCGCCTGTGGTCCGACGGACCGATCCGCCGATCGCACGAAAGCGGCGGCGCGGTGTTCCGGCTGATCGAGCGCTTTGCCCGCGTGCCGCGCCTTTTCTATGAAGCATCGAATGAAAAGGCCGAGTGGACGCATTTTTCGGCGTGGTGGGGCGGCATATTGCTGTGCGACTATGCCAATCCGGTGATCCGTGACCTGCGCTACCTCCACGAAATCTATCATGCCGCGAACATGCCGCACATTGCGGGCATCAATCTCGCGACGCTCGAAGCGAAGAATTTCCGGAACGAGCGCGAAGCGAGCACCTATACCGAGATGGCGGTATATCTGGAATTTCCCGAGCTGCGCCCGCTGACCTTCGACCATCCGATCTTCGTCGACCGCTTTCTTTTCCCCGACGGCGATTATCGCAACCCCGATCCGCAGATGCTCGACCGGTGGAAACGCGAACCCGATCAGTTGTTCCAGGAGCTTCTCTACGCGCGGATCAGGGTGGTGCTCGCGGCGCCGCACGAAATCGATCCCGACGATCCGCAGATCGTCTGGCTGCGTCGCTACGGCGAGCAGGGTGAGAATTGGCTGAAAGTCTGGAGCCAGCGCTATCAACTGGTCGAAGACGCGATGATCGCGCTTAAGCGCGATACTGCCCGCGGCGACCGCGCGGGCGCGGCCGCGCGCCATCTCGATTGGCTGCTGTCGGATGCGATTGCCGAAGGAAGCAGCATTCCGTTCGCGCAGGAAGCGCTCGCATTCCGGGCCAAATTCGATGAACTGATCGCGCTCTATGACGACGCGATGGAAAAGGCGGACCAGACGGCGGTGAAGAACAAGCCGCTGGACTGACGCCTTCCGGTCAGGCCCACCCCTCCAGTACCTGGTCGGGCGGGCGGTGGCCGTCACACCAGGCGCGGATGTTGGCGATGACCTTTTCGCCCGAGGCTTCGCGGCCCTCGATCGTCGCCGAGCCGAGGTGCGGCAGCAGCACGACATTGTCGAGCGCGAGCAGCGCGGGGTCGACCGCGGGCTCGTGCGTATAGACGTCGAGCCCCGCGCCCGCGATCCGGCCGGTCTGGAGCGCCGCCACCAGCGCCTTTTCGTCGACGATCTCGCCGCGCGCGGTATTGATCAGATAGGCCGTCGGCTTCATCGCGGCGATCCGCGCGGCGTTGACCATCTCGTGCGTCTCGCTGGTGTGCGGACAGTGGATCGTCACGACGTCGCTGATGCGGAGCAGCGTGTCGACGCTGGCGTGGTAGCTTGCGCCCAATTCTTCCTCGATCGCTTCGGGAAGACGGCGGCGGTTGTGATAATGGATCGACAGGCCGAACGCGCGCGCACGGCGTGCGACCGCGAGGCCGATGCGCCCCATGCCGACGATGCCGAGCAATTTTCCGCCGACGCGGTGGCCGAGCATCGCGCTCGGCGCCCAGCCGGCCCATTGGCCCGAGCGCATCAGTTTTTCGCCCTCGGCCAGCCGGCGCGGGACGCTGAGGATCAGTGCCATCGTCATGTCGGCGGTGTCTTCGGTGAAGACGCCGGGGGTGTTCGACACCATGATGCCCTTCGCCCGCGCCGCGGCGAGATCGATATGGTCGACCCCGGCGCCGAAATTGGCGATCAGCTTGAGCCGCTCGCCCGCCGCCGCGATCACATCGGCGTCGATCTGGTCGGTCACCGTGGGCACGAAGACGTCGCAGTCGGCAACCGCGGCCTTCAATTCTTCGGTCGAAAACGCCTCGTCGCGCGCCGACAGCGACACGTCGAACAATTCGGCCATGCGCCCCTCGACATGCGGCATCAACTGGCGGGTGACGATGACGCGCGGGCGTTTCGGACGGGATGAATCGGGCATGGCCGCCGATAGAGCGCGCCGCGGCACGGCGGTCAAGAGCGCGGGCGCGGAAAGAAGCGGGAAAAGCTGGGGATGAACGCAGCCTTTTGCGCGGTGAGCGGTTGAAATGCAGGTATGAGTTTGACAAGGCAGAGTGATGACCAGCCGCCAGATATTAGCCGCCGCCGTGTTGATGGCCACCGTGGGACCGGCCGCCGCACAATCCGACGTCGCACTGCCTTACTGGGCGTCGATCAACGTCGACGAGGCGCGGATGCGAAAGGGGCCGTCGCCCGACGTTCCGGTGATCTGGGAATATCGGCGCAAGGATCTGCCGGTCAAGGTCGTCGCGCGCTTCGAGACCTGGCGCAAGATCGAGGATCCCGACGGGACGCAGGGCTGGATGGCGGCGCGGCTTTTGAGCCGTACGCGCACCGCAATCGTCACCGGCGAGGTCCGCCCGATGCGCGAGGATGCCAGCGTATCGGCAGCCGTCGCCTATCGCGCCGAACCCGGCGTCGTCGGGCGGATCACCGACTGCAAGAACGGCTGGTGCCTGTTCGACGTCAAGGGCCGCAAGGGCTGGGTCCAGACCGACCATATCTGGGGCGACTGAACTCGCCCCCGCGTTGGAATGATTATTTCTTCTTCGGCGTGACTGTCACCACGGTGCCGTCATCGGCGGTCGCCGTGAAGCTGCCGTCGGCCCCGCGCTTGCTCACTGCCCAGCACATGCCCAAGGCGTCGCCCTCGGGGTCAAAGCAATCTTTGCCGTCGTGGCTCGCGTAGAGGCCCTTGACCTCTTTGCCCTTGGGGTCGGTGTCAATATACGTCCCGTCAGCATTGATGACCGTCGAAGCCATCGTGCCGTCGGCCATTTTGACGTCATAGGTGCCGGGCTGCGTTCCCGAGTCGGTCGTGGGCGCCGGGGCAGCCTCCGCGGCGGGTTCCGCGGCAACTTCCTTTTTCTCTTCAGACTTTTGCGAGCAGGCCGCCAGCAGCGAAATCGCCGCAATCAACGCAAGCTTTTTCATGATTATCTCTCCCCATCACAGAGGAGCAAAGGCTAGGCCGATCGCGGAAGCGCGGCAAAAGAAAAGGGCGCACGAAAAAGCGCCGGGCGTTTCCGCCCGGCGCTTCTTCAATCCTTGGCGCTTAGCGCCGCCAGTTGAAGTGGTTGCGATAGACCTTCACAACCCGGCCGTTGCGCTCGTTGACCAGCAGCAGGTCGTTATAGTGGCGGACATAGGTCAGGTTACGACCAGCTCGCGGCACGCCCCAGCGGCTGTCCCAGGCCGGGCGATAGCTGGGAGCGTAATAGTTCGGGCGAAGCGTTGAGCCGACGCGGAACTGCTGATATTTGAACGGGGCGCGATAGTTCGAATAGCGGCGATCCTGGCGCCAGTCACGCTGGCTTTCGCGCAGATCCTGACGCGCGTCGCGGACGTCGCGGTGTCCATCGCGGATATCGCTGCGGTCGCCGCGACGCTGGGCGTCGCGCAGGTCGCGCTGCTCTTCGCGCAGTTCCTTGCGGTCGTTGCGGATCTCGCGGGTCTGTGCCTGCGCCACGGCAGGGACCATCATCGCGGCGATCAGGCCGGCGGTGAGAAATTTGCTCTTCATGATGCCATTCCTTTCAATCGGTCAGGGGGAGGGGATCTGCCCGATGACAAGGATGGAATAGGCGGAGCCGTTTGAACGGAAACGGAATGCGCCGTTTATTTTCAGGACATTAGTGTCGCAATTTGTCGTCACAGGACGACGAAACGGCGCCGTCTTGCGACGGCGCCGTGCAACTTTTCTAAGATCGGGACCTCAGACCAGTTCGACAGCGACCGCGGTCGCTTCGCCGCCGCCGATGCAGAGGCTCGCGATGCCGCGCGTCTTGCCGTGGCGCTGGAGCGCCGCGATCAGCGTCGTGATGATGCGCGTGCCACTGGCGCCGATCGGGTGACCGAGCGCGGTCGCGCCGCCGTGGACATTGATCTTTTCGTGCGGAATGCCGAGGTCGTGCATCGCGAACATCGCGACGCAGGCAAAGGCTTCATTGACTTCGAACAGGTCGACGTCGGCGATGCTCCAGCCGGCCTTCGCCAGCACCTTGTTGATCGCGCCGACGGGGGCGACGGTGAAGTCCTTCGGCTCCTGTGCGTGCGCGGCGTGCGCGACGAGCTTCGCCACCGGCTTGGCGCCCTTCGCCTCGGCGACCGACTGGCGGCTCAGCACCACTGCGGCGGCGCCGTCCGAAATCGACGAACTCGTCGCAGCCGTAATCGTGCCGTCCTTGGCAAAGGCGGGCTTCAGCGTCGGGATCTTGTCGGGCATTGCCTTGCCCGGCGCTTCGTCGGTGTCGACGATGACATCGCCCTTGCGGCCAGCAATCGTCACCGGCGCGATCTCATTGGCGAAGGCGCCGTCGGCGATCGCGCTCTTCGCGCGGCTCAGCGATTCGAGTGTGTACTCGTCCTGCGACTGGCGGCTGAGCTGGTACGCGTCGGCGGTATCCTGCGCAAAGGTGCCCATCGCACGGCCTGCCTCATAGGCGTCTTCGAGCCCGTCGAGGAACATATGGTCATAGGCGGTGTCGTGGCCGATGCGCGCGCCGCCGCGATGCTTCTTGAGCAGATAGGGGGCGTTGGTCATCGATTCCATGCCGCCCGCGACGATCAGATCGACGCTGCCCGCGGCGAGCGCTTCGGCGCCCATGATCACCGTCTGCATGCCCGAACCGCAAACCTTGTTCACGGTCGTCGCCTGCACCGACTTGGGCAGGCCCGCCTTGATCGCGGCCTGACGCGCCGGTGCCTGACCGAGGCCGGCGGGGAGTACGCAGCCCATATAGATGCGTTCAATATCGTCGCCCGACACGCCCGCGCGTTCGACCGCCGCCTTGACCGCGGTCGCGCCGAGATCGGTCGCGCTCGCGTCCGACAGGCTGCCCTGCATGCTGCCCATCGGGGTGCGTGCATAGGAGAGGAAAACGACGGGATCGGTGGCGGTCATATCGAGAGACTCCGGTGGGGAAAGATACGTCGGCGGGTCGCTTAGCGGTTTTGCTGCACTTGCGAAAGGGGCAGGGAAGAGATGGGTGGCCGGTTTCAACTTGCAACCCGCCGCGCGGCGTGAAAAAACGGCCGCCGCAAAACGGCAGGGGAGACGGGTTATGGCTACGGCGATCAAGGATGTTGCGGGCGAAACCGCGCGGATGCACGAGATACTCGCGGCGCAGAAGGCCAGCTTTACCGCCGCGATGCCCGAAAGCCTTGCGGTGCGCACCGACCGCATCGACCGCGCGATCGCGCTGCTCATCGACAATGCCGAGGATTTCGCGAAGGCGGTGAGCGAGGATTTCGGTCACCGCAGCCGCGAACAGACACTGATGACCGACATCATGCCGTCGGTGAGCGCGCTCAAACATGCGAAGAAACATATGGCGGCCTGGTCGAAGGGCGAGAAGCGCAAGCCGACCTTCCCGCTCGGGCTGCTCGGTGCGAAGGCCGAGGTGGTCTATCAGCCGAAGGGCGTCGTTGGCGTCGTGAGCCCGTGGAATTTCCCCGTCGGCATGGTGTTCGTGCCGATGGCGGGCATCCTCGCGGCGGGCAACCGCGCGATGATCAAGCCGAGCGAGTTCACCGAAAATGTTTCGGCACTGATGGCGCGGCTCGTGCCCGATTATTTCGACGAGAGCGAGATGGCGGTGTTCACCGGCGACGCCGACGTCGGTGTGGCCTTCTCGAAACTTGCCTTCGACCATATGATCTTCACGGGTGCCACCAGCGTGGGCAAGCATATCATGCGCGCCGCCGCCGATAACCTCGTTCCCGTTACGCTCGAACTCGGCGGCAAGTCGCCGACCTTCATCGGGCGCAGCGCGAACAAGGATCTGGTCGGCCAGCGCGTCGCGCTCGGCAAGATGATGAACGCGGGACAAATCTGCCTCGCGCCCGATTACCTGCTCGTCGCCGCCGATCAGGAAGCCGAGGTGATCGACAGCGTGACGAAGGGCGCGGCGGCGCTTTACCCGACGCTGCTGGCCAACGACGATTATACGTCGGTGGTGAACACGCGCAATTACGACCGCCTGCAATCCTATCTCGCCGACGCGCGCGAGAAGGGCGCCGAGGTGATCGAGGTCAACCCCGGCGGCGAGGATTTCGCGAGCTCGAACGGCCACAAGATGCCGCTTCATATCGTGCGCAATCCGACCGACGATATGAAGGTGATGCAGGACGAAATCTTCGGTCCGATCCTGCCCGTGAAGACGTACAGGAATATCGACGAGGCGATCGATTATGTGAACGCGAACGACCGTCCGCTCGGCCTCTATTATTTCGGGCAGGACAAGAGCGAGGAGGATCGCGTGCTCACGCGGACGATCTCGGGCGGCGTGACGGTCAACGACGTGCTGTTCCACAATGCGATGGAGGATCTGCCCTTCGGCGGCGTCGGTCCGTCGGGGATGGGCAATTATCACGGGATCGATGGCTTTCGCACCTTCAGCCACGCGCGCGCCGTCTATCGCCAGCCGAAGCTCGACGTCGCGGGGCTCGCGGGTTTCAAGCCGCCTTATGGCAAGGCGACGGCGAAGACGCTGGCGAAAGAGCTCAAGAAATAGTTCGCGAAGGACTCGCCGCGACCAACTGGGCCGGACATCTTGCGATCGACGATTTTGTCGCGTGCTGGACCGGGTCGGTGGGCGATTCCGTGCTGCACCGTCATTTCGCCGCACAGGCCGTGTTTGCGCCGGCGCCCGCAGTGGTCCGCTATGCCGACGGGCGCGTCGCCAAAGGGTGCTGCCTGCTCATCGAGCCGAATGTCGCGCACCGGCTGGAGGCATGCGGGCAGGCCGAGATATTTTTCGTCGAACCGACCGGACGGATGCCGCCGTCGCCGCCCTTGCGTGAACGCATAAGCGCCGCCCTTCCGCCGGGCTGGATCGAGCAGGGCTTCTGGCGCGACTGGATCGACCGGCCGGGACAGCGGTCGATCGATCCGAGGATTGCGCTGGCGGCTGCGTCGCTCGACGCGCGCCTCGCCGATGGCGTTGTCCGGCTGGCAGATATCGCCGGGCCGACCGGCCTGTCCGAAGGGCGCCTGCGCCATCTTTTTGCCGCCGAGATCGGCGCGCCCTTCCGGCGCTATGTGCTGTGGCGGCGCCTGCGTGTGGCGATCATGGCGCTGCAGGCTGGCGAGGGGCTGACCGGCGCGGCACATGGCGCGGGCTTCGCCGACGCCGCGCATCTGGCGCGCACGATCAAGCGAATGTTCGGGATCCGGGCAGGCGACGCCTTCTAGCGATATCCGCAGCCGCTTCGTTCAATCGCCGCTCGCCGTGTGCCGTTAGACCATGGCCATGACGACGACATCGAATGATTTCGTGCCCGCGCTCGGCAGGGCTGGCAATATCGATCGCTACGATCGGGTCATCGCCTTGATGACCCGCGAAAGGCGGTGGCGCAGCGCGTTGGTCGAGCTGATCGACCCGCAGCCCGGTGAGCGGATCGTCGATATCGGCTGCGGAACCGGTACGCTGGCGATCGCGCTCTGGCAGAAGGCGCCCGGCGCACTTGTCACCGGCGTCGATCCCGACCCCGCCGTGCTGGCGATCGCTCGGGCAAAGGCCGCGGCGGCGCCGGTCGACTGGGTCCATGCAATGGGTGATGCACTCGACGACATTCCGCATCTCGCCGGGTGCGATCGCATCACGTCCAGCCTCGTGCTCCATCAGTGCCCGGTCGCTGTGAAATCATCGATCCTTCGCCAGAAATGGCGACTGCTTCGGCCCGGCGGGCAAATGTTCATCGCCGATTATGGCGAGCAGCGCTCCTTCCTGATGCGCCTCCTGTTCCGTCAGGTGCAGATGATCGACGGCTTCGATCTGACCGAGCCCAATGCGAAGGGCTGTTTGCCCGGACTGATGGAAGACGCGGGCTTCGAGGATGTCGCCGAACGGGCGGTGATCCCTACGCCGACAGGTTCGATCTCGCTCTACAGCGCCGTAAAGCCCGGCTGACGAAGAAATAGCTTGGCAAAATGCGGCGCTTCGCTTTAGGGGATGCGCCGCGCTTTTCGCGCCTGTGATTATGTGCCCCTGTGGTGAAATTGGTAGACGCGCCGCACTCAAAATGCGGTTCCGCAAGGAGTGCTGGTTCGAGTCCGGCCAGGGGCACCACCCACCCTGAAACGTCGCAAGCCCGCGGGGCTAGCGCAATATTTTCTGATATCGCGGGTCGAGGTTGATCGCGCGGTTTTCATCGGCGTTCGCGCGTCGAGCGTCGCCATTCTCGCGCAGGATGAGGCTGCGGTTATAATAAGCGCGCGCCGATTTAGGGGCATATTTCACCGCCTGATCGAGGTCGGCGATCGCGCGTGCGCGGTCGCCCTGACGGTCATAGGCGATGCCGCGGTTGAGATAGGCGACCGACAGATCGGGCGCGACGGCGATCGCGCGATCGAATGCGGCGATCGCTTCGTCGAGATTGCCGGCCCATGCCTGCTTCAGGCCGTCGGCGAGATGGGTGTCGGCGCGGCTCCGGGCATCCTTTGCGCCCGTGTTCGCCATCTTCCGGCATCGCGTCAGCGTCTGGCTGGGGTCGTTGACGGTGCAGGCATTCCAGTCGCCGCGCGGCGGCTTGCCCCGCGGCGCAATCCTGGCGCCGGTGACGACGATCGATCCGGCCGCGTCGCGCGGCGCCTCTTCGGCCGAGAAGGCGGCAACGGGGGAGGCCTGTTCGAGCGCGGGGCGCGAGACGCGTGAGCCGGTCACCACCAGTTCGTCGTCGGACCGGACCGCGCGTCCGGCGACCATGGGCGATGGCGGCGGCGCGGCCTGCGCGAGCCGGGCGGGCTCCACATGACCGGGCGCGGGCGCGGGTGCGGCGTCGGCCTTGGGGGGAGCGCCGGGTGTCGAAACCATGCTGGTGTCGGCGGGCGAAGGCGAAGGCGCCGTCGCGGTATCGGTTGGGGCGGTCGCTTCGGCGGTGGCGGGCGGTACCATATCGCGCGGAGCGGCGACGGCAGGGGCGGCCTGTTCGGCCGGGGCGTCGGGCCGGAAGTCGATCGTCCACGCGACGGGAAGACCGATTGCGGCGACCAGTGCGGCGGTGGCGAGCGCGGTCGCCTGCGGGCGGCGGGCTTTCGCCCACCAGCCGGCGGGCCGCGCCGCGGGCTGCGTCATACGGTCGGGCGATGCCTGACCGGCGCCGCCGAAACGCGCCATCGCTTCGCCGATCGCCGCATCACGGCGCTTGGGCGAGGGCGGAGGCGGATGCGGCAGCGCGGCCATGATATCGTCGTCGGGCATCGGCATGTCTTATACGCACAAAATCGGGCCGGTCGAATGGCACGATGATGTTCCGCGCCATTCGGCGGGGGGGCGGCCGCGCGCTGTCAGCACGCCGCCGTCCCGCCGCGCCGGTTCAGCGGTTCAGCCGGGCCATCGCACCCGCGCTTTTGGCGGCGCGCACCAGCTGCACCAGTTCGTTGCGATAGCCGAAATCGTCGGAACCGCGCGATGCGCCGACGATCGTCAGCACATCGTCATAGGTCATCGATCCGTTATGGCGACCACCGCGAAGCAGTTCGGCAAAGGCCGCGACCCCGGTCGCGAAGCGCGCATCCTGCGGCGCGTCGGCAAAGCGCGCGAATTCGACGCGGCGGTCGATCAGCGTCGAGATCAGCTCGCTGCGATCCGATTTCGGCAATTTGTAGCGGATCTTCACAAAGCCATATTCGCTCGACAATGCGGCGGTGCCGGAACGCGGCGCGGGGGTGCTGTAGCGCAGGTCGCCCATCGTGCGCGCGCCGCCGACCGGGACGATCTCGTACAGCGCGGTGACCGTCTGACCCGACCCGACATCGCCCGCGTCGACCTTGTCATTGTCGAAGTCGTCGCGATTGAGCATCCGCGTTTCATAGCCGATGAGCCGGTATTCGGCGACCGTGGCGGGGTTGAATTCGACCTGGATCTTCACGTCCTTCGCGATCGGGAACAGCGTCGAGGTCGCTTCGGTGACCAGCGTTTTGCGCGCTTCGCCCAGCGTGTCGATATACGCCGCGGCGCCGTTGCCATTCTGTGCCAGCGTCTGCATCAGCGCGTCGTTGTAATTGCCCATGCCGAAGCCGAGGACCGAGAGGAAAATGCCCTTGGCCCGCTGGCGTTCGATATAGCCCTTGAGTTCATCCTGGCTGGTGATGCCGACGTTGAAGTCGCCATCGGTCGCCAGCACAACGCGGTTTACGCCGTTCGGATCGAGATTCTGCTCGGCCAGCGCATAGGCCTGACGGATGCCCTCGGCGCCCGCGGTGCCGCCGCCCGCACCGAGCTGGTCGATCACCGACAAGATCTTGCCCTTCTGGCTCGCGGGCGTCGGTTCGAGCGCGGTGCCGGCACTGCCCGCATAGGTCACGATCGCCACGCGGTCGTCGCCGTCGAGCTGGTCGAGCAGCAGCGCGAGCGACTGCTTGACCAGCGGCAGCTTGTTGGGCGCGTCCATCGAGCCCGAAGTGTCGATCAGGAAGACGAGGTTGGCGCGCGACCGGGCCGCGCGCTCGACCGAATATCCCTTGATCCCGACGCGGACGAGCTTGCGCCCGGCCGACCAGGGGCTGGGGAAAACCGCGACGTTCGATGTGAAAGGCTGCTGCGTGGTGCGCGGCGCCGCATAGTCATAGGGGAAATAGTTGATCAGCTCTTCGGTCCGTACCGCGGCAGGTTGCGGCAGGACATTGCGGTTCAGCGAGGCGCGGACGAAGGAATAGGACGCGGTGTCGACGTCGATCGAAAAGGTCGAAACCGGCTCGTCGCGCGCGATCCGGAAGGGATTTTCCTGCGTCGCGGTGAATTTGTCGCGGCCGACGTCCTGATAATAGGGCATCTGGATGTCGGGGTGCGGCGCACGAACGAGAGTCCCCGTGACGACCCTCGGCGAGGGCGGCGGCGCGGCGATCTCGTCGGAGCTGAACGCGGTGACCGCCAGCGGCGTGTCGTACTGCGGACGGGGAATGCGTGTCGCGGTGACAACGATCGACGAATCCGCCTCGGCGGCTTCGGCGCGTTGCCCGGTCGCACCGGTTTCGGACGATGGCGATGCGACATCGGGGCTGGCCGGCTGGGAACAGGCGGCGGTGAGCGTGATCGACAGCCCTGCGGTGAGCGTCAGGCAGAAACGGGACATGGATGCCTCCCTCGAAACAGCGGTGCAAAATCGCCCGCATGTTACTGGGATGCGCGTCGCCGGATTTTCCTTGGCGGCCTTGCGAAAAAAAAGTTCACGCGGGCCGATCGTCAGCCGGCTGTTTCCGTTCTGGCGCCGAGCAGGCGGCGCACCTCGTGCATCCGCCACGACACCGTCGCTTCGGCGATGCCCAGTATTTCGGCGGCTTCGGCGTGCGTCAGCTGCTGGCCCGCGACGAGGATCGCGGTGTCGCGCAGGTCGGGCTTCAGCCGCGATATGGCGCTCCTGATCCAGACTTCGTCGTAAAGGTCGCGGCCGTCGGGTGCCCGCATCAGCCCGGCCATTACCGCCAGCCGGTCGGTGAAGACCGAAAAGGCGCGGCGGCGGCGGCGCGACGCGCGGCAGGCGTTGAAGACGATGCTGCAAAGCCAGGTGGAAAATTTGGCGTCGCCGCGAAAGTCGGCAAGCTTTTCGGCAAGGATGCAGCAGACGTCCTGTGCAATGTCGTCGGCGTCGGTCCGCGATCCCGTCATCTGCCAGGCCAGACCGTGGATGCGATCATAGTACCGCCTCAAAAGCCGTTCGAATGCGCCGCGATCGCCGGAGAGCGCTGCCCGAATGTCGGATTGGTCATCGTCGGCCATCGGTCAGGATCGGGTGTGTATGGCACCGGAAAAGTATCGCGGTCGGGGCGTGCGCAGAATGTCTTTCCCCCGACAAGCTGATCTTCCATGTCCCGCCATTGCGATGATTTGTGCCTCATTTCATGCGCGAACACCATCGCATAGTGCCGCTGATCGCGGTTGGCGGTGACCGTTTTCCAACGCCCTCTGCCATCGGTTCGATTTCATCCTTAATGCGGCCGCTACGACGCCGTTAAATTACGCAAAATGCGAGACTTGTCCGCGCTTCATTATAAGGCAGGCGAGATTTCGAGAAACGACGGTTGAGACCATGTTAACGATCGCGTGCGACATGTTTGAATAATAAGCATAATTCTGCTATCTGGCCTGAGTATATATTGAGTATTTGCAGTAGTTTTCGGGACATACTGCTCCTTCCGACGCTGTTTCGATAAGGTAGACGACATGAACCAACATCGCCTCTCCGATCCGGCAGAGGAGCAGGGAGCCGCCGCCGATCGCCGCGGCGGCGATCGTTATCGCACCGTGTGGCGGATCGCCAAGGTGGTGCGAAACGGCGATGCGGGCCTGTGGCGTGTTCGCAATATGTCCGATCGCGGCATGATGCTCGCGGCCGATGTCCCGATCACCGTCGGCGAAAAGCTGGAGATCGCGCTGTCCGATACCGTGATGATCCGCGGCGAGGTTGTGTGGTCCGAGACAGGACGGTGCGGCGTCGCGTTCGACGAGGAAGTCGATGTCGCCGATGTCCTGAAGCAACTCGCAGCCGAGCAGCGCGCCACGGGTTATCGCCAGCCGCGGCTGCCGGTCCGGACGCAGGCGCAGGTGGTGACCGACGAGAGCACGAGCAACATCGAACTTGTCGACATGTCGCAGAACGGCGCGGGCTTCATCCACGACGGCCATCTGGAGGTCGGCAAGGAGCTCGACCTCATCCTCGCAGGTGGGATCAAGCGCCGGGCGATCGTGCGCTGGTCGCGCGCCGGGCGCGGCGGCCTGTGGCTGACGCAGCCGCTCGACCGCGCCGACCTCGAAAGCATTCACCGCTTCGAGAACTGACGCTTATGATGTGCCGCGGACGATTTTTGCCCAGGGGTTGAGATCGGGTTCGGCGATTTTCGTCAGCCGGTTGTGGTCGCGGTGCCGGAACAATTCGTCGCGGCCCTTCACCATCAGCATCGTATCGGAGACATAGCTCCACGATCCGTCGTCGTGGAAGTCGACCGTCAATTCGTAGCGGTCGGTTCGAAAGGCGAGATCAAGGAAGGTCGTTGAGCAGATGCCATATTCGGTTTGGCCTCGCTCCGCCTTCACGACGAGCTGTTTATCGCCCGGTTTCGCATGTCCTGCGGCGATCGCGATCTGTCCGCGCGGGATCGCCAGCGTCTGGAGGATCAGGCCGGTTGCAGCTTCGTAAAGCCAGTATCCGACCTGATCGTGGAAGGTGATATCTTCCTCGCGGGTGTTGACGTGCAGGTGATAGCGCAGCCCGTAGAAAAGCTGTGGACCGTTCGCTTGCGGATCGATCGGCTGCATTTCGATCCGCTCATAATATTTGCGCGTTTCGGGGCCGTCGGCCTTCGGGTTCACATCGACCCCGCGTTCGCCTTCCCATACGCCGGCGAGGCGCAGCAGCGGGCCGAGGTTGGCGAGCGTTTCGGGATCGACGTCCTCGGGCTCGGTGAAAATGTCGTCGGGTAATTCCATTGCCTGCCCCCAAGCTGCGTTCAGATATCTTCGACCAGGCGCCCGTAAAGCTGCGGCCGGCGATCGCGAAAGAAGCCCATGCCGGCGCGATGCTTCGCCGCGCGGTCGAGGTTGATCGTTTCGATCAGGACGCCGATTTCGGTTGCACCGAACGCCTGCGTCATATCGCCCCATTCATCGGTGATGAAGCTGTGGCCGTAGAAATTGGCGTCGCCCTCGGTCCCGATGCGGTTCGACGCGATCACCGGCATGCAGTTCGACACGGCATGCCCCTGCATCGCGCGGCGCCACATGCGGCTGGTGTCGAGATCGGCGTCATAGGGCTCGCTGCCGATCGCGGTCGGATAGAAAAGCAGTTCGGCGCCCATCAGCGCCATCGCGCGCGCGCATTCGGGATACCATTGGTCCCAGCAGACGCCGACGCCGATGCGGGTACCGAAAACGTCCCACACCTTGAAGCCGGTGTTGCCGGGGCGGAAATAATATTTCTCTTCATAGCCGGGGCCATCCGGAATGTGGCTTTTGCGATACGTCCCCATGATGGCCCCGTCGGGGCCGATCATCGCGAGCGTGTTGTAATAATGCGGCCCGTCCTTCTCGAAATAGCTCGTCGGGATCGCGACCTTCAACTTGGCAGCGAGCGCCTGCATCGCGATGACGCTCGGATGCTCGGCGGTCGGGCGCGCCGACGCGAACAATTCCTCATCCTCGACCTGGCAGAAATAGGGGCCTTCGAAGAGTTCGGGGGGCAGGATCACCTGCGCGCCTTTCGCCGCCGCTTGCTCGACGAGCGCGGTCACGGCCTCGATATTGGGCTGGACGGGGCCGGGCAAGGGAAGCTGCAGCGCGGCGACGGTGATGGTGCGGGTCATGGCGCGCCTCATGCCACGCGCGTTGCGCCGAGAAAAGGCGCTATCGGCATAGCGCCGAAGTCCAGCCGGCGCTTCGGGGGTGTCGCGGGCCTATTCGCTTCCGCTTTTGCTCGTCTTGTCTTTGGATGTCCGCCGAGGAATTTCCCATCTTACCGATTGTACCGATATGAGCGGCCTGACGATGCCGTCCGTGTCTGCCTTGGGCCGAAATCCGACCATCCCCATCAGGAGGTTGCACGTCGCTTGATCGAGGTCGGGATGGCCTGCCGACTGAAGCAGTTTGCAGGATTTTGGTGTGCCCGCCGCGTCGATTGCCAGTTCGACCTTTGATACGCCCTCGATCCCGAGCGCCAACGCCGCCGGCGGATATTCATCGTCCTGCCGATATCGGGTTTGCGGGGTCGGGGCTGTCGACGAATCCAGGCGCCATTGCGCGGTATCCGAATAGGCAAATTCTTTCGGATCGCCTTCTGGCGTCTTCATCGGTCGCCATTTCCCTTTGGCCATCATCAGTTTGCAGGTTTCTGCATCCAGGGCGGGATGTCCCGATGACGAGGTTATTTTGCAGCTTACGGGTCGCCCCTCCTTATCGACCCATATTTCGAATTTTGCATCGCCTTCGGCATTGGCCTGCAAGGCGGTAAGCGGATAGGCGAGACGGAAATAATGCTCGGGCTCTTGCGAGGATTCCATCCGGACAATGTAAGCGTTGCTGCCGGAAAACAGGAAAGGCAGGGCGAAAAGACTCGCGATCATCGCGGTACCTGCTGGCTCGAGCAATGGAAGCTGCCGCCGCCGACGATGATCCCGCGCGCGGGTACGCCGACCGCACGGCGGTCGGGGAAGAGCGCGGCGAGCGTATCGACCGCGGCCTGATCGTTGGCGACGCCATAGGTCGGTACGACCACTGTGCTGTTGCCGATGTAGAAGTTCATATAGCTCGCCGCCGCAATCTCGCCGTCTATTTCGACACGCCCGGGCGAGGGGAGGTCGATGATCTCGACCCCGCCGAACGCCGCAGTGCGCGCGCGCGCATCGGCGTAGATATGCGCATTGGGGTCGTTCGAACCCGCCGCGACGGGCAGCGCGAGGCGCCCTTCGCCGACGAAGCGCGCGAGATTGTCGACATGCCCGTCGGTATGATCGCCGACGAGGCCGTCGCCGAGCCACAGCAGCCGGTCGATACCGAGCGACTGGTGAAGCCGTACCGCGATATCCTCGCGCGTCAGCGTCGGGTTGCGGTTCGTGTTGAGCAGGCACTCTTCGGTGGTGACGCAGAGGCCGGTGCCGTCGACGTCGATGCCGCCGCCTTCGAGGACCCAGTCCTGATCGTCGACGGGCAGGCCGCTGGTCCGTGCGAGCGCGGCGCCGACTTCCTGATCGCCGGGCATGACGAATTTTTCGCCCCACCAGTTGAATTCGAAATTGCGCGCGCGGCGGGCGGTGCCCGTCCCTGCGATGATCGGGCCGGTGTCGCGCAGCCAGATGTCGCCGAGCGGCTGGACAAGGATGCGCACGCCCGGATCGACGAGCGCGGCGGCGATGTCCGCCTGCCGCGCGTCGTTGACCACCAGCCGCACCTCTTCGCCGCGGCCGCCGTCATGGACGGCGTTGGCGAAGGCGGCGATATCGCGCCGTCCGGCATCGATCTGACCCGACCATTCCTCGGCGAGGTGCGGGAAACCGATCCAGACGGCGTCGTGCGGCGCCCATTCTGCGGGCATTTTGAGCGTCATGGGCGCCGTTCCGGTTACTTTGCGGCGCGCGACTTGTCGCGGGCGGCGCGGAATTCGTCGCCCTCGACCCAGTTCGGCCACGCGTCGGTCATCGCGAGCATCCGGCCCGCGGCGTAATAGAGGCGCAGGTCGGACATCATGCCGCCCCAGTTGGTGATCGCCTCATATTCGTCGCCCGGCGCGTGGTAGCGGTTCTTTTCGTAGTCTTCCGCTGCCTTCTTGCCCGCTTCGACGCCGCCCTCGACCAGGTCGTCGCCGCTGCCGAAGTTGAACATCGGGACGCCGAGCTTGGCGAAGCTGAAATGATCCGAACGATAGTAGAAGCCCTTCTCAGGGGTCGGCTCGTCCTTGACCACGCGCTTTTCCATCTGGGCGAGCTTCGCGACATAGGCGTCGAGTTCGGACTTGCCGCGGCCGACGACGACGATGTCCTTCGCCGGGCCGATCGCGTTCAGCGCGTCCATATTCACGCCGCCAACCGTCTGCGCGAGCGGGAAGACGGGGTTTTCGGCATAATATTTCGAACCGAGCAGGCCCGATTCCTCGGCGGTGACGGCGAGGAAGACGATGCTGCGATCGGGGGCGCCCGCCTTGTGGAAGGCCTGCGCCAGCGTCACGAGGCCCGCGATGCCGCTCGCATTGTCGACCGCGCCGTTGCAGATATCGTCACCAGCGACGGGGGTGCAGCGGCCGAGGTGGTCCCAATGGCCGGTATACAGCACATATTCGTCGGGACGCTTGGCGCCCGGCAGCACACCGATGACGTTGCGCGACATCTTCTTCGAGATTTCATTGTCGAAGCCGAAATTCGCCTTCACGCCGGTCAGCGCGACGGGCTTGAAGCCCTTCTTCTTCGCGGCGTCGCGGAGCTTGTCGAAATCCTGCCCGGCGCTGGCGAACAATTCCTTCGCCTTGGGAAGCTGGATCCAGCCATTGGCGAGGGTTTCCTTCGCGCCGCCATCCTTGGTTTCGGCGAGGTAATTGGTGCCGGTATTGCTCGATTCGACGACATTCCAGCCATAGGCGGCGGGTTCGGTGTCGTGGACGATCAGCACGGCGGCCGCGCCCTGGCGCGCGGCTTCCTCATATTTATACGACCAGCGGCCGTAATAGGTCATCGCGCGGCCGTTGAATTCGCCTTTGGCTTCCTTCGTCTGCCAGTCGGGGTCGTTGACGAGGACGACGACCGTCTTCCCCTTCACGTCGAGCCCGGCATAGTCGTTCCAGCCTTTTTCGGGCGCGTTGATGCCGTAGCCGACGAACACGACATCACTGTCCTTGACCTCGGTCTTCGGCTGCACGCGGTAGCTGAACGCGACATAGTCCTTCGCATATTGCGCGGTGACCGGCGTCTTGCCGCCGGTGAAGGAGAGCGGGGTCGCATTCTTCGCAGTGATTTCGACCAGCGGCACGTCCTGCGTCCACTTGCCGTTGTTGCCGGGCTTCAGCCCCGCTTCCTCGTACTTCTTGATGATATAGGCGACGGTCTTTTCCTCGCCCGGGGTACCGGGGGCGCGACCTTCATAGGCGTCCGACGACAATTCCTTCGTCACCTCCTGCAACGTCGCGAGCGACAGTTCGGGGATCTGGACGTCGGGAATGGCGGCAGCGGACGTCGCCGCCTTGTCGGACGTGTTGCACGCCGCGACGGTCAAAAGGACCGCAAAGGCTGCGGTGGTTCGGGGGAAACGAAGCATGGAAATTCCTCGGAAAGTTTCATTTGCGACGAGCGGGCTTGTGCCAGCCACGGCGGGCCGATGCAAGAAGGGCGGGGCGCAGCATGATATCGATGGAAAATGCCAATAAGGTACCAAAGTCGCTTGATAATTTCATGCCCTTGCCCAGAAGTTGTGCGCAGGGGAAAGCAAAGGGGGAGATATCGATGGTGCGAGATGGCCGATGGAAATGGGCGCCTGCGATTCTGGCGCTCGCTTTTGCTATCTCGCCCACGGGGGCGGTGCGGGCGCAAGACGACGATCTCGCGCGCCGCTTTGGTACTTTGTCGGGCGTTACGCATATCAGCCTGTCGCCCGACGGGCAGCGGCTGGCATTCGTGGCGCCCAACAAGGGGCAGGCGAACGATCTTTTTGTCGTGGAGATTGCGGACGGTGCCGCGCCGCGGCGGATCCTGCGCGCGAGCGGCGCGCCCGAAATGTTGCAATGGTGCAGATGGGCAACCGATGCGCGGCTCGTCTGCCAGATTGGCGGCCGTGAAAAGATCGGCGAATATATTTTTGGTTTTACCTCCTTGCTTGGCGTCGATGCGACGGGTGGAAACGTCAGGACATTGAGCACACGCCGCGGGGCCAATGCCGTCGGGTTCGATTTCCGGGGTGGAAGCGTCATCGATTGGCAACCGGGATCGGACGGCGGCATATTGGTGATGCGCAGCCACGTTCCCGAAGCCAATCGCCAGTCGGCCTCACTGATCGTGAAGGACGAGGAGGGCATGGGCGTCGACTTGATGAACGTAACCGACGGGTCGATCAAGGTGATCGAAAAGCCCCGGCGGGACGCGACCGAATATATCACCGACGGCAAGGGCAGGGTGCGCGTCATGGGAACGCATCCGATGGCCGGACGCACCGGAAATCTGAGCAATACGCGACGCTATTTCTTCAAGGCGGAGGAAGGACGGGACTGGCAGGCGCTGTCGACCGTCGACATATCCTCGCGCGAAGGGTTCGATCCCTATGTCGTCGATGCCGCGAGCAACCAGGCAATCGGTTTCGGCAAGGTCGACGGACGCATGGCGGCGCTCGCCGTCAAACTCGACGGCACCGGAAAAGGCGAGACGCTGTACCGGCATCCCGAAGTCGACGTCGATGGCCTGATCCGGGTCGGGCGCGACCAGCGCGTGGTCGGCGTGACCTACGCGACCGAGCGGCGCCATATGATCACGACCGACCCCAAGGTGTCGGCGATGGCGACGTCGTTGTCGAAGGCGCTGGGCGGCCGTGACGTCTATTTCATCGATGCCTCGACCGACGAAGCGCATTGGCTCGTCTGGGCCGGGTCGGACGTCGATCCCGGGCGCTTTTATCGCTACACGCCGGCGGCGAAACAGCTACGTCCGCTGCTCGACGAACGGCCGCTGCTCGCCGACCGGGCTCTGTCGCCGGTGAAGGCCATCCGCTACCCCGCCGCCGACGGGACGATGATACCCGGCTATCTAACTTTGCCGCCCGGGCGGAGCGACGCGAAGGGGCTGCCCGCGATCGTCATGCCGCATGGCGGTCCGTCCGCTCGTGACGAATGGGGATTCGACTGGATCGCCCAATATTTCGCGCAGCGCGGTTTCGCGGTCGTGCAGCCCAATTTTCGCGGTTCGTCGGGCTATGGCGACAAGTGGTACCAGAATAATGGCTTTCAATCGTGGCGAACCGCCATCGGCGATGTGGCCGACGCCGGGCGATGGATGATCGCCGAGGGTGCCGATCCCGCAAAGCTTTCGATCGTGGGTTGGTCCTATGGCGGCTATGCGGCGCTGCAGTCGGGCGTGATTGCGCCCGACCTGTTCCGGTCGATCGTTGCGATTGCGCCCGTGACCGACCTCGCCAGGCTGAAGGACGACAGCCTCAAATATACAAGCGGTGCGATCACCCGCGACTTCATCGGCTCCGGCCCGCACGTCCGCGAAGGATCGCCTGCCCAAAATGCCGAACGGATCAAGGCACCCGTCCTGATGTTTCACGGTACGCTCGATCAGAATGTCGAAATCGAGCAGGCGCGACTGATGCAGCGGGCGCTGACGTCGGCAGGCAAGAAAGCGGAACTGATTGAATATCCGGGGCTGGCCCACGGCCTGACCGACAGCAGCACGCGGACCGCGATGCTCGGCCGGATTTCCACCTTCCTGCCGCGCTGAAACGAAAAGGGGCGGTCCGTTGCCGGACCGCCCCCTTGATTTTGTGCGAGTGAACCGCTGGATCAGCGCGAATAGAATTCGACGACCAGATTCGGTTCCATCTTCACCGGATAGGGCACTTCGTCGAGCGTGGGCACGCGGACGTAGGTCGTCTTGGTGCCGTCGACCGCCAGATATTCGGGCAGATCGCGCTCGGGCAGGCTCTGAGCTTCGGCGACCAGCGCCATTTCCTGCGCCTTTTTGCCGAGGGTGATTTCGTCGCCCGGCTTCACGAGGCGGCTGGCGACGTTGCACTTCACGCCGTTCACATAGACGTGACCGTGGCTGACGAGCTGACGTGCCGAGAAGATCGTCGGGGTGAACTTCGAGCGGTAGACGACGGCGTCGAGGCGGCGCTCGAGCAGGCCGATCAGGTTCTGGCCGGTGTCGCCCTTCATGCGCGACGCTTCGAAATAGTTCTTCTTGAACTGCTTTTCGGTGATGTCGCCGTAATAGCCCTTCAGCTTCTGCTTCGCGCGGAGCTGGATGCCGAAGTCCGACATCTTGCCCTTGCGGCGCTGACCGTGCTGGCCGGGGCCGTATTCGCGGCGGTTGACCGGGCTCTTCGGGCGACCCCAGATGTTTTCACCCATCCGGCGGTCGAGTTTATACTTGGCGCTCTGGCGCTTCGACATATGTCGTCTCCAATTTGCTGTTTGCCGAAGGATTTCGGCGGTTCCCGGGTCGCACCATATGGACAGATGCCATATGCGACCGCCGCTTCACCGGGGTGCGGGGTCCATTGCGAAGGCGCGCGACTAGACGGCGAACCGCGCAAAGTCAAGCGTTACAGCCGCCGCTCGACAGAATGGAAAAAGCCGCTAAAGGCTGCGCGCATGACCGCTGTCAAAATCCCCGAACAATGCCAGACGATGACCGAGGTGCGTGCCGGGGTCGACCAGATCGACCGCGAACTCGTCGCGCTGCTCGTCCGCCGTTTCGGCTATATGGACGCCGCCGCCCGCATCAAGACCGACCGCGGCACTGTACGCGACGAAGCGCGCAAGGCCGAGGTGCTCGACAATGTCGCGCGCGAAGCCGAAGCCGCCGGACTCGTGCCCGAGCGGCTTCGTGCCGTATGGAACGAGCTGGTCGAACAATCGATCGCCTATGAGGCGGGCCAGTGGGACCGCCTGCGCACCGGCAACTGATTCTTTGGTTTAGTTGGTGGCGCCCGGCGCCGGCTTTTCGGTGGCGGCCTGCGTCGCTTCGTCTTTCGGTTTCGCCGGCTCGACCACAACCGTGCGGCACACGCGCTTCGGCACCGTGCTGCCGGTGACTTCGATCTTTTCGCAAACCTTTTTGGGTTTGGCGGGTTTCGCCGGGGTGTCCGCAGCCACGTTCGCGGAGGTTGCCGCGAAGGCCAGTGAAAGTATCACAGAGATCATAACAATATTCGCTCCTTGGAGGGATGCGGCTTTCTAGGGATATTTCCTGCGATAGCCAAGTGGGTGACGAAACCGCACCGTCCTTACCTTGACAAGATCGTCGAGCGCCTGTTCGACCAGCGTATCAGGCGCGCCGACGAACAATATTATTTCGCGCTATTCATCCTTTTGCCGATGCTGTCCGCCTGCCGATTCCAGTCTTCCTGGGTGCGGCACTCGCGTTCGGGAAGGCGGCTGCCGGTGTCGGCGATGCGGCGGCAAATCAGCTTCGGCTTGGCCTTTTCGGGCTTGGCCGCGGTTTCGGTCGCCGGCTGGGTGCTGGCAGTATCGGTTCCGGACGCCGCGAGGGCGAGCGAAAGCAGTAGGCTCATCATGAAATCGGACTCCCGGGGAATGCAGCCAGCCCGGCCGTCATGACCGGGGCAAGCGATGATTTGACATGCAGCATGTCAAAAATCGATTGTCAATTCTTGTCTTGATCCATCGACTTACGAGCGCCGCCGGCCCGGCGAAGCAGCGTCGCTATCGTGCCCGTGGGTTGCGGCCCAGCGACGTGATGATGCCGTGCATCATCCGGATATCATTATACGACCAACCTGTCTTGGTGAGCGCGGTGCGCAGCGTCCGCAGCGTCATTTCCGTCCGTTCGGGCGGAAAGAAATAGCCGCTGGCGTCGAGGTCGCGAACCAGGTGTCCGATCAGTTCTTCCATCTCGGCGTGCGGCGCCGGCGGGTCGAGCGGCACTTCGGGCGGGCTCGCAAGGGCGACACCCTTCGACCATTCATAGGCGAGCAGGATCACCGCCTGCGCGAGGTTGAGCGAGGCGAAGGCGGGGTTGATCGGCACGGTGACGATCTTGTGCGCCAGTGTCACATCGTCGGTTTCGAGGCCCGAGCGTTCGGCGCCGAAGACATAGGCCGAGCGGCCCGCGCTCGCATGAACCTCTTTTGCTGCCGCCTCGGGTGTCAGCACCGGCTTCATCACCCCGCGCCTGCGCACCGTAGTGGCATAGATGGTCGTGCAGTCGGCGACCGCGTCGGCGAGGCTGTCGAAGACCCGCGCTTCGGCGAGCACGATGTCGGCGCCCGCCGACGCCGGGCCGGCGTCGGGATTGGGCCAGCCGTCGCGCGGGGTCACGAGGCGGAGTTCGGTGAGCCCAAAATTGAGCATCGCGCGCGCCGCCTTGCCGATATTCTCACCAAGCTGCGGACGGACGAGGACGATGACGGGAGGCGGAGCGGCCGTAGTCATTTGATCGGCCGTGCGGCCTCGGTAATGGAGGAGGCGAACTCCTCGAAATCCCTGGCTTCGGTAAATTCGCGATACACGCTCGCAAAGCGGATATAGGCGACATTGTCGAAGCCCTTCAGCGCTTCCATCACCATCGCGCCGATCTGCTGCGCTTTGACTTCGTTTTCGCCCGAGGTTTCGAGCTGGCGCTGAATGCCCGACACCAGCCGCTCGATACGCGCGCCGTCGATCGGCCGCTTGCGGCACGCGATCTGGATGCTGCGCATCAGTTTTTCGCGGTCGAACGGCTCGCGGCCGCCGTCTGCCTTGAGCACGCCGACTTCGCGGAGCTGGATCCGTTCGAAGGTCGTGAAGCGCGCGCCGCAATCCTCGCACTGCCGCCGGCGGCGAATCGCCGCGCCGTCCTCGGTCGGACGGCTGTCCTTCACCTGGCTGTCTTCATGGCCGCAATACGGACAACGCATGGGTCAGCGTTTCACCCGCGAATAGAGCGCAATGGCAGCGCCTGCCAGCAGGCCGACCGGCCACGACACGACGGGCAGCACGGCGCCGACGACGGCGCCGACCGCGCCGCCGGTCAGCACCGGGCGCGTCGAGGGATGGGCCAGCCCTTGCTTGCCCATCGCCTTGACCTCTTCGATCGTCACTTCGACCAGCGTCGGTTCCTCGGGATGCTGTCGTGCCATCGTCTTCAGCCTTGATAGATGGGGAAGCGTTCGCACAGCGCGCGGACCCGGCTGCGGACGTCGGCTTCGACATCGGCGTCGCCATGTTCGCCCTTGTCGCGCAGCGCTTCGAGCACGTCGGCGACCATGTCGCCGATTTGCTCGAACTCGGCGATGCCGAAACCGCGCGTCGTGCCCGCGGGCGAACCGACGCGGATGCCGCTGGTCTTCACCGGCGGCAGCGGGTCGAAGGGGACGCCATTCTTGTTGCAGGTGATCGCGCTGCGTTCGAGCGCCTCGTCGGCATCGCGGCCGGTGATGCCCAGCGGACGGAGGTCGATGAGCGCGAGGTGCGTGTCGGTGCCGCCCGCGACGACATCGGCGCCGCGTGCTTTCAGCCGGTTGGCGAGTGCCTGCGCGTTGGCGATCGTCGCCTTGGCATAATCCTTGAAGTCGGGGCGCAGCGCTTCGCCGAACGCGACAGCCTTAGCAGCGATGACGTGCATCAGCGGGCCGCCCTGGAGTCCCGGGAAAACCGCGGAATTGATGCGCTTCGCAATTGCTTCGTCATTGGTCAGGATCATGCCGCCGCGCGGGCCGCGCAGCGTCTTGTGCGTCGTCGTGGTGACGACATGCGCATGTTCCATCGGCGAGGGATGCGCGCCGCCGGCAACGAGGCCAGCGAAATGCGCCATGTCGACCATGAGGAGCGCGCCGACGTCGTCTGCGATCTTGCGGAAGCGCGCAAAGTCGAGCGTGCGCGGATAGGCCGAACCGCCCGCGATGATCAGCGTCGGGCGATGTTCTTTCGCCAGCGCCTCGACCTGGTCGAAGTCGACGAGATGATCGTCGGGCCGCACGCCATATTGGATGGCATTATACCATTTGCCCGACATCGCGGGGGCCGCGCCGTGGGTCAGGTGACCGCCGGCGTCGAGGCTCATGCCGAGGATCGTGGCGCCCGGCTTGGTCAGCGCGAGCATCACCGCACCGTTCGCCTGCGCCCCCGAATGCGGCTGGACGTTGGCATAGCCGCAGTCGAAGAGCTGCTTGGCGCGATCGATGGCTAGGGTTTCGACCTCGTCCGACGGCGCGCAGCCCTGATAATAACGACGGCCGGGATAGCCCTCGGCATATTTGTTCGTGAAAACCGAACCCTGCGCTTCGAGCACCGCCTTCGATACGATATTCTCGCTGGCGATCAGCTCGATCTGATGCTGTTCGCGGTCGAGTTCATGCTTCATCGCCGCCGCGACCGCGGGGTCGACCTTGTCGACGCCGTCGGTGAAATAGCCGGCCGATTTGATGGGCTTGTCGAGCGTGTCTGTGGTCATCGGCTGGTCTCCAGTTGGGCCAAATTGACAGGGGGATTGGAAAGCTTGTCGACGCGGCGCGCGTGGCGGTCGCCGGCGAATTCGGTGGTCAGAAAGGCGTCGAGACAGGCTTTTGCCATGTCGATGCCGGTCAGGCGCGCGCCCATCGCGATGACGTTCGCGTCATTATGTTCGCGCGACAGCTTCGCCGACAGTGGTTCGGATACGAGCGCGCAGCGCGCAGCGGGATTACGATTGACCGAAATCGAAATGCCGATGCCCGATCCGCAGAGCGCGACGCCGCGTGTCGCGCGGCCTTCGGCGATCGCTTCGGCGAGGCGGTAGCCATAATCGGGATAATCGACGCTGTCGGGGCCGTTGGTGCCGAGGTCTTCGACCTCGTGGCCCGCCTCGCGTAGCCAGTCGGCAAGCGCGGCTTTCAGTTCGTAAGCGGCGTGGTCGGAGGCGATGGCGATGCGCATGGTGCGGCTCCCGCGGGGTCTAAGGGAATCGATGTCGGCCCTTTAGGCGAAGCGGCGCGGATTGGCCATAAGCGAGGTGGCAAATTTGTGACGGCGCCGATAAAGCCGCCCCATGTCCGACACGATCATGTCCATCCTGATGCTCACCGGCGTGCTGCTGACCGGCGGCGCCGTCCTCGTGTTTCGCAAGGGGGATCGCCGCCGCGCGCTGCTGATGCTCGTCGCCGCGCTGGTGATGTTCGCGAATGTCGCGATCTGGCTGGTGCCGGTGAAATAAAGAAAGTCCTCCCCGTCGCATCGCGCGGGGAGGAGCATTTTGTCAGCGGATCGGCGAATCGGGCGCGAGCCGCATATCCAGATAGTTATCGAGCGACTTCATCAGCTGGTCGAGCTCATGCTCGAAGAAATGGTTGGCGCGCGGGATCTCGTCGTGATGGATCGTGATGCCCTTTTGCGTGCGCAGCTTGTCGACCAGTTTCTGCACCGCGCTCGGCGGCACGATCTCGTCCTGCCCGCCCGCGACGATGATGCCCGACGAGGGGCACGGCGCGAGGAAGCTGAAGTCATACATGTTCGCCGGCGGCGCGACCGACAGGAAGCCGCGGATTTCGGGGCGGCGCATGAGCAACTGCATGCCGATCCACGCGCCGAAGCTGAAGCCCGCGATCCACGTCGTCTGCGCCTCGGGATGGATCGACTGGACCCAGTCGAGCGCCGACGCGGCGTCGCTCAGTTCGCCGATGCCGTTATCGAACGTGCCCTGGCTGCGGCCGACACCGCGGAAGTTGAAGCGGAGCACCGCGAAACCGCGCGCGACGAAGCTTTTGTACATCGCCTGCGTGATGCGGTCGTTCATCGTGCCGCCGCCCTGCGGATGCGGGTGAAGGATCAGCGCGACCGGCGCGCGCGGGCGCGGCGGGGGCGAGAAACGGCCTTCGATGCGGCCCTCGGGGCCGGGGAAAATGACGTCGGGCATGGGCGCACCTTTATGTTTCTGGGGCTTGCCACCGATTCGCCGGGACGGCGGGGTGGCGGAGCGAAGATGGCGCCTATATAGAAAATAGGTCTCAACATGCAACTTTTGCGAATCGTTCGCAACAAGGACTCTCTCGCCGGATGATTTACCTCGATTACCAAGCCACTACGCCGCTCGCTCCGGAGGCGCGCGAGGCGATGCTGCGCTGGCTGGAAGGCCCGGGCGCGGGCGATGGTTTCGCGAATCCGTCGAGCACGCACAAGGCGGGCCGCGCCGCCGCCGCCGCGGTCGAGGTCGCGCGCGACCAGGTCGCGGCGCTGCTCCCCAAGGGCGGGCGCGTCTTCTTTACGTCGGGCGCGACCGAGACGCTCAACTGGGCGCTGCTGCGCGGCGCCGAGGCGATGCCCGGCGGGGTCGCGGGGCTCAGCATCGAACATGCCGCATCGCTGCAATGCCTCGAGCGGCTGAACGCGACGATTCTGCCGGTCGATGGCGAAGGGCTGGCGCTGCCGCCCGATAGCGCGTTGATTCCTGAAGGCGGGATCGTCGCGACGATGCTGGTGAACAACGAGGTCGGCACGATCCAGCCCGTCGCCGATTTTGCCGCGGCGGCGCACGCAAAGGGCAGTTTGCTGCTGTGTGATGCGGTGCAGGGTTACGGTCGCGTTGCGATCCCCGACGGCGCCGACCTGATCGCGCTGTCGGCACACAAGATTCACGGACCGAAGGGGGTCGGCGCGCTTTGGGTCCGGGACGGCGTCGACCTGCCGCCGCTGATGTTCGGCGGCGCACAGGAGCAGGGGATGCGCTCGGGCACGGTCTCGCCCGCGCTCTGTGCCGGTTTCGGAGCCGCCGCCGCGCTCGCGGCCGATCGCTTCGACGCCGACGCGGACCATGTCGAGCGGCTATGGTCGCTTGCGCTCGACCTGCTCCCCGAATGGACGATCAACGGCGATGCGAACCGCCGCTATCATGGAAATCTCAACGTCCGGCGCGAGGGCGTGAATGGCCTTCGCCTGATGTCCGACGCGCGCGACGTCGCCTTCTCGCTCGGCAGCGCGTGCGGCAGCGGGTCGGGCAAGGTCAGCCATGTGCTGCGCGCGATGGGATTGGGCGAGGCCGACGCACGCGCCTCGATCCGCCTCGGCTGGGGGCGCTATACGTCCGAACAGGAACTCCGCAACGGGCTTGAGGCGATCAGGGGCGCCGCACGATTGCAGGGGGTGAACTGATGCGCGTCACCTTCATCCACGCCGACGGCAAGGAGCGCACCGAGGCCGAGGCCGAACCGGGTTCGATCCTGCTCGACGTCGCGCAGGCGCACATGATGCCGCTTGAGGGCACATGCGAGGGGCAGATGGCGTGCTCGACCTGCCATGTCATCGTCGCGAGGGAGGATTTCGACCGTCTGCCTCCGGCGAGCGAGATGGAAGAGGATATGCTCGACCTTGCCGCCGGCGTGCGGCGGACGAGCCGGCTGTCGTGCCAGATCATATTGACCGCGGACCTCGACGGGCTGACCGTTCATATCCCTGCCGAGAGCCGCAATATGCAGGGGCCGCGCTGATGCGGGCGCTCCTTGCTGCCCCCGCGCTGCTGGCGTTGACCGCCTGTGCCACCATGCCCGGCGAGCCGACGGGCGATTCGGTGGTCGCGGCGAAGGCCCTGCGCGCGATCGAGAAGCGTAGTGGCGGCCGGCTGGGCATCGCCGTCGTCGACGCGCGCGGGAAGCTGGTTTCAGCCGATCGCGGCGATGAACGCTTCGCCATGTGTTCGACCTTCAAGCTGCTGCTCGCGGGGCAGGTGTTCGAGCGCGCGGAAAAAGGCGTGTCGCTCCGCACTCCGCTGCCTTTCACGCGCGGCGATCTTGTGTCGTGGTCGCCCGGTACGGAAAAGCTTGTCGGTCCCGACGGGAGAGGCGAGCAAAGGCTTGGCGCTGCCGCGCGCGACGCGGTCGTGCTCAGCGACAACACGGCGGCAAACCTGATCCTGGAACAAATGGGCGGTCCGGCGGTCTTCAGCGCAGCACTCCGCCGCGCGGGCGACACGGTGACCCGGCTCGACCGGATCGAGCCCGGACTCAACGAAAACGCGCCGGGCGACGAGCGCGATACAACGAGCCCGATCGCGATGGCGACGAGCGCCGCCGCCTATGTGTACGGCAACCGGCTCCATGCCGACTACCGCAAGCAATTGCGCGGCTGGATGATCGAAAGCGAGACGGGGCTCCGGCGTATCCGCGCGGGCTTGCCGCAGGGATGGGTCGCGGGCGACAAGACGGGGACGTGCGGTACCGCCTATAATGACGTCGCGTTCGTCGAAACGCCGGGCGGCAAGGGATATGTGATCGCGATTTACCTCGACCGGCCGACGGTGGAGGGCGACGCAGCCAGCGCGGTGATCGCCGACGTCACGCGCATCATCGTCGCGGATCTGCCCGACTGAGCAGGCCGCTTGCATTTTGCCGCATCCGCCGCCATATGCGCCGCGGAAGTCGGGCGGACGTGGTCTTCGCCAACCCGGTCAGGTCCGGAAGGAAGCAGCCGCAACGAATTCGCCGCGGGTCGTTCCGGCTTCCACCCATTTCCCCCTTCGACAAGACCGCGGCGCGCCCCTAAGACGGGGCCATGAGCGATTCCGCCGACGACGAAACCCCGATGCTGGGAATGGACCTGCCCGAGACAGCGCCGCAGCCGTCATCGGGGCCGTACCGCGTCCTTGCCCGCAAATATCGCCCGCAAACCTTTGCCGAACTGATCGGGCAGGATGCGATGGTCCGTACGCTCGGCAACGCGATCGCGCGCGACCGGCTGGCGCACGCCTTCCTGATGACCGGGGTGCGCGGGGTCGGCAAGACGTCGACCGCGCGCCTGATCGCGAAGGCGCTGAACTGCATCGGCCCCGACGGGCAGGGCGGGCCGACGATCAACCCGTGCGGGGTGTGCGAGCCGTGCCGCGCGATCACCGAGGGGCGCCACATCGATGTGATCGAGATGGACGCCGCGTCGAACACCGGCGTCGACGATGTGCGCGAGATTATCGAGGCGGTCCGCTACGCTGCGGTGTCGGCGCGCTACAAGATATACATCATCGACGAAGTGCACATGTTGTCGCGTAACGCCTTCAATGCGCTTTTGAAAACGCTCGAAGAGCCGCCGCCGCACGTCAAATTCCTGTTCGCGACGACCGAGGTCAACAAGGTGCCGGTGACGGTGCTGTCGCGCTGCCAGCGTTTCGACCTCCGCCGTATCACTCCCGATATGCTGTTCGCGCATTTCAGCGCGATCCTGCAAAAGGAAGGCGTCGAGGCGGAGGCGCCCGCGATCTGGCTGATCGCCAATGCCGCCGAAGGGTCGGTGCGCGACGGTCTGTCGATCCTCGATCAGGCGATCGCGCACGCCGACCTCGACGGCGGTGGCCGGATCGGCGCCGATCAGGTCCGCGTGATGCTCGGTCTCTCGGACCGCTCGGCGATCGGGCAATTGATGGCGACGATCCTGGGCGGCGATGCCGGTGCGGCGATCGATCTGGCGCGCGCGCAATATGCACTTGGCATCGAACCCGTCGCGATGGTGCGCGGGCTGATGGACCTGACGCACGCGATCACGCTCGCCAAAGTGTCGCGCCACGACGACCCCGCGCTCGCCGACGCCGACCGCGAACGCATCGGCGACTGGGCGCAAAAGCTGGGTTTTGCACCGCTCAACCGGCTGTGGCAATTGCTCCTCAAGGGGCATGACGAGGTGCTGCGCGCGAACAATCCGCTCGAACATCTCGAAATGCTATTGCTGCGCGTGATCTATGCCGCGTCGATGCCCGACCCCGGCGAGCTCGCGAAGCTGCTCGAAAAGGGCGGGGTGCCGACGATGCCGATCGGGGCGCCGACAGCGCCCGCAGGGCACGAAAGCATGGTCGTCGCGCCGGTCGCCGCAGCCGAAGCGCAGGTCGCGTCGAATGCCGAAGCGCCCGCGTCGGCGCTGACGGTCGCGCAAATTCATCAGCTACTCGAAAGTACCGGAAATCATCGGCTTGCGGTCGATGTCTACGATCATATGCGAATCATCGAGTTGGAGCCCGGCAACCTCGTTTTCGCACCGGTCGCCGCACTCGGGCCGTCGTTCGCGCGCGATCTGGGCGATGCGCTGCTCGCCGCGACCGGCAGTCGCTGGCAGGTGCGGGCGGGCGAGGGGGAAGGGCGGCCGAGCCTTGGCGCCATCCGCGCCGCGACGCTCGCCGACAATGACGCGCGAATCCGCGAACTGCCCGTCGTGAAGGCCGCTCTGGCGGCTTTTCCCGACGCGAGACTTGTCGAAGACGAAGACAATCGCCATAGGTCCAACCCATGAAATCGATCGAAGAAATGATGAAGGCGGCACAGGAAGCCGCTGCCACTGTGCAGGCGCAAATGCAGGAAGCGCAGGCGAAGCTCGACAGCGTCGAGGTCGAAGGCGTGTCGGGCGGGGGCCTCGTGAAGATCACCGCGACCGCGAAAGGCCGGATCAAGGCGATCCACATCGACGACAGCCTCATGGTTCCCTCGGACAAGCAGATGCTCGAAGACCTGCTCGCCGCCGCGTTCAACGACGCGCGCGAAAAGGCCGATGCAGCGAGCAACGAGGAAATGGGCAAGATGACGAGCGGCCTGCCGCTCCCTCCGGGCTTCAAGCTGCCGTTCTGAGCCGGTTTTGCCCCGCTGTTCAGCGCAGCGACATTGAATGCGTGCGAAGTTACGCCATATTAGCGAAGAACCACCTATAAGAAGGGCGGTGCGCCCGGTCGCGGGGCCCGTCCAGGAGCCGTAATGACGCAATCTTATCCCCTTCTTCCGCTGCGTGACATCGTCGTTTTCCCGCACATGATCGTGCCGCTGTTCGTCGGCCGCGACCGTTCGGTCGCCGCGCTCGAAACCGCGATGGAAAGCGACAAGGAAATCTTCCTCGTTGCGCAGCTCGATCCGGGCGAGGACGATCCGCAGCGCGACGATCTGTACGACGTCGGCGTGATCGCCACCGTGCTCCAGCTTCTGAAGCTGCCCGACGGAACCGTCCGCGTGCTCGTCGAGGGCAAGGAGCGCGCGAAGCTAGTCGCGCTCTCGAACGAAGACAAGACGGTGATGGCGAGCGTGAAGCCGATCGGCGACACGATCGACGACAGCGTCGATACCGCCGCGCTGATGCGTTCGGTCGTCGACCAGTTCGAAAATTACGCCAAGCTCAACAAGAAGATGCCCGCCGAAACCGCGGTGCAGCTGTCGCAGATCGACGATGCCTCGCGCCTCGCCGATTCGGTGGCTGGCAATCTCAACATCAAGGTGTCCGACAAGCAGGCGCTGCTCGTCGAGGATGCGCCGTCGAAGCGGCTCGAAATGGTCTTCGCCTTCATGGAGGGCGAGCTCGGCGTGCTGCAGGTCGAAAAGAAGATCCGCGGCCGCGTGAAGCGCCAGATGGAAAAGAGTCAGCGCGAATATTATCTCAACGAACAGCTCAAGGCGATCCAGCGCGAACTCGGCAACGACAATGGCGAGGGCGGCGACGACCTCGCCGAACTGCAGCTCAAGATCGACAGCCTCAAAATGTCGAAGGAAGCCAAGGCGAAGGCGAACGCCGAGCTGAAGAAGCTGCGCGCGATGGCGCCGATGTCGGCCGAAGCGACCGTTGTCCGTAACTATCTCGACACGTTGATCGGCCTGCCGTGGGGCAAGAAGTCGAAGCTCAAGAAGGACATCGCCAAAGCACAAGCCGTGCTCGACGACGACCATTATGCGCTCGAAAAGGTCAAGGACCGGATCATCGAATATCTGGCGGTGCAGGCGCGCACCAACAAGCTGAAGGGCCCGATCCTGTGCCTCGTCGGCCCTCCGGGCGTCGGCAAGACCTCGCTCGGCCGCAGCATCGCCAAGGCGACGGGGCGCGAGTTCGTGCGCCAGTCGCTGGGCGGCGTGCGCGACGAGGCCGAAATCCGCGGCCACCGCCGGACGTATATCGGATCGCTGCCTGGCAAGATCGTGACCAACCTGAAAAAGGCGGGCACGATGAACCCGCTGTTCCTGCTCGACGAGATCGACAAGCTGGGTCAGGATTTCCGCGGTGATCCGGCGTCGGCGCTGCTCGAGGTGCTCGACCCCGAACAGAATGGCAAGTTCCAGGACCATTATCTGGAGGTCGACGTCGACCTGTCGGATATCATGTTCGTTACCACCGCCAACTCGCTGAACCTGCCGCAGGCGCTGCTCGACCGCATGGAGATCATCCGGCTCGAAGGCTATACCGAGGACGAGAAGGTCGAGATCGCCAAGCTGCACCTGATCGCGAAGCAGGTCGAGGCGCACGGGCTGAAGGCCGGCGAGTTCGAGCTGACCGAAGAAGGGCTGCGCGACCTGATCCGCTATTACACCCGCGAAGCTGGCGTCCGCACGCTCGAGCGCGAGATTGCGCGTCTGGCGCGCAAGGCGCTGCGGCGGATTCTCGAGGGAAAGGCGACAAGCGTCACCGTGACGCCCGAAAATCTGTCCGAATTCGCGGGCGTGCGCAAGTTCCGCCACGGGATGGGCGATCTGGAAGATCAGGTCGGCGCCGTCACGGGGCTGGCATGGACCGAGGTCGGCGGCGAATTGCTGACGATCGAGGCGGTCACCGCTTCGGGCAAGGGGCAGGTTCGCACCACCGGCAAGCTCGGCGAAGTGATGACCGAGTCGGTTCAGGCCGCACTGTCGTTCGTGAAGGCGCGGGCGCCCGCTTACGGCATCAAGCCCAGCCTGTTCGCGCGCAAGGACATCCATATCCACTTGCCCGAAGGCGCGGTACCGAAGGATGGCCCGTCGGCGGGCGTCGGCATGGTGACCGCGATGATTTCGACGCTGACCGGGATTGCGGTGCGCCGCGACGTCGCGATGACCGGCGAAGTGACGCTCCGCGGCCGCGTTCTCGCGATCGGCGGTCTGAAAGAAAAGCTGCTGGCGGCGCTGCGCGGCGGCATCAAGACCGTGCTGATCCCGGAAGAAAACGAGAAGGACCTCGTTGAAATTCCGGCGAATATCACGAGCGGGCTGAAAATCATTCCGGTCAGCCACGTCGACCAAGTGCTGGCCGAAGCGTTGGTGTCGCCCGTCGTGCCGATCGAATGGACCGAAGCCGACGAGCTGGCCGCATCGCCGCCGGTTCCGGCCGGAACCGATCCCGAAACGACGATTCGGCACTGAGTCAGACCGGCTTCGCGGCAATTCGTCCCAAATTCGTCGCAAAATCGACGTTTTGGGGCGTTTTTCGGCCTTTTTTGCTTTGACAAGGCGGGGCTAAACATCGTTAGTGACGCGCCATGGCTTCGGGCCATGAGAATCATTTAAACCAACCATATTGCAGGGGTTCCTTAGGCATGAACAAACAAGACCTGATCGCCGCCGTCGCTGACTCGAGCGGCCTGACCAAGGGTGACGCGAGCAAGGCGGTTGAAGCCGTTTTCGACGCGATCACGGGTTCGCTGAAGAAGGGCGGCGAAGTCCGTCTCGTCGGCTTCGGCACCTTCGCAGTCAGCAAGCGCAAGGCATCGACCGGCCGCAACCCGCGCACCGGCGAAACGATGACCATCGCGGCGTCGAACCAGCCGAAGTTCAAGGCCGGCAAGGCCCTCAAGGACGCCGTCAACTAAGTTGGCCGGCACCTTTTGGTGAAAAACATCTCGGGCCGCGGCGAAAGCCGTGGCCCGATTTGTTTAAGCCTGCCATTTCGATGAAATGTCCGTTGCAATCATCGTTGCAACGGCTATGGACGTCCGGCTTTCGGACGCCGGGCTTTGGTCCGTACCGGAACGGGCGCGTAGCTCAGCGGTAGAGCACACCCTTCACACGGGTGGGGTCACAGGTTCAATCCCTGTCGCGCCCACCATCCGCCGACCGGTTGACGGTCAATAAGCGGGTGGATTGACCGGATTCAGGATGCGCCAGGGCTCCTGCCGGTACCATTTCGTGATGATATGCTTGATCCCGCGCTTTACCGGCGTGCAGCGTGTTGGGATTCGGCCGCCCGTCAGCGGTCATGTTGTTCCACAGGATCAGCGCCCCCGCCTGCTGGCGCAGCGCGATGCCCAGCCGCGGAAAATCGGTCTCGCCGCCCTCTCCGGGTTCGGTCAGCGACACCATCGCGGTCCAGGTCCGCTGCCCGCAGCGATGGCATATCGCGATTAAAATTGGATGCATCGCGCCCGCCAGACGCTATGCGCGAACGCGGGGGCTGGATAAACGAAGGTTGACCCGGCTATTCATCGGCTATTCAATGCGCGGGGCCTATCGTTCGACCATGATCCGCACGACCATCTTTGCTTTGACCGCCGCGCTGCTCGTCGCCGCGCCCGCGGCCGCCCGCGGCGACCGCGATCAGGACAATCTCCGCGAAGCCGCGGCGCAGGGGCAGGTGATCCCGCTCAACCGGCTGGTAGCCGAGATTCGCGGGCGCCCGCCGTATAACGAAATGACCTATCTCGGCGGTCCGCAGTTCGACGCGGGCCGGATGATCTACGCGCTGAAATTCATGGACGGCAACCAGGTGGTCGTCGTTTATGTCGACGCCCGCACCGGCCGGATCGTCGGACGCAAACCCTGACATTCCCGTGAACCGGACTTTCGTCGCAACGAGATTTTGCGATGATCGTCCGGACTTGATACACAGTCTAAACATGCGGCCGGCCGTTGACCGGCGCGCAACGGAAAGGCGCCTGAATGCGGATTTTGATTGTCGAAGACGAACCCACGCTGGGTCCGCAGCTCAAGGCGACGCTGGAGGGCGCGGGCTATGCCGTCGACCTTGCGACCGACGGCGAGGACGGCCATTTCCTCGGCTCGACCGAAAATTACGATGCGGCGATCCTCGATCTGGGGCTCCCCGAAATCGACGGGCTGACGGTGCTCGACCGCTGGCGCCGCGAAAAGCGCAATTTCCCGGTGCTCGTCCTGACCGCGCGCGACAGCTGGTCCGACAAGGTGGCGGGGCTCGATGCGGGGGCCGACGATTATCTCGCCAAGCCTTTCCAGACCGAAGAGCTGATCGCGCGGCTCCGTGCGCTGATCCGCCGGGCCGCGGGCAATGCGTCGAGCGAGCTGACGGCAGGCCCGGTGCGGCTCGACACGCGGTCGGGCCGCGTCACGCTCGCCGGCGAACCGGTCAAACTGACCGCGCAGGAATATAAACTGCTCTCGTACCTGCTCCATCACAAGGGCAAGGTCGTGTCGCGGACCGAATTGATCGAGCATATCTACGATCAGGATTTCGACCGCGATTCGAACACCATCGAGGTGTTCGTGACGCGCATCCGCAAGAAACTGGGCGCAGATATCATCACCACCATCCGCGGTCTCGGCTACCAGCTCGACGATCCGCAGGGCTAGGGGCCAGCTCGGCATGGCCGAAGCGGATATCCCACCCGTTGACGGAACCGGCGCGGACGATGCGATCAAGCCCGCGGCGCTGACGAGCCGGATCACCGGCTCGCTCGCGCGGCGCATGATCGCGATCGCGGCGCTGTGGATTTCGGTGCTGCTGATCGGCGGCGGCTTCGCGCTCGACCGCGTGCTGACCGGGGCGATCACGCGCAATTTCGATTCGAGCCTCGAATATGTGCTGATCGCGATGATCCGCTCGTCCGAAATCGGCCCCGACGGCGAGGTGCGGCTGGTCGAGCCGCTCGGCGACCAGCGCTTCCTCGAGCCGTACAGCGGGCTTTACTGGCAGATCAGCGGCGGCGAGCAGGAGCCCTACCGGTCGCGCTCGCTGTGGGAGCGTACGTTGAAGGCGCCGACGCCGCATATCGACAGCCAGATCCACACCTATGACAGCAACCAGTTCCCCGACGAGGAACTGCGTATCCTCGAACGCAATGTCATTCTGCCGGGCAGCAAGACGAACTGGCGGTACCAGATCGCGCAATCGCGCGAGGCGCTCGACGCACAGGTTGGGGCGGTGCGGCAGACGCTGATCCCCAGCCTTGCGCTGCTCGGCCTCGGGCTCATCATCCTCGCCGCGCTCCAGACCTTCTATGGCCTGTGGCCGCTGCGCCACATCCGGCGGGCGATCGCGGCGATGCGCGGCGGGCAGCATCGCCGCGTCACCGCGCCGCTGCCGCTCGAGGTGCAGCCGATGGTCGACGAACTCAACGCGCTTCTCGCGCATAACGAGAAACAGGCCGAGGAGGCGCGGCTGCACGCGGGCAACCTCGCGCACGCGCTCAAGACCCCGCTCACCGTGCTCGTCAACAGCGCGACCAGTTCGACATCGGAACTCGCCGAAACGGTGCGGCGCGAGGCGGCGACGATGCAGCGGCAGGTCGACCACCATCTCGCGCGCGCCCGCGCGGTCGGGCGGCGCGGCGCGGCACAGGCGCGCGCGGTGGTGTGGGACAGCGTGAACAGCGTCTCGCGCGCGGTCGCGGCGCTCTATCCCGACGCGCGGCTCGACGCCGCGGGCGACAAGGAACTGGTGGTGCGCGTCGAGCGGCAGGATCTCGACGAACTGGTCGGCAATCTGCTCGAAAATGCCGCCAAATATGGCGGCGGCAGCGTCTTCGTGACGATCCAGCGCGATGGCGCGATGGCCGAAATCCTGATCGAGGACGATGGTGCGGGCATTTCACCCGCCGACCGCGACCGCGTCATCGATCGCGGCGTCCGCCTCGACAGCGGCAAGCCGGGGACGGGGCTGGGGCTCGCGATCGTGCGCGACGTCGCCGAAATCTATGGCGGCAGTATCGCGTTGGAAGAGAGCGAGGATCTGGGCGGATTGCTCGTGCGGCTCAGGTTGCCGGCGGGGTAGGGTTCAAATGACTGCTTGCGGTGGAAAGCGGACGTTCAGCAGGGAGTGTCTGCGAACGGATATGCAGCGATTTGATATTCGTCCTCGAACACAATGTAACCAGGTCGCGTCGTCCGAAGCATCTCGACCGGGATATCGTAAGCATCGAGAATTCTTTGGTACTCACGGATGCGATCGATGTGCCCGATGGCCGAATCGCGAAACCAACTCAGGGCTTGCGCTTTTGCATGAGGCCGTCTCGACACAGCAAAACGCGTGGGCACTGGCAAATGCAGCCTAAACCAACGATACGTCTGCTCAAGGTGCTCTTGATCAAACGGGTTCATGCGTCCGCTTTGAACAAGAGCTTCACCAGCTTGAAAAAGACCTTGCCGTCGCCCGGAATCGGCATCGAGATCGGCAATCACGAATCTGATGAACATCTGGCGAGGCTAGCAAATCCCGCCGACCGCAGAAACGTCCGCAAACGGTCGAACATTGCCCATCGCTCTTACGCCGCCGTCACTTCCAGTCCGCGCTGCACAGCCGGTCGCGCCAGCCCGGCATCGAGCCAGCGCTGGACATGGCCAAACCGGTCGAAGCCGACGATCTCGCGCGCGTCGTAGAAGCCGATCAGGTTCCGCACCCAGCCGAGCAGCGAGATGTCGGCGATGCTGTAATCTTCGCCCATCACCCATGCACGTTCCGCCAGCCGCGCATCGAGCACGCCGAGCAGGCGCGCGGACTCCGCCGCGTAGCGGTCGCGCGGGCGCTTGTCCTCATAGTCGCGCCCGGCGAATTTGTGGAAGAAGCCGAGCTGGCCGAACATCGGGCCGACGCCGCCCATCTGCCACATCACCCACTGGATCGTCTCGTAACGCGCGTTCGGATCGGCGGGCAGGAACCGGCCGCTCTTGTCGGCGAGATAGATCAGGATCGCCCCCGATTCGAACAAGGCGAGCGGCGTTCCGTTCGGCCCTTCCGGATCGTAGATCGCCGGGATCTTGCCGTTGGGATTGAGCGCGAGGAAGGCGGGGTCATGGCTTTCGTTCGCCATGATGTCGATCCGGTGCGCTTCATAGGGAAGGCCGGTTTCCTCGAGCATGATCCCGACCTTCACGCCATTGGGCGTCGGGGCGGAGAAAAGCTGGAGCCGGTCCGGGTGCTGCGCGGGCCAGCGTGCGAAAATGGGGTGGCCCGCGGTCATGCGCCCTGCTCGCGCTTCGCCTGCTGGTGGTGGCGGATCACCTCGTTGATGATGAAGCGCAGGAATTTCTCGGTGAAGTCGGGATCAAGGTCGGCGTCGCGGGCCAGCTCACGCAGCCGTTCGATCTGGCGTTCCTCGCGGCCGGGGTCCGCGGGGGGGAGCCCCTCGCGCGCCTTGAGTTCGCCGACCGCCTTGGTCACCTTGAACCGTTCGGCGAGCATATAGACGAGCGCCGCGTCGATATTGTCGATGCTCTGGCGAAAGCGGCTCAGTTGGTCGTCCATGGGTGCGCGGCTCCTCTTGTGCCCGGCACGCTTGGCACCGGGCGGGGCCTCAAAGCAAGCCGAAAGTCGTTGCAAAATCGTGGGCGCGGCGCCAAGGCTCGCCGCGTTATGACTGCGGAAATTCATCAGCTCCACGGCGACCGGCCGCCCTCGCTCGACCCGATGATGGCGCTCGTTGCTGCCGATATGAACGAGGTGAATGCGGTCATTCTCGACCGGATGCAGTCCGAAGTGCCGCTGATTCCCGAACTCGCGGGTCACCTGATCGCGGGTGGCGGCAAACGGATGCGGCCGATGCTGACGCTCGCGTGCGGCAAGCTGCTCGATTATCCGGGGCGCCGCCATTGCAAGCTCGCCGCGGCGGTCGAGTTCATCCACACCGCGACCCTGCTCCACGACGATGTCGTCGACAAATCGGACCTGCGCCGCGGCCGCAAGACCGCGAACATCATCTGGGGTAACAGCGCGTCGGTGCTCGTCGGCGACTTCCTGTTCAGCCGCGCGTTTGAGGTGATGGTCGAGGACGGCTCGCTCAAGGTGCTGAAGATCCTGTCGCGCGCCTCGGCGGTGATCGCGGAGGGCGAGGTCAACCAGCTTTCGGCGCAGCGCCGGATCGAAACGAGCGAGGATCAATATCTCGCGATCATCAACGCCAAGACCGCCGAGCTGTTCGCCGCGGCGTGCAAGATCGCCGCGGTTGTTGCCGAGCGCGACGACGCGACCGAAGCCGCGCTCGACGCCTATGGCCGCAACCTCGGCATTGCGTTCCAGCTTGTCGACGATGCGATCGACTATGTTTCGGATGCCGAAACGATGGGCAAGGGCGTCGGCGACGATTTCCGCGACGGCAAGGTCACACTGCCGGTCATCCTCGCCTATGCGCGCGGATCGGCGGAGGAGCGCGAGTTCTGGAAGCAGGCGATCGTCGGGCACCGCACGTCGGACGAGGATCTCGCCTATGCGACCTCGCTGCTCCACAAGCATGACACGATCGCCGACACGCTGGCGCGCGCGCGCCATTATGGCCAGCGCGCGGTCGATGCGATCGGGGGCTTCCGCGCGAGCCAGGCAAAGTCAGCGCTGACCGAGGCGGTCGCCTTTGCGGTCGCGCGCGCCTATTGAGGGGAACAGGGCATGGCGATGATGGGTCCGGCCGCCGAGAGCCCCGACGCCTATATCGCTGCATTGTCGGGCTGGCAGCGCGAACGCTGCGAGATGATGCGCGCTGCGATTCTGGCGGCCGCTGGCTTCGAAGAAACGATCAAATGGACCAACCTCGTCTTCATGGCGAACGGTCCGTGCATCCTGATCCGCGCCGAGGAGCATCGCGTGCTGCTCGGCTTCTGGCGCGGCAAAAGGCTGCGCGCGGTCGATCCGCGCATCAAGGCGAGCGGCAAATATGAGCTCGGCAATCTGATCATGAGCGAGGCGATCGGGGTAACGGCCGAAGAGGTGTCGCGCCTTGCCGCAGAAGCCTTTCGCCTCAACATCGAACTGGGCAATCCCGCGGCGCGAACATGATGCAGCCGCTGCCGATCGATGCGGTGCTGCCCGATATCATGGCGGCGCTTCTGCTCAAGCCCAACGCCGTGGTCGTCGCGCCGCCGGGCGCGGGCAAGACGACGCGCGTCGCGCCTGAAATATTGAAGCAGCCCTGGTGCAAGGGCGCGGTGTGGCTGCTGTCGCCCCGTCGCCTCGCGGCGCGCGGCGCGGCTGAGCGGATCGCCGAGGAAATGGGCGAGGCGGTCGGCGGGCGCGTAGGCTATGCGACGCGCCTCGACAGCAAGCAGTCGGCGGCGACGCGGCTGCTGGTGATGACGCCCGGCCTGTTCCGCAACCGCATCCTCGCCGACCCCGAACTATCGGGCGTATCGGCGGTGCTGTTCGACGAAGTCCATGAACGCAGCCTCGACGGCGATTTCGCGCTCGCGCTGGCGATCGACGCGCAACAGGGCCTCCGCGACGACCTCCGCCTCGTCGCGATGTCGGCGACGCTCGACGGCGCGCGCTTCGGCGCCCTGCTCGGCGACGCGCCGGTGGTGAAAAGCGAGGGCAAGATCTGGCCGCTCGACCTCCGCCATATCGGGCGCCGCACCGAGGACCGGCTCGAAGCGTCGGTGCTGGGTGCGGTGCGGCAGGCGCTCGCCGAAGAGCCCGAAGGCGACATGCTCGCCTTCCTGCCCGGCGCCGCCGACATCGAACGCGCCGCCACCGCGGTGGAGGATTCGCGCCTGCCGCTCGCGGTCCACCGGCTGCACGGTCAGATCGACCCGGCACTTCAGCGCAAGGCGCTCGTTCGCGATCCCGACGGGCGGCGCAAGCTGATCCTCGCGACGAGCATCGCCGAAACCAGCCTGACGATCGACGGCGTGCGCATCGTCATCGACGCCGGGCTGTCGCGACGCCCGCGCTTCGACAAGGCGGCGGGGATTGCCCGCCTCGTCACCGAGCGCGCGAGCCAGGCGTCGGCGACGCAGCGCGCGGGGCGCGCCGCACGGCAGGGGCCGGGGGCCGCCTATCGTCTGTGGGAAGCCGCGGCCACCGCTGGTATGCCGCCCTTCGATCCGCCCGAAATCCATGAAAACGACCTGATGCCCGTCGTGCTCGATTGCGCGAGCTGGGGCATCATCGACCCGCGCCAATTGGGCTGGCTCGATCCGCCGTCGCCCGCGGCGATTGTGGAAGCGAAGACGCGATTGCAGGCGATCGGCGCGCTCGCCGACGATGGCCGCATCACCCCACACGGCAAGGCGCTCGCGGCGATCCCGTTGCCGGTGCCGCTCGCGCATATGCTGCTCGACGCGGCGCGCGCGGGGGAGGCCGAGACGGCGGGGCGGCTCGCGGTATTGCTCACCGAACCCGGTCTCGGCGGGCGCGGCGTCGATGTCGAGGCGCGCCTTGGGCGCTGGCGCGGGCAGAAGGGCGACCGGTCCGAAGGCGCGGGACGCCTTGCGCGGCGGCTGGCGACCATCGGGGAAAGGCTGGCGGCGGGGGTAGGCGACCTTGCGCCGCGTTCGATCGGCGGCTGGATCGCCACCGCCTGGCCCGACCGCGTCGCCCGCCAGCGCGCCGGGCAGCGCGGCGAGTATCTGAGCGTCGGCGGCCGCGCCTATCGCATCGATCCGGTCGATCCACTCGCGAACAGCGAATGGCTCGCGATCGCCGATGCGCAGGGTCACGCCGCAGGGGTGCGCACCCTCGCCGCCGCGCCGATCGAACAGGCCGAGGTCGATGCGCTGTTCGAAGGGCGCATCGTCCAGCATTCGGCGAGCCGTTATGACAGCGCAAACGACCGCGTCGATCATCGCCGCGAACGGCGGCTCGGCGCGATCGCGCTGGCGAGCGGGCAGGCGGGGCGGAGCGACAACGCCGGGGATGACGTCGCGGTGCGGATGGCGGCGGTGCGCGGCAAGGGGCTGGGGTTGATCGGCTGGGGACCAGCGTCGCAGGCGCTTCGCCAGCGCGCGTCCTTCGCCGGTATCGACACGCTGTCGACCGGCGCGCTCGCCGACAGCCTCGAAATCTGGCTCGAGCCTTTGCTGCCCGCGTGCCGCGGGCTCCGCGACATCGGCGACCGCCGACTGGCCGACGCGCTGACCGGGCTGCTCGACTGGCCGGCGCGGCAGCTGCTCGAAAAACATGCGCCCGCCGATTACACGACCCCTGCGGGCAGCCGCCATGCGATCGACTATGGCGCCGACGGCGGGCCGACGGTCAGCGTCCGCGTGCAGGAACTGTTCGGGCTCGCGCGCCACCCCACGATCGGCGATCCGCCGGTGCCGCTGGTGCTCGCGCTGACCTCGCCCGCGCACCGGCCGATCCAGACGACGCGCGACCTCGTCTCGTTCTGGGGTGGGAGCTGGCACGATGTGGCGCGCGAGATGCGCGGGCGCTACCCCAAGCATAGCTGGCCCGACGATCCGGCGAATGCGCGCCCGACATTGATGACGAAAGCAGCACAAGCGCGCCGCGATGGGCAATAGCCCTCTTTCCGCACGCGCCGCTTGGCGCTAAGGCGACGGCACAGGCCCCGGTTACACAGGACGACCCCGATGAAAGCGCGTATTTTCCAGAAGCCCAAGAATGCCATGCAGTCGGGGCGTGCCGGGACGCAGCGCTGGGTGCTGGAGTTCGCCCCCGCCGAGGCGCGCAAGGCCGATCCGCTGATGGGGTGGGCGGGCAGCGGCGACACGCAGCGCCAGCTTCGCCTCGCCTTTGCGAGCCGCGAAGAAGCGGTCGCCTATGCGGAGCGCGAAGGGATCGAGGTCGAGATTACGCCGACGCCGGTGCGCACGCTGAAGATTCAGGCCTACGCCGACAATTTTCGCTGATAAAAGGACGGCCCCGAAGGGCCGTCGAATTCGGATTATTCCGCGTCGGGCTGCAGCAGCTTGTGCAGGTGGACGACGACATATTTCATTTCGGCGTCGTCGACGGTGCGCTGCGCGGCGCTGCGCCACGCCTTTTCGGCCGCCTTATAGTCGGGGAACAGGCCGACGACGTCGAGATTGTGCAGGTCGACGAAGTCGAGACCTTGCGGATCGGTGACGCGTCCGCCGAACACGAGATGCAATTTGCTCATGGTTGCTTTCCTTGCGGGCTAGCACGGGGGAGGGGAGAAGGCGCGGCCCCTACCAGCGCTTTGCCCTTACGGCAAGTCCGGCTCAGTCCTCGCCCTTGCGGCCGTTCGAACCGGACTTCGGCAGAAGGGACCCGAGCAGCGCGCCGATCGCAACCGCGCCGGCGACGAGCGCCAGCGGCTGTTTCTCCGCCGCGTCCTTGAGCTTGCTGTTCGCGCGCTTCGCCTGCGCCTTGCCCTTTTCGAAGGCCTCGCCCGCCGCTTCGCGCGCGACGCCGGCCTGTTCGCTGGCCTTTGCTGCGAAATCTTCGGTCGCGGCGCGGGCGCGGCCATAGCCATCCTGGATACGCGCCTTTGCCGCCTCGGCGGTCAGCCGCGCATTTTCGGCGGTTTTCTCCGCAAGTTCACTCGCTTTGGCACGCGTCTCGCGGGCGGTTTCACCGAACGGCTTCATTCTCTTCCTCCAATATTTCGATTTCGTCTTCGTCCGCCGGTTCGTCGGCCGAACGGAAATGATCGGCGACGTCCGCCGCCAGATCCTGGATCTTGCGCGTCAGCCGGGGCGCATGTTCCCTGATCGGGTCGCGCAGCAGCCAGGCGATACCAGCCGCCGCCGCGATCGCGATCGGCAGGCGGTTGTTACGAAACTGCTCCTGCACGACGTGCGCGGCATCGTCGACCTTCTCACCGATCCGGTATTTGCCGCGGTCGACGAGCGCGCAGGGCTTGAGCGCGGCTTTCGCAACGTCGAGCCGGCGATGGAGCTCGGCGCGCTGGAGCATCGAGCGGCGCGCGGCGGCGATCAGGCGATTACGCGTCCGCGGCATCGGGGTCGATTCCTTCGTTCGTCAGGTCGCGCCGCAGTGCGGTGCGGATGTCGCCGTAGCTGCGCTGCGCGCGCCACCCGGCAAAGCCGGCAACGGCGAGCAGGATCGCCACGACGATCAGCGTCGCGACGAACGGCCCGACATGCGGCGCCAGCGCGAGGATCGCCCCGAAGGCAAGCGCGAGCATCGCGATACCGACCGCGCACGCCGCGATCGTCCCCCATGCGGCGGTCCAGCTGGCGCCGTGCAGCGCCAGTTCGCCGCGCGCTTCGAGCAGCGCCAGTTCCGCCCGTGCGGTCGCCGAGAGATTGTCGACGACATCGCCGACAATCTTTTCAAGCGGAACCGGAGGCGCCGTCTCGGGACGCCCGTCGGGCGCGTAGCCGTGGCTTACGCCGTCAAAGCGGCGCCCGTCGGGCGCGGGGGTGTTCGGATCGGGTGATGACAAGGTCCGGTCAATCGTTCGAGCTGCCCTTGAGCATACGGGCGAGCACGAAACCGATCACCGTGGCGGCGCCGACGGCGATCGCCGGGTTCTTCTTGACCATGTCGCGGGTCGAGGCGGCGAGCTCGTCGAGATCCTTCTTGTCGAGCGTCGTCGCGAGGCCGGCAACGGTCGTTGCGGCCGAGCGGGCATAATCGCCGTACTGCTTGCCGAACTTGCTGTCGACGGTACCGGCGCTGTCTTCGAGCAGCTTGGCGAGGCTGCCGACGGCTTCGGCGGCCTTGTCCTTGCCCTTGGTCGCGGCGTCGCGCGCCTTGGCCGAGGCCTGATTCTTCAGCGTCGTCGCTTCATCCTTCAGCGACGCGGCCTTTTTCGAGGCTTCGGACTTGATCGTGTCGCGCGTCGCGGCGAGCTGGTCGCGGATCGGGTGATCCTTGGCGGCCTTTGCAGCCGCGGGCTTACGCGCGGGCGCAGCCTTGGTAGCGGCGGCCTTTGCGGGCGCCTTGGGACGGGGAGCGGCAACTTTCTTCGTCGCGGGAGTAGCGGCTTTAGCCATCGGCGTTGTCCTCTTCTTCTTTTGTCGGGCGCCGCATCAGCGAACGTCCCCTTTGGTCCTGCCTGAATATATAGCAAGGCGAGCCGAATGGTTCCATCCCTCCGCAAAATTCCTATGCAGCGGTTGCACTAACGTCACCCTCTCGATAACAGGCGGGCGCCTTTCCCTACCGCCCTGCCGACAGGGCTTCAGCAGGACAAAATCCATGACCGCCATCATCGACATCCACGGCCGCGAAATTCTCGACAGCCGCGGCAATCCGACCGTCGAAGTCGATGTCCTGCTCGAAGACGGCAGCTTCGGCCGCGCCGCGGTGCCGTCGGGCGCGTCGACCGGCGCGCACGAAGCGGTCGAGCTGCGCGACGGCGACAAGAGCCGCTATCTCGGCAAGGGCGTTTTGAACGCCGTCGCCGCGGTGAACGGCGACATTGCAGAGGCGCTGGTCGGCCTCGACGCCGAAGACCAGCGCGAGATCGATCAGGCGATGATCGACCTCGACGGCACGCCGAACAAGAGCAGCCTTGGCGCCAATGCGATCCTCGGCGCCAGTCTGGCGGTCGCGAAGGCTGCGGCCGACGCGCGCGGCCTGCCGCTTTATCGTTATGTCGGCGGCGTCTCGGCGCGCACGCTCCCCGTCCCGATGATGAACATCATCAACGGCGGCGAACATGCCGACAATCCGATCGACGTGCAGGAATTCATGATCATGCCGGTCGGCGCCGGCAGCATCGCCGAAGCGGTGCGCTGGGGCAGCGAAATTTTCCACACGTTGAAGAAGGGGCTGTCGGCGAAGGGCCTCGCGACCGCGGTCGGCGACGAGGGCGGCTTCGCTCCGAACCTCGCTTCGACGCGCGCTGCATTGGACTTTATCGCCGCGTCGGTCGATCAGGCGGGCTTCAAGCTCGGCACCGACGTCGTGCTCGCGCTCGATTGCGCCGCGACCGAATTCTTCAAGAATGGCAAGTATGAGATCAGCGGCGAGGGGCTTTCGCTGAGCCCCGAACAGATGGCCGAATATCTCGCCGCGCTCGTGAACGACTATCCGATCAAGTCGATCGAAGACGGTATGAGCGAAGATGATTTTGTGGGCTGGAAGGCGCTCACCGATCTCGTCGGCGACAAGTGCCAGCTCGTCGGCGACGACCTGTTCGTGACCAACCCGCTGCGCCTCGAACAAGGGATCAAGGACGGCCTCGCCAACTCGCTGCTCGTCAAGGTCAACCAGATCGGCACGCTCAGTGAAACGCTCGACGCGGTCGATATGGCGCACCGCGCGCGTTACACCGCGGTGATGTCCCACCGTTCGGGCGAGACCGAGGATTCGACGATCGCGGACCTCGCGGTCGCGACCAACTGCGGCCAGATCAAGACCGGCAGCCTCGCGCGTTCGGACCGGCTTGCGAAGTACAACCAGCTCATCCGCATCGAGGAAGAGCTGGGCGACATGGCGCGTTATCCGGGTGCTGCGATCTTCGGATAACGCAAAGCGAAAAGCGCCATCTCCTGTCCATCATCCCGGCGAACGCCGGGGTGATGTTTTTGGCTGATGCGGGCGTGACGCCTTGACGCCAAGTATCAACTCTGATTCAAGGGCCGGGATGACGCAGCGCCACAAATTCCGCAAATCGATGAGCCGGGCGACCGGTCCGGCGCTCGCGGTGATCGCGGTGCTGGCGATGCTCGGCTATGCGATCTTCGGGCCGACCGGGCTGTACGCGTGGGGCGAATATGGCCAGTCGGTCGAGAAGAAGCGCGTCGTGCTGAGCGAACTCGCGAAGAAGGAGCATGAGCTTCAGAATCGCGTCAACCTGCTCGACCGCCGACGCGTCGATCCCGACCTTGCGGAGGAATATGTCCGCGAGAAGCTCGGCGCCTATCATCCCGACGAGGTGATCATCCCGATGGAACCCGAAGCGAAGCGCTGAGCGCCGTTTGGCGCGGCGTTGCTGCGCCTTTTGCTGCATACGTAGGTTGGCCGGCGCGATGCCGATGGTGGGCGTTGCCAAGTGCGGCGCGGCTCTCCTATAGGGGGCCTTGCCGTAACGGCTAAATGCAAAGGAAACCTCCCTTGGCCAAAGCTCCCGCGCGCGCATCCGCCGCGCCGAAAAAGACTGCATCCACCCCGGCCGCCGCGACCAACCGCGAGCAACCGCGCGATCCCGTTCCCTATGACGCGACGCCCGAAGAGCTGGAAAAATTCTATCGCGAGATGCTGCTCATCCGCCGCTTCGAGGAAAAGGCGGGGCAACTTTACGGCCTCGGCCTGATCGGCGGTTTCTGCCACCTCTATATCGGTCAGGAAGCCGTGGCGGTGGGCCTCCAGTCGGCGCTCGACGGCGACAAGGACAGCGTGATCACCGGTTACCGCGACCATGGCCATATGCTGGCATACGGGATCGATCCGAAGGTGATCATGGCCGAGCTGACCGGCCGCGCCGCGGGTATCTCGCGCGGCAAGGGCGGGTCGATGCACATGTTCAGCGTCGAGCATAAATTCTATGGCGGCCACGGCATCGTCGGGGCGCAGGTGTCGCTCGGCACGGGGCTCGCCTTCGCGCACAAATATCGCGGCGACGGCGGCGTGGCGATGGCCTATTTCGGCGACGGCGCCTCGAACCAGGGGCAGGTCTACGAAAGCTTCAACATGGCCGAGCTGTGGAAGCTGCCGATCATCTTCGTGATCGAGAACAACCAGTACGCGATGGGGACCTCGGTCAACCGTTCGTCGGCGGAGGATCAGCTCTATCGTCGCGGCGAAAGCTTCCGCATCCCGGGGATGCAGGTCGACGGCATGGACGTGCTCGCGGTGCGCGGCGCCGCCGAAGCAGCGCTCGAATGGGTGCGCGCGGGCAAGGGGCCGGTGCTGATGGAACTCAAGACCTATCGCTATCGCGGCCACTCTATGTCCGACCCCGCCAAATATCGCAGCCGCGAGGAAGTGCAGGCGGTGCGCGACAAGTCGGATGCGATCGAACATCTGAAGAAGCTGATGACCGACGCTGGCGTCAGCGAGGACAAGATCAAGGATATCGACAAGGAAATCCGTCAGATCGTTGCGGATTCGGCCGACTTTGCGGAAAGCGCGCCCGAACCCGAACTTCATGAACTGTATACCGACGTGCTGGTGGAGCAATATTGAGATGGCCATCGAATTGAAGATGCCGGCGCTGTCGCCGACGATGGAAGAAGGCACGCTCGCCAAGTGGCTCGTCAAGGAAGGCGACACGGTCAAGTCGGGCGACATTCTTGCCGAGATCGAAACCGACAAGGCGACGATGGAATTCGAAGCCATCGATGAGGGCACGATCGGCCAGATCCTCGTTGCCGAGGGCACCGACAATGTGAAGGTCGGCACCGTGATCGCGACGATCACGGGCGAGGGCGAAGAGGCGACCGCTCCGGCGCCTGCGCCCGCACCCGCCGCAGCGCCGGAACCGAAGGCCGACGCCCCGGCACCCGCGCCTGCGGTGGCTCCGGCTGCCGCCCCCGCCGCTGCCGAGCGCGCATCGGACCCCGCGATCCCCGCAGGCACCGCGATGGTCCGCCTGACCGTCCGCGAAGCGCTGCGCGACGCGATGGCCGAGGAAATGCGCGCCGACGACCGCGTCTTCGTGATGGGCGAGGAAGTCGCCGAATATCAGGGCGCGTACAAGGTGACGCAGGGCCTGCTCGAGGAATTCGGCGCACAGCGCGTCGTCGACACGCCGATCACCGAATATGGCTTTGCCGGTCTCGGCGCGGGCGCGGCGATGGGCGGCCTCAAGCCGATCATCGAATTCATGACCTTCAACTTCGCGATGCAGGCGATCGACCACATCATCAACTCGGCGGCGAAGACCAACTATATGTCGGGCGGCCAGATGCGCTGTCCGATCGTGTTCCGCGGCCCGAACGGCGCCGCGGCGCGCGTCGGCGCGCAGCACAGCCAGAACTACGCGCCCTGGTATGCGAACGTCCCCGGCCTGATCGTGATCGCGCCCTATGACGCCGCCGATGCCAAGGGGCTGATGAAGGCCGCGATCCGCACCGAAGATCCCGTCGTCTTCCTCGAAAACGAGCTGCTTTACGGCCGCAGCTTCGATGTCCCAGACCTTGCCGACCATGTCCTGCCGATCGGCAAGGCGCGGGTGATGCGTCAGGGCAGCGATGTCACGATCGTCAGCTATTCGATCGGCGTCGGGCTGGCGCTCGAAGCCGCCGACCAGCTCGCGGGCGAGGGCATTGACGCCGAGGTCATCGATCTGCGCACGCTGCGTCCGCTCGACACCGCGACGGTGCTGGCGAGCCTCAAGAAGACGAACCATCTGGTCGTCGTCGAGGAAGGCTGGCCGGTCTGCTCGATCGCCAGCGAGCTTGCGATGGTCGCGATGGAGCATGGCTTCGACGATCTCGACGCGCCCGTCATGCGCGTGTGCAACGAGGATGTGCCGCTGCCCTATGCGCACAATCTCGAAAAGGCCGCGCTTGTCGATACGCCGCGCGTTGTCGCGGCCGTGAAGGCGGTCCGCAATCGCGCCTGACGATCCGGAGACGGCTTTCTATCCCGACATGCGCGATCCGCGCGTCATGGTCGCCGTACCGCAAGTGCGGCGCGCGGCCATGGCGGCGCTGTGGGGGCTCGCGGCGCGGTTGACCAAGCTGCTGATCGACGCGCGCGAGCCGCTGATCGGACAGATCAAGCTCGCCTGGTGGCGCGACATGGCGGCGATGATCGCGAGCGATCCCGATGCGCTGCCGAAGGGCGAGCCGCTGCTGGCCGAGCTTCAGGCGACATGGGCGGGGCAGGGCGGGCTCGACGTGCTGGTCGATGCCGCCGAAGCGATGCTGCTTGCCGAGAGTGATGACGAGCGTCGCATGGCCTCCGAAAGCTTCGGCGGGCAGTTGTTCGCGCTGTCCGGCGGCGACGCGGCGGGCGCGAAGCGCTGGGGCCTCGTCTGGGGCGCCGGTGTCGTCGAGGCCGAACCCGCGGCGCGCCGCCTTTTGGACGACGCCAAAAATTCCGCTACGCCGCCCCGCGGCGATTTCGGCGGAAACCGCGCTCTCCTGATGCTCGATCGCTGGGCCGCGTCGATCGCTGGCCACGATGGCGAGCGGCATCTGCGCGGCGAAGGCCTGCTCCTCCTGCGCATCGGCCTTTTCGGCCGCTGACGACTAAATATGCGCTGGGGGTGGAAATGGCGCGCCCGAGCATCTATCTTGCGCAGAACAAACGGGGTCGCAGGGGACAATGCGATGTTCAACGGGCTGGTCGCCTATCTCGATTCGATCAAGGCGCGCGATCCGGCGCCGCGGTCGCGTTGGGAAATTCTGCTCTATCCGGGCCTTGTGGCGGTGGGTATGCATCGCATCGCGCACTGGCTGTTCGAGGCGCGGCTGTTCTTCCTCGCGCGCTTCGTCAATCACCTGTCGCGTTTCCTGACCGCGATCGACATCCACCCCGGCGCGCAGATCGGCCGCCACCTCTTCATCGACCACGGCTTTGGCGTCGTCATCGGCGAGACCGCCGAGATCGGCGACAATGTTTCCATCTATCAGGGCGTTACCCTTGGCGGAACCGACCCCGCGAACGGGATCGGCGGCAAGCGTCACCCGACGCTGGCCGACGATGTCATCGTCGGCTCGGGCGCGCAGATCCTCGGTCCCGTGACCGTCAACGCGCGGGCGCGCGTCGGTGCGAACGCGGTGGTGACCAAGGACGTCCCCGAAGGCGCGGTGATGGTCGGCATCCCGGCGCGCTCGACCCTGCTCGACGCGACCGAATATGCCCGCGAATTCGTGCCCTATGGCACGCCGTGCAGCGAAACTTTCGACCCCGCGACGCAGAAGGTCGAAATCCTGCAGTGCCAGCTCGAACTGATGCAGAAGCAGCTGAAAGCATTGCTCGAGGAACGCGAACTCGCCGCCGTCGATGATGAAGCGCCGCGGCGCAAGGGGAGCCGGACCGGCGCCTGATGGGCACCGTGACACCCTTGCCGTTCGCAGGCCGGACGGTACCGCAGCAAACCGGTTTCGAGCGCCCCGAATTGATGCGCATCCTCGATCTTTATGGCCGAATGGTCGCTGCGGGGCATTGGCGCGACTATGCGATGGATTTCCACCGCGACGCCGCGATCTTCTCGGCCTTTCGCCGCGCTGCAGAGCGCCCCGAATATCGCATAGAAAAACGCCCCGCCTTGCGGAGCCGGCAGGGCATGTGGGCCCTTGTCTCCGAAGCCGGGGCGATTTTGAAACGCGGGGACGAGCTTTCGAATGTACTCGCCCCCGTCGAACGCAAGCTTATGAAGCTGGTTGGGGACTGATCGCCCGCACTGTCGCCGGCAGCTGGTCGGCGACGTTCGGCGGCAGGAAGCCGACGACTACCGCGCGGGCATTCTGCCAGAAGGCCGAGAGCAGCAGCAGCGCCGAACCGATCACGAACGCCGTCAGTGCGACATTGAGTTCGACCGCGCCGAAGGTGTTGAAGAGCTGCGTCATCGCGAACAGCACATAGGCGAGCGCCGAGACGAGCAGCGCGCGGCGGTCGATTGCGAGCGCGATCAGCCCGAAGATCACGTAGATGCCGACGACCATCAGGGCGGCGCCGCTGCCGATATCGTCGCCGCGTGTCACGCCGAGCAGGTGGAAGACCGGGTGCGCGATCATCGGCGCCGCGAGCAGGTGGAGCCAGAAAGCGACGTCGCTGCGGCGCGTCTGGCGCACGCGGTCGCTGCGGTCCCACCACATGGCGAGAGTGAAGACGCCGAGTCCTGCGATCAGCACGAGGATCATCGGCAGCGTGCCGTCGGGGCTGGGCATTCCGGTGATCGCGAGGACGAGCGCGACGGCGGTCGCGGCGAGCGCGGCGGTCCCGGCGGCGACGGTGATCGGCACCATGAAACGCTTCCAGTGCGCCCAGGTCGCCGCAGCGGTGACCAGCGCCATCGCTCCGATCAGCGTCGCGCCGACGGTTTCATTGGGGCTGTTGCCGAAAATGGATTCGCCATGTTTGACGAGGAAGCCGACCATCGTCGCGAACACGCCGCCCGAAAAGGCGAGGACGAGGACGATGCTGGGCAGCGCCATGCGGCGCTGGCGGGTAAAATATTCGGCGAGGAACCACGCCGAGCCGGCGACGAAAGCGCCGCCGAGCGCGGGATGGATCGAGGCGCCGATCCAGCCGACCGCGACGAGCAGGATCACCGCCGCGATGCTGACGAAAATATCGTTAAAGCCGGTGATAAGGCGGAAGGATTCCTCATCCGCTCCGGGGGCGGCGCGCACCGATGCGATATGCGAGCGGAAAGCCAGCGCGGCCTCCGGCGTCAGTACCTTTGCATCGACCGCAGCTTGCAGGTCGCTTTCACTATACATCGGGGTCGTCCTTCTGTCCGATCCCCTTGCCCCGCGTCGCTTCTAGCAGGGCTGTATTGCTGATGCAATACAATAAGTCAGGAGAAGATCTGCGCCGACGTCAGCCGCTCGCGCTGTGCCGTCGTGATGCGGTCGACGAGGCGCCAGCCAAGCGGATAGAGAATCAGGTTAGTAATCGAATAGAGGATCGCGAGAAGGATCGCTTCGCGCTCTTCAGCGGCGGAATTGGCATCGATCGTCGCTGCGGTGAGAACTGCTCCGACGGCGAGCGAGAAACTCCACGCCCCCCACCAGCCGATCAGCAGGAGCTCGCCGCGATACCGGCTTGCGCCATCGCCGCCGTGGCTGGCGTTCCAGATCTGGCGCATCGCCTGAAACGGTCTGAAGAAATTGGCGATCGGGACGAAGTGCCACCCGACCGCCCATGCCGGCGTGAAAGTGAAACCGGGCACGCGCGCCGCTTTGACGTTGGCGGCAGCGCGATAGATCCACATGCAGAAAACAACATTGGTGGTCAGCGCCAGCCCGAGGTCGGCGACCGACACGCCAAGGTAGAGCGCATTGAGGCCCTCGGCGGGCGCCCGCTCGTCGAGCGAGACCAGCCCGTCCAGCTCGGCCACCTGGCCGACCAGAGCCAGGATGAGCATGAAAAAACCGGCAACGAGCAAGCCCTTTACGAGCTTGCCGCGTCGCTGGAGGAGGGCGATTCCTTCACCCATTGTCATGTCCGTCATGAACACCCCTTCGACCGGCTACCCTCCTTCGAAGGCATCGCCGATTTTCGGGGTGTCTCTATCAGCCTCAGCCCAGTGCCATCAACGCTTTCATGACGTTCATCGACTGCTCGCTGCCCGACTGCGGGACGGTCTCGCCATTGCGGTCGATGATCTTTTCCCACGCCGCGGCGACGCCTTCGGGGGTGCGCTCGCCTTCGGGCAGGGCCACGCCGGGGGTCATGGTGACATAGGCGGCGTGGAACGCGCCCGCACCCGCGCCGACGATCATGTTCGTCGGGGCGTCCTCGCTGACGAGGTAGAGCGCCGCCGGAACGACATTCTCGGGGGTGAACTTCTCGAACAGTTCGGCGGGGAAGATGTCTTCGGTCATGCGCGTGCCCGCGACGGGCGCGATCGTGTTGCAGCGGATGTTATACTTCGCGCCCTCGAGGTGGAGCGTCTTGGTCAGCCCCGCGAGGCCGAGCTTTGCCGCGCCGTAATTGGCCTGGCCGAAATTGCCGTAAAGGCCGGTCGACGACGCGGTCATCAGGATGCGGCCATAGGCCTGTTCGCGCATCAGGTCCCAGCACGCCTTGGTCACATTGGCGCTGCCGCTGACATGTACCTTCAGCACGAGGTCGAAATCGTCAGGGGTCATCTTGGCGAAGCTCTTGTCGCGCAGGATCCCGGCATTGTTGATCAGGACGTGGACGCCGCCCCATTCTTCCTTCGCCTTGGCGACCATTTCGACCATCTGGTCATATTCGGTGACGCTGCCGCCGTTCGACATGGCGGTGCCGCCTGCGGCGCGGATTTCCTCGACGACCTGCAAGGCGGCGTCCGAATGGCCGGTGCCGTCGCGCGATCCGCCGAGGTCGTTGACGACGACCTTGGCACCGCGCCGCGCGAGTTCGAGCGCATAGGCGCGGCCGAGGCCGCCGCCGGCGCCGGTGACAATAGCAACGCGGCCGTCAAATTTGATCGTCATGATGGTCTCCCGGAAGGGGCCGCCCTCGCAAGAAAGGTTGCCCGAAAAAACTGGAACGTCCTTAGCCGTTCGCGCCTTGCTGGCAAGGGGGTGAAAAAATGACGGTTGAAACAAAAATGTCACGCAAATGACGTGCATCTGTCACGCAAGCGTCATAGCAGCGCCCCGAGCTTGTAACCTTTCGCAACGGAGCAATTCCCTCATGCGCCATGCCCTGACCGCCGCCCTGCTCGCGACGTCGATGTTCAGCCTGCCGACCGCCGCTTATGCCCAGGCGATGACGGCCGAAGAGGCTGCGCAGCTCCGCGCCGAACTCGCGGCGTTGAAGGCAAAGGTGCAGACGCTCGAAACGCGGCTCGACGCCGCCACCGTGCAGCCGGCGCCAGCGCCGGTGACGACGCCCGCGCCGCCGTCGGTCACCGCCAAGCCCGCGACCGAGATCAGCTGGAAGGGCGCGCCCGAGGTCAAGACCGCCGACGGCTGGAGCTTCAAGCCGCGCGGGCGCATCCAGCTCGACGTGGCGAGCATCGACGCGCCCGCGGGCGCCACCGGCATCCGCGGCGGCACCGCGACCGAATTCCGCCGCGTCTACCTGGGCGTCGACGGCAAGATCCCGGGCGGCTTTTCCTATCGCGTCGAGGCCGACATCGCGAACAGCGAGGTCGAGCTGACCGACATCTACATGACCTATGGCACCGGGCCGCTTTCGGTCACCGCGGGTCAGATCAAGCCCTTCTGGTCGCTCGACGACCTGACGAGCGACCTGTTCACCAGCTTCACCGAGCGCGCCGCCTTCACGCAGGCGTTCGGTTTCGAGCGCCGCGTCGGTCTGTCGGCGCAGTACAAGGGCAAGGCGCTGCTGGTGCAGGGCGGGGTGTTCGGCGACAACGCCCGCGACCTGACCGACAGCAACCACAGCGTCAGTGTCGACGGGCGCGTCGTGTTCATGCCGAAGTTCGGCGACACGCAATTGCACCTCGGCGCATCGGCGCATTACCGCGACCCGAACGACCCCGCGGCGACGAACCGCTATCGCGCGCGGCCCTTCGTTCACACGACCGACGTCCGGCTGGTCGATACCGGATTGCTCGACATTGCGAGCGAGCGCGGCCTCGGCCTCGAAGGCGCCGTGCTCGCAGGGCCGTTCCACGCCGCGGGTGAAGCCTTCTGGCAGAAGGTCAAGCGCAGCACCGCCGCCGACCCGACCTTCTTCGGCGGCTATGCGGAGGTCGGCATGGTGCTGACCCCCGGCGACACGCGCGGCTACAAGGACGGAGCGTTCGACCGGCTGAAGCCGTCGAAGCCGATCAACGCCGGCGGGATCGGCGCGATCGAGGTCAATGCGCGCTACGACTATCTCGACCTCAACGATGCCGGCATCGTCGGCGGGCAGCAGAAGACCGCGCTGATCGGGCTCGTCTGGGCGCCGATCGACTATATCCGCATCACCGCCAACTACGGCAAGGTCTGGGTCGACGATGCGCGCGTCGCTGCGGCGAACGGCGATCGCAGCTATTCGGCGGATACCTTCGGGCTGCGCACGCAGGTCGATTTCTGACCGGGCGTTGGCTTCGGGGTAGGAGGCGAACAAAGAGCGACAGCTTGGCGCCGGGTGTGACCGCTACTCACTTCCCATGAATATGGCGGTAAATGTCAGCGTGTCGATAATGCCATGCAGCAGGATCAGCGGCCATAGGTTGCGCTTGAACAGCAGGAACATCGTGCCGAACGCCAAGCCGATCCCACAGGTTACGACCGCGCCGCGCCATCCCTGATAGTAGAAATGGCCGTAACCAAAGATCAGGGCAGAAACGACGACGGCGAAAATCAATCCAGGCGCGCCGTCCGGGAATACCAGTTGCAGGCGGGTTACCAGGTAGCCGCGAAAGAACATCTCCTCGCCAAAGGCGGCGGCGGTCCAGACGATGCCAAGCCACAGCAGATAATGGGGCAAGCTACCAGCCACTTCGCCCCAGCGGTCATCCACGCCAGCCGGCACCTCGGTCAGAAACGCAAGCCCGAGCGCGGGGCCGGCAATCGTCGTCAGCGCGACGACGAGCGCGAACGCAACCAGCGTCAGGCCCGCCTTGGGAAGTACCATCAGCTTGGCCCGCCATCCCGGCAGCGGAACCAGGCCCATCGCCGACCGACGGCGCGCATATAAAGTGTCAATACGCCAAGTATCAGCAGCAGCGACGCGGGCCCCGCATAGCGCCAGAAAAGCAAGCTCAGCAGATATTTGGATATCAGGGCCAAGGCTACGAAGGTCGAGACCTCGGCGGCGACGATCCATCGAGAATGGCCAGAGATTTGCAAGTTCCCCACAGCCCATCTGGTGTACTATTTGAATAACACTGTCAACGGGCGACCGCTGCGGTAGCCAATGTCCGCAAGCGATCGCTAGCGGGCTTCCGGGGCTTTCGGTCGGGAAGGGGGCTGCCGCGGAGCATGGCCATTTCCCTTGGCAGGGCGGGATCCGTCTAATTCCGCGATCAGTGTGCAGCGCTGTTCGAAAAGCCGTTCATAACCACCACGCCGGCTATGATCAGCGCCATGCCGACCATCGCCGGCGTGTCGAGCTTCTGGCCCTGAAAGACCCACGCGATGGTCGCGATCAGGACGATTCCGACGCTGGACCAGATCGCGTAGGCGATTCCCGTGGGCAAGGTTCTGAGCGTCAGCGACAGGAAATAGAAGGCGACGATATATCCGCCGGCGGTAATCAGCGACGGGACGAGCTTCGTGAAGCCTTCCGACTGTTTCATGAAGCTGGTCGCGATGACCTCTGCAACGATGGCGATGGTAAGATAGATATATTGCACGGGTGCACTCCGTCGTCGGGAGCGGCGGTGCGGCGGCTGTCGTTCAGCGCCACCCGCCGCAAGGGCTGGTCGGCGCCGTGGCGGAGAAGAACCCGGGGGGCGGGCGCAGGAGATACCAGCCTGCTACTCTATTCTCGGCGGGCGGAATCTATCCGCGCTGCGGACGAAATTCAACTTCGATCGGATCGTCCCGCGTCAGATGCTCTTGCCCGCGTCCAGCGCGTAACCCGCCGAGCGCACGGTTCGGATGATGTCGCTCGTGCCGGGCAGGTTGATCGCCTTGCGCAGACGGCGGATATGGACGTCGACGGTGCGCAGTTCAATGTCGCTGTCCTGCCCCCACACGCTGTCGAGCAATTGCCCGCGCGAGAAGACGCGGCCTGGATGTTCCATGAAATGGCGCAGCAGGCGGAACTCGGTCGGCCCCATTGCAACGATCTGGCTGTTCCGCACGACCTTGTGCGCGACCGAGTCGAGCTCGATATCGGCGTAGGTCAGCATCTCGCCGGCGAGTGCGGGGCGCAGGCGGCGCAGCACCGCCTGGACACGCGCGACGAGTTCGCGCGGGCTGAACGGTTTGGTGACATAATCGTCGGCGCCGGTCTCTAACCCGCGGATGCGGTCCTCTTCCTCGCCGCGCGCGGTGAGCATGATGATCGGGACGTTCGCCGATTTCGGGTTGCGGCGGAGGCGTCGGCAAACTTCGATGCCGGGCAGGCTCTCGATCATCCAGTCGAGCAGGACGATATCGGGGACGCGTTCCTCGACGAGGACGAGCGCCTGCTCGCCGTCGGGGGTCTGGCGGACCGAAAAGCCCTCGCGCGCGAAGTGCCAGACGATGAGTTCGGCGATCGCCTCGTCATCCTCGATCAGCAGCAGGTCTGGCTGCGGCATCAGCCTTGCTCCTGCTCCGCGGCGCCATCTTCGGGCTGTTCGCCGCGCTCGCGTTCTTCCATCCGCTCGCCGGTCACGACATAATAGACCATCTCGGCGATGTTCGTCGCGTGGTCGCCCATGCGCTCGAGGTTCTTGGCGACGAACAGCAGATGCGCGCTTTCCGAGATATATTTCGGATTTTCCATCATGAAGGTGACGAGCGTGCGGAAGATGCTGTTGTAGAAATCGTCGACATTCTTGTCGCGGACGGTCACCCGCACCGCGAGTTCGGCGTCGCGCGCGGCGAAGCTGTCGAGCGCGTCGTGGATCAGCTCGACGACGATGTTCGACATCGACATCAGGAGCGGGATCGCCTCGATCGAGCGCGTCTGGTCCATCAGCGCGACGCGTTTCGCGATATTCTTCGCATAGTCGCCGATGCGCTCGACGACCGACACGATCTTCAGTGCCGCGATCATTTCGCGCAGATCGTCGGCCATCGGGGCGCGGAGCGCGATCGTCTGGACCGCGAGCTGTTCAACCTCGGCCTCCAGCGCGTCGATCTTCTTGTCGTCGCGCACGACCTGTGCCGCGAGATCGAGATCGCCCTTGCTGAGCGCGGTCATCGCCTGGAGCAGCGCCTGTTCGGCGCGGCCGCCCATTTCGCTGATCAGCCCGCGCAGGCGGTTCAGATCCTCGTCGAAGGCCTTGACGGTATGGTCGTTCGTTAGTGCCATCACTCTTGTCCTTTTGCGCTGCGGATCAACCGTAGCGGCCGGTGATATAGTCCTTGGTGCGTTCCTGCTTCGGGTTGGTGAAGATGTCGGTCGTCTTGCCGTACTCTACCAGCGTCCCGAGGTGGAAAAAGGCGGTGCGCTGCGACACGCGGGCCGCCTGCTGCATGTTATGCGTGACGATCACGATCGCATATTTGCCGCGCAGTTCGTGGATCAGCTCCTCGATCTTCGCGGTCGCGATCGGGTCGAGCGCCGAGCAGGGCTCGTCCATCAGGATCACTTCGGGATCGACCGCGATCGCGCGCGCAATACACAGGCGCTGCTGCTGGCCGCCCGACAGCGCGGTGCCGCTTTCGGCCAACCGGTCCTTGACCTCGTCCCAAAGCCCCGCGCGCACCAGCGCGCGTTCGACGATGACGTCGAGGTCGGCCTTGTTCGGCGCGAGGCCGTGGATGCGCGGGCCATAGCCGACATTGTCGTAGATCGACTTGGGGAAGGGGTTCGGTTTCTGGAACACCATGCCGACGCGGGCGCGCAGCTGCACGACGTCCATCGACGGCGCATAGATGTCCTCGCCGTCGAGGGTGATCTGCCCGGTGACGCGCGCGCTCGCGACGGTGTCGTTCATCCGGTTCAGCGAACGCAGGAAGGTCGACTTGCCGCAGCCCGACGGGCCGATGAAGGCGGTGACGAGATCGGTGCCGACGTCGATCGACACATTCTTGATCGCCTGTTTCTCGCCATAGAAGACGTCGACGCCGTGCGCCTTCATCTTGGGGTCGGTAATGGTCAGGTCGTCTTGGGTCATGATCACCAGCGTTTTTCGAATTTGTTGCGAAGATAGATCGCAAAGGCGTTCATCGACAGCAGCACGATAAGCAGCACGATGATCGCGGCGGAGGTTTTCTCGACAAAACCCCGGTCGACTTCGTCCGACCAGAGGAAGATCTGCATCGGCAGCACGGTCGAGGGCGAGCAGATGCCACCCGGAACGTCGCCGATGAAGGCGCGCATCCCGACGAGCAGCAGCGGCGCGGTTTCGCCCAGCGCGCGCGCCATGCCGATGATCGTGCCGGTCAGAATGCCGGGCAAGGCGAGGGGAAGCACGTGGTGGAACACCACCTGCACCGGGCTTGCGCCGACGCCGAGTGCGGCGTCGCGGATCGAGGGCGGCACCGACTTGATCGCGTTGCGGCTGGCGATCACGATCACCGGCATCGTCATCAGCGCCAGCGTCAGCCCGCCGACGAGCGGGCTCGCCTGACACAGGCCGAACCAGTTGATGAATACCGCTAGCGCAAGCAGGCCGAAGATGATCGACGGCACCGCGGCGAGGTTGTTGATCGACACTTCGATCAGGTCGGTCCAGCGGTTCTTCGGCGCATATTCTTCCAGATACAGCGCCGCGAGCACGCCGGTCGGAAAGGCGATCAGGAAGGCGATGAAGATCGTCAGCACCGATCCCTTGAGCGCACCCCAGATGCCCGCGACGGCGGGGTCGGTGGCGTCGGCGTTCCGGAAGAAGGGCCAGTGGATGCCGGTCGACAGCTTGCCGTCCTTCTCCAGTGCATCGACCTTCGCGCCGAGCACGCCCTTGGCGCCTTCCTTGGCGGCGATGTCGACTTCGGACGCGGCGGGCAGTTCGAACACCGTCTTGCCGTTGAGCAATTCGGGATCGTCCTTGATCGCGCTGCGCACTTCCTTCCACGCATTTTCGGAGATCAGCTTCGATCCGTCGGCCCCCAGCGCCTCGTCGGCGGCAAAGGCGACGATGTCGGCGAGCCCGGCGTTCGCGATCACCTGATCGGCGTCGGCGTCGCCGAGGCGCGCCGTGTCGATCGTCAGCGGCATCGCCTTGAAATCGACGGGCACCGCGACATGCGTGTACATGAACCCGCGCGCGCCGTTGCCGACCATCACGAAGAGCAGGAAGGCGAGGAAGGCGCCCGAGAGCAGCACCGCGCCCAGCCCGAACAGCTTGAAGCGGCGTTCGGCGGCGTAGCGCTTCGCGATGCGCGACTGCATCACGGAGCCTTTCCAGTCGGTCGGGGCGGTCTGCCTATTCATATGCTTCCCGGTATTTCTTGACGATCCGCAGCGCGACGATGTTGAGCAGCAGCGTGACGATGAAGAGGACGAGGCCGAGCGCGAAGGCAGCGAGCGTTTTCGCGCTGTCGAACTCCTGATCGCCGGTGAGCAGTTTCACGATCTGCGCGGTCACCGTGGTGACGCTGGCAAAGGGGTTGGCGGTCATGTTGGCGGAGAGGCCCGCCGCCATGACGACGATCATCGTCTCGCCGATCGCACGGCTGACCGCGAGCAATATGCCGCCCATCACGCCCGGAAGCGCAGCGGGGATCAGCACCTGACGGATCGTCTCGTTCGGCGTCGCGCCGAGCGCGAGCGATCCGTCGCGCATCGCCTGCGGCACCGCGTTGATGCTGTCGTCGGCCATCGAGGACACGAAGGGGATGATCATCACGCCCATCACGATACCCGCGGCGAGCGCGCTTTCGGTCGAGGCGTTGGGAATACCCAGCATCACCGCAAATTCGCGCAAGGCCGGCGCGACGGTCAGCGCGGCGAAATAGCCGTAGACGACGGTCGGTACGCCCGCGAGAATCTCGAGGATCGGCTTCACCCATTTGCGCACCACCGGCGCGGCATATTGGGTGAGGTAGACCGCGGTCATCATGCCGATGGGAATGGCGACGATCATCGCGATGATCGCGCCGATCAGGATCGTGCCCCAGAACAGCGGGATGCCGCCAAAGGTGTCGGGCTGCGGCGCGCCGCTCGTCGGCGCCCATTCGGTGCCGAACAGCAGTTCGGCGGGCGAGACGAGGCGGAAGAAGCGGATCGATTCAAAGAGCAAGGAGAGCACGATGCCGAAGGTCGTGAGGATCGCGACGAGCGACGCGAGCAGCAGGAACAGCATCACGATCTTTTCGACCCGCGTGCGCGCCCGGAAATCGGGTTTGATCCGCGTGAAGGCATAGAGCCCGCCCGCGAGCGCCAGCGCGAGCATCGCGGCGATGCCGATCCACGCATATTTGTGGCTCGCGTCGGCATAGGGCTTCACGAGCGGCGCCGCGGCGGGCAGCCGCACTGCGGCCTGCTTGCCCTGCGCGACGGCGCGCGCATCGGACAGGATCGCGCCGCGCTCGAATCCGAATTCGGGCAGGCTCTGCGCCGCCTCGGTCGCGATCACCTGATTGGTGATCAGCCCGGGCGAGACCGCCGACCAGACGGCGAGGAACAGCGCGGCGGGGGCGAACAGCCACAGCGCGACATACCAGCCATGATATTGCGGGCGCGAATGGAGCTTTTTGCCCGCACGGCCGGCGAGCAGGTTCGACCGCGCACGGCCGGCGAGCCAGCCGATCAGGGCTAACCCTGCGATCAAAAGCAAAAGGGCGGCGGCGTTGAAGGTCACGTCGCTATGTCCGTCCTCAGAAAGTCGCGAAAAAGCGGCGGCCGGGAAGGGCGAACCCGCCCCGGCCGCTAGCGGGAGGAAACTTACTTGAGCTCGGCGCCGTTCAGCGCGGTCATCGCCTTGCCGTTCGACGCCGCAAGGTCGGCGATCGCCTTCGGCGACACGATCAGGCCCTTGGCGTTGAGGTAACCGCCGTCGCCCGCGCCCTTCAGGAACTCGGCGACATATTCGGCGAGGCCGGGGACGACGCCGACATGCGCCTTCTTGATATAGATGAACAGCGGACGCGAACCCGGATAGCTGCCGTCGGCGATCGCGGCATAGGTCGGGGCGACGCCCTGCACCGGGACCGCCTTGATCTTGTCCTTGTTCGCATCGAGATAGCTGAAGCCGAAGATGCCGAGGCTCGTCGGGTTCTTGTCGAGCTTCGAGATGATGAGGTTATCATTCTCGCCCTGCTCGACATAATAAGGCGCGCCGCGCAGCGTGGTGCAGGTCGCTTCGTGCTTTTCCTTGTTGCTGTCCTTCAGCGCCTTCATCTCCGCATTGGCGTCGCAGCCCTTGCCGAGGATCAGCTCCTTGAACGCGTCGTACGTGCCGCTGGTCGACGGCGGACCGAAGACCGAGATCGCGACCGCGGGAAGCGCGGGGTTCACGTCCTTCCACGTCTTCGCGGTGTTCGGCTTGCCATAGGGGTTGGCGGCCAGCGCCTTGTAGACATCTTCTTCCGACAGCTTGAAGCCGGGGCCGCGCGAAGCTTCGCCCAGCGCGATGCCGTCGATGCCGATCTGGACTTCGACGATGTCCTTCACGCCATTCTTGGCGCAGGTGTCGAATTCCTTCTTCTTGATGCGGCGCGATGCGTTCGCGATGTCGGGGGTGTCGCCGCCGACGCCGGCGCAGAAGCGCTCGAAGCCGCCGCCGGTGCCCGTGCTGTCGATCTTGGGGGTCTTGTTGCCCGTCGCTTCGGCGAACTTCTCGCCGACCGCGGTGGCAAAGGGATAGACGGTCGAGGAGCCGACCGCGCTGATATAATCGCGCGCGCCGCCGCCCGAAGACGCCTGATCCTGGCACGCGGAAAGCGCCAGCGCGCACGTCGCCGCACCAGCGATAAGACCGAATTTCTGCAACATGGAATGATCCTGTCGGGGGTCGTTACCGAACCAAGTCGCCACCCCCGCGGCGACTCGCTGAGCCGCCAATGGGGGTTTTGTGTGACGTGTATGTGACAGGGATTGTCATATAAGTGTCATGAAATATCCTGAAGTCCCGCTTCGGTGCTTTCCGGCATTGATTGTTCGTTCGCATATACTAATATCATTCTGATGGTCGGCGCTGGACCGCCCATCATTAACTGACCGGGATATCCATGACAGAAGAAGCTGTGCCTTCCGCGGAAAAGGTAGACGAGGTGAATGGCGATGAACCTACGCCTGTCGTTAGGGATGTAGCGCTCTTTCGCGGCGTAACTGATAAGCCAGTGATCATTGATCTAGGTCGAGATTTAGAAATAGCGTTCCTCCAATTTGGGCCGCGAGTCATCTCCCATTTTAATACGGAGGTAGGTGACAAGGAAATTGAAAGAGTAGGGCTGGCTTCAGAAGTGACCGAAACTGCTCGAATAAGAATGGCCCCCTCGGTGCTGGCTGAGCTGGCTATAAAATCTATTACAGTACTCATTCGTCGGGATGAGGTAGATGTCGATGGACTGAAATCTGCCATCGACGCAATCTCTGCTAGATCCGCGAAGGAGGGGGATTCTTCTGGTGAATAGAGACCGAGGCGTGTCTGAAGAATTTCTTCGCAACGAAAGTCTTATACTTTTTTCGCCTGTCATCCTAACAGGGAAGCCCAAAGTGGATGCCGGTGGAGTCACTGTTGGCGGCTCTGCCTTTGGGCAGGAAAATTCCTATACTCTGTATAATGTATCAAATTCTGCTGTATCTTTAGGGCACGTTTTAGGCGCTCAAGGCCACTTGGCTACGTCGTCGGCGAATGACGATGGTCTTCCAAAAAGTTCAAAAAAATGGGTCGTTGAAAATCAGGATATTTCCGATCTCTATGATATACTGAAGAGAGTGGCGGACCGCCCTCTAATTGAGAGTCAAGGGGAGCAGAGTGCTACCTTTCTTTCGGCTGCGCCTTCTCCTAAGGTTGCAGAAAGGCTTCATATTGGGGCGGGAGTTCTTGGGGCATATATCGTTGTGTTATTTGTTTTTCTTTGGGGTGTGGGTGAGGTAACAAATATCGTTTTTGTCCAGCCCATTATTGCTTTGTTTGGGTTGGTTACGGGGGGGACGTTTGTGTTAATGGAAATGGCGAATCGCCACGGTTGGGAACCCTAGGTTGTCACCTCCGAGCGTTGGGCTTCTGCTCTGGATACTGTTAATTTTTGTTGTTGCTTGGGCTTGTAATAAGTTCTTGGGTGAAAGTATCTCGTCAACAGTAAAGTTATTTTTTAAAGAGTTTAGGGATTTGGCGAGGCTGAACCCGACAACTGGTGCGATTAATGCCTTTGGCCTTGTAGTCTATGCCATTTTTTTCTTCCTGTTGAAGATAGAGTTTGGCGTGGAGAAGCTATTGTCACTAAGCAAAGCTGGTAATGATAGCGCGAAAATGGCTGATCCGTCTGAAGCTTTGTTAATTGTTTTTACTGGGACTTTTTTGATATCCCTGATGATTTGCTTGGCTTTGAACCGAAGAGCATGAGAGCAGTGAGGTCGCATTTGTATGATCCTCATCACCGGCCACGTCATCCTCACCCCCGAACATCGTGAGCGCATGATCGCGCTTGGCGCCGGGCATAGCGCGCGGTCGCGTTCCGAGCCGGGGTGTCTGGTGCATCATTGCCATATCGATGTCGAAAACCCCGACCGGCTGATGTTCGTCGAGGAGTGGGAGAGCATCGATGCGGTTCGCGCCCATTTCGCGCTGCCCGCATCTCGCGCCTTCGTCGCCGAGATGCGCGCGCTGTCGTCCGCGCCGCCGGTGATCCGGATTTATGCCGCCGAGGATATCACCGCGAAGCTGATGGGGTAGCGGCTTCAATCCGTTCCGATCGATGCGTGCGGTCGATTTTTCTCTCGTCATGCCGGACTTGATCCGGCATCCATTCGCGCCAGTGTAGCGGGACCCCGGATCAAGTCCGGGGTGACGAAGTGTGGATGTGCGGGGGCATATGAGCGGGTTCGAATTCATCTTTTCGCTGTTCGGGCTGATCCTCGGCCTCGCGCTCGCCGAAGGGCTCGGCGGGCTCGCGAAGGCGATGAAGGCGAGCCACAAGGTGCGGATCGGCTGGCCGACCGCGCTGCTCGGCCTGTTCGTGTCGTGCGACGTCGTGACCTTCTGGATGTACGGCTGGGGGATGCGCGACCTGTTGCCGCTGAGCTGGCCGGTGCTGTTCGGCGGCTTTATCGTCACCGCGATCTATTTCATCGCGGCGAGCCTCGTCTTCCCCGACGATCCCGAGGCGTGGGATGATTTGAACGCGCATTTCGACCAGCATTATCGCAAGGTGCTTGGCGGCATCCTGCTGTGCAATGTCGCGCTGCTCGCGACCGTCGCGGCGCTCGCGACCTTCCCGCCGCTCGACGCGCGGAACATCGTGATCAGCTGGAGCTTCTTTCCCGTCGCGCTGCTCGCGATCGTGGCGAAGGACCGGCGCATCGTGTGCGCGTGCCTTGTCTGGCTGATCGCGCTCTACCCGCTCTCGGCGGTGTGGCATTGATCCAATCCCCTCCCGCGTACGGGAGGGGATCGATATATTGTCAGCCTTCGGTCGGCGTCGTCGGCGCGGCCGGTTCGGCCGTCGCTGCGGGAGCCCCTTCGGCAGCGGGAGCCGGTGCGGTCACGGGCGCCACCACCGCGACGCCGGCCGCGGGGGCGAGCTGCGCGGTCGGGATGACCACCGCGCCCGCCGGGATGGAGTAGGCGAGCGACTCGTTCGTCCGCGCCATCAGATGCTGGCCGACGGGAATGATCGCCGACTTGCCGGTGACGAAGGCACCGAAGACGCCGACCGCGATCGCCGCGCCGACCGCGGCGCCGGTGTTTCCTTCGCCTTCCTGCCGGTGCATCCCCGCCAGCGGCAGGCGCTGGCCGTTGGGCAAGGTCAGTTCGTTGAAGGTGATTTCCATCTTCGCCGACTTGCCGAACGCGCCCTTGCCGGTGCGCCACGTCACCGTGCCCATGCCGCGCGTGCCTTTCGGGATCACGACGACGCCATTGTGCATCACGTCGAAGACGGTGCGCATCGGCACCGTGTGGCCCTCGCGCAATTTCTTGCTGTTCGCCTCGGCATCGGGCGTCAGGATCACTTCGGTGTAGGAGGGCAGCATCAGGCCGGGCGCAGGCGCCGCGACGGCGAGTGCGGGGACGGCGGCGGCAACGGCCGGAGCCGCGGCAGGCGCGGCGGCCGTTTCAGTCGCTGCGGCGGGTTCGGCGGCAGGTGCCGCGGCTTCCTGCGCCTGCACCGAAATCGAAAGCATGGTAAAAGAGACCGCAAAAGCGGCCGCGCCCCTCAGGTAATTCATCCATTTTCCCCCAAGCCGCAGAGTGCGGCCGGAGGTTACTTGCAAGGCTGTCAGTGCCTTGTCAATCGGGTCCGCAATAGGGGGCGCGGCAATTACTTCAACAATGGCGCCAGATACTGGCCGGTGAAGCTGCGCTTCTCCTTCACCACTTGTTCGGGCGTGCCCGCAGCGACGATTTCGCCGCCCTTGACTCCGCCTTCGGGGCCGAGATCGAGGATATAATCGGCGGTCTTGATGACGTCGAGATTATGCTCGATCACCACGACGCTGTTGCCCTGATCGACGAGCGCCTGGAGCACTTCGAGCAGCTTGCGCACATCCTCGAAATGCAGGCCGGTGGTCGGTTCGTCGAGGATATAGAGCGTCTGCCCGGTCGAGCGGCGGCTGAGCTCCTTGGCGAGCTTGACGCGCTGCGCCTCGCCCCCCGACAGCGTCGTCGCCTGCTGCCCGACCTTGATGTACCCAAGACCCACACGGACGAGCATCGCCATCTTCTCGCGGATCGACGGCACCGCCTTGAAGAATTCCGCCGCATCCTCGACCGTCATGTCGAGCACGTCGGCGATGCTGTGGCCCTTGAACTTCACCTCGAGCGTTTCGCGGTTGTAGCGTTTGCCGTGGCACGTCTCGCACGTCACATAGACGTCGGGCAGGAAGTGCATCTCGATCTTGATGAGGCCGTCACCGGTGCAGGTTTCGCAGCGTCCGCCCTTGACGTTGAAGCTGAAGCGTCCGGGCTTGTACCCGCGCGCCTGGCTCTCGGGCAGCCCCGCGAACCAGTCGCGGATGATCGTGAAGGCGCCCGTATAGGTCGCGGGGTTCGAGCGCGGGGTGCGGCCGATCGGCGACTGGTCGATGTCGATGACCTTGTCGCAATGCTCCAGCCCCTTCAGGCTGTCGTGCGGCCCCGCGATCATGCGCGCGCCGTTGAGCACGCGCGCCGCGCTGGCATAGAGCGTGTCGATGATCAGGCTCGACTTGCCGCTGCCCGACAGGCCGGTGACGCAGGTGAAGGTGCCGAGCGGGATCTTCGCGGTGACATTGTTGAGATTGTTCGCGCGCGCGCCCTTGAGCACGAGGTCGAAGCCATTGCCCTTGCGGCGATGCTTCGGCACCTCGATCTTCTTCGCGCCGGTGAGGTAGGCGGCGGTCAGGCTGTTCGTGTTCGCGAGCACCTGTTCCAGTGTGCCCTCGGCGACGATCTCGCCGCCGTGGAGCCCCGCGCCGGGCCCCATGTCGACGACATAGTCGGCGTGGCGGATGGCATCCTCGTCATGCTCGACGACGATAACGGTGTTGCCGAGGTCGCGGAGGCGCTTGAGCGTCGCGAGCAGGCGGTCGTTGTCGCGCTGATGGAGGCCGATACTCGGTTCGTCGAGGACGTAGAGCACGCCCGACAGCCCGCTGCCGATCTGCGAGGCGAGGCGGATGCGCTGGCTCTCGCCGCCGCTGAGCGTGCCCGACGTGCGGTTGAGGTTGAGGTAATCGAGCCCGACATTGTTGAGGAAGCCCAGCCGTTCGTTGATCTCTTTCAGGATCGCCTTGGCGATCTGGCGCTGCGTGTCGCCCAGCTTCGCGTCGAGCGTGCTGAACCAGCCGAGCGCGTCGGCGACGCTGCGCTGCGCCGACATGCTGATGTCCTCGCCCGCGATCTTCACCGCGAGCGGTTCGGGGCGGAGGCGCGCGCCGTGGCACGTCTCGCACGGATGCGGCGCCTGATATTTGCTCAGCTCCTCGCGCATCCACGCGCTTTCGGTCTGGAGCAGGCGGCGGTTGAGATTGCCGATGACGCCTTCGAATGCCTTGTGCGTCGTGTAACTACGTTTGCCATCCTTGAAGGTCAGCTCGACGGGTTTGCCGCCGCTGCCATAGAGGATGATAAGCTGCACCTCGCCGGGCAGATCCTGCCAGGGCGTCGTCAGGTCGAAACCATAGGCTTTGCCGAGGCTTTCGAGCACCTGCATATAATAAGGCGAGGGCGGGTTCGATTTGGCCCACGGCACGATCGCGCCCTTTTTCAGACTGAGCGCATGGTTGGGGACGACGAGGTCGGGGTCGAACTCCTGCCGCTCGCCGAGCCCGTCGCACGCGGGGCAGGCGCCCTGCGGTGCGTTGAAGCTGAACAGGCGTGGCTCGATCTCGGCGATCGTGAAGCCCGAGACGGGACAGGCGAATTTCTCGCTGAAGATCAGCCGGTTCGCGGGGATGCCCGCGCCCTTCATCGCGCCGCCGGTATCTTCCTCCTCGCGCCCCGGAACCGGGCCGTCGGCGAGATCGACATAGGCGAGCCCTTCGGCGAGCTTCAGCGCGGTCTCGAAACTGTCGGCGAGGCGGGTGCCCAGTCCTTCGCGCACCGCGATGCGGTCGACGACGACTTCGATGTCATGCTTGTATTTCTTGTCGAGCGCCGGCGCCTCGCCGATCTCGTAGAATTCGCCGTCGATGCGGACGCGCGCGAAGCCGTCCTTCTGCCACTGCGCGAGTTCCTTCTTATACTCGCCCTTGCGGCCGCGCACGACGGGGGCGAGCAGATAGGCGCGCGTCCCTTCGGGCAGCGCCATCACGCGGTCGACCATATCGGTGACCGTCTGCGCACTGATGGGCTCGCCCGTCGTCGGCGAATAGGGAATGCCGACGCGCGCCCACAGCAGGCGCATATAGTCGTAGATTTCGGTGACCGTCGCGACGGTCGAGCGCGGATTCCGGCTCGTCGTCTTCTGTTCGATGCTGATCGCCGGCGACAGCCCGTCGATATGCTCGACGTCGGGCTTCTGCATCATCTCGAGGAACTGGCGCGCATAGGCCGACAGGCTCTCGACATAGCGCCGCTGACCCTCGGCATAGATGGTGTCGAAGGCGAGCGACGATTTGCCGCTGCCCGACAGGCCGGTGATGACGATCAGCGCATCGCGCGGCAGGTCGACGTCGACGCCCTTGAGATTATGCTCGCGCGCGCCGCGCACTTTAATGTGGGTGAGACTCATGGGAGAGGTATGTTCCAGATTTGTTCTAGGGGCGCAAGGGCGCATTCGACCGGCCGATGCTGGCCCGCCGACAAGATAGGAACAGTCCGGTCCGGCTGCAATGAGGCGGGGTTACGGTGCCCGCCCGCCGACGGCAATCCCTTGCAGCCGGGTCAGGATCGACTGGTCGGCGGTCGGCATGGTTGTCGTAAAAAAGTCGAATATTCCGCCGAATTCATTCGCATTCGGCCCAAAGAACTGGCCGGCGAAGGAATTGCCGTTGATGCCCCCGCTGAACGTCGCGCCGGTGATCGTCCCGTTGACCGAGAAATTGCCAAAGCTGCGATTGCTCTGGTCGACTGTATTGATCCCGTTGATTCCGAAGGTCGAAGCAAAGCTCGCGGTAGCGAAATCGGCGACCATGCGGCTGGTTCCCGACAGGTTGTAAAAGTCGAGCGTCCCGTTCGCGCCCGCGTTGCGAACTTCCACGCTGCCATGGCCCGCAAGGATTCCGTCGAATGTCGCCGAACCGGTACGCGGCATGTTGAGTGCTGGCGTGCCGACACCATAGACGGCAAAATAGTTCGTCCGGAACTGCGGCAAGCCGTAAGCCATCGTTGCATAGCCGGTATAGGTGAGGGCGATGGTCGGATTGCTCGCGCCCGGCAAAGATGTCTTTGCGGTAAAGGGCGCACCCTGGAATGTTCCGGTATAGGCTGTGAACGATGCGTCGCTTGCCCCAGCGTCGCGGTTCGAGGCGTTGAGCGGTAGCGGTGTCGACGGAGTCCCCGCGACGGGCGAACCGGCCATGGCGAGCACATAGCTGTTGGTGGCGGGGTCGAAATTCACCCCGACGATGTGGCCCGCGTTCGCCGAACTCCCGAATATCGTGTATCGGCTCGCCAGATCGGTCGGGCCAGGCAGCGACAGCAGCGGGACGACGCTCGACGGCAAAACCGCTGTCGAATCGCGGACGCCGAGGATCGTACCGGCGCCAAGGCCGGTACCGCCGTCGCTGATCGAAAAGCTGCCGCCCAATTCTTGCGCTGCGGGGCCGAAGAAGCGGCCGGTCAGGGCGCCGCTGTAATTGCCGATCCCCGTCAGGTTCATTGTCCCGTTAAAACGGTTCGCCGAACCCGAGATTTGCGCCGACAGGTTGAAATTTCCGGTGGGCGTTGCCGTAGCGCGGCCGGAAAGCGAAAAATCCTCGCGATAATCGAGCGTGCCGAGGCCCTGAATTTCCCCCGTACCGAAATTTGCTTCCAACGCACCCGCGCCGTTGAAACCCATCAGATTGGGATAGTCGGCGTCGGCGATCGTGCCGCCGACGATGATCCGGAAATTTGCGGATCCGGTGCGTGGCAGCGACGCATCGGTCGTCGGCATTCCATAGACGAAATTGCTGAGCCGGTAGCGGGTGACGCCATTGGTCGAGCCGTCACGGAAGGTCCAGCCACCCGCGCGGGCATAGGTGAGGTTGATCGACTGGCCGTTGGTCGGCATGACCGTCCGGCCGCCGGGGCCAAAGGTTTCGGTGTTCGTCGCCGTCAAAATACGAAAATCGGACGGGAAGAAGGTTTGCGACCGATCGGACGCGATCAACGCATAGCTGCGCGATGCCGAGTCATAGAAGATCGCGGGCCCCTCCGACGAGCGGCTACCATTCGAGAAGGTACCGGTGGTCACGTTCGATCCCGATGCGCCGGTCAAGGTCGTGGTGATCGTCGCTCCGTCGGCCGCGAACAACTGGCTGTTGTCGAGGACCGGTTGTGTGATGTTGCTGCTGTTGTCGTTGAACTGGCTATTGCCGATCGACCCGGTCCCGCGCCGACCCATGATGGTGCCGACCGCGAGCAGGTTGGCGCTGGTAGCGCGGAAAGCCGCGCCGATCTCTTCGGCGCCCGGACCGTAGAGCTTCCCGTTGATCGTGCCCTCGAAATGACCGAAATCGTCGAAGGAGAAGCTTCCCGAAAAGGCGTTTCCGCTGCTCGACAGCCGGGCCTGCGAAGCGAAGGATCCTGCACCGGTGATACCCTGGGTGATCCTGCCGGCCGTGGCGACGATGCCACTGGTGAAATCGACGATCGTGTTGCCGCTTCCCGACATGGGGGACACCGACCCGCCCTGCGTCCGGGCGCCTATAAGATCGACAGTGAAAATCGCCTGGCCAGTCCGGGGCACGGCCGCGTTCGGCGTGGGCACGCCATAGGCGACAGCGTTGATGGCGCCGTTTCCGGTTGCGCCCGTGACCGTCGTGCGCTGCCAAAAGGCGCTTCCGACATATGTGTAGGTTATAGGTCCGCTGGTTCCCGGCCGCGTGAGCGTCAGCGTATCGGTCGTCGATCCGTTCGTACGAACATAGACGACCGCGCCGGCGTTCGATTGAGCGGCGTCGATATCGGCGGGCAGGAACGTGATCGACCCCGTTGTACTCGACAGCGTATAAGCCTGGTTCGCGGCGCTATAACTGATCGTGACGGGACCGTCGGTCACGGCTCCCGATGAATCGCCAGCGGTAAAATTGGCCGTACCGATAGTTGCATTGTTCGCGAACGTCTCGCTGACCAGCGGCCCCAGCAGATTGGCGTTGCTGGTAGGCGTCGGTGTCGGCGTTGGCGTGGGGGTCGGAGTTGGAGTAGGCGTTGGGGTCGGGGTCGGGGTCGGGGTTGGAGTAGGCGTTGGAGTCGGAGTTGGCGTTGGCGTGGGAGTAGGGGTCGGCGTCGGTGTGGGGGGCGTGGGCGTGCTGTTGACGCCGCCTCCGCCGCCGCATGCGGACAGCGCAAAAGCCATAACAAGCGACGACGATGCGACCGCGAAGCGATTTTTCATTTGATGAGGCCCCCCTCTGTCCCAGTTTCCTGGCAATATACGCTTTAAAAAGCGGACGTTATGCCGAATTCTGCACTGATACGGGAATAATCCCAAATCTCAACGGTCGATTTGTTCTTTTCCCAACCGAGTTTCACTGTTGGCGCGAAGCTGCCGATCTTGAGAAAGCGGAAATGGCCGCCGATCGAAGCCTGGAGCCGGTCGTCGACGCGCCGACGCGGATAAAGGAAGAGGCGGCGGTCGGATTCGAGCCGGCTATAGCCCGCGCTGATGGTCAGGGTGGTTTGCCCGACCTCGCGGAACAGATAGGCCGTAAGGCCACCCGATGTGGTCGAATATCCGGGATCACGGGCCGCCTCACGATTGCCGCTGAGCTGGAGGCCGCCGCCGAACTTGGCCGAAAAGGCGCGGTCATACGATGCGGCGAGTTGAAGGTTTGTCGCGTCCTGGAGCGCGTTACGGCGATTGTTGACGTCGGCGACACGGCCATCGATGCGCAAAAGCGCCTTGTCGCCCATCGGATGCTGCCAGGTCGCCCCGACACCGGCGGAGAAGCTGTAGGGATCGAGCCCGTACCAGCGCCAGGTGGCTTCGCCCGATATGTTGATCCGGTCCTTTCCCGACGCATATTCGGGGCCCGCCTGGATCGAAAGCGCGATGTCGTCGAACTGCTCGGCGCGATAGAGACTGGCATAGGTCGAGGCACGGACAAGCAACTGCGAGCGCTTGTCGATGCCCGTCCGGAAATAGGCCTGTCCGCGCAGTGCGAGCCCCAGTCCCGATCGCGCCTTCGCATCCTCGTCGAGCGTGAAGTCTCCGATGATCGTGCCAAGCGTGTCCGACCGCGTTGCCCGGTTGATATTGCTGTCGGGGGCGAGGGCGATTGCGACCGACCCGCCGAAGGGCTTTTGGGCGCGGAGCGCGGCGGCATAAAAGCGGATCTGCTGCTCGACCTCGGGGGGCAGGCCGGCCGCCTGCGCGGAGCGCAGTTCGCGTTCGGCGGCGCGCAGGTCGCCGAGCATCGCCTGCATACGGGCGAGTTCGACGCGGACGCGCGCGGCGCCGGGCTTTTCGTCGAGGATCTCGCGAAACAGCACCGCCGCGTCGCGGTGCCGCCCAAGGTCGTCGGCAAACATCATCGCCAGCCGGAAGCGCGCTTCGGTACGCAGCTCGATGTCGGGATTGCCCGCAAGCGCGCGATAGGCGGTTTCTGCGGCCGCGAAATCGCGGGCCGCACGCGCCTGATCCGCGAAGACGAACAGTTGCTCGGCGGAAACCCGGACCGGTTGCGCCGCCGTGCCCGTCGCACTTTCCTGAGCCTCGCCGGGAATGCTGTAAAAAGCCGCGGTCGCCAAGGCCGCCGACATCCATATCTTTATTGTTTTGCCCCCCAGCGAAAGCGGCTGCTGCCGTACTCGTGCCATCGGCATATAAATGTTCCGCGTCAATATCTTCCCCGATCCGAAGCAGACAAATCTACCAACGAGGGATTCCCGTCGACCAGTGTCTGCGCGTTCGCTTGACCGCTTTGCGCCCCGGGCGGACAAGTCGAACATGGCCGCGATCCCGTCGGGGACGGTGCGCGGGATGTGAGGAGACTGGGGAATGAAGAGATTTTTTGCAGGGGCCGCCGGCCTCGCGATCGCTGCGGGGCTTGCCGTGCCGGCGCTCGCCAGCGAAACGATGCGGTCCGTACCTTTTGCGGCCGCCGGCGAGGCGGGAGGCGACGCCGAGGCCGGATCGCTCAAGGCACTGACCTTCGGCAAATGGGGCGTTGACCTCGATGCACGCGATCCATCGGTGAAGCCTGGCGACGATTTCGACAAATACGCCAATGGCGGCTGGTTCGCGCGCACCGAGATTCCGGCCGACCAGGCGTCGGCGGGGGTCGATTATGACGTCTATAACCTGACCCAGCGCCAGCTGCGCGCCGTCGTGTCGGGCGCGCCGGCGACGAGCCAGGTCGGCGGACTGTATCAGAGCTTCATGGACGAGCCGCGCGTCGAAGCGCTTGCCGCCAGGCCGTTGCTCGCCGACGTCGCTGCGGTTGCCGCAATCGGGGACAAGAGCGAAATGGCGCGCTTCATGGGCGGCACGCAGGGGACGTTCGGGTCAACGATCGTCAGCGGCGGCCCCTATGCCGACACCGCCGACCCGACGGTCAACGTCCTGTGGCTGGGGCAGGCGGGGATCGGCCTGCCCGAACGCGACTATTATCTGAACGACAGCTTCAAGCCGCAGCGCGACGCGTACCGTGCCTATATCGCGCGGACGATGAAGATGGCGGGCAACGCCGACCCCGAAAAGGCGGCCGACGCGATCATGGCCTTCGAGACCGAGATCGCCAAGGTCAGCTGGGCGATCGCCGACCGCCGCGACATCGGCAAGATCAATAATCCGATGTCGTCGGACGAACTCGCGGCCTACGCACCGGGGCTCGACTGGAAGGCCTGGTTCGCCGGGGCCGGCATCGCGCCGCAGAAGCGCATCATCGTCAACGAAAAGACCGCCGTGCGCGACATCGCCGCGCTCTATGCGAAGACTCCGCTCGACACGATCAAGCTGTGGCAGCAATTCCACGTCGCCGACAATGCCGCGCCCTATCTGTCGAAAGCGTTCGTCGACAGCCGCTTCGAATATACCAAGGCGCTGAGCGGCGTGGGCGAACTGCGCCCGCGCTGGAAGCGCGGCCTGACGCTCGTCGACGGCAGCCTCGGCGAACTGGTCGGCGAAACCTATTCGAAGCAATATTTCCCCGCGAGCGCGAAGGCGAAGATGGAGGTGCTCGTCACCAACCTGAAGCTCGCGATGGGCGACCGCATTCGGGGCAATAGCTGGATGGCGCCGGCGACGAAGGATGCGGCGCTCGCCAAGCTGGCGAAGATGGACGTGATGGTCGGCTATCCCGACAAGTGGCGCGACTATTCGGGGCTGAAGATCGACCCCGCGGATCTGTACGGCAATGTGAAGCGCAGCGCGGCGTTCGAATATGCCTATGCGCTGTCGGACCTCAACAAGCCGGTCGACCGCAAGAAATGGTCGATGAACCCGCAGGAAGTGAACGCCTATAATGGCGGGCTGGAGAACAAGATCGTGTTCCCGGCGGGCATCTTGCAGGCGCCTTACTTTAGCGAAAGTGTCGATGATGCGGTGAATTATGGCGCGATCGGCGCGGTGATCGGCCATGAAATCACGCACGGCTTCGACGATCAGGGCCGCAAGATCGACGCCGAGGGCGCGGTGCGCGACTGGTGGACGCCCGAGGATGCGGCGCGTTTCGACGCGCAGGCAAAAGCGTTCGGTGCGCAATATGCGACTTATGAGGCGGCGCCGGGTTCGTTCATCAATCCCGACCTGACGATGGGCGAAAATATCGCCGATCTCGCGGGACTGGAGGTCGCCTATGACGCTTATCGCCGCTCGCTCGGCGGCAAGTCCGCGCCGGTGATTGACGGGCTGACCGGCGACCAGCGCTTCTTCCTCGCCTTTGCGCAGGCGTGGCGGACCAAGCAGCGCGAGGATGCGATCAAGCAGCAGGTCGCGAGCGATCCGCACAGCCCGGCGCGCTGGCGCATTATCGGGCCTGTGCGCAACGTCGATGCGTGGTACAAGGCGTTCAGTGTCGCCGCGGGCGCCAGATATTATCTGAAGCCCGAGGAACGCACACGCATCTGGTAAGTCCTGAGACCCCTTTCTCAGGATCGGGCGGGGGCGACTTCATGTCGTCCCCGTACCGCCATCACCGCCAGCGACAGCGCCGCACCGACGATGACGAACAGCGCGGGAAAGCCGCCGAGCACCGACATCATGCGGATGCCGTCGATGCCGCCGCCCGCAACCAGTACGATCGCGACCAGCCCAACCGTTATGCCCCACACCGCCTGCACCCAGAGCGGCGCCTCGGGCGCGTCGGGCGAGATGCCGCGTGTCGACAGCGCGCTCATCGCCGACACATTGGCGTCGGCGCCCGCCACATAGGAGAGGAAGATCGCGAAGAGCACGATCGCCGCGATTCCCGGTCCGCCGCCCAAGGCGCTGAACAGGCGGAACAGCACCGGATCGGGGCCTTGCGCGGTCAGGATGGCATAGAGGCTGGCGCCGCTCTGCTGGTCGAGCGCGATCGTTGCGCCCGCAATCGCGGTCATCCACACCGCGCCGAACAGCGACGGCAGGATGAGATTGTAGAGGATGAAGGCGCGGACGCTGTAGCCGACCGCGAGGCGGCCGAGGAACAGGGCGGTTACGGGCGCCCACGCAAACCAGTTCGCCCAGTTGAAGATCGTCCATTGGCGGTGCCAGCCCGTATCGACGTCGAGTCCCAGATTGCGCGGTACGAAGGTCCTGAAATAATCGAGGCCGCCGCGCAGCGAGAGGCCAAACATCTCGGCGGTCGGACCCGCGATCAGCACAAAGGCGATGATCGCGAAGAACAGCCATGTGTTGAGCACCGACAGACCTGCGATGCCTTTCTGGAGCCCCGTCGCGGCCGAAATCAGGAAACTCGCGACGATCGCCGCAGCGATTGCCCAGCGCAGCGCGGTGCCGCCATGAAAGCCGCCGATCCCCTCGATTCCGCCGGCAAGCGCGAGCAGGCCAGCGCCGAGCGATGCGGCCATACCGGCGACGAGCGCGTAGAGGCAGATGATGTCGATGCCCGTCCCGACCGGGCCGTGCGCACGCTGACCGAGGAGGGGGACGAACAGCGACGACAGGCTGAACGGCTCGCGGCGATTGTAATAGACGAGCGCGAAGGCGAGCCCGGCAACGGTGTAGATCGCGTAGGGTGTCAGCGTCCAGTGCAGGAACATCGTCGACATGGCGAAGGTCGCGGCGGCGTCGCTGCCCGGTTCAAGCCCAAGCATCGCGGGCGGATCGTTGAGGTGAAACAGCGGCTCGGCGGCGCCCCAGAAAAGGATGCCGGTGGCGATCGTGGTGCAAAGCGTCACCGCGAACCAGCGCCAGCGCGTCAGTATCGGGCGCGCGTCGGCTCCGCCGATGATCCGTCCCCCGAGCGGCGACAACGCGATCCCCGCCAGCAGCACGAGAAAGCCGATTCCGGCCCAGGCAAAAAATGGTGAGAAATGGCGCAGGATCCAGTCGTTGATCGCTGTTTCGACCGCGACGACGGCGCTCCCCTGCCACAGGCTGAGGAGCACGGCCGCGAGAAGCACCGCGAGCGGCGTGAAAAAGACCGGGCGATTAAGGGGGTGCGTCGGCAATGCTGGCAAATGATCGGCCAATCGGACATGGTGCGGAAGACCAGCATGGCGGTTGCCCCCGACGAGGTCAATTCGCGGTCGGGAACGGCCCGGTTGCGCAAAGCGTTGGACCGGCAGAATGATGAATTGAAGGAGATGCTTCGATGACCAGGACAATTTTGGCCGCTGCCGCTTTCGCGCTGGTCGCGTCGGGGCAGGCGATGGCCTTTCAGAGGCCCGCCGCAACGGCGACCGCGCAGAAACCCGCCAAGGACGGCACGACCGCCGAAGAGCGCTCGAATACGGCGCGGCTCAATGCCGAACAGGCCGCGCGCGCCAAGGCAGACAACACGACCTATGCGCAGGAAGTATCGGCCGCGCAGCAGCAGGTCGCGCACGACCAGCAGGTGTTTATCGACGAAACGGCCGCCTATGAGGCGGAGAAGGCCCGTGTTGCCGCGATGTCGGCCGAAGAACGGATGCAGTGGGAAGCCGATGCCGCCGCGTGCAAGGCGGGCGATACGACGCGCTGCGCCGCTCCGGCAAAGCCGCCGCACTAAGGCGTCAAGTCGCCGGTACGGGCGCCGTTTCGTCGGGGGATGCGTTTTCGCTTGCCGGTGCAGTGATGTGCGGGTCTTCGGTGGCGGCTGTCGCCGGCGGTTCGGGATCGGGGAAACGGCCGCCGTAGCGATAATCGTCGCGCACCGCATATAACGGCGATGCATCGGCCTCGACCGCACCGAGTTCGCGGAATTCGTCGCTCATCCGGTCGTCGCGGTTCGCGCGCAGTCGCATCGTGACGCCATAGCTGTCGGCGCAATCCGGGCAGCGAGCGGCGCCTTCACCCTGCGCGATCAGCGCACCCGGATTGGCGCTGAGGTGCGAATAGGACGCGGGCTCGCCCGATCCGCCGGCCAGTCGCGATCCCGCCGCCATGTCGCCAAGGGCGATTCCGCCGGCAGCGCCCGCGAGCACCAGCAGCGACCAGCGCAGCAGCCGCGCGCCTTTATGCCGACGCACGGCGAAAGATAATTTCTTCGCCATCGATCAATTTGCTCATGACTGTGCGTATGATGCAAGTCATGCGCCATGATATTGCCGACCGGCTGTCCGTTGGTCGATGGATGAACGCCTTTCGTCCGCAAATCGAGCCGCTGTTCGCGCCGATCGATCCAAACGCGATTCTCGTGACGTCCAGGGAGTATCACCCCCTTGCGGGATATCGGACGACGGTCTCCCCGGTCCGCCAACCGGTATCCCGCATCCTTTTAAAAGAGAGGACTCCCCCATGGCGAAATTTTCCCTTTTGCTGGCCGCGTCGGTTGCGCTCACTGGCTTTGCCGTCCCGGCCGCTGCCGAAGACGCCGGCGATCGGCGTAGCGTTGTTGTCCGTTATGACGACCTGAACCTGTCGAGCGCTCAGGGCCGCGAACGGCTGAACACGCGCGTCAAATTTGCGGTCCAGACGGTGTGCGGCAGCCGACCGCTTTACCGGCAAGGCCTGCGCGAGCGCGCGGTGGCGCTGCAGTGCGAAGATAGCGCAATGGCCGACGCCGATGTGAAGCTGGCCGGACTGCTCAACGGCGACGGCACGCGCCTCGCCGATCGCGGCCGGATCGTCATCAACGCAGCACCCTGACGGCCCCGCGATGCCGTAACGAAAAGGCGGCCATGCCCCGGCTGGTGGCATGGCCGTTTTTCGGTTCAGCCCTGCATGATCGCCTTGACGTCGTGCAGATAGGTGCGGCCGATGCGGTGCACGCCGCCTTCGCCCAGATCGACGCTCCACGCGCCGTCACCATGGTGCTTCAGCCCGACGATGCCTTCGCGGCGGATCATCTTCGACCGGTGGATACGCATGAACTGGTCGGGGTTCATCCGCGCTTCCAATGATTTGATCGTCTGGTGGATCAGCCAGCTGCGCCCGCCGACGTGCAGCCGCATATAGTCGCGCTCGGCCTCGATCAGATCGACCTGACCCGCGTCGATGCGCAGCATCTCTCCGCGGTTCTGGACCCAGAACTCGTTGATCCACTTGCTTTTCTGGGCGGGGGCGCGCTCGGTCGCGCGCCATTCGCGCACGCGCGACAACGCGCGCGCGAGGCGGTCGGGCGAGACGGGCTTGAGCAGATAGTCGACCGCCGCCACATCGAACGCGGCGACGGCATAGCGGTCGAAGGCGGTGACGAAGACCACAGCCGGCGGATTGTCCATTCCCTCGATCGCCGCCGCAACCTCCAGCCCGTTGAGGTCGGGCATCGCGATATCGCAGAGCACGAGGTCGGGTGCGAGCGCATCGACCATGCGCAGCGCCGAGGCGCCGTCGCTGGCCGTGCCGACGAGCGACACGCCGTCCTGTTGCCCGGTCAGGATCTGCAAGCGTTCGATCGCGAGCGGTTCGTCGTCGACGATCAGGGTGCGCAGGGTCTGGATCATCAGCAAGCCTCCCGTGCCAGCGGCAACCACAGCGACACGACAAAGCCGCCGTCGTCCGACTTGCCCCATTCGCATCCGGCCGAAGGACCGTAACGCGTCAGCAGGCGTTCGCGGACATTGCCGAGCCCCAGTCCGGTTCCCGAAGCCGGAACGGGTGCCTTGGGGTCGATATCGTTTTCGATGCGGAGCACCAGCAGGCCGTATTCGGCGCTGGCGGACAGACGGATCGCGATCTTTCCCTTGGTCGGCGCGACGCCATATTTGATCGCATTTTCGATGATGGGTTGCAGGATCAGCACCGGCACGCACGCATTTTTCAGCTCGTCGGGCATCGTGACGGCGACCTGCAACCGGTCGGGGAAACGCGTCTGTTCGATGTCGAGATAGAGCCGCTGGAGCGCGATCTCCTCATCGAGGCTGACGAGCTGTTCGGGATCGACCGCGAGGCTGGAGCGGAGGAAGGACGAAAGGTTCATGATCATCGTCTCGGCTTCGCTTTTCGACCCCTTGAGGACAAGCGTCGACAGCGAATTGAGCGTGTTGAACAGAAAGTGCGGATTGACCTGGTAGTGCAGCGCGCGAAGCTGTGCATTCTTGGCTTCCATCCGGAAATGATTGGCGCGCCGTTCGACCGCGCGCATCTCGTTGGCGTAGCCGAAGGCGACATAGAGCGCGGCCCACACCGCAAAGAAGAAATACCAGCGGATCGAGCTGTCGAGGATCAGCACCGTTTCCCATGCGCCGGGATATTTGGACTGCATTTCCTCGATGATCTTGGCGCCGTCGGACACGGGGAACCAGTAATAGAAGACGAGCAGATTGACCGTTGCATAGACGATCACCAGCGGCACCGCGGCGCCGAGCGCCGCTGCGAGCCGCGCACCGAAGCTTTGCGGCTGGGCGCGGCGGAGGAGCTGGTAGAGCACGAAGGTGCACAGGATGCCCGCGACCACGACGACGGCGCGGCGTCCGGCCGAGGGCCATTGCTCGGGCGCCCCGGTGAGCATCGCGAGCCCCGTGGTGATCAGGAAATAGATCAGCCACATGGCGATGATCGACCCGATCGCGACGCGCGGATTGACGCGGGCGTCGGAGGCGCGCCAGTCGGGCGCCGCCGCCAGCATTTTCGCGCGCTGGTCGCGCAGCGCGTCTTTGCGGTTTGTCACATTCATTGACGATGCCTTAGCGCCAAAAGACGGCCGATGGCTAGCGGGCGCCGGGCCGCCAGTCGAAGCTGCGCGCGCCTTGGTCGAAAGCCGGGCGCCGCTCAGCGGCCCGGTTGCGGGAGTGTGCGGCGCCAGTGTCCGCGCTTGTAGACCACCCATGCCATACCCAGCGATGCGAGCATCGAAAGCAGAAAGCTCCACCAAAGCGCGTCGGCACCAAGATGGGGATATGTGAGGTAATAGAGACCAAGGCGGATCGGAAAGGTCGACAGGAAGAGGATGATCAGCGGCGGAACGACCGAGCCGTTGGCGCGCAGGGTGCTGATAAGAACGATCGTCGTGCCGAAGGGCAGGAAGGCCCAGGTTGCGATCAGCTGGATATTGCGCGCGACTTCGATCGCAGGGCTTTCGCTGCCGAGGAAAAGCGCGAGCGCGGCGCGGTCGAAAGCGAGGAGGAGGACGATCAGCACGCCGGTCATGACGAGATTGATTGCGATGCCGCTGTTCGTCACCGACGTGACGCGGTCCCAGCGCCCGGCGCCGATATTCTGCGCCGCCATCGAACTGACCGCGGCGCCAACCGCGAGCGCGGGCATCTGGATATAGTTCCAGAGCTGTAAGGTCGCGCCATAGGCGGCGGCGGTCACGAGCCCCTCGCGGTTGACGAGCCCGACCATGACGAGCCCGGCGCCCGAGATGACGAGCATCTGCGCGCCCATCGGCAGGCCGCGGCCGATGATGAAGCGCAGCTCCGACCATTTGGGAAAGAGATAGGTCAGCTCGTGTCCGCGCAGGCGCAACACATGGTTCTTCGCATAGAACCAGCCGATCATACCCGCGAGGCTGATCGTCCCGGCGAGCGCAGTGGCGAGCGCGCTGCCTGCGATGCCAAGGCGCGGGAAGGGGCCGAGGCCGAGGATCAGGATAGGGTTGAACGCGATGTCGAGCACGACCGCGAGAATCATGAAGCGCAAGGGCGTCATCGCGTCGCCCGCACCGCGCGAGGCCATCATCAGCGTGACCGACAGCATCGAGGCGGGAACCGCGAGGAAGGTGACGCGGAGATAGTCGTGGGCGAGCGCGAAGGCCTCCGACGGCGTTTCCAGCCAGCGCAATATCTGGTCCGACGCGAACCAGCCGACCATCGCGATCACGACCGAAAAAATCAGCGCAAGCCCGATCACGCCGCCGGTGGCGCGGCGCGCGGCATCGATATCGCCGCGGCCCATCGACTGGCCGATCAGCACGGTGGCGGCCATGCCGAAGCCGAAGAAGGCGCCGAACATCAGGAACATGATGATGTTCGCATTGGCGGTCGCGGCGAGTGCGCTGTTGCCGAGGAATTGCCCGACCCAGATCGAGTTCACCGAACCCGACAGGGTCTGGAGGATGTTCGACGCGAGCGTCGGCAGCGCGAAGAGGATCAGCGTCTTGGTGATCGGGCCCTGCGTGAGGTCCATCCGCCCACCGCCGCGCGCGGTCTGGCGCGGCGGGACCGGGCTCGCGGCCGGATCGGCGGCCGCTGCGACAGGAGTGGGGGTGACAGGCGTTTCGTCGCTCAACTCGGATACGCCGTCATTCCGGGCCGCCTTCGAGGTCGCCCGTACACTGGAGCTCGGGATCGCCCTTCGCCATGCGTTCGAACGCGCGTGTTTGTTTGGTAACGCCCGGGAACAGGCGGTCAGGGACAACATGATAGGAGCGGATCAGCGTCAGCGCCCATCGATAGTGACGCGCGCCGGCGGCGCAGCTGTCGCTGCCGCCGTCGCCTTCGCCCCAGACGCTGCGCCAGCCCGCCGTGCCGTCGCGCGTCAGGATGATCTTGAAGCCGCCGATCGCGCCATTGTCGCCCTCGGCATAGGCGATCGCGCGATCGCCGTCGTGCCACACTCGGAGATGGCGAAAGGTCAAGCGGAAATCGGGGTGCGAGCGCAGCGTGTCGAGGATCGCGTTGCGCTCGGCGCTGCCGGTGGCGGGGGTGTGCGGGGTGGCTTCATTCGCTGGCAATGGCGCAGCGAAAAGCAGCGTCGTTGCCAGAAATGAAACCCGCCAGCCGCGCATCACCCCAGCCGCGCCAGTGCGGCGGTCAGGCGATCGGCCTCGGCTTCCTTCGCCGCATGGTCGGCGCGTGCCTTTTCGACCGCTTCGGGCTTGGCGCGCTCGACGAACGACGGGTTGTTCAGGCGTCCCGCGAGACCGTCGCGTTCCTTGACTGCTGCGGCGAGTGCCTTGGTCAGGCGGTCGCGTTCGGCGGCGATGTCGATCACGCCTTCGAGCGGAACGGTGATCGTCTCGCCCTCGACGACGAGCTGCGCCGAGGCACCCGCGGGCGCGGGGTCGAAGCTGATCGCTTCGAGGCGTGCAAGGCGGTCGAGCTGCGCCGACAGCTTGTCGGTACGAGCCTTGAGCGAGGCCGGGAAATGCGCGGTCAGGCGCGCGCCCGGCGGCAGGCCGAGCTCGGCCTTGGCGGTGCGCAGCTCGCTGACGAGCCTGATCAGCCAGTCGATGTCGGCGCTGGCATCGGCATCGCGCGCGGCGGCCGGCGCCGGCCACTTGGCAGTAATCAGCGGATAGTCGGCGCGGTCGCCAAGCCCGGTCCACAGCTCTTCGGTGATGAAGGGCATGAAGGGGTGGAGCATGACGAGGATCTGGTCGAGCACCCAGCCGGCGACGGCCTTCGTCTCGTCGTCGATCGCGCCCTTGATCAGTTCGAGATACCAGTCGCAGAAGCGGTCCCAGGCAAAGCTGTAGATCGCGTTCGCGGCTTCGTCGAAGCGGTACGCGGCGAAGGCCGTCTCCATCGCGGTGACGGTCGCGGCAACCTCGCCGATGATCCAGCGGTTGACGGGCAGGCTCGCTGCGGGTGCTTCGAAGCTGGTCGACGCCGAAATGCCATTCGCTTCGCAGAAACGCGCGGCGTTCCAGAGCTTGGTCGCGAAGTTGCGATAGCCCGCAAGGCGCGCGTCATCCATCTTGATGTCGCGGCCCTGGCTTTCCATCGCCGACATGAAGAAGCGCAGCGCGTCGGCGCCATATTGGTCGATCAGCCCGAGCGGGTCGACGACATTGCCCTTCGACTTCGACATCTTCGCGCCATCGGGTGCGCGGACGAGGCCGTGGAGATAAAGCGTCTTCCACGGCACGTCGCCCATGAACTCCATGCCCTGCATCGCCATGCGCGCATCCCAGAAGAAGAGGATGTCGAAGCCCGAGATGAGCACGTCGTTGGGATAGTGGCGGCGGAGCAGCTCGGTGTTCTCCGGCCAGCCGAGCGTCGCGAAGGGCCAGAGCGCAGAGGAGAACCAGGTGTCGAGGACGTCCTCATCGCGGGTCAAAGCGACGCTTGCACCAGCCTGTTCCTGCGCTTCCTCTTCGGTCTCGGCGACGAAGATGCTGCCGTCCTCGGCATACCACGCCGGGATCCGGTGGCCCCACCAAAGCTGGCGCGAGACGCACCAGGGCTGGATATTCTCCATCCAGTTGAAGAAGGTCTTTTCCCACGTCTTGGGGACGATGTTGATGCGGCCGTCGCGCACCGCCGCCATCGGCGGCTGCGCCAGCGTTTCGGCGTCGACATACCATTGATCGGTCAGCCATGGCTCGATCACCACGCCGCCGCGGTCGCCGAACGGGGTCTGGATCGTGCGCGGCTCGGCGTCATGCTCGACGATGTCGCCGTCCTTTGACGTCATGACGTGCGGGATCAGTAAGCCCGCTTCCTTCATCCGCGTCACGACCAGTTCGCGCGCGCCGTCGATCCCGTCGCGCTTGAAGCGGTGGAGGCCGAGATATTCTTGCGGGATCAGTCCGTCGGCGGTCTGGATGACGTTCGCATCGCCGTCGAGCATGTTGAGCATCTCGCCGGGCTTGAACCCCGCGCGCTTGCCGACGTCGAAATCGTTGAAGTCATGTCCCGGCGTGATCTTCACCGCGCCCGACCCCAGTTCGGGGTCGGCATGTTCGTCGGCGACAACCTTGAAGCGGCGGCCGGTGATCGGCTGGAGGATATCCTTGCCGATCACGCTCTTGTAACGTGCATCGTCGGGGTGCACCGCGACCGCCATGTCGGCGAGCATCGTTTCGGGGCGCGTCGTCGCGACCTCGATATAATCGCGGCCGTCGTCGAGCGTGACGCCGTCGGCGAGCGGATATTTGAAGTGCCAGAAGCCGCCCTGCACCTCGTGCGTCTCGACCTCGAGGTCCGAAATCGCGGTCTTGAGCTTCGGGTCCCAGTTCACCAGCCTTTTGTCGCGGTAGATCAGACCCTTTTTGTGCAGGTCGACGAACACCTTGACCACGGCCTCGGTGAAATGCGGGTCCATCGTGAACTGCTCGCGCGACCAGTCCATCGAGCAGCCGAGGCGGCGGAGCTGGCCGGTGATCTGGCCACCGCTTTCGGCCTTCCACTGCCAGACCTTGTCGATGAAATCTTCGCGGCTGTAATTGGTGCGCTTGTCCTGCCGCGCTTCGAGCTGGCGCTCGACCACCATCTGGGTCGCGATCCCGGCATGGTCCATGCCGACGACCCATAGCGCATCCTTGCCGCGCAGGCGCTCGTAACGCACGAGCACGTCCTGCAACGTGTTGTCGAGCGCGTGACCGATGTGCAGCGCGCCGGTGACGTTCGGCGGCGGGTTGACGATCGTGAAGGGTGTCGCATCGGGACGCGCCGGGCGAAACAGCCCGCGGCTTTCCCATTCATGGGCCCATTTCGCCTCGATAGCGGCGGGATCGAATGTTTTTTCCATCGGCATAGCCGGGCGCCTTTGCCAGCCGGGGGGCGAGGCGGCAAGGGGGCGCGGTTGCCCACGCCCCCTGTCGTCATTATTTTTTGAGGTGGCTGCCCAGCCAGTTGAACACCGTCTGGTGCCACTGGACGCTGTTCGCACCCTTCAGCACCCAGTGGTTTTCGTCAGGAAACACGAGCAGCTCCGACGGAATGTTGCGGCGCTGGAGCGCGGTGAAGGCGGCGAGACCCTGGCTGTAAGGGATGCGGAAATCCTTCTCGCTGGTGATCACCAGCATCGGGGTCTTCCACTTGGTCACATGATTCACCGGGTTCCACTTTTCGGGGTCGGTACGTTCCCACCAGGGGCCGCCATGATCCCATTCGTCGAACCACAATTCCTCGGTCTCGAACGCCATCGCGCGCAGGTCGAAGACGCCGTCGTGCTGGACGAGGCATTTGAAACCGTCGGTCCATTGGCCCGCGATCCAGTTCATCATATAGCCGCCGTACGAGGCGCCGAGCGCACAGGCGTTATTCAGGTCGAGCTGCGCATCCTGCTTGCCCGCTGCGGCGAGGCCAAGCTTCAGATCCTCGAGCGGCTTGCCGCCCCAATCCTTGTTGATGCTGTCGGTGAAGGCCTGACCGTAGCCGGTCGAGCCGTGGAAATCGACGGTGACGACGCCATAGCCCTGCTGCGCGAAGACGCGCGGGTTCCAGCGCGTCGACCAGCTGTTGCCGAAACTGCCCTGCGGACCGCCATGGACGATGAAGGCGACCGGCAGCTTCTGCACCGGACTGACGGGCTTGACGATCATGCCCCACACCTTGTCGCCGTTCGCGCCCGCGAACTGGATGCGATCGAGTTCGACCGGATCGAACTCGGCGAGGCGTGCGGCGTTGACCGCGGTGATCTGCTTCACCTTGCCCTTCGCATCGCGGACGAACAGATCGGTCGGCGCGAGTGCGCTGTTGCGCGAATAGAGCAAAGCGCCGCCGGGCAGCGGGGTGACGTCGCCGATATTGCCGTCGAAGGCTTCGGTCGTCGCTTTCAGCTTCTCGACCTTCCCCGTCGCGGCGTCGACACGGAACACCGGATGCTCGAGCGTGTCCTGCGCGGTCACATAGAGCGACTTGCCGTCGGGCGCCCAGGCGATCGATGCGACCGAGCGGTCCCACGCGTCGGTCAGCTTCTTCGTCTCGCCATTCTCGAGGTTGCGGAGCATCAGCACCTGCCGGTCGGCCTCATAGCCGGGGCGTGCCATCGCGGCATAGGCAAGCCATTTGCCGTCGGGTGAGGGGGTGGGCAGGGTGTCGGTCGCCTGATTGTCCTGCGTCAGGTTCGTCGGCATCATCCGGCTGTCGACCAGCCAGCTATAGATATCGAGATTGGTCGACATCGGTTCGTTCCGGTCGGCCTTGCGCAGCGTGAAGAAGACGGTGCGGCTGTCGGCGCCCCACGCGAGTTCCTCGCCGCCGCCGAAGGGCTTCGACGGGCTGTCGCCGGTCAGGCCCGCATCGACGGCGCGCGCGGTGGTCGCCTTGCCGCCTGCGAGATTGAAGACAAAGGGGCGGCTGTAAGTGCCGGGGGTTTCCCACTCGTCCCAGTGGCGGACGAAGCCCGCGCCATCCTTGTAAAGGCGGCCGCTGCCGGGGCCGGTGAGCGCGCCCTTGTCCTTGGCGTCGCAACCGAAGTCGGTGCATTCGCGTGCGATGTCGCCCCATGCGAGCAGCTTCGCCGCGTCTGGCGAAATCCTGAAGCCCGATACATCGGCCTTGGTGTCGGTCACCTGCGTTGCCGCGCCGCCGGTCTTGGGATCGACGCGCCAGACCTGGCTTTTGCCCGAGGCGTTCGAAAGGAAATAGAGGATGCCGTCCTTGTCGAAGGCGGGGGCGGTTTCATTCTTTCCCGTGGTGTCGGCGATGGCGACGGGCTTTGCGTCCTTTGAATTGCGGTCGACGAGCCACAGGCCGGTCGAGCGCTTGTACGTTTCGCCCTCGGTTTCGGTCATCTGGAACACGACCCAGCGCCCGTCGGGCGATGCGGTCGGCGCCGCGACGCGCTTCAAGGTCGCAAGGTCGACCTCGGTCATCGGCCGGGCGAAGGCGGGGGTGGAGAGGGCGGTGGCGAGCGCGATCGCGCTGCAAAGGATGTGGTTTCGCATGAAAGCGGTTTAGCGATGCCGCGCGCCGGTTCAAGGACGAACCTTTTCCGGTTCACGATCCTGCCCCGTCGGTCGGCCCCGCGATATTCTGGCTTGCGGACGCGCAAATAAACCTCTCTGGCCCGCCGGCTCCAAAGGTCGCATCGGGCCGGTCGTGCAGCGAAAAGGTAATTGATGTTCCGCGCCCTGTTGAACAGCACCCGCTTGTTCGTTCCCCTGCTCGCGGGGGCGAGTCTGCGCGACCGCGTGATCGCGAGTGTCGGGGCGGTGCTGGGGATCGGTTTTGTCGGCCTGTCCTGCGTCGCGCTGTTCCCCTCGTCGATCCCGTGGATCGTCGCGCCGATGGGCGCGTCAGCGGTGCTGTTGTTCGCGGTTCCCGCCAGCCCGCTCGCCCAGCCATGGTCAATTGCGGGGGGCAATTTCGTTTCGGCGTTCGTCGGCACCGTGGTCGCGCAGCTTGTTCCCGATCCTGCAATTGCCGCAGCCGTGGCCGTTTCGCTGGCGATCCTGACGATGTCGCTGCTGCGCTGCCTGCATCCGCCCGGCGGCGCCGCGGCGCTCAGCGCAGTCCTCGGTGGCTATGCGCTTTTGTCCGCGCATGTCGTCGAGTTCCTGTTCGTCGTGCTCGTCAACTCGCTGCTGCTGGTTTCGATCGGCTGGCTGTTCCATCGCTTTTCGGGGCACAGCTATCCCCACCGCGCACAGCCCGTCGAAGGCAAGGCGCTTCCGCCCGCGCCGGCGTCGGGATTGTCGATGGACGATATCGACAAGGCGCTCGATGACCTTGGCGAAACCTTCGATATCAGCCGAGAGGATCTGGCGCTGTTGCTCGAGCGCGCCGAGGTGCACGCCGCGGCGCGGAGCGGCAAGCTTTAAGGCGCGCTATCGCACCAGCACGCCGCCCTTCATCACATGGTCGATTTTTTCGAGGACGGCGATGTCGGCGAGCGGATCGGCCTTCACCGCGACGAAATCGGCATAGCGGCCGGGCACGATCGCGCCGACGTCGGTACGGCCCATTTCCTCGGCGGCGCGGCCGGTGGCCGACCGGATCGCCTGCATCGGAGTCATCCCGTATTTGACCATGTTGCAGAACTGGCGCGCGTTGAGCCCGTGCGGATAGACGCCGGCGTCGGTTGCATAGCCGATGTTGACGCCCAGCTCGACCGCGCGGCGGAACGCGGCGCGCTGCGCGTCGGTCGTCTCGCGATTCTTGCGCAGATATTCTTCGGGCCAGCCCTCTTTCGTGCCGACCTCGTCGATATAGCTGCCGTTATAGATGTCCATCGCGAGCCAGGTGCCATGCTTTTTCGCGAGCTGGAGAGTCGCCTCGTCGGCGAGGCTGGCGTGTTCTATGCTGTCGACCCCCGCGTTGATCGCGTTCTGAATCCCGATCGCACCATGGGCATGCGCTGTGACCTTCTTGCCGCGGGCATGGGCGACTTTTACGATCGCGCGCAGCTGTTCGGGCGTGAGTTCGGGCGCGCCGGGTTCGGTGCCGATCGCAAGCACCGCGCCGGTCGCGATCGTCTTGATGAAGTCGGCGCCATGGTCGAGCAGGTAGGTTGTCTTTGCCGCCGCCTCTTCGGGCGTCGCCGCGACACCGAGCCGCATGTCGGCGGGCAGTTCCTCGTTCGGGACGACGCCGTTGAGTTCGCCGCCGCCCTTCGGGATCGTCAGGTAAGCGCCGGCGACCCACATGCGCGGGCCCGGCACGTCGCCGCGCTCGATCGCATTGCGCAGCGTGACGTCGGTCAGCCCGCGATAGGTGCCGACGTCGCGCACGCTGGTGAAGCCCGCTTCGAGCGTGACACGCGCGTTGCGCGCGCCGACGAGCGCGGTTTCGGCGGGCGACGCCTTCATCGGTGCCGCGAGGTCGGCGCTCTGGCCGAGGTCGGCGAGATGCGTGTGGAGATCGATCAGACCGGGAAGGACGGTGTAGGCGGACCAGTCGATCCGTGTAGCGCCTTCGGGTGTCTTGCCACATGGCGCGACGATCTTGATGCGCTCGGCCTCGATGGTGATGCATTGGCCGGTGCGGACCTCGTTCGACACCCCGTCGATCAGTCGCCCGGTCTGGATATAGAGGGTTTCGGCCGATGCGGGCGCCGCGGCGAGGACCGCCGCAAGCGCCGCCGTCAGATATTCGAACCGAACGCGTCGCACTGGCGCGGATCCCCCGATTGCAGGCCGCGGCGCAGCCAGCTCATGCGTTGCTCGCTCGTGCCGTGAGTAAAGCTTTCGGGCACCGGCCGCTGGCCCGCCGAACGCATCAAGGTATCGTCGCCGATTGCGTTGGCGGCGCGCATCGCCTCTTCCATATCGCCCGCTTCCATGACCGGCTGGCCGCTGGGCGTGCGGGCGCGTGCGGCCCATACCCCGGCATAGCAGTCGGCCTGCAATTCCATGCGAACTTGCAACGCATTGCCCTCAGCCTGCGACGCACGTCCTTGGGCACGGCGAACCTGATCCGAAATGCCACTGATTGTCTGGATATGATGGCCGACCTCGTGCGCGATGACATAGGCTTGCGCTGCATCGCCCGCAGCGCCGAATTTCTGATCGAGCTCGCCGAAGAAATCGGTATCGAGATAGATGCCCTGGTCGGCTGGGCAATAGAAGGGACCCATCGCCGATTGAGCGGGGCCGCACCTCGATTCATTCCGGCCCTTGAAAAAGTTGAGTACCGGTTTCCGATAACCGCTGATCAGACCGCCCCAGACATCTTCGGTCGAGCGCAGGACGCGGCATGCGAACATTTCCGACTGATTGTCGCACGCAACCTTGTCGCCACCGTCGCTCACTTGCGTGGGTGAACTCCCGGTAAGGTCACCTAGTTGGAAGCTGCCCGAACTGAAGACAAAGAAAGCGAGGCCAATGATCAAAGCTGTTCCGAGGCAACCGAGACGCCTGCCGAGCAGAAGCGGTAGCAGGCCAAGGAGCAGTCCGCCGCCGCCGCCACCGCCTCTCGCCGAGCTTGAACCGAGGTCGCGAACATTTTCGCTAGGGTCAAATTCATCTAGGCGCACAAGGAAAACCGATCAATGTTGACGATGGCCGGAGCCTAAATTGTGTTGTCCGTTCCTCCAAGAAGAAACTGTGGCCAGACGATTGGCGTTTACCGAAAATCAGTGTGCCAGATATGCAGCGCACTGCCCGCCGTTTTGGCTGGGGGGAGTTGCGCCTCTATCGCGGCGGCGCAACTCCCGGTTCAGTTCAATAATATTTCATCAAGGCGGTCATGTAATTTACTTGCCCCATTGCCCAGAAAGCGGGGCTAGATGAATTCCCTCGGCCGAGGTCGCGAATGTCGTCGCCCCCTTTATATTCGTCGAGTCTGATACCGCCCGATACCAGTTCAACCTCTTCGTCGGTCAGAAGTTGGAAGCTGTTCATAAAACACCCTTCATTTCTATGGATTGGGAAATAGAGATTACGACGCGCGCGCAGCGGGTCAATCCAAATTTCCTCGATAGATGAAATGGTTCCAAGCGGGGCGGCTCTCGGCACCTGCTCTTGTATTCGCGTCTGTTGCGGTGCACAAATCCGCGGCAGCTCCAACCAAGGATTGCCGAGTCCATGCCCCGCCGCGCCGCCCGTGCCGCATTGCCTTTGCCCGACCTTGTCGTGCTCGTCCTGCAAGGCGGCGGCGCGCTGGGGGCTTTTCAGGCGGGGGTGTATGAGGCGCTGATCGAGCTGGGCATCGAACTCGACTGGGTGGCGGGGATTTCGATCGGCGCGGTCAACGCCGCGATCATCGCCGGGAACGAGCGCGATCAGGCCGTGGGCAAGATGCGCGAATTCTGGGAGGGCGTGTCTTCGGCGCTACCGTCGCTGCCGACCGCCGACAACGACTGGGCGCGCGAGTGGACGCATATGGCGGCGGCGGGGCAGGTGATGGCCTTTGGCGTGCCGGGCTTTTTCACCCCGCGCTTTCCGCCGCCGGCCTTCGCCGCACGGCAGACGCCCGAGGCTGTGAGCTTCTACGACACCACGCCGCTGATCCAGACGCTCGACCGGCTGGTCGACTGGGACCGGGTGAACAACGGCAAGGTGCGCCTGTCGGTGGGTGCGGTCGCGGTCGAGACGGGCAATTTTCGCTATTTCGATACGAAACTCGAAACGCTCGACGCGCGCCATATCCTCGCTTCGGGCGCGCTGCCGCCCGGTCTGCCGCCGGTCGAGATCGACGGCACATGGTATTGGGACGGCGGACTCGTGTCGAATACCCCGCTCGAACATGTCGTCGACGCGGCGAACGAGGATATGCTGGTGTTTCAGGTTGACCTCTTCCCTGCGCGCGGCGAGCGGCCGCACGACCTCGAGGAAGCCTGGTCGCGCGAAAAGGATATCCGCTTTTCGAGCCGCACGCGCCGCATTTCGGACGGGCTGGTGCGGCGGCGCAAGGAGCATCGGCTGATCGACCGGATGCTGCAGAAGCTGCCGCCCGAATTCGCCGATCTGTCCGAGGTGAAAGCGGTCCGCAAGATGGTCGACTGCAAGGCGCTCAACGTCGTCCAGCTGATCCACGAACCGCCCAAATGGCAGACCGGCGCGCGCGATTTCGAATTCTCGCGCTCGACGATGGAGGTCAACTGGGCGCTCGGCCGCGATGCGGTCGAGGCCGCAATGAAGGACGGTCATCTGCTGGCCGACAGCATCGTCGAAGGGCGGTCGGACAGTTTCGCGGTGCGATCCAATACATTGCGACCAAAGACCGAACCCGACGTTTCCTGAATCTCCCCCACCGAAAGGATTATCTCATGCGCCTCACAGGAAAGACCGCCCTCGTTACCGGATCGACGTCGGGTATCGGGCTGGGCATAGCGAAGATACTCGCTGCCGAAGGTGCGAACATCATCATCAACGGCTTCGGCGAAGCCGACGCGATCGAGACCGAGCGCAAGGGGCTGGAGGCAACCAGCGGCGGCAAGGCCGCTTATGACGGCGCCGATCTGACGAAGCCCGAGCAGATCGAGGCCATGTTCCAGCGCGCCGATGCGGATTTCGGCGGCGTCGACATCCTCGTCAACAACGCCGGGATGCAGTTCGTGTCGCCGGTTGAGGATTTCCCGCCCGAGAAATGGGACATGATCATCGCGCTCAATCTGACCGCGGCCTTCCACACGATCCGCCACGCCGTGCCGGGGATGCGCAAGAAGAAATGGGGGCGCATCATCGCCACCGCGTCTGCGCACTCGCTCGTCGCCTCGCCGTTCAAATCGGCCTATGTGACCGCCAAGCACGGGCTTGCCGGACTGACCAAGACCGTCGCGCTCGAAGTCGCCGATGCCGGGATCACCGTAAATTGCATCAGCCCCGGCTATGTCTGGACCCCGCTGGTTGAAAACCAGATTCCCGACACGATGAAGGCGCGGAACATGACGCGCGAACAGGTGATCAACGACGTCCTGCTCGCCGGTCAGCCGACAAAGCAATTCGTGACGGTCGAGCAGGTCGCGGCGATCGCGTCCTTCCTGACGCGCGACGAGGCGGCGAATATCACCGGCGCCAATCTCAGCGTCGACGGCGGCTGGACCGCGGCATAGCGCTGCGGCCTTGAGCAATCTCCTTTGCTCTCCTAAGGTTAATGCAACCGGACCGGGGAGTGACGGAGAATGAGGGGTCGTACGAGTTTGATTTTAGCCCTGGCGCTGGGCCTGATGGTTGGCGCCTGTCGAACGGTGCCGCCCGTGCCGCCGTCGTCGGCCGATGCGCCGGCAGAGACGGGGACATGGCGCGCCACCGCGACAGTGCAGGACCAGGCGCGGATTCGCGGATGGTACAGTAGCTGGCAGACCGCGCTGGCCGATGCCCGGGCCAAGGGGTTTGGCACCGATATCGATCGTGAAGGCGTGTTGCTGCAACCGACCGCGGCCTTGCCGAACCCGCATCTGCCGGCGGGTGAATATCGGTGCCGGACGATCAAGATCGGCGCGCAGGGGCGGGCCGGGCTTTCCTACGTCGCCTATGGCTGGTTCCGCTGCCGCGTCTCGGCCGAACAGGGCCTGTCGAGTCTGACCAAGATCACGGGGTCGCAGCGGCCCGTCGGGCTGATCTTTCCCGACAATCTGAAACGGCAGGTCTTCCTCGGTACGCTCGAACTCGGCGACGAGAAGATGGCGGTCAATTACGGCAGTGACCGGATGCGCGACATGGCAGGGCTGGTCGAACGGATCGGCGACAATCGCTGGCGGCTGGTGCTGCCCGCGCCGGCGTATGAATCCTTGCTCGACGTGATCGAACTGGTCCCGGCGAGCTGACAGACAGATAAACAGATAAACAGGGGAAATTGCATGCGGATCTTGTGGACAGGCGCGACGGCGCTGGCTCTCGCGGCGCCGGCGGCGGCGCAGACCTTGGGCAGCGAGGTGCAGAAGCAGATGCCGTCGCTGATGGCGATCTATAAGGATTTCCATGCCAATCCCGAACTCAGTTTCATGGAAGTGCGTTCGGCGGGCATCCTCGCGGCCGAGGCGCGCAAGCTGGGGTTCGAGGTGACCGAAAAGGTCGGCGGCACGGGCGTCGTCGCGGTGATGAAGAACGGGCCGGGGCCCGTCGTGCTCGTTCGCGCCGACATGGATGGCCTGCCGGTCACCGAACAGACCGGCCTGCCGGGCGCGTCGAAAGTGCGCGTCACCACGAAGGAAGGCGTCGAGACGGGGGTGATGCACGCGTGCGGCCACGACACGCATATGACCGCATGGATCGGCATTGCGCGGCTGATGGCGGCGAACAGGGCGAAATGGTCGGGCACGCTGGTGATGATCGGCCAGCCCGCCGAGGAACGCGGTGCGGGCGCGCGGATGATGCTCGCCGACGGGCTCTATACGCGTTTTCCCAAGCCGGAATATGCGCTGGCTTTCCACGACGCGGCACAGTTTCCCGCGGGCAAGATCGGCTACACGCCGGGCTACGCGCTCGCCAATGTGGACAGCGTTGACATTAGTGTGAAGGGGGTCGGCGGGCATGGTGCCTATCCGCAGACGACCAAGGATCCGATCGTGCTCGCGAGCCGCATCGTCGGTGCGCTCCAGACGTTGGTTTCGCGCGAGATCAGCCCGCTCGACAGCGCGGTGGTGACCGTCGGCAGTTTCCATGCCGGCGCGAAGCACAATATCATCTCGGACGAAGCCAAGCTTCAGCTTACGGTGCGCAGCTATTCGGACGAGGTGCGCGACCATTTGCTCGACGGGATCGCGCGTATCGCGAAGGGCGAGGCGATCGCCGCGGGGATGCCCGACGACAAGATGCCCGTCGTGACGGTGCAGAAGGACGAATATACCCCCGCGACCTTCAACACCCCGGAATTCACCGAGGAAATGGCGGCCTATCTGAAGACGAGCTTCGGAAACGATCGCGTCGTCCAGATGCCGCCGGTGATGGGGGGCGAGGATTTCAGCCGCTTTGGCCGCGAGGACAAGAGCATCAAGAGCCTGATCGTCTGGGTTGGCGGCGTGCCGCAGGCCGAATATGACGCGGCGAAGAAGGAAGGGCGCACCTTACCCAGCCTCCATTCGCCCTTCTGGGCGCCCGACGCGCCCGCCGTCATCTCGACCGCGACCGAGGCGCTGACGGCGATGACGATGAAGCTGATGGCAAAAAAATAGCCGGAGACGCGGAATCCGGATGGTGTCACCGCCCCGCAGGCGGGCACCGCTGCCATTTCCCAAATAAATTGGGATGGACCTGTTCGTGTGCCTGTGGTGAGCAACAGACATGTCTGCCAATGAACCCGCTCGCGGCTTGACCGCATGTCTCACCGACCGGGAAATGGAAGTTCTTCGCCTGTTGGTCGCCGGGCATACCGTCAAGACCATCGCCGCGCGTCTGGGCCGTTCGGAAACCTCGATCAACGAGCGTTTGCGCGCTGCCCGCCGCAAGACGGGGGTCGGCAGCAGCCGCGAACTGGCGCGCCTTATGGACCTCCAAAAAACTTGTGACGAAAATATCGATCTTCCGGGACAGCGCGCCAGCGTGAACGACTGGGCGCACACCGCAACCGTCGGGGTTCGCGGTTCGAAAGGAATGATCGCCATGTTCATCGCAATACCCCTGGCCGCCGCTGGATTGATGGTCGCAGCCGCGCCCTCCGCCGATCAGGCCGGAACATCGAACGCCGCGTACGGCGCGGCATCCACGCAGCTGCCGCTGGTCGGAAGCTGGTCGCTCGACGCATCGCTCATGCCAGAGAAGGAGCGGCCTCAACGGGTGACGATGACGTTCCGTGCATCGCAAGACGGAAAATGGACAACGCGTGTCGAAATCGTCGCGCCGGACGGCTCCCGGAAGCATTCGGAATCGACGGCCGCACTCGATGGCGTCCCCGTGCCGATCACCGGCAATCTGGATTTCATCGACAGCGTTGCCCTGCGCCAGCCGGCACCGGACACCTTGGTCATGACGCTGGGAAAAGCTGGCACCCGGGTATCGACGCGAGTCTATACCGTCGCCAGGGATCTGAAATCCATGACCGAAACGATTGTCTGGTCCAGCGACAATCGTCAAAAACTGGAAACGACGCATTTTAACCGTATCGATTGATCGCGGGTCCGTTTCCATCGCCAGCGTCGCGTGGCGCTAACATACCAATCAGCGCCAACACCCGCGCGTTCTGCAAAATTGCAGACTTCGCACGCGCGCCGAGAATGCCCCCTCCCACTTCGGCCCCTCGGGCTTGTCCCCGGGGGGCCGCCTTGTCCTTTTCGCGATGCGGAAACGAGTCGTGCGGCCGAGGATCTAATTTTGTGGGGCCAGCGTTGCCAGCCAGCTCAAGATCTCCGCCTGCAATCTTATCCGCGCATCCGACCAGCTATGGTCGGTCGCGACATGCGTCGTCTTCACCCCGGTGCCACCGGCCTTCGCGATCGCGGCCGATAACGCGTTGCTCATGGGTGCCAGCCCGTCGTCCGACGTCAGGACGAAGAGATTGGTTCCCGTGAGTTGTGGCGCGGCTTTCACGAAATCGAAGCTATCGGTGTTGGCGAGGATTTCATCGGCCATGAGCTCCGGCGTCGTCCCGGCGAGCGCCTCCATGCCGTTGCTGCGTAGCACCTTCACCGCCTGGTCGCGCGGCAGCTTGCCCAGCCACCCCATATTGCCTGCCGAAATCATCGCGGCGCCGAGCAACGCCTTGTCGTGCGCGGCGGTGAGCGCGGTGACCCAACCGCCCATGCTGTGTCCCATGATGACAAGGCGTTTCGGGTCGATGCGCAGCTTCGCGGCGTTGGCGGGATCGCGCGCAAAAGCGAGGACGGCATCGGCGTCCTCCAGATTCTGTGCGAAGCGATAGTCGCCGGGGCTGCCCCACGATCCGCGGTAGTTGAAGGTGATCACCGTCCAGCCCGCGCGGCGCATCGCCTGCGCGAGATCGAGGTTCTTCTCGAGCCCCGGGAGGCCGTGGCAAAGGATGACTGTCGGGTGCGGGCCGGCGCCCTGCGCGACATAGACGACACCATTGATCCGGATCCCGCCGCTCGGGATATGGACGACCTCCATCGCTGCGGGATGCGTCTTGTCGGCGGGAGGATCGGTGTAGATCGCAGAGGGGATTCCAGGCGCCTGCGCGAAAGCGGGGAGGGGCAGGGCGAGTAGCGCGGCGGCGATCCATATCTTCATCGTCATTCCTCTTTGAAAGCGGCGAAGCTGCCGCCGCGTCCGGTGCCTTCGGTAAAGCGCTTCGCGCCCGCCGCGGCGCCTTCGCGTAACGGAGCGACCCCGGCGTGCGCCTCATGGGCGAGCGCGCCTTCGATGTCGAAATCCCATTGGCGGTAAGCGCTCAGCCGGTCGCTGTTCATGCAGAGTTGCGGAAAGGCGGCGACCTGCTTCGCGAGTTCGATCGCGGCGGCCAGCGCTTCGCCATCGGCGACGACCCGGTCGGCGAGGCCGATGCGCTGCGCCTCGTCGGCGGCAACCGCGCGGCCGGTCAGAATCATATCGAGCGCACGGCCTTGCCCGACGATGCGCGGCAGACGCACGGTGCCGCCGTCGATCAGCGGCACACCCCAGCGGCGGCAATAGACCCCGAACACCGCGCTCGCCGCAGCAACGCGCAGGTCGCACCAGAGCGCGAGTTCGAGTCCACCGGCGACGGCATGGCCCTCGACCGCGGCGATCACCGGCTTTTCGAGCAGCATTCGCGTCGGCCCCATCGGTCCCGGGCCGTCGGGGTCGTAACGCGAACCGCCCACGGCGTTGAGGTCGAAACCCGCACAGAAATGGCCCTCGCTGCCCGTCAGGATCGCGACGCGCGCGTCGGTATCGGCGGCAAAAGCGGTGAAGGCGCCGCGCAGGGCGAGGGCGGTTTCGGGATCGACCGCATTGCGGCGCGCGGGGCGGTCGATGGTGACGATGGTCACCGGGCCATCATGGTCGACAATCACGGACATGCAGGGCTCCAGCGCGCCGGATGCGCGTCATACGGGCTAGCATGATGCGGCGGGGACTTGAAAGAGCGATGCCTGTCGCCTAGATGGGATTCATGCGGGCCGGGCCCCTCTGGCGTCGGCGGGATATTTCCCGCCACGTGATGTCGGACCGCATCGGGTGACTCCGATGCTCTGGCCCATCTCCCCTCTACCCCCGGGACCGGCATCGGCGTCACCTGCTTGATTTATCAATCAGGAGGCCTTTTATGACGCTCAATCCCAATCTTTACCGCCTGACCGTGCTGCATCGCCAGCTCGACGAGGCCGAACGCCGCGAAGTGCGGCGGCGCGGCGCCGATCCGTTTCGCCTGTTGCGCCTGAAAACGCTGAAGCTGGCGGTCAAAAAGCGGCTCGCCGCGCTGACGACGCGGCCTGCGCTGCGCCCGGCGTTCGCGCACTAAATCCCATATAATCGACGATCGGGAGCGCTGCCTTTGCGAAGGCGGCGCGCTCGGCATATCCAGGGAATATCATCATGGAATTTCTGTTCGCCGACTGGCTGGGAACACCGGCCTGGTTCTGGCTCGCCTTCCTTGCGCTCGTCATCGCGCTCACCGCGTTCGACCTTGGCGTGCTCAACAAGGAAAACAAGGAGATGGGGATCGGCGAGAGCCTGAAGCTCTCCTTGCTCTACATCGGTATCGCCACCGCCTTCGGCGCGTGGGTCTGGGCCGCGAAAGGCGGCGAGGCCGGTCTCCAATATTATACCGGCTTCTTCATCGAGAAGGCGCTGTCGATCGACAATATCTTCGTCATCTCGCTGATCTTCACGACCTTCGCGATCCCGCCGCGCTACCAGTATCGCGCTTTGCTGTGGGGTATCGTCGCGGTGATCGTGCTGCGCGGCATCATGATCGCGGGCGGCGCGGCGCTGGTCACCGAATATGGCTGGCTGCTCTATATCTTCGCGGCTTTCCTCGTGTTCACGGGCGTGAAGATGCTGTTCACCAGCGAACAGCCGATGGATGTCGCGGGCAATCCGGTCGTCAAATGGCTGTCGCGCCGGATGCCGATCACGAACGAGCTGCACGGCGAGAAATTCTTCGTGCGCGTGCCCGATACGAAAACCGGCAAGGTCGTGCTCGCGGCGACGCCGCTGTTCCTCGCGCTCGTCGTCATCAATCTGGCCGACCTCGTGTTCGCGGTCGACAGCGTGCCGGCGATCTTCGCGATCACGACCGACACCTTCATCGTCTACACGTCGAACATCATGGCGATCCTTGGTCTGCGCGCGCTCTATTTCGCGCTGTCGGCGATGGTGCACCGTTTCCATTACCTCAAATATGCGCTCGCGCTGGTACTGGTGTTCATCGGATCGAAGATCTTCGTGGCCGATTTCGTGCTGGGCGGCGCGAAGTTCCCGCCGCTGGTCAGCCTTGGCGTCACGGTGGCGCTGATCGCGGGCGGCGTCATCTGGTCGCTCGTCAAGACGCGCGAGGAGGAAGCGGCGAAGTCCTGACGAAAATGTCCGCCGGAGGCCTTGCGGCTTCCGACGGACAGGCTTTCCTCCCCAGGAAAGCTCGTGAGGCGCGGGGCGGGTCGCTGACCCCGCGCCAAGAGGGGTGACGCGGGGGCTGCAACATTTCCCCCGCGTCTAACTCGTGTCAGGGGGCGAACTGGTTCCCCCTGCAGCCGTCAGGCCGCAAACTGGTTCATCGTATTGTCTTTGCCCGCGGCCTTGAGCGCCGCTTCGCCGGCGAAATATTCCTTATGGTCGTCGCCGATGTCGCTTCCCGACATATTCTGGTGCTTCACGCAGGCGATGCCCTGACGGATTTCCTTGCGCTGGACGCCCTTGACGTAGCCGAGCATCGCTTCGTCGCCGAAATATTCCTTCGCGAGATTGTCGGTCGACAACGACGCGGTGTGATAGGTCGGCAGCGTGATGAGGTGGTGGAAGATGCCCGCCCGCTTCGCCGCATCGCGCTGGAAGGTGCGAATGCGGTCGTCGGCCTCGGTCCCCAGTTCGGTGTCGTCATAATCGACGCTCATCAGCTTGGCGCGGTCATAGGCGCTGACATCCTTGCCGTCCTTTTCCCAGGCGTCGAACACCTGCTGGCGGAAGTTCAGCGTCCAGTTGAAGCTCGGCGAGTTATTGTAGGCGAGCTTCGCATTGGGAACGACTTCGCGGATGCGGTCGACCATGCCGGCAATCTGTTCGATGTGCGGCTTTTCGGTTTCGATCCACAAGAGGTCGGCGCCATTCTGCAGGCTTGCAATGCAATCCATCACGCAGCGGTCCTCGCCCGTGCCGGCACGGAACTGATAGAGGTTCGAGGGCAGACGCTTCGGGCGCATCAGCTTGCCGTCGCGGTTGATCAGCACGTCGCCGGGATTGCCCGCGCCTTCGACCTCTTCGCAATCGAGGAAGCTGTTATACTGGTCGCCAAGGTCGCCGGGTTCTTTGGAGAAGGCGATCTGCTTGGTCAGGCCCGCGCCGAGGCTGTCGGTGCGCGTCACGATGATGCCATCCTCGACGCCGAGTTCCATGAAGGCGTAGCGGCAGGCGCGGATTTTCGCGTTGAAATCCTCGTGCGGCACGGTGACCTTGCCGTCCTGGTGTCCACACTGCTTTTCGTCCGAGACCTGATTTTCGATCTGCAGCGCGCAGGCGCCGGCTTCGATCATCTTCTTGGCGAGCAGATAGGTCGCCTCGGCGTTGCCGAAGCCCGCGTCGATGTCGGCGATGATCGGCACGACGTGCGTTTCATGATTGTCGATCGCGGCCTGAACCTGCTTCGCCTTGAGTTCGTCGCCCTCGGCGCGCGCGGCGTCGAGATCGCGGAACAGCATGCCGAGTTCGCGAGCGTCGGCCTGGCGGAGGAAGGTGTAGATTTCCTCGATCAGCGCGGGAACGCTGGTCTTTTCGTGCATCGACTGGTCGGGCAGCGGACCGAATTCGCTGCGCAGCGCCGCGACCATCCAGCCCGAGAGATAGATGTAGCGGCCCTTGACGGTGCCGAAATGCTTCTTGATCGAGATCATCTTCTGCTGCGCGATAAAGCCGTGCCAGCAGCCGAGCGACTGGGTGTAGTTCGCGGGATCGGCGTCATAGGCGGCCATATCGGCGCGCATGATGCGCGCGGTGTAGCGCGCGACGTCGAGGCCGGTCCTGAACTTGTTCTGGGCGCGCATACGGGCGATGCTTTCGCCGCTGATGCCGTCCCACGTGCCGTCGTAATCGCGGATGAGGCGGCCTGCCTGCGCCATGTCTTCCTGATAGCCCATCGTCTTGTCCTTGGCTCTGCCCCTGCTGGGGCGTGGAGAGGTGATGGGGTGGAATTGACGCGATCGGCGCCAAAAGTGAAAAGCTTTGTCAATAATATTTGTGAAATATGGCCAATAGGTGGTAACATGCGTGTAAATTAGTAAAGAAAGTTACAAACCCATGGCGGAGCGGCGAGTATTTGCGGGGCCGGCGGTGCGCAAGGTGCGGCGCGAGGCGGCGATGACGCAGGCCGCGATGGCCGAGGCGCTCGACATATCGCCGAGCTACCTCAACCTGATCGAACATGGGCAGCGTCCCTTGTCGGCAACGGTGATCGTCAGGCTGGCCGAGCGTTTCGGGTTCGACGCGGCGAAACTCGGCGCCGAGGAGGTGCCGGGCGGGCTGGCGGGGCTGCGGCGGCGGCTCGCCGACCCGCGCTTCGCCGACCTCGGGATCGGCGCGCAGGAGGTCGAGGAGTGGCTACAGGCCGCGCCGGCGACGGCGGCGGCGTTCGCGCGGCTGTTCGATGCGGCACCCGAAGCGCGCGCCGAAGGCGGGGGCGATGCACCCGAAGTGGCTGCGGTGCGCCGTGCGATCGAGAAATGGCGCAACCATTTCCCCGACCTCGATGCGCGCGCCGAGGAACTCGCGGATGAGCTGCGGCTCGCGGGCGGCGACCTGTACGGCACGATTTCGGAACGGCTGCGCACGCGGCACCAGCTCGGCATCCGCATATTGCCGAGCGATGTGATGCCTGACCGGCTGCGCTGGCTCGACTGGCACGCACGCCAATTGATGCTCAATGAGCTGTTGCGTCCGGCTTCGCGGACCTTTCAGGCGGCGGCGACGCTGGCGCAGGTCGAGGCGAAGGGTGAAATCGACGCGCTGGTCGCCGGCGCGGAATTTGCCGAACCCGCCGCGGCGCGCCTGTTTGAGCGCCACCTGGTCCACTATTTCGCTGCGGCGCTGATGATGCCGTACAGCCGTTTCCTGCGGGCGTGCGACGCGACGGGTTACGACCTGCTGTTACTCCAGCGACGCTTCGGCGCGGGGTATGAGCAGGTCGCGCACCGGCTGACCACCTTGCAGCGCGTCGGCGCGCGCGGGCTGCCTTTCTTCATGCTGCGCATCGACCGCGCCGGGCAGGGGAGCAAGCGCTACGCCGGGGCGAGCCAGTCGTCGCTCGTCGACGGCGATGCGCGCTGTCCGCTGTGGGGCGTGCACGAGGCCTTCGCGCGGCCCGGCGAAGTCGTCGCCGACCTCGTCGAGCTGGAGGATGGATCGCGCTGGTTCACCCAGTCGCGTTCGGTCGCGGCGCCCGGTGCGACCGGAAGCGGCACGCCCGCGCGCTTTGCGGTGTGCGTCGGAGTAGACGCCAAGGTTGCCGCCCCGCTGATCGCCGCGCGCGGGATCGATTTGATGCGCAGCCCGGCGACGCCGATCGGTCTTGGATGCCGGCGCTGCACGCGGACCGGCTGCGTCCAGCGGTCGATGCCGCCGCTCGGCCGCCCGCTGCGGTTCAGGGAAGGCGAGCGTGGGGTGAGCGCCTTCGATTTCGCGGGGGACTAGGGTCATGGAGGCGGTGGGCCCGGCCGCCTGCTACTAGCGGGCGGCCCCGAAAGCTGGCATCAGGCGGTTGTGAACGCGTGTTGGGGGCTGCGCCGTGAATCTTATCAGTGCGGAGGGGTTTCGGACTCTTGTAGAGAATGTGCCTGACGGATTTTTCATCCACGACGAATCGGGCCGCCTCCTCGACCTGAGCGAGCGCTGCTGCGCCGAACTCGGCTATACGCGCGCGGAGTTGCTGCAAATGTCGATCCTCGACATTTCCGACGGGCTGGCGCGCGGCGAAAGCCCGCGGATATGGCGCGAGGCATCGGCGGGTTTCTCGGCCAATTATCGCGACGTCACCATCCATCGCGACGGCACGCGAATGCCGGTCGAGGTGCGGCTGACGTGCCAGATGGTCGACGGCCACAAATTGTTCCTCGGCGTGGCGCTCGACCGGGATGCGGGCGAGGACGAGGCGCTGATCGAGCAGCGGATCGACGAACGCGTCGCCGCGCTGCGCCTGGCGCACGACCGGCTGGCGATGGCGGCGGCGGGCGGCGGACTGGGCATATGGGACTATGACATCGCGCGCGACGCGATGCAGTGCGACCCGCAATGGTATCGCGTCATGGGCCGCGACCCGGCGCGGCCGATCCGCTCGGTCGCTGAATTCCGGACCATTATCCATCCCGACGACGCCGAGCGTGCGACCGAGGTGCGGGACGCGGCGGAGTGGCTGGACGCGGGCGAGGAGAATTACGGCATCATTTTCCGGATCGTGCGGTCCGACGGAACGCTGCGCTGGATTCGATCGGCGGCGTCGATCATTCGCGACGGCGACGGGGTCGCGATCCGCGCGGTCGGTTTCGTCATCGACATCACCGACGCGCAGGATGCGATGGCCAGCCTGGAAAGGAAGACGCGCGAGGACTCGCTGACCGGCCTCGCCAACCGGCGGCATTTCGATGAGGAGTTGCGCAAGGCGTGCCTTCACGCGACGCGTACCGGCGAGCCGCTGACCCTGGCGATGGTCGATGTCGACCATTTCAAGCTGTTCAACGACGCGGAGGGGCATTTGCGCGGCGATGCGGTGCTGATGGCGGTAGCCGACATCCTTCGCGGCGCGGCGCGGCGCCCTTATGACCTTGCGGCCCGCTATGGCGGCGAGGAATTTGTGCTGTTGCTGCCGGGGGTAAATGAGCCCGGGCCAATTCTGCAGTGCGTCGTCGACGAACTGGCGGCGCGGGCGATCCCGCATGTGGCGTCACCGGTCGCGTCGCATCTCACGATCAGTTGCGGCTGCGTTGTCGCCGTCGAGCTCGCGGACCTGCGGCCGATTGATCTGCTCGGCGAAAGCGACCGGGCGCTCTATCGCGCGAAGGAGGCGGGACGGAACCGCATCATCGTGTCGCGACTGTAAGGCGCGCGCTTGTTTCGCAGGAAAAGCTTCGCCCCCGGCTTAAACCCTTGTGCCGCCTGCCGTATCTGAAACAAATGCGTTGGAGCGACCGCGCCGGGACCGGGAATGCTTGTTCGAATAGAAGCCGAAGACGTCGAGATCGGGATGTTCATCCACGCCTTTGAAGGGTCGTGGTTCGATCACCCGTTCTGGCGGAGCTATTTTCGCGTCGAGACGCGCGAACAATTGAGCCGGATTCGCAGTTCGGGAATCGACGGGCTGGTAATCGATGCCGCGCGCGGGCTGGCGCCGCGCGCAGACCCGCAGGCGTCCGCGGACGGGGCAAAGTCACCACGTAGCAAGCCGCCGCCGGCGTCCGAAAGGCCGTGGGGTGACGCGATGTCGTTTCGCTCGACACCGACGTTTGCGCCGCCCGCGCCGCGCGACACGCCGCGCCGCCGCCGCGGCCATGCCACCGAATGCCGTCGCGCCAGGAAGGTGATCGACCGGACGCGCGAGGCCGTCGTCGACATGTTTGCGGCGGCACGTCTTGGGCGTGCGGTCGAGGTGCGGCGTATGGTCACGCTGGCGCGCTCGATCGGGGCATCGATCGAGCGCGATTCAAAGGCGCTGATCAACCTCGTCCGGTTGAAGGACAAGGACGAATATACCTATCTTCACTCGGTGGCGGTCTGCGCGCTGATGATCAACTTCGCCCGTCATCTCGAACTCGATCCGCAAGAGGTGGAGGATATGGGTGTGGCGGGTCTGCTGCACGACGTCGGCAAGGTCGCGATTTCGGATGAGATACTCAACAAGCCTGGCGCGCTGTCGAAGGGTGAAATGCGGTCGGTCCGCTCGCATCCGGTCGCCGGCCATCGCCTGCTGGCGAGTTCGCCCGGCGCCCCCGATACGGCGCTCGAGCTGTGCTTGCGTCATCATGAAAAGATCGACGGCACCGGCTATCCCGATGGCCTCGCCGGCGATGCGCTGTCGCTGGCCGCGCGCATGGGCGCGATTTGTGACGTCTATGACGCCGTGACGTCGAACCGGCCGTACAAGGACGCATGGACGCCGTGCGAAGCGCTGACCCGGATGGGCCAATGGGCGGGGCATTTCGACGCCGTGCTGCTCGATCGTTTTGCCGACAGCCTCGGCATTTTTCCCGTCGGGACGCTGGTGAGGCTGTCGACGGGGGAGTTGGGCGTCGTCATCGGCAGCGCCGACGACGCGCCGGAGAATATCGTCGTTCGGGCCTTTTTCGATTGCGAGACGCTGGCCGAAATGGCCCCGATCGAGCGTATCGTCTCGCCGGCGATGGAACATCCGCGGATCGTGGGGAGAGACAGCCCCTCCTTCTGGCGCTTTGCCGACTGGGATGCGCTGCGTTTCCGCATCATGAGCGGCGCCGATACTTCCGCAGCGGCTTCCGACGGCGAGCCGCCGATCGGTCCGCGCGGCGCCGATCAATAGACGCCGCCGCGGACCGCGCGCGATACGCTGCGGGTCCCTTTGCGATCAGGCCTTTTGCGCAGCCGTCCAGCGGTCGATCACCGACGCGAGCACCGAAATCGGCATGGCGCCCGCCGACAGCGCGGTGTCGTGGAAGCCGCGCAGATCGAATTTGTCGCCGAGCGCGGCCTTTGCCTTTTCGCGGATCGCGACCCAGCGCGTCTGGCCGACCATGTAGCTCGTCGCCTGACCCGGCCACACGCAATAACGCTCTATTTCGGTGATGTTCGACGGTTCGGGGGTGCCGAGTGTCTCGTTATAGTAGGCGATCGCCTTCTCGCGCGTCCATTTATAGTGGTGGAGCCCGGTGTCGGCGACGAGCCTCGCGGCGCGGAACATATAGGACTGGAGATAGCCGAGGCGTCCCCACGGGTCCTTTTCATAGACGCCCATCTCGTCGGCAAGCTGCTCGGCGTAAAGACCCCAGCCTTCGGTGTAGACCGAATAGGCGGGCAGGCGGCGAAGGCGCGGGATGCCTTCGGCTTCCTGTGCGAGCGCGATCTGATGGTGATGGCCGGGCGATGCCTCGTGATAGGTAAGCGTAGGCAGCGTCCACGAAGGATTTTCGGCGGTATCGCGGAGGTTGATATAATAGGCGCCGGGGCGCGAGCCGTCGAGCGCGGGGATCTGGTAATAGCCGCCGGTGGCGCCGTCCTCGATATCGGCAGGGACGCGGCGGATCTCGACCTTCGCCTTGGGCAGGCGGCCGAAAGCCTCGGGAAGCCGTGCCTGGATCGCCTGCATCTGGCTGTTGAGCTCGGCGATCAGCCTGGCCTTGCCCTCGTCGGTGTTCGGATAGAGGAAGCGCGGATCCTTGCCGAGCGCGCGCATCCGTTCGGCGACGCTGCCCTTCGTCATACCCTGCGCCTTGAAGATCGCGTCGGCCTGCGCGCTCAAATCGGCGACGCGGTCGAGCCCGAGCTTGTGCACCTCCTCGGCCGACATCTCCGTCGTCGTCGCGTAGCGCAGCGCATAGGCATAATATTCGTCGCCCTTCGGCAGGCGCCAGACGCCGGCATCGTGCGTCGCGCGTGGGCGAACGGCACGAAGCTCGTCGGCCTGACGGCGCATTGCGGGATAGATCTTGCCCTCGATGATCGCGGCGCAGCGTTTCGCCCAGTCGCCGGGGATATCCTTCGTCTTCGCGGCGAGATTTTTCGTCAGCCCGTTTGCGTCGGGGGCGGGCGCCCAGATGCGGTCGAACTGGCCGAGCGTGCGGTCGATGACGAAATCGGGCGGGATCACGCCGTTCGCGTGATCGGTCTTGATCCTGCCGGTTTCGTTGTCGAGCTGAACCGCGAAATCGGCGCAGCGCGCGAGATAGGCTTCGGCATCGGCGGCGTTCGCGATGCTGTGCTGGTTGATCAGGAAATCGGGGACCGAGCGATAGCCGCCCGAGAGCTGCGTCACCGGATGGGGTTCGGGCCAGCTGTGGAGGCCATAGCCGAACGTGTCATACGCCTTGACGAAATATTCCCACGGCCCGCGGAAGGTTTCGTAGTTTACGAGGTCCATCCCCGAAAGCTTGGATGCATCGATCTTTTTCAGTTCGGCGAGACCGTCGCGGTAGAGCTGGTGGCTCCGTTTGACGCCGGTGGGCGAGCGATCGTCGAGTTTTGCCTTGAGCACCAGGCGGGCGTCCTTGTCGAGCCCGAGCGCGGTCGCGAATTCGGGACTTTCGTCGATCATCCGGTCATAGAAGCGGTCGTAGATCGCGGTGAGCCGTGCGCCTTCACCGGACGCCGCCTGCCCCGTCAGTGCGCCTGCGGGATTGCGGACACCCGCGAGCGCGGAGGTCGCGGCGAGAGTTGCGATGAGGGTGCGGCGGTCGAGCATGATCGTCTCCGATGAGGTGTGTTGTCTGGATGCTACACGGGCGGGTCAGCCGCGTCTTGTATCGATTTGACCTCGGCGCCACGCGCCCGGCGTTGCGCCGCTGAGCCGTCCGACGGCGTGCGTCATATGCGCCTGATCGGTAAAATGGAGGCGGTGCGCTATGTCTGAAAAGGTTTCGGTGCCCGTGCGGATCGCCGCGAGGGCGGTGCGCGCACGGGCATCGGCCCGATAAGCCTTGGGCGTGCAGCCATAGGCGGCCCCGAAACCGCGGCTCAGCGTTTCGGCGCGCACGCCCATACGCTCGGCCCATTCGCCGAGCCTGATCGGGGTACCTCTGCGCAGGTCGTGCGCAAGCAGGTCGGGCCAGTCGAGCGCCATATCGGGAAGCGCGCAAAATTGTTCGGCAAAGGCGGCGGCCGCAGCACGCGGATCGCGCGCGGCGAGGCGGACAAGCGCATCGGGATCATCAACGCGGCCACGAACATGTGCCGTTGCCGCCAGTTCGGCGGGCAAACCGAGGACGAGGACGCGCGCGCCCTTTGCCTCGAAGCGATCGAGGTGCGATTCGAACGGATGGTGGATCAGCGCGTCGCCGGGGCGCACGTCGAAGCGGCCTTCGTCGCCCGCTTCCTGATAACCGCCCTCGAGCACGACCGCGACGAAAGCATCGTCATGGCAGTGGCGCGCGCGCAGTTCGTGCGGATAGTGGTCGAGCAGCCCGAGCGGCGCATCGGCGAAACGGGATGAACCCATCGGCCTATTCGCGCGCCTTCGCCGCCAGGCGCACGTCCTGCGCGCGGTCGAGCGGCATGACCAATATGTCGTCGCCGTCGACGATCACCGCGACATTTTCCATGCCGATGACCGATACGCGCTTGTCGCCCGCGCGGACCAGATTGCCGCGACTGTCGTGCACGAAGGCGTCGCCGGTGACGACGTTCGCGTCGGCGTCCTTTTGGCCCAGCGCGTGGACCGTGTGCCAGCTGCCGAGGTCGGACCACCCCATCGATGCGGGCACGACCGCGACACGGTCGTCCTTTTCCATAACCGCATAATCGATCGAATCGGAGGGCGCGCGTTCGAATTGGAGAGCGTCGGCGTAAAGCGCATCGCCATCGCGCATTCCCGCCGCGACGGCGCGGTCGGCCGCCTCGAAAATCGGGCGGCAATGCGTCAGCATCGCGTCGCGCATCCGCGCTGCACGGAACAGGAAGATCCCTGCATTCCAGCTATATCCGCCGGTCGCAAGCATTGCCTCGGCGTCGGCGAGCGGCGGCTTTTCGATGAAGCGGTCGACAGCAAAGCCGTCTTCGCCCAGCGGCTCGCCGCCGGCGATATAGCCGAACCCCGTTTCGGGGCGGTCGGGGGTGATGCCGAAGGTGACGAGCCAATCCTGCTGCGCAAGGCGTGCGCCCTTGGCGATCGCGGCATGGAACGCCCGGACGTCGGCGATCACATGGTCGCTGGGCATCACGAGGAGCAGCGTATCGGCGTCGGCCGACGCGACGGCGAGGGCGATCGCCGCCGCGGTGTTGCGCGGCATCGGCTCGACGAGCAGCGATGCTTCGCTTGTGTCCATCTGGTCGCGCACCGTCGCGACATGGCCGTCGCCGCACAGCACGATCGGCGGCAGGAAATCGGTGCCCGCGGGCGTCCGCTCGACCGTCTGACGGAACAGGCTTTGTGTGCCGGTCAGCGGCAGGAACTGCTTCGCGCGGGTTCCGCGCGATTCGGGCCACAGGCGGGTGCCCGCGCCGCCGCAGAGGATTACGGGCTGGATCATCAACGTCATGATATCGGGTCTATCGTCTCGGATGCCGCGGGTCATCCCCCCTTAGCGCGATGGCAAGTGTAAAATTAACCGACAGTTGACGCCTCGGCTGTAGTAACGGGTGCGCGAAAGGTTTCCATGTTTCGGCTGTTTAAACATTATGTTCCGCACGCTGTCGTCTGGCTGGCGCTGATCGAGTTTCTGGCGCTGCTCGCTTCGGCCGAGGGGGCGTGGCACCTCTATGCGCGCCAGGCGGGTTTCGACGCGGGGCCGCTCGGCGACCGTTGGCTACCGCTCGCGACCTTTGCGCTTGCCAATTCGCTCGCGATGATGGCGACGGGCATGTACGGGAACGAGGGGTTGCGTTCGATGCGCTTCGCCACCGCGCGGCTGCTGGCGGCGATCTCGCTCGGGGTGATTTTCCTGTCGGTGCTCGGCTTCCTGCTGCCCGCCGCGACGCTTTGGCGCGCGAACAGCCTTTATGCGATGATCTTCGCGATCGCGTCGCTCTTTGTCATCCGCCTCGCGCTGACGCAGTCGGCGGGGGCCGAGGCGTTCCGCCGCCGCATCCTCGTACTTGGCGCCGGACCGCGTGCCGCGCGGCTTGCGGCGCTGGCCGAAGCGCCGGGAAGCGGGCTCGAAATGGTCGGCTTCGTCGCGATGAGCAGCGCTGAAACGACGGTGCCGGGCGCCATCGCCCGCGAAGCGATCGACAATCTGTCGGACCATGTCGTGAGGCTACGCGCGGGTGAAGTGGTGCTGGCGCTCGAGGAACGGCGCAACGCGCTGCCGCTGAACGACCTGCTCCGCGTCAAGACGACGGGGGTGCATGTCAACGATATCGCCAGCTTCATCGAGCGCGAAACGGGGCGTGTCGACCTCGCGACGACAAACCCCAGCGGGCTGATCTTTTCGGACGGATTCTCCGCGGGGCAGCGGATCTCCAAGGTCGGCAAGCGGCTGTTCGACATCCTCGCCAGCCTGATCGTGCTGATCGTCGGCCTGCCGCTGGTCATCGTCGCGGGGATCGCGGTCGTCCTCGACAGCCGCGGGCCGGTCTTTTACCGCCAGCCGCGCGTCGGCCTGTTCGGCGAGCCTTATGACATCTTCAAGATCCGGTCGATGCGCACCGATGCCGAAGCCGCGGGCAAGGCGGTGTGGGCGAGCGAAAACGATCCGCGCGTCACCCGCGTCGGGCGGATCATCCGAAAGCTGCGCATCGACGAACTGCCGCAGACCTGGTGCGTGCTGAAGGGGGATATGAGCTTTGTCGGCCCGCGCCCCGAACGGCCGAGCTTTGTCGATGAACTCGAACAGAAGCTGCCCTATTATGCCGAGCGGCACATGGTGAAGCCCGGCCTGACGGGCTGGGCGCAGATCAACTATCCCTATGGCGCGTCGGTCGAGGATGCGCGCGTGAAGCTCGAATATGATCTCTACTATGCCAAGAATTACTCGCCCTTCCTCGACCTGTTGATCCTGCTCCAGACGGTCCGCGTCGTGCTGTGGCCGGACGGGGCGCGCTGATCATGGTCGCCGGGCTGTCGCAGATATTGTCCGGTCTCGCGCTGGCGGGTTTTGCCGGTGTTGCGCTGTGGCTGCTGATGCGACCGCGCGAACGCATGGCGGCGTTGATGCCGGCACCGCGGCTCCTGGTGGCGACGGCCGCCGCGACCGCGCTCTGGTGCGCAGCCGTCGCGGTCTTTGGACCGGGATCGTCGCAGTCGCTGGTGGTACAGCCGCTGCGCGACCTCGCGATGCTCGGCTGGCTGGGTGCGACCTTCTGGTCGTCCCGCGGTCCGATGTCGCGGCCGCTGCGGCTGATCCTGAAGATGCTGGCGACGATCTGTGTGCTGACGCTGTTGCTCGGTACCGCGGCGTACCTGCGCGCGGGCGCGGCGGCGGAGCCGTGGATGGCGCCGACGCTGACCTTTGCCACGATGCTCGTTGCGGTCGGCGGGTTGCTGATCATCGATGGCGGGGTTCGCCACGCCGGCGCCGGGCAGCGGATGCCGGTGATGGCCGTCGCGGGCGGCTTTGCGATGCTGTGGGCGTATGAACTCAACGCGCAGCTGATCGGTGCGCTGACCGGCCAGACGGCCTCGACGCTGGTCGCGCTGTTGCCCGCGGTCGCGCTGCTCACCTTGCCGACCTATGTCCTCGCGGCGCTCGATATCGGGCGTGAGCGGATGCGCCTGTCGCGCACCGCAGCGATGCGCACGCTGATCCTGCTCGGCGCCGCCGCCTATCTGATCCTGATCGGGCTGACCGGCGCCGTCGCGCGGATGTTCGGCGGCGATTATGCCGAACTGGCGCAGGCGATCTCGCTCGCCGTTGCGCTCGGCGCGGGCGGGCTGCTGCTCGCCTCGGCGCGGTCGCGCGCGTGGCTGTCGGTGATGATTTCCAAACATTTCTTCGAGCATCGTTATGACTATCGCGCCGAATGGATGCGCTTCACCGCGACACTGGGACAGGCGGCGGCGGGCGGCGGCGAGGATGACCGAAACCTGTATCGCCGGGTCGCAAAGGCGCTCGCCGAACTGACCGGCAGCCCGGGCGCGCTGTTGATGCTTCCCGGCGCGTCGGGCGCCTTTCGCATCGCCGAGCAGTGGCACTGGCCGGTGGGGATCGAGGAGGGGGCGATCCTGTCGCTGCGGTCGGCTTTCACGCTTCAGGAAACGAGCCACATCGTCGATCTCGACGCCGAACGTCGCGGACAGGGGAACGAGGATCTTGCGATCCCCGACTGGCTGATCGCCGACACGCGCGCCTGGGTGGTCGTGCCGGTGCTGCATTTCCAGCGGATGATCGCGATCGTCGTGCTGCACCGCCCCGCGGTGTCGCGCGCGCTCGACTGGGAAGACCTCGACGTGCTGCGCATTGCGGGGCAACAGGCCGCGAGCTACCTCGCTGAATCGCAGAGCCAGCAGGCGCTGTCGGAGGCGCGGCGGTTCGACGAGTTCAATCGCCGCTTTGCCTTCATCATGCACGACATCAAGAATCTGGCCAGCCAGCTCAGCCTGCTCGCGCGCAACGCCGAACGCCACGCCGACAAGCCCGACTTTCGTGCCGACATGGTCGAGACGCTGAAAATTTCGGCGGGACGGCTGAGTGACCTGCTCGTCCGGTTGTCGCCGCGCGAGCGTGGACCGGCGGCCGAGGCCGGACGGACGCTGATCGAACCGGTATTGAACGAAATTGCCGTCGAAGCGCGGCCGCGCCGCGCGCTTTTCGTCGGCTGTCAGGCCGGTCTGTCGGCGTGGGCCGACTCCGCGTCGGTCCGGCAGGTCGTCCAGCATCTGGTCGCCAACGCGATCGATGCGTCCGCGCCCGGCACGCCGGTGCAGGTCGTTGCGGTCGCCGAACAGGGGCGCGTGCGCATCGATGTGATCGATCAGGGCGTGGGCATGACGAGGGATTTCATCCGCGACGAGCTGTTCAAGCCGTTCGTGTCGACGAAGGAGTCGGGATTTGGCCTCGGCGCCTTTGAAGCCCTGCAGGTCGCGCAGGCGATGGGCGGCACGATCGAGGTGGCGAGCGAACCGGAGAAGGGGAGCGATTTCACCCTGTGGCTGCCGCTCGCCGATGCGCATGGCGACGCCGGGATCGACGCGCGGGTAATGAAGGTGGCATCGAAATGAGTGAGAGCGGGGCCTCTGTCCGCAAGCTGCTGGTGGTCGAGGACGACCCGGGGCTGCAGACGCAGCTCAAATGGGCGTACGAAGATTATGCGGTGCTGATCGCGGGCGACCACGACGCGGCGATCGATCTGCTGCGCGCCGAGGAGCCCGACGTGGTGACGCTCGACCTGGGCCTGCCGCCCGATCCCGACGGCACGCGCGAGGGATTCCGGACGCTCAAAACGATCCTCGAAATCAAACCCGACACCAAGGTCATCGTGGTGTCGGGGCACGGCGAACGGGCGAGCGCGCTGACGGCGATCGCGAACGGTGCGTGGGATTTCTACCAGAAGCCGATCGATATCGACGAGCTGGGGCTGATCGTCCGCCGGGCCTTTCATGTTCGCGATCTGGAGGTCGAGAACGCGCGGCTGGCAAGCGAGGGCAGCGGCGACAATCGCGTGCTTGGCGGCATGATCACCGGTGCGCCCGAGATGCACAAGGTCGCACGGACGATCGAACGCGTCGCGAATCTCGATGTGTCGGTGATGCTGCTCGGCGCGAGCGGCACCGGCAAGGAATTGCTGGCGCGCGGTCTGCACGAAGCGAGCGGACGGCGCGACGGCGCGTTCGTCGCGATCAATTGCGCGGCGATCCCCGAAAACCTGCTCGAAAGCGAATTGTTCGGGCATGAGAAGGGCGCGTTCACCGGCGCGGTGAAGACCACCGAGGGCAAGATCGAGCTTGCGCATGGCGGGACGCTTTTCCTCGACGAGGTCGGCGATATCCCGCTGCCGCTACAGGTCAAATTGCTGCGCTTTCTGCAGGAGCGCACGATCGAGCGCATCGGCGGGCGCAAGGCGATCGCGGTCGACACGCGGATCGTCTGCGCGACGCACCGCGACCTCGATGCGATGATCGCGGCGCAAAGCTTTCGTGACGATCTGTATTATCGCCTCGCCGAAATGGTGGTGAAGATCCCGTCGCTTACCGAGCGGCCGGGCGACGCGGTGCTGCTCGCGCGCCATTTTCTCCACCAATATGCGCCTGAGATGAATCCCGGCGTCCGCGGCTTTGCACCCGATGCGTTGCAGACGATCGACGAGGGGCGCTGGCCGGGCAATGTCCGCGAGCTTGAAAATCGCATCAAACGCGCCGTTATCATGGCCGACGGCAAGCTGGTGATGCGCGAGGATCTCGATATGGCGGGCGAAATTGCGGAGGGCGAGGAGGCGTGGCTCAACCTGCGTAGCGCGCGCGAAGCCGCCGACCGCGTCGCGATCCGACGCGCGATGACGCAGTGCGAGGGCAATATTTCCGCCGCCGCCAAGTTGCTCGGGATCAGCCGCCCCACGCTCTATGACCTGCTCAAGCAATATCGGATGCACGCCTGAATGGATTGGCGCCGCGTCTGGGCCGGCGCGCCGTTTATCGCGGCGCTGCTGCTGGGGGCGTGCAGCGGCGGGGCGTCGACGGCGCCGCGCCACGCGCTCGAACAGCGCCGTACCGCGTTGCAGAATGCGATCGCCGACGATCCGAAATCGATCGTGCGGCGGGTCGAACTGGCGCGCGTCGCGATCGCGCTGGGCGACGGTGTCGGCGCCGAAGCGGCGGTGAAAGCGGCGCTGGACGCGGGCGCGAAGGAGGCGGCGCTGCGCCCTTTGCTCGCGCGCGCCTATGCGATGCAGGGCGACGGATCCCGCGCGCTCCAGACCATCGATAGCGGACCGGTCATCCCCGAGATGATCGGCGAGGCGGCGTGGGTCGCGGGCGACGTTCACCTCGGCAATGGCGATCTTTCCGCGGCGCGCGACGCCTATGATCGCGCGGTGCACGAACTGCCGCGGAGCGCCGCGCTGTGGGTCGATGTCGCGCGCTTTCGCGACGCCAACGCCGACACCCGCGGCGCGCGCGACGCGGTCGATTATGCGATCGAACTCGACAAGGCGAACAGCGCCGCGCTGGCGTTCAAAGCCAATCTGGTGCGCACCGAGGATGGCCTGAACGCCTCCCTCGGCTGGTACGACAAGGCGCTCGTTGCCGATCCCGATAATGCCGATGCGTTGATCGATCAGGCGGCAACGCTTGGCGACCTCGGCCGCTATCGCGACATGCTGATCGCGTTGCGCCACGCCGCGATGATCATCCCGCGCGATCCGCGGCTCTATTATCTGCAAGCGGTGCTGGCTGCGCGCGCGGGCAATTACCGGCTCGCGCGCAGCCTCCTGCAACGGACGCGTGGCGAACTCGACGAGCAGCCGTCGTTCATGCTCTTGAGCGCGATCGTCGAGCTCGAACTGGGCGGCGAGGCGGTCGCGGCGACATGGGCCGACCGGCTGATCGCAGGGCAGCCGAACAACTTCACCGCGCGCCGGATCCTTGCCGCCGCCGACTGGGCCGGCGGCGACACCGACGGAGCGTCGGAAGCGCTGGCGCCGATCGTGTCGCGCCCCGACGCCGACAGCTGGTCGCTGCTCCTCGCGGCGCGCGTCGCGGCCGAACTGGGACGGCGGATCGAGTCGGCGGACTATCTGGACCGCGCGGCGACGCTCGCGCGCGGCGAAGCCGTCCCCTTTGCCGCAGACAATGATTACGGGCTGCTCACGATGGCGGCCGACGCCGAGCCGCTGAACCCCGCGGTAGCGATCCCCGCGATCTCGGCCGACCTGTCGAGCGGCAACAGCGCTCGCGCTATCGCGCGCGCCTTGCGGATCCGCGATGCGAACCGCGGCGTCGCCGACGCGCATATCCTGCTGGGCGATGCGGCGCTGGCGGGCGGGCGGTTCGATCTCGCCATCCAGTCCTATCGTGCGGCGCGGGCGCTCGATGCGGGCGAACGGACGACGCTTCGGCTCGCCAACGCGCTATATCGTGCCGGCGATATCGCCGGCTCGGGCGCGGCGATTCTCGCATTGCGCGACAGCCAGCCGTCGAGCATCGCTGCCGACCGGCTCGCCGGGCATCTTGCGATGGATATCGAACATTGGGACGACGCGATCGCGCATTTCGAGCGCGTCCGCCAGCGGATCGGCGACCGCGACGTTGTGGTCCTGCGCGAACTCGCGCGGGCATGGGCTGCGAAGGGCGACGATGCACGCGCGCTGCGCCTGATCGATCGCGCCTATCGGCTGCAACCGCTCAATGCTGCGATCATGGAATTTTACGCCGACCTGCTCGCGCGCCGCGGGAACAAGCAGGCTGCCGCGGATTTGCGCGACAAGGCCGCGCAGATCGGGCGTTAAGCCTCGGTCAGATCGAGCAGGGTGCGCGCGTCGAGGCCGATGCGGCGCATCTGCTGCGCGACGGGGGGCCAGACATTCGCAAGGAAATCGGCGCGCATCAGGTCGCGCAGTCGTTCGGTCGCGCCCTCGGCGACGAACATGCCGACGCCGCGCTTGACCGTAACCAGCCCCTCGTCCTGAAAGGTCTGATAGGCCTTGGCGACGGTCAGCGGGTTGGCGCCTTCCTCCGCGGCGAGCGAGCGTACCGACGGCAACATGTCGCCGTCGTGGAACTGGCCGTCGAGGATCGCGTTCGCGATGACATCGCGGAGGCGCTGGTACACCGGTTTGGACTGATCGAGCATGCCGCCTTAATGCCATAAGACAGCAGCACAGTCAAATTAGGATTGTTACAAAGTGTAACCGATTGGCGTAACTAAATTTCCCAAGTGCGAACGACATCATCATATTCGGGGCGCGGGCGCTCGTCGAGGTCGCGCGATGCGGTGCCGAGGAAGAAATACCCGACAATTTTGTCGCCGTCGCCCGCGCCGAACGCCGCGGCGACCTCGGGGCTGAAGGCCGCCCAGCCGGTGAGCCAGCTCGCGACGAAGCCGTGCGCGTGCGCGGCGTGGAGCAGGTTCATGCCGACCGCGCCCGCCGACATCTGCTGTTCCCAGACGGGTATCTTGGCACCGGGGGTCGGGGTCGAGACGAGCACAAGCAAGGTGGGCGCCTGATGCGCGAACTGGTCGAGCGCCGACAGATCCATGCCCGCGGCGCCGGGATTTTCCGCGACCCATGCTTTTTTCAGTAGCGCGGCAAAGGCGTCGCGCTGGTCGTCGGCGATCGTCACGATCCGCCAGGGCGCAAGCTTGCCATGATCGGGGGTGCGCAGCGCGAGCGCGATGATGGCCTGAAGCTGCGCCGCATCGGGGCCGGGCGCGATCATGTCGCGGGCCTTGCCCGAGCGGCGGGTGGCGAGATGGGCGAGGAGCGAGGAGGTGTCGTTGAACATGGTACGCCATGTGGCGTTTCGCGTCACTTTGCGCAAGTGTTGCGAACGATTCGCAACAGTTTTTGGCCCGTCCGAAGCGGTTTCACGCGCAATTAGATTCTTCCCATACGCAATTTTGACGCTAGTGTTACGGCCATCTGCCTCGCTTACGGGGCCTATAACCATATCCAGGGAAGGGTCGCCATGACCAAAGCCTATGCCCAGCACGGGGATGCCGCCGGGACGTTTCTCGGCCACCCGAAGGGTCTTTTTGTCCTGTTTTTCGCCGAAATGTGGGAGCGATTTTCCTATTACGGGATGCGCGCGCTCCTGATTTTCTACCTGACCAAGCACTGGCTGTTTTCGGACGGGGAATCGGGCGTCATCTATGGTGCGTACACCGCGCTCGTCTACATTACCCCGGTGCTCGGCGGCTACCTCGCCGATCGCTGGCTCGGGCAGCGAAAAGCGGTCACCTACGGCGCGATCTTGCTGACATTCGGCCATTTCATCATGGGGTTCGAGGGCGATGGCGGACAGGATCCGGCCAGCCTCAGCATCTTCTGGCTCGCGCTTGCCTTCATCATCGTCGGTTCGGGCTTCCTGAAAGCCAATATCTCGGTGATCGTCGGCCAGCTCTATCCGCGCACCGACGTGCGCCGCGACGGTGCCTACACGATCTTCTACATGGGGATTAACCTCGGCGCGTTCCTCGGTTCGCTGCTCTGCGGTTATCTCGGCGAAGTCTATGGCTGGTCCTATGGCTTCGGCGCCGCCGGCTTCGGTATGCTGCTCGGCCTGATCGTCTTCATCTGGGGCAAGCCGCTGCTGCTCGGCCGCGGCGAACCGGAGGATCCGGCGAAACTGGCGCAGCCCGTCATGGGCATCAAGTTCGAATGGCTTCTCTACATCGTCGGTCTGCTCGCCGTCGGCGTCTGCTGGTGGATGGTGCAGAATCAGGCGCTGGTCGGGACGCTGCTCGGCGTCGCGGGCGCCGCACTCGTCGCTTATGTGGTCTTCACCGCCGTCGTGAAACTGCCCTCGCAGGACCGCGACCGCATCTTCGCCGCGATGTTCCTGATTCTTGGATCGATCCTCTTCTGGGCCTTGTTCGAACAGGCGGGTTCGTCGCTTAACCTCTTCGCCGATCGCTATGTCGATCGCGCAGGGGTGCCGGCGTCGGTCTTCCAGTCGCTCAACGCCGGCTATATCGTTCTCTTCGCACCGCTGTTCGCTGCGCTCTGGACCTGGCTCGGCCGCCGTGGGTGGGAGCCTTCAGCGCCTGCCAAGTTCGGCCTAGCGATGCTCCAGCTCGGTCTTGGCTTCTTCGTGCTCAAATGGGGCGCCGAAGCCGCGGGCATGGAAAATGCCACGCCGGTGCTGTTCATCTTCCTGATCTACCTGCTCCACACGACCGGTGAACTTTGCCTGTCGCCGGTGGGTCTCAGCGCCATGAACCGCCTCGCGCCCGCGCACATGGCGTCGCTCATCATGGGCACCTGGTTCTTTGCATCGGCGACCGGCAATTTTGCCGCGGGCCTGATCGCGGCGGCGACGGGGTCGGAAAAGGCGAGCGGGGAGGGTGCCGGCAAGGCGCTGGTGCTCGATGTCTATCAGACGATCGGCCTCTGGGCGGTCGGCTTCGGTATTCTCGTGATCGTCGTCTCGCCGCTGATCAAGAAGCTGATGCACCTCGACTCGCTGCGCGATGCCGAGGATCTGGCTGGTCAAAAGGAACTCGCCGAGCCGCAGGCGGCTGGCGTTCATCCTGAACCCAAGGGGGCGTAATCGATGATCCGGGGTGTGAAGGGCAGCCTGCTGGCTGCGGTGTCGCTGGCGCTCGTCGGTTGTGCGGCGAGCAATGGAGAGACGGCCTCGGCGGGCGACAAGCCCGCCGCGAGCGCCGAGAAGCCGGTAAAGTTCAACAAGGATCCCTATCCGTCGACCTACAAGCCCTATGCGGGGCAGGTCACGGCGGTCCGCAATGTCACCATCTTCGACGGTGAGGGCGGGCGGATCGACAATGGCACCGTGCTGCTCGCGAACGGCAAGGTCGAGGCCGTGGGCGGCCCCGATACGCCGATCCCGGCCGACATCGCGGTCTATGACGGCACCGGCAAGTTCCTGACCCCCGGCATCATCGACATCCACAGTCACCTCGGCGACTATCCGTCGCCCAGCGTTGACGCCCATTCGGACGGTAACGAGGCAACCTCGCCGACGACCCCCGAAGTCTGGTCGGAGCATAGCGTCTGGCCGCAGGACCCGGGGTTCAGTCGCGCGCTGGCGAATGGCGGCGTGACGGCACTCCAGATCCTGCCCGGGAGCGCGAACCTGATGGGCGGACGCTCGATCACGCTCAAGAATGTGCCCTCGCGCACCGTGCAGGGGATGAAATTCCCCGGCGCACCCTATGGCCTGAAAATGGCGTGCGGCGAAAATCCGAAGCGCGTCTATGGCGGCAAGGGGCGGATGCCCTCGACCCGCATGGGCAATTTCGCGGTGAACCGCGCGACCTGGCAAAAGGCGGCGGCGTACAAGAAGAAGATGGACGACGGGAAAGCCGTCGACCGCGACCTTGCGATGGAAACGCTCGCGGGCGTGCTGTCGGGCGAGATCCTCGTCCACAACCACTGCTACCGCGCCGACGAAATGGCGCTCGTCATCGATATGTCGAAGGAGTTCGGCTACAAGGTGTCGACCTTCCACCACGCGGTCGAAGCGTACAAGATCGCGGACATCCTTCAGAAGGAAGGCATCTGCTCGGCGATGTGGGCCGACTGGTGGGGCTTCAAGATGGAAGCCTATGACAGCGTGAACGAGAATATCCCGCTCGTCTACAAGGCCGGTGCCTGCACGATCGTCCACTCGGACGATGCGAACCAGATCCAGCGGCTCAATCAGGAGGCCGCGAAAGCGCGCGCCGCGGGCCGCCGCATCGGGATCGACGTCAGCGACGAACTGGCATGGACCTGGCTGTCGTACAATCCGGCGAAAGCGCTGGGTATCGCCGACCGGACCGGCAGCCTGAAGCCGGGCAAGATGGCCGATGTCGTTTTGTGGAACGGCAATCCGTTCAGCGCTTATACGCGCCCCGAAAAGGTGTGGATCGATGGGGCTTTGATGTTCGACGCGAACGATCCGAAACGGCGTCCGGTGAGCGATTTCGAACTGGGTCAGCCGGGTGAAGGAGATGTGAAATGATCCGCGTACTCCTTCTTTCCGCCGCAGCCATCATTGCAGTGCCCGCCGCTGCGCAGGATGTCGCGATCGTCAATGCGAAGCTCGTCATCGGCGACGGCAGCGCGCCCATCGACGGCGGTACTGTCGTTGTACGCGGTGGCAAGGTCGTTGCGGCAGGCGCCGGCGTTGCGGTGCCCGCGGGCGTCGAGCGCGTCGATGCTCAGGGGCGTTATGTGACGCCGGGCATCGTCGCGGCGTTCAGCCGCGTCGGGCTGACCGAGGTCGACGCCGTCACCGGCACCAACGACCGTTCGGCAGCCCGTTCGCGCTTTTCGGCGGGGCTCGATATCGCGCCAGCGCTGAACCCGATGGGATCGCCGGTCGCCGTCAACCGCGCGTCGGGCGTGACGCGCGCGATCGTCGCGCCGCAGAGCAGCAGCAATCTGTTCGCCGGACAGGGCGCGGTCGTCGATCTGGCCGATGACATGGACATGGTGACGCGCCCGCGCGCGCTGCAATATGTTGCGTTTGGCGAGGATGGATCGGCGAAGGCGGGGGGCAGCCGCGCGGCGACCTTCCTGCTCTTCCGCGAACAATTGCTCGCTGCGCGCAGCTACGCCCGCAACCCCGCGACGCTCGCCGAATGGGGCAATGACGCGATGATCCAGCGCGCCGACGCCGATGCGCTGGTGCGCGTGATCGACGGCACGACGCCGCTGTTCGTGCGCGTCGACCGCGCCGCCGACATCGTCAATGTGCTGAAGCTGCGGCAGGACTTCCCCGCACTGAAGCTCGTGCTCGTCGGGGTAACCGAAGGCTGGCTGGTCGCGCGCGAGATCGCAGCGGCGAAGGTGCCGGTACTCGTCTCGCCGCTCACCGATCTGCCGTCGAGCTTCGAACAGCTCGGCGCGACGCAGTCGAACGCCGGACGGCTCAAGGCCGCGGGCGTCGATGTGTCGGTCGGCGTGTTCGACGACGATGACGCGCACAAGATGGGCTATGCGACGCAATATGCCGGTAACCTCGTCGGGCTGACGCGCGTGCCGGGCGCCAGCGGGATGACATGGGATCAGGCCTTCGCGTCGATCAGCAGTGTTCCCGCGCGCGCGGTCGGCATGGAGGGCAGCATCGGTTCGCTGCGTCCGGGCCGTGCCGGCGATGTCGTGATCTGGGATAATGATCCGCTCGAACTCGGCAGCCGCCCGACCTCGATCTGGATCGACGGCAAGGCGCAGTCGCTGACGACGCGGCAGGACCGCTTGCGCGATCGTTATGCAACGCCGCAGGAAGGCGCTTTGCCCAAGGCTTACGACCGCTAAGGATCGGGCGGGCGCTTCGGCGCCCGCCCGCTTTGCTGCCCATGTTGACACTGTTACCTTTGTAGCGGATGGTGCCGGCACGATGCCGCGAGTCGTCCGCCATCGGGGCGGTCGGCGGCGGGAAATTCGCTCGATGAGGGGATTGGCCGTGCAACCGATATCGCTTTTGATCACCACCTGTGTCCTGTTCGTGGGCTCGCACCTCGCGCTTTCGCACCCGCTCCGTGACGGGCTTGCCGGACGACTGGGCGAGCGAGGATTCCAGATCGTCTATTCGGTCGTTGCTATCGCGACCTTCATCATGGTCGTGCAGGCGTGGCGCGGGATGCCGCCCGAACCGCCCTACTGGGTGGTCGGCGACGGCCTTTGGATCGTCGCATCGCTACTCGTGCTGTTCGCGAGCATATTGTTCATGGGATCGCTGATCGGCAATCCGGCGCTGCCCGCGCCGAACGCGGCGAGGGATGCGGCTGCCGTCCCACGCGGGGTCTTTGCGATCACACGGCACCCGATGATGTGGGGCTTCACCCTGTGGGCGGTCGCGCATGTCGTCGTGATGCCGACCGCGGCGCAGATCATCCTGTCCGCCACGATCATCTTCCTCGCGCTCGTCGGGTCGGCGGGGCAGGATGTGAAGAAGGCGCGGCTGATGGGCGATAGCTGGCGCGGCTGGGCGGGGCGGACCAGCTTCGTCCCGTTCGCGCGGCAGGTTGGCGGCGGCGCGCCTTGGGGCGATACGATCCCGCGGCCGCATGCCTTGTTCGGCGGGATTATGCTATGGCTTGTCGCGACCTGGGCGCATGGCGCGCTGGGCTATATGGTCGCGGGTATCTGGCGCTGGGTGGGATAGGATCGGCATGAACGCAAGCACGCACCTCAACGACCTGTCGCTGCGGCTGCTCGGGCGCGCGTTCGACGAGCTCGACGTCGAGGAATCGCGGGTCGTGGAGTCGATCGCGCAGCGCGCGCCGAGCAGCCGCGACGCCGCCGATATCGAGGATGCGCAAGCGAGCACGGGCGACCGGCTCGCCGACAAGGTCGCGGCTGTCGGCGGCTCGTGGGGCTTTATCATCGTCTTTGCGCTGATCCTGTTCGGCTGGATGCTGCTCAATTCGGAAGTGTTGCAGCGCTTCGGGCTGGCGTTCGACCCTTATCCCTTCATCTTCCTCAACCTGATGCTCTCGACGCTCGCCGCGGTGCAGGCGCCGATCATCATGATGAGCCAGAACCGGCAGGCCGCGAAGGACCGGCTGACCGCGAGCGTCGATTACGAGATCAATCTGCGTGCCGAACTGGAAATCATGCGGCTGCACGAGAAGCTCGACCAGATGCGGATTGCCGAGCTGGCTGAGAAGGTCGACACGCTGTGCGCGCGAATGGAGGCGAAAGGGTAGCGACGGGCTGTCCGCTTTGGGGTGGGGAGCCGTCTTTCGCTCACTCACTTTCGTCATCCCGGACTTGATCCGGGATCCATAGCCGCACCGTCGTCGTGGACCCCGGATCAAGTCCGGGGTGACGGCTATGGGAAGGTCCGCTTCCGGTCGAAACCGGTCGTCCTTACAACCGCACCATCCGCATCCCCATCTCGCCATAACGCGGTCCGCTCGTCCCGCCCTTCGGCGCGGCGGCCTCGATCGCAGCGAGGTCGTCGGCGGTCAGCGTGACGTCGGCCGCGGCGACGCTGTCCTCCATCGTCGCGCGGCGCTTGGTGCCGGGGATCGGGACGATATCATCACCCTGCGCGAGCAGCCACGCCAGCGCGACCTGCGCTTTTGATACGCCATGCCTGTCGGCGACCGCGCCGATCGCATCGACGATCGCGAGATTGGCGGGGAAGTTCTCGTCCGAATAGCGCGGGTCGTTGCGGCGCCAGTCATTCTCGGGAAGCTCGTCGCGGCTGCGCACCGCGCCCGCGAGGAAGCCGCGGCCGAGCGGCGAATAGGGAACGAAGCCGATCCCGTTCTCGCGGCACGCGCCGAGGATCTCGTCCTCTATATCGCGTTCCCAGATCGAATATTCGCTTTGCAGCGCGGTGATCGGCGCGGCCTTCGCGGCGCGGCGGATCGTTTCGGGGCCGGCTTCGGAGAGCGCGATGTGGCGAACCTTGCCCTCCTTCACCAGCTCCATCATCCCGCCGACGGTCTCCTCGATCGGCACCGAGGGGTCGACGCGGTGCTGGTAGAAAAGGTCGATCGTGTCGATGCCGAGCCGTTGGAGCGAGCCTTCGCACGCCGCGCGCGCGTTCGCGGGCGAGCCATCGACGCCGACGATCTGGCTGCCCTCGAATTTGAAGCCGAATTTGGTCGCGATGACGAGCCCGTCGCGCTTGCCCCGGATCGCCTCGCCCAGCAGTTCCTCGTTGCTGAACGGGCCATAGATTTGCGCGGTGTCGAAGAAGGTGACGCCCAGGTCGATCGCGCGGTGGATCGCGCGCGTCGATTCATCGAGGTCGGCGGCCTCGCCATAGAGGATGTTGCCGCCCTTGATCATCGGCATGCAGCCGATACCGATCGCCGAGACTTCGAGACCGTGGCCGAGCTTGCGATATTTCATGGGGTTTCTCCTTCGAGGGGAACATCGTCTTCGACACCATCGGCGGCATATTTCGTCGCTGCGACGTCGCCGACGACGTTGCCGAGTGTACGGAAAATGTCGGGAAATGTCTCGACCGCAACGAGCAGCCCCAATGGCGCCACGGGAACGCCCATCGAGATCGCGATCGGTGCGATCGAGGTCACGAAGCTGATCGAGCCGGGCAGGCTGACCGAAGAGAGCGCCGCGGCGAGCGCGACCCCGAGGCCCACGGCCATTTCCCACGGTGTCAGTTCGACGCCGAACAGCCAGGCAACATAGACGACGACTGCGAGGTTCATCGCCGGGCTGGTGAAACGGAACAGCGCGACCGCCAGCGGCAGGACGATGTCGGCCTTTTTCGGATCGACGCCCAGTTCTTCCGACGATTTCAGCATCGCGGGCAGGCTGGCGAGCGAGCTCTGCGTGCTGATTGCCACCGCGAAGGTCGGAATCATCGCGCGCACAAAGCGTGGCAAGGGCACGCCGACGACGAACACCGCGAGCAACAAGCCGAGGAGGATCGTGCAGGCGCCGATCGCCGAGAGCATGAGCACATAATGGACGAGGCCGCCGAAGGCCGCGACGCCGGCCTTGATCGCGAGCGCATAGCCGAGCGCAAAAACGCCCAGCGGCGCGAGTGCGAGCACCCAGCCGATGACGACGAGCATCGCATCGCCCAGCGCCTTGAAGAAGCCCGACAGGGTGGCGCGCTCGGCATTTCCGATGCGGCTGATCGCAAAGGCGAAAATGGTGGTGAAGACGATCAGCGGCAGAATCGACGTATCGGCCGCCGCGGCAATCGGATTGGTCGGGATGAGGCCGAGGATGAAATCGGTGAAGGTCGGCGAGGGCACGGCTTCGGTCAAGCCCCCCAGGCCGTGACGCAACCCTTCCGCGGCGGCGGCGGACATCGGGAAGGTCCGGAGCAGAAGCGGCAGCACGATCAGGGTCATCAACCCGGCGAGGATATTGGCGCCGATGAAGATCGCAACCGCGCGGCCCGCCAGCTTGCCCGCCCGCGCGGCATCGGCGGTGGCGGTGATGCCGGTTACGAGGAGCGCGACGATCAGCGGGATGATCGTCATCTTGAGCGCGTTGAGCCAGAGCAGCCCGATCCATTCGACATAGGGAAGCGATGCCGTGCCCCACTCGACCGAGATCATCTCGACGCCGATCCCGAGCAACATGCCGGCGACCAGCGCCGAAAGGATGAACCAAGCAGATTTCAAAGTGGATTCTCCCGGCGTTTTTTATGGCCTGCTTGCCAAGCAAAAGAGGGTGACTTAGAGCACCTCCCGGAAGAAACGGGAACCGGTTTTTGGGCCGGGAAATGCTCCGCGGAGGCCATCCCGTGGACGCCGGGGCAGGCATTTGTCTGGCCGTCGGCTTAGGTAGCAGAGGTGTCATGCGCAAGTTTTTCGGAACCGACGGGATTCGCGGCCTGACCAATCAGGTCCCGATGACGGCGGAAGTCGCGATGCGCGTCGGTATGGCGGCGGGCGCGCATTTCCTGCGCGGCGACCATAAGCACCGCGTCGTGATCGGCAAGGATACGCGATTGTCGGGCTATATGCTCGAAAACGCTCTCGTCGCGGGCTTTACCAGCGTTGGCATGGATGTCGTCCAGGTCGGCCCGATGCCGACCCCGGCGATCGCGATGCTGACGCGCTCGATGCGCGCCGACCTCGGCGTCATGCTGTCGGCGAGCCACAACCCGTTTCACGACAATGGCATCAAATTGTTCGGCCCCGACGGATATAAATTGTCCGACGAGGACGAGGCGCAGATCGAGCATCTGCTGACCGTCGAGCCGAAGCTCGCCGATGCGGCGCATATCGGCCGCGCCAAGCGGATCGACGACGCGCGCGGCCGCTATATTCACGCGGTGAAGCAGAGCCTGCCCGAATCGGTGCGCCTTGACGGGCTGCGCATCGTGCTCGATTGCGCCAATGGCGCGGCGTATAACAGCGCGCCGACAGTGTTCTGGGAACTTGGCGCCGATGTCGTCGCGATCGGCGTCACGCCGAACGGGATCAACATCAACGACAAATGTGGATCGACGGCGCCCGGGCTGCTTCAGGAAACCGTCGTGGCGAGCGGCGCCGACATCGGGATCGCACTCGACGGCGACGCCGACCGGCTGATCGTCGTCGACGAAAAGGGTGCGATCATCGATGGCGATCAGATCATGGGGCTGATCGGTGCAAGCTGGGCGCGGCAGGGGCGGCTGAAGGGCGGCGGCGTCGTCGCGACGGTGATGTCGAACCTCGGCCTCGAACGCTTCCTCGAAGGCGAAGGGCTGCGGCTCGAACGCACAAAGGTCGGCGACCGCTACGTCCTCGAACGGATGAAGGAAGGCGGCTTCAACGTCGGCGGCGAACAGTCGGGGCATATGATCCTGTCGGACCATGCGACGACCGGCGACGGCACGCTCGCGGCCTTGCAGGTGCTCGCCGAACTCGTCGCAGCGGGCAAGCCCGCGAGCGAATTGCTGCACCAGTTCGACCCGGTGCCGCAGCTTTTGAAGAATGTGCGCTTCGCCGGCGGCAAACCGCTCGAGGACAAGCAGGTCATCGCGGCGATCGCCGAGGGTGAAGCGGCGCTCAACGGGCGCGGCCGCCTCGTCATCCGCCCATCGGGAACCGAGCCGCTGATCCGCGTGATGGCCGAGGGCGACGATGCCGGACAGGTCGAGCAGGTCGTCGACATGATTTGCGACGCGGTCCGTGCCGCGGCCGCATAACCATTTGATTTTTTAGAACTGAAAGAGACTTACCATGCTTGAAATGCGACCCGATTGTGAAAAATGCGGACGCGACCTGCCCGCCAATCTTCACGGCGCCTTCATCTGCTCGTTCGAATGCACTTTCTGCGCGAACTGCGCCGACAAGCTCGACGAGATTTGCCCCAATTGCGGCGGCGACCTGCTCGACCGGCCGCTCCGCGAGGGCGCTGCGCTGGCGAAGTTCCCGGCATCGACGGAGCGAAAGCATAAGGCGTGACCGCATGCGTCCTGATTGTCGCCGGCTCGGATAGCGGCGGCGGCGCGGGCATTCAGGCCGACATCAAGGCGGTCACGATGCTCGGCGGCCATGCGATGACCGCGATCACCGCGATCACCGCGCAGAACACGCTGGGGGTGCAGGGCGTCCATCCGGTTCCGACTGCGATGGTGCTCGCGCAGATCGACAGCGTCGCGTCGGACATCGGCGTCGATGCGGTCAAGATCGGCATGATCGGCAGCGCCGAAACCGCTGCGGCGGTCGCGGAGCGCCTGTCGCAGCCCGATCTCGCGCAGGCTGCGCTGGTGTTCGACCCGGTGATGATTGCCACCAGCGGGTCGGTGCTCGCCGATGCGGCGACGATCGACGCGTTCCGCGCGCTGCTCGACCGCGCGATGGTTGCGACGCCGAACCTGCCCGAACTCGAAGCGCTCGGCGGCGAGGATGCGGTGCTCGCGCACGGTTGCTCGCTGCTCGTCAAGGGAGGCCATGCGGAGGGCGACACGGTGACCGACCGGCTGCTCGAAACGGGCGAGGGCGAGGTCGCGCGCTGGGAGGCGCCGCGGATCGATACGCCGCACAGCCATGGCACGGGCTGTACGCTTGCGAGTGCGATCGCTTGCGGTTTGGCGCAGGGAATGCCGCTCGAACCCGCGATCGCGCGTGCGCGCGATTTCGTGCGGCTGTCGCTGCTCGACGCGCCGGGACTGGGGCAGGGGCATGGCCCGATGGGGCAGCAGTTCGTTCGCAACGACGGGCTGTTCACCGGCCCGGCGCTCAACCAGATCACGCTGCCTGCGAACGACTATGCCGTGTCGGTGGCTTTCTACAAACAAATGGGTTTGAAGCAGATCGTTGATAGCCCCGGCAATGGGTATGCGCGCTTCGAGGCCGCCAATGGCGCCACCCTGTCGATCCATGTGGGCGAAGGCCAACCGGGCGGCGCGACCGCCTATCTGGAAAGCGGCGCGCTCGACGCGTGGGTCGCCTATCTCGCGCGCCGCGGCGTGCGCTTCGACCAGATGCCGAAGGACGAGGAATGGGGCTGGCGCGAGGCGCGGCTGGCCGATCCGGCGGGCAATCGCCTGTGCCTCTATCAGGCGGCCGAATATCGCCGCTATCCGCCATGGCGCATATGATCGTCGGCGTCGACGAAGCTGGCCGCGGCCCGCTGGCGGGACCAGTGGTTGCTGCGGCGGTGCTGCTCTGCGAGGGCGGTATCGCAGGCCTCGACGACAGCAAGAAACTCACGGCAAAACGCCGCGCCGAACTCGAAGCGCAGATCAAGGCACGCTGCCGCTGGGGCGTGGGCGAGGCGAGCGTCGAGGAAATCGACCGCATCAACATCTTGCAGGCGACCCTCCTTGCGATGACGCGCGCGGTCGAAGCGCTCGGCTTCGAGCCCGCCGAGATACTGGTCGACGGCAACCGCCTGCCGCGCTGGCGCTACAGTGCGCGCGCCATCGTCGGCGGCGACGCGCTGCACCCCTGCATTTCCGCGGCGAGCATCATCGCCAAGGAGCACCGAGACCGCTTCATGGTCGCCGCCGCGCGCGATTTTCCGGGTTTTGGTTGGGAAACCAACATGGGCTATGGTACGGCGCAGCATCTCGCGGCGCTGCGCCAGCATGGCCCTACGCCGCACCATCGGACCAGCTTTGCCCCGGTCGCACAATTGCAACTGGTCTGACCGCCCGCAGCCTAAAAGCCTAAGAGGGGAACAGGCGATGAGCAGAGGATTTTCGGCCGACGACGTCGGCGCGCAAACGGGGCGGCGTTTTCTTGTCACCGGTGCCAATGCCGGAATCGGGTTTGAAGCCTCGAGGGTCCTTGCCGCGCGCGGCGCGCACGTGATCCTCGCCTGCCGCGACGAGGACAGGGCCGAGGCGGCGATGAACCGCATCCGGCTCGATATCCCGAAAGCCGAATTGTCGTTCCAGCCGCTCGACCTCGCCGACCTCGATCAGGTCAGGGATGCCGCGAAGACGGTGCTGGCGGGGCCGCGGATCGATGTGCTGGTAAACAACGCCGGGGTGATGATCCCGCCGCGGACGCTGACGAAACAGGGCTATGAGCTGCAATTCGGGGTCAATCACCTCGGAACCTTCGCGCTCACCGGGCTGATCCATCCCCATGTCGACGACCGCATCGTCATCACCGGCAGCATCGCGCACAAGAGCGGGGCGATGGATTACAGCGACCTGTCGGCATCGCGCAGCTATCATAATTGGGCGCGCTACCAGATGAGCAAGCTCGCGAACCTGCTCCATATGTTCGAGCTCGACCGCCGGTTGAGCGCTGCCGGGCGCGCGACACAGGCGATCGGATGCCATCCCGGCGTCGCGCTCACCGAACTGACGCGCCACCTGCCGCTGCCGCTGCGTACGATGACCCCGCTCGCCGCACCTTTCTTCAATAGCGCGGCGCAGGGCGCGTGGCCGACGTTGCAGGCGGCAACGGGCGCGCGCGTGCAGGGCGGCGACTATCTGGGTCCGCAGGGGCTGGGCGAAGTGTCAGGACGCTCGGGACCGGCGCGCGCGACGCGCGACGCGCGCGACCCGAAGCTCGCGCGCGAACTGTGGCAACGCTCGATCGACCTGACCGGGGTCGATCCGGGTCTTTGACCCTCACTCGCGAAATTTTTTTCGCGGGTGAGTCCTCATCGCCACACCACCAGTGGTTGAGTCTCCGAGTCGCGGGCGACTCCATATGGTGTGGCAGACTCCTTTCGTTCTCATATCGTTAACCAGTTAGTGACGCGGAATCCCTAGAGTCCTGCGCTTGACGGCGGACTCCGCCTGACTCATCAGGGCCTCCTTACGAGCAAGGAACGGGGTGAAGCATGGGTGTGATGGAACGGGTCAAGGCGCCGGCGACGAAGCAGCGGACGCCGAAAGTCGACCCCGCGGACCTGCCGCTCGACAGCATCCTGCAGGGCGATTGCGTCGAAATGATGCGCAGCCTGCCTGCCGCATCGGTCGACATGATCTTCGCCGATCCGCCATACAATCTCCAGCTTGGCGGTGACCTGTTGCGTCCCGACGGCAGTCAGGTCGACGCGGTCGACGACGACTGGGACAAGTTCGACAGCCTTGCGACCTATGATCGCTTTACCCAGGCGTGGCTCAAGGAAGCAAAGCGCATCCTGAAGCCGAACGGCAGCATCTGGGTGATCGGCAGCTATCACAACATCTTCCGCGTCGGCACCGCGCTGCAGGACAATGGATACTGGATTCTCAACGACATCGTGTGGCGCAAGGCGAACCCGATGCCCAATTTCAAGGGCACGCGCTTCACCAACGCGCATGAAACCCTTATCTGGGCGTCGATGGGAGAGAAGTCGCGCTACACCTTCAACTATCGCGCGATGAAGACGCTCAACGACGAACTTCAGATGCGCTCGGACTGGCTGATCCCGATCTGCGGCGGTCAGGAGCGGCTGAAGAAGGGCGGAACGAAGGTCCACCCGACGCAAAAGCCCGAGGCGCTGCTCTATCGTATCCTGCTCGCCTGTTCGAACCCCGGCGACGTGATCCTCGATCCTTTCTTCGGCACGGGCACGACGGGCGCGGTCGCAAAGCGGCTCGGCCGCCATTTCATCGGCATCGAGCGCGAGGATGATTATATCGAGGCCGCGCTGGAGCGTATCGAGCTGGCATTGCCGCTCGACGAAAGCGCGGTCAAGACGATGATGGCGCCGAAGGCCGCGACGCGCGTCGCTTTCGGTACGCTCGTCGAATGCGGCATGATCGCGCCGGGGACGGTGCTGACCGACACGAAACGCCGCTGGAAGGCGAAGGTGCGCGTCGACGGCAGTCTCGAATGCGACGGCCAGCCTGCGGGGTCGATCCACAAGGTCGGCGCGGGGTTGCAAGGCGCGCCGAGCTGCAATGGCTGGACCTTCTGGCACATCGACACGGGTAAGGAACTGCGCGTGATCGACGCGGTGCGGCAGGATTGGCTGCTCGCGAACGAAGCCTGATGTTTCTGCCGCTGACTAAGCCTGACTTCGGCGCCGCGTCGGCGGCTGCGCAAATCTATTGCCGTCCGACCTGCTTCGTCGACCGGCCGCACGAACTCGATGACGATTGCCCGCGGATCGCCGACACGATGGTCTGGTTCGCGGCGTGGCACATCAGTCTGCGCGACGGTTCGATGGTCAAATCGGCGATCGTTCCGGTTCCCGAATGGGATAGCTGGATCGCGGCGATGCCGGACGCCCTTGCCGAGGCGGCCAATGCGCAGCGGGCTGGCGTCGCGCGGCCGCGCGGCGTGCTCCAGCTCGGCGAGCGGACGATCCGGCTGAACGAGCCGCAGCTCATGGGCATATTGAACGTCACGCCCGACAGTTTTTCGGATGGCGGCAAGCATGTCGATATCGCCGCAGCGACCGAAGTCGGCTTCGCGATGGGCGCCGCCGGGGCGGCGATCATCGACGTCGGGGGCGAATCGACGCGCCCCGGCGCGCCGCTGATCTGGGAAGGCGACGAGATCAAACGCATCGAGGGCGTCGTCGCGGCGCTGGCTCGCGGCGGCGTCGCGGTGTCGATCGACACGCGCAAGGCCGCGGTGATGGAGGCCGCGCTCGCCGCGGGTGCGCACATCGTCAACGATATTTCGGCGCTGCGCTACGACGAGCGCGCGATGGAAGTGGTCGTGCACGCGGGCTGTCCCGTCGTGCTGATGCACGCACCGTCGGCGAAGAGCGATCCGCACGAAGGCGGCGACTATGCACATGTCCTGTTCGACGTCTACGACATGCTCGCCGAGCGCGTCGCTGCGTGCCGCGCGGCCGGGATCGATGCGTCGCGCATCATCGTCGACCCCGGCCTCGGCTTCGGCAAGAGCGTCGGGGACAATCTCGCGCTCATCAACGGCCTCGCGCTGTTTCACACGCTCGGCTGCCCGATCCTGTTCGGCGCCAGCCGCAAACGCATGATCGGCGCGCTCGACAACGAGGCGCCCGCCGACCAGCGGCTCGGCGGCACTGTGGCGCTCCATTATCAGGCGGCGACGCAGGGCGCGCAGTTGCTGCGCGTCCACGATATCGCCGAGAATCGGCAGGCGTTGCGGATATGGCGCGGGCTGCGCGATGCCGCGCTGACTGCCTGATCAGGCCGCGGTGTCGATCCCGAGGTCGCTCAATTTGCGATAAAGCGTCGAGCGGCCGATGCCGAGGCGGCGGGCGACTTCGCTCATCCGGCCGCGGTAGTGGCCGATTGCGAGGCGGATCACATCGGCCTCGATCTCTTCGAGCGGGCGCAGATTGCCGTCGGGCAGGTACAGCGTGACGCCGATCGCCTCGCCGTTGATCGCGACCTCGCCGGCGCCGGCCGTGCCGCCGCCGAGTGTCGCCTCGATCGCACGGAAATCGGCGCTGGTGAGCACGTCGGTCTTGCTCTCGACCGCGGCGCGGAACAGCACGTCCTGCAACTGGCGGACGTTGCCCGGCCAGGCATAGGCGGCGAGCAGGCGCAGCGCGTCGTCGGTGATGCCGATCGTCGCCATGCCCGGCAGGCCGCCGATACGCGCGAGCAGGTGGCGCGCGAGCGGGCCGACGTCGCCGCGCCGTTCGGACAGCGAGGGCAAAGTGAATTGCGCGCTCGACAGCGCGTAGAACAGGTCTTCGCGGAAATGCCCGGCCTCGATCAGCTTGTCGAGCGGGCTCGCGCTCGTCGCGATGATGCGGACATCGACGCTCTGGCGGATCGAGCCGCCGATCATCTGGACTTCGCCGCTGTTGAGGAACTCGACGAGTTTCGCCTGCGTCTCGAGCGGGATGCATTCGACATGGTCGATGATGATGCTGCCGCCATCGGCTTGGACGAGCCGGCCGACCTGACGGTCGAAGGCGCCCGCAAAGGCGCCGCGTTCGTGGCCGAACAGCCCCGATCCGATCAGGCCGGGCGACACCGCCGAGCAATCGACCATGACGAGCTGGCCGCGCGCGCGCGGGCTGGCGCTGTGGATCGCGCGGGCGAAGACTTCCTTGCCGGTGCCGGGCTTGCCATTGATCATCACCGGGACGCGCGCACGCGCGGCCTTGGCGGCGATGGCAAGCGCGCTGCGGAAATTGGGGCTCGATCCGATGATTTCCTCGAACGCCAGCGGCGCGCGCAGCTTTTCGGTGAGCGGGCGGAGTTCGCCCTGCGGGCCGCTGGTCGACACGACGCGGTCGAGCGCTTCGAGCAGGCGGTCGGGCGCGATCGGTTTCTGGACGAAATCGCTCGCACCGGCGCGCATCGCGCCGACCGCGACCTCGACCCCGTTGCGCATCGTGATGACGACAAGCGGCAGCGCGGGGCGCCAGCGCCGCAGCTCGGCGACGAACTCCGAAATGTCCATCCCGGGCGTGCCCTGGTCGACGAGCACCGCGTCGAGTGCCATGCCTTCCTGCGTGCCGAGCTTGGCGAGCGCGGTGTCGGTGTCGGCGGCGATGACGCTGCGCCAGCCGCCGCGCGAGACCAGGGCCGCCAGAAAGCGCTGCTGGGCAGGCTCGCTGTCGACGATCATCACCATTCGCGTGTCGCGCGTGTTCGTCATCGTCTCGAATCTGCCCCCTGAACCGACATTGCTATGGGTTTGTTCTGTTGAAGCGGGCATATCTATCCGAGAGGGGTAAAAGGGCGATTAAGGCCGTTCGTCTTTTGGCACAGCGAAGCAGCGAGGCCAAACCCGCACTTGAGCATCGCCGGGCGCGTGGCTAAGACCGGCGCGAAGGCCGATTCTGGGGCGGGGCGCTGCGCGTTCTGTTCGCGGGAAACGGCAGGAAAAGGGGAAAAGCGATGGCACAGCAGGAAATGAAGGCAGCGAACGAAACCTACGCGGGTTTCATCAGCCTGTTCAAGATCGGCTCGATCATCACCGCGGTGGTCGTCGTCGGCGTCGTCCTCCTCATCGCCTCCTGATCGGGCTTCGCGCATGCGCATCGCTGTCCTGAAGGAGCTCGCCAACGGCGAGACCCGCGTCGCCGCGACCCCCGAAACCGTGAAGAAATTCATTGGCTTGGGTGCCGAAGTTGCCGTTGAATCGGGGGCGGGGGCAGAGGCCTCGATCGCCGACGCCGATTATAGCGCCGCGGGCGCAAAGGTAGGCAGCCGCGCCGACACGCTGAAGGGCGCGAATATCATCCTCGGTATCCAGGGGCCCGACCCCAAGAGCCTCTCGGGCTTTGCCGACGGCGCCTGGCTCGCGGCGGGTCTCAACCCGTTCGGCGAGCGTTCGCGCGTCGACGAATATGCCAAGCTCGGACTCGAAGCGCTGGCGATGGAATTCATGCCGCGCATCACGCGCGCGCAGTCGATGGACATCTTGTCGAGCCAGGCGAACCTTGCGGGTTACAAGGCGGTACTGATGGCGGCGAACGCCTATGGCCGCGCTTTCCCGATGATGATGACCGCCGCGGGCACCGTCAGCGCCGCGAAGGCGTTCATCATGGGCGTCGGCGTCGCCGGGCTTCAGGCGATCGCGACCGCACGCCGTCTCGGCGCACAGGTCAGCGCGACCGACGTGCGTGCCGCGACCAAAGAACAGATCATGTCGCTCGGCGCCAAGCCGATCTTCGTCGAAAGCGTCGCGGGGATCGAGGGCGAAGGCGCGGGTGGCTATGCCACCGAAATGTCCGACGAATATAAGGCGGCGCAGGCCGAGCTCGTATCGTCGCACATCGCGAAGCAGGACATCGTCATCACCACCGCACTGATCCCGGGGCGCCCTGCGCCGCGGCTGATCTCGGACGCACAGCTCGCGACGATGCGCAGCGGCAGCGTGATTGTCGACATGGCGGCCGAAAGCGGCGGCAATGTCGAAGGATCGGTTTCGGGCGAGGCGAAGAAGATCCATGGCGTCACCGTAATCGGCGCGAAGAATATCGCCGCGCTGATGCCCGCGGACACCAGCGCGCTGTTCAGCCGCAACCTGTTCAACTTCCTTTCGGCCTTTTGGGACAAGGAAGCGGGTAAGCCCGTCCTCGACGAGGAAATCGGCAATGCCGTGCGCCTGACGCAGGGCGGCAAGGTTGTGAACGAGCGGCTGCTGGGGTGAGCTTGCTGCTGGCTCTTGCACTCGCGGAAGCGACCGCGCCGGCGGCACCGCCGCCGGGCCTGCAATTTGCCTTCTGGCGCATGGCCGCCTTCAAATCGCGGACAAAGAGCCTCGGCTGTAATGCGGGCGGGCTTGACGGCGAACTCGAGGCGGTCCGCAAGCAACTGGCAAAGCGCTATGGCAAGGAGGCCTTTGCCTGGCCCAAAACCCCGCCGCCTGCCGGCAGGAGCGAAGGCGACTGCTATATTTCCCTGATGGTGTATCGAACGAATCTCGGCGATTTCAAGCGCGACGCCGCTGCCGCGCTGGCGGTGGCGCCCTAGCCGGTTCGACCGGCGCGGGATCGTGCTTTTTCCTGAAAAATGGCCGATTTCGGCCTTTTCATGAAACTTCCTCCGGTTACTATGCGTTCAGGGTTTGTAACCCTGACTCTCAACCAACTGGAGAATGATTGATGTCGTCTGCGAAGCTTTTCGCCACCCCCCTCCTTGTGCTTGCCACGCTCTCGCCCGTCTATGCGCAGGAAACCGCCGCACCGGCCGAGGCCGAAGTCGCTGTTGATGCCGCCGCCGATGCTGCTGTCGATGCCACAGCTTCGGCCGATGCTGCCGCCGACGTCGCGGGCGACGCCGCCGCACCCGCCGAGCGGACGGGCATTGCGCTCGAAATCGGTACCAAGCCCGATCACAAGACGCTGGCGAACGCGCTGACCGTTGCGGGGGTTTCGGAAAAGCTCGCGGGCCAGCCCTTCACCCTTTTTGCGCCGACCGACCAGGCCTTTGCCGCGGTGCCGCAGTCGATGACCGACTGGCTGATGAATCCGAACAACACCGAATCGCTCGCGAAGGTTCTGACCTATCATGTCGTTCCGGGGCGCGTGACCGCCGAGGATCTGTTTGCGAAGATCAAGGCGGGCGGCGGCAAGGCGACGCTGGCGACCGTCGAGGGCGAAACGCTGACCTTCACCGAGGTGCAGGGCAATATCAAGGTCGACGGCACGCAGGGCAGCAGCGGTTTCATCACCCAGCCCGACGTCGAACAGTCGAACGGTAATATTCACGTCATCAACGGCGTGTTGATCCCGACCCTCGGCTGACGATTCGCGCCGCTGCGATCGTCATTTGAAGGATAAGGACATGAAAACCCATCTGATCTTGACGGCCGCAGCGGTCGCGCTCGCGCTGTCGGGTTGCGACAGCAAAAAAGACGCACCGGTCGAAGCGACGACGGCTTCAGGAAGCGAAACCGCGCCGGCCGCCACGGCGGACCCGTCCGTGATGCAGGCGAGCAGCACGATCGCCCAGAATCTGGCGGCGTCGCCTGTCCACAAGACGCTCGCCGCCGCGCTGGCGCAGGCAGGCGTCGCGCAGATTTTGTCGGGCGCGGGACCGTTCACCGTCTTTGCGCCGACCGACGCCGCCTTTGCGCAGGTGCCGCCGGTGACGCGCGACGGCTGGATGCGCCCGGCGCAGAAGGATGTGCTTGCCGGAATCCTGAAATATCATGTCGTTCCGGGCAAGCTGACCGCGGCGGATCTGGCCGCGAAGATTGCCGAAGGCGGCGGCAAGGCCGTGCTGAAGACTGCGGACGGACAGGATCTGACCGCGACGAAGAGCGGCGATGCAATCCTGCTCACGAGCAGCAGCGGCAACAAGGCAAGTGTGACGCAGGCCGATGCGGCCCAGTCGAACGGCGTCATCCATGTCGTCGACGCGGTGCTCCTTCCGAAAATGTAAAAAACATCGCCGGTCGATCCGGCAAGGCGATATTTTATGTCGCAGAACGCCCGCATTTCCCGCGTCTGGAAATGCGGGCGCTGCTTTTTGGCTGCTTTGGAGTCGACACGCTGGGCGGCGCGCGGCAAGAGGTGCGCGAAACGGAATCAGCAGGGGAGCGAGCCCGTGGATTTTATCGCGATTTTTTCGATTTTCATACTGGCCTGCTTTGTCGGCTATTTCGTCGTCTGGTCGGTGACCCCGGCGCTGCACACGCCGCTGATGAGCGTCACCAACGCCATTTCGTCGGTGATCATCGTCGGCGCGCTGATTGCCAGTGCCGCCGCCGGTTCGGCGTCGTCGAAATGGCTCGGCCTCGCCGCGGTCGTGATGGCAAGCATCAACATCTTCGGCGGCTTTGCCGTGACGTCGCGTATGCTCGCGATGTACAAGAAGAAGGGGCGCTGAGATGGACATTCAGGCCATTCTCTCCGCCGCGACCGGCGGCCATGGCGCGGTAAATCCGTACGCGGCGATCGCCTATCTGGTTTCGGGCATCCTGTTCATTCTTGCGCTGCGCGGCCTGTCGAGCCCGGCGACGGCGCAGAACGGCAACCGCTTCGGCATGATCGGTATGGCGATCGCGGTGGTCACCACCATGCTTACCCACACACCCGTGGGCGCCGATGGCCTGCTCGATACCATCTCTCTCGTCGAAATCCTCGTCGCGATCGGAATCGGTGCGGTGATCGGTATCGTCATGGCGCGCAAGATCGCGATGACCGCGATGCCGCAGCTCGTCGCCGCCTTCCACAGCCTCGTCGGTCTCGCCGCGGTCGCGGTGGCGGCGGCTGCCTACCTCAATCCCGGCGCATTCGGCATCGCCGATGCGGCAGGACAGATCCACACCGTCAGCCGCGTCGAAATGGGCCTCGGCATCGCGATCGGTGCGATTACCTTCTCGGGTTCGGTCATCGCCTTCCTGAAACTCAACGGCAATATGTCGGGATCGCCGATCATGCTGCCCGGACGGCATGTCATCAACCTCGGCACGCTCGCCGCGATTGTCGCGCTGACCGCCTGGTTCACGCAGGATCAGTCGCCGTGGGTGTTCTGGACGATCACGGGCCTCAGCTTCCTGATCGGCTTCCTGCTGATCATCCCGATCGGCGGCGCCGACATGCCGGTCGTCGTGTCGATGCTCAACAGCTATTCGGGCTGGGCCGCGGCGGCGATGGGCTTTACGCTTGGCAACACCGCGATGATCATCACCGGCGCGCTTGTCGGTTCGTCGGGTGCGATCCTGTCGTACATCATGTGCCGCGCGATGAACCGCAGCTTCATCAGCGTGATCGCCGGTGGCTTCGGTGCCGACGCGGCGGCGGGCGATGGCGGATCGAAGGAACAGCGTCCGTGGAAGCCGGGCAGCGCCGACGACGCGGCCTTCCTGATGAGCCAGGCCGAGAATGTCATCATCGTTCCCGGTTACGGTATGGCGGTCGCGCAGGCGCAGCACGCGCTGCGTGAAATGGGCGACCTGCTCAAGAAAGAGGGCGTGAACGTCAAATATGCGATCCACCCGGTCGCGGGACGTATGCCCGGCCATATGAACGTGCTGCTCGCCGAGGCGAACGTGCCCTATGACGAGGTCTTCGAGCTTGAGGACATCAATGGCGAGTTCGCACAGTGCGATGTCGCCTTCGTTATCGGCGCGAACGACGTGACCAACCCGTCGGCAAAGACCGACAAGACGTCGCCGATTTACGGGATGCCCGTACTCGACGTCGAAAAGGCGAAGACCGTGCTGTTCGTGAAGCGCTCGATGGGCGGCGTCGGCTACGCCGGTGTCGACAACGACGTCTTCTACATGGACCAGACGATGATGCTGCTCGGCGATGCCAAGAAGATGGCCGACGACATCGTCAAGGCACTCAACGGCGGCGGGCACTGACGCTTTGCCGCAAACTTGCGCCCCCGGCCTTGCCCGGCGGCGCCAACTTATCTAGCCATGATCGGGACCGGGCCGGCAAAGGCCCGGTCCTTTTGTATTCCGGAGGACCATCTTGCGCAAAATTGGCCTGATCGGGGGAATGAGCTGGGCATCGACCGAGCTTTATTACCGCCATCTCAACAAGGGGGTGCAAAAGCGCCTCGGCACCGCCTGTTCAGCGCCGATCGTGATGGAGAGCCTGAACTATTGCGAGCTGTCGCGGATCACGACGCCCGAAGGGTGGACGCACGCGAAAGAGGTGCTGATCGCCTCGGCGCAGCGGCTCGAGGCGGCGGGCGCGACCGCGCTGATGATCGCGGCCAACTCGATGCACAAGGTGGCGGAAGATGTCGCCGCGGCGATTTCGATTCCGATCCTTCATATCGTCGACGAAACCGGCGAGAAGATGAAGGCCGACGGGATCAAGTCCGCGGCGGTCATCGGCACGCGCAATGTGATGACCGAACCCTGGTTCCGCCAGCGGCTGGTTCGCCACGGATTGACCCTCGCGCCCTATGATACGACGCGTGCCGACGAGATCGACCGCATCATTTACGAAGAGCTGATGCTCGGCAAGGCGAACGAAAGCTCGCGCCGCACGATGAAGACCTTCATCACCGACATTGCGAAGCAGGATGTCCAGGCGATCGTGCTCGCCTGCACTGAACTGGTGATGCTCGTCGACACCGACGCCAATCTGCTGCCGATCTACGACACGACGCGCATTCACGTCGCGGCGGGGGTCGACTGGATTTTGGGCGAGGATTGACACGATCCTCCCTGTCGCGTCCGCGATGGGGAGGAGGACCGCTTGCGAAGCGAGCGGTGGAGGGGGCGGCGACGTCGCGTCGGTAGCCCCCCGTCAGCGCTTTGCGCTGCCACCTCCCCATGCCTGCGGCACAGGGAGGACCAAAATCAGCTCATCTTCGTCCACGTCACCGTGCGGCAGAACAGGCTGACACAGCCTTTCATCGTCATCTTGCCGCCGTTGGCGCGCAGATGCGCCTTGTAATAGCGGCCGTCCTCGGGGCTGTAGCCTTCGCCTTTCCAGCCGTCGCCGTGCGGTACGAGATCCCAGTAGATCTGCAGCCCCGTGACCTTGCGGCTGCGCTTCGCCTTGTCGGGATTGCGCTCGTCGAGCTGGCCACCCGCAGGCTGCTTGATCAGCAGGCGGTCGACGCGCCCGCACATTTTGTTGCCGCACGCGGCCATGACGACGACGGCCTTGCCATCGTCGGTTTTCCAGCGCCCGGCGATCGGCGCGGGCGCCGCGGCCATCGATGGCGCGGCAATCAGGGCGACAAGCGCCAATGCATATCTGTGAATCAAAGCGACCTCTCCCCGGGTTAGCTACACATATGTCAGCAACATCGCTTGGCTTCCGTCAAGTCTTGCACCATGTTCCCCGAAAATATGGGGAGAGACATATGCGATTCCATGGCCTGCGCCACGCGGCGACGCTTTGCATCGTGGCAGCATGTGCCGCCAGTCCGGCGGCGGCGAAAGTCATCAGCGTCAGTGCGACAACGCCCGACGCGAACGAAAAGCTGCAAGAAGCGCTGATCCTCGCCGCGCCCGGCGATACGGTGCAACTGGGCGCGGGCGTGTGGAAGCTGACCGACGGCCTGTCGCTCGACGTCGCCAATGTGACCGTGCGCGGCGCGGGGGCGGGCGAGGGCGGATCGATCCTCGACTTTACCGGACAGCAGGGGGCGGGCGAGGGGCTGCTCGTGACCTCCGACGACGTCTTCCTCACCGAATTCGCTGTGCTCAACACCAGGGGCGACGGGATCAAGTCGAAGGGCGCCGACCGCATCGTCTATCACAAGCTCCGCGTCGAATGGACCGCGGGGCCGAAGGAAACCAACGGCGCATACGGCATCTATCCGGTCGAAAGCAGCGATGTGCTGATCGACAGCGTCTTTGTTCGCGGCGCGTCGGACGCGGGCATCTATGTCGGCCAGTCGAAGAATATCGTCGTCCGCGATTCGATCGCGACCGAAAATGTCGCCGGGATCGAAATCGAGAACAGCTACGACGCCGACGTCCACGACAATATCGCGACGAAGAATACCGGCGGTATCCTCGTGTTCGATCTCCCCAGCCTGCCGATGCAGGGCGGCCACAATGTCCGCGTGTTCGAGAATATCGTCAACGACAACAGCACGCCGAACTTCGCGCCGAAAGGCAATATCGTCGCGAGCGTGCCCACCGGCACCGGCGTTCTCGTGATGGCGAACCGCAATGTCGAGATTTTCGACAATGTGTTCGCCGACAATAGCACCGCAAATGTGATGATCGTCGGCTATCGCTACGAGCATAAGGATCCGAAATATCAGCCGCTGCCGAAGCAGATCGTCGTACGCGGCAACCAGCATGGCAAGGCGGGCTATGCCCCGAAGTTTCCGGGCGGCGACATGATCGCAGCGGCGATGGGCGGCAGCATCCCGCCAGTGCTGTGGGACGGTGCGGGCGATGCGATTGTGCTCGACAAGGTGGGCGTGCTGTCGCTGAACCTGCCCGATGTGAAGACGCCGCAGAGCGAGGCGAAGCCCGCACCTGCCGACCTGTCGAAGGGCACGCCGCCCGCGGCGCTGCCGACGATCAAGCTGCCCGAAAGCATGGAGGCCAAGGTCAAGTGAAGCGCGTTTTGGCCGCGCTCGGCGCGGCGCTGCTGTGTGCGAGCGGCGGGGCGGCCTTGGTGGCGCCGGCGGTCGATCAGGCGCTCGTCGAGAGCGATGCGATGCCGGCGAAGCTGTCGGCGTTCGGGCTGTTTCGCGGCAACGATCCGAAAACGCCGTCCACCGGCATCGGCTACACGCTGCGCGCGCCGCTGTTCAGCGATTACACCGACAAGCATCGCTTCGTCTCGATCCCGGCGGGGAAGAAGGCGAAGGTGGGAAGCGACGGGGTGATCGAATTCCCGGTAGGAACGGTTCTCGTCAAAAGCTTCGGCTGGAGTGACGTCAACGACGGCCGCCCGGTCGAAACGCGTTTGCTGATCCGCCGCGCGTCGGGCTGGACCGCGCTCCCCTATATCTGGGACGCCGATGGCAAGGATGCGACGCTGGCGCTTGGTGGCCGCCGCGTGCCCGTGGCCTTCAAAAGCCCCGATGGCGAGGCGCACAGCATCCGTTACGCGGTGCCGAACAAGAATCAGTGCAAGGAATGCCACAGCCTCGGCGGCGAGATCGTCCCGATCGGACCCAAGGCGCGCAATTTCATCCTCGACCCTGCGGCGTCCGACAAGCTGCGCAGCCTCTATTTCGAAAATCCAGCCGGGCTCAAACCCTCGATGCCGCAATGGGACGACCCGAAGAGCGGCAGCGTCGCCGATCGCGCGCGCGCCTATCTCGACGTCAATTGCGCGCATTGCCATAATCCGGCGGGCAGCGCGTCGAACAGCGGGCTGTTCCTGCGCTGGACCGACGATCCGGCGGGCGTCAACTATGGCATCGGTAAGCGTCCCACCGCAGCGGGGCGCGGCAGCGGGGGCATGGAATTCGCCATCGCGCCGGGTGAGCCCGACCATAGTTTCCTGATCTATCGCCTCGAAAGCACCGACCCCGGTATTGCGATGCCCGAGGTCGGGCGATCGACGGTGCACAGGGAAGGCGCGGCGCTGCTGCGGCAATGGATTGCGGAGATGCCGAAAGCATCGCATTAGGCTGGTCATGACCCAGCTCGTCCTCCACGATTATTTCCGCTCCTCGGCCAGCTTTCGCGTCCGCATCGCGCTGAACCTCAAGGGGCTCGACTATGAGCGCGTCGAGATCAGCCTTATCGCGGGCGAGCAGCGCAGCGATGCTTATCTGGAACAGAATGCGCAGGGCTTCGTCCCGATGCTCGTCGTCGATGGCGAGCCGATCATCCAGAGTATGGCGATCATCGACTGGCTCGACCGCGCCTTTCCGCAGCCGCGACTGATCCCCGAAGAGGCCATGCCGCGCGCGATCGCGCTGGCGCGGGCGCAGGTGATCGCGAGCGACATCCACCCGCTCAACAACCTCCGCGTGCTCAAATATCTGAAACGCGATTTGGGGCTTAACGAACAGACCAAGGACCGCTGGATCGCGACCTGGATCGCGCAGGGGTTCGAGGCATTGGAGGCGATGGCGGGCGACGGCCAATATCTCGGCGGTGATACGCCGGGGATCGCCGACTGCTGTCTCGTGCCGCAAATCTACAACGCGCGGCGTTTCGAGGTGCCGCTCGACGCCTTCCCGCGGCTGATCGAGATCGACGCCGCGTGCATGGAACTCGAAGCATTTCAGAAGGCGCACCCCGACGCGGTCAAGCCGGCGTGATCCGCTTTTTGACGGGGGTTGCGTCGCTGGTATTGCCGGCGGCGGCGATGGCGCAGGAGGAAACGCCCGCCGACCCCTTCGATGCGACTCACATTCTCCAGTTTCAGCCTATGCCGAAGGACCTGATCGTCGTGAACGGCAGCGGCGTGCTCAGTCGGCCCGATAGCGACAAGGTCCAGGCGAACAGCTCACTGACCGACCTCGATCCGGGTCTGGGCAACCGGATCGAGAACCGGCTGCGCGATGAGGCGGGGCTGGTGCAATTTCGTCGATCGGACGGGCGCTCCGCCCATCCGACGAGTCAGGGCATCACGCTCCGCGGCCTCGGCGGCAACGCGTCGAGCCGCGCGCTCGTCACCCTCGACGGGGTGCCGCAGGCCGACCCGTTCGGCGGCTGGGTTGCGTGGAGCGCCTATGACGCAATCAATCTCGGCGGCATCTTCATCACGCGCGGCGGTGGCAGCGGCGCCGATGGTCCCGGCGCGCTCGCTGGAACAATCGGTCTCTATTCGACCATGACCGATGGTGCCGAGGCGAGCCTCGGCTATGGTAGCCGCGACAGTTGGGACGCTTCGGCATCGGTTGGTGGCGAGATCGGCAGCGGCCATGTCGCGGTGGACGGGCGCTACAGTCGCGGCGACGGATTTGTACCTATCGCCAAGGGACAGCGCGGCAGCGTCGATCGCGCAGCGCCTTATGAGCAGGGCGGGCTCGGCCTGCGCCTGCGCTTCGACACCGGGGACGATAGCCGGGTCGAGGCGAGTCTGCGCGGCTTTGCCGACCGCCGTGATCGCGGGACAGATTTTACTCAAAGCAAGGTCGACGGGATCGACGCCAGTGTGCGGTTCGTTCACGATCCCGCCAGCGAGACGCAATGGCTCGCGCTCGCCTATGTCCAGCTTCGTGATTTCGAAAGCGGTTTCGCGAGCGTAGCGGCGGGACGGAACAGCTTCGTGCCAGCGCTGTTCCAGCGGGTTCCCGCGACCGGGCTTGGCACGCGATTCGAATTGCGGCCCGGGATCGGCTTTGAAAATCCGCTGCGTATCGGGATCGATTGGCGCCGCACGACCGGCCGGACCGAAGAGGATTTCTTCTTCACGGGTGTAGTTCCGGGCCGCCACCGCATCGCGGGTGGCAGCAGCGATATAGTGGGGGCGTTCGCCGAATGGACGTCGGGCGATCCCGGCGACGGTCTCCTCTGGACCCTCAGCGGCCGCGTCGATCGCTGGTGGCTCGGCGAAGGATACAGGCTCGAGCGCAATATCGCGGGGCCGGTCATCACGAACTTGCGCTTTGCGGCGCGGCAAGGCTGGGAAGGCAGCGGCCGCGCGGGCGTGCGCTGGGCCTCTGATCGCTTCACGCTGCGCGCCGCTGCCTATCGCGGCTGGCGCCTCCCGACGCTCAACGAACTCTATCGCCCGTTCCGCGTCGGCGCCGAGGTGACGACCGCGAATGCGATGCTCAAGCCCGAACGGCTATGGGGCGGTGAGGTCGGGATCGACTGGGACAATGGTGATACGAAATTGTCGGCGACGCTCTTCGCCAACCATCTGACGAACGCCATCGCCAATGTCACGCTCGCGCCGAACCTCAACCAGCGGCAGAATCTTGACGCGATCGACAGCAAGGGCGTCGAAGTCAGCGCTGAACAGCGGATCGGCTCGGCGACGCTGCGCGCCACTTACGCTTTCACCGATGCCAAGGTTGACGCCTCGGGCATCGCCGCGACGCTCGATGGCCGCCGTCCGGCACAGCTTGCGAAGCATGGCGGCAGCGTGTCGTTGCGGAGCAACGCGCGCGGCCCGTTCGGCGGCTTTGCGACGTTGCGCTATATCGGCAAACAGAATGAGGACGATCTGGGTCTGCTCGCGCTCGACGACGCGCTGACCCTCGACGCCGGGCTGTCGTGGCGCTTCTCCGATGCGATCAGCATCGAGGCGCGCGGCGAGAATCTCTTCGATGAGCTGGTTCCCGCCGCGATCTCGTCGTCGGGTATCGTCGAGCGCGCGAGCCCGCGTACGCTGTGGGTCGGCGCGCGCGTTTCTTTCTGATTTTCACGCCATTCTGCCCTTCACAGGCCCGAAACAGGCGATAGGATGGGCGACGCCGGGATTTTTCGAGCGTGTGGGGGTTACCAATTCATGGCCGCGAAGAAGCTGAATCTCGATAATTTCCTGCCCTACCGCCTGTCCATCGCATCCAATGCCCTGTCGAGCCGGATCGCCGCCGAATATGAGAATCGCTTCGGGCTCAAGATTCCCGAATGGCGGTTGATGGCGGTGCTCGGCGAAGGCCAGCCGAAGACCCAGCGCGAGCTGGTCGAGGCGACGCGCATGGATAAGGTGACGGTGAACCGCGCCGCCAAGGCGCTCGCCGACCGCCAGCTGATCGCGCGGCAGGCGCATGAGGCCGACGGGCGCTCGCACCACCTCGATCTCACCGAAACCGGACGATCGCTCTATGATGCGATCGTTCCCGCCGCGCTGGCGAGTGAGGCGCAGCTCGAATCGAATATCAGCGCGGGTGAACGCGCCACGCTGATGGCGATTCTCGCAAAGCTGACCGCCGCCGCTGAAGATTATGGTTGATCGTGCGTACCGTGCCGCGCCGACCGATGCGCTGCGCATCGAGCCGCTGGGCGAACTGACCGCGATCTTCGACCGGCGGTCGATGCAGACGCACCTCGTCGTATCGCCGATGCCCGAGATACTGAACGCGATGGGCACCGACAGCTGCAACGCCGCCGAGCTGGCAGGGCGGCTGGCCGCCGCCTTCGATCTTGATGCGACAGAGGACGCGCGGCCGATCCTCGCCGAACGCCTCGCCGAGCTCGCCGCGATGGGGCTGGTGGCGCGCGCGTGAGGCATAGTGCGCGCATTGCGGTCGGCCCGGTGCAATTTCGTATCGGCAGCGACTGGCGGGAGCCCGTCGCGGCGCTCGAACGCCTCTATGCCGGTTATCCGGGCGACGATGCGCGCCCCGCCGATGCGACGGTGCGGCTGTTCGCGGCGCGGCCCTGGCGGCGCTGGCTGCGCCCGTCGGTGCATATCGGCGGCGACTTCATCGTCCCCGACGCGCTGCCCTTGCCGCTGTCGATGGGGCTGCTCGCCGCCGAGATGGGGATGAATTTGCAGGTCGCGCTCGGCTGGCGGCGCCACATGCTGCTTCACGCGAGCGCGGTCGCAAGGGATGGCCGCGCGCTGATCATGTCGGGCGAATCGGGGTCGGGCAAATCGACGCTCGCGGCGCTGCTCGGAGAGAGCGACTGGCGGCTGATGGGTGACGAATTCACGCTGATCGATCCCGCCGGCGGCGATGCCCTCGCTTTCCCGCGCGCGGTCAGCCTCAAGAATGAGGCGATTGCCGTGGTCGCCGCGCGCGTCGATGCGGCGCGGCTCGGTCCGCTGCTCGCGGGCACGCCAAAGGGCGATATCCGCCACCTGGTCCCGCGCGCCGATGCGATCGCGGCGATGCACGAGCCTGTGCGCCCCGCGCTGCTGCTCTTCCCGCGCTTCGGCGGTGCGGTGTCGGTCGAACGGATGGGCGAGGGCGAGGCGTTCGTTCGGCTGACCGAGGCGTCGACCAACTATGTGGCGCTTGGCGAGGCGGGCTTTGGGGCGCTGACGCGGCTCGTTCGCGGAACCCCGGCGTTCGGTATTTCCTATCCCGACAGTGCGACGGGTATCGCGCTGGTCGAGCAGCTTTGGGCCGAGACGCCCCGGTGAGCGCGGTGCGGACCTTCGTCGACTTGCTCGTCGGGCGCCGCGATCCGGCCGCGCTGGCCCCGCGCGACTGGGACGGCGTCATCGGGGTCGCGCGCAGCGAAGCGATGCTTGCGACGCTCGCACACCAGCTGGCGGAGGCCGACTTGCCGCCCACCGCCGCCGCGCTGTTCGCCGACCAGCGCGCCGCCGCGGCAGTTGCACAGCGTCAGGCGTTGTGGGAGGCCGAGATGGCGCGGCGCGCGCTCGCTCCCGCGGGGATCGAATTCGTGCTGCTGAAGGGCGTCGCTTATGCCGCTATGGGGATGGCGTGCTCCGAAGGGCGGCAGATTGGCGATCTCGATATCCTCGTGCTCGCCACCGACATCCGCCGCGCCGAGAACGCGCTCCTCAACGCGGGTTGGGAATGGGTCAAGTCGGACCCTTATGACGACCTCTATTACCGCGAGCATATGCACGAGCTGCCGCCGCTGATTCACTCGGGCCGCGACCGGATGATCGATGTTCACCACACAATCCTGCCGCGCACGCACCGGATCACACCCGACGCGCTCGCGCTGGTCAGCGATGCGGTGACGAGCCGTGATGGCCATGCGGTGCTGAACCCCGCCGACATGGCATGTCACTGCGCCGCGCATATGCTCGCCGACGGCGATTTGCGGGGCGGGCTGCGCAACCTGTGGGACTTTCACACGATGACGCGCGATTTTGCGGCGGCCGATCCGGGTTTCTGGGGACGGCTCGACGCACGCGCGGCGCTGCACGGGCTGCGCGAAGCGGCCCACCGCGCGGCGCGGCTGTCGCGCGATGTCTATGGCGCGGTGTTGCCCGAAGGATGGGACTGGCAGGATCCGTCCGATATCTGGTTCGTCCGCCGACTGTTCGCGCGCGACGATTGGGGGCGGGTCACGCGCCCCGTGCTGGAGCAGGCCTTCTACATCCGCTCGCACTGGCTGCGGATGCCGCCCGCGATGCTCGCGCGGCATTTGTGGACCAAGTGGCGCAAGCGTCAGAGCGAGGCGAGCAGCGGCACCAGCTCGTCATAATGGTCGATCACATGGTCGGCACCCAACTCCTGCGCCGGCCGGTCGAGAAAGCCGAAACTGACCGCGATACTGGGTACCCCGGCATTTTTCGCCGCCGTCACGTCATAGATGCTGTCGCCCACGAAGGCTGCGTGCCCGCGACCGCATCGCTCTACCATCGCGTGGATCGGTTCGGGCGATGGTTTGCGGACCTCCAGCGTGTCGCCGCCGATGATCGTCGCCATGCGATCGGCAAGGTCGAATTCGGCGAGCAGCAGGCGCGCGAGATGCTCGGCCTTGTTCGTGACGACCGCCGTGCGCACGCCGAGCGCGTCGAGCCGGTCGAGTGCGGCGACGACGCCGGGAAAGAGACGGCTGTTGCCCGCTATATGCCTTTCGTAAAAGTGCAGCAGTTCGGGATAGAGCCGCTCGACCGCGCCATCGGGGACCCCGCCCGATGCCCGCAGCCCTTCCTCGAGCATATGTTTCGCGCCGCGCCCGATCATCGGCCGCACGGCATCCTCGCCAAGCGGCGCGCGGTCCATCAGCGTCAGCGTATGATTGACCGCGGCGGCGAGATCGCCAAGCGTGTCGATGAGCGTGCCGTCGAGGTCGAAGCCGACGATCGCGAAGGGAAATCCGTTCATCCGCCGCGCATGGCGCGATGTGCTGGAAACCGCAATGATTTGCTGGCATGGCAGCGCGCATGAGTAACGCAATCGCCGCTATCGTCCTTGCCGCGGGCAAGGGGACCCGCATGAAGTCCGACCTGCACAAGGTGCTGCATCCGATCGCGGGGCGGCCGATGCTGCTGCACCTGATGGCGAGCGTCGATGAATTGAAGCCGGCGAAGAAGGTCGTGGTCGTCGGCGACAAGGCCGACCAGCTCGAGGCCGCGCTGGCGGGCAGCGCCGAACTTGCGGTGCAGGATCCGCAGCTCGGTACGGGCCATGCAGTGCAGCAGGCTGAAAGCGCGCTCGCGGGTTTCGACGGGGATGTGTTGATCCTTTATGGCGATGTGCCTTTCGTGCCCGCGGCGACGATGCGCTCGATGATCGAACGGCTGGGCGCGGCCGACGCGCCCGCGGTCGTCGTCCTCGCGTTCGAGCCCGCTGACCCGCTGCAATATGGCCGCGTCATCACCGAAGGCGACTGCGTCATCAAGATGGTCGAGCACAAGGATGCGACCGACGCCGAGCGTGCCGTTCGGTTGTGTAATTCGGGGCTGATGGCGGCGAAGGCGCGCGACCTGTTCGCGTTGCTCGCCCGCGTGACTGACGACAATGCCGCGAAGGAATTTTACCTCGTTGACATCGTCAACATCGCGAACGCCGACGGACGTTCGTGCGCGGTCGTGAAGACCGATCCCGACGATGTCGCCGGGATCAACAGCCGTGCCGAGCTGGCGCAGGCCGAGGCGCAGTGGCAGGCGTTCAAGCGCGAGGAAGCGATGGCGGGCGGCGCGTCGCTGCGTGCGCCCGAAACGGTCTGGTTCTCGTGGGACACCGAGCTCGGCCGCGATGTGACGATCGAGCCCAATGTGTTTTTCGGTCCGGGCGTGACGGTTGCCGACGGCGTGAATATTCGCGCCAACTGCCATATCGAGGGTGCGACGATCGGCACGGGGTGCGAGGTCGGCCCCTTCGCCCGCCTTCGCCCCGGCACGGTCCTCGGCGAAAAGGCCAAGATCGGCAATTTTGTCGAGACGAAAAAGGCGGTGCTCGGCAAGGGCGCCAAGGCGAACCACCTGACCTATCTGGGCGACGTCACCGTCGGGGCGGGGGCGAACATCGGCGCGGGCACGATCACCTGCAACTATGACGGCTATTTCAAATATAAGACCGAGATCGGCGAGAACGCTTTCATCGGATCGAACAGCGCGCTTGTCGCCCCGGTCAGGATCGGGCGCGACGCGATCGTCGCCGCAGGCAGCGCGGTGACGCGCGACGTCGCCGATGGCGAATTGCGCCTCGTGCGCGGCGAGCAACTGGTCAAGCCGGGCTGGGCCGACCGCTTCCACGATGCGATGCGCAAGAAGAAGGCGGGCAAATAGGACCATGCCCGCACCGATGCTGACCACCGCGCGCCTCGTGCTGCGCCAGCTGCGCGAGGATGACGCCGCCGCGCTGTTCCCTGTGCTGTCCGATCCCGAGGTGATGACCTGGTGGTCGAGCGGCCCGCATACATCGCCCGCCGAGACCGCGGACTATGTCAAAGGCAATGCCACCGAAGGGCAGGGATATCTCTGCTGGGCGATCACGGCGGGCGACGATGCCGCGCTCGGCTGGGTGATCCTGATCGACGGAAAGCCCGACGTGAAAGAGATCGGTTATATCCTGCACCGCGATCATTGGGGCCGCGGCATCGTGCGCGAGGCGGCCGCGCGGGTGATCGAACACGGCTTTGACCAACTGAAGCTGCGCCGCATCTTCGCCGACACCGATCCCGAAAATGCCGGTTCGATCGGACTGCTCGAACGCCTCGGCTTCCAGCGTGAAGGCCATCTGCGCAGTGAATGGGAAACGCATATCGGCGTGCGCGATTCGCTGATCTACGGCTTGCTGCGCGACGAATGGGTGACGGAGAAGACGAGATGAGTGACCGCTATACCGACAAGCCCTTTCTGCGCTTTGTCGACGCCTGGGTGCTGAAGGTGATCGGGCATCTCGACGATGCGACCGAGACTTATTGCAAGGCGATGGTGCCGCAGCTCGAACAGAGTTTCGGCGTCAAGGGAAGCTGGGAGCAGATCGTCGAGCAACAGATGAAGTTCGGGCCCGAGCTGAAGGCGCAGATCCTGAAAATCTGGACCGACGGCAAGGCGCGCTTCGCCGAGGGCAATGGTGCGGTGCCCGACCCGGTGCAGTTCGCCTATCTTTTCGTCGACCGCAATTTCGCCCGGACATGACCGGGCTGGTCGTCCGTCCGGCGACGCGCGCCGATTATGACCGGTGGCTGCCTTTATGGGACGGCTATAACGCATTCTACGGCCGCAGCGGCGATACCGCGCTGGCGGCGAATGTCACGGCGGCGACGTGGGAGCGCTTCTTCGATCCCTATGAGCCGATGTTCGCGCTCGTGGCTGAACAGGGCGGCGCGCTTCTCGGCCTCACCCATTATCTCCTGCATCGCAGCACGACGTCGTTGCTGCCGTCGCTTTACCTGCAAGACCTGTTCACCGCCGCGGAAGCACGGGGAAAGGGCGTCGGCCGCGCGCTGATCGAGTCCGTCTATGCTGCTGCAAAAGAGCGTTCGCTGCCGCGCGTCTATTGGTTGACGCACGAAACAAACGACACGGCGATGATGCTCTACGACCGCATCGCAGAGAAATCTGGCTTTGTCGTCTATCGGAAGATGTTATCGGCTTGATTTGATATCATGATATGATATCATTGCGACATGCGTTTCCTCGCCGACATTCCTGACGACGATATCCAGTGGCTCGACGCGCTTGCGGCCGGGCAGGGGGTGTCGCGCGCCGAACTCGTTCGCCGTGCGGTCACCGCCTACCGCGCCGATGTATCGGGTGACGCGATCGACAATGCGTTCGGCGTCTGGAAGGGCCGCGCCGACATTGGCGACGGGCTGAAATATCAGCGGCGCCTCAGGGGCAAGCGCGAATGATCGACGCGCAGTTCGACAGCGACATATTGATCGACGCGCTGAACGGCGTCGAGGCGGCGCGCGCCGAAATCCGCCGCGCCGGGCGCAAGAGCATCAGTCGGATCAGCTGGACCGAAGTCATGTCGGCTGCCGATCCGGCGTCGGTGAAAGCGGTCGAAGCCTTCCTCGGCTGCTTTGCGCTGGAGGAAGTCGGCGATGCGGTGGCTCGCCGCGCCGCCGCGCTGCGTGCCGAACGCAAAGGCTTGACGCTGGCCGATGCATTCGTCTTAGCCACCGCGCAAATATCGGGACGCATTCTCGTTACGCGCAATATCAAGGTGTTTCCGGCCGCGATGCCGGGTATTCGCGTTCCCTACACGCTCTAACGAAAGCCTCATTCATGTGCGGAATCATCGGAATCATCGGCAAGGACCAGGTGGCGGATCGCCTCGTCGACGGGCTGAAGCGCATGGAATATCGCGGCTATGATTCGGCGGGCGTGTGTACGGTCGAGGGCGGGCAGCTGATCCGCCGCCGCGCCGAGGGCAAGCTCGGCAATCTCGTCAAGGAACTCGCGGGCAACCCCGCGCCGGGCCTTGTCGGCATCGCACATACGCGCTGGGCAACCCACGGCGCGCCGACGACGAGCAACGCGCACCCGCATGCGACGGGCGAGGTTGCGCTCGTTCACAACGGGATCATCGAGAATTTCAAGCCGCTGCGCGAGGCGCTGCAGGCGCGCGGCCGCAGCTTCGAAAGCGAGACCGACACCGAAGTCGTCGCGCATCTCGTCAGCGAACAGGTCGAGGCGGGACTCTCGCCGCAGGACGCGGTCAAGGCGGTGCTGCCCCAGCTCCGCGGCGCCTTTGCGCTCGCGATCGCCTTTCGTCAGTATCCCGATCTCCTCATCGGCGCGCGCCTCGGTTCGCCGCTCGTCGTCGGCTATGGCGACGGGGAAACCTATCTCGGCAGCGATGCTTTGGCTCTTGCGCCGCTGACGCAGAAGATTGCCTATCTCGACGAAGGCGACTGGGTCGTCATCACGAAGGATAGCGCACAGATCTACGACGCCGGCAACAATCCGGTGACGCGCGAGATCACGACGTCGGGCGTTACCGCCGCCGCGGTCGAGAAGGGCAATTACCGCCACTTCATGCAGAAAGAGATTTTCGAGCAGCCGACCGTCGTCGCGCAGACGCTCTCCTCCTACATCCGCCCGCTCGAGCAGACAGTCGCGCTGCCGCAGATGGACTTCGACCTGTCGAAGATCGACCGCATAACGATCGTCGCGTGCGGCACCAGCTTCTACGCCGGGATGGTCGCCAAATACTGGTTCGAGACCTTCGCGCGCGTCCCCGTCGACATCGATGTCGCGTCGGAATTCCGTTATCGCGACCCGGTGCTCGCACCCGGCGGACTCGCACTCTTTATCTCGCAGTCGGGCGAGACCGCCGACACGCTCGCCGCGCTCCGCCATTGCAAGGCGAACGGCCAGACGATCGCGGTCGTCGTCAATGTGCCGACGAGCAGCATGGCGCGCGAGGCCAACCTGCTGCTCCCGACGCATGCCGGCCCCGAAATCGGTGTCGCCTCGACCAAGGCCTTCACCTGCCAGCTCGCGGTGCTCGCCGCGCTTGCGGCGCACCTCGCGCTCAAGAAGGGCAAGCTCAGCGCCGATGAGGAGCGCGAGATCGTCAAGCATCTGATCGAGGCGCCCGCCGCATTGAACGCCGCGCTCGCGCATGACGAGGAGATCGCGAAAATGGCGCACCTCGTCGCGCCCGCGCGCGACGTACTCTATCTCGGCCGCGGTCCCGATTACCCGCTCGCGCTCGAAGGTGCGCTCAAGCTCAAGGAAATCTCCTACATCCACGCCGAGGGCTATGCGTCGGGCGAGATGAAGCACGGCCCGATCGCGCTGATCGACGAAGCGGTGCCGGTGATCGTCCTCGCGCCCTCCGGCCCGCTGTTCGAAAAGACCGTCAGCAACATGCAGGAAGTCATGGCGCGCGGCGGCAAGGTCGTGCTGATTTCGGACGCCGAGGGCCTCGCCGAAGCCGGCGACGGATGCATGGCGACGATCGAGATGCCCAAGGTCCACCCGCTGATCGCGCCGCTCGTCTATGCGGTGCCGGTGCAATTGCTGGCGTATCACGTGGCGGTCGCGAAGGGCACTGACGTCGATCAGCCGCGCAATCTGGCGAAGTCGGTGACGGTGGAATAGGCAGCCCTTCGTCATGTCCCCGAAAGCGGGAATGACGGGACCGGATCGGCAATGAAATACCGCGCCATCATCTTCGACTTCGACGGCGTCATTGCCGACAGCGAGGTGCGTGCGAACCGGACGCTTGCCGAGAGTCTGACCGCGATCGGGCTGCCAACGACCTACGAGGACTGCCTGCGCGACTATTGCGGGCACAATTGGCAGGAAACCGAGCGGCGGATCGTCGCGCGCTTCGGGCGTCCGCTGCCGTCCGATTTTCGCGAGCAGCACCGTGCGCGGGCACGCGAGCGGTTTGCCGAGGGCTTCGCGCCGGTGCCGGGCGCGCCGGCCTTCCTCGATGCACTCGGCGCGCAGCCGCGCGCGATCGCCTCGTCGAGCAGTCCCGACTACATCGCGATGTCGCTGGGTCGCTTCGGTCTGGCGCATCATTTTGGCGCGCATGTCTACAGCGCCGACGGCTGGGACCGCGGCAAGCCCTTTCCCGACATCTATCTCGCGGCGGCGAAGGGGCTGGGGGTCGATCCGGCTGACTGCCTTGCGATTGAGGATTCGCCGATCGGGGCGCGTGCCGCGCTCGCGGCGGGGATGACCGTCGTGGGCTTTTGCGGTGCGGGGCATATCGTCGACCGCGCGGCGCATGGCGAGATGTTGCGCGGCGCGGGGGTGCACCATGTCGCGATCACGTTCGACGAGGTCGCCGCTTTCGCCTGACCCGACGACGCGGTGGTTGGACCCGCGCGAAAAACCGCTGTCCTATCATCTCATGCTGGATTAGCTTCGCGCTCCGTTCGATCCCGATCACGGGACGAAACATGTAATTGCGCGTGAAGTTGCGCAGTTTTCCGCGACTTTCCGGAGCCGCCCCCAAGGAGAGAAACGATGTGCACCGACAACACCGAGGCCGATCTTGACCGCACCGGAATGCCCGTCGCGCGGCGCAGTTTTGCGGTGCTTGCCGGGACCGGCGCGCTGATGGCCGCGCTTCCGGCGCGCGCGCTGGCGGGTAAGCCCGTGAAGGGCCGCGACGTCACGATCAGGACCGCCGACGGCATTTGCGACGCCTATTTCGTCGCGCCCGCGACGGGGAAGCATCCCGCCGTGCTCGTGTGGCCCGATATCCGCGGACTGCGGCCCGCCTTTCGCCAGATGGCCGACCGGCTGGCGGGAGAGGGCTATGCGGTGCTCACGGTGAACCCCTTCTACCGCTGGCAGAAGTCGCCGGTGGTCGATGCCGCGAACGACTGGAGCAATCCCGCGGTGCGCGAGAAATTATTCGGTTACCTCAAGCTGCTCACGCGCCCGATCGTCGAGACCGACGCCAAGGCGCATCTCGCCTTCCTCGACGCGCAAAAGGAGGTCGATCGCAAGCGCAAGATCGGCACGACGGGATATTGCATGGGCGGCGCGATGACGATCTACACCGCGGCGCTGAAACCCGGCCGCGTCGGCGCGGCGGCGAGCTTTCACGGCGGCGGCGTCGGCACCGACAAACCCGACAGCCCGCACCTGCTCATTCCGAAAACCAATGCGGGCTATCTGTTCGCGATCGCCGACAATGACGACAAGGAAACGCCGAACGAGAAGGTCTTGCTGAAAGCGATCCTCGAACCGCGCAAGCAGTGGCACGAGGTCGAGGTTTACGAAGGCGCGATGCACGGCTGGTGCCCGCCCGATGGCCGCGCCTATAACGAGGCCGCGGCCGAAAGGGCGTGGGCGCGGACGCTTGCGCTGTTCAAGGCCGAACTCGCCTGACGCCGGACGAAGGGGGGATCAGACTATGGACAGCAATCTGATCACCCTCGCCGGCGTTGGGGTGTTCATCCTGGGCATCGTCAGCCTTCATGTCCGCTATCGCGGGCGAACGAGGCGTTCACGCCGCGACGACGGGGCCGATTGCGACCTGTCGGGCGGCGGCGATACCGATGGAGGCGATTGCGGGGGTGGCTCCGACGGTGGAGGCGGCGACTAGCTTCGCCGGGTCAGTGCGCGTGCGCGCCGCCGCTCGCGGCGTAGCTGGCGTAGACGCGCTGGCCGGCGGGGCCGAAGGTCATGACCTTATACGCCTCGCGGTGGTCGCCATGCTCCATACCGGGCGATCCCATCGGCATACCGCCGACCGCGAGCCCCTTCACACCCTTGGGCTTTTCGCGGAGCAGCCGGGCAATCTCCTTGGCGGGGACATGGCCTTCGATCACATAGCCGCCGACGAGCACCGTGTGGCAGCTGCGCAGCGCCTCCGGCACGCCCTGCTTGTCCTTGACCGCATTCATGTCGGGCGAATTGACGACGACGGCCTTCTGTCCGAACGACGCCTTCACCTGCTCGAGCCATTTAAGGCAGCAGCCGCACCCCGCGTCGCGGAACATCACCGGGTTCGCTGCGTGCGCGGTGCCGATGATGGCAGAAAAGGCGGCGAGGGCGAAAAACGCGCGGCGGGCAGGGAGCATCGCAATTCCTTTTTGAAGAGGTTGCCGCGAACCTATAGACCGGCCCCATGAAAGTCCATTTCATCCGGTCGGGCGAGCGCCGGTATTCGATGCGGATCGAGCGTGCCGGGCTGCCGGTGCTGGTGATGGACCCCGCGCCGGGCTTCGATCCCGACCTGCCGCACGACATGGTGCATTTCGTCGTCGAGGCGGCGCTCGGGCTGAAGACCGGGGTGTTCGGCCAGATCGCGGCGGGCGGCGACGCGGGTTCCTTCCATGTCGAGGCGGGCGGAGCGCTGTCGGCAAAGGAACACCAGCGCGCGGCGCGCAAGCAGGTCGCGAAGGGCGCGAAGCTTATCAAGAATCAGGGCCGCGAAGGCGAATTGTCCGAACTCGCAGCCTTCCTGTTCGATATCGCGTGGCGGAGCCAGTCACGCCCCGACAGCGCAGGGCAGCGCGCGGCGCTCGGCGAAGCCGAACGGACGCGGGCCTCGCTCAGCGCCGACGAACGCGCGCGGGTCGACGCAGCGCGGCCACAGGTGTTTGCGGATTTCGAGCGGCTGTCGAAGGCATGGCGCGCGCTGCCCGTCGGCGACGCGTTGACCTTCGAGTGGCCGTCCACTCAGCCCATCGGGTAGAGGATGTCCTTGCTGACCTTGTGCAGCGCCTTCATCAGATCGTCGCTCAGCACCAACTCCATCGCGTCGAGGATCGGGTCGACTTGATCATAAGCGCTGACCCCGACAATCGTCGAGGCGACAAAGTCGTGCTGCTTCGACCAGGCCGTCGCCATCGTCACCGGATGCAGGCCCGCATCGGCAGCGATCGCGAGGTAGCGCTCGGTCGCGGCGAGGCTCTTGTCGTTGACGAAGCGACGCCCCATCGCGGCCTGCCGGCCCTCCATCTTGAGGTAGCGTGAGAAGCGCGCGCCTTCGGGAGTCGCGCCGCCCTGATATTTGCCCGTGAGCACCCCGCCGGCGAGCGGCGAATAGGGGATCAGGCTCACGCCCTCTTGCCGGCATACCTGCGCGAGTTCGTCCTCGAAGCGGCGGTTGTTGAGGCTGAAATTATTCTGGATCGTGTGGTAGCGCGCGCCGCCGAGCCGCTCCGACGCCGCGATCGACTTCATCAGCCCCCAACTCGTCTCGTTCGAGCAGCCGAGGATGCGTACCTTGCCGGTGCGGACGAGTTCATCGAGCGCGTCCATCATCTCGTCATAGGGCGCATCATGATCGGGCCAGTGCGTCTGATAGAGGTCGATATAGTCGGTCTGGAGCCGCGTCAGGCTGTCGTCGACGGCCTGAAAGATGTTCCTGCGGTCGAGCGCGGTCATGCCATTCCGGCACGGCGATTTGAACCAGACGTGGCTCGGTCCCGACACTTTGGTCGCGAGGATGATCGCGTCGCGCGGCTTGGTCTTCATCCAGCGCCCTACGATCTCCTCGGTGCGACCTACCCATTTGGTATCGGGCGGGACCGGATAGCCTTCGGCCGTGTCGTAGAAATTGATCCCTGCGTCGAAACAACGGTCGAGGACGCGGAACGCCGTCGCCTCGTCGGCCTGGCTGCCGAAGGTCATCGTCCCCATGCAGATGTCGGACACATGGATGGCGCTTTTGCCGAGGCGGCGGCTTTGCATGGCTCTGTTCTCCGGTCAGAAGAGGGGAGAGCCGTGCATAGGTTGCGAACCGCAACCTTGCAATCGGATCAGATGAGAAGTGCGAGTGATCCGACCAGCAACGCCGCCATCGTCCAGTTGAACGCCTTGAGCCGCGCCGGGCTCGACAGCCAGCCGCGCAGCACCTGCCCCATGACCGCCCACAGGCTCGTCGAGGGCAGGTTGATGATGCCGAACACCACGGCGACGAGCAGCACCGCGCCGAGATTGCGGTCTGGGGCGTAAAGCGCGATCGCAGTCAGCGCCATCGACCAGGCCTTGGGATTGACCCACTGGAACAGTACCGCCTGAAAGAAGGTCATCGGCTTGCCGCGCGCCCCGGCCTCGGTGTCAGGTGCGGCGGCGTTGGCGATCTTCCACGCGAGCCAGAGCAGATAGACGACGCTCACCACCTTGAGCACCGTGTTCAGGACCGGGAAAAGGTCGAACAGGCCCATCAGCCCGACGCCGACGAGGATGATCATCAGCGTGAAGCCGATGCCGACCCCCAGCGCGTGCGGTACGGTGCGGCGCAGCCCGAAATTGGCCCCCGACGCCATCAGCATCATATTGTTCGGCCCCGGCGTGATCGACGAGACGAGCGCGAAGGCGGAGAGCGCGAGCAGGGTGGTCTGGTTCATGCGCGCAATATAATGCGTTTCGCTGCGCGGCGGATTGCAAAGATGACCTGCTTTCGCATAGATTATGCAATCCATGACCAAGATCGACGCCATTGGCCGCAAAATATTGCACGAACTTTCGAGGGACGGGCGAATCTCGAACCTCGAACTGGCCGAGCGTGTCGGTCTCTCGCCATCGGCCTGTCTGCGGCGCGTGCAGGAACTCGAACGCAGCGGAGTGATCAAAGGCTATCGTGCGGTGATCGATCCCGCGAAGCTTGGATTGACCTTTCTCGCCTATGTGACGGTCGGTCTGTCGTCGCACACCAAAAAGTCGCAGGTCGATTTCGAGGCGGCGATGGCGGATGCCCCCGAAGTGCGCGAATGCCACAATATCACCGGGACGATCGAATATCTGCTGCGCGTCGAGACCGAAGATCTCGCCGCCTACAAGCATTTTCATACCGAGGTGCTGGGCGTGTTGCCGCAAGTGCATTCGATCACAACCTATGTGTTGATGGATTCGCCGAAGGACGAACGGGCATAGTTTTTCTTCGCCGGTCCGGCGAAGCCGTGCGCTTGAACCGTGGGTCCGCCGACCGCATATCGGTTTCATGACGAAACTCTCTTTCCTCGACCTCGTGCCCGTCACCGATACCGGCACGATCGCGCAGTCGCTCGCCAACGCAGCCGATCTGGCCCGTCACGCCGAAGCACTCGGCTATGCCCGTTACTGGGTTGCCGAGCATCACGGCATGACGGGGATTGCGAGCGCCGCAACCGCGGTCGTTCTCGCGCATATCGGACACGCGACCCAAGGCATTCGCATCGGATCGGCGGGTATCATGCTGCCCAACCATGCGCCGATGGTGATCGCCGAGCAGTTCGGCACGCTCGAAGCGTTGTTCCCCGGCCGGATCGACCTCGGTCTGGGGCGCGCGCCGGGGTCGGATCAGCGCGTTGCGCGCGCCTTGCGCCGCACGCTCACCAGCGACGAGCGCCAGTTCCCGCAGGATGTGCTGGAATTGCAGGCTTTCCTCGCCGGCGATGAACAACTCGGCATCACCGCGGTCCCGGGTGCGGGCACGCATATCCCGCTGTGGATTCTCGGTTCGAGCACCTTTGGCGCGCAGCTCGCCGCGATGCTGGGGCTGCCCTATGCGTTCGCCAGCCATTTCGCGCCCGATGCGCTCGACGAGGCGCTCGACATCTATCGTCGCCAGTTCAGGCCGTCGGCGCAGCTCGCCGAGCCTTATGCCGCTGCGGCGTTCAATGCCTTCGCCGCCGATACGCGCGAGGAGGCCGAGCTTCTCGCTTCTTCGCAGCAGCAGGCGTTTGTGGCGCTGCGCACGGGCAATCCGGGCAAGATGCAGCCGCCGCTTGCGGGTTACAAGGACAGCCTGCCGCCGAACGCCCGCGCGATCCTCGATCATGTGCTGCAATGCTCGGTGGTCGGCACCGCCGACGATATCGCCGCGGGGCTGAAGGCCTTCGTCGCGCGCACCGGCGTCGACGAGGTGATCATCGCATCGTCGATGTACGACCACGCCGCGCGTAAACATTCGCTCGCGCTGACGATGGAAGCGGCGAAAATGCTCTAGCCGCGCTTGCGGCGCCGTGTTGACGCGCCTCGGACTGCGGCGGTATAGGAGCGGCCCGACCAAGGGCGGCCCGCAAGGAGGGTCGCCTTTTTACTTTTGACTGAAAGGTGCCTGCCATGACGATCACGCCGCTGATGCCCGTATACCCCCGCTGTGGTGTGCGTCCGGTTCGCGGCGAAGGCGCGTATCTGATCGGCGAGCGAGGCGAGCGTTATCTGGACTTCGCGAGCGGCATCGCGGTGAACCTGCTCGGCCACGGCCATCCGCACCTGACGAAGGCGATCCAGGAACAGGCCGCGACGCTGATGCATGTGTCGAACCTCTACGGCAGCCCGCAGGGCGAGGCCTATGCCGCGCGGCTCGTCGAGAACACGTTCGCCGACACGGTCTTCCTGACCAATTCGGGCGCCGAGGCGGTCGAATGCGCGATCAAGACCGCGCGCGCCTATCATTCGAGCGCGGGCAATCCCGAAAAACACACGCTGATCACCTTCAACAACGCCTTCCACGGCCGCACGCTCGGCACGATCTCGGCGACCAATCAGGAAAAGCTGCGCAAGGGCTTCGACCCGCTGCTGCCCGGTTTCGCCTATGCGCCGTTCGACGACATCAACGCCGCGCTCGACCTCGTCGACGACAATACGGCAGGCTTCCTCGTCGAACCGATTCAGGGCGAGGGCGGTATCCGTCCCGCGTCGCAGCCCTTCCTGCAGGCGCTGCGCGACATTTGCGACAAGCGCGACCTGATGCTGGTGTTCGACGAAGTCCAGTGCGGCGTTGCGCGCACCGGGCATCTTTATGCCTATGAGCATTATGGCGTGACGCCCGACATCATGGCGAGCGCGAAGGGTATCGGGGGCGGTTTCCCGATGGGCGCGTGCCTCGCGACCGAAAAGGCCGCACGCGGCATGGTGATCGGAACCCATGGCTCGACCTATGGCGGCAACCCGCTCGCCTGTGCCGCGGGGCAGGCGGTGCTCGACGTCGTGCTCGAAGAGGGTTTTCTCGATCAGGTGAAGGCGACTGGCGAGCGGCTGCGCGGCGCGCTCGAACAGCTGATCCCCAATCATGACGAGCTGTTCGACAGCGTGCGCGGCGTCGGCCTCATGCTCGGGCTCAAGCTCAATTCGGACAGCCGCGCATTCGTCGCACATCTGCGTGACAATCACGGACTGCTGACCGTCGCGGCGGGCGAAAATGTGGTTCGCGTGCTGCCGCCGCTCAACATTGACGACAGCCACATCGCCGAGTTCATCGAGAAGCTGTCAGCGGGCGCGGCGAGCTATACGCCGCCTGAAGTTTGATGCGGCACTTCCTGAACCTGTCCGACGCGGGCGGGGATGCGGTCGCCGCGATGCTCGCCGATGCGATCGATCGCAAGGCAGCGCGCGCCGGCTGGCCGAAGGGCAGGGTCGATGCCGACGCCCCGCTTGCGGGCCATGTGCTGGCCATGGTGTTCGAGAAGAATTCGACGCGCACCCGCGCTTCGTTCGACATCGCGATCCGCCAGCTCGGCGGCACGCCGATGATCATGGACGCGGGCGTGACGCAGCTCGGGCGCGGCGAGACGATCGCCGATACCTCGCGCGTGCTGTCGCGCTATGCCGACGCGATCATGATCCGCACCGACGACCATGCAAAGGTCGAGGAACTCGCCGAATTTGCGAGCGTCCCGGTGATCAACGGGCTGACCGATCTGTCGCATCCGTGCCAGATCGTCGCCGACCTGCTGACGATCGTCGAAAGCGGGAAGGCGTTGCCGGGGCTCGAACTCGCCTGGCTCGGCGACGGCAATAATGTCCTTTCGTCGTTGATCGAAGCGGCGGGGCTGTTCGGTTTTCATGTCCGTGCCGGCGTTCCGCAGGGCTATGACCCCGAACCGGCCTTCGTCGACGCCGCGCGCGCGAAGGGCTCGCGTATCGACGTCGTGCGCGACGCGCGCGAGGCCGTAGCGGGCGCCGACCTGGTCGTCACCGACACTTGGGTCTCGATGGGGCAGGACCACGCGCACAACAAGATTGCGGCGATGGCGCCCTATCAGGTCGACGAGCGGCTGATGGCGGGGGCCAAGGCCGATGCGATCTTCCTCCACTGCCTGCCCGCGCATCGCGGCGATGAAGTCGTCGACGCGGTGATCGACGGGCCGCAGTCGCGCGTCTGGGACGAAGCCGAAAACCGTGTGCACGCGCAGAAGTCGATCCTGCTGTGGGCACTCGGAAAATTGTGAGTGCAGCATGAGCGAAACTATCGAAACCTGGTTCGACCAGCCCCTGCTGTTCACCATCGCCGAGCGCCATGTGCGTGGGCGCCTCGTGCGGCTCGGGCCGACGCTGCGTACTATTATCGCGGCGCATAATTACCCGCCGGTCGCCGAAAAGCTGCTCGCCGAGGCGCTCGTTCTCACCGTCCTGCTTGGCTCGACGCTCAAGGACGAGAATGGCCAGATGACGTTGCAGGCGCAGACCGGCGGCGGCCCGATCGAGCTGCTCGTGTGCGATTATCGCGGCGGTGAGCTGCGCGGTTACCTGAAGTTCGATGCCGAGCGGCTGGCCGAGGTCGGGCCCGAGCCGACGTTGTTCGCGCTGTTCGGCGAAGGCTTCCTCGCGATCACTTTCGATCAAGCGGCGAGCGGCGAGCGCTATCAGGGCATCGTCCCGCTCGAAGGCGCGTCTATCGGCGAGGCGGCCGAGCATTATTTCGAGCAGTCCGAGCAGATTTCAAGCCTGATCAAGATCGCCGCGCGGCACGATGCCGAGGCGGGATGCCTCGCGGGCGGCCTGCTGCTCCAGCATTTGCCAGAGGGCGAGGTCGGGCGCGACCGGCTCCACGTCCGGCACGATAACCCTGAATGGGACCATGCGCGCACGATCGCCGCGACGCTGAAGGACGCGGAGCTTACCGATCCCGCAACGTCGCTCGAAACGCTCGCCTGGCGACTGTTCCACGAGGACGAAGTGCGCGTCGAGCCGGGCGCGGCAGTGTCGCGCGGCTGTCGGTGCAGCACTGGTTATTTTGCCGGTGTTCTGGCGCAGTTCCCCGTGGCCGAACGGGCGGACATGGCCGACGACGCGGGCAATATCGTCGTCGACTGCGCCTTTTGTTCGCGGATTTTCCCGATCCCGCTCGACGAAATTTCGGCGGGTTCCTGACCGTCCGCCGCCGACGAAGCGGTGCAATCTGACGTCAAGCGGTTGAAATCGGGCGGACCCATTGCTAGCTAAAGGAGAACGGGGTCGCAGTTCAGCCCGGTCACGGGCGGCCAGTGGAAAAGGGTAAAATGGCGATCTTCTCTCCCTTCTTGCGATGGTCTCTTGCGGCCTGTGCGCTCGCGGGCGCGAGCGCGGTTCCGGCGCAGGCGCCGTCGCTCGCGATGCTCGACCGGCTCGAAAAGGGCAGCTGGCAATTGCGCGAGCGCGGCAAGGACGGTGTGCTACAGACGATCTGCATCGGCGATGCGCGCCGGCTGATCCAGGTCTATCACCCGCGCGCGAGCTGTTCGCGCTATGTCATCGAAGACACGCCGAATGCGGTGACCGTCCACTATACCTGCCCCGGCGCCGGCCACGGCCGCACGAGCATTCGCAGCGAGACGAACCGCCTCGTCCAGATCGACACGCAGGGCATCGCCGAGGGCAAGCCCTTCTCGCAGGCGATCGAAGCGCGGCGTACCGGCGGCTGCTGAAGCAAACGATATATTTACCGTCCGGCGTTAGAGGGGAGACGCGGCATACCGATGTGTGCCCATTCTCCCTAACGGCTGTCATGCCGAACTGGGCCGTGCGGCGATCGCCTCGCGGCCCGTTTCTTTGATGCGGCGCGGCCCTTGCGCGCCCGGCGGTGCGGTCCTATCTGGCGCCGATGCAGCAAGTTTCCGGAAAAACGGTGATCGTCCTCCTGTCGGGCGGGCTCGACTCGATGGTCTGCGCGGGCCTCGCGCGCGAAGCCGGCGCGCACATCGTCGCGCTGACGGTCGATTATAACCAGCGCCACCGCGTCGAACTGGAATCGGCGGCGCGCATTGCCGGCTATGTCGGTGCGGCCGAACATATCGTCCTGCCGCTCGACCTGCGCCGCTTCGGCGGGTCGGCGCTGACCGCCGATATCGATGTGCCGAAGGACGGCGTGCCCGAGGTCGAGGGGGGCGGCGACGTTCCGATCACCTATGTTCCGGCGCGCAACCTGATCTTCCTGTCGCTGACGCTGGGCCTCGCCGAAGCGCGGCAGGCGCAGGATATCGTCATCGGGGTCAATGCGCTCGATTATTCGGGCTATCCCGACTGCCGCCCCGAATTCATTCAGGGCTTCGAAAAACTCGCGGCGCTCGCGACCCGCGACGGCGACAAGGGTGTCGATTTCCGCATCCACGCGCCGCTCCAGTACATGACCAAGGCCGACATTGCCGCCGAAGCGGCGCGACTCGGCATGGACGCGGGGATGAGCTGGTCGTGCTACGATCCGACACCAGAGGGGCTGCACTGCGGTTCGTGCGATAGCTGCCGCCTGCGCAGCAAGGGCTTTGCCGACGCGGGGCTCGCCGACCCGACGCGCTACGCCTGATCCCATGGCATACGCCGTCAAAGAGATTTTCCTTACCCTTCAGGGCGAGGGTGCACAGGCGGGGCGGCGCGCGGTCTTCTGTCGCTTCGCCGGTTGCAACCTTTGGACGGGGCGCGAGAAGGATCGGGCCAAGGCGATCTGCCAGTTCTGCGACACCGATTTCGTCGGCACCGACGGGACGCTCGGCGGCAAATATCGGCACGCGGATGCGCTGGCCGATGTCATCGCGGAAAGCTGGGGGCAGGGGAATGGCGACCGCTATGTCGTGCTGACCGGCGGCGAGCCGATGTTGCAGGTCGACGGCGCGCTGATCGATGCGCTCCACGCCCGTAGTTTCACGATCGCAATCGAAAGCAACGGCACCCTTCCGGTCCCGCGCAGCATCGACTGGATCTGCGTCAGCCCGAAGGCAGGCAGCGAACTGGTACAGTTGAGTGGCGACGAATTGAAACTCGTCTGGCCGCAACCCGGCAGCGATGTTGCGCAGCTCGCATCGCTCGATTTCAAGCATCTGCTCGTCCAGCCGCTCGACGATCCGCATGCCGCCGCCAATGTTCAGGCGTGCATCGATCTGGTGATGGACGATCCGCGCTGGCGCCTGTCGCTGCAGACGCACAAGAATCTCGGATTGCGTTAGGAGCTATTCGCTCTTTTTTGCAGCGGAATCGGCCGTAATCGCCTTTTTCGCGACCGGCATGTCGACCGCCTCGGGGTTGTTGTCGCCTTCGCTTTCCGGCGCGGCCTCGTCGGCGGCATCCGCCTCGTCGGGCTTGGCGGCATCTTTCTTCGTGCCATCGTCGGGAACGCTGTTGTCGACAGCGGTGCCGTCGCTGACCGCGTCGTCGAGGATGATCATCGAATCGCTCACCGAGCCCGGCTGGACCTCGACCGCGTCGAGTTTGGTCGTCGATTTGCCGGCGGTGTCGCCGCTGCCGCAGGCGGCGAGGGCGAGCAGGGAGAGCGATGCGAAAAGGGTGCGGGTCATGCGGCGTTCCTAGTCTTTCGGCGAAAGCTTGTCGAGAAAGGTGGGCAGCGTCCGGGCCAGCGCCGCATCGACTTCGGCGAACGATGCCGGGCGCCCCAGTGCGGCGAGGCTGGTGACCGGGAACTCGGCGATGCCGCACGGCACAATGCCGCCGAAATGTGCGAGATCGGGCGCGACGTTCAGCGAAAAGCCGTGGAGCGTGACCCAGCGTTTCACGCGCACGCCGATCGCGCCGATCTTCGCCTCGCGCCCGTCGGGCGCGTCGGTCCAGATGCCGATGCGCCCCTCGGCGCGGCGGGCCTCGACCCCGAGCAGCGCGAGCGCGTCGATCACCCAGCCTTCGAGCGCGGAGACATAGGCGCGCACATCGCGCCCGCGCCGCGTCAGGTCGAGCTGGATATAGCCGACGCGCTGGCCCGGACCATGATAGGTGTAGCGCCCGCCGCGGCCCGCGTCATAGACCGGAAAACGCGGATCGAGCAGCTCGGCGGGATCGGCGCTCGTCCCCGCCGTATAGAGCGGCGGATGCTCCAGCAGCCAGATGCGTTCGCCCGCGTCGCCCGCATGGATCGCGGCGGCGCGCGCCTCCATGTCGGAGAGCGCCGCGTCGTACGCGGTCAGGCCCGGCGAAAGGGCCCATTCGGGTGAGGGGAGCAGGCTCATGCGCCAGCTATCTGGCCCGCCGCCGCGCCCGGCGCAAGGGGTTCGCAGGCGATTGGCGAGAGGGCTGGACATCGGCGCCGAAGATCGTCACTTTCCGCCGACCGGGGAACCAGAAAATGACGGGGTATCAATGACAAAATTCGACATGGGTGCGGCATGGGACGACAGTATAGTCCTGCTGCGATCGCACTTGCCCCTGACCGCGACGATCGCTGCGGTGTTCATTTTCCTTCCGAACCTCGTGCTCAGCTGGTTCGGTCCCGTCCCGATCGAGCCCGCGGCGGGTGCCTCGATGGATCAGGTCATGGCCGTTTTTCGCCAGTCGATGGGCGAGATATTGCCTTATCAGCTGCTGATCAGCGTGATCGGCGCTATCGGCGGCGTCGGCGTGCTGCGCCTGTGGCTGTCGCGGACCGGCACGAGTGTCGGCGATGCGCTGATGTTCGCGCTCCGGATGATTCCGACGATGGTCGCTGTGCAGATCGTCCTGTTCGTCACGCTCGCGCTGGCTGTTTTCCTGCTGTTTCTGCCCGGTATCGCCATCGGCGGCGGCGGCGGGATAGCGCTGGTAGCCCTCGGGTTGTTGGGTTTTCTCGGCCTTGCGGCCTATTTCTGGGGCCGACTTTCGGTCATTTCGCCGATTATTGCCGACCGGACGGTCTATAATCCGCTTGCCGCCATTCAGGAGAGTCTCGTGCTCACCAAGGGGAATGGTTGGCGGATTTTCCTGTTCATGTTCCTCGTTGTCCTCGTGTTCCTGATTGCGGCACTGTTCATCGGCGGCATGGTCGGTGTGGTCGCGGGATGGGCCGGGGGCGCCGGCCGTATGGTGACGGGGCTGGTCGAGGCGGTGGTCGCGGGCATCGGCGGGCTGGTCTCGGTTGCCGTATCGGCTGCGGCTTATCGACAACTCGCGCTTCGGACTTCGTCCGACGTGTTCAAGTGACAGGGGCCATCAACGAAAAGAAACGTGTCGCAACCAGGGTGAAGCCGTCTGGCTCAGCCCGTCTCGAATGAAGCTTGGGAGAGAATTGTTACAAAAGCAGGGGAAGTGACATGACAAAGATGAGTATCGGTGCGGCCTTCTCGGAAACCTTCGGGTTTCTGAAGGCGAATTGGCAGCAAATGCTGTTGTGGGTTGGCGGCGCGTTGGTCGTCGTCGGCTTGCTCGGTTACGTGTTCCTCGGATCGACCTTCTCGGCGATGGCGCTGGCGCCCAATGATCCGTCGCTGGTGATGGGCGCAATCGGCAAGATTTTCCTGTTTGCGCTGATCGCCGCGGTCATCCTTTACGGCGTGTCGATGCTGATCTGGCGCGGCGGGCTGCATCCCGGCGAAGCGCCCAATTTCGCTTGGGCGTTCCAGGCCGGCCCGGCCTTCGCGTTCGGCATGTTCGTCGTCATGTTGGCGGCATATATCCTCATCTTCATCGTCATGTTCATCCTGACGCTGATTTTCGGCGCCGCGCTGGGCGGGATGGGCGCTTTGTCTCCCTCCGCGCTGGAATCGGGAGCTGCTGGCGCAGTGGGCGGCGGAGCGATTTTCCTGATGATCATCCTCTATATCGCGGTGATCGTGTTCATGCTGTGGGTGCAGGCGCGTTTCTCGGTCGCCGGTCCGGTGATGGCCGATCGTCTGACGCGCAATCCGGTAACGGGGCTTGGCGAATCGTGGCGGCTGACCGGGGCGTCGCAGTGGACGATCGTCGGCTTCTATCTGCTCTTCACGATCGGGATCTTCATCTATGCGCTGATCGCGGGCATGATTTTCGGTGGCATCCTCGGCGCGATCGCCGGCGGTTCGGTCGTCGGTGCAATCCTGACGATGATCGTCATGGCGGCCGCGGTCTACCTGCCGATGATCATGATATCCTTCTCGATGCCGATCGGCATCTATCGCGCGCTTGCGCCGCGCGCATCGGGTGACGTTTTCGCCTGATCGCCGGCTAGCGAAACAAGGGGCGCCTCCGGTGACGGGGGCGCCCTTCTTGTTTCAGCTCCATTTGGCGAGCGGGGGCAGGCTCATCAGGATGGCGTCGATATTGCCGCCGGTCTTGAGCCCGAACAGCGTCCCGCGGTCATAGACAAGGTTGAATTCGGCATAGCGCCCGCGCCAGATCAACTGCGCGTCGCGCTCGGCGTCGGTGAAGGGGAGCCCCATCCGCCGCCGGACGATCTGCGGGAAGATGTCGAGGAATGCCTCGCCCACCGCCTGCGTCAGCTGAAAATTGCGATCGAACTCGGCGTCGTCGCCGCATTCGAGATGATCGTAGAAAATCCCGCCAACGCCGCGGTGGACGCCGCGATGCGGGATATAGAAATAATCCTCGGCCCATTTGGCATAGCGTTCATAGACGTCGGGGCCGAAAGGCGCGCACGCAGCGCGCAGTCGCGCGTGAAAAGCGTCGGTGTCTTCCTGATAGGGAATCGGCGGGTTGAGGTCGGCGCCGCCGCCGAACCAGCGCTTCGTCGTCGCGAGGAAGCGCGTGTTCATGTGCACCGCGGGCACATGCGGGTTCGCCATATGCGCGACGAGGCTGATTCCGGTAGCGAAGAAGCTCGGATCTTCGCCCGCGCCGTGAATCGATGCGGCGAAATCGGGGGCGAAATGGCCGCCGACGGTCGAGACGTTGACCCCGACCTTTTCGAACACCTGACCCGTCATCACCCCGCGCACGCCGCCGCCGCCTTCGCCGGGCGCCAGCCCGTGGGCCTCGCGGTCCCACGGCGTATAGGCGAAGCGCGCATCGCTGCCCGCCTCGACTTCGATCTTCTCGAATTCGGCGCAGATGCGGTCGCGGAGCGATTCGAACCAGTCGCGTGCCGCCTGTTGCTGGGGATCGAGCGAGATCATGCCGGAAAGCCTTTCGTTTGCCTGAGCGCCTCGGCGAGCGCGATGCCAGCCGCGACCGCGACATTCAAGGAGCGAAAGCCCGTCTGCATCGGAATCGCGACCCGCGCCGCCGCGGCGTCATGAACATGCGGCGGCACGCCCGAAGATTCGGCGCCGAGCAGCAGCACGTCGTTCGTATCGAACGCAAAGGCGGGCAGGGGCGTCGCGCCCGCCGTCGTCAACAGCACGATGCGCCGCTGGGCCTCGACGCTCCATTGGTGGAAGCTGTCCCAGTCCGAATGGCGGCGCACATTTGCCCTTACGGCATAGTCCATTCCCGCGCGTTTCAGCGCGCCGTCGGAGAAAGGGAAGCCGCACGGCTCGATGATATGGGCGGGCACGCCGAAACAGGCGGCGGTGCGCAATGTCGTTCCGACATTGCCCGCAATATCCGGCTGAAACAGGGCGATTTCCATAAATGGCCCATAGCTGCCACGGCCGGAGGAATCGAGAGGTCTCGGTCTGGTGCCTTCGTGCAGTAACAGAAGCAGAAATTGCCTGTTGGCAAGCCCGGACTGTGCGGCTATCAGGCCCGCAATTCCCGGAGGGGCCGCCGGGTTGTGCGCTTTCGTGCGCGTGCAACAGGGGCGGCCATATCTTCGAGAACTTTTGTTAGTTCACCCATGCAAGGGCAGTCGAATGGCCAGTGAATCTGAACTCAACGCCGGTATCGAAGATGGCGTACGCCGCCGGGATTTCATCAATATTGCGGCAGTGAGTTTCGCGGGTGTCGGTTCGGTTGCGGTGGTTCTGCCGCTGCTCAACCAGATGAACCCGTCGGCCGACGTGCTCGCGCTGTCGACCACCGAAATCGACATTTCGGCGATCCAGCCCGGGCAGGCGATCAAGACCAGCTGGCGCAAGCAGCCGGTGTTCGTGCGCAACCTCGTTGCCAAGGAAATCGCCGAAGCCAAGGCGGTGCCGCTGGGCGACCTGCGCGATCCCGAAACGATCGACCAGCGTACCAAGCCCGGCAAGGAAAACTGGCTGATCACCCTCGGCGTCTGCACGCACCTCGGCTGTGTGCCGCTCGGTGCGGCGGAAGGCGAGAACAAGGGCGACTTCGGCGGATATTTCTGCCCGTGCCACGGTTCGCACTACGACACCGCGGCGCGCATCCGTAAGGGCCCGGCACCCAAGAATCTGGTTGTGCCGCCCTATGAATTCAACAGCGACACCGTCGTGACGATCGGCTGAGGAGCGAGATAAGATGAGCTTTCCCTGGGCCAAACCCTATGAGCCGACGCATCCGCTGATGAAGTGGATGGACGAGAAGCTGCCGATTCCGCGCCTCGTCTACAATGCCACGGGCCCCGGCTATCCGGTGCCGCGCAACCTCAATTATTTCTGGAACTTCGGCGTCCTCGCCGGCGCCGCGCTGATGATCCAGATCATCACCGGCATCGTTCTGGCGATGCACTATGCCGCGAACGCGAGCGTCGCGTTCAATTCGGTCGAGCATATCATGCGCGACGTGAACGCCGGCTGGTTCATCCGCTACGCGCATATGAACGGCGCGAGCATGTTCTTCATCGTCGTCTATCTGCACATCTTCCGCGGCCTTTATTACGGTTCGTACAAGGCGCCGCGCGAAATGGTGTGGCTGCTCGGCGTCGTGATCTTCCTTCTGATGATGGCGACCGCCTTCATGGGCTATGTGCTTCCGTGGGGCCAGATGAGCTTCTGGGGCGCGCAGGTGATCACGGGCTTCTTCTCGGCGATACCGATCGTCGGCGAGCCAGTGCGCGAATGGCTGCTCGGCGGCTTCGTCCCCGACAATGCCACGCTTAACCGTTTCTTCTCGCTGCACTATCTGCTGCCGTTCGTGATCCTGGGTGTCATCATCCTGCACATCTGGGCGCTGCACATCCCGGGTTCGTCGAACCCGACGGGTATCGAGGTGAAGGACGAACAGGACACCGTCCCGTTCCACCCCTATTACACCGCGAAGGACGGCTTCGGCGTCGGCGTCTTCCTGCTGATCTTCGTCGCGCTGACCTTCTTCAGCCCGAACACGCTCGGCCATGCGGACAATTATATCCCGGCGAACTCGCTTTCGACCCCGGCGCATATCGTTCCCGAATGGTACTTCCTGCCCTTCTACGCGATCCTGAAGGCCTTCACCTTCAACTTCCTGTGGATCGACGCGAAGCTGTGGGGCGTCATCGCGATGTTCGCATCGATCGCGCTGCTGTTCTTCCTGCCCTGGCTTGACAGCTCGCCGATCAAGTCGTCGAACTATCGTCCGCTGTACCGGATCTTCTTCTGGATCCTCGTCGCCGACGTCCTGCTTCTCGGCTGGTGCGGCATGCAGCCGGCGGAACAGCCGTGGGTGATCCTCAGCCAGCTGGGCGCGATCTACTACTTCGCTCACTTCCTGGTGATCCTGCCGATCGTGTCGCGGATCGAACGCCCGCTTCCGATGCCGAATTCGATCACCGAAGCGGTCCTCGCCAAACATGCCACCGACGTGAAGTCGGCTTCGGCAACGGCCTGAGCGCCGGACTTTAATAGGAGCTGATACAGCCATGGTTCGTCCGCTCGGTTTTCTCGTCGGTCTCGGTTTCATTACCGCGCTGGTGCTCGCGATCTTCACGACACCGCTCAGCAATGAAGCCAATGTCGCGCACGAGTTTCACAAACACCCCCGGCATCTGAAGCTCGCCAGCGATGGCGTCGTGTTGCCGCATTGGGATAAGGCTCAGTTGCAGCGCGGGATGCAGGTGTACAAGGAAGTCTGCTCGGCGTGCCACAGCCTGCACCTCGTCGCCTTCCGCGACATCGCAGACCTCGGCTACTCCGAAGGTCAGATCAAGACCTTCGCCAAGGGCTTCCAGGTTCCGTCGATCAACCCCGACACGGGTGAACCGGCGACGCGCGACGGCCTGCCGTCGGATTATTTCCCGTCGCCCTATGCGAACGAAGTCGCCGCGCGCGCCGCGAACAACAACGCGCTGCCGCCAGACCTTTCGCTGATCACCAAGGCGCGCGAAGGCGGCAAGGATTATATCTATTCGCTGCTGACCGGATTCCAGAATCCGCCCGCGAACCTGCCGGCAGAACTCAAGCCGGGCACGGGGCTGCACTACAACCCCTATTTCGCGAACCTCAACCTCGCGATGGCCCCGCCGCTGGCGCCCAATCAGGTAACCTATGCCGATGGCACCAAGGCGACCGTCGATCAGATGGCAAAGGACGTCACGGCGTTCCTCGTCTGGACCGCCGAGCCGAAGCTGATCAAGCGCATCCAGGTGGGTTATGCAGTGTTCTTCTTCCTGCTGATCTTCACTGTGCTGACCTATCTGTCGTACCGGAACATCTGGGCCGACAAGAAGCATTGATGAGCCGGGGAGGGCGAGCTTCATGATCGCCCTCCCGCCTCAGCCGGACCTCGACCTCGCGTCGCTCGTCCGTACCATCCCGGACTTTCCGAAGCCGGGCATCCAGTTTCGCGATATCACCACGCTGATCGGCGATGCCGCCGGTTTCGCCGAAAGCGTGCGACGGCTGAGCGCGCTCGCCGCCGCCCACCGGCCCGACTTCATCGTCGCGGTTGAGGCGCGGGGCTTTCTGTTCGGGGCGGCGATGGCCACCGCGATGGGGCTGGGCGTCGTTCCGGTGCGCAAGGCGGGCAAGCTCCCCGGCGTCACGATCGGCGTCGACTACGAACTCGAATATGGCGTTGACCGGCTCGAACTGCACGAGGGCGCGGTCCAGCCGGGTCATCGCGTCGTCCTCGTCGACGATCTGCTGGCGACCGGCGGGACGATCCTTGCGACCGCGGCGTTGATGCAGAGCGTCGGAGCCGAGGTTGCGGCCGCGCTGTTCGTGATCGACCTGCCCGATCTTGGCGGATCGCAGCGGCTCGAAGCTGCGGGTCTCACTTGCGAAACGCTGATCGCCTTCGACGGCGACTAGGCGGCGTCCTTCGTCGCCAGAGCGACGGCTTCGATCTCGATCCGGAAACCGAAATGAAGCGGGCCGGTCGGCACCACACTCCTCGACGGCCGCGTTATCCCGAAGAATTCGCCGTAGACCTCGTCGAGTTGATCCCAGTCGGCGATGTCACTGAGATAGACGGTCGTCTTGATCACCTGCGTCAGGTCGGCGCCCGCGTCCCGGAGAACGGATTTCAGATTGTGCAGCGTCTGCCCGGCCTGTTCCTTGAAAGGCGCATCGGCCAACGAGGTGTCACGGCCCGGCTTCAGGGGTAGCTGCCCGGACACGAAGATGAGGCCCCCGCCGATCGTGAAGGGTGAATAGTGCGGGCCGCTGGCGGGCTGCGATGTCATGTCGTCGATCTCCCAATGGGCTGCGTCCGCGCAATATCATCCGCACAAAGAAAAAGCCCGCGCCGAAGCGCGGGCTATCGCCCCCGTGGCAAAGGGGTTGTCTCTTAGAAGGGTACCCAGTTCTGTTTCTTGCGGAACTTCATATAGCCGACGTTCGCGCCAAGCCGTGCGCCGACGCCGACGCGGATCGGGATGAGCACCACGTCGCCACGGCGCAGGTAGCTCGCATTGAAGCCGCCGATCAGATAGGCCGCGCCTTCGCCCGCGGGGTAGCGCTTGTAGAGATCTTCGCTGTCGAAGAGATTGTAGACGAGGACAAAGGTGTTGCCGGCGTTGGCGCCCGCGTCGAAGCCGACCGACGGGCCGGTCCAGTACGCGGGCAACTCGCCCTCGATCTTGTGATGGAGCGTACCCGAGCCATAGCGCACACCAACGACGAGCGCGCCGCCAGCCTCGCGGCCGACAATATAAGCGTTGGGCTCGCCCTGCTTCTTCAGAATGTCCTCGATCATCCCGGCGAGGCCTTGCGCGCCCTTGCCGAACACGCCTTCAGCGGCGCCGATCAGGTCGTCCTTCTTGTACGTCGATCCGGGGGCGGCGGCCACCGTCGTCGCCGAGACGTCCGCGGCGGGGGTGCTCCCGTCGGCGGGAACCCCGCTCGTCTGCTGATCGCCAGTGGCGAGGTCGCTGTCGTACGACGGTTCGCTTGTCGTCGTGTTAGCCGGGGGCGGGGCGGGGTTGTCGATATCCGAATCGATTGCCGTATTGGGATCGACTTCGCGCATCTGCGCTGCCGCCGGAAGCGGTGAAAGCGCGAGGCCCAGCGACGCGACGGCCGCAAATGCCAGGCTGGTGAATGTCTTCCGCATATTGGACCCCCAAAAATCAAATGGCGCCGCACGGGCAGAACCGGCGTTAATCATGACTCGCTTTCGGCGGCGGGCAATGAACGGGCGATGACTTGAGTCGAATTTAAGCCAGACCGAATCGTCAGGGCGACGAAATGCCTGCCGCGACGGTAAAATAGGTCAATCTTTGCCGTTGCGGGGTGCGAAGTGCATGGCTATAGCGACCCGCCTAGGCCAGCCTGTCGTTAGCGCGGCAGACCATGCGGAGACGTGGGTGAGTGGCTGAAACCAACGGTTTGCTAAACCGTCGTGCTGTGAATGCGGCACCGAGGGTTCGAATCCCTCCGTCTCCGCCACCTTTTCCCCATCGTTGAAAACCGATCGCAACCGGGGCCGGTCCCGCCTGAACACGCGTTGCTTTATCCAACCGAAAAGCGGGAATAATTATTGTAATTGCGAATCGTTCTCGATAATGCCCGCGCATCATTCTCAGTCAGAACCTTTCGATGCACGCACCTACATCCCCGCGACCGGCGACCAGGAAGAGCCGGAAAGCCTTTTGGCTTAAACAGCTGCACATGTGGCACTGGATGAGCTCGGCCGTCAGCCTGATCGGTCTTCTGCTGTTCGCGATCACCGGCTTCACGCTCAATCACGCCGCCGATATCGAAGGGTCGCCCGTCGTCACGCAGGGATCGGCGCAGATGCCGCCCGCACTGCTCACGCGATTGAAGGCGGCGATTCCCGACACCGAAAAGGCGCCGCTTCCTGCTGACGTTGCCGCGTGGGTCGAGGACAGCTTTCCGGTCAAGGCAAGGGCGGAGGCCGAATGGTCCGCCGATGAAGTCTATCTGCCCGCGCCGCGCCCCGGCGGCGACGCGTGGGTCGCGATCGACCTTGCGACAGGCGCGGCGTCGAGCGAGGTCACCAGCCGCGGCTGGATTTCCTACCTCAATGACCTCCACAAAGGGCGCAATTCGGGCGGCGAGTGGAGCCTGTTCATCGACATCTTCTCTTTCGCCTGCCTCGTCTTCGCGATCACCGGCCTGTTCCTGCTCCAGCTCCATTCGGCGAAGCGCAAGAGCACCTGGCCGCTCGTCGGGCTGGGTCTTGCGATTCCCGCCGCCATCGCCGTCATCTTCATTCACTAGGGAGACCAGTCATGCAGCTTTCCACCCCCGCGCGCATCCTTGGCGGCACGATCGGCCTCGGCGCGGTGTTCGCTGCGCCCGCCTTCGCGGCCGATCCGGGCACGATGGATGTCACGATCAACATCCCGCGGCTGAAGGTCGCCGAATATCACAAACCTTATGTCGCGATCTGGGTCGAGAAGGCCGGGGCCAAGGCGAAGACGGTCGCGGTCTGGTACGACTATGACATGAAAGCCAACGAAGGCACCAAGTGGCTTCGCGACGTGCGCCAGTGGTGGCGCGCTGCGGGACGTTCGATGACCTTCCCCGCCAACGGCATCACGGGAGCTACGCGTGCACCGGGTGCGCACAAGGTTTCCTTCTCGCGCGCGCAACTCGGCGCGACGGCTCCGGGCGCGTACACGCTGGTGATCGAGGCGGCGCGCGAGGTCGGCGGCCGCGAGCTTCTGCGCATTCCGTTCACCTGGCCCGCGAAGGCCGGGGCGGGCGGGCGCGCCGCTGGAACGACTGAACTGGGCGCCGTTTCGGTCGCCTTCCGCTGAACTGGGAAAAGGACAGGATAATGAAAAAGCGAATTTGGGGTTTCGCCGCGACCGCCGCGCTCGCGGCACTGGTCGCCGTTCCGGCTTCCGCGCACCGCCAGTGGATGATGCCGTCGTCGACCGTCCTGTCGGGCGACGACGTCTGGGTGACCGTCGACGCCGCCGTCTCGAACGACCTTTTCTACTTCGAGCACCAGCCGCTGCGCCTCGACACGATGAAGGCGTGGGCGCCCGACGGCACCGAAGCCGCGATCGAAAACAAGGCGACGGGCCGCTATCGCAGCACTTTCGACGTCCATCTGACGCAAAAGGGCACCTGGCGGATCGCGTCGGTGTCCGATGGCGTGATGGGCAGCTATGATCTGGGCGGCAAGACCGAGCGCCTGCCGCGCGGTACGACGACCGCCAATCTCGCCGAGCGCATTCCCGCCGGTGCGACCAACGTGAAAACCGCCGAATCGAACAATCGCAACGAGATTTTCGTGACCGTCGGCGAACCGACGACGACCTTGTTCAAACCGACGGGCAAGGGCATCGAACTGGTTCCGGTGACGCACCCGAACGACCTGATCGCCGGTGAAGCCGCGACCTTCCAGTTCCTGCTTGACGGCAAGCCGGTCGCGGGCCTTCCGGTGACGCTGATCCCCGGCGGCATCCGCTATCGTGACCAGCTCGGCCAGGTCGACCTCAAGACCGGCGCCGACGGCAAGGTCGAGATCAACTGGGCCGAGCCCGGACTGTACTGGCTGAACGTCACGACGCCGCAGACCGAGCGTGCGGAAGGCGCACCCGAACCCGCGACGCCGCAGCGCCGCGCGAGCTATGTCACAACGCTGGAAGTGCTGGCGCCCTGACCGACCGTATCCTGATCCCCCGCGCGCTGACGCCCGCGGCGTTTGCCGGGCGCGACGCGGGGGCGACGGTTCAAAGCTTCTCCGGCACGAGCATGGGGACGGGCTGGTCGCTGCACGCGGTTTCGGCGCCTCCCGGTGTGGCCGAAGGCGTTCAGGCGGCGCTCGACCTTGTCGTGGCGCAGATGAGCCAGTGGGAGGCCGCATCCGACCTGTCGCGCTTCAACCGGGGCGCGGCGGGGGCATGGCACGATATCCCCGCCGAATGTGCGCATGTCGTCGAGGCGGCGCTCCGGATCGCGCGCGCCAGTGACGGGGCATTCGACCCCGGCCTCGGCCATCTGACCGACGCGTGGGGATTCGGCAGCACAGGGCCGGTCCTGGCTGTCCCCGAACAGACTGCGACACCCGATCGCACGATCGATTTTGACCCCGTAACGCGGCGAATCCGCCGCGGCGAGGGCGCCGCGCTCGACCTGTCGGGGATCGCCAAGGGCTACGGCGTCGACCTTGCCGCCGAATGGCTGCTCGCGAACGGCACCCGGCATTTCCTGCTCGAAGTCGGCGGCGAATTGCGCGGCGAGGGGATTCGCGCCGACGGGCAGCCCTGGTGGGTCGATGTCGAAATGCCGCCGACCTCCTCGATCGCGCCATGGCGCATCGCGCTCCACGATCTGTCGGTCGCGACATCGGGCAATTATCGCCGCGGTTTCAGCGCCGACGGGGTGCATTATTCGCACAGCTTCGACCCGGCGACCGGGCGTCCGATCGTCAACGGTGTCGCGTCGGCGACGGTGCTGCACCGCGACTGCATGATGGCCGACGGCTGGGCGACTGCGCTGACGGTGCTTGGGCCGGAAGCAGCGATAGCGCTTGCCGACGTCGAGGGACTCGCTGCGTGCGTCGTCGCGGGCGATCGCGAGCATGTCTCGCGCGCATGGCGCGCCATGCTCGACTAGCTGTCGGCCCAGCGCCGCAGGAGGTTGTGGTAGACGCCGGTCAGGCGAACGACGGTGGCGTCGCCCTGGCCGAGTGCGGCGGCGGCGCCCTGCACGCCCATGTCGAGATCGAACAGTAGGTTTCGCTGCCCCTGATCGCGGATCATCGACTGGATCCACATGAAGCTCGCGACGCGCATACCCGACGTCACCGGCTCGACGCGGTGAACTGTGGTCGATGGATAGAGAACCATATGCCCTGCCGGGAGCTTGAGGCCGGGGGTTTCGGTAAAGCCTTCGACGACCAGCCCGCCGCCTTCGTAACTGTCGGGATCGGCGAGGAAGAGTGTCGCCGACAGATCGCTTCGCATCCGGAAATCGCTGCCGCGACGCAGGCGGATCGCGTTGTCGATATGATCGCCGAAATTCTCGCCCCCGGAATAGCGGTTGAAATAGGGCGGGTAGATTTTGAGCGGCAGCGCGGCGGCGATGAACAGCGGGCTGCGGCCGAGCGCGTCGAGCACGAAGCGCCCCGCTTCGCCAGCGGCCTCGCCGAATTCGGGGAGCTGCTGGTTGCGTTTGGCGAGCGCGGCTTGCGGACCCGATGTCTCGTTGCCGTCGATCCAGTCGGCGGCATCGAGGATGGCGCGGAGCCGGGCAACGCCGTCGGCGTCGAGCACGTCGGGAATGATGCGGATCATGGCGTCGCTTCTAAGCCCAAAAGGGCGGGCGCAGCAATCGCCGCGCCCGCCCGTCGGGATCAGAAATTATAGAAGAGGCTGAACACGGCCGAGCGTGCGTCGCCCGGGGTCGCCCAGCCGCCCGTGACGGCGCCCGTCGTCGCATTCACATTGTTGCGGACGCCGGTGTAATAATCCTCGTTCGTGAAGTTCTGGACGTTGACCTGTGCCACGAGACCGTTCTTGAAATCGTACGACACAAAGGCACGGTGGATCAGATAATCGTCGACCGAAAGCGGTGCGCGCTGCGCGAGGTTACGCTGGTGCGTCGAGAACTTGCCCTGATAGGTCAGGCCATATCCGACCTGAAGGCCGAACGGGAAGACATAGGTCGTGAACAGGCTGCCCGAATGCCTGGGCGTCTGGAACAACCGGTCGCCGCGCTGCGGGTCGGGAATGGCAACGCTGTTGCCGCAGCCGGTGGTGCCCGGATTGGCAAGGCAGAAGTCCGAAACGCTCTGCTTCACCTTGCCGTCGAGGTAGGTGTAGTTCGCGAAGACCGCCCATTCGGGGGTGACATTGCCGCTTGCACCGACTGCGATGCCATCGACGCGCGAGCGGCCGTCGAGGATCTGTAGCGAAGCGGGCTGCGCCGGGTCGTTCGAGGGCACGCGATAGTTGGTGCGCTCGTTGCGGAATATCGCCGCGGTCAGGAGCAGCTTCTTGCCCAGCAGTTCGGCCTTCGCGCCGAATTCGATGTTGCGCGCCTTCTCCGGAGCCGTCGCGCAGGGATCGGCCGCGGTCGGGCTCGCCGGCAGGCCGCAGCCCGCGCGGACGCTCGCCGAGGTGGGCGTCTTTGCATTGCCATAGGCGGCATAGAGGCTGACATTCTCGACCGGGTGGAACACCGCGCCGGCACGGTAGGAGAAAAGATTCTCGTCGCTGACCTGATCGGCGCCGCGGGTATAGACCGCGCCCGTCGCCGGGGTGGTCACCGTATCGGCGCGGAAGGCGGTACGCGTATTTTCATAGCGGACGCCGGCGTTGATCTCGAACATCGGCGAGATTTCGAGCGTGTCGAACGCATAGATTGCCCAGTTGCGCGTGTCGCCATAGCTGTTGCCGGTTCGGACGTAGTTTACCGGGCCGGTCCAGACGGTATTCGGGTTCGACAGGCTGATCGGCGGCAGTACCGGGTTCGGGAGCGCGCCGCCCGGGTTGCGCAGCAGCTGCGCATTCTCGATCGAATAATCTTCCTGGCTGTACGATGCGCCGATGACGAGCGTGTTGAACAGGCCGCCCTTCGCACCGCTGAGGATCGTGAGGTCGGTCTGGTTGTGCAGCAGGTCATTGACCTGATCGCGGACAAGGCCGCGCGGACCCGAGGGGTAGAAGGTCCCTGGGGTGTTCTGGCCCGCGGGGCAGGGAATGCCGACCGTCGAGGTCGCGTTCGCGCCGATCGGCTGCAGCCCGTTGGCGAGGCAGAAGACGCCCTGCGGCGCGCTCGTCTGGCTATACTGATGGACACGCTGCCAGCGGGTGAGGTTGCGGACCGACACAGTGTCGCTGAACGCATGACGGAACGTCGCCGTCAGACGATCGACCTTGGTCTTCTGCTTGTCCAGATTGACGATACCGAAATAATCGCTGTCGTCGACACCGGGAAGCGGACCGTTGTTCACCTGTCCCAGCACATAAGGAACACCATAGATCGGCGTATTGTTATCGTCCTGATGGATATAGGCGAGCGTCAGGCTGGTGTCGCTGTCGACGCCGATCGTGATCGACGGCGCGACGCCCCAGCGCTTGAACGATTCGACGTCGCGGCCCGGGACGTCATTCTCATGATACATCGCATTCAGGCGAACGGCGATCAGGTCGTTGAGGCGCCAGTTGCTGTCCACCGCCGCGCGGTAATAATTGTCGGTGCCGACCGCCGCCTGAACCGTCGTCGCGTTGCGTGCGAAGGGGATCTTGCTGACAAGGTTGATCGTTCCGCCGACGCTGCCCGATCCGTTGAAGACCGAGTTTGCGCCATTATAGACCTCGATCTGCTGCAGGTTGAAGGGATCGGTGCGGCTGTACTGCGCGCTGTCGCGTACCCCGTCGACGGTCAGGTCGTTGTTTGCCGAATAGCCGCGAAGATTGATCGAGTCGCCATAACCGCCGCCGCCTTCGCCGGCGCCGAAAGTGATGCCGGGGATGGTCGCGAGCGCATCGCGCAGCGTCAGCAGATTCTGCTGGCGAAGCTGTTCCTGCGAGACGACCGTGATCGTCTGCGGCGTGTCGACGATCGGTGCCGTCGATTTCGGCGATTCCACTTCGGTAGCGAGCGTGCCGCTGACGACGATATCGCTGCGGCTGCCGGGCGCGTCCTGTGCGGCGTCGGTTTCGGCCGCGAAGGCCGGAGCGCTGATCAGGCTACCCACGCAGGAGAGTGCGAGGAATGAGGCGGACGTCGATGACTTCACGGTAAACCCCCTGTTTTGTGATTGGTTCGGAGGCGCCGCTATTGAGAGTTGATCGCAAAGTCAACTCTAATGCGAATCATTCGCGATATTGTCGCAATTGATACCATGGGAGAGGGGGCTAATGCCGCCGCTCGAGCCACCATGTCTGCCGCCAACCATATTGGCTGGCTACGGGATCGCCCGCGGCATCGGTCGCAGGCTTGAAGCGAAAGCGTTCCTCGATCAGGTCGCAGGTTACGCGATCGAGTGACGCATCGCCGCTCGATCGCGTAACGCGGCATCGACTGACGCGGCCGCTCGCCTCGATGGTGAAGCGGACCTCGACTTCTCCACCAGCCCTTGCGCGGCTCGCTTCGCGGGGATAGTCGCGGTCGCGGATCGTGCCGCTGCGCCACACCGCCTTCGAGCCGCCGCCGGTCCCTCTTCCCGTGCCGCCGGCACCTGTGCCGTCACCGCGCCCGCCCGCGCCCGATCCGGCGCCCGGGTTGGGGGCGGCGCCCGCTGAAGAGTCGGTCCCGGTGCCGGGATGCGGCGCCGCCGCTACGGGCGGAGAAATCGGGGGCAGCTTTGGTGGGGGTGCGGCGACGGTGGCGGCTTTGGCATGTTTGTTCGCCGCCGAGGCCTTGCCGCTGGCCTTTTTGCTGGGGGCGCTCGACGGCACCACCTCCTCGCGCGGGGGTGGCGGTGCGGGAATGGCGATCGCGCTGATCGCTTCGCTGGCCTTGCGGACGACGTCGAGGTCGAGGCCGCTGGCGAGGCCCAGCCCGACCGCGACAACCGCGACCAGCGCGCCGCCGCCCGACAGAGCCTTTTGCCGCCCCGAAATCCGCCCCGTATACGCCATCGCGCCGCCTCTTACCGCGCGCCGCCGCGCGCAACCGGCAGCCTGTTTAGAGGAATTCGTCTAGCGTGGACATGAACCGGTCGAACTGGTCGTGGTGCAGCCAGTGGCCTGCATTTTCGAATTCGATCACCTTCGCGTTGTTGAAATGGCGCAGGCGGCCGTCCTGTTCCGGGTTCGAAGCCCAACTGTTCGCACCATAAAGGAGAAGGGTGGGGCAGGCGATCGCGCCCCACAGCGCGGCGATATCGTCCTGCGGTATGTCGAACGCTGGCCAGATGTTCAGATAATTGTCGAACTTCCAGCTCCACGTGCCGTCTTCGTTGCGGCTGATGCCATGGACCGTCAGATGGCGCGCCTGCGCTTCGGTCAGATAGCTGTTCTCGCCCATCATGCGTGCCAGGGCATCCTCGAGCGTCGCATAGCGCCGCGGGGTGCGTCCCGCCGCCTGCCTCTTGTCGTCGATCCATTTGCGGAAGCGCTCGCCATAATCCGTCTTCGCGCGTTCGGCGATCACCTTGGGCGACGGGCCGAGGCCTTCGATCGCGACCAGCTTGCGGACATTTTCGGGATAGAGGCCAGTATAGCGCAGCGCGACATTGCCGCCCATCGAATGGGCGACGATCGACAGCGGGCCGAGGTCGAGCTGGTGGATCAGCTGGGCGAGGTCATAGACAAAAGTGTCCATGGCGTAATTGCCGTCGGGCGACCATGCACTGTCGCCATGACCACGCAGATCGGGAGCGATGATGTGATAGCGGTCCTGCAGCTTCTCGGCGACCCAGTCCCAGTTACGGCAATGGTCGCGGCCACCATGGACGAGCAGCAACGGCGGCGCCCCGCGGTTGCCCCAGTCGACGTAGTGAAGCTTCAGCCGCTGCGAGATGAAGCTGTTCGAAGTAGGGCCGGCACTTGCCATCGGTTCGTCCTTGCTGTCTGTTCCAGTTTCAAAAGGCGACTGGTTCCGATCCGTCAACCCCGCATCGGTGCCATCGAGGTGAAGCAAGGGAGAGGGGCATGACGACATTCCGGGACAATCTGCTGGCGGGCAAGACGGCGTTCGTCGCCGGCGGCACCAGCGGTATCAACTTGGGCATTGCCAAGCGTTTTGCCGAGCTCGGCGCGAAGGTCGCGGTGGCGGGGCGCGACCCGGACAAGGCGGCGCGCGCCGCTGGCGAAATCGGGCACGACGCGATCGGGCTGTCGGGTGACGTGCGCGATTACGCTGCGATTCGCGGGGTGATGGAGGCGGTGGTCGAAAAACTCGGCCCGATGGACATCGTCATTTCGGGCGCGGCGGGCAATTTCCTCGCTCCGGCGCTGGGTATGTCGGCCAACGCCTTTCGTACCGTCGTCGACATCGACCTCAACGGCACGTTCAACGTCTTCCGTGGCTGCCACGACCTGCTCAACCGCCCCGGCGCGTCGCTGATCGCGATCACCGCGGGGCAGGCGGTCAACGCGTCGGCGCTGCAGGCGCACGCCTGCGCGGCAAAGGCCGGGATCAACCAGCTGATTCGGGTGCTTGCGCTTGAGTGGGGTCCTGAGGTGCGGGTGAACGGCATCTCGCCGGGGCCGATCGCCGGGACCGAAGGCATGGCGCGCCTCGCGCCCGACGCCGCGACGCGCCAGTCGCATTTCGACCGCATCGCGATGAAGCGCTGGGGCGAGGTCGAAGAGGTTGCCGAATCGGCGGTGTTCCTCTGCTCGCCCGCCGCCGGCTATATCACCGGGACGATCCTCGACTGCGACGGTGGCAGCCAGATCGGCGATGCGTCGCGGGGCGACCTGGCGAAGGGAATGGCCTGAAAGCAAAAACGCCGCCAACCCGTTGGGGTGGCGGCGTTTTTAATGGTGGGCGTGGCAAGGATTGAACTTGCGACCCCTGCGATGTCAACACAGTGCTCTACCACTGAGCTACACGCCCATCCCTTGGGGTGACGCGCCCCCTAAAGGCCTCCGGGCGGCTTGGCAAGCCCCCGCGCGCGCCGTCGTGATTATTGTTGGCTCGACCGGTCGGCGCGGCCGAACATATTGTCGACCTCGCGCACCAGATCCTTGAGGTGGAACGGCTTCGACAGCAGCTTCGCCTGCGGTACATTTTCCTCGGCGCGCAGCGACACCGCGGCAAAGCCGGTGATGAACATCACCTGTGTTTGCGGCGCGGCCTTGGCCGTATGCTGGGCGAGTTCGATCCCGTCCATTTCGGGCATGACGATATCCGAGAGCAGCAGGTCGAAAGTCCCCGAATCGATGTAGGGCACCGCGGCGGTGCCGCGGTCGACTGCGGTGACGTGATAGCCGGCGCTGGTCAGCGCGCGCGCAAGATATTCGCGCATCACGTCGTCATCTTCGGCCAGCAAAATACGAATCATGCTGAATATTATTCCCTGGTCCCTCGACGCCGCCGGTTCCCGTTGGCTGCGTCCTCTAAGCAATACCCTGCATAACGTCAGAGATTTAACAAATTAACGCAGCGCTGGATTCATCGCGTCTTTTTTGCCACGCAGGGCCCATGCCGTTCCGCAGCATCCCGTCTGCCGCCATCGCTGTCAACCGGCCCGCGGCGAATGGACCGGTGGTCGTGTCTGTGCCGCACGCGGGGCGCATCTATCCGTCGGAAATCCTGTCTGCTGCGCGCGTCGAGCGGTCGCATCTCGAGCGGCTCGAGGACGGCTGGTGCGACCTGATCGCCGCGGGCGCGGTCGATGCGGGGGCAACGATTATCCAGGCCCTGTGGGCGCGCGCCGTCGCCGATTGCAATCGCGGCGAAGGCCAGATGGCGCCGGGCGAGGTCGCGCCGTCGCTGCGAAACCGGTTCTCGGCGCCCGGCCGCAAGGAAAGGGCGGGGCTGGGGGTCATCCCGACGCGACTCGCGGACTGCGGTTCCTTGTGGAAGCGGCCGATCGACCCCGCATCGCTGCACTGGCGCCTCGAATCGCTTCACCGGCCCTATCATGCGATGCTGGCCGAAGAACTGGCTGCGGCGCGCGACCGGTTCGGCCATGCGATATTGATCGACCTTCACTCGATGCCGGCGATTCCGGCCGGGCAGCCGGGGCACGGCGCGCGCATCGTTGTGGGCGATCATTTTGGGGCGACAGCGGGCGCATGGCTTGTCGATCTGGTGATGGCGTCGGCCGAACGGCTGGACGCATCGGTGTCGCGCAATCAGCCTTATGCCGGCGGGCACATCGTCCGGACACACGGACGCCCCGGCGATGCGATTCACGCGGTGCAGATCGAGATCGATCGCAGCCTCTATCTCACGCCCGACCGCCTGCCCGACACGGCGCGCATCGCGAGGCTGGCGCACTGGTTTGCTGAAATGGTTGCGGAAGCAGGGCAGGCGCGGCCATCGGCCGAAATATTCCCGCAAGCGGCTGAATAAAAAAACCACCCCGTACCGAAGTACGAGGTGGCCAGGGTCCAGGGAGGACGCGCCCGCGCCAATGAAGGCTGGGCACTCACCGCGATGGAAAGGGGGAAAACCACGGCGGTGTAAGAGGAATTTAGGGTGTTGTGCGCCGACTTACAAGAAGAGACGGTGCAAAATCTGCAATATGCAGGAAATTGGTCGGGGAGAGAGGATTCGAACCTCCGGCCCCTGCCTCCCGAAGACAGTGCTCTACCAGGCTGAGCTACTCCCCGACCGATCTTTGCACCGGCGGGCCGATGCGAAGGCAGGGCGGTCCTCTAGACGCGCATTCCGTGAACTTCAAGCGGCAATCGGTGCGCCCGATGCGATTGTCGAAACTACATCATTTGGGCGGTCCGAAAGCTGAAATGGCCGTCGGTCACGAAAATCAGGTGATCGGCCAGTTCGATACCCATGGTCCGCAGGAAAAGTGCGGCGTCGTGCGTCGTCCGGATGTCGGCATCGCTCGGCCAGGGCGTATCCGAAGGATGGTTGTGCGCCATCACGACCGCCGCGATGTCGCCGCCCAGCAACGCGCGCCAGCAACGCGGCGGGATGACGCAGCGCCCGGTCGCGTCGCCATCGGCGCTTTCCATCCGCACCAGCCGTTCGAACGCATCGAATCCGGCAAGGAGCAGAGTTTCGCGTTCGTCGCCGAACAGCGGGCGCAGCAAATGGCGCGCGACAATATCCTCGGACTGGCGGGGCACGAATCCGGCCAGCGCCGACGGTTCCGGCGCTTTGCCGACGGGTTCGAACAGGGTCATCGCCGGGGCCATGCGCCGGGAGCGGGTGATTCCCAATGCAGGAATGCCCCGCATCGGAGGCTTTGCGCGGCCATTCGCGCGGGCTCCCGCTGCTCCCTTGTCCGCGCGAGGCGCGAGGCCTAGCAACGGAGGGAGAAAATCGGGAGTGTGTCTTGTCTGATTCCATCCATTATGAACTTCAATATCTCGACCTGATGCGCCGTATCTGGGTCGAGGGCGACGAGCGCGTCGACCGGACGGGCGTCGGGACCCGCTCGCTTTTCGGTGAAACGATGCGATTCTCGCTGCGCGACGATGCGATTCCGTTGCTTACGACCAAGCGGGTCTACTGGAAGACCGCGGCGCGCGAGCTGCTGTGGTTCCTGACCGGCGACACGAACATCCGTCCGCTTGTCGAGCAAGGCGTCAAAATCTGGACCGACTGGCCGCTCGATAAATATCGCCGCGAAACGGGTGAAGCGATGAGCGCCGCCGATTTCGAGGCGCGGATCGTCGCCGATGCGGATTTCGCCGCGCGCTGGGGCGACCTTGGCCCGGTCTACGGCCACCAATGGGTGAACTGGCCACGCTATGAGCCGGCGGGCGAGGGGCTTTATCGGCGCAGCGAACAGGGTCACGACCAGATATCGGCGCTGATCGCGTCGCTCCGCAACAATCCGGGGTCGCGGCGGCATATTTTTACCGGCTGGAATGTCGCCGACCTCGACCGCATGGCACTGCCGCCGTGTCATATGACCTATCAGTTCCACGTCCGCAGCGACGGCGGCCTGTCGTGTCTCTTGTTCCAGCGTTCGTGCGACCTTGGCCTCGGCTTTGCCTTCAACGTCTTCGAAGCGGCGCTGCTCACCCGTCTAATTGCACAACAATGCGACCTTCATGCACACGAACTGGTGTGGACGGGCGGCGACGTGCATCTCTACCTCAACCACGCGGACCTGGTCGAAGAACAGCTGTCGCGCGTGCCGGAAGGCAGCCCCCGGCTGCGGATCCTGCGGCGTCGCGACAGCATTTTCGGCTATCGGTTCGAGGATTTCGCGGTCGAGGATTATGCGCCGCAAGCGCATATTCCGGCGCCCGTCGCGGTTTGACCGCCGCCGTTGCATTCGTATGGCGACTGTAATATTATGTCGCCACGTTGAAATATAACTAGGCGCTGATTCGCGCCTCGAAGGACGAGGACATGCCCGAGACGCACCCCCCGAAGGATGAGGGGCGCGCGGCGAGCAATCTGCCGCCGCTGTCGCTTCATATCCCCGAACCGCGCTATCGCCCCGGCGATACCCCCGACTTTGGTGATATCGACGTCCCGGCGGTCGAAGCGACCCCGCGTCCGGGCGAAGCGACGAAGCCCGACGCGATGCGCGAACTGAGCTACGGCCTCGTTCGCGTGCTCGATTTCGACGGGCAGGCGAAGGGGCAGTGGGACCCGAAGCTGACCCCCGAACGGTTACGCATCATGCTCCGCTACATGATGCTCGTCCGCGCGTTCGACGATCGCATGTTCCGTGCCCAGCGGCAGGGCAAGACCAGCTTTTACATGAAGTGCACCGGCGAGGAGGCGACCTCGGTCGCCTCGACGATGGCACTCGACCGCGGCGATATGTGTTTCCCCAGCTATCGTCAGCAGGGCATCCTGATCGCGCGCGACTACCCGCTGATCCAGATGATGAACCAGATCTACTCGAACCGCGGCGATCACCTGATGGGCCGCCAGCTGCCGATCATGTATTCGGCGCCCGAACATGGGTTCTTCAGCGTGTCGGGCAACCTCGCGACCCAATATCCGCAGGCGGTGGGCTGGGCGATGGCGTCGGCATCGAAGGGCGACAGCCGGATCGCGACCGTCTGGTGCGGCGAGGGCTCGTCGGCCGAGGGCGACTTCCATTCGGCGCTGACCTTCGCGACCGTCTATAACGCGCCGGTCATCTTCAACGTCGTCAACAACCAGTGGGCGATCTCGAGCTTCTCGGGCTTTGCCGGCGGCGAGCGCACGACCTTTGCTGCCCGCGCTGTGGGGTATGGCATCGCGGGCTTGCGCATCGACGGCAACGACCCGCTCGCGGTCTACGCCGCGACACAATGGGCGGCGGATCGCGCGCGGACGAACAATGGCCCGACGCTGATCGAACATTTCACCTATCGCAGCGAAGGCCACAGCACCTCGGACGATCCGAGCGCCTATCGCCCCGCCGACGAGGCGACCGCATGGCCGCTCGGCGACCCGATCGCGCGGCTGCGTCAGCATCTCGAAACGCTCGGCGAATGGGATGCCGAACGCCACGAGACGCAGGCGAAGGAACTCGACGATCTGGTCAAGACGACCCAGAAGCAATCGGAAAAGCTCGGTATTCTGGGGCACGGGATGCACCAGCCCTTCGAGACGATGTTCCAGGATGTGTTCGAAGAGATGCCCTGGCACCTCAAGGAACAATGCGATCAGATGCTCGCCGAGCAAGAGGCCAAGTTCGGCCCCAATTGGAAGCCCGAATAATGGCTGAAACCAAAACCATGAACATGATCGAGGCGATCAACAGCGCCATGGACGTCATGCTCGCGCGCGACCCGAACATGGTCGTGATGGGCGAAGACGTCGGCTTTTTCGGGGGTGTGTTCCGCGCGACCGCTGGCCTGCAGAAAAAACACGGCAAGACCCGCGTCTTTGACACGCCCATCAACGAATGCGGCATCATCGGGGTCGCGGTCGGAATGGGGGCCTATGGTCTGCGCCCGGTCCCCGAAATCCAATTTGCGGACTATATCTATCCGGGCCTCGATCAGCTCGTCAGCGAGGCGGCGCGTCTGCGCTATCGTTCGGCGAACGACTTCATCTGCCCGATGACGGTGCGCACCCCCTTCGGCGGCGGCATTTTCGGCGGTCAGACGCACAGCCAGTCGCCCGAGAGCATCATGACGCACATCTGCGGCGTCAAGACGGTGATCCCGTCGAATCCCTATGATGCCAAGGGTCTGCTGATCGCGGCGATCGAGGATAACGACCCGGTCGTCTTCCTCGAACCCAAGCGCATCTATAACGGTCCGTTCAGCGGTTATTATGATCGTCCGGTCGAGCCCTGGTCGAAGCATGATGCGAGCGCGGTACCCGAAGACTATTACCGTATCGAACTCGGCAAGGCCGCAACGGTGCGTTCGGGCGAAGCACTCACCATTCTCGCCTATGGCACGATGGTCCATGTGACGAAGACGATCGTCGAGGAAATGGGCATCGATGCCGAGATCATCGACCTGCGCACCTTGTTGCCGCTCGATATCGACGCGATCGAAACATCGGTAAAGAAGACCGGCCGCTGCCTGATCATCCACGAAGCGACGCGCACCTCGGGCTTCGGCGCGGAACTCGCCGCGCTGGTGCAGGAACGCTGCTTCTATCATCTCGAGGCGCCGGTCGAACGCGTCACCGGGTTCGACACGCCTTATCCGCATAGCCTCGAATGGGCCTATTTCCCCGGCCCGGTGCGCATCGCGACCGCGCTGACCAAGATTTTGAAGGACTGACGCCATGGCCCGTTATTCATTCCGTCTGCCCGACATCGGCGAAGGCATTGCCGAGGCCGAAATCGTCGCCTGGCACGTCAAGATCGGCGAGCGCGTCGAGGAAGACGCGCAGCTTGCCGACATGATGACCGACAAGGCGACCGTCGAAATGGAATCGCCCGTTTCGGGGATCGTCGTCGAACTGGCGGGCGAGGTCGGCGACCTGATCCCGATCGGATCGACGCTGGCGGTGATCGAGACCGATGGCGACGGCGATGTCGAGGCACCGCCCGTCGACACGCCTGTCGAACAGGAAATCGTTGCGGAAACGCCGGGCGCCGAGGAAATCTCGGTGGCCGAGGTCGCTGCACCGGCGCCCGCTGCAGCCCCCGCGCCGACGCCGACACCTGCACCTGCACCTGCACCCGTCGCGACCGCAGACCACAGCCGCGCTGTGCTTGCTTCGCCGGCCGTTCGTGCCCGCGCCAGGGATCTTGGCGTCGACCTGTCGCAGATTCAGGCCGAGGGCGACCGCATCCGTCACGCCGACCTCGACGCCTTCCTCCGCTACAGCGGCGGGCAGGGCTATCACGCTCCTGGCGCGAGCCGCGCCCGCGCCGACGAGCCGATCAAGGTCATCGGAATGCGCCGCAAGATCGCCGAGAATATGGCGGCGTCGAAGCGCGCGATCCCGCACTTCACCTATGTCGAGGAAATGGATGTCACCGCGCTCGAAGAGATGCGCGCCGATTTGAACGCCAATCGCGGTGGCCGTCCGAAGCTGACGATGCTGCCCTTCCTGATCGTCGCGATCTGCCGCACGATCCCGCAATTCCCGATGATCAACGCGCGCTACGACGATGAAGGCGGCGTAGTCACGCGCTACGGCGCGGTGCATCTCGGCATGGCGACGCAGACCGATGCAGGGCTGATGGTCCCGGTGATCCGCGACGCGCAGGACAAGAATGTGTGGCAGCTCGCGAGCGAGATCACCCGCCTTGCCGAAGCGGCGCGCACCGGCAAGGCAAAGGTCGAGGAACTCACCGGCGGCACGCTCACCGTCACCTCGCTCGGCCCGCTCGGCGGCATCGCGACGACGCCGGTGATCAACCGTCCCGAGGTTGCGATCATCGGCCCGAACAAGATCGTCGAACGTCCGGTCTTCGACGGCGACGAGATTCGCCGCGCAAAGCTGATGAACCTGTCGATCAGCTGCGACCACCGCGTCGTCGATGGCTGGGATGCCGCAAGCTATGTGCAGGCGCTCAAGAAGCTGATCGAAACCCCGGTCCTGCTGTTTGCCGATTGATAGCGACGAAGCAATCCGGGGCAGTGGACGCGCGCCCCGGATTGCTTCGTTATGCGCAGGGCAGGCCTACAGCCCCAGCCCCGCGAAACTCGTCTGGTCGAACTTCAGCTTGAAGGTTACATAGGCGCCCGAGCGCGAGAAGCGCGCATCTTCGAAATCGCGGTCGTGGAAGCCGGCGAAATTATAGCCGAAGGTGATGTTCGCATTTTTCATTGGCGCCAGCGTCAGCGTCGGGCCGCCCGCCCAGCTCACCGTATCGGCGTCGGTGCCGACGCGCACGGTGCCCGACGCGCCGACATCGACATGTTCGCCGAGGTTGAAGCGGAAGTCGGCACCGATCAGGTTCGACCACCCCTTGACGTCGTCGGCGCCGAAGCGGTCGAAATTGTAGCGCGTACCCCAGAAGAAGCCCATTTCGGCGCGCTCGTACCACATGCCGTCCGCACCGCGTTCGCCGAGCGGGGTCCAGTTCAGCGACAGGCTGTTGAGCAGGCGGCGGCTCGTCGCGTCGCCGTCGATCGTCAGCGCGCCGCCGCCGATCGGGCCCGGCTGACCGGCAACGGCATCGCGCACCTTGTCCGAACGAAACTCGCTCTTGTTGAGCCAGGAGATCCGCGAAGCGGCAGGGCGGTGCGCCCAGCTCATTTCGAAATTGATCACTTCGGTCGTCGGCGTCGTGCCGCTGCCGCTCGCCTTGGCATAAGTGAAGAGCGCGCCAAGTGCGCGGCCTTCGCCGAGCTGGCGGAGCCCGCCGAGCGTCAGGCCATAGCGATTGGCGAGCTCGCCATCGCGATATTCGGCGCGGCCGGTCAGCGTCCAGCGGTCGGCGCGATAAGTGGCCCCGGTGCTGATCGCGAGGAAATCTTCGGTCAATGTCCCGTTGCCGCCAAGGAAACCGCCCGATGCGACCGGCTGTTCGGTGTTGAGCACATCTTTTGCGCGAATCCCGCCGATCGTGCGATTGCCGTCGACCGAGAGATCGACCGACCAGCGTGTCCCAAGCTTCAGCGACTGCGACAGGCCATAGGCCGCAAAGCTGCGCGGGCCATATTCGCCAATCTCCTGCTGGTTCGCGGTGGCGAGAAGGCGTGCGCCCGACCAGGGCGTCAGATCGAAGCCCAGCCGCGCGGTGCGCGCCTTGATCGTATCGCCATCGGCGATTTCATAGCTGCCGACAAGATTGACGTCGCGATTGATCGCGAAGCGCGCGCCGAGCCGGTGGCGCGTCGGGAAATCGACGCTCGCGTCCTTGCCGCCGAGAGCAAATTCGGTTTGCGCGTCGAGTTCGAGGCGCTTGCCCATCAACCGCTGCGTCGCGCCGAGCTGGACGATATTCGAGCGATTGCGCGTGCCGTCGGTCAGGCGGTCGTCGGCGTGCGTCAGCCCGGCGCGCGCGACGCTGGTGCCATTGTCATATTCGATCAGGGCGCGGGCGGCGCGGCGACGTGCGCTCGTTTCGAGATAATCCTCCTGCCATGCGCTGCCGGTGACCGACAGCGTGCGGCTGCTTTTTACGCGCGCGTCGAAGCCGAATTTGCGCGTGCCATTCTCGCCGCTGTTAAGCTGGCCGGTGCCGAAGCCCGCCTCACGCTCGCGGACATAGGCGAGGAAGTCGGCGTTGCTGCTGTGATGCTCGGCCTCGATCAGCCATGCCTTTGCGGTGCCGTTGGCGGTCGCACCGCTATTGCCGGCCTTCGCATCGCTGACCGCGAGCTCGGCGCGAACCTCGGTTTCGAGCGACGGGCGATAACGCGCATCGACGCCGCCGAGGTTGGTCTTGGTATTGCCGTCCTCGTCATGGACGAAGGTCGCACCAACGCGCAATTTCTCGTCGTTCGACTGATAGCTGACGCGGCCGCCGGCGTTGAGCACGCGCTGGCCGACGCCGTCGACCTCATATTCGGCGACGATGAATTGCGGGTCGAGGTTCGACGAGCGGCTGAGCACCGGCTCGCGGAAGCGTATCGTGCCCGACAGATAGTCGATGTCATAATCGACGTGACGCGACAGGTTCACGCGGTCGACGATGCGCTCGCTGTGCAGCCGGTCGCGCGTTTCGATGACGATCCGCTCGCTGTTCGGCAGGATGTCCTTGGCGCCGAGCTGGTACGGACCCGTCAGGCCATTGCCCTGAATCTCGTCGCGGCGGAAACGATAGGGCGTATCGGCGACGAAGGCGGTCGCGGCGACGTTACGGCCGCGATATTCGGCCTTGCCGCCGTTCAGCGCGCGCTGATAGCGGGCGAGTTCGGGTTCCGAAATGCCGGTCTCGATATCGCCGAACATGGCATAGAATTGCGGGCGTTCGAGGCGGAGGTAGAGCTTGCGCACCGACGCCGCGTCATAACGCGTTTCGTTGCGGTCGGCGTAGATCGTGTAATAGGCGCGCGGATCGATGACGCCGCCGAACCGGGCGTCGTCCTTGTCCTTGTCGCTGTCATACGCCAGCGTCATCAGCCATTTTCCGCGGACGCGGCCTTTTGCGTACAGCGCGAGACGGGCGTCGGCGTTGAGATCGTCGAGCGTCTCCGCCACCGGCTCCATCCGGTCGCCCAGCGTATTGTAGCCGAGCGTGCCCGCGGCAAAGCCGACGACGGTCCACGGGCGATTACCCGGATCGAGCCAGGTCTCGATCGTCTGTTTGCGCGTCACCTTGTCGTCGCGAAAGGTAAAGTCCATCGCGAGCGTCCCCGAAGCGGTTGTCGGTTCGAGTTCGATATAAGCGATGCCGTCGTCGCCATCGATTTTCCACACGGGCTGCGCGCGTTCGAGGCCCGCGAGCTGGCGCGCCTGCTGCGCATCGGCTTCGACCGCCGGATAATAGGGGGCGGGGACGCTGAAGTCGCCCGTCAGTCCCGCGCGGATCGGCTTGCCGTCGCGATCGGTCAGGCGCACCGCGATTACCGGGCGCGTCACGCCATCGGCGACCAGCACCGACTTTTCGCGGATCAGCGACGCGCGCATCGGGGTGATCGAATAATGGACGGTGCGTTCGAGCGTTTCGATAGTCACGCCGTTCGCGTCGGTCACTTCGGCAATTAGACGGTTTTCGCCTTCGCGGATTTCGAGCCCGCGCCACAGGCTGGCTGCGACGCTGCCGTCGGCGGATTTATTCACGCCCTCGAACGTCAGCGCGTCGGCGGGCTTGCCATTGACCCGGAGTGTCACTTTCTGGCCGGGGGCGTGCTTGATCGCGGCGCGGATCGCTTTCGCGCGCGGATTGTGATCGGTGTCGGGGAACAGCCAGCCGATGCCCGGCGCCTGACCCGCGAGCCAGTCGCGACCCGCGCCCGCGGCTTCGGGATCGCTCAGCACCTTCGGCGCCTCGATGGCCGCCTTGATCGGCGCGGTGCGGGGCGCACTCGCGACGGCGCGGAAGTCGGCGCGCTTCAGCGCACCGCCGCGGCCTTCGACAAAGCGCGAGATTGCGCTGCCGGCGCTCTGCGTCGAACGTGCGCAGTCGATGGCTTCACGGTCGAGCGGCAGCGTCGACGGATCAATCTGCACAACGTGCAGGCCGGGGCGGACGCCCTCGAAGTGATAGCGGCCATCCTCGTCGGTGACGGTGTAGCTGCCGTCCTGCAACATCACACGCACGCCCATGATGCCGTCGGCTTTACCCGGATCGACGGTGCAGCCGCCGTCGGTGATCCGGCCGATGATTGTCATGCGGTCGCCGAGCTGGTCGCGTTTGATCGAAATCGTCGCTTCGGCGACGTTACTCGTCGAACCGCGGTTATCGTTCGCGGTGGCGCGATTGAGCGCGTTGCCGGGCTGCGCCGACACGACGACTTCGGCCAGATAGGTGAGCAGGACGGAGCGCGACGCCGCGATGGTGGGCAGCGTGACAGCGAACTCGCGGCCGTTGGCGGCGACAACGGGCGCCACAAGGGTGCCGTCGACACGCACGGTATCGGCGCGCAGGCGCATACCTGCGGGCAGGACGTCGCGTACCGTCACCGCCCCGGTGCTGCGGCGCGTGTCGCGGTTCGCGACCTCGATCCGATACTGGATCACGTCGCCGGGGACCGCGACCTGCGTCGAGGTCGTCTTGCGCAGGATCAGCGGCAGACCCGGCTGGTCGACGGGGATGTCGACGCGCACGGGTGCGGGGCTGTTCAGCGTGAAGGGGTTGCCATAGCTCGCGCCCGTGATCGTGAAAGGCAGGCCATCGTCGGGGCGGCGGAGGCCCGCGAGATCGGCCGCGCTCGATTTCGACGGGGCCGTGTAGGGTGCGGGCGGTACGACGACGAGACGATAGGTTCCCGGCGCGACAAAGGGGAAGCGATAGTCGCCCGGCGGGAAATTATAGGTCGTGCCGCCGGCGTCGGTGACGCTCTGCCCCGTCACGACGCTCGACGGATAGGCCGAAACGCCGTCGTCGCCGAACACCTGCGCGGGCTGGCCGGTCGCGGCGTCGATGATCGTCACGCGGCTGCCGGCAACCGGGGCGCCGTCGCCGCTGTCGAACACGATGCCGAACGGATCGACGAGGAAGTTGATCGTCGCGAGTGCGACAAGGCTGGCGTTCGCCTGGTCGCTGACGCGCAACGCCAGCGGCGCCCCCGAATTGACCGACAGGCGGCAATCGCCTTGCGCGACCGCGGGCGGGACGCCGATGGTGTTGATGAAGCCGACGAATTCGCCGCTGTTATTTGCCGTTTCGGTCAGGGTGATCGCCTCGCGATCGCCGTTTTCCAGTTCGAGGATGACGGGCAGGGTGTCACGCGCCTGCGGATCGACATTGGCCGATGCGAGCGTGACCCCGACGACCAGCACTTCGCCGGCGCGGAAATTGTCGGTGCTTTGCAGCGATGCCGGGGCGGTCGAAATACCCTCGTAAACCCCGGCGAGCGGGATCGTGCTGGTGGCGCTGCGCGCCGCCGGGCGGTTACACTGCGTCGGCGCGAGCGGCACCGATTTGTCGCCGCCGCCGCTCGTGAGGCGATAGGTCGCGATCGTCGGCGCCGGCGCCGGGCGCGGCGTCACCGTCACGTCGACGCGATTCGAGAGCGCCTGACCGGGTTGCCCGTCGTGCGTCCACTGCGCCGAAGCTGTGTTCGTGATCACCTGCGCACGCACCGGGGGTATCGCAGGCAGCAGGGCTGCCGCGACCAGCGCGGTCACAAGGCCGGAAAATGTGGAGCGGAGTGCCATGCAAGCCCCGAATGGAGCAGCGGAAGGCGGTTTTTGGGCCGCACCCGCTGCTCCGTCGGTTATCCGATCAGTTGACGGTCGCGCGGAAGACGAGCGTGCTGGCGGCGCCAGCGGCGATCGACGCGATCGTTCCCGACACGTTGGGCGCAGCATAGCTGCCGCCCGCGGAGCCGTTGAAATCGCACGTCCCGCTGGTCACCGTGCCGCCCAGCAGGATCGTCCCCGTATTGAACGTCAGCTGGCCCGGAACCGGGTCGTTGATCACCACCGATGTCGCCGTGGCGCTGCCGGTGTTGGCAACCGCGATGCAATATTCGATGACCGCACCGGGAATCAGTTTCGGATTGGTTGTCGAATTGATCGGGTCGGAGATGATGCGGCTGGTCTTGGTGACCGCCAGCGTCGCCGTCTGCACCGTATAGTCGTCGTCATCGCTGTGCGACCCGTCGCGCGCTGCGTCGCCCGCGACGCCCGGCGTGACGTCGGCGAAAACCGTGTCCTTCACGGCGGTGTTCGCGCCGGTGGTTTCGGTGATCGCGGCGCCTTGCGTCCCGGCAAGCCCGCCTTCGCGCGCGGTTGCGCGAAGCGTTACGCCGGCGACCGCGCCGTTGACGACGGCGGGAACGGTGCTTGTCGTCGGGATGTCGGCGACGACGAACAGCCGGATCGCCGTATCGACGACGAGTTCGTCGATATAGTTGGTGATCAGCGTGTCGCCGGCGTCCCAACTGCCCACCGTGCCCGTCACCGTATTATCGCGATAGATACGGATATTGTTGACGTTGAACGTGTCGGTCCCGCCATGCGCGGCGGTGCCCCCGGCGATCTGCGATGCCACGAGCGCGAAATCGAGCGTCTCGTTCGAGCTGTTCGTGAGCTGGAACGTCGTGACGGCATTGGCCTGGCCCGGCACGACGGCGGTCGTGACGGTGCCGACTTCTTCGACAAGCAGGTTGATCTTGCGGTCGACGATGAAACTGTTCGCCGCCTGCTGCTGTCCCTGCGTGACGCCTCCGACCTGATAATCGACGGTGGCGGTATTGGTGATCGTGGTGCCCGCGGTCGTCCCGGCGGCAAAAGCCGGGGTGGCGGCGGCGCTCGAAAGCGCCGCCAGACCGATGGCACCCATATATGTCAGCTTGCTGGTCATAGCTGAGCTCCTGGGCTTTATGCTGGTTGCCGTTTCCCCACCGCTGGCAACCATTAAGCGGCTTTATTTATTCAGTTATTTTACAACTCCACGGAACATGAGCTTGCCCGTTGCGCCGACCGGGATCGGGTTCTGGAAAGCCCAGCGGATATGCGTGACGTCGGCCGGCTGGGCCGCGCGGCGCGTGCCGTCGGTCATCGGAATCGAGAGGTCGGCAAGCAGTCCCCACTGCTTGCCGCCGTCGACCGAAACCTGCGGCCGGGTATCGCCGGCGTCGGCGAAACGGACTGCGGAGGGCAGCGGGTTGGTGATGACGAACTTGTCCGCCGGCTGCGCACCGGCATTGCGATAGTTCAGCACGAAGACGAGCCGGTCGCCGGGAACGACGACCTTTGGTTCTTCGAGCAGGATCCGCTGCTTGCCCTGCGCGTCGGTCGACACGCGTTCGACGAACACATGGTTGTCGAGCGCGACCTGATTTGCGGCAAACGCCTGGCCGGGCATCAGCGCGGCAAACAAAAGGAAAATAATGGTGCGCATGTGCATCTCCATCAATCGATCAGGGTCTGGAAGGTCACGGTTCGGGTCTGGCCGCCGGCAACCGCGCCGAGCGCGACGTTGATCCGCGTTCCGTTATAATCGCCGGCATCGGCGTCGGCCGCGTCGGATAGCGTGCTGCCGCCGAGCCGGATCGAGCCCGGCACATAGCTTGTGTCTGTGGGAATGTTGTCGGTGATCGCCAGACCGTTGACCGAACCGCTGCCCGCGACGGTCGCGACGATCGTATAGGTAATCGTCGCGCCGGGGATCGGGTCGGCCGTGCCAAGCGAATTGGTCACGACTGCCGATTTGACGAGGGTCACCGTGGCGGCGGACACGACAAACGCGCCCGCATCCTGCCCGTCGGCGCCCGTCGATCCGACGACGGCGTCGCCGCCGCCTTCGCCTTGTCCCGCAAAACTGTCGCCCGGATCGCCGGTCCCGGTCTTCGCCGCGGCGACGAGGCTGACGATGCCGCGATTGCCGTCGACGACGCTTCCCGGCGTCGTCGCGATGACAAAGACGGTGATGCTCGTTTCGGGCTGGATCAGCGGATCGCCGCTCCCGGGCGTATAGAGCGTGTCGGTTGCCGGATCGAAACTGCCGTTGTTGTCGGCGTCGATATAGATCTGGGTGACGACGGGGTCGTAATTGTCGCCGCCAGCGTTGGCGATCGTGCTCAACACGAAATTTTCGACGCCGTTGCCGCTATTGGTGACGCGGAAGCTCAGCACCTGCTGGGTCGCGCCCGGCGTGGTCGGAACGTCGGTCGGATTGTTCGATTCGACCGTGACGTCGAGCAGTTCGTCGACGAGCAGGTCGACGCGGTTCGAATCGATCGTCTGCGATCCGCCGCCGGTGTCGAAGGTGGCGCTCGCGGTATTGCTGATCGTCGTCCCCGCGCGCGTCAGCGGCGGGCTCGCGGTCTGGGCGTGAGCCTGCGTCGGCAGCAAGAATGCCGCCAGCAAGGCAATGGTTGAACAAGAGGGAAGAAGCCGATGCTTCGCGCCCCCCACAGGCGCTATCATCATCACTTTGACTCCGAATAGGTTGGTCCTTGGAGCCTTCAGTCGCCGATAAAGGGTAATTTCTGGTTAAAAAGCAGGTAGAAAGACGTGTTTTGCTCCAAATGGGGACAGAGACGGGCATCGGTTCGTTGCAAAATGGGGCGGCTGGCGCGGCACGCCAAGCGCGCGTAAGGTGCGGCGACTGACGAGGAGAACAGGGGTGGCGGAGGACAGGGGCAGCAAGGATGGACGGCCGCCGCGCGTCAATCCGCTGCACCAGATCGAGATCGACGATTTCCGCCGCGACCGGCTTCTTGCCGCGCTGGCGCTGATTTTCGGTGCCGCCTTTTGCCTCGGTCTGCCCTTTGCCTTGCAGGCGGGGGCCGAGTTCTTTCTGCCGCTCACCGCCGCAATCGTCATCGCGATCGCGCTCGTGCCGCTGCTCGAATGGCTCGAACGGCGCGGCGTGCCGTCGGCGCTGGCCGCCTTCCTGTCGCTCGCGGTGTTCCTTGCGATCATCAATGCCGCGCTCGCGATCATCGTCGTGCCCGCGACGGGCTGGTTCGCGCGGCTTCCCGATTCGATCCCGCGTATCCAGAGTAATCTTGCGCCGCTGATCGATTTCTATTCGACACTGCAACGCTTCGTCGACCGGACATTGATGTCGGTGGCGAGCGGGACCGAGGCGACGGCGCAGGCGGTGGCGGCGACCGCGCCGACCTCGGTCGTCGACTATTTCATCTCGTCGGCGCCGGCGGCGGCGATCCAGCTCTTCTTCGCCGTGCTCGTCATCTTCTTCTTTCTCTCCGGCTGGACCCGGCTGCGCAAGGGCACGATTCGCCGCCGCGGCAGCTTCGACGGCGCGATGCAGACCGCGCGCGTGATCCAGAATGTCGTCGATGCGACCGCCGACTATCTGGCGACGATCACGATGATCAACGCGATTCTCGGTCTGACGGTGTCGCTCCTGCTCTGGGCGCTCGGCATGCCGTCGCCCTTCATGTGGGGCGGGATCGTCAGCATCTGCAATTTCGTGCCCTATCTGGGGCCGATCGTCGCGGCGGTGCTGCTCGGCCTCGGCGGGCTGATGACCTTCGATGCGGTCGGGCTCGCGCTCCTGCCCGCACTGATCTTCATCGGCGTCCATCTGGTCGAGGCGAATCTGATCACCCCGCTGGTGCTCGGCAAGCGTCTGACGATCAACCCGCTGCTGATTCTTGTGTCGCTGAGCTTCTGGGGATGGGTGTGGGGGACGCCGGGCGCTTTGCTGGCGGTGCCGCTGCTGCTGATCCTGCAGACCGTACTCGCGTCGACCGGAACGCCCGATCTCGCGGGTTTCCTTTTCGAACATGGCACGCTGACGACCACCGACGAGGTCCGCGATCGATTAAATCGCACACAGGATGAAAGCGACGGTTGACAGGTCGGGGCGGGGGCCATATTGGCGCGGCTCCCAAGCACACGCGGGTGTAGCTCAGTTGGTTAGAGTGCCGGCCTGTCACGCCGGAGGTCGCGGGTTCGAGCCCCGTCACTCGCGCCATTCCTTCCATTTTCGGACGGAATGGCCACCGCGTCTTGGGACCTTCCATCACTGGAAATCGGGAATATGGCGCGGCGCTTCAGCCGCGCCATTTCCCCAATTCCATCCAGCGCAGCAGCGGCTTCAGCGGCAGGATCCAGACGATCCCTGCGGCAAGATAGAAGACCGCCTGTACCAGCACCGGCCATGTGCCGACCCATGGTGACACGCTGACGACAATGCCCGTCCAAACCGCGATCAATGCAAGGATCAGGAACATGCCGGCGGGCTTGCGCCAGCTTGGTTGGGGCCCGGGTGGTATTTGGCTCACAAACGGTCTCCACAAAGGATGAATTCTTGTTCGGTCAGGATCGCATCGAGCGTGATGTCGGTCGATTCGCGCGGGACCGTGTCGATTTCCTGCACCGACCAGCCGACGCCGATTCGCAGCGCGGCGGGATGCACCGCGAAATAACGGTCATAATGGCCGCCGCCCTGACCGATCCGGCCGCCCCGCCGGTCGAAGCCGACCAGCGGGCAGAAAATGAGGTCGGGCGTCGCCGTTGATGCATCATCGGCGGGCTGCCGTGTGCTCCATGGCCCCTTCGCCAGCGATTCGCCCGGCTGCCAGCGGCGGAAGGTCATTTCATCGACCCGTCCGGCATGATGCGGCAGCGCGAGCGCGCCCGCTTCGGCGAGGCTCGCGAACATCGGCATGATATCGGGCTCGTCGCCCCATGCGGCATAGGCGCCGACAGTGGCGTGACGGGCGAGAAGGTCCGAAAGCGGCGCAGGCAGGGCGCGAAACGCCGCGAGCTGCGCCATCCCGTCGAGATTCGCGGCAAAATGCTTGCGCCGGAAGCGCAGCTTCTCGCGCAGTCTCTGCTTTTGCTGGACGAGGTCGGCGGACAAGTCGGTCATCGCCTCCCCCTTGAGACCTGGGATATGGATTGGCTGTCGTGGTTGGCGGGACCGCCGAGGTCGTTTGCTGGAAGATCCTCTGACGCCAGTAACGTCAGGTGGGAACCATGTACGTCGGACCAGGGTCCGGGCAGGGACAGCTCCCTAGGATGATGTATCGCCTCAGGGATTTTCGCAAAAGCTCGTGCCGGGCAGTACCCGCCGACCCCTATGTAGGGGCGCGGGCGTGCTTGCTCAAGGGAGTTGCTCGACTTTCGCGGCCAGCGCCTCGATCCGGTCGGCAATTTGCAGGAGGGCGCGATCGTGCGAGGGGGGCGCGGACGGCGCAGCTGCCGAGCTTGCCTGCCGCGCGGCCTCCAGCTCCTTGAGTGCCGTCTGTTCGCGTGTCATCGCAGCGCGCAGTTCGTCGCGCGCCGCAGCCTCGCGGCTTTCGGCGAGCGCAACCGCCGCGCGCAGCGAATCGGATTGCGGTTCGGATTTCTCGATCTTGCCTTTCGCGTCCTGCGCATCGTCAGCGAGCATCAGTGCGGCGAAAAGGAGCTGGCGAACCTCGGTCCCGCCCGCCATCGCGCGCGCTTTTTCATCGACGACGGCGGCAAGCTGGAGGAGCTGCGCTTCCTGCCCGTCCTCGCAATGGAGGTCATAGGGGCGCCCCGCTATGGTCAGTTTGACGTCAGCCACGGTCCGCCTCCGCGATCAGCCGGTCGAGTTCGCCGATCACAGCGGCGACCTCGGCCTTCAGTGCCGACTGGTCGGCTGTGGCGGGCTGGACGGCTGCGGCAGGCCGGTTCGCGCGGTCGGTCAGGGCCTTTTCGATACGGCTCAATGCGCGTTCGATGCGGCCGATGGCCAGGCTGGATTCGTCGAGATCGAGTTCCATGCCGAAGGGTTAGCAGCGGCGACGAGGGCGTGCAATTGCCCTCTCGGCCGAAAATGCGCGGATTTTCCGTTACGGGCGGTTGACTCCTGCCCCCGCCGCCGCAAAGGGCTGTCCGCATCCAGTCCGGGCGATGTGCCCGGCACCAGCCCAGCCATTTCCGGGGGACAAATGACACTGCCCGAACGTCAGCTCGCCAACGCAATCCGCGCGCTTGCGATGGATGCCGTACAGGCCGCAAACAGCGGCCATCCGGGGATGCCGATGGGCATGGCCGATGTCGCGACGGTGCTTTATTCGGACTATCTGAAGTTCGATGCGACCGACCCCCAATGGGCCGATCGCGACCGATTCGTGCTGTCGGCGGGCCACGGCTCGATGCTCGCTTACGCAACGCTGCACCTCGCCGGCTATGCGCGCCCGACGCTCGACGATATCCGCAATTTCCGCCAGCTTCACAGCCCGTGCGCGGGCCACCCGGAGAATTTCGAGCTCGCGGGCGTCGAAACGACGACCGGGCCGCTGGGGCAGGGGCTTGCGACCTCGGTTGGCATGGCGATCGCCGAGCGCCACCTCAATGCCCTCTATGGCGACGGCCTTGTCGACCACCGGACGTGGGTGATCGCGGGCGACGGCTGCCTGATGGAAGGCATCAACCACGAGGCCATCGGGCTTGCCGGCCACCTCGGCCTCGGCCGTCTGACCGTGCTGTGGGACGACAACAAGATCACCATCGACGGGTCGACCGACCTGTCGACGAGCGAAGATATCCCGGCGCGCTATGCCGCGACCGGCTGGCATGTCGAAAGCTGCGACGGTCACGATCCCGCCGACATACGCCGCGCGATCGACGCCGCGCTTGCCGATCCGCGCCCGTCGCTGATCGCGTGCCGCACGATCATCGGTTTCGGCGCGCCGAACAAGCAGGGCACGTCGGCGACGCACGGCGCCCCGCTCGGCGCCGACGAGATCGCCGCCGCGCGCAAGGAACTCGGCTGGACCGCCGAACCCTTCGTCATTCCTGCCGATATCGCGTCGGCATGGGCGGGCTTCGGGGAGAAGGGCAAGAAACTTCATTCGGAGTGGAGTGATCGCCTTGCAAGTGACGATAATAAAAAGGAATTTGAGGATCGTCTGAGCGGCAAGGTCGTTCCGGGCGATGCCTTCAAGGCCTATCTCGACGGCCTCGTTGCCGAACCGCCGAAGGTGGCAACGCGCAAGGCGTCGGAAAACACGCTCGGCGCACTGACTGCGGATATCGCATCGCTCATCGGCGGCAGCGCCGACCTCACGGGTTCGAACAACACCAAAACATCGTCGACCAAGCCCCTGACTAAAGACGATTATTCCGGCCGTTATATCTATTATGGCATCCGCGAATTCGGCATGGCCGCTGCAATGAACGGCATGGCGCTGCACGGCGGCGTCGTGCCCTACGGCGGCACCTTCCTCGTCTTTGCTGACTATTGCCGCGCCGCGATCCGCCTGTCTGCGCTCCAGCAGCAGCGCGTCGTTTATGTGATGACGCACGACAGCATCGGGCTTGGCGAAGACGGCCCGACACATCAGCCGATCGAGCATCTCCAGTCGCTGCGTGCGATGCCGAACCTGCTCGTCCTGCGCCCCGCCGATGCGGTGGAGACGGCTGAATGCTGGGCGCTTGCGCTGGCGCAGGAAAGCCGGCCGTCGCTGCTCGCGCTCACCCGCCAGAACCTCCCGCCGCTGCGTCATGACGTCACCGAAAATCTTTGCCTGAAAGGCGGTTACCGTCTTCGCACCGCCTCTGCGTCGCGTAAGGTCGTGCTCGTCGCAACGGGCTCCGAAGTGTCGCTCGCGATGGAAGTCGCGGAAAAGCTCGAGGCTGCCGGCCACGGTGCCGACGTCGTCTCGATGGTCTCGACCGAGCTTTTCGACGAACAGACGGCGGCTTACCAGGCCGATATCCTGCCCGATGACGCGTTGATCGTGTCGATCGAGGCGGGCACGACCTTCGGCTGGGAACGCTATACGGGCCGCCACGGCCTGCGCTTCGGCATCGACAGCTTCGGCGCCTCGGCACCGATCGAAGACCTGTTCAAGCATTTCGGCCTGACCGCCGATGCTATCACCCCCCAGATCCTGGCACGGCTCGGCGCATAAGGACCGACGGCCCCCTACGCAGAAAGGTTATTTCGACATGGCAGTGAAAGTCGCAATCAACGGTTTCGGACGCATCGGCCGCAACGTCGCGCGAGCTATTCTGGAGCGTACCGATCACGATCTCGAACTGGTGTCGATCAATGACCTCGGCGATGCGAAGGCGAATGCCCGCCTGCTCCGCCATGACTCCGTGCACGGTGCCTTCAACGGCAGCGTCGAAGTCGACGGCAACGACCTGATCATCAACGGCAAGCGCATTCAGGTAACCGCCGAGCGCGATCCTGCCGCTCTGCCGCATGCCGCCAACGGCATCGACATCGTGATGGAATGCACCGGCTTCTTCACCAACAAGGCTGGTGGCCAGAAGCATCTCGATGCGGGCGCCAAGCGCGTGCTGATCTCGGCGCCTGCCAAGGAAGTCGACCTGACCGTCGTTTACGGCGTCAACGACGACCAGATCACCGCCGATCATCTGATCATCTCGAACGCGTCGTGCACCACCAACTGCCTCGCGCCCTTTGCAAAGGTGCTGCACGAGGCGTTCGGTATCGAGCGTGGCCTGATGACGACGATCCACGCCTATACCAACGACCAGAAGATCCTCGACCAGATTCACGACGATCCGCGCCGCGCGCGCGCCGCCGCGATGTCGATGATCCCGACTTCGACCGGTGCGGCGGTCGCCGTCGGTCTCGTCCTGCCCGAACTCAAGGGCAAGCTCGACGGTTCGTCGATCCGCGTTCCGACCCCGAATGTCTCGGTCGTCGACCTGACTTTCACGCCGCTGCGTGAAACGACGAAGGAAGAAGTCAACGCGGTGCTCAAGGCCGCGGCCGAAGGCCCGCTGAAGGGCGTGCTCGGCTACACCGAAGAGCCGCTGGTTTCGATCGATTTCAACCATAATGCGGCGAGCTCGACCATCGACAGCCTCGAAACCGCGGTGATCGACGGCAAGCTCGTGCGCGTGCTGAGCTGGTACGACAATGAATGGGGCTTCTCGAACCGCATGATCGACACGGCGGGCGTGATCGCCAAATTCCTCTGAGCTGAAGGGAAGCAGCGATGACCGCGTTTAAGACCCTCGACGATATCGGTGACGTCACCGGCAAGCGCGTGCTCGTGCGCGTCGACCTCAATGTCCCGATGATCGATGGCGCGGTCAGCGATGCGACGCGAATCCAGGCGGCGATGCCGACGATCCGCGAACTGTCCGACAAGGGCGCGATCGTCCTGCTCCTTGCGCACTTCGGGCGGCCGAAGGGCGCGAAGAACCCGACCCAGTCGCTCAGCCTTGTCATGGGCGGCGTCGAGGATGTGCTCGGCCATTCGGTCATGTTTATCCCCGAGGCCGTCGGCGAGGGCGCGAAAGCGGGCATCGCGGTGCTCGCCGCGGGCGATGTCGCTGTGCTCGAAAACACGCGCTTCTACCCCGGCGAAGAGAAGAATGATCCGGCCTTTGCCGACGCATTGGCTGAAATCGGCGACCTCTATGTCAACGATGCCTTCTCGGCGGCGCACCGCGCGCATGGTTCGACCGAGGGTATCGCGCGCCGCTTGCCGGCCTATGCCGGACGCGCGATGGAGGCCGAACTCAAGGCGCTCGACGCCGCGCTCGGCAACCCCGCGCATCCGGTCGCGGCGGTCGTCGGCGGCGCGAAGGTGTCGAGCAAGATCGATGTGCTGCGCAATCTCGTCGGCCAGGTCGATCATCTGATCATCGGCGGCGGCATGGCGAACACCTTCCTCGCCGCGCGCGGGGTCGATGTCGGCAAGTCGCTGTGCGAGCATGATCTCGTCGATACCGCCAACGCGATCTTCGACGCGGCCGATGCGGCGGGCTGCACGATCCATCTGCCCTATGACGTCGTGGTGGCAAGGGAATTCGCGCCGAACCCGCCGACGCGCACCGTCAACGTCCACGAAGTCGCCGCCGACGAGATGATCCTCGATGTCGGCCCGGCCGCGGTCGAGGCGCTCGCCGACGTGCTCAAGAATTGCCGCACGCTCGTGTGGAACGGCCCGCTCGGCGCATTCGAGACCCCGCCGTTCGACACCGCGACCGTAGCGCTCGCCAAAACCGCCGCTGCACTCACGCGCGAAGGTTCGCTGATTTCGGTCGCGGGTGGCGGCGACACCGTCGCGGCGCTCAACCATGCCGGGGTCGCGGCCGACTTCACCTTCGTTTCGACCGCCGGCGGCGCCTTCCTCGAATGGATGGAAGGCAAGCCGCTGCCGGGCGTGGACGCGCTGAAGGCCTAGACTTTCCTGCCGCATTGCATCCCGGGCAAGGGGTCGCTATGCGCACCGCCACATACGTATGCAAACCACCGGAGATCCTATGACCACCGCCAATGCCGCCATGCTCGACCAGATCAAATCGGGGCGGGGCTTTATCGCCGCACTCGACCAGAGCGGCGGTTCGACGCCCAAGGCATTGAAAGGCTATGGCATCGAGGCGGACGCGTTCTCGAACGACGAGGAAATGTTCGGCCTGATCCACAACATGCGCAGCCGTATCGTCACCGCGCCCTGCTTCAACGGTGACAAGGTGATCGGCGCGATCCTGTTCGAGCGCACGATGGACGGCGAAGCCGGCGGCAAGCCGGTTCCGGCATTGCTCTGGGAACGCGGCGTGGTGCCGTTCCTGAAGGTCGACAAGGGTCTCGAGGACGAAGCCGACGGCGTGCAGCTGATGAAGGCCAATCCGGGTCTCGACGATCTGTGCGCGCGTGCGGTCGCCAAGGGCGTGTTCGGCACCAAGATGCGCAGCGTCGTCAACCTCGCCAATCCGGCGGGCATCAAGGCGATCGTCGAACAGCAGTTCGCCGAAGCGGCGCGCATTGCAGCGCACGGCCTTGTCCCGATCATCGAACCCGAAGTGAACATCAAGAGCGCCGAGCGCGATGCCGCCGACCGCCTGCTGCTTAAGGAAACGCTCGCGGCGCTCGACGCATGGGCCGGTGCGCCGGTAATGCTCAAGCTGTCGCTGCCCACCGAAGCGGGCCTGTTCCAGCCGCTCGTCGATCATCCGAAGGTGCTGCGCGTCGTTGCACTGTCGGGCGGCTTTGCGCGTCCCGAAGCTTGCGTCGAACTGGCGAAGAACCCGGGCATCATCGCGAGCTTCAGCCGCGCCCTGCTCGAAGACCTGCGCCACCAGATGAGCGATGACGACTTCAACGCCTCGCTCGGCGGCGCGATCGACGAAATTCACGCGGCCTCCGTGGCCTGAAGTGATGGGAGAGCGGTGGCAAGCCGTCGATGACTATATCGCCGCCAGGTTGCTTGGCGACGATGACGTGCTTGCCACCACCCTCGCGAACAATGCCGAACAGGGGCTGCCCCCGATCGACGTGTCGGCCGCACAGGGCAAGATGCTCTTCCTCCTCGCGCAGATGGCGGGCGCGAAACGCATCCTCGAGGTCGGGACGCTCGGCGGCTATTCGACCATCTGGCTGGCGCGCGCGTTGCCCGACGACGGCTCGCTCGTAACGCTCGAACTCGAAGCGCATCACGCGCGCGTTGCGCAAGCGAATCTGGAAAACGCCGGACTGGCGGGCAAGGTCGATATCCGTGTCGGGCCGGCGGCCGACAGCCTTGCCGCGATGACCGGGGATGCGCCCTTCGATTTCGTCTTCATCGACGCCGACAAGCAAAGCAACGCCGCCTACGTCGAAGAGGCGATTCGCCTCGGTCGGCCCGGCACGACGATCATCGTCGATAATGTCGTGCGGGAGGGCGGCGTCCTCGACGCCGACAGCGACGACGAGCGGATCATCGGCACCCGCGCGCTGTTCGACATGCTTGCCGCCGACTCCCGCCTCGATGCCACCGCGGTTCAGACCGTCGGCGCGAAAAAATGGGACGGGTTCGTGCTCGCGCGGGTGGTTTAGAAGCCGCCCGCGAAGCGGAGTGAGAAGCGATAATCGCTCGGCTTGATCGTCACATCGGTGCGCTTTTCGGGGCGCACCGATTCGAGCGTGAAATGCCCGTCGGCAAGCTGGACCGGTTCGCCCAGCGTAGCTTCGAACGGCTGTTTCTCGCCATTGCCGCGAATCCAGACCATCTTCACCCGCACACGCCCCGCCCAGACGCAGCGTGCGTTCATCGGACAGCGGCTGTCTTCCAGCACCTCGACCGGCTGGACGATCGGGCCGTCGACATAGGCCTTCTGACCGAGCGCTACATCGCTGCCGTCGGCAAGCGGCGCGCCAGGCGTCGTGGCGCAGGCGGAAAGGGCCAGGGCGGCGGGGAGGGCGAGGATCGCGAGGCGGCACATCTTCTGCATTTGCCCGTCTGTGACCTCGCCGCTATGAACGCGCCATGAAAGCACCGACCTGCCAGCTTTACCTGATTTCGCCGCTCGATGTCGGCGGCGATTTTCCCGGCCAACTCGCCGAAGCACTCGACGCTGGACCCGTTGCGGCGTTCCAGTTTCGCGTCAAGGGCCTCGACCAGCACGAGGCGGCGCGCCTCGCCGAACCGCTGCAGGCGATCTGCGCCGCGCACGACGTGGCATTCATCGTCAACGACGATGTTGCGCTCGCGAAACGCCTCGACGCTGACGGCGTGCATCTGGGACAGGGCGACGGCGATCCCAAAGAAGCGCGGCGCATCCTTGGCCCCGATGCGCAGATTGGCGTGACGTGCCACGCGAGTCGCCACCTTGCGATGGAAGCCGGCGAAGCGGGCGCCGATTATGTGGCCTTCGGCGCCTTCTTCCCGACGACGACCAAGGCGGTCGAGCATCAGGCCGATCCGGAGATTCTCGAATGGTGGCAGGGCATGTTCGAGCTGCCCTGCGTTGCGATCGGTGGAATCACCGTCGACAATGCACCGGCGCTGATTGAAGCCGGCGCCGACTTTCTGGCCGTATCGGGTGGAGTTTGGGCGTATGCCGAAGGGCCGGGCGCGGCCGTGCGCGCCTTCGCCTCGCTCCTCGGCGATCAGCCCGCCGGGTAATCGCGCCCCGGCATCTTCGGTGCGTTTTTGGGTGCACGCGGTTCCGCCGCATCCTTGCGCCAGCCAAAGAGGCCGGCGCAAGGTGCCCCGCGCGACGAAGTTGCTGCGTTGCCGCGCGGAGGCGGCGGGGTCAGGTCGGAAAGGTCGCTCCTCATCATGGGTGCGGATATGACAGCGGTGGCGCGCGTCATATTGGATCGATACGTCAAAAGGATATCGGCCCGTCGCTTTTGGCGTTTCGGTCCAACGGCCTCGGTTCATGGCTTTTTGCTTGCGCTCGGCGCGGCGCGCCGCAAGACAGCGGACGGGGAGAATTTTGATGACCGAAACGACCACGCCGACGTCCCGCGGGCGCGAACTGACGATCCGTGCGATCCTGCTCGGCGGCCTGCTGACTTTGGCGTTCACCGCGGCGAACGTCTATCTGGGGCTGAAGGTCGGACTGACCTTTGCGACCTCGATCCCCGCAGCGGTGATCTCGATGGCGCTGCTGCGCTATATGGCCGGGTCGACGATCCTCGAGAATAATATCGTCCAGACGATCGCGAGCGCCGCGGGTACGCTGGCAGCGATCATCTTCGTGCTCCCGGGTCTCGTCATGGTCGGTTACTGGCAGGGCTTCCCGCTCCTCGAAACCACCGCGATCACGATGCTCGGCGGCATATTGGGCGTGCTCTTTTCGGTGCCGCTCCGCCGCGCGCTCGTCGTCGATTCGGATCTGCCTTATCCCGAAGGCCGCGCCGCCGCCGAAGTGTTGCAGGTCGGCGCCGCGAGCGCCGAAGGCGCCGAGGAAAATCGCGCCGGGCTTTCGGCGCTGATGTGGAACAGCATCGTTGCGGCGGGCTTTACCCTGCTAACCCAGATGAAGCTTGCGGGCGCAGAGGTCGCGCGCTGGTTCGCCGTCGGCAGCGGCGCCACGGGAATCGCCGGTGGACTCGCCTTTGCACTGTTCGGCGTCGGTCACCTCGTCGGCCTGTCGGTCGGCATGGCGCAGCTCGTCGATCTGGTCACCGGCTGGTGGGTGCTGCTTCCGATCCTGACGCAAGGCGGCGCGGGCGATGCCGAGACGCTGGCAAACACGGTGTTCCGCGCCGACGTCCGCTTCTTTGGCGCGGGCGTGATCGCCATCGCCGCCATCTGGACACTCGTCAAAATCGCCGGCCCTGTGCTCGGCGGAATCCGTTCGGCGATGATGGCAAGCCGTGCGCGGCAAGGCGGGGCAACGCTCGCTATCGAAGAACAGGATATGTCGATCAACTGGGTGTTCGGCGGATCGCTGGCGTTGATGCTGCCGATCGGCTGGCTGCTCTGGTCTGAGCTTGCCGGCGGCCCGCTCGCGGGCGCGTCGTTCGCACTGATCGCAGGCGCGATCCTTTTCATCATTATCGTCGGGCTGATGATCGCCTCGGTCACCGGCTATATGGCGGGCCTGATCGGCGCATCGAACTCGCCGGTGTCGGGGATCGGCATCCTCGCGATCATCGCGTCGTCGCTGCTGCTCCTCGGCCTGCTCGGCCGCGGCGGGGGTGAAGCCGAAGTCAACGCGATGGTCGCCTATGCGCTGATCGTCACGGGGCTCGTCTTCGGGATCGCGACGATCTCGAACGACAATCTTCAGGATCTCAAGACCGGTCAGCTGGTCGGCGCGACGCCGTGGAAACAGCAAGTCGCGCTGATTATCGGCGTGATCTTCGGCTCGCTCGTCGTGCCGCCGGTGCTCAATGTGCTCAACGAGACACTCGGTTTCGTCGGCGCGCCGGGGGCTGGGCCGAACGCGCTTGCGGCGCCGCAGGCGGGGCTGATCTCGTCGCTCGCGCAAGGCGTGCTCGGCGGCGACCTCAACTGGACGATGCTGACTTATGGCGCGATCGCGGGCATCGGCTTCATCCTCGTCGATGCGCTACTTGGCCGGTCGGGCAAGCTGCGCCTCCCACCGCTCGCGATCGGCATCGGCATCTATTTGCCGATGGCGGTGATTCTGCCGGTGGTGATCGGTGCGGTCGGCGGCTGGTTCTATGACCGCTGGGCGGCAAAGCGCCCGAACGCGAGCTTCGCGCACCGTATGGGCGTGCTCACCGCCACAGGCATGATCGTCGGCGAAAGCCTGTTCGGCGTGCTCTATGCAGGCATTGTCGCGGGCAGCGGCAGCGATGCGCCGCTCGCGGTCGTTGGCGACGGCTATGCGCCCTATGCGCCGTGGGTCGGCCTGATCCTGTTCGTGGGCCTCGTCTGGCTGAGCTATCGCCGCACACGCGCGATGGTCGTCGCGACGCCCTGACACGCGGCTTGCCCTTCGGCGCTGGCGCGGCTAAAGGCGCGCACCTGATAGCTGTGCCCCGAAGGGCGCCGCTTTGCTCTTTCCATCTTGAACTGTGAGTGTGCGCGATGAAAATCACCGGCGTTGAAATCCGTCCCGGCAATATTATCGAATATGAAGGTGGCATCTGGAAGGTCACCAAGATCCAGCACACCCAGCCGGGCAAGGGCGGCGCCTATATGCAGGTCGAAGCCAAGAACCTGATCGATGGACGCAAGCTCAACAACCGCTTCCGCAGCGCCGACACCGTCGAAAAGGTCCGCCTCGACACCAAGGATTTCCAGTTCCTCTATGCCGAGGGCGACGACCTGGTGTTCATGGACAAGGACACGTTCGAACAGATCAACATCTCGAAGGACGTCGTCGGCGACGCGCATGAATTCCTGCAGGACGGCATGGAGGTCGTGCTCGAACTTTGGGAAGAGCGTCCGATCTCGGTCGAACTCCCCGAAACGATCGAAGCGACGATCGTCGAGGCCGACGCGGTGGTGAAGGGCCAGACGGCCTCGTCGTCGTACAAGCCCGCGATTCTCGACAATGGGGTGCGCGTGATGGTCCCGCCGCACATCACCAGCGGAACGAAGATCGTCGTGCACGTGTACGACCGCGAATATGTCCGCCGCGCCGACTAACTGAAATCACCGCCCGCAGTTCGGGCGGGTGGAGATTTGATATGGCCGTATCTGGCATCATTACCGTCATGGAACGCGCCGCGCGCAAGGCCGGCACGAAGCTGCGCCGCGACTTCGGCGAGATCGAGCATCTGCAGGTCTCGCAAAAGGGCCCGGCGGACTTCGTCTCGAAGGCCGATCAGGCGGCCGAGCGCACGCTGTATGACGAACTTGGCCGCGACCGTCCGGGCTGGGGCTTTGTGCTCGAAGAAGGCGGGATCATCGAAGGCGAGCCCGGCAAGCCGCGCTTCATCATCGATCCGCTCGACGGCACGTCGAACTTCCTCCACGCGATCCCGCATTTCGCGATTTCGATCGCAGTTCAGGAACCGAAGCCCGGCGGCGGCTGGGGCGACGTCACGGCGGCGCTTGTCTACCAGCCCGTCACCGACGAAAGCTATTGGGCCGAACGCGGCCGCGGCGCATGGCTGCATGACCGGCGCCTGCGCGTCGCGTCGCGCCGGCACCTCAACGAATGCCTGATCTCGACCGGCATTCCCTATATGGGCCATGGCAATATGGCGCAGTGGAGCCGCATTTTCGGTGCGGTTGCGCCCGAAGTCGCCGGCATCCGCCGTTTCGGCGCCGCCAGCCTCGACCTCGCATGGGTCGCGGCGGGCCGCTACGACGGTTTCTGGGAAAGCGATCTCCAGGTGTGGGATGTCGCCGCGGGCATGTTGCTTGTTCGTGAAGCAGGCGGTTTCGTCAGCGATTTCCGTGGCGGTGACCGTGCGATCGAACGCAGCGAATTCATCGCCGGCAGCGCCGCGGTGCATTCGAAACTGCAGAAGCTCGTCGCAGGCGCACTCCGCAACGCTTGAATCGTCAGGGGCGCAGCGCGCTCCTGAGGAATTCGACAACCTTCGGCCATGCATCGGCGCGCGCGCCGGCGTTGGCGTCGGGTGTCCCGCCGCCACGCGGGTCTTCGCGCGGCTCATCCGATCCGCCGGCGAGGTCATGGCCCGCCTCGGGATAGATCAGCGCGGTCGTCTTCAGGCCTGCCTTCTCGCGCGCGGCCACAATATTCCGCGACATCCGGCCTGAGTTCCAGAGCTGGTCCCGGTCGCCGGCGATCAGCATCAGCCTGCCGCGATAATTTTCCACGGGGATGCGTGCGGCGGCTTCGCGGTCGGGGTGGTCGGCACGCCCGTTTTCGTGAATCGCCCGCAGGTCCGCTTTGGGACCCGCCGTGAGTCCTTCGACAAAGCCACGATACGGCATGAAGGGCAGGGGTTTGCCCTCAAATGAAAAGGACGATCGCGTCCCTTCGGCCTCGAGGGTCTCCAGCCCCCAGCCTTCCCAGACCAGATCCGACGGCGCATAGGCCACGACCGCGTCGATCCACGGAAAATGACTCGCTGCGATAAGCGCAAACTCGGATCCTTTCGAGCCGGCAAACAGCGCGACGCGCCGGGTGTCGACCCCTCTCGTTTTCGAAAGCGCGGTGCGGAGTTCGGCCAGCTGATCGACGCGAATGTCGATAAAGCTTCCCGGAAGATCGGCGAATTGCGGCGGCGGCGCGTGCGCGCCCCAGTCGGGGGAGTAGTAGGGAAGGCCGACCGCTGCGTAACCGAGCTTCGCGAGCAGGGGACCAAAGCGCTTGCCGGCGCCGTCGCCGCCTTCGGCTCCGGCGAGGATGATGACCAGAGGGCGTGGCTCGCGCCCGGGGAGGCGGTAGAGGCTGGCGTGGGGAAAGCCCCCGATAGCGCTTTCCTCGACGCTGCCGGGGGTTGTTTGCGGCGGAGTCTCCGCGGCCGCTACGCCCGGCGTTGCCAGCGCCAGTATTGCGCCTGCCATGGCTGCCTTGATCATCGTCGCCCTCCCGGTTGCTCTTGCGCTACTGTATTATATGAATAACACGGCAGCGCAAGGGCAAAGCGAAGGTGAGGGTCGTCCGCTATTTCTCGAATACATACTCGCGAAAGCTGTCCATCAGCGACGACCAGGTGTTGAAGGTTTCGCCGACATTCTCGCGCGGGATGCCCGCAAAATCGAGGTCGACGTCCATTTCGAGCACCGGATCGCCCTCGTCATCCTTGTAGGCGCGGGCGAAACGCTTGTCCTTGTTCCACTTGTTGAGCTTGTCGAGCGAGACGCCCTTCGCGTCGCTGAAGCCCATATAATATTGCAGCGTCTTGCACTTCTTGCCCTCGTCGCAGTTCATGAACAGGACGAGGAACTTCAGGCCGTTGCGATTGCTCTCGATATAGGGGTCGTCGCCCTCTTTCGTGATGATCGTTGCGGGCCAGCCCTGCGACTCGACGATCGCCTTGATCGTCGCGGGATTCGCCGCGTTGATCAGTTCGGCGTGTGCCGGAGTCGTTGAAAAAAGCGCAGCGGCTCCCAGAGCGAGCGCGGCGCGAACGGTAATTGATCCCATGGAAACTCCTCAAATCGAAACGACGCCAAAAAGCGCAGCGAAACGACCCACTTTCATCGGCGTATCACAGTGATAGGGCCTGTCACCAGCGCCGTTTGAGCTTTTGGTCACACGCGATACGAAAATCCTGCCCGCAGCGCTTGCGAGGCGCGGCGTGCTGGCCTAAAGCGCCCGCAACAAAGGGTGCAAGACACCCCAAAATATGAACCACTCAACTGCGAGCTCCCATGGTCGATCTGACGCAATATTTGCCGATTCTGATCTTTCTGGTCATCGCCGTCGGCCTGTCTTCCGCCTTCGTGTTCCTGCCGATGGGCGTTGCGCGGCTGACCGGCGCGCACAAGCCCGATCCGGCGAAGCTGACCGAATATGAATGCGGCTTTCCGGCATTCGAGGACGCGCGCAGCCAGTTCGACGTGCGATTCTACCTCGTCGCCATCCTTTTCATCATCTTCGACCTCGAAGCCGCCTTCCTCTTTCCCTGGGCCGTGAGCCTTGAGAATATCGGCTGGGCCGGCTGGGCGACGATGATGATTTTCCTTGCCGAACTGACGCTCGGCCTTGTGTATGCGTGGAAGAAAGGGGCGTTGGACTGGGAATGAGTACTTCCAGCATCATCATGCCCGGCCAGATGCCGGTCGCCCCGGGGACGAACCCGGATCAGAGCTTTTTCGACGACCTCAACAGCGAAGTCGGCGACAAGGGCTTTCTAGTTACCTCGACCGAGGATCTGTTCAACTGGGCGCGCACCGGCTCGCTCTGGTGGATGACCTTCGGTCTCGCGTGCTGTGCGGTCGAGATGATCCACGTCAACATGCCGCGCTATGACATGGAACGCTTCGGCGCCGCACCGCGCGCGTCGCCGCGTCAGTCGGACGTGATGATCGTCGCGGGCACGCTCTGCAACAAGATGGCGCCCGCGCTGCGCCGCGTCTACGACCAGATGTCGAACCCGAAATATGTCATCTCGATGGGCAGCTGCGCCAATGGCGGCGGCTATTATCACTATAGCTATTCGGTCGTTCGCGGCTGCGATCGCATCGTGCCTGTCGACATCTATGTGCCGGGTTGCCCGCCGACCGCCGAAGCCCTGCTTTATGGCGTGATGCAATTGCAGCGGAAGATCCGCCGCACGGGGACGATCGAACGCTGATGGCCAGTCCCGCTCCCCTCGTTGCGCCGCAGCCGGCGCTGGATGCCGCGCTCAAGAAATTGATCGGCACCGACCTCCTCGCGCACGATTTCCTCGTCGGCGAAGACAGCATCACCGTGGCCCGCGAAGCGGTCGCCGGGGTGATGATCAGTCTGCGCGACAATCTTGAATATCAGCAGCTGATGGAGATCGCCGGGGTTGACTATCCCGACCGCGCCGAGCGGTTCGAGGTGGTCTATCACCTGCTCAGCGTCACGAAGAATCATCGTCTGCGTGTGCGCGTCTCGACCGACGAGGCGACGCCGGTGCCGACGATCGTTCCGGTCTGGCCGAACGCCGGCTGGCTCGAACGCGAAGTGTTCGACATGTACGGCGTGCTGTTTGCCGGGAATACCGATCTGCGCCGTATCCTGACCGACTATGGTTTTCAGGGGCATCCGCAGCGCAAGGACTTTCCGCTCACCGGCTATACCGAGCTGCGGTACAGCGAAGAGGACAAGCGCGTCGTGTACGAACCCGTGCGGCTCGCGCAGGATTTCCGCAATTTCGACTTCCTCTCACCCTGGGAAGGCGCCGACTATGTGCTGCCCGGCGATGAAAAGGCCGGCGGGACGGGCGAAGGCCCGGGCAAGGGCGCGCCGTCGCCGATGACCGCGGAAGCCGTCAAGAAGGCCGACGAAAAGGCGGAGAAGGACAAGGCGCCGCCGCCGCCGACCCCGAAGACGACCGAAAAGCCCGAGCAGACCGGCGCGGGCGCCAAGGCGAATATCAAGGCTGCCAAGACGAGCCGCGACGGCGCGAAGGCGACCGCGACCGCAAAGGCGAAAACGCCCGCGACAAAGAAGGCCGAAAAGGCTCCGGCCAAGCCGCGCGCGCCGCGCAAGCCTAAAGGAGGCGACGCATGACCGACTCCCCCCAGGTCAAGCACCATGGCAGCGATATGTTCGAAGGCTATCCGGTCGATACCGCCGATACCGCGGGCGATCAGGTCGTCACGAACTACACGATCAACTTCGGTCCGCAGCATCCTGCGGCACACGGTGTGCTGCGCATGGTGATGGAGCTCGACGGCGAGATCATCGAGCGCGTCGATCCGCACGTCGGGTTGCTGCATCGCGGCACCGAAAAGCTGATCGAATACAAGACCTATCTGCAGGCTTTGCCCTATTTCGACCGGCTCGACTATTGCTCGCCGCTTGGCATGGAGCACAGCTATGTCCTCGCGATCGAGAAATTGCTCGACCTCGACGTGCCGGCGCGTGCACAATATCTTCGCACGCTGTTCGCCGAGCTGACGCGCATCTGCAATCACATGCTCAACATCGGGTCGCACGTCATGGACGTCGGCGCGATGACCCCGAACCTCTGGGTGTTCGAGCTGCGCGAGGATTGCCTGAACTTCTTCGAGCGCGCTTCGGGTGCGCGGATGCACAGCGCCTATTTCCGTCCCGGCGGCGTTCATCAGGACGTCCCCGAACGGCTGCTCTACGACATCGGCGAATGGGTCGAAAAGCGCCTGCCGAAGCTGTTCGGCGACGCGATGAGCCTCGTCATCGACAATCGCATCTTCAAACAGCGCAACGTCGACATCGCGACGGTGTCGAAGGAAGACGCGCTGGCATGGGGCTTTTCGGGCCCGATGATCCGCGGCAGCGGCATCGCATGGGATCTGCGCAAGTCGCAGCCCTATGACGCCTATGCGGCGATGGAATTCGACATTCCCGTCGGCACCCGCGGCGATTGCTACGACCGCTTCATGGTCCGCGTCGAGGAAGTCTATCAGTCGGCGAAGATCATCAAGCAGTGCCTGCGCGACATGCCCACCGGCCCGATCGCCAGCCTCGACCGCAAGGTCGTCCCGCCGAAGCGCGGCGAGATGAAGCAGTCGATGGAATCGCTGATCCATCACTTCAAGCTCTATACCGAGGGCTTCCACGTCCCCGCGGGCGAAGTCTATGTCGCGACCGAAAGCCCCAAGGGCGAATTCGGCGTCTATCTGGTCAGCGACGGTACCAACAAGCCGTACCGCTGCAAGATCCGCCCGACGGCGTTCAGCCATCTTCAGGCGATGGACATGATGGCCAAGGGGCACATGCTCGCCGACACCACCGCGATCATTGGCGCGATCGACGTCGTGTTCGGGGAGTGCGACCGGTGAGTCTGCTGCATTCCTATCGTGCTTGGCTGAGCGGTGATCAGGCGGGACGATTTTATCGATATGTGAAAGGGACATGGGGTCTGCTCATGCTCGTTCTTTGGGCCTGGATAGCGCTGGAAATAGCCTTTCCTGACCCTGCTGAACGAGGAACGGGCTTCAGTTTGCTGGCAATGGGATTTTTTGGCTCTGTATATCTGACTGGCGCCTTCGCTGTGGTGCGCCTGTTTGTTGCGCCGGCTACCGGAGAAAAAAATGGCTGACGCACCCCAAATTCCCGACGAAGCCGAAACCCGCGCGCGCTGGGGCGCTTTTGCGTGGACGGCCGAAAATGCCGAGAAGGCGAAGGCGGTCATCGCGCGCTACCCGGCAGGGCGCCAGCGCTCGGCGGTGATGCCGCTGCTCGACCTCGCGCAGCGTCAGGTCGGTGCCGAGACGCAGACGCAGGGCTGGCTGCCCGTGCCGGTGATCGAATATGTCGCGGCGCAGCTCGATATGCCGTTCATCCGCGCCTATGAGGTCGCGACCTTCTACACCATGTACAATCTCGTCCCCGTCGGCCGCTATCATGTGCAGGTCTGCGGCACGACGCCGTGCCTGCTGCGCGGGTCCGACGATGTGATGGCAGCGTGCAAGAACCGCGGCATGGTCAAGGGCAAGACCACGCCCGATGGTCTGTTCACGCTGACCGAGGTCGAGTGCATGGGCACCTGCACCAACGCGCCGATGGTCCAGATCAACGACGATAATTACGAAGATCTCGATTACGACAGCACCGTCCGCATCCTCGATGCGCTTGCTGCTGGTGAACAGCCGAAAACCGGTCCCCAGAACCCCAAGCGTCACACGAGCGAGCCCGAGGGCGGCCCGACGACGCTGAAGGACATGGTCAAGGCCAACCACGACTATCGGAAGGAGTGGTAAGCCATGCTCGCCGATAAGGACCGCATCTTTACGAACATCTATGGCTTCCAGCCGTGGAACCTCAAATCGGCGCAGATGCGCGGCGATTGGGACAATACCAAGGATCTGATGAAGCGCGGTCAGGACGCGATCATCGAGGAGATCAAGGCGTCGGGCCTGCGCGGCCGCGGCGGCGCGGGCTTCCCCACGGGGCTCAAGTGGAGCTTCATGCCGAAGGAGCCGCGCGCCGATCGCCCGAGCTTCCTCGTCATCAACGCCGACGAATCCGAGCCAGGTTCGTGCAAGGACCGCGAGATCATCCGCCACGATCCGCACAAGCTGATCGAGGGCGCGCTGATCGCGGGTTTCGCGATGCGCGCACGCGCGGCCTACATTTATATTCGGGGCGAGTTCATCCGCGAGGCCGAGACGCTCTTCGCCGCGGTGCAGGAGGCGTATGACGCCGGCCTGCTCGGCAAGAATGCCGCCAAGTCGGGCTATGATTTCGACGTTTTCGTCCACCGCGGCGCCGGCGCCTATATCTGCGGCGAAGAAACCGCGATGATCGAAAGCCTCGAGGGCAAGAAGGGCCAGCCGCGCCTCAAGCCGCCGTTCCCGGCGGGCGCGGGCCTCTATGGCTGCCCGACGACGGTGAACAATGTGGAATCGATCGCGGTCGTCCCGACGATCCTGCGTCGCGGCGCGCCGTGGTTCTCCTCCTTCGGGCGCGAGAATAACAAGGGCACCAAGCTTTTCCAGATCAGCGGCCATGTGAACACGCCGTGCGTCGTCGAGGAAGAGATGAGCATCCCGTTCCGCGAGCTGATCGACAAGCATTGCGGCGGCATTCGTGGCGGCTGGGACAATCTCCTCGCCGTCATCCCCGGCGGTTCGTCGGTTCCGCTCGTGCCCGCGGCGGAGATCATGGATTGTCCGATGGATTTCGACGGGCTGAAGGCCGTCGGTTCGGGGCTCGGCACCGCCGCTGCGATCGTGATGGATAAATCGACCGACGTCGTCCAGGCGATCAGCCGCATCAGCTATTTCTACAAGCATGAAAGCTGCGGCCAGTGCACGCCGTGCCGTGAAGGCACCGGCTGGATGTGGCGCGTGATGGAGCGGTTGCGCACCGGCGACGCCGATATCAGCGAGATCGACACGCTGTACGACGTGACCAAGCAGGTCGAAGGCCACACCATCTGCGCGCTCGGCGATGCGGCGGCCTGGCCGATCCAGGGCCTGATCAAGCATTTCCGCCCCGAAATCGAGCGCCGCATCCGCGAGAATGGCGGCGCGTTGGAGGCAGCCGAATAATGCCTAAAGTTACCGTAGATGGCGTAGAACTCGACGTCCCGCAGGGCGCGACCGTTCTGCAGGCGTGCGAGATGGCGGGGAAGGAAATCCCGCGCTTCTGCTACCACGAACGCCTGTCGATCGCCGGCAATTGCCGCATGTGCCTCGTCGAAGTGTCGCCGGGTCCGCCGAAGCCGCAGGCGTCGTGCGCGCTGCCGACCGCCGAGGGTCAGGTCATCAAGACCGATAGCCCGATGGTGAAGAAGGCGCGCGAAGGGGTGATGGAGTTTCTGCTCATCAACCACCCGCTCGACTGCCCGATCTGCGATCAGGGCGGCGAATGCGACCTGCAGGACCAGTCGGTCGCCTATGGTCGTGGCGCGACGCGCTATGACGAGAACAAGCGCGCGGTCACCGAGAAATATATGGGTCCGATCGTCAAGACGGTGATGACCCGCTGCATCCAGTGCACGCGCTGCGTCCGCTTTGCGGAAGAAGTCGCGGGCGTGGAAGATATCGGCGCGATCTATCGCGGCGAGAATATGCAGATCACGTCGTATCTCGAACGCGCCGTCGCGAGCGAGCTGTCGGGCAACGTCGTCGACCTCTGCCCGGTCGGTGCGCTGACGTCGAAGCCCTATGCGTTTGAAGCGCGGCCGTGGGAGCTGACCAAGACGCTCGGCATCGACATGATGGATGCTGTCGGCACGAACGTGCGCATCGACGCGCGCGGCCGCCAGGTCCTGCGCGTGCTGCCGCGCGTCAACGACGACGTGAACGAGGAGTGGGCGAACGACAAGACGCGCCACCATGTCGACGGCCTGACCCGCCGCCGCCTCGATCAGCCCTATGTTCGCGTGAACGGCGCGCTTCAGCCCGCCAGCTGGGCCGAAGCCTTTGCGGCGATCAAGGCGGTCGATGCCGGCTCGTCGGTCGCTGCGATCGCGGGCGACCTCGCCGATTGCGAGACGATGTTCGCCGCGAAGTCGCTCGTCACCGCGCTCGGCGGCAATCTGCTCGAAGGGCGCCAGACCGGGCTCGACTATGACGTCACCAGCCTCTCGGCGGTCAATTTCAACACTGGTATCGCCGAGGCGGAAAATGCCGATGTGATCCTTCTTGTCGGCACGAACCTTCGCTGGGAAGCGCCGCTGATCAACACGCGCATCCGCAAGGCGGTGTGGAAGAAGGGCGCGAAGGTTTTCGCCATCGGCCCCGAAACCGACCTGACGTACAAGACCGAGTGGCTCGGCGACGATGCGTCGCTCGTCGCGAAGCTTCCCGCGCATGTGCTCGACGCGCTCAAGGGTGCCGAGAGCCCGATGCTGGTCTTCGGCGGCGGTGCCTTGTCGGTGCCCGGCGTCCACGGTGCGGGCCTCGCGCTCGCCAAGTCGGTGAATGCGGTGAAGGACGGCTGGAACGGCTATAATGTCGTGCATTTCTCGGCCGCGCGCATGGGCTCGCTGATGCTCGGCTACGGCCTGCCCGGCGGGATCAAGGATGTGATTGCGGCCAAGCCGAAGCTCGCCTTCTTCCTCGGCGCCGACGAGGTCGATTTTGCGGCGCTGCCCGACACGTTCAAGGTCTATGTCGGCCACCATGGCGACAAGGGCGCGCATGCGGCCGACGTCATCCTGCCCGCCGCGGCATGGACCGAAAAGGACTTCACGACGGTCAACACCGAAGGCCGCGTCCAGCGCAGCGAGAAGGCGGTGTTCGCACCCGGCGACGCGCGCGAGGACTGGAGCATTTTCCGTGCTTTGGCGGATGCGCTCGGCGTCTCGCTCGGCTTCGACAGCTTTGCACAGTGCCGCGCGGCGATGATCGCTGCAGTGCCGACGCTCGGCGTCGAAGGCCTCGCCGACTATGGCTGGACGGTGCCGAAGCTGCCCGCGAAGCCCGAAGCACGCGCGATCCCGTCGCCGATCAAGGATTTCTACCTCACCAACGCCATCTGCCGCGCGTCGCCGACGATGCAGCGCTGCTCGGAAGAGCTGATCCATGGCGCAGACTTTGCGGAGGCCGCGGAATGACCCCGGTGCATGCGATTGCCAGCATCCTGCTGGTCGGGATGGGCTATTCGGTCTGGCGCGGGTTCAATCCGCGCAAGTCGGAAAAGCCCGGTCCGCATAACGGATGGCGCAACCAGGACGGGACCCGGAAATGACCGAGACCTTCATCTCCTGGGGTATGGATCCGAACTGGGCGTGGGGCGTCGCGACGATTTGCGGCATCCTGCTCATCGCGCTGCCGCTGATGCTCGCGGTCGCGATGATCATCTATGCCGACCGCAAGATCTGGGCAGCGATCGCGCTGCGCCGTGGTCCGAACGTCGTGGGCCCCTTCGGCCTGCTGCAAAGCTTCGCAGACGGCCTGAAGGTGTTCCTGCAGGAAACGATCATCCCGTCGGGCGCCAACCGGGGCCTGTTCCTGATCGCGCCGATCATCACCTTCACTGTCGCGCTGATGGCGTGGGCGGTGATCCCGTTCAATTCGGGCGCGGTTCTCGCCGACATCAACGTCGGATTGCTCTACATTCTCGCGATCTCGTCGCTCGGCGTGTACGGCGTGATCCTGTCGGGCTGGGCGTCGAACTCGAAATATCCCTTCTTCTCGGCGATGCGCGCCTCGGCGCAGATGATCAGCTATGAAGTCTCGATCGGTTTCATCCTGATCGGCGTCGTGCTCTTCGCCGACAGCTTCAACATGAACGAGATCGTGAAAGCGCAGCAGGGCCACGGCCTCGGTATCGTCAACGCCTTCGGCTTCAACCTGCTGCTCTTCCCGCTCGCGGTGATGTTCCTGATCTCGTCACTCGCCGAAACCGCGCGGGCGCCGTTCGACCTGACCGAGGCCGAAAGTGAGCTCGTCGCGGGGTACCAGACCGAATATTCGTCGATGAGCTTCGCGCTCTTCTGGCTCGGCGAATATGCCAACGTCCTCTTGATGTGCACGCTCAACGCAGTGCTCTTCTGGGGCGGCTGGCTGCCGCCGATCGACTGGGCACCGCTCTATGCCGTTCCGGGCATCATCTGGCTGTTCGCGAAGATCCTGTTCTTCTTCTTCGTCTTCAGCTGGGTCAAGGCGACCGTCCCGCGCTACCGCTACGACCAGCTGATGCGGCTGGGCTGGAAAGTCTTCCTGCCGATCTCGCTTCTCTGGATCTTCCTGATCTCCGGCTATCTGATGCTGACGAGGTATGGATGATGATGTTACTCGAAACCTTGGCGGCTTCAGCGATCAGTTTTTCGTTCATCTGCATTCCCGCGGACGATACACGTCACGCGAACCCCTATGTCGTTAGTTTTCAGCAAAACGGTGATCGCATCGACAAGATTTGGGTCATTTGGCCTGACGGTAGTCAAAGCGGCGACAATTGGCGTGGAACGATCAATGCGGAGGGGTATTCCCTGAGCGCCGAAAGGCGTTTTGTAGACAAGCGCATCGAGCTGAAGATCGCCGCAACCGAGAACAGCCTGGCCACTCTGACGAACTACTACGCCGTTACTGGTGGGCATGTCCCTGTGGAAAGCACCGACACGGCAGAATGCACGGTTCGGTCCGCTGAAATGATGAAGGAAGCTGCCTGACATGTCTGTCGCGCACCTCATAAAGAGCTTCACCTTGTGGGAGTTCGTCAAAGCTCATTGGCTGACGCTGAAATACTTCTTCAAGCCGAAGGCGACGATCAACTACCCGTTCGAAAAGAACCCGCTGTCGCCCCGTTTTCGCGGCGAACATGCGCTGCGTCGCTATCCGAACGGCGAGGAACGCTGCATCGCATGCAAGCTGTGCGAAGCCGTGTGCCCGGCGCAGGCGATCACGATCGAGGCCGAGCCGCGCGAAGACGGCTCGCGCCGCACGACGCGCTACGACATCGACATGACCAAGTGCATCTATTGCGGCTTCTGTCAGGAAGCGTGCCCGGTCGATGCGGTGGTCGAGGGGCCGAACTTCGAATTCGCGACCGAAACGCGCGAGGAGCTGCTGTATGACAAGGCCAAGCTGCTCGCCAATGGCGACAAATGGGAACGCGCGATCGCGGCTAATCTTGCCGCCGACGCGCCCTGGCGATAAGGGCGCGCGCACATGATCCAGCTTATCGCCTTTTACCTGTTCGCGACGATCGTCATCGCCTCCGCGGCCATGGTGATTTTCGCGCGCAACCCGGTCCACAGCGTCATGTGGCTGATCCTCGCCTTCTTCAACGCGGCGGGGCTGATGCTGCTCGCGGGCGCCGAATTCATCGCGATGCTGCTCGTCATCGTCTATGTCGGCGCGGTCGCAGTTTTGTTCTTGTTCGTCGTGATGATGCTCGACATCGATTTCGCCGAGCTCCGCGCGGGTTTCGTGCGCTACCTGCCGCTCGGCGCGCTCGTTGCCATCATCCTCGCGGCTGAACTCGTGTTCGCGGTCGGCGCATGGAGTGCGGGCGGGGTCGATCTCGCGGCGCGCGCTGCGCCGGTCGTCAGCGACAAGAGCAATATCCAGCAGATCGGTGAGCTTCTCTACACGCGCTATATCTTCCTGTTCGAGGCGGCGGGCATCGTCCTCCTCGTTGCGATGATCGGCGCGATTGTGCTGACGCATCGCAAGCGCGGCGGGGTGCGCACCCAGAATATCTCGAAGCAGAACCAGCGCCGTCCGCAGGATGCGACGCGGCTGGTCGATCCGGGCGTCGGGCAGGGGATGGAACTGTGATTTCGGTCGGCCATTATCTCGCCGTTTCGGCGGTGCTCTTCACGCTCGGCGTGCTTGGCATCTTCATCAACCGCAAGAATATCATCGTCATCCTGATGGCGATCGAACTCATCTTGCTGGCAGTGAATATCAACCTCGTCGCGTTCAGCGCGGCGCTCGGCGACCTCGTTGGGCAGGTCTTCTCGATGTTCGTGCTGACCGTCGCTGCGGGTGAAGCCGCGATCGGTCTTGCCATTCTCGTTATTTACTTCCGCGGCCGCGGCACCATTGCCGTCGACGATGCCAACCGGATGAAGGGGTAAACCGGTGATTCAGGCGATCGTTTTCCTGCCGCTGCTCGCGGCAATCATCGCAGGCCTCGGCCAGCGCGTGATCGGCAATGTGCCGTCGAAAATCCTGACCACGGGCGCGCTGTTCACCAGCTGCGCCTTGAGCTGGCCGATCTTCCTGTCCTTCGTGACGGGCAGCGGCGAAGCGACGGTGACCCCGGTGCTGCACTGGGTTTCGTCGGGCGCGCTCCAGTTCAACTGGGAACTGCGCGTCGACACGCTGACCGCGGTGATGCTCGTCGTGATCACGACGGTGTCGGCGCTCGTCCATCTCTATAGCTGGGGCTATATGGAGGAAGACCCGGACCAGCCGCGCTTCTTCGCGTACCTCTCGCTCTTCACCTTCGCGATGCTGATGCTCGTGACCGCGAACAATCTCGTCCAGATGTTCTTCGGCTGGGAAGGCGTCGGTCTCGCATCCTATCTGCTCATCGGTTTCTGGTACAAGAAGCCGAGCGCCAACGCCGCCGCAATCAAGGCGTTCGTCGTCAACCGCGTTGGCGACCTTGGCTTCATGCTCGGCATCTTTGGCACCTTCCTCGTCTTCGGCACCGTCTCGATCCCCGAGATTCTGGCGGCCGCGCCCGGCATGGCGGGCAGCACCATCACCTTCATGGGCATGCGTCTCGACACGATGACGATCCTCTGCCTGCTGCTGTTCATCGGCGCGATGGGCAAGTCGGCGCAGCTTGGCCTCCACACCTGGCTTCCCGACGCGATGGAAGGCCCGACCCCGGTGTCGGCGCTGATCCACGCCGCGACGATGGTCACCGCGGGCGTCTTCATGGTGTGCCGCCTGTCGCCGATGTTCGAAACCTCGGACGTCGCGCAGGGTGTCGTGATGTTCGTCGGCGCCGCGACCTGCTTCTTCGCCGCGACCGTCGCGACGACGCAGTGGGACATCAAGCGCGTCATCGCCTATTCGACCTGCTCGCAGCTCGGTTACATGTTCTTCGCCGCTGGCGCGGGGGCTTATGGCGCCGCGATGTTCCACCTGTTCACGCACGCCTTTTTCAAGGCTTTGCTGTTCCTCGGTGCCGGTTCGGTCATCCACGCGATGCACCATGAACAGGACATGCGTTATTACGGCAATCTGCGGAAATCGATCCCGATCACCTATTGGGCGATGATGCTCGGCACGCTGGCGATCACCGGTGTCGGTATTGCGGGCGTTGCGGGCTTTGCCGGCTTCTATTCGAAGGACGGCATCCTCGAAGCCGCTTATGCGAGCGGCGGCGGCGGTGTGATTGCCTTCTGGGTCGGCATTTTCGTGGCCTTCCTCACCAGCTTCTATTCGTGGCGCCTCGTCTTCCTGACCTTCTATGGCAAGCCGCGCTGGGAACAGAGCGAGCATATCCAGCACGCAGTCCACGACGATCACGGCCACGGCCATGACGATCATGCGCACGCCGCGCACGACGACCATCACCACCATGATGCGCACAGCGACGGAACCGCGGGCTACCACCCGCACGAAAGCCCGATCTCGATGCTCATCCCGCTGGTCGTGCTGTCGATCGGCGCGGTGTTCGCGGGTATCGCGTTCCACCACCAGTTCATCTATCCCGAAGAGGGCATGGCATTCTGGAAGGGCAGCCTCGCGTTCGACGAGCATCTGATGCACGCCGCGCATGAAGTCCCGCTGTGGGTGAAATGGACGCCGTTCACGGTGATGGCGATCGGCCTGTTCCTCGCGTGGAACAGCTATATCCGCAACACCACGCTGCCGGCGCGCTTCGTGGCGCAGTTCAGGCTGCTCCACCAGTTCCTGTACAATAAATGGTATTTCGACGAGCTCTACAACATCGTCTTCGTGAAGCCCGCCTTCGCGATCGGCCGCTTCTTCTGGAAGCGCGGCGATGAGCAGACCATCGACCGCTTCGGTCCCGATGGTGCGGCGGCGCTCGTCGCTGGGGGGACCCGTCTCGCGGTCCGGCTGCAATCGGGTTATGTTTATGGATATGCGTTTGTGATGCTGCTCGGTCTTGTCGGCCTCGCCAGCTGGGCCATGGTGAATTTCCTGTGAGCGGCTTTCCGATCCTTTCGCTGATGCTGGCGGTCCCCACGGTCGCCGCCATCCTCTGCCTGTTCGTCGGTGACAGGATGTCGCGTTTCGTTGCGCTCGGCGCGACGCTCGCAACCTTTGTCCTCGGCTGCGTGATGTGGGCGCAGTTCGACATTGGCGGGGCGCAGTGGCAGTTCACCGAGCGCGCCGACCTGTTCGGCCGTTTCCAGTATGCGCTCGGTATCGACGGTATGGCGCTGATGCTGATCATGCTCAGCGTATTCCTGATGCCGCTTTGCATCCTCGCCAGTTGGGACGCGATCAAGCAGCGCGTCGGTCTCTACATGGCGATGTTCCTCGTTATGGAAACGATCATGATCGGCGTATTCTGTGCGCAGGATCTGCTGCTCTTTTACATCTTCTTCGAAGCCGGCCTGATCCCGATGTATTTCATCATCGGCATCTGGGGCGGCGCGAACCGAATCTATGCGGCGTTCAAATTCTTCCTCTACACGCTGCTCGGATCGGTGCTGATGCTGATCGCGATCATTGCCATGATCCACGAAGCGGGCACGACCGACATCCCGACGCTGCTGGTCTATAATTTCCCGCCGGAAATGCAGATCTGGCTGTGGCTCGCCTTCTTCGCCAGCCTTGCGGTCAAAATGCCGATGTGGCCCGTCCACACCTGGCTTCCCGACGCGCACGTGCAGGCGCCGACCGCGGGTTCGATGATCCTGGCCGGCGTGCTGCTCAAGCTCGGCGCCTATGGCTTCATCCGTTTCATGATGCCGATGTTCCCCGATGCGTCGGCGCAGCTGATGTGGATCGTCTTTGGCCTGTCGATGATCGCCGTGGTCTACACCAGCCTCGTCGCGCTGGTGCAGAGCGACATGAAAAAGCTTATCGCTTATTCGTCGGTCGCGCATATGGCGATCGTCACCGCGGGCCTCTTCGCGTTCAACCAGCAGGGTATCGAAGGCGCGCTGATCATCATGCTCAGCCATGGTGTCGTCTCGGCCGCGCTCTTCTTCTGCGTCGGCGTGATCTATGACCGGCTCCACACGCGCGAGATCGACCGCTACGGCGGGCTTGCGGTGAACATGCCGGCCTATGCGCTGTTCTTCATGCTGTTCACGATGGCGTCGATCGGCCTGCCGGGCACCAGCGGCTTCGTCGGCGAATTCCTGAGCCTCGCGGGCATTTACGAAGCCTCAAGCTGGGTCGCCTTCGTCTGCACCACCGGGATCATCCTGGGGGCCGCATATATGCTCTATCTCTACCGCCGCGTTGTGTTCGGCGAACTGACCAAGGACGATGTGAAGGCGATGCCCGATCTCAACCCCCGCGAATGGGCAGTCCTGGCGCCCTTGGCCGCCGTGGCGCTGTGGATGGGTGTCTATCCCGAAAGCTTCCTCGCGCCGATGCGCGGCGATGTGACCACCGTGGTTGCGCGGCTTGCGCCAGCGAAACCCGCGGGCGACGCGCATCTCGCTGCCGGCAAGCCGAAGCCCGCGAAGGCGCATGGTGAAACAACCCACGGATCGAGCCACGCAGGAGGCGTCCAATGACCGCCGACCTGATGCTCATCTGGCCCGAACTGATCCTGACGATCGGCGGGCTCATCACGCTGATGATCGGCACCTTCCTCGGTGACCGGCAGGTCGGCCTGTACCAGCTCAGCGCGTTGTTGACGCTCGCCGCTGCCGCGGCTGCCGTCGTTGCGCTGTTCGGCGTCGAAACGACGGTCTTTTCGGGTACGCTTTCGGTCGACGGCTTCGGCGGCTTTGCCAAGCTGCTGATCTATGCTGCGAGCTTCGTCAGCATCCTCATCGCGCCGCGCTTCTTCAGCGGCACGATGCGCGCCGAATATCCGACTTTGATCCTGTTCGCCGCGCTTGGCATGGGCATCATGGCCTCGTCGCGCGACCTGATGACGCTTTATGTCGGGCTCGAGCTCAACAGCCTTGCTGCCTATGTGCTCGCCAGCTTCATGCGGACCGACGACCGGTCGAGCGAAGCCGGCCTCAAATATTTCGTCCTCGGCGCACTGGCGTCGGGCATGCTGCTCTACGGCATTTCGCTGCTCTACGGCTTCACCGGGACGACCGACTTTGCCGGGATCGCGAAGGTGCTCGGCGGCGAACTCAACATCGGGCTGATCTTCGGTATCGTCTTCGTGCTCGCGGGTCTTGGTTTCAAGATCAGCGCCGTGCCGTTCCACATGTGGACCCCCGACGTGTACGAGGGCGCACCGACTCCGGTGACGACCTTCTTCGCCAGCGCGCCCAAGGTGGCGGCGATGGCGCTGATGACGCGCGTCGTGATCGACGCGATGGGCCCTGCGGTCGGCGCCTGGCAGCAGATCATCATCTTCCTCGCGCTCGCATCGATCATCCTCGGTGCAGTCGGCGCGATCGGGCAGAAGAATATCAAGCGCCTGCTGGCCTATTCGTCGATCAACAACGTCGGCTTCATGCTCATCGGCCTCGCTGCAGGAACGCAGCAGGGGGTCGAAGGCGTGCTCACCTATCTGCTCGTCTATGTCGTGACCACGCTCGGCGCCTTCCTCGTCGTGCTGCAACTGCGCGACGCCGACGGCAACCAGATCGAGAGCATCCCGGCGCTGGCCGGCCTGTCGCAGCGCCGTCCGGGCCTCGCCGCGTCAATGGCGGTGTTCATGTTCAGCCTCGCCGGCATCCCGCCGCTCTTCGGTTTCTGGCCGAAGTATCTGGTGTTCGAGGCCGCGGTGAACGCGAACCTCGTGCCGCTGGCGGTCGCGGGCATCGTCGCTTCGGTGATTGGCGCATTCTACTACATCGCGATCATCAAGAAGATGTATTTCGATGACAAGTCGGACACCGAGATTCCGGCGGGCGGCGGCGTGATCGTCGAGGATGCGGTGATCACCGCGAGCGCGCTGTGGCTTTCGGTCATCGGCTATCTCTTCATTCCCGTGCTGGCGGTCGTTTCGGCCAGCGCCGCTGCGGTGCTGTTCTGATCCCGCCGATAGAGCGGATCGCGCAGACAGGTTCGACCAACGCCGACCTGCTGGCGCGGCTGGCAGGCGGCGAGCATGTCGGCGAGGGGCATTGGCTCGTCGCCGACCGGCAAACCGCCGGGCGCGGACGCCTTGGCCGTGCATGGGGTGACGGGCTCGGCAATTTCATGGGATCGACCGTGGTGCATCTGACCGCGGGCGACCCGTCGCCGGCGGGCCTGTCGCTCGTCGCCGGCGTTGCGCTGGCAAAGGCGGTCGCGACCCTCGCACCAGCTGTCGACGTCCGGTTGAAGTGGCCGAACGACCTGCTGATCGAGGGCGTGAAATGCACGGGCATCCTGCTGGAGCGGGCAGGAGACAGCATCGTCATCGGTATGGGGGTCAATCTGGTTTCGGCACCCGAACTGCCCGACCGGCCCACCGTCTGCTTTGCCGACAAGGGCGTGACGATCGACCGCGACCGCTTCGCCGAAGTGCTCGCAGTCGCGCTGACCGATGCGCTGTGGACCTGGCGGCACGAAGGCATCGACCGCATTACCGCCGCGTGGACCACGCAGGCGCACCCGATCGGGACACCGCTGCGCGTATCCGAACAGGGAATCGACGGAACATTCGACGGCCTCGCACCCGATGGGGCGCTGCGCTTGCGCCGTGCGGGCGGAGAGGTCATGCTGATCCACGCGGGCGACGTCGAACTGCAACGACCCGCGAAGGAGGGGAATTGACCGTGCTGCTCGCGATCGATGTCGGCAACACCAATGCCAAATTCGCGCTGTTTCGCGGCACCGAACTGCTTGCGCGCTGGCGCATCGCGACCGACGACCGGCGAACCGCGGACGAATATATGGTGTGGCTCGACCAGCTGATGCGCATCGAGGGCCACGACCGCGCCCATGTCGAGGCGGTGATCATTTCGACCGTCGTCCCGCGTGCGCTCCACAATCTCCAGCTGCTGGCGGTGAAATATTTTGGCGTCGATGCGCTCGTCGCGGGGCGCGAACCGGTAACCTGGGGCATCGCGCTCAAGGTCGACGAGCCGCAGTCCGTGGGCGCCGACCGCGCGGTCAATGCGATCTCGGCGCAGGCGGTCGAGCCCGGCAAGGACAAGCTCGTCATCAGTTTCGGCACCGCGACGACGCTCGACCATATCGGCCCCGATGGCGCCTATCTCGGCGGGATCATCGCGCCCGGCGTCAACCTGTCGCTCGAAGCGCTTGTCGCCGCGGCTGCGAAGCTGCCGCGCATAGCGATTGAAGCACCCGCTACGACGACCGTGATCGGCCGCACGACCGAAAGTCAGATGCTGATCGGCGTCTATTGGGGCTATGTCTCGATGATGGAAGGTCTGATCGCGCGCATGAAGACCGAGATCGGCAAGCCGCTCACGGTCATCGCGACGGGCGGCCTTGCGACACTTTTTCAGGAACAGGGACACCTGTTCGATCGTATCGAACCCGACCTGACACTGAACGGGCTGATGCACCTTTATCATCAACGGAAGCCAACAATATGACGACTCCGGGCAAGGAGCTGCTTTTTCTCGCATTGGGCGGATCGGGCGAGATCGGCATGAACGCCAATCTTTATGGCTGCGACGGCAAATGGATCATGGCCGACCTCGGCGTGACCTTCGGCAGCCATGATTATCCCGGCATCGACATCGTCATGCCCGACCTCGAATTCATCGAGGATCGCAAGAAGGACCTGCTCGGCATTGTCCTGACGCACGGGCACGAGGATCATATCGGCGCGCTGCCCTATCTCGCCGCCGACCTCGGCGTGCCGCTCTATGCCAACCGCTTCACCGCGGGGCTGATCGCGCACAAGCTCGCCGAAGAGGGGCTGGAGAAGGACGTCGACCTGCGCACCGTCGATATCGACGACAATTTCCAGCTCGGCCCCTTCGGCATCCGGCTGATCCCGCTCGCGCACTCGATCCTCGAGATGAGCGCGGTGGTGATCGACACGCCCTATGGCCGCGTCTTCCACACCGGCGACTGGAAGCTCGACGACGAACCGATCCTTGGGCAGCCCGCAACCGCGGCAGCTCTCACGGCCATCGGCGATGAAGGCATCGACGTTCTCGTCTGCGATTCGACCAATGCCTTCAATCCCGAAGCCTCGGGCAGCGAGGGCGGCCTGCGCAAGGGGCTGGAGCAGGCGGTCGGCGCGGCGAAGGGAAGGGTGGTCGTCACCACTTTCGCATCGAACGCCGCGCGCCTCGCGACGCTGGGCGCAGTGGCGAAGGCGACGGGGCGCAGCCTGTGCGTCGCGGGCCGCTCGCTCGACCGCATCCTCGGCGTCGCGCGTTCGGTCGGCTATCTCAAGGATTTCCCGCCGACGGTCGATTTCGACGAGGCGATGCGCCTACCGCGCAACAAGGTGATGGTGATCGCGACGGGCGGACAGGGCGAACCGCGCGCGGCGCTCGCGCGCATGGCGGCCGACATCCACCAGATCAAGCTCGAGGCGGGCGACACCGTCGTCTTCTCGTCGAAGCAGATCCCCGGCAACGAGGTCGCAATCGGGCGGATCATGAACCAGCTCGCCGCCAAGGACGTGCTGACGGTCACCGAAAAGCAGGCGCATATTCACGTCAGCGGCCACCCGGGGCAGCCCGAACTCGCCGCGCTCTACGGCTGGCTGCGCCCGAAACTCGTCCTGCCGGTCCATGGCGAAATCCGCCATATGCACGAACAGGCCCGCTTCGCGCTCGAAACGGGCGTGCCGAATGCGCTGGTGCAGGAAAATGGCGACTTGGTGAAGCTGGCGCCGGGCGCGGCGAAGATCGTCGAGCGCGTTCATGCGGGGCGGCTGATCCTCGACGGCGATGTCATCCTGCCCGCCGACGGCGAGACGATCAACGAACGCCGCAAGCTGTCGCTCAACGGCCATATCACCGTTGCGGTGATCTTCTCCGACAAGCGCTTCGTCGAAAGCGCGGTCAGTTACCGCGGTGTGCCGGTCGAGGATGAGCGTGAAGCCTTCATCGACGAAATGCGCGAAGCCGCCGAGCAGGCGGCCACCGGCCCCGCGCGCGACGAGGAGCGGCTGCGCGAGGCGATCCGCCTCGGGGTGCGCCGCGTCGCGACCGACTGGACGGGAAAAAAGCCCGTCGTCGACGTCATGCTCGTCGAAATCTGATCGGGGAACGACTGCAATGAAATGGACTTCGGCCCTCGCCATCTACCTGCTGTTCTGGGCGTTCAGCGCTTTCTTCGTGCTGCCCTTCCATGGCCGGCGCGCGAGCGATGATGCGACGCCGCTGGTGCGCGGACAGGAACCCGGCGCACCCGCCACCTTTCGCCCCGGACGCATCCTGCTGCAGATGACGATCGCCGCGACGGTGACCTTCGTCCTCTATTACGTCGCCTATGTGAACGGCTGGGCCGACCCCGACGTGCTGACCGGGCGGGCGTAAGCACCACGCAACGGTCCTTTGCGTCTGCGTCTGGGTGTGAAGCTGTCAGGCGCTTGCCGGAAAGCGCGATCCGATAGAGGCCATTCGACGGCGACGGGAAATTGACGCTGATCGCATCGTTATGGCGTTGACTTCATTGAAGATGAGCGCAGCCGCTGATATACTGTATCAATGCATCCTTCGATTTTACAGATCTGGAATGTTTACCGGGCAGCGAATCCCGCGGCGCCCGTCGATGTTCCTATAAGCTTCCACTTTTGCGACAACAGGTCAGACGCTGACTTATGCGCCGAGCTGGTCGCAACGGAACGCAAGCGCGCGACCGCCACCTCGATTGCCGAGCTTCGGCTGGCCGGCGATCCGATACCTCGCCCCGGCGACTACGCGATTGTCACGAATTGGGCAGGCGAAGCGAAGGCGGTCATTCGCACCGCATCGGTCGAAATCAGGCGGCTGTGTGAGGTCGACGCTGCCTTCGCCAGGGACGAAGGCGAAGGAGATCTCACGCTGGAATGGTGGCGGACGGCACATGAAGCATATTATCGACGCGTGCTGGCGGGCAGCTCCTACATCGTCAATGACGACCTCGAAATTGCTTGCGAACGGTTCGAGTTAGTGATGGCGGTATAGAGCGGCTCCATCTCGACCCATTGTCGCTGTCTTCGGTTTCATGCCATCAAACAGGCATTTTTCATCAGCGCTGGACTATCGGTTGGTGCAAAAGACCGACAAATGACCGGCTTCGGTCGATCTTGACCGTTCAGCCGTCCACCAGCGCCACCGCCCGGATCCAGCCCGCGCTCGCGCGTTCGATCTTCACAGGGAAGCAGCTGAAGGTGAACCCCGTCGCGGGGATCGCGGCAAGGTTGGTCAGCTTCTCGATCTGGTAATAGGGGCGGATACGCCCCGCCTTATGCCCTTCCCAGATGATCGACGGGTCGCGCATCTCGGCCCAGCGCTTCGCGGTATAGCTGAATGGCGCGTCCCAGCTCCACGCGTCGGTGCCGACGACCTGTACGCCGCGTTCCGTCAGATAGAGCGTCGCTTCGGCGCCCATCCCGCAGCCCTGGTCGGTGAAATTGTCGGTGCCATAAACGGCGCCCGACTGGACGAGCACGATGTCGAACGACTGGAGGTCGTGCCCGATCCGCGCGAGTTCGGCCGCGACCTCGGCGCCGCTGACGACATGACCGTGCGGGCGATCCGAAAAGTCGAGTTTGACGCCGGGGCGGAAGAAGAGATCGAGCGGCGCTTCGTCGATCGAGGGAGCGGGCGACGCGCCGCTGTCGGTCGTCGAATGATAATGCCAGGGCGCATCCATATGCGTGCCGTTGTGCGTGCTCAGCGACAGCATTTCGACCGCCCAGCCTTCGCCGTCGGGCAAATCCTCGCGCGTCAGTCCGGGGAAGAACATCGCGATCTGCTCCCACGTATTTTCGTGGGTCATATAGGTGATGTTCGGGCGCATCACCGGCGGGTCTGACACCACGTCGTTGGTGATCGGGATCGAGAGGTCGATGAACTGCATGGATACCATCCTGCCACCGGATTGGCGCCACGCCAAGAAGGCTTGCGCGGCGACGCTTGCCCGGTAGAGAAGGGCGAAAGCCCCATGCAAAAGGCGATGGGGCGGGGGAGAGTATATGACCGAAAGTGCCGCCGCCGGACCGGGCGCCGTTTACGAACCGACCGCGAAGGATATTCGCATGGTCATCGCCGCATCGTCGGCGGGTACGGTGTTCGAATGGTATGATTTCTTCATTTACGGCACCCTCGCGGCGATCATCGGCAAGGCTTTTTTCCCCAGCGACAATGCGACGCTCGAAACGCTGCTCGTGTGGGCCGGCTTCGCGGTCGGTTTCGGTTTTCGGCCCCTCGGTGCGGTGCTGTTCGGTTTCCTCGGCGACCGGCTCGGGCGCAAATACACCTTCCTCGTTACCGTCACGCTGATGGGCATCGCCACCGCCGGCGTCGGGCTGATCCCGTCGGCCGCGACGATCGGGATCGCCGCGCCGATCATCGTGATCCTGCTCCGCGTGCTGCAAGGCCTCGCGCTCGGCGGCGAATATGGCGGCGCGGCGGTCTATGTCGCCGAACATTCGCCGCCCGGAAAGCGCGGTTTCTATACCAGCTTCATCCAGGCCAGCGTCGTGGGCGGCTTTGTGCTCAGCCTGATCGTCGTGCTCGGATGCAAGGCGCTGATGCCCGATGCGGTGTGGGAAAGCTGGGGCTGGCGCGTGCCCTTCCTGCTCTCGATCATCCTGCTCGCGATTTCGCTGTGGATGCGCCTGAAACTGTCCGAAAGCCCGGTGTTCCAGGCGATGAAGGCGGAGGGCGAACTCGCGAAGAACCCGCTCAAGGAAAGCTTCACCTATCCCGGGAACCCGCGCCGTATCTTCATCGCGCTGTTCGGTATCGCGGCGGGGCTGACGGTGATCTGGTACACCGCGATGTTCTCGGGCCTCTCTTTCCTCAAAGGGCCGATGAAGGTCGAGGACACCGCCGCCGAAATCATCGTCGGCTGTGCCGCCGCGGTCGGCATGGGCTTCTTCATCTGGGCGGGTCGTCTGTCCGATCGTGTCGGTCGCAAGAAACCGATCGTGTGGGGCTATGCCGCGACGCTGGTGCTGCTCTTCCCGCTCTTCTGGTGGATGGGCAGCGTCGGAAACCCCGCTCTGACCGCCGCCGCCGAACGCGCGCCGGTGATGGTGACGGGGTCGCAGTGCAGCTTCGATCCCTTCGCGCAGAAACAGAAAACGGCGTGCGGGCGCACGCTGGGCGAGCTGACCAAGCTGGGCGTGCCCTATACGGTGGTCGCGACCGAAAGCGGTTTTGACAGCGTGACGATCCGGATCGGCGATCGCGAGGTTGCGAGCGAGGATCCGGCGCTCTTGCAGCCCGCGCTCGAAGCGACGGGATATAATTTCGCGAAGCAGGTTCCCGGCGCGGGCAGCCTCTTTGTCATCTTCCTTGCGCTGCTCGGCCTCAGCGCGTTGTCGGGCTTCACCTATGGCCCCGTCGCGGCGCTGCTGTCCGAAATGTTTCCGCCGCACGTCCGCTATTCGTCGCTGTCGATCCCCTATCATCTCGGCACCGGCTATTTCGGCGGTTTCCTGCCGCTGATCGCCAGCTTCATCATCGCGAAGACGGGCAATGCCTATGCCGGCCTGTGGTACACATGGGGCGTGGTGCTTGTCGCATTCCTCGTGACGGCCTTCATGCTCAAGGACCCGGTCGAGGGGCAATGGGACAAGGCGGCGACGGCGCGCGCACCCGCGGTCTGACCACCCCATTGGCGCGGCCCGCGAACCCGTATAGGGGCGCAGATATGATAGAAGTATCGTCGCCGCTCCGCCTTCGTCTCGACCGCGACGCGCTCGCCGCCAACTGGCGCTGGCTTGCCGCCCGAAGCGGCGCAGCAGCGTGCGGCGCGGCGGTGAAGGCCGATGGCTATGGCCTCGGCGCGCGTGCGGTGATGCACCATCTCGCCGCGGCGGGGTGCCGCGACTTCTTTGTCGCGACGTGGGCCGAGGCGGCGGCGCTGATGCCCTTGCCCGAGGGCGTGTCGCTATCGGTACTCCATGGTGTCGGCGCGAGCGACATGATCGCTGCGCGCACGCTCCCGGTGCGCCCGGTGCTGGCCAGCCTCGCGCAGGTCGCGCGCTGGCGCGAGGCGGGGGAAGGGCGCCCGTGCGATGTGATGGTCGATACCGGGATGAACCGCCTCGGGCTTCGCGTTGAAGAAGCGATGGCCGGCGCGCTCGACGGTCTTCGTATCGAAGTCCTGCTGAGCCATCTCGCTTCGGCCGACGAGGATAGCGACCAGAATGCGGAGCAACTGGCGGCCTTTCAAACGGTTCGCGAGGCGGTTCCCGCCCGGCGCTACAGCCTTGCCAACAGCGCGGGCATTTGTCTCGGCACCGACTATGCCTTCGATCTCACGCGTCCCGGTATCGCCCTCTATGGCGGCACACCGCGGGGTGAAGTGGAGGGGCATATTCGCCAGGTCGCCTATCCCGAAACGCGCGTGCTGCAGGTGCGCGACGTCCCCGCGGGCGAGAGCGTCGGTTATGGCGCGACATGGGTCGCCCCTCGCGACTCCCGCATCGCCGTTGCGAACCTTGGCTATGCCGACGGCTTTCTGCGCTGTCATGCCGGGGCGGGTGCGGGCGCAAGCTGGCATGGGCGCGCCCTGCCATTGATCGGCCGTGTGTCGATGGATCTTGTCGCGTTCGATGTCAGCGACGCAGCTGCAATCTGCGAAGGCGACTGGCTGGCGCTCGACTATGATTTGCCGACGGTGTCGGCGGCGAGCGGGCTGTCGCAATATGAGCTGCTGACCGGACTGGGGAAGCGTTTCGAGCGCATCTGGATCTAGCATCCGCGCGATCGGCCCGGCGCCGAGCGGCGCCAATACACCGAAAACCTCCTGACCCTGGTCAACCAGCGCGCCAAGTCGTGCGCCCGCCGGTCGGCGCTCGGCCAAAAGAAAGGGGGACGAGAGCAAGCTCTCGTCCCCCGAATTCTGCGACAGGTTAAGCGATCAGAAGCGAGCGCGGGCACCTGCATAGAAGCTGCGACCACGGAAGCTGTAGATCGCGCTGCCAGCGCCGGTCGCGGTCGAGCCGTACGGCGGCATCTTGTCGAGGACGTTGTCGACACCAGCATAGAAGTTGATGTTCGGACCACCCGACGACTTGTTGACGTCCCATTCGAAACGCAGGTCGTGGTAGAACACCCGCGGGTACTTATCGACATCGGCATAGTCGATGTTCGCCGGCGGAAGGCCGTTCAGCTCGTTGAGATCCTCATAGGTGTTGAGGTACATCGGGCCGATGTAGCGCATCCGGTAGCCGAAGGTGAACGGACCGACGCCCAGGTCGACGTCCCAGCGGAACTCGTCCTTCGGATCGCCCAGTTCGCCGAGGATACGGTTCTCGAAGCTCGGATTGATCGAGTCCTGATAGTTGCTGATCTTCAGATTGTGGGTGTAGATCAGGTTCGTGTTCAGGCTGACATCGTCGGTCAGTGCCGTGCGATAGGCCAGGTTGACGTCGATACCCTTGCGTTCGCGGCTTGCGAAGTTCAGCGGCGCCACGATCAGCGAGTTGGTCACGATACGACCAGGCTGATCGCCGTTGACCGGAGCGTTGGTCAGGTTGCGGCTGAACTGACGGCAGAACACGTTGTCGAGAGACGCCGAGTCATAGCAGCTGTTGAGGATCTGCTGTGCCGTCAGCGACGTGATGATGCCGTTAACCGTGATGTCGTAATAGTCGACCGACAGGTTCAGACCCGGAATGAAGCGGGGCTGGATGACCACGCCATAGGTGTAGGAATCCGAAGTTTCCGCGACCAGGTTCGGGTTGCTGCCGCTGACGATGCCGAGCGACTGGTTGACGTCGGTAAGCAGGCCGAGCTGCGCACCCAGAGCGGTTGCGCAGTTCGTTGCACGGATGCCCGTACCGCGCTGCCCCGGGTTGCAGGGATCGGTGATCGTCTGGAAGTTCGGAACCAGCGGGAATGCCGTTTCCGAAACGTTCGGGGCGCGAACCGCGCGGCTGTAGTTGGCGCGGAAGCGGACGTCCTCGATCGGTGCATAGTCGACGCCGGCGTTGTACGAATAAACCGTACCGACATTGCCCTGATACTTTGCGACACGACCCGCGCCGCTGAGCGTCAGCTCATAGGCGAACGGCACTTCCTTCAGCAGCGGAAGCTGGATTTCGCCATAGGCTTCCTTCACCTCGAACGGCTTCGGACGGAACGACGGGATCGAAACGCCATTGGTGTAGCCACCGGTGACGAACGGATCCTGTTCGTAGAACGCCCGCTCGTTACGGTATTCGGCGCCGATCGCGAAGCGGACCGGACCGCCCGGCAGGTTGAAGAACCCGCTGGTGTCACCCGCGACAAAGCCCGACGCAATGAACTGCGACAGCCCCGACGAAGCGGTGAAGGTACGGCTGAAATAATCGATCGCCGCGCCGTTATCCAGGCCGCCGAACGGATTATAGGGCACGCAAGCCGCGATGTCGGCGGCAAGGCGGTTCTGGTTGACGGCCGGATCGCCGAAACCGGCATTCTGGAACCGGACGGCCGAAGCGGGGTCGAACTGCGAACGGCACTGGATCGCGCCGGTGACGGGGTTACGGCCCGCGTCCAGCGAGAGCATGAACCGCTGGCGGTCGATGAAGCCCGTGGTGGTCACGTCTTCGCGGAACTTGCCGTAGTTCATCGACAGTTCGTAGTTCCAGTCATCGTTGAACGTGCCGCGGAGGCCGCCAACAACGCGCCAGGTGTCGCGCTGGAACTTTTCGTCGCGAATGCCGACGTCGAGCAGCGAGCGCGCGACGACGAAGCGGTACGAACCATCGGCGATCGCCGCGCGATCCGCTGCGGTCAGGTTGCCGCCGGCGGGGCAGGTGACCAGAAGGTCAGGCCGGCAGCCCGAGTTGAGGATCAGGTTCGAAAGCAGCGTGCGGTCCGCCGGGTTCAGGAACGGGTTATCGATGCGCGTGCGCTCACGATAATCGAACTGCTGCAGCGTGCCCTGGATGCCCGCCGGACCGGCGTTGTTGCCGAGCGCGTTGACGCGGTTCCACTTGGCTTCGAGGAACAGTTCCGACTGCTCGTTGACTTCGAACCGTGCCAGCATGTTGAAGTTGTAGCGTTCGGTGAACGGCAGCACCGAAAGCAGCTTGCCTTCGCGGCCCGTCTGGCCGTTGCCCCCGGCGATGCCGCCGAGAATACCCGCACCGTAGCGCGAGCCCGTCTGCGGGACGAGGCGGCCTTCGTCGGTGAAGATATAGGTGCAGTTGTACGGCGTGCCGAGGCTGTTCGGGCCGCCGTTGTTAGCGAGCGTGCCGTTGCCGCAGGCAGCGCCAGCTGCGTTGCGCTGGTTGATCGGAACGAGACCGTTGAAGTGGATCGTCGAGCTGCGGATGTCGCGGATGAAAACACGATCCGGGAAGCCGTCGCCGCCATTGACGATACCGGCGCCGGCGTCGCTGTCGATCACGCCAAAGGCATCCTGGCGCTGGAACGCCGGGATGTCCGATGCGAACACGCGATCCTGGCGCGAATATTCGCCATGCAGCGTCACGTTGCCGCGGCCTTCGGCGAAGTTCTTGCCGTACATGGCAGAGAAATACTGGTTGCCGCCGAAGCCTTCTTCGGTGATGCCGCCCTGGGCACGAAGCTGGAGGCCGTCATAGTCGCGGCGAAGGATGAAGTTGACGACGCCTGCGATTGCGTCCGAGCCGTAAATCGCCGAATTGCCGCCGGTGACGATGTCGACGCGTTCGATCAGATCGTTCGGGATGGTGTTGATGTCAGGCGACACGGCGTTCGACAGGATGTCGGCAGGGACGTGACGACGGCCGTTGACGAGAACCAGCGTACGCTGCGTGCCAAGGCCGCGAAGATCGAGCAGGTTAAGACCCGCGATACCGATGCCGAGGCCCGGGTTCTGCTGTGCGAAGGTGCTGCGCAGCTGCGGCAGGTCGTTCAGCGTGTCGCCGATGTTCGTCTGACCCTGCTGGAAGAAGCTCTCGCCGGTGATCGACGTGATCGGCACGGTCGATTCGAGGTTCGGACGGCGAATGCGCGAGCCGGTGACGACGATCGTACCTTCGGCAGCTTCCGTCGCGCCATCCGCCGGAGCGCTCGCGTCCTGCGCGATCGCAGGCATGGCACTGAACAGAGCAAGCGTCAGGGCAGAGCCCCGCACTAGCAGGCTAGTCTTTTTCATGATGTATTCCCCGGTTAGCCGTTCAAAGAGTGGGATGAACGGATTACCCCCCAGAAAGACAGAAAATTTCGAAGGCACAAGCCCTTGATGAAAATTTTCTGACAGTCGGAAGACTCTGGTGCGGCGCTGTTGCATTTTCGCAACAGGCGCGATGCGCCAATATTCGGTCGCGCGTGGAATCAAAGTTCCGCAGCGTGAAAGGAATGACCTTGTGCAGCGGTTTCGGGCGATGGAAATACCAGAAATCTGATATCTCTTGAAACTAAGTTGCGTTTACCGCCTTCCCGTTTTTTCCTGTATCGCCGTTGCGCGCCGGACCCGGCGTCGCCCCGACAAGCGGCATTGCAAAGGCAGCCGTCGCGAATCATCGCGCCACGCCGCCCATCCGCGCGTCCCGCATGTTGCGACGCATCATAAATTGATGCTATTGCGGCGGCCATCAAATATCCGGCGCGACGGGGTCGTCGACGCCGGAATGCAGGAGCGCGGGTCAAGATGGCGAAGTCCAAGGGGGCGGCGGAGGATGGCGTCGTCACGATCAAGAAATACGCCAACCGGCGGCTCTACGATACCGAGCGCAGCTGCTACATCACGCTCGAAGACCTCGGCACGATGGTCCGCGACGGCCGCGATTTTCGCGTTGTCGATGCAAAGAGCGGCGAGGACATCACGCATAATGTCCTGACGCAGATTATCATGGACGAGGAAACGCGCGGCGAAACGCTGTTGCCGGTCAATTTCCTGCGCCATCTGATCGGCATGTATGGCGACAAGATGCAATCGATGGTGCCGCAATATCTCGAAGCGTCGATGACTGCATTCCGGAAGAATCAGCAGGATGTCCGCTCGGCGCTCGAAGGCGCCTTGGGGTCGAACCCGCTTGCCGAACTGACGCGCCGCAACATGGAGATGTTCCAGCAGGCGGCAGGGGCCTTTATTCCAGGCGCCGGCGGCGGCAAGGCCAGGGATGCCGAAATCGCGGCGCTCAAGGCCGAAATCGCCGAACTCAAGTCCGAACTCGCCAAAAAGAAATAATCGGGCCCGCCAAGGCGCCCCAGCTACGGAAAATACGAACTATCATGGTCAAACATGCGCTCAGCGTAACCCGGCAGGCCGACTTCGCGGCTTGGTATCAGGATGTCATTGCCGAAGCCGATCTCGCCGAGGAATCGGGCGTCCGCGGCTGCATGGTGATCAAGCCGTGGGGCTATGGCATATGGGAACGCATCCAGAAGGTGATGGACGCCGCGATCAAGGATGCGGGGGTCCAGAACGCTTATTTTCCGCTGTTCATCCCTTTGAGCTTCTTTGAGAAGGAAGCCGACCATGTCGATGGTTTCGCAAAGGAAATGGCGGTCGTTACCCATCACCGCCTGATCGCCAACGACAAGGGCAAGCTGGTTCCCGATCCCGAGGCGAAGCTCGAGGAGCCGTTGATCGTCCGTCCGACGTCGGAGACAGTGATCGGTTCGGCGATGAGCCGCTGGGTTCAGAGCTGGCGCGACCTGCCGCTGAAGGTCAATCAGTGGGCCAATGTCGTGCGCTGGGAGATGCGCACGCGCATGTTCCTGCGCACCAGTGAGTTCCTTTGGCAGGAAGGCCATACCGCGCACGCCGACCGCGACGACGCGATGGTCGAGACGCGGCGCGCGCTCGAAATGTACCGCGCGTTCGCCGAGGATGTGCTCGCCATGCCGGTGATCGCAGGCGAAAAGCCCGAGAATGAGCGCTTTCCGGGCGCGGTTGCGACCTATTCGATCGAGGCGATGATGCAGGACGGCAAGGCGCTGCAGGCGGGCACCTCGCATTATCTGGGCACCGGCTTTGCCGAGGCGGCGGGCATCCGCTACCAGGACAAGGACGGCGGCCACAGCCTGTGCCACACGACGAGCTGGGGCACCTCGACCCGTATGATCGGCGGCGTCATCATGACGCATGGCGATGACGACGGCCTGCGCTGCCCGCCGCGCATCGCGCCGCACCAGATCGTGATCGTGCCGATGCTCCGCGACAATGAGGAGGATGGGGCGATCCTCGATTATTGCCGCGACCTCGACAGCCGGCTCAAGGCGCTCGACGTGTTCCGCGAGCCCGTCCGCGTGCTGCTCGACACCGGCGCGAACAAGGCGCAGACCAAGCGCTGGGGCTGGGTCAAGAAGGGCGCGCCGATCATCGTCGAAGTGGGGCCGCGCGACGTCGCTGGCGGCAATGTGGCGGTGATCCGCCGCGACCGGCTTTACAAGGACGACGGCAAGCTCAATTCGGCATTTATCGCCAAGGGCGACTTCGTGGCCGAGGCGGTGGCGACCCTTGTGGACGTTCAGTCCAGCCTTCACGCCGAGGCGCACGAGCGGCTTCATGCCAATATTCGTCGCGACGTCACCGACCTCAAGGCGCATTTCGCCGGGGACGAAAAGTTCGTGGGCTGGGCCGAGGTGCAATGGTCGCGGCCGACCGGGGCCGCGCTCGACAAGGTTGTCGAGCAGTTGAAGGCATTGAAGCTGACGATGCGCAACACGCCGCTCGACGCGGCTCCTGCCGACGGCGCCTGTTTCTTTACCGGCGATCCGGCGGTCGAACGCGTATTGATCGGGCGGACCTACTGACGCAAATTGCAGGCAGTCCGGCAATGAAACCGGTTCGGCCCCTGTCACAAATCTGCTAGGATAGTGCCCGCAAGGCACGGGTGATGCACCCGGCTGCGGAGGGGCGCATCTCCATTTCAGACGTTTTACAGGGGAAAAGGTCATGAAGAGACAAATTGCCGGTTCGCCGATCATCGTAGCTATGCTTCTCGGCAGCATCGCGCCCGCCGCCGCCAAGACACCGTCGGACGTGTCCGATCTGGTCGGTGCACGCGCCGCCGGTGCGGAAACCGCAATGCAGTCGCGCGGCTACGAGATGGCGAAAACCAGCGGCGGCTCGCAGTATTGGTGGAACCGTGGCACGAACACTTGCGTGAGCGTCGTTGTCTCCAATGGCCGCTATGCGAGCGTCAACAAGGCCGATTCAAGCAACTGCGGCCATGGCGGCGGCGGAGATGCTGCGGTAGCCGTCGGGGCGATTGCGGCGGTCGGCCTGATCGCGGCGCTCGCCAGTCACAAAAAGAAGCATGGCGACGGCGATGCCAACCACGACAGCGACTATTCGCGCGGCTATAACGATGGCCTCTATGGCGGCCAGTATGACCGCAACGACAGCGAAGGCTATCATGACGGCTTCATGGCTGGCGAACAGGAAGCGTCGAACCGCCGCATGGCGAACCGCAGCTACGCACGCGGCGGCCCCGATGCGGCGCGCGCCGCGTGCGAGCGCCGCGCCGATCAATATCAGAATGCGCCCGGCGGCAGCAGCGTCGCGGTCAGCCAGCGAAACCAGGGCGGGGGCAACTATGTCTTCACGATGGCGACCGGCCACTATCGTTCGACGTGCACCGCCAATTCGTCGGGGCAGGTGATCGACATTTCACCCTATTGACCTGCGCTTGGGGGTGACGGCCCGCTCGTTACCCCCTATCCGCGGATCATGGCCCGCAAACAACACACCGGACTGCCGACGCCTCAGCAGATCCTTCGCTTCATCGAAGAGAGCAAGGACGCAGTCGGCAAGCGCGAGATCGCAAAGCATTTCGCGCTCCACGGCAACGACAAGATCGCGCTGAAGGCGCTGCTCAAGGACATGACCGACGAGGGGCTGGTCGATCTTGCCCCGGGCCGCGCGTTCCACAAACATGGCGGGCTGCCGCGCGTCACGGTGCTGCGTGTCGCCGCGATCGAGGGCAGCAATGTCTGGGCCGTCCCTGATCGCTGGGAAGCCGCCGGCCCGGCGCCGCGGCTCCGCGTGATCGAGCAGGGGCGCAAAGGCGCGCTCGGCGTCGGCGACCGCATCCTCGCGCGCACCGAGGAACGCGGCAGCGGCCACGTCGCGCACCCGATGAAGCGCCTCGCGGCCAGCGCCGAGATGGTGATCGGGGTGCTCGTCGAGGATGTGGGGCCGGGCGGCAAGCCGATGATCTGGCTCCGCCCCGCCGACAAGCGTGCGCGCTATGACTTTGCCGTCGCCGACAAGGGCGACGCCGATATCGGCGACCTCGTGCGCGCCGAGCTGACCGGGCGCGGCCCCGCGATCAAGGCGAAGGTCGTCGACCGCATCGGCGACCCCTTCGCGCCCAAATCGCTGAGCATGATCGCGATCGCGCGGCACGAAATCCCGCATGTCTTTGGCGCCGAAACGATTGCCGAAGCCGAAAAGGCCGCGAAGCTGCCGCTCACCCCCGACGGGCGTGAGGATCTGCGCGACCTGCCGATCGTCGCGATCGATCCGATCGACGCGCGCGACCATGACGATGCCGTCTGGGCAATCCCCGACGAGGACGCGTCGAACAAGGGCGGCTTCCGCGCGATCGTCGCGATCGCCGATGTGAGCTATTATGTCCGCCCCGACGGCGAACTCGACCGCGAGGCGCGGCGCCGCGGCAACAGCGTCTATTTCCCCGATCAGGTCGTCCCGATGTTGCCCGAGACGCTGTCGGCGGGCGTTTGCTCGCTGAAGGCCGGGCAGGACCGCGCCGCAATGGCGTGTCACCTCGTCATCGACAAGCATGGCAAGGTGACGTCATGGCGTTTCAATCGCGCTTTGGTGCGGCTGCGCGCGAACATCGCCTATGAACATGCGCAGGCGGCCTATGATGCCGATGCGCCGCGCGATGAATGGGACGCCGATGTGCTCCCCACACTCCGGAACCTGTGGGCGTGCTGGGCACTTCTCGCCAAGGCGCGCGCAGCCCGCGCTCCGCTCGATCTCGACCTCCCCGAACGCCAGGTGATCCTCGACGAACAGGGCGGCATCGCCGAAATTCGCGTCCGCGACCGGCTCGATTCGATGCGGCTGATCGAGGATTACATGATCGCGGCGAACGTCGCGGCGGCGAAGGCGCTGGAGGCGAAGAAGTCGCCGGTAATGTATCGTATCCATGAACCGCCGAGCCGCGAAAAGCTCGTTGGCCTGAAAGACTATCTCGAAACCTTCGAGCAGAGCTTCGCGCTGGGACAGGTCATCACCCCCGCGGTGTTCAACCGCCTGATCGACGGTTTTTCCGAAGACGACCGGTTGCCGGAGATCATGCAGGCGATCCTGCGCAGCCAGACGCAGGCCTATTACGGCCCCGCCAACGCGGGCCATTTCGGCCTCGCGCTCGGCAGCTACGCGCATTTCACCTCGCCGATCCGCCGCTACGCCGACCTGATCGTCCACCGCGCCTTGGTGGACAGCTACAAGCTCGAAGTGCCCGGTAAACCAAAGGACCTGCCTGCACGCACCGGTTTGGGCGAAGCCGACGCCAAGGGTCTGTCGCGCATCGGCGAAGCCATCAGCGCGCTGGAACGCCGCGCGATGGAGGCCGAACGCGAGACCATCGACCGCTATGTCGCGGCCTATCTCGCGAGCAAGGCTGGCGAGATCGTCGCGGCGCGCATCACGGGGGTGCAGCCCTTTGGCTTCTTCGCTACCGTCGACGGGCTTGGCGGCGACGGTCTGGTGCCGGTGTCCACGCTCGGCAGCGAGCGCTTCTTCTATGACGAGGCCGCGCGCAGCCTCGACAGCGAGCATGGGCGGGTCAGCTACGCTGTTGGCCAGCGGCTCGACCTCAGGCTGATGGACGCGAACCCGGTCAGCGGCGCGCTGCGTTTTGAATTGCCCGACGCTCCCGAGGGTGGGTTCCGCAACCGTCCGCCGCGCCGCGACGGCGTGAAGGGGAAAGCGATGGGGAAGGACAAGGCCGGCAAGCATATGGTGGGCAAGCGCGGCCGCCCCGCCAACATCAAGCACAAGGGCAAGCGACGCTAGGTTGCGTTATTGCGTTGCCAGCGCCTGCAGCAACGCGGCGCTGTCCGCATCCGCCGGGAAAAAGGCCTCGATCGCCAGTTCGGACAAAGTGATATCGACGGGCGTCCCGAAGATCGTCACCGTCGAGACGAAGCGGATTTGTCCCATCGGGGTTTCGAGGATCAGGGGCACCGCGATCCCGTTCGCTTCGCTTCCATGGTGCGCGTCGGCGCCGGCGGGATAGCCGGCCAGTTCTTCACGCAGCGCGATCAGCCCGGCGTCGGCGCTCGCGTCGATCTGGTGGTCAAGCCGTTCGAGCAGGTGCGCGCGCCACTCGCCATGATTGGCGATATGCGGTGCAAGCCCGTCGGGGTGCAATGCGATCCGCAGCACATTCACCGGCGGCACGAACAGCTCGGGGGCGGCTAGCCGGGTAAGAATCTCGACCGCACTGTTCGCGGCGATCATGTTCCAGTGGCGGTCAACCGCGAGCGCGGGATAGGGTTCGTGCCCCTTCAGCACATGCTCGACGATCGCCTTCATCCCCGCCATTTCGGTGCTGTCGAGTGGTCGTTCCTGATAGTCGGGGGCATAGCCGCCCGCGAGCAACAGCGCATTGCGTGCGCGATGCGGCACCTCGAGGCAATCAGCGATCCGCTGCAACATCGCCGCGCTCGGTCGCGACCGCCCCGTTTCGATGAAGCTCAGGTGCCGTGTCGAAATCTCGCTGTCGAGCGCGAGGTCCATCTGGCTCATCCGGCGCCGGACGCGCCATTCGCGAAGTTGTTCGCCAAGCGATGCGGGCTTCATCGTCATTCTCCTTCGTAACGGGAGCTATACCCGGGCCTTCGGTCTTTCCATTACCTCAGACGTAATCGACGCCATTCATTTTCGAGTCCAGTTTGAGCGGGTCGAAAGGAGAACCAACATGTCGATCCTCAATCTCAAGAATATCCTCGTCGCCGACGCAATCACCTGCACGGGTGTCTTCGCCATCGGTCTGCTCGCTGCCGCCCCCGTCGGTACGCTGCTCGGTCTGCCCGCGAATATCGTCGCAACGGGAGGCTGGATCTGCTTCGCCGCGGCGCTCCTGATGGTCGTAGCCGCGCGGCAGGCCGTGCCGAGCGCCCCGCTGGTCAAGCTCATTGCCCTCGGCAACCTCGGCTGGGTCGCGGCGAGCTTTGCGGTGGTCGCCAGCTTTGCGAACGCGATGACCGGGCTTGGCATCGCGGTCGTCATCGCGCAGGCTTTCGCCGTGCTCGGCTTTGCGATCCTCGAATGGAAAGACGCCGGAGTGCCGCGCGCCCTCGTCGTCTGACGCGGCGCGCTAACTCAGCGCGTCGAGCCGGGAGATATCGATCCCGCCCGGCACCAGCATCACCGGACAGGGGAGGGTTCCCGCATCCTGTCCGGTGAAATGCGCAACCAGCGGCCCCGGCGCGCCCGACGCCGCAGTCGCGAGCACCAGCGCCGCAATCTCGTCGCTGGCCCCGATCACTTCGCGGACCACTTCGGCAGGCTTGCCCGCCTTGATCATGTTCTGCGGCGTGACGCCTTCCTGCATCACGGCATCGGCGGCGGTCGCCACAAGTTCTTCGGCATGTTCGCGCGCTTCGGCCTCAATCGTCGCCTGGACCCCGCCGAACGCGACAAAATCCTGCGGCGGGATGATCGCAAGGATGATCACACCGCCGCCTGTCCGGGCCGCACGCCGCGCCGCAAAGCGAAGCGCCAGCGACGCCTCCGGGCTGTCATCGATCACCACCAGATATGTCCGCATCGCCCCGACCCCTCGTGTTTTTGCTTGGCGCCAAGACTGCGTCACATTCGTATGAAACGCAAGTTTGGCCCGCTGGACCTTGACCGAAGCAAGGCTTAAGGCGAGGGAACAATCCGTAGCGGCAGGCCGCGCCTGCAAGACTCGCCTTCAAGGTTCAAGAGGGACAAATCCGACGATGCCGATCGAACTCAAAATGCCCGCCCTTTCACCGACGATGGAGGAGGGGACCCTGGCCAAATGGCTGGTGAAGGAAGGCGATACGGTCAAATCGGGCGACCTGCTCGCCGAGATCGAGACCGACAAGGCGACGATGGAGTTCGAAGCGATCGACGAGGGCGTCGTCAGCCAGATTCTCGTCGCCGAAGGCACCGACAATGTGAAGGTCGGTACCGTGATCGCGGTGATCGCGGGCGAGGGCGAAGATGCGTCGAGCGCCAAGGCCGCCCCGGCACCCACCGCCGCCGCTGAACCGAAGGCCGAAACGGCCACATCGGTACCCGCCGCCGCGCCTGCACCGACACCCGCTCCCGCGCCGGCTGCGGCCCCCGCCGCATCGGGCGAACGCATCAAGGCTAGCCCGCTCGCTAAGCGCCTCGCCGCCGAGCGCGGGATCGACCTGTCGACCGTCAAAGGCACCGGCCCCGGCGGGCGTATCGTCAAGGACGATCTCGACGGCGCCTCAGCTGGAGCAAACGCTCCTGCCACCGCTGTGGCGCCCGCGGCGGCCGCCCCTGCTGCTGCTCCGACAACAGCTCCCGCAGCCGCCGGCGCGATCCCCGATTTCGGTATCCCGCACGAGGACGAAAAGCTGTCGGGCATGCGCAAGACGATCGCGCGCCGCCTGACGGAATCGATGCAGCAATCGCCGCACATCTACCTCACCGTCGACATCCGCCTCGACGCGCTGCTGAAGCTGCGCGGCGAACTCAACGCCAGCCTGGAAAGCCGCGGCGTGAAGCTCAGCGTCAACGACATGCTGATCAAGGCGCTCGCGGTTGCGCTCGAACGCGTGCCCGCGTGCAACGTCAGCTTCGGCGGCGATGTAATGCGCAAGTACAGCCGCGCTGACATCTCGGTCGCGGTGAGCATTCCGGGCGGCCTGATCACCCCGATCATCACCGACGCGGGCGGCAAGTCGATGTCGAAAATTTCGACCGAAATGTCCGAACTCGCGGCGAAGGCGAAGGAAGGCAAGCTCCAGCCCAGCGAGTATCAGGGCGGCACCGCCTCTATCTCGAACATGGGCATGATGGGGATCAAGCAGTTCACGGCGGTGATCAACCCGCCGCAGGCGATGATCATGGCGATCGGCGCGGGCGAGAAGCGCCCGTATGTGGTCGACGACGCGCTCGCGATGGCGACGGTGATGTCGGCAACCGGCAGCTTCGACCACCGCGCGATCGACGGCGCCGACGGCGCGCTCTTGATGAAGACCTTCAAGGAGCTTGTCGAAAGCCCGCTGGGACTGGTGGCGTAACATGGCTGACACCAACTACGACCTCATCGTCCTCGGCTCGGGTCCCGGCGGCTATGTCGCGGCGATCCGCGCGGCGCAGCTCGGCCTCAAGACCGCAATCGTCGAGCGCGAGAATCTCGGGGGCATCTGCCTCAACTGGGGCTGCATCCCGACCAAGGCGCTGCTGCGTTCGGCCGAAATCTATCATTATATGCAGCATGCGGGCGATTATGGCCTGATCGCGCAGCAGATCAGCGCCGACATCGACGCCGTCGTGAAGCGCAGCCGCGGCGTCGCGAAGCAGCTGAGCCAGGGCGTCGCTTTCCTGATGAAGAAGCACAAGATCACCGTCCATATGGGCGAGGGCAAGCTGACCGCACCGGGCAAATTGGAAGTGAGGGGCGAGAAGGGCACCGAAACCCTCTCCGCGAAGAACATCATCGTCGCGACCGGCGCGCGCGCGCGCGATCTGCCGTTCGCGCCCGCCGACGGCAAGCGCATCTGGACCTATCGCCACGCGCTCGTCCCGCCCGAAATGCCGAAGAAGCTGCTCGTCATCGGATCGGGCGCGATCGGGATCGAATTTGCGAGCTTCTACAGCGACATGGGTGTCGACGTGACCGTCGTCGAAATGCTCGACCGGCTGGTCCCCGTCGAGGATGCCGACGTTTCGGCCTTCCTCGAAAAGCAGCTCAAGAAGCAGGGCATGACGATCCACACTGGCGCCGGCGTCGAGGAACTGAAGGCCACCGCGACCGGCGTCACCGCCAAGATCAAGACGAAGGACGGCAAGACCGAAAGCGCCGAGTTCAGTCACGCGATCGTCGCGATCGGCATCGTCCCGAACACCGAGAATATCGGGCTTGAGGCGCTCGGCGTGAAGACGACCAAGGGGCATATCGACACCGACGCGATGTGCCGGACCAATGTCCCCGGCATCTGGGCGATCGGCGACGTCACCGCGCCGCCCTGGCTCGCGCACAAGGCGATGCATGAATCGATCATCTCGGTCGAAGCGATTGCCGGTGGCCACCCGCACGCGATGGACCCGCGCAACATCCCCGGCTGCACCTATTGCCGTCCGCAGATCGCCAGCGTCGGCCTGACCGAGGCGAAGGCCAAGGAACTCGGCTATGAGGTCAAGGCGGGCACCTTCCCCTTCATCGGCAACGGCAAGGCGATCGCGCTGGGCGAGTCCGAGGGTTTCACCAAGACCGTGTTCGACGCGAAAACCGGCGAACTGCTCGGCGCCCACATGATCGGCGCCGAGGTCACCGAGCTGATCCAGGGCTATACGATCGGCAAGACCGCCGAGCTGGTCGAGGATGACTTCATCGGCACCGTCTTCCCGCATCCGACGCTCAGCGAAACGATGCATGAGGGCGTGCTCGCGGCATTCGGTCGGCCGCTGCATATCTAGGGCGGGTCGAGGCATCACCGCTTGAATCCGTCGATCCTTCATTTCTCCAGAACGGGCAGTTTCATCAAGGTGCTGTTCTTTCTGGGGGTGGCGGCGGTCGCCTTTGCGGTCGCCGGCCTGATGCACGCCGAGGGCGAGGCGCCGCCCGAAGCCATATATTTGCCCGGCGGGGTCGAACTTCCGGCCCCGGTGCCGCGCAAGGACCCGCTGGCGCCGTTCAAGATGCCCTTGCTTATCGTCGCCGGGGGCGTGTCCCTTTTCTATGCCGGCCGGCACGGCCTGCGCGCTGCAACGCGCGCGGTGGCCGCGAGGACCGAGGGCGGCCGCCTCCATCTTCATTCAAGCTACGGCGGTGAGATCGATCCGGTACCCGTCGAGGCGATCACCGATGCCATCTTCGATCGCGCCGACCGCTTGCCGGGCGAAGCTTCCGGATCGGCAAAGCTCGGTGCCCGACTGCGGCACGGTCTCTACCTTCGCTATCGCACCGGTAACGCAACCCGCGAAATGCGGTTGATCGACAATGATATAGAGGGCGGGACCGAGCAGCTACGTCGCTTTGCGGCCCATCTCGATGTCTGGCGCCACTCGCGGCGCGACCGGGCTGTGAGCGAAGGATGACGGGAACGTCCCGGCTATTGTGGGTATCGGCCGCGTTGATCGCCGCGGTGGTCCTGCTGGGCTTCGCGGTGGGCGCGGGCTGGACCGCTGCCGCCGACTGGCAACTCTCGCACATGCTCTCGCTTCGCATCGACGAAAGCGACCCCGCCTTCATCGCCTTCATGCAATGGGCGAGCTGGATCGGCGGCGGCACGCCGCGCTGGATCATCGTCATCCTGCTATGCGGGCTTGTCTGGCACTGGTGCGGCCCGCGCTGTGCCGTCGCGCTCGGCGGCGCGTCGCTGTTCGCGAACCTCGCCTCGAGCCTCCTGAAGCTCGGCTTCGGCCGCGCCCGCCCCGACCTGATCGAGCACCTCGACCATCAGACGAGCTTTTCCTACCCCAGCGGCCATGCGACGAGCGCGGCGGTCGTCTATCTCCTCCTCGCCTGGCTCGTGCCGCCGCGCTGGCGCTCCTTCGCCTGGGCGCTCGCGGCGGCGATGATCATCCTCAACGGCTTCTCGCGCATCATGCTCGGCGTCCATTGGGCGAGCGATATCGTCGGTGGCACGATGCTGGGGACAGCCTTCGCCGTCTTGGGCGTCTGGTGGGTGAGGCGCCCGCACTAAGAGAATCGTAAGCTGTCGGGGTTAGCTCGCTTCCGGATAACCGGAGGTTTTCGATGCGCCTTTCGTCCGAAGCTGGTCTTGAGATTCTCGTGGGGCTTCTTCCACTCGCTCTCGTGGGCTGGGTCATTTTCGAGCTTCTCGGCGGAATGGGCGCGTCGATTGCGGGGATAGCGCTCCTTCCGACGCTTGCCAGCCTTGCGCTCGTCTGGCTGTTCTTCGCGGGACGGCTCGTCATGAAATTGATCCGCCTCCGCGCCGGAGGCGGTGGCGCGTCCGATGCGGCCGCCAGCAAGGCAAGCGACGCTTCGGCCGGGATGCAAGTCTTCGACGCCGACGCGGCACTCGCCAATTATATGCGCGGTCGCGACGCCGCATCGGAATCGGCGATCGCGCTGGATGCCGTTAAAGAGGATGGACGGCACACTAGGCCGGCGGGCGGCTTCGGACGCAAGATCGTCTGACACGTTCCGGTTCCCATCCGCCGCGCAGCACAAAAATCTGGCCGCATGAAAAATCCGCTGTCCTATTAAGTCCTGTTTTGCCATCCAGTTCCTGGGCACCAACAACAGGCGGGTCAAACATGCAATCGCGAGTAAAGTTCGGCAGTTTTCTGCGGGGAATCATTTTGGGCTCGACGGCGCTTTTCGTCGCCTCGATCGCTCCCGCACAGGCGCAGGATGCGGCCGGACAGACGGTGATCACCGCCGCGCGCTATATCGATGTCCTCACCGGAAAGACGGTCGAGTTTCCCGCCATCTTCGTCGGCGCCGACGGCCGCATCACGAACATCGCCGATGCGCGCACCGTGCGCTGGGGATCAAACGTCAAACATATCGATCTTGGCGACAAGACGCTCGTTCCGGGTCTGATCGACATGCACGTCCATCTCGACGGGCCTGCCGACATCGGCGGCTATCGCGGGCTCGAATTCACCGACAGCTTCTGGGGCATGACCGCGGTCAAGAACGCCAATGACATGCTCGGCGCGGGCTTCACCACCGTGCGCAACGTCGGGTCGGACAACCGCAACGATATCGGGCTCAAGCAGGCGATCGATGCCGGCTATGCGACGGGTCCGCGCATCGTCCCCGCAGGCTATGCGCTCGGCGCGACCGGCGGGCATTGCGACAGCACCTTTCTGCCGCCCAGCCTCGAAAAGAAGGACGGCAAGGAAGAGGGGATCGGCGACACGCCCGACGAGCTGCGCTTTCAGGTCCGCCGCCAGCGTAAATATGGGGCCGAGGTGATCAAGGTCTGCGCGACGGGCGGCGTCTTTTCGCGCAACACCGAACCCGGCCAGCTGCAAGTCTCCGAAAAGGAACTCGCCGCGATCGCCGACGAGGCGCATCAATGGGGCCTGCGCGTCGCCGCGCACGCGCACGGCGCGGCGGGCATCCGCGCCGCGATCGCTGCGGGGATCGACACGATCGAGCATGTCAGCCTCGTCGACGACGAGGGGATCCGCATGGCGGTGGCGCGCAAGCAGCCGGTGTGGTTCTCGATGGATATCTACAACACCGAATATACGCAGGCCGAAGGCGCGAAGAATGGCGTGCTCGAGGATAATCTCCGCAAGGACCGCGAGATTGCGCAGATCCAGCGCGACAATTTCCGCAAGGCGGTCAAGGCCGGCGTGCGCATGGTCTTCGGCTCCGACGCCGGTGTGATGCCGCACGGGCAGGTCGGCGGCCAGTTCCGCGTCATGGTCGAATATGGCATGACACCGTTGCAGGCGATTCAGGCTGCAACGAAGAACGCCGCCGAGGCGCTCGGCCGCGAGAAGGACGTCGGCGCAATTGCGGTCGGACGCTATGCCGACATCGTCGCGGTCGACGGCGATCCGCTGGCGGACGTTCGCCAGCTGGAAAGCGTCGATGCGGTGGTGAAGGGCGGGGTGTTGGTGCGGGGCCGATAGGCGCTTACACCACCAGCCGGTCGACCAGCGCCTCGCGCATGGCGGGGGTGAAGTTCAGCACCGCTTCGGCATAGGTCGGGATGTCGCCATGGTCGCGGCGCACCGTCGCGAGCGCGGCGTCGAGATAGGCGGGATTGACCGACATCAGCGCGCGGATCGCATCGTCGTGGATTTCGGCGCCGTAACGCGAGCGGATATGCGCCGCGCCCTGCGCGATCCGCTCCTCGATCTTGCCCGCCGTGTTGGTGAGGAGATAATCCTGCATCAGATCGTCCTCATGCACGCCGAGCAGCCGGTGGACGATCGCAACCGCAAAACCGGTGCGGTCCTTGCCCGCGACGCAATGGACCAGGCTCGGCGCGTCATATTCGGCGAGCGCGGCGAGGTAGAGCCGGAGCGTCGCGACGAGCGCGGGGCGGTAGGGCATGCCGGCATAGGTATCGATCATCCGGTCGCGTGCCGTCTCGACGTCGATCGTTCCGCCCGCCGCCTGCAGATGTGGTGCGAGCCCCGCGGTCACGCCGCCCGCGAACAGCACGCGCGCCGAAAAACTCTCCGATCGCCGGCACGGATGCATCTCGCGCTCGTCGTCGCCACGCAGGTCGATCACCGTTTCGAGCGCCAGCCGATCGAGCGCGGCGAGATCCTCGTCGCTCGCCGCCTCATGGTGCGCCGAACGCCACAGCATCGCATCGCGCAGCCGCCCGCCGCCTTCGACGGCATAACCGCCATAGTCGCGGAAGTTATGGATGCCGGACAGCGGCAGGACACGCTCGGCGAGCATCTTCATTCTCCTGTAAACACGGGGGGACGCTTTTCAACGAAGGCATTGATCGCCTCGCGGTTATCCGCGGTTTCATGGACAATTGCCTGATAGGCTGCGCTGAGTTCCAAAATATCGCTCATCCGGCTGTGCTGCGCCTCGCGCAGCAAACGCTTGGTAAGGCGCAGCGCCCGGGGCGGGTTGCAGACGATCCGCTCGGCAATGGCGATGGCGCGGTCGAGCAGTTCCGCATCGGGCACGACGTCCGTGACCAGACCATATTCCTTTGCCTGCTGCGCGTCAAAGCGGTCGCCGGTCAGGAACAGCTCGGCGGCGCGCGGATAGCCCAGTATCTTTTGCAGCAGCCATGCACCGCCGTCGCCGGGGACGATCCCGACCTTGATGAAGCTGCACGCGAATTTCGCACTCTCGGCCGCGATGCGGATGTCGCAAGTGCAAGCGAGGTCGGCGCCGAGTCCGATCGCATGGCCGTTGACTGCGGCGATCATTGGTACTTCGCAATCCATCAGCGCACGGATCACCGCCTGCACGCCCTTGCGGTAATTGGCGCGCGTGGAATCGGGCTGGTCGAGCACGCCGATGCCGGTGCGGTCCTGCATGCCTTTCAGATTCCCGCCGGCGCTGAAAGCCTTGCCGCTGCCGGTCAGGATGATCGCGCTGACACTGCGGTCTTCGCCGAGGGCGCGCAGCGTGTCGATGATGTCCTGACAATCCTCGTGGGTGCCGATCGCGTTCATGCTTTCGGGCTTGATCATCGTCAGGATCGCGATCTTGCCCCGTCGCTCGACACTTAAAAATTCGCCCATCTTCAATAATCCTTTGCTGCCTAACCAAAGCTATTGCATGGCTGGTGCGACATGCAAGGCTTTGCGCTCTATCCTTTCGATCCGCCCGGCGACATTGCCGCACTGCGCGCCGATTTGCGGGCATGGCTTGCGGTGAACCAGCCAAAGGACGACGTGGTTGCGCGGGCAAATTGCTGGGCCAGCTTCGATCGCGATTTCAGTCGTGCGCTTGGCGCGGCGGGCTATGTCGGGATGACCCTGCCGGCGCGCTATGGCGGCGGTGATCGTCACCCGCTCGAACGCTATGTGGTGATCGAGGAACTGCTCGCAGCGGGCGCACCCGTCGGCGCGCACTGGATCGCCGATCGCCAGACCGGGCCGCTGATCCTGCGTTACGGCAGCGAAGAACAGCGCGAGCGTTATTTGCCGGGCATCGCAAAGGGCGAGCTTTACGCCTGCATCGGCCTGTCCGAACCGGGCGCGGGCTCCGACCTTGCCGCGGTGCGAACGACGGCGCGCGAGACCGCCGAAGGCTGGCGAATCAACGGCCAGAAGATCTGGACCACCGGCGCGCATTTTTCGCACATCATCCTCGCGCTCGTCCGCACCGAAGAAGGCAGCGAGCGCAACGCGGGGCTCAGCCAGCTGCTGGTCGACCTCGACACCCCCGGCATCACGATCCGCCCGATCATCGATATGGCGGGCCATCACGACTTCAACGAAGTCTTTTTCGACGACGTGCTCGTCCCGCACGGGGCCCTTGTCGGCGAGCGGGGGCAGGGGTGGAAGCAGGTCACCGCTGAACTTGGTCTCGAACGCTCGGGCCCCGAACGCTATCTGTCGAGCCACGCGCTGTTCGTCGCGCTGATCGATGCCGCGGGCCCCGATCCCGATCCGGCGGTAGCGACACTTATCGGCGAACTCGCTTCAGAGATGTGGACGCTGCGCCAGTTGTCGATGTCGACGGCGGCGAAGCTCGCGGCGGGCGAGGACCCGATGGTCGAGGCGTCGGTGGTCAAGGAACTGGGCAATGCCTTCGAACAGGATATGCCGCGGCGTGTGCAGGCGATCATCGACTGCAACTGGGACGATGACACTGATCTGGCGAAACTGCTGCGCGTATTGCTTATCGCGTCGCCCAGCTTCTCGCTGCGCGGCGGAACACGCGAGGTGATCCGCGGAATCATCGCGCGCGGATTGGGCCTGCGATGAGCGCGGCACGCGACATGCTGTGCGATACGGCGCGCGTAGTCTTTGCCGAGGCGGCAAAGGCAGGGATATCCCCGGTCGAGGAGGCGGGTTTCGGCTTGCTGCTTGTTCCCGAAGAACAAGGCGGGTTTGGCGGTGATTGGGGCGATGTGAACGCCGTGTTACAGATCGCGGGGGTGGTCGCCCCCGATCTGCCGGTTGCTGAATTGATCGTCGACGCGCCGCTCCTGCCCGCCGCGGCGGTCAGCCTGATGGCGGGCGCGATGGGACAGGCGCTGGCGCTGTCGATCGACCATGTGAACATGCGTCAGCAGTTCGGCCGCGCGCTCGGCAAATTTCAGGCGGTGCAGCAATCGCTTGCCGTGATGGCGTGCGAGGTCCGCGCCGTTGAAGCCGCCGCGGCGGCGCTGGCGGCGCGGCTCGATGGAGTGGGCCTCGATCCGTCGGCCGCCGGTTTCGAGATCGCCGCCGCGAAGCTCCGCGCCAATCGCGCTGTCGGCGTCGTGACGTCGATTGCGCATCAGGTGCACGGCGCGATCGGCTTTACCGAGGAATATGATCTCCACCGCGTGACGGTACCGCTGATGCGCTGGCGCGGCGCGCACGGTCACGACGCCCATTGGGCGCGGCGGCTTGGCGATCAGGTCGCGGGTTTAGGCGGGCGCGGTCTATGGGAAGCCATGACCGCGCGCGGCGCCTGACCCTTAACGCAGCGCGCCGCCTTCGCGCAGCGCTGCAATCCTGTTCGCATCGAAACCAAGGCCCGCCAGCACCGCATCGCCGTCGGCGCCGACCGCCGGCGCCGGGCGCGGCGTTTCGTTGACGGTGACCGAATAGCGCGGGGCAGGGGCCGGCTGGACCGCGCCGCCGACCGTCAGAAAGGTTTCGCGCTCGACATTGTGCGGATGCTGCGGGGCTTCGCTCAGCGACAGGATCGGCGCGAAGCAGACGTCGGTCATTTCCATAATCGCACACCATTCGTCGCGCGTTTTGGTCTGGAACAAAGCTGTCAGCTTTTCCTTGAGCGGGGCCCATTTCGACGGGTCCAACTGCGCGTCGAAATCGGCATCGTCGGTCAGCCCCGTCTTCTCGCGCAGCAGGGCATAGAATTGCGGCTCGATCGACCCGATCGAGATGAACTTGCCGTCGGCGCATTCGTAGCTGTCATAGAAATGCGCCGCGCCGTCGAGCATGTTGACCCCGGCTTCGTCCTTGAGCCGCCCTGCGGCGAGGAATCCCCAGGTCATGCCGGCGAGCAGCGCCGAGCCATCGGTCATCGCGCAGTCGATCACCTGACCTTCGCCGGTTTTCGCGGCATGAACGAGCGCGCTCGACATGCCGAACGCGAGCATCATGCCGCCGCCGCCGAAATCGCCGACATAATTGACCGGTGGGACGGGCTTTTCGCCCGCGCGGCCAATGCCGTGGAGGACCCCCGACAGCGAGATATAGTTAATGTCGTGCCCCGCCGCCTGCGCATAGGGGCCGAACTGCCCCCAGCCGGTCATGCGCCCGTAAACGAGCTTCGGATTGTCGGCGAGCAGCACGTCGGGACCGAGCCCGAGCCGCTCCATCACCCCCGGCCGATAGCCCTCGATGATCCCGTCGGCGCTTTTGCAAAGATCGCGTGCGATTTGCACCGCTTCCGGCTTCTTCATGTCGAGCGCAATCGACGTGCGGTTGCGGCTCAGCGGATCGCGCGGGTCCATGAAGCCGCCGGGGCGATCGATCCGGATCACCTCGGCGCCATGGTCGGCGAGCATCATGCCGCAGAAGGGACCGGGACCGATGCCGGCAAATTCGATGATCCTAATACCCTTCAGCGGCCCGGTCATGATGCTCTCCTGTTTCTCAGATACGTTCAATGATGATCGCGGGTGCCATGCCACCCGCGGCGCACATAGTGACGAGGCCATAGCGACCACCCGAGCGTTCGAGTTCGTCGAGCGCGGTGCCGATCAGAATCGATCCCGTCGCGCCGATCGGATGGCCGAGCGCCATCGCGCCGCCGTTGATGTTCACCTTCTCGCGGTCGAGATCGAGATCGCGGATGAACTTCTCGGCGACGACCGAAAAGGCCTCGTTGATCTCCCAGACGTCGATGTCTTCCTTCGTCAGCCCCGCCTTTTCGAGCACCTTCTTCGCCGCGGGGACCGGGGCGTTGAGCATCAACGTCGGATCGTCGCCGATATTGGCGTAAGCGACGACGCGCGCGCGCGGCTTCAGCCCATGCTTGTCGGCATAATCCTTCGAGGTGAGCAGCAGCGCCGCCGCACCGTCCACCACGCCCGACGAGTTTCCGGCGTGATGGAAATGCTGGATCTCGACATCGGGGTAGCGACGGTTGACCTGCTTGCGGAAGGTGAAGCCGCCGCCAAGGTCGAAATCGGCAAGGCCGGTGAAGGCGGGCTTCAGCGAAGCGAGCCCCTCGGCTGTCGTTTCGGGGCGCGGGAATTCTTCATGGTCGAGCGCGACGCTGCCGTCGGTGTTGAGCACCGGCACGACCGACCTGTTGAAGCGGCCTTCCTTGATTGCGCGGTCGGCGCGCTGCTGACTGACGAGTGCGAGGGCGTCGAGCGCCTCGCGGCTGATCCCTTCGATCGTGGCGATCGCGTCGCCGCACACGCCCTGATGCGATTGCGGGTGCAGTTCGTCGAGCGCCTCGTGTCCCGAACCCATCAGGCGCGGCGGCAGCCCGGCGTTCGCCTGTTCTGCGGCATGGGCAGTGGTGTAGCTCATCATCTCGGTCCCGCCGGCGATGACACAATCTTCCATGCCGCTCATCACGCTGGCCGCGGCAAAGTTCACCGAGCTGATGCCGCCGCCGCAGAAGCGGTCGAGCGTCGTGCCGCTGGCCTTGGTGTCATAGCCCGCCGACAGTGCCGCCATGCGGCCGAGGTCGCCGCCCTGCTTGCCGTTCTGGCTCGACGTCGACCAGACGATGTCGTCGACCGTCGCGGTATCGAGATTGTTACGGTCGCGGATCGCGGCGAGCACCGTCGCGGCCAGATGCTGGGGGTGGAGGTGCGACAGCGCGCCCTTGCCAGGCTTGCCGACCCCGCGGGGGGTGCGAACAGCGTCGATGATATAGGCCTCGGCCATCGTGAATATCCTTTCGTGGAGAGCTTCTGAAAACGCAGGTCGATTGAAAAGCGATTTGGTGGGGAGCTTAACGGGGGGCCATTCTTATTGCGCCGTCGAGCCGGACCGCCTGGCCGTTGAAATAGGTGTTGCGAACCATCTCCATCGCGAGGCTCGCATATTCCTCGGCCTTGCCGAGCCGCTTGGGGAAGGGGACCGAGGCCTCGAGGCTCTCCTTCACCTTCGGGTTCATATTGTTGAGGAGCGGCGTACCGAAGACGCCCGGCATGATCGAATTGACGCGGATACCGAGGTCCATCAGGTCGCGCGCCATCGGCAGGACGAGGCCGTTCACGCCGGCCTTTGCCGATCCATAAATGACCTGCCCGATCTGGCCGTCCTGCGCCGCAACCGAGGCTGTCAGCACGATCGCCCCGCGCTCGCCATCCTCCATTTCGGGAAGCGCCGCCATGCCTTCGGCCGAGATCGACGCGACACGATAGCTCGCAGTCAATATACCCTCGACGCCAAAGGCATAGTCGGCCGTAGGCGTGCGGCGATAGCCACCGCTTTCCTTGTCATAGGCGAGCGTCTTGCCGCGGCGCGACGTCATCGCGCAATGGACGCACACGCGCTCCTGCCCATGTGCAGCGCGCGCTTTTGCATAGCCGTCGAGGACTGATTGCTCGTCGGTGATATCGACATGGACGAACAGTCCGCCGATCGACGCCGCGACCTCTTCGCCAAGCGCGTCGTTGATGTCGAAGATGGCTACCTTTACGCCCGACGCGGCGAGCGCTTCGGCGGTCGCGCGGCCAAGGCCCGACGCCCCGCCGGTGACGACGGCCGATGTACTGGAATCGATCTTCATGGGGAGCCTCCTCAGGCCGGAATCTGGTTGAAGGGGATGCCCTTGTCGGGGCGGTGATCCTGCGGCAGGCCGAGGACCTTCTCCGCGATCGTGTTGAGCAACGTCTCGTCCGACCCGCCAGCAATGCGGCCGGTGGGGGCATTGATCCAGCTCGACGCCCAATCTTCCTTTTGCGACGCATGTTCGTCGAAGAGGAAGGCGTCGCCGCCCTGCAGGTCGAGCGCAAGCTCCGACAATTTCTGGCGCGAGCGAACCGCGACCAGCTTGTTGAGCGAGCCTTCGGGGCCCGGCATCATCCCCGCCTGCATCATCAGCCGCGCGCGGACGTTGATCGAGTCGAGCCCCGCGCGCATCGCATGGTTCCGCGCGATCTGCTGCCGGATGCGGCCGTCCTCGATCGCCGGGCGACCGCCCAGCCGTACCTCTTTTGCCAGCTCGACAAACAGATCGAGATGCGGGCCGAACCCCGCGCTGTCGGTCGCGACATAGCGTTCGATCATGAGGGTCGCGATCGCGACCGCAAAGCCGCCGCCGACAGGCGACATGCGATGATCGTCGGTGATCTTCACATCGTCGAAGAAGACTTCGTTGACGTGGCTATCGCCGCCCGCAAGCTTGATCGGGCGGACCGTGACGCCCGGCGCCTTCATGTCGACCCAGAAATAGGTCAGGCCCTTGTGCTTCGCGACAGTCGGATCGGTGCGCACGACTATGACGCCATAGTCGCTGTAATGCGCCCAGCTCGTCCACACCTTCTGCCCGTTGATCTTCCACCCGTTGCCGTCGGGCTCGGCCTTGGTGCGCAGGCCCGCAAGGTCCGAGCCGCCCGACGGTTCGGAGAAGAGCTGGCACCAGATTTCCTCGCCTTGCAGCGCCTTGAGCACGCGCTCCTTGACGAACTCCTTGTCGCTGCCGAACTGCATCAGAACCGGCACCGGCATGCCGAGCGAGATGCCGAAATAGAAGCTCGGGAAGCCGTGCTTCATTTCCTCGGCGTCGAAAGTGACCTTTTCGAGATGGCCGAGGCCCTGGCCGCCATATTCGACCGCCCAGTTGATCCCGGCATAGCCCGCGTCGAACTTGGCCTTCTGGTAGCGGCGGCCGAGCGCGAGATCGTCGGCCTCGGACAGGCCCTTGCGCGCGTCGCGGCCATAGGTGGGGGCCATCGATTGCAGCCAGGCCGCGGCCTTGGCGCGATAGGCGTCAAGATCGCTCATGCCGCTTCTCCCGCAAGCTGGTCGACAAGGATATCTTCCCAGAACAGGCTGCTGCCCTGTTCGATCGCAAGGCTGCGCGCGCGGCGCATATGGAGGTGCAATCCGATTTCCCACGTCACGCCGATGCCGCCATGGATCTGGATGCAGTCGCGCGCGGCGGTGTCATAGGCTTCGGTTGCCGACAGCCGCGCCGCTGCTGCCGCTATGACGAAATCGCCTGCACCTTCGCGTGCCGCGGCGTGGATGCAGTTGGCGCGCGCCAGTTCGACAAGGCCGTAGAGCTCTGCAATGCGATGCTTCACCGACTGGAACGCTCCGATCGGCTGGCCGAACGCCTTCCGCGTCAGGGCATAGTCGCGTGCGATTTCCATCAGCGCTTCGGCGCCGCCGGTCTGCTCGTGCGCCGTGACGACCGCCTGCAATGCGAGGATATGAAGCGCCGCATCGCGCGCGGCGCTGCCAACCGCCAGCGGTTCGGCCGGCACACCGGAAAAGTGAAGGTCGGCGATCAGGCGGCTGTTGTCGAAGCTGGGAACGGCGGAACGCTGGACTCCGGCCAGATCGACCAGCGCGAGCACGGGCATTCCCGGTCCGTTCGCAAAAACGATTGCGATATCCGCCGCGAGCCCTGCTGAAACACCGCGGACCGTGCCGTCGAGCCGGTCGCCGGTAAAGGTGACGTCGGGGCGGGCGGGCAGCGCATCGGGGCCGGCCGCAAACGCGATCGCACCGATCGTCTCGCCGCTCGCGAGGCCGGGCAGCCAGCGCGCTTTCTGCGCGTCGGAACCGAACAGCTCGATCGCCTTCGCTGCACCAAAGCCAGATGTCAGGAAGGGCGCGCCACTGATGCTACGCCCGGCCTGATGCGCGATCAGGCCGAGTTCGATCAACCCGAGCCCCAGGCCGCCATCGGCTTCAGGAAGCGCCAGCGCCGTCCAGCCCTGCTCCTTCGCGGTGTCCCAGAAGGGGCGATGATATTCGCCGACACTCTCGAGCAGCGGCAGCAGCGCATCCTTGTCGACACGCGCCTCCAATACGCGCCGTGACTCGGTCGCGATCGCCTGCTGGCCTTCGTCATAGAGGATCGTCATGCGCGCACCCGTCCTTCTCCCATTATCCTGTCCGTCCAGTGAACCGGACGTTGACGTAAACGTCAAGCGTTTTGACGCTACGCTTTTTGCGCCGCAACTGGCGGTCGTGTCAGGACAGCCCGGCCTTCCAGTCGCGGCGGATCTTCTTGGCGAGGCTCCATTTGTGGACCTCGGTCGGGCCGTCGTAGATGCGGAATGCGCGAACTTCGCGGAACACCTGCTCGACGATCGTCTTGTCGGTGACCCCGGTACCGCCCATCACCTGAACGCAGCGGTCGGCGATACGCATCAGCGCCTCGGACACGGCGACCTTCGCCATCGAACTTTCGACCGTGCCGAGCGATCCGGTGTCGAGCACGCCCGCACACCAGTCGATCATCAGCTCGGCCTGCTTCAGGTCGATCATATTTTCGGCGAGCATGAAGCCGACGCCTTCATGGTCGATCAGCGGCTTGCCGAACGCTTCGCGTCGGTTCGCATAGTCGGTCGCGATCTCGTGCGCGCGGATACACGCGCCGAGCCAGCGCATGCAGTGCGACAGGCGGGCAGGGGACAGCCGCACCTGCGCGTAGCGAAAGCCTTCGCCGGCCTCGCCCAGCATCTGATCGGCAGGGACGCGCAAATTGTCGATGGTCAGCGTCGCATGGCCGCCGGGCATCGAGCTGTCGATCGTATTGGGCACATCGTCGATGCGGATCGCAGGGTCGGGCAGATCGACGAGGAACATGCACGCGCCCTGTTCGGCCTTCGCCATCACGATGCCCACGCGTGCGCCCTGTGCGCCGGTGATGAAGGTCTTGCGGCCATTCACCACCCAGTGGTTGCCGTCGAGATGGCACGTCGTCTTCATCATCGACGGATCGGACCCGGCGCCGCCGTCTTCGGCGGGCTCGGTCATGAAAAAGGCCGAACGGACGCGTCCCTCGACCATCGGCTTCAGGAAGCGTTCCTTGAGTTCGGGGCTGCCCTCCTTGCCGAGAAGATACATATTGCCCTCGTCGGGCGCCATCGTGTTGCAGGCGAGCGGGCCGAGCGGCGAGAGACCGCTCTTGATCAGCACCACTGCGGTCTCGCGCTGGTTCAGGTGGCTGCCGTCATCGAAGATATGCGGGGTGAGTACGCCCGCAGCACGAGCATGCTCGCGCATCTCCACAACCAGCTCGTCGGTGGGAGCGCCATGATGATCGCGGCGGGGGTCGCTCTCGTAAGGGGCAATCGTTTCGCGAACGAACGCTTCGACCTTTGCGGCGATCGCCAGCGCCCGACCCGATATGCCTTCGCCCGCCGTCATTTCGATTCCCTTCGCTATCTAACTATTTTCCTAGTCAACCCGACGTTGACGTAAGCGTCAAGTTATTTCATGGACCGGAACGAAGATGCCGTAAGGGCAGGACCGCACAGGAGAGATCGATATGGCTTTCAAGACACGCATCACCGAAATGCTGGGTATCGAGCATCCGATCGTCCAGGGCGGGATGCAGAGCGTCGGCTACGCCGGGCTGGCGAGCGCGGTATCCAATGCGGGCGGCCTCGGCATCATCACGGCGCTGACGCAGCCGAGCCCCGAGGCGCTGCGCGAGGAAATCGAACGCTGCCGCGCGATGACCGACAAGCCCTTCGGCGTAAACATGACCGTCTTCCCGACGATCAACGCCCCCGACTACAAGGCCTATGCGCAGGCGATCATCGACGGCGGGGTCAAGATCGTCGAGACCGCGGGCACGCAGGCGGTGCGCGAAATCTGGGAAATGCTCAAACCCCATGGCGTCACGATCCTCCACAAATGCACCGCGGTGCGTCACGCGCTGTCGGCCGAACGCGCGGGCTGCGACATCATCTCGATCGACGGCTTCGAATGCGCGGGACACCCGGGCGAGGACGATATCCCCGGCCTGATCCTGATCCCCGCCGCCGCCGACAAGGTGAAAATCCCGATGCTCGCGAGCGGAGGCTTCGGCGACGGCCGCGGGCTCGTCGCGGCGCTGTCGCTCGGCGCCGAGGGCATCAACATGGGTACACGCTTCTGCGCGACGGTCGAGGCGCCGATCCACGACAATGTGAAGCAGGCCTATATCGACAATGACGAGCGCGGCAGCTTCCTGATCTTCCGCAGCCTCAAGAACACCGCGCGCGTCGGCAAGAGCGAAGTGAGCGAAGAGGTGGTGCGCCGTCTTGCGGTGCCCGACGCGACCTTCGCCGACGTCGCCGAACTTGTGAATGGCAAGGCGGGCCGCGAGCTGCTCGAAACCGGCGACCTCACGAAGGGCGTTTTCTGGGCAGGTATGGTGCAGGGGCTGATCCACGACATTCCGACGTGCCAGCAATTGATCGATCGCATCATCGCGGAAGCCGACGCGATCGTCGACCAGCGGCTCGCGTCGATGCGCGCGTAATTGGCCCGGCGCGCTGGCGCGGCGCTGCGGCTTTCGATATGATCCGATTCTTCGCAACTTGATCACATCGAATGCCGCTGGCGCCCGCGCCCGCCGGCGCGGCAAGGGGGATGTTTGAGCCTCATCGAATATAAGGGTTTTGGCGGCGTCCTCCTGTCGGCCGACATGCTCGGCGACGAAAATGATCCCGCCGTGCTGCTCATTCCCGACGTCGGGCAGAACCGTGCCGCGTGGCGCGATGTCGCCGAAGCGCTGGTGCTTTCGGGGCGCCGCGTCGTTAATCTCGACCTGCGCGAAGCCGGTGAAGCAGATGAACTTGCGCCGCATATCGAGGATATGCGCGCGGTGCTTGCGCAAATGGGCTCGCGCCCCGTCGTCGTGACCGCCGGACGCGGCGGATGGATCGCGACGCGCGCGCTGGCGCTCGATGGGGCCCTGCTCGCAGCCGGATTGGTGCTGGTCGACATGCCGGTCGACGAAGATGCAATCGCGGACGATGTTCCCGCGCGGCTGGCGGTCCCGGCGCTCGTCGTCCGCGGCGGCTTCTCGCCGGCGCAGTGCAGCGCGGTCAGCGACACCTTCAATGCCGCCCTGCCCATGGGCGAGAGCGCCGATATCAACGAATGCGACCTCGAACTCGCATCGGACCGCAACGAGGCGCTGCTCGGCCAGCTGCTCGAATTCCTCGAACGGCGCCAGCCGCGCGAGGCGATGGAGTTCAAGGCAGGATCGGACCCGCGGACGCTGCGCGATGCGATGGGCTGTTTTGCGACCGGCATCACAATCGTCACCGCGCTTGATGCGGACGGAACACCCGTCGGGCTCACCGCGAACAGCTTCACCTCGGTTTCGCTCGACCCGCCACTTCTGCTCGTCTGCATTGCCAACACCGCCGGGACCGCCCCGGCACTGCGCGAGGCCGCACATTTCGGCGTCAACGTGCTCCAGATCGGGCAGCAACCGACGTCAAATCGCTTCGCCGCGAGGGGCGAGGACCGCTTCGCTAACCAGCCATGGGCGCCGGGCCAGACGGGGGTGCCGCTGCTCGGCAGTTCGCTCGTATCGTTCGAATGCCAGCGCGAATCGCTGCACGAGGCGGGCGACCATTTTATCCTCGTCGGCCGTGTCGTGCGCGCGCAGTTCGAACCGCACCGCGATCCGCTGCTCTATTTCCGCGGGAAGTACCGGCGGCTGCATTTCGCCTGATAGAGGTGGCGGACAGGGTGGGATTCGAACCCACGGTGAGCTTGCACCCACGGCGGTTTTCAAGACCGCTGCCTTAAACCACTCGGCCACCTGTCCCCGGATCGCCGCCATAGCGTGCGGGCGCCGGGCGGCAAGCGAAACCTTGCCTGCTCGCCCCACCGCGCGAATGACTCGGCTCGTCCCGCCGCTGCCTAGCCAAGGCGCTCGCATCTGTGCGAGACACGCCCTATGGGTGGGGACATCATGCAAGCTATACGTTTCAAAATCGGACGCCTTTTCCAATTTACCGCGGCTTTTGTGTCGGCGTGGATGCTCACCGCCTCGGCGCCGCTCCATGCGCAAAGCGGGGACCCCGGCTTCGATACCTATGTCCAGTCGCTGTGGCCCAAGGCGCAGGCGCGCGGCGTGTCTCGCGCGACCTTCGATCGGGTGACGTCGGGACTGCGCTACAACGCGCGCGTCGTCGCGCTCGATCGCGACAATCTCGGCAGCCCGCCAAGCCCCAACACGCCGATCCCGTCGTTCGCGCCCTACAAGGCCAAGCATGTCGATGCCGCGCGCATTGGTGGCGGGCGCCGCGTCCACGACCGGCTGCTCCCGCTCCTGTCGCGCATCGAACAACGCACCGGCGTCCCGACGAGCATCATGATCGCCATCTACGGCCATGAAACCGCCTATGGCCAGGTCACCGGCAATTTCGACCTGCCCGAAGCGCTGGCAACGCTCGCCTATGAAGGGCGCCGCCGCAGCCTGTTCGAACCCGAACTCATCGCGACGATGGTGATGGTCGAACAGGGCGTACCGCGCAGCGCGCTGAAAGGCAGCTGGGCCGGCGCGTTCGGCTATCCGCAGTTCCTGCCGTCGGTCTATCTGCAGGTGGCTGAGGACGGCGACGGCGACGGCGTCGCGCGCATCTGGTCGAGCGAGGCCGACGCGATCGAATCGATCGGCTCCTATCTCCGCCGCGCCGGATGGCGTGCCGGACAGCCATGGGGCGTTGCGGTGACCGTGCCCGCGAGCTTCAATCGCAGCTCTGTGGCCAATCGCCTGACGCCGACACGCTGCCCCCGGGTTTTCGATCGTCACAGCCGCTGGCGCTCGATGGCCGAATGGCGCGCCGCCGGAATTCAGCCGCTCAGCGGGCGCTGGCCTGACGGCAATGTGCAGGCGACCTTGCTCGAACCCGATGGCCCGGGGCGCACCGCTTATTTGCTGACCGGTAACTATCGTGCGATATTGGACTATAATTGTTCTAATTTTTACGCACTGTCTGTGGGGTTGCTGGCGGATGAAATCGATCGTTAAGGGCGGAGGCCTGATGGCCGGGGCGGCGCTTATGCTGTCCGGCTGCGGGAGTTTCGATAGCAAGCGCGAGGGCGGCCCGGCGGCGAGCCCGATCCCGGCTGCGACGCTGGCGGGCGTCTCCGACGTGCCGGTAAAGATCGGCGATCCATACACGATCGGCGGGGTGACCTATACGCCCGCGGACCTCCCCGATTATGACGACGTCGGCTATGCGAGCTGGTACGGCGAGGAACTCGCCGGACAGCCGACGGCCAATGGCGAAACCTTTGATCCGGCGGCAATCAGCGCGGCGCACAAGACGCTGCCGCTGCCGAGCTATGTCGAGGTGACGGCGCTCGACACCGGGCGGACGATCCTCGTGCGCGTCAACGACCGCGGCCCGATGGCCGGCGACCGCCTGATCGACCTGTCGCGCGGCGCCGCCGAGCAACTGGGCCTCACCGACGGGGTTTCCGCCGTGCGCGTTCGCCGCACGAACCCGATCGCCGCCGAACGCGCGCAGCTTCGCGCCGGAAAGCCGGTGCCCGAACGGATTGCGACGCCCGACTCGCTGCTCGCGATCCTGCGCAACAAGGCAAAAAGCCTGCCGGTTCCCAAGGCTGCGGCAGCCTCTGCCGCCGCGACGGCACCGATGGCGTCAGGTGCCGCCAAACCGGGCGACGATCGCTTCATTGTCGAAAGCTCCGGCACGGTGATGCCGGCGCCCAAACCGACGCCCGCCGCAAAACCCGCTCCGGTGACCAAGCCTGCCACGACGGCGCCTTCGGGCAAATATGTCGTTCAGGTCGGTGCCTTCAGCACCGAGGCTCGCGCCAATGCCGCCGCGAAATCCGTTGGCGGCCATGTCACCAAGGCCGGCAACCTCTGGCGCGTGCGCGTTGGTCCGTTTGCCAGCGACGCCGACGCGCGCGGCGCGCTCGGCAAGGTGAAGGGCAAGGGATTCCGCGACGCGGTGGTCCAGCGCGATCGTTGACGGCACGGCGCGTGACGAAACAGAGCATCCGGGCAAAAGGCGGTGCCGCGGCGCTAGCGGTTTTTGCGCTGGCATTCGCCTTTCCCGCCGCAGCCGCAAGCGATGCCCGCCCGAAAAGCGCCCCCGTCAGCCGGCCATCCTACGTCACGCAGGCGCCGATCGTGATGCTCAAGGATCTCGATTCGGGCACGATCCTCTTCTCGCGCGGCACCGAAAAACGCTTTGCCCCGGCGTCGATGGCCAAGGTGATGACCGCCTATGTGGTGCTGGACCTGATCAAAAAGGGGGAGCTTGCGCGCGACAGGCAATTGACCGTCAGCGAAGCGACGTGGAAGAAATGGAGTGGTCGCAACGGTGGGTCGACGATGTTCCTGAGCCCGAACGAGAAGGTGTCGGTCGACGACCTGCTCAAGGGACTGATCACCGTTTCGGGCAACGATGCAGCGGCGGTGCTGGCGATCGGGATTGACGGCAGCGAAGAGGCGTTCGTCAAAAGAATGAACGCTGTAGCCAGTAAAATTGGCATGTCATCGAGTCGTTTCGGAACGCCCAGCGGCTGGCCCGATGGCGGCGTCACCAAGGTTAGCGCCGCCGACCTCGTCACGCTCGCGGACCGCCTGATCAGCGATCATCCGGGCGGTTATGCGCGCTATTTCTCGATTCCGAAGCTCCAGCACGGCAAATCGCCGGAGGGCAAGCCGATTGTCCAGCCGAACCGCAACCCCATCCTCGGCCGTTTCGAGGGCGCAGACGGGTTGAAAACCGGCCATACCGCCGAGGCGGGCTATTGCTTCCTCGGTTCCGCGAAACGCAACGGCCGCCGCCTGGTCATGGTCGTCGCCGGCATGGGCAGCGAGAAAGCGCGGCGCGAGGAAGCCGTGCGACTGATGGAATGGGGTTTTGCGTCCGGCAATGTGCCCGCGATAGCGCAAACCGCCCCGAAAGGCGGGACAGCCGCTGCGCGGAGATGACAAAGGTCCTCCACCGGGCTACCGCCGAACGATGCACGGGCGGCATCTCATCCTTTCGAATTGCGCGATAGCGACATGACGCGCGGGCGTTTCATCACGCTCGAGGGCGGTGAAGGCGTCGGCAAGTCGACGCAGATCCGCGCGCTTGCGGCTGCGCTGGAAGCGCGCGGTGTCGAGGCCGTCGCGACGCGCGAGCCGGGCGGCAGCGCGGGCGCCGAGGCGATCCGCACATTGTTGATGGAAGGCAGCGACGACCGCTGGGACGCGCGCAGCGAAGCCTTGCTCTTTGCCGCGGCGCGCGCCGATCATGTCGCACGCCTGATCCGCCCGGCGCTGGAGCGCGGCGCGTGGGTGCTTTGCGACCGTTTTGTCGATTCGAGTCGTGCCTATCAGGGCGGCGGCGGCGGGATCACCGATGCCGATCTTCTAACGCTTCATGGCTTCGGCTCGGAAGGGCTGCTCCCGGACCGCACTTTCCTGCTCACGGTCAGCATCGCCGAGGCCGCGCGCCGCCTGACCGAACGCGGGGGTTCCGATCGTATGGGGAACAAGCCCGCCGATTATCAGGCGCGCCTTGCCGCGCGTTTCGTCGAAATGGCCGAGGCGGAGCCCGTCCGCTGGCGTATCGTCGATGCCGACGCGGCCGCGAGCGACGTCACGGCGGCGATTCTTGCCGATCTTGGGGAATGGCTGTCATGATTGGCCATCAGGACGCCGAAAAGGCCTTCCTCGAGGCTTGGCAGGGCGGACGCCTCCACCACGCCTGGTTGCTCGCGGGACCACTGGGGATGGGGAAGGGGGCCTTTGCCGAGCGCGTCGCGCGTTTTCTCGTCACCCACGGACGTGGCGGTGACGGACAATCCCTGAGGCTCGACGACCGCGGCGACGACGCCGCGGCGCGTCTTGTCGATGCCGGCAATCATCCCGAGATACTTCGCCTCGCGCGACAACCGAAGGACAAGGCCAAGGAACTCGCGCGCAATATCACGATCGAACAGGTGCGGCAGATGATCCGCCGCCTGCATCTGTCGCTGTCGCTCGGCGAGTGGCGCGTGATCATCGTCGATGCCGTCGACGATCTCGAAACCGACGGCGCGAATGCTCTGCTCAAGACGCTCGAGGAGCCGCCGGCAAAGACGCTCTTCCTGCTCGTCAGCCACTCGCCGGGACGGTTGCTCCCGACGATCCGTTCGCGGTGCAGAAGCCTGCGTTTCCAGCCGGTTGACCGTGACGTCATGACAGCGTGGCTGCACGAACTGCGCCCGATTCTCGACACCGCCGAGGTGCGCGCGATCGTCGCCGCGTCGGGCGGCGTTCCGGGAAAGGCGCTCGCGCTGATCGACAGCGACGTCGCGGCGATGGAGAAGAAGCTGCTCGCGATTGCGACCTCTGGCGATCCAGAGAACCGGCTGCGCGAGGCGCTCGCGCGCGAGGTCGGCGGGACGAGCAACCGCGCGCGGCTTGAACTGGTCATCGACATCGTCCCGGGTCTGCTCGCGCGGCTCGCGCGCGACCGACCGGTGGCGGAGATCGCCCCGATCCTTGCGCAATGGGACCGCGTGCAACGCACCGTGCGCGATGCGATCCGCGGGTCGTACGACGGGGCCATGGTCGGGTTCGAAATCGGCAATTGTCTCGCCGAACTCGCGCCGCGGCACGGGCAGGCGGCACGCTGACGCTTTCCCTCGCGCACGCCAGCCGCTAAGGCGCGCGCATGTCCGAAAATAACGAACCTTTCTACATCACCACCGCGATCAGCTATCCCAATGGCCGTCCGCATATCGGCCACGCCTATGAGGCGATCGCGACCGACGTCATGGCCCGCTTCCAGCGCGCGCGGGGGCGTGACGTGCGGCTGATTACCGGCACCGACGAGCACGGGCTGAAGATGTTCCAGACCGCGCGCGACCAGGGGCGCGCGACGATTGATCTCGCCGATGAAATGTCTGGATATTTCCGTGAGATGTATGCCAAGCTGAATATCAGCTATGATAATTTCATGCGTACGTCGGATGCGGCGCATCATGCGGCGTCGCAGACGATCTGGAAAGCGATGGAGGCGAATGGCGACCTCTACCTCGACCGCTATGAGGGTTGGTATTCGGTTCGCGACGAGGCTTTCTACGACGAAAGCGAGCTCATAGACGGGGAAGGGGGCGTTCGCCTGTCGCCGCAGGGGACGCCGGTCGAATGGACCGTCGAGGAAAGCTGGTTCTTTCGCCTTTCGGCCTATCAGGACCGGCTGCTCGCGCTCTATAGCGACAATCCGGACTTCATCCGCCCCGAAAGCCGCCGCAACGAGGTGCTGCGCTTCGTCGAGGGTGGACTCAAGGATCTCAGCGTCTCGCGCACCAGTTTTGACTGGGGCGTGCCGGTCCCGGGCTCGCCGGGGCATGTCATGTATGTGTGGGTCGATGCGCTGACCACCTATCTCTCGGGTCTCGGCTATCCCGACCCGGACAGCGATTTCGGCAAGTTCTGGCCGGCGAACATCCATATGATCGGCAAGGATATTGTTCGTTTTCATACGGTTTACTGGCCGGCCTTTCTGATGAGCGCCAAGCTGCCGCTGCCCAAACAGGTGTTCGGCCACGGTTTCCTGCTCAACCGCGGCGAGAAGATGTCAAAGTCGCTCGGCAATGTCGTCGACCCGATGGCGCTGGCCGACCGGTTCGGGGTCGATGCGCTGCGTTATTATCTGCTGCGCGAAGTCAGCTTCGGTCAGGACGGCAGCTACTCGGCCGAAGCGATCGTGCGCACGGCGAACGCCGATCTCGCGAACAGTTTCGGCAATCTGGCGCAGCGCAGCTTGTCCATGATTTTCAAGAATTTGGACGGCGAGATTTCTGCGGACTATGCGCCTGCGCAGGAAGATATCGACCTGCTTGCGGACTTGAGCGACATGGCGGCGGTCCGCCTGCCGCGCGAATTCGCGCAGCTGGCTTTCTCGATCGGAATCGAGGACTGGATCCGAGCTGTTTTCGCCTGCAACCAGTATGTCGATACACAGGCACCGTGGGCGCTGCGCAAGACCGACCCGGAGCGCATGCGCGCGGTCCTGATGACCTTGTTCCAGGCGGTGCGCACGCTGGCGATCGCGATCCGGCCTGTCGTACCCGCCGCGGCCGACAAGCTGCTCGACCAGATGGGTATTGCCGAAGATGCCCGCGATTTTGCGGCGCTCGCCGACAAGGACTGGTTCGCGAAGCTCGCGGCGAGCGGCTTCGCGGTCGGTCAACCGGTGCCGATCTTCCCGCGCCTCGACCTGCCTGAGGGAGAAGGGGAAGGGGAGGTCTGATGCTCGTCGATTCGCACTGCCACCTCAACTACAAGGGGCTTGCCGAGCAGCAGGGCGAGGTGCTCGAGCGGGCGCGGGCGCGGGGCGTCACCGCGATGCTCAACATCGCGACGCGCGAAAGCGAGTGGGACGATGTGCTCGCAGCGGCCGAGGCGAATGACGATGTCTGGGCGAGCGTCGGCATCCATCCGCACGATGCCGACCATCACCCCGACGTCGATACCGCCAAGCTCGTCGAGCGCGCCGCGCACCCGCGCGTGATCGGCATCGGCGAAACCGGGCTCGACTATTATTACGACAAAAGCGACCGCGCGCGGCAGCAGGACAGTTTCCGTCGTCATATTCACGCGTCGCAGCAGACCGGTCTGCCGATCATCGTGCACACGCGCGATGCGGAGGAAGATACGCTGGCATTGTTAAGCGAGGAGATGGGCAGGGCCATTTTTCCCGGCGTCATCCACTGCTTCACGGCGAGCGACGATTTCGCGCGCAAGGCGCTCGATCTCGGCCTCTATATCTCGATTTCTGGAATCGTGACGTTCAAGAATGCCGCCGATCTTCAGGCGACCGCCAAATGGTTGCCGCAGGACCGGCTGCTGATCGAAACCGATTCCCCCTTCCTTGCCCCGGTCCCGCACCGCGGCAAACCCGGCGAGCCGGCGTTCGTCGCCGACACGCTTGCCTTCCTCGCGGGCCTTCGCGGCGAAGACAGGGATGCACTTTCGGCCGCGACAAGCGCCAATTTCTATGCGCTTTTCAACAAGGCGGCGTCATGACGTCACGCGCGCCATGAAGCTCCGGATCCTGGGTTGCGGGACGTCTTCGGGCGTGCCGCGGATCGGCAACGACTGGGGGCAGTGCGATCCCGACAATCCCCGCAATCTGCGCAGCCGTGCATCGATCATGGTATCGCTCGGGGGCTTCCGGATCCTCGTCGACACCAGCCCCGACATGCGCCTGCAACTGCTCGACGCAGGGATTGGCGAGATCGATGCCGTCATCTGGACCCACGAACACGCCGACCATACGCATGGTCTCGACGATCTGCGGCAGGTAATGCACCTCCGCCGGTCGGCGGTACCGGTATACGCCCGCGACCATGTGCTCGACATCCTCAAATGGCGCTTCACTTACGCTTTTGCGGGTAATGCAGGCTATCCGGCGTCGGTCGATCCGATCGACCTCCACGATCATCAGTCGATCGGCCCGATCGAGGTTTCGGCGCTCGAAATGCCGCACGGCCCGATCAAGGCGACTGGCCTGATCTTCAGCGACGGTGCCCATAAGATCGCCTATGCGACTGATTTTTCAAAATTTACTGACGAGATGGTCGATTTCTTCCAAGGCGTCGACCTGTTCGTGATCGATGCGCTGCGCCGCTATCCGCACCCGACGCATCCGCACCTGGCGATGACGCTCGAAGGACTGGCCAAGGTCGGCAATCCGCGCGCAATCATCACCCATATGGATAATACGATGGATTATGACGACCTTGCGGCCGAATTGCCGCCAGGGGTCGAGCCCGGATATGACGGATTGGAGGTGCAGCTATGACCGGTGACACGACCGTCCAGATTCTTTGGTTTGCCGGCGCGTTCGCGCTGGTGCTCAGTTCACTGCTGGCCCGGCGATTGCCGATGGCCGACTGGATCAAGATGGCGCTTGCATGGGTGGCGATCTTTGGGCTCGTATTTCTGGTGATCCGCACATGGCAGGCGGTGACGTGACGCCGGGGGCTTCTCTCTCCTGTGCCATTACATTTAACATAATATATATTATCGGATAATCATATGCCTGACTTGGCAACTGCATCCCCCATCGATCGCCTGCTCGCCATCATGCGCCAGCTGCGCAATCCTGATGGGGGTTGCGAATGGGACCTCGCACAGGATTTCTCGACAATCGCGCCCTACACGATCGAGGAAGCCTATGAGGTTTCCGATGCGATTGCCGGTGGCGATCCGGCGGTGATTTGCGATGAACTTGGCGACCTGTTGCTCCAGGTCGTCTTTCATAGCCAGATCGCGACCGACGACGGCCTGTTCGGCTTCGACGATGTCGCCAATGCGATCAGCGACAAGATGGAGCGCCGGCATCCGCATATCTTCGGCGACGCGCACACCGGCGATGTCCGCGAGCAATGGGAACAGATCAAGGCGGCCGAGCGCGCCGCGGATGGCGCGTCGAGCGCGCTCGACGGCGTCGCATTGTCGCTACCGGCCTTGCTGCGCGCGCAGAAACTGCAAGGCCGTGCAGCGCGAGTCGGTTTCGACTGGCCGGATATTGATGGCCCGCGCGCGAAGATCGACGAGGAGCTGGCCGAAGTCGCCGGAGCGAACGACGCCGCCGAGCGGCATGAGGAAGTCGGCGACCTGCTGTTCGCCGTCGTCAACTACGCCAGCAAGCTAGGCGTCGACGCCGAGAGCGCACTGCGCGATGCCAATCTGAAATTCGAGCGGCGCTTTGCCGCCATGGAAGACCGCGCTGGCGGAAGCCTCGCCGGGCTATCGCTCGACGAGCAGGAAAATCATTGGGTTGCGGTCAAGACTGCGGAACGTCTCTAGTCGGCCATAGCCGCTCGAACCGCGCACTGTCGGCCGGATCGAGCCGCACCGTGAGCACATGGCCTTCCGCCTCCGGTTCGTCCGCGAGCACTTCGCCCCGCGCGTGGAGCCACGCCGCCGCTTCGCCCTCGCTGTACGACAGGTAGATGCGCTGAACCTTATGCAGCGCGGTCAATCGCGACGCCATGAGCATCCGCGCCGCCTCGACGCCCTCGCCCGTGACCGCCGAAATTACAGCGACGTCGGGGCGCCGCGCCGCCATTTCTTCGATATCTGCCCGACGGTCGCTATCCGCCGTGTCGATCTTGTTCCAGATTTCAATCTGCTGAATTGCCGGCAGCGCATCGCCCTCCCCGCCGTCCTGCGGCCCGTTGACGCCGAGCGAGTCCAATATCGCGCGGACGTCGTCATATTGGGGTTCGCTGTCGGGATGGACTATGTCGCGGACATGGACGATCAGGTCGGCGGTCGTGACCTCCTCCAGCGTCGCGCGAAAGGCCGCGACCAGCTCGGTGGGCAGGTCGGACACGAAGCCTACCGTGTCCGAGAGGATCGCCTTGTCGATGCCCGGCAGACGGATTTCGCGCATCGTCGGGTCAAGCGTCGCGAAAAGCATATCTTCCGCCATGACGTCACTGCCCGTCAACCGGTTGAAAAAAGTCGATTTCCCGGCGTTCGTATAGCCGACGAGCGCGACGACGGGCCAGGGAGCGCGCTGGCGCTTCGACCGCTGCAACTGGCGTGTGCGGCGCGCGTCTTCCAGGCTCCGGCGGATGCGCGCCATGCGGTTGCGGATCATCCGCCGGTCGGCCTCGATCTGGGTTTCGCCGGGGCCGCCGAGGAAGCCGAAGCCGCCGCGCTGGCGTTCGAGGTGGGTCCAGCTGCGCACCAGTCGCCCCGCCTGATAATCGAGATGCGCCAGTTCGACCTGGAGCCGTCCCTCGGCCGTTGCGGCGCGCTCTCCAAATATCTCGAGGATCAGCCCGGTGCGATCGATGACCTTGGTCCCGAAGGCGGTTTCGAGATTGCGCTGCTGGATCGGGCTGAGCGCCGCGTCGACGACGACGAGCTGGACGCCCTTCGCGGCGATATCGGGCGTAATCGCCTCGATCTGTCCAACCCCGAGCAAGGTCGCGGCGCGCGTCTGGCGAAGGCGCAGCGTGTGCACCGCAACGACGTCGAGGCCGATCGCAAGCGCGAGCCCCTTCGCTTCCTCGGCACGCGCGTCGAGGTCGCGCGCGAGGCGCTGGCTATGCCACTCGGGCACGACAATAAGCGCGGCGGCGCCGCGCGTTACCTCGTCTTCATTGTCGATTACCGGGTCGATCAGGCGTTGTCCGCTTCTGCGTCCGGCTCGCTGTCGGTCAGGTTGATCGGGCCGTTCGGCTGAACGGTCGAAATCGCGTGCTTGTAGACGAGCTGCACCTGCCGCTCGCGCTCGAGCAGCATGCAGAACAGATCGAAAGCAACGATATCACCCTGCAGCATCACCCCGTTGACGAGGAACATCGTCACCGATTCATCCGACTTGCGCACCGCGTTGAGGAACACGTCCTGCAGCGCCTTGCCCTTGCTGGCAGGCGCGTCGCGCAGATTGTCGCCGAGCAGCGACAGATCGAAGTCGTGCGACGGCATAACGGTCGAAATCGCGTGCTTGTAAACGAGCTGCGACTGGCCATCGCGCCTGAGCAGCAACGAGAAATTGTCGAACCAGGTGATGATGCCCTGCAATTTGACACCCTTGACCAGGAACATGGTCACCGGGGTCTTGCTGCGGCGGAGGGCGTTGAGGAAAATATCCTGGAGATTCTGGTTTTTATCGGACACATTTGCCTCCTGTTTTTGGCGGTGAAACCGCGGGGTAGATGCCGGTTTTCCGGCTCAAAAAAGACCTTCTTCTGATGCCAATATGCGGCAAAGCACGGGTAAGGTCTAGCGCAAAGCCGCTATCCCTCGCCGTCCGAACTCTCGGTAAGCCCCAAAAGTTTCAGTTTGCGGTGCAGCGCCGAGCGCTCCATGCCGATAAAGGTCGCGGTGCGCGAGATATTGCCCGAAAAACGGTTGATCTGGATGCGCAGATACTCGCGCTCGAAATTTTCGCGCGCTTCCTTCAGCGGGATCGCAGTGATCGATTCCGAATTGGGCAGGATGTCGGTCCCGCCGCGCACCAGTTCGGCGGGCAGCATGTCGGCGTCGATCCGCGCCAGCCGGTCGCTCGGCGCAAGGATCATGACGCGTTCGACGACGTTGCGCAGTTCGCGCACATTACCCGGCCATTCGTGCGCCTGCAGCGCCGCCATCGCCTCGGAACTGATTTCGGGCGGCGGAACCCGGCGATCGGCCGCGTAGCGGCGGACATAATGGTCGCACAGGCTGGCGATATCGTCGCGCCGCTCGCGCAGCGGGGGAATATGCACCGGCACGACGTTCAGCCGGTAATAGAGATCCTCGCGAAAGCGGCTTTCGGCGATTTCGGTCATCAGGTCGCGCGCAGAGCCCGAAATGATGCGGACGTCGACGCGGATCATCGTGCGCCCGCCGACACGCGTGAAGCTCTGATCGGTCAGGACGCGCAGGATCTTGCCCTGCGTCGTCAGCGGCATATCGGCGACCTCGTCGAGGAACAGGGTGCCACCATGCGCCTGTTCGAGCAGCCCGACGCGGATCGAACCATCCTCCGCCTCGGATCCGAACAGTTCGGTTTCGACCGTTTCCGGATCCATGCGCGCGGACGAAATGACGCGGAAAGGCGCGGTGTGGCGTCCGCTCCAGCCATGCAGCACGCGCGCCGCGACTTCCTTGCCCACGCCCGGTGCGCCGGTGATCAGCACGCGGCTCCCCGTCCCCGCCACGCGCTTCAGCGTTGCGCGGACATTGTTGATCGCGGCGCTCGTCCCCGTCAGCTCGTCCGACGGACCGGCCTTTTCGCGAAGCTGCTCATATTCGAACTTCAGCCGCTCGCTTTCGGTCGCGCGCGCAACGAGATGCAGGAGGCGCGAGGCCTCGAACGGCTTTTCGATGAAATCGAACGCGCCGCGGCGGATCGCCGCGACGGCTGTATCGAGGCCGCCATGGCCCGAAATGACGATGATCGGGAGCGTCGGGTCGAACGCCTTGATCGCCTCGACCAGCCCCAGCCCGTCGAGCCGCGAGCCCTGCAACCAGACGTCGATCAGCGCGAGCGAGGGCCGCCGCTGCCGGATGGCTTCGAGCGCCGAGTCGCTGTCGGACGCCGTGCGCGCCTCATAACCTTCGTCTTCCATGACGCCGGCGACGAGGTCGCAGATGTCGCGTTCGTCGTCGACGATCAGAATATCAAGCGCCATGATCTTCTCTGTCCTGCCGGTTCCGGATACGTCCCGGAACCGATTCTGCCTGGCCCATGCTGCCATCCCCACCCTTGCCGACCAGCGGCCGCAGGCGGTCGGGGTGCAGGGTCAGCGTAACGCACGTCCCCTGCCCCGCCGGATTGTCGGAAAATTCCAGCTCGCCATAATGTTGCTCGACGATCTTCTTGACGATCGCGAGGCCGAGCCCCGTCCCGCCCTGCCGCGTCGTCATATAGGGTTCGGCGATGGCATCGCGCGCTTCGGGCAAGCCGATCCCGTCGTCGGTGACGCGAATGACGATCACGCCATCGGCTTCGACCGCAAGCTCGGCTGCGACATGCCCGGTCGCGACGGAATCCGAATTTTTGAATTTCTCTTCAATCGCTTCGACGGCATTTTTGACGATGTTGGTCAATGCTTGCGAGAGGAGGCGGCGATCGCAGACGAGCGGATCGATTTCGCCCGGCGTTTTGACGGCGAAGGCGATATCGGGTTTGGCGACCTCGAACAGGAACACCGCCTGCCGCAGGATGTCGCGCGCATCCTCGACGCCGAAGGTCGGCTTGGGCATCCGGGCAAAGCTCGAAAATTCGTCGACCATCCGCCGCATGTCGTGGACCTGCCGGATCACCGTGTCGGTGAGCTTGCGGAACGTCGCCGCATCACCCTCGACCTTGTCGCCGAAGCGCCGCTGGAGACGCTCGGCCGCAAGCTGGATCGGGGTGAGCGGGTTCTTGATTTCGTGCGCGATGCGCCGCGCCACGTCGGACCAGGCGGCGCGCCGCTGGTCGAGCAATTGCTGGGTGATATCCTCGAAGCTGAGGACAAAGCCGTCCCCCTGCGCCACAGCTTTGGCGGCCAGCGTTGCGGGCTCGGCATCGCTTCGCGCAAGCTGGACGATCCCCTCGCGCTCGTCGCCCGTCAGCAGCCGCGCGAGTTCGGGCGCGACATCTTCGAGCGGACGTCCGGTCAGGCATTCGGCCGACTGGCAGATCAGGCGTTCGGCGGCGGCGTTCGCGAGCAGGATGCGGTGATCGGCGTCGACCGATACGACCGCCGACGACACGCCGCTGAGCACGGCTTCGATAAAGCTGCGCCGTGTTTCGAGCTGTTCGTTGACGCTGACGAGCGTGCCGGTCTGGCGTTCAAGCTGTTCGGTCATGCGGTTGAACGCGCGCGTCAGCACCGCAATCTCGTCGTCGCGGAGCGGTGGGGTGACGCGCACCGACAAATCGCCTTCGGCCGCGGTACGCGTCGCGCCGATCAGCGTGCCGAGCGGGCGCACGATGCGGTCGGCGACGACGATCGCGGCGATCACCGCCAGCGCGAGCAACAGCAGCGAACCGAGATACAGTGCGCCGTTGAACTGCAACTGCAGGAGCTGCGATCGTTCGAACAGGCCATTATAGTCGGCAAGCACCGTCCGCGCGCGCTCGGACTGCTTGAACGCGGGAACATTGCCGTCGCGCGACGCATAGACATAGGCACCGCGCTGCCCCGGAAGGCGCGTCGCCGCCTCGATCCGGTCGGGCTGCACGATCACCACGACCTCTTCGCCGGCGTCGAGCCGCTTTACCATCGCGGGCGACAGGCGGTTTTCGGCCGCGCGGTTATCGGGGTCGATCATCGCCGCGGTGCGCGCGATTCCGTCGTTGCCGACCTCGATAATCGCCGATTCGTTCAGGTTGCGAACAACGACCTGCTTCAAATAATAGTCGGAGAAGTCAGGCGCATCGATCGGAACCTTGCCGAGCAGGCCGCCGAGGTCGGTCGCCATCGCGATGGTGTTGGCCCCCACTTCGCGCTGATTGTCCTGATAATAACCCTCGGCGAGGCTCGCGGCATTTTCGAACATCCCGCGCGACCGGTCGGAAAACCAGAAATCGACGCCATATTGGAAAAGCAGCGAGGCGAAGATCACGACGAGCAGCGTCGGCGCCGCCGCGATCAGCGAGAAGAGCGCCACCAGTCGGACGTGAAGGCGTCCGCGCCCGCCCGCCATCGAATGCACCGCGCGCGCGCGCGCCACGCGGCTGCCGACAAGCACGATCAGAGCCATCGCGGGGACGAGGTTCGCGACCATGATCGTCGCCACGAGCCCGGGGGTGAGCAGCCGCTCGCTCTGCGCATCGCCGGTGACGAAGATATAGGTCGCGATGGCGACGCTGACGATGACCGCCAGCGTATAATATTCGGGAGCGGCAAAGCGCCAGATTCCCGAGCGCGCCTCTTCGTCGCCAGAATCCATGTCGAACGCCAAGGAGGACGATTGCGTCATTGTTGCTGCGTTACGACAATCCTGTTGCATAGAAAACACACAATTTGCCTGTGTGTCGCCCGATTGCCCCGATTTCGCGACTATCGAAGCCTTTCAGGGATGCGCCGGATCGATGTCGAGCTGCCCGAGCCGCTTGCGCAGCGTGTTGCGGTTGATGCCGAGCCGACGCGCCGCTTCGAGCTGGTTGCCGCGGACGTCGCGCAGGATACGGCGAAACAGTGCGGCTTCGACGATCGCCTCGAGCTGCGCGTGGATGTCGCCGTCGCTGCCCGTATCCGCCATCTGTTCGCGCGCCCAGTCGTCGACCGCACGCGCGATCAGCGCCGCAGGTTCGACCGCGCCGCCGCCCTCGCCATTTTCGTGGAGCACCGTTTCGACGTCGCGCACGGTGACGACCGTGTCGCGCGACAGCACGGCGAGGCGCTGGACGACGTTGCCGAGCTCGCGGACGTTGCCCGGCCAGTCGTAGCGTTCGAGCCACTGCATCGCGGCGGGGGCGAACTGCCGGTCGGGCAGGCCCGAGCTGCGCCCGGCATCGACGAAATGGCGGACGAGTGCCGCGATGTCGCTGCGCCGGTCGCGCAGCGGCGGCAAGGTCACCGGGATGACGTTAAGCCGGTAGAAAAGATCCTCGCGGAACCGGCCGTCAGCAACGAGCGTGCGCATGTCGCGGTGCGTCGCGGCGATGACGCGGACGTCGGCGCGGAGTGCCTGATTGCCGCCGACGGTCGAATATTCGTTGCTCTGGAGTACGCGAAGAAGGCGCGTCTGCGCTTCGAGCGGCATGTCGCCGATCTCGTCGAGGAACAGCGTGCCGCCGGCGGCCTGCTCGAAACGCCCGGCGTTGCGGCTATGCGCGCCGGTGAAGGCGCCCTTTTCATGGCCGAACAGCTCGGCCTCGATCAATTCGCGCGGTATGGCGGCCATGTTGATCGCGACGAACGGCCCGTTGCGGCGCAGACCGGTCGCATGGATCGCCCGCGCAACCACCTCTTTGCCGGTTCCGGACTCCCCAAGGATCAGCACGGCGAGGTCGTTCGACGCCAGCCGCGCGATCGTGCGGTAGACCGCCTGCATGGCCGGAGCGCGGCCAACGAGTCCGTGGCTGTCGGCGGGCGTCGCCGCTTCCCCCGCCGCCGGTTCGGCGCGGCGCTCCAGCGCAGCCCGGACGCTTGCGGTCAATTCGTCGAGATCGAAGGGCTTGGGCAGATAGTCGTAACTGCCGATCCCCGTCGCGCGCACCGCAGTGTCGAGCGTATTTTGCGCCGACAGCACGATCACCGGCGTCGCCGGATCGACCGCGGCGCGCGACAATGAATCGATGCCATCGCCGTCGGGCAGTACCACGTCGGTGATGATCAGGTCGGGGCGGTTGTCGGCCAGCCAGGCGTTGCGCTCGGCAAGGCTGGCGACCGAAGCGAAATGACCGCATTCGCCGACCAGCGTCTCGCGGATGATCATCGCGATCGCGGGATCGTCCTCGACCAGCAGGATCGTCTTGCCCTTGCTCATGCGGATCGTCCCTTTTGCGCGACGGGAAGGTGGACGCGGAAACGCGTCCATTCGCCGTCGCGAATGTGCTGGGCGGTACCGCCCATGTCGCGCGCGAGCTTGGCGACGAGCGCGAGCCCGAGCCCCCGCCCCTCGCGCTTCGTCGTCACGAACGGGTCGAACAGGTCGCCGCGGATGTCGACGGGTACGCCCGGCCCATTGTCGCTGACGCTGACCTCGATCGGTAGCGCGATGCGCCCGCGCCCGTCGCCATTGTCGATCGACAGGCCGTGGCGATAGGCGGTGGTCAACCGCACGACACCATCGTCGCGTCCGCCCAGTGCCTCGCAGCCGTTGGTCAGCAGGTTGAGCAATATCTGCACCATGGCGTCATGGTTTCCGTGCACCAGCGGCAACGACGGATCGAAATCCTCGGCAAAGCGAACGCCGGGGAACTGGCGTGCGCGCGCGGTTTCCATCGCCTGGTGGATCGGCTGGTACAGGTTGATCGGGCCGCAGGCGATCGGCTGCCCGCGCGAGAAATGCTCCATCTGGTCGATCAGCGTCGCGATCCGGTCGACCTCGGCGCAGATCAATGTCGTGAAGCGCTCGCCGCCCGCGTCGGTCTTGCGCGCGAGCAGTTGCGCCGCGCCCTTGATCCCCGCCAGCGGGTTCTTGATCTCGTGCGCCAGCATCGACGCCGCAGCCCCGGCCGCGCGGCCCGAACGGCCGATCGCGCCACCCATCAACTCCGAATCGCTTTGCGACGGCACCAGCGCGAGGATGCGATGGCCGCTGTTGCCGTAGGGCACCATCTGCATGTCGACGAAGATCGACTTGCGCCCGCCGAGCGAGATTTCGGCGCGGTGCGCAAACAGCGCCGACGTTGCGGCGTCGTTCATCCGCTGGCGATAGCTGCGATCCATCTGGATGACGTCATGGATGACGCGCCCGACCATCGCCGAACGGCTGACATTGCAGAGTTGTTCGGCGGCGGCGTTGACGAACAAAACGACCCCGCCACCGTCGATCAGCAGCGTAGGAACGGGATGCGACTGGATCAACTCGTCATGGTCGAAGCTCGGAATGCTCGACGTGAGCCTCGTCACGCGGCCGCCTTGCTCAGGAACGGCGTGTAAAAGCGTTCGAGCGCATCGAGCACGTCGCGGCTATTCGGGATCTGGTTGACCTTGTTGCGAAACTCGGCCGAGCCGTGGAGGCTTTTGACGTACCAGCCGAGATGTTTGCGCGCCATATTGACGCCGGTCACCTCGCCATAATGGTCGATCATCGCGCGGTAATGCGATGTAATGACGTCATACTGCTCGTCGATACCCGGATCGGGGCGCTCGGCCTCGCCGCGGAGCGCCGCCATCACCTGCCCGAGCAGCCAGGGACGACCGTAAGCGCCGCGGCCGATCATGACGCCATCGGCGCCGCTCTGATCGAGCGCGGTGCGCGCGTCGGCGGCCGAGCAGATGTCGCCGTTGACGATGACCGGGATCGACACCGCATCCTTGACCGAGCGGACGAAGCCCCAGTCGGCTTCGCCGCGATACATCTGGTTGCGCGTGCGTCCGTGGACCGTGACGAGCTTTGCACCCAGATCTTCGGCTATATGCGCGAGTTCGGGGGCGTTGAGGCTGTCGTGGCACCAGCCCATGCGCATCTTGACGGTCACCGGCACCGACACCGCCTTGACGCAGCTATCGATCAACGCCGCGGCGAGCTTCAAATCGCGCATCAGCGCCGAGCCGGCATCGCCGTTGGTGACCTTGCGCACCGGGCAGCCCATGTTGATGTCGATGATCGACGCACCCCGATCCTCGTTGAGCTTCGCCGCTTCGCCCATTTCATAGGGGGTGCAGCCGACGAGCTGCATCGACACCGGCTCTTCAACCGGATCCCATGCGGCTTTCTGGATCGACTGGCGCGTTTCGCGGATCGCGGCCTGACTCGCGATCATTTCGGTGACATTGAGCCCCGAGCCATAATAGCGAACGAGCTTGCGGAACGGCAGGTCGGTGACGCCCGTCATCGGCGCGAGGATCACAGGATCCGCGATGGTGATGTTGCCGATCTGGATGGGCCGCAGCGGCGCCATGGCGAAACCTTCGTCGATTGCCTAAAAAATAAGCAGCGCCCCTACACGCTAAGCGGCTTTCCCGCAAGCCGCGGCTGCGCTAACCGCGCGGACGATGAGCGAGTCCGTCCCCTCCCCTTTGCCGCGCGTGGCGGCCGTGCTGCTTGCGGGCGGTCAGGGGACACGCGCGGGTTTCGACCTCCCGAAGCAGCTGGCGATGCTGGGCGGCAAGCCCGTGCTGCGCTGGAGCCTCGACAGCCTGGCTTCGCAACCCGCCATCACTGGCGGCGTACTGGTGGCCAATGGCGACGTCACGGCGGCAATCGCCGGCTTGCCGCCGGGTTGGGTTTCCGTCGATCCTGGCGTCGAAAGACAGCAATCGGTCGCCAATGCGCTGGCCGCGCTCGCCGATTGGCACGATGATGCGTTCGTGCTCGTCCATGACGCCGCACGGCCGGGCGTGACCGCCGACGTGGTCGACCGCCTGCTCGCAGCGCTCGGCGATGCCGAAGCGGCGATCCCGACGCTCCCCGTCCCCGATACGCTGGTCGAACAAGCCGCCCATCTTGCCGGTGACGTTGTCGACCGCAGCGCGCTGGCGCGCGTCCAGACGCCGCAGGCGTTTCGCCTTGGCACATTGCGCCGCGCGCATGTCGAAGCCGTCGAGGCGGCAGCGACCGACGATGCACAGCTCGTCCGGCGGCTTGGGTTGCCGGTCGTCGCGGTGGCTGGCGACGCCCGTCTCCATAAACTGACATATGCCGAGGATATGGCGATCCTGAACGGCTTGCTGGGGATCGATCGAATGACACGCACCGCCGTCGGCATGGGATATGATGTTCACCGGCTCGTGGCGGGCAAGCCGCTATGGATTGGGGGAATAGAAATCTCCCATAGTCATGGACTTGAAGGTCATAGCGATGCCGACGTCGGGCTTCATGCGTTGACCGATGCAATCCTTGGCGCGCTCGCCGACGGCGACATCGGCGACCATTTCCCGCCGAGCGATCCGCAATGGCGCGGCGCCGCGTCGCACCGCTTCCTCGCTTTCGCGGCCGGGCGCGTGTCGGCGCGCGGCGGGCGTATCGATCATGTCGACCTGACGATCATCGCCGAAGCCCCGAAAGTCGGCCCGCACCGCGCCGCGATGCGCGCGCGGATTGCCGAAATCCTTGCGATTCCGGTGGAACGGGTTAGTGTGAAGGCAACAACGACCGAGCGGCTGGGTTTTACCGGCCGCCGCGAAGGGATCGCAGCGCAGGCCGTCGCGACCCTGCAACTTCCGGAGAATTGAAACGTGCCGACCGACGCTGAATCGCGCCTCACCGCGCGCGACGAGCTTGCTACGAGCGTGCTTGCGGGCAACCGGGCCGCGGGCCGCAAGATCGCCGTCGCCGAAAGCTGCACCGGCGGTATGGTCAGCGCCGCGCTGACCGACATCGCAGGCAGTTCGGACGTGTTTTCGGCGGGCTTCATCACTTATTCGGCGCACGCCAAGCGCGCGCAGCTCGACGTCAGCAGCGAAATCATCGAAACCTTCGGCGAGGTGTCGCTCGCGACCGCATGGGCGATGGCGGCGGGGGCGCTCGCGAACAGCGATGCCGATGTCGCGGTCGCGATCACGGGGATCGCGGGACCCGGCGGCGGATCGGAAAAGAAGCCCGTCGGGCAAGTGGTGTTTGCCCGCGCGCTTCGGGGGCAGGATCCCGACGATTATTTCACCCAGCGCGTCCAGTTCGAATCGACCGATCGCGCGGCGATTCGCCAGGCGGCGACGCTGTTCGCGCTCGACCTGCTTCAGCCCGACAAAGACGAGCTGCGGCCGTCGGAGGATATCACTCTCGCCGCCCCGTAAAGTTCGTCGGCGCGGGTTTCGAACGCCGAGATCATCTTGCGTAGCGCCTTGTCGAACATTTGCCCGGCCAGCGTTTCGAATACGCGGCTGCGGAACGAGAAATCGACCATGAAGTCGACCCGGCAACCCCCATCGTCCGCCGGCATGAAATGCCATTCGTTGCTGAGGTGGCGCATCGGCCCGTCGATATAGCTGACGGTGACATTGCGCGGCCGTTCCTTGTGGACGCGGCACGAAAAGCTCTCACGCAACCCCTTGAAGCCGACGATCATGTCGGCGACCGCCTCATGCTCGCTGTCGCTCCGGACGCGCAGCGCGATCACCCACGGCAGAAACTCGGGGTAGCGCTCGATATCGGTGACGAGCGCAAACATCTGCTCGTCGCTATACGGCAGGACGCGGGTTTCGTGATGTCGTGGCAAAGGCTGGTCAGCCCGCCTTGACGCGTGCCAGCTGTGCTTCGCGCGCGGCACGCATCCGCTCGAAATCGTCGCCGGCATGATAGCTGGAGCGCGTGAGCGGCGACGAGGCGACCTGCAGGAAGCCCTTGGCGCGCGCGATCTGCGCATAGGCATCGAACGCCTGCGGCGTCACGAAGTCGATCACCTTGGCATGGCGAGGCGTCGGCTGGAGATATTGGCCCATGGTCATGAAGTCGATGTCCGCGCTGCGCATGTCGTCCATCACCTGATGGACCTCCATCCGCTCCTCGCCGAGGCCAAGCATCACGCCCGACTTGGTGAAGATCGACGGATCGCGGCGCTTCACGCTTTCGAGCAGGCGCAGCGAGGCATAGTAGCGCGCGCCCGGACGAATCGTCGGATAGAGCCGCGGGACGGTTTCGAGATTGTGGTTATAGACGTCGGGCCGCGCGTCGACGATCGCCGCGACCGCGCTTTCGGGCTTGTTGCGGAAATCGGGGGTGAGGATTTCGATCGTCGTCTGCGGCGTTTCGCGGCGCAGCGCGTTGATGACCTTCACGAACTGGCTCGCGCCGCCGTCGGGCAGATCGTCGCGGTCGACCGAGGTGATGACGATGTGGCTGAGCCCCATCTTCGCCGCGGCGATTGCGGTGTGCTCGGGTTCGAGCAGGTCGACGGGGCGCGGCATCCCGGTCTTGACGTTGCAGAAGGCACAGGCGCGCGTGCATGTGTCGCCGAGGATCATCACCGTCGCGTGCTTTTTCGTCCAGCATTCGCCGATGTTCGGGCACGCCGCCTCCTCGCACACCGTATGCAGGTTCAGCTCGCGCATCAGCTTGCGCGTTTCGGCGTAACCGGGGCTGGTCGGGGCCTTGACGCGAATCCAGTCGGGCTTGCGCGTGCGCTGGCTGGGAGTCGATGCGGGTTGCTGGGCGGGCGATGCGGGAGCGTTCATTGGGCCCACATAGTCGTGCATGCGCCTCTTCTCAACCTCTCTACCTATGCTAAGGGCGACACATGACTCACTTTGCAGACATGATCGATGGTTACCGGCGTTTCCGTAACGGCGGCTGGCAGCAACAGCGCGAGCGCTGGAACGAACTCGCCGAGGGGCAATCGCCCAAGGTGATGGTGATCGCCTGTTCGGACAGCCGGTCCGAACCGTCGCAGATTTTCGACACCAACCCCGGCGAAATCTTCGTTGTGCGCAATGTCGCGGCGCTGGTCCCCCCTTTTGAAACGACGCCCGGACGTCACGGCGTCTCGGCGGCGCTCGAATTCGCCGTCCAGTTCCTGAAGGTCGAGGAAATCGTCGTGATGGGGCACGGCCTGTGCGGTGGCTGCCACGCCGCATTACATCGTTCGATGGCGGGCGCAGAGCCCGGCCGCGGCGGCTTTATCGCCGACTGGATCGCGATGCTCGACGATGCCAGTGAGCAGGTCCGCAACGCACATCCGAGTATCGACAATCGCGAAGCAGGCCGCGCGATGGAACTTGCAGCAGTCCGCGTAAGCCTTGACAATCTTATGACTTTTCCCTGCATTCAGGAAAAGGTGCGGCGCGGTACGCTGACCCTGCGCGGCGCCTTTTTTGCGATCAGCGACGGCGTGCTGCATCTGATGGACGAGGCGACGGGAGAATTTTCTCCCGCCTGAACAGGGGAGCGATATGAGCAAGAACGCATTCTGGGTGACCATGATATTCGTCGCGGCGATTGTCGGGGCGTTCCTGGGGCCTGCTCTTGCCCAATCGCTCTCGACCGGCGCGATGCTGACTTTTTCGGTCGTCACGCTGATCGCCATCGTCGGGCTGATCGTCTGGTCGCTGTCCAGCAACAAATCGGGCAGGAAGGCCGATACCGCCGCGCTCGCCGATGCCCGGACGATGCGTGCGCCCGACGGCAAGGCGCGTATCTATGTGACGCGGCGCGGTTTCGTTGCCGCGCTGCAAGGCATGAACGTCACGCTCGACGAGACGGGCAAGGGTCAGATCAAGTCGGGACAGATGCTGATGGCCGACGTCGAGCCCGGCACTCACCGGCTCCACGCTGCGATGGCAAAGGGCATCATGGCGAACGCGGGGGCGATGGAGGTCACGGTCGCAGCCGGCGAAGTCGCCGTCATCGATGCGATGTTCGAGATGAGCGCGTTGAAGGGCGACGCCAAGCTGACCCGCCTCGACGGCGCGAAGGCTCGCGAGAATGTCAACGCCACCAAATTGATCCTCTGGGAAGTCGCCCCCGGCTGACCCGTCGGCAGGCGCGACGAAACGACGTCTGGCTGCGGGCAATGGTGAAACCGCGCTGCAACATTGGCGTTATCGGCACGTTCTCCCAAAAAGGAGAATTTGATGGCCCTTCGCCAAACCCTGTCGGCTGCGCCGGCGCTTGCTTCGCGTAGACATGCTTTCCCCGGTGAAGACGAAGCCTACACCAAAGCCCGAAAATCGCTGCTTGCCGAAGAAATCGACCTGCGCCGCAAGATGACGCGGCTGGCCGAACAGCGCCGCGCGCTGCCGCCCGGACCGCTGATGAAGGATTACAGGTTCAAGGATGCGAACGGCGCCGAACTGGGCCTTGCCGAGCTGTTCGGCGAGCATGATACGCTGGTCGCCTATTTCTGGATGTACGGTCCCGAACGCGAACGTCCCTGCCCGATGTGCACCAACTGGCTGGGCGCGGTGAACGGCAATGGCAACGACATCAAGCAGCGCGTGGCGCTCAAGATCATCGGGCGCAGCCCCGTCGAGCGGCAAAAGGCCTTCGCGCAGGAGCGCGGCTGGCAGGCGCTCGATTTCGTGCAGGTGGTTGGCGATGGCTTTGTGAAGGATTTTCGCTTGCTCAGTGCCGACGGCGGCGAGACTCCGGCGCTCGCGGTGTTCAAGCGGAATGGCGGCGGCATCCGGCTGTTCTGGAAAAGCGAGATGACACGCGAGATGGCTGACCCGGGGCAAGACCCGCGCGACGCGCCGGATATCGCCAGCCTGTGGTCAATCCTCGATCTGACGCCGGGTGGGCGCGGGACCGACTGGTATCCGTCGCTGGAATATTGAGGCCGAGGATTAGCCTGCCGCCCTCCTGAAACCGAACTTTGCGAGCGCACCTGCAACTTGGGGCAGAATGCGAAAGGCGACCGATCCCAGGCGCTTCTTGCGAAGGGCCGTTGCAATCATGGCGTTGACGCTGCGGCGCTTCTGCCATCGCCACGGGAGGAGCGGCGGTCGCTCGATATCCGCGATCAATTTCGCGAAATCGTCGACGAATTTCGTCCGCTCGCGCTCGTCGTGCGGGATGCTGATGCTGATGGGCGGGGCATCCTCGCAAAAATCCTCGAAAAGCAGGCATGGAAACTCATCCGGACGGATACCATAGGAGTTCGCGATGTCGGTGCTCAAAGCCGTATTGAAATCGCGGACTGACATCGTGCCCGACGTGTACAACCAATCTCCGGAATGGCTGGGAACGACTATATGCCAGCGCTTTCCGGCGATCCGGTTGATTTCGTCCCATGACGAGTAGAGCCACCGAAGAAATTCTGCGTTCATCGATCGCGACAGAAGAATTGTGATTACAGCCTGGTCGGAAACGAGAGCGCCGATCTCTTCCTGACTGACTATTTTCAGCATTTGTCTTCCTTCCCGATCGCTCGGTTCGGATTAAAGCTCAATCCCTTCAAGAAAGACAGGCCGAAGCGGTGCCGCTATGGAATCGCGTAGGTCACGTTCGCCTGACCGACCGGCTTGTCGGCATCATCCGTCCAAATACGCACATCCATCACCGCAAGCCGCTTGCCGAGTCGCAGCATATAGGCGTCGGCGAACAGCGGCCCCGGACGGCATGGGCGCAGGAACTGGTAATTGAGCGCGCTCGTCACCGCCATCGCCACCGGGCCGATATGCGCGAGGACGAGCGCATAGGCCGCCATATCGGCGAACCCCATCTGCGTCGGGCCCGATATCAGCCCGCCGGGACGCAGCGCATTCTCATTGGGATCCAGCCGCGCCTGAATATGGCCGGGCGCGGCGGAGACGACATGCCCGCGCGAACCCGGCGCCGAATGGGGGAAGGCCTCCGCCATGAAGGCGTTGAGCGCGTCCGCATCCAGACGGATCGCGCCCGACGAGATCGGAGCCGCCTCCCCCGCCATCGGAATCAGCGCGTCAGCTTCTTGTACGACGTCGCGTGCGGGCGCGTCGCGTCGTCGCCAAGGCGACGGATCTTGTCTTCCTCATAGGATTCGAAATTGCCTTCGAACCATTCGACATGGCTGTCGCCTTCGAACGCGAGGATGTGCGTCGCGAGACGATCGAGGAAGAAGCGGTCGTGGCTGATGACCACGGCGCAACCCGCGAAATTTTCGAGCGCTTCTTCGAGCGCGGCGAGCGTTTCGGTGTCGAGGTCGTTGGTCGGTTCGTCGAGCAGCAGCACGTTGCCGCCCTGTTTCAGCATCTTCGCCATATGGACGCGGTTGCGTTCACCGCCCGACAGCTGGCCGACCTTCTTCTGCTGGTCGACGCCCTTGAAGTTGAAGGCGCCGACATAGGCGCGCGTCTGCATCTCGTGCTTGCCGATGTTCATCAGCTCGTGCCCGCCCGAGATTTCCTGCCAGACATTGTTGTCGGGCTTCAGGTCGTCGCGGCTCTGGTCGACGAAGCCGAGGCGAACCGTATCGCCGATCGTCACCTTGCCGGCGTCGGGGGTTTCCTGCCCCGTGATCAGCTTGAACAGCGTCGATTTACCCGCGCCGTTGGGGCCGATCACGCCGACGATGCCGCCGGGCGGTAGCGAGAAGCTGAGATTCTCGAAGAGCAGCTTGTCGCCATAGGCCTTCGAGATACCCTCGACCTCGATGACCTTGCCGCCGAGGCGCTCGGGGACCTGAATGACGATCTGCGCCTTGCCGGGGATGCGCTTTTCCTGCGCCTCGACGAGCTGGTCGAAGCTCTTGATACGCGCCTTCGATTTGGCCTGACGGGCTTTCGGCGACTGGCGGATCCACTCGAGTTCGTCCTTGATCGCCTTCTGGCGACCGGCATCTTCGCGCGCTTCCTGTTCGAGGCGCTTGCCCTTCTTTTCGAGATAGGTCGAATAATTGCCTTCGTAGACAAAATAGCGGCCGCGATCGAGTTCGAGGATCCAGTTCACGACATTGTCGAGGAAATAGCGATCGTGGGTGACGAGGATGACGTTGCCTGGATAGTCGACGAGATGCTTTTCGAGCCAGGCGACGCTTTCGGCGTCGAGGTGGTTGGTCGGTTCGTCGAGCAGCAGGATCGACGGCTTTTCGAGCAGCAGACGCGTGAGCGCGATGCGGCGCTTTTCACCGCCCGACAGATTCTCGACGCTCCAGTCGCCCGGCGGGCAGCGCAGCGCTTCCATCGCGATTTCGAGCTGGTTGTCGAGCGTCCAGCCGTCGACCGCGTCGATCTTTTCCTGAAGACTGCCCATTTCCTCCATGAGCGCGTCGAAATCGGCGTCGGCGGGCGGATCGGCCATCAGCGTGCTGATCTCGTTGAAACGCTCCATCATGTCGGCGACGGGGCGGACGCCGTCCATGACATTCTCCTTGACCGTCTTGGTCGGGTCGAGCTCGGGCTCCTGCGCCAGATAGCCGACGGTGATCCCCTCGCCCGGCCAGGCTTCGCCGGTGAATTCGGTGTCGATGCCCGCCATGATCTTCATCAGCGTCGATTTGCCCGTGCCGTTCGGGCCGACGATGCCGATCTTGGCATCGGGATAGAATTGCAGGCTCAGATCCTTGAGCGTCGGCTTTTGCGCGCCGGGATAGGTCTTGTTCAGACCCTTCATCACGAAACTATACTGGGCGGCCATGGGAATATGCTCCGAATGCTGGCTGGGCCGCGCGCGCGGCCGGGAGAGTTGAGTTGCGCGCCGGTTAGCGAATGGGCGCGCCCTTGGCAATCATTGGGGCAATCGGCGCTTGCACGCGCGGGGCTCGCCGTTACGAAAGCGGTATGAAAATCCCCCGCACCTCTGCCGGCCTTGCCGGGATCGCCGCTTTCCTCCTCGGCACCTCCAGCGCTTCCGCATCGCCTTCTCCGGCACCGGACGCGGTCGACCTTGCCCAACAGGGCAACGACGTCGCCTGGGCTATTACCCGCGATCTCACGACCGATATCGGCCCGCGGATGGCGGGAACAGAGGCTGAGGCCGCGGCGCGTCGGTGGGCTACAACACGACTTCAGGCGCTCGGCTTTACCAAGGTGCGCGAGGAAGCGTTCGACATGCCGGTGTGGGTCCGCGGCGCCGAAGAGGCCTGGTTGAGTGGGCCGCTTTTCCGCTCGCAGAAGCTGGCGATCACGGCGCTCGGCAACAGCGCATCGACCGGAACGCAAGGTATCGAAGGCGAAATCGCCTATTTCGAAAGCTTCGATGCACTCGTCGCTGCGCCCGACGCCCAGATCAAGGGCAAGATCGTCTTTGTCGATCACAAGATGCAGCCGACGCAAGACGGCAGCGGCTATGGCTATTATGGACGGGGCCGCTTTACCGGCCCGAATGTTGCGGCAAAGAAAGGCGCGATTGCGATCGTCATCCGTTCGATCGGTACCGATAATCACCGCAATCCGCACACCGGCGTGACGAATTTCGAAGCCGGCGTGAAGCCGATCCCCGCGGGCGCGATCTCGAATCCCGACGCCGACCAACTCGTCCGGCTATGGCGGCGTCCCATGCCCGCGCGCTCCGACGCGCCGCCGCTTATCAAGATGAAGCTGATCCTGACGCCACAGAACCTCGGGACAAAGCAGTCGGGCAACGTCATCGCCGACGTGCCGGGCCGCGACCCCACCGCCAGCCCCGTCATCATCGCGTGCCATCTCGACAGCTGGGATCTTGGGACCGGGGCGATCGACGACGCCGCCGGTTGCGGCATCATCACTGCGGCGGCCACACATGTCATGAGCGCCGGCCAACCGCGCCGAACGATCCGCATCCTGTGGGCGGGCGCCGAAGAAGTCGGCGTGTTCGGCGGCAAGGCCTATTTCGATGCGCATGGGAAAGAAAAGCACGCCGTCGCGCTGGAATCAGACTTTGGCGCGGACCGCGTGTGGCGGGTCGACTTCAAGCTACCCGACAGTGCGAAGGCGCTTTCCGACCGGATCGCGGCGGCCGTGATGCCATTTGGCGTCGTGCGCGGGAAGCAGCCGGCGAGCGGCGGCGCCGACATCGGAGCGCTCGTCCAGGCGGGCGTTCCCGCGATCGACCTGGCACAGGATGGGACACGTTATTTCGACATCCATCACACGCCCGACGATACCCTGGACAAGGTGGACCCGGCACAATTGCGGCAGAATGTCGTGGTCTGGACGGCGGTTCTGGCGATTCTCGCCAACAGCAGCGACACCGAGCTTCCATGACTGTTACGGAGAAATGACAGATTTCCGCGCGCGCCGACCATCTCAATTATTTTTGTTGACGATTCATGCGGAACGGCTAAATCCCGCGGCTCGCGGTACGGGAAGTTTTCCCGGACGCGTTAAGGCATTTTAGGGAGCCCACACATCATGAAGAAGTTTGCTGCTATCGCCGTTGCTGCCAGCATGTTCGCCCTCGCCGCTTGCGGTGAAAAGGCTGCTGAAGAAGCCACCACCGAAGCTCCGGCTGCTGAAGCTGTTGCTGAAGAAGGCGCTGATGCCGCTGCTGCTGGCGCTGACGCCGCTGCCGCTGGTGCCGACGCTGCCGCTGCTGGCGCTGAAGCCGCTGCTGCTCCGGCCGACGCCGCTGCTGCTCCGGCCGCTGCTGCTGCTCCGGCTGCTGACGCCAAGGCTGCTGCTGCTGCCCCGGCTGAAGAAAAGAAGTAAGTCGCAGCCCTTCGGGGCGTTGACTGAAACGAGAAACGGGCGGTCTTCCTTCGGGAAGGCCGCCTTTTTCTTTGCCCGCTGTCCGGGCGGGATAGACTTGGACGCTCGCGCTGTCTAAGGCGCGATCCCAGTAGTCGGGGAGTAGCGCAGCCCGGTAGCGCGCCTGCTTTGGGAGCAGGATGTCGCAGGTTCGAATCCTGTCTCCCCGACCACTATCTTCCCAACACGGCTACCCGGTCGAGGTCGCGATCAGCCGCGCGTAAAAATCGATCATCCGCTTGAAGCTGTCGATCGTCATATGTTCGTTGGTGCCGTGGATCATCGCCGTTTCCTTCAGCGTGAAGTGCATCGGCATGAAACGGTACACATCTTCGGAAATCGGCTCCATGCTGCGGCTGTCGGTCGCCCCGACGACGAGGAAGGGCGCAACGACGGCATCGGGCGCGTCGGCGCGCGCAGCGGCGACGACATATTTCCAGCCCTGCGAACTGGTTGATGACACAGGCGACGGCTCGTTCGGCGGCTTGACCCAGCTGAGGTCGACCGGTGCATCGCCGACCGCGGCCTTCGCCCGCGCCATGACGTCGGCCGAGCTGTTCCACGGCGCGATGCGATAGTTGATCAGCGCACTCGCCGATTGCGGCAGGACATTCTCCTTCGGGCTTCCCTCCAGCATTGTCGGCGCGATCGTCGTGTGGAAGGCCGCGGCCGACGACGGCGATGCCGAGAGCTGCTTCTTGAGCACCGGACCAAGCAGCCACTGGTTCGCAACCGCAAGTTTTGTCGTGCCGCCCTTATGCGCCGCGAGCGCCTCGACCATCGCCGCGCCCGGGCCGCGCATCTCGATCGGGAACGGGTTTTCGGTAATCGCGAGCACGGCGCGCGCGAGTGTCGTCACGCCGGTTTCGGCGGGCGGCATCGAGCTGTGTCCACCGGGCGCGTTGGCGGTGACCTTGAGCGTCGCATAGCCCTTTTCGGCAATGCCGATCAGGATCGCCGGGCCGTCGATCACCGGGGTATCGCGCAGCACCACGCTCCCTTCGTCGAGCGTATAAAGCGCGCGCACGCCTTCGGCCTTCAGCTTCGCCGCTGCCGCCGCGGCGCCCGCCCCGCCGGCTTCTTCGTCATGCCCCGACACCAGATAGATGCCGCGCTTGGGCCGGAATCCCTGCACTGCGAGCGCCTCCAGCGCCTCGAACAGCCCGATCAGCGAGCCCTTGTCGTCGACGGTGCCGCGGCCCCATACGGCTTTTTCGGCGATCGTCCCGGCAAAGGGCGGATATTTCCAGTCCTTTTCGGTTCCCTCGGTGACCGGCACGACGTCCTGATGCGCCATGACGATGATGGGCGCGAGCGAGGCGTCGCTGCCCGGCCAGTGATAGATCAGCGTCCGGTTCGGCAGGATCGTCCGCGTCATCGCACGGTGCATCGCCGGATAGGTCGTGGCGAGCCAGCCGTGCAGCCGGTCCCATTCGGCGATATCATTGTCGGCGGGATCCTGGTGCGAGATCGTCCGGATCTGCGCCGCCGCGCTCAGATGCGCGACCGCCGCGTCGAGATCATACGCCGGCGTCGCGGCAAGCCGGATGTCGCTGCCGTCGGCGATGTCGGTGGGTTCGAACGTCGCGGTGCGGACCGCCGCCGTCCCCGCCACGATTGCCGCAATCGCCAGCCCCCCGATCAGGATCGTCCGCCGCTTCCCCATGTCCCTCTCCTTCTGCCGGCGCAATGAACCGCTATCGGTTTCGATTTGCAAGGAGAATACTTGGAGGGAGCGGCACGGAAAATGGTGGGCCCGGCACCCTTTAACATGAAGCATTAAATTATTGAAATAGCACTACAAGAAGCGCTACGTCGGCGAAATTACCCCCAAAAATCCCCCAAGAGGAGTTTCGGTAGGAGAATCGGCGAACTGCCGAAGGACGGTCGTCGATTCCATGTGAACGTATATCGCCCGGTCGAAAAAGATGCCAGACTCAGCGCCGCAAAAACGGAACACCCACCCGACCAAACGAAGCAAACGCACCTCCAGACTACCCCCTCTCCTCCCGATAGACATCGAGCAATGCGGCAGGAGGACGCAGCCCTTTGATGTCCTGTAGCCATGACGATGGAGCCAGTCGCCCCATATGATCTGGAGCCCGACAGTCCCTTCGGATAGGATGCGTGCACGAAAAACGACGAGGGGGAGTCATGATGAGCAAGATGTGGGACGATCTGGATCGCGCGGCCGGCCCCTTGAGCGACCGAATTGCAGTGGCCTCGCCCTCGCGCCGCCAACTGCTGGCGGGCCTGTCGGCATCGCTCGTCGGGGTCGCCTGCCCCGGTATCGCGCGCGCGGCCGGGCCCTTGCGCCGCTATCGCATGCTGCTCAACTCGGGCTACAGCGGCGTGAACAGCTGGTTCGTTATCGCACAGGACAAGGGGTATCTGCGCGACGAAGGGATAGAAATCGACTTCACCCCGGGACGCGGCGCCTACACTGCCGCGCCCCGCATGGCGGCCGAAGGCTTCGACCTCGGCTATGGCGACATCAACGCGCTGATCGAAGTCGCGGCGAACAGTGCAGCGCCCGCCAAGGCTCCGATAGGCGTCTACATGATGTTCAACCAGTCCCCCTCGGTCATCGGCGTCGCGGCGGACGGACCGATCCGCACGTCGCGCGACCTCGCCGGAAAGAGGATCGCGGCGCATTCGACCGACGTCGCGCTCGGTACCTTTCCCGCCTACGCGCGCGCCGCCGGCCTCAACCCCGCTTCGATCACCGTTCTTCCCTCCGACGCCAGCATGACCGAGCTCGTCACCGACATGCTCGCGGGGAAAAGCGACGGCGTCTTCGGCTATTTCACAACACAAACCGCCGCCGCGCTGACCGCCGGAATTGATCCGAAAGCCCGGCTGCGCTTTCTGCGTTACGACGCGGTGCTCCCCGATTTCTACGGCAGCGCGGTGATGGCATCGGGGGACATGGTGACCTCGCACGCCGACGATGTGAAGCGGATCGTGCGGGCCTTCAATCGCGGCGTGGTCGACGCCATTCGCGACCCGGAAGCCGCGGTGGCGGCGGTCATGCGCCGCGACACCAGCCTGCGCCGCGAAGTGGAGCTGTCACGCCTCGCGGAAACGCTGTGCCACGAAATGAACCACCCCGAGCGTGCAAAACTGGGCATCGGCGATGCCAGCGACGCGCGCCTGTCGCGCGCGATCGCCGCGATGGCCGAAACCAAACCCCTCCCGCGAACCCCCGCTACGCGCAGCATCTTCACCCGCGCCTTCCTGCCGCCCCGAAGCGCGCGGCCGGATTAGAACTGTACAGGCCGCTGTCGGGCGACACCTCGGAGAGAAAGATTGTTCGCGCTCGGCAGGCGCCGGATCAACTTCCGGGAAACGCCTGTCGAGCCCTGTGCCGATCGAACAAAGCAGACCGTATCAGGTCAATCAGCCTACCGCTGCAAGTGGCCGTTGTAAGTCCGCCTTTATCCGACCTCAAATCAAGCAGACATTGCGGTTCGAACCGTGATATTTCGCGTCACCCCAACTCAGTCAGGCGAGCGGACGATCATTTCTTACCCGCGATCCACGCCTCCACATTCCTGCGCAACAGCGCCAGCGGCACGACGCCGTCACCCAGCACGACGGCGTTGAACGCCTTGATATCGAAGCGCGTTCCCAGCGCCTTCCGGGCCTGTTCGCGCAGCGCGAGGATTTCGAGTCCGCCCGAATCATAGGCTGTGAGTTGCCCGGGCAGAATAGCAATGCGGTCGGTCATGCCGCGCGCAACATCGGGAGGGAAACGACCGGTTTCGGTCAGATAGGCGACCAGCCGCTCGCGATCCCATTTCCCGAGATGCAGCCCCGGATCGGCGACCATTCCCCGGGCAGGCCATGCCCGGCGGGAAATCTTCATCTGGGGCGTATCGAGCAGGCCGATCTCGTCGGACATGCGCTCGGCATAGCGCGCCCAGCCTTCGATATAAGCCGAGTTGAAGCCGATCTTCGAAAGCCGGCTGTTGGGCAGTCCTGCGGCATAGGCCAGTTGCAGGTGGTGACCGGGATATCCCTCATGCACTGCGGTGATCGCCATGTCCGCGCGGCGCGCATCCTCGATCTTGCCGACCTGCAACATGTAGAGGGCGGGCTTGGCCGGGTCGGCCTCGGGCATGTAGAACGAGCTGGCGCCCGACGCCTCCATCGCATCGCTCATCGGACGCACTTCGAGAGGTTGTTGCGGTACATTGTCGATCAGTGCCGCCACCGCGCTACGGGCGCGTGCCACGACCTCGCGATTATAGGCAACGACCTCCTCCTTCGACGCGAACCGTTCTTCGGGATCGGCCTTCACCCGCGCGACGATCTGCGGGAAGTCGTCGGTCCCGTAAAGCGCCTTGCCGATCGCACGGACGTCGGCGACATTGGCTGCGACGGTGCGCTCGCCGAGCGCCGCAACCTCTTCGCCGGGCCGGTCGAGCGTGGTGTAGGAACGCAGCATGGCATTGTAGCAGGCGCGGCCATCGGGCAAGTCGAGCACCGACAAGCTCTCACGCGCGGCGGGAATATAGGTATCGCGCAGGAAGTCGCGATAGGTGCGGACCGCCGGCGTGATCCTGTCGCGTATCAGTGCCGCGAAATCGGCCTTGAACGTCGCATCCTCCGCGGTCCTGGCGGGGGCAAAGAACGGCGAGGCCTCGGGCGTTTCGACGATCAGCCCCTCGACTTGCGCGAGCACGCGCACCGCGACCGAACGCGGCACGACATACCCCTTGGCGATACCCTGCTTCAGATTGGCGATATCGGCGGCGATATAGGCGGGCATGCCGCCCCAGCGTGCGAGCGCGTCTGCACGGTCCTTCGCCGTAGCGACGGGCTGGCGCTCGACCAGGGTGGGGAAATTGCCCGGCCAGCCATCCATGTGCGACACGCTCCAGAGTTCGCTGTGACAGACGCGCAGTCCCCGTTCGGCCTCCAGCATCTCGCGCGCGATCGCATAATCCCGAATGCTCGCCCGATCGGTCAGCGTCGTCGCATCGAGCGCATCGAGCCGGGCAAGCAGCATATCGACCTCGGCATCGTTGCGCGCGATCCTCGCCGGACCAATGTCCTTCAGCACGTCGTTCCGTCCGCCCTCTATCCCCGTATAGAATGGCAAGAAGGGGTCTGCGGCGAGCCGGTTGGCAACGACATCGTCGGCAATCTTCGCCATCGTATCGCCCGAGGATCCCCACGCAATCGCCGGGAGCGATGCTGCCGCAGCAAGCAGCGCACTTCCCCGGAGCATTTTCGACCAGCAACGCATGCCAGACCTCCATTTTCCTTATAGTTTCGGCGGACTAGCCGAGATAGAAATGCCCGGGAAGTCAACAAGCCGTCGATCAAGCCATGTCTCCGGCGATCGATGACTGCTCACCCGTGAAACCGTCCGCGTTCCACGCGATCCCGTTCGCGCTATTTCGTTACGGGCTTCGCAGGAAGATCGAGCGCGATCCGCTCGATGCGCTCCGCGACCATGCGTGCGCCGAGATCCTTGCCGATCGAATTCGCGATCACCGCCACGGTTACTCGATCCCCGGGAAATTCGGATAGCGAACTGTTGAAACCGAAGATGCCCCCGCCATGCGAGATCTTGCGGTGCCCTTCATAGTCGGAAATGAACAGGGCATAGCCATATTCGCCCGCAGGCATGCCGCCCTTTTTCGCAATCGCCTCGCTGCTCGTCCTGCCGTTCCCCAGCTTGCCCGGCGCGGTCATGGCAGCGAGCGAGGCGGGCTTCAGAACCTTGCCGCCGAACAGCGCGGCATTCCAGCGCGCCAGATCCTCGGCGGTCGAGCGCATGGCGCCCGCCCCGCCCGGAATCGTCATCGAGATGGGCGCGGCGTTGCGAAATTTTCCGGGCTCTCCGTCATATCCCGCAACGCGGCCGGCAACGATCTCCCGTTCGTCGTCGAGCGCGGTGTGACGGAGGCCGAGGGGCTCAAAGAACCGGGCCTCCAGAACTTTCGCCAGCGGCCTCCCTTCAACCTTCTCGACCACGGCGCCGAGCAGGAAATAGGCTGTATTGCTGTAGTTCCAGTCGGTACCGGGTTCGAAATCCTGCACCTTCGGCATTTTTGCGAAATAGGCGACCCATTGATCGGGTGATTTGGTCAAGGCCGCCTGCGCGAGGAAGCTTTCGTCCTCGGTATAATTATGCATTCCCGACGTGTGGTGTAGCATCTGTTTCAGCGTGATCTCGCCTGCGCGAGGATAGTCGGGATAATATTTCGACAGCAGGTCGTCGAGCGACAGCTTGCCTTCCTCTTCCAGCTTGACGAGCGCCGCCGCGGTAAACTGCTTGGTGACCGAACCGATACGAAAAATGCTGTCGTTGCCAACCGGCATGGCGAGTTCGAGACTGCCCGCCCCATAGCCCTTCACCAGCAGGGGCTTGCCGTCCTTGTAGACCGCAACCTGCAGCCCCGGTGTCTCGCCGGCAGCGATCGCCTGTTGCGCCGCCCCGTCGATCGCCGCCGCGATGGCTGCATCGTCCGCTGCCCGCGCCGGCGCCGCGGCCGAGACCAGTATCACGCCGGCAAGGAGCCAGCCGCCTCTCATGATCGTCACATATTTTCTCCCAGATAAGCCGTTGCGGCCCTTTCGCTTTCATTATTGCCGGTTCGCCCGGGCGGCCCCGCGCCGCGATAATCGGAAATATTCTGCATGACGCATCGGTCCCGGTTGATTTGCCGCTTCGATTGTGGATGATCAAATCATCCTGTAAAGAGAATATGGTGCCTGATATGAAATTTATTTCCCGTTACCGCCCATCGCTCACCATCGCCCTTGCCTTGGGAACCGCCCTGCCCGGGGCGCCGCTTCAGGCGGCGGCGCAAGCGCCGGCGACCGTTCCGGCAGACACCGAACGCGTGGCGGGATTGGCGGATTTCGTCGATGGCGTGATGGCGCAGCAACTCGCTACCCGCGAGGTCGCCGGCGCGGTCGTCACCGTTGTGCAGAACGGCAAGGTCCTGTTCACGCGCGCGTATGGTTTCGCCGATATCGATCGCGGCATCAAGGTCGACGGACAGAAGACGCTGTTCAGACCCGGCTCGGTCTCCAAGCTCATCACCTGGACCGCCCTCATGCAGCAGGTGGAAAACGGGAAGGTCGATCTCGATGCCGATGTGAACCGCTATATCGACTTCGTGATCCCGCCCTTCGAAGGAAAGCCCATCCGCGTGCGCGATCTTTTCTCGCACACGCTAGGGATGAGCGACCTCGCCTATGACGAGAAGGAATGGACGAAGCAGGAAAGCTATCAGTCCTTTCTGAAGACGCATGTCCCGCAGCGCCTGTGGGCGCCCGGGACCGAAATATCCTATTCGAACTATGGTGCGTCGCTTGCCGGCTATATCGTCGAGCGGGTCTCGGGCGAGGCTTTCAATGCTTATGTCACCAGACACATATTCCAGCCTCTCGGCATGACCCACACGACCTTCGCCGAGCCGCTGACGGGCGAGAATGCGGCGAATATGGCGCTGGGCTACCAGTTCGCCGACGGCCGCTTCAAGGCGAGGCCCTATGAACGCTACGCCAAGATCATGCCGGCTGGCTCCGCGGCATCGACGGCCCCCGACATGGCGCGCTTCATGCTCGCCATGCTGGGCGACGGCGCGCTGGACGGGAAACGCATCCTCAAACCCGCATCGGTCGCGCTGCTCGAAAGCGATTCGATTGCGAATACGCCCGGCCAGCCGGGTATGGCGCATGGTTTCATGGTCGCGCGCGAGCAGGGCCCCCGGATGGTGGGGCATGGCGGCAATACCGCGGATTTCCATTCCTATCTCCTGCTCGCGCCGCAGGCCGGCCTCGGCTTCTTCGTGTCGTTCACGGGTGGCGACGCAAGCTATGCGGGGCGAACCGAACTGAGCGACGCCATCATCGGCCGCCTCTTTCCGCAGCCGCCGGCAAAACGCTGGACGCAGGCGGGCGCCCTGCCGCCGCTGGGAGCATATCGGTCGAACCGTCGCGACTACAGCATAGCGGCCGACCCTGCGGGCGACATCAAGGTGTCCGCGGTCGGCGATCATGGACTCCTGGTCGAAGGACACGGGCAGAAGACGGCCTGGGAAAAGATCGGGCCCGATCGTTACGAGCGTATCACGGGAACCGCCGAGGGCGGCCCCTACGACCAACTGCGCTTCTACGGGGACGCGGACCACCCGCGCCTCGGTTTCGCGTCCCAGCCGCATGTCGCCTATCATCTGGTGAAGCCGGGTCAGCCCTGAAAATCACCGAGACCTATCCTGACAGCCCGCGCACCACGCCGGAAGATTGCGTTCTAATACAGGTGGCGGCGTTCGCGCGGCGCTGGATTTTGCACTCGAATACCGCTGAAGGCGCGCTCCTTCGATATTGGCCGGTTGCGGCCGGTTGACTTCCAGTATCTGGAATGGCGAAAGCGGACGTCTTGCGCTTGGTACCCATTTGTCGCCGCTAAATGGCGTGGGTTTTCTGCCGGCTTTAGAGGGTCAGCGATCGTCGTTCCGCCAAATGCCCTCGGTTGCAAACAGCAAGATCACCGATCGATGATCGAGCGCCAAGCGCCGTCGATCTTCCTCGCTGCCGCAGGCCGCGACCAATCCGGCCAGACCCGCTGCTCCGGAAGGCGTGCTGGCTGGTCCGGCTGCCTCTTCCATTGTCTTGCAAGCGGCGTGCAACGCATCTTCGCTCACCTGGATTGCGGCGGCGCTATGCCACAGGAGAATGTTCAGCGCAGGTGCGGAGGCAGCACCACAGGACAGCATTTCCGCGCACGTATCAAGCGCACCTTCGATTTGGACGGGAACGCCGCGCGCGAGCCCGGCGGCAACGCATGCTGCCGCGCGCGGCTCGACGACGACAACCCGGCGGGGGATCGCCATGGCCGGGGACAAACCCTCCGCCATCGCCGCTGCGAATCCTCCTACCCCCGCTTGCACAAACAAATGCGTCGGCGTCGGTAAGCCGCCCTCGTTCAGCTGGAACCTGACCTCCTCAGCGATCGTCGCATAGCCCGCCATCACGTCCGAGACCACGATATCGTCCGGATCATCGCTCGTATCGGCGATCAACAGGCCTTCGCCGCGCGCCGCCGCGGCACTGGCTTCCCGAACCGCCTGATCATAGGTTCCATGGACGCGCACGATTTCGGCTCCCAAGTCGGTGATCCGCGATGCGCGCGCGCCGGAGACATGATGCGGCAGATATATGCGCGCGCCTACGCCGGCTTGCTGCGCGGCCGCTGCGACCGCGAGGCCGTGATTGCCGTCGCTCGCACAAATCAATGTCGTCGACGTGCGGCTCTGCGAACCCGATGCGTCGAAGCGGGAAAGAGCCAGCCGGGCGGCATGGGCACCTCCCAATGATTTGAAATTCCCCAGTTGCCGCCGGTCTTCGCATTTGAGGAAAATGGAGCCGACGCCAAGCTGTTCGGCCAGAGCGGGAAGCGCTACGAGAGGGGTGCGGTTGTTTTCCATGACCCCAAGCATAAGTCGGGTCGTCGCTGCTTGCCCGCAATCTTGCGCCTCCAGACGCGGCAGCGCCGCAAGTATCGGACCTATCGCGCCTCGGGAATCGCGATGGCGAGCCCCCGCTTCACGACTCCGAGCGCGACATTGGTCGTAAAGCGACGGACGTTCGCGTTCCGGGACACGAGCCGCGACATCAGGTCATCGTAGCTCTCGGTATCGGGTGCGGTCACGATAAGGACGAAGTCGGCCTCACCGGTCACATAATAGACCTGCTGGATTTGCTCTTCGGCGCTCAGCCAGCGTTTGAGTTCGGCGAGCAGCTCCGGCCTCTCCCGTTCAACCTGGAGGGAAACGACAAAAAATGTCGGGCGGCCCAGCTTCTTCGGGTCGCACACCGCGACGTCCTTCACGATAACGCCCTGCTCGCGCATTCGGCGAATGCGGCGCTGGATCGCCGACACCGATAACGGCACCGTCTCTGCCAGCCGCTCGGCGGTGAGCCCGGCGTCCTCCTGAACGAGCGAAAGCAAGCGGCGATCGAAAGCGTCGAGTTCCATGGCCGCAACATAGCGCCGGTTTGCGCTCCGCGAAGGCGTTTTTGGCATCATATTCGCGGCCTGACTGCATCGACATCGCCTATTTTACCGCCATCAGCCGAATGGAGCGGAAAATGAACAACAAGCGCATTCAAGATTTTGTTGAAGGCAAATGGGCGACCGACGTGATGCCAACATTGATCGATTATATCGCCGTTCCATGTGTGTCTCCGGCGTTCGACCCGGATTGGGCGGTGCACGGCCATATGATGGAAGCCACGACGCTTCTCGCGAATTGGGCGCGCCAGCATTTGACGGAAATCGAGGGAATAGTCGTCGAGATCCACCAATTGCCGGGGCGTACGCCGCTGATATCCATCGAAGTCCCGGCGACGTCTGAAGAGGATGATAACTCCCCCGTCCTGATATACGGTCATCTCGATAAGCAGCCTGCAATGGAAGGCTGGAGCGAGGGTCGGTCGGCGTGGACAGCCATATACGACGGCGACCGGCTTTACGGCCGCGGAGGCGCCGATGATGGCTATGCCCTGTTCAGTGCGGTGCTCGCTATACTCGCCCTCGCGGACCAAAAACTCCGGCGCCCGCGATGCGTGATCCTGATCGAGGCCTCCGAGGAATCGTCCAGCGAGGATCTGCCCTACTATTTCGATCATCTCGCCGCGCGGCTCGGTTCACCCTCGCTCGTGATTGCGCTCGATTCCATGTGCGGAAATTACGATCAGCTCTGGACGACGTCGTCATTGCGCGGGCAAGTCGCAGGCACGCTGACGGTGCGCGTCCTCGATGAGGCGATCCATTCGGGCGAAGCCTCGGGAATCGTCCCTTCGAGTTTCCGCGTCGCGACCCGCTTGCTCTCGCGCATCGAAGATCCCGTGACCGGATGCATAACAATGCCCGAGTGCGTGGCTCGGGTCCCTGACGCCCGTCTCGCTGAAGCCGGCCTCGCCGCATCCATCCTTGGGCCCTCCATCTATGAGGCCATGCCGTTTGTCGTGGGTGCGCGGCCGACGAACCAGAATGTCACGTCGCTGCTCGTCGACCGTTCGTGGCGCGCACAGCTTGCCGTTACCGGGGTGGACGGGCTGCCGCCTGTCGGCGCCGCATCTTCGGTCATGCTGCCCGCCACATCGCTGAAGCTCAGTCTGCGCCTGCCTCCCACGGTCGATCCGGACGCGGCCGGACAGGCGCTGAAGGCATGTCTGGAGGATCAGCCGCCCTATGGCGCGCAGGTCTCATTCGACATCGCCTTCGTTTCGCCGGGTTGGCATGCGCCCGAGACCGCCCACTGGCTGGCGCACGCGCTGGCCGCAGCCTCGCTTCAAGCCTTCGGCCGCCACCATGCCGCCTTCGGGGGCGGGGGCGGAATACCGTTTTTGCCCATGCTGCAGAAACAATTTCCCGATGCGCAGTTTGTCGTCACCGGCGTCCTTGGCCCGCAGTCGAACGCTCATGGACCCAATGAATTCCTCCACATTCCTGCCGCGCAGAAAGTCACCATGGCGCTGGCCCATATCCTCCACGCCGTTCCGCATGGTTGAGCTGGCCGCCCCGATCCGTCTCGTCCCCACTTTTCACGTTCGAAGGAAGTTTCCGATGCGCCTGCTTTATCAGACCCACTCGCCTTTTGCGCGGAAGGCGCTCGTCTTTGCGCATGAGATCGGCATTTCAAACAAGCTTGTCGTCGAACATCACGAAACGAGCCCGACTGCGCGCAACGATGATGTATTTTTCCACAATCCGCTGGGGAAGGTTCCGGTGCTGATCCGCCCGGGCCTGCCCTCCTTGTTCGATTCCAGCATCATCTGCGCCTATTTCGACACGCTTCGTGACGGCGCGAGCCTCTACCCCCTCGACCCGGAAGCGCGCTGGCAGGCCCTGCAGCTCGAAGCCCTGGCGCAGGGGCTTGCGGAGGCAGGAATAGCCGTCCGATGGGAAACGGTGCGCCGCCCCGAAGCGCTGCGGTTCGAAAATCTTCGGGACGGTTATGTCGCCAAGCTGGAATCGAGCTACGCGTGGCTGGAACAGCATATGGACTTCGGCGCCGACCTGGATGTCGGACAGGTCGCGCTCGCGACCGCACTCGACTGGATCGAGTTCCGAAACCTGCCCTCGTTCCGGGAGTTTTCTCTGTTAAGCCGATGGTTTGATGCGTTTTCATCGCGCCCCTCCATGAAAGCCACGCCACTGTCGGGAGACACCGTTGACGCCGCGCCGGCAGCGGGAGGGGAAAGATGACTTCGATGCGGTCGCTGAAAATTGACCGCTTCTCGCGGCAGGTCGCGAGATGACCGCGAATGTGGTGTCATCACAGGTCTTGCCATGCCCATGTGTATTGCTATAGCAATACACATCTCGCCGACGACCAAGGGCAGGAGAACGCCATGCCGCATAATCGCCTTTCATCAACGCTCGGCGCGTGCTTCGCCAGCATCGCGCTCGTCGCAACGACGGGTCCGGCGCGCGCGGCCGACAGCGCCGAATGCCATGTCGGCAGCTACAAGCTCGCCGACGGACAGATCGTCGATATCGCTCCGATCGAGGCCGACCGGCTACGCTGGCGGAGCTTCGACGGTGCGGTCGGCGAACTCAAGCCTCAGCCCGGCGGCCGATGGCAGAGTCTCTATGGCTGGACCGGTCGCCCCGACGGGATCGAGGTCGCCCTGGGCGCGTGTGGCGAGGGCAAGATCCGCTTTGCCGGATTGGACGGGCACCGCCTGACCTTCGATGTGACCGAGGGCGATTTTCAGGGCCGCGACGGGGTGACCCTGAAAGGACGGCTCATACTGCCGAAGGGCGAGGACAAGGTTCCCGTCGTCGTGCTCGTCCACGGCGCCGAGCGCGACGCGGCCCTGCGTTTCAATTTCCTCCAGCGGCTGTTTCCCGCGGTCGGGATCGGCGTGTTCGTATACGACAAGCGCGGCACGGGCACCTCGGGCGGCGTCTATACACAGGATTTCGACCTTCTCGCCGACGATGCAACCGCGGCAATGGCGACCGCCAGACGGCTCGCGGGTACGCGCGCCGGTCGCGTCGGCTATCAGGGCGCCAGCCAGGGCGGCTGGGTCGCGCCGCTCGCCGCCAATCGCGCGCCTGCAGACTTCGTGATCGTCAGCTTCGGTCTGGCAGTCAGCATCCTCGACGAGGATCTCCAGCAGATGGAAATGGAGCTCACCGACAAGGGCTATCCGCCCGAAATCGTCGCGAAGGCGCAGGAGATTGCACGCGCCGCGGGCGAAATCTTTGCGAGCAACTTCAAGGACGGCTACGCCGAATTCGATACGGTACGCGCCAAATATCGCGGTGAGAGCTGGTACAAGAACGTCCACGGCCATATGACATGGCTGCTGCTGCCGCATGAAGAAGCCGCGATACGCGCCGAAGCGGTCAAATATGACTGGGGCACACCCTTTCGCTACGATCCGATGCCGACGCTCGTCGCGAACAAGACTCCGCAGCTATGGGTCCTCGGCGGGCGCGACTATCAGGCGCCAGCGAAGGAGACCAGCCGCCGCCTCGGCGCGCTGATCGAAGCGGGCAAGCCCTTCACCCTCGCCGTCTATCCGGGGGCCGAACATGGCATGACGCTGTTCGAGACGGCGGCCGATGACAGCCGGGTCTCGACGCGCTTCGCCGAGGGCTATTTCGCGATGATGCGCGATTTCATCAAGGACGGCGAGATTGGCGCCACCTATGGCGACGCCCGGGTTTCCGGGGCGGATAAGGGTGACTAGGAATGGCGTATCGCCATCGCTCGCTTTGGCCGCTTGCGGAACGTCGGCTTTCAGTCTTGGAATTCTGAAAGCCGACATTTCTGACGCCGAGAAGTTGCCTATTCGAAGAATGTCACCACTTGAAACGCAGCGACCCCACCACCGTGCGCGACGCACCGAAATAGCAGCTGTTGGTGAACGGACAGGCCGAAACGTGCCGCTTGTCGAACAGGTTCTGCGCATTCACTGCGACGCTGAGGCCGTCGAGCGACGGAATGGCATGGCCGAGGTCGTAGGCCATCATCGCATCGACCAGCGTGAAGCTTTTCGTCTTGAACATTTCGAAGGTCGTGATGCTGTTCACGACCTTGTAGCTCGTCGAGCCCCAGGAGCCGCCGACATAGCGGAAACCGCCGCCAAAGCTTAAGCCCCCAAGCGGCCCCTCGCCAGTGTCTGCCTTGCCGAAATCATAGGAAAGAAAGGCCGAGGCCTGCCATTCGGGAGTACCGAGCACCGGAGTGCCGGTCGTCGAGGGCGTCCCACTGGTACCGAGCCTGGTCAGCGTCGGTGCCACGGCTGCCACGGCAGGCGTGCCCTGCGTGATCTCCGCATCGGCATAGGTGCCGGCAAAGATCAGGTCGAGACCGGGCCGCAGTTCGCCGCGCGCTTCGAGTTCGACGCCGCGGATGCGTGTCTCGCCGATCTGGACCTGCGAGTTGGCGGGACGGCCGCCGGTACCCGCCAGCGGATCGCCCACCGGCACATTCTGCCGCTTCAGCTCATAGGCCGACAGGGTGAAGAGCGCATTCAGGCCGTGCGGCTGATATTTGAGACCCGCCTCATACATATTGCCGGTGGTCGGCGTGAAGGGATTGCCCATATAGTCGGCGCCCGCCTGCGGTTCGAAGGATTCGGTGTAGCTCAGATAGGGCGAGAGGCCGAAGTCGAACTCGTAGAGCGCGCCGAAGCGCATGGTGAAGGCGCTCTGCGACAGCGGCGTCAGCACGCGGTTCTTGTTGTTGAGCGTGCGCTGTTCGTACCAGTCCCACCGGCCGCTCGCGATCAGGTGGAGGCCGCCGATCGTGACCTGGTCCTGGATATAGAGGCCGGTCTGGTCGCGGGTCGTGTAGGTATTGGCGTATGCGGCCGACAGCAGCTTGAGATCGAGGCTCGGCACCGTGCCGCGATAGACCGGCGCGAACAGGCTGAGGTTCGGGATGCTCGTCAGCGGATTGGCGGTCTGCCCGGTGTTGAACTGCTGGAAATTCTCCCCGGTGATGCGGAGATAATCGAGACCAACCAATATGTCGTGCTCGATGCCGCCGGTGTTGAACTTCGCGTTCAGGCTGTTGTCGAGCGTGAGCGTATCGAAATCCTCGTCGGCACCACCGCCGCCGCGAATGATCGGACCATAGTCGGTGTTGACGTTTAGCCCGCTTCCGGTCGTCGCGAACCCGCCAACATAAAGTTGTCGATAACTCAGCTTGTTGTTCTGGAACCGGAAATTCGACCGGAACGCCAGATGATCGTTAAACTCGCGGTGGAACAGCAATGTCACCGACTTCTGCTTGTGGTCATAGACCTCATAGGCCGGATCACCGGTGTTGAGGTGCCGGTCGAGAACCCCGTTCGGATTCGGCAAGACGCTCCCGTAAGCCGGGACGCCCGAATAGCCGCCGCCCGACGGCGCATGCTGGTAGGCAGCGATCAGCGTGATGCTCGTCTGTTCATCGGGGACGAAGGCGATCATCGGGCTGATGTGATAACGCTCGCTCTCGGTCATATCGGTGAACCCGTCGGCCTTCTGCCACCCGCCGACGAGCCGCACGCGCCATTTGCCGTCGGCATCGAGCGGCTGGTTGACGTCGCCGACGAAGCGCAGGCTGTTGTAGTTGCCGACCTGCCCCTCGAAGCGGCCCGACGCCTCGGCTTCGGGCTTCTTGCTCGACAAATTGATAAGGCCGCCCGGCGTCCCGTTGCCGTAAAGGACCGAGGCTGGCCCCTTCATAATGTCGATCTGGTCGATCCGGTTGAAATCGGTTTGCGGCGTCGAATAGGGCCCGGCGATGAGCCGCATGCCGTCGAGGAAAAGCCCCGGTGCGAAGCCGCGCAGGTTCATCTGGTCGTAACGCGACACGGTGCCGCCGCGCTGGTTGGCCGCCACGCCCGCGACATAGCCGACCGCCTGGTTGAGCGAGATCGCGTTGCGGCGCTCGAGTTCCTCGCTGTCGATGACCGTGATCGTCTGCGAGGTTTCGATGAGGGGTGTTACGGTCTTCGTCGCCGACGATACGCTGGCCTCGCGCAGGCCGGTCACGACGATCGTATCGCTGGAGCTTTCGCCCTCCGCGGCCGTTTCTTCGGCAAACGCCGTCTGCGGACCAACCAGCATCGCGGCGGCCAGTGCCATCCGCGACAAATTCGACCGCGCAGTACGTGCGCTTACCTGCTTCGACGTCATCGATCACCCCTTATTGCTATTGATAGCGATTCTCAGTTGCAGCTAGTCGCAGAAACTGCTTAGGGCAACCCACAGTCGAACGACGCAGGGGCACAGGGGCAATGGCGGGCTCACTTTTGAACGGCAGCCGCATGGCGGCGCGGACGATTACCGCCATCGTCGGCGGCTATGCCGCGGCTGCCGGGAGCGTCTCCTTGCTCGCGCGCGTTCTGCCGATCGACCGCGCCGAAGCCACCATTTGGGCGATGACGCTGTCCTTCCTCCTCTACGCCGCGATCATCCTCTGGGCCTTTCACGAAATCCGGTTGCTGCGTGTCGCCGGGATCATCTGGGGAACCGCAATCGGCTCAACGGCTTGCGTGCTTCTGCTGGGGCCGGCACTATGACCAAACCCCAAGCCGATACGGCGCCCAGCGTGCGTCAGTCGATGGCGTGGATCCACGGCTGGCTCGGCCTGATTGCCGGCTGGATTCTCTTCGCGATGTTTCTGACCGGAACCGCGAGCTATTTCCGCCCGGAAATTACGCGCTGGATGCAGCCCGAAATCGACCTTGCGCAGGTTGCGCCCGCCATCGCCGCCGACACCGCAGTTGCTCACCTTCAAAAGGTCGCGCCGTCGGCCGAACAATGGTTCATCACGCTCCCCGACGAACGCACGACCGCGACGCGCATCTTCATCCGCGACCGGCCCGATCCAGGCCCGAATGCGAAACCGGCGCCGCGGCGTCCTGAAATGCGTCTCGACCCAAAGAGCGGCGAGGAAGTCACCGCGCGCGAGACGCGCGGCGGCGAACATTTCTATCGCTTTCACTTCCAGCTCCAGATTCCGCACCCTTGGGGCCGCTGGCTTGCCGGGCTGTGCGCAATGGCGATGCTGACCGCGATTATCTCCGGTGTCATTACGCACAAGCGGATCTTCGTCGATTTCTTCACCTTGCGTTGGAGCAAGGGTCAACGCAGCTGGCTCGACGCGCACAATGCCTCGGCGGTGCTCGCCTTGCCGTTTCACGCGATGATCACTTACACCGGCCTGATCACGCTGGTCGCCATGTATATGCCCTGGCCGATCGCGGCGAACTATAAGGACCCGGCGACCTTCGAGACGGCCGTCTTCGGCGCAGAACCCGAAGAGGAATATTCGGGACGCTTCATCCCCCTGACGCCCGTGGCGCCGCTCGTAGCAGATGCGTCGCGCGAATGGGGCGGCAGGCCGGCGACGATGACGGTGCGAAACCCCAATGACGCGACGGCGACGATCACGCTGTTCCAGAGCGCAAAGGACCGGCTGAATGCGCGCGGCGGATCGATCGTCTATTCGGGCGTCGACGGCCGCAGGCTATCGGCCTCGCCTCCCCCCGGCCCCGGCGCCGAAACCGCCGGCGTCATGCTCGGCCTCCACATGGGCAATTTCGCCGGGCCTCTGCTGCGCTGGACCTACTTTTTCCTCGGACTCACCGGCACCGCGATGGTCGGCACGGGGCTGGTCCTGTGGACGGTGAAGCGAAAGCGGCCGAACGCCGCGCCCTTCTTCGGGCTTCGGCTGGCCGAACGATTGAACCTTGGCGCGATCGCCTGTCTTCCGGCCGGTATGGCGGCTTTCCTTCTTGCCAATCGCCTGCTTCCGGCGTCGATGCCGGGAAGAGCCGACATCGAGGTGAGCATCATGTTCTGGACATGGTTCGGGCTTGCCGCAGTCGCTTGCCTGCGCCCGATCCACCGCGCATGGGCCGAAACGCTCGCGCTGGCGGCGATCGCCTTCCTGGCCCTTCCGATCGTGAGCGTCCTGACCACGACTCGCGGATTGCCGACGTCGCTCCAGAAGGGCGACTGGCTCTTTATCTCTTTCGATCTTGCAATGATCGCAACTGGCGCGCTCCTCGGCTTCGCCGCATGGCGGGCAGCTCAAAGCGCCCCCGCTCCCGTCCGCCAGCGCAAGCAGGCTTCCGACGCCGTGCAGCCCCTCAAGGAAGCGGCAGATGCAGCTTGAGCCCTTCCTCCTGAGTTATGCGGGGTTCGCAAGTATCGCACTGACAACGCAGCGCATCCGCCGCAATATCGCAATGCCAAACCTTCCCAAGATCGGCGCATTGCGTATTTTTGCGGCGATCCTGTTTTCGCTCGCGGCGTCGCGCGCCGTCGACCATTTCGGTGCCGAGAAGGGCTGGGTCGCCTTTATAGGCATGGTGTGCCTCTCGGCAGTCCCGCTCGTCCTGATGATCTCGCGATGGCCGCGGGTGGGCGTGTCGGCCGGCCTTGGAGCAGTGATCGTCGGATTGGGCGCGATGCTGCTAAATGGCGCAGGATAAATCTAATCGTACTGGCCGCAAACTGACTGGCAGCTTTTGGGAACGCAATCCCAGATAGCCGCCGTCAGCAAGCGAGATCGCACGAACGACCGCCGGCGCCCTGTTTATCGACAAATACTGCCTGGACATGGATATATGTTCATTGGCTATCCCCTCCGGCCTCGCTAGACGACGCTCCATCCGATCGTATTCGGAGGGGCGTGTGCGGAAAATTCATCGCGGCCTGTCGGCCGCTATTCTGACCGGCCTCGGCGCCTTTGCGACCGGGGCAGCCACCCAGGAGACGACGCCCTTTCCTTCCCGCCTCGCCCAGGCGATCGCGCCTCCCGACGTCAATCCGGACGGCTTTTCGGGGCAGGCGCGCGTATCCTGTCCGACGCGGTCACCGCCAGCCGCTATGTCCTGATCGGCGAGAGCCACATGACCCGCGAGATCCCGGCGTTCACGACCCAGATCTGCCGCCTGATGGCGCCCTCCGGCCTGACCGCCATGGTCGTCGAGACCGGCCTGGAAGCGGCTCGCGTCGTCGATGCCGCGATGCGATCGGAAGACCGCGAGGCCCGGATCGACAAGTTCCTGCGTGCGCATCCGAGCGGCATCGCCTTCTTTAACGGACGGGATGAAGTCCGGATGGCGGGCGATTGCGCCGCCGCCGCCGGACCGAAGTTCCAGCTCTGGGGACTGGACCAGGAGTTCCTCGGATCCAGCGGGCCCCTGTTGCAGGAAATGCTGGCATCGAGGCCAGGTCCCCGCGCCCGGGCCGCGCTGGCCGATCTGGCGGCGAAGGATCGGAAGGCGACCGCCGCCGCGCTCGCATCGGGCTCTCCCTTCGACCTGTTCCTGCTCTCGGCCAGCCAGGACGATCTCGATCGGGCGGCCGCCGCGATCACGCAGGATGGCGGGAAGCGCGCCCGCTATCTGTTCGGCCTGCTGACGGAAACCCGCGCCATCTATCAGACGTCGAAGGCGCGCAAGGGCGATCCCAACGGACGCCGCGCACGGCTGATGAAGCGCACGCTCGCCGCCCAGCTCGCAGCAAATCCCGGCGCACGGCTCCTGCTGAAGTTCGGCGCCATGCATGCCTACAAGTCGATCAATCCGCTCAATCAGCGCGACCTTGGCGCCTATGTGGCCGAGCGTGCCGATGGCGAAGGAGGCTCTTCCCTGCACATCGAGTGCGGGCGCCGACGAAATGCGGCTGCGGCTTCGCCCGGCTGGTGTTCGCGAAGCGCATGGTCATTCGCGGGCGACGGCGGCGGAGATTTCGGTATCGGTCATTCCTTCTACCGCGGAAGGAGACACTCCTACAATCCGCCGCTTCGCCTTATGTTGCGTATCGCTAGGCCATGGCGGCCAGAATTTCCTTGATCGCGACGAACGCAAAGCAGACCGAACTGTCGGCCACCCCGTAGGGCAGGAATATATCGTCGCCGACGCGGATCGCGCCGCAGGTGTAGACGACATTGGGGACATAGCCTTCGCGGTCCTCGTCGGCGGCTGACAGGATCGGATTGGGCGTCCGGCCGATCACCTTCGACGGATCGGCCTTGTCGAGCAGCACCGCGCCGATCGCATATTTGCGCATCGCGCCGACCCCATGCGTCAACACCAGCCAGCCTTCATCAAGCTCGATCGGCGCGCCGCAATTACCGATCTGGATGAGTTCCCATGGAAAGCGCGGCTCCAGCAATAATTCGCCGTCCTCCCACTGATCGACCGTGTCCGAGCGCAGCAGATAGAGATTCTTGCCGTCCTGCCGACCGATCATGCAGAATTGCCCGTCGATCTTGCGTGGGAACAGCGCCATGCCCTTGTTGCGTCCCGCCTTTCCCTTGATCGGGCTCAGCGTGAAATCCCTGAAATCGCGCGTCCGCAGCAGCTCGGACTGGATGTCTCGCCCGCTATAGGCGGTGTAGGTCCCGATCCATTCGCTTTTGCCGCTATCGCGCTCGAACTCGAGCAGCCGCAGATCCTCGAGCCCGTTGCGCTGCGCCTCGGTGATCGGGAAGATCACCGTGCCCGAAAGGGTGCTGTCCTTCTGCCGATAGAGCGAGACAACATCGTCGGGCTTGTCGTCGCGGTGCGGACCAAGCATCGCCGCCGTAGCGAAGGCGGGCTGCGGCAGCAGCGTCAGTTCGCGGTCGCAGGTAATGATTCCCTCGCGAAAGGCGATCGTCGAAATATGCCCCTCGCCGACCGCGCGCAGCGACAGGAGGATGCGGATGCAGCCTTCCTCCAGCCCGGTCTGGTCAGGATGACGAACGACGCTGGGGTTCATCAGCGCCGCCGCGGCATAGCTATATTCGTGACAGAAATAGGCGCCGATCAAGAGGCGCATCTCGCGTTTCAATTTGAGGCCTTCGAGGCCGAGTTTGGGTTCTATCTGCTCAAATCGATCCTCGAACACCTTCTCGATCTGCCAGTGCCGGTCGGCGAAATCGCGCAGCACCACACCGAGCTCGGCGCGCACGGTACGCGTGTCGAGCGTCACGATTTCGCGCGCCAGCCGCTGCACGCGTTCGAGATCGGGACCCGATGCTTGCCATGCGAGGTGAAAGGGCCGCACGACGACGCGCGTCGGGTCGGCATGGAGCCGCAATTCATCCTGGACAAGATGCACCATAATCCCCTCAGTCGGCTTTGCAGATGAAATCCCGGATCGCGTAAGTCGCGTGCTGGTAGGCAAGAACCGACTCCGCCCCTTCGTTGAGGTTCAGGCCGCGCGGGTTAATGCCATCCTTGCTGCTCCCGGTCAGCGGATCGCCAACGATCACGCCGCGGGCATTACGCCCGGAAAACCATTCATAGGCGCGCCGCGCGTGCGCCAGCCAGATATCGTCGCCGGTCACATCATAGGCGGCCGAAGCGGCATCGATCACGGCCCAAATCTCGAGCGGCTGCTGATCGAATGGCCGCGGCAGCTCATAGGCATGGCCGAAGCTGTCGGACCCGACGGGGCGATAGTGGCCATAAGGCGAAATCTGCGCATCGTTGATCCACCGCAGCGTTTCGACCCCGCACGCGATAACATCCGCGCGCTCAAGTCGCACGCCCGCACGCAGCATCGCTTCTGGCAGGCGGCAATTGTCATAGGCGAGCACCGGCTCGAACCATCGCCAGTCCGGCCGCGCCGCAGCCTGATAGAGCGCGATCAGCCGGTCAGCGCCGCTACGCAATATCCGGTCCGCCAGATCATGCTCGGGATGCGCCGCGAGCACGAAGTCGGCGCCGAGCATCGCAAAGGCAATCGCGCGCGGTGACTCGAAATCCAGCGCGGACGCCGCGGTACGCTCGAACAATTCATGCGCCCATTGCCGCAGACGGAGATCGCGCGCGACCTGCGCCGTCGCACCGAGCGCCCAGAGGGTGCGGCCGCAGCTGTCTTCGGACCCCACATCCTCGAGCCAGTTGCGTGCAAAGCCCATGAAGTTGCGAAACTCGCCGCGGTCGGGATTCCATGCATGCTGTACGAACGCCGCAAAGACCGGGGTCAGTTGTCCGCACTTGTCGAGCGCGTCGTCGTCGAGCCGATGCATCAGCATCAGCGCCCGCGCATTGTCGTCGACGCAATAGCCGTGCGCGCGATCAGGAATGCTATGAACGCTGTGCTGGAGGATGCCGGTATCGTCGCAAATGCGCAGGAAACCGTCGATGCCTATCCGGTCGGGAATGGGCGCGGCTTTCGGCACGACGCGGCTTTTCGCGATCAGCGCACAGCTTCGCTCCGCGAACACCGGCCAGATCATGTCGCGACTGCGATCATAGGCGCGGCGCTGCAGAGTGAGCAGCCGGTCGGCATCGCCCAGCAGATAGCGGATTTCGTTCGCGATCGCTTCGCTGTCGTTGAAGGGGACGAGCACGCCATGATCGTCGGCGAGGAGCTCGACCGCATGGACATAGGGTGTGGAGATTACGGCCTTGCCCAGCGCCATCGCATAGGCGAGCGTACCCGACGTCGATTGCTGCGCCCCGATATAAGGCGTCACATAGATGTCGGCCGCCTCGATAAGATCGAGGAGATCGTCGGTGTCCAAGAACGCATTGATCCAGCGGACATGCGCATCGACCCCGAGCGAGACAGCGAGCGCCTGGAGCCGGTCGCGATAGGCCTCGCCTTCAAGCGCCAGCAGATTGGGGTGCGTCGCGCCAGCAATGCAGTAAAGGAAGTCGGGGTGATCTTCGACGATCGCGGGCAATGCCTCGATGACCGCCTCGATCCCCTTGCCCGGCGACAAAAGACCGAAGGTCAGCGCGACCTGTTTGCCCGCAAAGCCGAACTGCGGCTTGAACTGCGACGCGCGGCCGAAGGGACGATCGGGGACGCCGTGGGCGATCATGGCGATCTGGTCGTCGTCCGCATGATAGACGCTTCGCAGCAGATCGTGCGAGCGCTCGGACATGACGACCAGCTTGGTCGCGCGCGCGATCAAGCGCTCCATCACGCGGCGCTGATCGGCGTCAGGTTCGGCGAGCACCGTGTGAAGCGTGACGATCAGCGGTGCGGAAACACGATCCACCAGTTCCAGGATCATATCGCCCGCCAAGCCTCCAAAGAGGCCGAACTCGTGCTGCAGCCACACAATCTCGGCACAGCTCGCCTCGATTTGCCGGGCCGCCTCGACAAAGCTACCGGCGTCACCCTCGGTTATGATGCCGCGAACAACGAGGTCGAATATCGTGGGAACCGCGGCCGGCGCCATCGCATATACGTCGACCACAAGGTCGGGAGCAGCCTCGGCAAGCGATGAATGGATGTCGGTGGTGAAGGTGGCGATGCCACAGCGTCGCGGAAGAAAGCCGCCGACTAGCGCGATCCGGGCAGTACCAGAAGTTTTTGGCCGAAGCGTTTGGCACGCCTCCAAACCTTCATCGAACGATCTACGATCAAGCGTTTCGTACACGGGCATACCTTCCAAAAATGATGCGACAGAAGGCCTCACCCAGTATTTTGTCGTTTGCTTCGAGACGCGCAGCCGGTCGCGAACATCAGAAAACAGAACAGCTCAGCGGCGCATTTGTTCCTGTTGACCTACGCCTCGCGAGGAGCTTCGCAGGCCAATTCCGGTCATGCTCGCAAGACGGCAACGCCCCGCTCTCATTTCAGGCATGCGACGATAATTCTAATGATTTCAATCGTTTCTTTTGGATTGCGTACGGAGATTGTATCGAGACCCAGCGCCTTCGCCGGATAATCATTGCCGCCCGGAAAGATCGCATCGCCGATGAAGAGCATCGCACCCAGTTCGACACCGCTGGCGCCGCTTAGCTTCGTCAGCCCATAGGCCTTGTCGACGCCCTCACGCGTAATATCGATCGACGTCGCCCCGCCCATGTTGATCGACAGACCGGGCAGACATCGGCGGAGCTCTGCCTGGATCACCTTGCGTTTGGCGAAGTCGGGATCCCATTTTTCTTTGGCATCAATTGGCGCTTCCTGACCCAATGCCGAAAAGGTGATCTGACTCCCGCGATCCTCGATCCGTTCGCCCCAGACCGTTTCGGGAATGAACCCGGTCGCCAGCAGTGCCGCATCGAAGGCTTCGAATATGCGTCGCTTCTCCGCATCGGCAAAGATTTCGGCATAGCGCGCCTGCCACGCGCCCGAGCGGAACGTGTAGAGCTTGGTGCCGGTTGTCGGCATGAGCCAGAGCCGGGAAATGTCCGCGCGCTCGGGAAGACGCGTCGCCACCTGTTTTTCGAACTGCGGCCAGTCGCCACCGGATATCACCGCAACATCTGCCACGCGGAGGAGATCGGCAAGCGCCTCACCCATCGCGGGTTCCATCGGCTGCTTGCTTTCGGCAAGCGTTCCATCAAGATCGAAGGCAATCAGCCGTTTCATGCAGGCGTCCCTCCGCGCCCGTCGCTCGCCGCGTCCCGCTGCCGCCGCGCGGCGGCTTTGGCATCGGCAAGGTTCGAATAGCGATAGTCGCCCACCGCGAATTGTTCGACATAGGTCCGGATGATGCCATCCTCCTCGTCGCCCGGTGGACGCAGGCCTCCGCCCTCGCCTTCCCACGCCGAACGTGACGCAGCTTCATCGATCGCGGCGGCGAGAGGGCCGTCCTCCACGCCCAGCGAGCGATAAAAGTCGCGCCCGACGGCCAGAAGGGTGGCGCGAATGTCGACGACCGGATCGTCAGCTCCGTCGCTTCCGGCAGCCCGATGTTGGTGTGTCGCCTTTTCGAAGGCCTTCGCCATGAGCAATTCGGCGATCAGTACGTCACTGACCAGATCGTCCGGCGCTTTAACGGCGTCGACAGGTGATACCGCGAGATCGGCGATAGCCTCGGCATCGCCGCCCAAGCCGCGCCGCTCGCGATATTCGTTGATCCGTTTGGCATAATAGCGCGGCAGGTCAAAGTTTGGCATCGCCTGCCCCTCGCGGCGCGCTTGGCTCACGGCCATCAAGGCCATCTGATGGTGGTGGAGAAGTTGGTTGAGGTCCATGATTTTGCTCCTTCAGCGGGAGCGCAATGGTCTCTCAGTCGCCGGCACGCGATGGAAGCGGGCGATGTTATGGAAGTGGGGTCACAGGCTTCCGATTGCAATGAGCAGACATTTATAATTGTAGTCGACCGACGAGAGCCGAGTCATATGTCTCGACTTCCTTCAGAATAGGCCTAGCGTTCGACCGGCAGCGACTTTCCACGCGACCCGGAAAGTCGATGGGGCTTCCTTTGGTCACGAACGCAGAGGATGAGAGGGCTTCGCGGTAGCGAAGCCCTTTTGTGCCAGTGGCTCAGGTCTCATTCCAAACATGTTTGGCCGATAGCGGGCTGGTAGCTTTTGTCCGTCACGCGGCAAAAGCGGCCGCCGCTCTAACAATTTTCTGGAAGGTTACGACACAAGGCGCTTCAGTCACGCAGCGCGAGTGTAGCTGCTTTCTGCATTTTGGTCGTCTCCGCGAGGATGGCCTCGCGCGAAATGCCGGTTTCGGCATGTAGCAACTCTGTGGCTACGTAGCCGAACTCAACAAGCATCCGCATGCGAAGCCATATCTGGTCCCGCGACCGGTCGGGCAAGAAACGGGCGAACGCATCGGTCAGCTTGTCCGACACATAGCGATGGGATGCGATCCGAATGTGCTCGAGGCGTGGGCTGGAGTGCAGAGCCCGCTCGATCCAGATGCCGCCCGGTTCGGCCTCGGTTATTTCCGCTGTCTCCCGAAGCAGATCCCCTGTGTGCTCCGCATAGGCTTCGATTCCACCGTCTGCGTGACGTTCCAGCCAGCGCTCGAGAGCCTCGTTCTGACGGTCCATCAACCTTTCGCCAAGCGCAGCGATAACCTCATATTTGTCGCCGAAATAATAATAAAGCGCCGGGGGCGTGACGCCTGCGCGCTCGCAGATCAGATTGGTCGTAATCCGGTCGATCCCAAACTCGGCAAGCAACTGGCTCGCCGTGTCGAGCAAGCGCTTACGCGTCGACTGCTTCTGGACTCCTGCAGAGGCTTCTTTCGGCTTCGGTTTCGCCACCGCTATCCACTTCCCTTCTCTGCGACCACCCTCGTTCCCAGTGACTAGCACAATCGCAAGGCCAGTTGCACCTATATAGCAATTACTATATTATAGTAAAAGCTATAACGGTTCAGGGGATGAGAAAATGCTGAAAATCCGACGCAATCTGCGAATCTCCGTTGCTTGCCTTGCCACAATCGCCAGCGCCCTTCCGGTCATTGCAGCTGCGCAAGAGCAAGGAGCCTCGACAGGTTCAGATCAGGGTATCGGCGACATCGTCGTCACCGCCCAGCGCCGCGAACAGAATCTGCAGGACGTCCCCGTGGCGGTGACCGCTTTCTCGGGCGACACCATCGCCGACCTCGGCATCCAGTCGAGTTCGGACATCGCCGCGGTGGTCCCGAACGTCGAAATCGGCCTCCCCGGCGGCGAGGGCAACCAGCCGCTCATCTATATCCGCGGCGTCGGGCTCGCCGACACCAATTCGAACAACGCCGGGCCGAACGGGGTCTATGTCGACGAAGTCTATGTGAGTTCGCCGGGGGCGCAGACCTTCCAGCTTTTCGACCTCGAACGCGTCGAGGTGCTGAAGGGCCCGCAAGGGACGCTCTATGGCCGCAACGCGACCGGCGGCGCGATCAACTTCATCACCGCGAAGCCGAGCAAGGATTTCCAGGCGCAGGCCTCGCTCTCCTATGGCTCGTTCGACACGATCAGCGGCGAGGCGGCGATCGGCGGCCCGATTTCGGACGGCGTGCGGTTCCGCCTGTCGGGCACCGGCACGCATTCGAACGGCTATATCCACAATCTGCTGACCGGGCGCCGCGAGAACGGCCAGGGCAGCTTCGCGCTGCGCGGCCAGATCGCGTTCGATGTCGCCGACAATTTCGACGCGCTGCTCAGCGTCCATGGCGGCAAGGTCGATGTCCGTTCGCCGCAATATCGAAGCCTCGGCATCCTCGACCCCGCGACGGGCTTTACGACGCCCTGCGCAGAGGATGCAATCCGCGCAAACCAGTGCGGCAATGTCTTCGGCTATGTGAGCCCCGAGGGGTTCTACGACGGCAATTATAATCGCAGCGACCGGCTCGTCGTGAAGAATTGGGGGACATCGGCGCGGCTGAACTGGGAACTCGATGGCGTCACCATCACCTCGATCTCGGCCTATGACTGGAACGACAAGCTGCACCGCGAGGATACCGACGCGAGCCCCGCGTCGCTCCTCGATATCGACTATGGCGTCCGGTCGAAGACCTTTACGCAGGAATTGCGGCTGTCGGGGTCGGGCGGCGGCATCAACTGGGTGTTCGGCGGCTATTATCTCCACGAGACATTGTCGCAGAACCAGACCGGCGACCTGTTCCGCGAGTTGCGCCCGCTGACCCCGGGCGGCGGCGCCGATACCGGCGGCGTGACGACGGGCGGCGCGCCGGTGCTCTTCTCGCGCACGCTCAATAGCCAGACCACCGACGCCATGGCGATTTTCGGCCAAGCCGAAATCGAACTGGCCCCGAGCCTGCGCGCGACGCTCGGCGGACGCTATAATTTCGAGCGCAAGCGCTTCACCGCCGCGGCACAGCTCGAGGACGACGTCATCGACGGCTTCCCGATCCCCGGCGGCGTGCTGCCGCTCTATGCCTTCGACAATCGCAAATCGTTCGAGAATGTCTCGTTCAAGATCGGGCTCGACTATGACATCACCGACGATGTCATGGCCTATGCCAGCGTATCGACGGGCTTCAAAAGCGGCGGCTTCAACGGCGGATTCCTGAGCTTCGATCCCGCCGAGGCGGCGGTGCAGGCGCAGCCGTTCGAAGAGGAAACGCTGACAGCCTATGAAATCGGCCTAAAGTCGACTTTGTTCGACCGCCGACTGCGCTTCAACGCCGCGGCCTTCTATTATGATTACAAGGATCTGCAGCTCTACACGTTGATCAACACCGGCGCGATCCCGCTCACCCTGCTCGACAATGCGGCGAACGCGACCATCTATGGCGCCGAGTTCGAGATGATCGCCAAGCCCGCCGACCGCTTCGACATCACGCTGAACCTCGGCCTGCTCGATACCGAGATCAAGGATTTCACGAGCAGCGGCACCGATTTTTCGGGCAACCGGCTCGCGCTGTCGCCGACGCTGACCTTCAGCGGCATCGCCAATTACGAGCTTCCGCTCTCGGGCAAACTCGCGCTCGCGATCCAGCCGTCGGTCTCGTACCGCTCGCGCCAGTATTTCTCGGCCGACAATAGTCCGCTGCTCGAACAGAAGGGCTATTGGCTCGTCGGTGGGCGCATCGCGCTCAAGGATGCGGACGATCGCTGGGAAGCGGCGGTGTTCGCGCGCAACCTGACGCGCAAGAAATATATCAACTATGCGGTCGACCTCAGCGATTTCGGCTTCATCGAGCAGTTCCGCGGCGAACCGCGGATGTTCGGGGTCGAATTCCGGGTCAAATATTGATGCGCGCGCTGTTGCTCCTGCCTGCGGTGCTCCTGCTGGCGGGATGCCAGCCGGAGCCGTCGGCGAAGCCCCTGACGCCCGAGCAAAGCGCGGCGCTGAAACCCGCCGATGCGCGTATCGCGGGGCTGTACGAGCAGGCGTGCAAATCGTGCCACACGGTCCCCGACACCGGCGCACCGCTGGCGGGCGATCGGACGCAATGGGATACGCGCTGGGCAAAGGGCGAGGATGCGCTGCTGAACAGCACGATCCGCGGCCTCAATGGAATGCCGGCGGGGGGGCAATGCTTCTCCTGCTCGCCAGACGATTACAAGGCATTGATACGCTTCATGGCGGGGAGGGAGTGATGGGCAAGGTCACACGGCGCGCGCTGCTCGCAGGCGGCGGCATCATCGGCGTCGGCGCGCTCGGCGCCGGCGGGATCGCGGGGCGCAACTGGATGCGCGACCGCGAACCGTCGCTGCCCGCATCGCAGGATGCCAAGGGCCGGCTGCTGTGGAGCAACTGGTCGGGCAGCGCGACATCCTATCCCGCCAAGCGCGCCGCGCCGAAGAGCGAGGACGAACTGCTGTCGATCCTGACCAGGGCGCCCGCGCCGGTGCGGCCCGTCGGATCGGGGCACAGCTTCACCGCGCTGGTGCCGACCGACGGCACGCTGCTGACGCTCGACGGCATGGCGGGGCTCGTCGGCCACGACGCGGCGAAACAGCAGGCGACGATACGCGGCGGCACCCGCCTCGCCGACCTGGGGCCCGCGCTCGCGGCGATCGGGCAGGAAATGGTGAACCTGCCCGATATCAACAAGCAATCGATCGCGGGCGCGATCGCAACCGGAACGCACGGCACCGGACGCGGCATCCAGGCGATGCATGGCGCGATCGTCGCGATGCGGATCGCGACCCCGACGGGCGAGATCATCGAATGCAGCGCCACGCAGAAACCCGAGGTCTTCAACGCCGCCCGCGTCGGCCTCGGCGCCTTCGGCGTCGTCACCGAGGTGACGCTGCAGAACCAGGCACTGACACGCGTCGCCAAGCGCGTCGAGATTCGGCCGACCGAAGAGGTGTTCGAGGATTGGCCTTCGCTCCGCCAGCGGCACCGCAACGTCGAATTCTATGTCCTGCCCTTCACCGGTCATTCGGTCACGATCACCCACGACGTGACCGACAAGCCGGTCAAGCCGCGCGGTCCCGATAGTGATGTCGAGACGCTGATGGGGCTCAAGCAGCTCCGCGACTGGTTCGAATATGCGCCGTCGCTGCGCCGCAAGTTCGCGGCCGAGGAACTGGCGAAGATTCCGCCCGAAGAGGTCGTCGACGAGGGCTGGAAATTGCTGTCGAACGAGCGGCCGGTGCGCTTCAATGAAACCGAGTATCATCTGCCGATCGAGGCGCAGATTCCGGCGCTGCGCGAAATATTGTCGGCGATCGAGACGCACCGCCGCGACGTGTTTTTTCCGATCGAGGTGCGCGTCATCGCCCCCGACGATGCCTGGCTCTCGCCCTTTTACGGGCGCGAAAGCGGATCGATCGCGGTCCATGCCTATTATCGCGAAGAGCATGACTTCTTCTTCAGCATCGTCGAGCCGATCTTCCGCCGCCACGGCGGGCGGCCACATTGGGGCAAACTGCACAGCCTGAAGGCGCGCGACCTCGCGGCGCTTTATCCGCGCTGGAAGGAAGCGGGCGAGGTACGGCGCGCGCTCGATCCCGAGGGGCGGATGCTCAACGATTATCTGAAAGGAATATTCCTTGATGACTGAGGCGGCGAAGGGGCGGCGTTGGACGCGCCGCGCGGCAATCGTCGGCGGCGGGCTCGCGGTGGCTGGCGGCGTGGGTGTGCTCGCCTCGCGCAAGAGCGACCATGGCGGCGCGCACGACCGCTATTTCGCCAATTTGTCGGCGGCGCTGCGCAAGGCGGGGATCGCGCATCCGGTGCTCGTCATCGACCAGGCGCGGCTCGACCGCAACATCGCCGCGGCGCGCGCGACGCTGAAGCCCAAGGGCCTGCCGCTCCGCGTCGTCGTCAAGTCGCTGCCCGCCGCGGGGCTGGTCGACCATGTCGCGCGCGGCATGGCGACGAACCGCTTCATGGTCTTCAACGGCGCGATGCTGGAGATCATGGCGGCACGGCCCGACGCCGACCTGTTGCTCGGCAAGCCGCTGCCCGAAGCCGAGTTCGCCGGCATCATCGACAAGATCGGCGCCGAAGCCGCGGGCCGCATCCAGTGGCTGATCGATACGCCCGCGCGGCTCAGCCAATATGCCGCGATCGCGGCCGCGCGCTCGATGGCGCTTCGTACCAATATGGAGATCGACGTCGGCCTTCATCGCGGCGGCTTTCCGGACGGCAAGGCGCTGGCCGCGGCGGTCGATCTCGCGCGCACCCTCCCCCACGTCACCGTCGGCGGGCTGATGGGCTATGACGCGCATGTCCCCAAGATGAGCGATCCCGACGAGGCTTATGCCGCGTCGCAGAAGCTGTATCGCTCGGCGACCGCCGTCCTCCGCGAAAAGCTCGGCGTCGATCCCGCCACGCTGACGCTCAACGGCGCGGGCAGCCCGACCTATGCGCGGCACGCGCAGGGGACCGCGGCGAACGAAGTGTCGGTCGGCTCGGCCTTTGTGAAGCCGGTCGATTTCGACCTGCCCTCGCTTGCGCGCCATGCGCCCGCGAGCTTCATCGCAACCCCGGTGATCAAGTCCGGGCGCATGGAGCTTCCCGGCAATGAATGGCTGACCGGGCCCTTGACCTTCATGGATCCCAATGCCGCGCGCGCCTTCTTCATCTATGGCGGGCACTGGCTCGCGACCCCGGTCTCGCCGCCGGGGCTCCAGTATAGCGACCTGTACGGGCGGTCGAGCAACCAGGAGATGCTCACCGGATCGACCAGCGTCGCGCTGAAACCCGACGATCACGTCTTCTTCCGCCCGAACCAGAGCGAGGCTGTCTTCCTGCAGTTCGGCGACATCGTACTCTTCAACGGCGAGACGATCGCGGGCAGCTGGCCGACCTTCCCCGTCTCGGCCTGAGAGAAGCGCGGCCGATCGCTTCAAATCTCCCGATTGGCCCGGCGCGAAGAATCTGCCAATCACCGGCTATGAGCGGCGGGGAGAGCAGCGCGAGCGACCGACCGGAAGGGAGCCCCGGCGACGGCTGGCTGGGTTCACCGCCGGCCCCTTACGAAATCGCTGCGACGCTCTTTGCGGGCGTGACCGGCATCATGTTCGCGGGCGTCGGCCCGCTGCTGCTCGGTTCACTCGAACATGCCGGGCGGCTCAGCACCTCGCAGATCGGACAGGCCGGAACGATCGAACTACTCGCGCTGGGGCTCGCTGCAGGCCTGACCGGATCGGTTGCGGGCACGCGGAGATTACGGCCGCTCGCGATCGTCAGCGGGCTGCTGATCGCGCTGTTCAACGGACTGACGATATGGAGCGATGGTTGGTCCCTCGTTGTCCTGCGCGGCCTCGCGGGCCTACCAAGCGGTGCGCTGGTCTGGCTGATGACGGCGCTCATCGTACGCGCGCCGCGCCCCGAACGCTGGGCGGCGATCTATCTGACGGTCCAGACCCTCGCACAATTCGTGGTGGTCGCCGCGCTCGGATCGTGGATATTGCCGTCGTTCGGCGTGAATGGCGGCTTCGCTGTCCTGTCGGTACTGGGCGCGATGGCGACGGTTGCGGGCGCCGTCATCCCTCGCCGCCTTTCTCCCCTGCCCGTAACGGATACCGAACCAAGCGGTCTCCCGACGCCGCGCGGACTGTCGGCGCTCGCGGCGGCCTTCTGCTTCAACGCGGCCATCCTCGCGCTCTGGATCTATATCGAGCCGCTGTCCCGGCAATCCGGGCATCCCGCCGGAACGGCCGACCTCGCGCTGGTGCTTTCGCTCGCGGCGCAGGTGATCGGCGGGCTGCTCGCTACCCTGCTTGCCGGTCGGGTGCGTTGGTTGCCGGCACTTCTGGCGTCGCAGGCCGCCATGGCAATGCTCATGCTGCTCTTCGCATCGGCCCCCGGCCGCGACCCCTTCCTCGTCGCGGCGACGCTGTTTGGCGGGCTATGGATGTTCGCCGCCCCACTCCTCGTGCCGCTCGCGATCGAGGCCGACCCGACGCGCCGGTCGGCATCGCTGGGTTCGGGCGCCGCGCTGCTTGGTTGCAGCGCCGGTCCCCTCATCGCGTCGATGATGGTCGGCGCCGGCAATGTCAGCGTGGCGGCGGTCGTCGGTAGCTGCCTCATGGTCGCGGCGATCGCGATCGTGCTTCTCGTTCATTCGACACGTCGCACAAAAAGCGAGCCGACGCCCTAGTCCGCTCGGTTCACCGAAGCATTTTGGCGCTGACGGAAAAGCGGGCACCGGGTATCGGCCGGCGCCCGCGTCTGCTTCATGCGCGGATGAACTTCAGAATGTCCGCGTTGACCACATCGGCGTTGACCGTGAGCATGCCGTGCGAGAAGCCGGGATAGATGATGAGTTCGCTGTTCTGCAGCAGCTTGTCCTGCATGAGGGCGCCGGTCTTGTAGGGCACAACCTGATCATCGTCGCCCGCCAGCACGAGCGTCGGAACTGTGATCGCCTTCAGATCCTCGGTCTGATCGGTCTCCGAAAAGGCCTTGATGCCTTCGTAATGCGCCTTGGCGCTGCCCATCATGCCCTGACGCCACCAGTTCTTGATCACGCCTTCGGACGGCTCGGCGCCGTCGCGGTTATAGCCGTAGAAAGGTCCCGCCGGCACATCGAGGAAGAATTGCGCGCGGTTGGCGGCGAGCGCGGAACGGAAGCCATCGAACACTTCGACCGGTGTGCCGTCGGGATTGCCGTCGGTCTTGACCATCAACGGCGGCACCGCGCTGACGAGCACGGCCTTGGCGACGCGACCCTGCGGCTCGCCATGCTTGGCGACATAGCGCGCGACCTGACCGCCCCCTGTCGAGTGGCCGATATGGATCGCGTTCCTGAGGTCGAGATGCTCGGCGACCGCCGAGGCGTCGGCGGCATAATGGTCCATGTCATGGCCGTCGCTGACCTGGGCCGAACGCCCGTGCCCGCGCCGGTCGTGCGCGACGACGCGGAAGCCTTGCTCAAGGAAGAACAGCATCTGGTTGTCCCAGTCATCGGCGCTGAGTGGCCAGCCATGATGGAAATGGATCGGCTGCGCCTCCTTCGGCCCCCAATCCTTGTAGAAGATATCCGTGCCGTCGCTGGTCGTCACATAAGCCATGATCATTCTCCTCACGCAAAAGCTGTCAGTATCGGCTTCGCAACGCCGGCAGCGGCTGCAAAGGGCGCGGCAGATACAGAACCATCTGCGCCTCCTTAACGACGTCGAACCGCAGGATGTTCCCCGTGCCCAGCCCACCCAGCAACTGGCTGATCGGACCACCGGCGCGTGACAGTTTGACATCGCGCGGGAACAAAGTTTGCGCAAACTCTATCGGGTTGGTCACAAACTGCGTCTGGCGCCATTCGCCGTCGACCAAGCCGATCGACGTGTTGGTCGAAAGCCGCGATTGAGACGCGACCCGCCGGAGCGAAGGGAGAGGTGCCGTCAATGTCACATCAGCGGTGCCGTCCGTTGCCGATATGCTTGCCGTAACGCCGTTTGATGAGATATCGAACCCGATATCGGTCCGCCATTTCGGCAATTGATAGCCATACACGCCCCGCACCCGCGCAATTTCGGTATCCACCGGCAGCGCCAGCACATGGGCAAAGAAGCTCTGCCGCCGCATCGAATCCATCAGTTCGAACGCATGCGGCCCACGCGCGCCGGGGCGCCGGATGACGACGGCGACCGACACTTCGTTGTACGGATCATTGTCGCAGACCGCATAGGAGAAGAAGGTCAACGCCACGAGCCCGTAGCCCGGGAATGCGCGCAGCGGCTCCAGCGGCGCCGGCAGCATCGAGCGCAGCTTCTTCACGGGCGCGAGCATCAGCGCCTGCACATGGCCGGTGCGATAATAGAAGTTGGGCGCCCAGGTGGGGCCGATCCGTGACGAAGCCATCACTTTCGGGATGCGGCGAAAGAAATCGACATTACCCGCAGCGGGATCCTTCGCCACCTCGTCGAGATCGGGGTTCATCCGGAACCGGTCGTAATAGCCGCCAGCAGGGACCGCGACCTTGTGACCTCCAAAATCGACCTCTGTGAACCGCTCGGTCATGGCAGCGCCTTTCGCCATGCCATGCTAGGCTTAAACCCTGGTTGAAGGTCAAGGCCGCCAGCCTGTCTGGTCGAGCCTTCCATCACGCCACAACCTCTGACCGGCCCGCCATCCAGCGACGATAAGCGCGCGCGTTGCGCTTCGCATCGAGCTGCGACAGCAGGAGCGCCCAGACGGGCGAGACGTCGGGTTTGGTCCGCCGGTTCCGGCCAAGGCGAACGAGCTGGTATCGCACTGCCGCCATATGCGCCGACGAGGCGACCGGCTTGTTCTTCCATTCGATCGGCTTCAGCGCAGGCGCATCGTTGCGTCCTTGCCGCCAAGCACGCGGCAGGCCGGGCTCGATCGCGAGCGCGGTTGCGATGCCCGCCATCGCGACGCCGCTTTCGATGACCGCCTCGGCGACCGCGCGGCGGCGGATGCCGCCCGTCACCATCAGCGGCATGGTGGCGACCGCTGCGATCTCCTTGGCGAACTCGAGGAAATAGGCTTCGCGCGCGAGCGTGCGGTCGTCGCGTGCGGTCCCCATCATTGCCGGCGCTTCATAGCTGCCGCCCGAGAGTTCAACGAGATCGACGCCGAGCGATGCGAGCATCGCGACCACCGCGCGCGCGTCCTCGGGCGAAAAACCGCCGCGCTGGAAGTCCGCCGAATTCAGCTTGACCGCAACCGCGAAACCCGGCGCGACCGCCGCGCGAATACCGCGCACGATATCGAGGAGCAGGCGCGCGCGGTTCTCGAGATTGCCGCCCCACTGATCCGCGCGTCGGTTCGACAGCGGCGACAGAAACTGGCTGAGCAGATAGCCGTGCGCGGCATGAACCTCGACACCGGTGAAGCCTGCAAGTTCGGCCAGCAGCGACGTCGCAACGAAGCGCCGCTGAACTTCGGTAATTTCCTCCTCTGTCATTTCGCGCGGCACGGGAAAACGGTTCGACTGCGCGCCAAGATCGAGCGCGATCGCCGAGGGCGCTAACGCTTCTTGGCCCAGCCCCGCCGGCATCTGGCGCCCTGGATGGTTGATCTGCATCCACACCTGTGCACCGCCCGCGCGCGACACCTCGGCCCACGTCCTGAAGCGATCGAGATGCCGGTCATTTTCGAGCACCACGCCCGCCGGGCCCGTCATCGCGCGCGCGTCGACCATGACGTTGCCAGTGATGATCAGCCCGGCCTCGCCTTCCGCCCATGCGCGGTAAAGGCTGGTCAGCGCGTCCGACGGCGCGTGATCGCCATCGGCCATATTTTCTTCCATCGCCGCCTTGGCGATGCGGTTCGGAACGATGGCGCCATTGGGCAACTTCAGAGGAGAGAAGAGCGACATTTGCAGGTCTCCGAAAGAGGAATTTGACAGCTTCTAACCTTAAAGTTAAATTTAAGGTCAAGCTCAAATTTTCGAGGACTGCAAATATGAAAATCGGCGAACTCGCAAAGCGCAGTGGCCTCACCCAGTCGCGCATCCGCTTCTATGAAAGCATAGGCCTGCTGAAGATGGTCGATCGCCGTCCGAACGGGTATCGGACCTACCCGCCAGATGCGCTCGTCGTGCTCGAGTTGATCGACACGGCGCAGAAAGCAGGGTTCAGTCTCGACGAAATTCGCACGCTCGTGCCGGGCAACCTCGAACAATGGGATCATGGCTCGTTGATCCCGATACTCCGGCGCAAGGTCGAGGATATCGAAGCCCTCGAGTCGCGGCTTACGCAAAGCAAAGCGGGACTTCTTGCGCTGATCGCAGACATTGAGGCGAAGCCCGACGATCTCGACTGCGCGGCCAACGCCCGGCGGGTGCTCTCTCGCATGCTGACTGGCGACATGGGAATCCCGACGATGGCTGCGAGCGATGTTAAGCGCCTCGGCCAGACAGAACGGACCTAGCCAACGCGTGACATTGGCCGGTAGCGGACATGACGATCTACTGGGACAGCTGCTTTCCGGCGGCCAATCCGCCTCACGAAAGGTCCGATTTGGGGCGCATTGGCGCCGATTGCCTGTTAGCAGACTGCATGCTGAGAATGTCTGCTTCCATGGCGTAAGCGCTCAGCTCGCCGATGCCCCCACAAATACCCCCAACATGTCGTTAGAAACAGCTATCGATGCAGCGAGATTTCCACTCAAAGCACTAATAATAAATGATTTCATCTAGAGATCGGCAGGCTCCAGCCAATCCCAAAGCCCACATAAATCATTGATTTTATTGACTTTTTTAAAGATGGTGGGCCCGGCAGGACTCGAACCCGCAACCTAGCCGTTATGAGCGGCCAGCTCTAACCATTGAGCTACAGGCCCCCTTTTAACCTGGCGGGGGTGTGCGGGCGATAGCGGAGGGCGCGCCGCGTTGGCAAGCGCCAACGATCAGGCGGCCGGTGTTCGGGCTGTCCCGCGTTCGGCCATTGCCACTATCTGCGCCGCCGTTGTCGCTTCGACACCGCGCCGGGCGAGATGGTCGAGGATGATATCCCACCAGCGATAGAAAAGCGCGAGGTCGGCATTGCTGCGGACGTAGGGCGTGTTCCCCGGCTGCAGCGAAGGCGAATGGAAAGAAAAATTCAGCACGGGCAGGCCCTGTTCGATGGCGATGTCGACCGCCTTGCATGCGCGGCTGGCCGGAATACCCTCCGGGGTCAGTGCGATGCGCTCGACGAGACCCAGACGCGCCAGTGCTGCCCCCGCTCGCGTCCCGCGTCGCGCGAGCCGGTGGTACAGGCCTCGCCCCGCACCGCCGAGCGCGCCGCCAAAGACGGTCGTCACCGGCATCTCAAGGACCGCACCATGTGCGGTACGAACCCACCAGGGATGGAGCGGCGCTGCGCGGTAGTCGGGGCCATGGCCGGCGCTATAGTCGAAACCCGACCGGACCGATGTGTCGCAGCGGAACCCGAGTTCGGCGAGCATCGCCGCCGTATCGGGGCCGAGGCCGTAGCGGCCTGCACGGTAGACGGTGGGCGCTGTGCCGAAACGGTCGCGAATCGCATCGCGCAGCGCCGTCATCTTCGCGCGCTGCAAATCGGCGGGCAGATTGCCCGTATAGCTGTTGTGCGCGTTCACATCCTCGTCGTGCGGAGGCGTGACCCAGGGATGGAGTTGCGCCCCGATTTCACAGTTTCCGGCGTCGTGCGCCGCACCAAGGATGTCGACCGCGCGGTCGTCGACGACGATCGGCCAGTCGACGAGATAGATGGGCTTTACGCCCCCCTGTTCGAAATAGCGCTGGCAATCGGCGAGCGCGGGCACCGAGGCCAGCCGGTATCCCGTGCGGGCAAAAGGCGCAGCCCAGTCGAAATCCTCTTCGGTGTCGATCGTGACCCAGAAGCGCGGGCGTGCGCCCGCTTCGAGCCCGATCAGCTCCGCCGCGGCCGGATATGCAAAGAAATTGCCCGCAGGCTGCACCATGTCCCCTTTGCCCCGCCCCGGGTCTATTCGCCTTGCTGGACTTCCAGCTCGACCTCGGCCCTGGAGTTGGCCGACGGCAGGTGCAAGGTCAAGGCGTTATGCCCGATATCGAGCCGTCCGCCGCTGCCGCGCGCAAGGCTGTCGACGAGACGCAGCGAAAAGCCGAGGCTGAGGATCGCCGCGCCGGGGGCTTCGCCTTCGGGGCTGAAGCCCGGATCGAGAAGGTCTGCCGCGGTCGCGAAGCGTATCGTCGCCGGACGGACGATGCGCAACTGGAGCATGTCGTCGTGGCGCGATTCGGTGACCAGTTGCCCGACCAGTATCGCACCCGGTTCGGACACATCGATCAGTGCGGTCAACAGGCGGCCGACCATGCGGCGGATATCGGCATCGCTCGCCAGCCCCAGGAACGGCCCGCCGACGCGCGAAATACTGAGGTCGACGCGCTGGTCGGCGAGGAGCACAGCGAGGTCGCCTTCGACCTGCGTTACGATCGCGCCGATATCGACGACCTCTTCAGGCGGCTGTGCGACGACCCCGGCGTTGCTTCGCGCGGCGGTTTCGAGGTCGTCGATGATCGATTGAACCGACGCCGCGTCGGCAACGATCGTTTCCGCCATCGCGCGATAGCTGTGGCTTACCGGCCCGAACATCTGCCCCGAAATGATCTGGGCGAATCCGGAAATGGCGTTGAGCGGGCTGCGAAGCTCGTGGATCAGCTGCCGGATCGAATCGCCCGAATCTTCTGACACTGTCCGGCCATAAGGGGTTTCATTGCGTTGCGGGCGGCGCGCGCTCGCACGGTAGCCGCGAAACTGCCCTGTTGCCGGGTCGAACCAGGGAAGCGCCGAAAAACGCCATTCGCCGGCCTCGGCGGGCGTCCCTTCCAGCAGCATACGCGCGTTGATGATCTCGGCGCGCTGACGAAATGCGCCGGCAGCGACGCCATCGGTGCCAGGCTCGCCGCCGAACGCCGCTTCGGCGATCGAAAGGCCGATCACCGCGCCGCGGGTGACGCCGTCGACCCAGTGGATGACCCCGTCGGGGCCGGTTTCGAACAGGAATGCGGCGCGCGGCGCCCGCGCGGCCTCAGGCTGGCTGCGGTTCGACTGATATTTATCGATCCGGCGCACAAGCTCGCTGATCTGGCTCGGGCCATTTTCGGGCTCGACCGCCGGCACCGGGGCTATCTCCCGGGCCGGTGCGACCCTGTCTTCGGTGAGCACGGCGGGTTGCGGCAATGCGACCGATGCGCTGCCGAGGCTCGCGAGCGCGCGGGTGACAGCGCGCGGCAGGTCGCGACGCCCGGCGAGCACCGACCGTGCCATCGCACTCGTCGCGGGCAGCAGCGCAAGCCAGTCGGCTTCGGCAAGCCGCGCCTCGCGCAGCATGATCGCTGACACCGCGGGAACATCATTTGCATAGAGCGCAACGAGCGGCGCGAAGCGACCGTGGCGCGCGATTGCGCGCGCGCAATCACGGCGGACGGATTCGGGGACGCGTGGCCTGAGCACCGCCAGTGCATGAAGGCTGCGGCGAATATCGTCATCGCCCAGTTGATTGCCGCGCTGAGCCAGAATATCGGTGAGTTGCCGCCACGCGACGATACTCGCGCGACGATCCGCCGGCGCCTGACGCAAGATGGTCGCAATCATCGGGTCAGCAGTCACGCGAAGTCAGCCCCACACCTTCGGTCGTTGGTTAGCATATGCTTACCAGCTAGCGTGAATCACCCGGTCATGAAAGTGCCTTCACTCTTCGCGTCACATTGTGGGACAATTGCATTCGCCTGAAATAATATTATGGTCGCCGCAGTTTTGGAAAGCGGATGTTTCAATGATGGCGAGTCAGAAATTCGATCAGATTGATTTGCAGATACTGGGCGAGCTGCAAAAAAACGGGCGGATGACGAATGTCGAACTGGCACAGATGGTGGGGCTGACAGCCCCGCCATGCCTCCGCCGCGTGCGTGCTCTAGAGGAGTCGGGGGTCATCCGGTCGTATCATGCCGACCTCGATGCGGCGAAGCTCGGTTATGGTATCACCGTCTTTGCGATGGTCAGCTTGCGCAGCCAGGCCGAATCGGACCTGAAGTCGTTCGAGGATTATGTCGGCGGGCTCGCCGAAGTGCGCGAATGCTATATGCTGAACGGTGAGATCGACTTCCTGCTGAAGGTCGTCGCGCGCGACCTTCAGAGTTTCCAGTCCTTCCTGACCGCACATCTGACCTCGGCGCCGAACGTCACGAGCGTGAAGACGTCGCTCACGATTCGCACCGCGAAGCAGCTTGCGGGAATTCCGGTCGAACCCTGACCTTCAGGGCCGGGCCTGACCCAACAAAAAGGGCGCCGTTCCGATCCGGAACGGCGCCCTCATATTGTGCGTTATGCGAGCGCTTAGCTGCCGGTAGCCGGAGCAGCCGCGGGCGTCGTAGCGGCGCCGGCCTTGGCGCGGATCGTCCAGAGCTGCGCGAGCCGCTGGCGATTTCCCTGTACCTTGGCAAAGCTCGCCGCCGCGGCATCGCCCTGCCCGGCCAGCGCCTGTGCGACACCCAGACGGAACTGGGTGAGATTGTCGCCCGGCGCGGCTTTCAGCGCGGCTTCGTAAAGCGGGATGGCCTTCGTCGCGTCGCCGTTGCCGACGAGCGCGTCGCCGACCGAACGCGCGACCTTCGCATTGGCGAGCGTCGCGGGCTTGGCGGCGTCGGCGGCCACTGCAGCGGCATCGGTCGTGGCGCGCGGCCCCTGCGATTCGAGGATCGAGCCGAAGTGGCTGTCGGTCTTCGGAACCGCGCCGCTGTTTTGCCCCTGCTTGATGACCGCGACGACCTCGCCCGGAAAACCGGCTTCGGTCGCGAGCGCAGCATATTCCAGATATTCGGGACGCTGGGTCATCGAATTGGTCGCGCGCATCAGCCGCAGGATGTCGAGGTTGAGTTCTTTGTCGCCCCCCGACTGCTGCAACAGGATATACAGCGTGTTGCGCCACGTCGCGGCGGTCGGATAATCCTGAACGCGCATCGTCAGCACGTCGAGCATCTCGTTCGTGCGGTTCGCCTTCTGGAATGCCTGCGCCGGGCGGACATACAGCTCTTCCGACGGCTTGGCTCCGGCGGCGCGTGCGGTATCGATGCCGGCCTTGGCGATTTCCCAGCCCTTGTCGATCTGTCCGCCGTTCAGATATGCGTCCATCAACATCGGGGCGAGCGCGGCTTCGGTCGAGCCGGCGGCCTTCGCCGTTTCGAGCCGCTGGACCGCCTTGGCGTAATTCTTCGCGGCATACGCGAAGTTGCCCGAGTAGAAATTATACACGGCGACATTTTCCGGCGGGGTCAGGCCCGAATCGATCATCGCATCGAGCCCCTGCCCTTGCAGCGCCTGATCCTTGCCGAGGATACCGGCCTGCAACTGATAGAAGGCGACCAGATATTTGTCGTCGGGGGTCGTCGCGCTCCCCTGCCCTTCGGCCAGCGCCGCCTGCAACGCCGCGGCGTCCTTCGCGCCCGTCGCATCGGTCATCTTCTTGAGCGCGGGCGCGAAACCCTTGCTGGCGGACAGGCCCTTGCCCTTTGCCGCCTCTTCCTTTTTCGGCTTTTCTTTCTTCTGCGCGGCGGCCGGCGTCGCGGTCGTCATCAGCGCGCAGCCCAGCACGGCAGCCATCGCCGTTGCGGGCATCGAGCGGAAACGGTTGAACATCGAAATCTCTCCTTTGAACTCGGCCGGCTTCGAGCGCTCATCCAGTTTGGCGCGCGCAGGTCCGGCCGCGCGTCGTTAACGCGGCTAAACCCGTCGCGTTGCCAAGGCAAGACAGCGGATATCGATATTTCATTGAGGGTCAGCGGCTGAACGGGAATTGAACCCGGTCTGCCGGTAAGCTTGTGCCCCTTCAGGCGAGTGCGTCGATCGCCTTGTTGATCTCGCGCAGGACTGCCGGGTCGCCCGGCGCACCGGCCATCGCCTCTTCGGCCAGTTCGATCAGCGGGATGATTCCGAAGGTCGCCGCAAGCCCCTTCAAACGGAGCGCCGCCATTTCCCAATTGGCGTCGCACCGCGCGCGGCGCATCAGGTCGGCGAGGTCGCGCGCACCGCCGGTAAAGGCCGAACGCAGGTCCATCGCCATCGCCGGATCGTCGCCGAACGCCGCGCTGAGATACCGGTCGAGGGGGCCGCTGTCGAAGGACATTCCCACAGGGTTGGCATCCTGTGGTTAAGTTTCCGTTTCATGGCGGGCATTTGCTGCTAAGATGTCTGGATGACGGGGGAAAAGAAAATCGTCGGATTGTGGCGGGATTCCGCGGCAAACCATGAAGCGGACAGCGCGGCGCCGGCTGAGGTGGCCGCGCCTGAATCCATGGTCGCGCCCGAAACGGCGGCACCTGCCGAACGGGATTGGCTCGACATGACGTCGCTCGGCGATACCGAAACGATCGAGGACGTGCCGCCTGCGCCGTCGGCGTGGCGCGAGCGCGCCGCTCCTCTCCTGCTCGTCCTCCTGGCAATCGGCTGGACCGGCTTTGCGCTGGCCGTCGCGACCGATGGCCTTGCGCGCGGCCCGGCTCTCACCGACTGGCCCGCGCTGATTGCGACCATCGCGATGCCGCTGACGCTGCTCGCGGTGCTGTGGATGGTGCTGATCCGTTCGGGACGGTCTGAACAGGCGCGCTTCACGCGGATTACCGCCGCGCTTCGCGAAGAGAATCTGGCGCTCAACCAGTCGATGCATTCGCTCGGCCTGCATCTGGCCGACGCACAGAAACAGCTCGGCGAACAGGCAAAGATCGTCCAGCAGCTCGGCCTCGATACCGTGATGCGGCTGGGCGAAAGCAGCGACAAGCTGGCGAGCAACGCGTCGGTGATCGCCAACGCGCACGACCAACTCGCACGATCGGGCGATGTCGCAATGCAGCGGATGGACGGGCTGCTCGCCGGCCTGCCGCGGATCGACGATGTCGCGCAGCGGCTTGCGGTCAATTTCCGCGAAGCTGGCCTCGTTGCCCATCAGCAGGGCGCCAACCTCGAAGCGAAACTCGCCGCGCTGGGTGACGAAGCGTCGAAGGCCGCGCACGCTGGTCAGGCATCGACCGCCGCGATTCTCGAAGCGATCGTCGCGCTCCAGGAACAGACGAAGGAAACCGAAACCGAGCTGCTTGCCGCATCGGCGCAGGTCACCGACGCGCAAGGCGCGGCGCTGGCGCGGCTGACCGGGGTCGCCGCTTCGGCACGCGACGACATGGCGTCGACCGTCGCCGCGATGACGGGGCAGATCGAGGCGAGCTGGCGGCAGTTCCGCGAAGGCGTCGACACCGCCGCCACCGAAATGGACGGCAAGCTCGCCGCCGCGCGCGAAGCGGGCGATGCGATGGGCGCGCAGCTTTCCGCGCACGCCGAGGCGAGCGACGCGCTTGCATCGCGGATCACCGCGCATGTTGCCGAAGTCGGCGGGCAGCTCGAAATCCTCGACGTCAGCGTCAGCGCGAGCACCGGGGTCATCGGCCGCGCGATCGACGACACCAAGGCGCAGCTCGGCGCTTTCATGCAGGAAGTGCAGAGTGGCAACGCATCGGCGCACCAGCTTATCACTCATGCCGAATCGCTGCTGCTCGCGCTCGATGCGGTGACGCGCGAGCTCGACGAAACGGTGCCACACGCGCTCGACCGGATCACCTCGCACGGCAAGACGACGCAGACTGCGCTGTCGCAGCTGCGCCCGATGCTCGAAGCGTCCGAACTCGTCGCACAATCGACCGCGTCGCACGTCAACGCGGTGCAGGCGACGCTCAAGTCGAACGAGGAACAGATGGCGGGCCATGCGGCCAGCCAGCAGGAGCTGGTCGACCGCATCAATACGTCGCTCGCCGACGCCGAAGCCGCGCTCGCCAAGCTGCGCGACGGCGCCGACGAATTTGCCGAACAGGGCGGCGCGCGGATGATCGCGACGCTGGGCGAGGTTCGCGCGACCGCCGATTCGGCCGCCGCCGAGGCGCGGCTGACGTTGGAAAAACTCGTCACGAGCGCGCGCGAGACGATGCAAGCAACCGCGACCGGTGCGATCGACGACGCGTTCAAGAATGAGGTCATGGCGCAGCTGAATGCGATCGAAGAGGCCTCGGCGCGTGCCGTCACGGCCGCGAACGGCGCCGCCGACCGGCTGATGCGCCAGCTGATCACGATCATGGACACGAGCGCGAGCGTCGAACAGCGCGTGAGCGAGGCCGAACAGGCGATCGCCGCGTCGGATCGCGATTCGCTTGCGAAACAGGTGGGACTGCTGACCGAAGCGCTCAAATCGACCGCGATCGACGTCACCAAGATCCTGTCGAGCGAAGTCAGCGATACCGCGTGGGACGCCTATCTGAAGGGCGACCGCGGGGTGTTCGCGCGGCGCGCTGTGAAGCTGGTCGAGAACAGCGAGGCCAAGGAAATCCTGCGCCTCTATCAGGCCGACGACGGCTTCCACGCGTCGGTCAACCAGTTCATCCACGATTTCGAAGCGATGCTGCGCCTGTTGATCGGCGCGCGCGACGGATCGGCGATCAGCGTCACCCTGCTCTCGTCGGATATCGGCAAGCTGTATGTGGCGCTGGCGCAGGCGATCGACCGCCTGCGGAACTGACTACGAATCTGGCAGGGTTTCGGCTTTCGACCGGTTGCGGACCTTCCCATAATCGTCATCCCGGACTTGATCCGGGATCCACGACGACGGCGCAGCTATAGATCCCGGATCAAGTCCGGGATGACGAAGCGAGAGTAGGTTACCGTCCGCTTCCCACCCCAAAGCCGATGTCAGCTTTCCCTAAAACAGCCGCGAGCCGTCAGGGACCTTGCGGTCGGGCGCGAAGAGAATGACCGCGCCCGCCTCGTCGGCGAAGCCCAGGGTCAGGACCTCAGACATGAACTTGCCGATCTGGCGCGGCGGGAAGTTGACGACCGCGGCGACCTGCCGCCCCGCCAGCTCTTCGAGCGCATAACGGTCGACGATCTGCGCGCTGCTTTTCTTCACCCCGATCGCGGGGCCGAAGTCGATCTTCAGCTTGAATGCGGGCTTTCGCGCCTCGGGGAACGGTTCGGCCTCGACGATCGTGCCGATGCGGATGTCGACGCGGAGGAAATCGTCGAAGCCGATTGCCTCCGCTGCCGGAGCGTCCTGATCGTGGTTGACGTGCATGGCGTCATTCCATCTCGAGGATCACCGCATCGACCGCGAGGCTGTCGCCTTGCGCTGCATTGACGGTTTTCACCGTCCCCGATTTTTCGGCGCGGAGGATATTTTCCATCTTCATCGCCTCGACCGTCGCGAGCGGCTGGCCGGCCTCGACCTTGTCGCCTTCGCCGACGTGGAGCGTCACGAGCAGGCCGGGCATCGGGCAGATGAGGAATCTGGAGAGATCGGGCGGGATCTTTTCGATCATGTGCGCCGACAGCGGCGCAACATGCCAGGGCAATACGCGCACGTCATGGATGCGCCCGCGCGTCGTCATGCGCCAGCCGGCGCGTGTCTTCGCGACCTTCACCGCAAGTTCGCTGTCGTCGATCTCGGCGACGACGAGCCGGTCGCCCGGCGTATATTCGAGCGCGATATCGATCGCCTCGCCATCGATCTTGATATGCTTGTGGCCGAGTTTGACCTTGTGCGCGGTGCCGCCGACGGTCACCTGCCACTTGGCGGGCGGATTGAGCCGGTCGCCGAGCTGGCCGTCGGTCCGGCGCGCGCGGTCGGCCTCGGCGCTCGCCATGAAGCCCGCGATCGCCGCGAGGGCACGGACAACATCGTCGCCGGCATCGGCGCCGTGGAAGCCCTCGGGATATTCCTCGGCGATGAAGCCCGTCGTCAGCTCGCCCGAACGGAAGCGCGGGTGCTGCATGATCGCCGAGACGAAATCGATATTATGGCCGAGCCCTTCGAGTTCGAAACGGTCGAGCGCCGCGATCTGCAGGTCGGCGGCTTCGTCGCGGGTCTTCCCCCACGTCACCAGCTTGGCGATCATCGGGTCGTAGAAGATCGATACTTCGCCGCCTTCCTCGACCCCCGCATCGACACGCACACCGTCGACGCCGCGCTCGTCGCCTTCCCACGCCGGAACCGGGGTGCGGTAGCGCACAAGCCGCCCCGTCGAGGGCAGGAAGCCGCGGTACGGGTCTTCGGCATAGACGCGGTTTTCGATCGCCCAGCCGTCGATCTTGATGTCGTCCTGCGTCATTTCAAGCTTTTCGCCCGCCGCGACGCGGATCATCTGTTCGACCAGATCGATGCCGGTGATCGCCTCGGTGACCGGATGTTCGACCTGAAGCCGCGTGTTCATTTCGAGGAAGTAGAAGCTTTCGCCCGTCGGGTCGGCGCCCGACACGATCAGTTCGACCGTCCCGGCGCTGTAATATCCGACCGCCTTCGACAGCGCGACGCACTGCTCGCCCATCGCCTTGCGCATCTTTTCGGTGACGAAGGGTGACGGCGCTTCCTCGACCACCTTCTGGTGGCGGCGCTGGATCGAGCATTCGCGCTCGTTCAGATAGAGGACGTTGCCGTGCTGGTCGCCGAGGATCTGGATTTCGATGTGGCGCGGGTTGAGGATGAACTTTTCGATGAAGACGCGGTCGTCGCCGAAGCTGTTGAGCCCCTCGCGCTTGGTCGCCTCGAAGCCTTCGCGGACGTCTTTCTCGTCATAGGCGAGACGCATGCCCTTGCCGCCGCCGCCCGCCGACGCCTTCATCATCACCGGATAGCCGATCTCGTTCGAGATGCGCACGGCATGTTCGGTATCGTCGATTTCGCCGACGAAGCCGGGGACGACGTTGACGCCGGCTTCCTTCGCGAGCTTCTTCGACTCGATCTTGTCGCCCATCGCGGCGATCGCGTTCACCGGCGGGCCGATGAACGCGATATTTTCCTTCGCCAGCGCCTCGGCAAAGCTCGTGCGTTCGGACAGGAAACCATAGCCCGGATGCACCGCCTCGGCGCCCGTCGCCTTGCACGCGGCGATGATCTTGTCCGCGATCAGATAGGATTCGGATGCGGGCGACGGCCCGATATGCACGGCTTCATCCGCCATCTTCACGAAGGGCGCGCGCGCGTCGGCGTCCGAATAGACGGCGACGGTCGCGATACCCATCCTGCGCGCGGTCTTGATGACGCGGCAGGCGATTTCACCACGGTTGGCGATCAGGATTTTCTTAAACATCGTCTCAATATTCCTCGATGAGGGCTTTTAAGTCTTTGGTGCGTTGTCCGGTGAGCGTCGTCATGCAGCCGCTGATCACCATCGGTTCCGCCGACCCGCCGCGCATCGTGTAGCCTTCGCTGGCACAATGTTTGTCGCGGTAGGTGATCCATGCGCGCTGCGCGGCGAGGAGTGTATCGTAATAGCCCGGGCGGTTATCCTGGGTCCGGTCGAACTCGCGGTCCCGCACCTTCATCGCCGCAGCGGTGAGCTTCCATTGCGCGTTGAGCGCGGCGTCGGCGCGCTCATATTCCTGGTAGGCGCAGGCATTCAGCTCAAACTGTGCCATGGCGTTGTCGCAATCGACCGCAGGCTCGGCGGCCATCGCGGACAAGAGCAACATCGATGCGAGGATCATATGATTGTCTCCTTCTGCACAGGCTCCGCAGCAGGTTTGCGATAGACGCGGCCGATCTGGCGCGCCCAATAAAGGATCAGCGCGAGCGCACCGATCCACAGGAGATTTTCGACCCACAGCGGACCGCCCTCGCCGGGCGCCCTGCCCAGCCGTACGCGCTGCATATCGCCCGCCACGACGCCGAGCGCGCAGGAGGCGGGCAGCAGAAACAGCGACATCAGCAGGGCAAGGAGCGGCTTGCGCGTCATCGCGACGCTCTCATCGGCACGAAATGAACGAAGCGAAAATTGTCGATAAAACCGTCATCAGCATCACCGCTCTCGGGAGCATCTCCGCGCTTCAGATAAAAGCGACCGCGATCGCCATCCTTAAGGAAATAGAATGGAAATCCGCAGTTGATTACGCCAGGCAACCGCAGTCGATATTTCTCGGCACTCTTCCCATTAACGAGATCAATCACCCCAAGCGTGCTGCCGTCATCGCTGTTACGATCTTCCGTGACACGCCAAGTCCCGACGACGATGCGATCCGTCTCGGCGCGCAGGAAACTCTGCTCGCGTTTCGCCTTCTGCGCCTCGCCTTTCGGCGTCAGCGTCGCGCAGGCGTACGCGGGCTGCGCGCCCATCGCCATGAGCACGGCCATAACACCGAAGGCGAGCGGGCTTTTCACTCGGCCGCTTCCATCTGCGCGCTCTGCCGCATCGGCTCCTCGCCCTCCATCGGGCGCAGCCCGAGCTTGGCGAACAGCGCCGCATCCTTGCTGTCGCCGGCGTTGGCGGTGGTGAGCAGCTTGTCGCCGGTGAAGATGCTGTTCGCGCCCGCCATGAAGCAGAGCGCCTGCGTCGCCTCCGACATGCTCTCGCGGCCCGCCGACAGGCGAACCATGCTCATCGGCATGGTGATGCGCGCGACCGCTACCGTGCGGACGAATTCGATATCGTCGATCTTGGCGAGCGGCGTGTCCGCCAGCATGTCGCCGAGCACGGTGCCCTTCACGGGCACCAGCGCGTTGATCGGCACGCTGCCCGGATGCTCGGGCAGCGTCGCGAGCGCGTGAATGAAACCGACTCGGTCCTGCCGGTTCTCGCCGAGGCCGACGATCCCGCCCGAACACACATTGATCCCGGCGTTGCGCACTTCCTCAAGCGTGTCGAGGCGATCCTGGAAGGTCCGCGTCGAAATGATACTCCCGTAATTCTCCGGGCTCGTATCGATGTTGTGGTTGTAATAATCGAGCCCTGCGGCGCCGAGCTGCTGCGCCTGTTCCTTCGACAGCATTCCCAGCGTCATGCAGGTTTCCATGCCCATCTGGCGGACGCCTTCGATCATCTCGACGATCGCGGGCATGTCGCGGTCCTTGGGGTTGCGCCAGGCTGCGCCCATGCAGAAGCGCTTCGAGCCCGAATCCTTAGCCTCCGCCGCCGATTGCAGCACCGCGCGCACGTCCATCAGCTTGGTCGCTTTCAATCCGCTGTCGGCGCTCTTCGACTGCGAGCAATAGCCGCAATCCTCGACGCAACCACCGGTCTTGATGCTGAGCAAGGTACAGAGCTGGATCTCGCCCCGCGCGTGATGACGGCGGTGGACGCCCTGCGCCTCCCACATCAGTTCGTCGAACGGCAAGTCGAACAATTCGGCGATTTCTTCACGCGTCCAGTCGGTACGCGGAAGGTCTTCGGCGGGAGAGAGAGACATGGAGAGACGGCCCTTTGTTATCGGTTGTTATCGACAGAAGCGCTTGTGCGCTGCGAGGTAGAATTCATAGGATGGCGTTTCGCCGTAGAGCGGTTCGAAGCGGCCCGCAGCCCATGTTTTGCGGTCAGCAAAGCGGACGCGCACGATGCGCCGGTCGGCTTCGCTGCCATATGTGCCGGTGCTGTAGAGGACGAGCCCGACGTCGGCCTTTGCCGCAGAACAGTTGAAGCTGATCAGACCCTTGTTCACAAATTTGTCGCTCGTCTCGAAATAGACGTCGCGCCATGGGCCGTCCGACTTTTCGAGGCGCCCGAACCAGTCGGTGAAGAAATATTCGATCTTCTGCCGATAGATGCGCTCGACAGTCACACCGGACCGGTATTCGCTTGCCCGGCTGTTCTTTTCCGCCGCGCCCGCGGAGGGCGCGACGGCGGCAGCCGCCATCAGGGCAAGAAACGAAAGACGCGCGCTCATCCGGCAGCCTCCAGCGCCTGCGCCAGGTCGGCGATGATATCATCGATATGCTCGATCCCGACCGACACGCGCACGACATCGGGACCGGCGCCCGACAGCATAAGCTCTTCTTTCGAAAGCTGGCTGTGCGTCGTCGACGCGGGGTGGATGATCAGCGAGCGCGTGTCGCCGAGGTTGGCGAGATGGCTGAACAGCTTGACCGACGACACCAGCTTGACCCCGGCGTCATAACCGCCCTTGAGTCCGAAGGTGAAAACCGACCCCGCGCGTCCGCCGAGATATTTGTGCGCGAGTTCGTGATAGGGATTGTCGCGCAGACCGGCGTAGGACACCCAGCCGACCGCCGGATGTGCCTGCAGCCATTTCGCGAGTTCGATCGCGTTGCTGCAATGCCGTTCCATGCGAAGCGCAAGCGTTTCCATGCCCGTGAGCGCGAGGAAGGCGTTCATCGGCGCCAGTGCGGGTCCGAGATCACGCAGGCCGAGTGTGCGCGCCGCGAGGATGAAGGCGAGATTGCCGAACGCCTCGGTATATTTCAGGCCATGATAAGAGGCATTGGGCTCGCTGAGCGTCGGATATTTGCCGCCCTTCGCCCAGTCGAAGCTGCCCGCATCGACGATCACGCCGCCGATCGCATTGCCGTGGCCGTTGAGGAATTTTGTGGTCGAATGGACGACGATGTCGGCGCCATGTTCGATCGGGCGACACAGGATGGGGGTCGCCATCGTGTTGTCGACGATCAGCGGCACGCCTGCATCATGCGCGACATTTGCGATCGCCTCGATATCCTGGACGACCCCGCCGGGGTTGGCGAGGCTCTCGATGAACACCGCGCGGGTATTTTCGTTGATCGCGGCGGCGACATTGCCGGCGTCGTCGGCGTCGACGAAGTGCGTCGTCCACGCCATTTTGCGAAAGCTCTGCCCGAGCTGGTTGAGCGATCCGCCATAAAGCTTGCGCGCCGCGACGATTTCGCAGCCGGGCTCCATCAGCGTGTGAAAGGCAAGGAATTGGGCAGCATGGCCCGACGCCACGGCCAGCGCCGCCTGCCCACCCTCCAGCGCCGCAATCTTGCCTTCGAGCGCGCCGTTGGTCGGGTTCATGATCCGGGTGTAGATGTTCCCGAATTCCTGCAGGTTGAACAGCCGCGCGGCATGATCGACGTCGTCGAACACATAGGACGCGGTCTGATAGATCGGCGTGATCCGCGCCCTGGTCGTCGGATCGGGCGCGGTCCCGGCGTGGACCGACAGGGTTTCGGGCTTTTGTGCGGTCACGCGGCATCCTCCAGCGGCGGCATATTATGGCCGAGCAGGCGCAGCACATCGGCGGCGCATTCGACGACGTTCGAGCCGGGGCCATAGATGCCCTGCACGCCCGCGTCGCGGAGATATTGATAATCCTGCGGCGGGATCACGCCGCCCGCGATCACCTTGATGTCGCCGCGCCCGGCTTCCTTCAATTTGCCGATCAGTTCGGGGATCAGCGTCTTGTGGCCTGCGGCAAGGCTCGATGCGCCGACGACGTCGACGCCGCTGTCGAGCGCGAGCACGACGGTTTCCTCAGGCGTCTGGAACAGCGGGCCCGACACGACGTCGAAACCCATGTCGCCGAACGCCGAGGCGATGACGTTCGCGCCGCGATCATGCCCGTCCTGCCCCATTTTGGCGACGAGCAATTTCGGCTTGCGCCCCATACGGCGTTCGACCGCCTTCACCCCGTCGAGCACCTGCTGCCAGCGGCTGTCGCCTTCATAGGGAGCGGCGTAGACGCCCTTCACCGGGGTCGGCTGGGTGCCGTAACGGTCGAAGCTTTCCTCCATCGCCGACGAGATTTCGCCGAGCGTCGCGCGGGCGCGCGCGGCTTCGACGGCATGCGCGAGAAGGTTGTTTTCGATAGTCTGCTCGCCCGCCGCGGCATCGCGCAGCGCCTTCAGCGCCGCCTGACACGCAGCCTCGTCGCGGCTCGCCTTGGTCTTGTTGATCCGCGCGACCTGCGCCTCGCGCACCTTTGTGTTGTCGACCTCGAGCGTTTCGAGCAGATCCTCGTCCTTCAGGCGATATTTGTTCACCCCGACGATGACGTCGTCCCCGCGGTCGACCCGCGCCTGCCGCGCCGCGGCGGCGGTTTCGATCATCGCCTTGGGCCAGCCCGCGGCGACGGCCTTCGCCATGCCGCCTTCCTTCTCGACGCGCTCGATAATCTCCCACGCCTTGTCGACCAGTTCCTGCGTCAGCGCCTCGATATAATAGGAGCCGCCGAGCGGGTCGACGACCTTGGTCATCCCCGTCTCTTCCTGAATGACAATCTGCGTGTTGCGCGCGATGCGGGCCGAGAAGTCGGTGGGCAGCGCGATCGCCTCGTCGAGCGCATTGGTGTGGAGGCTCTGCGTCCCGCCGAGCATCGCCGCCATCGCCTCGATCGTCGTCCGCATGACGTTGTTGTAGGGGTCCTGCTCGGTCAGGCTGACCCCCGATGTCTGGCAGTGGGTGCGCAGCATCTTCGACCGCTCGTCTTTCGCGCCGAGGTTGGTCATCACGCGGTGCCACAGCACGCGCGCGGCGCGCAGCTTCGCAATCTCCATGAAGAAGTTCATGCCGATCGCGAAGAAGAAGGACAGACGCCCGGCGAACTTGTCGATGTCGAGCCCCGAAGCGACGCCGTAGCGCACATATTCGGCGCCGTCGGCGATCGTGAAGGCGAGCTCCTGCACCTGCGTCGCGCCGGCTTCCTGCATATGATAGCCGGAGATCGAGATGCTGTTGAACTTGGGCATCTCGCGGCTGGTGTAGCCGAAAATGTCCGAGATGATCCGCATCGAGGGTTCCGGCGGGTAGATGTACGTGTTGCGGACCATGAACTCCTTGAGGATGTCGTTCTGGATCGTCCCGTCGAGCAGCTTGCGATCGACGCCCTGCTCCTCGCCCGCGACGATGAAGAAGGCAAGGATCGGGATCACCGCGCCGTTCATCGTCATCGAAACCGACATCTGGTCGAGCGGGATGCCGTCGAAGAGGATCTTCATATCCTCGACGCTGTCGATCGCGACCCCCGCCTTGCCGACGTCGCCGACGACGCGCGGATGGTCGCTGTCATAACCGCGGTGCGTCGCGAGGTCGAAGGCGACCGACAGCCCCTTCTGCCCCGCGGCGAGGTTGCGGCGATAGAAAGCGTTCGATTCCTCGGCGGTCGAAAAGCCCGCATATTGCCGGATCGTCCACGGCCGACCGGCATACATCGACGCACGCACCCCGCGCGTGAAGGGCGCGAAACCAGGCAGGCCGGGATCGGCCGTCACGTCTTCGGCGGTGTAGAGCGGCTTGACGTCAATCCCCTCGGGCGTCGCCCAGGTCAGGTCCTTGCCTTTCACTTCCTTGTCGGCGGCGGCGGCCCATTGGTCGATGGTCGGCTTGTCGGTCATATGCAGTCTCGTTTCATTTTCGTCATGCCGGACTTGATCCGGCATCGATGGACCCCGGATCAAGTCCGGGGTGACGAAGGAACAAAGGTCAATGCGCCGTTTTCGGCGTCTCCATAATTTCGGTCAGCACCCCGCCCATATCCTTGGGGTGAAGGAAGAAGATCAGCGTCCCGTGCGCGCCGATCCGCGGTTCACCGAGCACGCGCTTGCCCAGCGCTTCGAACCCGGCCTTCGCCGCATGGATGTCGGGGACTTCGTAACATAGATGATGCTGCCCTCCTGCGGGGTTCTTCTGAAGGAAAGCCGCGATCGACGCATTACCCGGCAATGGCTCGATCAGCTCGATCTGTGTGCCGTTCAGCGCGCCATCGGCGCCCGGCGTATCGACGAAACACACTTTCACCCCCTGTTCGGGCAGGTCGAAGGGCTCGTGGATCTGCGTCGCCCCCATCACATCGCGGTAAAAGACGATGCTGTCGGCGATCGACGGCGTCGCGACGCCGATGTGGTTGAGGCGACCCAGTTTCATCTCATTCTCCTCAGCAGCCTGGAATCTGGTCCTTGCCGACCAGTTCATACTTGCCGTTTTTCAACACATATTGCTGTTTGATCGCGCGCGTCCCCGCATAGGTGACGGTGAAGCTTTTGTCGGGAACGGCCGCGGTGATCTGCCCGTCGAAGTCCTGTTCCTTCTGGTTCAAACCGGCGCCCGAGCTCATGCTGTCGGTAAAACCGCCGCGATCGACGGGGCCGTCCGGCGCAAGCTCGGTTATCGTCGCGCCGCTGATCGCGCAGCCCTGCCATACGCCGCCGCCTGAGGTGACGAGATAGGGATTCTTGCCGAGCGCATCGCTGAAGGCCCAGGCGGTTGCGGCGTTGCCGACGCTGCCGACCGAACCCAGGTTCAGCCACTCGCCCTTGCGCTGCCAGCCCGACGGGCCGCCCTGCAGATAATGGATCGCGTTGATCCCGCCTTCGCTGTGTCCCGCGTCGTCGAGGCTGCCGAGGCTGAGCAGCACGCCGACATTGTTCGACAGCAAGTGGATCGCCGCAGGACGGAATTGATAGGTTCGCCCGTCGATCTCGCGCGTCGCGGTGGCTTCGGCGCCTTTCGGAAGCCCGAAAGCCGCCCGGAACGCGAGGCCGATCGTCGTGCTCTCCTCGCTGTTCAGTGTCACCGGAAAAGCGGGTTTCGGCTCGCCGACGGGGGTGTCGGGATCGAACGCAAACGCTGCCGGCGAAGCCAGCAAGGCGGGAACAATCAGGGCACCAAGAAGGAATTTACGCATCTTCAAACCTCTTTCGGAATCAAGGACATGGCGGCTTGTTCTAACCGCGTCCCGTCCTTGCCTCCAGTCCGGTACTTTCCATGTGCCGGGCGTCACACTCGGCCACAAAAACCGCACTTGCGGTCAAAGCGGAATATTGTCGTGCTTCTTCCACGGGTTTTCGAGGCTCTTGTTCCGCAGCTTCCGGAGGCCCAGCGCGATCCGCTTACGCGTGTTGTGCGGATGGATGACCTCGTCGATATAGCCGCGCGACGCTGCGACGAACGGGTTCGCGAAGCGGTCTTCATATTCCTTTGTGCGCTGCGCGATCTTCTCGGGGTCGCCGATATCGCTGCGGAAGATGATCTCGACCGCGCCCTTCGCGCCCATCACCGCGATCTCGGCGGTTGGCCAGGCATAGTTAAGGTCGCCGCGCAGATGCTTCGATGCCATCACGTCATACGCGCCGCCATAGGCCTTGCGCGTGATCACCGTGATCTTCGGCACCGTCGCCTCGGCATAGGCGAAGAGCAATTTCGCGCCATGCTTGATGATGCCGTTATATTCCTGTGCGGTGCCCGGCAGGAAGCCCGGAACGTCGACGAAGGTGATGATCGGGATCTCGAACGCGTCGCAGAAGCGGACGAAACGCGCCGCCTTCTTCGACGAATTGATGTCGAGCACGCCCGCGAGCACCAGCGGCTGGTTCGCGACGATGCCGATCGTGCGGCCCTCGATACGCCCGAAACCGCAGATGATGTTCGCGGCGTGCGCCGGCTGCACCTCGAAAAAGTCGCCCTCGTCGACGGTCTTTCGGATCAGTTCGTGCATGTCATACGGCTGGTTCGCGTTCGGCGGGATCAGCGTGTCGAGGCTGGCCTCGGCGCGGTCGTAGGGGTCGCTCGTCGGGCGGACCGGAACGCCGCTGCGGTTGTTTTCCGGCAGGTAATCGAAGAAATCGCGCGCCGCGAGCAGTGCTTCGATGTCATTTTCGAACGCAAGGTCGGCGACCGAGCTTTTCGTCGTGTGCGTGATCGCGCCGCCAAGCTCTTCCTGCGTCACCACTTCGTTCGTCACCGTCTTCACGACGTCGGGTCCGGTGACGAACATATACGAGCTGTCCTTCACCATGAAGATGAAGTCGGTCATCGCGGGGCTGTACACCGCGCCGCCCGCGCACGGGCCCATGATCAGCGAAATCTGCGGCACGACGCCCGAAGCGAGCACGTTGCGCTGGAACACCTCGGCATAACCGCCCAGCGACGCGACGCCCTCCTGAATGCGGGCGCCGCCGCTGTCGTTGAGGCCGATGACGGGCGCGCCGACCTTCATCGCATTGTCCATCACCTTCATGATCTTTTCGGCATGGCGCTCCGACAGCGAGCCGCCGAACACCGTGAAATCCTGGCTGAAGACATAGACGAGGCGGCCGTTGATCGTGCCCGAACCGGTGACGACGCCGTCGCCGGGGACAATCTGGTCCTGCATCCCGAAATCGGTGCAATTATGCTCTACATAAGTGTCGAGTTCCTCGAACGAGCCTTCGTCGAGCAGCACGTCGAGCCGTTCGCGCGCGGTCAGCTTGCCCTTGGCATGTTGCGCATCGATACGCTTTTGCCCGCCCCCCATGGCGGCGGCGGCGCGGCGGCGTTCCATTTCGGCGATATTGGCGGACAACTTGGCTCTCCATCAGATTTGGAAGATCGTCGTCTGCTCTGATTGCGCGTCCCAGGCAAATGTGAATTTGCAAAGTTGCAAATTGTCATTTTGCAAAGAGGCGGATATGGGCCTCTCATTCGTTTTAGGGATGTCGAGGCGTCGCACTACCCCTCCCTAGCCCCCCGCGGCGGCTCGACACCCATCGCAATGGAGTTCCTTTCCGATGGCGCGGCAGCGTATTTTTGCCGGAACAAAGCTCAGGGAACTTCGCATTGCGCGAGGGGCCAAACAGGCTGATTTTGCGGGCGCGCTCGGCATTTCGGTTTCCTACCTCAGCCAGATCGAGCACGACGACCGCCCGCTCACCCCTGCGCTGCTCGACCGGTTGCAAAAGCTGTTTCCGCTGGAGTGGGAAGAAGTCGCCGCCGACGCCGGCGACCGGCGCGCAGGCGCGCTTCGCGAAGCCGCGGCAGACCCGCTTTTCGCCGCGTCGCCCCTTGCACCCGAACAGCTCGAACGCGCCGCGCTGCAACAGCCGCAACTCGCCGACCAGTTCGTCGCGCTGCACGCGGCCTATCGCCGCGCGGGGCAACGGCTCCAGATCATCGACGAGGCGCTGACCGGCGGCACCGCCGAGGGAAGCCGCCTGCCGTGGGAAGAGGTGCGCGACTGGTTCCACGACGCGGGCAATTACGTCGACAGCATCGACCGCGCCGCCGAGGCGCTGGCCGGGCAGCTCAGAGGCCGCGATCCTTCGCCCGCGATCGAAACAATCGAGCGACGGCTTCGCGACGCGCTCGGCATTTCGATCGTTTACCAGCAGGCACGGGCGCTGCGCGATTTCGACGCGACGATGCGACACCTCGTAATCGATCCGTCGCAGCCCGCCGAGACCCGCCGGTTCCAGCTCGCGCACCAACTGGCGGCGCTCGCGCTGGCCAACGAAATCGCGGCGGTCGTTGAAGCCTCGCCGCTGCGAACCGCAGCGGCGCGCCAGTTGCTCCACGTCGGGCTTGCCAATTACGCCGCGGGCGCGGTGCTGATGCCCTATGCCCCGTTCCGCGCCAGTGCGCGCGCGGTGCGGCACGACATCGACCGGCTGCGCCTGGAATATGGCGTCAGCTTCGAGCAGGCGTGCCATCGCCTGTCGACGCTTCAGCGCCCGGGCGCGCGCGGTATCCCGATGTTCTTTTGCCGTGTCGACATGGCCGGCAACATCACCAAGCGGCACAGCGCCACGCGGTTGCAGTTCGCGCGTTTCGGCGGCGCCTGCCCGCTGTGGATCGTCCATGAAGCTGCGGCGATTCCCGACCGCATCCTGTTCCAGCTTGCGGAAACGCCCGACGGGCTGCGCTATGTGTCGATGGCGAAGGGGCTGGTGAAACCGTCGGGCAGTTATGCGCGCAGCCCGCGTCGCTACGCCGTCGCGCTGGGGTGCGAGGCGCAATATGCAGGCGATTTCGTTTATGCTGACGGGGTCGATGTCGCCGCGCCGCAAGCCGCCACGCGCATCGGCCTGTCGTGCCGCATCTGCCCGCGTGACGATTGCGACCAGCGCGCTTTCCCGCCGAGCGACCGCCCGATCCTCGTCGACCCCGACCGGCGCGACGTCGTGCCGTACCGGATCGGCTAGAGCTTCACGATCCCGCGCTCGATCAGGCTATGCGCCGTCGCGAGGATCGCTTCCCCGGGCGGGCGCATCGTCCAGCCGAGCGTGGTCATCGCGTGGCTGCTGTCGCCGCCGCGGATGTTGCCAAGTTCGGCTACAACCTGTTTGAGTTCGGGCCGGAAGATCGCGAGCGCTTTGAGCAACCAGTCAGGCATCTTGCGCGTCGGCACCTTCCGCGCCTGTTCGCCCAGCTCGGCGGTCAGGATATGCGCGACGTCGATGAATTTCAGGAACGGCCCCGAACAGACAAAGCGCTCGTCCCTGATCCCTTCGACCGTCAGCGCGCGGTAATGCATGTCGGCCACGTCACGCACGTCGATGATGCCGAAGCCGACATCGGGGCACATGGGCACCTTCCCTTCCAGCAACTGCTTTACGACCTCGATCGAGGTCGACAGGTCGTCGCTGAGCAGCGGCCCGAACACCGCGGCGGGATTCACCGAGGCGAACTCGATCTCCGGGGCTTCGGTGCGCGCCCAGTCGCGCGCCGCGCGTTCCGCGGCCGTCTTGGAGCGCGGATAGGGCATGACCTCAGGATTATCGAGATTGGTCCAGTCGGCTTCGTTATAGAGGTCGCGGCCCTTGCCATGGCCATAGGCGATAGCTGCCATCGACGAGGTCAGAACGAAACGCCTGACCCCCGCCTCCTTCGCAAAGCGCAATGCGCGGAGGGCACCCTCACGCGCTGGCACGATCAGTTCGTCCGGATGCTTTGGCACGCCCAGCGGAAAGGGCGACGCGACATGCGCGACATGGCTGCACCCCGCCATCGCATCGGCCCAGCCGGCGTCATTTTCGAGATCGGCGGCGAAGAAACGCAGCTTGTCGTTATCGACGTCGAGCCAACCGCGGACTTCGCCCTCGCGCTTCAGGCTGCGGACGGTCGTATGCACCGTCCACCCATTCGCGATCAGCTGCCGGATCAGGAAGCCCGCGATATAGCCGCTGCCTCCGGTGACCAGTGCCGTTCCCGCCATGCACCCCTCCCCTCGCTATTTGAAGGGAGGATAGCGCATAGGGGTTGCAGGCCGAAACCCTATTTGAGGAGTACCAGCTCCTCCGCCATGCTCGGGTGCAGCGCGACGGTGTTGTCGAAATCGGACTTGGTCAGCCCCGCCTTCACCGCGATCGCGGCGGCTTGCAGGATTTCGGGCGCGTCGGGGCCGATCATGTGGAGGCCGACAACCTGGTCGGTCGCGGCGTTGACGACCATCTTGTACAGCGCGCGCTCGTTGCGGCCCGCGAGGACATTCTTCATCGCGCGAAAATCGCTGGTGTAGACGCGGATGCTGCCCAGCCTGTTGCGCGCCTCGGCTTCGGTCATGCCCACCGCGCCGATCGGCGGATGGCTGAACACCGCGCTGGGGACGTTGGCATAGTCGACCACCGTCGGCTTGTTGCCGAAGAAGGTGTCGGCGAACGCCTGCCCTTCGCGGATGGCCACCGGCGTGAGCTGAATGCGGTTGGTCACATCGCCGACCGCAAAGATGCTCGGCACCGACGACTGGTTGCGCTCATCGACCTTGATCGCGCCATGCTCGTCGAGTTCGACTCCGGCCTCCTGGAGGCCGAGCCCCTTCGAGTTCGGTACGCGCCCCGCAGCAACGAGTACCGCGTCGGCCTGGATCGCGTCGCAATTTTCGAGATGCACGGTGAGCGATCCGTCGTCGTTGCGCTCGATCGACTTGAACGGCGCGTTGAAGCGGAATTCGATGCCCTTGGTCATCGAAATCTGGAGCAGCCGGTCGCGGATCTGTTCGTCATAGCCGCGCAGGATCGTGTCGCCGCGATTGACGATCGTCACCTTGCTGCCGAACTCGTTGAAGATGCCGGCAAATTCGTTGGCGATATAGCCGCCGCCCGCGATCACGACGCGCTTCGGCAGTTTTTCGAGATGGAACACCTCGTTCGAGGTGATGGCATGTTCACTGCCCGGAAATTCGGGGACATGCGGCCAGCCGCCGGTGGCGATCAGGATTCGCTCGGCGCTGATTTCCTGCCCGTCGGCGAGCCGCACCTTCTGCGGTCCCACGACGGTCGCGCGCGTCTTGAAGACGGTGACCTTGTGGTTCTCGAGCGTCTGTCCATAGAGGCCTTCGAGCCGCGTGACTTCGGCAAGGACATTGTCGCGCAGGCGGTCCCAGTCGAATTTGCAGTCGGGAACATCCCAGCCGAACTGGCGCGCGTCCTTCAGGTCCTCGGCGAAATGGGCGCCGTAAACGAGCAGTTTCTTGGGCACGCATCCGCGGATGACGCAGGTGCCGCCGACCCGATGCTCCTCGGCCACCGCGACGCGCGCGCCGTGCGACGCGGCGATGCGCGACGCGCGCACCCCGCCGGACCCGGCGCCGATGACAAACAGGTCGAAGTCGAAATTGCTCATGGGAACCCCTGCTCTGGACGATCGCGTGCTATTCGCGGCGACCGCCTATGTGGTTACGCCGCGCCGTGATGCCAATCGAATTTTGCGCTCACAGCGAGTGGCGCAGCCTCAATCGCCCAAAGCGGCGTGCATCAGCGCCCGCGTTGCCGGGTCGAACTCGACCGTCCCTTCGGCGAGGCCCTTTGCCATTTCCTTGCCCAGCTCGACGCCGAACTGGTCGAACGGGTTGATCCCGAGCAGCACGGCATTGGCGAACACGCGATGCTCGTAGAAGGCGATCAGCGCGCCCAGGCTGTGCGGCGTTACCTGATCGAGCAGGATTGTCGTCGAGGGACGGTTTCCCGGATAGTTGCGCGCGCCGTCGGTGCTCGCCCGCCCCGCCATCAGCGCCGCACCCTGCGCGATACAGTTGGCGACGAGCGTTTCGTGGTGGGCGTCGTCGAGCAGGTGATCGGGCTCGCGCGCGACGACGAATTCGACGGGGGTCAGATGCGTGCCCTGATGGAGCAACTGGAAGACCGCGTGCTGCGCGTCGGTGCCGACGCCGCCCCACGTGATCGGCGCGGTCTGCTGCGCAAGCGGTTTGCCATCGAAGGTCACCGACTTGCCGTTCGATTCCATTTCGAGCTGCTGAAGATAGTCGGGAAGCAGGCGCAGCCGCTCGTCATAGGCGAACACCGCGCGCGTCTGGCAATCGAGGCGATTGGCGTAAATCTGGTCGGCGAAAGCGGCGAGCAGGCAGATATTGTCGGCGCCGTCGGCGAGCCGGAAATGGCGGTCCATCTCGGCCGCGCCCTCCAGCAGATCGGCAAAAGCATCCCAGCCGAGCGCGAGCGCCGCCGGAAAGCCGATCGACGACCAGAGCGAATAGCGGCCGCCGACGGTCTCGTTGAACGGCAGGATGCGCGTCTCGTCGACACCCCATTCGATCGCGCGCTCGGGCATCGCGGTCAGCGCGATGACACGGCCGAGCGGGTCGTCGACCCCGCCTTCTTCCAGCCATTGCAGCGCCGATGCGGCGTTGAGCAGCGTTTCGGTTGTGGTGAAGGTCTTCGACGCGACCGCGACCAGCGTATGTTCGGGGCTGAACTTGCGGAACGCCTCGTCGAGCGCGGCGCCATCGACGTTCGAGACGACCGCGACGTCATAGCGCGAGCCCTGCCGCCCGAGTGCGTCGATGAGCAGGTCTGGACCGAGCGCCGAACCACCAATCCCGATGTGCAAAAGGTGCCGGATCTCGCCAAAAGCGCCCGCTTCGATCGCATCGACCATCATCCGCATTCGCTGGTGCAGCGCCTGCGCCGCATGGACCGACTCCGGTGCCCCGTCTCCACGTTCGGCGCTATGTTCGGCGGCGCGGCCTTCGGTCGGATTCGCCATGCCGCCCGAGAACAGCGTCTTGCGACGCCCGCCGAAATCCTGCACCTCGGCCAGACCGGACAGGATTGCGATCGCCTCGCCGTCGAGATGTGTCTTGGCGAAATCGAAGCGGATGTCGGCGACATTGCGCACCAGTACCTGAAGCCGGGCTTCGGGGTCGGCGGCGACAAGCTCGGTCAGCTTCCGGGGCTGCCATTCGGCGAGGGCTTGCCATGCGTGATCGGCTGTTGTCATCGGGACTTCCTTGGTTTCGGACCGCATCGAGCGGGAACGGGATATCGGCTCTTCTCTAAGCCCGCCGCCCGTCGCGCGCCAGTGGCGTCCGCCGATATTTGCTTGACGTGGCAACCTATTCATCGCCAATGCCGCGACATGACCAACGCCAGCTTTACCGCCGATGTGACGCCCCCGACCGGACCCGCGCCGTCCGCCCCCACCCCGGCCCCCGTGTCGGCGAAGGAGGAGGCGGTCGATACCGTTCGCTTCCTCGCGCTTCTCGCAATCGCGGTACTGATTTTCCGCAGCTTTTTCCTGTCGCCGTTCAACATTCCGTCGGAATCGATGCAGCCGCGGCTGCTGATCGGCGACTATCTGCTCGTCAACAAAATGGCCTATGGCTATTCGAAATACAGCCTGCCGTTCAGCGTCCCGCTGATCCCGGGGCGCATTTTTGCACGCACGCCCGAGCGCGGCGACGTCGTCGTGTTCAAGGCGCCGCCGGTCGCCGACAATGATTATATCAAGCGCGTGATCGGCCTGCCCGGCGACAGCGTGCAGGTGAAGGACGGCATGGTCTGGCTGAACGGCAAGCCGCTGAAGCGCGAAACCATGCCCGACTTCGTCATCCCGGTGACGCCCAATATGGTCGAGGCGTCGCGCGCGACGGGCACCCTGCCCTGCTATTCGCCCGAATTTGAGGAAATCGCCGCCGACGGTCAGCGCCAGTGCCGCTACAAGCAGTTCCGCGAGACGCTGCCGAGCGGCAAAAGCTATGCGATCCTCGACATCACGACGATCCCCGAGGACAACACCCCGCTCGTCGTCGTCCCCGAGGGCCATTTGTTCCTGATGGGCGACAACCGCGACCGCAGCGCGGACAGCCGTTTCCCCGCCATGGAAAATCAGGGCATCGGCCTCGTTCCCGAGGAAAATCTTGTCGGTCACGCGCTGGTCGGCATGTTCTCGACCGACGGATCGGCGAGCTGGCTCAATCCGATCAGCTGGTTCACCGCGGCGCGCTGGGAACGCATCGGGGAAGGTTTTTGAGCGATCCCCTCGACACCGGGGCGCTCGCAGGGATTATCGGCTGCACCCCGGACGACACGGCGCTGTACGATCTGGCGCTGACGCACGGCAGCACCGGGCGCGCCGATTACCAGCGGCTCGAATTTCTCGGCGACCGGGTGCTCGGGCTCATTATCGCGTCCGAACTCTACACGCGCTTTCCCACTGCGAGCGAAGGCGAGATGTCGTCGCGGCTGCACGTGCTCGCGTCGGGCGCAACCTGTGCGGCGATCGCACAGCGGCTCGACCTCCCCGCGCTGATCCGCTTCGGCCCGCAGGCGCGCAACGACGGCGGGCGATACAGCGACAATATCGCCGCCGACGCGATCGAAGCGTTGATCGGTGCCCTCTATCTCGACCAGGGCGCCGACGCGGCGCGCCGTTTCATCCTGACCCATTGGGGCGAGATGATCGATGGGCAACAGGCGGCGCCGAAGCATCCGAAAGCCGCGCTGCAGGAATGGGCGCTCGCGCGAAAACGCCGTCCGCCCGAATATGAAATCGTCGCGCGCGAAGGGCCCGACCATGCGCCGCGTTTCCGCGTCGCGGTCAGCCTTGGCAAGCTCGCGCGCGCCGAAGCCGAAGGCGCATCAAAACAGGCAGCGGAAAAGGCGGCAGCGGCCGCGTTGCTCGCCGAACTCGAAGGATTGAAAGAATGACCCACCGTTGCGGATTTGTCGCCGTCGTCGGCGCGCCCAACGCGGGCAAATCGACGATCGTCAACGCGCTCGTCGGCCAGAAGGTCGCGATCGTCAGCCCGAAGGCGCAGACGACGCGCACCCGGCTGATGGGCGTCGCGATGGATGGCGAAACCCAGATCGTCCTGATCGACACGCCGGGCATCTTTGCGCCGACGCGCCGGCTCGACCGCGCGATGGTCGCGGCGGCGTGGGGCAGCCTCGAGGAGGCAGAGGCGATCCTCGTGATGGTCGACGCCGCGGCGAAGCTGACGGGCCGCGTCGAGCGCGTGCTCGAAGGCATCGCGAACCGGCCCGAGAAGAAATATCTGGTTCTCAACAAGGTCGACCTGACCAGGAAGGACAAGCTGCTGACGATCGCGACCGAACTCAACGGCCGCGTCGCCTTCGACGAAACCTTCTTCATCTCGGCGAGCAGCGGCGACGGCGTGCCCGAACTCAAGGCGCATCTCGCCTCATTGATGCCCGAAGGACCGTGGCATTTCCCCGAGGACGAGGTGAGCGACGCGCCCGAACGGATGCTCGCGGCCGAAATCACGCGCGAGCAGCTCTATCGCCAGCTCCACGAGGAGCTGCCGTACCAGTCGACCGTCGAGACCGAGAAGTTCACGAACCGCCCCGACGGCAGCGCCGAAATCCACCAGCAGATCCTCGTGGCGCGCGACAACCAGCGCGCGATCATCCTCGGCCACAAGGGCGAACGCATCAAGGAAATCGGCAGCCGCGCGCGCGCCGAACTGACCGAACTGCTCGGCCGCAAGGTTCACCTGTTCCTGCACGTGAAGGTCAAGGCGAACTGGGACGAAGACCGCAGCGTCTATCGCGACATGGGGCTCGACTGGGTCGACTAGATCCGCCGGCAATCGTTCGGCGGCGGATTGCCGTCGAAGCGCGCGGTGATCCAGCCGATCGTTTCCTGTGCGCTGTCCTTCGCGCTCGCGCCATGATCGCCGGTCAGGTCGATCCACCGCGTCGGGGTGCCGCGTCGGCACACCGCCTTCGCGAATTTGCGCGTCACCGCAGCCGCGACAATCGTGTCCTTGCCGCTCTGCGCGATCAGCAGCGGTCCCGGCACCCGTGCGGGATCGACGCTGTTCGCGCGCTCGAAGGAAGCGAAGGGCTCGATCTTTGCAATGTCCTTGTTCTTCGTGGCGCGGGCGATGGTCAGGATGCCGAGGATCGTACCCAGTTTCGGCTTCGTGTTGAAACTGACGCAATTATTCTCGCTTAGCCGGCGAATGATGCCCTGATTGGTGCGGTTGGTGATGCTGTCGAGCGAGAAGCCGTAGAGCGTCGACCAGCTGTGCAGCGCGAAGGACAGGAGCAGCGCGCGCGCGTTCTTGTCGCTTCCCTGCGCAAGGTTCGCCGCGAGATCGGTAGGCGGTGCGGCCGCGGCGGTCGCGACCAGCGTGAGATCGGGTGCGTAGTTGCGCGCCGATATCGCGGTCCACAGCGCGGCGTGGCCGCCTTGCGATTCCCCCCAGACTGCGAAGCTGCTCCCCGCCGCTGCGCCGGGAATCTCGCGCGCCGCGCGCACGCCGTCGAGCACCGCATTGGCGGTGTCGGTCCCGACGAGGAAGGGGTGCATCGTCGGGCTGGCCAGGCCGATATAATCCGGCGCGACCACGACATAGCCATCGCGAACGGCATTCATCCCTGCGCTGTACGGAAAGAAATCGGGGCTGAGCGATGGCGCGCATTTCTCGGCCACGCCCCATGCGCCGTGCGTCCAGGCGATGACGCGGCGCGGGCGCGGCGGGATGGCCTCCATCGGCGCGGCGACGATGCCGGTGACGGCAAGGCGCTGGCCGCTGCCGTTGGTGGTCCAATATTGCACGCGCCACGCCTGCGTGCCGGGCGGCGTGTCGGGCATCGGCTGGGCAGAGATCAGATAGCGCGATTGTTGTGCCGCAGCGGGCAAGGAAAACAGGGACAGGATGGCAACCAGCATCACGGCATAGAAATGGCGCATCGAAATACCTCCCGATGCGCCACCCTATCACGGCTCTCCGGCTGCGCAAACGCCGCGCATTAATGCTATTCGGCCGCAGCCTTCTTCTTCGGTGCGGCCTTTTTGGCCGCCGGCTTCTTCGCCGCCGCCTTCTTCGGCGCAGCCTTCTTCTTGCCCTTTGCCGGCCCCTTCGCGGCGCGCGCGTCGATCAGCGCGATCGCTTCTTCGAGCGTCAGCGTCGCCGGGTCGGCACTTTTGGGCAGCGTCGCGTTGGTCGTTCCATCGGTGACATAGGGGCCGAAACGCCCCTCCATCAGCTTCATCTCGCCGCCGCTTGTCGGATGCGGGCCGAAGGTGTTGAGCGGCTCGGCCTTGGTGCGCCCGCGCCCGCCACCCGCCGCGGCTTCGGCGATCCGCACGACCGCGGCATTCATGCCGATGTCGAAGATTTCGGCGGTGCCGGTCAGCTTCGCATATTTGCCGTCGTGAAGCAGATAGGGACCGTAACGTCCCAGCCCCGCCATGATCGGCTTTCCGCTCTCGGGATGCACCCCGATCTCGCGCGGCAGGCTGAGCAGCCGCAGCGCATAATCGAGATCGAAATCTTCGCCCGGGATGTCTTTCGGGATCGACGACCGCTTCGCCTCCTTCCCGTCGCCGAGCTGGATGTAAGGACCGAAACGCCCGCTGCGCTTCGTCACTTCCAGCCCGGATTCGGGGTCGGTGCCAAGCGTTTCGGGCCCGGTGTCGGCCTCGCCATTTCCGCCCGGCTGCGCGAATTTGCGCGTGAACTTGCAGTCCGGATAATTGCTGCACGCGATAAACGGCCCGAACTTGCCACCGCGAAGCGCAAGCCGCCCGGTGCCGCAATTGGGGCAGAGACGCGGGTCGCTGCCGTCGCCCTTGTCGGGGAAGAGATAGGGGCCGAGGAACTCGTCGAGCGCGGCGGTGATCTCCGACGGCTTCTGCTCCATGACCTCGCCCGTGCGCGGCTTGAAATCGCGCCAGAAGCGTTCGAGCACCGCCTGCCACTGCGCACGTCCGCCCGACACGTCATCGAGCTCTTCCTCGAGTCCCGCAGTATAGTCATATTCGACATAGCGTTCGAAAAAGCGTTCGAGGAAGGCGGTGAGGAGTCGCCCGCTCTCTTCGGGAATGAAGCGGTTCTTTTCGACCGTCACATAGGCGCGGTCCTTCAGAACCTGCAGGATCGCCGCCCAGGTCGACGGGCGCCCGATTCCCAGCTCTTCCATCTTCTTGACCATGCTGGCTTCGGAATAGCGCGGCGGCGGCTGGGTTTCGTGACTTTCGACCTCGACTCCCGTCTTCGCGGGCGCGTCGCCCTTCGCCATCGCGGGCAGCAGGCGTGCGTCGTCATCGTCGCCGCTGTCGTCCCGGCCTTCGTCATACAGCGCGAGAAAGCCGGGGAATTTGATCACCTGTCCGGTGGCGCGCATCATCGTCTTGCCGGTGCCGTCGGTCAGGTCGATGCTGGTCCGCTCCAGCCGCGCCGAGGCCATCTGGCTCGCCATCGCGCGCTTCCAGATCAGTTCGTAAAGCCGCGCATGATCGCCGCTGCCCGCCTTGTCTTTCGAAAAATCGGTCGGGCGGATGGCTTCGTGGGCCTCCTGCGCATTTTTTGCCTTGGTCTGATAGAGGCGCGGCTTGTCGGGAACATAGCCGCCGTCATAGCGGTTCGCGATCGCGGCGCGCGCTGCGCTGATCGCGGCGCCGTCCATCTGGACGCCGTCGGTACGCATATAGGTGATCGCGCCGTCTTCGTAGAGGCCCTGCGCGACCCGCATCGTATGGCTGGCCGAGAAACCGAGCTTGCGCGCGGCTTCCTGTTGCAAGGTCGACGTCGTGAAGGGCGGCGGCGGATTGCGCGTCAGCGGCTTGGTTTCGACCGCATCGACGGTGAAATGCCCTGCCTTCACATCGGCTTCGGCCGCGCGCGCATCGGCTTCGCTGGTGATCGACAGCCGTTCGACCTTCTCGCCGCGCCACTGCGCAAGGCGCGCCTTGAAGGGCGTTCCCGACATTTCGAAAAGGCCCGTGATCGACCAATATTGCTGCGCAACAAAAGCTTCGATCTCGCGCTCGCGCTCGACGATCATGCGGAGCGTCACCGACTGCACGCGGCCTGCCGATTTCGCGCCGGGCAGCTTGCGCCACAGCACCGGCGACAGGGTGAAGCCGACAAGATAGTCGAGCGCGCGGCGGGCGCGATAAGCGTCGATCAGATCGTCGTCGAGCGCGCGCGGGTGCGCCATCGCGGTGAGCACGGCGTCCTTGGTGATCGCGTTGAAGGTCACGCGGTCGACTTCCGCGGGCAGCGCCTTTTTGCTGCGCAGCAATTCCTGCACGTGCCAGCTGATCGCCTCGCCCTCGCGATCAGGGTCAGTCGCGAGGATCAGGCGATCCGCGGACTTTGCCGCGTCCTGGATTTCCTTCATCCGCTTCGTCTTGTCGGGATACAGCTGCCACTGCATTGCAAAGCCGTCGTCGGGATCGACCGACCCGTCTTTGGGCGGCAGGTCGCGGACGTGGCCATAGGACGCCAGCACCTTGAAATCGCGCCCCAGATATTTCTCGATCGTCTTCGCCTTGGCAGGCGATTCCACAATTACCAATTGCATTAAAATACTATCCCCGTCACCGGCTCTCACATGTACGCGCGAGGGTGGCGGGGATAGCTTGATTCCGTCAAGCCGGATTTTTCATTACCCATTCTGCCATTTGAAGTCGGCGGGCAGGATGCATTTCCCGGCGTCATATTTGCCGACGCTGCGGATGATCTCCTGATCCTCCGGCTCGATCCGGCGGCCGCTGATCTGGCTGTCGATCACGCGGCGGACCAGCGCGTCGAGTTTGGTCACCAGATAGCAATCGATCGCGGGCGGTGCGTGCGGATTGCCGACGCCGCTGTCGTCGGTGAGGAACAGGTAGCGCGACTGCGTCGCCGCTGCCATCGCACGCATCGCATACTCGGCCTTGTCGGCGACGCCGGAGGCGGCAACCGGAGTGATATGGATCCGCCTGGCGCGCGCGGCTTCGGCCGCAGCCCAGGTCCGGGCGAACTTGTCGTCGTGCGGCGGCGCGTCGGCGACGAGCAGCAGCGACTTCACCGCGTCGGGGCGCCAGTCCTGACCGACCGCGCGGATCATCGCCTGATCCATCGCTTCGGGATAGTCGCCGCCGCCATTGGCTTCCTGCCGCGCGAGCGCGCCCTGCACGCGCCCGATGTCGCGATCGAAAGCGATAGTGCGCGTCACATAATCGTCGCCGAGATCGCGGTAGAAGACGAAACCGATGCGAATATCGAGGTCGCGATGCTTCGCGGTGATCGCGCCGATGATCGAGCGAAGTTCGGCCTGCAGATAATTGATCTCGTCGCCCATGCTGCCCGTCGTATCGACGACAAGCATCAGGTCGAGTTTCGTTACTTTCGTGGCCGCCTGACTGGCGGTCAGGCCGACAAGTTGCCCGCCCGCAGCGTTGCTCACGAGCACGGGCCGCGCATCGGCAATGGTCCGCCCCGCCTTCCGTGCCGAAACGGCGATCCGTTCGCTGAGGCGATCGAGGCCGGGGAAGAAGACCGCGCTGCCGTCGGCCTGCGTTGCCATCGTGATGCTGTTGCCGTCGCTGCACGTCACGATGACGTCGGCGAAGGGGATCGGTTGCCCGCTGCGGTCGCCGACCTTCACCGTCACGACGCGCGTCGTGTCGACACGCGGAAGATTGCGGACCTCCTGCCCCAGATCGCCGCTGCGGTTGACGTAGGACGCGTAAAGTTCGGGGTTGAGAAGGTCGTCATGCTCGCCCGCGGTCAATATGCCCGATTGCGGTTGCGGTTGTGGCCGGGGATAGGGTCTGGGCGGCGGTATCATGCGCGCATCCGTCGACGAGCCCGCCGATGGTTCGGCCGTGCGCTCGGCCGCATAGTCGGCGGAATCGATCGTCGTAACCGGCGATGGCGCTTCCATTCCCGGAGCCGGGATACGTGAACCCGTTACGACAACTTCGGCAGCGTCGTCAGCGCTGGAATAGACCGGCGGTGGGGGTGGCGGCGGAGGAGCCGGCGGCGGAGGCGGAAGAGGAGCCAGTTCGGCGGTCATTCCGTCCTCGCGGTCGCCCTTGCTGCGGCCGGTCGTCTTGATACCACCATTCGCCTGTTGCGGCTGCGGTCGAACCTCGGGGGCGAGCTGTGGTAGCGGCGATGCGTTGCGGCAGAACCCCTGATCGGGCGCAGGCACCGAATGTGCCATCGCCAGCGGGATCGGCGCGGAAGCCGAACCGAGCACTGCAAACATCGTGACACCCGTGAGCAACCGGCTTCGCATCGTCGAACTCTCCGTCATGTAATACAATATCATCAAATTGCGGAGCTGACGCTGAACCGTGACTGAACCGCGATGAAGCGTTAGATCTTTGGCGGTTGGGTCGCTGTGCGAGCGATCACACGAGCGAAATCTTCGCGCCGGCGTGGCGCTCGACGCGGCCGGCCAGTTCGAGTTCGAGCAGCACCAGCTGGACTGCTGCGGCCGCCTGTCCCGACTGGCGCACCAGCTCGTCGATCGCGACCGGCGTCGGTCCCAGCAGGTCGATCAACGCCCGCCGCTCGCCCTCGCTGGCATCTGCCGGCGCCGCAGCGACGGCGAAAGGTTGTGCGGGTTCGCGAACCATCCGCGCGTCGATCGGCCCGACCGCTTCGAGCACGTCGTTGATCGTCTGGATCAGCGTCGCGCCTTCGCGGATCAGCATGTTGCAGCCCTGCGCGCGCGGGTCGAGCGGCGAGCCGGGCACCGCCATCACCTCGCGTCCATAATCGCCCGCACGGCGCGCGGTGATCAGCGACCCTGACCGGGGCGCCGCCTCGATGACCACCGTGCCGTGCGCCAGTCCCGCGATGATCCGGTTGCGCGACGGGAAATGGCGCGCGAGCGGCTCGGTGCCAGGCGGCTGTTCGGCGACCAGCAGCTGGTCGCTCGCGATCTTTTCCTGCAGCGGCGCGTTTTCGGGCGGAAAGGCGATGTCGATCCCGCTCGCAATGACGCCGACGGTTGCTCCGCCAAGCGCACCGACATGCGCGGCGGTGTCGACGCCGCGCGCCAGCCCGCTGACCACGGTCACATCGCGTGCCGCGAGGTCGGCGGCGAGCTGGCGCGCAAAGCGGCACGCGGCGGCGGAGGCATTGCGCGCGCCGACGATCGCGACGCACGGTCGCCGCAGCATCGCCGTGTCGCCGCGCACGACGAGCACCGGCGGCGCGCCTTCGACTTCGCGGAGCAGCGGCGAATAATCATCCTCGTCGACGAAGGCATGGCGGGCGCCGAGGCTCGCTACGCGGTCGAACTCGCGCTCGGCGACCTCTGCGGGCGCGATGCGTGCCTTCCCTGCGCCGCCGCGCAGCACGAGATCGGGCAGCGCCTCTAGCGCCGCCTCGCCCGATCCGAAGCGCAACATCAACTGGTGCCAGCTTACCGGGCCGACATGCGGCGTGCGGATCAGCCGCAGCCGTGCCAGCCGTTCGGCGTGGGTCACGCCGCCTCTTTCTTTCCGCCGATGCGCGGCTCGGTGCCGGCGCGCAGCCGCGCGATATTTTCGCGGTGGCGCCACAGCACGATCACCGCCAGCCCCGCGAGGCCGATCGCATAGACCGGATAGCCGAGCGCGAGCGCGGCGATCGGCGCTGACACCGCGCCCAACATGCCGCCGAGCGACGAGATGCGAAGCAACAGTACCGCGCCGATCCATACGACCGCAAAGACCAGCCCGATCGGCCAGGCGAGCGCGAGCGCGAGGCCGAGCAAGGTCGCAACCCCCTTGCCGCCCCGAAAGCTGAGCCAGACGGGATAGCAGTGACCGATCATCGCTGCCGCGCCTGCGATCATCGCGGCATGATCGCCGAGTTCGGGAGCGAAATGGCGCGCAAGCAGCACCGCGACCGCGCCCTTGGCGCCGTCGAGGATCAGCGTTGCCGCCGCAAGACCCTTGCGCCCGGTGCGCAGGACATTGGTCGCGCCGATATTGCCCGACCCGATCTGGCGCAGATCGCCCGCGCCGAACAGCCGTGTCAGGATGACGCCAAAGGGGATCGAGCCGAGAAGATAGCCGGCAGCGGCCAGGTAAAATATCGTCATGGCAATCCCCGCTTCGTTCCACGCCTATGTGGCGATATTACGGGCAGCAATCAACGGATTCGGATGCGATGGGTATCAAAATGGATTTGATAGCGGTCGCCCTCGCCTGCTAGGCGGACGCGATGCACGCCCCGCCGCCCGACGCCCCGATCCTTTTCTTCGACAGCGGTCTCGGCGGGCTGACCGTCCTCGGACCGACGCGCGCGCTGCTGCCGACCGCGCCGATCGTCTATGCCGCCGATTATGCGGGGCTGCCTTATGGCAAGAAAAGCAATGAGGAACTGGCCGCGCGCGTCCCCGCGCTGCTCGGCCGTCTCGTCGAGCGATATCAGCCGCGCCTCGCGGTGATCGCGTGCAACACCGCGTCGACGATCGCCTTGTCGCATGTCCGGGCCGCGCTCGACGTGCCGATTGTCGGAACCGTCCCCGCGATCAAGCCCGCCGCCGAAATGACGAAAACCGGCGTCATCGGTGTCCTCGGAACCGAAGCGACGGTGCGCCAGCCCTATGTCGACGACCTGAGCGCGCGTTTCGCGCGCGGCAAGACCGTGCTCCGCCATGGCAGCCCCGGCCTCGTCACCGGCGCCGAGGCAAAGCTGCGAGGCGAAAGCGTCGATCCCGCCGTTATCGCCCGCGCGGTCGGGGGCCTTCGCGGCCAGCCGGGCGGCGATGCGATCGACGTCATCGTCCTCGCCTGCACCCATTTCCCGCTCTTGCACGACGAACTGCAGGCGGCTGTCGGGCCCGGTGTCCGGCTGATCGACGGCGCCGAGGGCATCGCCCGCCGCGTCGCGCACCTGACCGACGGCCAGCGCTGGCCCGAAACCCCGCGCCCCGGTATCGCGGTGTTCACGCGCAGCGAAGAGCGCCCGCCGCCGCCGCTCGCGGCGCTCGCGCCTTATGGCATCGGCGCGATCGAGACGATCTAGCGGCGCCTATTCGTTGCCCGCGGCGCACGCCGCCAGCCAGGCGCGCTCTTCGGGTTCGGGGCCCTGCTCACCCGGATCGGCGACCTTCGGCATCCCGACGAGCCGGCTCGCCCCGGCGCAGGGGTGCAAATTGCTGCTTTCGAACAGCCGCCCATTGCACAGGCCCAGCTTCCGGTTCGTGACCTGCCAGCCCACTTTCTCGGCGCCCTCGGGGCCCCGTCCGCGACAATAGGTGTCGGTTTCGGATCCCGGGTCGCCGCAAATCTTTTCGATATGCGCGACATTCGCTTTCACCGTGCCGACGAAGCGCTGCTCGTAATAGGCGTTGGTCGCAAAATAGCGCTGCACTCCGCACACGCGGTTTCCGCGCTGAGCGAGCATCTTGTATTCACAGATCTCCGTGCCCTGATACGTGTCGCAAGACATCCATGCCCCCTCGAACGGCGCAGGCGTCAGCGCCGGCGCGGCGGTGGTCGCCGCCACGCCGGTAGCGATCGTCAGGATGGCGGCCATTGCGAAGCGCATATCGGTTTTTCCTTCTTTGGGGTCCGGTTTGCCCCTTAACCGCCATGGGCCGAGGCCGCGGTGCGGCCGATCACAATGCACGCGAATGCCGGCAGCCGGTAGGACAATTTGCCCTATAGCTGCGAATCGTTCGCACTGGATTTCGGCCGGATTCGGCGTTATTGGCCCGCATGTTAATAGCCGCTGGAGGGAGCGGCTCAAGAGCCTGGACTGGCACCTGACTGCGGGGCTGAAACGTGAACTATAACGATATTTTTGCACGCGCGATCGACCGGCTGCACGAGGAAGGACGCTACCGCGTCTTCATCGACATCCTGCGGAACAAGGGCGCGTTCCCCAACGCACGCTGCTTTGCCGGCCACAACGGGCCGAAGCCGATCACCGTCTGGTGCTCGAACGACTACCTCGCGATGGGCCAGCATCCCAAGGTCATCGCCGCGATGGAAGAGGCACTGCACGACGTCGGCGCCGGATCGGGCGGCACGCGCAATATCGGCGGCAATACGCATTATCATGTCGATCTCGAACATGAACTCGCCGACCTGCACGGCAAGGAAGGCGCGCTGCTCTTCACTTCGGGCTATATCTCGAACGAGGCGACGCTCGGCACCCTCGGCAAGCTGCTGCCGAACTGCATCATCTATTCGGACGAGCTCAACCACGCATCGATGATCGCGGGCATCCGCAATTCTGGCTGCGAAAAGCGCGTGTGGCGTCACAACGACCTCGAACATCTCGAAGAACTGCTGGCCGCCGACGATCCCGAAGCGGCCAAGCTGATCGCGTTCGAAAGCGTCTATTCGATGGACGGCGACGTCGCCCCGATCCACGCGATCTGCGACCTTGCCGACAAATATAACGCGCTGACCTATTGCGACGAAGTCCATGCCGTCGGCATGTACGGCCCGCGCGGCGGCGGCATCAGCGACCGCGACGAAGCCGCGAGCCGCATCACCATCCTTGAAGGCACGCTCGGCAAGGCGTTCGGCGTGATGGGCGGCTATATCGCCGCCGACAAGAATATCATCGACGTGATCCGCAGCTATGCGCCCGGCTTCATCTTCACGACCAGCCTGTCGCCGGTGCTCGTCGCGGGCGTACTCGCGAGCGTGCGGCACCTGAAGGCGTCGAGCGTCGAGCGCGACGCGCAGCAGGAGGCGGCAGCCTACCTTAAGCAGTGTTTCCGCGATGCCGGGCTGCCGGTAATGGATTCGACGACGCACATCGTTCCGTTGATGGTCGGCGATCCGGTGCGCGCGAAGAAGATCAGCGACATCCTGCTCGCCGAATATGGCGTCTATGTGCAGCCGATCAATTTCCCGACCGTGCCGCGCGGCACCGAACGGCTGCGCTTTACGCCGGGTCCGGCGCATGATGAGGCGATGATGCGCGAGCTCACCGAGGCGCTGGCCGAAATCTGGGATCGTCTGGACCTGCGCAAGGCCGCGTGAGCGACTTCGGCATTTTTCCGTCGGACGAGTGGGCGGTCGCGCAGGGCAACGGCCCCGACGGGCCGATCCTCACGCGCTATCGCAGCCGGATGCCCTCAAGCGCAGATCGCGCGCTGTTTTCGAACCTCATCCTGATCCGCTGGCAATATGCCGACGCCGGTGCGGGGGTTTTTCCCGACGGCGAGACGCTGGACCTGATGGCCGAGTTCGAAGACGCGGTTCTGGAGGCGGCCGACCACGAGAAATATTGGGGTTCCGGCGTTGCCGTGATAACCGGAGGTGGCGTCCGCGAATGGCGTTTCTACACGCCCGATACCTCCGAGTTTATGGCCAATTTCAACCGGATTCTGGCGGGCAAAGAGGCTTTTCCCCTCGAATTTCAGGCCTTCGACGACCCCGAGTGGATCGCGCTCGCCGAGCTTCAGGCTGCATCGAGCGGAGACGACGATGCAGACGTTTGACGACGTCGTCGTCGGGCGCCGCTCGATCCGGGGCTTCCTCGACAAGCCCGTTCCGAAAGCCCTTGTTGCCGAAGTGATCGAGGTCGCGATGCGCGCGCCCTCGTCGTTCAATAACCAGTGCTGGAATTTCTCGGTCGTCACGGGCGAACCGCTGGCGGCGATCCGCCAGGGCAACACCGAAGGCATTCTCGCGGGCAAACCCGACAGCCGCGAGTTCCGCCGATTCGACGGCATCGCCGACGATCACCGCGGCCGCCAGATCGAAATCGCCAAGCAACTCTTCGGCGCGATGGGTATCGCACGCGAAGACAAGGACGCGCGGCAGGACTGGGTCCTGCGCGGCTTCCGCCAGTTCGACGCGCCGGTCAGCGTCGTCGTGACCTATGACCGCGTCCTGCTCGGTAGCGATATCGCGCCTTTCGATTGCGGCGCGGTGACCAATGCGCTGGTCAACGCGGCCTGGTCGCGCGGGCTCGGCTGCGTGATCAACAGCCAGGGCATCATGCAAAGCCCCGTCGTGCGCGAACATGCGCGCATCCCTGACGATCAGGTCATCATGATCTGCGTCGCGATGGGCTGGCCCGACGCCGATTTCCCCGCCAATGCGGTGGTCTCGAACCGCAAGAGCGTCGAAGAGGCGGTGCGTTTCGTCGGCTTCGCGGATTGATTGGCGAGATCATCTCGCACGCGATCGGAGCGACGATGGATTTCGTCGCCGTGGACAAACTCGACAAGGGACTGCGCAAGCATTTCTGGTTGCGAATGATCTTTCTTGCCGTCTTGGCAGTTGCGATAGGCCTCGCTGCAGGCTCGCTGCTCCGCCTCCTAATATAGCTTGCCGTAGAAAGCGCGTCACAACCGTCTTCGACAAGACCGATAGGCCTCGATAAGGTGAAGGGCGAATCCAGCTCTCCTTTGCGAAAGATTATCATGCCAGCACAGCGTTATAGCTATACCGCCATCACGCTTCACTGGCTCATCGCGCTGCTGCTGGCATTCCAGATCGCACTCGGCTGGGCGCTCGAGGGAAACAACAGCCCCGAACTCTTCGCGCGCTACCAGCTGCACAAATCGATCGGAATCTCGATCCTGCTGCTCAGCCTCGTCCGCCTCGCGGTGCGCCTTTTTGTCTCGCGCCCGCCCGCGTCCGACGGCCCCGCTTGGACGCGCGCGCTCGCGAATATCGTCCACGGGCTTTTCTATCTGGTGATGATCCTCGGCCCGATCACCGGCTGGCTGCTCGTTTCGACGGCGAAGGTGCAGGTGCCGACCTTGCTTTACGGCACGATCCCCTGGCCGCACCTTCCCGTCGGCCGTGCCTGGCACGAACCCGCGGAGGCGATCCATGGCGCGATGGTGTGGGTCGCGATCGGGCTGTTCGCGCTCCATATCGCGGGCGCGCTGCGCCACCAGTGGCTGCTCGGCAAGCCGGAGCTGCAACGGATGCTTCCCTTCGCAAGCGGCAAGGCGGTCGGTGCTGCGATCGGCGCGCTGGCGGTCGTCGCGGCCGCCTTTGTGGCCGGCGATATGGTCTATCCCGACCGGTCGCAGTCCGCCGCGGAAAAACGACCGGCGGTGCCCGTCGTCGCGTCCGATGCCCCTTCGGTTCCCACGCCGAAGGCCGAGGAAATGCCTGAAACCGAAGCAGTCGAAACGACGCCCGAAGAAACTGCCCAGCCGCTTGCGGACTGGACCGTCGCGTCGGGTGGCCGCCTTGGCTTCACCGCGCGCTGGAACGGCGAGGCGGTGAACGGCAGCTTCAGCCGCTGGCGCGCCGCGATCCGTTTCAGCCCCGACGAGCTTGCCAAATCGACCATAAGAGTGACCGTCGACCTCGCATCCGCCGACACCGGCGACGGACAGCGCGACGATTCGCTGAAGAGCAGCGATTTCTTCAACGTCCCCGCGCAACCGAGCGCGACATTCAGCGCACGCGACATCCGGCACCTCGGCGGCGAGCGCTACGAAGCGCGCGGAACGCTCGACCTGCGCGGGGTCAGCAAGCCGGCAACGATACGCTTCACGCTGCGCATCGATGGCGACCGCGCGCGCGTCGCGGGAACCGCGCGCATCGACCGCACGTCCTTCGGCGTTGGTCAGGGCGAGTGGGCCGCGACCGACGCGATCGCGGCGGGGGTCGACATTGCCTTTTCCTTCACCGCGACGCGCCCGGCGTCCTGACGCCGTCCTCAGCCGGGAGGTCGCATCATGCCCCAGAAATGCGGCCCGCCGCCGGCTACATCCCATTCGCCCTGCGTGACAAAGCCCAGCCGCTCGTAGAGCGGGACATTCTCCGGCGTCGCCGTCTCCAGCCAGCACGGCAGCCCTTCGGCGTCGGCGGCTGCGGTTTGCGCCCGGATGATGCGTCCGCCATGCCCCTTGCCCTGATGTCCCGTGCGCACGCCGACATAATGGAGATACCAGAAGCGCCCCTTCGGCCGACGCGCATCGATGCTCTCCTGCACCTTCAACCCGCGCGGCAAGGCGGTGCCGAAGGTCGCGACGAGCGGGACGACGGTGCGGAGGAATTCGAAGGCGCCGCTATGCGCCTGTCCGGGGGCGCGCCACAGCGCCGCAGCTTCGTCACCCGCCGCGCGCAGCGCCAGCCCCGCACGCATATCGGCGGGGACGAGGGTCCGAAACAGGCTACGGAGCGCGCGGGCGCGGTGATCGGGGTCGGGCAGGATCCACGACAGCGCGGGATCGGTCTGAAACGCCTGCGCCAGCGTTTCGACAAGCGCGACCTGGTCGACTGGATCAGCCCGAACGATCTCGTTCATTTCACCCCCTCGTCATTCCCGCCTTTGCAGGAATGACGATGTTGCAGTTCAATCGCGGCAATAACCTTCGCCCGCCTTGACGATCAGGCATTCCTTCTTGCCGGTCAGATATTTGAGGCCGGTTTCGTCGCCGCTGCCGCGGCGCAGGCTCAGCTCTTCGCTGCCGCGCTTGAACTTGATGCCATGCTCGCTGTCTTCGCCGTCATAGCTTCCCCTGGTGTCGAGGTCGGACTGCATTTCGAGCTTGTATTTGCCGGGTTCGGCGGGTGTGATCGTGGCATACATGCCCTCGACCCCGGTCCATTTGCCCGCCCAGCTTGCAAAACGATGCGGCGCGGTAGCGGGATCGGTCGCCTCGGCGCCTTCGGGCGGCACGGTTTCGACAGGAACTTCGGTCGTCGTCGCATCGGTCGGCGCGGGTGCAGGTGCTTCCGCCTTCTCGCATCCGCTCAGAACTGCCAGCGCTGCCGCGCCGGCCAGGATCAGGCCTTGTTTCCTCATCATGTCTCTCCTTCCCCGCTTCAACGCGCCGAGAGAAACAAATATCCCGTCATTCGGCAAGAATTTCCGCATAATGCTTCGGATCGACATTGCCCCCCGACAGGGTGACGAGCGTCGCATCGCCCAGCTCAACCTTGCCCGCGAGCACCGCCGCAAGCGCCGCTGCGCCGCCGGGTTCGACAATCAGGTGCAGCTTTTCGAATGCCACGCGCATCGCATGGCGCACTTCGTCGCGGGTCACCACGACGCCGCGTACGCCGCGCGCCTGCAACACCGCGAAATTGATCGGCCAGGTTTGTGGCGTTTGGAGCGCGTCGCATTCGGTGGGATAGGCAAGGTCGTCGACCGACAGGATTTCGCCCGCTTCAAGCGAGCGGGTGACATCGTCCCAGCCCTCGGGCTCGACCGCCACGACGTCGGCATCGGGGCAGGCGAGCGCAAGACCCGCCGACAGCCCGCCGCCGCCGCAACAGGCGACGATCTTGTCAGGTCCGGCGATCCCGCGCGCGGCGAGCTGCGCGTGCGCCTCGATCCCTACGCTGCCCTGCCCCTCGATGATCCACGGATCGCCATAGGCATGGACGAGCGTCCCGCCACGCTCTTCGAGCAGCTTTGCCGCCACCGCGTCGCGCGATTCGGTGACGCGGTCATAGAGAACGACCTCGGCGCCGAGCGCGCGCGTTGCGGCGAGCTTCATCTGCGGCGCATTGCCCGGCATGACGATCGTCGCTGGGATACCGAGGCGTTTCGCCGCCCAGGCGACGCCCTGCGCATGATTGCCGCTCGATACACCGACGACGCCCGCCGCCGCCTGTTCGGGCGTCAGGTCGGTCAGGCGATGCCAGGCGCCGCGAATCTTGAAGGCGCCAACCGGCTGGAGGCATTCGGCCTTGCACCAGATCGTCTTGCCATCGATGTCCATCGGCAGCAGCGGCGTCAACGGCAGGAGTTCGGCGACCTTGGCGGCAGCGCGTTCGACGCCCGCAAGCGTGGGCGCCCGGTTCGGGTCGAGCAGGGGATCGGGGCTTTGCTGTGTCATGGCTTCGTCCTATAGGGCCGGTCATGCAAGACAAGGCGGCAATGGTCCGCGACAGGAGATTTTTCATGAGCAAGGTTCTGGTGATCGGCGCAGGCGGCGTCGGTTCGGTCGCGGTGCACAAGATGGCGATGAACCCCGACATCTTTCCCGACATCACGCTGGCGAGCCGCCGCAAGTTCAAGTGCGACGCGATCGCCGAATCGGTGAAGGCGCGCACCGGGGTGACGATCAAGACCGCCGAGGTCGACGCCGACCATATCGATGCGACCGCGGCGCTGATCCGTTCGATCGGCGCAACGCATGTCGTCAACCTTGCCTTGCCCTATCAGGACCTCACGATCATGGAGGCGTGCCTGTCGACCGGCGCGCATTATCTCGACACCGCCAACTACGAACCGCGCGACGAGGCGAAGTTCGAATATCACTGGCAATGGGCGTATCAGGACCGCTTCAAGGACGCCGGCCTGATGGCGCTGCTCGGCTCGGGCTTCGATCCCGGCGTGACGAGCGTCTTCACGACCTGGCTCAAGAAGCATCATTTCGACCGCATCGACACGCTCGACATTCTCGACTGCAACGGCGGCGATCATGGCCAGCATTTCGCGACCAACTTCAACCCGGAGATCAACATTCGCGAAGTCACCGCGGTGGCGCGTCATTGGGAAAATGGCGACTGGGTCGAAACCCCGCCGATGTCGGTGAAGCAGAAGTTCGACTTCGAAGCCGTCGGCGAAAAGACGATGTACCTCATGTATCATGAGGAAATCGAAAGCCTGAAAACGCACCTGCCCGAAATCAAGCGCATCCGTTTCTGGATGACCTTCGGCGAGGCCTATATCACCCACCTCACCGTGCTGCAGAATGTCGGCATGACGCGGATCGACCCGGTCATCTACGAAGGCCGCGAGATCGTTCCGTTGCAGTTTCTGAAAGCCGTGCTGCCCGAACCGTCGAGCCTCGGCGAGACGACCAAGGGCAAGACCAACATCGGCGTCATCGCGACCGGGCTCGGCAAGGACGGCAAGGAAAAGACGCTCTATCTCTACAACATCTGCGACCATGAGGAGGCGTTCGCCGAAACCGGCAACCAGGCGGTCAGCTACACCACCGGCGTGCCTGCGATGATCGGCGCCGCGATGATGGTCACCGGCACGTGGAGCGGTGACGGCGTGTTCAACATGGAACAGATGGATCCCGATCCCTTCATGGACATGCTGAACAAGCATGGTCTGCCCTGGCAGGTGAAGGAACTCGACGGACCGCTGAATTTCTGAGGCCATTCCCTCTTTCGTCATTCCCGTGAAAGCGGGAACCCGGTAGCGACGGCAGAACCGGGTCCCCGCTTTCGCGGGGGTGACGAAAGGGTTGTTCATGACGTTCCGTATCGCGGCGTTCGCGCTGCTCGCCATTCTCGCCACTCCCGCCGTGGCCCAAACCGACGACGCCTACGCTCCCGCGCGTGCGATCGTCGCCGACATCGGCAAGATCGTTACCCCGAACGGGGTGCAGGAGACGTTCGAGGTCACGCTCGGCGGCGCGCGGCAGATCGTGAACGTCCGTGGATCCGACCGCGACAACCCGCTCCTGATCTTTGTCCACGGCGGCCCCGGCGCGGTCGAGATGCCCTTTGCCTGGGCGTTCCAGCGGCCGTGGGAAGATGTCTTCACCGTCGTCCAGTATGACCAGCGCGGCGCCGGGCGTAGCTACCCGCTGAACGATCCCGCGACGCTCGCCCCGACGATGACGCCAGACCGGTATCGCGACGACGCGATCGAACTGATCGAACTGCTCAAGAAGCGCTATGCCAAGCGCAAGGTCGTGCTGATGGGGCACAGCTGGGGTTCGATCGTCGGCCTGTCAGTCGCGGTCAAGCGACCCGACCTGCTCTATGCCTATGTCGGGGTCGGTCAGGGCATCGATTTTCGCGAAGGCGAAAAGGCCGGCATGGCGTGGACCCGCGCCAGGGCACTCGCGGCAGGCAATATGGAGGCGGTCGATGCGGTCGACGGGCTCGCGCCCTACCCGAACGGCGACTTTACCATCGCCAAGGCCGACGGCTGGCGCAAATATGCGATCCCCTATGGCTCGCTCATCTACAACAAGCCCGACCTCAGATATTATTTCCAGACCCCGCGCCTCTCGCCCGAATATAGCGAGGCCGACCGGCAGGCGTGGAGCAAGGGCAGCGAATTTTCGGTGACGACGCTCTGGCCGCGCCTCGCCGACGTCAGCTTCAAGCCCGTGAAGAAGATGGGCGTGCCGCTCGTCTTCCTGCTCGGGCGGCATGATTATACCGTACCGTCGCCGGTCGCGGCCGACTGGTTCGCACGGGTCAAAGCGCCCTCGAAGAAGCTCGTCTGGCTCGAACATTCGGCGCATATGCCGATGGTCGAGGAGCCGGGGCATTTCTTCGCCGCGCTACTTCAGGACGTGCTGCCGCTGACGAAGGACGGAAAATGACCGCCTGGCTTGCGCCGATCGGGCTGCTGTTCGTTTCGAACATCTTCATGACCTTCGCATGGTACGGGCAGCTCGGCGCGGTCTCACGGCCGATCTGGCTCGCGGTGCTGATCGCGTGGGGCATCGCCTTTTTCGAATATTGCCTCGTCGTCCCCGCGAACCGTATCGGCTATGGTGTTTACAGCGCCGCCGAACTCAAGACCTTGCAGGAAGTGATCACACTGGTCATATTCGCGGGGTTCGCGGTCTTCTGGCTCGGTGAGAAGCTGACCCTGAACCATCTCGTCGGCTTTGGTCTGATTGCGGCGGGGGCGTTCTTCATCTTCAAGGGACCGATTGCGGTCTGACAGGATTTTACAGCGACATGGAAACCCGTGCCGGCGACCCCGGAGCCTTTGCCCGCTTCGACCTCAGCCGCGTCCCCTCGCCCGCCTTCGTCGTCGACGCGGCGAAAATACGCGCAAACCTCGCAGTGCTGCGTCATATCGGCGATGCGTCGGGCGCGCGTGTGCTCGCGGCGCTCAAGGCTTTCTCGATGTGGTCGCTGGGACCGACCGTTGCCGAATATCTCGACGGCGTCTGCGCGTCAGGCCTCTATGAGGCGAAACTGGGCCGCAGCGAATATGGCGGCGAAGTCGCGACCTATTGTGCGGGCTACAAGGAAGCCGACCTGCCCGAGATCGTGGCACTCTCCGATCATCTGATCTTCAATTCACCCGGCCAGATCGCGCGCTTCCGTCCGCTGCTCGACGAACTCCGCGCGAGGGGCGAGAGCTTCGACATCGGCCTGCGCATCAACCCGATGCACAGCGAAGGCGAGGTCGCAAAATACGACCCCGCGGCGCCGTGCAGCCGTCTCGGTTTCCCGATCAGCCAGTTGCTGCCCGAACATATGGAGGGCGTCGACGGCGTCCATATGCACAGCCTGTGCGAGCAGGACTTTCCCCCGCTCGAGCGCACATGGAACGCGGTGCAGCCGATGCTGCGTCCCTTCTTCAACCAGCTCAAGTGGATCAATTTCGGCGGCGGTCATCATGTGACCCGCGCCGATTATCAGATCGACGACCTGATCGCCTTCCTGAAGCAGGTGCGCGCCGCGACCGACTGCGACGTGATGATCGAGCCGGGCGAAGCGATCGCCCTCGACGCCGGCATCCTTGTCGGCGAGGTGCTCGACCTGTTCGACAATGGCATGCCGATCGGCATTACCGACATTTCGGCGACCTGCCACATGCCCGACGTGATCGAGGCGCCCTATCGGCCCGCGATGCTTGGCGAAGGCAGCGATGGCATGCCGACGCGGCTCGGCGGCCCCTCGTGCCTCGCGGGCGACGTGATCGGCGATTACCGCCTGCCCGGCGGGGCGCGCATCGGCCAGCGTTTCGCCTTCCTTGATCAGGCGCATTATTCGATGGTCAAGACGAACACCTTCAACGGCGTGCCGCTGCCGTCGATCTGGCTGTGGGACAGCGACACCGACGCGCTCACACGGATCCGCGAATTCGGCTATGAGGATTTCAGGACGCGGCTGGGCTAGCGGCCCGGCCACCCTGTCTTGTGACGAAGGAGTCCGGTGAGTGAACCGTCGACATTTCCTGTCCGCCGGCACGGGGGCGGCGATCGCGACCTCGCTCTGGGGGTGCGGCGAGGCGGGTAGCAGCATGACCACAACCAATACGCACTATGAAATGCCGCTCGAATCGGCGCCGCATGAACGGACGCTCATGCAGTGGCCGGTCAATCTCGACATTTACGACCGGCCTTCGCTGAAGCGGGTGCAACGCGCCATCGCGCGGATCGCCAATACGATCGCCCGCCACGAGCCCGTTGCGATGCTGGTCGCCGGGAACGCGGCCGCCGGCGCACGCGCCCTGTTGTCGGGTGACGTCGAGCTTTGGGACATCCCGACCGACGATCTGTGGTGCCGCGACTCCGGCCCGACCTTCGTGCGCGATGCCGCGGGCAAGCTCGCCATTGCACATCTCCGGTTCAACGGCTGGGGCAACAAGCAGCCGCACGCCAACGATGCCCGCATTGCGGCGCGCGTCGCCGAGCGGCTCGGTATGCCGCTCATCGAAACCGGCCTTGTCGGCGAGCAGGGCGGCGTCGAGCATGACGGCGCGGGAACGCTGCTGGCCCATGCCAGCTGCTGGGTAAACCCCAATCGCAACCGGATGACCGGGCGCGAGATCGAAGACAGGCTGCTGCGTGCACTCGGCGGCAAGAAGATGATCTGGGCGCCGGGCATCGCGGGCAAGGACATCACCGACTATCATATCGATGCGCTGGCGCGGTTCGTCGGCCCCGGCAAGGTGCTGATCCAGCTCGGCGACGAAATCGACCCTGACGATCCCTGGTCGGTGTCGGGACACGAGACGCTGGAAATCCTGCAAAAATCGACCGATGCAAGGGGGCGAAAGCTCGACATCGTGCGCCTGCCCGACCCCGTGGATATCCGCTCGCCCGAGCCCGATTTCGTTGCCAGCTATGTCAATTATTATGTGTGCAACGGCGCCGTCGTCGCAGCGCAGTTTGGTGACAAGGCTGCGGACGGGCATGCACGCGAAATGCTGCAAACGCTTTATCCCGGGCGGACGATCGAGATGATCGAAATCGATGCGATCGGGGAATCGGGCGGCGGCATCCATTGCGCGACGCAGCAACAGCCCAAGGCCTGACCCCGCGGTCGTTCAGGATTCGGCCGCACCAATCTCCGCCAGCGCCTGATGGATGTCGCTGACCACCACCGACCCCTCGCCGACCGACGAGGCGACGCGCTTGACGGACCCCTTGCGCACGTCTCCGATGGCGTAAATCCGGGGCCAGCTCGTCTCGTACCGGCTCGGCATACGGTCGAGCGACCAGCCCGCCTTGACGAGTTCGAGCGGTGCGATATCGGCGCCGGTCTTCACAAAGCCGCGCTCGTCGCACACCATTTCTCTCGGCAACCACGCCGTGTTAGGGCTGGCCCCGAGAAAGAGGAACAGGAAACCGCAATCGCAGCGATCTTCGGCCCCGGTTTCGCGGCAGCGATAGGTCAGGCCGCTCAGCCGCTCCTCCCCGTGCAATCCCACGACGTCGGTCGACGGAATGATCTCGATGTTCGGATGTTCCTCAAGCCGTTTGACCAGATATTCGGACATGGTCTCGCGCAGGCTCGACCGGCGAAAAATGACGTAGACCTTCTTCGCGACGCTCGCGAGATAGATCGCGCCCTGCCCCGCCGAATTGCCCGATCCGACGACAGTGACCTCGGCGTTACCGCATAGCTGCGCCTCCATCGGCGTCGCGCCATAATAGATGCCGCGCCCTTCATAGGCTTCGATGCCGTCGATCGGCAGGCGCTGATATTGTGCGCCGCTGGCGACGACGACGGCGCGGCTGCGCAGCTTGCGCCCGTCGGCGAGGTGGAGGCAATAGGCGTCATCGCCATCGCGGCCGATCGATGCGGCGCGCACCGGCGCGACCAGCCGCGCGCCGAATTTCTGCGCCTGCACCGTCGCGCGGCGCGCGAGCTCGTTGCCCGAAATACCGGTCGGAAAACCGAGATAGTTTTCGATCTTCGACGAAGTACCGGCCTGTCCGCCCGGCGCAAGCGAGTCGAGCGCGATGACGGTCAGCCCCTCGGACGCGGCATAGACCGCCGCGGCCAGCCCACCCGGGCCGCTTCCGACCACCAGCACATCGGCGGTCGCGCCATCGGGAAGCAGGTCGAGTCCGAGTCCCGCCGCAAGCTGTTCAGGTGTCGGCTGGACCAGCACATCGGCGGCGCCCAGTATGACGGCAGGGAGCTGGTCGTCGGTCAATCCGCGTTCGGCCATCAGGTGCGCCGCGACGGGGCCGTCGGCGGGGTCGAACCAGCGATGCGCGACGCCATGCTTCATCAACAGGTCGCGCAGCGCATAGACGCTGCGGTCCATCGCCGCGCCGATGACGATCGTCACCGCGAAACCGCGATGATTGCTGAACTCGCGCCGCGCCGACAGGACGCGGACAAAAATGTCCGAATAATGCGAATTGCCCGCAATCAGCCGCTGGAAATCGGGGTGTGCAATGCGGAGAATCTCGCCGTCGGCGCCCATTTCGACGCGCGACAGGTGCCGCTGCCCGGTCAGCACCGACAAATCGCCCGCGAACTGGCCGTGCTCCATCCAGCCGACCCGCTTTCGCCCCTCGTCGGTCGACGCGAAGATATCGGTGTGACCCGACAGGGTAACGATGCAGTCGGGCGCCATCGCGCCTTCCTCGACCAGCAGGTCGCCCGCCTTGTGCGATTCGACCGTGCCGAAGCTGCGCAGCTCGTCCAGTTCCGCGTCGCTGAAGTTGTGATTGACGTCGGCGCGGGAGACCATGCGCGTATATCCTTTCGGCTTCGATGACCGCTCACCTCTAGCGCCGCCATGCGTTCTTGTCTCGCTTTTGCCCCGCTCGGCGTGCGTTCGCCCCGGTTCGCCTTTCGCGTTAAAGCCGTATTACAAAATTGCGCGATAGGGTCTTTACAGGGGGGACCCCCCTGCATATATCGCCCTCCGCTGCCCCAGGGGGACTTCCAATAACCGCAAGGCAGCCTTGTCGTTTACCGTTTAATTTTGGGGGTCCCTTGAGTTGCACCAGCATCATAGCGCCCACGGGCTGATTCAGGCACTTTCGCCGATCGAACCTGTTACGCTTGTCCGCCCGCACGCCGCGCGGCGCGCAGCGCGCTTCTTTATCGAGCGATTTCCCGGCACGACCATGTATGCGGTCAAGGCGAATCCGTCGCCCGACCTGCTGCGCGTGCTGTGGGACTCGGGTGTCACGCATTATGACGTCGCCTCGATCGCCGAGGTCCGGCTTGCCGCGCGCACGCTTCCCGAAGCGACGCTCTGCTTCATGCATCCGGTGAAGGCAGAGGAAGCGATTTCCGAAGCCTATTGGAAGCATGGCGTGCGCACCTTCTCGCTCGACACGATGGACGAGCTCGAGAAGATTGTCCGCGCGACCGAAGGCGCCGCCGACCTCAACCTGCTCGTGCGCCTGCGCGTCTCGTCCGACCATTCGAAGCTCAGCCTCGCCGCCAAGTTCGGCGCCGAAGCCGATGAAGTCGTCGAACTGCTGATGGCGACCCGTCAGGCGGCCGACTCGCTCGGCATCTGCTTCCATGTCGGCAGCCAGGCGATGACGCCGCACGCCTACGCACAGGCGATGGAGCGCGTGCGCGCGGCGATCGTCGCGGCGTCGGTGACGGTCGACATCATCGATGTCGGCGGCGGCTTTCCGTCGTCCTACCCGGGCATGGAGCCCCCGCCGCTCGACGCCTATTTCGAGACGATCCACCGCAGCTTCGAAAGCCTGCCGATCAGCTATTCCGCGGAACTCTGGTGCGAACCGGGCCGCGCGCTGTCGGCCGAATACAGCTCGCTGATCGTCCGCGTCGAAAAGCGCCGCGGCGAAGAGCTGTACATCAACGACGGTGCCTATGGCGCGCTGTTCGACGCCGCGCATGTCGGCTGGCGCTTCCCGGTGTCGCTCCGGCGCGACGTCGCGAGCGAAGCCGAGATGGTGCCGTTCAGCTTCTATGGCCCGACGTGCGACGACCTCGACCATATGGCCGGGCCGTTCTTCCTGCCGGCGGACATCAAGGCGGGCGATTTCATCGAGATCGGGATGCTCGGCGCCTATGGCTGCGCGATGCGCACCAAGTTCAACGGCTTCGGCGCCGACGAGACGCATGTCGTCAGCGACGAGCCGATGGCGAGCCTCTACACCGGCAGCGAGGCCGAACCCGAACGCCGCAGCGCAACGGTGACCAAGCTGTTCTGACGAGGCGGGACAGATAGCGAATATGGAAGGGCCGGCGCAGCGATGCGACCGGCCCTTTCCCTTTCGAACCAAGGCGCTAGATTGCGCCGCCCATGCAGCCCTTCCACCATCTCCTTGCCAACAACCTCGTCGCAAACATCACCAACTTCACGGTGTGGTTCGCGCTGACCTTCTGGACCTTCCTCGAAACCCAGTCGGTGTTCGCGACGGGGATGATCGCTGGCATCTATCTCGTGCTGACCGCCGCGCTCGGCATCTGGTTCGGCAGCCTCGTCGACCATCATGGCAAGCGCAATATGATGCTGGTGTCGAGTGTCGCCTCGCTGATCCTCTACGCCATTGCCTTTGCGGGCTATGCGCTCGATCCCGCCATTCGCGCCGCCGAAGTGTCGAGCGTCACGCTCTGGCTGTTCATCCTCGTTTCGATGTTCGCGGTGATCGTCGGCAATATCCGCATGATCGCGCTGCCGACGCTGGTCACGCTGCTGGTACCGGAAGACCGGCGCGACAAGGCGAACGGGCTCGTCGGGATGGTCAGCGGCGTCGGCTTCCTCACGACCTCGGCGATCAGCGGCTTTCTCGTCGCATGGGGCGGGATGGTTGCAACGCTCGCCTTCGCGGTCGCCTTTTCGCTCGTCGCCATTGTCCACCTGCTCTTCGTCCATGTCGACGAGCCGCGCGATGACGAGGCGCATGACGCGCCGCACCGCATCGATCTCGCCGGGACGCTGCGCGTCGTGCTCGGCATCCCCGGCCTCCTCGCGCTGATCATGTTCGCCTGCTTCAACAACCTGCTCGGCGGGGTCTTCATGGCGTTGATGGACGCCTATGGCCTGTCGCTGATGAAGGTCGAGCAATGGGGGCTGCTGTGGGCGGTCCTGTCCTGCGCCTTCATCCTCAGCGGCATCGTGATTTCGCGGACCGGGCTCGGCAAAAACCCGATCCGCACGCTCCTTTTCGTGTGCCTCGTCGAATGGATCGTCGCCGCGGTCTTCACGATCCAGTCGTCGATTCCGTTGCTGGCGATCGGCTGTTTCATCTGGATGTTCCTTGGTCCCTATGCCGAGGCCGCCGAACAAACGGCGATGCAGAAGGTCGTTCCCTTCGAACGTCAGGGCCGCGTCTTCGGCTTTGCCCAGTCGGTCGAGCAGGCCGCCTCGCCGCTCACCGCCTTCCTCATCGCCCCGCTCACCCAGTTCATTTTCGTGCCGCTGATGACCGACGGCGCGGGCGCCGACGCGATCGGCGACTGGTACGGCCGCGGCCCCGAACGCGGGATCGCGCTTGTCTTCACCATCGCCGGTCTCCTCGGCATCATCCTGACGCTGGCGGCGTTCGGTTCGCGATCCTATCGCCGGATATCGGCCGCCTATGCTGCCGGAAATGGCAGTAGCGCAGCCACCGCACCGGCCGCTTAAGGAAAGTTGCGGAAGCCTCTTCCGTTTTACTTTGCAATCATTCTATCCTGCGCCGCGAGGAAAAGGAGAAGCCATGCCCATGCTGTCGGGGATCCGCATCGTCGATCTGACGACCGTCATTTTCGGTCCCTATGCAACGCAGATGCTCGCCGATCTGGGGGCCGAGGTGATCAAGGTCGAAACCCCCGGCCTCGGCGACATTTCGCGTTATCTGGGCAGCGGTGTTCCCGATCCGACGATGGGATCGATCCACCTGACGGTGAACCGGGGCAAGCGCTCGATTGCGCTCGACCTCAAGAAGCCGGAGGATGCCGCGATCCTGCGCGACCTCGTCGCGAGTGCCGACGTCTTTTTCCACAATGTCCGCGGCAAGGCGATCGCGCGGCTCGGTTTCGATTATGACGCGTGCAAGGCGCTGAAACCCGACATCATCTATGTCCACGGCACGGGCTTCGCGCAGGACGGACCCTATGCCGACCTGCAAGCCTATGACGATGTCATCCAGGCTGCGAGCGGCACCACCAGCCTGTTGCCGCGTGTCGATGGGGACCCGCGTCCACGCTATTTCCCATCGCTGATTGCCGACAAGGTCGCGGGCCAGTTCGGCGCGCAGGCGATCCTCGCCGCGCTCGTGCACAAGCTGCGCACCGGCAAAGGCCAGCATGTCGAAGTGCCGATGTTTGAGTGCTTTTCCTCCTTCATGCTCACCGAGCATCTGCGCGATGCCGCGCTCGACCCGCCGATCGGCCCCGCGGGTTATCCGCGCCAGCTCGACCCGACGCGCCAGCCCTTCCCGACCCGCGACGGCTATCTCGCGATCGTTCCCTATACGCCCGAATCGACCGCCCGCCTGATGGCCCTGCTCGGAAGTGCCGACCTGCTCGAAACGCCGGAATATGAGGCGGCGAAGGCGAAGGGGCAGCATATGCCGATCATCTACAGCGAAATCGCCCGCAAGACGCCGGCGAAGACCAGCGCCGAATGGCTCGCGCTCTTCGCCGATAACGACATTCCGGCGATGGCGGCGCGCGACCTTCAGGACATCAAGGAAGACCCGCATTTCGTCGCGACCGGCTTTTTCCGGCATCGCACCCACCCCGATGTCGGCGCCTTTCACGAAATGCAGCCGCCGGTGAAATATGGCGCGATGGCGCCGCGCGATCTTGGTTTTGCGCCGCGCGTCGATAGCGACGGGGCAGCTATCCGCGCCGAACTGGCGACCGGCAAGGCCTGAACGTCGGCGTTGCATTGTCGGCGATGCGCTCTAGCATCGCCGACCGGAACAAGGGGGAGCCACTATGCCTGAAAGCCTGCTCGCACCCGGCGCGGTCCTCGCGCTGTGGACACTCATCATGCTCGGCTGGGTCGCCGCGACGCGGTTTCCCGCGCTCGCCAAATCGGGCATCGATCTGAAAGCCGCGCCGCCGGGCGGCCGCGGGGCCGACCTCGAAACCATCCTGCCACCGCAGGTGAACTGGAAGTCGCACAATTATACGCACCTGCTGGAACAGCCGACGCTCTTCTATGCCGTCATCATCTTCCTGCACCTGTCGGGCGGCAGCACCGATCTCACGCGCGGCCTTGCGTGGGCCTATGTCATTTTGCGCATCGTCCACAGCCTGTGGCAGGCGCGCGTGAACCGCGTGCCCGTTCGTTTTGCGATCTTCGGGCTGTCGACCTTCTGCCTGCTCGCATTGTCGTTGCTGGCGGTGATCGCCACTTTGGGTTGAGGGGGAAAAGAATATGGATACGAACGCTATTTTGGGGCCGGTCGCAACGCTTGCGCTCTGGTCGATGGTCATGTGGGTGTGGATGTACGCGACGCGCATCCCGGCGATGAGCCGCGCGAAGATCGACGCTGCCAAGATGGTCGGCGGCACCGGCAAGGGGCTCGACGACGTGCTGCCGCAGGAAGTGCAGTGGAAGGCGCACAACTATAACCATCTGATGGAACAGCCGACGGTCTTCTACGCCGTGGCGCTCGCGCTCGCGATCGGCGGCATGGGCGGCGGGCTCAACGCACAGATTGCCTGGGCCTATGTCGCCCTGCGCATCATTCACAGCCTGATTCAGGTCACCGTCAACCGCGTGCTATGGCGTTTCGCCGTCTTCGCGCTCGCCAGCCTCGCGCTCCTCGCGCTGTGCCTTCACGCCTTCATGGGCTTTGTATTGCACTGATCTAGCGTGAAAAGCGCGCGGCCAGTTCCACATGGGTCGACCAGCGGAACTGGCCGACGGGCTGAACCCAGTCGAGCGAATAGCCGCCCTCGACCAGCATCTTCGCGTCACGCGCAAAGCTTGCCGGGTTACAGCTGACGTAAGCGATCACCGGGGTCGTTGACCCCGCGAGCTGCTTCACCTGCTCCTCTGCCCCCGCGCGCGGCGGATCGAGGATGACCGCGCCGAAGCGATTGAGCTCTGCGGGAACGAGCGGGCGGCGGAACAGGTCGCGATGTTCGGTCGCAACAAGCGCGCGGGCGCGGTTGGCGGCGCCTGTCAGCGCGGCGATCGCATCGCGCGCGCCTTCGGCGGCATAGATTTTGCGCCCCGCCTGTACCGACAGAGCAAAGGTCCCGACGCCCGCGAACAGGTCGGCCACCGCACCGGCGTCGCCGATCGCCCTTGTCACCGCGTCGATCAACGCCGCCTGGCCGGTCGCCGTCGGCTGCAAAAAGGCGAAGGGCGGCACCTCGACCGTGACATCGCCGAAGCGCATCGTCGGCGGTTCGGGCTGCCAGAGGATTTCGAGCCCGTCGCCCTGATCGATCGCAAAGCGCGCCAGTCGATGCGCGCCCGCAAAATCCTGCAACGCCATCGCCGCGTCGAGTCCTTCGGCCTTCACGCCTTCCAGTATCAGTTCGACGCCCTGATCGAGCATCTGCATCTTGACCTTCACGGGCCGGCGCGGCTGCGCGATCATGACCAGCAATTCACGCACCGGCGCGATCAGCGCGAAGAGTTCGGGCAGCAACAGCGGGCACACCCGCATGTCGACGATCTGGTTGCTCTGCGCGGCGTTGAAGCCGACCGCGACCTGTTTGCCCGTCCTCAGCGCGGTCAGCGCCGCCCGGCGTCGGCTCTGCGCTGGTGAGAGCTGCGCTGGCAGGACGTCGCCATAGCGCACCTCTTGCCCCTCCAGCCCGCCGACCACGCGGTCGCGCACGAACTCGGCGAGCGCAGGCTCGGCGACATGCTGTAACTGGCAGCCGCCGCATTTTCCGAAATGCCGACACACGGGTTCGGTTCGGTTCGGCCCCGGGATGATGATCCCGTCGTCGCGCACGCGGTCGCCCGGAACGCCGCCCATGACATGGCGGCCGTCGGCGGTCACACCATCGCCGCGTGCGGCGATGCGCTCGATCAGCGCAGCTTCGCTCATGTCAGTCCCTTATCAGATCGTCGGCTACAAGGCCGGGGCCTATACGCGCGGCTTGCGCGATATGCCAGCCCACGGCGGCGACCGCGGCGTCGAAAGCATCTCCGCCCCGTGCGAGCATCGCTCCGCAGGCGCCCGCGAGCACATCGCCCGTCCCAGCCGTTGCCAGCCAGGGGCTTCCCGGCCAGGCTGCCGCGATACGGCCGTCTGGTGCGGCGACGATCGTGTCGGCGCCCTTGTAGACCACCACTGCCTGCGTACGAACCGCTGCGGCCTTCGCGCGGTCGATCTTGCTGCCGTAAAGTTGCGGGAAAACGCGGGCAAACTCACCCTCATGCGGCGTGAGGATCGCCTTGCGCGGCGTCTCGGACAGGCGCGGCAATGCGGCATCGATCGCGGCGGCGTCGAGCACCAGCGGCTTGCCCGAATCGAGTGCGGCTTCGACGTCGAACAGCAGCGCATCGCCCGCCGGAAACCCCGGGCCGATGACGACCGCGCCGACGCGCGGGTCGCCGAGCCGTTCGCCCAATTTCTCCTCGCCCTCGGCGATGATCGCGGCGAAGGGCGCATGTGCGCTGCCTTCGACCGCCACATAGCCCGCTCCCGCACGCAGCGCCGCCGCGGCGGCCAGCCCGGCAGCCCCGCGCATCGGTCCTGCAAAGACCAGCACCATGCCGCGCGTGAATTTATGCGCAGCGGCATCGGGTTTGTGCGTTTGCGTCTTCGGCAAGGCTCGCATCGCCTTGCTTGCCGAGATACCGATAGATGCGAGCAGGACCTGGCCGCAAGCAGGCGCGGTCGGGAGCAGCACATGCGCGGGCTTGAGCGCGCCCAGAGCGAGCGTCACATCGGCGTGAAGGGGCGGCATCCAGCCCGTCGTACCGTCGCTGTCGACTCCGCTGGGAACGTCGACCGCCAATATGCGTCGATCCGAGAAATGCCCGAGGATCGCGGCAAGGTCATCTGCGATCGGTCGCGACAGCCCGACGCCGAACAGCGCGTCGACGATCAGCGGCGCGGGTGCGAGGCGGCCATCGAGCGTTTCGACGGGTCCGCTCCAGCCCGCCCTTGCCGCCTTTGCGAGGCCGGTCGCCGGGTCACCGAGCGCGGCGACGCGAACCGAAGCTCCGCGCGCTGCAAGCTGCCGCGCAGCAACATAGCCGTCGCCGCCATTGTTGCCCGGACCGCACAGGATCAGGATCGGCGCGCCTGCCGCCATCCGCCAGGCGGTATCGGCGACCGCTGCCCCGGCGAGTTCCATCAGCTCGGATAGCGAGGTGCCTTGAATCGCGCACGCAGCCTCGGCTTCGCGCATCGCCTTGGCGGTCAGGATCGGGGCGTCGGCGGGGACAGACATGCATCCGCCCTATCATGAACGGATGGAGCCGCCTACTTCGTGCCGCCGGTGTTGGCGGGCAGACGGTATCGATCGTTGCCGACTGTAACCTCGATCACATTATTGCCGACGATCGTGACCTTTGCGGGTTCGGCTCCGTCGGCCGACACGACGCCGCGTCCGTCGGTGGTAATCTGGAGGCGGCGGTAGCCGACATTACCACGGCCGACGACGAGGATCGCCCCGCCCTCGCCGCTCATCTCCTCGACGGTGCAGGTGCGATCGAACAATTTGGCGCCTTCCAGCGCACATTCGATGCGACCGCTCTCGGCCGCGTCCTTCGATCCGCGGGCTTCGGCTTCGGCCAGTTCGCCATTGTCGGGTGTGCGGTCGCATCCCGCAAGCGCGATCAGCGCCACCAACACCCCCCCAAGCTTTTTCATCCCTTGCCCTTCAGCTGTGACAGGTCGCGCACCGCGCCGCGCGCGGCGCTCGTCGTCATCGCGGCATAGGCCTGAAGTGCTACCGAAACCTTGCGCGGGCGCGGCTTGGCAGGCTGCCATGCCGCATCGCCCTTTGCATCCATCGCCGCGCGGCGCTCGGCAAGCACGCTGTCGGCCACCGCGAGCGCGATCGTGCGCGACGGGATGTCGATGTTGATGAGGTCGCCATTCTCGACGAGTCCGATCGTGCCGCCCTCGGCCGCCTCGGGCGAGACATGGCCGATCGACAGTCCCGACGTGCCACCCGAAAAGCGCCCGTCGGTGATCAATGCGCACGCGGCGCCGAGCCCCTTCGATTTGAGGTAGCTCGTTGGATAGAGCATTTCCTGCATCCCCGGGCCGCCCTTCGGCCCCTCGTAGCGGATGACGACGACGTCGCCCGCCTCGACCTGTCCCGTGAGGATACCCGCGACCGCCGCATCCTGGCTTTCATAAACCTTTGCAGGGCCCGAGAATTTCAGGATGCTCTCGTCGACGCCCGCGGTCTTCACAATGCAGCCGTCGAGCGCGATATTGCCCGACAGCACCGCGAGCCCGCCGTCCTTGCTGAAGGCATGCTCGGCCGAGCGGATCACGCCGGCTTCGCGGTCGAGATCGAGATCGTCCCAGCGCCGGTCCTGGCTGAACGCGACCTGCGTCGGCACTCCGCCCGGCGCCGCGAGGAAGAATTTCTGCACCTCCGGATCGTTGGTACGCGAGATATCCCATTTGTTGAGCGCATCGCCCAGCGTCGCGCTGTGCACGGTCGGCAGATGCGCGTGGAGCAGGCCCGCGCGTTCGAGCTGACCGAGGATCGCCATGATCCCGCCCGCGCGGTGCACATCCTCCATATGAACGTCGCTCTTCGCCGGTGCGACCTTCGACAGGCACGGCACGCGGCGCGACAGCCGGTCGATATCGGCCATGGTGAAATCGACCCCCGCCTCGAACGCCGCGGCGAGCAGGTGAAGCACGGTGTTGGTCGATCCGCCCATCGCGATGTCGAGGCTCATCGCATTCTCGAACGCCTCGAAGGTCGCGATATTGCGCGGCAGGACGCTATCGTCGCCTTCCTCATAATGGCGCTTGCACATCTCGACCGCGATCCGCCCGGCGCGCAGGAACAATTGCTTGCGGTCGGCGTGCGTCGCGAGCGTCGATCCGTTGCCGGGCAGCGACAATCCCAACGCCTCGGTCAGACAGTTCATCGAGTTGGCAGTGAACATCCCCGAACAGCTTCCGCACGTCGGACATGCCGCGCGCTCGATCTCGGACACTTCCTCGTCGCTGTATTTCTCGTCGGCGGCGGCGACCATCGCGTCGACCAGATCGAGCGCGACCTCCCTGCCTTTCAGAACGACCTTGCCCGCCTCCATCGGTCCGCCCGACACGAACACGACGGGGATGTTGATCCGGAGCGCCGCCATCAACATGCCGGGGGTGATCTTGTCGCAGTTGGAGATGCACACCATCGCGTCGGCGCAATGCGCGTTGACCATATATTCGACGCTGTCGGCGATCAGGTCGCGGCTCGGCAAGCTGTAGAGCATCCCGTCATGCCCCATCGCGATCCCGTCATCGACCGCGATCGTGTTGAATTCCTTGGCAACCCCGCCCGCAGCCTCGATCTCGCGCGCGACCATCTGGCCGAGGTCCTTCAGGTGAACGTGGCCGGGCACGAACTGGGTGAAGCTGTTGACCACCGCGATGATCGGCTTGCCGAAGTCGCTGTCCTTCATCCCCGTCGCGCGCCAAAGGCCGCGGGCACCCGCCATGTTGCGGCCGTGGGTGGTGGTGCGCGAACGATATGAAGGCATTTTTGGGCAATCCTGATAATATTATTTCAAAAATATGCGGAAAGACGCGCCTCTACACGCCTAGCCGGCCAGATTCAATGCAACTTTGCTGCACATGCGAGAAAGCCGCTCGGCAAAGAGCGCCTGCCCCGCCGCATCGCCGATCAGATCCTGCCGCATCTCGATCCCGACATAGGGAATATCATTGCCCTCGGCGTGGCGGTTCATCGTCGCGTTGAGCAGCTTGCCCGAATAGGGCTGCTGGTCGCCGACGTTCAGCCCCTCGGCTTCGAGCGCCGCGATTGCCGCGCCGGCAAGCCGCTCGTCCTCGTTATAGAGGACGCCGACGTGCCAGGGCCGCGCCTGATCGGGATGCGCCGCGAGCGACGGGGTGAAACTGTGCAGCGACAGGATCATCGCCGGGCGGTGACCCACAATCACCTTGGCAATATGATCGTGATAGGGCCGGAAAAAGCGCGCCAGCCGCGCCTCGCGCGCCGCGTCGTCGAGCGCATTTCCCGGAACCGCATGGCCGTCGCTGGCGATCGGCAGCACGCCTGGCGCATCCTCCTCGCGGTTGCAGTCGACAACGAGCCGCGACACGCCGCCGAGGATCGCCGCATCGACCGCGCCGCTTTCGACCAGCCGCGCCGCAACCTCGGCGACGCCGATGTCGATTGCGATATGATTGGTCAGCAGCGCGGGATCGATGCCAAGGTCGATGTCGTCCGGCACATGCGCCGAGGCATGATCGGCGATCAGCAATATGCCGCCCGTCCGTGCTTCACCCAACTGGCGCCACGCCTCACTCACCGCAATACTCCCGCCATCGTCCACCAGCCCGGATGACGCTGCGCCAGAACGGCTGCGGCCGCATCGCGCTCCGCCACCGCATCGAACAACGCAAAACAGGTCGCGCCCGATCCCGACATGCGTGCCAGCCAGGGGCGCAGCGCACCCAGCGCGGTGAGCATATCGACGATCGCCGGACATTGCGCGATCGCGGGCCGCTGAAGATCGTTACGCGCGCCGAGCAGTTGCGCGCGCCAGTCGGGGCCGGTGAACAGCGGACCGCGGTCGATCCCGTCCCACGCGGCGAACACCGGGCCGGTGGCGACCGGCCGGCGCGGATTGACCAGCAGCACGGGCGTCCCGCCCAACTGCAACTCGGGAACCGGGCTCAATTCCTCGCCGGCCCCGACGCCGAGGCAGGTCGCGCTTGCAACGCAGGCGGCGATGTCGGCGCCAAGCGGACCGACGATGCGCGCCAGCGCCGCATCACCGAGCTCGGGCAGGAAATGCCGCCGCACGAGCCGTGCCATCGCCGCGGCGTCGGCCGACCCGCCACCGACTCCCGCCGCGACGGGCAGTGTCTTGGTCAGCGTGACGCCAAGCGGCGGTATCCGGTCGGCGCCATAGCGCGCGCGCAGCAGCGTCAGCACCTTCATCACCAGATTGTCGTCACCCGCGCTCAATCCTTCGGCGAACGCGCCGTCGATCGTCAGCGCATCCTTGTCGGCGGCCCCGGCGGCGATCGCATCGCCATTATCGACAAAGGCGAACAGCGTCTCGATCTCGTGATAGCCGTCGCTTCGCCGCGCGCGGACGTGCAGCGCGAGGTTGATCTTCGCCCACCCTGTTTCGTGCATCTTTTCAGTCATGGTGCGGTGGTTGCAGCGGTCAGCCCGTCGCGCAGCTTCGCCTCCAGCCGCGTCGCCATCTCCGCCTCGGCGAGCAACGCCGCCGCGCGCCAGTTGTAGCGCGCCTGAAACTTCTGCCCGGCCTTCCAATAGGCATCGCCGAGATGTTCGACGATCACCGCATTGCCGGGTTCGCCGCGCTGCGCCTTTTCGAGCAGGCCGACGGCATCGCCGGTGCGGCCAGTAAGGAAATAGGCCCAGCCGAGAGAGTCGGTGATGCTCGCATTCTGCGGGTCCTGGCGCCACGCCGCCTCGATCCGCGCGAGCGACTGCTTCACATCCTTGCGCCGTTCCAGCGCCGAATAGCCCGCGAAGTTGAGGATCGCCGCATCGTCGGGCCGCAGCGCCACCGCCTTTTCCATCAAGGGCGCCGCCGCGTCCCATTTATCCGCCTGCAACAACAGTTCCGCCCGCGCGATCAACAGGGTGCCGCGCAGCGACTGGTCGCCCTCGCCATCGCCGAGTGCCGCCTCCAGCCGCTCATACGCCCGTGCTGCCGCGCCCGAATCGCCCGACCGCCGTGCGATGTCGGCCAGCCGGACGAGCAGACTGCGCGCCGCATCCCCACCCACCGACGCCTCGGCCAGCTTCGCCGCGCCGGCGAGATCGCCGGCATCGGCCATCAACTCGGCACGCCGCATCGCGAGCACTGGCGGCAAGGCAACGCGTCCCGTGTCGAGCAGCGCCATCGCGCTGCGCTGTTGCCCGTTGCGGTCGAGCGCTTCGACCAGCGTCATCCGGACCGCCCAGTCCTGATCGTCGAGCCAATGGGCCGCGCGCGCGAACAGCAACGGCAGTTTCGCGCTGCCGCCCGGGGTGCGCGCCAATCCGTCGGCGAGCAGCCCGAGCCACTGCGCCGTTCCCGCACGCGGGCCGGTGACGGGCTGGTCGGGTAACAGCAGCATCGGGTCCTCGCGCTGCCCCGACGCGAGCGCGATCCGCGCGCGCAACCGTTCGGCGGCGGCGCCCTCGCCCGCCTTGTCGAGCGTAGCGGCGGTACGCAGCGCAACGAGCTGGCTCGTCCGGTCGGTGAGTGTGACGCCGTCGGTGAGCGTCGCAGCCTCCGCTGCACGCTTCGTCGCGATCTGAACCAGCGCGATCTGGAGCGTCAGCGAAGGTTCGGGCCGCGCGCGATTGTTCGCCGCGATCAAATGGCGCTCAGGCAACTTTTCGCGCGCGCCAACGTCGATCCATGCGTTGATCGTCGGCAAGATCAGCCGCGCGATCGCGTCGGCGCCGGCCTTGTCGTTGCGGCCGGCCATCGTGTCGCGCGCGGCTTTCCAGTCCGACCGGCGCATAGCGTCGACCAGCAGCACGAGCTGTGCGTCGAACCGGCGTTCGCCGCCGCTCCACAAGGTCCATGCCGCAGCCCGCGCCGCCTCCAGGTCCCCCGCCTCGATCGCCTGCTCGAGCATCCGCCCGCGCAAGCCGGGAAGCCCCGGCGCGAGGCTCGAAGCCGTGGTGAGCGCCGACAGTGCGGCCGCGGGTTCACCGTCTTCTTCGGCCAGTCGCGCGCGAACCAGCGCGTTCAGCGCCGTACCGCTGTCGTCAACGGCCTGCGCCGGCGCCGCCGCCGCAACGGCGGCGACGATCAGGAACAGGCGCGCGGGCTTACATATTCGGGTAATTGGGGCCTCCGCCGCCTTCGGGAGTGACCCAGTTGATATTCTGGGTCGGGTCCTTGATATCGCACGTCTTGCAGTGGACGCAATTCTGCGCGTTGATCACGAACTTGGGATCGCCCTCGGCCTCGCCGACGATTTCATAGACGCCCGCCGGGCAATAACGCTGCGCGGGCTCGTCATAGAGCGGCAGGTTATACGCGACCGGGATCGACGGATCCTTGAGCTGAAGGTGGACCGGCTGGTCTTCCTCATGATTGGTATTCGAAATGAACACCGACGACAGACGGTCGAAGGTCAGCACGCCGTCGGGCTTGGGATAGTCCGGTTTCGGCATGATGTCGGCCCGGTACAGGCTTTCATTGTCCGGGTGGTGCTTCATCGTGAAGGGGACTTTGATCTTCAGCGTTTCGAGCCACATAGTGATCCCCGACAGCAATGTTCCCGCCAGATCGCCATATTTCTCGACGAGCGGCAGGACGTTGCGCACGACGCTCAGTTCCTTCTTGACCCAGCTGTCGTCAAAGGCGGCCTGATAGGCGTCGAGCGTGTCGCTGCTGCGCCCCGCGGTTACAGCGGCGAAAGCGGCTTCGGCCGCCATCATGCCCGACTTCATCGCGGTGTGCGTCCCCTTGATGCGCGGCACGTTCAGGAAACCGGCGGTGTCGCCGATCAGCGCGCCGCCCGGGAACGCGAGCCTGGGCACCGACTGGAGCCCGCCGTCGCTGATCGCACGCGCGCCATAGGACACGCGCTTGCCGCCCTTCAGGATCTTCGCGATCTCGGGATGCGTCTTCCACTTCTGCATCTCCTGGAACGGGGAGATGTGCGGGTTGCGATAGTTGAGCCAGGTAACGAAGCCGAGCGCGACCTGCCCGTTCGCCTGATGGTAGAGGAAACCCCCGCCATTGGCATTTTCGTCGAGCGGCCAGCCCTGCGTATGGATGACACGGCCCTGCGCATGGTTTGCGGGATCGATGTCCCAAAGCTCCTTGACGCCAAGGCCGTAAACCTGCGGCTCGCAATCGGCGTCGAGCGCGAATTGCGGCTTGATCATCTTGGTCAGATGGCCGCGCACGCCCTCGGCAAAGAAAGTATATTTGGCGTGGAGTTCGAGGCCCGGCGCATAATCGCCCTTGTGACTGCCGTCGCGCGCCACGCCCATGTCGCCCGTCGCGACACCTTTGACCGAGCCATCTTCGTTATAGAGAATTTCCGCAGCCGGAAATCCGGGGAAAATTTCGACCCCCAGCCCTTCGGCCTGTTCGGCGAGCCAGCGGCAAAGATTGCCAAGACTGCCGGTATAGGTGCCCTTGTTGTGCATGAAGCCGGGCGAGATGAATTCGGGAAGCGCAAACTTCTTCGCCTTGGTCAGCACCCAATGCTGATTGTCGTTCACGGGAACTTCGGCAAGCGGACAGCCCTGCGTTCGCCATTCGGGAAGCAGTTCGTCGAGTGATCTGGGATCGATCACCGCGCCCGACAGGATATGCGCGCCGACCTCCGATCCCTTTTCGAGGATGCAGACCGACAATTCATTGCCTGCTTCATTCGCCAGTTGTTTCAACCGGATCGCCGCCGAAAGCCCCGCAGGCCCTGCCCCGACGATGACCACGTCATAGGGCATCGATTCCCGTTCGCTCACCGCAAATCCCTTTCTGCCGTCCCCGCGCCGATCATTCATCGTGTCCGGCGCTCATTCTGTCACGATTCGCGATGCCCGCCAATTGACGGGTCCGTCAACCACCTGTTTGGTGTAAATCGATGGGTGGGTCATATTCAACATTGCTGGCGGAAAGCACTTACGACTGGTGGTCACTGGCGGGCGTCGACGCGCTTGTCGGTGAGGAGCCGGCGGGATGGCTTGTCACGCCGCCGGCGAATGACGCTGCGGCAACCAAGGCGAAGCGCCCGGCGCGCGTCGACCCCGAACCGCTCCCGCTTCCCGCAGCGCTCCAGCGCCAGGAGGCGCCCGAAGTCGCCGAGCCGAAGGGCCCGACCGTTTTTCCCGACGATTGGGACGAATTCCAGCGCTGGCTCGCCGAAAATGGCGACGTGCCGGGCAGCCAGTGGGACGCGCGCCGCGTTCTTCCGGTCGGCGAAGCCGGCGCGCCGCTGATGCTGCTCACCGCCTGGCCCGAAATCGACGACCAACGCGATGGCGTGCTGTTCTCCGGGCCGGCGGGGCAGTTGCTCGACGCGATGCTGCGCGCGATCGGCCTGACGCGCGGCGAATGCTATGTAACCAGCCTTGCGGTGACGCGCCCCGCGGGCGGGCGCTGCGACGGCGACGATGCGGCGGAGCTCGACCGCCTGCTGTGGCACCATCTGCGGATCGCCAAACCGGAACGGCTGCTGCTGATCGGCAGCGACATCCTGCGTATGGCGGCCGCGATAGCGCTGCCCGACGCGCGCGGAAAGTTACTCGATATTAACCAAGATGGCGGCAAGGTGGAGGCGGTAGCAGTCGCGCACCCCGCGATGTTGCTGGCCCGACCCGCCCAGAAAGCGGCGGCATGGGATAGCCTGAAACTGTTCAACCGGGGACGTTGACGGATGCAGAATATGACCAGAACTCTCGTTTCGTACGCCGCACTGGCGCTTTCTATCGCTGCAGTGCCCGCGCTCGCCGCCGATGCGGGCAGCCGGGACCTCGTGTCGGCGCCGCAGACGGTGCCCGACATCTTGTCGTCGAAGCAGAAGCAGCTTTACACGCAGGTGCTCACCGCGATCCGCGGCCAGCGCTGGGCCGAAGCGAAGGCTTTGCTCGACGGCGGGGACAACGGGCCACTCACCGATTTCCTGCGCGCCGAACTGCTGACTGCGCCGAACAGTCCGCGCGCCGAAGTCGCGGACATCATGCCGATCCTTTCGCGCTCGCCGCAATTGCCGCAGGCCGAACAGCTTGGCCGGCTGGCCGCAAAGCGCGGCGCGACCGACCTGCCCAGCCTGCCTTCCCAGGCGCGGCTCGCATGGGCCGGCAGCGCTCCGCGCCGGCTCGGCGCCGACGCGGTGGGCGGCGATCCCGTCGCGGCTAACCTCGCGCGCACGATCCCCGAGCGGATCAAGAATGACGATCCCGCGGGCGCCGAAGCGCTGCTCAACGCCGTCGCCGACCAGTTGACACCGCAGGCCCGCGACGAATGGCGACAGAAGGTCGCCTGGTCCTATTATATTGAAAATGACGACGCCAACGCACTTCGCCTCGCAAATGATTGCAGCGCGGGCAGCGGCGCCTGGTCGACGCAAGGTGCGTGGGTCAAGGGGCTCGCCGCGTGGCGCACCCGCGACTATCGCAGCGCACTGGCCGCTTTCGATCGCGTCGCGAAGGAAGCGCCCGACAGCGAACTGCGCGCAGCCGCTTATTATTGGGCTGCGCGCGCCGCGGTCGCCGCGGGCGAACCCGCATCGGTGCAGTCGCGCCTCCGCGCCGCCGCCGCCAACGAGGAAACCTTCTACGGCCTGCTCGCGGTTGAAACGCTCGGCGTCGAAACGAACAGCCAGCGCGAGAGCGTCCGCGCCGACCGCAGCGCCTGGCGCGCGCTCGAAGGTCTGCCGAACGTCCGGATCGCGATGGCGCTGTCGGAAATCGGCGAGGACAAATATGCCGGCGATACGCTGCGCCATCAGGCACGGATCGGCGACGCGCGGCAGCATGAACAGCTTCTCGCGATCGCCGGTGCGCTCAGCCTGCCCGAAGCGCAGCTCTATCTCGCGCACAACACCCCGCAGGGCCGCAAGCCGTCGGCGCAGTCGCGCTATCCACAGCCCAAATGGGAACCCAATGGCGGCTGGAAGGTCGATCCGGCGCTGGTGTTCGCCCACACGCTGCAGGAATCGCGCTTCCAGCGCGCCGTCGTCAGCCCGGCGGGCGCGCTTGGCCTGATGCAGGTACGCCCCGGCACCGCGCGCGACGTCGCGCGCTGGCGCGGCGATCTCGGGACGGGCGATTTGCGCAGCCCCGCGGTCAACATGGATATGGGGCAAAGCTATCTGCAATATCTGAGCAAGGATCCCTCGACCGGCGGGTTGCTGCCCAAAGTCATCGCGGCCTACAATGCCGGTCCGGCGCCCGTCGCGCGCTGGCAGTCCGAAATTCGCGATAATGGCGACCCGCTGCTTTACATGGAATCGATCCCCTATTGGGAAACGCGCGGCTATGTCAGCATCGTGCTGCGCAATTACTGGATGTACGAAGCGCAGCAGGGCAAGCCGTCGATCAGCCGGGCCGCGCTCGCGCAGGGCAAATGGCCGCGCTTCCCTGACAGCAAGGACCGCACCCGCCTGACCTATGCCGGCGGCATCGGCAACGCCGACTGACGGGAGCGCGAATGCCGATTGACGATAGCCTCGCCTTCAAACCCGTTCGCATCGCGCTGCTGACGATTTCGGACAGCCGCAGCGCCGCGGAGGACCGGTCGGGCGACAAGCTTGAGGAATTGCTGACCGGTGCGGGTCATATCCTCGCCGCGCGTGCGATCATCAGGGACGAGACCGATCTGATCGTGTCGCGCCTCCACAACTGGATCGACGACCCCGAAGTCGATGCGGTCATCACCACTGGCGGCACCGGGCTGACGGGACGCGACGTGACTCCCGAGGCGCTGCACCGGCTCGACGGCAAGGATATCCCCGGCTTCGGCGAGCTGTTCCGCTGGCTCAGCTACCAGAAGATCGGCACTTCGACGATCCAGTCACGCGCCTCTGCGGTCGTCGCGCGCGGCACTTACATCTTCGCGCTTCCGGGCTCGACCGGCGCGGTGACCGACGCATGGGAAGGCATCTTGTCGACCCAGCTCGACAGCCGGCACAAGCCCTGCAACTTCGTCGAACTGATGCCGCGGCTCACTGAATAGGCATTTTGTTCTTTCTTTGTTCTTCTTGGCGCGATATCCTGCGCCGATGGACTCAACCAAGCCCCTGCCCCCGATCGCGGGCCGCGGCGCACCGACCAATATGCGCCCCACCCGCACCGGCTCGCTCGACCGCGAGGCCGACGGCGATTGGCTCGATGCAGCCGAAGACATCGATGGCGAGCCGCTCAGACTGCGCACAACGGTAACGGTCGAACATCCCAAGACGATCATTTCGCGCAACAAGTCACCCGACATCAGCTTCGACCGCTCGATCAACCCCTATCGTGGCTGCGAGCATGGCTGCATCTATTGCTTTGCGCGCCCGACACACGCCTTCCATGACCTGTCGCCGGGGCTCGATTTCGAAACCAGGCTGTTCGCCAAACCCGATGCGGCGACGCTTCTCCGCGCCGAGCTGGCGAAGCGCGGCTACACGCCGGCCCCGCTCGCGATCGGGACCAACACCGACGGTTACCAGCCGATCGAGCGCGAATGGGGCATCACGCGCGCGTTGATCGAAGTCCTCGCCGAAACACGCCACCCGCTGATCGTCACGACCAAGTCGGACCGGATATTGCACGACATCGACCTGCTCGCCGACATGGCGCGAGACCATCTTGTGGGCGTTGCGATCTCGGTCACGACACTCGACCCGCAAATTGCGCGCACGCTCGAACCACGCGCGCCACACCCGCGCCGCCGCCTCGCCGCGATCCGCAAGCTGATCGACGCCGGCGTGCCGACGCAGGTCAATATCTCGCCGATCATTCCCGCGATCACCGATCACGAGATCGAAGCGATCATGGCCGCCGCCGCCGAAGCCGGAGCGATCCGCGCGTCCTATATATTGATGCGCCTGCCTTTCGAGGTCGCGCCGCTGTTCCGCGCCTGGCTGGCCGCGCACTACCCCGATCGCGCCGACAAGGTGATGCACATGGTGCAGGACATCCGCGGCGGACGCGACAACGACCCCGACTTCTTCACGCGGATGAAGGGGCACGGCGTCTGGGCCCAGCTCATCCGCACGCGCGTGAAGCGTGCGGCGCGCGAGCATGGCATGAACCGGAGTTTCCCGCCGATCCGCAGCGACCTGTTCCGTCCGCCCGAGCGCGACGGGCAGATGGAGCTGTTCTAGGCCTCCGCCAGCGACTTCAGCTGGTAGTCCTTGTAATCGTCGCGGATCTGGCGCTTCAAAATCTTGCCCGTCGCCGTATGCGGCAGTTCGTCGACGAAAACGATCTCGTCAGGCAACCACCATTTCGCGACCTTGTCCTTGAGGTAATCGACGATCGCGGCCTCGCTCGCCTCGGCCCCCGGCTTTTTGACGATCAGCAGGATCGGGCGTTCGTCCCATTTGGGGTGATAGACGCCGACCGCGGCGGCTTCCTGCACCCCCGGCGCACCCACCGCGGCATTTTCAAGCTCGATCGAGCTGATCCACTCGCCGCCCGACTTGATCACATCCTTGGCACGGTCGGTGATCTGCATCACGCCATCGGGGTGCAGCACCGCGACATCGCCGGTGTCGAACCAGCCATCGGCGTCGGCCGCATCGGCATCGGCCTTGAAATAGCGCTGGATGATCCACGGCCCGCGGCACTGCAGGCGCCCGCTCGTCATGCCGTCGCGCGGCAGTTCATTGTCCTCGTCGTCGACGATGCGCAACTCGACGCCGAACGGCGGGCAGCCCTGGCGGCACACGATGTCGACCTGTTCGTCGAAGCTCAGCTCGTCCCAGTTCCACGGGCGCTTGCCCATCGTTCCGATCGGGCTCGTTTCGGTCATCCCCCACGCATGGCCGACCGCAATTCCCGCGCGCATGAAGCGTTCGATCATCGCGCGCGGCGCGGCCGAACCGCCGATGATCACACGCTCGAGCTTGCCGTAGCCGATGCCCGTCGCGTCCATATGCGCGAACATCGCGATCCACACCGTCGGCACGCCCGCGCTGTGCGTCACGCCCTCGTCGTGCATCAGGTCGCACAGCACCTGTGCGTCATTGGTCGCCGAAAACACCAGCTTGGCGCCGACCGTCGCGGCGGCAAAAGGGACACCCCAGCTGTTGGCGTGGAACATCGGGACGATCGGCAGAATCACGCTGCGGTTCGCAAGGCCGAAAACGTCGGGCTGGATTTCGGTGATCGCGTGGATGACGTTTGAGCGATGCTCGTAAAGCACGCCCTTCGGATTACCCGTCGTGCCGCTGGTGTAGCAAAGCCCGACCGGATCGCGCTCGTCGAGTTCGACCCATTGGAAACTGGCGTCCTCGGCGTCGATCAGGTCGCGATACGACGAATAGCCTTCGCGCGCCGGCGCATCGAACAGGATGAAATGCTCGACCGTCGGCAACTGGTCCCGCAGCCGCTCGACGATCGGCAGGAACATCGCGTCGAACAGCAGCACGCGATCCTCGGCATGGTTGATGATATAGACAAGCTGTTCGTCGAACAGCCGCGGGTTCACCGTGTGGAGCACCCCGCCCATGCCCGCGCTGCCGTACCAGCTGACCAGATGGTGACCGTGGTTCATCGCGAGCGTCGCGATCCGGTCGCCCTTCGTCATTCCAAGCCGGGTCATCGCCGCAGCGAAACGGCGCGCATCTGTGCCGATTTCGCCCCAGGTCGTCCGCGCGATGCTGCCGTCGGCCCAGCGCGAAACGATCTCGCGTCCCGTATGTTCGCGCGCGGCATGGTCGATCAGGCCGGTTACCAGCAGCGGCTGGCCCTGCATTCCCATCATGAGGCATCCTCTATTCTATCGTTGCCTCCTGGGAATAAGGTCGGAGGCAAAGCGCGCGCAAGGGTAAACAGGCGTGGCGGAACCAAAAGCCACCGATTTCAGCCGGGAAGTCCGTCCATATGGGGGAGATCGGCCAGATCGACGTCCCAGTCGGCACGGCTGGCGCAGCAAATATGGGCCGTCGGGCGGATGCCGACCGGGCCGTCGAGGCTTCCTGCCGGAACGACCAGCAGCGCGCCGCCCATCCGCACGCCGGGAAGCGCTGACCCGCAGATCCGGCAGAAGCTTCGTTCGTGACGCGTGCCGGGCACGCGATAGGAGGCGATATTCTCTTCGCCCGCTCGCCAGGCGATGGTCGCGTTGGAAGCGAACAGGTTCGCACCATGCGCCGACCCGCTGTTCTTGCGGCATCGCGAACAATGGCACAGGAAAAAGGCGTCAAAGACCCCCGACACTTCGAATTGAACGGTGCCGCAAAGGCAGCTTCCCGTTGTTTTGGCCGTCGCCGTCATCGGCCCTTACCGAACCCGGAACTCGCGCGGCGCGACCAGCGAAAGCGCGGTTTCGGTAACGCCCGCAATCATGTCGAGGCGCGAAACCGTGTCGGGGCCCAACGCGAAGCTGCGCCCCAGCTCGATACGGATATCCTCGTCGGTCAGCGGGTCGCGCGTCGCGATCACGACCTTCCCTCGCGCGTCGTCGCGCTTTTCGAGCAGCCGTGCGATCTCGTCCATCGCTTCGGGAAGCTCGACCCGGCACGTCAGCTGAAGCGCGGCGGTCGCCGCGATATCCGCAAGCGATTGTGCCCCGCGAACCGTCACGCGCGGCGTTTCTTCACCTTCGAGCAGGTCGAGTTCGACCGACAGCATCGCGCAGCCGCCGTCGCTTGCCAGCGTCTCGAGCGTCTTTCCGGCGATCTCGTCGAAGCAGCTCGACTGGAACTGCCCGCTACGGTCCGACAAGGTCAGGTTGAGGAAGCGATTGCCGCGCTGCGAAACGCGCGGGCGCGCGCTTTCGACCATCGCCGCCATCACCATCGGAATGCGTGTTCCCGGCGTCATTTCGACATTGTCGCAAATGTCGCCATAAGTACGGGCGCCGCGCGCCGAGATGATCGCTTCATATTGCTCGACCGGGTGCGACGAATAATAGAAGCCGAACGCATCCTTCTCGCGCGTCATCCGCTCGGCAAGCGTCCACGGCTCGGCCGCGGGCAATTGCAGCGCCGGTGCGATCGCGATGTCGCCACCGAACAGGCCGCCCTGCCCCGTCGAGCGTTCGTGCGCCGAGCTGTTCGCGCAGGCAAGCAGGCTTTCGGCGCCCGCAAAGGCGCGCGGCCGGTCGGGCTCGACGCAATCGAACGCCCCCGCCCCGGCCAATGCCTCGATCTGGCGCCGGTTGAGCAATTTCGGGTCGATGCGGCTCGCGAAATCGTCGAGCGAGGCGAAGTCGCCCTTAGCTTGCCGTTCGGCGACAAGCGCTTCCATCGCTTTTTCGCCGACGCCCTTGAGCGCACCGAGCGCATAGCGCACCGCGAGCCCTTCATCGGTGCGCCCGACCGAAAAATCGGCCTCGCTGTCGTTGACCGATGGCGGCGCGGCGGCGATGCCGAGCCGGCGCAGGTCGTCGATGAAGATCGACAATTTGTCGGTCTGGTGGCTGTCGAACGACATCGACGCAGCAAAGAATTCGTGCGGATAATGCGCCTTCAGCCAGGCGGTCTGGTACGACAGCAGCGCATAGGCGGCCGCGTGGCTCTTGTTGAAGCCATAGCCCGCGAACTTGTCGATCAAATCGAACAGCTCGTTCGCGGCCTTGGCGTCGATATTGTTATGCTCGCCGCACCCTTTGACGAAGGTGTCGCGCTGCGCGTCCATCTCCGCCTGCACCTTCTTGCCCATCGCGCGGCGCAAGAGGTCGGCGCCGCCGAGGCTGTAGCCGGCGAGGATCTGCGCCGCCTGCATCACCTGTTCCTGATAGACGAAGATGCCATAGGTTTCGGCGAGGATGCCTTCGAGCAACGGGTGCGGATAGGCGATCTTCTCGCGGCCGTTCTTGCGCGCGCCGAACAGCGGGATATTGTCCATCGGACCCGGGCGATAGAGCGCGACGAGCGCGATGATGTCGCCGAAATTGGTCGGCTTCACCGCCGACAGCGTGCGCCGCATCCCTTCGGATTCAAGCTGGAACACCCCGACCGTTTCGCCGCGCTGGAGCAGTTCGTAGACTGCCGTATCGTCCCATGCCAGCGCATCGAGATCGACGTCGACCCCGCGCAGCGCGAGCAATCGCCGCGCTTCCTTGAGCACCGACAGCGTCTTCAAGCCGAGGAAGTCGAATTTTACGAGGCCGGCGCTTTCGACATATTTCATGTCGAACTGCGTCACGGGCATGTCCGAGCGCGGATCGCGATAGAGCGGGACGAGCTGGTCGAGCGGGCGGTCGCCGATCACCACGCCCGCCGCGTGCGTCGAACTGTGGCGCGGCAGGCCTTCGAGCTGCTTCGCCATGTCGAACAGGCGGCGGACGCCGTCGTCCTGCTTATACTCGGTCATCAGCTCGGACACGCCGTTCAGCGCGCGGTCGAGCGTCCAGGGGTCGGTCGGATGGTTGGGCACCAGCTTCGCGAGCCGGTCGACCTGACCATAGCTCATCTGGAGCACGCGGCCCGTGTCCTTGAGCACCGCGCGCGCCTTCAGCTTACCGAAGGTGATGATCTGCGCGACGGTATCTCGGCCATATTTCTCCTGCACATAGCGGATCACTTCGCCGCGCCGTGTTTCGCAGAAGTCGATGTCGAAGTCGGGCATCGAAACGCGTTCGGGATTGAGGAAGCGTTCGAACAGCAGGCCGAGCTTGAGCGGATCCAGATCGGTGATCGTCAGCGCCCAGGCAACGACGCTGCCCGCGCCCGACCCACGCCCCGGCCCGACCGGAATGTCGTGCGTCTTCGCCCATTTGATGAAGTCGGCAACGATCAGGAAGTAGCCGGGGAAGCCCATCTGGACGATGACCCCGACCTCGAAATCGAGACGATCGACATAGGTCTGGCGCTCTTCGTCCGAAAGGTCCGGATAATGCACGAGCCGCGCGGCGAGTCCGGCGTGCGCGTCGGCCTTGAGCTGCGCCGCCTCGCCCTCGCGGTCGCCGGCAAGGCTCGGCAGGATGGGCGCGCGCTTCGGTGCCATGAATGCGCAGCGCTGCGCGATGATCAGGCTGTTGCGGATCGACTCGGGCAAGTCGGAGAACGCATCCTCCATCGCCTCGGCGGGCTTCAACCACGCTTCGGGGCTGCTGACCCGCCGGTCCTCGCTTTCGACATAGGCCGATTGCGCGATGCACAGCATGGCATCGTGCGCGGGATGGAATTGCGGTTCGACGAAGCTCGCAGGGTTCGTCGCGACGATCGGCAGGGCGCGCGCATAGGCCATGTCGATCAGTGCCTTTTCGGCCGCTATCTCCGCCGCGTCGCCGCGCCGCGACAGCTCGATATAGAGCCGGTCGGCGAATAGCGCCTCGAGCTGCTCGACATAGTCATTGGCTGCGGTCGCCTGTTCGCCCGCGAGCAACCGTGCCAGCGCACCCTCGCCGCCGCCGGTCAGGCAGATCAGCCCGTCGGTCTTGCCAGCGAGGTCAGCGAGCAGCACATGCGGCTCCTGTTCGACCGGGCGCCCGAGGTGCGCCGCCGAAACGAGCGCGCAAAGATTGTTATAACCCGTATCGTCCTGCGCATAGAGTGCCAGCCAGTCGATCAGCGGCGCACCATTTGCCAGCCGCTGGCCGGGCCGCGCGACGCTGAGCAGTGCGCCGACGATCGGCTGCACGCCCGCCGCCTTGCAGGCATCGCCAAAGGCCATCGCGCCATACAGCCCGTTGCGGTCGCAAATCGCAATCGCCGGAAAACCGCGGTCGCGCGCCGCCTTCGCGATCGCCTTGGGCTCGATCGCCCCCTCCAGCATGGTGAAACTGGAAAAGACGCGCAGGGGAACAAAGGGGCTGTAGGCCATCGAATGACGCTACAGTGACAGCACTGATTCTGCCAAGGCTTAACCCAGCAGTTCCTCGATCTCTTTGCGCAATTGCTCGGGCTTGGTCGTCGGCGCGTGGCGCGACACCGTCTTGCCATTGCGGTCGACGAGGAATTTGGTGAAATTCCACTTGATCCCGCTGCCGAGCAGTCCGGTCTTTTCCTTCTTCAGATGCTTGAAGATCGGGTCGGCATCGTCACCGTTGACGTCGATCTTCGCCATCAGCGGGAAGCTGACATCATAGGTCAGCGAGCAGAAATTCTTGATTTCCTCGGCGTCGCCCGGCTCCTGCGCGCCGAACTGGTTGCACGGAAAGGCGAGGATCTCGAACCCGCGATCCTTATAGTCGCGGTAGAGTTCCTCCAGCCCCTCATATTGCGGGGTAAATCCGCATTTCGAGGCGGTGTTGACGATCAGCAGCACCTTGCCGCGATAGTCCGCCAGCGACTGCGTGGCGCCGCCGGGCAGCTTCGCCGAAAGATCGTACAATGCCATATTCCGTCCCCTCCTGCCGGCGCGAGCCTACGCCTCTATTCGGCCGTCGTGCAAGCGCAGCACGCGGTCCATCCGCGCCGCCAGCCGTTCGTTGTGCGTCGCGACGAGCGCCGCCGAGCCATGATCGCGCACGAGGCTGACGAACTGGTCGAACACCCGGTCGGCGGTTGCCTCGTCGAGATTGCCCGTCGGCTCGTCGGCGAGCACGAGCAAGGGCCGGTTCGCCAGCGCGCGCGCGACCGCGACGCGCTGCTGCTCGCCGCCCGACAGCTTGCTCGGCTTGTGATGCAGCCGCTCGCCCAGACCCAGCCGCCCAAGCAGGTCGGCGGCGCGCTCCTCGGCCTCGGCCTGCCCCGCACCGCGGATCAACTGCGGCAGCACGACATTCTCGATCGCGTTGAAATCGGGAAGCAGGTGGTGGAACTGATAGACGAAGCCGATCTTCTCGCGCCGCGCCTTCGTCCGCTCGCCCTGATCGTATCGCGTGACGTCATGGCCGTCGATGCTGATCGTCCCGTCGAACCCGCCTTCGAGCAGCCCGACCGCTTGCAGCATCGTCGACTTGCCCGACCCCGACGGGCCGAGCAGCGCGACGATTTCGCCGCGCTTCAGATGCGCGTCGACCCCGCGCAGCACGTCGATCGTGACCTCGCCCTGCGTGAAGCTGCGCTTGAGCGCCTTCAGTTCAAGGATGATGTCACTCATAACGCAGCACCTGCACGGGGTCGGTATTCGCGGCCTTGAACGCCGGATAGAGCGTCGCGAGGAAGCTGAAAACGATCGCCATCAGCGCGATGACGGTGATTTCGACCGGGTCGGGTTTCGACGGCAATTCGGTCAGGAAGCGGATCGAGGGATCCCATAGCGGCTGGCCGGTCAGGAACTCGACCGCGCGCAGCACGCCGGCGCGGAAATAGAGAAGGCTGAAACCGGAGATCATGCCGACGACGGTCCCCGCGATCCCGATCGACAGGCCGATTGCCATGAAGATGCGCATCACCGAATCGCGCGGCGCGCCCATCGTCCGCAAAATCGCCATATCGCGGGTCTTCGCGCGCACCAGCATGATCAGCGACGAGATGATGTTGAACGAAGCGACAAGGATGATCAGCGACAGGATGACGAACATCGCGACGCGCTCGACCGACAGCGCCTCGAACAGGCTGGCGTTCATCGACCGCCAGTCGGACACCACCGCCTGCGCTGCGACCTTTTCGCCGAGCGGCCGCAATATTTCGCCGACCTTGTCGGGGTCGGTGGTCTTGATCTCGATCATTCCGACCTGATCGCCGGTGAGCAGGAGCAGCTGCGCATCCTGCATCGGCATCACGACATAGGCCTTGTCGAAATCATAGACGCCGATCTCGAAGATCGCCGAAATGCGATAGCTGATCTCGCGCGGAACGGTGCCGAACGGGGTCGATCGCCCCTGGGGGTTGATGATCGTCAGGTTCGATCCCACGGTCGCGCCCAGATTGCGCGCCAGCTCGCTGCCGATCGCGACATTGCCCGATCCGGGGGTCAGCGTATTGAGGCTGCCCTGCAACACCTTGCCGTTCAGCGTCTCGTTCTTGCGGATATCGGGCACGGTCATGCCGCGCACCAAAATGCCCTCTACGCGCCCGCTGAAGCTTCCGAGCAACGGCTGTTCGATCAGCGGCGTCGCCGAAACCACCCCCGGCGTCGCCTTCGCCTGCTTGAGCACATCCTGCCAGTCGTCGAGCCGCCCGCCAAAGCCCTGCACCACCGCGTGGCCGTTCAGACCGACGATCTTGTCGAACAGGTCGCTGCGCACCCCGTTCATCACGCTCATCACGATCACCAGCGCCGCAACGCCGAGCGTGACCGCCGTAAAGCTGAACGCCGCGGCGACGAAGATGAACCCTTCGCCGCGCTGCGGAAGCATATAGCGTTTGAAGATGGTGCGTTCGTACGGACGCAGGATCATAAGGCGGGCAGCCGTTGCGGCGTATGGGAAATGACACGCATATCGCCGCTTTAAGCAGCCCCGTCGCCGCTGGCAATGGCCGCTGGCACGGCGTCGGCCTTGCGAACGATTCGCAGGATATGTTGCCCATTGGCCACAGCGCCCGGCAAAAGCGGGGCCAAATGCCCGTGAGAGGGTGACAAAGCCCCCCTACGGACCTACCCACACTGCTTCTGGTTCAACGCGGCCCAAAGGCCCGGCTCCAGGGAGTGCAGACCTTTCGCCGGGTCTGCAACAAAGGGGGATGGCGAGTGTTCGTCACAGGCGCCCGGGTTTCGGAAACGAGGCCCGGGCGTTGTGATTCCGGCGCAAAGCGCCGCCCTGTTTACCCTTCGCTCTCGCTGATATCTTCGAGCATATCAGCATCGAGCACGCGCACGCGGCCCTGTTCGAGCGATATCACGCCCGATTCCTCCCAGCTCTTGAGCTGGCGGTTGATATGCTCGCGGCTCATCCCCGCAAAATTTCCAAGCTCGGTCTGGCTGAGTTCGACGCGCTGCGAGACTTCGACATCCTTGCGGATCAGGCGTTTGAGATAACGCGCGAGCCGCGGTCCCGAGGCATAGGCGCGGTCGCTCTCGATCGTCTGATCGGCGGTGCGCAGCCGCCGCGCGAGCTGCTGCATCAGCGACCAGGCGAATTCGGGATGGCTCGCAGCGAAATCCTTGAGCGCATTGCGCCCGAGCTGCAATGCGCTGCCCGCGCTCGTCGCGGTCACCGATGCCGTACGTTCGCCGCCATCAAGCAGCGCGATCTCGCCCAATATCGCACCGGGTTCGGCATAGGCGAGCACGATTTCGCGCCCGCCCGAGGTCAGCATGGAAACGCGCGCCGTGCCTTCGGTCAGGATCAGCATCATGTCGCCGGGGTCGCCCTGGACGAGCAGCTCCTTGCCCTTGACGAAATTGACCTGCACCGCGCGGCTGGCGATTTCCGCCCAATCTTCGACCGAAAGCCCGGAAAAGATGCTGTCGGGGCCCTGCAACTCGGCGAGTCTCGCGTGATCCATGGCCCTGTAACCCCTTTTCGAACCGTTAAACCAGCCGACTCTGTTTCACCGCCGCCTCGATGAACCCCGCGAACAACGGATGCGGGTCGAACGGCTTCGACTTGAGCTCGGGATGGAACTGCACCCCGATAAACCACGGATGGTCCGGGCGCTCAACGATTTCCGGCAACATACCGTCGGGCGACATGCCCGAAAAGACGAGACCGCCCTTTTCGAGGCTTTCGCGATAGGCGCCGTTGACCTCGTAACGATGGCGGTGGCGCTCGCTGATCTCGTTTGCGCCATAGACGCTCGCGACATGACTGTTCGGCGACAGCTTCGCCTCATAAGCGCCGAGCCGCATCGTGCCGCCGAGGTCGGTGTCCGCGCCGCGCTTTTGCAAGCCTTCGTCGCTCATCCACTCGGTGATCATGCCGACGACCGGCTCGTCGGTCGGGCCGAATTCGGTGCTCGACGCATCGGCGATCCCGCTCGTATTCCGCGCCGCCTCGATACACGCCATCTGCATACCGAGGCAGATGCCAAAGAAGGGCACGTTGCGTTCGCGCGCGAAGCGCACGCTCGAAATCTTGCCTTCGGACCCGCGCTCGCCGAACCCGCCGGGGACGAGAATTCCGTGCATCGGCTCGAGATTGGCGGCGAGTTCCTCGTCGCGCTCGAACATTTCGGCGTCGAGCCAGCGGATATTGACCTTGACCCGGTGTGCCATGCCGCCGTGGACGAGCGCTTCGTTCAGCGACTTGTACGCGTCGGGCAGCGAGACATATTTGCCGACGACGCCGATCGTGACTTCGCCTTCGGGATGCTGCTTGCGGTCCATGATGTCGTACCAGCGCGAAAGGTCGGGCGCGGGCGCGTCGTGGATACCGAACGCACGCAGGACCTCGCTGTCGAGCCCTTCGCCATGATATTGGACCGGCACCGAATAGATGCTGTCGGCGTCGAGCGCGGGGATCACCGCTTCCTTGCGGACATTGCAGAACAGCGCGATCTTTGCGCGCTCGCTCTCGGGCAGCGGCTTTTCGCAGCGGCAGAGCAGGATATCGGGCTGGACGCCGAGCGAGGCGAGCTCGCGCACGCTGTGCTGCGTCGGCTTGGTCTTCAATTCGCCCGCCGCGGCGATGTAGGGCACCAGCGTGACATGGACCGAGATCGCGTTTTCGCGCCCCTCTTCATTCTTGAGCTGGCGGATCGCCTCGATGAAGGGCAGCGATTCGATATCGCCGACGGTGCCACCGATTTCGCACAGCACGAAATCGAGGTCGTCGGTTTCGGCGCGCGCGAATTCCTTGATCGCGTCGGTGACGTGCGGGACGACCTGCACCGTCGCGCCCAGATAGTCGCCGCGGCGTTCCTTCGCGATGATGCCCTGATAGATGCGGCCCGAGGTGACATTGTCGCTCTGACGCGCGGCAACGCCGGTAAAGCGCTCGTAATGGCCCAGATCGAGGTCGGTCTCGGCGCCGTCGTCGGTCACATAGACCTCGCCGTGCTGATAGGGCGACATCGTGCCCGGATCGACGTTCAGATAGGGGTCGAATTTCCGGATGCGAACGCGATAGCCTCGCGCTTGCAACAGAGCCGCGAGGCTAGCCGCCATCAAACCTTTGCCAAGGGAGGAGACCACGCCGCCGGTGATAAAAATGAACCGCGCCATGGGAGGAAAGACTTACTCAACAGGAGGGGGACGGCGCAAGCCGTCGAATCGCATCCGGCGGAAATATTTTCCGCCGGGCGGGTTTAAGGTGGAGGCCGGAGCCGCCGGTTATTTCTTGGCGGGCGGTGCCTGCGCGGGAGCCGGAGCGGCTTCCTGACTCGCCGCTGCGGCAGCGGCTGCGGCCAGCGGATCGTCGCTCGTCGGGGCCGGCGCCGTACCTGCCTGGCCACCCTGGGCCGCGGGCTGCGCCGGGCCGGTCAGCGACGAAGCCGGGGCTGCGCTGCTCGTCTGCGCCGTTTTCGACAGCGAGGTGTCGATCGTCGAACCGCTGCGGCCGACCGAAGCCATCGCCGCGAGCACGATCGAGAGCGCGACAAAAGCCGTCGCGAGGATCGTCGTCGCCCGGGTCATGAAATCCGCCGCGCCGCGCGCCGACAGCAGGCCCGCGGGGCTGCCGCCGACGCCCAGACCGCCACCTTCCGACTTCTGCATCAAAATGACGCCGATCATCGCCGCAGCGACGAGCGCCTGCAGGACGAGTATGAAGGTGAAAAGGCTGGACATCATATTTTCCCGAACTTGCGCGGCCTCACACGGACCGCGCCCGCGGCGCACATAGAGACGAAGGCGCTTCGCTTCAACCCATACGTCGCCGCACAGGCGATAGCTATATCACCCCAGCGCGGCCGCCGCCGCAACGATGGGCACGAATTTCGCCGCGGTCAGGCTCGCACCGCCGACGAGCGCGCCGTCGACGTCGCCCGCATCGAGCAGTTCGGCGGCGTTGTCGCCGTTGACCGACCCGCCGTAAAGGATGCGCATCGCCTCGGCCGCATCGCCGAAACGCGCCGCGAGCGCGCCGCGGATCGCGCCATGCATCGCCGCGACGTCGGCGACGGTCGGAACGAGGCCGGTGCCGATTGCCCAGATCGGTTCATAGGCGATGGCAAGTCGCTGCGGATCGAACGCGTCGGGCACCGATCCGGCGATCTGCGTAAGCACATAATCGATCGCACCGCCCGATTCGCGCACCTCGCGCGGCTCGCCGACGCACAGGATCACCGACAGACCAGCGGACAGTCCCGCCTCTGCCTTGGCGCGCACCTCAGCGTCGTTTTCACCGAACCCCTCGCGCCGTTCGCTATGTCCGACGATCACGACACTCGCGCCGATATCGGCGAGCATCGGCGCCGCGACCGAACCCGTGAAGGCGCCCGAAACCGCGCTGTGGCAATCCTGTCCACCGACGGCTTTTCCCGGAGCCGCGGCGGCCATCGTCCCGATCAGGGTGAAGGGCGGGCAGATTGCGACGTCGACCGTCCCATGCCCGTCGGCGGCGGAAAAGATGGTCTGCGCTTCGCCGATCGCGTCCGACAGCCCGTTCATTTTCCAGTTGCCGACTACATATTTGCGCCGCGCCATTATCCCGTACCTCCCGCTATTCTGACGATGCCCGTGCCCTAGCGGCGGGTGGGGGCGATGCGCAAGCCGCGTTGCACGCGCTCGAAAACCCCCTTTCCCGCCTTGATGACACGTCGTCACGCCTCTAAAGCAACGCGCAATCGCGCGCACCCGCGCCCTGCCGGAAAGAATGCACCTTTCATGATTACCGCTATCCGCGCCATGTTTTCGTCGACGATCGGCAAGTTCCTCGCCCTCGCCTTCGTCGCGCTCGTCGGCCTCGCCTTTGCGCTCGGCGACGTGACCGGCAATTCGAGCTTCGGCGGGCTTGGCGGCGCGAATGTCGCGAAGGTCGGCAGCGAAGAGATCGGCGTCGGCGAACTGCGCGATCGCGCGCGGCAGGCGTATAATCAGGCACGGCAGCAGCAACCCGGTCTGACGATGGCCGCCTTCGTCGAATCGGGCGGGCTCGATCAGGTGCTCGACCAGCTTGTCGAAGGGCTCGCCTTCGACCAGTATGCGACCAGGATGGGCTTTGGCGTCAGCAAGCGGTTGATCGACGGCCGCATCGCCGACCTTCCTGCCTTCGCCGGTGTGTCAGGCAAGTTCGACCAGAAGGTGTTCGAGAATTTCCTCCGCCAGAACGGGCTGACCGAAACCCAGCTGCGCCGCGACCTGCGCCAGCAACTCCTGATCGAACAGCTTGCCGCGCCGATCGCGACGATGCCGCGCATCGCGCCGGGCATGGCACAGCCCTATGCGGCGCTTTTGATGGAACAGCGCCGCGGGCAGGCGACCTTCATTCCCGCCAGCCCCTTCGCCCCGACCGCCGATCCCGGCGATGCGGCGCTGCAGACCTTTCTGTCGCGGAACAAGGCGAAGTTCACCGTGCCCGAACGCCGTGCGATCCAATATGCGGTGTTCGACCGCAGCGCGGTTCCCGTGCCCGCGGTGACCGAAGCCGAAATCGCCAAGGTCTATAAGGACAATGCCCCGCAATATGCGGCGAGCGAGACGCGCCGCTTCGCGCAGGTCATCGTGCCCGATCAGGCTGCCGCAGCGGCTCTGGCCGCAAAGGTACGTGGCGGAACCTCGCTCGCCGCCGCCGCGCAGGCCGCGGGCCTCTCGGCGTCGACCACCGGCGACCTCACCCAGTCGGCCTATGCGGCGACGTCAACTGCCGCTGCGGCCAAGACCGCCTTCGCTGCGAAACAGGGCGACCTGATCGGCCCGACGCAGACCGGGCTCGGCTGGACCGTCGCGCGCGTCGAGAATGTCACCGCCCGGCCCGCACGCAGCCTCGCCGACGCCAGCGCCGAGATCCGCACCGAACTTGCCAAGAACAAGGCGAACGAAGCGATCGTCGATTATTACAACAAGCTTCAGGATGCCGTGAACGGCGGCGCGTCGATCGAGGAAATCGCCACCGACCGCAAGCTGCAGCTCGTCGAAACCCCGGCGCTGCTGCCCAGCGGCCGCGTGCCCTCGCAGCCCGACTACGCGCTCGCCCCCGAACTCGCTCCGCTCGTCGCGCAGGCGTTTCAGGCGGCGGGCGAAGGCGAAGGTCATATCGCCACGCTCGTCGAGAATGAGAAGTTCGCCGTCTATGCGGTGAAATCGATCGTCGCCGCCGCGCCGCCGCCCTTCGCGCAGATCCGCCCGGCGCTGCTCAGCGAATGGCGCTTTGCCGAAGGGCAGAAGGTCGCGCGCGACAAGGCGCGCGCGATCGCCAAGTCGGTCGAAGGCGGCAAGAGCCTTGCCGATGCAGTCTCCGCGGCTGGTCCCAGCATCGGCAATGTCCAGACCATCGGCGGTCGCCGCGCCGAACTCGGCGCGGGCGGCAAGCCCGTTCCGCCCGAACTCGCGCTGCTCTTCTCGATGGCGAAGGACAGCGTCAAGACGCTCGAAATCCCCGGCAATCGGGGCTGGATGGTGATCGCGCTCAACGAAGTCCAGCGCCCCGATCCCAAATCGATCGAACCGGCGCGCGTCGCCGCGATCGCCCAGCCGCTCGCACCCGCCTTCGGCAATGAACTGATCGAGCAGCTCGCCGCCGAAGCCAAGCGCCGCGCCGGCGTCACGATTAACAAGAAGCTCGTCGACCAGCTGCGCGCCGAACTGACCGGCAACGCGCCGGTCGCCGAATAAGGGTGAGCCTCGAAGGAAGGGCCGCCGCGCTCGAGGCGCTGGCGCAGGGCCGCGGCGCGGTCGTCTGGCAGCGGATGATCGCCGATGTCGAAACCCCGGTGTCGGCGGCGCTCAAGCTGATCGAGCCGGGCCGCGGCGACTGGGTGCTCGAATCGGTGGAAAGCGGCGAAACGCGCGGGCGCTACAGCCTGATCGGCCTCGACCCCGACCTGATGTTCGAGGTCACCGGCGACGCGGCGCGGATCAACCGCGACTGGCGCCGCGACCGCGAGGCGTTCCAGCCGCTTGAAACTCCGGCGCTCCAGGCGCTGCGCGACCTCGTCGCCGAATGCCGCTTCGACGTGCCTGAGGGGCTGCCCAAGGCGCTCGCGACGCTCGTCGGTTTCTTCGCCTATGAAACGATCGGCCTCGTCGAACGCATCCCGCGCGCGGCGGGTCCGGGGCTTGGCCTGCCCGACATGGTGTTCGTGCGCCCGACGGTGATCCTCGTCTTCGACCGCCTCGCCGACGAACTGTTCCTGATCGCACCGATCTGGCCCGACGCGCAGGCCCCGATCGACCGCATGATCGACGCCGCGCAGGAGCGGCTCGACGACATTGCCGCGCGGCTGTCGAGCGGCAGCGCGCACGCCGATCGCGCGCAGACCGATGCGCTGCCGACCGACATCACCGCGAACCCCGCAACAACCCCCGCGGATTTCGCCCGAATGGTCGCCGCCGCCAAGGACTATATCGCCGCGGGTGATATCTTTCAGGTCGTGCTGTCGCAGCGTTTCTCGACGCCGTTCGACCTGCCGCCCTTCGACCTCTATCGCGCGCTCCGGCGGATCAACCCCTCGCCCTTCCTCTATTTTCTCGACCTGCCCGGCTTCGCGCTGATCGGCTCATCGCCCGAAATCCTCGTCCGGGTCCGCGACGGCGAGATCACCATCCGCCCGATCGCCGGCACCCGCCCACGCGGTCGCACGAGCGCCGAGGACGCCGAGAACCGCGAAAGCCTGCTCGCCGATCCCAAGGAACGCGCCGAGCATCTGATGCTGCTCGACCTCGGCCGCAACGACGTCGGCCGCGCGGCGGTCGGGGGCAGCGTGACCGTAACCGACAGCTATACGGTCGAATTCTACAGCCACGTCATGCACATTGTGTCGAACGTCATCGGCCGCATCGCGCCGGGCAAGGACGCGATCGACGCGCTGTTCGCGGGCTTCCCCGCGGGCACCGTCAGCGGCGCGCCCAAGGTGCGTGCGTGCCAGATCATCGCCGAACTCGAAACCGATGCGCGCGGGCCGTACGCGGGCGGCGTCGGCTATTTCGCGCCCGACGGCAATATGGACAGCTGCATCGTGCTGCGCACCGCGATCGTCAAGGACGGCGAAATGCATGTTCAGGCGGGCGCGGGCATCGTCGCCGACAGCGACCCCGCCTATGAACAGCGCGAGTGCGAGGCCAAGGCCGGCGCGCTCTTCGCCGCAGCGCGCGAAGCGGTGCGCCTCGCCGGGACGCCGGGATACGGTCAATAGCTTGACGGGTACGGCACGGACGCTAGCGTCCGGCCATGCATAGACTCCTTGCCCCGCTCGCCCTGCTGTTCGCCGCCACGGTTCCCGCTTACGCCCAGACCGTCGAAGGCGCTGTCGAAGGCGATGCGATCCTCAAGGATTTCGCCTTCGCGAGCGGCGAAAAGCTGCCCGAACTCAAAATCCACTACACCACGCTCGGTACGCCGCAGCGCGACGCGAAGGGCCATGTCACCAACGCGGTGATGATCCTCCACGGCACCGGCGGCACCGGCAAGCAATTCTTCCAGCCGCAGTTTGCCGGCGAGCTCTTCGGTCCGGGCCAACTGCTCGATACGCGGAAATATTACATCATCCTGCCCGACAATATCGGCCATGGCGGATCGTCGAAACCGAGCGACGGGCTCCGCATGAAGTTCCCGCGCTACGACTATAACGACATGGTCGGCGCCCAGTACCGGATGCTCACCGAAAAACTCGGCGTGAAGAAGCTGAAGCTCATCCTCGGCACCTCGATGGGCTGCATGCACGCCTTCGTCTGGGGCGAAACACACCCCGATTTTGCCGAAAAGCTGGCGCCCTTCGCGTGTCTGCCCGTCGAGATCGCGGGCCAGAACCGCATGTGGCGCACGTTGTCGATCGACGCGATCAAGGCCGACCCGCTGTGGCAGGACGGCAATTATACCGCTCCGCCCGCCGCGGGCCTGCGCACTGCAGCCTCGCTCAGCATGATCGCAGGCGCCAATCCCTATGCGTTGCAGGTCCAGTATCCGACGCGCGAAGCGGCGGAAAAGTACAAGGACGAAGCCTTCGCCCGCACCTATGGCCGCAATGACGCAAATGACACTATTTATCAGCTCGATAGCTCGCGAACCTACAATCCGTGGCCAAATCTCGAAAAGATCAGGGTGCCGGTTCTCTGGATCAATTCGGCCGACGATTTCATCAATCCGCCCGCCTATGGCTTCACCGAAAAGGCGGCCGCGCGGATGAAGACAACGCGCTTCATCCTGATCCCCGCGAGCCCCGAAACCAAGGGCCACAGCACCCATACATGGGCGAAATTCTGGAAGGACGATCTGGCGAAGCTGATGGCGCAGTAGTCCACTCTTCGTCATTCCCGCGAAAGCTGGAGCGACGAAGGTAAGTTTGGCGCTCGAAAAGCTTCTATCCCTTCCCCCGCTTCCGCAAAACCGTTAGTGCGGCCCCATGATCCTCGTCATCGACAATTATGACAGCTTCACCTTCAACCTCGTTCATTATCTGATCGAGTTGGGGATCGACGTCCGCGTCGAACGCAACGACGCGCTGACCGCGGCCGGCGCGCTCGCGACCGGCGCCGATGCGATCCTCATTTCGCCCGGTCCGTGCACGCCGAACGAGGCGGGAATCAGCCTCGACCTCGTCGCAGCATGCGCCGAAGCGCGGCGCCCGCTGCTCGGCGTGTGCCTCGGCCATCAGGCGATCGGCCAGCATTTCGGCGGCACCGTTCAGCGCGGTCATCTGATGCACGGCAAGACCTCGCCCGTCTGCCACGACAACAGCGGGCTCTACGCCGGACTCCCCTCGCCCTTTCAGGCGACGCGCTATCACAGCCTCGAGGTCGTCGACATTCCCGCCGAGCTCGTGATCAACGCGACAAGCGACGACGGCGCCGTGATGGGCTTCCGCCACGTCGAACTGCCGATCCACGGCGTCCAGTTCCACCCCGAAAGCATCGCCACCGAACACGGCCATGCGATGCTCGCCAATTTCCTGAAGATTGCGGGGCTGCCGGTCGGTGAGCGCAAAGCGGCATGAGCCGCTTCGGTCCGTTCCCTGATCCCTCGGTGCTGCTCGATCATGACGAGGCGGCCGACGCCTTCGCAACAATGCTCGACGGCGGCGCGAGCGACGAGCAGGTCACCGAATTCCTGATTGCCCTTTCCGACCGCGGCGAAACGATGGTCGAAATCGCGGCGGCTGCGCAGGCGATGCGCGACCGGCTGATTCCCGTCGCGGCGCCCGCGGGGGCGATCGACGTCTGCGGCACCGGCGGCGACGGCCATCACACGCTCAATGTTTCGACCGCGGTGTCGATCGTCGTTGCGGCGTGCGAGGTTCCGGTAGCAAAGCATGGAAATCGGGCGGCTTCTTCCAAATCCGGTGCCGCCGATACGCTCGAAGCACTTGGCCTCGATATGGAGCGTGCCGACCGCATGGCCGAGGAACAGCTCGCCGACCTCGGTATCTGCTTTCTCTTCGCGGGCACCCGGCATCCGGCGATGAAGCGCATCATGCCGATCCGCAAGACGATCGGCCGCCGCACGATCTTCAACCTGATGGGCCCGCTCGCCAATCCCGCGCGCGTCACGCGCCAGCTCGTCGGCATCGCGCGCCCCGCCTATGTCCCCGTCTATGCCGAGGCGCTGCACCGGCTCGGCACCGAGCATTCGCGTGTGATATCGGGCGACGAGGGCCTCGACGAACTGTCGCTTGCCGGCGGCAACGAAGTCGCCGTGATCACGTCCGAAGGCGTGCGGATGCAACGCAGTGTCGCGGCCGATGCCGGCCTCCCGACGCGCTCGCTGGCGGAAATCCGCGGCGGCGACGCCGAATATAATGCGAAAGCCCTGCGCCGCTTGCTCGAAGGCCAGCCGGGCGCCTATCGCGACGCCGTGCTCTACAACGCCGCCGAAGCGCTCGTTGTCGCCGGCGCCGCAGAAACGCTGCGCGAAGGCGTCGAGGAAGCCGCCGAGGCGATCGACAAGGGCCTTGCCAACGCGCTGCTCAATTGCTGGATCGCCTATAAATGAACAAGCTCACCCAGATTCTCGCCACCAAGGCTGACGAGGTTGCCGAACGCCGTACAGCGCGGTCGCTCGCGGACCTCGATGCGATCGACGCCGGCCCGGTGCGCGGCTTTGCCGCGGCGCTTCGGGCGAAGATCGACGCCGACGACTTTGGCCTCATCGCCGAGGTGAAAAAAGCTTCGCCCTCCAAGGGATTGATAAGGAACGATTTCAATCCTGCCGATCATGCGCGCGCCTATGCCGCCGGCGGTGCAGCCTGCCTGTCGGTCCTGACCGACGCGCCCTGGTTTCAGGGCCATGAGGACTACCTCGTCGCGGCGCGCGCGGCCTGCCCGCTTCCTGTGCTTCGCAAGGACTTCATGGTTGACCCCTGGCAGGTCGCCGAAGCGCGCGCGATCGGCGCCGATGCGATCCTGATCATCGTCGCCGCGCTCGACGATGGTGTGATGCGCGAGATCGAAGCCGCGGCGTTCGAACGCGGCATGGACGTGCTCGTCGAGGTGCATGACGAGGCCGAACTCGACCGCGCACTGACGCAGCTCGGATCGCGCCTGATCGGCGTCAACAACCGCGACCTGCGCACCTTCGAAACCGACCTCGCGGTCACCGAACGCCTCGCGAGACTCGTTCCGCCGGATACGCTGCTCGTCGGTGAAAGCGGCATCGCGAACCACGCCGACTGCCAGCGCCTCGCCGAAAGCGGCGTAAAAGCGTTCCTCGTCGGGGAAAGCCTGATGCGTCAGGAAGACGTCACGGCGGCAACGAAGGCGCTGCTGGAAGGCTAAACGCCGCACGCGTACGTTATCGGCGACGCGCCTGCCCTTCCGTTTCGAGAGCAGCGACGGGCAGACGCGTCGGTTCCCGGGCTATGCCTTTCCGGCGATCGAATCGCGCCAATGGTCGTGAAGCGCACCGACGCCCGCGCTGGTGAGGATCGGCATCGCCTCACGAAGCTGATCGTCGGTCCAGCGCCACCACGCGAGTTCGAGCAGCATGGCGATATGTGCCTCATCGAAGCGCTTGCGGATCACTCGCGCGGGGTTCCCGCCGACGATGGCATAGGGTTCCACATCGCGCGTCACGAGGGCGCGTGTCCCGATTACGGCCCCGTCGCCGACCCTGACGCCTGGCATGATAATCGCTTCCGACCCGATCCACACGTCGTTGCCGATTACGGTATCGCCTGCGGGCTCGAAACCGTTGGCTGCCCCGGCAAAGGCGGCCACTTCAGGCATCCAGAAGAAGGGAAAGGTGCTTATCCAGTCGTTCCTGTGCCCCTGATTGCCCGCCATGATGAAGGCGGCACCCGAGCCGATCGAGCAGAAGCTGCCGATGACGAGTCGGTCGACGCCCTCGTCCGGAAAAAGGAAACGGGCGCAGTCGTCGAAACTGTGGCCGTGGTAATAGCCCGAATAATAGCTGTAGCGGCCGACAACGATGTTCGGATTCGGGACCTGTCGGTCGAGCGTGATGCCCTTGAAGGGGCTTTCGAAAAAATTGTTCATGCAAGTTACCATCGAATCTGGGCCGTATTTACGGCTTCGGTTCATGCGTCCGCACATGCGGACGCGGACCGGCGGGCTCGCGCGCGCCAGCGTGAAGGCTTCCCGCGTCGAAACGCGAAAGCCGATTCAGATGGTACAGTCGGCGGACTTCATACCGGACACCATGCGCCGATTATCGGCCCTGTTGCAAGGCCCGAACGCCTTGAAGCGACCAAAGCGTCTTGCCTTTCGGGCCAGCCGTTGCTTGGCTTGCGTCATGACAAACAGACCGACTCATCTCGACGAAACAGGCGCGGCGCATATGGTCGATGTCGGTGCCAAGCCCGTCACGCAGCGCCGCGCGGTCGCCGGCGGGCGCATCACCATGTCGGCAGGGGCGCTTGAAGCCATTCGCAACGGCAACGCGCCCAAGGGCGATGTTTTGTCGACCGCGCGGATCGCCGGGATCATGGCCGCGAAGCGTACCGCCGAGCTCATCCCGCTTTGCCACCCGCTCGCGCTGACCAAGGTCGGTGTAGATTTCGAATGGGAAGACAACGGGATATCTGTCATCGCTGTCGCCCAGACGAGCGGGCCGACGGGCGTCGAGATGGAGGCGCTTACCGCCGCCTCGGTCGCACTTCTGACGCTCTACGACATGGCCAAGGCGCTCGATCGCGCGATGGTGCTCGGCGACATCCGCCTGCTCGAAAAGAGCGGCGGGCGTTCGGGCGACTGGTGCGCCGCATGAGCGGCCTGCTTCCCGTCGAGGAAGCGCAGACCCGGCTGCTGGCGCTACGCGCGCCGCTCGGTACCGAAAATATCGCGCTATACGAGTCGCTTGGGCGCTATCTTTCGCAAGATGTGCTCGCTTTGCGCGACCAGCCCGCAGCTGCCCTGTCGGCCATGGACGGTTACGCGATTCGCTTCGACGACTTGCCGGGGCCCTGGCACGTCATCGGCGAGGCGGCTGCCGGTTCGGTGCCCTCCCTGCGTGTCGACGCGGGCCAGGCTATGCGTATCTTTACCGGGGCAATGCTGCCAGAGGGCGCCGATACCGTGGTCGTACAGGAAGATGTGGCGCTGTCAGGCGGGCGGCTTGTGCTCACGGGCGACGGGCCGGGTTCGCGCGACCGCCATATCCGCGCGCGCGCGATCGATTTCGCCGCGGGCGACTGCCTGTTGCCGGCGGGAACCCGAATGACTCCCGGTGCGATAGCCGCGGCGGCGATGAGCGGCGCCGGACAGCTTGTTGTCGGTACGCGCCCGCGCGTCGCGATCGTCACGACAGGCGACGAGCTGGTGCAGCCCGGACGCCCGCTCGCGCCCGGCCAGATCCCCGACAGCAATGGCGCGATGCTCGCGGCGATGCTCGCGGGCGAGGTCGCCGATCCGGTCCTGCCGCATCACATTCCCGATGACCGGGAAAAACTCGCTCATGTTCTCAAGGAACTGGCGCGACGTCACGACGTCATCGTTACCGTAGGCGGCGCCTCGGTCGGCGACCATGATCATGTTCGCGGCGCACTTGAAGCGGCTGGCGGGAATCTCGATTTCTGGCGTATCGCGATGCGCCCCGGCAAGCCCGTGATCGCCGGCAGGCTCGGCGATGCGATCCTGCTCGGCCTTCCCGGTAACCCTTCGTCGGCGTTCGTCACCGCGACCATGTTCCTGCTACCGCTCGTCCGGCACCTCGCCGGCGCGCGCGATCCACTGCCAAAGGTGCATCGCGCGCCGCTCGCTGCGGCCTTGTCCGCGGGCGGCTCACGGCGCGATTATCTGCGTGCGCGACTCGAAAACGGTGAGCTCCTTCCGCTTTTCGGGCAGGAAAGCGGACTCACATTGCCGCTTGCGTCGGCCAACGCCCTGCTGATCCGCGAGATTGGCGCGACAGCCCGCGATACCGGCCAAATGGCGGACTATATCGCCATCGCTTGACAAGTTCCGCTTTGTTCCACTATCGTTCTCTCTATGTCCAGCGCCGGGCCATTCAGGCCATCATGGAGAACGACCGATGTTGACCGCCAAGCAGCATGAACTGCTCCACTTCATCCAGGAACGGCTCGACGCCAGCGGCATTTCGCCGTCGTTCGAAGAGATGAAGGAGGCGCTCGGCCTCAAGTCGAAATCGGGTATACATCGCCTGATAAGTGCTTTGGAAGAAAGAGGATTCCTCCGCCGCCTGCCCAATCGTGCGCGCGCGCTCGAAGTGCTCAAGGTGCCCGACGCCGCAAAGCCCGCCGTGCGCGATGATCGCGACAATATCGTTCCGCTGCGCAAGCCAGCCCCGGCGATGCGCCCGATCGCGGCGAACGACATCGTCGAGGTGCCACTCCACGGCAAGATCGCCGCGGGCGTGCCGATCGAGGCGTTCGAGGATCACAATAACCTCGCCGTCCCTGCCGCGCTGCTCGGTTCGGGCGAACATTATGCGCTCGAAGTCTCGGGCGATTCGATGGTCGAAGCGGGCATTTTCGACGGCGACTATGCGCTGATCCAGAAGGCAAGCACCGCCCGCGAAGGCGACATCGTCGTCGCGCTCGTCGACGGGCAGGACGCGACGCTCAAATATTTCCGCCGCGAAGGCCGGATGATCCGCCTCGATCCCGCGAACAGCGCCTATGAACCGCAGCGCTACCCTGCCGAGCGCGTTATCGTGCAAGGGCGGCTGTCGGGACTGCTTCGTCGTTACCACTGACTTGCGGCGGCAGGCGCCACGGATGCTCGTCGCCGGCTCGCAAACTGGTAACGGCTTCGGGCACGTCGCCCAGATAGAGTGCCAGCCCGCCCGTTTCGGCGAGGCTGTCGCGATCGATCGTCATCCAGCGTGCGGCGCATTCGCGCGGTAGCCAGCGGTCGCTGATCACGACATCGGCAGCAGCGCAGGCAGTCGCCATGTCAGCACCTTCGATCCGATCACTGCCCCGCGAGGCAAGGATGATGCGCGGCGCCGCGCCGGCGCCCTGACTCCAGCGGCAGAAATCGCGGTTGCATTCGACATGGTCGAGTTCGGTCAGCGCGCCGAGCGGCGTATCAACACCCGCCGCCTCCGCCATCGTGTCACGAATATAATCGCCGGCGCGGTCGCGGAGCAGCGCATAGCTGCCATCGGGAAGAGCCGCGGCGATATGGCGACCATCGCCGGTGACGAGCAGGTCGGGCCGCGGCTGGGCGAGCAATGCGGCCACCCCGACGACAAGCGGAACAACGCCGGCCCGCCGCCAGCGGGTTTGCCAGAGCAGGATCCAGAGCCCCCCGAAAACAGCGAGTGCGAAACCCCATGGCGGAAAGCTCGGCAACATGGCGACAGCACCTGGCGCCTCGGCGACGCCGTGCGCAAGGCCGATCAGCACCCGCAGCGCCTGTTCGGTGACCCACCAGAATGGGGCGCCGAGGCCAACGCTGTCGCATAGCAGCGCCAGTGCCTCGAACGGCATGATGACGAATGTCGTGAGCGGGATTGCGATGACATTGGCCAGCGCGCCGTAGAGCCCAGCCTTGTGGAAATGGAACAGCGCGATCGGTGCGAGCGCGACTTCGACGATGAGGCCGGTGATCAGCAGCCCGGCGATACCGCGCCCCAGTCGAACCGGCCATGGCTCTTCGCGGCGCGCAAGAAATGCCTGCATCGCGCGGCTCTCGTGGAGCGCAATGATGGCGGTAACCGCCGCAAAACTGAGCTGAAAGCTCGGCCCGGCAAGCGATTCGGGTCGCCAGATCAGGACGATCAATGCGCCCGCCGCGACCAGCCGCAATGTCAGCGCCTCACGCCCCATCAAAAAGGCTACGAGCACGAGGAGTGCAGCGATAAACGACCGCAGCGTCGGAACCTCCGCCCCCGCGAGAAGCGTATACCCCCCTCCCGCAAGCGCACCTGCGGCGGCGGCAAGCGGCAGGACATAGCCCGCGAGTGCGAGCCGGCGGTTGAGCGCGAGGAGCCGCATCGTCAGTAGCATCGCAAAACCGACCACCGCGGTCACATGCAGACCGCTGATCGACAGGAGGTGCGCAAGGCCGCTGCGCCGCATAGCCTCTTCGTCCGCCTCGCTGATCGCGCCACGATCGCCGGTCACAAGAGCCGCCGCGATGCCGCCTGCCGATCCTTCGACCTGATCGTGGATATGTGCGCTAAGCCGCGCGCGCAGCGCCGCCGCCGCGGGCCCGCTACCCGGCGCGTGCGAAACATCCCCGAGCACGGTTCCCACCGCGCCGATACGATCGAACCATGCACGCTGCGCGAAATCATAGCCGCCCGGCAGACTCGCGGTCGGCGGCGGCATCAACCGGGCGCGCACGCCGATCGTCTCGCCGTCAACAAGGCCCGTCGCCTGCTCGCTGCGCAGGGTGAGTCGCACGCGCGGGGGCAGATCGCTCCGCCGCTGTGGTCGTGCCAGGATGCGTAGCTGACCCTTCGCGGGCAGAGGCTCCACGCGTTCGACGACCGCAGAAAACCCGGTAACGACCGGTGCGGCGAGGACGGGCGCGGACACCCAAAGCGCGCGACCCCAGACGAGCAACAGGCCCACCGCTATCGCCGCACACGCGATGACGATCGAGCGGCCGAGGCGTCCGCGCCAGCCGAGCAAAAGCCCGCCAAGCGCACCGCCGGCCAACAGGAGGAGGAGCCCGATCCAGTGCGTCATCGACGGAAGGGCGAACCAGGCCGCGATGCCCACACCCAGCGCAACGGGCAGCCACAGCCCGACCCGCTCGCGCTCGGCTTCCAGCCGCATTTCGAGAGCGTCGGCCATCCGACGCCGGAGACTGCCCCGATCTCGCACAATGGGCGTTTGAAGCGGCCCTGTCGCCATGCTAGGGGCACCCCCGATCCCGCCCAACTGGGCGGCAAAGTGAGTGAAAGAGGCCGCAGTGGCAACCGAAAACCAAACCAAAGTGGCTGGAGCGACGACCGAAGCGGCCGGCGCCGATGTGGTGACGCGCTTTGCGCCCTCGCCGACCGGCTATCTGCACATCGGCGGCGCGCGCACCGCGCTGTTCAACTGGCTGTTCGCGCGCCATCACGGCGGCAAATTCCTGCTGCGCATCGAAGATACCGACCGCGCCCGGTCGACCGATGCGGCGATCGACGCGATTCTCGACGGAATGCAGTGGCTCGACCTCGACTGGGACGGCGAAACGGTGTTCCAGTTCGCGCGTGCACCGCGCCACGCCGAAGTCGCGCATGAACTGCTCGCGAAAGGCGAGGCCTATCGCTGTTACCTGACGCAGGACGAACTCGCCGCGATGCGCGCCGAAGCACAGGAAAAACGCCTGCCCTTCCGCGTCCGCAGCCCCTGGCGCGACCGCGACGACGGCGACCCGTCGGTGCCGCACGTCATCCGCCTGCGCGCGCCGCAGGATGGTGCTGTGACGATCGCCGACAAGGTGCAGGGCGACGTCACCGTCCAGAATGCCGAACTCGACGATTTCATCCTGCTGCGCAGCGACGGCACGCCGACCTATATGCTCAGCGTCGTGGTCGACGACAACGACATGGGCGTGACGCACGTGATCCGCGGCGACGACCATCTCAACAACGCCTTCCGCCAGCTGGCGCTGATCCGTTCGATGGGCTGGCGCGAGCCGGTATATGCGCATGTCCCGCTGATCCACGGTGCTGATGGCGCGAAGCTGTCGAAGCGCCACGGCGCGCTCGGCGTCGATGCATATCGCGACGAGATGGGCTATCTTGCCGAAGCGGTGAACAATTACCTGCTTCGCCTCGGCTGGGGGCATGGCGACGACGAGATCATCAGCCGCGAACAGGCCGTCGAGTGGTTCGAGCTCGACCATGTCGGCCGCTCGCCCTCGCGTTTCGATTTCAAGAAGCTCGAAAATCTCAACGGCCACTATATCCGCGAAGCCGATGATGCGCGCCTTGCCAGCCTCGTGGTCCCGCGCGTCGAGAAGCTCGTCGGCCGCGCGCTCGGCGATGCCGACCGTGCCCTGCTGACGCGTGCAATGGATGCGCTCAAACCGCGCGCCAAGACGCTCGACGAAATCGCCGATGGCGCGACGTTCCTGTTCCAGCCGGACCCGTTGCCGGTGGACGAAAAGGCAATTGAGGTGCTAAAGGCCGCGCCCGAAGGCTTGCTTGCCGCTGTGACAGAGCGGCTACGCGGGCTGAACGACTGGACAACAGAAGAGCTGGACGCTGCCGTGCGCGCCGAAGCCGAAGCTGCCGAACTGGGGCTCGGTAAATTGGCGCAACCGCTACGCGCTGCATTAACCGGCCGAACCGTTTCCCCGGGAATTTTCGACGTGCTGCTGTTGCTCGGACGAGATGTCAGTCTGGCTCGACTTGACGCAGCGCAACATTATCCGGCAGGGGCGTAGCCGCTCTCTCTCCCCGCCGTCAGTACAGGGAACATTATATGACCGACACCGCGAAAATCACGCTGGGCGACAAGACCGTCGACAGCCCTGTCCTGTCGGGCACCGTCGGCCCCGATGTCGTCGATATCCGCAAATTCTATGCGCAGACCGGCGCGTTCACTTACGATCCGGGCTTCACCTCGACCGCGAGCTGTGAATCGCAGATCACCTACATCGATGGCGATGAGGGTGTCCTGCTCCACCGTGGTTACGCCATCGGCGACCTCGCCGAGCATTCGAGCTTCATGGAAACCTGCTATCTGCTCCTCAACGGCGAACTGCCGAATGCGCAGGAACTGGCGGACTTCGACAACACGATCACCCGCCACACGATGCTGCACGAGCAGCTCGCGACCTTCTATCGCGGTTTCCGCCGCGATGCGCACCCGATGGCGGTGATGTGCGGCGTCGTTGGCGCGCTTTCGGCCTTCTATCACGACTCGACCGAGATCCACGATCCGCACCAGCGGATGATTGCCAGCCACCGCCTGATCGCCAAGATGCCGACGATCGCCGCGATGGCGTATAAATATTCGGTCGGCCAGCCGTTCGTCTATCCCGACAACAAGCTGAGCTACACCGGCAATTTCCTGCGCATGACCTTTGGCGTGCCCGCGGAACCCTATGAGGTGAACCCGGTCGTCGAACGCGCGCTCGATCGCATCTTCATCCTCCACGCCGATCATGAACAGAATGCGTCGACCTCGACCGTCCGCCTCGCCGGCTCGTCGGGTGCCAATCCCTTTGCGTGCATCGCGGCGGGCATCGCCTGCCTGTGGGGCCCCGCGCATGGCGGGGCGAACGAAGCCGCGCTCAACATGCTGCGTGAAATCGGCCGTCCGGAACGCATTCCGGAATATATCGCGCGTGCGAAGGACAAGGACGATCCGTTCCGCCTGATGGGCTTCGGCCATCGCGTCTATAAGAACTACGACCCGCGCGCGACCGTGATGCAAAAGACGGTGCGCGAAGTTTTCGAAGCGCTGAAGGTCAACGACCCGGTCTTCGAGGTTGCGCTGCAGCTCGAAGAAATGGCGCTGAACGATCCCTATTTCATCGAGAAAAAGCTTTTCCCGAACGTCGATTTCTACTCCGGCGTGATTCTGTCGGCGATCGGCTTCCCGACGACGATGTTCACCGCGCTGTTCGCACTCGCTCGCACCGTTGGCTGGGTCGCACAGTGGAACGAAATGATTTCGGACCCCGCACAGAAGATTGGCCGTCCGCGCCAGCTCTACACCGGCCCGACGCATCGTCCGTTTGTCCCGGTCGACAAGCGCTAAGCCAGGTTTCCGGATGTTTTTCGAGCGGCGGTGCAGGCGACTGCGCCGCCGTTTCGATTCAGGCGTCGCGCGCCGGCAGGCTGAGCGTGAAGCGCGCACCCTGCCCCGGCGCGCTGTCGACGGTCAGGTCGCCGTCCATCGCGCGCGCAAGGCGGCGGGCGATATAGAGGCCGAGGCCCGAGCCCCCGCTGTCGGTGCGGCCTAGCCGCTCGAATTTCTCGAACACCACCGCCTGCTGGTCGGCGTCGATCCCCTGCCCCTGGTCGGCGACGGTCACCATCGCGCGATCGCCTTCGCGGTCGACGCGGATCCATATCTGCGAATCCTCCGGCGAATAGCGGATCGCATTGCCGAGCAGGTTGAGCAGGACCTGCAACACGCGGCGGAACTCGCCTGTCGCCGGCGCCCGGTCGTCGGTGCGCGGCGCGTCGATTCGAATGCCCTTTTCTTCGGCCTTCATGCCGAGCAAGCCGACCGCACGCCGCGCGAGGTCGCCGAGGTCGATTTCGTCACGCGCGGCCTTGAATCCGGGCCGTTCGATATTCTGCAGGTCGGCGAGGTCGTCGACGAGGCCGAGCAGATGACGTCCAGCGTGGGCGATATCACCGGCATAACGTGCATAATCGGCGCGAATAGGACCATCGAACTGCCCCGAGATCGTCTCGGCAGTCGCAATGATGCGGCTGAGCGGCCCGCGCAGCGCGCCGTCGATGCGGCGTCCGAATTGCGGATCGGACAAGGGGAGCGACCCGAAAGCCGGATCGACCAGCGCCCCGCCGGCCTTGGGTTCGGCCGACGCCTGCTTTTCGGCAACGACGGCAAGGCCGCGGAAGCCGGTGAAACGGCCAGTGGCGTCGAACAGGGCTTCGCCGGACAGGGTCATCGCCATATCGCCCACCTGGACACGCTGTCCGTCGAAGCGCGATTGCCGCGCCAGCGCACGCAGCACCGGGAAGCGCCCGTCTTCGTCGGGCTGGAGCTCGAACAGTTCCGAAAGCGAACGCGCTTCCCAGCCGCCGGGGATTGGTGGAGCGTCGGTTGCAGCGCGCAGCGCAACGATGCGCAACTGCTGGTCGCATTCCCAGGTCCAGCCTTGTGGAGCAGCCGCGCTATCGCCGATCGCCGGAATTTGCGGCTGCGCGAGCGGGCGGGTACGCCAGTCGGTAATTTCGAGGCTCGCGCCCTCGGCATCGGGTGTGATGCGCACGAGTGCGTGGATGTCGCTATGGTCGTCGGCTGCGTAGAGCGGGCGGCTGATGTCGCGGTGTAGCCGCTGCGCCAGCGTCACGAGACGCGCCAGATGCGGCAGCGCCAGCGGCTTGTCGAGCCCTGCGCCCGCGCGCTGCTGCAGACGCAGCAGCGGCGCGTCGGCGCTCACCAGCGCTCCCGCCCGGTCGATCCGGCCCCGGATGATGCGCTCGTTCATCGCGCCTGCCCCGATGCAGGATAATTGCCATAGTCCGCTGCGCTCACCGCACGCGCCGGCAACATGGCGAGCGAGGCCTCAAGCGGCGCGAGCGCAGCATGGTCGAGGCGGAGCGGCGCCAGCAGCGACGGCAGCGCGGCGGTTTCGGTGGTCATCAGCGCGACGGCCATATCGTCATAGGCGCGACGATGCGACGCCGCGGCCAGCGCGATCAGCGTCGGCCAGTCGTGTCGTGCGATGGCGGCAGCGGCCGCATCGGGCCGTGCAGCACCGAGCGCGTCGCTATAGGCTGCGCCCGCACGAGTGATCCCCGCTTCTTGCGCGTGCCGCTCGGTCGCGGCCCGTACCGCCTCTCCCAGTTCACTGGCGCGTTTCCCGTCCTTGCTCACTTCGGCCAGCCGCCAGGCTGCGATGTCGAGCAGGAGCGCCCGGAAAATTTCTTCGTCGATGTCCGCGACGGCAAGCGCCGGATGGCCCAACGCGTCGAACCGGCGGCGATCGGCGATCTGGAGCGCCAGATAGGCCCGCCCGACCTCGGACAACGGCTCGCCGACCGTGGGCGCCTCCGCGTTCGATGCAGCGGGTTCGGACAGGACAGGCGGCGGACTCGACCGCTGCGCCGATTGCTCACGCCAGCGATGCTCTTCGCTGCGCGCGAAACAGATGCCCGCGAGCCTTGCCGCGCAAGGCAATCCGCCGCGCAGCCACTCGCCCCACAAGCCAGCAGGATCGATTTGGGGGTCAAGGCGCGCGGCAACGTCGACGACCAGACGGCGCGCGATCCCGAGCGACAGTGCACGTTGCTCCTCGGTGAGCCGCCCCGCAGCAGGCGCGGCAAAATAATCCGCCAGCTCGTGCAGGCGCGCCGACAGTGTCGGCGACGGCGGATCGATGCCGGGTGAGGAGACGGATTCACTCATGCGCATCCGCCAATAGCAGCATGGCGTTAATAGGCCTTAAACCTTCAAGGCCATTGTTCTAGCGCGCTTCCGGACGCCGCGCGAGCCGCAGCCAGAGAAGGATCTGGAACAGCGCGAGCAGGGGGAGGATCGCGAACATCAGCGGAGCGAAGCCAAACAGCAGCGCGGGCGCCAGCAATATCCACGCCTCATCGGCATCGGGAAGCAGCCAGTGGAAGCGCCTCTTTTCGCCCGAATCTTCGTACAGCGCGCGCGCCAGCAGGATCGTCGCGGCGAGGCATGGCGCGAGCGCGGCTTCCGAAAACGGCGGCATCCTGTGCTCGGGACCGGCGAGCGACAACAGCCAGGGGAAGATCGCGAGCAGCACCCACGCAAAGCCCCGGATCACGTCGCGCGCCCGGTCCTGCGCCGCGCTTTCGGCGCGAAAAGCCGACAGGAATCGCATCGCCGCCAGCGCCAGCCCGCCGATTATCGCCAACAGCGCGCCCGCCGCCGCCAGTCCGCTTGCGGCAAGCAAACCGACAGCAACCCACAAAAGGGCGGTGACATAGGGCAGGTAGCGCGCGGTCTTCGGCGACTTGACGATCAGCGGACCCGCGAGCCGGATCAGCGGCATCATGATCGCCGATCGGCCCAGTCCCATGCCGCCATATTCGACCTGCTGCAAGCTCGACTGTTCGATCAGCGCTGCGGTCGGACGGTCGGTGACGATCGCGATCTCGCCCTGCTCGAACAGCGCGGGTTCGCAATAGAGCCGCCGCGCGCCCGATTGCACCGCGAGCCGCAGCAAGGTCAGCATCATGTCCCACTCGCCGGGCATCGCCGCCAGTTCGGCGACCATCGTGTCCGATATGCACGCAAGCCCGCCCCAGCGGCGCGTCGCGTCGATCCGCTCGAATGCCTGCGTCAGCGGGGTGTCGCCGGTCACAAGGATCGCGGGCGATCCGGGCCGGGCAATCGCGGCATAATGTGTCCCACCCGCACGCAGCCCGTCGGCAACGAGGATGATCCGGTCATCCTCCTCCACCAGTCCCATCAGGTCGGGCGCGGCTCGCACGGGGGTCACCTTGACCCCGCGGCGGCGAATGCGATCGCAGGTCGCCAGCAACTCCGCAGGAACCGCACCCACGGCAACCGCAATGTGCGCCACACCGACGTCGGAAAGGCGCGCGGCCTGCCGCTCGATCAGGGTTTCTCCCGCGACCGTGACGAGCGCGCGGAGCGACCCGTCGGGAAGCGTTTCACTGGCGCCAACCAGCGCAATCAGAGCCATCGGAGCAACGGTTTTTCAGCAGCGGTCATCGCAGCGCAGCTTTACGGCCGAACAGACGATTGGCAAGCCCCGCGGCGACGCGCGTTGACGTCACGGCTTCACCCTATTTTCCTTGGCGTTTGCCGCCTTTTCAGACCACAAAAAAATGGCCGGAAAATGACCGAATCGCTGGTCTTTCCACCCGCCATCGGCTAGGCCAAATTCATCTCCCGAAAGAGCAGAAAAAGGCCGGGTCTTGACCGAAGAAAATACGCCTATGCAGCCGTCCGAGGATGGCGTGTCGTCGATCAACATCGTCGATGAAATGAAGACGTCCTATCTCGATTACGCGATGAGCGTGATCGTCAGCCGCGCGCTCCCCGACGTGCGCGACGGGTTGAAGCCGGTGCACCGCCGCATCCTCTATTCGGCGTTCGAGAGCGGCTATGTCGCCGGACGCCCCTATCGCAAGTCGGCGCGCATCGTCGGCGACGTGATGGGTAAATATCACCCGCACGGCGACAGCTCGATCTACGAAGCGCTCGCGCGCATGACGCAGGACTGGTCGATGAGCGTTCCGCTCGTCGACGGCCAGGGCAATTTCGGCTCGATGGATCCCGATCCGCCGGCGGCGATGCGTTATACCGAATCGCGCCTCGCCAAGGTCGCGAACACGCTGCTCGGCGATCTCGACAAGGACACCGTCGACTTCCAGCCCAACTACGACGGGTCGGAATCCGAACCGACGGTCCTTCCCGCACGCTATCCCAATCTGCTCGTCAACGGCGCGGGCGGGATTGCGGTCGGCATGGCGACGAACATTCCGCCACATAACCTCGGCGAAGTGATCAACGCGACGCTGGCGACGATCGACAATCCCGAAATTACCCTCGACGACCTGATGGCGATCATTCCGGGTCCCGATTTCCCGACCGGCGCGATGATGCTGGGTCAGGGCGGCGCTCGCCTCGCCTATGCCACGGGCCGCGGCTCGATCATGATGCGTTCGACCTACGTGATCGAGGAAGGGCGCGGTGACCGCCAGTCGATCGTGCTGACGGCAATCCCCTTTCAGGTCGGCAAGTCGGGTCTCGTCGAAAAGATCGCCGAAGCCGCGCGCGACAAGCGCATCGAGGGCGTCGCCGACATCCGCGACGAATCGAACCGCGAGGGCGTGCGCGTCGTCATCGAACTGAAGCGCGACGCGACCGCCGAAGTCGTGCTCAACCAGCTCTGGCGCCACACGCCGGCACAGTCTAGCTTCCCCGCCAATATGCTCGCGATCCGCGGTGGGCGCCCCGAGATGATGGGGCTGAAGACGATTCTCGAGGCGTTCATCGCCTTCCGCGAAGAGGTGATCACCCGCCGCTGCAAGTTCGAACTCGCCAAGGCGCGCGACCGCGCGCATATCTTGCTCGGTCTCGTCGTAGCGGTCAGCAATCTCGACGAAGTCGTCCGCATCATCCGCGGCTCGTCGAGCCCCGCGGCGGCGCGCGATGCGTTGCTCGCGCGCGAATGGCCGATCGGCGACATCGCGCCCTATATCCGCCTCGTCGAGGCGATCGACGGCGAAATGGACGACAGTTCGAGCTATCGCCTGTCGGAAATTCAGGTGAAGGCGATCCTCGACCTCCGCCTGCACCGCCTGACGGCGCTCGGCCGCGACGATATCGGGAATGAACTCAAGGAGCTGGCGAGCGAGATTGAGGAACTGCTTTCGATCCTTGCCGACCGCGAGAAACTCTATGTCGTGATGCGCGAAGAGCTGGTCGCGGTGCGCGACGAGTTCGCCAAGCCGCGCCGGACGCAGCTGGCGCCCGCCGCCGACGGCATCGACGACGAGGATCTGATCGAGCGCGAGGAGATGGTGGTTACCGTCACCCTCGACGGCTATATCAAGCGCACGCCGCTCGACACCTTCCGCGCCCAGCGCCGCGGCGGCAAGGGCCGCGCCGGCATGGCGACCAAGGACGAGGACGTCGTCACCGAATTGTTCGTCACCTCGACGCACACCCCGGTTCTCTTCTTCTCGACCCTCGGCAAGGTCTACCGCATGAAAGTGTGGCGCCTGCCCGAGGGCGGACCGGCGACGCGCGGTCGTCCGATGATCAACCTGCTGCCGCTCGGCAAGGACGAAACAATCTCGACCGTGCTGCCTCTGCCGGAGGACGAGGCCGAATGGGGCAAGCTGCACGTCATGTTCGCAACCGCGAAGGGCAATGTGCGTCGTAACAGCATGGACGCCTTCACCAACGTGCCCTCGAACGGCAAGATCGCGATGAAGTTCGAGGGCGAGGACGAGGACGACCGCCTGATCGGCGTCGCGTTGCTCGACGAAAGCGACGACGTGCTGCTCGCGACGCGTCAGGGCAAGGCGATCCGCTTCGCCGGCGACGATGTCCGCGAGTTCCAGAGCCGCAACTCGACCGGCGTGCGCGGTATGCGTCTCGCCGACGGCGACGAGGTCATCTCGCTATCGATCCTGCACAAGGTCGGTACGACCAGCGAGGAGCGCGAAGCCTATCTACGCGCCGCGCCGTGGAAGGACAACGAGAACGAACCGACGCTCGATGGCGACCGCATGGCCGAACTCGCCGCGCGCGAAGAGTTCATCCTGACGGTCTGCGCCAATGGTTACGGCAAGCTGTCGTCGGCCTATGAATATCGTCGCACCGGTCGCGGTGGTCAGGGGATCACCAACATCGACAATATCGGCCGCAACGGGCCGGTGGTCGCGAGCTTCCCCGCTACCAAGGTGCATCAGCTTATGCTGGTCACCGACCAGGCCAAGCTGATCCGCATGGGCCTCGATTCGATGCGCGTTATCGGGCGCGGTTCGGCGGGTGTGCGTCTGTTCGATGTCGCGAAGGACGAGCATGTCGTCTCTGCGGCGCTGATCGAGGAAAGCGACGAGGAAGAAATCGAAGGTGTGGAAGCTGGCGAAGGCGAGGCCCCCGAAGCCGAAACCCCGACCGAGACCGCGCCCGAATGACCGCCTCGACGGCCTTCAAGGTGCTGACGCAGCAGCAATGGGCCGATTTCGAGCGCGAACGCGTGTTTCGCGGGGCGCCGGTGGATATCGCCGACGGCTATATCCACCTGTCGACCGCCGAACAGCTCGAAGCGACGATCGCAAAGCATTTCGCAGGCCAGACCTGCCTGATGATCGCCGAGGTGGACCTGCTCCTCCTCGGCGACGCGATCCGATGGGAGCCCGCGCGCGAGGGCGAGTTGTTCCCGCACATTTATGCGGAACTGCCAATTCATGCGGTGGTGAGTCTGCAACGACGCGACTGACGTCAGATCGGCCGCAGCCGTCCGCCTTCCCGGTTAACGGAGCTTCGCCCTCCATGCACGAACCGCAGCCATCGACTTTTCGATATGCGCCTGTGGCTTGGGATCGGTATAGCTCATCAGGATCGTGCCATTAGGTGCGATGACATAAGATGTCCGGTTGGAAAGCATGGTTCCGTCGGGACGCCGCATCGTTGAATCATATTTTGCCGCGACCGTCGCACCGGGGTCGGCCGCGACCGCGAACTTGTCGCGGCATTCCGACTTCGAAAATTCCGCGACCCGCTCGATATTACCCGCCGTCACACCAATGACGCGCGCGCCCTGCCGGTTGAAGTCGTCGCTCGCTTCGGCGAACAGGTGCGCCTCGACCGTGCAGCCCGGCGTAAAGGCGGCGGGAAAGAAATAGAGCACCACTGGTCCGTTTCGGAGCGTCTGCTTCAGCGACAGGGTGAACGGCTTGCCTCCCTGCGCGGCCTTGAGCGTGAAGTCGGGCGCCTTCGCGCCCTGCTGAAGCGCGGCGATGCCCGACGCCGGAACAACGGCCAGAGCGAGGCCGAGACTGGCCGCCATCGCGAATTTCATCGGGCTTTTCATCTGCGACCTCCACATCGACGACAGGAAAGCTCCTGCCATGATGTGCACTCTACCGCGATATTCGGCGAGGGCAATCGGGCCGATATCGGCGTCTCGGCAGACGCCGCACCAGCGCGAGCCATTTGACACGCACGGTGCGGGCGTCACCCCCGAAGCTATCGCCGAATTAACAGCGACGGCCGCCGCGGTCGATCTCGCGTCCGATCAGCGCACCCGCGGCACCGCCGATAATCGTGCCGGGAAGGCGGTCGCCGTAACGGTCGACCTCTCGTCCGAGCAGCGCGCCGGCGGCGCCGCCGACGATCAGGCCGGTGGTTCCGCTCCCGCGCTTGCAATAATAGCGGCGGTCCCCGCGATAATGATTACGCCGGTAGTCGCGGCGGTTATCGCGCCGATAGTCGCGATACCGATCATGGTCCCGATCACTGTAATAGGAGTGCCGGTGATGGCGGTCGCGCGCCTCCGCCTCTGCGGGCAGTGCCGCAACGGTGCTGGCACCGATCAGTGCGGTCAACGCCAGTCTTTTTAGCAAGAACATCTGTCTTCTCCGTCTTGCCCCCTCGACCGAAATTAGGGAGGCAAAGATGGCGCTTGGCTGAACTGCCGAGCTCATCGAGCTCCCGGCGTGTCGGTTCGGCGACATTTCGGGGCAGCCTGGCGCTCCCGATTGACCGCGCGCCGCAAACGGCGCAGCATCGCCCCATGACGCTCACCATCACCCCAAGCGGTCAGGCCTGCGGCGCGCGCATCACCGGCGTCGACCTGACGCAGCCGCTCACGCCCGGAACCATCGCCGAAATACGCGCCGCGTGGCTCGACTATCATGTCCTCGCCTTTCCCCACCAGAAGATGAGCGAGGACGATCTCGAGCGTTTCACCGGCTATTTCGGCGGTTTCGGCGACGATCCCTTCATCCGCCCGATCCCGGGGCACGAGCACATTATCGCGGTGAAGCGCAAGGCGGACGAGACCGCGCCGCTTTTCGCCGAAAACTGGCACAGCGACTGGAGCTTCCAGGCGCGTCCGCCTGCGGGCACCTGCCTGTTCGGGATCACGATTCCCCCGGTCGGCGGCAATACCGAATTTGCAAACCAGCACGCCGCGCTCGATGCGATGCCCGCCGATCTCCGCGCGCGTGTCGAGGGATTAAGGGCGATACACAGCGCGCGCGCCGGCTACGCCCCCTCGGGCATGTATGGCGCGAACGACAAGGACCGCAGCATGGACATCCGTTCGGGCGACGAAGCGCTCGAAACACAGCTCCATTCCTTCGTCCGCGAACATCCCGAAACGGGCCGCCGCGGCCTGTTCGGCTGCGCGGGCTATATTATCGGCTTCGACGGGCTCGACGACAGCGAGGGACTCCCGCTCCTCTACGAACTCATCCAGTGGCAGGGCCGCGAGGAATTCCGCTATAGCCACGAATGGGAACCCGACATGCTGATCATGTGGGACAATCGCTCGGTTCTCCACCGAGCGACCGGCGGTTACGACGGCTATGACCGCCTGCTTCACCGCACGACGATCGCCGCGTGGGACGGCGCCTAGGCTTTCGCCTCTTTTGACAGCGTACCGACCACGCCCCAGGCGATCAGTGCCTGCCCGGCGAAATAGAGCGGCCAGACGAGCCACATCCTGACGTCCTTCGAAATCACCCCGCCCTCGCCCGCGAAAATGAACAGGTCGCTCGCGAGGAACAGCATCGCGCCGACCCCGGTACGATAACGTGGGAAGCGGCTGGTCCAGGCGGCCGCAGCCATCGCGGCGACGAACAGAGAATAGACGGCGGCGTGCCACCAGCCCGGCGCGGGGCTCAGCATCGCCCAGACAATCGCGAGCGTCGCCGGCATCGTCAACCAGCCAAGCAGCCGTTGCGACGGCGTCGTCTGCGGCCGTCGGTTGGTCAGGTACAGACCAATCGCGATGACATGCCCGACCACAAAAGCCACCGCGCCGGTTTCGAGACCCTTGGCATCGAGCAGCCAGTCGCCGAGCGCCCCGAAACCCAGGGCCGCCGCGATCAGCCAGCCATTCCGTTCGCGCGCATTCGCGGCGGCCCACAGCGCCAGAAGGCCGACTCCGCTCGTCTTCCATGCCCAGATCGCCGGACCGTCGAGCCGCTGATACACGGCGAGGAAGAAGCTGATCCCGCCAGCCAGCGCCAGCCACCACAGCCACCGCGCCCGATCCCAATCCCGCTGGCCGCCCATCGTCCGCCCCCTTTGCATCTTGCTTTCAATGGGCCTAGTGCGCGGCAACTGCCGCGCAAGTCAACCAGCGCGCGCGGCTCCACAAGTACAAGTCAACGGATAGCGTAAAATGGGTCACGACATTCACATCATCGGCGGCGGCCTCGCCGGATCCGAAGCCGCATGGCAACTCGCCGAGGCCGGTTTTCGCGTGCGACTCTCTGAAATGCGCGGCGGCGGCGATATGACCCCGGCGCATCAGGGCGACGCGCTTGCCGAGATGGTGTGTTCGAACAGCTTTCGCAGCGACGACGGCGACAGCAACGCCGTGGGCCTCCTCCACCGAGAGATGCGCACGCTGGGTTCGATCATCATGCGCGAGGCCGATGTGCACAAGGTCCCCGCCGGCTCGGCGCTCGCGGTCGATCGCGACCTCTTTTCGGGCGGCGTCACGCGCGCGCTTGAACAGCATCCGAATATCACCATCGTTCGCGAACGCATCGACACGCTGCCCGCCGAAGGTCTGACCATCGTCGCCACCGGCCCGCTCACAGCAGCCGGCCTCGCCTCCAGCATCGGCGACGCGACCGGCAAGGATGCGCTCGCCTTTTTCGACGCCATTGCCCCCATCGTCTACCGCGACAGCATCGACATGGACGTCGCGTGGATGGCGAGCCGTTGGGACAAGGTCGGGCCGATCGGCGACGGCAAGGATTATATCAACTGCCCGATGGACAAGGACCAGTACCACGGCTTCGTTCAGGGACTCGTCGACGGCGACAAGACCGAATTCAAGGATTGGGAAAAGAACACGCCCTATTTCGAGGGCTGTATGCCGATCGAGGTGATGGCCGAACGCGGCCCAGAAACGCTGCGCTTCGGCCCGATGAAGGGCGTCGGGCTCGACAATCCGCGGACCGGGCGCTGGCCCTATGCCGTCGTCCAGCTCCGGCAGGACAATGCGCTCGGCACACTGTGGAACATGGTCGGTTTCCAGACCAAGCTGAAACACGCCGCGCAGGTCGAGCTGTTCCGTACCATCCCCGGCCTCGAAAAGGCCGAGTTCGCACGCCTCGGCGGCCTTCATCGCAACAGCTTCATCCGCTCGCCCGAGCTGCTCGACGACCAGCTTCGCCTGAAGTCCGCGCCGCATATCCGTTTCGCAGGCCAGATCACCGGCTGCGAAGGCTATGTCGAAAGCGCCGCGATCGGCCTGGTCGCAGCGCGCTTCGCTATCGCCGAACTCGGTGGCCGGACCCTGCCCCCGCCGCCGCCCGAAACGGCGCTGGGCGCACTGCTCGGCCATATCACCGGCGGTGCCGACGCCGCGAGCTATCAGCCGATGAACGTCAATTTCGGCCTCTTCCCGCCGCTCGCCGAAGATGTCCGCAAGAAGGACCGTAAGCTCGGCTATACGCAGCGTGCAGGGACGGCGCTGGCCGAATGGGTCAAAACCGCCGACGGGGTTGCCGCCTAGCAGCTACATTTAGGCTTGGCGGACTGCTTCGGTGCTGTCGTCGCAAATTCCGCGCGCGTCAGGTCGCCCGACTTGTCGCCGTCGGCCCCCGCAAAGCGCTGCCCCGTCGCGGCCGCCCATTCCTCGAAGGTCAGCAGATTATTGCCGTCCTTGTCGAGCTTGCGGAATGCCGCGGTGCGCGACGACATCAGCTCCACCCGGCTGATCCTGTCGTTGCGGTCACGGTCGAAGCGGTTGAAGCGCCGTTCTTCGCGCGACGCTTCCTTGGCAGCGGGCAGCGCGGGCGGCGCGGGTCCGCGCTTGGGCGCATTGACAGCGGCGACAGGGATTGCGGGCAAGGCTGGCGGCGGGTCGGGCAAGACCTCTTCCTCGGCGATCTGCGTATAGCCCTTCCACATGAACAGCCCGCCGGTGAGCAAGAGCGCGCTCGCCACGCCGCCGATCAGAAAACGGGAAATCGCCATACCGCCCCTCCGCGCCGGTTGATCACCCTGGTTACCACGGCCCGCCGGGAACCGACAATAATCACCGCCATAATGGCCACGAATTTAGATCGACAAACTTGTTCAAAAAAGCACCCTCCATTGCTACATTCGATTAATGCACAACTACCTCCCCTCGCTCAAACAGATGCAATATCTCGTCGCGCTGCACGAGCACGGTCATTTCGGCCGCGCCGCCGACGCTTGCAACGTCACGCAATCGACGCTGTCGGCAGGTATCCGCGAGCTTGAAACCTTGCTCGGGCAGACGCTCGTCGAACGAACTCGCCGGGTTGTGCGCTTCACCGGCCTCGGCAACGCGATCGTCGAAAAGGCGCATCGCGTCTTGCGCGAAGCCGAGGAGCTTGCCGACATGGCCGCCGCTGCTGCCGCGCCGCTCGTCGGCGAACTCAGGATGAGCGTCATCCCTACGATCGCACCCTTCCTCCTCCCCGGCCTGCTCCCGCGCCTCCGCAAGGAGCGGCCGTCGCTGAAACTCTTTCTGCGCGAGGAACCGAGCGCGCAGGCGTGCGAGTCGCTTCACCACGGCACCGTCGACTGCGTCCTGCTCGCGCTGCCCTATGCGTGCGGCGACGTCGAAGCCGAAAATCTGTTCGACGACGCGCTGTTCGTCGCCTTCCCCGGCGACCAGTCCGAGGACCTGCCCGCGATGGTCAGCGCCGATCAACTCGATCCGGCGCAAATGCTGATGCTCGAGGACGGGCATTGTCTGAAGGATCATGTCCTCGCCGCCTGCAACCGCCCAGAATTGCGCGCGGGTGCACGGATGATGGGAACATCGCTGCACACGCTGGTGCAGATGGTCGACAACGGCCTCGGCATCACGATGTTGCCGCAGATGGCGATCGAGGCGGGCATCCTCGATCACACCGACATCGACACGCGCCCGCTCGATTCGGAGCATGACTGGCGGACGATCGCGCTCGTGTGGCGCAAAGGCAGCCCGCGGGCCGACGAGTTCCGGATGCTCGCGGACATTTTCCGCAAACATCAGGTGACGACCTAGGCCTGGTCCCAGCGTCCCGCGCGGCTGTGATCGCCCTCGCGCTGCTCGACCCATTGCACGCGTCCGTCGGCGAACGTCTCGCGCTTCCACAGCATCACATCGGTTTTCAGCCGGTCGATCAGATATTCGCACGCCGCGAGCGCCTCGGCACGATGCGGGCTGCTCGCTAGAACGAGAACGATCGTGTCACCCGGAACCATCGCGCCGACGCGGTGGATCAGCGTCAGCGCCGAAAGCCGCCAGCGGTCGGCGGCCGCATGGGCCAGATCGGCCAGCCCCGCTTCGGTCATTACCGGATGATGGTCGAGAAAAAGTTCTGCGAGGTCACCTTCGCCGCGCACGCGGCCGATGAAGCTCGCGCTTGCGCCATGTCCACCTGCGTCGTGGAGGTCGAGTTCGGCGGTCACATCGATCGCCGCACGCTGGACAAGGGCGCGAATCATCCGCCGGTCACCGGCGGGAACAGCGCGACCTCGCGTGCCCCCGATAGCGGCGCGTCGGGCCCCATCATCACCCCGTCGACCGCCGCTCGAATCCGCTGAGGTTCGGTAAAGGCCAGCGCACCTTGCGCGTCGCGCGCGGCGAGCCATGCGATCAGCGCGCCGACATGGGTTATGCTCGCCGGAATCTCGACGACCTCTTCGGCGACTCCCATTCGTTCGCGAACCCAGGCGAAATAGGCGATGTGAAGCGCCATACGCTCAATCCATATGCTTCAGGCCGACGCGCAGATAATCCCATCCGGTAATCAGCGTCAGCACCGCGGCGCCCCAGAGCGAAGCAAGCCCGACCCCCTTGATCCATGCCATCGCCGGAAGAGCACCGGCAAGAATCAGCGCGCCAAAGGCGACAAGCTGAAAGGTCGTTTTCCACTTCGCAAGCTGCGTGACCGGCATCGACACCTGCAAAGTCGCAAGAAATTCGCGCAGTCCCGACACGATGATCTCGCGCAGCAGGATCATCAGCGCCGCGATGACATGATATCCATCGATATCGCGGGTGAAGACGAGCAGCAGGATCACCGCCGCGATCATGATCTTGTCGGCGATCGGGTCGAGGAAAGCGCCGAGGCGCGACACGATACCCCGCGAGCGTGCAACATAGCCGTCAAAATAGTCGGTAATGCCCATCAGGCAGTACAGGCCAAAGGCGAGCGCATAGTCGATCGGCTTCGGCTGATGCGATCCTTCGACGACCCCCGGCCACAGCAGGAAAAGCAATATGGGCACCGCCAGGATGCGCGACAATGTCAGGATGTTCGGAAGACTGAGCATGGTCCCTGATTCCAGCGCGCGCGTTACGTTCCGCCCAAAATGGGCTTTGACCCCGCTTCCCCTAACCGATAAGCCCGCCGGGCGACAACCATATTGCCTCCCGGGGCGGGCGTTGTCCGGATGTCGGGGTACAAAAGTGGATTTTCAATGACCGGTTCCTTTGCGCTGATGAAGCAACGCCGGTTCCTGCCACTGTTCGCGACACAGTTCCTCAACGCCTTCAATGACAATTTCTACAAGATGGCGATGGTGATCCTCGTCACCTTCACTATCTATAAGGATCCCGAGACCGAGGCGTGGTTCAATGCGCTCGCGGGCGGCCTCTTCATCCTGCCCTTCTTCCTTTTTTCCGCGCTCGCCGGGCAACTCGCCGACAGCACTGACAAGACGCGGATGATCCGCGTGATCAAGACGGCGGAAATCTTCATCATGATCGTCGGCGCGATCGGCATCTGGTTCCACCTCGTGCCCGTGATGCTGCTCGCGCTGTTCGCGATGGGCATGCACTCGACCTTCTTCGGCCCGATCAAATATGCGATCCTGCCGCAGCATCTGCATGAAGACGAAGTGCTTGCGGGAACGGGCTGGGTCGAGGCGGGCACCTATATCGCGATCCTCGGCGGGACGATCGTCGGGGGCCTCACTCCGCCGCATATCGCTATCCCCGGCATCATTCTCGTCGCGATCATCGGGCGCCTGACCGCGACTTATGTGCCTTCAGCGCCGCCCGAAAAGGAGGCTGCGGGGATGGTCATCGATCGCAACGTCCTTCGCTCATCGTGGCAGATCGTCAATTCGACGATGCATATCCCGCGCCTGTTTCTGGCGATCCTCTCGATCAGCTTTTTCTGGGCGATCGGCGCGATTCTCGCAGCGCAATTCCCGCCGCTGGTGAAAAATGCGCTGGGGGCCGACAACACCGTCGCGACCCTGTTCACCGCAATTTTCTCGGTCGGCGTCGCAATCGGTTCGATCGTCGTGAACCGTCTTCTCAAGGGTCATGTCTCGGCGCGCTATTCGCCGGGATCGGTGATCGTCATGGGTCTGTTCGTGCTCGACCTGTGGTGGAATGTGAAGGGGTGGAACCACCATGGTGCGACGCTGATGAACTGGCGCGATTTCCTCGCGCTCACCGCGGGCGATCGCATCATCCTCGACCTGCTCGGCATCGCGATCGCCGGCGGGATGTTCGTGGTGCCGCTCTATGCCTTTCTGACGACCACAGTCGCCAAATCGCAGACCGCGCGTACTGTCGCCGCGAACAATATCGTAAATTCTGGCTTCATGGTTGCCGCGACGCTGCTGCTCAGCGTGCTGATCGGCATCGGCTTGACGATCGACGACACGCTGCTGATGGTCGCGGTGATGTGTCTCGTGTCGGCGATGCTCGCCTGGCGCCTCCACAAGGCCTGCGATGAAGGTCCGCGACTGCGGCCTGACTAGATCAGGAACATCATCGTCGCAGTGAAGAAGATCGCGAAGCTCTGAAGAAACAGCCGGAAGTCGTTGCCGGAAAAGATCGTGACCGGCTCGCGATGCGCGGCAAGTGCCGCTCGCAATTCACCCTGCCAGTCCGCCGGTGCACTCAGCCGCGCGATCGTCAGCTGCCGTGCCCCATGTTCGCGAACCAGGGTGCGAATATCGATATGATCGTCCGAGTCCATGCAGCCGAGGCTAGGACGATGTTAACGAGTCGATAAGGTTAAAAGAGTGTTAACGCCGCGCCGTCCCGCTGTGGGACGCATGGCCACACGCTCCTTAAGCTCCGGGCATCGGTTTGATGCGGACTTGGCGGCTGTCGCCGACGCCCGACTGGAACGGCTTGCAACGCGCCGGTTTCATCCGCGCGCCAAGACACAGGCGCACCTCGCTGAGCCACCCCTTCCGGTCGAGCGAGACGGCGATCATCGGCGGCGTGACGCCGCGATTGACCGCTGCAAAGGCCCTCCGGATGTTGCCCGCCGTCTGGGGTTCAGCCGCAAGTTTCTTCATGTCGGGAAAGCGCACCGCGCGGAACAATATCTCCGCCGACCGGAAATAGGCGGCGGGATTCGGGCTCATGCACGTCCCGTGCTTCGCCCATTCATGCTGGAGGAGCTGCGCCGATGGCGTCATGCACATGTGCTTCTTCAGCACCGGTTGCGGCACGATCTTTGCCGGACGGCACCATTGCGGATAACCGGGGGAGTCAGTTTCGGGCCACAGCCCGTGGAGCACCCACCCGAAACGCCCGCCTTCGCCCGAGCATTGGAAGCGGTCGCGCGCGTCCTTCGGATTGCGGGAATTGGCGCAATGCTGGGGCGACCAGCTCATACTCAGCAGATAACCCGTCGTCCGTGGATTGCGTACGGGTTCGCCGCGCTTCGGCTGTTCGAGCCGCGGCACCTGTATACGGTCGGGCGCCGAGCAGGCCAGCGATTGCGCCTGCGCCGCGACCGGGATCAGCGCCAGCGCGATCGCGCTAAGCCAGCGCAAAATCGAGCCCGATGTCCGCCGCAGGCGCCGACTGCGTCAGCCGCCCGACCGACACATAGGTCACGCCGGTCGCGCCGATATCGCGGATCGTATCGAGTCGGACCCCACCCGACGCCTCGGTCGGCACCTTGCCGCCGACCAATGCGACGCATTCGCGCAATTCGGCGAGGTCCATATTGTCGAGCAGCAGGTGCGTCGCACCGGCGGCCAGCGCGGGCTCGACCTGCGCGACGCGGTCAACCTCGACGATGATGCTTGCGATCCCCGCCGCGACTGCCCGCCGCACGGCTTCCTCGACCGATCCCGCGACCGCGACATGATTATCCTTGATCATCGCCGCATCCCACAGACCCATACGGTGATTGGTCGCGCCGCCCATCCGCGTCGCATATTTTTCGAGCACGCGAAGGCCCGGAATCGTCTTGCGCGTATCGAGCAAGGTCGCGCCGGTTCCGGCGAGCGCATCGACATATTGGCGCGTCATCGTTGCGATGCCCGACAGATGCTGCACCGTATTGAGCGCCGATCGCTCGGCGGTCAGCATCGCGCGGGCATTGCCCGACAGCCGCATCAGGTCGCTGCCCGGCGCGACCTGCGCGCCTTCTTCGACCAGTATCTCTATCTCCATCGCGGGTTCGAGCGCGCGAAAGAATCGCTCGGCGATTGGCAGGCCCGCGACCGTGATCGCATCGCGGCTATCCATTGCGCCGCCGAAGCGCGCGTCGGCAGGAATCGTCGCCATCGAGGTGATATCGCCCCCCGCTCCCAGGTCTTCGGCCAAAGTGGCGCGAACGAAGGCATCAAGGTCGAAATCGGGCAAGGAAAAATCGGTCATGCCGACTGCGATAATCGGCCTGCCGAGCAAATCAACTTGACGTTTACGTCAACTGGCGCTGACAAGGGTGCAAATAGACAAACAGGAGAGGCCCCATGCAATCCCCCATCTGCGCGATGCTCGGCATCGAGTTCCCGCTTCTTGCCTTCTCGCACTGTCGCGACGTCGTCGTTGCCGTGTCGAAGGCGGGCGGCATGGGCGTCTTCGGCGCCGCTGCGCTGCCGCCCGAACAGCTCGAGGAAGAGCTTCAGTGGATCGACGCGCATATCGGCGGCCTCCCCTATGGCGTCGACCTGATCGTCCCCAACAGCTTTGTCGGTAAGGGCGAAGCTCCCTCGTCCGGCGCCGGAAAAGTGCCGGAAACGCATTTGCAGTTTGCCGCCGACCTGCTCGGCAAGTTCGACGTCGACGCAGCGGGACTCGAAGCCGCGATGGAAGCGCGGCAGAGTTTCGGCGACAATATGCACGAGGATGGCGCAGCCAGGCTGCTCGAAGTCGCGTTTCGTCACCCGATCAAGCTGATCGCCAACGCGCTGGGCGTTCCGCCGCCGCTGATGCTCGAGCTCGGCAAGCGCAACAATGTCCCCGTCGCGGCGCTGGTGGGCACGCGCGACCATGCACTGGCGCAGGTTCGCGCGGGCGTCGACATTCTCGTCGTCGCGGGCGGCGAAGCGGGCGGCCATTGCGGCGAGGTCGCGACGATGGTGCTCGTTCCCGAAGTTGCCGCGGCGGTCGAGGCCGTCGGTGCAAACACGCCGATCCTCGCCGCGGGCGGGATTGTTACGGGCCGGCAAATGGCGGCTGCGATGGCGATGGGCGCGCACGGCGCGTGGACGGGATCCGTCTGGCTGACCACCGCCGAGGCCGAAACCAACCCGATCGTGAAGGAAAAGATGCTCGCGGCGTCTTCGCGCGACACAGTGCGATCGAAAAGTCGCACGGGCAAGCCGTCGCGCCAGCTCCGCTCGCCGTGGACCGACGCATGGGAAGCCGATGGCGCACCCAAGCCGCTGCCCATGCCGCTGCAATCGCTGGTCAGCGAGCCTGCATTGCGCAAGGTCGATAAATTGTCAGAGGGCGGTCACGAGGGCGCGAAGGCGCTCGCGACCTATTGGGTCGGCCAGGGCGTCGGCCTGATGAACGAGGCGATGGGCGCCGGGCAGGTTGTGCAGGAATTCAAGCAGGACTGGGTCGCCGCCTGCGAGAGGCTCAACGGCTTTATCGGCGAGTAGATAAAAAAGTCCCCGCCGGAGCGGGGACTTTGTAATTCAGCTGACGGTCGCCTTGACGATCTTGCCGGGCTCGCGCGGCGGCTCGCCCTTCGGCAGCGCGTCGACATTCTCCATGCCTTCGATCACTTCGCCCCAGACGGTGTACTGATTGTCGAGGAAACGTGCGTCGTCGAAGCAGATGAAGAACTGGCTGTTCGCGCTGTTCGGGTTCTGCGCGCGCGCCATCGAACAGACACCGCGAACATGCGGCTCGCTGTTGAATTCCTGCGGCAGGTCAGGAAGCTCGCTGCCACCCATGCCGGTGCCCGTCGGATCGCCGCCCTGCGCCATGAAGCCCGGAATCACGCGGTGGAACACGACGCCATCATAAAAGCCTTCCTTGGCGAGCGACGAGATGCGTTCGACATGCTGCGGCGCGAGGTCGGGGCGGAGGCGGATAACGACATCGCCGGTCGACAGCGAAAGGGTAAGCGTTTCGGACATGGGTGAACTCCTGCGGTCTGTGCTGGCGGTCCCATAGCCGTCGCCGCATTCAAAGCCACGCATTAAATGCGCAAATGGCGTTCGCGGCGTTGCCATCGGCGGGTGGCGGCACTAGGGGAAAGCTCGCACGCCGCAATTGTCAGGGAGAACCGCGCGATGGATAAACGCGAAGATTCCCTGCCGCCGGAAGAAATCGTCATCACCGACGAACGCGACCGCGACCCGCCGCCGCGTGAGGCCGAGACCGAACTCGACGAGGACGACCGGCTGAAACCCGAATTCGTTCGCGATGTCCTTGACCTTGCCGAAGCCGGCGAGAGCGAAGCCGCCCGCGAGCGGATCGGCCGCCTCCACCCCGCCGACATCGCCGACCTGTTCGAACTGGCGCGCGCCGACGAGCGCCCGATGCTCGCCGCCGTGCTCGGCGACATGCTGTCCGCGGACGTGCTCGCGGAAATGAACGATTATGTTCGCGAGGAACTGATCGATCTCCTCGCGCCCGAGCAAGTCGCCGAACTCGCGTCCGAACTCGATACCGACGACGCCGTGGCGATCATCGAGGATATGGAGGAGGACGAGCAGCAGGCCGTCCTCCAGGCGATGGAACCCGAAGATCGCGCCGCGATCGAGGACGCTCTCTCCTTCCCCGAGGAATCCGCCGGGCGCCTGATGCAGCGCGATCTCGTCGCGGTGCCCGAACATGTCACCGTCGGCGACGTGATCGACCGGCTGCGCGAGGACACCGACCTTGCCAGCGATTTCTGGGAAATCTTCGTCGTCGATCCGATGCACCGCCCCGTCGGCACCTGCCAGCTGAGCTGGATTTTGCGTACCCCGCGCGACATCGCGATCAGCGACGTGATGAAGCGCGAACAGACGCTGATCCCGATCGACATGGATCAGGAAGAGGTCGCATTGCGGTTCCAGAAATACGCCCTGATCTCGGCTGCGGTCATCGACAAGGGCGGGCGGCTGGTCGGGATGATCACGGTCGACGATATCGTCCATATCATTCAGGAAGAGGCGGGCGAGGATATCCTGCGCCTGTCGGGCGCCGGCGACGGCGACATCAACGAGCCGATCCGCGAAACCTACAGCGCGCGCGTGCGCTGGCTGATCGCCAACCTCGGTACGGCGCTCGTCGCGTCGACGATCGTCGGTTTCTTCGGCGGTGCGATCGAGCATATGGTTGCGCTCGCCGCGCTGATGCCGATCGTCGCGGGGGTCGGCGGCAATGCGGGGACGCAAACGCTCGCGGTCACAGTGCGCGCGCTCGCGATGAACCAGCTCACCGATTCGAACAGTTGGCGGGCCATCTGGCGCGAGATGAAAATCGCATTGCTCAACGGCGGCACGATCGCGCTGATCGCGGGGACGGCGACGGCGCTGTGGTTCGGCAATCCGCAACTCGGCGGAGTCATCGCAGCCGCGATGATCGTGAACATCTTTGTGGCAGGCGTGGCGGGCGTTGCGATCCCGCTGCTGCTCGACCGGCTCGACCAGGACCCTGCGGTCGCCAGTTCGATCTTTGTCACCATGACGACCGATTCCATGGGCTTTCTGGCATTTCTCGGGCTCGCGGTACTCAGCGGATTGACCTCGCTCTAACACCAGGATGCTGGAATCGGGGCGTTTCAAAAGAGTTCGAAAAAAATTCACTGACGCGATTTTTTTTGGGAACCTATCCGACCAGTCCGTCGTTTCCATTTCGAGCAGCGGTCATCGCCCCCCCGCAGCGCTGCTCAGCAACATTGGCCCGGCCCGCATTTCCCTCCCCCCCCTCGAAAGCGCGCCGGGCCATTTTGCACCACATCCTGAGAGGTAGAAATATGACGAGTTACCGCGCAATCCTTCTCGCCCTGATGGCAAGCTTTCTGGTCGCTGGCTGCAACACGGTAAAGGGTGCCGGTCGCGACATCGAATCTGTCGGCCAGGCCGGCAGCGATGCCATCAACTGATCCGGGACTGACTAACTTACCCTAAGCCTCTTCGAGAGGCTCGACAGGCGCCTCTTCGGCGCCTGTTTTGCGTCGGCGCTGGGTAAACCAGATCGCGAAGAGCGACATTTCGTAAAGGAACACCAGCGGCACCGCGAGCAGGAGCTGGCTGAGGACATCGGGCGGCGTGAACACCGCCGCGATCGCAAAGGCAGCGACGATCATGTAACGACGCGCCGAAACCAGCTGCTCGCGCGTCACCAGCCCCGATCTTTCGATCAGCATCAGCAGGATCGGAAGCAGGAAGGCGATGCCGAACGCCATGATGAACTGCATCGTGAAGCTGAGGTAATTGCCCACCGAAGGCAGTGCTTCCTGCGTAATCCCGCCAATGTCGCCCTGATAGCCAAGCAGGAATTTGAGCGCGATCGGGATGGTAAGGAAATAAGCGAAGCAGGCGCCGGTGGCGAACAGGACCGGCGTCGCGAGCAGGAAGGGCAGCAGCGCACGCTTTTCCTTACGATAAAGCCCCGGTGCGACGAATTTCCATAGCTGGTTGGCGATTACCGGAAAGGCGATCATCATCGCCGCGAACAGCGCGACCTTGATCTCGACGAAGAAGGCCTCGAAGAGCTGGGTATAGATGAGCTTCCCTTGCCCCGCGCGGACCAGCGGCTGCACCAGAACGCCGAAAATCGGCTTGGCATAATAGAGGCACACGCCAAAGGCGATGCCGATCGCCAGCAGCGATTTCAGCAGGCGCGATCGCAGCTCGATCAGATGGTCGAGCAGCGGCATCTTGCCGCCGGCGCCATCGTCATCTCCCGCCGTCACGGGTGCTTCGGCACTCATGGCAAGGGTCCGTCCTTCGGCGGGATCGCGTGCGTTTCGGGCGAATTCGCGGCGGCCGCTTCGTCGGCCTCGGCTTCGGTCACCGGCTCGCTCCCGGCCGCGGGCGCCGACGCAGCGGGCTGCGCAGTGCCGGCATCGTCGATGCGGGGAAACTCGCGCATGATCGCGTCATTCTGTTCGCGCCATTGCTTTTCGAGCTCCTCGAGCTCGGCCTCGCGCATCATCGTGTCGAGCCCGGCACGGAAATGGCGCGCCATTCCGCGCGCCTTCCCCATCCATTTGCCGACGAAACGCATCGCCTTGGGGAGGTCCTTGGGGCCGATAACGACCAGGGCCACCACCACGACGAGCAGCAACTCGGTGGGCGCAACGTCAAACATGAACTAACACTTCCCCCGCAAGCGGACGGCAATCAGAGCTTGTCGCGCTCGGCAGTCGGGGTCGAAACCGGGGTGGCATCGGGCGCGCGCTGGCCCTCGATGTGCTTGGGCGCGGGCGTCGGCGCATCGTCTTCCGACATGCCTTTCTTGAAGCTTTTGATGCCCTTGGCGACATCGCCCATCATGTCCGAAAAACGACCCTTGCCGAACAGCAGCAGGACGAGAATCCCGACCACGAGCCAGTGCCAGATGCTGAAGCTACCCATCTCAAATTCTCCTTGAGGCCGCTATCTAAGCTTCCTCGCCGTCTTTTACTAGGTCCAGTTCGCCCATCGCTTCCTCGAAAGCGAGATCGACCGGGTCGAGCAGTCCCGCCGCGCGCAAATCATCGACGCCCGGCAGGTCCTTGCGGCTCGTGAGGCCGAAATGTTGCAGGAACGCGTCGGTCGTCTTGTATATCAGCGGACGCCCCGGCACCTCGCGGCGCCCCGCGGGGGCAACCCACTCGGCCTCCATCAGCACGTCGAGCGTCCCTTTCGACGTCTGAACGCCGCGGATCGCTTCGATTTCGGCGCGGCTGACGGGTTCGTGATAGGCGACGATGGCCAGCACTTCGGCGGCGGCGCGCGACAGTTTGCGCGGGTCGTCACGCTCGCGGCGGAGCAGGTGGGCGAGATCAGCCGGCGTCTGGAAATGCCAGTGCCCGCCGCGCTCGACAAGTTCGATCCCGCTGCCGGCATGGCGCGCGGCGATCGTCTGGATGATCGCACGGACGTCGCCCGGCGTCATCTCGCCGCCCAGCCGATTCGCGACCTGCCTCGCGTCGAGCGCTTCGTCGCTGGCGAAAAGCATCGCCTCTATCGCGCGTTCGAGATCGTCGATCATGCCCCTTGTCCCATCGCGGCTGCCTTCAGATAAAGCGGTTCGAACGCCCCCTCCTGCTTCAGCTCGACGCGGCCCTGCCGCGCCAGTTCGAGCGCAGCGACGAAGCTCGATGCAATCGCCGAACGGCGGAGCGGGCCGTCATAGTCAACGGGCAGGAAATCCGAAAGCTCGGCCCAGTCGAGCTTTACCCCCAGCATACGCTGGAGATGGTGAAGTGCTGCGTCGAGCGTGACGACGGGGCGCCGCGAGACCATGTGCACCACGGGCTCGGAACGGAGCTTGACCTGTCCATAGGCCGAAAGCAGATCGTAAAGGCTCGCATCCCAACGCCGGACCCGTACGTCGCGCAGTCCTTCCGGCTTTGCGCGAAGAAAGACGTCGCGGCCGACGCGGTCGCGCGCGAGCAGCCGCGCCGCAGCATCGCGCATCGCCGCGAGCCGCTGGAGCCTCAATTGCAGGCGCAGCGCCAGCTCGTCGGGCGACGGGTCCTCCAGCGGGTCCTTGGGGAGCAGCAACGCCGATTTGAGATAGGCGAGCCACGCCGCCATCACGAGATAGTCGGCCGCGACCTCCAGCTTCAATTCGCGCGCTTCTGAAATGAACGAGAGATATTGTTCGACGAGCGCGAGGATCGAGATCTGCTTGAGGTCGACCTTCTGGTTGCGCGCGAGCGCCAGCAAAAGGTCGAGCGGGCCTTCCCAGCTTTCGAGCGAAAGCTGCAAGGCATCTTCGCGTTCGGGCGCTGCCGGCGCGACCTCGAAATCGAGCGGCAGTTCTTCCATCAGCCGGTCAGGCCATCGCCAACAGCGCGTCGCGCTGGTCGACCAGCGTCGCAAAGGCGCGGTCGTCGCCAACACCCGAAACACGATCCATCGCGCCTTCAAGGCGCGCGCGCGACACGGTGCTAATCGGATCGAGCGCATTCGCGATCCCGACCATGTCGTCCATCTTGCCCCAGCAATTGAGCGCGATGTCGCAGCCCGCAGCAACGGCGCCGGCCGCGCGTGAAGGAACGTCGCCCGACAGCGCTTCCATATCGAGATCGTCGCTGAGCAGCAGGCCGTGGAACCCGATGCGCTGGCGGATCACGCTGTCGATGACGAGCGGGGACAGCGTCGCGGGCCGATCGGGGTCCCAGGCGGTGAAGACGACATGGCAGGTCATCGCCATCGCTGCATCGCGGAGCGCGGCGAAGGGTGCGAGATCGGTCTGAAGATCGCGGTCGGGCGCGGTGACGACGGGCAGCTCCTTGTGCGAATCGAGCAGGGCACGGCCATGACCCGGAATATGCTTGACGATCCCGACGACGCCGCCGTCCTGCAATCCGCTGAGGATCGCGCGGCCGAGTGCGGCGACGCGCATCGGCTCGCTGCCGAGCGCGCGGTCGCCGATAACGTCGCTGGCGCCCGGCTGGCGAACATCGAGCAGCGGCAGGCAATCGACCGTGATGCCGACCTCCGACAGCATGGCGGCGAGCGCCATTGCGTTCAGCCGCGCCGCCTCGATCGCACTCGCAGGCGCCCGTTCGTACAGCGCGTCAAAGGCCGCACCGCTTGGGAAAGCGGGCCATTCGGGAGATTTCATCCGCGCAACACGGCCGCCCTCCTGGTCGATCAGGATCGGCAAATCGGCACGCCCGTCGAGACTGCGCAGTTCGTCGGTCAGGCGTCGAACCTGCTCGCGGTTTTCGATGTTGCGCCCGAACAGGATATAGCCCGCCGGGTCGCTGTCGCGAAAAAAGGCGCGCTCATCATCGGTGAGGGTCAGGCCCGAGAGGCCAAAAATAGCCGGTATCATCGTGCGTCAAACTCCATCGGTCGCCGTCCCCTCAGGCAGCGGCCAGCCTATGATCATGCCATAGCGGATGCTTTGTACCAACGGAGTCTGCGGCCAAGCGGGCCGAATCAGCGAACGACGACGCAATTTTCACCCGCAACGCGCAATTTTCCGCACAAATTCGCGGCGTTGGCGGCGGTTCCCGCCGAGACCCGCAAACGATAGACGGTACCGTCGCCGACCTTGGCGGGCGACACCGACTTGTTGAGTTCGGCAAGATAGGCAAAGCGCTTCGACAAATTGGTCCACGCCTTGGAGGCCGCGGCATCGCTGCTGAACGCGCCGAGCTGGATCATTGCCCCGCTCGAAACCGGCGCGGGCTTTGCAGCAACTTCGGCTGTCTTCACCGGAGCGGCAGCGGGCTTACCCTTGTCCGCCGGGGCGGTTTTGAGCGCGGCCGCTTTCGTTGCCGCCGCCTTGTCCGCAGCGGCCTTCTTCGCTGCCGCCTCACGTTCCTGCGGGGTCACCGCGGGCTCTTCGGGCATCCGCGTCGGATCGACCTTGCCCGCCGGCTCGGCGCCTTCGCTGGCCGAGAAGCTGGCATCGCCCTCGCCGTCGAACATCTTCGCGCCGTCGTTCTTCGGCGCGACCTTGTAGTCGCCCTGCTGCGCAGCGATCAGTTCGCCCTTGCCGCGCGCGCCGCCGTTCTGGACCCACCACAGGCCACCGAGCACCGCACCGATCAGGAGCAATCCGCCGAGCACCATCACCAGCAGACGCGCAGGCGAGACTTCGCCGTCTTCCTCGAATCCGTCGGCCGCTTCGAGCCAGGGCAGACGATCATCGTCCTCCAGCCCCAGCCCCGCATCCGCCTGCCCGGCGCCCTTGTCCTCGGCCATCAAACCATCTCCTCGAGCGCCTCGACCCCCATCAGGTTCAGCCCGTTACGGATAACCTGCCCGATTCCATCGGCCAAATAAAGGCGCGTCGCGGTCAATTCGGGATCATTGTCGAGCACGATACGCAGCGCCGGATCGTCGTTGCCCAGATTGTACCAGGCATGGAACGCCGCAGCGACGTCGGCGAGATAGAAAGCTATCCGGTGCGGCTCACGTGCTGAGGCCGACGCCTCGACCGTCCGCGGGAACTGCGCAAGCAGCTTGATCAGCCCCAGCTCGTGCGCGTTGAGGCGCGCCGGAACCGGCACCGGCAGCACGATCCCCGCGTCAGCCGCCTTCTTGCGCAGCCGCGCGATCCGGGCGTTGGCATATTGCAGATACCAGACCGGATTGTCGCGCGAGGCCTCAACCACCTTCGCGAAATCGAAGTCCATCTGCGCGTCGGCCTTGCGCGTCAGCATGGTGAAACGCACCGCATCCTTGCCGACTTCGTCGACGACGTCGGCGAGCGTCACAAAATTGCCCGCGCGCTTAGACATTTTGAACGGCTCGCCATTTTTGAGGAGGCGGACCATCTGCACCAGCTTGACGTCGAACCGCGTCTTGCCGTCCGTGAGCGCCGCGACCGCGGCCTTGATCCGCTTGACCGTGCCGGCATGGTCGGCGCCCCAGATGTCGATCAGCTCGTCGGCATTCTGCGCCTTTTGATAGTGATAGGCGAGGTCGGCGCCGAAATAGGTCCAGCTGCCGTCCGACTTCTTGATCGGGCGGTCCTGGTCGTCGCCGAACTGCGTCGAACGGAACAGCGGCAGTTCGACGGGCTCCCAATCCTCGGGAGTCTCGCCTTTCGGCGCTTCAAGCTGGCCATCGTAGACCAGATCATGCTCGCGCAGCCATTGTTCGGCGGCGGCGGGCTTGCCCTCGGCCTGGAGTTCGGCTTCCGACGAGAAGAGGTCGTGATGAATGCCGAGCTTGGCAAGGTCGGCGCGGATCATGTCCATCATCGCGCTGACCGCCTCGGCGCGGAACAGGCCGAGCCATGCACTGTCGGGCGCGCCGACGAAGCGATCACCATATTCGACCGCGAGTTTGCCGGCGACGGGCATCAGATAATCGCCCGGATACAGCCCCTCGGGGATCGTACCGATGTCCTCGCCGAGCGCCTCCCGGTACCGCATGTGCACCGAACGCGCGAGCACATCGACCTGCGCGCCCGCGTCGTTGACATAATATTCGCGGATCACTTCGTGCCCGGCATATTCGAGCAGCGCGGCGAGCGCATCGCCGACGACCGCGCCGCGGCAATGGCCGACATGCATCGGACCGGTGGGGTTCGCCGAGACATATTCGACGTTGACACGGCGCCCCTGCCCCATCGTCGACCGGCCATAGTCGCCGCCTTCGCTGAAAATCAGTGCCAGTTCGTCGCGCCAGCTGTCGTCGACGAGGCGAAGGTTGATGAAACCGGGGCCAGCGACGCTTGCCTCGGTCACCTCATCGAGCGCGCCCAATTCGGCGACGAGCAGCTCGGCGAGTGCGCGCGGGTTCATTCCCGCAGGCTTCGCGAGCACCATCGCGGCGTTGGTCGCGACATCGCCATGCGCAGGATCGCGCGGCGGCTCGACGCTGATTGCCGAACGGTCGAGGCCGGCGGGCAAGGCATCGCGGGCAGCAAGTGCGTCGAGCGCGGTGCCGATATGGTGGGAAAAACGGCTGAACAGGGTCACAGGGCTTGGCCTATCTTCGATCGGGAAAAGTCTTGCGCGCGCCCTATCGCAGCTTGGCGCACGCGAAAAGCCCTGCGTCACCGGGCGGCGCGCAGGGCGTGAAGAAGCGAACGGCGCCGGGGCGCCGCCGCGGATCCTATCGTCGGACGTTATATTCGAGCTGATCCTGCGTCAGCTGGAAGCCGATGAGCAGCTCGAAGCTCGCCCGCTGCACCGCGGCGCGCACTTCGGGAAGGCTGAGCGGATCGACCGCTGCATCCTGATCACCCGCCTTGCGCTTGCGCGTGATACGTTCCTGGATGTCGGCGGGCAGCGTCGCTGCGGCACGGTCGACATAGGCCGACGCCTGCGCCCGGCCGGTGCCGCGGACCTGCCCCTCGGCAAAGGTCACCGCCACATTGCCGAGCCGTTTTGCCACGACGGCGGTGCCGCCCTGCAGGACGGTGGCATAATAGGGCAGCGTTACGGTCCGTGCCGGCCCGGCGTCGCGGCGCGTCGCGACGACGTCAAAGCTCGCAAGCTGATAGACTTTTTCGCCAGCGTCGTTGCACTGCGGCGTCACATTGGTGATCGCGGCAACGACGTCGACCGCACGCGCGTCACGGCTTGTCGCCGGGTCGAATATCGTGACGTCGCCGGTGTGCAGCGGAACCGCAACCGCCGGGCAGGCGCTGCGCGTGGACGTAATGCCGACGCCGCCTGCGAGGTCGATTTCATTATCCTTCGCACAGCCCGCCACCGTCGCCATGGCTGCCGTGCCGCACAGCACGGTCAGGAATTTACGCGACGGGAACGAAATGGACATCATGATAATCAGGCTTTCCAAACAGGCGCTTTGACAGGCGTCGGGACGGTCGATCCCGCTTCATGCGCGCCGCTTCTTATCGGTGCGATGAACAAGGCGCAACATAGACGAAGCCGCTTTACCGCAATGCGCCTGCTGCGCTAGAGCGCGCGCATTATGAACGCTCCCCATCCGATGACACGGCCCGACGGCGACGAAGCAGCAGAACTCAAGGTTTTGATCGCCGCGCCGCGCGGTTTTTGCGCCGGCGTCGATCGCGCGATCCGCATCGTAGAACTCGCGCTGCAGAAATATGGCGCGCCGGTCTTCGTCCGGCATGAAATCGTCCATAACCGCTATGTCGTGGACTCGCTGAAGGCAAAGGGCGCGGTTTTCGTCGAATCGCTCGATCAGGTTCCCGACGATGTCCCCGTGGTCTTCAGCGCGCACGGCGTGCCCAAGGCGGTGCCGGCGAAGGCCGAGATGCGCGGGCTCGACTATATCGACGCGACCTGTCCGCTGGTGTCGAAGGTGCACCGTCAGGCCGAACGCGCGCACGAAACGGGCCGGCATATCATCTTTGTCGGCCACGCCGGGCATCCTGAAGTGATCGGCACGCTGGGCCAGTTGCCCGAAGGTGCCATGACGCTGGTCGAATCGGTCGACGACGTCGCCGCACTGGCGCCGCCCGATCCCGATATGCTGTCGTTCCTGACCCAAACCACGCTGTCGGTCGACGACACGCGCGACATTATTGCAGCGTTGCAGCACCGCTTTCCCACGATCTCCGGCCCGCGAGGCGAGGATATCTGTTATGCGACGTCGAACCGACAGGACGCGGTCAAGGCGATTGCGGGCGAATGCGACCGCATGATCGTGATCGGCGCGCCGAACAGTTCGAACAGCCTGCGCCTCGTCGAGGTCGCCGAGCGGCTGGGGACGCCCGCGCATCTGGTCCAGCGTGGGACGGACGTCGACCCGGCATGGCTGCAGAACATCGGCACGCTGGGCATCACTGCCGGAGCAAGCGCTCCCGAAACGCTCGTCCGCGAAGTGATCGACGCCGTCGCAGCCGTGCGCCCGATCGTCGAGGATGTGGTCGTTACCGCTGAAGAGAATATGGTCTTCAAACTTCCGCGCGGGCTCGAAGCAGCCTGATGGCCGTCTATACGCACGTCGAGCCCGACGATCTTGCTGCACTGGTAACCCGCTACGACATCGGCACTGTCGTCTCGTGCAAGGGGATCGCAGAGGGCGTCGAAAACAGCAATTTCCTGCTCGAAACCACGGGCGGCCGCTTCATCCTGACGCTCTATGAAAGGCGCGTCAGCGAAGGTGACCTGCCCTTCTTCGTCGACCTGCTGAACCATCTTGCCGGTCAGGATTGTCCGGTCCCGGCGATGATCCGCGACCGGAACGGCATCGCAATCCAGCAGATTTCGGGCCGTGCCGCGTGCGTGATCCAGTTCCTGCCCGGCATCTCGCTCACCCAGCCGACGCCGGAGCAGTGCGAGGCCGCCGGTTCCGCGCTCGGCCAGATGCACCGCGCGCTCGAAGATTATGCGGGCGCGCGCGAAAACAGCATGGGCCATCGCTACTGGCGCGGTGTCGCGGAAGCGACGGGAAATCTCGATGCCGTGCTGCCGGGCCTCCAGTCGATCGTCGACGAGGAACTGGCCTGGCTCGACGCGCATTGGCCCGATGATCTGCCCGCGCATGTCATCCACGCCGACCTTTTCCCCGACAATGTTCTGATGCTCGGCAACCGCGTCACCGGGCTGATCGATTTCTATTTCGCTGCAAGCGATTTTCGCGCTTACGATCTGGTCATCACCCACGCATCATGGGCTTTCTCGGCCGACGGGAAGCATTGCGATCCGGCGCGCGCGCAGGCGTTGATGCGCGGTTATGCGCGCGAGATCGCACTGAGCGAGGCCGAGATTGCCGCGCTGCCGCTGCTCGCCCGCGGCGCATCGCTGCGCTTCCTCCTGACACGCGCGCACGACTGGGTGCACACGCCCGCCGATGCGCTCGTCACGCGCAAGGACCCGTCGCCTTTCCTTGCGCGCCTGCAGCGCTACAGCGCCCCCGACGCCGCAAGCCTGTTCGCCGCAGCATGACCGAGGGCGCGAGCAAAACGGTAATCGTTGCCACCGATGGCGCGTGCAAGGGCAACCCCGGCCCCGGTGGTTGGGGCGCCGTGCTGCGCTGGGGCGATGTCGTAAAGACCCTGTCGGGGGGCGAACCCGATACGACAAACAACCGCATGGAATTGATGGCGGCGATCGAGGCGCTGGCCGCGCTGAAGCGGAGCTGCAATGTGGAGCTGTCGACCGACAGCGTCTATGTCCGCGACGGTATCACCAAATGGATCTTCGGCTGGCAGAAGAACGGCTGGAAAACCGCTGCGAAAAAGCCGGTGGCCAATGCCGATCTTTGGCAGCGCCTCGTCAAGGAGAACGCGCGCCACAAGGTCGAGTGGATCTGGGTCAAAGGTCATGCAGGGCATGGCGACAATGAACTGGCCGACACGCTCGCGAGTGACGCCGCGCTGGAAGTCGCGCGGGCACGCAGGGCACCCGCGCGGTAGATTTATTCCGCTTCGCGAACTTCCGCGCCCGGGCCGTTCTTCAGGATCGACTCGATGGCATTTTTTGCGGAGGCCTTGCTGCTATAGCCTTCGGTCCAGAAGATGGGTTCGCTGTTATATTTGAAATAGGCGACAAACTCGCCGGCCTTGTTCTTCTTGATCTCGAAATAATGGGCCATGCCATCCTCCACAGGTCAGGCTGTGCCGGGGGTGGCACAGCCAAGGCCATGTTAAGCCGGTCGTTTCACCGCGCGCAAGCGGGCAGACGCATTCAATCGAAACGCGAGGGTGCAAAGGGCGCGGGATCAATGCGCGCGATCGCACCCGCCGCGGGCGTCGCACCGAGCTGCGCCGCCAGCAACGCGGCGATCGCCGGTGAGGTCTGGATACCAAACCCGCCCTGCCCCGCGCACCAGATGAAGGCGCCTTCGTTCCGATCGGCGCCAAAGACAGGAAGGCGGTCGGGCGCGAAGCTGCGTAATCCCGCCCATTTGCGCTCGACCGCGACGACCGGCCAGTCAACGACCGATTGCATCCGGTCGATCGCCAGCGCGACATCGAATTCCTCGGGTGCGGCGTCGTGCGGCGCCGTCGGGGTCTCGTCGTGCGGCGTCAACCAGACCCGCCCCTCGCTTTGCCCCTTGAAATAGAATTCGCCGCCGACATGGACGACCAGCGGCAGATCGGCCGGAACCGGCACGCCAAGCCGGACCTGCATTACCGTCCGGCGATAGGGCTGGATGCCGACCGGCGCGATTCCGCAAGCGGCGGCAACCTCATCCGCCCACGCCCCAGCCGCGTTGACGATCAGCGCTGCGCGGACCTGTCCCCCGCCCAGTTCGACGTCCCACCCGCCGCCGACGCGCCGCGCCCGTCGCAAAGGTGCGCGCGTGATCAGCGTCGCGCCCGCGTGCTTTGCTGCGCGAAGATAGGCGGCATGGAGTGCACCGACGTCGATATCGCGGCACGCCGCTTCATAGGCCGCTTCGCTCCATTCAGGACGAAGGCCGGGAATCCTCTCCGCCACAGCCGCACCCGACATCCGGACGACATCGACGCCCTGGGCGGCAAACTCGGTGGCGAAAGCGTCGACCGCGGCGGACTCGGACATCTGGCCCAGCGTCAGTGCCCCGCGCGGCAACAGGAAGCCCCGATCCGAAAACTCCGGCGGCGGGCTGTCCAGCATGTCCAGCGATGCACGGGTCAGCGGCTGGACCCCTGCCCCGCCATAGCTTTCGTGCCAGAAGGCAGCCGAGCGGCCGGTCGCGTGATAGCCGGGAACATCTTCCGCCTCGACCAGCATGACGCGGCGCGAGGGGGCAAGCGCCGCCGCGAGGCTGGCCCCGGCGATCCCGGCGCCGACAATCAGCACATCGGTGGCGGAAGGCGGCGCGGCGGTCATGCCCGCCGCATATCCGCTGGACCGGGGAATGCAAGTCGCACGTAGCCGGCGGCATGGTTACTCTTTGGTAAGCCATAATGCGTAGGAGAAAGCCGATGGAAAACGGCACAATCTCCCTCGGCCTGATGGTCCTGCTCGGCGTGCTGATGGTCGCCGCCGCGATCAGCGACTTGCGGTCGCGGACCATCTCGAATGAACTCAACGCGGCGATCGCGCTGCTGGCGATCCCCTTCTGGATCGCCAGCGGCCTTGCTGCATGGCCCGATGTTCCGATCCAGTTCGGGGCCGCCTTTGCAGTATTCCTCGTCTTTGCCGGGCTCTTCGCCATCGGCGCGATGGGCGGCGGCGACGTGAAAATGATCGGTGCGGTGATGCTCTGGATCCCGCTCCCGCTGTTCATGCCGACGCTCACCGTAATGGCCGTCGGGGGCGGAATCCTCTCCGCCATCATGCTTATCCATATGAAATTGCGCCCTTCGGAAAAGGCGGCGGAGGTACCCTATGGGGTGGCCATCGCCGCGGCAGGCCTTTGGGCGCTTCACCAACAATATCTTAACCAGTTTCAGTCTATCGGTTGAACCTGAGGGCAAGCACCGCCGGTTCTGGCTGGTGTGAGGAGGCGAAAAATCGTCATGGATACGCGAAAGATTATGCTGATCGTCGGCGCACTGGTGATTGCCATCAGCGCAGCGTTCGGGGTCAACCTGATGATGCGCGGGGCAGCGGCGCCGCAGGCTCGTGCGGCAGCGGCACCGGAAATTACCGGTCCGATGATATTGGTGGCGACGCGGCAGCTCCCCGTCGGCACGATTATCGGCCCGGACAGCTTCCGGTTCCAGCCCTGGCCGAAGGAATTGGTCGAAAAGGCCTATTTCATGAAGGAAAAGACCGACGTGAACACGTTGGTCGGCACCGTCGTGCGCTATCCGATCACCGCTGGTCAGCCGCTGACGCAAGGCGCGCTGGTTCATCCCGACGATCGCGGCTTCCTCGCCGCGGCGCTTGGTCCGGGCATGCGTGCAGTGACGGTCAAGGTCAGCCAGGAACAGGGTGTCGCGGGCTTCGTCTTCCCGGGTGACCGCGTCGACGTGATGCTGGCCCAGACGATCGAGGTCCAGGAAGGCAGCGCCTATCCCGACAAGCAGATCTTCACCGCCGAAACGATCGTTCGCAATGTTCGCGTGCTGGCGACTGACCAGCGCTACGACGCCGAGGATGAAACGGGCAAGACCCCGGTTCGCACCTTCGGCTCGGTGACGCTCGAAGCCACGCCGGAAATCGCCGAAAAGATCGCGGTCGCACAGGACATGGGCAAATTGTCACTGGCTCTGCGTCCGCTCGCCGAAAGCACCGGCGACCTCGAAAGCGCCATCGCTTCGGGCGAGATCAACGTCCCTGCCAAGGGTGGCGCGGTCGCAGAACGCAAGATGCTGGCCGAAGCCGCCGCGCGCCCGACGGCAAGCCGTTCGTCGGCGACGACCGGCGGCGACGTCTCGCGCTTCTGGATCCCGGTTCGCGGCCGTGTGTCGGCGCCGCCGCAGGCGCCCGGCAACAGCAATTCCGCTCCGTCTTATGTGGATCGCGGCGGCTCCGCGCCGGCCGGTCCGGTCGTTCGTGTGACCCGCGGCGACAAGATGACCGTCGTTCCGGTTGGGGGTAAGTAAGATGAACAGCAAAGCCAATTTCAAGGCGACTGCCTTGGCCCGCACCCTGGCGATCGGTCTGGTAGCGGCCACTCTGGCCGCCGCACCTTCGGCGCCCGTACAGGCCCAGGCTGTGCAGAACGCCAGCAGCAGCATCGACCTGTCGGTCGGTCGCGGCCGCCTCGTCAGCCTGCCGGCTTCGATGTCCGACATCTTCGTCGCCGACGACAGCGTCGCCGACGTCCAGGTCCGCTCGAACCGCCAGCTCTATATCTTCGCCAAAAAGCCCGGTGAAACGAGCATCTATGCCACCGACGCCAGCGGCCGGGTCGTCTTTTCGACCGTCGCCCGCGTCGGCAACAACATCGAGACGATCGACCAGATGCTGTCGCTAGCCATGCCCGGCGCAAGCATTTCGGCCAACACGATGAACGGCTTTGTGCTGCTGACCGGGACAGTCCAGTCGCCCGACGACGCCGCCGAAGCCGAACGCCTGGTACAGGCGTTCGTCGGCGAGCCGACGAAGGTCCTGTCGCGCCTGCGCACCGCGACCCCGCTACAGGTCAACCTGCAGGTCCGCATCGCCGAAGTGAACCGTTCCCTGCTCAAGGAAATCAGCGGCAACGTGTTGACGCGCGACAACGACAGCGCATTCGGCAATGGCTTTTTGGGCAGCATTTTTGGCGGCCGCAGCGGAGGCACGATTACCGACATTCCCGCGCCGACCGCGGTTTTTCCCGGTAGCCCGGTTCCGCGCCCCTATGACCCGGCTACCGGCCTTCCGATCGACCGGACGACGCTCGGCACCGCCTATCAGTTCAATAATGTCGTCGGCAAACGCAGCTTGGGCGGCGCGGGCCGCCTGTTCGGCCTCGACCTGATGGCTTCGCTCGATATCGGCGAGCGTTCGGGCCTGGTCGCGACGCTGGCACAGCCCAACCTGACGGCGATCTCGGGTGAAACCGCGAACTTCCTTGCCGGCGGCGAATTCCCGGTGCCGATCCCCGGCAACTTCGCCGGCACGACGATCGAATATCGTCAATATGGCGTCAGCCTGGCCTATACGCCGACGGTGCTGTCCAACGGACGGATCAGCCTGCGCGTTCGTCCCGAAGTGTCGGAACTTTCGACCGAAGGCGCGATCCAGATGCAGGGGTTTCAGGTCCCCGCACTGACGGTCCGCCGCGCCGAAACGACGGTCGAACTCGGGTCGGGCGAAAGCTTCATGATCGCCGGATTGCTGAACAATCGCTCGATCGGTGCGATCGACAAGATGCCTGGCCTCGGCGACGTGCCGCTGCTCGGCACCCTGTTCAAATCGGACAGCTTCCGCCGCGGCGAAACCGAACTGGTGATCGTCGTGACCCCCTATCTGGTCCAGCCGGTGTCGGCGAACGACATCAAGCTGCCGACCGACGCCTTCCAGGATGCGAACGACCTGCAACGCCTGCTCCTCGGCCAGACGAGCAATGGCGTCACGGGCGGCGACCGTCCGAAGCCGCGGCTCGAGACCACCGTGGGCGACGCCGATCGCCCGCGCAGCAGCGGCGACGCGGCGCCGGGCTTCAGCATCAAGTGACGCGGCGGATTTCAGGAGCAAAGTGATGAAGAAAATCGCAACTTGGACGGTCCTGGCTTTCGCCACGTCGCTCGCGGGCTGCACGGGCGCCGCCTATAGCAACCGTAGCCTCGAATCGGTGCACCAGCCGGTCGTCCGCAACAGCATCTATCAATTCGACGTCGCCGCCTCGAACGGCGAATTGCCGCCCAGCGAACAGGGCCGTCTGCAAGGATGGTTCGACGCGATGGGCGTGCGTTACGGCGACCGCGTCGCAATCGAGGACGGGTCGGCCTATGGCGCCGGTTCTGCCCAGGCGACCGTCCGCTCGATGGTCGAACGCCGCGGCATCCTGCTCAGCTCCGATGTTCCGGTAACGACGGGCGCCGTGCCGCAGGGTTATCTCCGCGTTATCGTCACGCGCGCATCGGCCTCGGTGCCGGGCTGCCCGAACTGGGAAAGCAAATCGTCGCTCAATGCGGTCAATGCGACCTCGTCGAATTACGGCTGCGCGGTCAACAGCAATATCGCCTCGATGGTGGCCGACCCCAATGACCTGATCCGCGGCGCCAGCCAAACGGGAAGCGACCCCGCGACGGCAACACGCGCGATCCAGACCTACCGTACCAAACCCCAAACCGGCGCCGGCGCATTGCCGGGCGTAGCGACGAACGGAGGCAACAAGTGAACGCTCCTTTCAAATCGGCGGGGCTACGCGACCCCTTCAACGCCTTCGTCTGCGACGACGATACGCTGGAGTTGATCCGCGCCGCGGCCAACGACATGGGCTGGCCGGTCGAAAAATGTAACAAGGGCGGACTGCGCAACGCCGTCCAGTCGCTGTCGGTATCGGCAAGCCCGAACATCCTGTTCGTCGACATGTCCGAATCGGGCGACCCGATTAACGACATCAATGCCCTTGCCGAGGTCTGCGAGCCCGGTACGGTCGTGATCGCCGCCGGCCAGGTGAACGATGTTCGCCTGTACCGCGATCTTCTGTCGAGTGGTATCCAGGACTATCTCCTCAAGCCGCTGTCGCTCGAGCAGGTGCGCGAATCGCTGACGATGGCACAGGCCATGCTGACCGCGCCGAAACACAGCGACATGTCGGACGACAAGCCGCATCACATGATGGCCGTCGTCGGCGTGCGCGGCGGGGTCGGTGCCTCGCTCGTGTCGACCTCGCTCGCATGGGCGATCAGCGAACAGGCGAGCCGACAGACGGCGCTGCTCGACCTCGACGTCCATTTCGGCACCGGCGCACTGACGCTCGACCTCGAGCCCGGCCGCGGCCTGATCGACGCGATCGACAATCCCAGCCGCATCGACGGGCTGTTCATCGAACGCGCGATGGTGCGGGCGTCGGACAAGCTCAGCCTGTTGTCGGCCGAAGCGCCGATCCACCAGCCGGTGATGACCGATGGTTCGGCCTTCTTCCAGCTCGAGGAAGAGCTTCGGGGCGCGTTCGAGATGACAATCGTCGACATCCCGCGCCAGGTTCTGATCCCCTTCCCGCACCTTGTGTCGGAAGCGGGCACCATCCTGCTCGTCAGCGATGTCACGCTCGCCGCAGCGCGCGACACGATCCGCCTCTTGACCTGGTTCAAACAGAATGTTCCTGGCGCGCGCGTCCTGCTCGTCGCGAACAAGTTCCAGAACGCGATCGGCGAACTGTCGCGCAAGGAATTTGAATCGTCGATCGAACGACAGATCGACATCGTGATTCCGTTCGACCCCAAAATGGTCAGCCAGTCGGCAAAGCTTGGGAAATCCTATGCCGAAATCTGTAAGGGCACGAAATCGGCACAGGTCTGGACCAATCTGACGCGCCTCATTCTCGACGGTGCCGATGTCGAAGCCGAAGAGGCCCAGATCGCGGCGACCAAGGGCAAGTCGGGCGGCTCGCTGCTCGGCAAGCTCGGTCTGATGACGAAAAAGGGCGCGAAACAGGCGGCATGACGGCGCGCCGGACGCGCCGTCACCACCCACCAGCGATAGAAGCGGACATCAGCCAGCCATGAATCTGCCAGTCATCCTTATCATCGCCGGAGCCTTTCTGGCCTTCACCCTTCTCGTGGTCCTGCTTGGCGGGCCATCGGTCGGCAAGGCAAAGACGCGGCGACTGGCGTCGGTCAAGGACCGGCACGCCGCATCCACCGAAGCGGTGGTGGCGGCGCAGATGCGCAAGACGATTGCATCGTCGCAGGGCCATTCGACGCTGACGAACCTGATGCCGCGCCGCGAAGAGCTGGAAAAGCGGATACGCCGGACCGGCAAGGGCTGGACCGTAACCCAGTATATGTTCGCTTCGATGGCCTTGTTTGTCGCCGTCACTGGCGGGCTTCTGGCGTTGCGCGCGCCCATACTCATGGCCGGCCTCGTCGGATTGATGATCAGCCTCGGGCTTCCCTATCTTGTCGTCGGCATGGCGATCAAAAAGCGCGTCAAGAAATTCAACGCCCGTTTTCCGGACGCGATCGATCTTCTGGTGCGTGGCCTGAAGTCGGGTTTGCCGGTCACCGAAACATTCCAGGTGGTGAGCCAGGAACTGCCGGGGCCGGTCGGCGAAGAATTCAAGGGGGTCGTCGAACGCATTCGCATCGGCAACACGATGGAATCCGCGTTGCAGGAATCCGCCGAGATGCTGGGAACTCCGGAATTCCAGTTTTTCTGCATCACGATCCAGATCCAGCGCGAAACGGGCGGCAACCTGGCCGAGACGCTCGCCAACCTGTCCGAAGTTTTGCGCAAGCGCGCGCAGATGAAGCTCAAGATCAAGGCGATGTCGTCGGAAGCGAAGGCGTCCGCCTATATCGTCGGCGCGCTGCCCTTCTTCGTGTTCGGCGTCGTCTGGTCGATGAACCCCAGCTATCTGGCGGGCTTCTTCACCGAACAGCGTTTGATCGTGACGGGCCTCGGCGGTCTTGTCTGGATGGGCATCGGCGCCGGGATCATGGCCAAGATGATCAGTTTCGAAATCTGAAGGGGCAGACCAAGTGAACAGCAGCCTCCTTCTTTCTTCCGCATTCACCGGGGCGCAGACCGGCCCGATGATACTCGGCGTCGACGTCGTGTGGGCCGGAACCATGCTGGCGGCGGTCGGCGTCTTCGCCGTCCTGTTCGCGATCTACAACGCGCTGACGGTCCGCAATCCGATGACCAAGCGCGTCAAGGCGCTGAACGAGCGCCGCGAGCAGCTCAAGGCCGGCATCACGGCTTCAACGGCGAAACGCCGCGCCAGGCTCGTTCGCAAGAACCAGCATGCCGACAAGATGCGCACCTTCCTCGGCAAGCTCCAGGTGCTGCAGGAAGAGCAGATCAAGGAGGTCCAGCAAAAGCTGGCGCAGGCCGGCATCCGGTCGAAGGATCTGGCGGTCGCCGTGATTTTTGGACGCATGGTCCTGCCTATCGTTTTCGGCGGACTTGCGGCTTTCCTGATCTATGGTGTCGACATGTGGCCCGACATGACGCCGTTCAAGCGTTCGGGCTTTACGATGGCGATGCTGGTGCTTGGCTACAAGGCTCCCGATCTTTTCGTGCAGAACAAACGGACCAAGCGCACCGACGCGATCCGCAAGGGTTTGCCCGATGCGCTCGACCTGCTCGTCATCTGCGCCGAGGCCGGGTTGACCGTCGACTCCGCCTTTTCGCGGGTGTCGAAGGAGCTGGGTCGGGCCTATCCCGAACTCGGCGAAGAATTCGCCCTCACCTCGATCGAACTCGGCTTTTTGACTGAGCGGCGCCAGGCGTTTGAAAACCTCGCATATCGTGTGAATCTGGAATCGGTGAAGGGTGTGGTCACGACCATGATCCAGACCGAAAAATACGGCACGCCGCTCGCCAGCGCCTTGCGTGTACTGTCGGCCGAATTCCGCAACGAACGCATGATGCGCGCCGAAGAAAAGGCCGCGCGCCTGCCCGCGATCATGACGGTTCCGCTGATCCTGTTCATCCTGCCGGTGCTGTTCATCGTCATTCTGGGCCCCGCATCCTGCGCGCTCAGCGATGCTCTCTCGGGCGGCAGCTTCGGCGGCAGCTGAACCCGCCGACGACAAGGAAACCGAAGGGGCGGGAGTCTTCCCGCCCCTTTTCGTTCAGCCGACCTGCTGCTCGATCGCGCCGAAGATGCTGTGGTGGCGGGCATCATCCATCCAGATGCGGACCGTATCGCCCTTTTGCATGAACGGGGTTTTGGGCTCACCTTGCTGGATCGTCTCGACCGTCCGCACCTCGGCCAGGCAGCTATAGCCAAGACCGCCCGCGGCGATCGGCTTGCCCGGGCCGCCATCGGCATCGCGGTTCGACACCGTGCCCGAGCCGATGATCGTTCCGGCGCCAAGGTCGCGCGTCTTTGCAGCATGTGCGATCAGCGCGCCAAAATCGAATGTCATGTCGACGCCGGCATCGGCCCGTCCCAGCGGTTCACCGTTGAGATCGACGCTGAGCGTGCCGTGCAGCTTGCCGTCCTTCCAGCGATCGCCGAGGGCGTCGGGTGTCACGAAAACGGGCGACATCGCACTCGACGGCTTCGACTGGAAAAAGCCGAAGCCCTTGGCGAGTTCCGCCGGGATCAGGCCGCGAAGCGACACATCGTTGGTCAGGCCGACGAGCAGTATCTTCTCGCGCGCCGCAACGGGGTCGATGCCCGCCGGAACGTCGCCGGTTACGACGACGATTTCGGCTTCCATATCGCATCCCCACGCGGGATCGCCGAGCGGGATCGGATCGCGCGGACCAAGGAAGGCGTCGCTGCCGCCCTGATACATCAGCGGATCGTGCCAGAAGCTGTCGGGCATTTCGGCGCCCCGCGCCTGCCTTACCAGCGCAACGTGATTCACATAGGCGCTGCCGTCGGCCCACTGATAGGCGCGCGGCAGCGGCGAAGCCGCGTCGCGTTCGTGGAACCGTTCCTTGGGAATGGCGTCATGGTTCAGGTCTTCGGCCAGCGCGGCGAGGCGCGGCGCGGCATAGGCCCAATTGTCGAGCGCCGCCTGCATCGTCGGGACAATCTGGCCGGCGTCGGCGTACCAGGCGAGGTCGTCCGAAACGACGACGAGGCGTCCGTCGCGGCCTTTTTTGAGCGATGCTAGTTTCACGAATTTTCCTTTTTCTGACGATGCGGCTGGACCGACATCGCCAAAAGAAGGGAGCGACAATCAGCGCGACATCGTGATCGAGGCGAAACAGGTAAAGCCGCTCTGCCCCGCCTGCAAGCGCCGGATATATTGAAGATACGCCTGCGACTGATTGTAAGTCGTTCCGGGCAGCGTCTGACCACGGAATGCGCGCTTGACCTCTTCGCCGGTGAACGGACGCGCAAAGCCCGGAAATGCGCCCTTGGTCCCCGGAGGGACCAGCTTCCCCGCGGTGTCGATATATTTACCCGCCCCGGTCGGTCCGGGTACCGGGATCTGGCAATTCATCACCGACACGGCGGTCTGCGCGAAGGCAGGACGGATCGTCAGCGCCGCCGACACGCCGACGGCGCCAAGCGCCAGCATCCGGCGGCGCGTGGGAATGGTTTCGCCGGTCTCACCGGTTTCGGCGGGATTGTCGCTCGCATCCATGACGCGCGCATAACCCAATGATGGCGCAAGGAAAAGGAAAACACCGCGGCGCCGTCGACGCTTCCCGCTTTGGGACATTCGCGAATGGAGCGTTAATTACCGTAAACATCCTTGCCTCGCCGCATCGCTTCGTGCGACGCACCGCCGCGATGTTCGATCGTCTGTCCAGCCTGGTCATCGCCCTGACGCTCGTCGCCATTGCGGCCATTTTTGCGGCGCTGTCCGGTGGCGATCCGCTGTCGATCGCGATCATGCTACTCGCCGGCTTCATTGCCGCCGCCACCGTTTACAGTGCCCTTCCTACGGCGCTGCCCGACGCGCAGGGAGCCACCTCGCTACCGGTCGAAGCACCACCCGTATCGCTGCTTCGTCATCCCGATTTTGCGCATTGGGTCGATCAGGAGAAGGAGCCGCTGCTCGGCACTGCGGACAATATCGTCACGATCGCCAACGATGCGGCGATCCGGCTGCTCGGGCGGCATATCGTCGGCGCCGATGTCCGCACCGCAATCCGCCACCCCGCCGCGACCGACTGGCTTTCGCACATCGACGGCAACGCCCCGCTCGAAACGATCAGCCTCGTCGATTTCCCACGTCCGGGACAGCGCTGGACGATGCGAACGGCAACCCTTTCGGGAAGCGAGCGGATCATCTTCCTTTCGGACCGCTCCGCGATCGACGCCGCAGACCGGATGCGGTCGGATTTTGTCGCCAACGCCAGCCACGAGCTGCGCACCCCGCTCGCCGCTATCCTTGGCTATGTCGAAACATTGCAGGAAATGAACGGAGAGGCGGACGCACCGACGCGCAACCGTTTCCTTTCGATCATCGATCGCGAGGCGCGACGGATGCAGCAACTCGTCATCGACCTCCTGTCGATCTCGCGGGTCGAAGCCGACCGCTTTCGCCGTCCGACGACGCCGGTCGATCTCGCCAGCATCGTCCACACGACGATCACGCAGCTGCGCGACAGCGAACAGGCGCGCGCCAAGGACATCGTCGCGCGGCTCGACGAGATCCCCGCGCCGATGCTGGGGGACGAAGCCCAGCTGAAACAGCTCGCGCACAATATCGTGTCGAACGCGATGAAATATGGCCATGCCGATACGCCCGTCACCGTCGAGCTTGCCCGCGAGGGCCGCCGCATACGCCTGTCGGTCAGCGACGAAGGCGACGGGATCGCACCCGATCACCTGCCGCGCCTGACCGAACGCTTCTATCGCGTCGACGAGGCGCGCAGCCGTTCGGTGGGCGGAACGGGGCTCGGCCTTGCCATCGTCAAACACATCAGCGAGCGCCATCAGGGCCAGCTCGATATCGAAAGCGAACTGGGCAAAGGCACCCGCGTTTCGGTCACATTTCCTCTGTCGGGCGATATCTGACCGACGGCCGGCAAAGCGCGAATCCGGCCCTATCCTTGACTTTCGCCCCGATCACCCCCATCTTCCGGAAGCTATCGTCGCCTGCGACGGATTTTTTTGCCTGATCGGCGGACACTTCCATCTTCACGCTACCTGGCGCCATCGGCATCGGCCGGTGGTAACTCCGCTTCCGTGAAAGGAACGACCTATGCCGATCGGCACCGTAAAATTCTTCAACACCGAAAAGGGCTATGGCTTCATCGCCAACGAGGACGGCTCGGGCGACAATTTCGTCCACATCACCGCCCTCGAACGCGCCGGGATGACGACGCTGAACAAGGATCAGCGCGTTTCCTATGATCTGGAAACCGACCAGCGCGGCAAAGTTGCCGCCGTCAACATCCAGTCGGCCTGAGCTTTTGGCCAAAGAGGAACTACTGACCCTCGACGGCCAGATCGATGAAATCCTTCCCGACGGGCGCTTCGGCGTCATTCTGGAGAATGATCATCGGATCATCGCTTACACGGCAGGCCGGATGCGACGTTTTCGTATCCGGTCGGTCGTGGGCGACGCCGTTCGCGTCGAAATGACGCCCTATGACCTGACCAAGGGCCGCATCGTTTATCGCGATCGCGGCGCCGGTCCGGCCGGCGGCGGTCCCCGCAAGGGCAACCGACGCTGATACCCACCAACCAAAAAACAGAATAAAACCACAGGATATTATGAACTTTAAATTGAATGCATTTCCCTCCCTCCTTCGGCCCTATTCCGCGATCGACGCGCGGGCCGATAATACAGCGCGGCGGTCGCCGACGCTGTCGCGGCGCGAACTGCGCCGCCTGATTGCCCAAATGGTCGACTGAGCCTTCCAGCCCGACCCTAAACCCATCTAAACCAAGGATTTCCGCCATGTCGAACACCAGCGATTTCTACCTGATCCAGGCGGATAAATGCGCTGTCGACGCGGCGGAAAGCACGTTGTCGCAAGTTCGCGACCGTAATCTGCGCGCCGAACAGGCGTGGCGCACGATGGCCGAGCGGCTGATCCAGACCGAAGCCACGCGCGCCCGGCAGGTCGCCGCGGCCGCGGCGCGCGCCGAAGCGAATGGCCCCGCCGACTGACCGGTTCCGGTCAGTCGATACGGCCCAACAGCGCCCCGATCTTCCCGAATATCTCGTCGATCTGCGCCTTGTCGACGATCAGCGGCGGCGACAGTGCGATGATGTCGCCCGTCGCGCGGACGAGCAATCCATCGTCGAAACAGCCGTGGAACAATTCCATCGCGCGCGCCGTCGGCGCACCCGCACGCGGTTCGAGTTCGATACCGGCGACAAGGCCGATCGTGCGGATATCGATGACATGGCGCCGGCCCTTCAGGCTGTGCGCCGCATCCTCCCAATAGCCGGCGAGCTCGTTCGCGCGGTCCAACAGGCCATCGCGCGCATAAAGATCGAGCGTCGCGAGACCCGCCGCGCTCGCAAGCGGATGGCCCGAGTAGGTATAGCCGTGAAACAGCTCGATCCCGCCTGGCACGCTGTCGATCACCGCATCGTGAAGTTCGCGCTTCACCGCCACCGCGCCCATCGGCACCGCCGCGTTGGTCAGCCCCTTGGCCATCGTGATGATATCGGGCGTCACGCCCCAGACCCCCGCCGCGGTCGCGCCGCCGACGCGGCCGAATGCCGTGATCACTTCGTCGAAGATCAGGATAATGCCGTGCTTGTCGCAGATTTCGCGCAGACGCAGAAGATAGCCGACAGGAGGGACCAGCACCCCGGTCGAGCCCGCCATCGGTTCGACGATGACCGCCGCGATCGTGTCGGCGCCGTGCAGGTCGACAAGGCGCTGCAGATCGTCCGCCAGCTCGGCACCATGCTGCGGAAAACCGCGCGTGAAGGCGTTGCGCTCGATGTCGTGCGTATGGCGGAGATGATCGACACCCGGCAATCCGCCGCCGAAAGCGCGGCGATTGTTGACGAGTCCGCCGACGCTGATCCCGCCGAAACCGGTGCCATGATAGCCGCGCTCGCGCCCTATCAGCCGCGTGCGCGTTCCCTGCCCCTTCGCGCGCTGAACAGCGAGCGCGATTTTCAGAGCGGTATCGACCGATTCCGAGCCGCTGTTGGTGAAGAATATCCGGTCGATTCCTGCGGGCATCAATGCGGCGAGGCGCTGCGCGAGTTCGAAGGGCAGCGGATGTCCGAGCTGGAAAGTCGGTGCGAAATCGAGCGTCGCCGCCGCCTTTGCGATGGCGTCGGTGATTTCCGGGCGGCAGTGACCCGCGTTGCTGCACCACAGCCCCGCAGTGCCGTCGAGGATCGTCCGTCCGTCACTGCTCCGGTAGTGCATCCCGCTTGCCGACACGAGCTGGCGCGGGTTCGCCTTGTACGAACGATTGGCGGTAAAGGGCATCCAGAAGGACGCCAGCTGGTCGTTTTCACCCCTCATCGCGATCTCCTTTCAACCTGTCATTGCGAGGAGCGCAGCGACGAAGCAATCTCCGGCTCCCGGCCATTCCCGACGCCGGGAGACGGAGATTGCTTTGCTTCGCTGACAATGACAACCGGCTTTCGCGCGCGCAAAGAATTGGACATATAATCATGCCGAAAATGGCCGAATAGCGACCCCCTCTGGCGCTCCTCCAAAGCTTGCGATACGCTGCCCGCTCCACAACGGGCCGACTCCTCGGCCCAATCGGGGGCGCATGTCAGTCAATCTGGAACAATGGATCAGCGACCATAAAATCGACGAAGTCGAATGTATCGTCCCCGACATCAACGGGGTCCAGCGCGGCAAGGTGCTGCCCGCCAAGAAGTTTCTCTCCTCGGTCAAGGACAAGTCGCTGCGCATTCCGGGCAGCGTCTTTATCTGCACGATCGACGGCCATTATCCCGAGGACATCGATGACATCTGGGACAAGGATCCCGACAAGATATTGATCGCCGATCCGGGCACGATCTGCGTCGCGCCGGGCTTCACTTCGCCGACCGCCTTCGTCATCGCCGACGCCTTCAACGGCGACGGGACCGAGGTCGAGATTGCGCCGCGCACGATCCTGAAGAAGGTGCTGAACCTCTATGCGGAGAAGGGCTGGAAACCGATCATCGCACCCGAGGTCGAATTCTACCTCGTCTCGCAGAATGCCGACCCCGATTTTCCGCTGACCCCGCCGGTCGGCCAGTCGGGGCGCAGCGAGAGCGCGAGCCAGCCTTACGGGCTGGAGGCGATGAACGAATATGAGGATATCATCGATCATATCTATGACGATTGCGAGCTGATGGGGCTCGATATCGACACGATGATCCACGAAATGGGCGCCGCGCAGCTCGAGGTGAATTTCGAGCATGGCGACCCGCTGCGCCTTGCCGACGAGGTGTTCCTGTTCAAGCGCGTCGTGCGCAACGTCGCCAAGCAGCACAGCGTCTATGCGACCTTCATGGCGAACCCGATGGCCGGCCAACCGGGCAGCGCGATGCATATTCACCAGTCGGTCGTCGACGCCGCGAGCGGCAAGAATCTGTTCTCGACCGCCAACGGCCGCGATAGTGCGATGTTCCGCAGCTATATCGCCGGGCTGGTGCGGTACATGCCGCAAATCTCGCCGCTGTGGGCGCCCAATGTGAACAGCTTCCGCCGGATGCGACCCGACAGCGCGGCGCCGATCAACGTGCAGTGGGGCGAGGACAATCGCTCGTGCGGGTTCCGCGTGCCGATTTCGGACAAGAACAACCGCCGCGTCGAAAACCGCCTGCCCGGTGCCGACAGCAATCCCTATCTCGCGATCGCGGCCTCGCTGATCTGCGGCTATATCGGCATGGTCGACCGCATGGTGCCGGCCAAACCGATCACCGGCAGCGCGTATAACCGCGCGCGCACCCTTCCGCGTACATTGGAAGCCGCGCTCGACCGGTTCAGCTCGTGCAAGAAGGTGCGCAACCTGCTCGGCGACGATTTCTTCGAAATCTTCTTCGCGGTGAAGGATTACGAGCTCTTCAACTACCAGTCGGTCGTATCGAGCTGGGAACGTGAACATCTGTTGATGCGGGTCTGATCCGCGCCCGCCATGACCGACCCGCTGAGCTACAGCTATTATGCCGCGACCGCAAACGCGTGGCGGCCGCAAATCGATGTCGACAATGATCGCGAATGCGACAGTTTCGACGTCGCGGTCGTGGGTGGGGGCTTCACGGGCCTCAGCGCGGCGCTTGCCTGTGCGGAGCGGGGCTATTCGGTCATTCTGGTCGAAGCCGAGCGGATCGGCTTCGGAGCCTCGGGACGCAATGGCGGACAATTGATCCCTGGCCTGCGTTGGTCGGCATCCGAGCTGGAAACCGAGCTGGGCGGAGATCGGGCCGGTACGCTATTCGACCTGTGCTGGAGAAACAATCCGGTAGCCGCACGGATTGCGAAGCATGAGATTAGCTGTGACCTGAAGACAGGCCATCTGGAGGCAGCATGGACGCCCGGCGATTTCGAGGCGATGCAACGCGAGGCGGAGCATCTTGCCAAACGCTTCGGCTATGAAAGCACGGTCGTCGCGAAAGCTGACATGTCCGCGCATATTGCAACGCCGCTTTATCATGGCGGCGTATACGATCCACAGGGCGGCCATTTCCATCCGCTAAACTATGCAATCGGCCTCGCAACGGCGGCCAAGGCTGCTGGTGTCGAAATATGGGAAGGACAAAGGGTCGAGCTCATACTCGCGACGGACGAACTGCTCCTCCGCGACCGTACCGTGCAGGCACGTTATTTTATCGACGCGACCGACAGCTGGATCGGCGAGCTCGAACCCGACCTCGGCCGCTACACCGTGCCGATCATGAACTATAATATCGCGACAGCCCCCCTCGCGAACGCTGACGCGCTGATCCCCAGCGACGCAGCGGTTGCCGACAGCCGTTTCGTGCTCAACTATTTCCGCCTCTCGGCAGACAAGCGCCTGATCTTCGGCGGCGGCGAGCGCTACTCGCAAACCCCGCCGCGCGACATCGCGGCATTCGTGCGGCCCTTCATGGCCGAAGTGTTCCCCCAGATCGCCGACGCACCCATCGATTATGGCTGGGGCGGCGCGGTTGCGGTGACGATGAACCGCCTGCCGCATATCGGCCGGCGCGGGAACGTCTTTTACGCGCATGGTTTTTCGGGGCATGGTGCACTGGTGACGACGCTGGCCGGCGAGCTGATCGCCGAGGCGATGGCGGGTACCGCCGAACGCTTCGACGTACTCGCGAACCTGCCGTCAAAGCCCTTCCCCGGCGGCAAATGGCTGCGTCGGCCGCTCGCGACGCTCGGGCTGCTCTGGTATGCGATGAGGGACAAGCTCGGATGATATCCGACACCGCCATTGCCCGCATCGCGAACAGCGAGGCCGAACGCTTCCGCGCCGCCAACCCGCGCACCCTCGCGCACCATGCCGCCGCGACAGGCTGGTTCCAGTCGGTCCCCTTCCACTGGATGCGCGACTGGCCGAGCCCGGCACCAATCGTCGCGGCGTCGGCGAAGGACGCGACGCTGACGGGCATCGACGGCCGGACCTATGACGATTTCTGCCTTGGCGACACTGCGAGCCTCTTCGGTCATTCACCCCCGGCGCTCGCCGCCGCGCTCGCGGAGCAAGCCGGCGAAGGGTTGAGCTATATGCTCCCGACGACGCGCGGCGCCGCGCTGTCCGGGCGGCTGGCGGCGATGTTCGGCCTACCCTTATGGCAGGTGACGACCACCGCCAGCGAGGCTAATCGCGCCGTCATCCGCTGGTGCCGCGGGGTCAGCGGGCGAACCAAAATCCTGACCTTCAACGGCGCCTATCACGGCGCGGTCGACGATGCCTTCGTCGACCTCAAGGGCGGCGTGCCAACGATGCGCGCGAGCCTCGTGGGTCAGGTCCATGATTTGCGCGGCACCACCACGGTGATCGAATTCAACGACGAGGAAGCGCTGGCCACCGCGCTGCGCCGAGGCGACATCGCCTGCGTGCTGGCCGAGCCGGTGATGACCAATGTCGGCATGGTGCTGGACGCACCGGGTTTCCTCGCGGCGCTGCGGCGGCTGTGCGACGAGACCGGCACGCTGCTCGTCTTCGACGAAACGCACACCATCTCGTCGGGCTATGGCGGCCATGGCGTCACTTACGGCCCCGCGCCCGACCTGATGGTCGTCGGCAAATCGATCGGCGGCGGCGTTCCCTGCGCGGTCTATGGGGTCAGCGCGGAAGTCGCCGACCGCATGGCCGCGCTCGACGCCGCGCGCCCGTCGGGGCATAGCGGGATCGGCACCACATTATCGGCCAACGCGCTCGCGATCACGGCGATGGATGCCATGTTGTCCGATGTCATCACCCCGGCGGCTTATGACCCGATGCTGCGAGGCGCCGCGCGGCTCGTCGGGGGGCTGGAGCAGGCGATCGCCGCGGCCGGCCTCGACTGGCACGTCGCACAGGTCGGCGCGCGCGTCGAATTTCTCACCTGCCCCATGCCTCCCCGCAACGGCGGCGAGGCGAAGGCCGCGATGCATCCCGAACTCGAAGCGGCAATCCACCTCTTCCTCGCCAATCGCGGAATTCTGCTGGCGCCGTTCCACAATATGATGTTGGTGAGTCCCGTGACCGGCGACGACCAGATCGACCGGCTGGTTGGCACCTTTGCCGACTGCGTGCGTGCATTGAAGGAGTAGAGGGGCGATGTCGAAGTCATCGGGCGTGATCGCGCCGCGTTCGGAGGCCGAAGCCTTTTTCAAGGCCAATCCCGGTGTCGATTCGATCGAGATGATCTATACCGACATGGGCGGCGTCCCGCGCGGCAAGCGGCTGCGCCAGCATGAGGTGCTCGCGGTTTACGAGAGCGGCCGGATGTTTCCCGGCTCGATCACGGTCGTCGATATCACCGGGCAGGACACGGTCGAGACGGGCCTCGTGTGGGAAGATGGCGACGCCGACCGGTCGATGAAGCCGATTCCCGGCACGCTCGTGCGTACACCATGGGGCGGCGACCATGCCGCGCAATTCCTTGTCGATTTCTACGAACTCGACGGTACGCCGCATGATCTCGATCCGCGCCATGTGCTTGGTGGCGTGATCGACCGTTTCACGGCCGACGGGCTGACCCCGGTGCTCGCGGTCGAACTCGAATTCTACCTCGTCGACCCGCGCCGCGCGCGCGATGGATCGATCCGCCCCGCCCGTCCCGGCTACAGCCGCGACACGCCGCGCCATGTCGAGGTTTATGGCCTGCGCGAACTCGACGATTTCCGGCCCTTTTTCGACGCGCTTTACGCCGCGACCGACGTGCAGGGCCTGCCGCTCGAAAGCGCGATCTCCGAATTTGCGCCCGGCCAGTTCGAACTGACGCTGCGCCACAAGCCCGACGCGCTGCGCGCATGCGACGATGCGATCATGTACAAGCGCCTCGTCAAGGCGATCGCGCAGGCGCAGGGCCTCGAGGCGACCTTCATGGCCAAGCCTTTCGCCGAACAGGCGGGCAGCGGGATGCATATCCATGTTTCGGTCGACGACGGTAAGGGCAATAATATCTTCGCCAGCGACGATCCCGAAGGCACGCCCGCGCTGCGCCACGCGATCGGCGGGATGATCGGCAGCATCGGCGACGCGTTCGCGGTCTTTGCGCCGCACGCGAACAGCTATCGCCGGTTCAAGGCAAACAGCTATGCGCCCGTCGCGCCAACCTGGGGGGTCAACAACCGCACCGTATCGTTCCGCATTCCCGCGGGACCGCCGCCGAGCCGCCATGTCGAACATCGCGCGTGCGGCGCCGACGCCAACCCCTATCTCGCGGTCGCGGCAGTCCTCGCCGGGATGCACCATGGCATGACAAACAAGGCCGATCCGGGCGCCGCGGTCGTCGGCAACGGCTATGACCGCGACAACAGCGGCGACGACAAGCCGCCGTCGAACTGGTTCGCCGCGGTCGACCGGTTCCACGCGTCGAAGCTGATGCGCGATTATCTGGGGACCCGCTTCGTCGACATGTTCAGCATCGTGAAGCGCGTCGAGCAGGACAATTATTTCAGCGTCGTCCCGACGCTCGATTACGACTGGTACCTGCGCAACGCCTGATTACACCTGGAACAAAGTTTCAAAGAATCGTGGTGCAGCGCAAAAAAGCTCTTTCCAAGCTGCCCGGATTGAGTCAGCTTGACGTCACATTCAGGGAGGCTCGCCATGGACCCGTTCGAAGTGATCAAGCAAACCCGCGGGCGTCGCTCGCTCCTTCAGGCGCTGGGGGTCGCGGCGGTCGGGATCAGTTTCGGCGGCCTCGCGGCGTGCAGCAAGGGCGAAGGCAAGAAGCTCGCCAACGGTGAGGAAGCCAAGCTCAACTTCTACAACTGGGATACCTATATCGGCGAGACGACTCTCGACGATTTCAAGCAAGCCACCGGCGTCGACGTTACGATGGACCTGTTCGACAGCAACGACGTTCTGTTCGCCAAGTTCAAGGCGGGCAATCCCGGATACGACGTCATCGTACCGTCGAACGATTTCGTCGAACGCATGGCGAAGGCCGACATGCTGATGCCGCTCGACCATGCCCAGATCCCGAACAAGAAGAATATCGACGCGGCGTACATCAACGTCGAATATGACCTGCAGCGTAAATATTCGATGCCCTACACATGGCTCGCGCTCGGCATCGGCTATCGCAAATCGAAAGTGAAGGCTGCGCCCGACAGCTGGAAAGTGCTGTTCGACAGCGCCGAATATGCGGGCCGTATCGCCTGGCTGTCCGAGGCAGGCGACATGTTCCGCCTCTATGGCAAATACCTCGGCAAATCGGTCAACGCGCTGACCCCTGCGGACATCGCGACGATCGAAAAGATGATGATCAAGCAAAAGCCCAATGTGAAGAAATTCCACGAGGACGACGGGCAGGACCTGTTGCTGAAGGGCGATTGCGACCTCGTGCTCGAATATAATGGCGACATCGCGCAGATCATGGTCGAGGACAAGGACATCGACTTCGTGGTGCCCAAGGAAGGCAGCCAGCTCAACTCGGACAACCTCTGCATTCCGAAGGGCGCCCCGCACCCGAAGAATGCGCACGCCTTCATCAACTATATGCTCGACGCGGAAGTCGACAAGAAGATCACCGAAACGATCCTCTTCCCGACCCCGAACAGCGCGGCAAAGGCATTGATGCCCGACAGCTACAAGAACAACCCGGTGATCTTCCCGCCCGCCGATGTGCTCGCGAAATGCGAATATGCGCGCTTCAATCCCGAATTGCAGCCGCTTTACGAAGAAGCCTTCACGAGAGTGCGGGCGGCCTGAGCGGCTGAAGGAGGCATCGGGGGGTGGCCGAACAGGACTGGAAAACGAACAGGCGGGTTTTTGCAGCGGTGTCGCTGCCGACACTCTTCTGGATCATCGTCTTTTTCGTTGTCCCCATGGCGATCGTCTGGCTTTACAGCTTCGGTGAGAACAAGGGGCTGACCGAAATCGACATTTCGGGCACGCTCGACAACTACAAGCGCGCCACCGAGTGGCTCTATGTCACGATCTTCGGCAAGAGCTTTGCCGTCGCCGCGCTCGTCACGCTGATCTGCCTGATCGTCGGCTTCCCGGTCGCGATGGCGATCACCTTTGCCGGCGAAAAATGGCGGCCCTGGCTGTTGCTCGGCATCATGCTGCCCTTCTGGACCAATTTGCTCGTCCGCACTTATGCACTGATGATCCTGCTCGGGTCGCAAGGCTACGCGAACAAGGGGCTCGGCGCCCTGTGGGAGGGGACGAGCTGGGTCAAAACGCTCGTCGGGCTCCAGCCGCTCCCGACGTGGGAGCCGGTGCAGCTTCTCTTCAACAATTTCGCGGTCGTGTTCGGGCTCGTCTATGTCCATCTGCCCTTCATGGTCCTGCCGCTCTATGCCGCGCTCGACCGGCTCGACCGCAGCCTGATCGAGGCGAGCCTCGATCTGGGCGCAGGGCACTTCCGCACGATCATGCGCATCGTCGTGCCGCTCGCGGCGCCCGGCATCGTGGCCGGGGTAATGATCACGCTGATCCCAGCATTGGGCGCGTACCTGACCCCCGACCTCATGGGCGGGACCGACAGCCAGATGATCGCCAATGTGATCGAGCGCCAGTTCAAGAAAGCGAACGACTGGCCCTTCGGCGCCGCCCTCTCCTTCCTGCTCATCTATGCGATGTTCGCGCTGATCGCGATCCAGTCGATGCGCAGGAAAGTGCCCGAGGTCGGCTGATGGCACTTTTCTCACGCTCGCCGATCGCGCCGCTCGAGTATAGCCGCACCTTGTGGATGCGCCTCTGGGTCGGCGCGGTTATGGTCTTCCTTTATGCGCCGCTGATCGTGCTGATGATCTTCAGCTTCAACGACAGCAAGCGCAACGTCGTCTGGCGCGGCTTCACCACCAAATATTATGAAAAGGCGCTCGGCAACGACCAGCTCGTCGAGGCTTTGCTCAATTCGCTGACGATTGCGGCGCTCGCGACGATTGCCAGCCTTTTACTCGGAGCGGTCGCCGCAGTGATGCTGTGGCGTTTCCGCTTCCCGCTCAAGGGCGCGGTCGACGGCACGATTTCGCTGCCGATCATCGTCCCCGAAATCTGCCTCGGTGTCGCCTTCCTGATGTTCTTCGCCGCGGTCGGCTGGCCGACCGACCTCGTCTGGCCGTTCAACCTCGGCGCGATCACGATCGCGCACATCACCTTCTGCTTCCCGTTCGTGACGATGGTGGTGCGATCGCGCCTCGCGTCCTTCAACCGCGAACAGGAGGAAGCGGCAAAGGACCTCGGCGCCAGCGAGTGGCAGGTGTTCCGCGACGTCCTGATCCCGCACATTCGGCCCGCGCTCGTCGCCGGCGCGCTCCTGTCCTTCACATTGAGCCTCGACGATTTCGTCATCACCTATTTCACCAGCGGCCCCGACACGATCACCTTCCCGGTGAAGGTCTATTCGATGGTCCGCTTCTCGGTGACACCCGAGGTCAATGCGGCCTCGACGTTGCTCATCATCCTGACCGTCATCCTGACCTTCATCGCGCTGAAGCTTCAGGGCGTGAAAGCCATTGCGGAAACCCACTGACCATGACCGAAACCGCCCGCCCGATCATCCAGATCCAGAATGTCTCGAAACGCTTTGGTAAGGTGACCGCGGTCGACAATGTCAGTCTCGATATCAATGCGGGCGAATTCTTCGTGCTGCTCGGCCCGTCGGGCTGCGGCAAGACGACGTTGCTGCGGATGATCGCGGGGTTCGAACTGCCCACCGAGGGCAGGATATTGATCGACGGACAGGATATGGCGGGGATTCCGCCGAACAAGCGCCCCGTCAACATGGTGTTCCAGAGCTATGCCGTGTTCCCGCATATGAGCGTCGCCGACAATGTCGCCTATGGCCTCAAGATCGCGGGGGTCAAGGGTGGCGAGGTCAAGGACCGCGTCGCCGAGGCGCTCGAACTGGTCAAGCTCGGCGGGTTCGAGACGCGGATGCCCGATCAGATGTCGGGCGGCCAGCGGCAGCGCGTCGCGCTCGCACGCAGCCTCGTGATGCGGCCCAAGGTGCTGCTGCTCGACGAACCGCTGTCGGCGCTCGACGCGAAGCTTCGCGCGCAGATGCAGTTCGAACTGTCCGAACTACAGGAAAAGGTCGGCATCACCTTCGTCACCGTCACGCACGATCAGGACGAGGCGCTGTCGATGGCGTGCCGGATCGGCGTGATCAACAAGGGCGAGGTGGCGCAGCTCGCGACGCCATCGGATCTTTACGAATATCCGGCGAACCGCTTCGTCGCCGATTTCGTCGGGTCGGTGAATATCTTCGAGGGCAAGCTGACGCTCGACGAACCCGACAAGGCCGCGGTCGATTGCCCGGGGCTCGGCAAGGTCTATCTCAACCACGGTGTCACCGGCCCGCACGGCGCCGACGTCTGGGTCGCACTGCGCCCCGAGAAAATCTATCTCCACGTTCCCGGCGAAGGCAAGGCGGTCAAGGCCGCCGCGCAGGATGCGCCTGACGGCTACAATTTCGCGCGCGGCAAGATCAAGGGCATGTCCTATCTCGGCGACATCACGCTGTTCGAGATCGAGCTGGAAACCGGCGCGCGTATCCGCGTGTCACGCCCGAACCTGTCGCGCCACGATCAGGAGGATTTTACCTGGGACGACAAGGTGAGCATGCACTGGCGCGCGGATAGCCCGGTGGTGTTGCTGGGGTAACCCGGCTTCCCTCGTCATCCCGGACTTGATCCGGGATCCATCGCAGCTTTGCGGTCATCGCCCCCCGATCAATTCCGGGGTGACAAATTAATGGGCGCCCGCCTTCTTCCCCGGCAGCAGATGCAGCACACCGACGATCACGCCGCCAAGAACCAGCCCGAAAATTCCCGCGCCGCCGGCATTGATCAGCCATTCCCAAACGCCGGCACCCGGCAGGTTGCCGGCAACGGACTTGGCGAAGGCATCGATCCCTTCGGCAATGCCGCCGATATGATATTCGTGCAGCCCGTGCAGGAAAATCTGGCCGCCGACCCACAGCATCGCGGCGGTGCCGACCACGGCCAGCGCCGACAGAAGCCTGGGCATGAAAGACACGAGGCCGCGCCCGATCGCGCGGCGCGCGCTATTGCCCTCCTTCGCCATGTGCAGCCCGATGTCGTCCATCTTCACGATCAGCCCGACGACGCCGTAAACCGCAATGGTGATCGCGATCGCGACCACCGCGAGCGTAGCGGCGCGCATCGCGAAATGTTCGTCGAGCACTTCGTTCAATGCGATCACCATGATCTCGGCCGACAGGATGAAGTCGGTGCGCACCGCGCCCTTCACCATCGCCTCCTCATGATCCTTGTCGGCAACGATTTCGGCATCCTCGGCAAGGCTGGTCTTGTCCTTCTGCAACGAATGCAGCACCTTTTCGGCACCTTCGAAGCAGAGATAGGCGCCGCCGAGCATCAGCAGCGGGGTGATCGCCCACGGCAGGAAGGTGGACAGCAGCAGCAGCGCCGGCAGGATCAGCACCAGCTTGTTGAAGATCGACCCCTTGGTGATCCGCCAGATGATCGGCAGTTCGCGGTCGGGGGTGAAGCCGGTGACGTAGCGCGGCGTCACTGCGGTATCGTCGACAACCACACCCGCGGCCTTCACCCCCGCTTTCGACGCTGCGGCGCCGATATCGTCGATGCTCGCCGCAGCGACCTTGGCGATCGTCGCAATATCGTCGAGCAGGGCAAAAAGGCCGGAGGGCATAGAGTGTTGGTCTTTCCTGTTTAGAGCGCGCGGAGTTTCGGCAGCACCTCATCGAGAGATTTGCGGATGATGGCAACCATCTCGTCAATCTGTTCGGTGGTGATAATCAGCGGCGGGCACATTACCAGGCTGTCGCGAATGCCGCGGACCATCAGCCCGTTCGCAATGCACGCATCGCGCGCCATCGGGCCCGCGGTTCCCTCGGCACCGCCGAAGCGCGCCCGCGTTTCCTTGTCGGCGACGATCTCGACCGCACCGAGCAGCCCGACCGAGCGCGTTTCGCCGACGAGCGGGTGATCGCCCAGCGTCGCGAGCGCTTTCGCCAGATGCGGCCCGGTGACGCTGCCCGTGCGTTCGACGAGGCCTTCGCGCTCGATGATCTCGATATTTTTGAGCGCCACCGCCGCCGCGACCGGATGGCCCGAATAGGTAAAGCCGTGGACGAAATCGCCGCCGGTCTTGAGCACGTCAACGACATGGCTCGCGACTGCGGTGGCCGAAATCGGCAGGTAGCCCGACGACAGCCCCTTCGCCATCGGCATCAGGTCGGGCGTGAAGCCCATCGTCTCATGCCCCCACATTTTGCCGGTGCGGCCAAACCCACAGATCACCTCGTCGGCGACGACGAGCAGGCCATATTTGCGGGCCACCGCCTCGACCTTCGGCCAGTATCCTTTTGGCGGGATGATGACACCGCCCGCGCCCTGCACCGGCTCACCGATAAACGCCGCGCAATTTTCGGGGCCGACCTCGAGGATCTTGTCCTCGATCGCCTGGACGCAGGCGTCGCAGAATTCCTCCTCGCTCATCCCCTGCCCTTCGCCATAGGCATAGGGCTGGCGGACATGCTCGACGCCGGGGATCGGCAAATCGCCCTGCGCGTGCATCGCCTTCATCCCGCCGAGCGAGACGCCCGCAACGGTCGAGCCATGATAGGCGTTCCAGCGGCTAATGAAGACCGTGCGCTTGGGTTCGCCCTTGAGCTTCCAGTAATGGCGCACCATGCGGAATACGGTGTCGTTCGCTTCGCTGCCCGAGGCGTTGAAGAAAATGTGCGGCAGGCGATTGCCCGTCAGCTGGGCAATCTTCGCCGCAAGCAGCACCGTCGGCGGCGTCGCGGTCTTGAAGAAGGTGTTGTAGAAGGGAAGCTCGCGCATCTGCGCGGCCGCCGCTTCGACCAGCTCCTCGCGGCCGTAACCGACGTTGACGCACCACAGGCCCGCCATCCCGTCGAGGATGCGGTGGCCGTCGCCGTCGGTGATATAGCAACCCTCGGCATGGGTGATGATGCGGCTGCCGCCGAGCTTTTCGATCTCGGCCCAGTCGGCCTGTGCGGGAAGATGGTGCGCGACGTCGAGGCGGCGCAGTTCGGCGATGTCGTGATTGCGGGGCATATCAAATTCCTGATCTTGGGAAGCGGCCGGGACCGCGGAATGGTGGACGGGCGACAAGGCCCGATCCATCGATCAGGGCGAGAAGCAGAGCCGCGCGAGATAGCGGTCGTAGCGGGTGACGCGCCGGTTCACAGCACGCCTCGCAATGCCTGTCCGAGCAGGCGAAAATAGTTCTGGCTCTCTTCGTTGCCGTCGACCGCCCATTCGGGGTGCCACTGGACGGCAAGCAAAGGTGCGCCATTTGGCCGCGCGCTGAACGCCTCGACCAGCCCGTCGGGCGCGCGCGCCTCGACCGACAGCCCGTCGGCTAGCCGCCCGATACCCTGATAGTGAACCGAATTCACATCGAGCGACGCGCCGCCATAGGCCGATGCCAGCATCCCGCCTTCGACGAGATCGACATGGTGGCGATGATCGAACATCGCGTCGAACAATGTGCCGTCGGGGGTATGGTGGCGCAGCAATTCGCCATTGGTCGCGGTATCGCGGCGCAGCGTCCCGCCGAGCGCGACATTGATGTCCTGAAACCCCCGGCAGATGCCGAAAAGCGGGCGCTGCGCGGCAATCACCGCCTCGACCAGATCGCGCATCATGCGGTCGCGATCGGGATCGAACGGCCCCTCTCCCGCGTCATCCTCGCCATAGCGCGCGGGCTCGACATTCGACGGCGACCCGGTCAGCAACACACCGTCGAGCCGACCGACGATCTCGTCGGCGCGCATATAGTCGGGAAGCGAGGGGATCAGCAGCGCGGCGCAATCGGCGTGGCGCATCGCCGCCTTCGCATAACGGTTCATCACCGCCTGGGCATATTCGGCGCCGACCTGCCGGTTGCAGGCGATGATGCCGAGGACGGGGCGGGCGGACACGGGCGGCGAAATCCTTGTGCGTTGCGAGGATTCCTTGCTGCCGATTTTCTCCCGCCGATGCCAGCGATATTTGCGTCAGCTATGCTGACGCGCAAAGGCCGCCGCCGCGCCGAACAGTCCGGGTTGGGGATGCGTGATCAGCTTGACCGGCAGCGCCGACATGAAACCCTCGAACCGCCCCTTCTCGATAAAGCGTTCGGGAAAGCCCGACCGGACGAGGCTGTCGCGGATGCGCAGCCCCAACCCGCCGGCGATGACCACACCGCTCGCCCCCTGCGCGAGCGCGAGGTCGCCCGACACACTGCCCAGCGACAGGCAGAAACGGTCGACCGCCGCGGCAGCAAGGCTGTCCTCGCCGCTCAGTGCGTTGGTCCAGATCGCCTTGTCGTCGAGCGGGGTCACGGGCCGTCCTTCGAGCATCGCCAGCGTTTCGTAAATGTCGACGATGCCGGGCCCCGACACGATGCGTTCGATCGACACGCGCCGATGCCGTTTGCGCAGCCGCGCGAGGATCGCGTCCTCGATGCTGTCGAGCGGCGCGAAATCGATATGTCCGCCCTCGGTCGCCTGAACGCGGTAGTCGGTGCCGTCGCGCCAGATATGCGCGACGCCCAGCCCGGTGCCGGGGCCGATGACGCTGATCGTACCCGTCGCGGGGAGCGGCTCGTCGGGACCCGTCAACCGCTCGAAATAGCTTGGGTCGGCCTGCGCCACAGCATGGCCGACGGCCTCGAAATCATTGACCAGCACATAGCGGTCGACGTTCAGCTTTTCGCCCACCAGCGCCGGGCGAATGATCCACGGATTGTTGGTAAAGCGGATGATCTCGCCACGCGTCGGCCCCGCAATGGCGATCGCAACCGCGCGCGGCAGCGTGCCGCCCTGCTGGCGCTCGAAATCCTGCCAGGCGGTCTGGAAGCTTGCATGGTCCTTGGTATGCAGGGTCGTCGCCTCGCCGAGCGACAGGACGCGCCCGCTTTCGACCTCGGCAATCGCGAACCGCGCATGGGTGCCGCCGATGTCCACCGTGACGATCTGTTCGCTCATGACTCTCCCTCGCCGGTCCCGATATGGCCGGACTGCGGGTGGAATGTCGCATGGCCCGGCGCGATGCAACAAGGCATAGCTATGCGCGACCCCCTTGTCCTTTGTTCGCCGCGCGCCTATTTGCGAATCATTCGCAACAATTGAGAGTGCCGATCGATGCCCGACATCCAGCCAGCCCCGACCCACGACTGGAACGGCGACAGCGGCGAGCGCTGGGCGGCCAACCTGACGCGGCTCGACCTGATGCTTACCGATTTCGGCAGCGCCGCAATCGCCGCAGCCGGCGCGCGGCCCGGCGAACAGATACTCGACGTCGGCTGCGGGTCGGGGACAACGAGTTTCACGCTGGCGCAGCGGGTCGGCTCGTCGGGTCACGTCCTCGGCGTCGATATTTCCGAACAACTCGTCGACATAGCCCGCGCCGCGATCCCCGACGGCGCGCCGGTCTCTTTCCGCTGCGCCGACGCCGCCACCGCAGCCTTGCCGCAGGGGCAGTTCGACCTGTTCTTTTCGCGCTTTGGCGTGATGTTCTTCGACGACCCCGTCGCCGCGTTTGCACATATGCGCGGCGCGCTGAAGCCCGGCGGACGCGTGGCGTTCATATGCTGGCGCGGCGCGCAGGAGAATGACTGGGTTCGTCTGCCGATGGCCGCGATCCGCGACATCGTCGAGCCCGCGCCCGCCGCCCCCAATGCACCTGGCCCGTTCGCTTTCGGAGACCGGCAGCGGCTCGCCGATATCCTCGCCGCTGCGGGGTTCACCGCGATCGACATCGCGCCCTTCGACACCACGCTGTCTTATGGCCGGGGCGCGAGCCGCGAGGCGGCGATCGACGATGCGCTCGACATGGCATTTCAGGTCGGCCCGCTGTCGCGCGCACTCGCCGAACAATCCGACGATATCCGCGCGCGCGCAGCCGAGGCCGTCCGCGCCGCCTTTGCGAGGCGCCCTGGCGAAAGGTCGGTGCTGATCGACGGCGCCGCGTGGGTCGTGACCGCGCGAAACTAGCGCCGCGCGGCCGCGCGCATTTTTTTCCAAGGCTGCGCCGCCGCTGCTCCGTCTTGTGATTGTCGCCGGAACGATGCTCCGGCCCCGATCACAAGAGGAACCCGATGCGCAAGACCTTGCTGGCCTCCACCTGCCTGGCCACCCTCCTTTCGACCACGGCCCATGCCGAAACGACGATCACCACCGCGACCACGGCGCCGGTGCGGACATCGACGATCAAATCGGGCGCACCCGACGATATCAAGATCACCTCGACCGGCTCGATCAAGCCGACGGTTGCGGGTCCCGCCGTCACGATCGACAGCAATCACAAGGTGATCAACGAAGGCACGATCGAATTCAGCAACGTCAACGGTGCAACGGGCATCTTCGCCAATGCCGGGACGTCGGGCGGCATTACCAACAGCGCGACCGGCAAGATCACTATCGGCGAAACCTATGCGCCGACCGATATCGACAATGACGGCGACCTCGACGGCGCCTTCGCGATCGGCACGGGCCGCGTCGGCATCGCCACCGGCGGTGCCTTTGCGGGCAACATCGTCAACAGCGGAGCAATCGCGATCGAGGGCAATGATTCGGCTGGCATCCGCCTCGGCGGACCGCTGACGGGCAATTTCACCAATGACGGCACGGTCACCGTCCTCGGCGACCGCGCGCTTGGCGTCGGGTTGCAGGATGTTACCGGGAACGTCCGCCTTGCCGGCACGATCACCGCCACGGGGCTCGATGCAACCGGCGCACGGCTTGCCGGCAACATCACCGGCGCGCTCGTCGTCCAGGGCAATCTGACCGCTACCGGTTATCGTTTCACGACCCCGCCAGCCGACCCGTCGAAGCTCGACGCCGACGACCTGCTGATCGGCGGCAACGCGTTGTCGGTCGAAGGCAATGTGACGGGCGGTATCGTCCTCGCTGCGGCGCCCAAGGACACCAAGCCCGACGACAAGGACGAGGACAAGGACGGCATCGACGACGACAAGGAAGGCACCGCAGCGGTTCGCTCCTTCGGCTCGGCGGCCGCAGTCCGCATCGGCTCCGCCACACAGGCGGTCACGATCGGCCCCGTCGCCGGAACGGGAACCGGGCTGGGCCTGATCATCGAAGGTTCGGTAATCGGGAACGGGCTTTATGCCGGCAAGGACGGCAACGGCATGCAGATCGGCGGCCTCGGCGGCGCGGTCAACATCGCCGGCGGCATCGGCATCAGCACCACGGGCAGCGTTCTGGCGCTGTCGAAGGATACGGCGGCGACGGCGATCCGCATCGGCAGCGATGCGGCCACGCCCGAACTCCGCAACGCCGGCAAGATCGACGCAACGACAGCGGGCAACGCCGCGAATTCGATCGCGACGGCGGTGCTGGTCGAGGCCGGCGGCGACGTGCCGCTGATCCGCAACAGCGGTTCGATCACCGCCAAGACCGGCGGCGACAATGGCACCGCGCGCGCCATCGTCGACCTGTCGGGCAAGGTTGGCACGGTCGAAAACAGCGGCACGATCAGCGCCACGGGCGCCCTCGCCTCGTCGGATCGCAATATCGCCATCGACCTGTCGGCGAACAGCACTGGCGCGACGGTCAAGCAGACCGCGGTGGCCGCGGGCGTCACCGCGCCCAGCATCATCGGCGACGTCCGCTTCGGCAGCGGCAACGACATCTTCGACATCGCCGACGGTTCGGTGAAGGGGAACAGCTTCTTCGGTGCCGGCAACAACAAGCTCGCGCTGTCGGGCGACGCAACCTACGCCGGAAACGCGCGCTTCGGCGCCGGCAACGACACGATGACGCTCGCCGGAACGTCGAAGTTCACCGGCCTGGCCGATTTCGGCGGCGGCGCCGATACGCTGACGATCGGTGGCACGTCGATCTTCTCGGGCACCCTCGCCAATTCGCAGGGTCTGGCGGTTTCGGTCTCCGGCGGCACCTTCGACGTCGGCGGCGCTGCGACGATTTCGTCGCTCGCGATCACCGACAAGGGCACGCTCGGCGTGATGCTCGATACGGGCAGCACCGGAACCAACCTTCAGGTCAGTGGAAACGCCAGCTTCGGCGCCGAATCGAAACTCGCGCTGAAGCTGTCGAGCATCGAAAAGGCGGAAGGCAAACATGTCGTGCTGACGGCGGGCACGCTGACCGGTGCGAACAACCTGACCGCGTCGCAGACCTTGTTGCCTTTCCTCTACAAGGGCACGCTGACGTCGAACGCCACGCAGTTGATCGTCGACGTGTCGCGCAAGAGCACGACCGAACTCGGCCTGAATCGCTCCGAAGCCGGTGCCTTCGACGCGGTGCTCGACGCTGTGATCGCCGACAAGAAGGTCGAGGGTGTTTTCCTCGGCATCACTGATGGCGCCCAGTTCCGGGGCCAGCTCGGCCAGATGCTCCCCGAGCATGAAGGCGGCGTTTTCGAAACCGTCACCTCGGGCTCGCGCGCGTTGTCGCGTTACCTGCAGGATCCCAATGCGCCGTTCCAGGACGAAGGCAAATGGGGCTATTGGGTCAATCAGGCGGTCTGGGGCACCTCGAAGAGCGTCGGCGACACCGCGAGCTATGACGTCAGCGGCTGGGGCATTTCGGGCGGCGCCGAAATCAAGAGCGATATCGGCAGCTTCGGCGGCTCGATCGCCTTTCTCAACGGCAAGGACGGCAATGGCAGCAATGCCAACGAAGTCAGCACCAGCCAGTTCGAAGGGGCGCTGCACTGGCGCCTTCGCTCGGACGGCTTCATGGCGAACGCGCGCGTGTCGGGTGCCCCGATCAGCATGAAGGGCACCCGCATCTTCCGCGCCGAAGCCGGCGCCGACGACATCGAAAAGACGATGAAGGGCAAGTGGGACGGCACCTTGTGGTCGGCCTCGGGCTCGCTCGCCTACGACGCCCGTGCCGGCGGCCTGACAATCCGTCCGATGGTCGCGGTCGATTACTTCAAGCTGAAAGAAGACGGCTATCAGGAAACCGGCGGCGGCGATGCGCTCGACCTCAAGGTGCTGAACCGCGACAGCGACGAGCTCGCCGTGTCGGGGACCGTCGCCATCGGTCTCGATTTCGGCGGCGCCGACGAATATGACGGCTGGACGCGCTTCGAACTCGAAGGCGGCCGCCGCCAGATCGTCAGCGGTACGCTGGGCGCAACCACCGCGTCGTTCAAGAACGGCACGCCCTTCACTCTCACCCCCGATGATCGCACGAGCGGCTGGGTCGGCCGTTTCCGCGGCATCGCCGGAAATTCGGCCTTCCAGGTCGCCGGCGAAGTGTCCGCCGAAGAACAGCAAAGCCATATCGGCTGGGCTTTCCGTGCGAGTCTGCGGGTCGGCCTCTAGCCCCCCTGGCCGGCCCCGCCCGCGAGGGGGAAGCGTTACCCCTACCCACGCTTCCCCCTTGCCTAGGGACATGAACGAAGAAACCGATGCTTGCACTGGCCATCATCCCTCTCCCCCCACCGCGGTTGCGCCGCAGGCCGTTGGCGCTATATGACGGCGCCATCAGGGGGACGTATGGCGCAGGGCGAAGTGGCGCTGACCGACAGAAGATGGCGTTCCAAAGCAAGCAATCCATGACCGAGCCTCGTGACCGAACCGGCGCCGTCCAGGGCATCGAAGGCGTATTGCTCGCCAACCGGGACCGTATCGTCCGCTTTCTGGAGGTTCGCGGCGCCGGCGACGGCGCCGAAGACCTGTTTCAGGATTTGTGGATGCGGCTGACCGACCGGCGAAGCGGGCCGATTGCCGACCCCCTGCCCTATATCATGCGTGCGGCAAACAACCTGATGCTCGATCGCTATCGCTCGGCGCGGCAACGGGAACTGCGCGACAAGGCGTGGGGCGAAGCATCTGCCACGCACGCCCCGTCGAGCGAAACCTCGCTGATCTCGCGCGAGCAGCTTGCACTGGTCGAGACGGCGATTGCCGCGACCGGCGAGCGACCGGCGCGCATCTTTCGCTGCTTTCGTGTCGACGGCCTCAGTCAGCGCGATATAGCCAGTAAAATGGGGGTCAGTCTGAGCACCGTCGAAGCCGATCTGCGCAAAGTCTATGCAGCGCTCGCCGTCATCCGGAGGCAATTCGATGCAAGCTGACCGGACGAACACCGAAGCGCGCGCGATCGACTGGCTGATCCGCCAGCGCGATCCCCTGTTCGACGATTGGGACGGTTTTGCCGACTGGCTCGCCGAGGACGCGGATCATGCCGCGGTTTTTGATGCGGTCGCGAGCCTCGACCGCGATCTCGATGCGCTGCCACCGGTCGACAAACCTTCGGTGGTGACGATAGCCGACGCACCGCGCCGCCCGTCGCGGCGTGCGTGGTTCGGCGGTGCGATGGCGGCGGCGCTGGTCGGCGCGGTCAGCCTGTCGAGCCTGGGCCTGTTCGGCAGCGCGGACCGGATCGAAACCCTCGCGGGCGAACATCGTACGGTTACCCTCGCCGACGGGTCGAAGATCGAGATCAACGGCGCGTCGGTGGTCGAGATCGACAAGGACCGCCCGCGTTTTGCGCGGCTGGAATCGGGCGAGGCGATGTTCCACGTCGTGCACCGCGACGATGATCCCTTCGTCGTCGAAACGGGCGGCGCAAGGATCGTCGACCTCGGCACCGCGTTCAATGTCGTGCGCCGCGATCGCCAGACCTCGGTCGCAGTCTCCGAAGGCATCGTCCTTTACAACCCCGACCACGACAATGTCCGCCTCGTCGCGGGCAAGGGGATCGAAGCGCGCGACGGCGACCGCAAACCGCCCGTCGTAAAGGATGTCGATGTCGCTAATGTCGGCGGCTGGCGCAGCGGCCTGCTCGTCTATAACGGCACGCCGCTCGCCGTCGTCGCCGAGGACCTGAAGCGGACGGCCGGGATGCAGGTCAGCATCGCGCCCGAAGCGAGCGGCCTGTCGTTCCGCGGCGCGCTGATTATCGACAAGAACCGCAACCGTACGATCGCCGACCTCGCCGCCCTGTCGGGCACCCGGGCCGAGCGGCGAGGCGATGGCTGGATATTGACCCGCTGAACATGCGATCGCGCCTTTCTCTTGCCGCAGCAGCAATTACGTTGAGCCTGCCCGCGCAGGTTCTGGCGGCGGAGGAACGCGCGTTCGACGTGCCGAGGGGAAGCCTGTCGAGCGTTTTGCCGGTGATCAGCCGGCAGGCCGGGGTCAGTATCAGCGTCGTCGATGCGAAACTCTGGCAGGCGCGCGTCAAACCGGTGCGCGGACGGATGAGCGTCGACGAAGCAATCCGTCGCCTGCTCGCCGGCTCCGACGCGCGCGCTGTGCGCGTCAGCGCGACGAGCTGGCGGATCGAGCCGCGTCCTGCCGCGCCGCGCGTCGCGCGTGCGGCACCCGCACCGCGGCAGGCTCCGCAACCGCGCGCCCGCGAACCATCGCAGGACACGATCGCGTCGGCGGAGGACGAAATCATCGTCACGGCGTCGAAGACCGACCTTCCCTATTCGCACTTCGCGGGCGTCGTCACCCAACTGGATGGCGGCGATTTGACGTTTGGCGGCGAACGCGGAATGGACTCGATCCTGTCGCGGACCGCGACGGTCTCCTCGACCCACCTTGGTTCTGGACGCAACAAGCTGTTCATTCGCGGTATCGCCGATTCCAGCTTCACCGGCCCGACGCAGTCGACCGTGGGCCAGTATCTCGGCGACATCCGCCTCAGCTACAACGCACCCGACCCTGACCTGCGCCTTTACGACGTCGACAATGTCGAAATCCTCGAAGGGCCGCAGGGCACGCTGTATGGCGCCGGCTCGCTCGGCGGCATCATCCGCGTCGTGCCCAAGGCGCCCGACCCGCGCGCGATGACGATACAGGCCATCGCGGGCGTCTCGATCACCCAGCATGGCGACCCGGGCGGCGATATCGCCGCGATCGCCAACCTCCCCGTCGGCGAAAACGGCCATGCGCTGCGCCTCGTCGGCTATATGCTGACCGACGGCGGCTATATCGACAACCCGCTACGCGGCCAGAACGACGTCAACCGCGTCCATGTTCGCGGCGGGCGCGGGACCTTCCGCTTCGAGGCCGGCGACGACTGGACGGTCGATTTCGGCGGCGTCTATCAGGCAATCACGTCGGACGATGCCCAATATGCCGACAAGGACGGCCCGCCGCTGACGCGCAACTCGATGGTCGAACAGAATGCGACCGCTCGTTACGGTATGGGCACGGTGGTGGTGATGAAGGATTGGGACGACCTGCATTTCCAGTCGTCGAACGCCTTCATCGACCACCGCCTGTTCGAGCGTTTCGACGCGAGCCTGCCCGAAGCCCGGCAAGGGAGCGACATGTCCAGCGGCGGCGTACCCGCCCCGCCTTCGGTTGCAGCGGTCGATGTCGAGCGCCTGTTCGCGCCGATTCAGGTCATTCCGCTGAACGATGTGCCGCGCGTACTCGACCAGCATAATGCCACACGCATGTTTGTCAGCGAAAACCGCCTGTCGCGCCCGTATCGCGACGGTCTGGGCTGGGTGGTCGGCGCCAGCTTCATCGACAACCGGGCGCGGCAGGACCGCGAATATGGCTATGGCCCGCTCCGCGCGATCCTGCCCGGCGTGACGAACCGGATCACCGAGTTCACAGGCTATGCCGAGGCGACGGTCGAGGTGATGCCGAACCTCATCGCTTCGGGCGGCCTCCGCCTGTCGCATGCCAAGCTCGGCGGCGAAGCCGAGGGGGTCTCCTTCGCCCTATCGCAGGCGGGACGCGCGACAACGGCCTCGCGCAACGAAACCGACCTTCTCCCCTCCTTTTCGCTGCTCGCGACGCCGCTGCACAATGTCCGGCTCTATGCGCGCTATCAGGAGGGGTTCCGCCCCGGCGGCCTTGCGGTCGACGGCAATTTCGTGCGGCGCTTCCTCAACGATCAGGTGCGGACGTGGGAAGCCGGAATGCGCTTCGGCGACAAGGGGCAGAGCCTGTTCGACGCCAGCGTCTCGATCTCGCACAGCCGCTGGCGCAATATCCAGGCCGATTTCATTGACAGCACGGGTTTCCCGACCACTGCCAATATCGGCGACGGGCGTATCACCAGCCTGTCGGGTGCGCTCGCGATGCGCCCGACCGAAGCGCTGACCTTTGAGCTGGGCGCGGTTTATAACCACAGCCGGGTCGATGATCTGGCACCGCAGATTCTGCCCGTGTTCGACGCGGCGCCGGGCCGGCTCGGCCGCATTCCCAATGTGGCAAGTCACGCGGTGCGCGGTTCGGTGAACTATGCCACCGTCATCGGCGACGAGGGATTCCGCGTGAACGGATGGGCCAATTATATCGGCCCGTCGCGGCTGGGGATCGGGCCGGTGCTTGGCGAAAGCCAGGGCGACTATATCGATACCGGGCTAGCGATGCGCGTCGGCAACGAACGCCGCGGACTGTCGCTGACGCTGACCAATCTGTTCGATTCACGCGGAAACCGCTTCTCGCTGGGCACGCCCTTTGTCGAAGGCAACGAAGGGTTCCTGACCCCGCTGCGCCCGCGCACACTCCGGATCGCCGTCGACGTCGCCTATTGAGGCGACGCCGCGGCTCTCCCAAACCAACCAGCCGGGCCGTCAGTCGACCCCCGACGGCGACGCCGTCAGTCGGCCAGCGCAATCCGCTCGTAACGGTCCATATGGTGATCGGCGCTGCCGAACTGGCTTTCGATCATCGTCGACCGCTTGAAATAATGGCCAATCGCCAATTCCTGCGTGATGCCGATGCCGCCGTGCGTCTGGATCGCATTCTGCCCGACAAAATTGGCGCCGCGCGCGACCTTCGCCTTGGCGGCCGATACCGCCGCCATGCGCTCGTTCGCGGGCAGGCCCAGCTTCAGCGTACCCATGATCGTCATCGAGCGCGCCTGTTCGACCTCCATGAACATGTCGACCATGCGGTGCTGGAGCACCTGGAACTTGGCGATCGGCACGCCGAACTGCTTGCGCTGCTGCGTATATTCCAGCGTGCCTTCGTGCAGCTTCTGCATCACGCCGGTCGCCTCGGCGCATACCGCGACCGTGGCTTCGTCGACGACCTGTTCGATCAGCGGCAAGCCGGCGCCCTCGCCGCCCAGCAGCGCGTCGGCGGGGATCGCGACATTCTCGAAATAGATTTCGGACGCGCGATTGCCATCGACGGTCGGATAGTCGCGGCGGACGATGCCCGGCAGGTTCGCGTCGATCAGGAACAGCGACACGCCGTCGCGGTCGCGCTGGTTGCCGCCGGTACGCGCGGTGACGAGCAGGTGGGTCGCCCAGGGCGCAGCATAGACGACGCCCTTGTGGCCGTTCAGTACATAGCCTGCGCCGTCCTTCTTCGCGGTCGTGCGAAGATTCGCAAGGTCGTAGCGACCCTGCGGCTCGGCATAGGCAAAGGCGATGATCGCATTGCCCGCGATGATCTCGGGAATGAACGCATCGGCCTGCGCGCCACCGACGGCCTTGAGCGCGCCGCCCGCGATCACGACGGTCGGCAGATAGGGCTCGATCCCGATGACCTTGCCGAGCTCCTCCATCACGATCGCATTTTCGAGCGCACCGCCGCCGAGGCCGCCATGTTCTTCGGCAAAGGGGGCGCCGAGCATCCCGAGTTCCTGCGCCAGCGCGGTCCAGATCGCGGGATCGCGACCGCTGTCCGAATTGATGAACTTCTGGCGCGTTTCGAAATCATAGGTGTCGCCGAGGAAGCGGGCGAGCGTGTCGCGGATCATGTCCTGCGTTTCGGTATAGGTGAAATCCATTATCGTTTTTCCTGATCTTGATCGTTCCCCGGCGAAAGCCGGGGCCCATGCCCGATGGCGATCGGCAAGACCGCCCGAGACCCCGGATCAAGTCCGGGGTGGTTTTAGGTCAGAGCCCCAGAACCATCTTCGCGATGATGTTGCGCTGAATCTCGTTCGACCCGCCATAGATCGTCGTCTTGCGCGTGTTGAAATAGGTCGGCGCGGCGCGGTGCGCGTAATCGGGCCCGATCGGATGCTCGTTGTCGCCCTCTCCGAAACCGCGGAAATAGGGTGCGCCATAATGGCCGACGGCTTCGAGCGTCAGCTCGGTCAGCCGCTGCTGGATTTCCGAACCCTTGATCTTGAGCAGGCTCGATTCCGGCCCCGGACCGCGGTTAGCATTCGGACCGGCCAGGCTGCGCAGCTCGGTAAATTCGAGCGCCGCGAGATCGACTTCGAGGTCGGCGACCTTGCGCTTGAAAAAGGCGTTGGCGAGCAGCGGCTTGTCGCCGTCGAGTTCGGTGCGGGCAATCGCCTTCACCTTCTCGATCCCGCGCTTCGACGCCGCGACACCGGCGATGCCGGTGCGTTCGTGCGCGAGCAGGAACTTGGCGCAGGTCCAGCCCTTATTCTCTTCGTAGACGCGCTGCGATTGCGGCACGCGGACATCCTCGAGCCACACTTCATTGACCTCATGCTCGCCGCCCAAAGTGATGATCGGGCGCACGGTGATGCCGGGCGATTTCATGTCGATCAGAAGGAAGCTGATGCCTTCCTGCTGCTTCGCATCCTTGTCGGTACGGACGAGGAAAAAGCCCCAGTCGGCGTGCTGCGCCAGCGTGGTCCAGGTCTTTTGACCGTTAACGATATAATCGTCGCCATCGGGGACCGCGGCGGTACGCAGCGAGGCGAGGTCAGAGCCCGAGCCGGGTTCCGAATAGCCCTGGCACCACCAATCCTCTCCCGACAGGATGCGCGGCAGGAAATGCGCTTTCTGTTCGGGCGTGCCGAAGGTGTAGATGACGGGACCGACCATCGCGAGGCCAAAGGGCATCAGGCGGATGCAGTCGGCGCGGGCGGTTTCCTCCGACCAGATGAAACGCTGCGTCGGCGTCCAGCCGGTGCCGCCATATTCGACCGGCCACGCGGGCGCGATCCAGCCCTTTTTATGCAGAATCTTGTGCCAGACGAGGAAATCCTCCTTGGACAGCTCCTCGCCCTCATCCTGTTTTCCGCGCAGTTCGGCGGGGTAATTTTCGGCGATGAAGTCGCGCACTTCCTGCTGGAAGGCGAGATCTTCGGGGCTGAATTCCATGTCCATCACGAATCTCCCATCGGGTAATGGCGCCCTTATACTGAGCGCTCACCTTTACGTAAACGGCAAGTTGCGACTTGCAACCTTCCCGCTCCTCCGATGATTGCGCGTAACGGGCCCGCTTGTCCAGCGTGCCCGCCGCTGTCGATACAGGAACAGGCCTAGCGGGTGATCCGAGGGGTTGCGAGGATCACGGCCCCGTCGCTGGCATAAGCGCCGCGAACTTCGGCGATCGAGAGGGTGACGGGCAGGATCGCGCCGTCGCGCGTGATCATCTCGGATGCAACGCGGGCAGGCACGCCCGTCCGAAACACCGATTCCAGCGCTTCGACAAAGGCCTGCCGCTGCCCGATCGCCAGCAGCGCCGAAAAACGCACCCGCCGGATCGCGGCCGCGTCGACCCCGACCATGGCGGTCAGCGCTTCGTTCGCAGTCTCGACCGTTTCGCGCACCGTAATGCGGGCGTGGCCGACGGCGCCATCGGCCTCGACGGCCGCGAGCAGCGCGTTCCGCGCGTCGCCCGCGGCGCATTCCTCCATCGTTTCGCTCACGTCTCGCAGGATGATCGCGCCGCCCGCCGGGACGGGCACCAGGTCGACGCGCAGCCATTGGCGCGGGCGCAGGATGCCGGGCATATCGCCCGAAAAACGTTCGCGATGATCGATGAGCCGGTTCAACCGATGTGCAAGCAGGCTGCCGTCGAGCCCCGGCAAGGCGGTCGCCAGATCGCCGCCGATCAGCGCGGCCGCCGCTGCGCCCAGCATGTCGCTCGCCGCGGGATTGACCGCCGCGATACGCCATCCCCGGTCGATCAGGATCACGCCGTCGCGGATCGCTTCGACCAGCCCGGCGAGCGAGGCTTGCAGCAGGTTCGCTCCCGACGCGACCCCGGCCGCGCCATCGCGGTCGAGACGCCGGTAATCGTCGAGCGAGATCAGGACATGCGCGTCCTTGCCATGGTGCGTCACGACGACGGGCTTGCGCGCCGACTGCAACCGCCAATTGGCAAAGCCCCGAATGAAATCCGCCGCCGAAACGCGCTGTGGTTCATGCGCTTTAGCCATCCTCGCCCTCCCCGATTTCCGGTGCAGCCTTTCCCTTTATGGGGTGTGCCGGGCGATAATGGCCATCAAGCGCATCCGCCCCGGCACCGTTATGAACCGATCAGACCAGCCGCGCCTTGCCGCAGCGCAGCGCGTTGACCTGCGCGTCGGCCTGTCCGACGCTGACGCCGAGCAGGCCGGTAAGGTCTGACAGCACGCCGTCGAGCACCGGCGCAGCCAGCGCGGCGGCTCCGCCGACAGCCCCCGTCAGCGCCTTCAGGTTGAGCCCGAGACCGAGGACGTTGAGGTGCAGTTCCATCCGGTCCGACAGCGATTGCGCCGCGCCGGCGACCAGCCCGGTGCTCGACACGGTTTTCACCTGCCCCTCGTCGATCGCGCTGCGCGAAAAGGCGACCTGCTTCCGGGCGAGATCCGACAGCACCAGTTCGGCTTCGGCATCGACACTGACGAGCGGCAATTTTACCACGCGCGCCATCTCCGGATCGAGCGCGCGCTGCATATCCTGAAAATCGCCGTCGTCGACCGTCCCGATGGCCAGCATCGCCGGTGACGTCACGACGCCAAGCGATACCGCCTCGCTGCTGTTCGGACGGCAGTCGATGTCGGTGATCCGCGCCGACGCCGATCCGAGCTCGGCGAGAACCGGCAGGTGGACGCTGGCGACCGGCGTTGCGATCCGCGTGTCGAGTTTGAGCCGCACCTGCGCGGTACGGACGATCACGTCGTTGGTGTCGGTCACCGCGATCAGCGGTGAGTTCGCCGGCGGTTCGCCGATCATCAACGCGATGTCGATCCCCGATCCGCCCGGCAGGTTGCTCGCCACCGACAGGTCAACCTGACGGTTCGCATTGCCGAGCAGCAGCATCGCGCGAAGCAGGCTGAGCGCGTTGACGTTCACCGGATTCGCCGCGTCGACGCGGATGCTCGACGATCGCGGGCCGAGGTCGATCGCACGCGACGGCAGCAAGCTTCGCGGCAGCGCACGATCTGCGATATGTTCGAGCACCGTCGCCGCGCGCCCGTCCGATGCCTTGGCCAGCGCCGACACGACCTGCGGCATCGTCACCTGCGTATCGAGCGTCTGCCCGAAGGTGAGGACGTCGGCGTCGAGTTCGGTGCGCAGTGCCTCCGAGAAGGCCAGCAGGTCGACATCGGAGCTGGCGAGCGCCTCATAATCCATCAGCGAAAGGCTGAGCTGGCTTCCCGTCAGGCTCGACAGGAGCGCGTTGGGCAGCCCCCCGTTCACGGCTGCGACACGCGATCCGAGCGAGAAGGCAGCATAGCCGCGCCGTGCGCCGGTGGCGGTCGCTCGAATGACGCTGTCCTGCCGGCCGGTCAGGAAGCTACCGAAGAACAGCGGGCGGTCGCGCGTCAGCGTAATGCGCACCGCGTTCGGCGAGCTGCCGCCGGTCGAAAAGCGCTGCTCGGCCTGAATACCCGGGTCCGCCGTATAGGTTCCGCGGGTCAGCGCCGCGATGCGGATGCCGCAATCGCAATTCGCCGCGATGATCCGCTGCGCCGCCACCTGTTCTTCGCCGGGGCGGCCCGCCGCCGCCATCGCGGCGGCGTCGGCGATGCCCTGCAACTTGCGGCGGTCGAGATAGAGCGAGCCAAGGTCGACCGCGAACGCCGCGGCTCCGATCAACATCGTCATCGCGAAGGCCGTGGTAATGCTGGTACTGCCGCGGCGGCTGCGAACAAGCGCACGAAGGAGAGTGAACGCCGTCATGATCAATCAACCGGCAATTCAAAGGTCGCCTCGGCGCGGATGATATTAACCGGCGACGGGACGAAGCCCGACCGCAGGAAGCTGTCCTGCGGCACGGTAAAGACGACCGCGACGGTGATCGCCTCGGTCGTTTCGGATACGGTGATGCTGTGCGTGCCATCGATCGCCTGCAGGCTTCGCGCGACCGCGCGCCCAGCGACCGCGCGCCGGTCGGCAGCGTCGAGGCCGATGATCGAGGCGCGGGCGCCATCGTTCGCTGCCTGCTGCACATTGTGCGCGAGCATGAAATATTGGCCATAGACGAGAATGCCCATCAGCAACGCGAGGAGCAGCGGCAGCACCAGCGCCATTTCGACGATGGCGGCGCCGCGCTCCCCGCGCGCCAGAGTCGCACCAGTCAGGGCGAGTTTGCGGACATACCGTGAAAATCGGGTCGAGCCTGTCATGCCGCAAGCATCGCGATGACGAATGAAAGCGGCGTCGAGAACGCCCGACGCCGCTTTTGCGTAATTTACATGATTTCGCCGCGCCGGGACCGGGCCGAACGGACGGCCTGGCGCCTATCGTTGCAAAGCCGTTACCAGCGACGCAGCGTCTCTCGGCGGAAGATACGGATTATTCCGCAGCTTCCAGTTTGTCCTGCGTGCGAAGGTCGAAGTCCGATGCGTCGTGCCGTTCGTGAAGCTGGCTCGCCGGATCACCCATCACGCGGTTGACCATCCGGCCGCGCTTCACCGCCGGGCGCGCGGCGATCTGGTCGGTCCAGCGCTGGACATGCTTGTAATCACCGACCTGCAGGAACTCGCCCGCATCATAGACAAGTCCCTTTACGAGCGCGCCGTACCACGGCCAGATCGCCATGTCGGCGATCGTATAGTCGGCGCCGGCTATATATTCGCTTTCCGCAAGGCGGCGGTCGAGCACGTCAAGCTGGCGCTTCACCTCCATTGCATAGCGGTTGATCGGATATTCCTGCTTGAACGGCGCATAGGCGTAGAAATGGCCGAAACCACCGCCGAGGAAGGGCGCGCTGCCCATCTGCCACATCAGCCATGACAGGGTTTCGGCGCGCTTCGCGGTCTCGGTCGGCAGGAATGCGCCGAACTTCTCGGCAAGGTGGATCAGGATCGCGCCCGATTCGAACACGCGGATCGGCTCGGCGCCGCTGCGGTCGACGAGCGCCGGAATCTTGCTGTTCGGGTTGGCATCGACGAAGCCGCTCGAAAACTGATCACCATCGCCGATCTTGATCAGCCAGGCATCATATTCGGCGCCGCCATGCCCCGCTGCAAGAAGCTCCTCGAGCATCACGGTGACTTTCACGCCATTCGGCGTGCCGAGCGAATAGAGCTGGAGCGGATGCTTGCCGACCGGCAGCTCCTTGTCGTGCGTCGGACCCGCAACAGGGCGGTTGATATTGGCGAAACGCCCGCCGCTTTCCTTGTCCCACGTCCAGATCTTCGGCGGCACATATTCGCTGTTATCGGTCATCGGAAACTCCATGGCTGACTTTTATACTGACCGGTAACTTAAGTGGCGATTGCGGTTTGTCCACCCTTGCCGGCTCAAATAATCCTTGCCGTCCGCAAAGCCGAAATCGCTTCGGCGTCATAGCCGAGTTCCGAGAGGATCGCGTCGCTGTGCTCGCCGACCTGCGGCGCGCGGGTCGGTTCGACCTTGTCGCTGGCAGACAGGCGGATCGGCGCGCGGATCACCGGAATCGACCCCGGCGCACCCGGATATCCGACCGGCTCGACCAGTCCCATCGCGGCGACCTGCGGCTGTGCCAGCGCCTCCCCCGCACGCAACACCGGCGCCGCAGGAACGCGCGCGTCCGCCAGCTCCGCGATCGCGTCGGCGCTGGTCCGTTCGATGCACCAGCGCTGCATGATCGCGCTCAGCTCGGTGCCATTGTCGCCGCGCAGGATATCGCTGGCGTACAGCGGATCGTCGACCAGCTCCGGGCGTTCGACAAGGGCGGCCCAGCGCGCGAAGATCGGCGCGCCGACGATCTGGGTCAGGATCCATCCGTCGCGCGTGCGGAACACGTCGGTCGGCCCCGAGCTGAAGGCGCGATTGCCGATCGGCTGGCGATCGATGCCGTTCAGCGCATGATCGATCGTCAGCGCGTTCGACATCGCGAGTGCGGTGCCGAGCAGCGACCCCGACACGCATTGCCCCTGCCCCGTCGCTTCGCGCTCGCGCAGCGCGAGCATGACGCCGAAGGCGCAGTGGAGCGCAGTACCGAAATCGACATAATTGACCTGCGCGCGGTACGGCTGGTCGGCCGTGCCGGTCAGGTGCACCGTGCCCGACATCGCCTGCCCCACTGCGTCGAACCCGACGCGGCTGGCGAGCGGCCCGTCGCTGCCGAACGCCGACGCCGTCGCAAGGATGATGCGCGGGTTGATCGCCGACATGCTGTCATAATCGAGCCCAAGCTTCAGAAGAGCATCGTGCGGCAGGTTGGCGATCACGACATCGGCGGCCGCAACGAGCCGCCGGACGATCTCGCGCCCCTCCGGGCTTCCGGGTTTCAGCGTCAGGCACCGCTTGGCGCGGTTCATCTGCATGAACATCGCGCCCGATCCGTCGTCGGCGACCGGTACCGTATAGCGGTCGTCATTGCCGCCCGGCGCCTCGATCCGGATCACGTCGGCGCCATAATCGGCGAGCAGCGCCGCGCAATAGGGACCCGCAATATAGCGGCCGAAATCGAGTACCCTAATTCCCTTCAACGGCACGCTTCGCTCTCCCCCGATCCTGTTCTGTCGACCGGGCTAGCAGCCGCTCGTCGACGCTGCCAGTTCTTCGTCGAAACCTGTCCTTGCATGTTCGCAGCCGGACCATATGGTCGGCACATAATTTCAAACGGGGATAATTTCATGGCGCGCATCGCTCTCGCTCTCGCGGCGACTCTGGCTTGTTCAACCTCGGTCTGGGCGCAAAGCACGCCGACACCCGCCGCTTCTGCCGCCGATGCGAAACCCGACAAATGGGACGTCAACGCGCCGCCGGGCATGACGACGCGCAAGGTCCGGCTTGCAGTCGACGAAGGCAGCTGGATGAACGTCGACGTCGCCCCCGATGGTCGCACGATCGCGTTCGACCTGCTCGGCGACATCTATGTGATGCCGATCGAAGGCGGCACGCCGACGCGCATCGCCGAGGGGCTCGCCTATGAGCACCAGCCGCGCTTCTCGCCCGATGGCAAGCGCATCGCCTTTGTTTCCGACCGTGCAGGCGGCGATAATATCTGGCTGATGAAGCGCGACGGCAGCGACAAAAGACAGATCTCGAAAGAGGATTTTCGCCTGCTGAACCAGCCGAGCTGGAGCCCCGATGGCCAGTTCATCGTTGCAAAGAAGCATTTCACAACCGGGCGTTCACTCGGCACGGGCGAGGTCTGGATGTACCATGTGTCGGGCGGTGCCGGCGTGCCGCTCGTCAAAAAACCCAACGAGCGCCACCAGAAGGAACTCGGCGAACCGACCTTCGCGCCCGACGGCAAGGGCGTCTACTACACGCGCAACGTCACACCGGGCCCGATCTTTGAATATGCGCAGGACAGCAACACCGACCTGTTCCACATCGAGCGCTATGATCTGAACGACGGCGAAGTCACGACCGTCGCCGCGGGTGCCGGCGGCGCGGTCCGGCCGTCGCCCTCGCCCGACGGCAAGAAGCTCGCCTTTGTCCGCCGCGAAGGCACGCAGTCGAAGCTCTATGTGAAGGATCTTTCCTCGGGCACCGAGAAAAAGGTCTATGATGCGCTCGATCAGGATGTTCAGGAAACCTGGGCAGTCACCGGCGTCTATCCCAATATGGGCTGGACCCCCGACAGCAGCGACATAGTCTTCTGGGCCGGCGGCAAGCTGCGCCGCGTAAGCGCCGCCGGCGGCGAAGCGCGGGTCATCCCCTTCAGCGTCAGCGACGACCGCGTGATCGTCGATGCGACACACCCGGTGGTCGAGGTCGCGCCCGACAGCTTTGCGACGCAGATGCCGCGCTGGGCCGAAGTTTCGCCCGATGGCCGCTCGGTCGTGTTCGAAACGCTTGGCAAGCTGTGGGTGAAGCCCGCAACGGGCGGCGCCGCGCGGCGCCTCACCGCGGCGAAGGACAATGGCTTCGAACTGTGGCCGAGCTGGTCGCGCGACGGCCGCTCGATCGTGTTCGTGCGCTGGACCGACGCCGGGCTCGGCGAAGTCCATGTCGTTGGCGCTAGCGGCGGCGCCTCGCGCAAGGTCACCGGGGTGCCCGGCCATTATGCCGAACCCCGCTTCTCGCCCGACGGCAAGACGATCGCCTTTGAACGGCGCGCGGGCGGCGGACTGCGCTCGGCACGCTGGGGAGAAAATCCCGGCATCTACAGCATTCCCGCCGCCGGCGGCACGTCCGAGCGGGTCAGCGACAATGGCGCCAAGCCGCAATTCGGCGCGGCGAACGACCGGATCTTCATGGTCACCGCCGCCGACGGCAAGAGCCAGCTCGTCAGCACTGACCTCCATGGGCAGGACAAGCGTGTCCACGCCAATGGCGAACTCGTCAGCGATTATGAAATCTCGCCCGATGGCCGCACCCTTGCCTTCCGGCAGAATTACGACGCCTATGTTACCCCGCTGATGCCCGGCGGACAGGATGTGTCGCTCGGCACCAAGAGCGGCGCGCTGCCCGTCACGCGGGTCAGCGGCAGCGGCGCCGAATATATCCACTGGTCGGACGGCGGCCGCCGCCTCCACTGGAGCCGCGGCGCGACGCTGTTCGGCGCCGACCTCGCCAGCCTCTTCACCAATGCCCCCGCGGACGAAAAGGCACCGAAATTTGTCCCGCCGACCGACGGTGTATCGCTGTCGATGACGCAGGCGGCGTCGAAGCATAGGGGCGTCGTCGTCATCACCGGCGCCAAGATCGTAACGATGGCCGACAAGGACGGGGGCGTGATCGAGAATGGCGCGATCGTCATTGACGGCGATCGCATCACCGCGGTAGGTCCCGCGGGCGCGATCACGGTTCCGGCAGGTGCCGTGACGGTCGACGCGACGGGCAAAACGATCGTCCCCGGCTTCGTCGACGCTCACGCCCATGGCGCGCACGGCGACGACGAGTTGGTGCCACAGCAGAACTGGTCCGAAATCGTCAATCTCGCGATGGGGACCACGACGAGCCACAATCCTTCGTCGCGGGCGTCGGAAATCTTTGTCTCGTCCGAGATGCAGCGCGCCGGGCTAATCCTTGCGCCGCGGATCTTTTCGACCGGCGAGATCATCTATGGCGCGAAGGCGGCGGGCGTCTACGCCGAGATCAACGGCTACGACGACGCGCTGGCGCATGTCCGCCGACTGAAGGCGCAGGGCGCGCACAGTGTCAAGAACTACAATCAGCCGCGCCGCGACCAGCGGCAGATGGTCGTGAAGGCTGCGCAAGCCGAAGGCCTGACCGTCGTCCCGGAGGGCGGCTCGCTGTTCACGCAGGACGTCACGCTGATCCAGGACGGCAACTCGACCGTCGAACACAACATCCCGCTTCACACCTTCTACAAGGATCTGGTGCAGCTTTGGGGGCAGACGCAGGTCGACTATACGCCGACGCTCGTCGTGACCTATGGCGGCCCCGCAGGCGATCCCTATTGGCGCGCTCACACCAATGTCTGGGAGCAGCCGATCCTGTCACGCCATGCTCCGCCGGCCGAGCTCGCCGCAAACAACAAGCGTCGCGTGATTGCTCCCGAAGGCGACTATGTCGACGATGATTCGGCGCGCGAAGCAGGCAAGATCGCCGCGGCAGGCCGCATGGTGTCGATCGGCGCGCACGGCCAGCAATCGGGACTCGGCGCGCACTGGGAAATCTGGTCGTTCGTGCGCGGCGGGTGGAGCAATATCGACGCGCTGCGCGCCGCGACGATCATGCCTGCAACCTCTTTGGGTTATGCAAAGGATGTCGGCTCGCTCGAAGCGGGCAAGCTCGCCGATCTGCTGATCCTCGACGCCGATCCGACGCAAAACATCCGCAATACCGAACTGATCCACCGCGTGATGCTCGGCGGCCGGCTCTACGATCCGCTGACCATGAATGAGACCGGGACCGGGAACCGCAAGCGCGAAGCCTATTGGTGGGAGGCCGACAAGCCCTGACCGGACGATGAAATCCAGCGGCGGCCCGCCTTTTTGCAACGAGAGGGTTGCAAGACGTCGGGACCGCCGCTAGGGGCGTCCACTCTCAGCGAGGAGAGTTGGCTGAGTGGTCGAAAGCGTCGCACTCGAAATGCGAAGTGCCGGCAACGGTACCGAGGGTTCGAATCCCTCACTCTCCTCCATTTTCTTATTTCCACACATCACCGACCACCGGAAAAAGGCCTAGAGAAACCTGGGCTTTTTCGATGCCTCGGATCCCCATGTTTCCCCACACATCCAGACTCGTCCGTTTGTCAGTGTGATAAGAAGCGCGGGAAAAAATCGGCATGGAAAGGCTATCGGCAAGCGTCGTCAAAGCCGACATCAGGCAGCCAGGCGCTTCGCGGCAGTGCCAAACGCATCCAGCTCCTCGATGATCGAACCTTCCCATGCGGCAGGGAGGCTTGTGTCTCCGCCTCTTGTGACGATCACGAACGCGGACTTCAGGCCTTGCGCAGAATGCTTTGAAGGTTTCCGCCCGACTCTATACAGGCACCGGCTTGGTTGCTTCCATCGCCTCGCGCCCGGTTTCCGCGCCCAGCCGTTCGCATAAAGGCAGATCGCCAGGATCTTGAATTACAATGAATTATCGTCATAGTTTTCATGCTGGCAACAGCGCCGATGTCGTAAAGCACAGCCTGCTGATCGCCCTCGTGCGGGCCTTGCAGCAAAAACCGGGCGCGCTGACCCTGATCGATACCCATGCCGGCTGCGGGCTGTACGACCTTGGCGGCGATGAGGCGCAGCGCACCGGCGAGGCTATACAGGGCGTAGTGCGGGCCTTTGCCGACACGAACCCCTTGCTGGACGATTATCGCACCGCCGTACAGGCGGTGAATGCCGGGGCCGAGCCGCGCTTCTACCCCGGATCGCCGCGATTTCTGGCGCAGCTTCTGCGTCCGCAGGATTTTCTGATCCTGAACGAGAAACATCCCGACGACGCCTATGCCCTGCGCGGCGCGATGCGCGACACGTCCGCCGCCGTGCATCAGCGCGACGCCTACGAGCTTTGGCTGGCGATGCTGCCGCCCCGCACCGCGCGCGGCGTGGTGGTGGTCGACCCGCCGTACGAGCAGACCGATGAACGCGCCCGTATCACCGCCACCCTCGCAGCCGCCCGCCGCAAATGGGCGCATGGCGTGACGGTGGTCTGGTATCCGCTGAAAGACCGCGCCACGCATGTGCGGTGGAAGGCGCAGCTACGTAAGCTCGACATCCCGAAGTTTCTGGTGGTGGAGCATTGGTTGTACGATAGCGATCAGCCCGACATCTATAATGGCGCGGGCCTTTTTATCGTCAACCCGCCCTACGCCTTCACGCAGGCGCTGCCACCTCTGCTGGAAGCGCTGCGCACCGCGCTGGCGCCGGAGGGGCATCGGGGAGAGATCACAACCGATTGGTTAGGCGATTAAGCTAGATCCTCACCTCCCCTTCACCCACAGGAGGACTTGCCACGCTTCAGCTTGTAACCAAATTTGGTCACGCTGAATTTGGAACACGGTTTTCGCGCTGGATGCCGGTGTTCCAGACGATTGCGCCTAGTCGCCGTTGGCATCGACCATGAAGATCGTCGGCTTGCCGCGAGAAGCCGGGTCCCATCCTGCCGATAATGCCGCTCGCACCCCTCGCGAAGCTATCGCGTCGTTGATGTGCGAACGCCCTTTCGGCAATCCTTTCAACAGGCGCTTCGGCGTCGGAAATTCCAGCACGGCTTCGCGCGGCATATCTCTCTGGCGCAAGGCGACCGTCATGCCCTTCCAGCCATCGGAAGAGGACAGCTGGGGCTCGCTCAGGAGTTCCCAGTCATATTTGACACCATCGATCTGGACGGTGCCGCTGCGGCCGTGCATGTGAAGCATAGAATGCCTTTAGCATGTCAGTCGCGGCGCTCCAGTCGGTTCACGGCTACCGGAACATTTAGCCGCCAGGACAGCCTCTCCGCGGCGAAGACTGGCCGATTGCGGAATGGCCGCTTTTGGAGAGGAAACCGCAAAGCCGGACATGAGCCCCCCGGGATTCGCTCTTGGGATGCGCTCTCCATTCATTTGACTTTGTGACGACGGCGGCACGAGACCTACGGGTCAGCGAGTGGCGTCCGCCGTCTTCGCAAGATCGCGGGCGAAGGCCGAAAACCCTGCGGTCAGGAAAATCGCCGCCAGCGGAAGTGCCACAGCCGTCAGCAAGGCGATCGAATAGCGCAGTGCGCCGTCGTAACCGAACAGATGGTCGGTGAGCAGTGCCATCAACATCGGACCGAAGCCGAGCCCGACAAGATTGACGACAAAGAAATAGAGGGCCGTGACACGGGCACGATATTCGTTCGGCGTGATGAACTGAAGCGCGACCGTTCCGACACCATGCATGGTCAGCATGGGAAAGGCGATTGCAAGCATGGCAAAGGCGAGCGGCGCGTTGGGCATCAACGCCGCTGCGAGTAACGGCGGCCCGCCAAGCAGGATAGACAACCGCATCACGCGCAGATGTGCATCGGCAACGCCCTTTGCGAACAGCCGATCAGCCAGTGTCCCGCCCGCCACCAATCCCGCGGCGCCGCCCGTTGCCATGATGACACCGAACCACAGGCCGGCTTGCGACACGTCCATCCCATATGTGCGCGCGAAGAAGGTCGGGACCCACGCAATGACGCCGTACATGACGAGGCCGATCAGCGACATGCCGGCAAACAGGGCCCCGAGCGCGACCCGTTGCCCGGCCAGATGCGCCAGAAAGCCTGGTGCAGGGACAGCATCTCCGCGCACGGACACCCGTTGGAGGCCATGCCGAAGCGGCTCGCGCACGGTCAGCAGCAACAGGCAGACGAGCAGCCCCGGCGCCGCCACCCAGAGGAAAATCGTGCGCCACGCCTCTACCGGCCCGACCAGCGGCAGGTCGACCATCGGCGCCGCGAGGACAGCCTGGACGACGAACGAGCCGAGGATCAGGGCAACGCCCGAGCCGAGTGGAACGCCGATCGAGTAGACCGCCATCGCCCGCGCGAGACGGTCGCGCGGAAAGGTGTCGCTGAGCATCGAATAGGCCGCGGGCGAAAGCGCCGCTTCGCCGACTCCAACGCCCATGCGCGCAAGGAACAGCGTCGCATAGCTTCCCGCAAAGCCGCAACCTGCCGTCATCACGCTCCATAGCGCTACCCCGATGACGATGAGATTTCGCCGGTTCCAGCGATCGGCGATCCACGCGATCGGAAGGCCAAGCACCGTATAGAAAAGGGCAAAGGCGAGCCCGATGAGCAAGCTGACCTGTGTATCCGAAATATCGAGCGCGGCACGGATCGGCGCAACCAGCAGGCTGAGGATCATCCGGTCGACGAAGGACAGCGTATAGGCGACAAGGAGGACGCCGACGACGTACCAGCGATAGGCGGGACGCGGCCACTCCGGCGACGCGGCATCCGCATCGACATTCAGCCCGTCATGCGCGCCCTCTTTCCCCATCGCTTCCGTCCTCCCGAACGCCGCTCGCTCTTGCACCGCAAGTCGGCCTGTTATATAGAAACAGTTACTTAGCAAACTAAGTAAATTGGCGACTGAGTCAAGCATGATCGGGACGCACGAAAAAACAACGTGTTGGGAGACGCGATATGACATATTTCGGAAGGAAGCAGTCCATCCTCCTCTTGGCCGGCGCGGCGGTCGCCGCGCTGCCCGCGGCAGCAGCGGCACAGGACACCGCCGACGACACGAGCGGCGACATCATCGTCACCGCGCAGCGGCAGGAACAGAGGCTTCAGGACGTCCCCGTCTCGGTCACGGCCTTCGGCGCCGAGCAGCTTCGCGACAACAGCATCGAAACGGTGCAGGATATCGCGATCCGCACGCCGGGCCTCGCGGTCAGCGCGGTCGATCCGGTTAACACCAACTTCGCGATGCGCGGCATCGGTAGCCCGCCAGGCATCAGCCAGAACGCCGGCGGCGACCCGTCGGTGGTGGTCTTTATCGATGGCGTCTATGCCGGCCGGGGCGGCACGCCCGACCTCGATGCGCTCGACCTCGAACGCGTCGAAGTGCTGCGCGGACCGCAAGGTACGCTGTTCGGCAAGAATGCGATCGGCGGCCTCGTCCAGTTCATCAGCCGCAAACCAACCGATGAAACCAGCTTCTTTTTCGAGGGCACTTACGGCAATTACGACCGCTTCGGCGTAACCGCGCGCGGCAATATGGCGCTGACCGACAAGATCTATCTGTCGGCGGGCTTGTCGCACAAGCAGCGCGACGGCTTCGAATATAACGAAACGACGGGCAACGACGTCAACGACCTCAACCTGACCACGGGCCGCGTCGCGCTGCGCTTTGTGCCCACCGACACGCTCGACATCATATTGCGCGCCGACATCGCGCATCAGGACCAGAAGGGCAATCCGCGCCACAATAATTGCGACACCAGCTTTCAGGGCGGCATTCACTGCGTCGGCATCAACCCCGATCCGCGCGTCGTAAACGCCTATATCGACGGCGAGGTAAAGCGGACGATCCAGACCTGGTCGGCCGAGGTCAATCTCGATCTTCCGTTCGGGACGCTGACTTCGCTCACCGCGCTGCGCAAGGTGAAATTCAACTTCGTCACCCCCTTCTTCAGCAACCCGATCAATCCGCCGGCGCAAATCGAATCGACCAGCTTTGGCAAAGAGGACAACAGCCAGTTCAGTCAGGAATTGCGGTTCGCATTCGACGCGTGGGACGGCCGCCTGAAAGGCCAAACGGGCGCTTATTTCCTCAAGGAAAACAACGATCGCGTCGAAGGACAGATTCAGGATTTCCCGACTCCCGCGGGCTCGGGAACGGGCATCTATCCGCAGTCGGTCAACGCGCGCAGTGTCGCGATTTTCGGGCAGGTCGATTTCGAGATTGTGCCGTCGCTGACCGCTACGGTCGGCGCGCGTATGACGTGGGAGCGCAAAAGCGGACGCTTTGCGGGATTCAAGGCCGACGCTGGCCCGGGCCTGCCCCCGCCGCTGGGATCGATCGGCGGGTACGACGTCACAGGAAAGAAGAGCTGGAAGGCTTTCACACCGCGCTTCGCGCTCAACTGGAAAGCAACCGACGATGTGTTGCTCTACGCCTCGGTCGCGCGGGGTTACAAGAGTGGCGGCTTTCAGGGGTTGTCGGGCACCGCGTCGGGCGCATCGACCCCCTATGACCCCGAATTCGCCTGGGGTTACGAGGTCGGCGCGAAAACCGACTGGTTCGATCGCCGGCTTCGGCTCAACGTCGCGGCGTTCCGCACCGACTATTCGGACCTCCAGGTTTCGCAGCTCATCCCGCTGTGCTGCGTCGTTGTCAGCAACGCGGCCAAGGCGCGAATCAAGGGTATCGAGATCGAAGCCGTCGCGCGGCCGTTCGAGGGATTCCAGATCGATGGCAGCTATGCGTATCTGGATGCGAAGTTCACCGAATATTCGATTCCGGGCCTGAACTACACGGGCAACAGCCTGCCCCGCTCTCCGAAGAACAAATTCAACATCGGAAGCCAGTTCGAAACCCCGGTCGGCGCTCTGTCGGCGAAGCTGCGCGTCGATTACAGCTGGGTCGACGACGCCTTTTTCGAGGCGTCGAACATCCCGCAGCAGCTCTGGCCTTCGCACGACAATCTGGACGCGCGCCTTTCGCTTTCAGGCCCCGACGATCGCTGGGAGCTGTCGCTGTGGGGCAAGAATCTGACCGACGAGCTGACGCCGACCTATGTCACCTATTTCGGCCCCTTCCGCCAGATTCTGACGCCTTACGCGCCGCCGCGCACCTATGGCGTAACGGTCGCATTCAAGATGTGACCCGCGGACGCGGCGGCACCCCTTTCGCCGCCGCGTCCCTTCCCCCAGCACCAGTGAGAGAATGATCGATGGAAGAACCCCGTTTCCGCTACCTCTGTTCCTACAAGGCCAGCTTCACCGAACCGCAGCAGATGATCGGCAAGGCGCATTTCGGGCGCCGGATGATCGCCGCATTGACCGGTGGCGAAGTCGAGGGTGAGCGATTGCACGGCCGGGTGATGCCGAGCGGAGGCGACTGGGCGACGATCGACGATAATGACACGCTGCGGCTCGACGCGCGCATCACGATGGAAACGCACGACGGCGCACTGATCTATGTCTCGTACCGCGGCGTGTTGCGGCCGCTGTCGGCGGCGCACAAACATGCGCGGAAAGGCGGACCGCAAACGCCTGAAGAAAAGGCCGAAGTCTATTTCCGCACGACGCCGATGTTCGAAACCGGCGACGAGCGCTACTCGTGGCTCAACGACATTGTCGCGGTCGGGCTCGGCGCCAGCATTGGCGGCGCCGTGCGCTACGACGTGTTCGAGTTGCTGTAGCGAACCAACCTTACCCACGTACCCCGATATCGGCCCGGCAGCACAAGGGGACTTGGCAAGATTGCCCGAACTGGTCCATCGCCGGCTCACTCCAGAAAAAGGGCCGGACGCGTCAATGAAGCAAGCACCCAGCTATCCGATGACCATGATCCACCTGTTGCGGGCGGTCTATTGGTATGACGAGGCACTCCAGTCCAATTTGCGCCGCGACGGCTGGCCGACCCCGACGCGCACCCAGTCGATGCTGTTCGCAAATATCGCCATGGGCGAAACACGCCCCGCCCGCCTCGCGACCAACCTTGGAATCACGCGCCAGTCGATGAGCCAGCTGATCGCGACACTGGTCGAGCGCAACATCCTCGTAGCAGAGCCCGATCCGCAGGACAGGCGCGCGCAGAAAATCACGTTCCACCCCGACTCAGCGCCGCTTCGCCATGCCGCGGAAACGGTCATGCAGGGGCTGCACCAACACCTCGACGCACAGTTGGGCGAAGACCGTTTGCGCGCGCTCGACGACGCAATTTCAATAGATTGGGGCCCCATTCCGGACCTGCGGGCGCGCGACGAAAAATAGTTAGAATACTATTGACTTTGTCAGTCTGCCTGACAAACTCTTCTCCAGAACAGGCGAGGAGAGAATGGCTGTGGCCGACATGGAATTACCCCCTACCGTACAGCCGGCGATTCCGGCCGGAGATGATTTCCTGTCGCGCGCCGAGCTGGCCGCGCTCACGCCAGAGGAACTCGTCCGGCGGACGACGGCGCTCAAACCCCTGCTCCAGCGGCACGCGGCGGAATGCGAGCGGGTTCGTCACCCTGTCACCAACGCCTGGAACGCAATCCGCGCGACCGGCTGCTTCTACCATTTCCTGCCGCGGAAATATGGGGGGCTCGAGTTCGACGTCGACAGCTTCCTCGACGCAATGCTTCCGCTGGCCGAAGGATGCGCCTCGACCGGTTGGGTCACCGCATTCTGTGTCGAACATGTCTGGATGCTGTGCCAGTTCCCCGAAGAATTTCAGGACGAGATCTTCGGCGGCGACGGCGATCACATTCCCTATGTGATTGCGCCCGGCGTAACTGCACCGCCCGGCAAGGCAATCCCGGTCGATGGCGGGTATCGCATTTCGGGCCGCTGGAAATGGGGGACCGGAATCATGAATTCCGACTGGGTGATGGTGGCATGCGCCATTCCCGACGACCCCGAGCGCCGCGTGCTGTTCTGCGCCTTGCCGACGAAAGGCGTCGCGGTGCTCGATACCTGGCATATCGACGGGATGGAGGGCACGGGCAGCCACGACCTGCTCATCGCAGACGCCTTCATCCCCGAATACCGGACGATGAACATGAACGATATGCGCGCGGGTATCGGCCACGGCGCGCAACTCTACGATAACCCCGTTTATCGCCAGCCAATGACGCCGTTTCTCGGCGTCACCGCCGCGATCGGCGCGGTGGGGATCGGGCGAGCGGCGGTCGCTGCGTTCGGCGAGCAGCTTCAGCAACGTGTCATCCCCGGCAGCACGAACAGACAGTCCGACAAGCCCGCAGCGCAGATGCGGCTCGGCCATGCCAACGTCCAGATTGCGACAGCCGAAATGCTGCTGCGATCCGCGGTCAACCGCAATGTGGAGCTGGCCAGCGGCTCCGTGCCCGCGAACTTCGAACAGCGGAGCTTCATGCGGCTGCAGATCGCGAGCGCCGTGGAGATTTGCCGCGGCGCGATCCGCTCGCTGGTCGAGGCAGCGGGCGCGGGCGCGCATATGCGTGGCAATCCGCTGCAGCGTCACCTGCGCGACGTGAACGTCATGTCCAACCACGTCATCTACGACATTGACGCCGCATCCGAACTGCACGGCCGCGCCCTGCTCGGGATGGAACCCAATTCTCTGATCTACTGACGGGCGAACGCGAGCGAATCCGCACGTCCACGAAAGGAAGACTGCAACGCCAACGACAAGGATACTCCCGGAAAACCGTCCTGCAGACGATATGAGGAGCATCCGGATATGGGAGGGAAGAATGAACCGGACTACGCTATTCCGTTCGATGCTGCTTGCCGGCCTGGCCGTGCCGACATCTGCCTACGCTCAGACCGACGGACCATCGGCCGACAGGGACGCCGAGATCGTCGTGACCGCGACGAAGCGCGAGCAGACCCTGCTCGACGTTCCGCTTTCGGTGGCCGCGATCAGCGGCGAAGGCATGGAGGCGATGGGTATCCGCCAGTTCAACGACCTCCAGTCGAGCATCCCCAATCTCCAGATCGATCAGACCAACGGCAATTTCGTCGTCTCGATGCGGGGACTCGGTTCGGGCGGCGGCAATCTCGCGTTCGAACAGTCGGTCGGGTTCTTCATCGACGGTGTCTATTCGGGACGCTCGCGCTCGATGCAGACCGCGATGATGGACGTCGCGCGTGTCGAGGTCGTGCGCGGCCCGCAGGGGGCGCTGTTCGGCAAAAACACCAACGCCGGTGCGATCAGCGTGATCAGCCGGGCCCCCACGCGGCAGTTCGAGGCGCAACTGCGCGGGCGCTATGAATTCGAGAATGGCGGCTATGGCGGCGGCGGTTTCGTATCGGGGCCACTGACCGACAGCCTCAGCGCGCGCCTCAGCTTTCAGGCCGGTCACGAGGGCGGCTATATGTACAACCGCGTCACCGGCCGCGACGACAACAGCAACAATAATATGGGCGTGCGCGGCCAGTTGCTGTTCGAACCTGCCGGCGGCGGCGGCTCGATCCTGTTCAAGGCCGAATATGCCGAGAATAATTTCAAGGGCGGCAACCTGACCTACAACGGGCTCGGAAACTGTACCTTCTGCAACCAGATTCGCGCCGCTTCGGCGACCGTCGGCGGCCCGCCCGAACGCCCTTCGTTCGAACGCGCCCAAAGCTCGATCTATCCCGAATTCTCGCGAACCAACAATCTGAACCTGACGCTGACCGCGAAACTTGACCTTGGCGGGGGTTTCGAGCTCTCGTCGATCTCGGGCTATCAGCGCCTGCGGGCGCGGACGCAGAACGACATCGACATCAGTCCGATCCGCTTTTCGGACTCGATCCATACGGAAAAAAGCGCGCAGATGTCGCAGGAAATCCGCGTCTCGGGCGCCATCGGTCCGGTCGACCTGTTCGTCGGCGGCTCCTATTTCTACGCGCGTTCGGATATCCTTCAGGAAATCTACTGGAACGGTGCCGACAAGATACTCACCCCGCCTATCGGTCCGTTGCTGCAGGGAACCGCGCGTTTGCCGTTCCATCAGACCAGCGAAGCGCTGTCTCCCTTTGCTGCAATCGACTGGCACCTGACCGATGGCCTCACCTTCAGCGGCAGCCTGCGCTACAATCAGGAATCAAAACAGGCACGCATCGCCGGCGAAATGGGCGTGCTCGCCTATCCCAGCTATGTCTTTGTCCGCTCGCGCAGCGAGGCGCTGTGGGACTATTCGGCGAAGCTCAGCTACAAATTCGGCCCGGCGGCGCAAGTCTATGTCAGTTACGCCACGGGTTCAAAGGGCGGCGGCTATGTGTCGAACGACAGCCGTCTCGGGCTCACGGGTCGGGTCGAATTCGAGCCTGAACGCGCAAAATCGTGGGAAGTCGGAGCCAAGCTGCGGCTGCTCGACAACCGCCTCCACCTCAACATGGCGGCGTTCACGACCGATTTCACCAATCTTCAGGTCTCGTCCTTCACCGGCTCGTCCTTCACCACCGGCAACGCCGCCGAAGCACGATCGCGCGGGATTGAAGGCGATATGAGTGTCCGGATCGGCGAGATGCTGACCCTCGGCGGGTCGCTGGCCTGGCTCGACGCCTATTACACGGACTACCCCGGCGCAGCCTGCGTCTACAACGCGCCCGCCGGCTGCACGACGATGAACCTCGCGGGATACCGGCTGACCCGCGCGCCCGAATGGAAGTGGAACAGCTATGCCGAGCTCCGGGTGCCGATGTCGTCGGACTGGGCGCTGACAGGACGCGTCGCTGCCGATTATACCGGGGCCTCCATCTATCAGGACGACCGGAATCCCAACAACATCATGCCGGCCTATACAAAGATCGACGCGCGGCTTGCGCTTGCGTCGGAGGCGAACGATCTCGAGATTGCACTGATCGGCCGCAACCTGACCAACAAAGTGTCGTTCAGCCAGTCCTTCGGCGTACCGCTCGTTGCGCAAACATGGGCCGTGTTCGTCAATCCGTCGCGAACCGTCGCACTGGAAATCACCAAGAGCTTCTGAGCGAGCTGTGGCGGGTCGGCTCAACGACGAGCGCGCCGTGCGGGCGGATGAGGTGGTACACGACCTCACCCGCCGTGCGTTCCACTCGTTCCGGCGGCGGCTTGAACGGGAGACGGTCGCGCACGGCGTTTCAGCCGGTCAATGGCGTTTTCTAAGGCAATTGTGGCACCGCAACGGGATCTGCCAGCACAGGTTGGCCGGTCAGCTTGCAATTTCCGACGCGACCGCCGCGGTCACATTGCGCGAACTGGAGAGAAAGGGGCTGATCGACCGGCGCCGCAACGCCGGCAACCGCCGCGAGGTACTGATCTTCCTGACACCGCGCGGGCGGGCGCTGGAAAGCGCGCTGCTTCCTGTCACTCGCGACGTTCACGATCTCGCCACGCGCGAAATCCCCGCGTGTGAAGTCGCCGCACTGGAAGATTTGTTACGCCGCGTCATCGCCAATCTCGACCGTGGATAAAGCGGCCAAACCAACAAACGGGAAACGATCGAATGAATATCCTCCATATTTCGGGAAGCCCCAAGGGCGAACGGTCGGACTCGCAAAAGCTGGCGGCCGGATTTCTCGAACGGTACCGCCTGCTGCATCCTGGCCACGCAATTCGCCACATCAATGTGTTCGACGGCCGGACAAACCCGGATTTCGGCGCCATCCATGCCATTCACAAGCTGGCTCCGCTGTTCCACGAGCCGCAGACCGACGAGGGAAAGCAGGCGTGGGTCGCCACCGAGCGGCTGATCGAGGACTTCGATGGCGCCGACAAAATTCTGCTATCCTGCCCGATGTGGAATTATTCGGTTCCCTGGGCGATGAAACGCTATCTCGACAATCTGATGCAGCCGGGGCGCACTTTCGGTTTCGACGCCACCACGCGACAGCATGTGGGCTTGCTGCGCGACCGCCCGGTCCAGTTCATCCTGACCCGCTCCTCGACGGCGAGCGACGACGGACAGGATTTCCAGCTGCCCTACCTGCTACACATTTTCAGGTCGTTGGGCGTACAGGACATTCGCGTCGTCAGCGCCTGCGCGACAACCAAGCCCTCTGCGCAAGAACGTCAAGCCTATCTGGATTCCTTCTTCTTGCAGCTAAAAGATGCTGCCGCCACTTTTTGAGTGCTTTACTGGTTGAGGTGGACGACCGTCTGAAACACGCATCGCGAATGCGTGAGGCAGAATATGTGGCAAGAGTCACTGACGAGAGATTTATTATAACTATAACAAATAGTTAGAAAACTACCGCAGGATCCTCACCCTCCTCCATTTTTCTGATTTCGACCGTCAGAAGAGCGACCGCCCCGACATGAAGCCGGGGCGGGAACCGCAAATCACCCCCGGATGCTCAGCAGCGACGGCGCCGTCAGCGAGGCGACAACCGCGCCGACGATCAGGAACAGCACGATCGCGACGATAACGACAACGACCGTGTAACCGATCGCCTTGTCCTGCGGCGCCTTCATCAGCACGGGCAGCCCGAGGTAAAGCAGATAGAGGCCGTAGAGGCCGAACAGGACACCGATCAGCCCCAGCGCCGGAACGAGCCCGAAAATGCCGCCAACCCAGCCCGCGGTCGCCGAATAGGCGGCAACCTTAAGCGCTTGAACCTGGTCCTTCTGGCCGCCGAAATTCGGGGCCAGGCCATCGATGACCAGCGCGAGAATGAACACCGTTGCCAACGTCAGGCCATAGGAGAGGATCGCCGATACCAAGGCGCTGGCGATCGGCGGATGATAGGTGACGCCGAAAGCGGTGAAACCGAAAACCTGCCCGCCGATGAACTGCGCGATCGGCCCGATCGCGGCGAGCGCGACAACATAGGGGACATAGATCGACTGCGTACTCGCCGGCTCGGCCGCAATAACGGGCCAGGTCTCCGTCGGCTTGAGAAGGATGTCCTTCGCGCGCTGGACAATGCCCGAAGCCGGGCTGCTGTTCTTGGGTGGTAGGTCGGCCATCATGCGTCTCCCCTGATCGTGGCGGCCCGCAAACCCGTCGGGAAATACAATGGCCAGACGAGCGTCTTAGCCCGAATGGCCAGCGTATCTGTAACCTCGATCACAGTCCGATTCGGCAAACCGCAGCGCGGTCGAATGTAACGGACTTGAAACGTGCGTAAACCGCCATAGATTGAGTGCATGACGCTCGAATCCTCCTCCGAACTTCCTGCAACGGTTACGGCCCCGCTGATCGGGCGTGCCCGTTTCGCTCCGGGCGATATTGTCCGCCACCGCACGTTCGATTTTCGCGGGGTCGTGTTCGACATCGATCCGGTCTTTGCGAACAGCGACGAATGGTATGAGGCCATTCCCGAGGAAATCCGCCCGGCGAAAGAGCAGCCCTATTATCACCTGCTCGCCGAGAACGGCGATTCATCGTACATCGCCTATGTCAGCCAGCAGAACCTGGTCGCCGACGGCGATGGGGGACCGATCGACCATCCGCAGGTCGATGCGATGTTCGACGGGCTGGACCGCGGCCGCTACCGCGTCCGCGCCATCCACCGCCACTAGGCGATTATCAGGCCTTCAGCTTCCATCCGCTGGCCAGCAGGCGATAGGTCAGCAGACCCAATCCGATATTGACCGCGACGAGCACCAGCGCGGCAGTGAGCACCGGGTTAGCGATCGTCGAATCGACGGTGCCGATGAACCCGTAGCGAAAGCCCATGATCGCATAATAGACGGGATTGCCGTGCGCGACCGTCTGGAACCAGGGCGCAAGCTTGTCGACCGAGTAGAAGGTGCCCGAAAGCAGCGCGAGCGGGGTCACAACAAAATTGGTCACCGCAGCCGCATGGTCGAACTTTTCCGCCCAAATCGACGTCATCAACCCCAGAAAGGCGAGCATCATTGCGCCAAGCACGCCGAAGACCGCGACGGCCCACAGATGATCGGTGCCGACATGGACACCGGGCCAGAGCAGCATCGCGAGCCATAGCGCCAGACCGACAAGGATCGCGCGCGTCACCGCGGCGCCGATCAGCGCGATGATCAGCTCGCCGACCGCGAGCGGAGGCATCAGATAATCGACGATCGTCCCCTGGATCTTGCCGACGAGCAGCGAAAAGCTCGAATTGGCGAAGCTGTTCTGCAGCATCGCCATCATGATCAGCCCCGGCGCGATGAAATCGGCGAAGGGCACGCCGATGACCGTACGCCCCGCGCCGCCCAGCGCGACGGTGAAAATGACGAGGAACAAAAGCGTGGTAATCGCCGGCGCCCAGATTGTTTGCAGCTGGACCTTGAAAAACCGCCGCACCTCCTTGACATATAGGGCCTGCATACCCGGCACGTTCAGCGTCCGGATATGCGGCACACCGGGTTCCGCGAACGGCGGGCTCCCGGCAAAATTGCTCGAGTCGGGGCGCGAAATTTGGGGCTGGTCGTTCATGGCGTTCTCGCCTATCGCCTCCCCGATCTTACCGCAAGCTGGGCAGCGACTGGTGCCGGTCCCGAAGGGATCGGCAAAGCGGATCGTCTAACCGCCCGCGGCGTGGAATGATAAGGAATTGAACATGTCATGGACCGATGAGCGCATCGAAAGCCTGCGCACCATGTGGGAAAAGGGGCTGACGGCCAGCCAGATCGCCGACGAGCTCGGCGGTGTCAGCCGCAACGCGGTGATCGGCAAGGCGCATCGCCTCGGCCTGAAATCGCGCCCCTCGCCCGTCAAGGCGACCGAAAAGGTGGCCAAGCCGGTCAAGGCGGCTGCGCCTGCCGCGCCACGCCCGGCGGCACCTGTTGCCGCACCGCGCGCGGCTGCCCCGATTGCCCCGCGTCCCGTCGCTGCGGCGAAGCCCGAACCGAAGCCGCTTGCCGATGCCCCGGAAACCGAGGCCGCATCGGGCGACGCGCCGCCGAAGGCCGATACCCCGCGCATCGTTTCGATCGGCCCCGGCGGCTTTATCCGTCAGGGACCCGGCGATCAGCAGGCACCGATTCCGCCCGCGCCGCCGCGCCGGCTGGTGCCCGCAAAGCCGAGCCCCGAAATCGCCGACAAGACGACGCTGCTCGACCTCAACGATCGCATCTGCCGCTGGCCGATGGGGCATCCGGGCGAGCCCGATTTCCATTTCTGCGGCGAAGCCGTGAATCCGGGCTTCCCCTATTGCGTCGAACATTGCGGCCGCGCCTATCAGGCGCAGTTGCCGCGCGGCACCCGCCGCCCGCCCCCGCCCCCGCCGTTCGGTGGCCCCCGGGTTCGTTAAGCCGCATCCGGTGAGGCCTTTCAGCCAGGATTTCCAGTTCGCGCGCGCACTCGGCCTGCAAATGGTCGAGCGCGGCGACGGGCGCTGCACGATGGCGATCGACATCGAACGCGAACGCCATTTCAACCCGAATGGCGTCGCTCATGGCGGCGTGGCCTATTCGCTCGCGGACACCACCATGGGCGGTGCACTGATGAGCCTGCTCGGCGACGGGCTGGTCTGCGCGACGCTCGAGATCAAGTTCAACTATCATGTGGGCGTGCGCGAAGGCCTGCTGACCTGCGAGGCCACCGTGCTTCATCAGGGCAAGCGGATCGCCAATATCGACGCGCGCCTCTATCAGGACGGTCGCCTCGTCAGCAGCGCGAACGGCAATTTCGCGATTTTTCCGATACCGTCGGCCCAATAGGCGAAAGGCGCCGGGTCTTGCGACCCGACGCCTCCCGTGTCCGCTCCCAAGAGGTCAGAAGCGGAGACTCAGCGAACCGCGCACGCTGTGCGTGCGGAAATGGGGATTGCTGCGCTGGATATCCGTTCCGCCGCCATTGAGCAGGAACGGATTGGTCGGCGGCGCAGTGCCTGGGCCGACGTTGACGACATAGTCCTTGTCCTTGAGATCGGTGTAAAGATACTCAAGGCCGACCGAGATGTTGTTCGTCACCATCAATTCGGCACCACCGCCCGCGGCATAGCCCCAGCCGTTGGTCTTGCCATTGTCCGAAAAGCTGTTGGCGGTGTTGCTCGTCGTGAACTTGTTGTCGAGGCGCGCATAGGCGCCGCCGCCGGTCACGTAGAAGAGCGCGCCGCCGCCGGGCGTGTAGCCCGCACGCAGGCGGGCCCCCGCCTGATAATCGGCCTCGCGGCTCATCGTATAGCTGGCCGGCGTGGTCGAAAAGCCGCTGACGCTGTCACGCGCATGGCTGCGCCCGCCTTCCAGCACCGCGCCGATGACGAAATTGCCCATGCGCTTGTCATAGCCGAGCCGCGCATAATATTCGGGGCCATCCTTGTCGTTCTTGCATCCGAGGTTGGCGGTGCCCGTCGCGGCGCCGTTGCAGAATCCCGGCGAGAAGGCGTTCGCACCACCCGACGTCGTCACCTGATCGCCATAGGTGCCATCGCGGTTGGTATCGAAGACGAGCGTTTCGCCGCGATCGCTGCCTTGCAGCGTACCGCCACCGGCGATGCTGATATAGGGTCCGTTGAAGTCCTGCGAGGTGTCGCGGCCTTCCTGCGCCATCGCGGGCATGGCCATCGCGGTGGCCGCAAGCGCGGCAAGGAGAGAGAGGTTTTTCATTTTTTACTCCACTTTTTGAGTGACTTTGCAGTCGGCACCCCAACCCGCGGACTTTGCCCAAAGTTCCCTCGTGCCACGAAAACGGGACGAGCCGAGCCGCATGAAGCCGCCGAAAAGCGCCTTGCCAGCCGCCTTGGCGCCCCCCTATAGCTGAACCATGAGTCACGATTTGTTCGACGCCGCAAACCCCGCCACCGACAGCTATAACGCTTCGCAGATCGAGGTGCTGGAGGGGCTCGAACCCGTCCGCCGGCGTCCCGGCATGTATATCGGCGGCACCGACGAACGCGCGCTGCATCACCTCGCCGCCGAAGTCATCGACAACAGCATGGACGAGGCGGTCGCCGGCCACGCGACGCGGATCGAGATTTCGCTCGACGTCGGCAACCGGCTCACCGTCGTCGATAACGGCCGCGGCATGCCGGTCGATCCGCACCCGAAATTTCCGGGCAAGTCGGCGCTCGAAGTCATCATGACGATGCTCCATTCGGGCGGCAAGTTCGAGGGCAAGGCCTATGCGACCTCGGGCGGCCTCCACGGCGTCGGCGTCAGCGTGGTCAACGCGCTGTCGACCGAAACAGTCATCGAAGTAGCGCGGAACAAGCTCCTCTATCGCCAGCGTTTTTCGCGCGGCGCGCCGCTTGCCGGGCTCGAGGAACTGGGCCCCACGCCCAATCGCCGCGGCACCAGCGTTTCCTTCATTCCCGACCCCGAAATCTTTGGCGAGCACGGCCGTTTCAAGCCGCAGCGACTCTATCGCATGGCGCGCTCGAAAGCCTATCTGTTCGCGGGCGTCGAAATCCGCTGGAAATGTGCGCCCGAACTGATCGGCGACGATACCCCCGCCGAAGCGGTATTCCAGTTCCCCGGCGGCCTCGCCGACCATCTGAAGGAACAGATCGGCACGCGCGAATGCGCGACCGCCGAGCCCTTCGTCGGGCGGCAGGAATTTCCGGGCGATCAGGGGCGCGCCGAATGGGCGATCGCCTGGCCGCTGTGGTCCGACGGATCGTACAGCTGGTATTGCAACACCATTCCGACCCCGGCGGGGGGCACCCACGAAGCGGGCCTGCGCGCCGCACTGACCAAGGGATTGCGCGGCTTCGGCGAGCTTATCGGACAGAAAAAGGCAGCCCAGATCACCGCCGAGGATGTGTTCAACGGCGGTGAAATGATGCTGTCGGTGTTCATCCGCGATCCGCAGTTTCAGAGCCAGACGAAGGACCGGCTGTCGAGCCCCGAAGCCGCGCGTTTCACCGAGAATGCGGTGCGCGACCATTTCGACCATTTTCTGTCGGACAATATGGACCGCGGCCGCGCGCTGCTGGGCCTTGTCCTCGACCGGATGGACGAGCGGCTGAAGCGCAAGGCCGAACGCGAGGTCAAGCGCAAGACCGCGACGAGCGGGCGCAAGCTGCGCCTGCCCGGCAAGCTCACCGACTGTGCGAACGACGGGCCCGAAGGCACGGAACTGTTTATCGTCGAAGGCGACAGCGCCGGCGGCAGCGCCAAACAGGCGCGCGACCGCAAGACGCAAGCGATCCTGCCGATCCGCGGCAAGATTTTGAACGTCGCGAGCGCCAGTGCCGACAAGATCCGCGCCAATCAGGAAATCGCCGACCTTGCGCTCGCGCTCGGCTGCGGGATGCGCAAGGATTGCGATGCCGACCGGTTGCGTTACGAGAAGATCGTGATCATGACCGATGCCGACGTCGACGGCGCGCATATCGCGACGCTGCTCATGACCTTTTTCTTTCAGGAAATGCCCGACATCGTGCGCGAGGGGCATGTCTATCTGGCGCAGCCACCGCTCTATCGCCTTACCGCGGGCAACACTTCGGCCTATGCGCGCGACGACGCGCATCGCGCCGAACTCGAAGCGACGCAGTTCAAGGGCAAGAAGGTCGAAGTCGGACGTTTCAAAGGCTTGGGAGAAATGAACCCCAACCAATTGAAAGAAACGACAATGGACCCCGCGACGCGTTCGATGCTGCGCGTCACATTGCCGCAGGAATATGAAGAGCGGCACCAGGTCAAGGATCTGGTCGACCGCCTGATGGGCAAGCATCCCGAGCATCGTTTCCAGTTCATCCAGGCGAATGCCGCGACACTCGACGAGGCAGCGATCGACGCCTGAGGAGGCTTTCATGGCAGGATTTCGGTCGGGGGCGATAGCGGCAGCGATGCTGGCGGCGCTCCTGCCCGCAGCCGCTATCGCTCAAGCTGCCGCGACCACCGCGCCGGCGACACAAGCCGCCTTCGATCACCGCGCAGCGCAGCTGGTCGACCTGTTCAAGGGCAGCATCGCCTATGCGGATTATTTCGATCCGCATTTCCAGACTGCCGTGCCCGAACCGCAATTCAAGACCTTCAGCGCCGGCCTGATCGCGCAATATGGCGATCCGGTCGCGATCGACCGCGCCACGCGGACACACGGCCGCTCGGGCACCGTGCAGCTGCGCTTTGAACGAGGCGTCGCCACCGTCTTGCTGGACGTCGGTCCGGCGGCCGACGCGCGCGTGACGGGGCTGCGCATCACCGGCGTCACGGTGGCGGACGACGGTTTCGACAAGGTCGCGGCCGAGATCGCCGCACTGCCCGGCCAAACCGGTTTCCTTGTTGCCGAGCTTGGCGACAGGACCATCCGCCCCATCGCGTCGACGAACCCCGACCGGCAATTCGCCGTCGGTTCGACGATCAAGCTCTATGTCCTCGACGAACTTGCGGCCCAAGTGACCGCAGGGAAGCGGCGCTGGTCCGACGTCGTACCGCTGACGCACCTCAGCTTTTCGTCGGCGGCAACCGCCAACTGGCCGGTCGGCACACCGGTGACGTTGCAGACGCTGACGAACTGGATGATTTCGGTCAGCGACAATGGCGCGACCGACACGCTGATCCACCTGATCGGCCGCGAGGCGATCGAGGCGCGGATGCGCGCCGCGGGGCATAAAGATCCGTCGCGCAACATCCCGCTGCTCACCACCGTCGAGGCCTTTGCACTGAAAGGCGATAATTTCGTCGACCTGCGCGCACTTTTCGTGCGCGGCGACGATACGGCGCAGCGCCGGTTGATCGAGGACAACCGGAAGCGGCTGATCCTCGCCAACGTCGACGGGATCAGCTTCACCGAAGGTCCACGTTTCATCGAAAGCCTCGGCTGGTTTGCCAGCCCGAACGATATCGCCCGGCTGATGGCCGACCTGCGCACGCGCCGGTCGAAAACCCTGCTCGCCGCGATGGCGATCAACAACGGCGTCGGCCCGGTGGCGGCGGCCGACTGGAGCTATCTGGGCTACAAGGGCGGGTCCGAAAACGGCGTGCTGTCGATGAGTCTGCTCGGCCAGCGCAAATCGGATGGCAGATGGTTCGTCGTGACCGCGAGCTGGAACAATCCGGCGGCGAATGTCGAGGCCGAGCCACTGGTTGGACTGGTCACGCGCCTGCTTGCCCTCGCGGCAAAATGAGCGCGCTCAGTCCCTGAAACCAGCGCTGTCCCGACGCAATCCGTGACCCGCGTGCAGGGTCAGCCCAAGGCAACCGGCCAGCAGGACGGCATCCTTGAACAGAAACTGCGCGGTCGAACCCATGAACGGGAAACCATAGCCTTCCTGCCATAAGGGCACACCAAAGCTGAAGCTCAGCGTGACGAGGAAGGTGGCCATGCCCATCAGCCCGCCGAGCAGCCCGGCGCGATGCGACCACGCCCCCGATGCGATCAACGCACCCGTTGTCAGCTCGATCGTCCCGATGACATTGCTCGTCCCCTGAACGCCGATCAGCGGGTACATCCATGCGAACAGCGGATAGTGCATGGCGATCTCGGCCACGCCTTCGGCCTCATAGGCCGCAAATTTCGCGACCCCGAAAAATGCGAAGATAAATACCAACGACCAGCGGAGCGCACCGACCGCGAAAGTTGCAGGCGGAAGCCTGTCCAGAATTTTGAGCATGTGAATGTCCCCGAATGATGATTTCAGGGCTATTCGGACGGCCGCCGGGCCGGGTTACATCAGGCGGCGATCAAAGCCGCGACCAGCGCCTTGACCTTCGCCTGCCGCCACTGCGGCGTCGGCGCGACCAGCCAATAACCCTGTTTCACGGCGAAAGCGTCGCCCACCGGCCGCACGCGCCCCGCCGCGATATCCGCCTCGGCGAGCATCGCCGGAACATTCGCCTGCCCCAGCCCGTTGGCGGCGGCGTCGATCGCAAGACCCGCATCGCCGAGCCGCAGCGCGGGTTCGCCGTCGGCGACGGGGCAGCCTGGCCAGGCGATGCGCGTGTCGCTGCTCGCTCCCGGCCCCGCCACCGTGACCATCAACGCGTCGGCGAGCGCGACGCCCTCATGCTCACCGACACCGTCGGTCCAGAAGATCGCGAGGTCGAGGTTCGCTTCGGTGAAATCGATGCCGCTGTCGGCCGACACCAAAGTGAAGCGCACGTCGGGCGCCTGCTGGCTATACCGCGCAAGCCGCGGCGCCAGCCATTTGGCGGTCAGGTCGCGCGGCGCCGCGATCGTCAGCGACTGCGACGATTGTCCCGCCTGCATCGCGCGCACCGATTCCTCGAACTGCAAAAAGCCCTGCCGCAACGCGTCGAGCCCGGCGTCGGCCTCGCCCGTCAGTTCCAGCCCCTTCGGCGTGCGGCGGAACAGCACGACGCCGAGCATATCCTCGAGGGCGCGAATCTGCTGTCCGACGGCGGCCGGCGTCACCGCGAGTTCGTCGGCGGCGCGCGTGAAGCTCAAATGCCGGGCAGCGGCGTCGAACACGCGCAGGGCGTTCAGGGGCAGGTGCGTGCGTTTCATGACGCTGTCGCAGGCGCCACGAGCGGGAAATGCGGGATCGCGACGAGCATCTGCGATCCGTCGCCGAGTTCCATCGCATAGCTTCCGACCATCGACCCTTCGGGGGTCGGCAGCGGGCAGCCCGATACATAGTCATAGGCGCCGCCCGGCGCGATCAACGGCTGTTCGCCAACAACGCCCTCACCCTCGACTTCGCTGATCTGGCCGCGCCCGTCGCTGATCCGCCAATGGCGGCTGAGCAGCTGCACTGCGGTCTCACCATGATTTTCGACGCGGACATGATAGGCCCAGAACCAGCGGCCAAGCGCCGGATGCGACTGCTCGGGCAGGTAGCTGACCGCCACGCGCACGGTGATCGACCCGGTGGTCGCCGCAAAGGGGAAGAAGGAGTCGATCATCGTGGTCATGGCGTCAGCGTCGCTCAAAGCCCGACTTTGGTCAATGCCTGGTCCAGATCGGCGGTCACATCGCGCGGATCTTCAAGGCCGATATTGATGCGCAGCATACCCTCGACGACGCCCATGTCGATACGCGCTTCTTCGCTCACGCCATAATGCGTCGTCGTCCACGGGTGGCAGCACAGACTGCGCGAATCGCCGATATTGTTGCTGATGTCGACGAGTTCGAGCGCGTTGAGGAACGTCATCGCCCGTTCGCGCCCGCCGTCGAGTACGAAGGAGAAGATCGGGCCGCACGCGCTCGACTGGCTCATCGCCAGATTATGTTGCGGATGGCTCGCAAGTCCCGGATGCAGCATCCGCGCGACGCGCCCTTCGATCGCCTTGCCGACCGCGAGCGCATTTTCCGACTGGCGCCGCGCGCGCAGGTCGAGCGTCTCGAGCCCCTTCAGGACCACCCACGCGTTGAACGGCGACAGGTTCGGCCCCGTGTTGCGCTGAAACGGCAACAGCACGTCGTTGATGAATTTCTCCGTCCCGCACACCGCACCCGCGAGCACGCGCCCCTGCCCTTCCATCAGCTTCGTCGCCGAGTAAGCGACGACATCGGCACCGAAATCCATCGGGCGCTGGAGCGCCGCGGTCGCAAAGGCATTGTCGACGACGGTGGTGATGCCATGCGCCTTCGCGAGGCCGCACACATGTTTCATGTCGACGATATCCATCGTCGGGTTCGCCGGGGTTTCGAAGAAGAAGACCTTGGTGTTCGCCTTGATCGCCTTTTCCCACGCGTCGTTATCGCGCCCGTCGACGACGGTCGTCTCGATGCCGAACCGTGGGCAAAGATGGTCGACGAGCCAGCGACACGACCCGAAGGCGGCCTTTGCGGCGACGATATGGTCGCCCGCCGACAATTGGCACAGCAAGGCGGTCGTCATCGCGGCCATTCCGGTCGCCTGCGTGCGGCACGCTTCGGCGCCTTCCATCAGCGCGATGCGTTCCTCGAGCATCGAAACAGTCGGGTTCTGAAGGCGCGAATAGGTCATGCCCTGCTCTTCGCCGGCAAAGCGCGCCGCGACTTCCTCGGCGCTGTCATAAGTGTAGCCTGAGGTCAGGAAGAGCGCTTCGGACGTCTCGCCATGCTCGCTGCGCCACGTACCGCCACGTACCGCCTGCGTAGCGGGGTGCCAGTTCTTCGTCTTGCTGCGATCGAAACCCGTCGTCTTTTTCATTTTCTTATCCGTTCAAAACCGAAACCACCGCATCGCCCAATGCCGCCGTTCCCATATTGCCCCCCAGATCGGCCCCGCGGCAACCATCGGCGAGCACCTTCGCGACCGCCGCCTCGATCCGTGCCGCGCTCGCCTCGTCGCCGCCCGAATGGCGCAGCAGCATCGCGAGCGACAGGATCATCGCCAGCGGGTTCGCGACACCTTGCCCCGCGATGTCGGGCGCGCTGCCGTGGATCGGCTCGTACAATCCCAGCTTGCCGTCACTCAGCGACGCCGAGGCGAGCAGCCCGATCGAGCCGACACACATCGACGCCTGGTCGGACAAGATATCGCCAAAGAGGTTGCCGGTGACGACGACGTCGAACTGTCCCGGATTGCGCACGAGCTGCATCGCGGCGTTGTCGACATACATATGGGTCAGCGTCACATCGGGATATTCCGCGGCGACTTCGATCACCACATCGCGCCAGAGCTGCGAGGTTTCGAGCACATTCGCCTTGTCGACCGAGCAGAGGCGCTTCGCGCGGCCTTGTGCGGCGCGGAACGCGACATGCGCGATGCGGCGGACTTCGCTTTCGCTGTACGACATCACGTCATAGCCTTCGCGCTGCCCGTCGGACGTCGTGCGTGTGCCCTTTTCGCCGAAATAGACGTCGCCGTTGAGTTCGCGGACGATCAGCAGGTCGATCGCCGACGCGACTTCGGGGCGCAGCGCCGAACTGTCTTCGAGACCCGCAAACAGCTTGGCGGGGCGCAGATTGGCGAACAGGCCGAGTTCCGAGCGGAGGCCGAGAATCGCCTGTTCGGGGCGCAGGTGGCGCTCGACATTGTCGAAGCGCGGATCGCCGACCGCGCCGAAGAGGAGGGCATCGGCGGCTTTCGCCTTCGCGAGCGTTTCGGGCGGCAGCGGATGGCCGGTCGCTTCATACGCCGCCCCGCCGACGAGCGCGCGGTCGAGCGTCACCGGCAAGGCGAGCGCGGCGAGAACCTTCTCGACCTCCGCCATGATTTCCGGACCAATACCATCGCCAGCCAGCAGCAGGATTTTCAACGCGTCGCCCTTTCGTATCTCGCCAGCCGCTTAGACAGCGGCGGCGCGTCACGCAACCGCCCTGCCCAGCCGGTCGAGCAATCTTTCCCTTACGGACAGCAAGTCGCGGTTGCGGCCGTCGAGCAGGTCGCGGTCGAGGAAGTGACCGGTGATCGCCAGTCCGTCGATCACATCGGGCAGGGACGGGTTCGCATCGGTGCCGCGCAGGAAGGATGGCAGGCGCATCAGCCGCGCCTCATAGCCCGCCGCCGCGGCCCTGCTGACCGCACCCCCCGATTTCGGGCTGACGAATGCGAGGTCTTCGGACGCGCCCGTCACGACACATTCGTCGAGGTTCATCCCGAACCCCAGTTCGGCGAGCAGCAATTGCTCGTACCGCGCCAGCGCGCCAGCCCATTGCCGCGCCGACGACGCGGCGCCGATCGCGTCGAGCACCGCCGAAAGCGCGGCGTAGAGCGCCGGATAGGGCTGGCTTTCGGGCAAAGTTGCGGCAGTCAGGCTCGTTGCCCAGTCGATCGCCGCGGCGGGCAGCGGTTCGGCGAGCAAGGGCGCGCGGCTGGTCAGCAATTCGGCGGTCGCACCGGCAAGCTGTTCCTCGGTTCGTGCGCGCATTTCGAGCGCGACCAGATTACCCGGCATCAGGATCGGCCGCAGCCGCCGCGAGCGTCCGCCGCGCACATAACCCGCGACCAGCCCCGCCTCTTCGGTCAGCGCGCGCAAAATCGCGCCATGCTCACCATGCGTGCGCACCGCGCAGACGATCGCCTCGGCGGTCAGGCTGGTCAAAGCACCATCTGCGTCTGCGTCACCAGCGCGACCTCGGCGCCCTCCTCGGTGCGGATGCGCGTCTGCCACACCGACAGGCGCTTGCCGATCTTCACCGGAGCCGCCTCGCCAATGAGCGTCGATCCCACAGGGCCAGCGCCGAGGAAATTGGTCTTGCTTTCGATCGTCGTCGTACCGTTCGCGCCTTCGGGCAAGGTCAGGAAGGCCCCGACCGCACCAAGGCAGTCGGCAAAGGCCATGATCGCGCCGCCATGGACGATCCCGCCCGCGGTACAGATTTCGGGCCGGACGAGGAGCTTGCCCGCAACGCGCTCCTTGCTGCCTTCGTGAATGGTGACGCCCAGCGTCGTCGCCAGCGGCATGGCGGCTGCAAAATCCATAATCTTCCCCTCACCGTCCCGAATGATAGAAATCATGCACCGCCTGCGCGACCGCGGCGCTCACGCCCGGCGCCTTGCGCAGGTCTTCGAGGCTCGCGCCGCGCACCGCGCGCGCGGTTCCGAAATGCATCAGCAGCGCCCGCTTGCGCGCCGGGCCAATCCCCGGCACTTCGTCGAGCGGCGACGTGCCCATCGCCTTTGCACGCTTTTGCCGGTGCGCTCCGATCGCGAAGCGGTGCGCCTCGTCGCGCAGCCGCTGGATGTAGAAGAGCACCGCATTGTTCGGTGGCAGCGTGAATTCGCGCCCGTCGGGATGATAGAAGGTCTCGCGCCCGGCGTTACGGTCGGGGCCCTTGGCAACGCCGACATAGGTCAGATCATCGATCCCCAGCTCGGCGAGTACCGCGCCCGCGGCCGACACCTGTCCCTTGCCGCCGTCGATCAGCACAAGGTCGGGCCATTCACCCTTGGTGCGCTCGGGATCCTCCTCGATCGCGCGCGCGAAGCGGCGCTCGAACACCTCGCGCATCATCGCGAAATCGTCGCCTGGCCGTGTCTCGGCACGCTTGATGTTGAACTTGCGATACGCACCCTTGATCCAGCCCTCGGGGCCCGCGACGACCATCGCGCCGAGTGCGTTGGTGCCCTGAATATGGCTGTTGTCATAGATTTCGATGCGCTGCGGCGGGTTTTCGAGGTCGAACAGCTCGGCAAGCTCGCGGCCAAGCTTCGCCTGGCTGCTGCTCTCCGCCAGCCGACGATCCAGTTCTTCGCCCGCGTTGCGCACCGCCTGTTCGAGCAGGCGGCGGCGGTTGCCGCGCTGCGGCACGCTGATTTCGATCTTACGGGCGCCGCTTTCGCCGAGCGCCTCAGCGAGCAACGCGCATTCGTCGGGCTCGCGATCGACGAGGATCAGTTTCGGCGGCGGCACACCCTCATAGAATTGCATCAGGAAGCTCGCCATGACCTCGGCTTCGGGCACGCCCGACACATGCGCCGGGAAGAAGCTGCGATGCCCCCAATTCTGTCCGCCACGGATGAAGAAGCCCGCGATGCACAGCTGCCCGCCCTTCGCGGCGAGCGCAAACACGTCGGCATCGCCCAGCCCGTCGGCGTGAACCGACTGGCTGCCCTGAATGAAGGTCAGCGACTTCAACCTGTCACGGATCACCGCCGCCTGCTCATAGTCCATCGCCTCGGCAGCCTTGGTCATCGCATCGCCCAGCCGCTTCTGGACCGCGGTCGAGCGGCCTTCGAGGAAGTCCTGCGCGTCGCCGACCAGCCCGGCGTAATCCTCCTTCGAAATGCGGTCGACGCAGGGCGCGCTACACCGCTTGATCTGATAGAGCAGGCACGGCCGCGAGCGGTTGGCGAAGAAGCTATCGGTGCAGCTGCGCAACAAAAAGGTCTTTTGCAGCGCATTCAGCGTCTGCGCCACCGACCCCGCACTCGCGAACGGCCCGTAATAGCGGCCCTTCGCGCGCCGCGCGCCACGATGCTTCTGGACGCGCGGAAAATCATGGTCGGTGCGCAGCAGGATGAAGGGGAAACTTTTGTCGTCGCGCAGCAGCACATTGTACGGCGGGCGATAGCGCTTGATCAGCTGCGCTTCGAGCAGCAGCGCCTCTGCCTCGCTCGTCGTCGTGACGATCTCCATCGCGCGCGTCTGCGCGACCATCCGCTGAAGCCGCTGCGGCAGCCGCGCGACCTGCGTATAATTGGTCACCCGGTTCTTGAGCGCACGCGCCTTGCCCACATAGAGCACGTCGCCGCGCGCATCGAGCATCCGGTACACGCCGGGGCGCGTCGGCAGTTTGCGCACGACGCTGCGGATCGCCTCGGCGCCGCGTTCGAGGTCGGGCTGGTCGCCTTCCCCGTCGCCGCCGCGCATCACATAGGTCGCTTTTTCTTCGTTGAATCGGTCGGGAGCGTTCGGGCGGGCCATGATTTTGCATGTAGGCGATGGCGATGCGACCCGCCATAGTGCGCGGGGTAAAACATAGGAGGGGTCTTATGGAAATTCGCGGCAAACTGGCGCTGGTGACGGGCGGTAGCGACGGGATCGGGCGCGAGATCGCGCTGCAATTGCAGGGTGCAGGCGCCAGCGTCATCGTCACGGGCCGTTCGGCCGAGAAGTTGCAGGCGATGGCGGCGCTCGGCTTCGGCACTATCGCGAGCGACTTGTCGACCCCGGCTGGCGTCGATGTGGTCGTCGAAGGCGTCGCGGGAAAACCGCTCGCCTTGCTCGTCAACAACACGGGGGTTGGCAGCGAATATGAGCTCGACAAGCCCGAAACGCTGGAGAGTGCCGCGCAGTGCATCCGCACCAACCTTGATGCGCCGATCGCGCTCTGCACACGGCTGCTGCCAGTGCTTCGCGCCCAGCCCGAAGCCGCGATCGTCAACGTCACCTCGGGTCTCGCGATTGCGCCGCGTGCGGGCGGATCGATCTATTGCGCGACCAAGGCAGGGCTGCGCAGCTATACGCAGGCGATCCGTCACTTGCTGAAAGACAGCAATGTGCGCGTGATCGAAGCATTGCCGCCTGTGGTTGAAACGAACATGACCGCGGGGCGCGCGGGCAAGAAGATGAGCGCACATGATTGCGCCGCCGAAATCGTCAGCGGCATTCGCACCGGAAAGCGTGAGGTCAACGCCGGGATGGTGAAGATGCTGCAGTTCGTCCACAGCGTCTCGCCCGCGCTCGCGCGCCGGATCATGATCCGGTTTTGAGGATGGCCGATATGATCACCCTCTATGGCGAAGGCCGCGGTTTCCGTGTTGCCTGGCTACTCGAAGAAATGGGGCGTCCCTATCATATGCGGCCGGTCGATCTGCTCGACGGCCTCGATAAGGACAGCGAATTTCTGGCGATCAACCCCGCCGGATTCATCCCTGCGATCGTCGACGGCGACACGGTGATGGTCGAATCGATCGCGATCATGGAATATCTGCTCGCGCGTTACGGACCCACTCCGTTCGCGCCGACGCCGGACGACCCGGCCTTCCCGACCTATCAGCAGTTCCTCCATATGGGCGAAGCGGGTCTCGCGGGTCCGATCAACGCCATTGTCGCGACGCACATCCTCGCGCCCGAAGCCGAGTGGGAAAACCGGACGACAGAGTGGGCGCTCGACATCTTCAAAAGCCGTCTCGGCCTTGTGAGCCGCCAGCTGGCGCGCACGCGCTATATCGCCGCCGACCATTTTACCGCCGCCGATATCTCGGTGACCTACGCGCTCCAGTTTGCCCAGCGCACAATCGGCTTTACCTTCGGCGCGACCGAACTCGACTATATCGAACGGACCAGGGCGCGGGCGGGATATCAGCGTGCGATGGACAATTTCCCGGCGACCAAGGCGTGGGTCGCGGGATTGGCCGGAACGAACTAGCCCCCAAAGCAAAACGCCCGCGGAAACCGCGGGCGTTTCGATAATCAGCGATGTCGAAAGGCTCAGCCCCTGGCGACGCCAGCGATCGCCTGATCGACCAGCGCCTTGTCGGCATTGGCATCATGCTTGTCGGCGATCAGCTTCGCCGCCGCATCGGTCGCAGCCTTGGCGGCCGCGGTGCGGACTTCGGCGAGCGCACCGGCTTCGGCTGCGGCAATCCGGTCTTCGGCCATCTGCTTGCGGCGCGCGATCAGCGCGGTCGCATCGGCCTTTGCCTTCGCAACCAGCGCTTCGGCTTCGGCGTCGGCGCGGGCGCGCATTTCGTCGGCTTCCTTCGCCGCATGGGCGAGCTTGGCTTCATATTCAGCCTTCAGCGATTCGGCGTCGAGGCGCAGCGCTTCGGCTTCCTTGAGCTGCTTCGAAATCTCGGCAATCTTGTTGTCGAGCATGCCCGCGACCATCGCCGGCACCTTTTTCCAGAGCAGGATCGCGATAAAGATCGCCATCGCGATCGACACCCAGACGGTCGCGTCGATGAAACCGAAGGATGCTGGCTCGGCCACGCCCTCCGACAGGATCAGAGCAAAATTAGCCATGGAGCACCGCCTTCACCGCCGCCTTGGCATCTGCCGCGGCAATCTTCACGCCCGACAGCTTGGCGACGAGGTCGCCCGCTGCTTCGGCCGCTACCGATTCGATTTCGGCCATCGCCGAGCTGCGCGCCGCGCGGACATCGGCTTCCGCCGCCGACAGCTTGTCGGCGAGTTCGGCGTCGATCTTTGCAAGGCGCTTTTCGGCGTCTTTTGCGGCCTTGTCCTTGGCGTCCGTTACCGACTTTTGCGCGGCGGCGCGGCTGGCGTCGCTTTGCTGGCGATAGCTTTCTTCCAGCGCGTCGGCGGCGGCATGGGCTGCCTTCGCCGCGGCCAGATCGTCCGCCACCTTGCGGTCGCGCGCGTCCACCGTCGCCTCGATCTTCGGCAACATGCCGCGGCCGATGACGAAAAAGACGAAGCCGAAGGTCAGCAGCACCCAGAAAATCTGTGATGCGGCATACCAGTTTTCAGCAAATTGGCTGATTTGAGGCATGGATACTCTCGACCGACAAGGAAAAATTCAGTCGCGGGGCCGCACCCGAACGGGCGGCCCCGCAAACGGGATCAGGCCGCCTTCAGGTACAGCAGGATCGCGATAAGGAACGACAGCAGGCCGAGAAGTTCGGCAGCCGCGAAGCCGATGAACAGGCGGCCCTGCTGGCCGTCGGCAGCTGCGGGGTTACGCAGCGCGCTTTCGAGGAAGCTACCGAACACGTTGCCCACACCGATGGCGGCCATACCGGCACCGATAGCGGCCAGACCGGCGCCGATGAGCGAAGCAGCTTGAACGTCCATTTTATACTCCTTGGAAAAACATTGATTATACGGTTGAAATATCAGTGCAGATTGATCGCGTCGTTCAGATAGAGCGACGTAAGCAGCGCGAACACATAGGCCTGGATACCCGCGACCAGCAGTTCGAGCCCGCTGATGCCGACCATCAGCGCCATGCTGGGGATGCCGACGCCGAGCCCGACTGCGGGGCCAGCGGCGATGCCGTCGATGATGAACGAGGCGAACACCTTCATGAGCACGTGGCCCGCGGTCATCGCGACGAAGAGTCGCAGCGCGAGGCTGAACGGGCGGACGAGGAACGACACGAGCTCGATCACCGGGATCAGCCACAGCAGCCACCAGGGCGTGCCATGCGGGACGAAAAGCGAGAAGAAATGCAGGCCGTGGCGCCAGAAACCGACGATCAGGACGATCGAGAAGCTCAGGATTGCGAGAAAACCGGTAATTGCGAAGTGGCTCGTCACGGTGAAGGGATGCAGGCCGAACAGACCGAACGGCATCAGACCGATCACGTTCAGCATCAGGATGAACATGAAGAGCGAGAAGACATAGGGCGTATATTTACGGCCTTCGGGGCCGATATTCGCGTTCATCATGCCCGAAATGAAGCCGGTGAAACCTTCGACGGCGACCTGCCAGCGACCGGGAACGAGCTGACGCTTCATCCCGCCGATCATGAAGGCCCAGAGGAGAAGACCGGCGATGACCATCCACATCGCGCTCGTCGTAAAGGCAACCTCATGATTGCCGACATGGAACATGTCGAACATCTTCTGCACCTCGAACTGGTGCATCGGGTCCACTTTACCTTGATCCGCCACGCGATACCTCGCCTTAAATCCCCGTCAGTCCGGCTTTGTCGGCCGGACGTTCGCAATCCGAAATATGTTTCTGAAGGCGACGACTATTCCGAGGAACAGTACCGCCAACAGGCCCCAGGGTGCCGTGCCCGCAAAATGGTCGATCGTCCAACCAACCAGCGCGCCGCCACCGATCCCGCCCAGCAGTTCGGCCAGAACGCGGTTGCCGAGCTTGTAATTCGCATCGGTCTCCGGTCCGGCGTTCACTGCGGTCCGCTTCGCTTCTGCGGCTTCGGCCCGGTCCAATCGCTCTTCGAGCGAGACCAGGCGCGAATCCTCCGAAGCTGGTTCCGGATCGCTGCCGTTCCCCGTCATTTGTGCCATCCTCCTGAAACAGAGCCGATATCCATCGATTCCGCCTGCGAAAAAAGGCCCGAAAATTCGGGGGACCCCTAAGGCGCGGTCCGTTTAGGAACGACGCCCGATGAAGTCAATGCTTGTGCGCAGGTGCACAAAATTGGCGCAGCACGGGCGCGCAAAAATGCCGCCGCGTTTAGGGGCGCGGCGGCATCTGAGGGCTCTCGAGCCCCATTATGCGGTTCGGCGGTTTACGGGCAGCGCGCGTCGCGTTCGGGCGGGCCGCTATCGCGGGTCTTCCATGCACCGCCCGGAGTCTGATATTTCTCGCCCGGCTTGGTCTGCGCGATCAGGTTGCAGCCGCTGGTGAATGCGAATTGTTGCACCGTACTGCCGGTCGACTGCGCGCTGGCGGTGTAGGCCGCTTTACGCTTGATGTTCAGATCCTCGACCAACGCGCGGATCGCCGGGGTCGGCGTCGTTGCAAAGCCGAGATAGCCGTCGACCTGCTCGCCGATCTGCCCCGCGGCGCGCGCGGCCGCATAGGCGGGATCGCGCTGCGCCATCGCCGACGGCACAGCGAGGGCAACGGCGGCGGTCGCCGCAATCGCGGCGAGGGCCAGTCCGGTCGGTTTCCACTTCGTCATACGCATCTTCCTATTCCCCATCAGAATATCTCGCTATTCTGCTCGATGAGCTTCTTGGCATCGCCATCCAGCCTGTACACCACTTCCTGACGGATGTTGATGTTCAGGTTGATCTCGATCGGCTTGTCGGGCGTTTCGATCTGGACGCAGCCCGCAAGGGCCGACATTCCCGTCATCAGTGCCAGACAGCGACCGCTTATGGCCAGCCTCCTTGCTCCAGTCTTGGTTTTCTTCATCGCATGGGCTCGCTTTCTGGAGGCTGAACGGGTGGTGGTGCGCCTTTTGCGGCGGCTTCGGCTTCTTCCTGCGCGCGCATCAACGCGGGCAGATTCTGTTCGATCAACAGCGAAGGGTCGTAAAAGCCTTTCGCCGAGGTCAGCAACTGGCGGAACGGCGCCTTGATCTTCACATTGAAGACCAGCGGCAGTTTCGCAACCTGGTTGGTCAGGAAATTGCGCGTCGCACCCACCCCCTGCCCCACACCGCCAAAGCGGATATCGGTCACCATTTCGCCGTCGAGGTCGCCGTTCAGGATGATGGTGAGGTCGTCATATTTGAGGCTACGCAGCGCGCCAAAGGCAAAATTGGCGATTGCGCCCAGATTACGGTTCGACAATTCGCCGACATAGGCAAGCGTGCCGCCGCCAGCACGCGAATCGATACGCCCGCCCACGATCCGTCCGCCCAGCCCGTCGAACTCGACCGGCAGCGTCCCGTCGAACACGCCGGTGGCGTTGATATTTTCGAAGCCGAAACTTTGCAGGAAGACCGCCGCGTCGACCCCAACGATATCGAACGACAGCCGCCGCGCGTTTTCGGCGCTGAAATCGAGCGTCGTCGGATGGAGCAACAGCTTGCCGCCGGCGAAGGGCCAGCTGCCGCCCTCGACCCGCACCCGGTTGTCGCCGAGCAATCGATATTCGATCTCGCCGTCGAGCACCGGAATGCCGGGGTTGATCTCCTTGATCTTCGCGATCTGCCCCGGCGCCGACTTGAGCCCGATCAAGTCGTCGAAGCTGAGCGTGGTGGTCAGGCCGGTCACCGGGCCGAAGGCCGCGGCGAGACTGGCGTCGGCGGTCGCAAAGGTGCCGCGGCTGGTGACGCCGCCGGCGGTCCACTCGATCCGCCCGTCGCCGACCACCGACCCACGGACATTGGCGACGACGCCGAGCGCGAGACTGGTCAACTGGTCGGGCTGGAACGCCTCGTTGAATCGCAGTTCCTTGACGGTCAGGTCGGCCGAGCCGCTGCTGTCCGCGAGCCGGTGGCGGATCAGCGTGTCGAGAATTTTCGTCCCCGTCTTCCGCTCGTTGAAACCCGCTTTCGCTTCAATGACCCCGTTCGCGAAGCGCAGGTTCGCGTCGCTGCTGACGAGCGGGAAGAAGCGCGGGTCGGGCGCGGCGTCGGTAAGTTGCAGCCCACCGTCGAGCGTCAACGCGCCATTTGCAAAGCGCCACGTTCCAGCGACCTCGCTCATATCCAGCGGCACCGCGCCGATCTTGCCGTTCGCGCCGCGCAGCTCGCCCGCCATGCCCTGCGGCGCCCGACGTCCGCTCAGGCTGTCGGCCGCGAAACGCGTGACGCTCTCCCCCTCGCCGAGCCGGACATCGGCGCGCGCGAGCGACCAGCGCATCGCCGACAGGTCGATGTTGGCAGGACCGCTTTTCAGGCTGAATGGCGAACTGCCGCTTGTGCCGCGCAGCAATATGGCGGGAATGCGGATATTTCCGCGCAGCCCGTCCGGCCCCGCGCTCAGCAGCGGCGCACCCGGCTGGCTGCACAGATCGACCGCGCTGCGACCCAAACGGAAACCGCCGACGTCGATCCGGTCGGCGCCGACGCGGCTGCATCCGCCGTCGAACGCCAGCGCCCCCGTCGGCGCAAGGAAGCCGTTCAGCGGCACCGTCAGCCGCTCGACACGCCCGCCCGCAAGCGGTCCCGATAGCGCCGCCGTCGTCGCAAAACGAAGCAACCCGCCCGCACCGCCCGAAAAACGCACCGGCGTCAGCGCCAGCCGCGCCCCTTCGGCGCCATAAGGATCGAGGCTGGCGAGGCCGGTCACCCTGCCCTCCTCATTGCGATCGAGGCTCAGCGTTCCCGAAGGCAGGTCGCCGCCCGCGATGCTCCAGCGTCCCGTGGCGATCACGGCGGGCTCGTCGGCACCATAAAGATAGCCGATGCGGCTGTCCGCGCTGCCGACGAAGCGTGCGCCGCTGGCGCTCGTCAGCACAGGCGCGATCAGGTCGACGCGCGCAGTCGGCCCCTCGCCCGCCAGCGCGAAACCCGCGCTGCCGCTCGCATCGGCGAGCACGCGGCTCAGCGCGCCGACGGCCTTCGCCGCCAGCGGCCCCACGGGCGAACCCGCCAGCCCGCGCGCGCTTTCGGCGAGCGAGCGACGCAAATCGGCGCTGCCGCTTGCGCGGGCGAAGCGGATCTGCCCGTCAAATTTCGGCGCCGCACTGCCGACGCTGCCGCTGGCGTCAAGATTGACGGTCCCGGCCGCAAAATCGGCGCCGCGAAGGCGCGCCATGTCGGCATCGACGTCGAGCTTCGTCAGCACCGCAGTGCCGTCGAAGCGCGCGCGCAGGCCCATCCGATCGGCCGCGACGGGCCCCGCGACAAGCCGCGCGATGCTCGCGTCGGCCGTGCCCTTCCAGCTTTGCAAATCTTCGGCGAGCGACAGGTCGAGCGCGATTTGCGGCGACGCGGCGGTGACACGCCCGTCGGTGCAGCGAAGAGCGCCGCCACGCAACGGGCCGACAAGCTGCGGCCGGACGTCGCGGACGAGAACCTCGCCGTAGAAACTGATGTCATCGCCGCTGCACCCCGCCGCCGCGATGCGCGGGGCAACGAGCGCGAGCTTGCCCGTAAAGTCGCGGCGCAGATTACCGCCACCGTTGAGTGCCGCGCCGACATTGCCCCACGGCGTCTCGACCCGTGCCCTGGCGTCGCGCAGCACGACCGACAGGTCGGGCAGCGCAAAAGGATCGGTGCTCGTGGGATCGCGAAATTTGTCGAGCGCGCCAAAAGAGAGGCGGTCGTCGACGAAGCGGCCATAGAGCCGGACTCCTTCGGCGCGGATTTCCGACACATAGGGACCGCGCCAGCCATAGCCGAGCAGGACTTCGACCTTCTTCGCGGTCAGGTCGGGACGCTTCGGGTCACCGATGACGATGTTGGACAATATCTCGCTGCGAAAACCGATCCGGTCGATCGTATAGCGCGCAGGGACGCCGCGGCTTTCGAGCTGGTCGGCGATGAATTCGTCAGCGATCGGCTCCCGCGCGATCCACACCCCCGCGACGAGGATGATGACCGCGCCGGCGGTCAGCCAACGCTTCCTGAACAGCACAGTCCGGTACTTCCACCGCAGCTCCGCGCCGTCTTCCACATCAGTCATGGAAATCAGCCGATGACGTCATGGCGGCAAAATCCCGTCCCTCGACCCGAACCCCGTTCAGGACAGAAACGCCGGAAATTCCGTTTCGATGCAGGAAATTGATCCGGTTCGCCATCTTCCTTTTCCTATGACCGTTGAGTGCACCCCACAAGGCGGTTATTGCGGCCGTCATGGGGGATACGCCCGATCATCTGGGACATCGCGCACGGTTGCGCGCGCGGCTGCTCGACGACGCCGATGGGCTCGCCGATTACGAGCTGGTCGAATATCTCCTCGCGCTCGCGATCCCGCGCCGCGACACAAAGCCGCTGGCGAAAACGCTGCTGCGCGAATTCGGATCACTGGCGCAGCTTGTCAGCGCCGATCCCGAATCGCTGCGCCGCGTCGACGGATTGGGCGACACCGGCATCGCCGCGCTCAAGATCGTTCAGGCAACCGGACTGCGCCTGCTGAAGGGCGAGTTCCGCGACAAGCCCCTGCTTTCCAGCTGGGATGCGCTGCTGGACTGGCTGCGCGCCGACATGGGACCGATCGATGTCGAGCGCGTTCGCGTGCTTTATCTCAACGCGCGCAACATGCTGATCCGCGACGAGCTGGCGAGCGAAGGATCGATCGACCAGTCGGCCATCTATGTTCGCGAGGTGATCAGGCGCGCGCTCGAACTCGGCGCCTCGGCGATCATCCTGGTCCACAATCATCCGAGCGGCAGTCCCGAACCGAGCCGGCAGGATATCGCGATCACAAAGGAGATTGCGAGCGCGGCGGCGAAGCTGGGGATCGCACTGCACGACCATATCGTCATCGGCGGTTCCGATTATCGCAGCTTTCGTGCGATGGGCCTCCTCTAGCCGCGACCTCCGCCGCCAGGGGCGTTTGACTTCCGCCGCCCCCTGCATCATCATCCGCTTCATGCAGATTCGACGCGGCCTTCTCCGCTTCCGTTTCCACGGAGGACAGCTTCTCGCGGGCATTTAGCCCCGGGTTCCGGCGCGACTGCCCCGAACCCGGGGCAAATTCCGTTCAACAAAGCCACGCGCGGCCGCCGCGCGTCAGCCGGAAAGTCCGCGCCATGACCAAGAAGAAAAAGGGGGCCGCGATGCCCCATATCCGCATGATCGACAGCGAAGCCGATGCGCTTACCGAACTGACGCTGCACCAGCAGCGCGATTCGGTCCGTTTCTATGAATTGCTGCTCGGCGAGATCGATCGCGCCGCCATCTGCGACCGTTCGAAGATCCCGCCCGACGTGGTAACGATGGGATCGAAGGTCACTTTCAGTGACGAGAAAAACGGCACCGAACGCACCGTCCGTCTCGTGTACCCGGCCGAAGCCGACATTTCGGCGGGCCGGATGTCGATCCTGACCCCGGTAGGTGCGGGGCTGATCGGCCTGAGCGTCGGCCAGTCGATCAACTGGCCCGACCGCGGCGGCACCGAACATCGCCTGACGATCGTCGCGGTCGAGCAACCGGGCTAATTTGAGCGGAACAGCGATGCAGCCGCCGGATCGCTCCGACGGCTGCACCACCCCGCGGGACGCCCTCAGGCGCCGCGCGACAGGAAGCCGGTCAATTCGGTCTTGTTCACACCGCCCGACTTGTCGCCGTCGGCCGATGCAAAGGCCTGACCGATCCAGCTTTTCACCTCGGCCGATTCGACATCGGCGCTGGGATCGGTGGCGGCGCGCAGCTTTTTCATCCAGGCGCCGAATTCGGTCTGGTTCAGGTCGCCATTCTTGTCCCCGTCATAGGTCGGGAATTCCTGCTCGACGATCTGGGCGATCTGGGTCGGGGTTGCAGCGCCCCCCGACGGGGCAGGCTGGCTCGAAGCCGGCGGCGTTGTAGACGCGTCGGGCGCGGGCGCCGGGCTCGTCGTATCCGGAGCCGGTGCGGGCTCCGTGGCGGCCGGCGGGCTTGCCGGGTCCGACGCGGGCGCTGTAGTTTGCGCGAGTGCCGGGAAGCTGAGGGCGGCTGCGCCGACCAAGAGCATCTGCTTCAACATGATCTATCTCCTGATATGGGATTACTGCGGTTCCGATTCGGGTTTTTCCCCGGAATCCGGTGCGGGCTGGTCGGCCGGAGGGGTCGGCTCTGCCGCGGGGGGCGTGTCGCTCGGTGCTGCGTCCTCGGTCGGGGCCTGATCGGTCGGCTTGGTTTCGTCCGTCGGCTTTTTCTCGGGTTCGGGGGTCGTCGTGTCGGTCGGCGCCGGCTGCGACTGCGTGCTCGGGGCCGGTTCGTCGGCCGGAGCGGTCGTCTGCGCCAGAGCGGGGAAGCTGATGGCCGCGGCGCCAATCAAAAGCACTTGTTTCAACACATTTATTCTCCTGTAACGACGACTTCGGCGGTCGGTGCGACCCGTCGCCTTTCTGATGGGACATGAAGGCAACCCATCGCCTTTCCGCAAAGTTGCGGGCGTTCCGCATTTGGCGAAACGCCCCGTCCCTGCTACGGGGCGCCCCGTCGTGGTTCCGCAGGGATTCCGCGACGAGGCGCCCAAAAAGGAAGGAAATTCAATGGTTCCGCGTTACGCACGGCCGGAAATGACCGCGATCTGGTCGGCCGAGAATCGCTTTCGCATCTGGTTCGAGATCGAAGCGCACGCGACCGACGCCCTTGCCGAACTGGGCACCGTACCGAAATCGGCCGCCAAGGCCTTGTGGGACTGGTGGGCGACCAATCCGGTAATCGACGTCGCCGCGATCGACGCGATCGAGGCCGTCACCAAGCACGACGTCATCGCCTTCCTGACGTGGGTCGCCGAAAATGTCGGCGACGAAGCGCGCTTCATGCATCAGGGCATGACCAGTTCCGACGTGCTCGACACCTGCCTCGCGGTCCAGCTCAGCCAGGCCGCCGATATCCTGCTCGCCGACCTCGACGCGCTGCTCGAAGCGATCAAGCGCCGCGCTTATGAGCATAAGCTCACCCCGACGATCGGCCGCAGCCACGGCATCCACGCCGAGCCTGTGACCTTCGGGCTCAAGCTTGCCGAGGCCTACGCCGAATTCTCGCGCTGCAAGCTGCGCCTGCAAGCCGCGCGCGCCGAAATCGCGACCTGCGCCATCTCGGGCGCGGTCGGCACCTTCGCCAACATCGACCCGCGCGTCGAAGCGCATGTCGCCGCGAAACTCGGCCTCGCGATCGAGCCCGTGTCGACGCAGGTCATTCCGCGCGACCGCCATGCGATGTTCTTCGCCGTGCTCGGCGTCATCGCCTCGTCGATCGAGCGCCTGTCGGTCGAGGTCCGCCACCTCCAGCGCACCGAAGTGCTCGAGGCCGAGGAATATTTCTCGCCCGGCCAGAAAGGTTCGTCGGCGATGCCGCACAAGCGCAACCCCGTGCTGACCGAGAATCTGACCGGCCTTGCGCGCATGGTGCGGAGCGCCGCCATCCCCGCGATGGAAAATGTCGCGCTGTGGCACGAACGCGACATCAGCCATTCGTCGGTCGAACGCTTCATCGGTCCCGACGCGACGATCACGCTCGACTTCGCGCTCGCGCGCCTGACCGGCGTCGTCGACAAGCTGCTCGTCTATCCTGCACGGATGCAGAAGAATCTCGACCGCATGGGCGGGCTCGTCCATTCGCAGCGCGTGCTGCTCGCGCTGACGCAGGCGGGTGCCAGCCGCGAGGAAAGTTATGTTCTGGTCCAGCGCAACGCGATGAAGGTGTGGGATTCGGACGGTCAGCTTTCGTTGCTCGACCTGCTGAAGGCCGATGCCGACGTCACCGCGAAGCTGTCTGCCGACGAGCTGACCGCGCTGTTCGACCTCGGCTATCATATGAAGCATGTCGACACGATCTTCGACCGGGTGTTCGGGGCGGCATAGCCCCGGACTGGAATCGCGCGGCAATCTGTCATAGGGTTGGCGCCGGACCGTCAGAGGAGCAAGACGAAGTGGGAATCCTGCGAACGATCATCTGGGTCTTGCTGACCGCCGTTCTCGTCATTTTCGCGATGGCAAACTGGATTCCCGTCACCGTCACGATCTGGCCCGGTCAGGTGCTCGACACCAAATTGCCCGTGTTGATCCTCACCGCCTTCCTGATCGGCAGCATACCGATGTGGATCGCGCTGCGCACGACGCGCTGGTCGATGAAGCGCCGCCTCGACGCGAGCGAGCGGCAGGCGGCGGATCTCCGCGCGCTTGCCAATCGGCCCGTCGAGGTCACGCCGGCTGCACCGGTCAACGACGTGCCCCCTGCCCCCACCGACCTTTTCTCCACGGACAAACCATGACCTCACCGCTTTATCTCGCCATCGACACGACGCACCTCGACGCCGCGCTGACGCTGGCGCAGAAGGTGCGGCGCCACGTCGGCGGGCTGAAACTCGGTCTCGAATTCTTCTGTGCCAACGGTCACCACGGCGTCCACGAAATGGCGAAGCTCGGCCTGCCGATCTTCCTCGACCTCAAGCTGCACGACATTCCCAACACCGTCGCAAAGGCGATTCAGGCGCTGCGCACCCTCGAACCCGCGGTGCTGACGGTCCACGCCGCAGGCGGCCGCGCGATGCTCGAAGAGGCGAAGGCAGCGGCGGGTCTCAATACCAAGGTCGTCGCGGTCACCGTGCTCACCAGCCTCGATGCGCCCGATCTCGACGATATCGGCGTTGGCGGTACGCCGCATGATCAGGTCGTGCGCCTCGCCGCGCTCGCACGCGAATCCGGTCTCGACGGCATCGTCTGTTCGGGGCAGGAAGTGAAAGCGGCGCGCAAGGCGTGGCCGGGCGGCTATTTCGTCGTCCCCGGAGTGCGCCCCGCGAACGGCAAGATCGGCGATCAGAAACGGGTGGTGACACCAGCGCAGGCGATGGCCGATGGCGCCTCGATCCTTGTCGTCGGCCGCCCGATCAGCCAGTCGGCCGACCCCGACCTCGCCGCGCGCGAGATCGAAGCGACGCTTTAACCCCCAATTTCGTCATCCCGGCGAAGGCCGGGATCTCGACGCGGCAACATGACGCATCGTCTGGATCCCGGCCTTCGCCGGGATGACGGCAGGATAAGATGACCATGCCCCCACTCGTCAAAATCTGCGGCCTCAAGACGATCGAGGAGGTCGATGCGGCCATCCGCTACGGTGCAACCCATATCGGCCTTAATCATTATGAGCCGAGCCCGCGTTATGTAGACCTCAAAACCGCCGCCGAACTGCGCAAGCGCGCGGGCGCGGGCAACGTCAAGGTCGCGCTGCTGCTGGTGAACGCATCGCAACAGCTCACCGGCGATGCGCTCGGCATGATCCGCCCCGACATCATCCAGTTTCACGGCAACGAGACGCCCGAGTGGCTCGCGGTCGTCAAGCGGCTGACGCCTGCGGAAGTCTGGAAAGCCGTTGGCCTGAAGGACGCCGACACACTCGTGCGGATGCAGAAATATCACGGCGTTGCCGACCGTATCCTGTTCGACGCCCCCGCCGCCGCGATGCCCGGCGGCACCGGCACGCGCTTCGACTGGTCGCTGCTCAAAAACCATCGCCACAGCATGGACTGGGGCATCGCGGGCGGCCTCACTCCCGAAAATGTAGCCGAAGCGATCGCGGCAACCGGCGCGCCGCTGGTCGACGTCTCGTCGGGCGTCGAAAGCGCGCCGGGCGTCAAGGATGTGGACAAGATCGCGGCTTTCCTTAAAGCGGCGGGTCGATGACCGACTTACCCAACAGCCTCCGCACCGGCCCCGACGCGCGCGGCCATTTCGGCCAGTTCGGCGGCCGCTATGTCGCCGAAACGCTGATGCCGCTGATCCTCGACCTCGAGCGTCACTATCGCGCCGCGCAGGCCGACCCCGCGTTCAAGGCCGAATTCGACTATCTGCTCAAACATTATGTCGGGCGCCCCAGCCCGTTGTGGTTCGCCGAACGGCTGACCGAGCACCTTGGCGGCGCGAAAATCTACTTGAAGCGCGAGGATCTCAACCACACCGGCGCGCACAAGATCAACAATTGCATCGGCCAGATCCTGCTCGCCAGGCGGATGGGCAAGACGAAGATCATCGCCGAGACCGGCGCGGGCCAGCACGGCGTCGCAACCGCGACCGTCGCCGCGCTCTTCGGTCTGCCCTGCACGATCTTCATGGGCGCGGTCGACGTCGCCCGGCAGCAGCCGAATGTGTTCCGCATGAAACTGCTCGGCGCCGAAGTCGTCGCGGTCGAGAGCGGCGCGAAGACGCTGAAGGATGCGATGAACGAGGCGCTGCGCCACTGGGTCGCGAACGTCCACGACACTTTCTACATCATCGGCACCGTCGCCGGGCCGCATCCCTATCCCGAACTCGTCCGCGACTTTCAGTCGGTGATCGGCGACGAAGCGCGCGAACAGATTCTTGAGGCGGAAGGCAGGCTCCCCGACATGCTGATCGCCCCCGTCGGGGGCGGCTCGAACGCGATCGGCCTCTTCCACCCCTTCCTCGATGATGCCGATGTCGAGATCGTCGGCGTCGAGGCCGCGGGCGAAGGGCTCGACGGCAAACACGCCGCCAGCCTCGCAGGCGGACGCCCCGGCATCCTCCACGGCAACAAGACCTATCTCTTGCAGGACGACGACGGCCAGATCACCGAGGCGCACAGCATCTCGGCGGGGCTCGACTATCCGGGCATCGGTCCCGAGCATAGCTGGCTCCATGAAATCGGCCGCGTCCGCTACGAACCCGTCACCGACGCCGAAGCGCTCGCGAGCTTCCAGAAGCTGACGAAGCTCGAAGGCATCATCCCCGCGCTCGAAAGCGCGCACGCCATCGCCGCCGCCGAACGCATCGCGCCGACGCTGGACAAGGACAAGATCATCATCGTCAATTGCTCAGGCCGCGGCGACAAGGACATCTTCACCGTGGCCGATGCCTTGGGAGTCGCGCTGTGAAGATCAATCATCGCCGTGCGATCATCGTTTTTCTGATCGCCGTTGCCGTTCAGGCGCTCGGCTTTCCGCTGATCAGCAAGATTTTCGGCCTGGGCGACCGCTTCCAATCTCCCTCGTGGGTCGTCGTGGTTCTCGTGTCGCTGCTGCTCGTGTTCATTGATCAAGCTGCCTTTCGGAAGAAGTCGCTTTGACCCGCTTCGCCGCCACCTTTGCCAAGCCGCGCACCGCGCTCGTCGCCTTCATCACCGCAGGCGACGGCAACACCGCCGCGAATCTCGACGCGCTCGTCGCGGGCGGGGCCGATGTGATCGAACTCGGTATGCCCTTCACCGATCCGATGGCCGACGGTCCCGCGATCCAGGCCGCGAACCTGCGCAGCCTCGCCAAGGGCACGACGACCGCCGACATCTTCGCGATCGCTTCGGCGTTTCGTGAGCGCCACGCCGACATCCCGCTCGTCCTGATGGGCTATGCCAATCCGATGACGATCCGCGGTCCCGAATGGTTCGCTGCCGAATGCGCCAAGGCGGGCGTCGATGGCATCATCTGCGTCGACATTCCGTCCGAAGAGGATGCGGAACTCGGCCCGAGCCTCCGCGCTGCCGGGGTCGACCTCATCCGTCTCGCGACGCCCACCACCGACCCCGCGCGCCTGCCCGCCGTGCTCGATGGTGCGGGCGGCTTCCTCTATTATGTCTCGGTCGCCGGGATCACCGGACTTCAGCAGGCCGCACAGGCGAGCATCGTCGATGCCGTTGCGCGGCTCAAGGCCGCGACCGACCTGCCCGTCGCGGTCGGCTTCGGCGTCCGCACCCCCGCACAGGCATCCGAGATCGCCAAGGTCGCCGATGGCGTCGTCGTCGGATCGGCCTTTATCGACATCATTGCCGAGCATGGCGACGCCGCGGCGGCGCATGTCGAGGCTTTTACCCGTACCCTCGCCGATGCTATTCACGGCGCAAAGGAGATCGCCGCATGAGCTGGCTCGACCGCGTTCGCAACGCCCTGCCCTTCGGCGCCAAGCGCGACACCGCTGACAATCTGTGGCACAAATGCCGCCAGTGCCAGCAGATGGTGTTCGTCAAGGAATGGGAAGACAATCTGAACGTCTGCCCCCGCTGCGACCATCATGACCGCATCGGTGCAACCGAGCGCTTCGCGCAGCTGTTCGACGGCGGCGTGCATCAGATGATCGCCGCGCCCGCCGCGCCCGAAGATCCGCTGAAATTCCGCGACACCAAGAAATATGTCGACCGCATCAAGGCGGCGCGCGCGCAGACCGGCGACCGCGATGCCTATCAGAATGCAGCGGGCAAGATCGACGGCAAGCCCGTCGTCATCGGCGTCCAGGATTTCGCCTTCATGGGCGGGTCGATGGGCGTCGCGGTCGGCGAAGCCTTTGTTGCGGGCGTCGAGGACGCGATCCGGCGCGGCTGTCCCTATATCTCGATCACCGCCGCCGGCGGCGCGCGGATGCAGGAAGGCACGCTGTCGCTGATGCAGATGCCACGTGCGACGGTGGCGCTCGCGCGCCTGCGCCGCGCCGGCCTACCCTATATCGTGCTGCTCACCGACCCGACCACGGGCGGCGTCACCGCCAGCTATGCGATGCTCGGCGATATCCAGATCAGCGAGCCCAAGGCGCTGATCGGCTTTGCGGGCCAGCGGGTGATCGAGAATACGATCCGCGAAAAACTGCCCGAAGGCTTCCAGCGCGCCGAATATCTGCTCGATCACGGGATGATCGACATGGTCGTGCACCGCAAGGAGCTGCCCGAAACGCTAGGCCGGTTGATCGGATATCTGGCACCCGAAAAGGCGGCCTGAGCAGATCGTCGCAACGGAACGCGAACTCTCTTTTCCGTCACCCTGGACCTGATCCGGGACCTGCCTTTCTTGAAGGAAAAGGCGGGTGCCGCGGCAAGCCCGGCATGACGGATGTTAAGGACGCTGCCTTCCTCTAATCGAGCTACAACCATGCCCGACCACGCCCGCTCCTCCGACCCCGCGGTCCAGACCCAGCTCGATCGCCTCGCCGCCCTGTCGCCGGGCCGCGACATCCTCGGCCTCGATCGCATCGCCGAGCTGTGCGCGCGCCTCGGCAACCCGCAGCTCCAGCTGCCGCGTACGTTCCATGTCGCGGGCACCAACGGCAAGGGGTCGACCTGCGCCTATCTTCGCGCCATCCTCGAAGCGCAGGGCCGCCGCGTTCACGCGTACACCAGCCCGCACCTCGTCCGCTTCAACGAGCGCATCCGTCTTGCCGGAACGCTGATCGACGATGCGCTGCTGGCGGCGCTGCTCGAGGAGGTGCTCGACGAAGCCGCTGACCTGCAAGCGAGCTTCTTTGAGGTCACGACCGCCGCGGCCTTCCTCGCCTTCGCACGCATCCCTGCCGACGATTGCATCATCGAAGTCGGCCTCGGCGGACGCCTCGACGCGACCAATATCATCCCGCCCCCCGCGGTCGCCGGCATCGCCTCGCTCGGCATCGACCATGAGGCTTTCCTGCTCGCGCCCGAAGCGGGCACGCCCGATGATCCCGCGGCGCGGATCGCGTGGGAAAAGGCAGGCATCGTCAAACCCGATACGCCCGTCGCAACCTTCGCCTACCCGCCGCCCGTGCAGGACACGATCGCCGCGAAGGTCGCCTCAGTCGGCGCGACGCTGTTTCCCGAAGGCGATGGCTGGACGATAGAGCCGAGCGGCGACAGCTTTCGATGGTCATCGAAACTCGGCTCGATCGATCAGCCGCTGCGTCCGCGCATGGTCGGGGCGCACCAGATGCGCAACGCGGGGCTCGCCATCGCGATGCTCCGCCTTGCCCCCGATCCGCAACCAAGCGAAGCCGAGATAGCTCGCGGCATCGCCGACGCGCACTGGCCGGGGCGTATGCAGCTACTCGGTTCCGGTCCGCTCACCGCGCTGATGCCGCAAGGCCATGATATCTGGATCGACGGCGGCCATAATCTCGACGCCGCGAAACAGGTCGCCACCTTCCTCGCCGACACATTGGCGCGGCGCGAGCCCATCGATCTCGTCCTCGGCATGCTCGCGAACAAAGACGCCGGCGCCTTTTTCGCCACGCTCGCGCCGCATGTGCAGCGGGTGATGACGGTACCGATCCCCGGCCACGAACATCACGCCCCGGAAAGTCTCGCGAAGATGGCGTTGGACGCGGGCATCGCCGCAGCGGTGCCGAGAACCGATATCGCAAGCGCCTTGCGCGCGCTTGCCGCCGACGGCCCGGCGCGGAACATATTGATCGGCGGATCGCTGTACCTCGTCGGACAGGCACTCAGCCACAATGAGGAATGGCCGGCTTAGCCCAGTTCCGCGAGCGTCCGCTTCGCCCAGTCGTACATGTCGGAATCGGCCTTGACCGTCGCCGGCGGCATCCGCCTCATCCGCCGCTCGACATCCTGTAACAGTGCGCGGGCGCCAGCCTTGTCGCCCTGTCCGATCAGGATCGCCGCCATCCGACATCGTACCTCGTCGCCCGGCACCCGCTCGACGATCATTCGATAGAGCGCCAGCGCATCGGCCGGCTGGCCATCGATCTCGGCAACCTTGCCGCGCAGCAGGTCGCGGCGGTCGCGGTCGGACTGCGATGTGGTTTCGGGGAGCTTGTCGAGCGCTTCCAGCGCCTCGCTCGCCAGCCCCGCGCCGTAAGCGGCCTCGGCAATTCGCATCCCGATCGCCTTGTCGACATGCGGCGACTTACGCTCAGCCACATGAAACTGATCGAGCGCCTGGCCATACCGCTCGCGCGCCATCAGCGCATCGCCATATTCCATGCGATTGCCGACAGTATCACTGAAATCGACCGCAGCCTGTGCGTCGCGCACGCGGCGTTCGGGATCGATCGTGTCGGCGATCTTCACCCGCGCCTGTCGTACCCGGCGATCGCCCGACATGCCGGGCAGGATTTCGACGATCAGATAGGCAAGCACGCCGACCATCGGGAGGAAGGCAATCGCCATGATCCACGCCGTGTTGCGCCCCGTGCGGAAGACATGAACGATGCAGAGCAGCTGCAAGGCGATCGAGATGACGAACCAGTGCATGACGCCCGCCCTATGCCGTCTTCGGCGCCTTGCCCTTCCACGCCAGCAGGGCGCCGGCAAGAAGGGCGGCGAGCGACGCGTACATGATGTGCGACGCCAGTTCGAGTTGATTGGCCAGCAACACGCCGACAACCCCTGCGACGATCAGCGCGAAGCCGAGGATGCGCGCTGCGCCGACGGGTTTGCGAAGCTTGACTTCGTCGACCGCGCCACTCTGGCGAATGGATTGCACGACATAGCCTTTGCGCCACATCATCCACAGCAAGAGCATGCCGGGTATCGCGGCAAGTACCGTAAGCCCCCAAAAACCGGTCCAGCCCAGCTTTTCGGCGGCATAGCCGGCGGGGCCGGCCATGAATGTCCGCCCGATGACCGCAACCGACGACAGCAGCGCGAACTGGGTCGCAGTATAGGCAATGTTTGACAATCCCGAGAGATAGACGGCGACGACGGTCAGGCCGATCCCGCTGGTAATATTTTCGGTCACGATCGCCGCGACCAGCATCCAGTAATTATTGCCCGCGATCGAAAGCGCCATGAACATGATGTTCGAGAACATCATCAGCAAGACCGAAACAAGCAGCGCCCTGCCCATACCAAGCCACAGCACGAACGGCCCGCCCAAGGCGGAGCCGATGATCAGCGCGGCGAATCCCCAGATCTTGTTCGCGGTGATATAGTCGAGGTCGGCGAAGTTCAGATCGACGATCATCGGGCCGAGCATGGCCTGCCCCATCGCGTCGCCGACCTTGTAGACCAGAATGAACAGCAGGATCATCAGCGCGCCGTCGCGGGTCAGGAACTCGCGGAACGGATTGACCACCGTCTCGACGAGCCATTGCCCGGGCTTCATGCCCGATGCGTTGCCGAACCGGTCGACGAACTTGCCTTCACCGGCCCAGAAGGCGCCGATGACCGCGGGAAGCACGCAGAGCGTTGTCAGCCCGTAAGCCATCGCCCAGCCGAGCCCCAGCCCTTCCTGCGACGCAAAATAGATCGTCCCGGCGCCCGCGATCAGATTGCCGGTGCGATAGCCGAACTGGTTCGTGGCGGTGCCGTGGGCAAATTCCTCTTCTTCCAGTATCTCGATGCGATAGGCGTCGATGACGATATCCTGTGTCGCCGAGAAAAACGCCGTGACGACCGCCCAGAACAGGAACCAGCGATAATCGTCGGGCTGCGGGTTGCTCGCGCCCATCTGCCAGATGGAGACGACCAGAAAAAACTGGACAAGAAACAGCCAGCTTCGCCGTTGACCAAGGGCCTTCGTCAAAATGGGCAAGGGAATCTTGTCGACCAGCGGGGCCCACAGAAATTTGATCGTGTAGGGAATACCGACCATCACCGCAAAACCGATGGTCGTCGGCGTGAAGCCGACCTTGGCCAGCCAGAATGTCATGGTGGCGGCAACCAGCGTGAACGGGAAGCCGCTCGAAATGCCCAGGAGGAAAGCGACGGCCGGATTCTTGCGCAGATAGGGCCGGAAAGCCGGGACCCCAAGCGCGACCACCGCCAGCCCGCCAAGGATCGCAACAAAAATGATAAACCGGATCAGATCAACCGACATGCACACGCTCCCCGCGCATCCGGCCGGCGGATGCTATTGCTTCTTGGGAAACGGCCTAAAGGCTCGGCATCAAATTGGAAGCGGCTATTTATCGGCTGGTCGCGCTCACGCCGCGGCGGGGCGCCAATAGGTCTGTAGCCCGCTGACCTTGCGCGGCGCCTGATTCTTGCACGTCATCGTCTCGACCGCGCGCAGCGCCGCGATGAGCGCCGAAGGACTGTGCGGTTTGCCAAGGCAGGCGACGGCAATGTCGGCGGCATCCTCCGGGCATTGTCCGGTCACCAGCAGCACCGCGATACCGCGGTCGCGCGCCAGCCGGGCGACTTCGCGCCCCGTCATATGTCCCGCAAGGCCGAGGTCGAGGACAAGTGCGTCGATCGTTTCGGCGGCGATGATCGGCACCGCGGCTTCGCCCGAATCGACCGTCGCGACGATCTCGTACCCGCTGTGTTTCAGCGTGTGTTCGTTGTCGAACGCGGTCAGCGGATCATCCTCGATAATCAGCAGCCGCTTGATGCAGGTCGGGCGATGGACGAAGAGCATGATGACTCCCTTTAACGTCGCCATGACCCGCTCCGCGCCGTCCTGCAAGATTGCTTCTGCTTCCCATCGACGAAGCGAGTCTTTTCCGGCTATGAGCGTGATCACAACGCAACACTATTTCCCTTCGAAAACGACAAGAAAGCCGCATCCGTTCCGATGACGACACGCCGTCCACCCCGCTCCGCACCCCGCTCGGCGCCGAAAGCCCCCGGCGATCGCGACGCGCCGAAAGGCCGCCGCGCCGCGCGCGGTGTCGCATCCGCACTCAAATCGAAGCCCGCCGAGGCCGAACGCGAGGACGGGCCGCAACGGATCGCCAAGCTGCTGGCACGCGCCGGGGTCGGATCGCGCCGCGATGTCGAGCGCATGGTCGAGGAAGGCCGCATCGCGCTGAACGGGCAGGTCATCGTCCAGCCCGCGCCGTTGCTGTCGTCGCTCGAAGGGTTGACCGTCGACGGCAATCCGGTCGCGAAGCCCGTCTCGACGCGCCTCTACCGCTTCCACAAACCCGCGGGCTGCATCACCGCGGCGCGCGACCCCAAGGGGCGCAAGACGATCTACGATTTGCTGCCCAAGGATCTGCCCCGCCTGATGCCCGTCGGCCGCCTCGACTATAACACCGAAGGGCTGCTGCTGCTCACCAACGACGGCGAATTCAAGCGCCAGCTCGAACTGCCCGCAAGCGGGGTCGAGCGCACCTATCGCGCCCGCGCCTTTGGCGACATCAGCCAGGCGCAGCTTGAGGAGCTGGCGATGGGGATCGAGATCGACGGCGTGCGCTATGGCAAGATCGACGCCAACCTCGAACGCCGCACCGGTCGCAACCAGTGGGTCGAGATGACGCTGACCGAGGGCAAGAACCGCGAAGTGCGCAAGGTGCTCGAACATTTCGGGTTGCAGGTCAGCCGCCTGATCCGCACGCGCTATGGCGCATTCGAGCTGGGCGACATGCCGCTCGGCGCGGTCGATGTCGTCCCGCGCGACGAATTGTTCAAATTCCGGCGGCAGATGGGCTGATGCGCGTTATCGCTGGCGAATGGCGCGGCCGCAAACTGCTCGCGCCGAAGAATGACGCGACACGCCCCACCGCAGACCGCACGCGCGAGACGCTTTTCTCGATGCTGACCAGCCGCGTCGGCAGTTTCGAGGGGCTTCACGTCGCCGACCTGTTCGCGGGTTCGGGCGCGCTCGGCATCGAGGCGCTGTCACGCGGAGCCGAGCAATGCCTGTTCGCCGAACAGGACCGCGACGCGATCGACGTGCTGCGCAAGAATCTGGGAACGCTTGGCGCCACGCCGCGCGCCGACATCCGCTCCGGGTCGGTGCTCGCGCTCGGGCCAGCCCGGCGTACGTACGACCTGCTGATGCTCGACGCGCCCTATGACACCGGGGCGGGCAGCGTGGCGCTCGACAAGCTCAATCGCCTCGGCTGGATCGGCGCCGACAGCTGGATTTCGGTCGAAACAGCGCACAATGAGACCATTGATGTCGCGGGCTTCGAAATCGATGCGACACGTAAGGTCGGCAAGGCGAAGCTGACGCTGCTCAGGCTTGCCCGATCATCTGCCGCCGCACCATAAGCAGCCCAAGCCAGCTCACCACACCCGCCAGCGCCAGATAATAACCTACGGTTTCGGTCCCGCCACGTTCGGCGAGCGCCTGCGCGATGATCGGCGCCATCGCGCCGCCCAAAATGCCACCCGCGTTGAAGGCGATCGAGGCACCCGTATAACGCACCTGCACCGGGAACAGTGCGGTGAGCCAGCTGCCGAGCGGGCCATAGACCAGCCCCATGACGAATAACGCGGTCGCCAGTCCGAGGAAGATCGTCAGCCAGCTTCCCGACGCCAGCGATGGCCCGAACAGGAAACCAACGAGCACTGTCGCACCGCATCCCCATGTCAGCACGCGCTGTGCGCTCGACGCGTCGCTCATATAGCCCGCAAAGACGATGCCCGCCGCCATGAACAGGATCGCGCCGAGCTGGATCAGCAGGAACTGCTCCTTCGGATAGCCGAGCGTCGTCGTCCCGTGCGCCAGCGCGAAACTCGTCGCGAGATAGAAGATCGCGAAACAGGCGACGACCGCGAAGGTCCCGGCAAGCGTCGCGACCAGATGGTGCCGGAACAATTCGCCGAGCGGGACGCCGACCGGCGCTTCCTTCTCCAGCGCTTCCTTGAAGTCGGGCGTCTCACCGATCTTCAGCCGCACCCATAGCCCCAGCCCGACGAGAAGCGCCGAAAAAAGGAACGGAATGCGCCAGCCCCACGCCGCGAAATCGGCGTCGCTGAGCCCCAGCCCGAGCAACAGGAACAGTCCGTTCGCCGCGATGAACCCCACCGGAGCACCGAGCTGCGGGAACATGCCGAAGCGCGATTTCCATCCCGGCGGGGCGTTTTCGACGGCGAGCAAGGCCGCCCCGCCCCATTCGCCGCCAAGCCCGAACCCTTGACCGAAGCGCAGGATGCACAGCAGCAAGGGCGCGACCCAGCCGACCATCGCATAGGTCGGCAGGAAGGCGATCAGCAAAGTCGAGGCGCCCATGAGCATCAGCGACGCGACGAGCGTCGACTTGCGCCCGATGCGGTCGCCATAATGGCCGAAGACGATCGCGCCGACCGGCCGCGCGAAGAAGGCGAGGCCGAAGCTCATGAAGCTGAGCATCAGCTGCGCCGACGGCGATTCCGAGGGAAAGAAGAGCGGCCCGAACACCAGCGCCGCCGCGGTGCCATAGATATAGAAATCATAGAATTCGACCGCAGTGCCGACGAGGCTCGCGGTCAGAATGCGCCGATGCTTGCGATAGGGTGCCAGATCCACGGCCAATGCCCCTCCCCTTTTTGATACCGGCGCCGCTTTGGACGCGTTACCGCGACCCGTGCAAGCCGGATTAACGTCCCCGCGCCGGAAGCTGCGCGCGCAGCCGCTGCAATTCGCGTTCGGCGACCGGCGCGAGCGAGGCCGCGGGCTTGCCCTTGCGCAGCCGCTCGCGATCCTTTTCCGATGGTTCGACGCGGCGCACGCGCACCGCGGCCTGACCCTGCGCCTTCATGCCGAGTTCTTCCGCCGCGCCGCGCGACAGGTCGATGACGCGCCAGAGCGCGAACGGACCGCGATCGTTGACGCGGACGATGATCCGCCGCCCGGTGTCGAGCGCGGTCACCTCGACATAGGTCGGGAGCGGCAGTGTCGTGTGCGCGGCGGTGATCCAGCCGGGACGAAACTGCTCGCCGTTGGCGGTGCGGTTCCCCGACTCGCTGCCGTACCAGCTCGCATAGCCGAGCGCGTCATAGGCGGGCGCCGCCGCAGGCACATAGGTCGCGCCGCGAACCGTATAGGCCGGACCAATACGCACCGGCGTATCGGCGACGGGGCGATATTTGGCGCCGGCGCAGGCGGAGAGCGCGAGGACCGCGAACGCGGTGCCAGCCAGTCGAACGATCCGGGAATTCAGCATGGCCAGACCGTAGAGGGTGGGAATGGCGAGATAAAGTCCGCATGACGGTTTTGGGGTGGGAAGCGGAAGTGAGCATTTTGACGTCCAAGATCGACAAACCAGATGCTCAATTGAGCTTTTCCAAAGCGTTCAAGATTTCTTTCTGCGTCCAGATCTCACTGCGGCCATCTATAAAGAGGCTGCTGTCATCTTCGACAAAGGACACTGCATCTCGTGTCGCTTCATCAGCAAACTCAATATCGTCACTCGCTACGATGCAATCGGCAACGTAGACCGCTGCTTCAGCAGGCATTTTCTTGGCGGCTATCGCATGCAGCAACAGTCGAGCAGCGGCCTGATCCATGACAAAATTTGGCCCGTTTGAAATGTCGATGAAGCCGTGCCGGGTTTCGTGAAGATCAGCATAAAATGCGCCCACCTCATCGGCGATTTCTTCAGCAAAAGCTTCTGCGGTTAGAGTTCCGGAAAGAAAGGCGACTAAGGACGAATGTTGCATCCATGAACTTTGCATCGTTTACCGGATGTCCGCAATCGGGCACTTCATTGCCAGCGCTCGATGTCCGCAATCGGTCGAAAGCCGACGTTCCGTTGGCAAACCATCGCCCCCGCGCTACGTCGCGCCCATGACCGGTCTCCGTTTCCATCAACCCGGTGTCGTCGGCGCGGGCCGCGTTGCGCAGGCGCTTGCATTGGCATTCGCGCCGCATTCGACCCTGCCCCGGATGATGTGGGGTCGCTCGCCTGAACGAACCGCTGCCGCTGCGACACGGATCGGCGCCATCACGGCGCCCGCGATCGGACAGCTCATGACTCAATGCGACGTCATTGCGATCGCCGTCGCCGACGATGCGCTATCCGACGTCATCAGCGATATAGCCGCTTTGCCTCCGGCAAGCCGCGACCGCTTTATCTTTCATGTCAGCGGCCGCAGCGGTGCCGCCATCCTCGAACCGCTGCGCAGCGCCGGCGCGCTGACCGCTGCGATCCACCCCGCGATGACCTTTACCGGCGATCCCGCTGGTGAGGTGCAGCGCATGGCGGGCGCGCGCTTTGCGATTACCGGTTCGACGGCTGACGCAACCGACCGCGCGAAACAGTTCGTCGCGCTGCTCGGCGGTGTCGCGGTCGAAGTCGCAGAGGACCGGCGGGCGCTCTATCACGCCGCACTCTGCCACGCGTCGAACCATCTGGTAACGCTGATCACGGGCGCGACGCACGCGCTGGAGGATGCCGGGGTCGACGATCCGGCGGCGCTGCTCGCGCCGCTCGTCCGCGCGGCGCTTGAAAACAGCCTCGCGCTCGGTTTTGCAGGATTGTCGGGGCCGTTGCTACGCGGCGATGCGCAGACGATCGGCGACCATCTCGATGCAATGGCGGCGCACAGCCCGGACCTTCTGCCGGCCTATCGCGCGATGGCGCTTGCCACACTCGACGAGTTGAAACGCGCCGGAAACTTGCCTTCGGACCACCTCACCGCACTGGACAGCCTGCTCGCTGTTCCCTAATCGTTCGCGCGTGAACATGCCCCCCATCTCGACGCCCGACCTGACCCGCCCCGACCCCTCGGACCCGCCCTATCTGCAAGGGTTGAACGGTCCGCAGCGACAGGCGGTGCTGACGACCGAAGGCCCGGTGCTGATGCTCGCGGGCGCCGGCACGGGCAAGACCGCGGCGCTGACCGCGCGGCTCGCGCACATCATCGCGACGCGGCGCGCCTGGCCGTCCGAGATCCTCGCGGTGACTTTCACCAACAAGGCGGCGCGCGAGATGCGCGAGCGCATCGGGCGGATGATCGGCGACGCGGTCGAGGGGATGCCCTGGCTCGGCACCTTTCACAGCATCGCAGCGAAGATGCTGCGGCGTCACGCCGAACTGGTGGGCCTCCAGAGCAATTTCACCATCCTCGACACCGACGACCAGCTTCGCGTGCTCAAGCAGCTCATTCAGGCCGAAGGGCTCGACGAGAAACGCTGGCCCGCGCGCCAGCTCGCGGGGCTGATCGACAAATGGAAGAACCGCGGGCTGACCCCCGCCGACCTCGATGCGGCGGACAAGGAAGCCTATGCCGACGGCAAGGGGCAGCATTTCTATGCGCTGTATCAGGCGCGACTGAAGACATTGAACGCCTGCGACTTCGGCGACCTGCTGCTCCACATGCTGGTGATCCTGAAAAACCACCGCGACGTGCTCGAACAATATCAGCAACGCTTCAAATATATCCTCGTCGACGAATATCAGGACACCAATGCGAGCCAGTATCTGTGGCTGCGGCTGCTTGCGCAGGCGCGAAAGAATATCTGCGTCGTCGGCGACGATGATCAGTCGGTATACAGCTGGCGCGGCGCCGAGGTCGCAAACATTCTGCGCTTCGACAAGGATTTCCCCGGCGCGACGGTGATCCGCCTCGAACAGAATTACCGCTCGACGCCGCAAATCCTTGCCGCCGCCTCGGCGCTGATCGCGCAGAACAGCGGCCGGCTCGGCAAAACGCTGTGGACCGAACTCGAACCCGGCGACAAGCTGCGCGTCGTCGGTGTGTGGGACGGCCCCGAAGAAGCTCGGCGCATCGGGGAAGAGCTGGAGACGCTGCAGCGTCGACGCGTCTCGCTCGACCGCGCCGCGATCCTCGTCCGCGCGCAGTTCCAGACGCGCGAGTTCGAAGACCGCTTCATCGCGATCGGCATGCCGTACCGAATAGTCGGCGGCTTCCGCTTCTACGAGCGCGCCGAAATCCGCGACGCCCTCGCCTATCTTCGTCTCGTCCAGTCGAGTGCCGACGACCTCGCCTTCGAGCGTATCGTCAACGTCCCGAAACGCGGGCTCGGCGACAAGGCGCTTCAACGCATCCACCAGTTCGCGCGCGCCGAGCAACTGCCGCTGCTGAATGCCGCGTCGCGGATCACCGAAACCGACGAATTGACCCCGCAGGCGCGCCGCCAGCTCGCCAATTTCGTCGCGCAGATGCGGAACTGGCAGGCGAAGGCGAACGCGCTGTCGCATCCCGAGCTGACCCAGCTGATCCTCGATGAATCGGGCTACACCGCGATGCTCCAGGCCGACCGCAGCGTCGAGGCCGCGGGGCGGCTCGAAAACCTGTCCGAACTCGTCCGCGCGATGGAGGAATATGAATCGCTCGAAGCCTTCCTCGAGCATGTCAGCCTCGTCATGGACCGCGACAATGACGACACGGCCGAAACGGTCACGATCATGACGATCCACGCCGCGAAAGGCCTCGAGTTCGACCATGTCTTCCTCGCGGGATGGGAGGACGGCGTCTTTCCGTCGCAGCGGTCGATGGATGAAGGCGGGGTCGCAAGCCTCGAAGAGGAACGCCGCCTCGCCTATGTCGCGATCACCCGCGCCCGGCAGCGCGCGAGCATCTATCACGCAGCAAATCGCCGCATTTATGGCCAGTGGATGAGCAGCATCCCGAGCCGTTTCATCGCCGAAATCCCGCCCGAACATGTCGACAGCGAAAACAGCTTCGGCGGCGGACAAAGCCTGTGGCGCGCGAACTGGTCGGCGCAGGGCGATCCTTTCGCGCATGTTGCCGCCAACACCTCCGGGCGTCAGTCGGCGCGGACGATGACGCGCGGCCCGGCATGGCAGCGCGCGGTCGCCGGATCGTCGACCATCACGCGTGCGCCGGCGCCCAGCGAAAAAGGCCCGGCAGCATCGGTCGGCGCCAAAGCGCGCGCCGACCTCACCATCGGGATGCGCGTGTTTCACGAGAAGTTCGGCTATGGCGAGATCATCGATATCGACGGCAACAAGCTCGAGGTCGAGTTCGAACAGGCCGGCAGCAAGAGGGTGCTCGACAGCTTCATCAAGCTCGCCTGAAACGGATTGTCTACTCTTTCAATTATGATATGACATCACATGCGGCTATGAGTCGCATGTTGGGAGAGACTTCATGAAAACCAAGCTCTTAGCGGGCGCGATGGCGCTCGCCCTGATCGGCTGTTCGGAAAAAAACTCGGAATCGCTCAAGCAAGCCCCTGCCTATGACATGGCGCCGGTCGACGTTTCAGAAGCCGTGTCGCCCGCAACTCAGTCCATTCCCGCCCCGCCAGCAATGGCGCCCCCACCCGAAATGCGCAGTCCCAATATCGGCATCACATCGGCGCCGGGCGTCGCGTTCAACTATGCCTACGCCTTCCGCCTCGACGACAATCGCATAGCAAAGGTCCAGGAGGAACATGCCGCCGCCTGCGAAGCGCTCGGCACCAATCGCTGCCGGATCGCCGGGATGACCTATCGTCTCGTGCGCGAAAACGAGGTCGAAGCACAGCTCCTCTTCAAGCTCGACCCGGCGATCGCGCGCAAATTCGGCCGCGATGCGCTCTCCAGCGTCGAAAAGGCCGAAGGCGTGCTCGCGGCGACGCGGATCAGCGGCGAAGATGTCGGAACGCAGATCAGCGACTCGCAGCGCCGCAGCGCCGACCTCAATGCCGAAATCACGCGCCTCGAAACCCGGCTCAAACAGGGCGGTGTCGGCGATCGCGAGCGCGCCGAACTGCAACAGCAGATCGCCGGAATGCGCCGGCAACTCGACGGCGAACGCGACACGCGCAGGACGGGCGAAGCGATGCTCGCCACGACGCCGATGCAATTCGACTATGTCGGCACCGGCGGGTTGCCGGGAATCGGATATGGCAACCCGTTCAGCGACGCGTTGAACATGCTCGTCCACAGCGGCAGCGTGATGCTGTCGTTCATCCTCGTCGTCGGCGCGGCCATCCTGCCGTGGGCCGCGTTGCTGGCGTTGCTGATGGCCATCTGGCGCACCCCGCCGGTGCGCGGGGTTCGGACATGGCTCCGCGGCGCCGCGAAACCCGCCGCAGCTGCGCCGCCGGCCGAAGCCTGAGGCATATAGGGGCGTCGCTTGCAAAGGTCGGGCGCCCCGTTATGGCTGGAACCATGACGGGGCAGATGACATGGCTGGACCAGGCGCGCGACGCCCATCGCCGCGGCGATGTCGCGGCCGAAACCGCCGTGCTCGATGCTGCGATCCGCGCCGACCGCGGCAATATCGCGGCGCTGCTCGCGATGGCCGAACTCAAGCGCAGCCTCGCTGACGATCGTGCCGCGGGCAGCTTCTATCGCCTCGCGCTCGGCACCGCAGCGCAGGCGCGCAGCGTCCCGCCCACGCTTCATCCGGGCCTCCAACGCGCTGAACAATTTATCGCGGCAACCGAGCGCGCCTTTGCCGACCACCTGCTCGGCCAGTTGCGCGGCGCCGGGATCGACGCCGCCGGCGCGACACCACGCGTCGCCGAGGCGCTCCGTATACTGGCCGGCGAACAGCCGCTCTATCTTCAGCAACCGAGCATGTTCTATTTCCCCGGACTCGCGCAGCGCCCGTTCTTCGAGCGCGCCGATTTTAAATGGGTCGAGGCCGTCGAGGCGGCAACGGAGACGATCCGCGCCGAATTGCTGGCGCTTGCAGGCAATGCGGCCGACCGGTTCGGTCCGTATGTGACCGCCAGTCCCGACCGTCCACCGCCGAATAATCCGTTACTCGACAAACCCGACTGGGGCGCGGCCTGGCTATGGAAGGACGGCGCCGTCGCCGACGGGATGGACGCGCTCTGTCCCGCTGCGCTCGCCGCACTCGAACTGGCGCCGCAGCCCGTGATCCCCGGTCGCGCGCCGATCGCGCTTTTTTCGCGGCTGACCCCCGGCACGCATATCCAGCCGCACCACGGCCTGCTCAACACGCGGCTTATCTGTCATCTACCGCTGATCGTGCCCGACGGCTGCGGTCTGCGCGTTGGCGCCGAAACGCGAAGCTGGCGCGAGGGCGAGATGCTGATCTTCGACGACAGTTTCGAACATGAGGCGTGGAACCGCGGCGCCAGCGACCGCACGATCCTGCTGTTCGAAATCTGGCGCCCCGATATCGATGTCGACGAGCGCGCACAATTGACGCGCATTTTCGCGGCAATCGACACCTACGCCGGGCAATAGAACTTATCGCGACTGCCGCGTTTACCGGATTTGTGAAGGGACGGCGCACGCCCCGCCGCTAGTCATGGCAGGTACGAAATTCGTGACTTCAGGGGCTGATGGTCCGGAAAGGTCGCTGGTGGAGCCGAGGGGAATCGAACCCCTGACCTCTGCAGTGCGATTGCAGCGCTCTCCCATCTGAGCTACGGCCCCGCGACCGGCAGGGTCTTAACGACGCTGTCTGGCAGTGGCAACGGCTTTTCTGACCTTTGCCGCCGCCGCCGGGCGAAATCGAGGAATGGGGGGATTCCGATGGCCAAGGCATGGCATTTGACCAGTCGTCCGCAGGGGCTGCCGACGATGGATAATTTCGCGTTGCGCGAACTGCCCGATGCGCCGCTCGACAAGGACCAGTTGCGCATCCGCAACCTGTGGCTCTCGGTCGATCCCTATATGCGCGGGCGCATGAACGACGCCAAAAGCTATGCGGCGAGCTTCCAGATCGACCAGCCGATGACCGGAGGCGCGATCGGCGAAGTCGTCGAAAGCAGGATGGAGGGTTTCGCGCCCGGCGACCTCGTCCTCCACATGGGCGGATGGCGCGATGGGGGTGTCATCGGGCTCGACATGATGCCCAACAAGCTGCCCGCCGAGGCACTGGCCGCGGGGATGACCCCGCAGACCTTTCTGCACAATATGGGGCTGACCGGCGGCACCGCATGGATCGGCCTGCTCCGCGTCGCGAGCGCGAGGCCCGGTGACACCGTGTTTGTCTCCGCGGCCGCCGGCGCAGTCGGTTCGGCAGTGGTGCAGATCGCGAAGGCGCGCGAGATGACCGTCATCGGCTCGGCGGGCGGCGCGGAGAAATGCGCATGGGCCCTCGACCTCGGCGCCGATGCGGTGATCGACTACAAGGCGGGGCCGGTGCTGCCGCAACTCGCCGCTGCGCTCGAAGGTCTCGGCAAATCTGGGATCGACGTCTATTTCGACAATGTCGGCGGCGAGCATCTCGACGCGGCCTTCGCAACCGCCAACGACTTCGCACGCTTCGCGATCTGCGGCATGATCGACGTCTACAACGACGGCAAGGCGCAGGAGATGAAGTACATTGTCCGTGCGATCCCCGCGCGTATCCGCATGGAAGGCTTTATCTACACCGACCAGTTCATCGAGTGCATGGAGGAATTCTATGCCGACATGGGCGGACTGATCGCGAGCGGCGCGGTGACGATGCGCGAAACCGTGCACGATGGACTGGCGTCGGCGCCCGACGCCTTTCTCGGCCTGTTTTCCGGCGGCAATATCGGCAAGATGCTGGTCAGGCTCTGACCAGCATCGGAGCGCTGCGCGTCAGCTGCCGAAACCGACCGAGAGAAACCCCGGCATCGGGCCGTTCCAGCCGTCATCGGGACCGTCGAGGTCGTCGTGCTTCGGCCTGCGATCTTCACGCGCCGGCTTGCGATCGTCGCGCGGCGGCTTGGCCGGCCGCGCTTCGGCGGCCACGGCCGCCGGGCGGGCGGGCGCCTTTTCGGGCTTCGCCGCGCTCTTTCCGCGCCCGCCACGCGCCGCACGACCGCGCCGCGGTTCGCCTTCCTCGGCATCGCGTTCGGCCGTATCGGCTGCCGGGGTGCCGCCGCCATGGACCGGAATCTTGTAGCCGGTCAGCTTCTGGATATTGTCGACCGCCTCGTCGTCGGAGGGCGCCACCAGCGTGAACGCCCGCCCCTTCGCGCCTGCGCGTCCGGTGCGGCCGATGCGATGGACATAATCGTCGGGATGCCAGGGCGCATCGAAATTGAAGACGTGGCTGACACCCTTCACATCGAGCCCGCGCGCCGCGACATCCGATGCGACGAGGATGTTGATCGTCCCCGCCTTGAATCGGTCGAGTTCGGCGATGCGGCTCGACTGGTCCATGTCGCCATGAATCTCGCCTGCCTTGTAGCCATAGCGCTGCAACGACTTCGCGAGTTCGCGTACGGTCGTCTTGCGGTTGCAGAAGATGATTGCGGTGCCGATGTCCTCGGCCTCGATCAGCCCGCGGAGGGTGTCGCGCTTGCCGCGTTCCGACGTCTTGACCAGGAACTGCTCGATATTCTCGTTGCGGCTCGCCGGGCGCGCCACTTCGATCGTCTTCGGGTTCGACAGGAACTTGTCGGCCAGTTTCTTGATCGGCGGCGGCATCGTTGCCGAGAACAGCAGGGTCTGCCGATTCGCGGGCAGCTTGGTGCAGATATTCTCGATGTCGGGAATGAAGCCCATGTCGAGCATCCGGTCGGCTTCGTCGATCACGAGGAGGTTGCAGCCGGTGAGCAGAATCTTGCCGCGCTCGAACAGATCCATCAGGCGTCCTGGGGTCGCGATAAGCACGTCGACGCCCTTTTCCAGCGCCTTGACCTGGTCGCCCATCTGTACGCCACCAATCAGCAGCGCCATCGAGAGCTTGTGATACTTGCCATATTTTTCAAAGTTTTCAGCGACCTGAGCAGCGAGTTCGCGCGTCGGCTCGAGGATGAGCGAGCGCGGCATCAGCGCGCGGGCGCGGCCGTGAGCGAGGATGTCGATCATCGGCAACACGAAGGACGCGGTCTTGCCCGTGCCCGTCTGGGCGATGCCGATCATGTCGCGCATCATCAGCACTGAGGGGATCGCGCCAGCCTGGATCGGCGTCGCTTCGCTGTAGCCCGACTCGTCGATCGCGCGCAAAAGTTCGTCGGAAAGGCCGAGGTCGGCAAATTTCATGAGGCAATATGTCCGGAAAAAGAGTGGCGCCCTGCCTCCCACGCAGGCGGACGTTGCCGCGGCCATTGGGGAAAGGGCGGCGAAAAGTCAAGGAAAGTCGGCGAAAAACGCGATGAGGCCGGGTGTCTAGTCGTCCTCGCGAACCGGGACCATCAACCGGAACTTGTCGATCTCGCATTTCGCGCCCGTCCGCGCGTGGATCTGGTCGCGGTCCTCGCACAGCCGCCCGTCCTTGCTGCCCTGCATGTAGAAACCGGCGTAGAAGTCGAGCGCGCGGCATCCGCGATTAAGCTGCGCGCGCAATCGCTGATTCTGCCGCGTGATGATGTCGATGCTGTCGCGCTGCACCGCCTGCATCCCCAATATGTTGCGCATAGAGACGCATTTCGGCGCCTTTTTCTCTTTCCAGACGATCGGCAGTTCGGTCGCGCGCCGCGACGGCGATGGTCCGGCGGCGAAGTTGTTGAGCTGCGAGCGCTGGGCGGGAACGCGAATGATCAGCTGCTGCTCGATCACGACCTGCCAAAAGGACGAGGCCTGATCGGGCGACGGCGCGCCGACCGCGACCAACGGCTCGGGAGCGGCGACAGGCACCGCTGCATCGGCCACCGGCGCGGCCATGATCCACAGGAACGCCGCCGTCAGCACAGCCGTGCCATCGCTCCTTCGGCGTCCTGACAGAAGAAAATGCTCACCCGTGGCTCCCGCGTCCATCCTGCTGGACGAAAGGATACTATTCGTCCATCGCCCCATTTAACAAGGATGATTGAACACCAAATGAACTGCTGTCGCCCCTCACCCGGTCCGGACGAGGGAAATTTCCGGAGTGGAACGGCATGACGCGCCCGCCATCTACATCGCTGCTCGAGACCCTCGCCCATCTGCTGGGTCCCAAAGGCTATAGCGCCGACGCCGACGCGATGGCGCCCTGGCTGACCGACTGGCGCGGCAAATATCATGGCCGCGCCGCCGCCATGCTGTCCCCCGCCACGACCGAAGAGGTCGCCGCCATCGTCCGGCTATGCGGCGAGGCGCATGTCGCGCTGGTCCCGCAGGGCGGCAACAGCGGCATGGTCGGCGGCGCGACACCCGACGCCAGCGGCGGCCAGCTGCTGCTGAGCCTGCGGCGCATGAACCGAATCCGCCATATCGACGACGCGGCGAAGCTTGCCGTCGCGGAAGCCGGCGTGGTGCTCCAGAATTTCCATGAGGCCGCCCTCGCCCGCGGCCTGCGCTTTCCGCTGACGCTCGGCGGCAAGGGGTCGGCGACGATCGGCGGGCTCGTGTCGACCAATGCCGGCGGGACGCAGGTGCTGCGCCACGGGACGATGCGCGCGCTCGTCGCGGGGGTCGAAGCCGTGCTCCCCGACGGCAGCATCTTCGGCGGGCTCGCCCCGCTCAAAAAGGATAACCGCGGCTACGACCTCCGGCACCTTTTCTGCGGCGCCGAAGGGACGTTGGGGATCGTCACCGCGGCGTGCCTGCACCTCGTCCCCGCCGCCGCGGCGCGGCGCACCACGTGGATCGGGATCGATTCGCCCGAAACAGCGCTGCGATTGCTGCGCCGCCTCGATGCCGCGATCGGGCGCGAACTCGAAGGGTTCGAGCTCATCCCGCACGATTGTCTCGACGCCGTGCTGCGGCACATCCCGCAGACGCGCGCACCGCTCGCCGCCGCACAGCCCTGGTATGTGCTGGCCGAGCTCGCCGGTGAAAGCGACCAGGCGCTCGGTGACGCGCTGGAACAGCAGCTCGCCGCCGCGCTCGAAGCCGGGCTGATACGCGATGTCGTGATCGCCAAGAGCGATCGCGAAAGCGAGGATTTCTGGCGCCTGCGCGATTCCATCTCGGAGGCCGAACGCGCCGACGGGCCGGCGCTCCAGCATGACATCAGCGTGCCGATCGATTTGATGCCAGCATTCATTGCCGATAACCCGCGCCGGCTGGACAATGCCTTTCCCGGCGCGCGGGCGCTGTCTTTCGGACACCTCGGCGACGGCAACGTCCATCACCATGTCCAGCCGCCCGCCGGGTGCGATGGCGCCGCCTGGATCGGTGAGCATGGCAAGGCGGTGAGCCGGCTCGTTTATTCGCACGTGCTCGAACTGGGCGGCTCGATTTCGGCCGAACATGGCATCGGGCAGATGAAGCGCGATGTTCTTGCGGAACTCGACAGCCCGGCGCGACTGGCAGCGCTGCGCGGGGTCAAGGCGGGGCTCGACCCGGCCGGCATCTTCAACCCCGGCAAGCTCATAGCCTGAAAACGCCGCTCATCGTGCGTCAACGCCCCCTTGCGCCGCGCGGCGCGGGTCAATAAGGCGCTGTATCCTTTTTTGTCCCACCAGCGGGACCCTACCGGAGTTCAACCATGGCCACTGCGCCCGCATCTGCCAACCTGCCGCTGTTTTACAAGGACCTCGTCCCGCTTTCGAGCGTCGACCATGCCGACTTCCACGCACGCCCGCTCGACAATGCAGAATTCCTGGTCGGCCAGCACGCAATCCCGCTGACGTCGGACGAATTTGTTTCGGCTTGCCGCTTTTTCCCGATCGTGTTTTCGGCCGGCGAGAATCCGGTGCCGCTGGCGCTGATGGGCCTCAACGAAGGCATCAACACCTTCGTCGACGACGAAGGCAAGCTGCTCAACCCGGTCTATGTTCCGGCCTATGTCCGTCGCTATCCCTTCCTTCTCGCGCGTCTTCAGCCCGATTCGGAAGAATTGTCGCTGTGCTTCGACCCGACCTCGGGCGCGCTCGGCAAATTCGACGAAGGCGATGCGCTGTTCGTCGATGGCCAGCCGTCGGAGCAGGTGCAGGCCGTGCTCGAATTCTGCAAGAATTTCGAGGAAGCCGGTCAGCGCACCGGCCTGTTCATGGACGAACTGAAGAAGGCCGACCTGCTGATGGACGGCGAAGTCGCGATCCAGCAGGAAGGCAATGACAAGCCCTATGTCTATCGCGGTTTCCAGATGGTCGACGAAAACAAGCTGCGCGAACTGCGCGGCGACGTGCTGCGCAAGCTGATGCAGAACGGCATCCTCGGCCTGATCTTCGCGCACCTCTTCTCGCTGCAGCTGATGCGCGAAGTGTTCGCCGAGCAGATCAAGAGCGGCAAGATGCCGCTCAACACCGAACTGCCCGCCGCCTGAGCCAATTGATCCGGGCCGCCCCGCATTGCGCGGGTGGCCCGGATTCAGGCCATCGAACGGCCAATGTCAGCTATTGCGGGATAGCCCGGTCCGGAGCGCGACGGCGCCCATAACCGCTGCGGTCAAAAATCGACCGCGATCCCTTTCAATTCCCAATCGCCATAGCGAACGGGATTGCGCCCGCCGGGCTGGTCCTCGGCCTTGTCCTCATGGATCGGTTCGGGCGACGGAAGCGCGCTGCTCGCCCACCCCGTCGGAGCCTTAACATGTGCGGGGCGCTTTACAGCGCGCGGCGTTCCGCCGATGGTCGCGTTCTGGCTGCTGTCGGTCATGATGCCCGACCTATAGGATTTTTCATGCGTCACGCCAACCACGCCGTTGCCCATCATGGCTGAACGCCACCCGCCCCGGCGCCGGCGATCGTCCGGCGCGGCTGATCCCGCGGGCACCGCCGCGCGCCGCGCCGCCCTCCGGCTGGTCGATGCGATCCTGCGCCGCGGCGACCCGCTCGACGTTGCGATGCACGCCGCGGCGCAAGGCCTCGGCGGCGCCGACCGGGCGTTCGCCGTCGCCATCGCGTCGGAAACGCTGCGCTGGATGGTCGACATCGACGCGCTGATCGATGGCGCGACGTCGCAAATCCTGCCCGACGACGTCAAATCGCGCGCCGTGCTGCGGATCGCGCTCGCTCAGTTGCTCGTGCTCAAAAGCCCCGGCCACGCCGTCGTATCGACCGCCCTGCCGCTCGTCGACGGCGGCCCGCGGCGGCTGGTCCACGCGATCCTGTCGCGCGCGCAGCAGGAGGAATGGCAACTCCCCGAACGCGCCACGCTCCCCCTTGCCACCGCCGAACGCTGGGCCGAGCAATGGGATTTGAAGATGGTCGAGGCGGCCGAAGCGATCTGGAGCGCGCCGCCGCCGATCGACCTCAGCTTCGCTCGCGAGCCCGGCGCAGACGAATGGCCCGACGCGGTGTCCTTCGCACCGCGCCATCGCCGCCTGCCGCGTGGACAGGCGGTCGAGACGATGCCCGGCTATAGCGAAGGCGGCTGGTGGGTGCAGGATCTGGCGGCGAGCCTGCCCGCGCGACTGCTCGGTGCGGGCGAAGGCCGCACCGTGCTCGATCTGTGTGCGGCGCCCGGGGGCAAGACGATGCAGCTCGCGGCGGCGGGCTGGAACGTCGTCGCGGTCGATGCCAGCGCGAAACGGCTCGAACGGCTGCGCGCCAATATGGAACGCACCGGCCTTTCGGCCGAGATAGTGCAAGGCGATATCCGCTCGTGGACGCCCGCGGCGCCCGCCGACGCGGTGCTGCTCGACGCGCCCTGTTCGGCGACCGGCATCTTTCGCCGCCATCCCGACGTGCTTCACCGGATCGAACCCCGGCAGATTGCCGAGATGGCGGCGTTGCAAGCCGAACTGCTGGAGCGTGCAGCCGGGTGGGTCAACCCGGGCGGGACGCTGGTCTATGCGACCTGCTCGCTCGAGCGCGCCGAGGGCGAGGACCAGCTGTCCGCCTTTCTCGATCGCCACACGGGCTGGTCGATCGACCCGGCACGCGCCGACGAACTGCCCGCGACGATCGCCGCCGACGGGCAAGGTTTCATACGCACCCTGCCCGCCATGCTCGCCGACGAAGGAGGCCTCGACGGCTTTTTCGTTGCGCGGCTGCGCGCGCCTTCGGCCTAGAATACCGCCTTCGGCGCAGCCTCCTTCATCATCGCCGCGCGCACCATCGGGATCGGCGGACCGCCGTACGACAGGAATTCGTCGTGGAACGCCTTCCACTTCGTCCGGTCGCCCTTCGTCCAGTCGTCACGCAGCTTGCGGATCATCAGCTTGCCCATCGTATAATTGAGATAGGCGGGATCATAGGTGCCGCGCGCCGCCTGTTGCCGCGCATTGCCCTCGTCCTGATAGCATTGCTCCTTGAACAGCTTTTCCGAATCCGCGACGGTCATGCCCTTGGTATGCAGCCCGATGGCGGACAGGTAACGGCAATCGCGGAGCAGCGCGTTCGACAGCTGGCCGATATGCGTTTCGGGATCGCCCTCGCCCAGTCCCGCGTCCCACATCATCTCTTCGGTATAGTGCGCCCAGCCTTCGGCGAAGGCGTAGCCGACGAACAGCTTGCCAAAGATGCTTTCGGCGCGGTTCGCGTGGAGGAAGTTCAGGAAGTGGCCCGGCCACACCTCATGCACCGAGGTGAACATCAGGTCCTTGCGGCCGGGCACGAAATCGGCCTGCGTCTGCTTGTCCCACGCGGGGTCCGGCGGCGAGATATAATAAACCGACGGCAGGCCTTTCTCATACGGTCCCGGAATGTCGATATAGGCGCTGTTCTGTCGGTTATACGGCGGCGATTCCTCGACCTGCGCCTGCTCGGTGCCGGGGATCGTCACGATGTCCTTCTCGATCAGGAAGGCGCGCAGCGTCGGGAGCTGGCGCCGCGCCTCGGCGACGGGGCCGTCGGCGGGCTTGTCCGAATTCATCTTCTTCATGCAGTCGGCGATCGTCATGCCCGCGGCATAGGTCGCGCACGCCGCCTTCAGCGCGTCCTGATTGCGCTTGAGGTCGGCCTGCCCGATGCGCTCAAGCTCGTCGAGCGGGGTGTCGACGCCTTCGTTGGTGAGGATCATCTTCGCGAATTTGTCGGCACCGAGCGCATAGCCGTCAGGCGTGCCCGGCTGCGACCCGACATATTTGGCGAGGTCGGTCATCGCCGCGCCCGCTTTGGCGGCGGCTTCGTCGAACTGCTTCTGCAGCGCCTCGTCCTTGACCGACGCAAAGGCCGCCTTGGCGTCGCCCTTGTAATAATCGGCGAAGCCGCCGAAGCCCGCGGTGCCATATTTGACGAAGGTCGCGGGCAGCGGCAGCTTCAGGTTCGCCTTGATCTGCGCTGCAGCGGCGGGAACCTTTTCGGCATAGGCGATGAACGCCTTCATCCGCGTCGTCGCGTCGGCGTAAGGCCGCGCGATATAGACATTGGGGTCGAGCGCGCCGGTGTAGAAGGACGGGTTCTTCTGCGCGAAATCGGTATCGCGCAGGAAGAAGAGCTGGCCCTGCGCGACATGGACCAGATAGTCGCGCTCGAACTTCTCGGCATCGGTCATCTCGCCGTCGAAGGCCTTCGCATCCGCAATCGCCTTTTCGAGATAGGCCGCCTGCTTTTCGAGCCCCTCGGGCGACCAGTCGGGCAATTGCCCGTCAAACTCATGCTTGCCCTGATAGACCGCGAAATTCGGGTTGAGCGGGAAATAGCCGGCGAGGAACTGATCGCGGAAACCGGTCCAGTTCTTCGCGCTCGATGCGGTCGCCGACTTGTTGTCCGACGCATTGCAAGCGGTAAGGACCAGCAGCGTCGCAGCCATCGCCGCGCCGCCGAAGCGGGCAAATTTGCTCTTCATTCGATAATCTCCCTGACTCCTGTGGTCGCACTTCTGCCAGCCCCTGCGGTCGATGACATCCGATAATCGACGAACGGCAAAGCCGCGCCATCTGGACAGGGACAAAAAGCGGGCTACGGCGGTGATCAATGGCGACGATCCCTCCCCCCGAAGGCGAAGAACCGGTCATGCCGGCTGCGACGCCCAAAGCCCCCTCCCCGCTCAGTTTTCCCGATTTCCGCTATTTCTGGTTCGCGCGCTTCACCGCGGTGATGGCGACGATCGCGATGGTCGTCGTCATTGGGTACCAGCTCTATGACACCGCGCGCACCGACTATGGCATGTCGATCAAGGAGGCATCGTTCCAGCTCGGACTGCTCGGCCTGTTCCAGTTCGTTCCGCTCGCCATCCTGACCCCGGTCGCGGGTTGGGCCGCCGACCGGTTCGAGCGCCGCAGCGTCGCGATTTTCTCGAACCTCATCGACCTGCTGATTGCGGCAACGCTCGGCTGGTTCACCTGGACCGACGGGCTGACGCTGCCGCTTCTCTTCGGGCTCGCCGCCATGCACGGCGTCGCGCGCGTCTTTTCGGGTCCGGCGATGAGCGCGATCGCACCCAACATCGTCCCGCCCGCGGTGCTGCCACGCGCGATCGCGATGAGCAGCATCGCCTGGCAGTCGGCGTCGGTGATCGGCCCGGCGGCAGGCGGCCTCATCTATGCTGCGCATCCGGGGGCCGTTTACGTCTTCTCGGCCCTGCTCCTTGCCATTTCGGCCTTCACGCTCAGCCGGGTACGACAGGTCCTCCCGCCGCCCGCCGAGGTGCGCCGCCATCCGCTGCGCGAAATGGCCGACGGGCTGCGTTTCGTGTGGATCGAGCGCTTCCTGCTCGGGACGATCACCCTCGACCTGTTTGCGGTGCTGCTCGCCGGCGCGACCGCGATGTTCCCGGTCTTCGCGCGCGACATATTGCACGCCGGCCCCGAAGGCGCAGGTTTGATGCGTGCCGCCGTCGCCTTTGGATCGGTCGGCGTCGCAGTCGGCCTCGCCATCCGCCCGATCGAGCGCAATGTCGGCGTGAAGATGCTGTGGGCGGTCGCGGCGTTCGGCGCCGGGACTGTCGTCTTCGGCCTCTCGACCAATCTCCTGCTCTCGCTCGCCGTACTCGTGCTGATGGGCGCAGCCGACATGTTCTCGGTCTTCGTGCGCGGGACGTTGATCCAGCTCAACACCCCCGACCATATGCGCGGGCGCGTCAGCGCGGCGTCGGGCCTCGCGATTTCGGCATCGAACGAACTCGGCGAGATGCGCGCGGGTGCGATGGCCGCGGCGCTCGGTCCCGTCAGCGCGGTGGTCGTCGGCGGCGCCGCGGCGGTCGGCGTCACCGCGCTCTGGGCATGGATTTTTCCCGAACTGCGCCGCGCGCGCACGTTCGAGCCACAATTCAAAAAGACCGGCGAATAGCCCGCCGCGCGATTCACCGCATTGCGCTCTCTTTCCGTCCAAAGCCTATTGTCAATTTATTTAGTTGAGTTATTAGGGCCTCACCCGTCTCCGCGGTTTCCCTCTCTCCCCACGATGGAGCGACCGCCATGCAAGAATCGAATATCCGCCATAAGATCCTGACTATTCCGGGGCTTTACAACAGTGGCCCGACCCATTGGCAAAGCCTGTGGGAACGCCGCTTCGCCGATTGCGAGCGAATCGAGCTCGGCAGCTGGGACGAACCGCTGAAGGACCAATGGGTCGAGCGGATCGCCGCCGCGATCCACGCAGAGCACGAGCCCGTCCTCATCGCAGCGCACAGCCTGGGCTGCCACGCCTTTGCGCACTGGTTCGCCGCCGCCAGCAGCGTCGCGCGCGATCGCATCGCTGGCGCGCTGCTGGTCGCGCCGCCCGACCTGACACAGCTCCGCCGCGACAAGCGCGTCGAAAGCTTCACCGATTCGCCCGCGCTGTCGTCGCAGACACCGATGATCGTCGTCGCCAGCGATGACGATCCCTATGCGAAGACCTCGCACGTCTGGCGCCTGTCGCGGCACTGGGACGCGCGTTTCGTCAACGCCGGGCCCTTTGGCCATATCAACGCCGACTCGGGTGTCGGGGACTGGCCTTATGGACAGTATCTGCTGGCCTCGTTACAACCCGCGCCGACGCTGGCGCAGGCGGATGAGGCACGCTGGCTCCGCGCCGGCGACTGGCCCAATCGCGTCCGCCGCGACCCGCGATTCGAATTCAAGGAAAGAGCGCACCGATCATGAAAGCCAATTCGATCCTCGAGACCATCGGCAACACCCCGCACATTCGCGTGGCCAGGCTGTTCCCCGACGCCGAAGTCTGGGTGAAGTCGGAACGAAGCAATCCCGGCGGGTCGATCAAGGATCGAATCGGCCTCGCGATGATCGAGGCGGCCGAAAAGGACGGCAGCCTGAAAGCAGGCGGCACCATCGTCGAGCCGACGTCGGGGAACACCGGCATCGGCCTCGCGATGGCGGCCGCGGTCAAGGGTTACAAGCTCATCCTTGTCATGCCCGAAAGCATGTCGGTCGAGCGCCGCCGCCTGATGCTCGCCTATGGCGCGACCTTCGATCTGACGCCGCGCGAAAAGGGCATGAAGGGCGCGATCGAGCGCGCGATCGAGCTGGTCGAAACCACCCCCGGCGCGTGGATGCCGCAGCAGTTCGAAAATGAAGCGAATATCGACGTCCATGTCCGCACGACGGGGCCCGAAATCCTCGCCGATTTCAAAGACGCGCCGATCGACGTGCTGATCACCGGCGTCGGCACCGGTGGCCACATCACCGGGACCGCACAATTCCTGAAGCAGCATTGGCCGAACCTCAAAGTCTATGCCGTCGAGCCCGAAGCCTCGCCGGTGATTTCGGGCGGCCAGCCCGCGCCGCATCCGATCCAGGGCATCGGCGCCGGTTTCATCCCGCGCAATCTGCACACCGACCTGCTCGACGGCGTGATCAAGGTCGACGCCGGCGCCGCGAAGGATTTCGCGCGCCGTGCCGCGACCGAGGAAGGCATGCTCGTCGGCATTTCGTCGGGCGCCACCCTCGCCGCGATCGCGCAGAAGCTCGCCGAGCTGCCGCCGGGCAGCCGCGTGCTCGGCTTCAACTATGACACGGGCGAACGCTACCTGTCGGTTCCCGATTTCCTCCCGGAAATCTGAGTTCACTCCATGCGCCCCGAAGGCGATCAGGACACGTTGCCCCTTGGGCGCGACTGGACAGGCTGGCTGTTCGTCCTGCTCGCCGTCGCCGCGATCGTCGGCGTCCTCTACGCGAGCAGCCCGACGAACAGCGGGGCCCGCCACGCGCACGCCCGCCCCGTCGCGCCGCCCGCCGATGTCGTGCCCGACGTGGCGCCGATGGAGCTCGCCCCCGTCACCGAGGACGATGCACGCGCGCAGAACGCCGAGGTTGCGCTGGTGACCAAAGGCTTCGTCGCGGCGCGGCCGTTCGTTTATGCGGGCGGCGGCGACGCGAAGGCCCGCGCGCGCGACTGCCTTGCCGCCGCGATGATCTACGAGGCGGGCGACGACGCCAAAGGGCAGCAGGCGGTCGGTCAGGTCGTGATCAACCGCGCGCGGCATCCGGCATTTCCCAAGTCGATCTGCGGTGTGGTGTTTCAGGGTTCCGAGCGCGTGACCGGGTGCCAGTTCACTTTCACCTGCGATGGTGCGCTGGCTCGCCGCTATTCGGATGCTGCCTGGCAGCGCGCGCGCAACAATGCCGATCTGATGCTGTCGGGCGGCACCTATCCGCCCGTCGGGCTTGCCACCCATTATCACACCGACTGGGTGCGCCCCTATTGGAGCGACAGCCTCGAGAAGATCGCGGTCGTCGATACGCATCTCTTCTTCCGCTGGCCGGGCTATTGGGGGACGCCCGGCGCGTTCCGCGGCGCGGTGTCGGGCAGCGACGGGCCGGTTGCGAAACTGGCGGCGATATCGCCGCTCCACGCGATCGCGCTGGGATTACCGGTCGAAACGGCGGGTGTCGACGCCAATGCCGCCGTCGGCGAAGCGCGTGTCGTCACCGGCGCGGGTGACAGCGCGGGCCGCGACACCATTTACACCCAGCTCGACCGCAAGGCGGCGCCCGAAAGCTTCGTCACGACCGCGCTGCGCCTCTGCGGAGACAAGCCCTATTGCAAATTCATGGGCTGGACCAACCCGATGCTGAAACCCGACAGCGACGCGATGAGCGACACCCAGCGCGCCGCGATGAGCTTTTCCTACCTCCGCGACGACAAGGCGGGGTTCGAAAAGGCCCTGTGGAATTGCAGCGAGTACAAGCGCGACGATGCGCGCCAGTGCATGAAGCGCTGACTGCTTTTTCATGGTCGCCCGATTTCAGGGCATCGGTCAGCTGGCCGGGCATTGCCCCATATATTTGCTGTTCGTGGTTACGACTATTCGCGTGCTGAACCCGACACCTTCCGAGAAGGCCAGGCTTTCAACATTCGCCGTCATAGCCGTTGCGGAATGTGCCGCCTGCACATTCATGTCGGCCTTGAACCCTTTGGCCATTGAACCGCAAGTGCCCTTGATCCGCAGGATACGCTGATCTGCCTCGACCTCGCCCAGAACACAGGCGGCTTCGATCTTGATCCCGGGCAACACCAGATCGCTGCCCGGTGGCCGTATCGAGCCAATGCAATCTTCGGTGTCCATCGACGAACCGATCGCCTGCTTCAGCCGTTCTGCGGCCCCCGCGGGGACCGGTCGACCGGGCGTCGGGACAATGGCCGCATCGACGATCTGGATCGTCGTGCGCCAGCGGCCCGGCTTCAATCCCATTTCTCCGACGATGTCCAAAGAATTGGGCTGCATCGCCGCAACCGCCGATACCAATGCCGACGCGCCTGTCACGACGACGCCCATGCACAACACTCCTCGGCGCATCCAACCCCCCCAGCCCGTCCCCACCCCCCGGGCGATGCCGGAGCCCTACGGACGAATGAGATATTTCTCGCCCGTGCGCTTCGCATTATAGGCCTGCGCCGTGTCGACGTTCAAGGCATCGGTCAGCGAGATTTCGTGGCTGTAGTGGCTTTTGAAGGTCGTCGTGAGTTCGTCGACGACGCGCTTCCGCATCCGGCCCACGGTCTCCATGCCCGCCTTCGCCATAAAGGGCGTGAGCAGGAAGCCGCCGAGCGCCCAGGTCAGGCCGAAGCTGCGCGCGGAGAAGGTCGTCGGCGACAGGTCGAGCGCGCCATAGATATAGACCTGCTTGAACGTGTCCGAGCCGTAACGGCTGTATGTCGTCATGCGCTTGACCGCGGCCGCCTCCATCGCGGTCAGAATCTGACCGGCGAGCTTGCCACCACCCGTTGCATCGAAACCGATCGTCGCGCCGGTTTCGACGATCGCGTCGACAAGCCGCTCCATGAAATCACCGGCGCTGCTGTTGACGATATATTTGGCACCGATGCCCTTCAGGATTTCGACCTGCGCGTCGCTGCGCACAATGTTGACGAGCGGGATGCCGTCCTTCGCGCAAATCTTGACGAGCATCTGGCCAAGGTTCGACGCCGCGGCGGTGTGAACGATCGCGCTGTGGTTCTCCATTCGCATCGTTTCGGTAAACGCAAGGCTCGTCAGCGGATTGACGAAGCAGGAGGCGCCATCGGCGGGATCGGTGCCGTCGGGCAGCGGCATCACCATCTGCACCGGCAGGCAGCGATATTCGGCGTACATCTCGCCGCCGAGCAGCGCGACGGTCTTGCCGAGCAGCGCCTGCGCCTCGGGCGTGTCGCCCGCCGCGACGACGGTGCCGCAGCCTTCGTTACCGATCGCGAGCGCGTCGCCGATGCGGCCACTCATGGCGCGCATACCTGCGGGTGGGACGTCGGCGGTGATCACGGGCAGACCGTCGCGGGTCGACGCGCGCGCGGTCGACATGTCGGCACCGCCGAAGAGCAAGCCGAGGTCCGACGGGTTGATTGGCGCGGCGAGGACCTTGACCAGGACTTCGTGCGGTTTCGGCTCCGGCATCGGGCGACGCTCGAGCGAGACTTCAAGCTGCCCTTCGGGCTTCACGAGCGTCAGCATGGTGAGGTTGGTTTCAGGCAGGTCGGTCATCGCGCTTCTCCCGTGTTCGGTTTCTTGATGAAACGGATTAGGACGTGTCGCACTGGCTGGCAACCGGCGTTCGGTGCAGCGACGCTGCCATTTCAGTCCGGTACCGACTGCGGTCGACGCACACCGGCGCTATGAAGCCGGTCTTTCCCGCTCGCAGACCCTGCGGTAAAGATGCTGGTCCGAAGCGACTGTTCCCAACTCTTCCCATGGCGAGCTATGGTCCGGGCCTGACACATCGGTGGCGATGGGCTGATTTTTGTCGTCGAACAGCTGCTGGCCGACCATGCGCGCGCTGCGCGTGCCGCAGTTTACCTGAACGACGCCCTTCATGGCGACGGCATTGCCCGGCGCACCTTCAGCCTCGGTCATTTCGAGTGAAAAGCCGATTTGCCGTACCTCGTCATCCACCTGACGGTAGGTGTCGGCATAAAGAATATATGTCACACCACCATCGGTGAAGCGATCGGGGTCGGCTGCCGCCGGTGCGAGCGCGATGGAAAGCGGCAGAAGCCACGATGAAAGGTCGATCATGCTTCCTCATGGCCCCTCGCGAGCGGCCAGCCAAGACCGAAATGTGCGGCCCGCTCAATACGGGGGGACTTACTCCGCTGGCGAATATTGTGCGGCGAGGCGAAGCACCTCTTCGGCCAGCTCCATCCGGCAGATCAGCAGATCGGGCAAATAGGTATCGGCGTTGTTGTAGCGTATCGGCGATCCGTCGACGCGGCTCACGTGCAGGCCTGCCGCCTGCGCCACCGCGACCGGCGCGCAATTGTCCCATTCATACTGGCCGCCGGTGTGGAGGTAGATGTCGGCCTCGCCGCGCACGACCGCCATCGCCTTTGCGCCCGCCGAGCCCATAGCAAGCAGGTCCGCGCCGATGCGTTCGGCAACGAAGACCGCTTCGGCGGCGGGCCGCGTGCGGCTGACGAGCATTTTGAGCGGTTGGTTCGCAGGCTGCAGCGGCAGAGGTGCGCCCGAGGTCAGCGTCAGGCCCAGCCCCGGCAGTGCGACCGCGCCGACCGTCGCAACGCCATCGACGGCGAGCGCGACATGGACCGCCCAATCGTCGCGGCCCTCGCCATATTCGCGCGTGCCGTCGAGCGGGTCGACGATCCAGACGCGGCTCTGGCCGCAGCGAGCCACATTGTCCTTTTCCTCTTCGGACAGGAGGGCGTCGTCAGGGCGTGCAGCGCGAATTTCACGGCAGAGCATCGCATTGGCCTGCTCGTCACCAGCCTTCCCCAGCGCCTTGCCCTCGAGACCGCCCTGCCTGCGCAAATCGAGCAGGATGGCGCCTGCTGCGGTTGCAAGCCGCTCAGCGAGCTGTTCGTCCGTTTCCCCCGTAGTCATATCTATCCCAGCAAACGGTCGATGATCAGGTCCGCCGCCTCTTCGGGCGTCATCGCGGTCGTGTCGATCCGGATTTCGGGATGCTCGGGCGCCTCATAGGGGCTGTCGATCCCGGTGAAATTCTTGAGCTGTCCGGCGCGCGCCTTTTTGTAAAGACCCTTCACGTCGCGGCGCTCGGCCTCGGCTAACGGGGTGTCGATGAAGACCTCGATAAACTCGCCTTCGGGCAACATGCCGCGCACCATCTCGCGTTCCGCGCGGAAAGGCGAGATGAAGGCGGTGATGACGATGAGGCCGGCGTCGCTCATCAGCTTCGCGACCTCGCCGACGCGGCGGATATTCTCGATCCGGTCGGCCTCGGTGAACCCGAGGTCGCGGTTGAGCCCGTGGCGGACATTGTCGCCGTCGAGCAGGAAGCTGTGCCGGTTCATCCGGTGCAGCTTCTTTTCGACGAGGTTCGCGATCGTCGACTTGCCCGATCCCGACAGGCCGGTGAACCACAGCAACGCGGGGCGCTGGTTCTTGAGGTTCGCGCGCATGTCGCGGTCGATGTCGGTCGCCTGCCAATGGACATTCTGCGCGCGGCGCAGGCTGAAGTGCAGCATTCCCGCCGCAACGGTCGCGTTGGTCAGCTTGTCGATCAGAATGAAACCACCGAGCGTGCGGTTGTCGCCATAGGCCTCGAAGGTGATCGGTTTGTCGGTCGACAGCTCGACGACACCGATGCCATTGAGTTCGAGCGTCTTCGCCGCGAGATGGTCGAGCGTGTTGACGTTGATCTCGTACTTCGGCGGCTGGATCGTCGCAGAGACGCTTTGCGTCGCAAGCTTGAGCCAATAGGCGCGGCCCGCGATCATCGCCTCGTCGGCCATCCACACGAGCGTCGCCTCGAACTGGTCGGCGGCTTCGGGCGGCGCGTCGGCGGCGGCGATAACATCCCCGCGCGAGCAGTCCACCTCGTCGGCCAGCGTCAGCGTAACCGACTGCCCCGCAACGGCTTCGTCGAGGTCGCCATCAAGAGTGACGATGCGCTCGACGTTCGTCGTCTTGCCGCTGGGCAGGATGCGCACGGCGTCGCCGGGTCGAACCTTGCCGCTCGCAAGTTGCCCTGAGAAGCCGCGGAAATCGAGGTTCGGGCGATTGACCCATTGTACCGGCAGGCGGAACGGCTTCGCCTCGTCGGCGGCCGCGCCGATCTCGACATTTTCGAGATGCTCGATCAGCGCCGGGCCCTTGAACCAAGGCGTATTGCCCGACAGCGCGGTGATATTGTCGCCCTTGAACCCCGAGATCGGGATCGCGGTGAAGTTCGTGATGCCGATCTCGCTCGCGAACGCGCGGTACGCCAGCGTGATGCGGTCGAAGACACTCTTGTCGTATCCGACAAGGTCCATCTTGTTCACCGCGAGCACGATATGCTTGATGCCGATCAGGTGCGCGAGGAAGCTGTGGCGGCGCGTCTGGGTGAGCACACCCTTGCGTGCGTCGATCAGGATCACCGCGAGGTCGGCGGTCGAGGCACCGGTGACCATGTTGCGCGTGTACTGCTCGTGCCCCGGCGTGTCGGCGACGATGAATTTGCGCTTCTCGGTCGTGAAAAACCGATAGGCGACGTCGATCGTGATCCCCTGCTCGCGCTCGGCGGCGAGGCCGTCGACGAGCAGCGCGAAATCGATCTCCTGCCCTTGCGTCCCGACGCGCTTGCTATCGGCTTCGAGCGCGGCGAGTTGATCCTCGAAGATCATCTTCGAGTCATACAGCAGGCGCCCGATCAGCGTCGATTTGCCGTCGTCGACCGATCCGCAGGTGATAAAGCGCAGCAGCGACTTTTTCTCGTGGCCAGCGAGATAGGCGTCGATATCCTCGGCGATCAGCGCGTCAGTGACGTAGACAGGCGTGTCCGGAGTATTGGGCATCAGAAATACCCCTCCTGCTTCTTCTTCTCCATCGACGCGTCGCCGCCATCCTTGTCGATGATGCGGCCCTGCCGCTCGCTGGTGGTGGTGAGCAGCATTTCCTGAATGACCTCGGACAGCGTGCTGGCCTCGCTCTCGACCGCGCCCGTTAGCGGGTAGCAGCCAAGGGTACGAAAGCGCACCGAGCGCTCGACGGGCGTTTCGCCGGGCAGCAGCGGGAAGCGATCGTCGTCGACCATCAGCAGCAGCCCGTCGCGCTCCACGGTCGGGCGCGGCGCGGCGAAATAGAGCGGGACGATCGGGATATTTTCGCGCGCGATATATTGCCAGATATCGAGCTCGGTCCAGTTCGAGATCGGGAAGACGCGGATGCTCTCCCCCTTCGCCTTGCGGGCGTTGTAGAGGTTCCAGAGCTCGGGGCGCTGCTTCTTCGGGTCCCAGCCGTGCGACGCGGTGCGGAAGGAGAAGATGCGTTCCTTCGCGCGGCTCTTTTCCTCGTCGCGCCGCGCGCCTCCGAAGGCGACGTCGAAACCGTGAAGGTCGAGCGCCTGCTTCAGCCCCTCGGTCTTCCACATGTCGGTATGGAGCGGACCATGGTCGAACGGATTGATCCCGTGCTCCTTCGCTTCGGGGTTCTGGTAGACGAGCAATTCCATGCCGCTCTCGGCCGCCATGCGGTCGCGCAGCTCGTACATCGCCCGGAATTTCCACGTCGTGTCGACATGGAGCAACGGAAACGGCGGGGGCGAGGGATAGAAGGCCTTGCGCGCGAGATGGAGCATCACCGCGCTGTCCTTGCCCACGCTGTACAGCATCACGGGCTTGGCCGCGTCGGCCATCACTTCGCGCATGATATGGATGCTCTCGGCCTCTAGCCGGTCGAGATGCGTCAATTCCAGCGATTCTGTCTGCAGATCAGACGATACCAAACTTCGCCTCCTCACACTTCCGCCGTCGGGCAGCGGAATAGCGTCTTGTTCATTCTGTCATACGTCCAAATGGACGGGATGGAGGAGGTCGCCGTAACGCCGCGCCCCTTGGACGGGCAAACATTATGGCCTTTGGGCGCTGCAAGCCAGACTTGTGAAGCCGCTCGATCATGCCGCGATATCGACCTTCGTCTGCCGCCATTCGGCCGCGATCGCACCAATTGTTTCGAGCGCATGCGCAAGCCGCGCCTCCACTTCGGGCAGGCTGCTCCACGCGGGGTCGGCAACCAGTCCGAGTTCGCGGCGAAAATCATAGCCCGCAACCTTGAGCGGCACGATGCCGTCGATCGCAAGCGAGACGGGCGCGGTGGTGATCCCGACGCCGGCGGCAACCATGCGCAGACAGCGCTCGTCGCTGTCGCTGCGTAGCGCAAAGCGCGGGCGGACGCCGTGACGCGTGAAGAAACGGCTCGTCGCATCGAGAAATTCGCACGAGCGACGCGCGATCATCGTTTCGGCGGCGAGTTCCTCTGGGCCGACCTCGATGCGCCCGGCGAGCGGGTGGTCCGAGGCGATAAACATCGCAAGCGGCTCCTCATAGAGCGGCAGGACATGCCCGCCCCGCTCACCTGCGCGCAGCGGCACCAGCGCGATGTGGATCCGGCCGCTGCCGAGCGCGGCGCGCAGTTCGGAATCGCTGTTTTCGACCAGCTCGATCGCGAAGCCGGGTCGCAGAGCCGCGGCGATCGCCTGCAACAGCTCCGCGGGCGCCGAGCGGATCACGCCCAGCTTGAGCTCGGCTGCCTGACGGTCGTCCGCGCGACCGAAGCCGTCGGCGGCACGAAAGCCGCGGTCCAGATCGCGCGCGATCGGCAGAAAACGCCCGCCCGCCTCGGTCAGCCGGATCTGACGGCGATTGCGAATGAACAGCGGCGTACCGACGAGCTTCTCGAGTTCGGCGACCCCCGTCGAGAGCGCCGGCTGGGTAACGCGGATTCGCAGCGCCGCCTGCGTAAAACTGCCGGCGTCGACGACGGCAAGGAACTGGCGGATGTGGGCGCGCTTTATCATAAATTTTTCTTATGCCAAATCTCGCCCTGTTTCAATTTCCATATGATGGGATTTTGATGCACACTCGCCGCCTGTCCCGCCCCTTCGATCGATAGGTAATCCATGCGCGCCACCCCCGATTTCGATTTCGCGCTCGGCGAAACCGCCGACATGATTCGCGACACCACCGCCCGCTTCGCCGACGAACAGATCGCACCGCTTGCCGCCAAAGCTGACGCAGAAGACTGGTTCCCGCGCGACGAATTGTGGACCCAGATGGGCGACCTCGGCCTGCACGGCATCACCGTCGAGGAAGAGTTCGGTGGCCTCGGCCTCGGCTATCTCGAGCATGTCATCGCGGTCGAGGAAGTGTCGCGCGCATCGGGCGCGATCGGCCTCTCCTACGGCGCGCACTCGAACCTTTGCGTCAACCAGATCCGCCGCTGGGGCACCGCCGGACAGAAGGCCAAATATCTCCCCAAGCTGATCAGCGGCGAGCATGTCGGCAGCCTCGCCATGTCCGAGGCCGGCGCCGGCAGCGACGTCGTGTCGATGAAGCTGAAGGCCGAAAAGAAGGGCGGCGGCTATGTCCTCAACGGCACCAAATTCTGGATCACCAACGCGACCTGCGCCGACACGCTGGTCGTCTATGCCAAGACCAGCCCCGAAGCCGGCTCGCGCGGCATCACGGCGTTCCTGATCGAAAAGGATATGCCGGGGTTCGCCATCGGGCAAAAGATCGACAAGGTGGGTATGCGCGGTTCGCCGACCGCCGAACTCGTTTTCACCGACTGCGAAGTGTCCGAAGAACAGGTGATGGGACCCGAAAATGGCGGCGTCGGCGTGTTGATGTCGGGGCTCGACTATGAGCGCGTCGTGCTTGCAGGGCTCCAGCTCGGCATCATGCAGGCGTGTCTCGACACCGTCATTCCCTACGTCCGCGAGCGCAAGCAGTTCGGCAAGCCGATCGGCTCGTTCCAGCTGATGCAGGCGAAGGTCGCCGACATGTATGTCGCACTCCAGTCGGCGCGTTCCTACGTCTACAACGTCGCCAAGGCATGCGACGCCGGACAGACGACGCGCTTCGACGCCGCGGGCTGCATCCTGCTGGCAAGCGAGAGCGCGGTGAAGGTCGCAGGCGAAGCGATCCAGGCATTGGGCGGCGCGGGTTACACCAAGGACTGGCCGGTCGAGCGCTACTGGCGCGACGCCAAGCTTCTCGACATCGGCGCGGGCACGAACGAGATTCGCCGGATGCTGATCGGGCGCGAACTGATCGGCGCCGGCGCGTGATCTGGCTCTGGCTGTCGGCCGCCTTCATGGTGACGACGGCCGGGGTTCATTCGGTGCTGGGTTACCGGCGGCTGATCGTGCCGCTGCTTCGCGCCGGCGAAGGTCCGCTCGCCGATCCCATCGCGCGACGGATCGTCGGTTTTGCCTGGCATGCGACGTCGGTGCTGATGCTGATTTCGGCCGCCGCGGTCGCATGGCCCGGCACACCGCAAACCCTGCTGGTCGTCGTCGGCGGGGGCTGGCTCGCCGCCGGGCTGTTCGACGCCGCCTATACGAAGGGCCGCCATATCGCATGGCCTGCGCTCAGCGGCGCGGGGATCCTTGCGCTGATCGGCGCGTTGGCCTGACCATGCGCGGGCTGGTCCATCCCATCGACCTGACGGTTTCCGGCAAGGCCCGCTATGGCCCGACCTGTTATGCGGTCTTCTTCGCCGATCCCGACGGGTTGAAGCCCGAATATGTGTTCGGGGCGACCGGCGCATGAGCGAGGCCCTGCTCGACGCGCTGCAATATTACGGCGCCGCCGCGGCAACGCTCGCGGCGCTGCTCGTCTCGCTCAACCTCGGCGAACGGTGGAACGGCTGGGCGTTCGTCATCTTCGTGACGAGCAGCCTTGCGCTGATCGCGTGGGGGTTTCTCCAGCCCGACAGCGAAGGCATCGGCTGGCAGAATGTCGCGCTGCTCTGCATCAATCTGGTCGGCGTCTACAGCCACCTGATCCGCAGGAAACCCGAAGCAAAGAATGAGGGCGGAGCATGACGCCCCGCCCCGCTTCATCAGCCCCAGACGCGCACCCGCTTGTCGGGCGCGAGGTAAAGCTTGTCGCCTTCCTTGACGTCGAACGCCTTGTACCAGGCGTCGAGGTTCCGCACCGTCAGCGCGCGGTACATGCCCGGCGCATGGCCGTCGGTCGCGACGCGCGCACGCAGCGCCTCGGCGCGCATCTTGGTCGCCCAGGTCTGCGCAAAGGCGATGAAGAAACGCTGATCGCCGGTGAAGCCGTCGATCACCGGCGCCTCCTTGCCGCCCAGCGACGCGCGGTACGCATCATACGCCGCCTGAAGTCCGGCGACGTCAGCAATATTCTCGCCCAGCGTCAGCTTGCCGTTGATCGCAAGGTCGGGAAACGGCTTGTACGTGTCGAACTGTGCGGCGAGCGCGTCGCCCGCGGCATTGAACTTCGCAAGGTCCGCCGGGGTCCACCAGTTGCGCAGCGCGCCGGTCGAATCGAAGGCCGCGCCATTATTGTCGAAGCTGTGGCTGATCTCGTGGCCGATGACGGCGCCGATCGCGCCATAGTTGAACGCGGGGTCGGCCTTGGCGTTGAAGAAGGGCGGCTGCAGGATTGCCGCGGGGAAGTTCAGCGCATTCTGGACCGGCAGGTTCACGGCGTTGACCGTCTGCGGGACCATCCACCATTCGCCCTTGTCCATCGGCTTGCCGATCTTGGCGAGTTGGTGCGCATATTCGGCCTTCTGCCCGGCAACCTCGTTCGCATAGGCGTCGGTGCCGACAGTGTAGCTGCCATAGTCGCGCCACGTGTCGGGATAGCCCACCCCCACGGCAATGGTTTCGACCTTCTTGATCGCTTCCTTCTTGGTTTCGGGCGCCATCCAGTCGATCGTGTTCACCCGGGTCGCAAAGGCGGACTTGATATTCTTCACCATGTCGCCGACTTCGGCCTTCGCCGAGGCGGGGAAATATTTGTCGGCGTAGGCCTTGCCCACCGCATCGCCGAGATAGACGTCGAGCGCGTCGAGCGCGCGCTTTTCGCGGCCGCGCTGCTGCGGCGTGCCGGCCATCGTCGTGCCGTAGAAGGCGAAATGCGCGCTGTCGATCGCGCTGGGCAGTACGTCGCTATGACTGTTGATCTGATGGAAGGCGAGCCAGTCCTTCCACGCATCGAGCGGTTCGGATGCGACGAGTGCCGACAGGCCGGTGATCGCGCTCGCATGATAGGCGCCGAACTTTGCGGCGCCGTGGAGCTTCGCCGCGCTCATGAACGCGGGCCAGTCGATGCCAGGCGCCTTCTTGGCGAAATCGGCTTTCGCCCAGACGTCGGCCGACTTGGTGAAGTCTTCGCTCTGCTCGCGCGTCGCGTGGGCTTTGGCGATCTTGACCTCGAGGTCATAGACGCGCTTCGCCTTCGCGGCGGCGTCCGACTGGCCAGCAGCGGTCAGCAGCTTGGCGATATAGGCCTGATAAGCGGTGCGGATCGTCGCCATCTTGGGGTCGGCCGACAGATAATATTCGCGCTCGGGCATCCCAAGCCCGCCCTGCAAGAGATAGGGGATGACGTCGCCCGGGGTCGCAAGCCCCTGCGTCACGAAAACGCCGAACAGATTTTCGGTCTGGAAGTTTGTGGCGTTGAGCGGATCGACGTCGGCGCGAAGCTGTTCGCCGAGAACCTTCGACAGGCCAGCCTTGTCGCTGATCGCCGCAAAGCGCGCGAGGTCGGCGGCGACGGGCTTCATGCCCGCGGCATCGATCGCCTTCACATTGGTAAAGGCCTTGTAGAAGGCGGCAATGCGGCCTTCGTTGGTGTCGGCCGCGGCGTGGCCCTTGACGATCGCGTCGATCAGTTCGCGGTTCCGCTTCTCGGTTTCGAGCTGCGCGACGTAAAAGGCGCCGATCGACGAGCGGTCGGCGGGAATTTCGGTCGCCTTGTCCCAATTGCCGTTGGCATAGGCGTAGAAGTCGTCGCCGGGCTTCACGCCCGTCTCCATCGCGGCCTTGCTGATCCCGATATCGGTTCCCACGGTATAGGCGGCGGAGCTGTCCTTGCCGCTGCTACAGGCGACGGGACCCGCGAGAACCGCGGCGGTGGACAGAAGAACGGCAAAGACAGCTTTTTTCATCGGAATGACCTTATCTTGTCACGGAAAGACAGGCCGCCGACGCGTGGGAAAATCCGGTTTCAATTCCAACCATTTTCGGCCTGCTGCGCTTTTCAATCGACGAGCGACGGGTTAGTTCCGAACCGATTTCAGGGAGAGACTGTACAGTGAGCGCACCGGTTCTTGGCACGAGCATCAACGCCGACAGCGACGAATATCGCACCCGCAGCGCGCATAACCGCGCGCTGACCGACGCGCTGCGCACGGCGGTCGCCGAAGCAGCGCTCGGCGGCAACGAAAAGTCGCGCGAGCGCCACACGAGCCGCGGCAAATTGCTGCCGCGCGAGCGCGTCGAACGGCTGCTCGATCCGGGCGCGCCCTTCCTCGAAATCGGCCAGCTCGCCGCGAACGACCTCTATGACGGCGAAGTTCCGGGCGCGGGGCTGATCTGCGGGATCGGGCAGGTGTCGGGGCGCCAGTGCATGATCGTGTGCAACGACGCGACGGTGAAGGGCGGCACCTATTATCCGATGACCGTGAAGAAGCATCTTCGCGCGCAGGAGATTGCCGAGGCGAACCGCCTTCCGTGCATCTACCTCGTCGACAGCGGCGGCGCGAACCTGCCGCATCAGGATCAGGTCTTTCCCGACCGCGACCATTTCGGCCGCATCTTCTTCAATCAGGCCAACATGTCGGCGAAGCGCATCCCGCAGATCGCATGCGTGATGGGCAGCTGCACCGCAGGCGGCGCTTATGTTCCCGCGATGTCGGACGAGACCGTCATCGTGCGCAATCAGGGCACGATCTTTCTCGCTGGCCCCCCACTGGTGAAAGCCGCGACGGGCGAGGAAATCAGCGCCGAAGATCTGGGCGGCGGCGACCTTCACGCGAAGAAGTCGGGCGTCGTCGATCACCTCGCCGAGAATGACGAACATGCGCTGACGATCGTGCGCGACATCGTCAGCCACCTCGGCGAGGACAAGGGCTTCGAGGTCCCGATGAAGGCTCCGCGCCCGCCCAAATATGACGGCGAAGAGCTTTACGGCGTCGTTCCCGACGATGTCCGCGCGCCCTATGACGTCCACGAAGTCATCGCGCGCATCGTCGATGGCAGCGAGTTCCACGAGTTCAAGGCGAATTACGGCTCAACACTCGTCTGTGGCTTCGCGCATATCTGGGGCATCCCCGTCGCGATCCTTGCGAACAATGGTGTGCTGTTCAGCGAAAGCGCGGTGAAGGGCGCGCATTTCATCGAACTGGCGCAGCAACGGCGCATTCCCCTGCTCTTCCTCCAGAACATCAGTGGTTTCATGGTCGGCGGTAAGTATGAGGCCGAGGGCATCGCCAAGCATGGCGCGAAGCTGGTCACCGCGGTCGCCACGGCGACGGTGCCGAAGATCACCGTGCTGATCGGCGGCAGTTTCGGCGCGGGCAATTACGGCATGTGTGGCCGCGCTTATTCTCCACGCTTCCTGTTCAGCTGGCCTAACAGCCGGATCAGCGTGATGGGCGGCGAGCAAGCGGCGAGCGTGCTCGCGACCGTCCACCGCGACGCCGACAAATGGACTCCCGAGGAAACCGAGGCCTTCAAGGCGCCGATCCGCCAGAAATATGAGGATGAGGGCAATCCCTATCACGCCACCGCGCGCTTGTGGGACGATGGCATCATCGATCCCGCGCAGACGCGCGACGTGCTCGGCCTCGCCTTTTCCGCAACGCTGAACGCGCCGGTCGAAGACCGCGGCTTCGGCGTGTTCCGGATGTGACGGCGATGAGCGATGCACCCGACCGCCTGTTCATCCTCGATCGCGAGTTCGACGATCCCGCCTTTCCGGGGTCGAGCTTCTATTGCCGCGACTGCATCCTCGTCGAGGGCCTGCTCGCGGCGTTTCCCGAGCGCACCACTCACCTCGAGGTCATCCGCGTGCCATGGCCGCGCCCGCGCCCGCTCGTCGTCGACGCGATCGGCGAAGCGAACCAGAACCTCCCTGCCCTTGTCTTTTCCGATGGCGGATATGTGAACGACATCAAGCCGCTGCTTGAAGCGCTCCACACCCGTCACGGCTTTCCGGAACCCCATCCATGATCCAGTCCCTGCTTATCGCCAATCGCGGCGAAATCGCCTGCCGCATCATCCGCACCGCGCGCGAGATGGGCATCCGTACCGTCGCGGTCTATTCGGACGCCGATGCCAGAGCGCTGCATGTGCGCGAGGCCGACGAGGCCGTACATATCGGCCCGTCGCCGGCGCGCGAAAGCTACCTGATCGGCGAGAAGATCATCGCCGCCGCAAAGGCGACCGGCGCCGAGGCGATCCATCCGGGGTACGGCTTCCTGTCCGAAAATGCCGGGTTCGCGCAGGCGGTGGCCGATGCGGGCCTCGTGTGGGTCGGGCCGAAGCCGTCGTCGATCACCGCGATGGGCCTCAAGGACGCCGCGAAGAAGCTGATGGCCGACGCGGGAGTGCCGGTGACCCCCGGCTATATGGGTGAGAACCAGGACCCCGCCTTCCTTTCCGAACAGGCAGCCGAAATCGGCTACCCCGTGCTGATCAAGGCGGTCGCGGGCGGCGGCGGCAAGGGGATGCGCAAGGTCGATGCCGCGGCGGACTTCCTCGACGCGCTCGCCTCATGCCAGCGCGAAGCGGCGGCGTCGTTCGGCAACGACCATGTGCTGATCGAGAAATATATCCTGACCCCGCGCCATATCGAGGTGCAGGTGTTCGGCGACACGCACGGCAATGTCGTGCATCTGTTCGAGCGCGACTGCTCGCTCCAGCGGCGACATCAAAAGGTGATCGAGGAAGCCCCTGCCCCCGGCATGGACGAGGCGACACGCGCGGAACTCTGCGCCGCTGCGGTGCGCGCGGCGAAAGCGGTCGATTATGTCGGTGCCGGCACGATCGAGTTCATCGCCGACGCATCGGAAGGCCTCCGCGCCGACCGCATCTGGTTTATGGAAATGAACACGCGCCTGCAGGTCGAACATCCGGTGACCGAGGAGATCACCGGCGTCGACCTCGTCGAATGGCAGCTGCGCGTCGCATCGGGCGAACCGATCCCGCTTTCGCAGGACGAACTTGCGATCAACGGCTGGGCGATGGAAGCGCGCCTCTATGCCGAGGATCCGGCGAAGGGTTTCTTGCCGAGCATCGGCACGCTCGAACTCTTCCAGCTTCCCGAACATATCGGCCGCGTCGACACCGGCGTCTATGAAGGCGCCGAAGTCTCGCCCTTCTACGACCCGATGATCGCCAAGGTCATCGCGTGGGGTGAGGACCGCGAGGAAGCGCGCGAATTGCTGTCGGAGATGCTGGAGGACAGCGCAATCTGGCCGGTGAAGACCAATTCGGCCTTCCTGATCAACGCGCTCGACCATCCCGATTTCGTCGCAGGCACCGTCGACACCGGCCTGATCGGCCGCGACGGCGACGCGATGACCGAGGACCCGGTGCCGACCGCACAGGCGCTGACCAATGCCGCGATGGCGATGGTGCCGCGCTCGCTGCAATCGGGCTTCCGCTTGAACGCCCCCGATGTGCGCAGCGCGCCTTTCCTGCTCGACGGCAAGCGGGTCGAAGTCGAACTCCACGGCCCCGGCGCCGAAGAGCCCTCCCCCGCGATGCTCGTCGCCGAGGGCGGTTCGGTATGGCAGCTCGCGCCCTGGCGCGCCGAAGGCAACGCGGGCGGTACGGCGGGTGACGGCGCGATCCTGTCGCCGATGCCCGGCAAGGTCATCGCGGTCGAGGTCGCGGCGGGCGACAAGGTGACCAAGGGGCAAAAATTGCTCACGCTCGAAGCGATGAAGATGGAGCACAGCCTGACTGCGCCGTTCGACGGCGTGGTCGCCGAACTCAACGCGACCGCGGGCGCGCAGGTTCAGGTCGAGGCACTGCTCGTGCGGATCGAAAAGGAAGACGCATAATGGCCGGCAAATATTTCGACGAATGGGTGATCGGCGAGACGCTGACGCACGACATCCGGCGCACGGTGACCGAAACCGACAATCTGCTGTTCACCGTGATGACGCACAACCCGCAGCCGTTGCACCTCGACATCGAAGCCGCCAAGGCATCGGAGTTCGGCCAGATCCTCGTCAACGGCACCTTCACGTTCAGCCTGATGGTGGGCTTGTCGGTCGGCGACACGACGCTCGGAACGCTCGTCGCGAACCTCGGCTATGACAAGCTGGTGATGCCCAAGCCGGTGTTTATCGGCGACACGCTTCGCGCCGAAAGCGAGGTCGTCGGCCTGAAGGAATCAAAATCGCGGCCGAATGCCGGGATCGTGACCTTCCTTCACCGTGCAATCAACCAGCGCGATGAACTTGTCTGCCAGTGCGAGCGTTCTGCCCTTGTCCAGCGGAAGGCCAGCTAATGCGACTTCGTTCCCTCCTTTTCGTTCCCGGCGACCGCCCCGAGCGGTTCGCCAAGGCGGCGGCATCGGGCGCCGACGCAATCATCCTCGATCTGGAGGATTCGGTTTCGCTCGCGAACAAGGACGCGGCACGCCATGCCATCGCCGAATATCTGTCGGGGACCCGCGAAGTCGTCACGCTCGTGCGCGTCAACCCGCTCGACGGGCATCTGACTGCCGCCGATGTCGCCGCGATCATATCCGCGCGGCCCGACGCGATCATGCTGCCCAAAGCCGAAGGCGCGCCGAGCATCGCGCAGCTCGATACGATCCTGCGTAGCGAATCCGCGCAGGGCGCCTCACTGCCGCCGATCCTGCCGATCGCGACCGAGACGCCCGCCGCGATCTTCACGCTGGGCAGCTACCGCGAAGCGAGGGATCGCCTGCTCGGGCTGACCTGGGGGGCCGAAGATTTGCCTGCAGCGATCGGCGCCACCACGAGCCGCGAGGCCGACGGCAGCTATACGTCGCCCTATGAAGTCGCGCGCGCCTTGACGCTGTTCGCAGCGCATGGCGCGGGCGCCGCCGCGATCGACACCGTCTTCCCCGCGATCAACGACGAAGCGGGGCTTGCCACCTATGCCGCCCGCGCGCGCCGCGACGGCTTTACCGGGATGATGGCGATCCATCCGTCGCAGGTCGAGCCGATCAACGCCGCCTTCACCCCCAGCGCCGACGAGGTATCGCGCGCGCAGGCCATCGTCGATGCCTTCGCCGCCAATCCCGGCGTTGGCGTGTTGCAGGTCGACGGCAAGATGGTCGACGCCCCGCACCTCAAGCAGGCGAAGCATATTCTCGCGCTGTCCGACTAGGATTCAGCCCTTCCGCCGCCCGAAGGGCCGGTGCCGCTTCATCCAGTCGCGGCCGCGGTGCCAGCTCTTCTTCAGCCCGCGTTCGGTCAGGCTTTCGAACATCGCGTCGGGGCTGGTTGGGTCGAGCAGTTCATTCTCGGCGATGAATTCGTCCATCGGCCCCGGCGGCACGAGGTCGAGCAGCTCGAGCGAGCGTGCTTTGCCGCGCAGTTCCTCGATCGTTTCGATCAGCGAACCGGTGCGTTCGAATGTCGTCGCGACGCCGTTTTCCGCTACATCGAGATGCTCGGCGATCAGCGACGTGCGCAGGCGTGCAATCACTGGCTCGACCCCCGCGTTTGCGGGGAGCGCGGCGTCGATCGTGACATCGCATTCGCTGTCGAGCCCCATCGAGCGGTTGTTCAGATTCGCCGATCCCACCCGGATCATGCGGTCGTCGACGATCGCGGTTTTCGCGTGGACATAAATCGCCTCGCCGCGCTTCGTGCGCGGGTAATAGACCTTCAGCCGATCGCCGTGCTTCGCCTTGGCAATTTCGCGCACCAACTGCACGCGCGCCGCGTCCATCGCCATCTGTTCGAGCCAGCCGTCGGCGGTCTTGGGCATCACCATCACGAATTCGGGCGGATCGTCCCCGTTCAGCCGCTCGGCAATCGCCGCGGCTATCTTGCCGGATGTGAAATACTGGTTCTCGAAATAGATAAAGCGCTCCGCCGCCGCGATCATGTCGAGATAAAGCTGCTCGATCTCGCGGATCTCCTCGACACCATCATATTCGGCGCGGGTGCGCGAAATGGCGGCGTCGACGCCCTCGAAATCGGGTTCAAGGTCGTCGGGCCAATTCTCGCCGTTGCCTTGCAGATCGCGTAGCGGATTTTTGGTCGCACGCTGCCAGCGCTCGTTGCCAAGGTCGGCGAGCGCGTTGCCGACGGGGCCCGCGAGGATCATCGTCGAATCATGCCATGGCATATAGGCTTTGCCGTCGGGCCCGGTGCGGCGCGGGTCACCGTCCTTGTGTCCGCGCGTATCCCAGCGGCGCGCGCCGACATCGATGCCGCCGCAAACCGCGAGATGATCGTCGAACACCGCGACCTTCTGATGGTGGCTGCATCCCACGGGGTGGGCGCTATCGAGGCGGAAGCTGATCGCGCGCGTCAGTTTCCACCGCGCGACCATCGACAGGATGCGCGGCATCGCGAACTGTTTCAGCCCGCCGAAATTCCAGCGCAAAATGTCGATGTCGCGATCGGGTTTCTCACGCGCGAGGCGCAGCAGATAGTCGCCGAGCGGTTCGCCCTTGCCGTCCTTGCCGGGCTTCAGCGCGATCCGCGGATCGAAGTCCCAGCCGATAAGCAGGATGCGCTGTTTCGCGTCGGCCATCAGCCGTTCGAGCAGCGCAAAATAGTCTGCCGCATCGACGATCATCCGTGCCTTGTCGGCGCGTTCGATCCGCCAGCAATTGCGGCCTTCGACGACGATCGGTTTCGGGGCGCCTTTGCTCATCGCCGCCACCACGCATGATGGCGGCGATGGTTGCACGAGCTAAAGTCAGGCAGCGGCGAACTGTTCGGGCGTCAGCGCCATCATCGCATCGCTGCCGGCTTCGATCTTGCGGCGAAGCGATCCCGCGTCGGGCAGGAAGCGTTCGGCGAAATAGCGCGCGGTGACGAGCTTGGCCTCAAGGAACGCCTTGTTGCCGCGACCTTCGGCGAGCGCGTTCTGCGCCGCCTCGGCCATCATCAGCCACATCGAACCCAGCGCGACGATGCCGAGGATATGCATGTAATGATGCGCCCCCGCGCCGACATTGTTCGGGTTCGCCATACCGTTGGCCATGAACCACATCGTCGCGGCCTTGAGCTCGCCATTCGCCTTTTCGAGGCGGCCCGCGAAATCGGCAAGCGCTTCGTCGCCCTTGGCGCGAGTGCATTCCTCGTCGACGATCGCGAAAAAGGCCTGGATGGCACGGCCGCCATTCTGTGCGAGCTTGCGGCCGACGAGGTCCATCGCCTGCACGCCGTTCGCGCCTTCGTAGATCATCGTGATGCGGGCATCGCGGACATACTGCGACATGCCCTGTTCTTCGATATAGCCGTGGCCGCCGAAGACCTGCTGCGCGTTGGTCGCGACCTCATAGCCCTTGTCGGTGCCATAGCCCTTGATCACCGGCGTGAGCAGGCTGACGAGGTCGTCGGCGCGCTGGCGCTCTTCCTCGCTCTCGGCGACATGCGCGAGGTCGACCTGAAGCGCGCCCCAGGTGCAAAGCGCGCGGAGCCCCTCGACGGTCGCCTTGCCATCCATCAGCATCCGGCGGACGTCGGGATGGACGAACAAAGGATCCGCCTTTTCCTGCGGGTCTTTGGGTCCGGTCAGCGCACGGCCCTGACGGCGATCCTGTGCGTACTGGACGGCGTTCTGATAGGCGACATCGGCCTGACCGAGCCCCTGAATGCCGACGCCGAGGCGCGCCGCGTTCATCATCACGAACATCGCGGCGAGGCCCTTATTCTCCTCGCCGACCATCCATCCCTTCGCGCCATCGTAGTTCATGACACAGGTCGAATTGGCATGGATGCCCATCTTGTGCTCGATCGAGCCGCACGAGAGCGTGTTGCGCTCGCCGAGCGAGCCGTCGTCGTTGACGATGAACTTGGGGACGATGAAGAGCGAGATGCCCTTGACGCTGTCGGGCGCATCGGGAGTCTTTGCGAGGACGAGGTGGATGATATTGTCGGTCAGGTCATGCTCGCCCGACGAGATGAAGATTTTCGTGCCCGTCACCGCATAGCTGCCGTCGCCATTGGGCACCGCGCGGGTACGGATCAGGCCGAGGTCGGTGCCGCAGTGCGGTTCGGTCAGGTTCATCGTCCCGCCCCATTCGCCCGATACCATCCGGGGGACATAGGTCGCCTTCTGCTCGTCCGACCCCTTGACGAGGATCGCCGCGGTCGCGCCCTGCGTCAGCCCGGGGTACATGGCGAACGCCTGATTGGCGGCGTTGCGATATTCCTCGACCGGGAAACCGATCACGTGCGGCAATCCCTGTCCGCCGAATTCTTCGGGCGCGGTGAGCAGACCCCAGCCCGCTTCGCTATACGCCTTATACGCTTCCTTGAAGCCCTTCGGCGTCGTCACCGACCCGTCGTCGTGGCGCGTGCAGCCTTCGAGGTCGCCCGACTGGTTGATCGGGAACAGCACTTCCTCGCAGAACTTCCCCGCCTCGGTCAGCACCGCCTCGACCATGTCGGGGGTCGCGTTGGCGAAGCCGGGCAGGTTGGCATAGCGCTCGATTCCGAGCACGTCGTTAAGGAGGAACAGCGTATCTTGCACGGGTGCGCGATAGACGGGCATGGGGTATCCTTCTGAAAAGCAGTTTCGCGTCAAACTTGCCTGGGGAGAGGCTCAGGTCGGCTTATTGGCCGGCGTCGACCTTCTTCACCATATCGATGAAACGTGACAGCTCATCTACAGCGCTGTCAATATCGTCGCGCTGGCGTTGCAGCAGGCCGATGCGTTGCTCGCATTTCTCGATCGTCACCTGCCGCTGCGTCTTGCGGCCGTCACCGACGTCGTAGAGGTCGATCATCTCGCGAATGTCGGCGAGGCTGAAGCCCGTGCGCTTGGCGCGGAGGATCCACGCCAGCCGCGCGCGATCGCGTTTTGAATAGATGCGCGACAATCCCTTGCGCGACGGGCTGATCAGCCCTTCATCCTCATAGAAACGCAGCGCGCGGGCGGTGACCCCGAACTCGGTCGACAAGTCGGTGATGCTGAATTGTTCGCGCCCCAGATGATCGGGCGTATCGATATGGGCGTGGCCATATTGTTCGGTCATGCCAATGAAACTAGTTTCCGTTGACGTGAACGTCAAGCCCGGCCGAAGGGGCCATTTCGGGGCAGCTCAGCCCCCGCAAGGACGCTGCATATTGCCTTGCCGATCCGCCATTCGCAAGCCCCCCGCATCGGTCGCCGACCAGCTTGCCCGCGGCAGGCGCAGCCCTGAAAGCGACGCGCGGTCGGGACACAGCCGGGCGCATTGCGGCGGCAGGCTTCCGGGGAGGCGCAGCTCGTCGTCTTCCTCGTGCACGAGCGCGTCGCAACCGTCGATGCCGGCAAAGCGCATCCGCCAGCCATCGCCTTCGCGCACCATCGCCCCGTTCGCAGTGCAGGACAGGGTCGGACCAAAGGCGGCGGTGACGGCAAACCGCCATTTTCCTGCTCCGTCGGGGACGACGCACATCGCATCGCGGCCGAGGTCGTGGGTCCGCTCGAAAACCCCTACGGGCGTCGCGGCTTCGGATCGCACGACGCCGCGCTCGCGGGCGGTTAGTTCCAGCGGACTGTCGGCATCGACGCCCTTGCCGGTTCCGGTCGGCGCGGGCCGATCGCACCCGCCGAGTACAAGCGCCGCCAGTGCGAGCGCGGCGCTAGCCCTGCGCATCGTCCGCCAGGAAGCTCAGGCTGCCGTCGGCCTCGACGCGGCGATAGAAACAGGAGCGGCGTCCGGTGTGGCACGCCGGCCCGGCGGGCTTCACGCGCAGCAGCAGCGCGTCTTGGTCGCAATCGACGCGCATCTCGACCATCGTCAGCCCGTTGCCCGACGTCTCGCCCTTGCGCCACAGCGATGCCCGTGACCGCGACCAGAAATGCGCCTGCCCCGTTTCGCGCGTCCGCTCGATCGCCTCTGCATTCATATGCGCGACCATCAGCAGCACATGAGTCTCTGCGTCGATCACGATCGCCGTCACCAGTCCGGCGGCGTCGAAACGCGGAAGAAATCGGTCGGCCGTGTCGCGCTGATCATCCATAAACCGCGCTTTAGAGCAGGATAGGAGCCGCTGTCACCCCGTCCGTGGCGGCGAGTATGACAAATGCGTGATTAGGGGGGCGACATTTGCGATTGCCGTCCCTATATGCGCCCCAGTCACTGCCCCCCTGCCCCTGGAATGACATGCTGACGACCCACCCTTTTGACGACGACAAGCTCCGCGAGGAGTGCGGCGTATTTGGTATTCATGGCGCGGATAGCGCCGCCGCGGTTGTCGCGCTGGGGCTTCATGCCCTGCAGCACCGTGGACAGGAAGCCGCGGGCATCACTGCCTTCGACGGCAAGGAGTTCCACACCCATCGCGCGATGGGCCATGTCGCGGGCAATTTCGACCGCGACGACATCATGCGCCAGTTGCAAGGCGGATCGTCGGTCGGCCATGTCCGCTACTCGACGACGGGCGAAACTGCGCTGCGCAACGTCCAGCCGCTGTTCGCCGACCTCGCCACCGGCGGTTTTGCCGTCGCGCACAACGGCAACATCTCGAACGCCGCCGCGCTTCGCAAGGTGCTGGTTCGCCGCGGCTCGATCTTCCAGTCGACCAGCGATACCGAGGTCATCATTCACCTCGTCGCGACGTCGAACTATCGCTCGCTGCTCGACCGGTTCATCGACGCGCTCAAGCAGGTCGAGGGCGCCTATTCGCTGATCTGCCTGACCGCCGAAGGCATGATCGGCTGCCGCGACCCGCTCGGCATTCGCCCGCTGGTGATCGGAAAGCTCGGCGACGCGCATATCCTCGCTTCTGAAACGGTGGCGCTCGACGTCGTCGGCGCCGAATTCGTCCGCTCGGTCGAGCCTGGCGAACTCGTCACGATCCGCGACGGCCAGCTCACCTCGCATCGTCCCTTCGCCGACCATCCGGCGCGGCCGTGCATCTTCGAATATGTCTATTTCTCGCGCCCCGATTCGATCGTCGACGGGACGAGCGTCTATTCGGTGCGCAAGGCGATCGGCGCCGAGCTGGCGCGCGAGAATCCGGTCGAAGCCGATCTCGTTATCCCGGTTCCCGATTCGGGTACGCCCGCGGCGATCGGCTATGCGCAGGAATCGGGCATCCCGTTCGAACTCGGCATCATCCGCTCGCACTATGTCGGGCGCACCTTCATCCAGCCGGGCGACAAGGTCCGCCATCTTGGCGTCAAACTGAAGCACAATGCCAACCGCGCGCTGATCGCCGGCAAGCGCATCGTGCTGATCGACGATTCGATCGTGCGCGGCACCACCAGCCTCAAGATCGTCCAGATGATGCGCGACGCCGGCGCGACCGAGGTGCACATGCGCATCGCGAGCCCGCCGACGCAGCATAGCTGCTTCTATGGCGTCGACACGCCCGAGCGCGCCAAATTGCTCGCCGCGCAGATGAGCGTCGGCCAGATGGCGAATTTCATCAACGCCGACAGCCTGTCCTTCATCTCGATCGACGGCCTCTATCGTGCGCTCGGCGAAGCGAAGCGCAGCGACGACGCGCCGAAATATTGCGATGCCTGCTTTACCGGCGACTATCCGACCACGCTCACCGATTTCGACGAGCATGGATTGGAAGATCAATTTTCGCTGCTTGCCGAACGGGTTGTCTGACACAATGACTGTAATGTCTAAAGAACTGGCGGGCCAGGTTGCGCTCGTCACCGGGGCGAGCCGTGGTATCGGCGAGGCGATCGCCGAATCGCTCGCCGCACGCGGCGCGCATGTCGTGATCACCGCGCGCACCGCGGGCGGGCTCGAAGAACTCGAAGACCGCATCCACGAAGCCGGCGGCAGCGCGACGATCGCACCGCTAGACCTCACCGACGGCGACAGCATCGCCCGCCTCGCCAGCGCGATCGCCGAACGCTGGCAGCAGCTCGACATGCTCGTGCTCAACGCCGCGATGCTCGGCACGCTGACCCCCGTTGCCGCGATCGACGGCAAGGAATTCAACAAGCTGCTGACGCTCAACCTGATCGCGCAGCAAGCGCTGATCGCCAATTTCGATCCGCTGCTACGCCGCGCCGCGAACGGCCGGCTGATCGCACTGTCGAGCAGCGTCGCGCGCGAGCCACGCGCCTATTGGGGCGCCTATGCCGCGTCGAAGGCGGCGTTCGAAACGCTCGTCACCAGCTATGGCGCCGAAATGCGCAACATCTCGACCGTGCGTACCGCGATCCTCGACCCCGGCGGCACGCGGACACAGATGCGCGCGCGCGCCTATCCGGGTGAAGATCCGCAGAGTATCAAGGATCCTGCGGCGGTCGGCGAATATGTCGCGGCGCTGATGGTCGAGGGCTTCGACAGCACCGCCTTCCATGCGCTGCCGAAGGTCATGGAAAAAGCTTAACGCCATCTTTGTTTTCCTGCGCTAAGACCCTCGCATAAGAGGGTTTGCGAGGGCGCGGGAATGATCAAGGATATTTTGCGAACGGCGATTGCCGCCGTCATCGGCATCGCCATCGCGTTCGGGCTGATCTGGCTCGCCCAATATGCCGGCAGCGAAATTTCGCCCGACGTCTATGATCCGGACAGCGGAGAAATCCTGATCCCGATCGGATCGACGATCGCGCTGATTGTCGGCTGGTTCATCGGCACCTTTGGCGGCGGCTGGCTCGCGATGCGTATTTCCGCAGGCACCGGAGCCGGCTGGATCGTCGCGGGTGCGGTGGTCGGTGCCGCGCTTTACCGCGCCGTCACGCTCGCCGACACCTGGTGGATCATGGCGCTGGGCGCCCTCGTCCCGCTTGCCGCGGCATGGCTGGCGCAACGCGCGACGAGCGTCGTTCCCGAATAGAAGCTCGTCGCCCCCGCGAAGACGGAGGCGACGACTGCTCTATTTTGCCGCTTCCTTGTCCACCGCGGCCTGCACGCTCTTGTAGAACGCCTCGCGCGCCGCGCCGACGCCCTCGGGATCGGTTGCGGTCGGCCAGTTGCCGTTGGAAGCGATCACCAGCTTGCGCTTCGGATCGATGAAGATGCCCTGCCCGAAGATGCCCTGTGCGGCAAAGCTGCCATCATCGTTGGTCCACCATTGATAGCCATAGCCGCGGCCCGGCAGGTCGATCCCCGCCTGTTTGGTCGTTGCCGCGGGCAGCCAGTCGTCGGGTAGCACCTTCTTGCCGCCCGCAACCCCGCCGTTCAGGATGAACTGGCCGAAGCGAGCATAGTCCTTGAGGCTCGCCGACATGCAGCAGCCGCTGATCTCGTGCCCCGTCGCGCCGAGCATCCAGACCGCATCCTGTTCCATGCCGAACGGTTTCCAGACCTTTTCGGACAGATAGGCCGACAGCGTCTTGCCCGTCGCACTCGACACGAGCACGCCGATCAGATTGGTTTCGCCGGTCTTGTACACCCACTTCGACCCAGCGGGCGCTTCGCGAGGCAAGGTCTTCATATAGCTGACCGTTATGTCTTCGCCGGCAACGGGTTTTTGCAGGTTGAACAGCGCAACGTCGGACTTGGGGTCGGTATAATCCTCGTTCCATTTGACGCCCGAAGTCATCGTCAGCAGTTGCTTTACCGAGACATCGTCATAGGCCGACCCCTTGAGACCGGGGATATAGGCGGTCACCTTGTCGTCGAGGCTTTTGATATAGCCGTCCTTCACCGCCGCGCCGACCAGCGTCGAGGTGAAGCTCTTCGCGACCGAGAAGCTGGTCCAGCGGCCCGCAGCGCTATAGCCGAGCGCATATTTTTCGAGCCGGATCTTGCCGTCCTGAACGATGATCAGGCCGGCATTGCGCTGCTTCGCCATATGGGCATCGACATCGCCGAGATCGAGCGGCTTACCCTGCGGCAGCGGATAGACGGGCCCGCCCGCCTTCACGGTGTTGACGACGACCTTGGGGACCGTTTCCATCGCGCGGAAGGCGGCGTCGCGTTGATCCTGGGTCCAGAACAGCACATTCAGATCCTTTGGCAGTTTGTCGGTCGTTTGTGTGGGTGCGGGCGCGCTACACCCCGCCGCCGCGGTGCACAGCAGCACCGCTGCCAAAAATCTTCGCATAGGCTTTCCCTCCCTGTTTTCAGGCTGTCTTTTCAAGCGTGACCTGCGCGACGTCGATGCCGCCGCCGCGAAATCCGCCCTCGCAATATTGCAGATAATAGCGCCAGAGCCGCACGAAACGCGCGTCGAACCCCGACGGAAGCTGGTCGGCTGCAACCGCCGCGTCGAAGCGCTCGCGCCACTGGCGCAGCGTTTCGGCATAGTCGCCGCCGAACCGATGAACATCGCGCCAAACCAGCCCGCGCGCTTCGGCCAGCGCGCGAAAACGGCTTTCCGAAACCAGGCACCCGCCGGGGAAGATATAGGCCTGGATGAAGTCGCTGCTCGCAGCATAACGCTCGAACAGCGCGTCGTTGATCAGGATATACTGGATCGCCGCCTTGCCGCCGGGGCGGAGCAGCCGGGCGATCGCGTCGAGATAGGCGGGCCAATAGGCCTCCCCCACCGCTTCGACCATCTCGACGCTGGCGATCGCGTCATACGGCCCCTGCGCGTCGCGATAGTCGCAGATTTCGATGCGCGAGCGCCCCGAAAGGTCGACCGTGTTCAGCCGCGCGTCCGCGATATCGGCCTGCGCCGGCGACAGCGTGATGCCGGTGTAGAGCACATCGTGCCGTTCGACCGCACGCTCGGCGAGCGCGCCCCAGCCGCAGCCGATTTCGAGCAGCCGGCTTCCCGAGCGGAGGTCGAGCCGGTCGAGGATCGCGTCGACCTTCGTCGCCTGCGCTTCCTCGAGCGACTGGCCGGGGTCGGCGAACAGCGCACTTGAATAGTTCATGCTCGGATCGAGCCACAAGCGATAGAAATCATTCCCCAAATCATAGTGGGCGTGGACATTTCGCTTTGCGCCGCGGCGATCATTACGATTCAGCGCATGGATCGCCTTGTTCAGCCAGCGCCACGGTCCGCGCGCACGTCCGGCATTGCCGAGCGCCTCGCCGTTGCGCATGAACAGGTCAAACAAAGCCACCGGGTCAGGCGACGACCATTCGCCCGCTTCCCACGCGCGGTACCAGCCCACCGACCCCGAGAGCGCGAGTCGTGCGAGCGCCGTCCAGCTGTGGAGATGCACGACCGCCACCGGTCCCTTGCCGCGCCCGCCAAGCAGCCGCACGCTGCCATCGGGTAAGTGCCCTTCGATCGTACCAAGCATCAATCCCGCGTCGATGCGGTCGAGGATCCGGTGAAAAAAGCCCGCCGGGGCCAGCGCCATCAATCTCGCAAGCCCTCCGCCCGCCCGATAGGCACGGTCGGCGCGGAGCAATTCCTTGCCGCGACGCGGGCTGACATGCGTGTTCATAGGAACCTTCCTGCCTCAAACGCATCGCGCTGACAATCGGTTGAAACGCGCGACACCATGACGTCACGCGCGCCGGTCATTCGGGATGGCTGGCGGTATCGGGCGCGGTCAGGCGGACCTGGAATCGGTCCTGCGCGAGCGGGTGCATGAAGCGCTGGTCGCGCAGCAGGATCGCGTCGCCATCCTTTTGCGCGACGGGCATGCGCGACCAGAACAGGAAGGCGCGCGCCGCGGGATCGGCCTTCACCCATGCCGCAAGACGCGGGTCGTTCATGCCGGTCGGCGCGCCGGTCAGGTCGACGTCGCCACCCGCGCCGGGAACAAAACTTGCGGTGCCGTAACGATCGGCAGTCCGCCAGAAAATATCACGTTTCCAGAAAGCGAGCGGCGGCGGGCTCGCGACGACGAGCGCGTCCGTCCGGCCGCCTGCCTCAAGCGCGCTCGACGCCATACGTTCGGCGGCGCCGGTGATGAGGCCATTGGCGAAGATGTACGCACAAACCGCCGTGAAGCCGATCCACGCCGGCCGCCGCCAATTGGCCGCACCGCGGCGTTCGCGGCGGAGCGACAGCCACAGCGACACGGCGAGCGCGATCCAGATCCACAGGTCGATGATGAAGATGCTGTCGCCATAGAACCAGCGATGGCTGAACGGTTCGAGCAGGCGGATGCCGTAATTGTTGAGCCAGTCGAGCGCCGGATGGCTGAAACAGCCGATGTAGGCGAGCGCGAGCAGCCAGCCCTTGTGGATCGGAAGCCGCGACGCGGGCCGTTTGCCGCGGCCTTCCTGCCAGCGATCGAAAGCCAGCATCAGCGCCCACAGGACAATCGGCAGCAGAAGGAGCGCGATCGGCCCGTGCGTGATCCCGCGCCGCATCGACAAGGATTCGATCCCGTAGATCGCACAGCCCGCGTCGATGTCGGGCAGGTTCGCCGCGATGATCAGCGTCGGCATCGCCAGACCGGTCTTCTTCTTGAGCCCCATTTGCCCAAGAACCGCCCCGACGAGGCTGTGCGTCAGATTATCCATGGCGGTGGAAGGTCAGAGTTCGGGTCCGCCCTCGGTCACCGTCCAGGTCTGCCCCTTCTTGAGCAGGCCTTGCAGGTCCGCCGTTTTGCCTTCCGCCGCTGCCTTGTTCTGGCGCACCACATCGGCCTCGAACGTCGGGCGCGGATCGTCATAGAGGACGCCGAGCGCCATCGGGAATTCGCCAAAGCGCATTTCGACGAGCATGTGCGCGACGCTGCGGTTGGTCACGTCGTGGACGATCACCCCCGCCGCCTGCCAGTCGCCATCGACGACATCGACGGTCTTGAGGTGCAGCGCCTCGGCATCGAGCGCGATCCCCTTCGTGCCCTTGGCATAGAGCATCGGTTCGCCCTGCTTGAGCCACAGCTGGCGGTCCTCGGCCCCCTTTGGTGCCGCAAAATCCTCGAACACGTCTTTATTGTAGACGATACAATTTTGAAAGATCTCGATAAATGCCGCACCCTTGTGCGCGTGCGCCGCCTTCAGCACGTTCGGCAGTTCCTTCGACACGTCGAAACCGCGGGCGACGAAACGCGCGCCGGCGCCGAGCGCGAAAGCGGCGGGCTGCGCCGGGCGGTCGACCGAACCATAGGGCGTCGACGGGCTTGTCGTCCCGACGCGGCTCGTCGGAGAATATTGCCCCTTTGTAAGACCATAGATCTCGTTGTTGAACAGCATGATCTGGCAATCGAGGTTGCGGCGAATGAGGTGCATCGTGTGGTTGCCGCCGATCGACAGCCCGTCGCCATCGCCGGTGACGATCCACACGTCGAGGTTCGGATTGGCAAGCTTCAGCCCCGTCGCGAACGCCGGCGCGCGGCCGTGGATCGTGTGAAAGCCGTAGGTTTCCATATAATAGGGGAAGCGCGAAGAGCAGCCGATGCCGCTGATGAATACGGTGTTCTCGGGCGCGGTGCCGATTTCGGGCATCGTGCGCTGCACCGCCTTCAGGATAGCATAGTCGCCGCAGCCGGGGCACCAGCGGACTTCCTGATCGGTTTCCCAATCCTTGAGCGTCGTCGTCCGCGCGATGGTCGTCATCTCGTTCACTTCAATGCCTCCTCGATGGCGGCTTCGATTTCGGCGATGGTGAAGGGCTGGCCCGACACCTTGTTCACCGGCTTCGCGTCGACCAGATACTGGTCGCGCAGCACGGTCTTGAGTTGGCCGGTGTTCATTTCGGGTACGATCACCTTGTCATAGCTCTTGAGCAGCTCGCCGAGATTGGTGGGCAACGGCCAGATATGGCGGATGTGCACATGGCTGACGTCGGCCCCTTCGGCGCGCTTGCGGCGCACCGCCTGATGGATCGGACCGAAGGTCGACCCCCAACCAACGACCGCGAGCTTGCCGCCCTCGGCGCCAAGTTCGACGACCTGATCGGGGACCGTGATGCCGTCGATCTTGTCCTTGCGGATATCGGTCATCGCCTGATGGTTGCCCGGCGCATAGTTGATGTGGCCGGTATCGATTTCCTTCTCGATCCCGCCGATACGGTGGAGCAGGCCCGGCGTGCCGGGCTTGACCCACGGACGCTTGAGCTTCTCGTCGCGGCCATAGGGCTTGAAGCCGCCCTCGGGCACCTCGGTCAGGAATTCGACCGGGAAAGCCTCATAGGTTGTAAGGTCTGGAACCGCCCAAGGCTCGGCGGCGTTGGCGATATAACCGTCGGTGAGCAACATCACCGGGGTCATATATTGCACCGCGATGCGCACCGCCTCGATCGCGCATTCGAACGCGTCGCCGGGCGAGCGCGCGGCGATGACGGGCATCGGCGCGTCGCCGTTGCGGCCATAGACCGCCTGATACAGATCCGACTGCTCGGTCTTGGTCGGCAGACCCGTCGAGGGGCCGCCGCGCTGCGAATTGACGATGACAAGCGGCAGCTCGGTCATGATCGCGAGCCCCATCGCCTCACCTTTCAGCGCGATGCCGGGACCCGACGAGCTGGTAACGCCGAGCGAGCCGGCATAGCTCGCACCGATCGCCGAACAGATCGCGGCGATTTCGTCCTCGGCCTGGAAGGTCGTGACGTCATATTCCTTGAGCCGCGACAGATGATGCAGGATCGCCGATGCCGGGGTGATCGGATAACCGCCGAAAAACATCGGCAGCTTCGCAAGCTGCGCGCCGGCAACGAGGCCGAGCGCGATACCTTCGGCGCCCGTCAGCGTGCGGTAGAGGCCGGGCGCCACTGGTGCCGGATCGACATGATGCTGCTTGAGCGGCCCCGCAAGCTCGGCGGTCTCGCCATAGGCGTGGCCCGCGTTGAGCGCCGCGACGTTCGCCGCCGCGAGGTTCGGATCCTTGGCGAACTTCGCGTTGAGCCAGTCGATCAGCGGCTGGCGGTCGCGGTCGAACATCCAGAGCGAAAGCCCCAGCGTCCACATATTCTTGCAGCGCAACGCTTCCTTGTTGCCGAGCCCGAACGGCTTCACCGCGTCCATGGTGAGCTGGCTGATATTGAGCTTGAGGAGCTGCCATTTGGCGAGGCTGCCGTCCTCGAGCGGGTTGGCGTCATATTTCGCCTTGGCGAGGTTGCGGTCGTTGAACTCGCCCTCGTCGGCGATGATCAGCCCGCCCGGCTTCAGTTGCGGTACATTGGTCTTGAGCGCCGCGGGGTTCATCGCGACGAGCACGTCGGGCGCGTCGCCCGCGGTGTCGATCGCCGACGATCCGAAGTTGATCTGGAAGGCCGACACGCCGAACAGCGTGCCCTGCGGCGCGCGAATTTCGGCAGGAAAGTCGGGAAAGGTCGCAAAGTCGTTGCCCGCGAGCGCCGACGACAGGGTAAACTGACCGCCGGTGAGCTGCATACCGTCGCCGCTGTCACCGGCAAATCGAACCACCACTGCATCGGAAAGAGGGGACTGCCGTTTGTCGGCCTGGTCCACTGCCGCTGTCGCCATTTTGTGTATCTGCCTTTGAATCTTGCGAACCTGTGACATCGGCCTAGGCCCGTGCGCGCCAAGCCGCAATTGAGAAAAAATTGTGCGCTGCAAAGGGCAAGCGACAGGTCGGTTTCGATTTGCGATTGAATTTGCCCCGCCGATGCCGAATAGCATGGCGAAAATATCGATCAGGGAGAGACTGGATGACCGACGGCACCACCCATCAAGCACGCCCCGACGTGGCGGCGTTCCTCGCCTTCCTCAACGCGCAGGAAGGCCCGAAGATGGAGGAGATGCCGCCCGAAGGCGCGCGCGAGATGTTCCGCGTGATGGGCCAGCTCGCGGACGTCCCGCGCGGGAAGATTGCCAAGGTCGAGGACCGGACGATTCCCGGCCCCGCGGGCGAGATCCGCATCCGCCTCTACGACAATCGCCCGGATCGCGAGGCGGGGCCGGCGATGGTTTTCTACCATGGTGGCGGCTGGGTCATCGGCGATCTCGATACACATGACGCCTATTGCGCGCAGGCCGCACGCCTGCTCGACATGCCGGTCGTCGCGGTCGACTATCGCCTCGCCCCCGAACACCCCTTCCCCGCCGCGCCGATCGATTGCGAAGCGGCAACGCGCTGGGTCGCCGACAATGTCCCCTGCACGGGCCTTGTCCTCTCGGGGGAAAGCGCTGGCGGCAATCTCACCATCGCCACCGCGCTGACGCTGCGCGATAATCCGGCGTCGAAGCCCGTGATCGCGATCCACCCGATCTACCCCGCGGTCACGACGCACGACGACTGGCAAAGCTACCGCGATTTCGGCGAGGGGCATTTGCTGACGCAGGGCAGCATGACCTGGTTCGGCAATCACTATGCCGCCGACCCCGCCGACTATCGCGCCTCGCCGCTCGATTTCCCGGCCGAAGGCCTGCCGCCGACACTGCTGATCACCGCGGGACTCGATCCGCTGCGCGATCAGGGCCGCGCCTATGCCGCCAAGCTGATCGAAGCGGGCGTCCCGACGACCTATCGCGAGGCCAAGGGTACTATCCACGGCTATATCAACCTCGCGCAGGGCATCCCCAGCGCACAGGAAGATATCCGCGGGGCATTGACCGTATTGAAGGCGATCGTCGCCGAAGCTAACGGGGCGGCATGATCGATCATAGCAAACTCCCCTACCGCCCCTGCGCGGGCGTCATGCTCGCCAACCGCGACGGCCGCGTCTTCGTTGGCCAGCGGCTCGATACGACGAGCGAAGCCTGGCAGATGCCACAGGGCGGGATCGACGACGGCGAAGATGCCGAGGAAGCGGCGATCCGCGAACTGGGCGAGGAAACCGGCGTCCATGGCGGGCTGGTCGAGATCATCGCGCGCAGCCGCGAGGAATATTTCTACGACCTGCCCGACGATCTGATCGGCAAGATGTGGGGCGGCAAATATCGCGGCCAGCGCCAGCACTGGTTCCTGATGCGCTTCATGGGTTCCGACAGCGACGTCGACATCCATACGAAGCATCAGGAATTCCGCGCATGGAAATGGGCGGAACTGAACGAGATCGAGAAACTGATCGTCCCGTTCAAGCGCGCGCTCTATCGCGGGCTGGTCGAGGAATTCGGGCCGCTCGTCTGAGCCTTCAGCGCCAGCGCGGTGCGAAAGACGTCGCGGAACATTTCGGCGGTGAGCCGTCCGGTGTTCGTGTTGTAACGCGAGCAGTGATAGCTGTCGACGAGGTGCCGCCCACCCGGCAACGCATGGACCGCGCCATGCGCGAAAGGATGCGCAGCCAGCCTCTCGCCAAAGGCGCGTAGCGCCGCATCATGGGCGATCCGGCCGAGCGCGATGACTACGCGCACTTTTGGCAACGCGGCCATCTGCGCCTCGAAGAAGGGGCGGCAGTTCGCGATTTCAGCCGGAATCGGCTTGTTCTGCGGCGGCAGGCATTTGACGCTGTTGACGATGATCGCCCCGTCGAGCCTCAGCCCGTCGTCGATCCGTGCCCCATATCGCCCTTTGCTCAGTCCGAATTCGGCGAGCGTCGCGAACAAAAGGTCGCCCGCATAGTCGCCGGTGAACGGCCGCCCCGTCCGGTTCGCGCCGTGCTTGCCTGGCGCCAGCCCCGCGAAGGCCAGCCAGCCGCCGGGATCGCCGAACGCATGGACCGGCGCGTTCCACCAGCCGGGATGCTCCGTCTGGCATTCGCGCCGCAACGCAACGAGCCGCGGGCATCGCTGGCAATCACGCGACGGCTCGGTACCGGGCAACGGGCTGTCAATTTCCACGCATCTGCGATAGGCGCGACGGCATGAGCAACGCAACGCCGCTTCCTCTCTATGCCATCGGCCTTGGGTCGAATCGTCGCCATGCACGCTTCGGCGATCCGCGCGCGGTGTTGCTGGCGGCGCTCGCGGCGCTCGAGAGCGACGATATCGAGCCGGTCGACGCGAGCCCGATCATCGCGAGCAACCCCATCGGCCCGTCGCGGCGCCGCTATGCCAACGCCGTCGCGCTCGTGGCGTCCGAACTGTCTCCGCCCGAAATGCTCGAACGGTTGCAGGCGATCGAGGCGCGCTTCGGCCGCCGCACCGGCCAGCGCTGGAGCGCGCGGACGCTCGACCTCGATATCCTGCTCTGGTCGGGCGGCGCCTGGTCGGACGGCGCGCTGACGATCCCGCATCCGGCGATCGAAGAACGGGCATTTGTTCTCGGCCCGCTCCGCGCGATCGCCCCCGACTGGCCGCATCCGTTGACCGGCCGCAGCGTCCGTCAGCTCGCCGCACGCCTGACGCGTCCGAAGCCGGTTGACCGGGGCGCATCGGCGCACTAGGGCGACGGCTCACTTTCGCGCGCCGCTTCGCCGGCGCCGGATGGGCCCTTAGCTCAGTCGGTAGAGCAACTGACTTTTAATCAGTAGGTCGCTGGTTCGAACCCAGCAGGGCTCACCATTGAATTTCAATGGTTTTTTGGCGCAAAGACGGCGAGCACCGCCTCTACAGCAACCACATAGCAACCACGCTCCGTAGCAATCAAAAGGAGCTGGCATCACAGAAGCGCAGATATTCCGCTCTGCAATCCAAATCCAACTTTATCAGATTTTCGCCCAAGGCTTGTGGCTGAGGCGGCTTCACGCAGGCTCACCCTCAACCGAGCTAGCTTCTTCCCAAGCGGGCACTGAAAGCGCGCTCACAGAAGCGTTAACAAATGATGAAGGTCCGCGATCTACACCATGGATCGATCCTTCCGGACTCGGAACGATCAAATCGCAAACTGGCTAATAAGCCACAGAGACGAGGAAAACGATCATGGTTGCAACGCCTGCACAACGCTCTAAGATCAAGAAGCCGAACAAGAGTCCTTGCCGCGATTGCGCCCGCAAGGATAAGCTTCTTGCGCGGATGACCGGCTCATCCAACGGGAAGCCGGCGAAGCAGCTCTACTTTGATGAAAAGTGGGTAGCATTTCGATGGGGCGTGTCCGTGAAGAGCGTTCAAAAGATGCGCTACTCGGGAGGCGGACCGAAATGGCAGCGACCGTTCGGTAGAGCCATTCGATACCGGTTGCGCGACATAGTGGCATTCGAACGCCAAAAGGAAAAAACCTCTTCATCGAATGAGGACTAAGCCCTTCCGGGGATCGGTCCGGAAGTTTTTTGGAACTTTCCGGGCCCACTCGGCCAGCGGACACAACGTGATGCACTGCGCATTATCCAAAAACGGGTCCGCTGTCCTCCCCGGGGCTCCTTTCTACTAGCTCTCTTGCCACCTTCGCCGGAAATCACCAGCGGCTAGCAGAGCTGTTCCGATCGGCCGCGCCATGTGTACAGGTATTGCACGGCGTGAGCCGGGCCAATCACTCCCCCTCGTTCCCCACCCAATATCCCTGCTCCCAAATCTAACGGGGTTCGGACGCTGGAGTTTTTTGCAAAATGCACAGCCTCAACAATCCTTCAAATATCCGATGTTGGAATACGATCCGTCGGGGATTCCGCTTCCGGTACGAAATGGAGAACACGATCCAACGACTCAAGATTCCCGATGATCGTCGAAAAAGGTTGCTGGCGCTCCTCGGCATCGAAGGTCACTGCGCAGGGCTTCCAGCCTCTGACATAGACGCGCGCATCCGCTCTATGGAAATTCTCTATCGGACCGTGGGCGATTATGTGAACAATGAGATGGGCCCTGATGACAAGATGCTTCTAGGCACATCTACGTGCGACACCGGGCTGACGTGACCCCCTGGTTTCCACCAGCCGGGATTAGAGCCCAGCAGCTTTGTTGCGCATGAGCGCGGTGTAAGCAATGGCCTGCGCAGCGGAGCCCGAAGGGCGTAGCTGCGCAGGCCATTGCTTATGCAGTTCGGCGGCGAACGCCGCCGGTGTCTCATATCCAAGGGCCGAGTGTGGCCGCGACTGGTTGCAATCTTCGGCCCAGGCCGCGATCACTGTGCGGGCATGATCGAGGTCGAGGAACAGCGTCTCGTTCAGAAGCTCATCACGCATCCGGCCGTTGAAGCTCTCGACATAGCCGTTCTGCATCGGCTTGCCGGGTGCGATATAATGCCACTCGACGCCGACCTCACCGCACCATGCGAGCACCGCGTTCGATGTCAGCTCGGTCCCATTGTCGCTGACGATCATCCCCGGCCTGCCGCGTTCCTCGATCAGATCGCTGAGCTCGCGCACGACCCGGCGCCCGGAGATCGACGTATCCGGCACCGCGCGCAGGCACTCCCGCGTCACGTCGTCGACGATGTTGAGCACCCGGAACCGCCGGCCTGACGCCATCTGATCATGCACAAAGTCGAGGCTCCAGCGCTGGTTCGGCAGCGCAAGCACGGGAGCGGGAGCCCGCGCACCGATCGCCCGGCGCCGGTTGCGTCTTCGCCGGACCATCAACCCTTCTTCCCGATACAGGCGCTGGGTCTTCTTCCTATTGATCATCACGCCCTCCCGGCGCAGCAGGATATGCAGGCGTCGATAACCGAACCGACGACGCTGCTGCGCCAGATCGCGCAGCTTCTCCCGAACCTCGGCATCGTCACCCCGCTGCGACCGGTAGCGCATGCTCTTCCGATCGGCGCCTGTGACACGGCACGCCCGCCGCTCGCTCATCCCATGGCAAGCCTGGAGATGCGCGACCGCTTCCCGCTGAACGGCGGGCGTCACCATTTTTTTGTGAGAAGATCCTTCAGCGCCGCATTGTCCAGCATCGCGTCCGCAAGCAGCCGCTTCAGCTTCGCGTTCTCATCCTCGAGCGAGCGGAGCCGCTTCGCCTCCGACACCTCGAGACCGCCATACTTGGCCTTCCAGTTGTAGATCGTCGCTTCCGACACTCTCGGCTTCGGCGCCGATGGATTCGAAAAATATGAGATGCTTTGCGGAGCCAAAGGTGAGGCTGGTATGCTCCATATTTTTGATGGCGGAGAAAAAACCCAGATGGTCATCCATCCTCTGATCAAGGCCAGGGGCGATATCTGGTTCCTCAATGAAGCATACAAGCTTCATCTGGAAAGCGAATAAAGCGCGCCCGTTGCAGGCGCGAGCGTCTGCACAGCAATGATCGCGCGTTTCGTGCTTAAGCGGTTTCATAGCGCTAGCTTGCTGTCGCCGCGATTCTCATCAGTCCTTTGACCTGAACTTGATGATAGCCACTCTTCAAACCGCAACCCGCCCTCTGAACAAAGTGCAACCCGCCTGAATCGAACAGGAAGAGGCGCTTGTCCGAGATACCCGAAATGACGGTTAGATGATTGAGGGCGCCCATGAGGGGGATGAGCACTGGTTTGTTTTGCTGGAGGCTCTCAGTTATCCAATCGAAGATGTCGTCTACGCTGCTCATCTCCGCCTTATCTGCCCGCTCCACCGTAAACTGGCGCCCCGCGCAACTGGCCGCGTCGGCAAGATAGTGAGCGAGCGCCTGCCGACGTCGCCTATGCAACCCCTCCACAATCGCTTTTTGCAGCCTCCCCTTTCGGGCAAGGAAGGCTAAGCCCAGTGCGAAGAGTTCCTTGCTTTGCCGCAACGGAATGGTTGCGGTGCCCGCGCAGGCCAGCCTCAAACCGTTGACGATCGCATATAGGCCACATAGCCCGTCGAGGTGGCCTTGTCGAAGCGGGTCAAGCTGAGACCGAGCCCCGATTTCAACGCGAGCGGACGCCGTGTCGGCTAGGGGCTTCGATCGTTGAACAGAAATTGGGGTGAGAAGTGCTGTTTGACGCTCGACCGGTGTCAAGCTCGCCCCGCCCAAAAGGAGTATTGAGGATTAGACCTCCAGCGTATTTTTCTATCTATTTTCATTGAGTTAGTATAGAAGAGGCGTTCAGCTTGTCAAGCTCAGCCCCCTCACCCGACATTCGTCGGGGTGACTGGCGAGTGACGAAACTCGCTATTTCAGCCGCTTGGCTACAGCGAGGCCGCATCGTCGATCAAACGACGGTTTGGCGAGCGAATGACAGATCCGAAGACCAGCACAGCGGACGCCTCAAGCTCGACAGCCTCGCACTCTAAACCGACGTTGTTCAAGACTCCACCGCGTTCAATCCAGCCTCCGGTTGCGAACCCGCTTCCCCAATGCAACGTCGCTTTCTATGAACCGGTCATAGGGGCCAATGATAAGTGATTCTTTAGTGGTTGAATCTCAACTGTTTCGCGGGGAAGTATCCGAACATCGAAAATCGCGCCTACATGGCGAGGTGGTCTTGTCGCAGCCGCTTTCAACACGGCTCATGGTCGGCGCGTTATTCGCAATCATTGCCATAGCGGGAACATGGGTGTCGCTTGGAACCTATGCCCGAATCGAAACTGTTCCGGGCATTCTCATCACCGACATTCCATCAGCCAAAGTGATCGCTAGCCAATCCGGTGTGGTCACAGAGCTTCGCGCTACCGAAGGCCAACTGGTCAAGGCCGGAGATCGCCTCGCGGTGATCAACCTCGACCGCCGCGCCGCAGCGGGCGAAACCGTGGCGAGCCGCGGCCTTGATGCACTCGAAGTACGGCGACGGCTGACCCAATCGCAGGTCGGCCTTTCCGCACGCCGGGCGACCGCCGAAACCGGTCGGCTGACAACGGCCATTGCCGCCGCCGAAGATCAAGCTGCCAGTCTTCGTGAACAGATCGCACTACAAGAGCAGGTGGTCGCCTCGAACCAGAATCTCTATGACCAGATTGCCAAAGTGGTAGAGCGTGGCTTTGTCAGCAAGGTCGAATTCGAGCGGCGACGACAGACGCTAATCAATTCGCAGCAGCAGCTCGCGGGACTTCGCCAGCAGCTTTCAGCACGCACCGCCGACGCCGCGCAGGCGCGCGCCCAGATTGCCAGCCTGTCAGTGGAATCGGAGCAGGGCGTTTCGGAAATCCAATCAAGCCTGCAAGCGATGGCGCAGCAGCAGGCCCAACTCGAAGGCGAACAGGGCTATATCGTCACCGCGCCGATTTCGGGACGCGTGACCGCGCTGCAAACGGCAACCGGACGCACCGCCAATCCAAGCGTGCCCCTGATGGTCATCGTGCCCGACAGGAGCCAGCTCAAGGCCGAACTCTATGCGCCAACCCGTGCCATCGGATTTGTAAAGCCCGGACAGGAAACACGCATCCTCTATGACGCCTTTCCCTATCAACGCTTCGGGAGCTTCGGTGGCAAGGTGCAATCAGTGTCGCGAATCGTCATCGACCCGCGTGACAGTGAAGTGCCGTTGAAGATCGAGGAGGCCGTCTATCGTGTGACCGTCGCACTCGATGGTCAGGCAGTCGCCGCCTATGGCGACAATATGCCTCTCCAGCCCGGCATGACCTTACAGGCCAACATCGTCCTCGAACGGCAAAGCTTCCTGTCGTGGCTGCTCCAGCCGCTCAACGCCGTCCTGAAACGCACCGCATGAACGCGGCCATCGATCTGCTCGACCTCGGCGGCAAACGGCGGACGCCCTATATAGCGCAAAGCGAGGGCAGCGAATGCGCGCTCGCCTGTATCGCAATGGTGTCGGGATATCACGGCTACCAGACCGACTTGATCGCGCTCAGGCAGCGCTACGGCATGTCCTTGAAGGGCGCGAACCTCAAACAGGTCATTCAGGTTGCCGAGGATATCGGGTTCAACGCCCGGCCTTTGCGCGGCGAGGTCGAGGATTTGCCACATCTATCGCTGCCGGCGATCCTGCATTGGAACCTCAATCATTTTGTCGTGCTGACGAAGATATCGACCGGTCTTCGCGGAACGCGCTATCATATCCACGACCCGGCGCGGGGTACGCTTATCCTGACCCGCGACGAAGTGTCGCGGCAGTTCACCGGGGTTGCGCTCGATCTTCTCAAGTCGGAGAGCTTTAAGCCCAAGATCGAACGCCGCCAGCTTGGCATCACCCAGCTCTGGTCGTCGATGTCGGGCTTTTGGCAGACGATCCGGCAGGTGGTTCTCCTGTCGCTAGTGCTACAATTTGTCGTGCTGGTCTCACCCTTCTTCCTGCAAATCTCGATCGACACGGTTTTCCCCAGCTTCGACCGCGACTTGCTGTTGATGCTGGCGCTGGGGTTCAGCGGGCTCACCATCATCAACTTTCTGGCAAGTTGGCTGCGCTCGCTCGTGCTGGTGACGCTCAGCAACTCGCTATCCTATCAGGTGATCGTCAATCTCTTCCGCCACCTCGTACGCTTGCCGCTCGACTGGTTCGAGAAGCGCCACGTTGGCGACATCATCTCGCGTTTCGGATCGACCCAGCCAATCAGTCAGCTTTTGAGCCAGGGCATGATCGCAGCCTTCATCGACGGTGTCATGGCGCTGCTAACCCTCACCCTGATGTTCGTTTATTCCGGCATTCTCGGGGGCGTGGCAGTTGCCGCGCTTGCAATCTACGCCGTCATCCGTCTTGCTTTCTTGCAAGCCCTGCGCCTCAAGAACCTCGACGCCATTACGACAGCGGCGCGTGAAAATAGCAGCTTCATCGAAACGGTGCGCGGCATCGCTGCGATCAAGGCATTCGGGCAGGAAGGCAATCGCCAGCGCCTTTGGCAGAAGACCAAGGCCGATGCGATCAATGCACAGATCAAGCTTGGTCGCCTGACAGCGGGATTTGATGCGCTCGGCGGGCTTGTGTTGGCGCTTGAGAAGGTGCTGTTCGTCTATATCGCTATCCGGCTTGCGCTTGACGCGAAGCTATCGGTCGGCATGATCTTCGCCTTTCAGGCGTACAAAGACCAGTTCCTTGGCGCTGGGATGCGGCTTGTCGAACAAGCGATCAACTTCAAGATCATTCAAGTCCATTTGACCCGCATCTCCGACATCGCGTTGTCCAAGATTGAGGACGATGGTAGGCAACGATCAAACGAAACGCCGGATTATAGCCAAGGCATAGAACTCAGGAATATCCGGTATCGTTACGGCGTTGGCGAACTCGAAGTATTGAAAGGCGTGAGCCTCAAGATCGAACCCGGTGAGATGGTTGCATTTATCGGCCCTTCAGGCGGCGGCAAAACGACCTTGATGAAGATCATGATGGGACTGTTTGATCCGAGTTACGGTGAGGTGCTGGTGGGCGGACGACAGTTATCGTCGTTCGACAAGCGCAGGGCACGGCAGGTAATCGGCTCGGTCGCACAGGACGATGAGTTATTCGCGGGATCATTAGCGGAGAACATCGCATTCTTTGACCCCGAGGCCGACATGGCAAGAGTTGAGGAAGCCGCAGCGCAGGCATGCATTCTCAACGACATCGACAAGATGCCGATGCGCTTCGACACAATGGTGGGCGATATGGGGTCAGTGCTGTCCGGGGGGCAGAAGCAACGCGTACTGCTTGCGAGGGCTCTCTATCATAAGCCGCAAATATTGTTCATCGACGAGGGTACAGCACATCTCGATCCGCAGACGGAGGAATCCGTCTTGCAAGCTCTTGCAAAACTGGGGATAACCATCGTTGTGGTAGCCCATCGTTCCAAGTCGATTGAAAGAGCCAACAGGGTCGTCGCCGTCATGTCGGGTCTTGCGATCGATGCCGCGCCACAACTTAGTCTGCCAACAGAAGGGCGAAAATAGATGTTGCAGGAAGGTGTACTCGAAAAGTCTAGATGTGAGCCATTGGGATTTCGTGATTTAAGTCCTGAGGAACTCGAACTCATCGCGGGTGGCTATTGGACTGATGGCTATGGCAATGGGGAAATTGTCATCGGTGGCAGCAGTGGCGGCGGGACGGGTGGCGGATATGGCCCTCCCGGGGGTGGCATTGGCGGCTATGGCTGGGGTGGCGGTAGCAGCGGCGGCTCTTCTACTACCACCACGCCGCCAAATCCGGATTATTCGGACGAGGAGTGGGATCCCAACGGCGACGATGATGGCGACGGAATTGTCAATCAGAATGAAGAAATTGGCGTCGTTGCAAATCTTACTGCCGATCAAGCGAAGATCGCGCACGCGATTGCATCGCAACTCGTCACTGAACGGATGATCGTTTTCGGCGCGCTATTCGGCGTGGCAGGCATGGAACTTAAATCGCTACTCAAGCTCATCGGCGTGAGTAACGAGGTCGCCGCCGGGGTTGTGGGGTCCGCCACTGCTTCAGGAGCGGTAACCAGTGTAAATAGTGCGCTTGCCGATATGAGTGACGACCTCACAAATGTTTATCAGAAATTCGTCGAGTTCGATATGGTGCAGAATCCTGACAAATACTCGTCGTGGATGATTCATCCATTCACGGGCGAACCCTTCGATGCCAACTCCTCACCCTATAATCCGAACGATTAAGACTTGCGCCCCGGAGGAGTACATGAAGAAATTTATTTTCCATCTAATTTATTTCTTCGGGGCGCACGTTGCAGTGTCAATAATTCTCGGATCGAACTTAGAGAAAACCTTTGTAAATGGCCTGATAATTTCTCCATTTATAATTGCGATGGCAATAAAAACATCAAAGGTAAGTTTTTTCAAAAATAGTAACAATCCTAGAACTTAGCCCCATTGCAATATTAAATGCACATGACGCTTGGGAACTCCTGCATCATGTAAGGAAAATGACCAATGATACTGCCTCTTCTCTCTCTCATCGATCAGGGCATTCCGCCACCCTGGGCGCTTGTGGCACAGTGGAACTTGGCCGAGCCCATCCATTCATCGGCAAGGGCAGTCGAGACCAATGATGGCTCTGAGCCACCACGCTCTGCGGTGCCAGCCACAAATCCCGCCAACTGGATCACGCCGCTTGATTATCCTCTTCAATTGGTTGGCGAAGGCAAGGAGGGGCAAGTCGCTTTCAAGCTGGCTGTCGATATCACTGGACGTCCATCTTCTTGCGCGGTGACCGCGAGCAGCGGCAACGCAATACTCGACAGCCAGACTTGCGCCCTACTTATTCGCAGAGCTCATTTTAAACCAGCCTTGGACACCTCAGGAAAGCCGGTCGCAGGCCAGTACAGTAATCGCGTAACGTGGAAGATTCCATCGCCGCCACCCCTTAAGCTAGGCACGTCGACAGTGACTGTCCAGTTCACCGTAGGTGCTGATGGCGTGGTGCGCGATTGCTCGCAGCAGCGCGATTTGAGCGGATCACTGGTGCTCCCAGTCCTCTCCCAAAGCTACTGCGACCTTATTGTCCGATTTGAACCATTCCAAGATGACGCAGGCGTTGCGGTCGAACGGCGCGTTCAAATGCAGATTGGCGGGAGCGTTCGATTGGTTGAAAACGAGCCAATTGGCGATAAAAAATAGCAAACGCAATCTCTCATAGGTCTCGAACTTCAAAAAAAACCCGGCCAGCACCTCAGTAAAATGGCCTATGATAGAACAGAAAAATGAATTTACTCCCTTTCATACAGTATTAATCCATTCTCTATCTCCATATTTCCTTCCGACTTGCTGAACAAGACAGAATAAAAAACGAGAGATTTGGCCATAATCAGGGGGTTTGCGTCCATAGGACAAAAACGCATATCAATATGGAGCTTCTTTGCGTCTCGCACGGCTGCGGCGAGTGCTATTGCCACGTCCGACGACGGATGTGCCACCGTGTAGAGGGCCAATCCATCGATATCATTCGGTTTCGAGCCATCCCTTAAACGCCGGACGAAGCCACCTCCAATCAGAAATGCGGATACGGAAATCCCTTTGCTGGAAAGCCTGTCTAACAAGAGATCGACGTTTGCGAGAAGCTGCAATCTCCAGGGGTCGTCCTTGAATACGCTACGGAGGTCGGCGGCAGTCATCCGGTAAGGACTGGAGTTCGTCGGGGAACTCAGATCAACCGCTTGGAGATAGGCTGGCACCCCCTTCGCGAATACGTCTCGCAAATCAGGCGCAGCATCTTGTCGGATACCGATCATCCGTCGTTTTCCTTCCAAAATTCGTGATAAACATCTGCGTAGAATTTTATCAGAAGATAGAATGTTTTCGTGATTGGCTCCCAATTATTCATGATCGCCGCTCGCCCTATAGCCAGTATAAAATTACCTTGGGTTGCGTGAAGCAAAGGACCGAAAGGGATAGGGTGGCCACGTAATAGGCCATTCTGAATGAGGAAGACATTTAATAGGGATCGCGCGAGGCGACCATTTCCATCCCCGAATGGATGCGCATTCAGCAGCGCCACAAACAGCCAGACCGGAACCGGATAACGCCCCACACCGCTTTCGCTGTTCCAGACATTGCAAAACTCATCAATCGCCTCAGGCAATTCCGCAGGGGTTACGAACTCCTGCCGCCCTCCGCGAGCATCCGGGACGGAAAAATTTCGGAAAGTGCGAATACGCTGATCGGGAATTCCACTACAGATTGAAGCATAACTCTCAAGCGCCGTCGGAGTCATATGCAACGACGGACGTTTCGTGCCCCACTGAAAAAAAATCTCGGACGGATCACGTTGTTGGAAGATATCGGATGCGCTGGGAGTTCCGGAAAGAAACCTACTCAACTCGTCGTTGGTCACCTGTCGGATGAACTCAGCTCGCTCCTCTCCGAGCCATGTCGAAAATCTCGCCTCTGCGCCAATATCGACTTCACGACTTGGCAGCGTCGAGAGACACCGCAACGTATCATTCCAGTAGCTCAAGTCGGCGTGGCTGAACTTTGCTTCTGAATACCACATTACCCTTCGCATCGACAACGCAATGGCTCCAATCCGCTTCTTTTGCAAGACAAGGAAAGTCGCGCTGTTCCCGCTATGGCGATCAGCGGCACCTCTATTTTCGCCCGTTCGGCCGCAGAGCCAGCTGTATCGTTGATCCCACTTCGTTGGCGGCTTTCAGTGCTGGATCGATGTCAACATGCGCGTAGCGCATCGTCGTTTGCGCCTGACTATGCCCGAGTAGCCGCCCGATAAGTGGAAGCGATGCCCCTTGCCCCACCGCAATGCTTGCGACGGTATGACGGAGATCGTGGAGACGGACGCCATCCAACTCCGCTTTCTCACAGACCTGCACCCATGCTTTCCGTAGATTGACGAGGGGCTTATCCATCTTCGGCGAGGGGAAAACGAACCGGCTGTCGCCTGCAATTGGCTTCTGGCGCTTCAACACTCCCACAGCGGCATCGCTTAGATAGATCGGCTTTGCTCCGGTCTTGCTATCCGGCAGGAGCATGACACCACGGTCAAAATCGATCCACTCCCACCGCGCGTTCAAAACCTCGCTCAAACGCGCACCGCTGAGTGCGAGCAACTCGATTGCATGGCCTGCCGTGGCCGAGATAGATTTCTCTGCAATGAGCGAGTCAATCGCTTCGCCGATCGATTTCAGTTCTGAGAAGCTCAGATACCGTTCCCGCGCCCGCTCCTTGAATTGCTCGACCCGCGAGCAAGGGTTCGTGCCGGGTGTCCGCATCCCCCACCCTTCCGCCAATCCCATTAGATGTTTCAAGAGCGCCAACACCCGATTAGCCCGATAGGGGGTGGCTCGCAGCGATTTATGAAAGCGATCGACCTCATCGGACGTGATGGATTCGACCTTCCGCTTCCTGAACTTGGGTTCGATGAGGTTTTCCCACTGGCTCCGATACTCTTTGCCGGTGGTTGGCTTCCTCATCGGCAGAATGTCGGCCTCGAAGCGTTTCCACACATCGCTCAAGTCCGGCGCCACCCGCTGGTCAAACTTTAGCCCCTGCGGGTCTTTCCCTTCCGCAACAGCAGCCAATGCCTTCTGCGCGAGTTGGCGGGCCTGATCTAACGTCAATTGCCCATATGTTCCGAGCGTGAGCCATCGCTGCGGTGCGGTTCGGCCGCCGCCGTTGGTGCGATATTTCAAAATGAAGCTCTTCTTGCCGCTCCCCAGCGCCCTCACGCCAAAACCAGACAGCGCGCCATCCCAAAGGAATGTGGGTTTCCCGCCCTCGGATTGGAGGGCGTCGATTTCTCGTTTCGTGATCTTTGCCATGCATGACAAATAGCACGCGCCGCACAACGCAGCAACCACAGCGCAACCACGGAAGAAAGCATCTAAGGGGAAAACGGAGGAGATTCGACGCTCCGAAATCTAAATTTTTTTTCGTGTTTTTAGTAATTTATCTAGAATATGGATGAGCGAAGGAGTCAGGCGGAAATTCTGACACATTGACTTTTAATCAGTAGGTCGCTGGTTCGAACCCAGCAGGGCTCACCACCTATCCCATCGACATAAGCCGACCGGCGGATGGCCAAGGCACTGGTTGCCCACAATCTCTTGGTAGTATCTCGCGGATAGAATAGGCAGCCGAGGACGGGCGACGGAGCCCGGTAGAGGCAGGTCGAGGCATGAAGATTCTACTGACAGGCGGGGCGGGATATATCGGCAGCCACGTCGCCGCCGCGCTGGTCGCCGAGAAGCATGAGGTTGTCTGTTTCGACAATCTGTCGAACAGCGACGCGTCGGTGATGGATCGCCTCGAAGCGATCACTGGGACCGCGGTGCCGCTGGTCGAGGGAGATATCCGCGACGGCGACGCGCTGCGCCGCGTGATGCGCGAGCATGCGATCGAGGCCGTCATTCATTTCGCGGGACTGAAGGCGGTCGGCGAATCGGTCGCCGAGCCTATCAAATATTATGACAACAACGTCCGCGGCACGCTGTCGCTGCTCGAAGCGATGCGCGATTGCGACGTGAAGACGCTGGTCTTTTCGTCGAGCGCGACGGTCTATGGCCAGCCACAATATCTGCCGCTCGACGAGAATCACCCGACCTCGGCGACCAACCCCTATGGTCGCACCAAGCTGATGATCGAAGAAATGCTCGCCGACGTCGCCGCCGCTGATCCCGAATGGCGCATCGCGATCCTGCGTTACTTCAACCCGGTCGGCGCGCACGACAGCGGGCTGATCGGCGAGAATCCGAATGGCATCCCGAACAATCTGATGCCCTTCATCAGCCGCGTCGCAGCGGGGCGGCTCGCCGAATTGTCGGTGTTCGGCGATGATTACGACACCCCCGACGGCACCGGGGTGCGCGACTATATCCATGTCGTCGACCTCGCGGGCGGCCATGTCGCCGCGCTCGATGCGATCGCGAAGGCCGACCAGCCGCTGTCGACGTGGAACCTCGGCACGGGAACGGGCTATTCGGTGCTCGACATGGTCGAGGCGTTCGAACGCGTCAACGGCGTGCCCATCCCCTATCGCATCGCGCCGCGCCGCGACGGCGATGTCGCGAGCTGCTTCGCCAGCCCCGAACGCGCGGCGCGCGAGCTAGGTTGGTCGGCGGCGCGCGACCTCGACGCGATGTGCTCATCGAGCTGGAATTTCGAACGAACCCTCGCGGGACGCAACGCCGACTAGCCGAGCCAGCCCGCGGTCTGCGCCAGCACCCACAGGCCGATCACGAGGAACAGACCCGCAGCAACCATGCGGACCTTGGCAAGGTCGACGCGCTTCAGCAGTTCGTGACCGAGAAAGATCGCGGGCACGTTGGCGATCATCATGCCGAGCGTGGTGCCCGCGGTCACGGTCACGACATTATGATATTGCGCCCCGAGCGCGATCGTCGCGACCTGCGTCTTGTCACCCATCTCGACGAGGAAAAAGGCGACCAGCGTCGTCAGGAAGGCACCGAAACCCGGTTTGGGGGCTTCGTCGTCGTCGAACTTGTCGGGGATCAGCGTCCACGCCGCCATCGCGACGAATGACAGGCCAATCGCATAGCGGAAGACCGGGCTGTCGAGGAAAGCCGCCGCCGACGCGCCGAGCAGCGCGGCGAGCGCATGGTTGGCGAGCGTCGCGACCAAAATGCCGAGGATGATCGGCACGGGACGGTTGAAGCGCGTCGCGAGCAGGATCGCGAGCAATTGCGTCTTGTCGCCGATCTCGGCGAGCGCGACGACGGCGGTCGAGGTGAACAGGGCTTCCATGGGGTACTCCGGGGCCGGACGGCTTCGCGATTCCAATAGACATCAAACCCGCCGCCCGGCCCGGACGAAGGTCGATGCCATTGGTCTCGCCCAAGCGGTTTCCCGCTTCCACCGCACCACGACCTCTCGGCCGAGTATGTTGACACGGTGGCCCGCCCCAAAGGACGGCTGGCTACTCCCCAGATGACTTTGGCGCGTTAGACGGCGCAGCCGGTTCTGGCAAGTCCGGCGTAGCGGCGTCCGCCTTTTCGGATTCGGCGATGTCGGCGTCCATCGCTTTGGCGCGCGCCTCGATCTCCTTGGCCGCCTTGTCATAACGTTCCTCGAAGCGCGGCTCGTCCTTACACGCGGCGAGCAACAGCAGCGGGACAAGCAAGACGGCGCGCATCAATAATCCTTGCGATAGCGGACGCTGAGGTTCGTCTGGCCAGAACCGCCCGCCTGGCTGAGCAGCGACAGCGCGGGGGTCAGGCTGATCTCGAGCTGCGTTGCGGTATAGCCGCGCGCGTCGGTGATCACCTCGATATAGATATCCTTGGTGATATATTGCCCGGCGGCGAGCGCGGCGCCGCGCCCGACGGTGTCGTCGGGGCCAAGGACGCGCAGCCGGTCGATGCCGGTCGCCGACTGGAGCGCGCCGAGCGGACTCAACCCCCCGCCGCTACCGCTGAGCGTGTTGAGCGACGACGCGAGCTGGACCGCCTGCAACGGCGACAGGGTCGTGATCGAATCGCCGAACAAGATACGCGAGACAATTTCGTCCTGCGGCAAGCCGGGGACGCTCGAGAAGGCGATCTGCGGATTGCTCGCACGGCCGGTGACGCTGACGCTCACCGTCACCGTCTCTATCGTATCGCTCGCGAGCAGGCGGATCGCCGGATCGAAGGCATCGCCCGTCGGGAAGGTCACCCGGCCTTCCTGAAGCTCGAACGAACGGCCCGCGAACCCAAGCGTGCCGCGCACCAGTTCGATCTCGCCCGTCACGCGCGGCGCCTCGGTCGTGCCACGCAGCACGATATCGGCCTTCCATTCGGATTCGAGTCCCATGCCGGAAACGTAGATTTCGTCGGGCGCCTTCAAGGCGATGTCGAGGCGGATGAGGTCGAACAGGCTGCCACCCACCGCCGCCAGCCCGTCGCCGGCGACCCGTGGCCGCCCCGCGGGCGGCTTGCGCCGCACGCCGGTCAGCACCGGCACCTGCGCCGCGCCTTCACGCACGATCTTGTAACGCGTCTCGGGAAGGCGAAGGCTGCCCGAAAGCAACGCTGTCTGCCCCGCGACCTTTTCCAGCGTCAGATTGCCCGTCGCGCGCGCGGCGATATTCTCGCTCTTGGCGAGGCGTGCATTGTCGAGCGTCGCGGAAATGTTCATCGGGTAGCCGTCGGCGGACGCGAGGCTGATAAAGCCCTTCGCCTGGACGGTGCCGTCGCCGGCCTTTGCGGTCAGATGCTCGATCTCCAGCCGGTTGCCCGTAAAGCGTCCGGCGACCACCATATTGGTCAGGCGCGTGCCATAGGTCTGATTCTCGTAGACCATGTCCTTGCCGCGCACGACGCCCTGCAAACAGGGGTCGGAAACCGAGCAGCTGAAATCGGCGGCGACCGCGACCGGCCCCGACACATGCTGGTTGGCGGGGCCGAAGAAGGAATAGAGCGTGTCGGCAGGGCCGTTGTAGCGGATGCCGCCGCCGAGCGGCGCCGCCATCAGCCGTTCGGTCCAGCCGCCCGCGCCGGGACCCAGCGGGCGCAGCGACGCCTGCATCCGCCCGATCACGCTGCCGCGCTTGCGCATCACCGCGCGCGCCTCGCCGCCGTCGGCGAGCAGCTTGCCGGCGAAATTGACATCGACCGGCTGGCTGATCGACACGGCGGTCGTGCGCGTGAAATCGTGAATCGTCAGCCGCGCGTCGGCGCGCGGGAAGCTGTCCGAATTGGCCTGCTCGAAATCGAGGCTCCCCGATGCCCGGCCGCCCAATCCCATGTCGGGATAGACGGCGTTAAGGATCGCCATGTTCACGCGGTCGAGCCGGCTCTGGAGCATGATCCCGTCGCCGAAGCGCCCGGCGATCCGCGCGCTGCTGCCGCGGCCGAGGCTGACCGTCGTCGGCAGCAGCTCGTAACCGTCGGCGCCCGGGATGATCCGCGCGGGTGAGGTGGTACGGAAATTGATGCCCGTCGCGCGGCCCTGCACCGATGCGCGCCAGAGATCGGGTTTGAGATCGGCATTGGCAGCGATCCGGAACGGCACGCCGCTGGTGCCCTCGACCAACGCCTGCGCCTTGCCGCTGCCGTCGCGATAATCGATCTTCACCCGCGCGACCGCGATATCATATTCGCGAATCTGCGTTTCGGCGACCTGGATGTCGGCGACGATGTGCGGCCGGTCGTACAGGGTAACGTCGGCATCGACGATCGCCGACCCCACCGCGAGCTGCGCCGGTCCGGGGAGAACGACGTCATTGGCGCGGACGTTGATCGCCGCGGCCTGATATTTCCCCGCAGCGGTCAGCCGGACGAGGCCGCCGAGCCCCTGCCCCGACGCATTGAGCTGACCCTCGAACGGTCCCGCCTTGCTCTGCACCAGCCGCCCGTTAAAGCCGATCCCCGACAGGTCGCCGCGCTCGACATCGATCGTCAGCGGTCCCTTTGCCATCAGCAGCACGACGTCGGCCGACAGCGGCCCATAGTCGGTGTCGCCGGTCGCCGCGAGACGATAGCCGTTCGGCGCGCCGTTGATCCGCGCGACGAGGTTGGCGAGCCCGATCCCGAGCCCCGGCCGCGCGGCGGTCACCACCGCGCGCGGGTCGCTGATCGTCCCCGCAAGCTCAACCCCGACGGGGCCATAATCGGTCGAGTTCGCGCGCGCATTCAGGCGGATCTGGCCGTTCGGGGCATAGCTCCCCTGCCCCCCGGTGACGCGCAGGCGCGGCGCCGAAAGCCGGAGGTTCGCAAAGCGGACGATGCCGTCGGTGCCATAGCGCACATCGCTCGACGCGGTCGCATTGCCGCCAAGGAAATCGCGCACCCCCGAATTGAACAGCTTCGTCGATCGCGCGCGAACGCGCCCGACGATCTCGAACCCACCGCGCGGCGCGGTTTTCAGGTCGGCGTCGGTGTCGATGTCGAAGATGCCGACGCTTTCGATGCGGTAATCGTTGATCCGCCCATCGATCGCGCCGGTGTAGAAACCCTTGTTGAGGTCGGCGATGATGATCGCCTTAGCGTCGATGCGCGGCGAGCGCAGGCGCAGATTGTCACTGAGGATGCGGCCGTTGCTGTACGCGAGGTCACCGTCGAGCCGCACCTGCACCAGCGTGCCTCCCGCAACGGTGTCGAGCCCGCGGATGCGCGACGCGCGGCCGGCAACCGGAATGACGATCTGGTCGGCGTCGACGCGCGCCTTGCCCGCAAGGCTGAGCCCCTCGACGACGATGTCATTGACCGCGAGGCTGTTGGCGTTCGCCTGATATTCAACCGTCGGCGAATCGAATGCGCCGTCGAGCGTCGCGGTCGCGCGCAAGCCATTGGCGCGCAACGCGGGGGCAATCGCCCCGGGGCGCAGGATATTGGCGGCGAGTTGCAATCCATCGTAGCGGCTGGCGCCCAGATCGACGCCGCCACTGATCCCGAGCCGCGCGGCATCGGACGACAGGCGGCCGTCGATATCGGCCTTGCGTTCGTTGAGCCGCGCGGTGAGGTCGATCGCGGTCTCGGTACCCAGCATCTCGGCCATCGGCCCGGTTAGCAGCCGCGACGCCTGCGCGCTTCCCTTCGCGGTGAAGGTGCCGTCGCGACCGGTCAGCGCGACGCGCGCGAGCGGCGCGGCGCCGAGGTTCGCGGTCAGATTGCCGTTCCACGCCTTCCAGTCGCCGCGTCCGTCGAGCTTCGCGGTCAGCGGTTCCTTGAACCCGCCCATCGCGGCGAGCACGCCGCCTTGCGGTGCATTGACGTCGAGCGTCACCGCCAGCCGGTTCTCCTCGGGCACCGCGTCGAGCAACAGCTTCAGCGTATCGCCCTTGGCCTTCGCCCCGATCGTTTCGGCGTTGGCGGTCACCTGCGCACGTCGGTCGGCGATCGCGATCTTGCCGGCAATTTTCGCCTCCTGCCGCTCGCCCGCGACCGGCGCCTCGAAGATGAAGCGGTCGACGCGTAGCGTGCCGACGTCGATATCGAGATCGGGAAGCAACGGCTCGCCCGTGTCGGGAACAACCTTGAATTCTGGCAATTTCCGCATTGTCATCGTCGCGGCGGTGGCCGATCGAACGTCGACATGGTTCGCGAGATAGCGGATCGGCCGCCAGTCGACGCGCACCTCGGGCGACGCGAGGAAAACGCCCTTGGGGTCCGACAGGGTGAAATCGCGGATGACCATCCGGCCGTACAGCGACCCGTCGAGCCGGCCGATGCCGATCTTCATCCCGTTTTCGAATTCATATTTCTCGATCTGGGTGACGACAAAACGCCGCCCCGCATCGCTGTTCAACCCGACGAGGAACAGCGCAAAGAGCAGGACGAGCCCGAGCAAGGTCAGCCCGATCCAGCGCAGGATCGTGAGCGGCCACGAGCGTGTCTTGCCCGGCGCGGCGCCTTCGGTGGCGAGGGGTTCGTCCGCGGCCATCAGAAGGCCTGACCGATCGAGACATAGACGCTCACGCGCGATTCGCCCGGCTTGCGGCCGATCGGGGTCGCGATATCAAAGCGCATCGGGCCGAAATTGGTATAATAGCGCGCGCCGATCCCCGCGCCGAAGCGCAAATTCTGGAAGGTCGGCGCCGACGACCGATAGACCTGCCCCGCATCGACGAAGCCGACGACGCCGAAATTGCCGAAGCGATAGCGTGCCTCGACCGCCATCTCGTTGACGCTGCGGCCGCCGATCGGATCGTCGTTCGGGTCCTTCGGCCCGAGCTCCTGATAACCGAAACCGCGTACCGAGCCGCCGCCGCCGGCGTAGAAGCGACGCGACGGCGCGAGGCGTTCGCGTGCCGCACCGAGGATCGACCCGACGCGGACGCGCCCCGCGAGCACGATGCTGTCGGTTACCGGATAATAGCCGCTGATGTCGGTGCGCAGCCGCGCATAGGGCGAGAAACGCCCCGCCAGCGAGCCTTCGGGCTGGATCAGCGAGGTGATGCGGAACCCCTTGGTCGGATCGAGCAGGCTATCGGTACGGTCCATCCCGACCTGCCCGGTCAGCCCGAGGATCGTGTAGAAGTCATATTTGCGCTCGCCCGCCGCGAAATCATAATCGTCTTCGCGCGACGCGAGCAGTTCGACGCCATAGGCATAGGTGAATTTCTTCTGCCAGATCGGCGTCGAGTCATAGCTGACGCGCGCGGCAACGCGGCCGGTGATCGCCTCGAACGCATTATAGTCGTTGCGGGTCACCTCGGTGACGAGTTCGAGGGTGCGGTCGCGCTGCCCCGCGTTCGATCGGCGAAGCGTCGCGCCGATGCCCTGCTCCTTTGTCCCGATCACGCCGCGGAAGGTCAATGCGCCTTCGGGCGGCAGGAAATTCCGGTGCGTCCAGCTCCCTTCGAGCCGGATCCCCTCGCCCGTGCCATAACCCGCACTGGCCGCGATCGTCCGCGGCGGCCCCTTCTGCTGGGTCACGAGCATCGTCACATATTCGGTGTCGTCGCCCGCGCTCTCGCCCGTCGGCTGCGGCTCGGCCGCGACGGTGGAGAAAAGCCCCGTCGCGACGAGCGCCTGCCGCAGGTCGTCGACCTTGCGGCTGTCGTACAGGTCGCCGCGTTTGAACCGTGCGAGGACCTCCACATGCTTAGCATCGAACGCGAGGTCGCCCGTCGTTTCGATCCCCCCGAAACGCGATCTTTTGCCGATATCGACCGGCAGCGTGTAGACGCCGTCGCCGGTCGCGCCGTCGAGCAGGATGTCGCGCTGCCCGACCTTGGCGAACGGATAGCCTTCCTGCGGCAGCTTGAGCGCGATCGCCGCCTCGGCGCCCTGGATGCGCTGCGCGACGATCGGCTCGCCCACGCTCAGCGGGAAATTGTCTGCGATGAGCGTCGGCGGGATCGTCGGCGCCGCATCGACGATGATATCCGCCAGCGTATAGCGCTTGCCGGGCTTTACATCGATGATCGCGGTCAGCGGCTGCCCGGGCTGGCGCGCCTGCCCTTCCTCGCGCGCGCCCCGGTCGATGCGCGTATCGACGACCGCGTCATAATAGCCCTCCGATGCGAGGATGCGCTGCATCAGCTCGCCGTCCGCGGTAAGGCGGGCGCGGACCATCGCCGTATTGTCGGCCTTGCCGTCGCCGTCGTAGAGCGCCGAGAGATCGCCGAACAGGTCGGCGAGATCGACATCGGTGCTGTCGTCCGCGGGGTCCAGACCGTTGACCTTCACCAGATAGGCGACGCTGACATTGTCTTTCTCGTCCTCGGCCTCGGCGAACTGGACCGGTTCGACGTCGAAGTTCTCGAGCGGCGGCAATGGTGCTGCAAGTTCGCTGTCGCTGATCGGCGCGTCGCCGATCGCTTCGACGGCATCGCCATCGGCCAGCGCCGGAACCGGCACGCCATCGACCTGCGGGGGCTGCGTTTCCACCGTTCCGTCAGCGGTCGCCTGCGCGCGTTTCGCCGCTTCGGCCGCCTCGCGCTTTTCAAAATCGGCGATCGATTCCAGCGGGCGGTCGAGTTCGGCGTCGTCCTCGGCGTTAATCGGCGGGATCGCTTTCTCGAACTCCTCGTCCTCGATGATCGGCGCCACTTCGGGCAGCACGGCATCAGGCGGCGGCGGCGATGGCGCCGCGATCGGGTTGGTTTTTGTGGTTTCGACGGTCCGGACGACCTGCGGCGGTTCGACTTGCTGCGCATAGGCAGCGCCGGCCCAGGCGAGACAAAGAAAGGAGGATGCAGCGATCAATAGCTGCCGCATCCGCGAGGATCGACGGCCTGACGATACACGGGAATTTTCAGATTTTTTCATCTGCTGGCCACCGATGCGCACTTGTGGCTTGCGAGATATAGCTGTGCAACCCGTTTCTCCCCATTTGACAGGCTAACTCTCCGACAATGGGACAGTTCCCGGCGATGCGGCGAGTTGCGGCGATGGAGGAAAGTCAGGAATCGGCGCCGAACAGATCGCGGCTGTAAACCTTGTCCGCGACATCGGCGAGGTCGTCGGTCACGCGGTTCGCGATGATGACGTCAGCCTCGGCCTTGAATGCGGCAAGGTCGCGGATGACGCGCGAGTTGAACAGACGATCCTCCTCGACCAAAGGTTCATAAACGATCACCTCGATACCTTTGGCCTTCACCCGCTTCATCACGCCCAATATGCTACTGGCGCGGAAATTGTCCGACCCCGCCTTCATCGCAAGGCGATGGATGCCGACGACGCGCGGCGCCCGCTTGATGACTTCGGACGCGATGAAATCCTTACGCGTCGTGTTCGACGACACGATCGCCTGGATTAGATTTTGCGGCACTTCCTTATAGTTGGCGAGCATTTGCTTGGTGTCCTTGGGCAGGCAATAGCCGCCATAACCGAAGGACGGATTGTTGTAGAATTGGCCGATCCGCGGATCGAGGCACACACCCTCGATCACCTGGCGCGAATCGACGTCATGCAGCGCGGCATAGGTGTCGAGTTCGTTGAAGAAGGCGACGCGCATCGCGAGGTAAGTGTTGGCGAAGAGCTTGATCGCCTCGGCCTCGGTGTTGCCCGTGTGCAGGATCGCGGTCTCGGGCTTCAGCGATGCGTCGAGCAGAAGCTGCGCAAATGCCGCGGCGCGTGGATCGGTGTTGCCGATGACGATCCGCGACGGGTGCAGATTGTCGTACAATGCGCGGCCTTCGCGCAGGAATTCGGGCGAAAAGACGATCGCGTCGGTCCCGTGCAGCGCGCGCATGCGCTCGGTGAAACCCACCGGTACGGTCGACTTGACGATGATCAGCGCCCCCGGGGCCAGTTTCAGCGCATCGGCGATCACGGATTCCACCGACCCCGTGTTGAAATAATTGGTGTCGGGGTCGTAGTCGGTCGGCGTCGCGACGACGACGAAATCGGCACCGTCATAGGCGCTTTCCCTGTCGATCGTCGCGACGAGGTCGAGTTCGCGCTCCCCCAGATACGCCTCGATCTCGGGATCGGCGATCGGCGAAATACCAGCGTTGATCTGATCGACCTTGCGGCTGTCGATATCGAGCGCGACGACGCGGTTATGCTGTGCGAGCAGCACGGCGTTCGAAATCCCGACATAGCCGGTACCGACAATTGTAATCTTCACCGGGGTGTGCGGCACGATATCTGTTCCTCAGTCAGGCAAGCGCCGCTCCTAACAGGCGCGTCCCGATCGCTCAACTCCATCCGCGCCGCATCGCCACGGACGGGCATCGCGGAGCTCAGGTCCCGCAGAAGGTTGTATAGGGAGCGGAATCCGCCGGTGCCGGCAGCGCATATTCGGACCATTCGGGGCGCTCGCCGAATGGATTCCTGACGACCTCGAGAAGCCGGCGCCACGCCGCTAGATCGCCCTCCTCGGCGGCCGCGAGCGCGGCTTCGACCTGGTGATTGCGCGGGATGTAGAGCGGGTTCACGCCGTCCATCGCCGCGGCAAGCTCGATCGGCCCCGCCCCATCCTGCGCGATCCGTCCCCACCATTCGGCGATCCACGGCGCCATCGCGTCGGGCGCCGGCAACAGGCCTTCGAGCATCGTCCCGTCGCCGCGCAGCAGCATCGCGAGCGATCGGAAGAAGGAGGTATAGTCGACCTCATGCTTTTCGAGCTCGTCGAAGAGCGTGTCGATCAATTCGCTATCGTCGCCCGCGCCGTTCACGAGGCCCAATTTCATGCGCACCCGCGCATGCCAGATCGCCCGGAATCGGGCGGGAATCGCGTCGACGACCGCCTTCGCGGCCTCGACATCGTCGGGCGAAACGCGGTGGATCGCGGGCAGCAGGGCTTCTGCGAACCGCGCCATGTTCCAGTGCATGATCTGCGGCTGCCGCCCGAAGGCGTAGCGCCCGTTCGCGTCGATCGAACTGAACACCGCATTGGCCGAAAAACGGTCCATGAAAGCGCACGGCCCATAGTCGATCGTCTCGCCGCTGATCGCGACATTATCGGTGTTCATGACGCCGTGGATGAAGCCGACGCCAAGCCAATGGGCCACGAGCTCGCATTGCAAGCCGGTCACCCGGTCGAGCAGCGCGAGATGCGGGTTTCTTTCGCCTGAAAGCTCAGGAAAATGGCGGCTAACGCTATAGTCGGACAATTGGATGACATGCTCGGTGCCGAAATGGGCGGCAAAGAACTGGAAGGTTCCAACGCGGATATGGCTGCTCGCGACGCGCGTGAGGACAGCACCCGGATGCGCCCGTTCGCGCTGCACACGGTCCCCTGTTGCGGCCGCGGCGAGCGCGCGTGTCGTGGGCACGCCCATCGCCGCCACCGCCTCCGACACCAGAAACTCGCGCAGCACCGGGCCGAGAGCCGCCCTGCCATCGCCGTTGCGCGAAAAGGCCGTCGGGCCCGAACCCTTGAGCTGCAAGTCGAAGCGCGCGCCATCGGGCGCGACCACCTCTCCCAACAACAGCGCGCGGCCATCCCCGAGTTGCGGGGAAAAATGGCCGAACTGGTGACCGGCGTAAGCGAGGGCGAGCGGGTTGGAGCCGTCGGGAAGCGTCTGTCCCGAAAACAGGCGCGCCAGTTCGTCGTCGGTCGCGCCGGCGACGTCGAGGCCGAGCCGAGCCGCCAGGCGATGATTGAAAATCAGCAGGCGAGGCACCGACGGTGTTGCCGCCTCGGCAGGTGCGTAAAAACCCTCCATCGCGCTGTAGAAACTGTTGTCGAACCCGAAATCCATGTGCCGCTCGCTCCCTGCTTCCCTATGTCGAGCCTGCGTCGTCCGAATGCAAGTTTCGCTCCCCATGGTCCCGCGCCCGACGCCGACAAGCGCCGCGCGGCGGCAAGTTTCGCGATGCCTTACAACCAGCGTCCGCTTGCCTATAAGGCGGGCTTCGCGATTCGTGGGTAGGGTTAAATGAAACGGCTGTTCGATGTTCTGCTCGCTTTGGTCGCCGCGCCGATTGCTCTCATGATATGTCTGCTGGTCGCCATACCCATTGCGCTGGAATGCCGCGCGTCGCCCTTGTTTTTTCAAAAGCGCCTCGGACGCGATGAAAAGCCGTTTCGGCTGCTCAAGCTGCGCACCATGCAGCCATCGACGCCCAGCGTCGCCTCGCATAAGGTGGAAGCCGACAATATCCTCGTGACGGGCCGAATTTTGCGCCGGCTGAAGATCGACGAGCTGCCGCAGATTTGGAATGTGCTGAACGGAACGATGTCGTTTATCGGCCCACGGCCCGGCCTGCCCAATCAGCTCGATCTGCTCGAAGCGCGCCGCGCGCATGGCATTTTTGCTCTTTCACCCGGGATTACGGGCGTCGCGCAGATCGCGGGCATCGACATGTCGACGCCCGAAAAGCTTGCGATGGCCGACAAATCCTACATTGGCCCCTGGTCGATGGCGCGCGACATCCGGATATTATGGGCCACCGCAACGGGGGCCGGTATCGGCGATGCGGCCGCGATTTCCGCCGGGCGATAAGGCCCGCGACGGACAGAAAGGAATGAAGTGACAGATCAGCGCGATATTTTTCTGAAAAGCGAAGGCGACGGCTTTTTTGGCCGCAATCGCGCGCAGCTGTTGCCCGACAAGGAACGTCCATCGACCACCCGTTTGATCGAATTCCTGCGCGAAACGAAAGGCCCGGTCCGGCACGTGACCGAAATCGGGTGCGGCAACGGGTCCGAGCTGCTGAAAATATGCACCGCGCTCGAGTGTGAAGGCACGGGATTCGAACCCTCGGGCGAAGCGGTCGCCGATGGCAATCGCATGGCCGCCGAGCTGGGCCAACGGATGACGCTGTTCCGCGGAACCGCCGAAGACCTGCCGCTTCCCGACGAATCGAGCGATGTCCTCCTCTTCGGTTTCTGCCTCTATCTCGTCGACCGGCGGCTGCTGCTTCCCGCGATGGGCGAGGCCTATCGGGTCCTTCGCCCCGGCGGATTCCTCGCGATTGTCGATTTCGACCCCGCGCAGCAACATCGACGCGCCTATGCCCATCATGACGGGCTTTGGTCCTACAAACAGGATTATTCCCGCATTCCCCTGGCGACAGGATTGTACAGCCTCGCGGCCAAAGTCCCGATGTCGCACGCCGGCGACGGCTTTGAAGCCGACGCGGACGAGCGGGTCGCCTTGAACATTCTCTACAAGGAACCCGCGCCCTATCCGATGTGGCAAGCCCCGGGAGCCGTACGCTGAAAGTTAAGCTGCTGTTTTCCAGATGGCGCCAGAGCCATGTGCGGTTATGCGTTGGCAGAGCGATCGGGTGACGGAGCTTGCGGAATGAATGTCTTGGTTAGCGGGTGTCGGGCATGACGGTGTTGGTCACGGGTGCTGCCGGGTTCATCGGGATGCACGTTGCGCTAGCGCTGCTGACGCGCGGCGAGCACGTCATCGGCATCGACAATTACACGCCTTATTATACGCCGGCGCTGAAACGCGCGCGCGTCGCCGAGCTGGAGGCGCAGGCGGGCGGTCGTTTCATGATGATCGATGTCGATTTCGGTGACGCCGATGCGCTAGACGATGCGCTGAAGAGTTCGGATTTCGACCGCATCGTCCATCTGGGCGCGCAGCCGGGGGTCCGCTACTCGCTCGAAAACCCCCGCGCCTATGTCCATTCTAACCTCGTCGGCCATCTGAACATCGTCGAACTCGCGCGCCATCGCGGCGTCGGGCACCTCGTCTACGCCTCCTCCTCATCGGTGTATGGCCTGCGCGAAGAAATGCCGTTTCGTGTCGAGGACCGCGCCGACACGCCCATATCGCTCTATGCTGCGACCAAGCGCGCCGATGAGCTGATAAGCGAATCCTACGCCCACCTCTTCCGCATCCCGCAAACGGGTCTGCGCTTTTTTACCGTCTATGGGCCGTGGGGCCGGCCCGACATGGCGTTGTGGAAATTTACCGAGGCCGTTCTCGAAGGCTGGCCGATAGACGTCTATAATCATGGCGATATGCGCCGGGACTTCACCTATATCGACGATATTGTCGCCGGCGTGATCGCCAGCCTCGACCATCCGCCCGGCGACGACGGCGCGCTCAAGGCGGGCGGCTTCAAGACCCCGCACCGCCTCTACAATATCGGCAACAACGCCCCCGAGCCGTTAATGCAGTTGATCGACGAAATCGAAAAGGCGTGCGGATGCAAGGCCGAACTCAACCTGCTGCCGATGCAGGACGGCGACGTCTATGAAACCTATGCCGACATCGACGCCATCGCAGGCGACCTAGGCTATGCCCCGACAACGCCCATCAGCGTCGGCGTCCCGCGCTTCGTCGACTGGTATCGGAAGCATTGGAAAGGCCTGAGCTGATCGGCTGCGCTCCATGCGCGCCCGATCAACCGGCGTTTCGGCGATGTGTCCAGTCGACGAGCGGGCTGTTCGGCTGGAACTCGGGCACGATCCGCCGCAGCAGCTCCCTCGCCTCCTCGGCATTCCCCTGCGCCAGCGCCGCGTTCATGTCCGCCAGATGCGTGGATAATTGCGGCCAGGACAAAAAGGCTTCGCGCGCCCGAAAAATCCGCGGATGCTCCGACGGTTCGGGATTTTCTTCGATCAAAAGCTCTTCATAGAGCTTTTCGCCAGGCCGCAGCCCCGTAACCTGGATTTCAATCTCGCCATCGGGACAATCCGCGTCGCGGACTTTCACGCCCGACAGTTCGATGATGTTGCGTGCGAGGTCATAGATGCGGACCGGTTCGCCCATGTCGAGCAGGAACACATCGCCGCCGCGCGCCATGGCGCCAGCCTGCAACACCAGTTGCGCGGCCTCGGACACCGTCATGAAATAGCGCGTGATGTCCTTGTGCGTGATGGTGACCGGACCGCCCTTGGCAATCTGTTCGCGAAACAACGGGATAACCGAGCCGCTCGAGCCCAGCACATTCCCGAAACGAACCATCGAAAAGACCGTTCTGGACGCCGCGCCGTCGGGCGATGCTTCCATTTCCTCCTGCAGCGCCTGCAGGACGAGTTCGGCAAACCGCTTCGTTGCGCCCATGATATTCGTCGGCCGAACGGCCTTGTCGGAGCTGATCAGGACAAAGTTGTCGACCCCGTGCTTGAGCGCCTGGCGCGCGACCGTCAGCGTGCCGACGACATTGTTCCGGATACCCTCGATCGCATTCTGCTCGACGAGCGGAACATGCTTATAGGCCGCGGCATGGATGACCGTCGACGGCCGCCACGCGGCGAAGATCGCCTCGATCCGCTGATCGTCGCAAACCGAAGCCAGAAGCGCGATCGGGACCGGCAGGGAATCGGCAGCCTCGGCGGCGGTACGCAGCAATTCGGAGTGGATCGAGTATAGATTGAACTCGCTGTGATCGATCAGCAGCAGCATCGCGGGATCGTTTCGCATGATCTGGCGGCAGAGCTCGCTTCCGATCGAACCGCCTGCTCCCGTCACCATGACGATCTTGCCTTCGATGTTGCGCCGTAGCAGGGCCTCGTCGGGCGGCACCGGCGGGCGCGACAGCAGATCTTCGATCTCGGGCTCGCGAAGGTCGGAAACCGACACCGTGCCGCGCGCAAGGTCGAGCATGCTCGGCAGCGTGCGGACGTGCACCTTCAGATTCTGCAGTTCCTGGATGATTTCCTTGCGCCGGGTGCGGGTCGCCGAAGGGATTGCGAGCAAAATGTCGGAAATCTCGCGCCGTTCGACTTCCTTCGGCAAATCCGCCGGCGACAGGATGGGCAGGCCGCGGAGGACGGATCCCCACAACAGGGGATCGTCGTCGATGAACCCGATCTGCCGCATTTCTTTCGACGAGGCGATGGCCGCGGACAGCTCGCGGCCCGATTGGCCGGCGCCATAGATCAGCACGCGCGGCAGTGCGCCCTTGCGCCAGAGATCGGTATAGTCGGACTGAAAGATCGTCTGGGCGATGATCCGCGAGGCCGCGACCGCCATGAACAGGATGATCGGCTGGATCAGTCCCAGGGTGCGCGGCACATTCTCGACCCCGATGAACGTGTAGATGACCGCGAACGGCACGGTGTAAAGCGCCATCGCCCGGGCGATCTGCATGAACGCGGCCTGCCCGCCATAGCGGAAGATCGCGCGGTAGAGCCCCGACACGATGAAAATCGGCAGGCCGATGACGATCGAGGTGATCACCGCCTGGACCGGCCAGTTATCGAGCGTCGGCCATTCGCCGAGCCGCAGATACATCGCGATCCAGACGCTCGCGACGCACAGCACGATGTCGACCGACAGCGCAAAGATCCGCTTGAGCCAGCGCGGCCAGCCGAGGACGAAATTGACGATCGAAGCCGGCATCATTGCCCGCGCACCCGAAAATTCGGCCGCGGGCCATCGACGGACGTTCGCAGCTCGACCGACGGCAACGCGACGGCAGGATCGAACGGGCACGGAAACGAAACGGGGGGGATCGGCATGAGCGGCTGTTAGTCGCAAGAAATCTCCGACACAAGCAATTGCAAGCTTGTCAAAGCCTGTCGCCACGGCCATCGCTACGGCCGTATGGGCGCCCCTTGCGATCAGATTTCCTTTGTGATTGTCGGCGGAAACAGCCGATCGGCAACGGCTTTGCGTCGCCGGATCGGCGGCCGGTCATCGCTGGCCGTGGTTCGCGGAACCGCCGGGCCGGGTGAATTGGCAATCGAAGATTATGCCCGGCCACCGGCCGACCTCGATCTTCGGGGGGCGGTTGTCGTGAATTGCGCCGGCGCCGTCGCGGGAACCCGCGACAACCTGCTGCGCGCCAACGTCGAAACCGCGGCGCGATGGGCGCGGTTGGCCGCCGGGCGCGGCGCGCGGCAGTTCATCCAGATTTCGAGCTTCTCGATCTTCGGCGGGGCGGAGGAAATAGGGACTCACACGCCGGTAGCGCCGCATTCTCACTATGGCGAATCGAAGCTGCTCGCGGAGCAGGCGCTGGCCGAACTGGCGAGCGAGGCATTGCCCATGTCGATGTTGCGCGTCCCCATTCTGGTCGGGAGCGGAAAGGATAAGCTGGCGAAGCTGGTCGGCCTCGGTCGCCGCACGGGCTTCACCGTCGCCGCGCCTTGGCCCAGCCCGCGCTCGATGCTGCCCTATGATGGCCTTGCTGCCGCGATCGAGCGACTTGCCGGCCAGCCGCAGGCGTTACCGTGGCAAACCCCGTTTGCCGCTGACCCCGAACACTTCGATGCGCAAATGTTGGTCGACGAGGCGAACGCCGTGGGGCGAAGCATCAAAATCGTCCGTGCTCCCACGGTCGCGCTCAAACTCCTCAAGGCGGCCGCCCCGGGCATGTACGCCAGCCTCTTTCGCCCCAGCCTCCTCGACCCCGCAGCCAATATATTGGCCGATGCCCAGGGCTTTACACCGCTGCGCAGCACCATCGCTTCGATGCTGCGCGATGGAATGAGGCAGTAGCGGGCGGTTGCCTCTCCCCTCCCCTTTGTCTAGGGCGACGGGCCTCAATCTTTGATCGGAACGCTCCACTATGAAGGGTATCATTCTTGCCGGGGGCAGCGGGACGCGCCTCTACCCCGCGACCTTGACGCTGTCCAAGCAACTGCTGCCTGTCTACGACAAGCCCATGATCTATTACCCGCTGTCGGTGCTGATGCTGGCGGGAATCCGGGACATTCTGATCATCTCGACCCCGCGCGATCTTCCCTTGTTTCGCGCGCTGCTCGGCGACGGCAGCGATTTCGGTATCCGGCTCGATTATGCCGAGCAGGCGCAGCCCAACGGGCTGGCCGAAGCGTTCATCATCGGTGCCGATTTTGTTGCCGGCGGACCCAGCGCGCTGATTCTGGGCGACAATATCTACCATGGCGACAAAATGGGCGAAAAATGCCGCGCTGCCGCTGCCGAAGCGCTCGCGGGCGGCGCCAATGTGTTCGCCTATCATGTCGACGATCCCGAGCGATATGGCGTCGTCAGCTTCGACCCCGTGACCGGCCAGGCGGTGAGCGTCGAGGAAAAGCCCGCAAACCCGAAGTCGAACTGGGCGATTACAGGGCTCTATTTCTACGATCAGGATGTCGCCGAGATCGCGCGATCGATCAAGCCGTCGGCGCGCGGCGAGCTTGAGATCACCGACGTGAACCGCGCCTATATGGAGGCCGGAAAGCTCTCCGTGTCCCGGCTCGGTCGCGGCTACGCCTGGCTCGATACCGGAACCCACGACAGCCTTCACGAAGCGGCGTCTTTCGTCCGCACGATCGAGCATCGGACCGGCGTCAAGATCGCCTGCCTCGAAGAGATCGCAATCGAGCAAGGCTGGATCGACAGCGAAGCGCTGCTCGCGCGATCGGCCGCGATGGGCAAGACCGGATACGCCGACTATCTGCGCCGCTGCGCCGTGGCGCATGGGTGATCCGCCATGGCTATCCAATTGATCCAGCATGCCATTCCCGCGGTTCTGGAAGTGGTTCCGCCCAAATTTGGCGATCATCGCGGTTTCTTTTCGGAAACCTACAAGAAGGACGCTTTTGGCGCCCTGGGCATCACGGCCGAATGGGTACAGGATAACCAGTCCTTTTCGGCGCAGGTCGGCACGGTGCGCGGCCTGCATTTCCAGGTGCCGCCGACCGCGCAGGCGAAGCTGGTGCGTGTCCTGCGCGGCGCGATTTTCGACGTCGCGGTCGACATCCGCCAAGGATCGCCCAGCTACGGCCACTGGGTCGGGGTCGAACTGTCCGCGGAAAAATGGAATCAGTTGCTCATTCCCGTCGGCTTCGCGCACGGCTTCATGACGCTGCAGCCCGATACGGAAGTCTTGTACAAGGTCGATGCGCCCTGGTCGCGCGACGACGAAAGGGCCATCCGCTGGGATGATCCCGAGATCGGCATAGCGTGGCCCGACGTCGGTTGTCCGCCGACCCTGTCCGAAAAGGACGCGGTCGCAACGACTTTGGCGGACCTCGTCACGCCCTTTTCTGTTTCTACTGGAGAATAGCATGCGTTCTATCTTGGTCACGGGCGGTGCCGGTTTCATCGGTTCGGCCGTCGTGCGCCGCCTCGTCGGCAAGGGGTATCGCGTCGTCAATCTCGACAAGCTCACCTATGCGGGCAATCTGGCGTCGCTGCGCGATGTCGAAGGCGCACAAAATTATCGCTTCCTGCAAGCCGACATTGCGGATCAGGCACAGATTCGCGCCGTGCTGGAAGAAGAGGCAGTCGACGGTGTCATGCACCTTGCGGCCGAAAGCCATGTCGACCGGTCGATCGACGGACCGGCGGCGTTTGTCGAAACCAATGTGATGGGCACCGTTTCGCTCCTGTCGGCAGTTCTCGATTATTGGCGCGCGCTGCCCGCCGAACGCCGGGAAGGTTTCCGCTTCCACCATGTCTCGACCGACGAGGTGTTCGGCGACCTGCCCTTCGATTCGGGCTATTTTGTCGAAGACACGCCCTATGCGCCTTCGTCACCCTATTCGGCGTCGAAAGCCGCCTCGGATCATTTCGTCCGGGCATGGCATCACACCTATGGCCTGCCCATCGTCCTTTCGAACTGCTCGAATAATTACGGCGCCTATCATTTCCCGGAAAAGCTGATTCCGCTCGTCACGCTCAATGCCCTTCAGGGCAAGGAACTGCCGGTCTATGGCAAGGGCGAGAATGTGCGCGACTGGTTGCTCGTCGATGACCATGCGGCCGCTCTGGAACTGGTCCTGACCCGCGGCGAGATTGGCCACAGCTATAATGTCGGCGGCAATCAAGAGCGGACCAACCTCTCCGTCGTCGAAAGCATTTGCGACATACTCGACCAACGCCAGCCGCTCGCATCGGGGCAATCGCGCCGCAGCCTGATCCGGTTCGTCACCGACCGGCCCGGGCACGATCGCCGCTATGCGATCGATTCATCGAAGATCATGCGCGACCTCGGCTGGGTGCCCAGCGTGACCTTCGAGGAAGGGCTGGCACAGACCATCAACTGGTATCTCGCCAACGAATGGTGGTGGGGGCCTGTCCGCGACGGCAGCTATGCCGGCGAGCGGCTCGGCGTCGGCGGCTGATCGATGCGGATCCTCGTCACCGGGCGCGATGGGCAGGTCGCGCGCGCCATCGCGGCATCCTCGCTTGCCTCGCACGAGTTGATCTTTGCCGGTCGTCCCGACTTCGACCTTGGCGATCCGGCGTCGATCGAAATGACGATCGCCCGCACCGATCCCGACCTGGTGATCAGCGCCGCCGCCTATACAGCGGTCGACAAGGCGGAAGACGACATCGCCTGCGCCGAGCTGGTCAATGCCGAAGCGCCGGGTGTCGTCGCGCGCGCGGCGACGCAGGCCGGCGCGCCCGTCATCCACCTCTCCACCGACTATGTCTTCGACGGCCGCGGCGAAAGGGCATGGCGCGAAGACGATCCGGTGGCGCCGATCGGCGTTTATGGGCGCACCAAGGCGGCAGGCGAAGAGGCGGTTCGCCGCGCCGCGCCCGACGCGCACGCCATCGTCCGGACGGCATGGGTTTACAGCCCCTGGGGAACGAATTTCGTCAAGACGATGCTTCGCCTCGCGGGCAATGGGCATGATGTTGTCCGGGTCGTCGCCGACCAGATAGGGTGCCCGACCAGCGCGCATTGCATTGCCGGCGGGCTCGATGCCGTCGTCCGCCATTGGCAGGCGGAGGGGCCCGGCCGGACATCGGGCACCTATCATCTCGCCGGGACCGGGCACACCAGCTGGGCCGGGTTTGCGACCGCGATATTTTCTGCCAGTACGGCGGCTGGGGGTCCATCGGCCGGGGTCGAGCCCATTCCCTCCAGCGCCTATCCCACCCGGGCGGTTCGGCCGGCCAATTCGCGCCTCGATTGTGCGAAATTCCGGTCGACATTCGGTTATGAAACGGCCCCTTGGCCCAAAGCGTTACAAAAGGTCGTTGACGAACTGCTCGGCACAGGGGGATAAGCCCCTCCTTTCCGGTCCGCGTTCGGTGCTGGCCGCCCCCTGTCTTGACAGTCAGACCATCTCTTTCTAGCTGCGCGACCCGTCAAGGGTGGCGCAAGAATTGCAAACCGGGAGTCGAGCTTGCTTCGCGATAAATTCGCCCTTTTCAGATTTTCACGGGACTATTGGATTTTGGTAGCGTTTATCGCGCTGCTCGGCTTGACCGCCGGCAGCGGGCGCGACGATCTGCCAACCCTGGTTGTCGTGCGGCCGCTCGCTATCCTGCTCTGCTTTTACGGCCTGCTCGGGCTGACGCGCGAGAAATGGGAAAATCACCGTCGCAACCTGTGGCTCCTGGGTGCGGCCTTTGCGCTCGTCCTAGCATATCTTGTTCCGTTGCCCCCTTCGCTGTGGCAGGATTCCAGCACCCACCGGCTTATTGCCGATATTGACCGCGTGGCTGGTCTTGGCGACATATGGCGCGCCTACAGCGTCGCGCCGCGACGGACCCTGAACGCTTTCTTCTCGCTTTTCGTCCCCGCGGCGGCCCTTCTCCTGATGATACGGATCGACCGCGAAGAACGGTGGCACCTGCTGCTGCCCGTGATCCTGTTTGGAGCAGCGTCGGTCATGATGGCCCTGCTCCAGTCGGCAGCGCCATCGGCGAAGGCTTTGTGGTTCTACCGCTTGACCAACGATAATATTCCCGTCGGCTTGTTCGCAAACCGCAATCACGCGGCGGTATTCCACGCAGCGCTGTTGCCCATGCTTGCGGCCATGGTGCAGCTTCCGACGCAAAGCGTAATCTGGGCACGGGTTCGCGTTGCGTTTGCGCTTCTTCTTGGCCTCGCGGCGGTTGTGGCGGTCTTCGCCAGCGGATCGCGCGCCGGGCTGCTGACGCTGCCCGTCGCCGTTATCAGCGTGGCGTTTTTGTGGCCCAAAGCGACCGCGCCGTCGCGCCGCGCGAAGCCAAGCCGCCTCGCTCGCTTTCCAGTACTGCGCAGCCGTGGCGCCCTCATCGCTGCAGCCATCGTTGTTGCGGTGGCCATCGGCGCGATCAGCCTGAAAGACAATCAACCCGAAGGCGCGGCGCAACGGCTTGCGGTCGCGAGCGAAACGGACATGCGGCTTGGAATCTGGCAGCAGTCGGTGGTTATCGCCAAAGACAATCTGCCCTTCGGAACGGGCCCCGGAACCTTCGCCGACGTGTATCGGGTCTATGAGCCCATCGAAACCCTGGGTCCCAACTATATCAATCACGCGCATAACGATGCTCTCGAAATGCTTGTGACGATGGGTGTCCCGGGCGCGCTGCTGTTGCTCGTTGCCGTCGTCGCTCTTTTGTACAGCGGATGGCGGCTTTGGTTCGAGCAAGGCACGGGGTCCTGGCAGCGAAATCAGGCGCGCATGGCATGGGTCGTGCTCGTCGTTTTCGGCATCGCGAGCGTGGTCGATTATCCGCTTCGCGTTCCTTCGCTGTCCGCGGTGGCGATCATATTCCTATGCTGGATCACCATGTCGAGACAGGGTAAACGCGGGCCTTCGACCTGAGGTTTACGGCGCCCCGACGCGCCGCCAATGAATGCTGGCAATGGATATGAATATCCGCTAGCCACCGCCGCCCCGGAGAAATTTACTATGCTCTTGCGAAAGCTTGCTATCGTTTCCTTCCTGTTGCTCGCGGCGTGCAGCAATGGTCCAAAGCTGGGCGCGCCCGGATCGGCGGTCCAATTGACCGACTATAAATCCTTGCCTGCGCCCGATTCGGCCGACCTGGCACGGCCGCAGAATGCCTATCTGATCGGGCCGTACGACCGCCTGTCGGTGAAGGTTTACCCCGGCGACGAACTCAGCCGCGACGAGGTGCAGGTGGACGGTGAAGGCAAGCTGTCCTTCCCGCTTGCAGGCGTGATCCAGGTCGGCGGCAAATCGCCGCGGGATGCCGAAGAGCTGATCAAGGAACAGCTGCGCGGTCGCTATATTCGTGACCCGCAGGTGTCGGTCAACCTCAAGGAAACCCGGTCGCAGGTTGTCACGATCGACGGCGAAGTCTCGCAGCCGGGGGCCTACCCAGTCCTCGGCGACCTGACGCTGATGCGCGCCGTGGCGACGGCAAAGGGGCTGACCGACGATGCCAAGCAGGAAGACGTCGTGATTTTCCGGACGGTGAATGGCCAGAAGCTGGCCGCACTATATAATTTGCGCGCCATACGCCGCGGCGTGATTGCCGATCCGCAAATCTATGCCAATGACGTCGTCGTTGTCGGCGAAAGCCGTGCGCGTCAAATCTTCGCACAAGTCCTCGGGATCGCTTCGACCATCAGCTATCCGCTGGTCGCGATCATGCAACAATAATAGTCAAGCGCACCAGCGTTACTCAGCCGGATAAAGACCCAGCGATGTCAAAACCTGTATTCTCGCCCAGCATTTCCAATCTCAATCAGCCGGTAAGCGAGGCCGATGCGCGGTCGGGTGGCCCCGATCCCAGCGCGCCACCGCTTGTCCTGCAATATTGGCAGACCGCGCTGCGATGGAAATTCGTAATCATTGGTATCCTCGCTTTGGCGATGGCGGCTGGTGTGATCACGACGCTGCTGGCCACGCCCCAATATACGGCGCAAACGCAGATCGAGATTACGCGCGACCAGAAGAACCCGACGAATGTCGAGGGGATCGAATCTGCCCAAAGTTCGCAGGAAGCCGAATTTTATCAGACCCAGTATAGCTTGCTGGAATCCCGGTCGTTGGCCGAGCGCGTAGCGCGCCAATTGAATTTGGGGAACAACGAAGAATTCTACACCGCCCATTCGATCGAGTTCGCGCCCGGCAACGCCGACGCGCGAGCGCGCGTTCGAAGCGCCGCCGGAATTCTCCTGAGCAACATCGAAATCCTCCCGGTATCGCGCTCGCGTCTCGTCAATGTCCTCTACACGAGTGCGTCCCCGGAACTGTCGTCCAAGATTGCCAACGCGTGGACCGAGAATTTTATTCAGGCCAGCATGGATCGCCGCTTCGCCGCGACCCAGGACGCGCGCACATTTCTCGAGACGCGGCTGCGCGAATATACCCAAAAGCTGGAAGACGCCGAGCGTCGGGCCGCCAATTTCGCGGCGACCCGCGGAATCGTCGTTCTGTCATCGACATCGGACGCCGACGGCAATTCGGGGATTCAAAAGACGCTGGTCTCGAATGAGCTTGAAGCGATGAGCAACGAGCTGACGAAGGCAACGGCGGAACGCATGGCAGCACAAGCCGCCGTGAGTCAGGCGACGAGCGTCGCAACGGTTCAAAACCCGACCGTCGGATCCTTGCGCCAGCAGCGCGCGCAGGCGATGGCGGAATATTCGCAGATGCTGGTCCAGTTCGAGCCGGGCTACCCCCCCGCGCAGGCACTGAAGCAGCGAGTCGCCGCGATTGACAGCGCGCTGGCCAGCGAAGAAGGGCGGATCAGCAGGTCGATCCGGAACACCTATTCCGAAGCGACCAAGCGTGAAGCCAACCTCAGGGCCAATGTCGAGAGGCTGAAAGGCGAGATTCAAGGGGAAAGCCGCGACGCGATCCAGTATAATATCTATCGCCGCGACGCCGACGCGACGCGCCAGCTTTATGACAGCCTGCTGCAGCGGACCAAGGAAATCAGCGTCGCGAGCGTCGCGGCAAACAACATCGCCGTTGTCGATCGCGCCGATGTCCCCGGCAGCCCGACTTCGCCCAGCCTTGTGACGAACATGCTGATAGCCTTGCTGCTCGGCCTCGCGCTTGCGTTGCTGGTGGTGATCGGCCTTGAACAGATCGACGAAGGTTTGCGCGAGCCCGGCGATGTCCGCCGCCAGCTCGACCTGCCGCTGCTGGGCGCAGTGCTCGATCAGGGCGACGACGAGGCGCTGGAATTGCTTGCCGATCCCAAGTCGAATATTTCGGAAGCCTATCTCAGCGTCCGCACCAACCTCGCCTTCACCACCGATCACGGGGTTCCCAAGAGCCTAGTCATTACCAGCACGTCGCCCGGCGAGGGCAAGAGCACATCGTCCTTCTCGCTCGCGCTCGTTCTGGCGCGCACGGGCAAGCGCACGCTGCTCATCGACGCCGACATGCGTTCGCCGTCGGTCCATGGCTTTGCCGGGATCGAAAACAAGCGCGGCCTGAGCAATCTGCTTGCGGGCGAGCGTGATTGGCAGAACATGGTTCAGCGATCGGCGGCGGTCGAGCTGCTCGATTTCATGACAGCCGGGCCCAAACCTCCCAGCGCCGCGGAACTGCTGAGCACCGATCGCATGATGGCCTTCGTTCAAGAGCTGGGTCAGCATTACGACCATATCGTGATCGACGCGCCGCCGTTGCTGGGTCTCGCCGACGTCGCGTTGCTGTCGCGATCGGTCGAAGGCTGCATTTTTGTCGTTGCGGCGGGCCATGTCGCCGTTCGTGGCCTGCGGGCATCGATCAGCCGCCTGCAACAGGCCCACGCACGCATTTTCGGCGTGATCCTGACGAAAATGTCGACCCAGAACTCGCTGTCGGGCTATGGCTATGGCTATGGTTACGGCTACGGAACGCAGGCCGATGCCTCCTCCCGGTAACAAAAGCGATCGGACAGTGTCACGTCCCCTAACCGTCATATTCGGCGTTGCTGCGGCGGCGTTGGCGTGCGTCAGCTTCGTGGCGGCCGCGGGCAACGCATGGCGCGGCCGGACGCCGGCGGCCATCGCCCTTCTGCCTGGCGAAACCCAGGCGGAGGTCGGCATGCTCGACGGCTTGATGCTGGCCAACAAGAAGGTGCCAGCCGGGCGCGCCCGAACCGCAGCCAGGACGGCGATTAAGGCGCAGCCGCTCAACACCCAGGCGCTTCGCTTGCTGATGTATACGGCCAAGGGGCCGAAGCTCTCCCCCGAGAAGGTGAAGATTGCCGAAATCGCGGGTCGGGTGAGCCGCCGCGACGGGCTTTTCCGGCTGGTTCTGTTCGAAAATGCGGCGCGAAATAACCTGCCGATCGAGGCATTGGACAATATCGACGCGATATTGCGCGTGACCCCGGCCAGCCAGTCGCAGATATTCCCCCTGCTGAAGCGCCTGCTGGTCGATGCCGATTTTCGCAAGCATCTACGGCCCTATCTTGTCAATCGGTCACCATGGTCGAACGAGTTCGTCCTGTTCGCGGCGAACGACAAGGCGGCGGTCGGAAACGTGGCCGACGTCGTCATCGCCGCGGGCAAGGGCATGCACGCGGGCGACATGGACGTGATCGGAACCCCGCTGCTTACGCGCACCATCGAAGCACGCGAATTCGATCGGGTGCCCGCCCTGCTGTCCCTGGTCACCAAGGACGGTCCCGCGCTGCTGAATAGCGAGCGGTGGACGAGCAGCACCGTGAATCCCAAATATGGCCTGGCAGCGTGGACGACGGCGAGCGATGCCACCGTTGCGACAAATTTCATGGACGAAGGCGGCGGCAGCGACCGCAAGCTTTCCATCTATGCCGCGTCGGGCGCCGGTGGGCTCGCAGCGAGCAAATATCTTTTTCTGAAGCCGGGCACGTACCAATTGTCCTTCGACATGAGCCTCGGCGAGGAAAACCGCCCCGGCCAAACCGCGGGATGGCAGCTCAAATGCCTTTCACGGACGACGAATTCCACCGTCTGGTCCAGTGGGGATCTGCTCGCCGCTGCAAAACGGTCGGCCAAATTCTCCATCACCGTCCCGCCCGATTGCCCTCATCAACTTTTGGAACTGGACGTCGCCGTCGATTTTCAAGCGAACGCCCTCGAGATGGTGATCGACAAATTTCGCCTCAATCAATCCGCTTCGAAACCGATCAGCGTGTCCGACTTGCAAAAGCCGCGACCCGCTGCGTCTGGCGACAGCCAAGATATAAATTCAAAGGAATAGGACTCCATGACAAATGGATTAAACGGCAAGGCTGTGCTTGTGACCGGCGGCACGGGCTCGTTCGGTAAAGCGTTCGTCGCGAAGGTACTCAAAACCTGGCCGGGCATCGAGCGCCTTGTCATTTATTCGCGCGACGAGCTGAAGCAGTTTGAAATGGCGCAGAACTTTCCCGAATCTCAATATCCGGGACTGCGTTATTTCATTGGTGACGTTCGCGACCAGGACCGCCTTCGCCGCGCGCTCGAGGGGATCGACATCGTTGTCCATGCCGCGGCGTTGAAACAGGTGCCGGCGGCCGAATATAACCCGTTCGAATGTATCAAGACGAACGTTCTCGGCGCGCAGAATGTGATCGAGGCAGCGCTCGATACCAGCGTGCAGCAGATCGTCGCCCTGTCGACCGACAAGGCGGCCGCGCCGGTCAACCTGTATGGCGCGACCAAACTCTGTTCGGACAAGCTGTTCATCGCGGCGAACAATATCCGCGGCAGCCGCGACCTGCGCTTCAGCGTCGTTCGCTACGGCAATGTCATGGGCAGCCGCGGTTCGGTCATCCCCTTCTTCATCGCGCGGCGCGGCTCGGGCGTCCTGCCGATCACCGATACGGCGATGACGCGCTTCAACATCTCGCTCGACGAGGGCGTCGACATGGTGTTGTGGACGATCGAAAATGCGACCGGTGGCGAAATCCTGGTCCCGAAAATCCCGTCCTACCGGATCGGCGATGTTGCGACCGCGATCGATCCCGATGCGCGTCAGGAACTGGTCGGCGTCCGCCCGGGCGAAAAGATCCACGAAGAGATGATCACCAGCTCGGACAGCCCGAATACGGTCGATCTGGGCGATTATTTCGCGATCCTGCCGCCGGGCAATCCCGAAATGATCGACACCTATTGCCAACGGCACGGGGCAACGCTCGTCCCGCCGGGATTTTCCTACAACAGCGGGGACAATCCCGATTTCCTGTCGGTCGGACAGCTTCGCGATTTGATTGCATTGCACGTCGAAAACAAGATCATCGACTGAATGGAGGCAGTCTTGCTGCAATCCGCCGCGGTATTTTTCGCCCGCGACTTTCTTTCCTTGGAATTTCCCAAGATGAAGGCGGCCTTCGCCGATCTTTCCCGGGTTTATATCGTCATGAACCCGGCGGAGGCGGAGAATATCCGGGTGCAGGATCCCGAAGGGGAAGTGATCCTGATCGGCGCGGCGCCGGTTTCGTCGGGCGCTTTGGCGCTCGACGACGCGGACGCCATCAATCGCGACCGTTTTCTTCGGCTGGCCACGGCGGAGGAAATCGCCGCGACGCGCCGGTCGATCGCCGCCGTGTGCGACCATGTTCTCGCACGCTATCGCCCCATCTTCTATCTCGACGAACCGGTTAGCGGCTATGCAAACGAGATGTTCAGCCGCAGCTTTGGCGAGGCGGGGGCGCTGTGCCTGCACTTCCAGATCGCATGGCTTCCCGGATATTGTTTCTTCGTCAGCGACGCCGCGCAGGCCATCCCGGTGCGGTTGGACATGCTATCCGGCAGCGAAGATGCTGTCCGCCGCCACGTCGAACTTCGTGCGGCGGGCCTTGCCCGACCGACCTATGTGATCGCCTATGGCAAGGTGCTGCCGCGGATCCGCGACATCTTCGTCACGCTCGGCAAAGCGGTTTACAGAAAGCTGTTTCGCCGCAACGCCGCCTATATCGACCGCGAAGTGGGCCCGCATCTTTTCCACGCGCGCAGCTTGTGGAAGTCGCTGTTCGGCCGTTATTCGCCCGATCCGGTGGCGCATGCGGCCGACACGCGATATGTCGTGTTTCCGCTGCATTACGAGCCCGAGGCGTTGCTCGCCTATTTCAGCCGCTTCTATCGGCAGGAAGAGATTGCAAGCCAGATACTCGACAGCCTGCCTCCCGGTTTCAAGCTGGTTCTGAAGGAGCATCCGTCGCAGCCCGGCGCGCTTCAGCTGCCGAAATGGGCCGACCTGCGCGCATCGAAGCGCGTCGTGATCCTGCGCGGCGACTATCAGGCGGCGAGGCTGATGCAGTTGCGCCCAGCGGTGGTGAGCCTCGGCTCGACATTTTCGCTCGAAGCGGCGCTGGCGGGCTGCCCGGTCGCGGTCATCGGCGGCGTCCATTTCCAGGATGCGCCGGGCGTCACCCGCATCGACCGGCCGGGCGACTGGCCGCGCATCCTCGACGCGCCGACGGCATCGGCCGAGGATCTGACCAAATGGTATGCCGATTTCCTCGACCGCTATTGCTTTGGAGGAAATATCATGCGTGGAAAAACGCGGATCGACGACCTCCCCCATCTGGCCGAAGCCCTGCGGGCGCGGCTTCAGGCGAATTGATTGGAAACCGGCATGGATCGTATTCCCTATAGCTGCCAGGCGATCGAGGAAGAGGATATCGAGGCGGTCGCCGCCGTGCTGCGGTCGCCCTTCCTGACGCAGGGCCCGGAAATCGTACGCTTCGAGGCGGCGATTGCGGAGATGCACGGGGCCGCCCACGCCGTCGCCGCGTGCAATGCCACCGCAGCGTTGCACATCGCGTGCATGGCGCTCGGGCTTGGTCCGGGCGACCGCCTCTGGACCAGTCCCATCAGCTTCACCGCGTCGGCCAATTGCGGCCTTTATTGCGGAGCGACGGTTGATTTTGTCGACATAGACCCGGTCACCCGCAACATGAGCGTCGAGGCACTCGCCGCCAAGCTCGACCAGGCCAGCCGGACGGGGCAGCTGCCGAAGATCGTCGTACCGGTCGACTTCAGCGGCCTGCCCTGCGATATGCCGGCGATGCGCAAGCTGGCCGACCAATATGGTTTTTCGCTGATCCAGGACGCGTCGCACGCCGTCGGCGCACAGATCGACGGCCACCCAATCGGACGCGATGCCGACATCGTGATCTTCAGCTTCCACCCGGTGAAGATCGTCACCACGGGCGAAGGCGGTGTGGCGGTGACACAGGATGCCGAGCTTGCCCGGCAGATGGCGCTGCTGCGAAGCCACGGCATTATCCGCGACGAAAATCTGATGACGAACCCCAGCGAGGGGGGCTGGTATTACGAGCAGATCATGCTCGGCTATAATTATCGGATGACGGACCTGCAGGCTGCATTGGGGCTGTCGCAACTGTCGCGGCTTCCGGCCATGTGGCAGAAACGCGAAGAGCGGGCGCGGCGCTATGACGACCTGCTTTCCGAACTGCCGCTTCGCCTGCCGGCGCGCGCCAACGACCGGCAGTCGGCGCATCATCTCTATGTCATCGAGATCGACGAGACACGCAGCACGGTGACGCGGCGCGAGCTTTACGACCGGCTGTCGACGGCCGGCATTGGCGCCAACGTCCATTATATACCGATCCATCTTCAACCGCATTATCGCAACATGGGGTTCGAACCGGGCGATTTCCCTGCGGCGGAAGCATATTACCGGCGCGCTATCACCATTCCTTTGTTCCCGCGCATGACCGACGAGCAACAGGACCGCGTGGTCGATTGCCTGAAATCGGCACTGGCATGACGGTGCCGGCGCAACCTGAACTCTGTCTTGGCACCGTGCAATTCGGCATGGCCTATGGCATCGCAGGGCGCGCCGAAGCAATGGACGACGGCGAAGCACGATCGATCCTCGAAGCCGCCCACGCCGCGGGCATCCGCCGGCTGGACACCGCGCCGGGCTATGGCAATATCGAGGAAAGACTTGGCGCCCTCTGCAACGGGCTGGATTTCCGGATCATCACGAAGATCCCGGCGCTGCCACCCGAATCCGGCGAAACCGACGCGGCGGCGTTCGTGACGGCATCGCTGGAGCGAAGCCGGGCGCACCTCGGTTCCTCGCTGTGCGGCATCCTGTTCCACGGCCCCCATGACCTGGAAGGTCCCCTCGGGACCGCCGCCTGGGCCGCGGCCGCGGGCTGGTGCGCCGATCAAGATCTGCCTCTGGGAACATCCATCTATGGTCCCGAGCAGCTGGCGACGCTCTCCGGGCAGTATGATATTGCGATGGCCCAGCTTCCCGGCAACGCCCTCGACCAGCGCCTTGCCGCATTCCCGCATCGCTTCGAAGGAATCGAAATCACGCTTCGGTCGATCTTCCTGCAGGGCCTCTTGCTCATGGATCGCGACGCAGCGGTGGCGCGCCTGCCTGCGGCGACCCCTGCTCTCGATCGCTGGCACGACTGGTGCGAGGAACAAGGTCTCGATCCGCTCGACGCCGCCGTCGCGCTTGCCAAAGGGCTTCCCGGTGTTACGTTCTGCACCGTCGGCGTCGACAGCGTGTCCCATCTGGAGCAAATTGCCCGGGCGTGGGCGGGCGCTGCGCCAAAAGCAGCTCCCGACCTCGCCGTCACTGCCGCCGAAATCATCGACCCCCGCGCATGGAGCCTCGCCAAGTGACCCGCACCGTCGCCTTTATCCAGGCGCGCATGTCCAGCAGCCGCCTGCCGGGCAAGGTTCTTGCCGACCTCGGCGGCCAGCCGATGATCGGCCATATGCTGTCGAGAGTCCGGCGGTCGGCGCGGATCGATCATGTCGCCGTCGTCACGAGCACCGACGCGAGTGACGATCCTTTGGCCGCGGCGGTCGAGAAAATGGGCATTGGCGTCTGGCGCGGATCGCTCGACGATGTGTTGTCGCGCTTTGGCGGCGCGGCCGAAGCTTTCGGAGGCGATGTCATCGTCCGGTTGACCGGCGACTGCCCCCTGATCGATCCTGCGGTGATCGACGCCGTCATCGATTTGCGCGAAGCGAGCGGTGCCGATTATTGCAGCAATGTCGCGCCGCCGACATTTCCCGACGGTCTCGATGTCGAATGCTTTACGCGGGCGACGCTCGAACGCGCCCTCGCCGAAGCCGCGAAGGGGCCGGAACACGAGCATGTCACGCTCTGGATGCGGTCGGAGGAGGCGGCGCTGAAGCTTGCGAACCTCGATTGCATCATCGACGCGTCGCACCTTCGCTGGACCGTTGATTATCCTGATGATCTTGATGCCGTTCGCCGGATCGTCGCCGAAGAACAGAAAGCCGGAGAACATTTCGACCTGTTCGACATCCTTCGCCTGACACAGGCGAACCGCGATATTCTGGCCGGGAACCAGCATCAGCGAAACGAAGGGTTGCTACACAGTCTGGCTGCCGATAGCAGCGTTTCCGGTTCGCCCCCCACGCCGCGTTTGCCGGCGAAGGCCGCCGATCGCAACATTTCATGATGAACGACGGACAGACAATCTGATCCCGATGGAGCGAGTCGTAATGCGCAAATATACCCAGTCCGAAGCCATGCTCGCGCGCGCGGAACGCACGATCCCGCTTGGTAGCCAGACGTTTTCGAAGAGCCGCACCCAGTATCCGCTGGGCGTTTCGCCTTATTTCATCACCAAGGGAAAAGGCGCCCGCGTCTGGGACGTCGACGGCAATGAGTATATCGACTTCATTTCCAGCCTCTGCGCGATCACGCTCGGCTATAACGATCCCGACGTGACCGAAGCGGTTCGCGCGCAGATCGAGGATGGGGTGATCTTTTCCCTCCCCCACCCGGTCGAAGCCGAAGTCGCCGAACTGATCGTCGAAATGGTGCCCTGCGCCGAAAAGGTCCGCTTCGGCAAGAACGGGTCCGACGCGACATCGGGCGCGATCCGTATCGCGCGCGCCTTCACCGGGCGCGACCGCGTCGCCGTGTGCGGCTATCATGGCTGGCAGGACTGGTATATCGGATCGACGCTGCGGAACCTCGGCGTGCCGCAGGCGACGCGCGATCTCACGCACAGCTTTGCGTTCAACGACGCGGAATCGCTGCAGCAACTGATGAAGGCGCACCCCGGCGAGTTTGCGGCGGTGATCCTCGAACCGATGAACGTTACGCCGCCAACGGCGGATTTTCTGCACCAGGTGCAGGATATTGCGCGCGCGAACGGGGCGGTGCTGGTCTTTGACGAAACGATCACCGGCTTTCGCTTCGCCAACGGCGGCGCGCAGGAATATTTTGGCGTGACCCCCGATCTCGCGACCTTCGGCAAGGGGCTGGCGAACGGCTACCCGGTTTCGGCGCTTGCTGGCCGCGCCGACATCATGAAGCTGATGGAGGAAGTTTTCTTCTCCTTCACCTTTGGCGGCGAGACGCTCTCGCTCGCGGCGGCGAAGGCGACGATGGAAAAGCTGAAGCGCGAGCCGGTCGCCGCGACACTGCGCACGCAGGGTGGAAAGATCATCGACGGGACGCGCGACCTGATCGCGCGGCACGGGCTGGGCGACGTGCTTTCGGTCAGCGGCGATCCCACCTGGTCCTTCCTCAACATGAAGGAAACCGCGCGCTATTCGATGTGGGAAATCAAGACGCTGTTCATGCAGGAAGTGATGGCGCGCGGCATTCTTGCCTACGGCACGCATAACCTCAGCTACGCGCATGGCGATGCCGAAATTGCGGCGCTCTTCGACACTTATGACCAGGTATTCGCCATCATGGCCGATGCCATTGCCAACGGGAATCTTGGCGAGAAGCTCCGCTGCGCCCCGCTCCAGCCACTATTCAAAGTGCGCTGACGATCCGATGCGGATCGCGCTGCGCGTCGACGGATCTGACAGGATCGGCACGGGCCATGTCGTCCGTTGCCTGACGCTGGCCGACCGTTTGGCCGAAGCGGGACATGCGTGTCATTTCGTCATGCGCGACCATCTCGGCGCCCCGACGGGTCTGATCGAAACGCGAGGCTTTCCGCTGACACTGCTTCCGCGCGTCGATGGATCCGATACCGGTGGGCTGGCCCATTCGCATTGGCTCGGAACATCGCAGGACCGTGATGCGATGGACATGCTGGCGGCGCTGAAGGAGCCGGTCGACTGGCTGGTCGTCGACCACTATGCGCTGGATCAACAGTGGCACCGCGCCTTGCGGCCGTCGGCGCGCCATATTCTGGTCATCGACGATATTGCCGACCGCATCCATGATTGCGACCTTCTGCTCGATCAGAATCTGCAGGGCGCGGCGGGACGCTATGACGGGCTGGTGCCGCCCGCCTGCCATGTGATGCTCGGTCCGCAATATGCGCTGTTGAAACCGCGCTTTGCCAGCCTGCGGGACGATCACACGGCGACGGAAGGCGACGGTGCGATCCTGCTCTATTTCGGCGGCATCGACGCCGAAGGGGCAACCTTGACCGCGCTGGAAGCAGTGGCCGGGGCGGAATTGGGGCATCGCCCGATCGATGTTGTCGTCGGCGACCGAAATCCGCATCGCGCCGCCGTCGCCGATTGGTGTGCGGCACACAGCAACGCACGGTTTCACGGGGGCGGTAGCGATATGGCCGCCTTGATGGCCAACGCCGCGCTGGCCGTCGGCGCAGCGGGCGCGACGGCGTGGGAACGTTGCTGCCTTGGCCTGCCAACCATCCTTGTCACCCTTGCCGAAAACCAGAAACCTGGGGCAGCGGCGCTGGCCCGCGAAGGCGCCGCGATCTGGCTGGGCGACTTTCCCGAGGTATCTGCCGAAACTTTGGCGGCGGCGCTGCGGACGCTCGATGCGGCCCCGCATCTTGCCGATGTCATCGGGCGCCGTGCCGCGGCGCTGGTCGATGGACGCGGCACCGACCGCGTGGTCCGCGCGATGGACCGGGAGCCGATCGTGCTGCGCCGGGCGGGTCCAGACGATTGCGACGCGGTCTGGACGTGGCGGAACGACGAGCGGACGAGGCGCCATTCCCTCGACCCCGCCCCCGTGCCGCTCGACGACCATCGCCGCTGGTTTTCGTCTTCGCTCGCCAACACCGACCGCGCCCTTCTGATCGGCGAAAGCGCAGGCGAACCCGTGGGTGTGTTGCGCTATGACCGCGTCGCCGACAGCGCGACCATTTCGGTATATCTTGTCCCGGGACGCGAAGGACGCGGCGAAGGCGCGCGATTGATCCGCGCCGGCTCCGATTGGCTGGTGCGCAACTGGCCGGATGTCCGCGCCATCGATGCCGAGATACTCGAAGCCAATCAAGCCTCGTCCCGCGCCTTTGCAGCGGCCGGTTTTATCACGCATCTTTCGCTTTATCGACGGTCGTTGCCATGAAACGGCAACGCCCCAATCAACAATCTGAACCGCCCCGCCCCGGTTGCACGAGCGCGGTCGTTGCGTTCAGCGGCAGGAGCAGTAAGGGAAGCCCATGACACGATTCCACATCCAGGATTTCCCGATCGAAACCTATGGCCCGCCGCTGATTATCGCAGAGGTTTCGGGCAATCATAACGGATCGCTCGACCGCGCGATCGAGATCGTCGACGCGGCGGCGGCGGCAGGCGCGCATGCGATCAAGCTGCAAACCTACACCGCCGATACGATGACGATCGACCTTGCCGAGCGCGAGTTCTTCATCGCTGACGAAAACAGCCTGTGGAAGGGCGAGTCGCTTTATGCGCTCTACCAAAAGGCTTTCACGCCGTGGGAGTGGCACAAGCCGATCTTCGACCGGTGCCGCGAACTGGGCATGATCGGCTTTTCGTCGCCGTTCGACGCGACGGCGGTCGACTTCCTCGAGGATCTGGGCGTTCCCTGCCACAAGATCGCTTCGTTCGAGAATATCGACCTGCCGCTGATCACGAAGGTCGCCCGGACGGGCAAACCGATCATCATGTCGACCGGCATGGCAACGCTCGCCGAAATCGACGAAGCGGTCCGCACGGCTCGCGCCAACGGCTGCGAGCATCTAATCCTGCTGAAATGCACCAGCAGCTATCCTGCCGACCCGTCGGCATCGAACCTCAACACCATTCCGCATCTGCGCGAGATGTTCGGCTGTCCCATCGGGCTATCCGACCATACGATGGGTATCGGCGCCGGGGTCGCGTCGGTGGCGCTCGGATCGGTGGCGATCGAAAAACATATCACGCTGCGCCGCGACGATGGCGGGGTCGATTCCGCCTTCTCGATGGAACCCGCCGAGTTGGCGGCACTGGTGCGCGAAACGAAAACCGCGTCGCAGGCGCTGGGCCGGGTCAGCTATGGCCCCGGCGAAGCCGAGATCGGGTCGCTGGTTTTTCGCCGCTCGCTCTATATCGTCGAGGATATGAAGGCGGGCGACACGCTGACCGAAACGAACCTGCGAGCTATTCGCCCAGGGCTTGGATTGCCGCCCAAATATATCGGGGAGTTGATGGGCAAGCGCGTGACGCGCGACGTCGCTCGCGGCACCGCCGCAAGCTGGGATTTGCTGGGCTGAGCCTGGCGCCGAACCATAGGCTGAGGATGACATGACTGAGATTTTGTTCAACGAGCGCCTGGCCCTGGCGGGGGGCGATCCCGTAATTGCCGAGCCGCTTCCGGTCGACGTCACCATTGGCCGGGAAGAAGCCGACGCAGCGATGCGCGCCTTTGACCGGGGATCGCTTTCGGCCTTTTTCGGCAGCTGGGGACCGGAGTTTCTGGGCGGCGAGGAAGTGAAGGCATTCGAAGCCGAGTGGGCGGAGAAATTTGCCGTCCCGCATATCGTGTCGGTCAATTCAGCGACGTCGGGCCTGATTGCCGCGATGGGCGCAATCGGCCTCTCACCCGGCGACGAAGTGATCGTGCCGCCGTACACGATGTCGGCGACCGCGATGGCCCCCCTCTTTTATGGCGGCATTCCGGTTTTCGCGGACATCGAGCCCGAAACCTTCTGCCTCGATCCCGAAAGCGTCGCGGCCGCGATCACCGACAAGACCAAGGCGATCATCGTCGTGAACCTCTTCGGCCACGCCGCCCGGCTTGCCGAAATCTCGGCGCTCGCAAAGGCGCGCGGCATTTACCTGATCGAGGACAATGCGCAGGGGCCGCTGGCGACCGAGAACGGCCGCTATGCCGGCACGGTCGGCGACATCGGCATCTTCAGCCTGAACTATCATAAACATATCCACACCGGCGAAGGCGGCATGTGCGTCACCCACGACGCCGGTCTCGCGCTGCGCATGCAGGCCATCCGCAATCATGCGGAAAATATCGTCGAGCCTGCCGGAATCGCCGACCTGACCAACATGATCGGCCAGAATTACCGGATGACCGAATTGTCCGCCGCCGTCGGCCGCTGCCAGCTCGGCAAGGTCGAAGAAGAGGTCGGGCGCCGCCAGCGGCTGGCCGAGCATCTTTCGGACGGGCTACGCGGGCTGGAAGGCTTGACCGTTCCCGCGGTCCGCGAAGGCTGCCGTCATGTCTATTATGTCTGGGCCATGCGCGTCGACCAGGCCGCGCTCGGGGTCAGCCGCGCCGATTTCAGCGCGGCGCTGACCGCCGAAGGCTTCCCGCACAGCACCGGCTACCTTCGTCCGCTCTATATGCTGCCGACCTTCCAGAAACGCATCGCGATCGGACGCGACGGTTGGCCCTTCACGCTGACCGAACGCCAGTATCACGAAGGCCTGTGCCCCATCGCCGAACAGATGTACCGCGAAGAGCTCATCCTCTTCGAACCCTGCGCTTACCGCGTCGACGAGGCGCTCGCCGACCGGCTCGTCATGGCGGTCCGCAAGGTCCACGCCCGGCGGCACGAAATCGGCGCCGCGATGGCCGAAACACGCTCCGCATGAAGGTCGTCGCCAGCATCGAGGCCCGCATGGGTTCCTCGCGCCTTCCAGGCAAGGTGCTGATGGATGTCGGCGGCAAGCCGGCGCTCGCGCGGCTCGTTGAACGGTTGCGGCAGTGCCGGCGTATCGACGACATCGTCCTTGCAACGTCGACGGGCGCTGGCGACGATGTGCTCGAACAATGGGGTCATTCCTATGGTCTGGCGGTCCATCGGGGTAGCGAAGCGGATGTGCTGCAGCGGGTGGTCGACAGCCATCTGGCGATGCAATCCGATATTATCGTCGAAATCACCGGCGATTGCCCGCTGATCGACCCCGAAGTGGTGGACCTTGCGGTGGAGACCTTTCTCGCCAACGACTGCGATGTGGTGAGCAATGCGCATGTGCCCTCCTATCCGCAGGGCACCGACGTGCAGGTTTTTCGCGCCAAGGACCTGCAAAAGGTCGCGGAAACCATCGACGACCCCGCGGTGCGCGAGCATGTTTCGCTCTATTTCTATGAAAATCCGTCGCTGTACCGCGTCGTCTATATGGTCGCGCCAAGGTCGTTGCAGGCGCCCGACGTGCGAATGCAGCTCGACTATCCCGAAGATCTCGAGTTCATCCGCCGCGTCTATGCGCGGCTGGAACCCGATCATGGCGGCGTCTTCACGACGGGGGAAATCATGGACCTGCTTGTCCGGGAGCCCGAGCTGGCGAAGATCAACGCGCATTGTATTGAAAAAACGGCGCGATGACAGCGCCTTACGCCGCGGCAATTGTTGGGTTCGGCAAGATGGCGCAGGGCTATGCCGAAGACCCCGCCATGGCGCGCCACTTCCCCTATGCCACCCATGCCCAGGTATTGCGTGATCATCCCGGTTTCGATTGGCGGGCGGTCGTCGACCCTTCGGTCGATGCACTGGCGGCAGCACGCGACGGCTGGAATGTGCCGCATGTCGGCACCGACGCCGACGCCCTTGGACCGACAAGGGAAAAAATCGAGGTCGCCGTCCTGGCAACGGGCCCCGACGCACGGCTCGGCCTGCTCGACCAGTTCCCGCGGCTGAAGGCAGTGATCGTCGAAAAGCCGCTGGGCCGGACCGCCGACGATGCGCACGCCTTCCTTGCCGAATGCCGTGAACGCGGCATCATGGTTCAGGTCAACCTGTGGCGCCGCGCCGACGAACGATTTCGCGAACTGGCCGAAGGCCGGCTGGCCAGCCTGCTGGGCGAAGTCCAGGCAGCGACCTGCTATTATGGCAATGGACTGACGAACAACGGCACGCATATGATCGATTTCGTTCGCATGCTGCTGGGCGAGGTGTCGGATTGGCATTTGTCGGGCGCGAATGCGGGCTTCATCGAAGGCCCGATCGCGGGCGACAGCAATCCCCATTTCCTGTTGCAGATGGCAAGCGGGGTCGAAGTGGCGTTTCAGCCGCTTCGTTTCGGTCATTATCGCGAATGCGGGCTGACATTGTGGGGGACGGACGGCAAGCTCGACATCCTGCTCGAGGGACTGGGCATCAGCTTTTTCCCAAAAGCCGCGCATCGCGCGATGTCGGGCGAAAGCGAGATTGCGGTGGACCGGCCCGCCCCGATCGACGCGACATGCGGGCAAGCGCTGTACCGGATGTACGATAATCTGGCGGATTGCCTCGACTGCGGCGATGAGGCCGGGCTGTGGAGCGACGCAAAATCGGCAATGAAAACGACAGCGATCGTTGACGCCATCCGGATGGCGGACGCGGCGCGCGGTTGAGGATCGATAGCGAGCGATGACGAAACCCATCCTGCTGTTTGCCGAAGACCCCGGCGCCGCGCTTTACATGCGCGGCCTGCCGACGGCCTTGCGTGCCGCAGGCGCCAGGCCCGTGACCCTGGCCCTGCCCTTCGCGGCCCCCTATTTCGACGGAGAGGCGCTGCTCGACGCGCCGGCAACACTCGATGAAGCCGCCGCACATGCGCTGCTCGATCGCCACGATCCGGCCGCGCTCGTGTTCGGAACGTCCGAAAATCCCGAAAGCTTTGCCTTCATCTTGCGCACCGCAGCGCGCGCGCGAAGCATCCCGACGCTCGCCGCCGTCGATTCGGCGCCGAATGCCGAACATCGCTTTCGCGGCCGGAGCGCGGACGCGCTCTGCTTTGCGCCCGATACGCTGCTTGTTGCGGATACCGCCGCCGCGGAGGGATTTCGTGCCCTGGGCGTGCCGGACGCGGCGATCACGGTCTGCGGGCATCCCCGACTGGACGAGATCGCCGCCATTCGCGCCAAATGGTCCGACGCTGACCGCGCACGGCAGCGGCAGCGCCATTTTCCGGACGCCACGGCCGATCAGCGGATCGTTGTTTTCGTGTCGGAACTGTCGGTCGGGCTGGGCGACAATCCCTTTCGCCGCGACGCCAGCTATCGCCTCGCGGGGACGAGCGGATCGGATGCGCGCAGCCGCATCATCGGCGAAGAACTTTTGCTCGCGCTCTCGGCCCTTCCCGTCCCCATACACCGCGTCCTGCGCCTTCATCCCAAGCAGGTGCCGGACGAAGAAGCCGATTTTGCGCGCCTTTTCGACCAGGTCAGTCACGTCGAACCGGGGCTGGAGGTCGTCAACGCCGCCGACCTGGTTGTCGGGATGACAAGCGTGCTGCTCGTTGAAGCGGCCTGCCTGGGCCGCCCGACACTCTCGATCGTCCCGCGGCCCGAAGAAAAGATCTGGCTGGGCGATGCCGCGGACGCAATCCCCAGCGTCCATACGCGCGAAGCCATCGCCGCCTTTCTGGCCGGCGGTGTCGACAGCGGCTGGCCGCAAACCCGCTTGCACGATGCGTCCACCGACGCCAACGCAAGGATGGTCGCGCGCATTTTGGCCGACGTCGACAGGAGCGCTGCATGAGAGCATTCGCACCGCTCGAGCTTGGCCGGTGCCGGCTGGTGCCCTTTTCCTCGGCGCACCTGACCGACCGCTATGTCGGATGGCTCAACGATCCGGACGTCGTGCGCTATTCCGAACAGCGCCATCGGCGCCACGACATGGCGAGCTGCGCCGCCTATTTCGAAGCCATGGACGCTTCGCAGGACCTGTTTCTCGCCATCGAGGCCAGCGATCCGGCGCTGGGCCATATCGGCAATATGTCGGTGAGCTTCGACCAGCCAAACCGCAGCGCCGACGTGTCGGTCATGATCGGCGAAGCGGCCGCGCGCGGAACCGGCCTTGGCCGGCTGGCCTGGACGGGGCTGTTGGATTGGCTGCTGACAGCGGGAAAGATGCGACGCGTCACCGCCGGTACGATGGAGGTCAACCGGGCGATGATTGCCCTGATGGAAAATAGCGGTATGATGATCGAATGTATCCGGCCGCGCGCATTTCTGTGCGACGGCGCGGAGGTCGGGATGGTGCTTGCTGCACGTTTCGCCACTGAGGACAGGTCTGCGCACTAATCCGGACGCTTCCGGCCCTTTTGGAACAGGTCATTTCAATGCTTCACGATGTTGCGAGCTTTCTCCGCTGGAATCTCAAGTCGAACCGCTGGGCGGTCAAGGGAATCAACACGCTGCGCGACTTGCCAAGCCGCATGTCGGAGAATGTCGCTCCCTCGCCGCCCTCGCCGTTGCTCGATATGCTCGTGTCCGACGGCTACGGCAAACTGCCGCACACCATCGCCGTGCCCGAAATCGATGTTTCACCCTATGCGGGTCAGGCGCGGAACAAACCCTTCGTCGACATCACGGCCGATTACCTCGACGTGGTGGAAAAGGCCTTTGTCGACATACTGGCCGACCCCGAAACCGCCGCGATGATCCATGGCTATTTCGAGGGTCGCCCCTGGCTCTGGAACGTGGCGCTGAACTATTCCGAGCCGCGAGAAGGCCTGACCGACAGCCAGTTGTGGCACTTCGATTATGGCGACCAGCGCCAATTGCACCTGATGGCCTATTTTTCGGACGTCGGCGAGGCGAGCGGACCCTTCACCTTCCTGCGAATGGAAGATTCGCAGCGCGTCGCGCGCCACCCCTTCGTCATCGAACGGATGACCGACGACGATCTTGCAAACCGCTTCGGCATCGATGCCAAGGCAGGAACGGTACGGCTGACCGGGAAAAACGGCGACCTGTTCGTCAACGACCCGGGGCGGTTGATGCATCAGGGCGCCCGCTGCTCGACCACCCGGCTGGTGATGTTCGTAACCTTCACCTCGCGCGCGCCGATGAGCAGCGGCGGCCGCAGGACGATCGCGCCGGCTGCCCGCAAGCGCCTGGGCGCGGCTTATCGCCAGGCCTGCCCCGACGGCCTGCTCGCTCCCGAGGTTTTCGGCTAGGCCGATGAAAAGATTCTTCCGGATATTCTATCTGACCGGGGTCCAGATCAACGCGTGGATCCGCATATCGCGCGCCTTCGCGGCAATACCGCTCATCGGCAAGCCGTTGTCGATCCTGACCGACAACCTGATGCTGATGCTGTACGGGATCGAATTGACGTCCACATCGCTACACGTCCACCGCCTCGTGGTCGGCCATTCGACGGGCGTCGTGCTGGGGGGCAACGGCATCCGCTGTACCGGAACGCTGCACCTGAGTTCGGGGGTGGTTTTCGGGCGGCGCTATTCTGACGGACACCCGGAGCCCGAGCATTTTTTCGACATCGACGGCGATGTGACCATCGGAGCGAACAGCGTTCTTCTGGGCCCATTGAAGATCAAGGGACCCGTCATCATCGGTGCGCTGACGCTGGTCACGAACGATATTACCGAACCGGGCGTCTATGTCGGCACACCCGCGCGGCGACTGGATAGCGCAGCGGAGCCAGGCTGAACGGATGCAACGCGTGGCAGCCCCTGCCCCCTTCCGGCCCGGCCTGGGTAGCGCCCTGTTCCTTGCGGTCATGCTGGGGTCGGCCGTCGCGACGATGTTGCGCATGGTGCTGGCTGCCTGGTTTCTGCTGCCCGCCGATTTCGCCGTCTATGCGACGATCGTCGCGACAGGAGCCTTCCTCTCGACCATCCTCAGTTTCGGAGCCATCGAGGCGACGATCAAGAATTTCCCCCGCCTCGCAGGCCAAGGGCGGGAAGCGGAACTGCTCCCGGAATCGCGGCGGATCATGAAACGCCTTGCCCTGCGCGCCGGCATTCTAGGCGTGCCGGTGCTCGCCGCCGGCGCGCTCCTGGACATCGAATGGCTGCGCCTGTCGGGATTGGCATGCCTCTTCGCCCTGAATACGGCCTACACGGCGGTTCTCGCTTCGATGCAGCGCGCCGCCGGCACCGCCGCGACCCTGGCCGCGGGAACCGCGCTGCGCAGCGGCGGCGTTCTGGCCGCTGTTGCGCTGGCGGCGTTTTATGGCGACCTGACCATGGTGTTGATCGCCGAAACCCTTGCCACCGTGCTGACATGCCTTGTCTCCGAAAGGATTTTCTTCGGTGCCGGCAGCACCGCCGATCCGGCCTCGGGTGCCGACGATATTCGTCCGCCCTCGTCCCCGTCCCGTTTCGATGGCGTCCACCTCTTCCTCGCCTATTCGTTGATTTCGATGCCCTTTTACCTCGATCGCCTGTTCGTGACGACGACGATGGGCTTGAATGCCGGTGCGCAATATGCGGTGCTGGCGCTGTTCCTTACCGCGGCCTCGCTCCTCGTGAACACCTTGGCACAGCGCAGCGGGCCCGAGGCGATCCGTCTCGTCCAGCGCGACGGCAATGCGCGAGCGGCCCGGCGGCAGATCCTGATGTGGTGCCTGATCGCCAGCCTGATCTGGCTCCTGGCGATCGCCGCCGCCGCCGCCGTCATCGCGACCGGCCTCCTCCCCAAGGGGCTGGAGCGCTATCTCGTCGATCCGCATTTGCTGGCGCCGATCGCGATCTCGGGCGCGCTTCTGTGCACGGGATTGATCGAATTCCTCCTGATCGCCCTCGATCGCGAGCGCGCCATGCTGCGCGCCGCGGCCCTGTTCGCGCTGACTGTCGTTGCCACCGCGAGCGCAGTCGCGTGGTTCAAGCTCGATCTTGCCGATTTCATGTGGCTGCTCGCCGCCTGCCGCGCCTTTTATCTGCTTCTGCTGCTCTCATCGTTGCCTTGGCGCGACAAGGCGGCTAGTGGGGCCTGAAGCGGTGCGCGGCAATTTATGCTAGTGCAAACGACGATTTCCGAGGCTCATGATTCGGTCGGCATTGAATAGAAATCCCAGCTTTAACATATTCTGCCAGGGGCTGTGCGGTAGCGGACCAAATGGGCATCAACGAATGTTTATTTCATGAGACTCATACTCTATTGCCTCAGCCTGATATTCTGCATGTTCCCCTACACGCAGATTATCGACCTGAACTCCTATACGCAGCCCTACGCACTGACATTCAGCATTCTGGCGGCGGCGGCAGCGTTTAAAACGCTCAAGGAAAATTTTCCTGTCACCGACGCGATAGCGCTCGCGTCGCTCCTGTTTCTTGGCATATTCGGATTTTTTATCAGCTGTATGCCTCGACCCGACTTGCAGGAGGTGAAATATCTCCTGATCTATGTTTCGCCAATCTTCTTTGCCTTTGCGAGCTTCGGAATCGCCCTAGAGCATCCGAAGGTCGCAGATCGCATCATTACCGGCGCGGCGCTCGCATGGATGGCGGTGGGCCTGGTCCAGACAATCATTGACCCAACCTTTGCCTCGCAGTTCGTTGGCGACTTTTCGGACGCCGCGGAAGTCGTCGTCGATTCGGGGCGCGGAACGCTGGGCCTGGCGCCCGAACCGACGCATTTCGGGTTCCACATGATCATTCTCTCCAGCGCGCTGGTTCTCGTCGGCGGGCGCAACTGGCTCTCGATCGCCTGCCTGGTTACCGCCTTGCTCATCGCCCGGTCGTCGAGCGCCATTCTGGCGCTGACGGTCGGCGCGCTGCTCTACCTCCTGCTGTTCGGCGGCAAGTCGCGGTTCCTGCTTCTCCTGATCTTCCCGGCCTATTTTCTGCTCGGTGCCTTGCTCGAGTTCCATATCTTGCCCGACAACATCCGCGTGGTCGCGCTTCTCAATGATTTCTATCAGGACCCCCTCTACCTGCTCACCAGCGATACGAGCGCGAATGCCCGCCTTGGCGGCATTTATGTCGGCGCCAAGCAGATAGTCGACCAGATATTCTTCCCCGCGGGAATGTCGTCCAGTGCATGGCTGGATCTCATAGGCCCGATCATGGCCCAGAATCCCTGGCTGCTCATGCTCAGCGATTCGGGCATCCCTTCGGGCATATTGATCATCATCTTCCAGCTCGGGATTTTCGGGATCATTCCGCTCGCCTATATTCTCGGTCGCATGCTGACCCGGCTGAGATCGCACTATGAAACCTTCCTGCTCTGTGCGGTTACCGTCGTGTTCTTTTCCCAATATATGATCTCCACGCCCGGGTTCGGCATGATCTATGGCATGATCCTCGCGCGAAAACTTCTGGCTGCAAGGATGGCCAAGGCACACCCACAACCCGCCCGGCCGGCCGGCCGCCCAGCCCCGTCTCGCGCTGGCCTGACCTTTTCAAACTTCATTTGAGGATTTTCGATGCGTATCGCGATTACCGGAGGCTTGGGCTTCATTGGCACCGCACTGGCCCGGCGCCTTGCCGGCGCGGGGCACGACGTGCTGCTGATCGATAATCTGTCGCCCCAGATTCATGGCGCCATTCCCGCGCCGACGCTGGTCGAAGGCGTCGCGGTCGAGCGGCTCGACATTCGCGAGGCCTATGCGGCGGCGGAAAAGCTGGAGGGGCTGGACATCGCCTATCACCTCGCCGCAGAGACCGGCACGGCGCAGTCGATGTATCAGGTCCGCGGCTATGTCGATGTCAACGAAATGGGCACAGCCTCGCTTATCGAAGCGCTGGCAAAGGCGGTTAAGCGGCCGAGCCGCATCATCCTTGCGTCGAGCCGCAGCGTTTATGGCGAAGGAGCCTATGTCGACCCCGCCCGGCCCGACCGTCTGATCCAGCCGCAATCGCGCCTGCCCGAACAACTGGCCGCGCATGCGTGGGAACTGCGCGGTGCAAATGGCGCCGAACTGACGCCGGTTGCAACCCCCGAAACACTGCCCTTCGCGCCGGGGTCGGTCTATGCGGCGACGAAAGCGTCGCAGGAACTGCTGCTGCGCGCCGCGGCGCCGGCGCTTGGCATCAAGCCGGTGATCTTCCGCTTCCAGAACGTCTTTGGCGAGGGGCAATCGTTGCGCAACCCCTATACGGGGATCATCTCCATCTTCTTCAATCGCGCGCGTCAGGGACTGTCGATCCCCATTTACGAAGATGGCCTGGAATCACGCGATTTCATTCATGTCGACGATATTGTCGACGGGCTGGAGGCTGCGATGACGGCCGACCTGCCCGACGGGGCGACGATGAATCTGGGTGCCGGGATTCCGACAAGCGTGAACGACCTTGTCCGGGCCTTGCTCGGCGCCGCGGGGCTCGACGTCCCAGTGGAAGTCACGGCGCAGTACCGTGTCGGCGACATCCGGCATTGCTTTGCCGATAATTCGGAAGCGCGGCGGCTGCTCGGCTTCACGCCCAAGGTCAGCCTCGACGACGGCTTGCGCCGCTTCTGCGATTGGGCGGGCACCCAGCCCGCCTATGAAGACCGGCTCGACGCAGCGATGGCAGAACTGCGCGCCCGGAAACTGGCCGCGGGCTGACCCGGTCCTTGGCTGCCATGTATCGCGACCCTGAACGCCTGCCGCCGGTTGCCGATCTCGCCGGCAAGACCGTCCTGCTCAGCGCACCCAAATTCTTCGGCTATGAAACCGAAATTGCCGAGGAACTGCGCCGGCGCGGAGCGAAGGTCGATTTCCTCGCCGATCGGCCATTTCAGTCAGCCTTCATGCACGTGCTTGCCCGGTTCGCGCGGCGTTTCGTGCTGTCGCTGACCGATCGGCACTATCGCGCGCGGCTCGCGGAGTTCGGCACCGAAAATTATGAATATGTGCTGGTCGTCAACGGCCAGACGCTGTCGGACAGCCTGCTCGCCGAGCTGAAGGCGCGCCACCGCTCCGCGACCTTCCTCTTTTATCTTTGGGATTCGCTGGAAAATCGGGCGTCGGCGCTGAAGCTGCTCCCCTTCTTCGATCGCGCCTCCTGCTTCGAGCCTGCTGCCGCAGCCCGCCACGGCATTCGTTTTCGTCCGCTTTTCTATTGCCCGGCTTTCGACCGGGAGCGGGCCCGGATGGACGGGAGCAGCGACATATATGCGATCTCTTTTCTGGGAACCGCCCATACCGATCGCTACACGATCGTGTCGCGGATCGACCGACAACTTGCCGCCGGAACACCCCGTTTCTGGTTTCTCTACCTGCAGGCAAAATGGGTCCTGCTGGCCAATCGCGTGCTCAACCCCGGCTTCCGCAAGGCGCGAGCAAGCGATTTCAGCTTCACGCCGATGGATCGCGCCGGCAGCTCAAAGATATTCTGGCAGTCGAAAGCCATTCTCGACATCGAGCATCCGCGCCAAGTCGGCCTGACGATGCGGACGTTCGAGACGTTGGGCGCGGCCAAGAAGCTCGTGACCACCAACCGCGGCGTGCGCGATTATGCCTTTTACGACGAGGCCAATATATGCGTGATCGATCGCACCGATCCGTCCATACCGGCAGCGTTTCTGGAAACCGCGGCAAAGCCGGTTTCGGATGCGACGCGGAAGCGCTACAGCCTGGCGGGCTGGGTCGATGAGATTTTCGCCGACGAGGATTTCTCTGCGACCCATCTGAGGGAGGATCGATGACCGGACAGCTGACGCTCGTCGATCTGTTGAAATCGGATCTGGAGTGCTATTTCCACTATCATGGGGCGCCGGGCCGCACCGTGCGAAAGCGCGACCTGTGGCGGAATTTCCTGATCCCGCGCTGCGCGCCGGTGGGGCTTTACCGCCTTGCGCACGCGGCGCATCGCGGCGGATGGCATCGCACGTCAAAGCTTCTCGTCTGGCTCAACTTCTATCTCTATTCGGTTGAATTTTCGTCGCGCTGCGTGATCGGGCCCTGGTTCTTCATGCCCCATGCCGCGGGATCGGTGATCGGCGCGGCCAGCATCGGGCACCACGCGGTCATTTATCACCAGGTAACGATCGGCGCGAAGTTCATCGATATCGACCATGTCGCGCGGCCGCGCATCGGCAACCACGCCTTCATCGCGTCCGGCGCGAAGATCATCGGCGATATCGACCTTGGCGATCATTGCACGGTCGGCGCCAACGCCGTGGTAACCAAATCGGCCGGGTCGAACCTGACGCTGGTCGGTATTCCGGCGATAGCTCAGCCGTCCGAAGGACCCGCTGCAACCGATTGAGATCAGCCCGCTTTCGTCGAAAGAAAGCGTTGCTCGCGGCCGTTCAGGACCAGCGCGGTCAGGCATCCCGAGGCGTAGGCGCCGGTGTCGATGCCAATCCGGTTTGACGTCAGGTCGACCGTCTCGCTGATCGTATGGCCGTGGACGACGAGGGGCCCGTGATCGCTGCTGTCGCACAGAAAATCGTCGCGGATCCACCGCAGGTCGCTCGTTTTCTGCCGGTCGAGCGAAACACCGGGGCGAACGCCGGCATGAACAAAGGCATAATCGCCATAAAGTACCATGTCCTCGCCGCGCCCGAGGAAATCGACATGCGCCTGCGGCACCGAGCGCGGAAAAATTTCCGCCAGTTCCTCGAACGTATGCTGGGCGAGAGCTTCATCGTCGCCGATATAGCTGCGGACAGTCGCGTCGCCGCCGATACGATAGAAATAGCGAAGCGCGCGGACATCGCCCGTCAACGCCGCCAGCATGCACTCTTCATGGTTTCCGATCAGGTGATGAACCCGGTCGAACCGACCGGCAAGCCCGAGCGCCCGCTCGACAACCTTGTCCGAATCCGGACCGCGATCGACCAGGTCGCCGAGCAGGATCAGGACACACCGGGCGCTGGGCCGCGCGCGGCGATCGGCGTCGATCTGGTCGAGCAGCTGAGCAAAAAGATCGTCGCGGCCGTGAATGTCGCCGATCGCATAGATCAGCATGCCGTCGGGGACCGACCGCGCCACGTTTAGCGCCACCTCACTTTTGCGGAAACGGGAAAAAAGACCCATGGCCTTCCTCAAAACCTTGTCCTGCGCCGTTCAATACGGATTGGCCGCATAATATGGCCGCTCCTTATCGATGACGGCGGCCGCATGCCAGTGATTTGCTTCGCTTGACCGGCACTTCGCCGCATTGCAGCATCGCCTTGCCGAAGCCCTATGATAGGAGGAAACAGGATTAAAGGAAAAACAACCGATCATCGTCTAATTGCGTTTACCGATTCCGCTCCGATCGATCGGGAATCAAACCCATGCCCAAGGAGCTGCTGTGCCTGCCCGGATCGTAATTGTCTTTGGTACTCGCCCGGAAGCCATCAAGATGTTTCCGGTCGTCCATGCGCTGCGCGAACAGGAGGGGCTCGACGTCCGTGTCTGCGTGACCGCGCAGCATCGCGAAATGCTCGATCAGGTGCTCGAGATCGCGCGCATCACGCCCGACATCGACCTTGACGTCATGCAGGCCGACCAGACGCTCGACGGGTTGCTCGCGCGGCTGGTGGTCGGACTCGGCGAAACTTTCGACGCCGAAAAGCCCGACCGTATCCTCGTCCACGGCGACACGCTGACGACGATGGCGGCGACGCTCGCCGCCTATTTCCGCAAGATCCCGGTTGGGCATGTCGAGGCCGGGCTGCGCAGCGGCAACATCTATCACCCCTGGCCCGAAGAAGTGAACCGCAAGGTCGCCGGCGCGGTCGCCGACCTTCATTTCGCGCCGACCGAGACCGCGGCCGCCGCGCTCCGCGCCGAAAATGTGCCCGCCGATCGGATCCACGTCACCGGCAACACCGTCATCGACGCGCTGCTCGCGACCACCGCACGGATCGACGAAGAGCCGTCGCTCGCGGCCGGGCTTGACCCGTTGCTCGCGCGCTTCGCGGGCCGCCGGATCATCGCCGTGACCTCGCACCGGCGCGAGAATTTCGGCGACGGGATGAAGGCTATCGCCGATGCCATCGCCGCCATTGCCGCGCGCGACGACGTCGCGGTGATTTTCCCCGTCCACCCGAACCCGCACGTTCGCAGCGCGATGGAGCCGATCCTTGGCGGCCTTTCCAATGTCGCGCTGATCGCCCCCCTCGACTATCCGCACTTCGTTCGCCTGCTCGGCGCATCGGAACTGGTGTTGACCGACAGCGGCGGGGTGCAGGAAGAAGCCCCCTCGCTCGGCAAGCCGGTGCTCGTGATGCGCGAGACGACCGAGCGCCCCGAAGGGATCGAAGCCGGCACCGCGCGGCTTGTGGGGACCGACAAAGCGCGTATTGTTTCCGAAATTTTCAAGCTTTTGGACGACAAGGACGCCTATACCGCCATGGCCCGCGCCCATAATCCGTTCGGTGACGGCACGGCGGCAAGACAGATTGCGGAGATTGTAGCGCGTGCCCATTGATACGGAACAGAAGGTCACGGTCCTCGGGCTCGGCTATATCGGGCTTCCCACCGCGGCGCTGATCGCGCGATCGGGCTGCAAGGTCACCGGCGTCGATGTGAGCCAAAGCGTCGTCGACACCGTCAACAGCGGCCGCGTGCATATCGAGGAAGTCGATCTCGACGGCCTCGTCCAGGGCGTCGTCGCGCGCGGCGCGCTCGTCGCGTCGACCGAGGTTGCGGCCGCCGACACTTTCGTCGTCGCCGTGCCGACCCCGCACGACGAAGAGCATCGCCCCGACATCAGCCACGTCCTGTCCGCGGCGCGCGCGATCGCGCCGAAGCTCGAGGCGGGCAATCTTGTGATCCTCGAATCGACCTCGCCCGTCGGGACGACCGAAAAACTCGCCGAACTGATCGCCGAGCTGCGCCCCGACCTCAAGGTTCCGGGCGCGTGCAGCGGCGCCGCCGACATCTTCATCGCCTATTGCCCCGAACGCGTTCTGCCGGGCCGCATCCTCGTCGAACTGATCGACAACGACCGCTGCATCGGAGGCATCACGCCGCGCTGTGCGCGCCGCGCGATGACCTTTTACCGCCAGTTCGTGCGCGGCGCCTGCGTCACCACCTCGGCGCGCGCCGCCGAAATGGTGAAGCTGGTCGAGAACAGCTATCGCGACGTCAATATCGCCTTTGCCAACGAGCTGTCGATGATGGCCGAACAGATGGGGGTCGACGTGTGGGAGGTGATCCGCCTCGCCAACCGCCATCCGCGCGTCAACATCCTCCAGCCCGGCCCCGGAGTCGGCGGCCATTGCATTGCGGTGGACCCGTGGTTCCTGGTGCACGGTGCGCCCGACCACAGCCGCCTGATCCGCACCGCGCGCGAGGTCAATCTCGCCAAGACCGCGCATGTCATCGGCGCCGCCGAAATGCTCGTGTCGCAGCACCCCGACGCACGCGTCGCGTGCCTAGGCCTCGCGTTCAAACCCAATATCGACGATTTTCGCGAAAGCCCTGCGGTCGAGGTCGCCGCGGCACTGGCGCGGCGCTTCGGCAAGCGGATCGAGATCGTCGAGCCCTATGCGCGCGGCCTGCCGATGGAGTTCGCGGGGACCGGCGCCGAGTTGATTGATCTCGACACCGCGCTGGCGGATTGCGACCTGCTCATCGTCCTCGTCGACCACGACCTGTTCAAGTCGATCCCGATCGAGGAACGCAGCGACAAGATCGTCTATGACACGCGCGGGCTGTGGCTGGACCAGCCGAACAGCCGAAACGGCCGCCGCCTCCACCGCGCGGCCTGAGGCATCCATGCACTTGACGCCCCACCGACATTTCCGGCACAAGGTTACCATGCCGCGACGTCTGAAGCCCCTCGTCGTCGAAAAGCCTTGGGGGCGCACCGATATTCCGGGCGCGTTCGGGGAATTGGGCGATCGCCGGATAGGCGAAATCTGGTTCGCACACCCCGACGGCAGTGACGTGTCGTCGACCATGATCAAATTTCTCTTCACGTCGGAGCGCTTGTCAATTCAGGTACATCCCGACGATGCGATCGCACGGCGTGCCGGGCTTCCATCGGGAAAAGACGAATGCTGGCTTGTCCTCGACGCCGACGATGGCGCCGAACTCGGCGTAGGGCTGATCGCGCCTGCCGCGTTGCACGAATTGCGCGAAGCCGCGCTCGATGGATCGATCGTCGACCGTATCAACTGGCGACCGGCGCATACGCATGATTTTATCTATAATCCCGCAGGCACGATCCACGCGATTGGCGGCGGCTTGGTCGTTGTCGAGGTGCAACAGAATATCGACTGCACCTACCGCCTCTACGACTATGGCCGTCCACGCGCACTCCATCTTGATGAAGGGCTGGCCGTTGCAGATCGCAAGCCCGTTGCCGACCCCCACGACCTCCGGATCGATCCGGCAGAATCACGCGCACTCGTTAGCGGTCCGCATTTCCACGTCACGCATCTCGCCGGGCCGATCGTGGACGAGATATGCGTCGCTGGTCGCGACGGAATGACTTTCCTGCCCCTCTCGGACGGTTGTCGTGTCGCGGGCGAGGCTCTGAAGCTCGGCGAAGCGGTGCTGCTCGAAGGCCCAGCGATGATCGACATCGCAGCCGGCGCCCGCGCGTTGCTCGTCTGGTCCTGAAGGGACCGCCACCCCCTCCCCTTGCGGTGAAGGGACCTATCTCCCATATCGCGCCGCATGACCAATCCCCATGCGCAAAGTGCCTCGCCTTGGCACGGAACCACCATCCTTTCCGCCCGCAACGTCGACAAGGTCGTCATCATCGGCGACGGTCAGGTGTCGATGGGGCAGACGGTGATGAAACCCAACGCCCGCAAGGTCCGCCGCCTCCACGACGGCAGCGTGATCGGCGGCTTCGCGGGCGCGACCGCCGATGCCTTCACGCTGTTCGAGCGGCTCGAAGCCAAGCTCGAACGCCATAACGGCCAGTTGCTCCGCGCCGCGGTCGAACTCGCCAAGGACTGGCGCACCGACAAATATCTCCGCAACCTCGAAGCGATGATGATCGTCGCCGACAAGGAAGTGACCCTCGTCATCACCGGCAACGGCGACGTGCTCGAACCCAAAGGCGGCATCGCTGCGATCGGATCGGGGGGCAATTTCGCACTCTCGGCGGCGCGTGCGCTTGTCGATTATGAAAAGGATCCCGCGGTGCTGGTGCGCAAGGCGATGGAGGTCGCCGCCGATATCTGCGTCTACACGAACGACCAGTTCACCCACGAAACCATCGAAATCCAGGCATAATCGAAATGAACAAAGACCTGACTCCCAAGACGATCGTTGCCGCGCTCGATACGCACATCATCGGCCAGGATGCCGCCAAGCGCGCCGTCGCCGTCGCGCTGCGCAATCGCTGGCGCCGCCAGCAGCTTTCGGCCGATCTGCGCGACGAAGTGAGCCCCAAGAATATCCTGATGATCGGCCCCACCGGCTGCGGCAAGACCGAGATTTCGCGCCGACTTGCCAAACTTGCCGACGCGCCCTTCATCAAGGTCGAGGCAACCAAGTTCACCGAAGTCGGCTATGTCGGCCGGGACGTCGAGCAGATCGCGCGCGACTTGGTCGAGGAAGCGGTGCGGCTCGAAAAGGACCGCCGCCGTGAAGCGGTGCGCGCCGCCGCCGAAGAGGCGGCGATGGAGCGCTTGCTCGATGCCCTCACCGGCAAGGGCGCCAGCGAGGCGACGCGCCAGAGCTTCCGCCAGCGCATCCGCGAAGGCCATCTCGACGACAGCGAGGTCGAGATCGAGGTCGCCGACGCGCCGAACATGCCGTTCGACCTGCCCGGCCAGCCGGGCCAGATGAACATGATCAACCTGTCCGACATGCTCGGCAAGGCGATGGGCGGCCTGCCCAAGAAGCGCCGCAAGCTGAAGGTGATCGAGGCCGCGACGCGTCTCATCGAAGAGGAACAGGACAAGCGCCTCGACCAGGACGATGTCGCACGCGTCGCGCTCGCCGATGCCGAAGCGAACGGTATCGTCTTCCTCGACGAGATCGACAAGATCGCGGTCAGCGACGTGCGTGGCGGTTCCGTGAGCCGAGAGGGCGTCCAGCGCGACCTGCTGCCGCTAATCGAAGGCACGACCGTCGCGACCAAATATGGTCCGATGAAGACCGACCATATCCTCTTCATCGCCTCGGGCGCCTTCCATGTCGCGAAGCCCAGCGACCTGCTTCCCGAACTCCAGGGCCGCCTGCCGATCCGCGTCGAACTCGGCGCGCTCACTGAGGAGGATTTCGTCCGCATCCTCAGCGAGACCAAGGCCGGCCTACCCGAACAATATGTGGCGCTGCTCGGCACCGAAGGCGTGACGCTGAATTTCACTCCCGAGGCAATCGCGCGCGTCGCGAAGCTCGCGGCCGAGGTCAACGAGAAGGTCGAGAATATCGGCGCGCGCCGCTTGCAGACGATCATGGAGCGGCTGGTCGAAGAAATCAGCTTCACCGCCGAAGAGGTCGGCGGCACGACGCTCGAGATCGACGCCGCCTATGTCGAACGCCAGCTTTCGGAGATCGTTGGCGACACCGACCTCAGCAAATATGTGCTTTGATCATCGGGTGTCGCTAGGACGCTTGTGGCTGAGCGGCTCCGGCAGACGAGGCCATCGCGCTCGTGCGACAATATCCGGCTGACCAGCTGGTTGTCGATCGAACGGGTGATCCGTGGTTCAAACGAAGATCGACTCAGCCATAGGGGCCCACACTCGTTTGAGCTTGCCCCGCTACGCTGGGTCGCTAGCGCAGCGGGTCGAGCGGTAATTACAGCGAGACAATGAGCATCGGGTGAAAATCAGATCATGTCCGATGCCCTCCCGGTGCGCCTTTGAACGTATCACCGGCATTCGCTTACAAACGGCCCAATTCGATCAGCGTTTCGGATCGGCAAGTTCACCTTGCTCCCCGACCTCCGTCGGCGGTGTTACCGGTGGACGAACGATAAAGGGAACGCCCAGCTTCTCGGCGATCTTGCGAAGAGATTTATATGCTGTCTTTCGACGGCTCGGCGGAATTTTTGCCATATGAATCTTCACGTTTCTTCGGAGGGGAGGATTCCCGCGCGACGTAGCTAGTTGTTGATTTGACCATGATATCAGGCTGGATATGGAGCCTGAACGCGACGCCCTCTATTATGAACAGCTAGCCCGTGTCGCCCGCCTGAAAACGAGCGCGACCGACGATCCGTTTCTGGCGGTCCGGCTTCGCGAGGCTGCAATCAGGCATGAACGGATGGCGCGAAAACTTCGTCGCAATGCAGCATGATGCGGTCAAGGGACGAGGGCCAGTATAGCGGATGCGCCCTCAATCGTCCGTGCCATCGAATATGATCTCGCTATCGTCATAGGGCGGCGTATCGCGCTCATCCGAGGACGGGGCCATGTAGAGTCCGTCGCAGGCGGCATCAACGAAGCGCCGCACGGTCATCAGCGCATCTTGAGTTCCGCTGGTGATGAGTTCGATCGGCGGCGCGCCACCGAAAACGCGCGCTTTATGAGGCCTCTGAAGCCATTCGACACCTTTATCCTCGTCTGCGAAGAGAATTCTAAGTCCTTTGTAAATGCCGAGGACCGCCGAAATCCGCATCAAAACATCGAGATTCAGGGTGATGCCCCGACGCTCGCGAGCTTTCTTGACCCAGCCATGATAGGTTGATCGAGCCGGATAACCGAGGATCAGCTGGCGCTGCTCCTCGGTCAGTCCCCAAAGGTCGGCGATAGCGAGGAAGGCGCGCAGGCCAGGCCCGCTTAGTCGGCGCCGGTTAGCTGTCGCAAACCGTGCAATATCAGTCCTGGCGGCGGAGCCAGAGCGCGGGGAACCGGGGGGCCTATCCATCGCCTCACCCCTCCTTCGAGGTTGACCCGGTCCCAGCATCAGCCTCGCCGGAACTTTCTTCGGTAGGTGGCACGGCAATCAGCAGCGCGTCACGAATGAGCGCCAATGCGCCCGCGCGGCGGTCGTGATCGGGAAGCAGGAATTCTTTATCGATCGCGGGTACGCCTTCAGGCTCGTAACCCGCCTGTTGAACGCGAACCTCGTAGCTCGAGATTCGGCCGCCTGCGATATTCCCGGCGGTGATCTCGCCGATCTTATACTTCCGCTCCTCACGGCCCCAAGGCCAGATCTCGATATTTACCACCAGCATAGCTTCTTCCTTTTCATAATCGTCGTTGCGACCCCGCTCAGCACGGGTCAGAGCCACTCAAAGCTCAGGGCGTCGAAGTCGGCCGCCCGCTCCAGGCCGTGCTTTGTCAGTTTGAATGCGGGTTTGCTTGCATCCTGATCGGGCACGAAATGGAGTGCGCGTTGGATCAGGCAGGGCCGATACTCCCGGAACCAGACGGGAACGAGGCCGTCGATCCCGATGTCTACGAGCACTCGCTTCTCGCCGACGCTCGGGCGTGCGACGTGAACCAGCAGGGCGTCGCAGCGCGACAAGCACATAATGTCCTCGACGATATGATGATCGCCAGCGGCCGAAGGTTTGGTGGGGACGATGAGCAGATCAGCGTCGGCGGCGATCAGATAATGCGCGCATTGCACGGGGAGGATCGGCGGCTTCTCGTCGAGGTCGAGTTCGGCGACCTGGATGATGGCGAGCGCCGCCATCAGCGTTTCCATTTCTTCGGCCCGCTCGGTCGCGGTGGGGTATTTTGACATGTACATTCCATTCGTTGGCAGCGCTGGCTGGGCAGCGGCTGCTTTCCTTCATTCGCTTCAGCCACAGCTGGACCTTTTTCTTTCGAGGCACTTCGCGACGTCAGTCGCCGCGCGCTGGCAAGGGGGCGCCTCGTCAGGCGCTGTCGGCGCCGCGTCCTCGCCGCGTCTGCCATTCGGCCCACTCTGCGGCGAAGATCGCCTTGCCGGGATCTGCCGCCAACGGCCGGACAAAGTCGGTGAAGCCGTAGCTTTTGAGCTCTCTGGCGAGCGCCATCAGATGGACGTGCGGCGGATTGGTCGAGCCGATCTGGACCGGGAGGTGGAAGGCGGCAATGACAGCGAGACTGCGCTCACGGCAAAGGCGCGCGCGCGCAAATGCACGTACGTCTTCCCAGATGGCATGGAGCCGGTCGGCGTCGGGAAAGCGGATCGTCATCATGACGAGCAGATCCTTCAACCCTTCACAGGCTTGCTCCTCATACTTCTCGCACAGGCGTTTGGGATCGAGGCAATCATCGTGCGCCATCGGCGGAAGCAGGACGTCCCAGCGGTAGCAGGTAGGTTCCCATGGCGCCGCGACATCGGCCTTGCGCCCCGGCGAGAGACGCCGGAGCACGGAAGCCGGAGCGGTCTGGATCACTCCCTTTCCAATCCGGCGTCGGACCACCCCAAAGACGAGATTGGGATCGCTGCCGCCCTCTACGGGCACGAAATCGAGGCCGTCTGGCGCCGGTCGTTTTTTCATCTCCATGACCAGCCTCCATGCAAATGGGCATCGAGATGCGCGCTGGCGCGCTCGATGCCAGCCGTTCGATCCCAGTCGTCGACGTAAGGCGCGTGCTCAGTCAGGAAGAGCCCGTGAGGCAGCAATCGGACGGAGGGGCCGTCGCCAGAGGGCACCAGCCAACTGTCGCCCGAGAGGCCACGGAACAGCCGATAGTCTTGAAGCCACCGGAGATCGCCGTCGTCGGGCATCACGAGATCGATCGTTACATCGATCGCGGATTGCCCCGGCGAATGCCGCAGCAGCACGACCGGATGCCGGGTTGCGATCGCCTCGGCTTCCACCTCGCTGAGGAACAGCGGCGCAACGCAGGCCGTTGCCCGCACGATGACGGCCGGCGTCTCGATGAACAGGCTGTCGGCCAGAAGGCCCGCCGTGTTTAGCACATCCCCGCTTGCGCGACTGTGCATCAACGATGCCAGATAGCGCATCAGCTTGATGTCGGCGCGTGTGGCGGTCGGCAGCGGCACGCTGCCTTTGGTCACAAGGTCTAGCATAGTCCGGCGCGGCTCGATCACGAGATCGATTGCGCCGTTCGGCGGATAGAAGTTCGTCATTAGGCTTACTCGTTTTGAACGAGCCCTTGGGCCGGGGCTCGCGGCAGCCCCGGCGTCAGATGTTTTTCATCCTTCTCGCAGGGCCAACCTGCGCCTTTTCTTCTGTTAGAACTTCGGCGCGTGATCGCGGCGCACTTCTTGTCCTAGGTCGCGACAATACCTAGGTCACCGATCGGTCGCGGCGACACGCGCTTTTACACATGGCAGGCTTGGAATTGACGCCGCATGATATCCGAAGCTCTATCGCTCGCGTCGATCATAGCATCGGGCCAGTGAGATGACTGCACGCCGGACGCCATTCGTGGTGGCGACGGTCCAATTTCGCGCGCGCCGTCCTAAGCGGAAGGAAAAATGCCTGCGCAGGGGCGACTCTTGGACGGCCACTGTCCAACTCGCAACAAGAGGGGCACGCACCCTGCTACTTTGACGTAGGCAACCTTGTTTCCAGTTCCGAAATTCGGTCGAGGCAAACCGCGTGCACGGCCTGCCCCAATGCATCGACATTTCCGCTAAGCCGACACAATTCTTCGTGGCTGATACGGTAATGCTTCGAATAGCGGGCCTTTACATAGGCCTCTTTCAGCTTTTCAAATAGCGCGCGGTCTTCACGCCGCTCTCGAGGCCAGGCGTCGACTAAGCGCATATCAATCCGTTCAGCCTGTGTGCGAAGGAAAGCGAGGTTATGGACGTGCGGGGTGTAGAAGGTGCATACCAAAAGCACGCAATGGTAGAGACGTTCTGCCGCTTGATGAGTAAGAAAAGCGGCGTCTTTTAGCCTCCCTTGCTGGCGGCTAAAGGTTGCAGTTTCCAGCATGCCTGATGCCGCAGGCATCCATTCGTCGAAATACTCCTTCGCCATCGCCAGCGCCTGTTCGGGCGTCTTCGGCTTTGGAGTATGCAGTTCCTTGTCATCGTAGCTGTAGAGCGCGATGCCTTCCTTCGCGACATCCATGAAAAAATATCGCCCGTGCGCGAGACCGTCGTTCACCTCTTGCAGCGTATGCACGATGAAATTCACTGGCGTGTGCAGGCTCTTGTCGATCGCAAGTTCGCGGATGAGCCGATCATCAAGCTTCAGCCAATAATCGACGCGTTCCGTCAGACGCTTGTCGTTGACGATGATCAGCAAATCGAAGTCGGACAGATATCCCTTTGCGGTATGGGGCTCATCGACCCAGCCGCCGCGGGCATAGCTGCCATACAGGATAATTTTTTCGATCCGCCCTTTCTTCTTCCACTGCTTTTGGGCGAGCGCCAGTGCATCCTCGAATTCCTCGAAAATGATCTGGACAACGCGCTCCAATTCACGCTGCTTATTCGCGGGGAGATGGTCCAGGTCGGTACGCATGATCCGGTTTACCCTGTCCGGCTGGCCACTGCTTGGCAAGCGCCAAAACGCGCTTAGCGGTACCAAAACCGCCGCCGGCGCGGCGGCCCAGGCTCCAAGACATCGGCGACTATCTCAAGCCCGCGACGCAGCGCCGCTTCCACTTCAGCAATGCTGATGGAATGTAGATGCGCAAGATCTATGAAGGTCGCCTTTTCAACGAAATGTCCCAGAAATATCTTACGGTCGAGCGGTGCCATCTGCTCCAAGGCCTGTTCCAGTTCGCGAATTACAGGAAGTTTTTTTGAGGGCAATCTGATCATTCTTTCGGGTCCCGGCAGTTGCCCGTAGAGGCCCGTTACGGGTCAATGCCGCCCGCATTGATGAAGCGGCCGACACCCGAAGGCATCGGCGGACGGCGTCCGCTCGCTCCTCCCCTCTTTCACATTGCAAATCTGCGACCGGAACATCTCTGTTCTGTTCCCTTCCCTTCTCCCTTTCTTGCCCTTGCATTTTCGCCTCTCTGGTCTCGCTCTCGGCGGATGCGCCCCAGCCGGGTCGGTGCGATGGTTACGAGCTTGAGGTCCCGCGTCGAAATCACATTTCTGGCTGTACGAAACCGCAATCACGACCCGACCTCCGGGCCCTAAATTGCATGACATTGCAACGCTTGCCCTCGCGCCATCACACTTCGAGCAGCGCCGCTCGCTGCGGCGAGAGCATCGCATTGCGCTCCTTGCGTCGTTTGGGTTGTTCAACATGGATCTTTGATCCCGTCTCAAGTTAGCGGCGCACAGCAAAAGTCAGGAAAAGTCAGGAAAAGTCAGGAAATATCTTCCAGAACGATCCTGACCATATGACTATTAATACTTCCACAAATATACAGAAACAAAATTCACCTATAATCTCTATTTTTCCAGTACCAATAGAAATTCTACAAACATCCAGAACAGTAATCTCTCTCAGATTTCTTGACCACAGCTAACTTTATGCTTGCTTCTTCGCGCCGAATCGGATATGTTTGGTCGCCGCACCTAAGGTAGGTACCTGAATATTGTTAATATCATGAAGTAGGAACCGATCAAAATGGCCAATGACAAGACACACGAACGAATCGAGAGCGCCTTGGCGCTTCGTCCTTCGTCATTCTCGTTCATCGCCCGAAATCTGATTTATCAAACCGGCGAGGGGACCCGAGGCAATGGGACCGACGATGCCGAGCGCCAAATTTCCGGAGTGACGCTCCGCAGCTTGGCGCAAGCCTGGTTGCACTGATCCATGTGTGCCGCGCGCGTTCTCGAACATATCTACGCCGCAATAAAGGAGCGTATTATGGATGAATTCTGGCCTCAGGGCACACGTCTGGATCCGATAAAAATCGCCGATATGCTGTTTTCCAGCATCACGCCGGTCCGCGAGGCTCTTCGTCGGCTGGAAAGCGAGCAAATGGTCGCGTACGTCTCTGGCGAAGGATTCTATGTGCCGCGGATAGATGAAGCCGAACTGCGTCATCTTTTCGAACACCATCAAAATCTTATTCTCGCTGCGATCGAATCTTCGAAAGATTCGTCTGCAATTTCAGCGGATGGGGCCTATCCAGTCCGAGTCTCAAAAACATTCCTGCAACTGGGCAACCGAACAGCTAATCGCGAACTAATCGAAGCAATCTCAAGGCTTAATGATCGCCTCCATCCCCTTCGCCGTTGCGATTCCCAGCTCATTGAAGACGTCGATTCGGAGCTGGAAGACATCGTAGCAGCAGCGAACGATGCCCCGAAAGGAGCCAGATTGCGCCGACTTGTGATTGGATATCATGATCGACGTATCGCTAAGGCGGCAGAATATATTCGGCTGATGACATCGGAGTTGGATTAACCAAGCGCGCCCTGATTTCGTTGCGGCTGCCGAAATTTCAGGTCGGGAAAGATGGATTGTACCGAAAGACGAATTCCCACGGTGTTTTTCTTGCCAATTTTAACCGCTGCCGGCATGACGGCACAGCGCGGCGAGCAAATTGGCAGCAGCCGCGTGGAAGTTCCGTCACGCATTATGAACGCTCGTCCTTACCGGTCGGGTGGCCCGACTATCAAATTGCCGCAGGGCGATTTAACGGCGGCGAAGCGAGAAACGACTTGTAGACGGGTGACAACCCGCCTGCTCGCATTGCCATTTCAGATTAGTCCTGTGGCATTTTCTTCATTCGGTCGCGACCGTTCTGCGCGCACACTCCTGCCTTCAACGTCGGATCGGGTCAGGGAGCCGGAAAAGCCGGTTAACATTTCGACGGCCACCCGGGTCCCCAACGAGGGGAACGCCGCCTTGGACAGAGCCTTTCGCGACGACGGCGCCGTCTTGCTACGCTACCTCGGGCGACACGTTGGTCCAGAGGCAGCACCGGATCTGATGCAGGAAGTATTCTTGCGTGCCGCGGGCAGCGAACAGCGGCATCGCCTCGCGAACCCGGCTGCCTTCCTCCAGCGCATTGCGCGAAACCTACTGATAAATCGCGCAGTAAGCAGCCGGCGCAACAAGGTCGTCCTTCTTCCGCTTCATGAAGAACATGATCTTGCCAGTCCGCCAGAGCAAGAACTTGAAATGGAAGCTGCCGATCTCCTCCGGCTCTATGAGCGGGCCGTTGCAGGTCTCAGCGAGAAGACGAGACGAGTTTTTCTGATGCACCGTGTCGAGGAACTTAGCCTCTCTTATTCACGACGCTCGGTTTCAGGCCCGCTCTGGGCATTTGCTGCCGCTGGCGGTGTTGCGCGGACGACCGGCGTCGCTGGCGTTTGTTTCACCGCATTCGGATTGATGGGCTTTTCGGGTCGAAGGGCTGGGCTCGGAGTTCTGCGGCACTGCCGCATGGGCTACGTCGGCGCAGGCTTGAGCCAGAGAACGAGGGCGCGGAACAGATCGGCATCCGGACAGGCCGAAGCGAAGGCAATGCGGATGCGGCTAGCACTTTCTACGACGCGCGCAGCGACCTTGAGCAGCCGCAGGCGCAAGGTTGTAAACTCGGCGCTTGCCAGAGCAGCGGTCCTGGGCATCGCCTGCTGGATGCGCCATAGCAGCCAGTAGGCGGCAGTGTGCAGGATCAGGCGCATCTGATTGGCATTGGCCGAGCGGCACGAGGTGCGATCACTGGCCAGCTGGGCCTTGTGCCGCTTGATCAGGTTCTCGGCCTGCCCGCGCGCGCAGTAAAGCGCATCGTAGATGTGCTCGGCTGAGGCCCCGGTCAGCGACGTGACGACATAGCGAATGTCCATGCCCAGCGTGCTGGCCTCGATCCGTGCAACGACACGACGCTGGCACTTCCAGGTCTTTGCCCCATAGCGGGTCTCTGCGTAGTTGCGCAGGACGGGACACTGACGCTGGGCGCGCTTGACCGCGCAGGCATCGGCGACCGCAACAATGGCGGGATCGGCGCGCAGCGCTGCATTGGTGGGCAGGCCGAACACGTAATCGACGCGGGCCGCATCGCAGTAGGCCATGACCTCGGGTCGACCATAGTGCCCGTCGCCGCGGATGGTGATGTGGGTATCGGGCCAGTTACGGCGCAGGTGACGCACCAGGCGTCGGATGTGCCCCGCCGCCTCTTTTCCAGAAGGCGTCTTGCCCGTGCGCAGCAGCATGGCCACCGGCCTGCCGGTCGCGGTGTCGTAGATATGGATCGGTAGGAAGCAGCGCTCCCCATGATGCCCGTTCCAGAACGAGAGCTGTTGATAGCCATGCACGACGTCGCACGTGTCGTCGATATCCAGCGTGACCGCTGTCGGTGGGGCGGGATAGCTGGCGCAGTAGATGTCGATCATCGCGGCCATCATGCTGGCCAGTTCGCGCGTAGTCGGTGCATTTTCCCACCGGCTCATCGTCGGTTGGCTGGCCAGCCCCGCGCCCGATTCCGGCAGCTTGCCGAGCGCCAGACGGAAGCCTGGATCGTCGCGCAGAGCATCGAGATCATCAGCATCCTCATAGCCGCACGCGATCGCGAACACACGGGCACGCAGAATGTCATCCAGGCGATGGATCACCCGCGCTGGATCGCGCGGATCGGCAATACAAGCCGCCAGGCGCTGGCAAATCCCCATCGCGCGCTCGGCTTGTGCAAGCAGTAGAACACCGCCATCCGAGGTAAGCCGGCCACCGTCGAATGCAGCTGTTATTTTCTTGCGGCCGACTGCTGAGAATCCAAATGAGCTTGCGATATCGTCGTTCATGGCGGGTGTGGCTTGTGGCATTTTCTGCCCTGCGGCAGGTTCGGCTTAGGCACCAAGTTCCTAATTCAGATCAGAGGCTTACGCTACTCCCGCCAACCCTTCAGGACACTTTTGGTGAATAAGGCGGGTTAGCTACCGCGAGATCCATCAGCGTCTGGGCATCAGCATCGCAACGGTTGAATATCATATGATGAAGGCCCTGGCGTATATCGCACAAGTGGTGGATCCGGTCGATGAATGACAATGACGGCGCGAAATCTGGGAGCGACGGTTTCCGCAAAGATGATGCTCTTGAATGGAGCATCAGGATGCGCGGCGAGGTGACCGAACAGCTTCAGGAACAATTCGAGCAATGGCTGGCGGAATCTCCGCGCCACAGGCAGGCTTATAACCGCTATTCTCGCGTGATAGCCCAAGCCGAGATTTTGAAATCCTCCGGGCAAACCAGCGAGGCGGCCACGGCAAAACTTGTCACGCGCCCTTCAAAACGCTGGATGATGTTCGGCGCGGCGGCAGCGGCGGTAATCGTGTTTGCGATCACGATCAGCGCCGGTGGAACTCCAATCCCGGGTTCGGGCGTAGCTGCCCACGCTGCGGAACCACTGGTGACCGAACGCGGCGAAATACGCAGTTTCGAACTTGAAGATGGATCCATGGCGACGCTCGATTCCAACACTAGGATTGAGGTATCGATATCCCCGGACACGCGGTATGTGCGCGTAACACATGGCCGGGCTCGGGTGAGGGTTGCCAATGACATCCGCCCTTTCCGTCTCGCGGCTGGCCAGGGCATCGTGATGACGAACGAGGGCATCGTCGATGTGATGATAGGCGCCGACCGCCAAGTCGTGGTGGAACTGATCAGCGGAAAGGCCCATCTTGCTTCAGCATCGCGCGCGGCCTCCGCAGCCGCAGAGCCGCAATCACTCCGAACCCGCTGGGCGCTCCAATACGGGTTTCACGATCAGCAGATTCGTTCCGCCGCGCGGCCAAGCGTCGGTTCGTCGGCGGAGTGGCCGTCCGGTTGGTCCGAGCATCGTTCAATCCCCCTAGATCAACTGATTTCGGAAGCCAACGAGTATGCATCCCTTCCCATTGTTGTGGAAGATCCGAAGCTTGCCAAGCGTGATGTATCAGGACGTTTCAAGATCAGCGACACGGAGATGTTCCTGAAACGGATCGCGGATCTGTTTGATCTTACGGTTCATCGCCGTCCGGACGGCATATACCTCCGCAGCAAGTAAAATATTCGACGGCCGCCTAAGGTCGGCCTCTCCACACTTGTCGAAGCATTCCCGATGGCACTGCGCGCGGCGCGGGCAATGGGGGAGGCTTTATGAAGATGTCAAACGGCGTTCAAAAGGGACCCCCGATCGGCGTCGAAGAGGGACCCCCTTTTCGGATAATATGATGCTGGTTT